>Ga0209270_1000001_pt1 | contig 1441407 bp, 1365 predicted proteins | sample MTBAKSrepl1MetaG_FD_187456 | JGI IMG/M metagenome (GOLD analysis project Ga0209270, IMG submission 187456) | Enrichment culture microbial communities from Arthur Kill intertidal strait, New Jersey, USA, that are MTBE-degrading - MTBE-AKS1... | ecosystem: Environmental > Aquatic > Marine >...
GCACAACATCGGCGGCGTGGGCCTTTACGGCAACGTCACCATCTTTGGGAGGTGAGGCATGCCTAAACCGGAAATGGACACCCGTTTCAGCAAATTCGGCACGGTGAGCTTCACCGCGGTGACCAAGGTCAACGATTTCATCGGCTACCTGGAAGAGGGCAAGGTGGCGGGCACCCAGTGCAGCAAGTGCGGGCAGAAGTTTTTCCCGCCCCGGGCCGACTGCTACGCCTGCCCGGGCGAGCCGGTGGAATGGTTCGAGGTGCAGGGCACGGGCAAGCTGATGACTTTCAGCGAGCTGATGTACGCGCCCATCGGCTTTGGCGAAGACCTTCCCTACGCCATCGCGGTGTTGGACTACGGCGACTTCAAGGTGTTCGGGCGCATCGGCGAGGTGCCCTTCGAAGATGTGAAGATCGGCATGGAGATGGTGACCAAGGTCAATCAGCTCCCCAACGGCAACCTGAACTATGTGTTTGAAAAAGCCTAGGCCTCCGGCCACCTGAAAACCAACGGCCCGCCCCTGCCGCAAGGCGAGGGCGGGCCGAATCTATTCGAGGGGTAGCCGGGCTTACTTGTAGATCACCAGCTTCTGGCCGATCATCACCATGTTGCTGCGCAGGTTGTTCCAGGCCTTGAGGTCGCGCATGGTTACCTTGTAGCGCTGGGCGATGGTGAACAGGGTGTCGCCCCGGCGCACGGTGTAGACCTGCTTTTGCCGCTCAGGCTCGGCGGCCTTCTCCTGGGCCTTTTCTTCCGGCTGGGGCGGGGCGGCCTTTGCCGGGGCGGTAGGGGCTGCCGAAGGAGCAGCGGCGGGAGCCGCGGCAGGGGCGGCGGCGGGAGCCTTCTTTTCCAGGCCCGCGATCTTGCGCTCCACGGTCAGGGCGTCCAGGCGGTCTTGCAGCCCGGCCACCCGGCTGGACAGCTCGGTGAGCTTGGTCACCGACCCGGCCTTGGAGGCCACCGCCTTGATCTCCTTTTCCAGGGTGACCATGCGCAGCATGAGATCACCCACGTCCTTTTCCAGCTTGGCCACCCGTTCGGCCGTGGCTCCGGGCACCACCGAGGGCGACATCGGCGGCTGGGGGATCATCTCCGGCTGGCTCAAGAGCCCCCACATGGCCACGCACAGGGCCAACAGGGAGAGCATCAGGCTGACCAGGCCAAGGGCGCCGGGGCCGCTCTTGGGCGGGATGCGCGGCGGCGCGGGTGCGGTGCCGGGGATCCTGGGCGGGTTGGGATTCCGGGTGGCGGAGTGCGCTTCCGGAGGTGTGTTGTCTCCCCCGAGGTCGATGCGGGGCCCCATGTCGTCGTAGGAAGAAATCATGCCTGTCCCTTCTTCGAATCAGTCCGGCATTGGCGCGGACGGCTAATCTTGTTTTATAACACCCCGCACCCGGCCACTCAAGGGGAGGCTATTGGGTGCCCACGAAATCCGCCCGGAAAGCGCTGCGGGGCAGGCCCATGGCGGCTTCGATCTGCCCCAAAAGGCGCTCCCGGTCCTGGGGCAGACGCCCGGCCAGGTTCAGATGGTTGGTGTAGTGGTCGCTGTGCAGGATGAGCGGGCCGCTCAGGTCGGCGATGATGGCCCCGGCCTCGGCCAGGGTCTGTTGGGGGGTGCACAGGGTGAAGCGGCCCTTGTTGATCTGGTGCAAGAGCAGGGTGTTTATCTTGGGCAGCAGGGTGCGCAGCCTGAGGGTCAGCGCCCCGGCCTGGTTGACGGCGTTGACCACCCTGGCCGTGTCCCGGGCATGAGCCCGGGAGTCCCGCGGCCCGGCCAGGCTCAGCATCACGTACAGGCTCAGCTCCAGGCCCGCCTCCAGGGCCATGCGCCCGGCCTCTACTTGCTGGGCGCTGGTCACCCCCTTTTTCACCCGCAGCAGGGTGGGGTCGTGGCCGCTCTCCAAACCCACGTGCAGACGCCTCAGCCCGGCCGCCCTGAGCCGCGCCAAGCCCTCCGGGCCGTGCATCAGGATGCTCTTGACCCCGGCGTACACCGTGATGCGCTCCAGGCGGGGGAACAGCTCGCCCGCCTCGGCGCAGATTTGGGCCAGCTCGCCGGTGGGCATGGCCAGGCTGTCGCCCGCCGGAAAGAACAGGGTGCGCACCCCCGGCCCCAGCTCGCGCCGGGCCTCGTTCAGGTCCTCCACGATCTCGGCCACCGGCCGCACTCTGAAGGGCGGCCCCTTTTTGTAGGTCATGCAGAAGCTGCATTTGTTGTGGGGGCAGCCCACCGTGGCCTGCACCAGCAGGCTGTCGGCCTCGGAAGGCGGGCGGTAGATGGGGCCTTGGTAGCGCATGGGCTTAAAATACACCCCCCGCTGGTAGGCGGCCAATGGTTTGACTTTCACGGCGCATGCTGCCAACATTTGCCAACACGCCCGCGCCAAGGATGATTCATGAGCGACTGCCGCAAATACTTCCTGAATCTCACCCCGCCCAGCCTGGGCGACAACACCGCGACCATGGACCGTTTGGGCAAGGCCCTGTCCCGCAAGGGAAGTGGCTGGCCCGCCGCGCCGGTGGGCCGCCTGGACGGCTTCGCCCAGGTCATGCGCCAGGCGGGGTACAAGGTCACCGCCACCGTCTGCACCGGCCCGGCCGGCCCGGTCCTGGTGGAGGTGGAGCCCGGCGACGCCACCGCCCAAGCTCCCGGCGAGGAGCTCGCCGCCCGCGCCAGCGAGGTGCCGCCCGAGCTTTGGGGGCGGGAGGGCCTGGGCGTGGCCCTGGACGTGGGCTCCACCCACTTGCAGGCCACCTTGCACGAGCTAGCCGACGGCTCGGAGTTGGCCAAGGGCACCTGCCTCAACCCCCAGACCCAGTTGGGGGCGGACATCCTCACCCGCATCCACGCGGCGGCTCAGCCCGGCGGTGGGCAGCGCCTGCACCGAATGCTGGTGCAGGCCGCCGCCAAGGTCATCGCCGACATGTGCGCCCAGGCCGGGCGCGAAGTGGGGGAGGTGGCCGGGCTGGTGGCCGCGGGCAACACCACCATGACCCATTTCTTCCTGGGCCTGGACGTGCAGTCCATACCCAGGGAGCCCTACATCCCCCTGGTAAACCGGCCCAGCCCCTTTTACACCCGCGATGTTGGTCTGGAGCTGGGGCCCGCCACGGTGGGCTGGATGCTCCCCAACGTGGGCTCCTACTTCGGCGGGGACCTGGTGGCGGGGATCGTGGCCGCGGACCTGCACCAGCGCGAGGACCTGGCCATTCTGGTGGACGTGGGCACCAACGCCGAGGTGGTGCTGGGCAACCGCGACTGGCTGGTGGCCTGCGCCGGGGCGGCGGGCCCGGCCCTGGAGAGCGGGGTGGCCAAGATGGGCATCCTGGCCCAGCCGGGGGCCATCGAAGGGGTGAGGATAGACCCCGTCACCTACGAGCCCACCCTGAAGATCATCCCCGGCCCGGACGGGGAGGCGGTGAGGCCCAAGGGGTTGTGCGGCTCGGGCCTGTTGCAGCTTTTGGCCCAGCTCTACCTGACCCGGATCATGGACATGCGGGGCAAGTTCCGCATCTACGACCACCCCCGCGTCTTCGAGAGCGAGGAGGGCTGGGCCTACATCGTGGCCACGGCCTCGGAGTCGGCCACCGGCGAGGCCATCTACGTGGACGAGGTGGAGATAGACATCCTGCTGCGCTCCAAGGCGGCCATGTACACCATCTTGAGCACGGTGCTAAAGGAGGTGGGCCTGGAGTTCAGCGACCTCAGCGCCTTTTTCGTGGCCGGGGCATTCGGCAACGTCATCGACCCGGACACGGCCATCACCCTGGGCATGCTGCCCGACCTGCCCCGGGAGCGCTTCATCCCCCTGGGCAACTCCTCCCTGGCCGGGTGCCGCAAGCTTCTCTTGGAGCCGGAGATCCGGCCCCAGGTGGAGGCGGTGGTGGGGCGGCTCACCTACCTGGAGCTCAACGTGAACCAGGCGCTCATGAACCGCTTCTCCGCCGCCCGCTTCATCCCTCACACCGATCCCGGCCGCTTCCCCAGCGTGCCGGTGTGGCACTAGGCAGGCCCTATGCGTGACGCCCCCGAGTTGTTGGAGCGCGCCCGGGAGCTGACCGGCCGCAGTCTGCGCCAGGTGCGCCTGGTCACCGACACCACCAACTTCATGAACCTGGAACTGGGCGATGTGTTGGAGGTGGAGGGGCGGCGCTTCGTGCTCAAGGGCACCGAGTACGAGGGGCGCTTCGGCCTGGAGGAGCAGCCCAAGTACTGGGTCAAGCGGGCCGTGGACTGGGAGGACGGCAGCGCCAAGATAATCAAGCTGGAGTTCTTCGAGGAGTTCGACATCTCCAGGGGCGGCATCAAGGTGCGCTGCTACCGCTCCCCGGCCAAGGAGGCCCGCATCCTGGCCATGGTCAAGGGCAACCCCAACTTCATGCAGGGCATCACCCTGCGCGACGAGGCGGGCAACCTGGTGCGGGTCTTGGAGCGCATCCACGGCGGCCCCCTGGACCAGCACCTGCAAAAGCTCGAATGCGACCACCAGGAGTATTTCCAGAGTCACATGCGCGGGGTGCTCACCAAGCTGTCCGTGGCCCTGGAGGCCATCGGCTGGCTGCACAACCAGGGCGCCCACCACGGCGACATCCGCCGCGACCACTTGTTCGTGGACGAGGTAAGCGGGGCCTGGCCCTGGATCGACTTTGACTACAAGTTCGAGTTCAAGCAGAACCCCTACGGCCTGGACCTGTTCGGCCTGGGCAACGTGCTCACCTATGCCGTGGCCCGGCGCGACATCACCTACCACTGGGTGCACCAGGAATATCCCCAGTTGGAAGACACCCTGCGGCCAGAGGACTTTTCCCCGGTGATCAAAAACCGCCTGATGAACCTGAAGAAGATTTACCCCTACCTGCCCGAGAGGCTGAACAACGTGTTGTTGCACTTCTCCAACGGCGCCGCGGTATTCTATGAGAGGGTGGAGGAGTTGATGGCCGAGCTGACCCCGGCCATCGCCGAGCTTCCCGAGGAGGAAGGCTGATGCCCATTTGGAACCGTATTTTGGCCACGGTGGACGAGCAGGACATCTCCCTGGATGCGGTGCGCTATCTGGCCGGGGTGCTGGGCGGCTCCGACGCCTGCCGGGTGCGGATCATGTCCGTGTACCAGGCCCCGGAGGCCGATGCCCACCCCAAGCAGGAAGAGCGCGCGGCCGCCGCCGCCCAGCGCAAGGAGGTGCTCCTGGACCGCCTGGAAGAGGCCCGTCAGATATTGGTGGGGGCCCGCATCGCCGCCTACAACGTGAGCACCCGCCTGGAAGAGGCGGGAGGCCGCACCATCGCCGAGACCATCATGGCCGCCCAGCGCCAGGGAGGCTTCGGCACTATCGTGGTCGGCCGCCGCGGGGTGTCCAAGGCCGAGGAATTCCTCTTCGGCTCGGTGAGCAGCTCTATCGTGCATAATGCCACCGACTGCGCGGTGTGGGTGATCAACTAGCCCGGCGCAGCCGGACGCCGCATGGCTGCGTTGTCGGCGTCACTCGGTCCTCGGCGTAGGCATACTACGCCTGCGTCCCTCGTTCGCCTGCCGCCTTGCCCTTCAGCGTCCGGCTGTGCCGGGTGGTTTTGCCGGGAAGCGCCATGCGGCGTTGTCGGCTTCACTCAAGCCTCGGCGTAGTGAAGACTACGCCTGCGGCTTTCGCTTGCCGAACGCCTTGCCTTGCCCTCCCTGGCTGCGGCGGGTGCTTTAGCTACAAAGCGCTGGGTTGGGTCATACGGCGCCAGGCTGGCGCCCGGCCTACCTGTAGCCCATCTGGATGAGGCGCTTTTTCGCCGCCAGGCCCACGTCGCTCTTGGGCGAGGCGCTGGCCACCTTGCGGTAGTACTTGGCCGCGCTGTAGGGCTGTTTCAGCTTGTCGTAGGAATATCCCAACAAAAAGTTGTTGAGCACGTGGTCGGGCAGGATCTTGGCCGCCTGCTGGTGGGCGGCCACGGCGGCGCGGTAATCGCCTTGCCGGACCTCCACCATGCCCAAGATAAAGGTGGGGTAGAAGTTGCCCCAGCTCAGGCGCGCCCCCCGCTGGGCGTTGGCCAGGGCCTGGCGGTTCTGCTTTTGCTGCATCTGGGCGATGGCCAGGCGCGAGTAGAACATGCTCTCCTTGGGGTACAGGGCGATGGCCTTTTTGTACTGCGCCTCGGCCTGGCTCCAGAGCTTTTTGCGGGCCAGGGCGTTGCCCTTGTCCATGGCCGCATAGGCCGGGGCGCGGTGCTTTTGCAGGGCCAGGCTGCGGTTGAACTCGGCGGTTTCAAAGGGACGGGCGCTTAGCGGAGAAGACAGGGCCCGCTTTTCGGCGGCGGCGATGCGCTCCCGGGGCAGGGGGTGGCTGGTGAGCATGCCCTCTATCACCCCGGGTTCACTCTTTTGCATCTTCTTGAACAGCTCGAAGGTGTTGACCATGGCCAGGGGGTTGTAGCCCGCCTTGGTCATGTATTGATAGCCCAGCTCGTCGGATTGGCGCTCCTGGTCCCGGGAGTAGCTGAGCATCATCAGGCCGCCCGCCACCCCGGCGGCGGCCAACATGGCTGGAGCGTAGTCGTTGTCGCTCAGGGCTATGGTCAGGCCCAGCATGGCCCCGGCCATGAGCACCTGGCGGGTGTAGGCGGCCACCGCGTGACGGGCGGTGACGTGGCCGATTTCATGGCCCAGCACCCCGGCCAGCTCGTCCTCGCTGCTCATCTTGGTGATCAGCCCCCGGGTAATGCAGATCTTGCCGCCGGGCAGGGCGAAGGCGTTGATCTGGCTGGAGTCCACCACCGTGAACTGCCAGGGGACGTTGGGTCGGTGGCTTAGCTTGGCCAGTCGGCCGCCCACCCGGCTAACGTAGGCCTGAAGCTGGGGGTCTTCCGGCGGGGTGCCGTTGTTGAGCTGGATTACTTCCGGGTAGTAGCGGGCCCCCATGGCGATTTCCTGGGGCTCGCTCATGAAGGCCAACTCTTCTTGGCCGGTGACCGGGTTCTTGGCGCAAGAGGCCAGGAACACGGACAAAAACACTATCAGGACCGCCAAGGCGGTCCGGCATTCCCACAAGCTGCGCCAACGGATCATGGCTAGGTTATCCTCTAGTTGAATGTATCAACCGCAGAATAGCACAAGGCCTAAGCCCTCAGAAAGCGGCTTGCTTCCTAGAGCTTGTCGTGTACGCTCTTGAGCTTCTGTTCGATGGTGCCGGTCTTGTCGCGCCGGTCGTCGATGTTGATAAGGGTCATGACCCGCTGGGAGCCCGCCGAAAATGGCAACTCGTGCACCTGGCGGATCACCGCCAAAAGCTCGTCCAGGGGGCCTTCCAGCACGGTGCCCATGGGGGTCAGGCTGTGCTTTACGCCCGATTCCTCCAGGGCTTTGTGCACTTGAGCCACGTAGGCGCTGAGGCTGGTGGTGCCGGTTCCCAGGGGGACGATGGTGAACTGAACTACGGCCATGTTGCTTTCCTCCTGCCCACCCAGCAAGGCGGGGATAAGTTGTGCGCCCCAGGGGGCTGGGGTATAGTCTGTAATTGAGGCAGCATAGCGCCCATGCCGGGCGTTTTGGCGCTCTCCTTGTCTGGAGTGTACACCGTGGAGCGAGATTACTACGCCGGGCTGGCCGATGACCAGCTTTTCGAGGCTATTTTCACCGCCGAGGACCGGCTGCCCAGGGAAGCGGTGGAGGAGTTGGCCTTCCGCGACAGCCTGGCCCCCTATCTGGGCCAGATGGTGATGGACAAGCAGAGTTGGTTGGCCGACCTTCCCGACTGGTGGGCCGTGGTGCACGCCACCTACGCCCTGGGCCTTCGGGGAGGCGAGGAGACGGTTTTGCCCCTGGTGGCCGCCCTGCGCTGGGCCGACGCCTTTGACTGTGACTGGGTCACCGAGCTGCTGCCCTCCATTTTCGGCAGCGTGGGGGCCTCGGCCATTCCCTGGCTCACCGCCGTGGCCCGCGACCAGGCCGCCGGTTGGTCGGCCCGGGACCTGGCCCTGCGCTCCCTGGCCTCCATCGGCCTGAAGCACCCCGACAGCTCCGAGCACGTGTTCAAGATCATCGGCGAGCGCTTCATGGACGAGGGCGAGGACCGCCTAGTGCGCCAGATGGCCGGACAGGTGCTCCTGGACTTCCGCCACCAGGGCTACCGCATGGCCCTACTCAAGTTCTCCCGCGAGGACTGGGCCTTCAAGGACATGGACTACCTCTACCCCGCCTGCCTGGACCCCGAGGAGGTGGAGGTGGCCTACAAGCAGAACCAGCCGGAGTTGTGGCACTACCAGGAAGACTGGATGCGCTTCTACGACCCCGGCGAGATTCAGCGCCGCCTGAAGCGCTGGACCCGCGAGCGCCTGAGCGGCGCGGGCCAGAACCGCCAGATCAAGCCCCCCACCGGCGGCGGTCGGGTGTTGCCCCTGTGGCGCGCCGGCAAAAACCCGGTGGAGCCGGTGGACGGCGGCTCGGGCGAGGGCGAAGAATAACACCGCTTTTCACCTGCACGCCCCTGCCGGAGCGTCCGGCTGCTGACCATTTGACAGCCTCGGGTGGGCGATGCTATCTTTATCCCTGCGTATCTATTGAATTGGCCTGAAATTTCGGGCAATTATCCACCCCAGCCCTGGAGGGGCGCGTGAGCTATCTGGTCCTGGCCCGCAAGCACCGGCCCGCCACATTCGACGAAGTGGTTGGCCAGGAGCACGTGACCCGGACCCTGGCCGGGGCCCTGGAAAGCGGTCGCCTGGCCCACGCCTTCTGCTTCACCGGCCCGCGCGGGGTGGGCAAGACCACCGTGGCCCGCATCCTGGCCAAGGCCCTGAACTGCGAGCACGGCCCCACCGCCACCCCCTGCGGCAAGTGCGGCCACTGCCTGGAGATCAGCGAGGGCCGCGCGGTGGACGTGCAGGAGATCGACGCGGCCAGCAACTCCCGGGTGGAGGACGTGCGCGAGCTTAGGGAGATGATCCGCTATCATCCCCAGTCGGGCCGCTACCGGGTGACCATCCTGGACGAGGTGCACATGCTCTCCAAGGCGGCGTTCAACGCGCTCTTAAAAACCTTGGAGGAGCCGCCCGAACACGCCGTTTTCATTCTGGCCACCACCGACGTGCACAAGGTGCCACTGACCATCCTCAGCCGCTGTCAGCGCTTCGACTTCCGGCGCTTGCCGCCCAGGGTCTTGGCCGAACACCTGCGCAAGGTGCTGGCCGCCGAGGGCCTCAGCCTGCCCGCCGAGAGCCTGGCCCTCATGGCCAGGGAGGCCGACGGCAGCGTGCGCGATTCACTGAGCCTGCTGGACCAGGTGTTGGCCGCGGGCAAGGAGTCCATGACCCACCCCGAGGTGGTGGAGCTTTTGGGCCTGGTGGACCGGGAGCTGGTCACCGCCACGGCCAACGCGGTTTTGGCCGGGGAGGCGGGCGAGGTGTTGGACCTGGTGAGCCAGGTTTATGCCGCCGGTGGGGAGATGCAGGCCTTTTACGGGGCCCTTCAGGAGCACTTCCGCAACCTGGCCGCGGCCAAGGCCGCGCCCGAGGGGGCGGAACTGTTCGGCCTTACCCCCGAGGAGATGGCCGCCCTGCGCGCCCAGGCCGGGTCCCACAGCCCCGAGACCCTGCACGAGATTTTCGACCATCTGGCGGCCAGCGAGGACCTGTTCCGCCGGGCCTCCCAGCCCCGCTTGGTCATGGAGATGACCCTGCTCAAACTCACCCAGGTCAAGCCGGTGGTGAGCCTGGCCGAGATCATCTCCGGCCTAGAGCGGGCGGGCGGCGGCGAGAGCGGCGCGCCCCCCTCCCGGCCCCGCAACAACCCGGCCCCGCCCGTGGCGCACAACGCCGCCCCCGCGCATAATCCCGCTCCGGCGGGCAACCCGCGCCCGGCCCCGGCCCGGCAGGCACCGGCGGCTCCAACACCGCCCCCGCCGCCCCCAGCGGCGCCGGCGGCCAAGGCGGCCCCGGCGGGTAAGCCGGGGGACGCCGAGGGCATGCTCAAGGAACTGGTGCGCTACGCCGAGCAGAACCAACCGGCCCTGGCCTCCTATCTGGGGCGGGCCACGGCGGCGCTGGAAGACGGCCTGCTCAGGGTCACCCTGCCTCCGGGAGCCATCGCCACCAGCTACGCCACGGAAAAGAATCAGCAACGGCTGAACCGTATGGCCTCTGAGCTGTGGGACAACGGCCCCAAGGTGCGCCTGAGCGCCTCCACCGAGGCGGTGCAGGCCCCGGACCACCAGGCCCTGGCCGCGGCCAAGGCCCAGGCCGCCGCCGAACTGGCCGAGCACCCGGTGGTGCGCCAGGCGGCCGAGGTGTTCGAGGCCGAGGTGGTGGCCCTGAACCCGGCCGACCCCAACCACAAACCCAACCTTCTTTCCACGGAGCAAGATTGATGATCCCCCGAGGCGGCATGGGCAGCCTGATGAAACAGGCTCAGAAGATGCAGGAGCAGATGCTCAAGGTACAGCAGGAGCTGGAGGCGCGCGAAGTCAACGCGTCGTCCGGCGGCGGCATGGTGGAGGCCGTGGTCAACGGCAAGGGCGAGTTGCTGCGCCTCAAGCTGGACCCCGAGGTGGTGGACCCCCAGGACGTGGAAATGCTCTGCGACCTGGTGGTGGCCGCGGTGGGCGAGGCCCAGCGCCGGGCCCAGGAGATGACCCAGCAGGAGATGAGCAAGCTCACCGGCGGCATGAATATCCCCGGCCTGACTTAGCGGCATGTACCCCAAGGCGGTGGAAAACCTCATGGCGGCCCTGAGCCGCCTGCCCGGCATCGGCTCCAAGACCGCCGAGCGCCTGGCCCTGTTCTTGGTGCGGGCTCCGGCGGCGGAGGTGCAGGCCCTGGCCCGGGCCGTGGCCGGGGTGGGCGCGGTGAAAAGCTGCGGGGTGTGCTTCAACCTCACCGAGCGCGACCCTTGCCCCATCTGCGCCGACCCAAATCGGGACGCGGCCAGCATCTGCGTGGTGGAGACCCCGGCGGACCTCACCGCCCTGGAGGCGGCTGGCGCTTACAAGGGGCGCTACCATGTACTCTCCGGCGCCCTGTCCCCCCTGGACGGGGTGGGGCCGGAGGCGTTGCGCCTGCGGGAGCTGGTGCGCCGAGTGAAGCAGGGCGGGGTGCGCGAGGTGATCATCGCCACCAACCCCACCGTGGAGGGCGAGGCCACCGCCGATCTGGTGGCCCGCTCCCTGGAGGGCTGCGGCGTGGCCATAACCCGTCTGGGCTACGGCATGCCCGTAGGCGGCGACCTGAAGTACATGGACGGGCTCACCCTGAGCCGTTCCTTGGCGTCGCGCAGCAAGCTGAAGTAGAGGGCATGGCCCGGACGGCCGGTGGTCTGGAGCGTGCCCGCTTTTTTGTCGGGGGAATGTGGAACTTCTTGATTGGCTGATGTGGTTCGCCCTCATACCCGTGGGCGGGGCGGCTATTTTCGGCGGTCTGCTTTTCCTGTGGCTGCGCCGGATTCTTTTGACCCGCCGCCGGGTGTGGCTGGTCACCCTGGCCCTGGTGTTGCTCTTCCTAGTGGTCGAGTGCTTCCTGATTCTTCATTTCGCCCACCGGTTGCCGGATTAAAAGCGCCGGCCCGCCGAGGCCGGCTCAGGCCTGGTGGGAGGCCAACTGCTCCTCGATAAAGGCCTTCACCTCGTCGGCCGGGCGGAAGACCCCGAAATGCCCCTCGGCCAGCACGTCCGCCTCCAACTCCAATAAACGCCCCATGGATTCACGCCACTTTGCGATGTCCGAGCCGAAGGCCGGGGCAAAGGGCCCGTGCACGTCCTGGCCGAACAGGACTTTCTGGCCACCGGCCATGCACCAAGCCGCCACCGAGCCGGGGGTGTGGCCGGGGGTGTGGAGGATGGTCAGCTCTTTTCCGTCGGACAGGGCGATGGACCCGTCGCCCGCCAACACCTCGTCCGCCTCCAGGGGCTCCAGGGCCAGTCCGTACCAGTCGGCGGCGGAACGCTTCATGTCGCCGGTGGCCAAGACCTGGGCGTCACCGGCGTGGATGAGCACCCGGCAGCCGGTGCGGCGTTTGATCTCCGCCGCGGCCCCGGCGTGGTCGATATGGGCATGGGTCAGCAGCAGGTGGGTGGGCGGCTTGTCCGCGGCCCTGACCGCCAGATCCAGGATGGTCTCGGCGCTGGGGCCGGCCCCGCAGTCGATGAGCACCCGGGCCTGGGGGCTGTCCACCAGGTAACAAAGGCAGTCCCGTGGGTCGGTGAGGTCCGGTCCTCCCACCATGAATACGCCGGAAGCAACTTTACGAGGTGTGCGGGCCTTGTTCATCAAGAGGGTCTCCTTGGGTGGGAACGGTGCGAGGCCTCCTTCCTGGACGCCTGGGGTCATCATTATTTAGGCTAGCACGACCCTGGGGGCCGAAAAAGGGGTTTTGACAATAAATCCCCGCCGCTTGGCAGGGAAACGGCCGCGCCCGGCCCGCGTGGGGTCACTTCACCGGAAAATCGAAATAGGTCTCCGGGTAGGGCTCGCCGGCCAGGGTGTAATGCCACCACTCCAGGTCGTAGTTCTGGAAGCCGTGCCTGGCCATGAGCGACAAAAGCAGCAGGCGGTTGGCCCGCTGCTGCGCCCCCACCGCCGGGTTGGCGGTATGGGACAGGGGATGGAAGCAGTCGAAGCCGGTGCCCATGTCCAGGCCGTTGTCGCCGAAGCGCCGGGCCGCGTGCAGGTAGCAGGGCCTGAGGTTCTTGCCCGGCCGGTAGGCCTCCTGGGCGGGGGCGGGCAGGGGGATGATGGTCAGGTCCACGGTGCTGCCCCGGCTGTGGCTGGAGCGCTCGGCGATGTAGCCCTTGGAAAAGAGGTCCTTCTTGTCCACCGTGGAGTAGAACTCTGCCTGGGTGGCCCGGTCGTCCAGGGCCTTGGCCCAGGCCACGAAGTCGGCCACCGCTTGCCGGGGCCGGTAGCAGTCGTAGATCTTGAGCCCCAGGCCCAGGGGCTTCAGCTCGGCCTGCACCTTGGCCAGGGCCAGGGCGGCCCGGCGCGTCAGCAGGCACAGCGGGGCCTGGTAGCCCTTGACCGGCCGCCCCAGGAAGTTGTGGTCCCCAAAGTAGCGGGCCTCCACCACCAGGCCCGGCACCACCTGGGCCGCGTCAATCACGTCCGCCGGACGGGTGGCGGTGCCTTCGGCCAGGCCAAGGGAGGGCAGGGCCGGGAGCAGGGCCAGGAAGACAAGGAGCGAAACTTTCAGCGCGCGAGCCAAGGGCGACCTCCTGCTTGCAGGGTGATGGAGGTAATGTAGCAAAATCGCCCTTGCCCCGACAGGCCGATGCCGGGGGAAATGCGTCAGAGCGTGATATAGTGGGCCCATAGCTCAAGGAGTAGGTCTCATGCGCATGCTTAAGGAAAGAAAGCTGTTGGTGGAGTTCGGGCGCAAACTGGTGACCGGCGGCCTGACCACCGGCTCCGGCGGCAACCTCAGCCTGCTCAACCGGCAGCAGGGGCTGGTGGCCATCACTCCCAGCGGGGTGGATTATTTCGAGATAACCCCCGGCCAGGTGGTGCTGGTGGACCTCAGCGGCAAGCAGGTGGACGGCCCGGGCCGCCCCTCCAGCGAGCTGGGTTTTCATCTGGCCCTGTACGCCGACCGGCCCGAGGTCAACGCGGTGGTGCATACCCACTCGCCCTATGCCACCACCCTGGCCTGCCTGAACTGGGAGCTGCCCCCGGCCCACTATCTGGTGGGCTTCGCCGGGGCCAAGGTTCCCCTGGCGCCCTACCACACCTACGGCACCCCGGAGCTGGCCCAAGCGGTGGCCCGGGCCATGAAAGGCTACAACGCCGCCCTGCTGGCCAACCACGGTCTGGCGGCGGTGGGCAACACCCTGGCTCGGGCCTTTGCCGTGGCCGAGGAAATCGAGTTCGCGGCCCGGGTCTACTACCAGGCCAAGGCGGTGGGCGAGCCCAAGATTCTCAGCGCCAAGCAGATGAGGGAGGTGCTGGCCAAATTCGAGACCTACGGCAAGCAATAGATCGTCCCGCCCGCCGGGGTGCACCGGACAAGGCCTTGAAAAAGCAAGATAAATACAACATGTAGTATTGTCTTGTAATTTGGGGCCCACATTTGGTATCTTTTAAACGTACAAGGAGTAAAAGGCCATGTACGAACAAGATGCCGCCCCCCTGCATCCCGGACAGGTTCTTCTGGACCAGTTTCTGCTGCCCGAGCGGGAGACCATAAGCCGTCTGGCCCGCCAGATGAAGGTGCCCCAGGGCATGGTCCAGAGAGTGGTGAACGGCGAATCCCCCATCAGCCGGGCCCTGGCCCACAAGCTGGCCCACCATTACGGCCAGCCGGTTGATTTCTGGATGCGCCTGCAATTGCGCTACGACCAATAGGCCTCCCCAGGCCTAGAATCAACCTCTACCCCAACCAGCAAAAACCGTTCGAGCACTGCCAGTGGAGATTTATTCACCGGCATGCTACAAATGTCGCCGTGGCAGGTGTAGCTGAATACGCCGCCCAACTTAATTCGTCCTTTCGAAGGGAGCCCCCAAAATGGCCACGGGTGAGAGCGCCTCTCCTTCTAATTTCATTCGCAATATCATCGATGAACACAACCGCAACGGACGCTTCGGCGGCAAGGTGGAGACCCGCTTTCCCCCCGAGCCCAACGGTTATCTGCACATAGGCCACGCCAAAAGCATCTGCCTGAACTTCGGGCTGGCCGCCGATTACGGCGGAGTCTGCCACCTGCGCTTCGACGACACCAACCCGGCCAAGGAGGAGCAGGAGTACCTGGACTCCATCATCGAGGACGTGCGCTGGCTGGGCTTCGACTGGGGGGAACACCTCTACTACGCCTCCAACTACTTTGACCAGCTCTACGAGTTCGCCCTGAAGCTCGTCAAGGGCGGCAAGGCCTACGTGGACGACCTGAGCGCCGAGGAGATCCGGGCCCACCGGGGCACCCTGATCGAGCCGGGCAAGGACAGCCCCTACCGGGGCCGCAGCGTGGAAGAGAACCTGGACCTGTTCCAGCGCATGAAGGCAGGTGAATTCCCCGACGGCTCGCGGGTGCTGCGGGCCAAGATAGACATGGCCCACCCCAACTTGGTGATGCGCGACCCCACCCTGTACCGCATCCGCCGGGCGGTGCATCACCGCACCGGGGACAAGTGGTGCATCTACCCCATGTACGACTTCACCCACTGCATCTCCGACTCCATCGAAGGCATCACCCACTCCATCTGCACCCTGGAGTTCGAGGACAACCGGGTGCTCTACGACTGGGTCCTGGACCAGCTGGACATCTACCATCCCCAGCAGATCGAGTTCGCCAGGCTCAACCTGGAGTTCGCGGTGATGAGCAAGCGCAAGCTGCTGGAGCTGGTCAAGGGCGGCTACGTGGACGGCTGGGACGACCCGCGCATGCTCACCATCCGGGGCATGCGCCGCCGGGGCTTCACTCCGGAGTCGGTGCGCCTGTTCTGCGAGCGCATCGGGGTGGGCAAAAAGGAATCCTGGATCGACATGTACTGGCTGGAAAAGGCAGTGCGCGACGATCTGAATGAAAAAGCCCCTCGGGTGATGGGCGTGCTGGACCCCATCAAGGTGGTGATCACCAACTACCCAGAGGAGATGGAAGAGAAATTCGAGGCCCCCTACTTCCCGGACAACCCCCCGGCCATGGGCTACCGCGACGTGCCCTTTTGCCGCGAGCTGTACATAGAGCGGGAAGACTTCATGGAGGACCCGCCCAAGAAGTTCTGGCGCATGGCCCCCGGCCAGGAGGTGCGCCTGCGCTGGGCCTACCTGGTCACCTGCCAGGAGGTGGTCAAGGACGACCGGGGCGAGATCGTGGAGTTGCGCTGCACCTACGACCCCGAGACCAAGGGTGGATGGGCCCCGGACGACCGCAAGGTAAAAGGGACCCTGCACTGGGTCTCGGCCCGCCACGGCCTACGCGCTCCGGTGCGCCTGTACGACCGCTTGTTCAGCGTGGCCAATCCGGGCGCCTTCAAGGACCGCGACTACAAGGAGTTCTTGAACCCCGAGTCCATGGTGCTCATGCCGGACGCGGTGGTGGAGCCCAGCCTGGCCGGGGCCGCGCCGGGCAGCCGCTACCAGTTCGAGCGCAAGGGCTTCTTCTGCGCCGATCCCCTGGACTCCACCGAAGGCGCGCCGGTGTTCAACCGCATCGTCACCCTCCGGGACTCCTGGGCCAAGATCGTGGAGCAGCAGAAGCGCGAAACGGCCCGCCTGGAGCGCGAGGCCCGCAAGACCAAGAACAAGGGCTAGCGGGAGAGCGGCCCGTGCCCCGGCGCATCATCTGCCGGGACGCGCCCCCGCGCCGCCGCTGGCCCCCCGCCCCCGGAGCTAAAAAAGCCGCCCCAGCCCGATGGCTGGAGCGGCTTTTGTCTTGGTTGCGCAAAAAAGCGGGAGGCTAGAGGTAGTGCTCCCGGGCCAGCTGGCTCACCTGGGCGGTGAGGTCCAGGATGGCCCGCGACTGATCCTCGCTGAGGGTGCCCATGCCGCAGGCCGGAGTGACCAGCGCCTGGGTGGCCAGCAACTCGTGGGGCAGGCCCTTGTCCTCCAAGCCCTTCAGCAGCGCGTGCAGGGAGGCCCACAGGCCCTTGGCGGTCTCATTGCCCTTGTACTCGGCGGTGGGCACCGCGCCCCAGGCCACGGCGCCGCCACGCTCCAGCAGGGCGCGCACCGACTCGGGATAGAGCAGCAGATGCTGGCCGAAGCCCTCGGAGTCCAGGTTGAGCACGTCGGCCCCGGCGTCCACCAACAGGGACCAGTCGGTGTTGCCGCAGCAGTGCACCCCGATGACCATATCGGCCCGGGCACGGGCTTCCTCGAAGCTGGCTCCCAACAGGGCCAGGACCCTCTCCCGGCTGATGGGGGTGAAGGCGCTGCCAAAGCCGGACAGGGCGGGCTCGTCGAAGAAGATCATCACCGGGCGTCCCAGGGCGCTCAGGCGCTGGGCCTGGGCCGCCGCCGCTGCGCCCAGACCACGGGCGATAGCCTCCGCCACCTCGTCGTCGTAGAGCAGGGCCTTGTCGTCGGGACCGGCCACGCCCAGGCCCATGGTGATGGGGCCGGTGACGTGGCCCTTGAGCCAGGGGAAGGCGTCGGCCGGAGCCTCTTGCACCGCTTCCAGAAAGGCGAAATAGCCCGCGGCCATGGCGGGCTCCAGGGCGAAGGAGTCCAGCGAGCCGCCAAACAGGCGCTCGTAAAAGGCGGCCAGGGCCTCCTCGCGGCTGAGGCCGCCGAAGGGAGTCACCTCGCGGGACCCGGCGGCGGCGGTGAGCAGGGGGGCCAGGGCCGGGGCGTACTGGGGGTTCATGTCCTCGCCGGGGTCAAGCTGGGGCAGCTGAGGCCAGTAAGGCATGTCCTTCAGGCGGGTCAGCACGTCGCTCACCGCGGCCTTGGGGTCGCGGTGGGGCAGGGTGCCTATGCCGGTGGCCGCGAAGCTGGGCTTGAAATCATCAGGCACGCTCGATGTACTCCCCGGTGCGGGTGTCGATGCGCAGCATCTCGCCCTGCTCGATGAACAGGGGCACCTGCACCACCAGGCCGGTTTCCATGGTGGCGTTCTTGCTGGCGCCGGTGGCGGTGTCGCCCTTTACGCCGGGCTCGGTCTCGGCTACCTCCAACTCCACGGTGATGGGCAGATCCACCCCGATGGGCTTGCCGTTGAAGAACAGCACCTTGGCCTCGATGTTGGCCTTGAGGTAATTGACCGCGTCGCCCAGGTACTCCTCGGCGATGAAGAGCTGGTCATAGGTGTCGTTGTCCATGAACACGTAGCTGTCGCCGTCCTGGTAGAGGTATTGAACGTTGTTCTCTTCCAGGTCGGGGATGTCCACCTTGGCCCCGGAGCGGAAGGTCTGCTCCAACACCTGCCCGGTTTCCAGGTTTTTCAGCTTGGTGCGCACGAAGGCGCCACCTTTGCCGGGCTTTACGTGCTGGAACTCCACGATGGTATAGGGCTTGCCGTCGATCTCGATTTTAAGGCCGCGGCGAAACTCTGCCGTGCTGTACATGGAATCCTCTCCAGTTTCATTTTTCGGGTGGCCGCATGGCCGGGGCTTTTTTGCCCGGTCCGGTGTAGACCACCTCGTCATCGCCCACCAGGCCCATGTCTCGGCGGGCTGCCCGCTCCAGGGCGGTTTTGTCTTGGCGTAGGCGCTGCACCTGGCGGTACAGGGCCCGGTTTTCCTGGTCCAGGCGGGCGTTGGTTTGGCGGGCCTGGGCCAATTCTTGCTGCAATCCGGACAGGTTGGCCGCGCCGCGCCACAACACCAGGGCGCAAAGAGCCAGCACCGCGGCCAGAATAAGCGGCCACCAGTACCGCGAGCGCTCCGTGGAGGCCATTAACTCCTCCGGTTTGGCCTGTGAACCAAGGGTGAACTATAGTATGAGGCACGTGAAGAATCAAGCCGGGGCCCCCGGCCGCTCAATCCCCGCAGCAAACAAAGCCAAATGTCCCCCGGCGCCATCTCTCCCCTGAGCCAGTTGAAGCCCAGCTCGATGCCACCCGGCCGGTGCCGGGCCAGGGCGTGAAAGACCTGGGGCATGCGGTAGATGAGCCGGGCCAGGAGCCGGGCGTGGTGGTGATCCTTGAGCAGGGTCTCATCCATCGCGCGTTGGTAGAGGTTCAGATCGCCCGCCAGCACGGCTTGGGCGGCCAGGCGCCCGGAGACCATGGCCTGGGCGATGCCCTCGCCCAGCACCGGGTCGGCCAGTCCGGCGGCGTCGCCCAGGACCGCCGCCCGTCCCTCGGCCACCTTCAGCCGCCGCCGGTGGGGGCAGGGGATGATGGCCCCCCGGGGCGTACCGCTGGGGTTGAGCCCCAGGCGGCGGGCGAAGGCCTCGAAGCGCCGCCGCAGGCCGCCCGCGCCCCCCTGGTCCCGGTCCATGAGCCCGGCTATGCCCAGGTTGAGCACCTCGCCCCGGCCAAAGGCCCAGCCATAGCCCCCGGTAACCCCGCCCAGTTCCAGGAAGGCGGCCTCGGACAACACCGGGCGCAGGCGGGCGGGCATGGGCATCTCCTGCACCAGGGCCGCGAAGCGCCACATGCCCCCGTCCAGGCCCAGGCGGCGGGCGGTGAGCCCTCCGACCCCGCCTGCGGCCAACAGCCATTTGGCCCTCCAGGGGCCTCCCGCCCCCTCCACCCGCCACAGGCCATGCTCATGACCGATGCCCCGCGCCCTGGCGCCCAGCACCTGGGCCCCGGCCTGTTCGGCCCGCCGGGCCAGCCAGCGGTCCAGGCGGCCGCGCTCCACCAGATAGGCTCCCGGCCTGGAGGAGACATAGGACGCGCCCGGGCGGCCGGGATAGCCGATCCACAGGCGGCGCACCGGGTGGGCGGAGAGCCAGGCGGGCGGCTCCAGCCAGGTCATGGCCTCCAGGCCCCGGGCCGACAGGCAGCCCCCGCAGGGCTTGCCCCGGCCACGGGACCCGTCCAGGGCCAAGACCCTGGCCCCGCTGCGGGCCAACTCCACGGCGGCGGCGGCTCCCGCCGGACCCAGGCCCACGATTATGGCGTCGAACTCGCGTTTCATGGCCCCTAGATTTAGCACGCCGCCGCTCTTGGCTCAAGCGCCGGCCTTGCCCCCTTGGCCGGGGCATGGTAAACACGCCTTTACCCACCCGTGCGGGTTATTGACTCTCCCATTTGCACATCGGAGGCCCCATGTCCACTCCCCGACTTTTGTATGCCGATGGCCAGGGCAACATCCTGGACCATCCCGGTCTGGGTATGGCCGGTTCGGCCGGGGGCCGCTGGGAGCCGGTGGAGGAGTCCCAGTGCATCCCCCTGCCGCCGGGCAGCGAATTGTTTCTCTTGCCGGGCCGCCTGCCGGTGGGGGTGGACGATTCCGGCCGGTTCGAGGTAATGGAGATCGACCCGGCCAACGGGGCCTCCAACGTGAGCGCGGTGGCCGCCTTTTTGGCCCCGGCCCACACCGCCACCCTGTGGAGCGCTTTTCAGACCAGGCCCAACGCGCCGGTGCTGCCCCTGTTCGCCTACGCGGCGGTGGGGCTGGCCAAGGAGCGCATGGTGGTCACCGCTATCCGGGTGGACCCGCTGCCCCGCCAGGACCCGGACAAGTTCCCCCCGGCCCAGCGGCTCCAGGAGTCGGGGCGGCGTATGCTCAGGAAGTTCCGCCACAACCGCCTGATGCAGCACCTGGGCCACTGCGCCATGGGCTACGGCTGCCCGGCGGCGCGCAACCTCATGCTGGGCCGCTGGGAGGCTCCTCTGCCCACGGCCGGGGCCTGCAACGCCTCCTGCCTGGGCTGCATCTCCAGCCAGCCCGAAGGGCCCTTCCCGGTCACCCAGGAGCGCATCGCCTTCACCCCCAGCGCCGACGAGGTGGTGGAGGTGGCCATGCACCACTTCACCAACGCCCTGGACCCCCTGGTGAGTTTTGGCCAGGGCTGCGAGGGCGAGCCCCTGACCCAGGGCGATCTGCTGGAAGAGTCCATCAGCCGCATTCGGGCGCGGGTGCCCCAGGGCACCATCAACCTGAACAGCAACGGCTCCCTGCCGGGAGTGGTGGCCAAGCTCATGGACGCGGGCCTCAGCTCCATCCGGGTGTCGGTGAACAGCCTGATCCCCGAGCGCCATCAGGCCTATTACCAGCCCAGGGGGTGGAGCCTGGCCGACGCGGTGGAGTCCATCCGGGTGGTCAAGGCCGCCGGCGGCCACGCCTCGCTGAACCTGCTCACCATGCCCGGGGTCACCGACCGGCCCGAGGAGGCCGAGGCCATCAGCACCCTGGTGGAACACACCGGCCTGGATTTGATCCAGTGGCGCAACCTGAACATCGACCCGGAAATTTATCTGAGGGTGCTGGGCCTGAACCCGCCTCAGGAGCGCATCGGGGTGGCCGAGCTGATCGACGGCCTGCGGAGGCGCTTCCCCAAGCTTAAGCACGGGTATTACAACCCTAAGCTGTAGTCCGGCTTCGCCAGGAAGCGCCATGCTGCGTTGGCGGCATCGCTTAGACCTCGGCGTATGTAAGAATACGCCTGCGGTCTGCGCTCGCCGCCGCCTTGCCTGACCCTCCCTGGCTGTGCCGGGTGGTTGTGCCAGGCTGCGGTCCTAACGATTAAATATGAAACGCCCCGCCTCTGAAAAGAGGCGGGGCGTTTTTTATGCGCCCTAGGGTTGGGCCGGGTCTAGTCTTCTTGGGCCAGGGCCTCCTGGGGGGCGCGCCCCCGGATGCGGTCGATGATGCGGTGGATGTCGTCCAGCATCAGATAGCCGCAGGGGATCATCACCAGGGTGACGCCCGTGGCGAACAGCACCCCGAAGCCCAGGCTCACGGCCATGGGGATCAGGAACTGGGCCTGTAGGCTGCGCTCGAAGATGATGGGGGCCAGGCCGCCGAAGGTGGTCAGCGAGGTGAGGATGATGGCCCTGAAGCGCATGGGCCCGGCCTCGCGGATGGCCTCGCCGGGGGTCATGCCCGCGTCGCGCAGGCGGTTGGCCGCGTCGATCAACACCAGGGAGTCGTTGACCACCACGCCGGTGAGGCCCACCATGCCGAACAGGCTGAGCAGGCTGGTGCCCAGGCCCATGATGAAGTGACCCGCCAGGGCCCCCACCAGGCCGAAGGGAATGGCGGCCATGACGATGAAGGGCTGACTGAAGGAACGGAAGGGGATGGCCAGCAGGGCGTAGATCAGGAACAGGGCGATGACGAAGCCCTGCAGCACGTCGCTGAGCGATTCCCGCTCTTCGCGGCCCGCGCCCTCCATGGCGTAGCGCAGGCCCTTGTACTTGACCAGCAGCTCGGGCAGCACCGACTTCTCCAGCCAGCCGCGCAGCTCGCTGGCGTTGGCCAGATCGGTGTTCACGTCGGCGGTCACCTTGATGACCCGGCGGCGCTGGGCCCGGTCCACGCTGGTGTAGCCCCGGGTCATGGTGACCTCGGCCACCTGGCTGAAGGGCACCTCGTCGCCCGCCGCGGTGCGGATGCGCATCTGCCTCACGTCGCTCAGGGAGCTGCGCTCCTTTTCAGGATAGCGCACCAGCACCCGCACCTCGTCCTGGTTGCGCTGTATGCGCAGCGCCTCGGCCCCGTAGAAGGCGTAGCGCACCTGCTGGGCCAAATCCTGCAAGGTAAGCCCCAGACTGCGGGCGGCGGGCTTCAGCTTGAGCTGCATTTCCCACTTGCCGGGAGTGAAGCTGTCGGCGATGTCGAATACGCCGGTGTAGGTTGCCAGCTTGGCCTTTAGCTCGTCGGCCGCGGTGATCAGCTCTTGTTCGTTGGGGGCGGACAGGTGCACCTCGATGGGGTTGCCGGCGCTGAACATCTCGCCGGTGAAGGAGAGCGACTCGGCCTCGGGCACCACCCCTGTCTCCTTGCGCCAGTCGGCTACCAGGCTCTTGGTGCTCATGTTGCGCTTTTCGCCTTCCAAAAGCTCCACGAATACGGTGGCCAGGTTGCCGCCCGCGCCGGTGCCGCCCCCGCTTCCGTGACTGGCGCGTCCACCGGTGCTGACCCCCACCAGGCTCACGGTGTACTTGTGCAAGGGTTCCGCGTCCTCCGGGCGCTTTTGATCGGCCTGGTGCAAGACCTCCTTGATGGACTTTTCCAGCTTGTCCACCACCTGGATGGTCTGTTCGGCCGGGGCTCCGGCGGGCAGTTCCAGGTTGGCGGTGAGCAGGTCGCCCTCCACCACCGGGAAAAGGGTGAACTTGATATAGCCGCCCATGAGCATGCCCACGGCGATGAGCAGCACCGCCAGGCCCGAGGCCAGGGTGGCGTAGCGCCAGCGCAGGCAGAAGTCCAGGGCCTTGAAGTAGGGGCCGCGGATGAAGCGCTGCAGCAGGCGGGCGCTGAGCTTTCCCTCGCCCGCTTTGCGCACCTTCACCTTGGAGCCCGCCAGGTGCGACGGCAGGATGAACAGGCACTCGATGAGCGAGGCGATGAGCACCGCGATGACCACCACCGGGATGTTGCGCATGATCTTGCCCATCATGCCGGTGCCCATCATCAGGGGCAAGAAGGCGGCCACCGTGGTCAGAACCGAGAAGATCACCGGCTTGCCGATGATGTTGGTTCCCTCGACGGAGGCCTTCATGGGCTCCATGCCCTCTTCGCGGAAGGTGAAGACCTGCTCCCCCACCACGATGGCGTCGTCCACCACGATGCCCAAGACCATGATGAAGGCGAACAGGCTGATCATGTTGATGGACACGTCGGCAAAGGGCAAGAACCAGATGGCGGCCAGGAAGGAGATGGGTATGCCCAGGGTCACCCAGAAGGATAGCCGCGCGCTGAGGAACAATCCCAGCACCAACACCACCAGGACCAGGCCCTGGGCCATGTTGCGCAAAAGCAGGTCTATGCGGCTTTTGAGTACCTTGGAGCGGTCGGCGAAAAAGTCCACGTTGACCCCGGCGGGCAGCTCCGGACGGATTTTGGCCACGTACTCCTTGACCTCGGAGGCCACGTCCAGGGCGTTCTGGTCGGCTACCCGGTAGACCTGAAGCAGGGCGGCGGGCTTGCCGTTGAAACGGGCGAACAACTCCTGGTCGTCCTGGAAGCCCTCCTTGATCTGGGCGATTTGGCCCAGGGTCACCTTGCTGCCGTCGGTGCGGGTGATGACCGGAACGTCGCGGTATTCCTTGGCCAGGTACTTGCGGCCTTTGGCCCGCACCAGGATTTCACCGCCTTCGGTTTTCACGCTGCCGCCGGGAAGGTCCAGGCTGGCCTGGGCCACCGCGTTGGCCACGTTTTTCAGAGTGAGGTTGTAGCGCTTGAGGGTCTCCTCGGACACCTCGATGTGGATCTCGCTGTCGCGCACCCCGAACAGCTCGGCCACGGTCACGCCGGGCAGGGTGGTGATGTCGTCCTTCATGCGCTGGGTGATGGCCTTCAGGCTGGCTTCCGGGACATCGCCGAACAGGGCCACCCACAACACCTGGGTGCGCCGGGTGGTCTCGCGGATCACCGGCTTCTCCGCCTCGTCGGGCAGGGTGGTGATGCGGTCCACCTCGCTTTTCACTTCGTCCAGGAGCTTTTGCAGGTCCCAGCCCTTGACCACCTCTATGGTGATGGTGGCCTGGCCCTCCACCGCCTTGGAGTCGATGCGCCGGATGCCGGCCAGCCCGGCGATGTTCTCCTCGATTTTCTGGATCACCCCCTCTTCGACCTCGGCGGGGCTGGCTCCGCGGTATTCCACGCTGATGGTGATGGTGTCCAGGCTGGTTTCCGGAAACACCTCCAGCTTCATGGTCAGGGCGGTGACCGCCCCGGCCAGGAGGAAAAAGATCATCAGCAGGTTCGCGGCCACATGGTTTTGCGCGAACCAGGCGATGACTCGTTTCATTGCTTAGCCCTCCTGCCCGGTGGTGCGCACCGTCATGCCGTCGCTGACTTCGCGCAGGTTGGTGGTGACCACCTTGGAGCCCGCGGGCAAGCCGGGATTGAGCAGGGCCAGGCTGCCCTCCTGGCGGGCCACTTGAACCTTGGTGAAGCGCAGCTTGCCGTCCGGCCCCACCAGCCACACCACGTCGCCCTGATGCAGGGCGGCCCGGGGAATCAGGCTGGCCTGGGCCAGGGTGTGGCCGATCATCTCCACCTTGACGAAGGCGCCCATGGCCAAGGGGGGTAGAGTGGCGTAGGGGTTGTCAACCCGCACCACCACGCCCACCAGACGGGTGCTCTGGTTCACCTGGCCCAGGGCCCGCACGATGCGGCCCTGCCAGGACAGCTTGCGCCCGGCGAACTCGGCGGTGACCACCGCCGGGGAGCCCTTCTTGCTTTGGGTGGTGAGCCCGGGCACGTCCAGCCAGGCCAGGTCCTTGTCCTCGATATGTACGTTGATCTCCGCCGCCTCGGTGGAAAACACCGTGGCGATGGTGCCGCCCTTGGTCAGGTATTGGCCAAGGTCCACGTTTTCACTGACCACCCGGCCGTCAAAGGGAGCGCGCACCTCGGTGCGCTTGAGGTTGAGCCGCGCTTGCTCCACCTGGGCCTGGGCGCCATCCAGGCTGGCCTGGTATTGGGCGATCTGGGGCTCCTTGACCAACAGGGCGGGGGGCTCGCCGAAGCTCTTGTCGCTGTCCTTGCTTAAGAGCTGCCACTCTTCCCGGGCGCTGGCCGCCTCTTCCTTGGTAGTGCGCAAGCTGGTCTCCGCCGCCTTTACCGAGGCTTCGGCCAGGGTTAGGGCCAAGCGGTAGTCCTTCTGCTCTATCTTCATGAGCAGCTCGCCCTTCTTGAACGAGCCGCCGGCCACCAGATGGGGCGACACGTAGACCACCCGCCCGGCCACTTCGGCGGCCAGAACCGGCTGGGCCACCGGGATCACCGTGCCCTCGCCGCTGATGCTCACCTTAACCGGTTCGCTGCTCACCTCCAGGATGCGCACCATGGGGCTGACCACCTGGGCCACCTTGCGCGCCGGGGGCTTCTTGCTAAGGGCGAAGGCGGCCAGGGCAGCCGCGCCCGCGGCCAACAGAAGCACCACCAGGGCGATTTGCCATACCACTTTTTTGCTGACGGCCATGACTGTCTACTTCTCCGCCTTGGCCAGGACCGGCGGCTTAGCCCAGCCTCCGCCCAAAGCCCGATACAGGGTTACGCGATTGGTTAGGACCGACAGTTCGTTTTGCACCAGTTGGTCGGCCAGGCTGTAACGGGTCTGCTGGGCCTCCAGCACGGACAGGTAGTCCTGCAACCCGCGAATGTAGCGGTTCTGGGCCGTGTTCTGGGTGGCCTCCGCCTCCCTGACCGCGTCCTTGAGCAACTGCCGCCTGATATCCTGCTGTTGCTTGGTGAGCAGGGCCCCCTCCACCTCGGAGAAGGCATTGAGCACCGTCTTGGCGTAGCTGGTCACCCCCTGGGCATAGCGGGCCCTAGCGGCCTTTTCTTGGGCGGCCAGGCTGCCCGCGTTGAAGATGGGCTGGGAGATGCCCAGGGCTATGTTCCAAAGCTCGTTGGCCGGGGAAAACAGGGTGTGCAGGGCGTTGTCCGCATAGCCGTAGCCCGCGGTGAGGCTGATGCTGGGAAAGCGGGCCGCCCGGGCCACGCCGATTTTTTCGCTGAGCGACTGAAGCCCGGCCTCGGCCGCCTTGAGGTCCGGGCGCCGCAATAAGAGCTCCGAGGGCAGGCCCGGAGGCACCGGCTTCATGTGGGCCAAATAGTCTATGCCCGGATCGGGGTCGGGCTTGATAACCGGGTAGCGGCCCAGGAGCACGGCCAAGTCCTGCTTGGCCAGGCCCAACTGCTGCTCCAGGGTGGGGGTGGCCGCCTTGGCCTGGGCCAGGGAGCGCCGGGCCTGGCGAAGGTCCAGGGCGCTGGTGAGGCCCCGGCGATAGCGGCCCTCCACGAAGGTCATGCTTTTGGTGTAGGCCACGATGCTGCTTTGGTTGACCACCAGGCGCCGCTGCAGGTTGCGGACGTTGAAATAGCCGGTCACCGCCGAGGCCACCACGGTCTGGGCCACGGTGAGCCGGTTTTCCTCGGCCTGCAACAGGTCGGCCCTGGCCGAGGCCTCGGCCCGGGCCAGTTTGCCCCAGAGGTCCACCTCGAAGGTGGCGGCCAGGGAAAGCTCGTAGCTCTCCTTCTCGGTGGAGATGGTCTGGGTGGTGGGCAGGCTTAGCGACGAGGTGGAGCGCTGCCTTTGGGCGGTGCCCCCCACGCTTACCGTGGGGAAGCGCGCGGCCCGGCTTTGCACGAAGGAGGCTCTCAGTTCCAGGACCTTGCCGGCGGTGGCCTGTAGGTCCAGGTTGTTCCTCAGCACCTCGTCCACCGTCTGGTTGAGCTGCGGATCGCCGAACTGCTCCCACCAGCGGTCCAGCTTCTCATAGGGCACCGTGCTTTTGGCCTGGTCGTAGGTCTGGGGCGCCTTGAAGGCGAACTCCGGGCGCTGGTAGTCGGGCCCCACCTTGATGCATCCAGCCGTGACCGTGAGCGAAATTAATACAAGGGCCGGGAGGGCCCAGGCGATTCGCAGCCTCATTTTCCCTTGTCCCCGTTGAGTCCGCACAGGGCGAACTGGGTGATGTGTTCCACGATTTGATCCACGAATTCTTCGTCGTATTCCCGCCCCGTGGCCAGAGTGACCACCGGCCGGGCGAAGTTGAAGTACAAAACCTGGGAAAAAATGGAGAGCACCACGAGCTTGAGCCGCTCCGAATCCATTTCCTGAGGCAGGCACCGCTGCCACATTTTGATGGCCAGTTCCATGAATGGGGCCATGGCTTCCTCGGAGATCACCTGGAACGCCTTGGATTGCTGCCCCATCTCCCTGGCAATGAGCTGGGAGTGGCGCACCCGGTCCTCGTCGCTCAATGGGCCGCTCAAGAAGGCCCGGGCCAGGGTGCGCACCACTTCCTCGGGGGTGTAACTCTCCCGCTGGGCCAATTCGCGCAAAGGCTGCTGGATCTTGCGGGCCCGGTCCATCCAGCGTTGCCGAAAAACCTCCACATAGAGGTTTTTCTTGCTGCCGAAGTGGTAGTTGACCGCCGCCAGGTGGGTGCCCGCGGCCGCGGTGATCTCTCTGAGGCTCACGCCGTCGTACCCCTTGTCGGCAAACAGCCGCTCCGCCTCGTCCAGCAGGCGCTCCTGGGTGGGGTCGACATGGTTGTTGCGCTCTTGGCTCATATGGGGCCCTCCAATACGAACGTTTGTATCAAACAAGTGTTCGCATGTCAAGGCGGCCTGGGATTTTCTCTGCCCGAGTCCGCCGGCGGGGAACCATTGACCGGCGGCCGGCGCTCTGCTAATAACCAATTTCACCGTCCGTAAATAGTTGGCCCAAATGGAAGCAGGATGCGTGCCAGCTTCCGGCTTTGAGTTCTGGTTGATAGTGTTGTAATAACAGCTAGTTGCAGATGGCGATCCTGGCAGGGCCATGGCTGGTGCAAAAATAATATGCACCTCCCTCTCCCAGGGGGTTAATTTTTATGCGCCGGCCCCCCTCAAAGGACGCCAATCGGAGGATGCAAGTTGAGCGAGCAGAATCAAGACGACAGTCTGGGCGGCCTTAGCGATCAGTTTCTGGCCCACGCCCTCACCCCGGTCAATCTGGGGGTCTTGCCCCATCCCGATGGCTATGCCAACCCCACCGGCACCTGCGGCGACCGCATCGAGCTGTTCTTGCGGGTGCAGGGCGAGGTGGTCAGCGACGCCCGTTTCATGACCGAAGGCTGCCTGCACACCGTGGCCTGCGGCAGCGCCATCACCAGCCTTATCAAGGGCCGCGAGGTAAGCCAGGCCCTGCAGGTGGGTGCCGACGAGGTGGAGGAGGAGCTGGGGGGCCTGGACAAGCCTCACCGCCACTGCGCGGTGTTGGCCGCGGTGACCCTCAAGGCCGCTCTACGGGACTATTACAAGAAGAAGCAGGCTCCCTGGAAGGCGGTGTACGGCAACCGCTGATGCGTGCCTCTCGAACCTGCTAACGATAAACCTTATCCAATAATTTGGTTTCGATCTTCCACTCCCCTCATAATAAATGCCAAGGGTTTGCCGGGGGCGGGGCGCTTTGCCTTGCCCGCTTTTTCCAAACCGGTCCCATGCCCTCTCGCCGGGGGCATGGCGCGCAACGGTATTCATGGGAGGTGGCAATGTTGCGATGGGCTCTTATCTTTTTGGTAGTGGCCATCATCGCCGGGGCCTTTGGGTTCACCGGCATATCCGCGGCGGCGGCTGGAATCGCCAAGATACTATTCTTCATCTTCCTGGTGGTGTTCATTGTGCTCTTGGTGGCGGGTTTGATCGCCGGGCGGCGGGGCCGCATCTAGCGCACCCGGAGCGCGCAGCCAACGAAGCAGGCCGCTGGTGATTCCCCGGCGGCTGCAATCAAAAACTAGGGTTTGCCCCAGCCCGGTTTTAATCTCAAGCTGGAGGTCATCATGAAACGCATTATCTGGTTAACGACCTTACTCGCGGCGGCCACGCTGTTCGCTATGGCCGGTTGCAGCGGAAACGACGAACAAAAAGTAACCGCCGAGCAGGTGAAAAAGGAAGCCAAGGAGGCCGTGGACACGGCCGTGGCCTATTCCAAGCAGAAAAAAGACGAGTTCATGGCCCAGGTCAATCAGCAGTACGACTCGCTCAAAAAGCAGAGCGACGAGCTGATGCAAAAGGCCAAGGAACAGGCCGCCGCGGGCAAGGAGCAGGCCAAGCAGACGCTGGCCGACTTGCAGGAAAAGCAGCAAGCGGTGAGTGACAAAATGGCGGCCATGAAGGACAAGGGCGGCGAGGCCTGGGCCAAGGCCAAGCCCGAGCTGGAAAAGGCCCTCAGCAATCTGCAAGAGGCTTACAACAAGGCCAAGGCCGAACTACAATAGAAGCATCCGTTTGACCGCCGCAATACGGGGGGTGGCCGTCCTGGGCCGCTCCCCGGCGCGGCTCCGCCATAAGGAGTAGCGCCTTGACGCCTGCCGATTTCGTCACCCTGCGCATGAGCATTTTCATGGGGGGCCTGGTGCTTTTCCTGCTACTGGAGCTGGCCGTGCCCTATCGGCGGCCCAGTGTGAGCAAAACCAAGCGCTGGTTCATCAACCTGGGCATGACCGTGTTCAACAGCCTGGTGCTGCGCCTGGTCTATGCCGGGGCGGTGCTGGCGGTGAGCGCCTACGTCACCGCCAACCACATCGGCCTGCTCTACCTCACCCCGCTGCCATACTGGGCCCGGGTGGTGGTCACCGTGGTCTTTTTGGACCTGCTCTTGTGGGTGTGGCACCTGCTCAACCACGTGGTGCCCCTGTTCTGGCGCTTCCACCGGGTGCATCACACCGATCTGAACATGGACGTTTCCACGGCCACCCGTTTTCACCTGGGCGAGTTGACCATCAGCGAGGCCATCAAGCTGGGCCTGGTGTTCTTTTTGGGGGCCGACATCCTGGGGGTGCTCATCTTCGAGTCCAGCCTGGTCCTGGCCGCCCAATTCCAGCACAGCAGCCTGAAGGTCCCGGCCTGGCTGGAGCGCATCTGGTGGGTGCTGTTCGTGCCGCCCTCCATGCACCGCATCCACCACTCGGTGATCATCAAGGAGCGCAACTCCAACTACGGCACCATCCTGAGCGTCTGGGACCGCGTTCTGGGCACCCTCATCCAGGGCACGGACCAGGGGCGCATCAAGATCGGGGTGGGGGGGCACTTTGAGGAGAAAAAACTGGGCTTGGGCCATCTGCTGATCATGCCCTTCACCAGATACGTCAATTAGACCCGGAAAGGCTTTTAATGAAACTCAAGCAGCTTTTTCGCCGCGCCCCCAATCTCAGCCCCGAGCAGCTCAGGAAGTTCCGCGAGGAGCACCAGGAGGGCGGCTACACCCTGTTGGACGTGCGCCAACCGGGAGAGTACGAGGAGCGCCACCTGGCAGGGGCCAAGCTGGTCCCCCTGCCCGAGCTGCCCGGCCGCCTGGACGAGCTCGATCCCCAGGAACCGGTGGTGGCCTATTGCGCGGTGGGCGGGCGCAGCCGGGCGGCGGCCCAACTGCTGCAAGGCCAGGGCTTCAAGGAGGTCTACAACTTGGAGGGGGGCATCAAGGCCTGGGACGGATTGACCGCCCAGGGGACGCCCGACTGGGGCCTGGAGATCATGGACCCCGGTGAGCGCCCGGCCCAGGTTCTGGCCGCCGCTTATGCCCTGGAGCGCGGCCTGTCCGCCTGCTACCAGGGACTGGCCCAGGCCACGGACCACCAAGAGTTGGCCGAGCTTTACCGGCGTTTGGCCGGTTTCGAGGGCCGCCACATGGACCGCCTGAAGGGCGCCTGGGACGGGCTGGCCCCGGCGGAGCGCCAGGGGGCCGAGCTGGAGGCCCAGGGCGAGGCCCCGCTCATGGAGGGCGGCTGGAAGGTGGAGGAGTTCCTGGCCCAACACAACAACGCCGCCCAGGGACAAGCCGAGGTGGTGATGCTGGCCATGGGTCTGGAAACCCAGGCCCTGGACCTGTACTTGCGTCTGGCCCAGCGCATGGAGCGGCCCAAGAGCCGGGCCTTGCTCGAGGAACTGGGCCAGGAGGAAAAAAGCCACCTCCAGGCCCTGGGAGAGATGCTGGAGAGTCTACCCAAGGGCTAGCTACGCCGCCGCAGCCACAAAAAACGGCCCCGCCACTCTTTCGTGGCGGGGCCGTGGTGTTTGCAGTTGAGGGCTAGGCCCGCTTGCGGCGGCGGCGCAACACTCCTCCGCCCAGGGCCAGGGCGCTGGCCATGAGCAGCATGGTGGCGGGCTCGGGGGCTCCGGCCGTGCCGCCGGTGCCCACGATCAGGTCCTGGCGGTCGCTCTGGTCATTGATCTTGTATACCCCGGACAGGTCGATGTCCCCGCCGGTGAGGGTCTTATACTCGCTCAAGGCAATCAGGTAGGAACCGGCCAGGGTGGCCGCCGCGCTGCTGGCGGTGTAGAAGCGGCCGGAGCTGTCGGTGATGCTGCTGGCGGTGTAGGTGGCGCTGGGGTCCAGGGTCACTTCCCAGATGGCCAACTGCACCGCCTGGATGGCCAGCTTGACGGCAGAGGAGCCGTAGTTCACCGAGCCGGGGTCGCTAAGCCAGTCGTTGCCCGGAGCATAGTTCTCCATGAGCCAGGCCGCTTCGCGCCAGTTGAAACCGGTCACCGCCGGGCTGATCTCCGGTCCGGTCCAAGCGTTGGGATCGCCGGGGGTGATGGGGTTTTGGAAGTTTTGCAGGGGGTCCACACAGTAACCGAACCACATGGCGTCTTGGTAAGTGGTCGGTGTGTAGAACTCCGCAGTGATGGCGTTCTTTTGCACGCCATCCACCCAAACGGTTACGTTGCTGTTGCCCCGGTAGGCGGTGTTCATGGTGTCGGCCATGGCGGGGCCAACAAACATGAGTAACGCCAAGCCCAGCAAGCCGGCCAAAGCCAAGCGTATTTGCCTTAAACGGACCATATCACGTTCCTTTTCTGGTTTTGTCAGGACATGGTGGGCAGGGCCATGACCCAGAGTCTTCTTTTACATAAACTATGGGCACTGTTTGGCAAAATGCAAGTAATTTAAGCGGGGTTTGCGGCTTAACCCCGTACCGGGGCCCAGGCATGCCAAGCGCGCGGCAGCGGGGCCCGGCCGCACCCGCTGCCAAAATCCTTGGCGCCGGGAGTTAGGCGCCCCGGCCGAAGCCGCACACCGGGAAGCGGCAGCCGTCGGCGCAGTTCTGGCAGTAGCCTCCGTGGGCCAGGGCGGCGATGCTTTGGCGGGTGAAGCGCTCACCGGCCAGCACCCGGGGCAAGATAAGGTCCAGGATGGTGGTGGGGTGGAACAGGGCGCAGGCGGGCACCCCCAGGATGGGCAACTCGCCGCCCGGGCCATCCAGCCGGCCGTAGAGGAACATGGCTCCGGGCAGCACCGGGGTGCCGTAGAGCAGGTCGCGCCCGCCGGCGTCGGCGATGGCCATGCGGGTGACGTCGTCGGGGTCCACGCTCATGCCCGCGGTGGTGATGATCATCTCAGCCCCCCGGCGCACCAGGCTCCGGATGGCCGAGGCCACCGCCGTCCGGTCGTCCGGGGCGAACTCCACGCCCATGACCCCGGCTCCCAGGGCCTGGAGCTTGCCGGTGACGATGGGGGCGAAGCGGTCTTCGATCAGCCCGCTGGCCACCTCGTTGCCCGTGACCACCACCCCGGCCTTGAGCGGGGCCATGGGGGCCACGCAAAGCAGGCCGCCCTGAGCGGATGCCAACTCCACCGCCTCGGCCACCGCCTGGCGCTCCACCACCAGGGGCACCGCCCGGGTGGCGCCCAGTTGATGGCCTTTTTTCACCGGGGAGTGGCGGTGGATGGTGGCGCACATCACCCGCCCGTCCAGGTTGAAGCGGGTCAGGCGCTCCGGGTCCACCTGAAACAGGCCGTCGCGGGCGGCCGCCAGAATGATCTTGCCCTCCGAGGGCGGGCCCAGGGGCTCCACCCCGGGGCCGCACAGCGCGGCGGCCAACAGTTCGGCCGCCTCGTTTTCGTGCATCTCGTGGGGGGCGATCTCCAGGACGTACAGATGGCGTTTGCCCATGCGGGCCAAGCGCTCCAGGTCGGCGGAGGTGACCATGTGGCCTTTCTTGAAGGCCGGTCCCTTGCTCTGGCCGGGAATCACTTCCGTAAGATCGTGCGCCAGCACCAGGCCCACGGCATCGTCAAGCTCGACCAGCCGCCCCACCGGACCGGCGGCGCACTGATCGCCGCAATCAAACTCCATCACAACTCCAAATTCGGGCCAAGGTTGAAATAGGCCCGCCCGGCGCACACCGGGCAAAGGGTGCGCCCGTTTTCCTGTACGGCCTGGCCGCTGCGCACCAGCACGCCGCATTGCTCGCAGGCCATTTTCTTGGGCCTGGCTCCGGGCATCTCATGGGCCGGTATTTTCAGCTCCACCCAGGCCGCGTCGAACAACTCGGCGTTGGGCATAATCATGTAGGCCTCGGTCTGGGCGGTGTGCGGGTTGGTCGCCTGGGGGGCGTAGTCCAGCGCAAGCTTTCGGGCCTGTTCCCGGCTGATCAGGCGCACCGCCCGGCCGCTGGATATCTCGCCAAAGGTGGCGGCCAGCAGGCCCAGGTTGACTAATTTAAGGGAACCGCGCCCAAAGCGCAACCCGCTGGCCACGGCCACCGCGTCGGACAGGCAGCGTTCGCTCTCCACCACTCCCACCAGGTTCTTTATCTCCGGGTAGGGCAGGGGGCAGGGATAGCCCAGCAGGCCCAATCCAAGGATGGCCATGCGCACCCCGATCACCTGACCGGAGCACAGGTGGCCGTGGATGCGGGCCGAGGCCGCGACCAGGCTCTCCACCTGCTCCCGGGGCGGGACCGGCGGCATGGCGTCGAAGGAGGGGCTTGGCGGGTGCTCGCTGGTCATGGGACTCCTACTTGATCCGGTGCAACACGCTGATGCGGCCGTGGCTGGTCATGGGCTGGGCCGGGGAGGCGCCCGCGGTGCTGGTGACGGTCAGGGGACGGGTGCGGTAGCGGGGGGTCACCGCCGCGCACAGGGCCCATAGGTTGCCCAGGGGCCAGTGACGCAGGTTGGAGCCGCGCCAGGGTGGCGTGGCCGCCCAGGAGCTGGGCACCGGGCCCAACACCTCGCGCACCAGGCGGAAAAGGGACCAGGGCGGCAGAAGCATCGCCCCCGCGAAGGGGTGCCCGCCGCCGGGCAGGTGGGCCAGCCAGGTGCGGGGCGAAAGCAGGTTCATGGCGATGAGGCATACCCGGCTGGTGGCCACCCGGGCCGCCTCGGCCACCACCTGGGCCCGGCGCTCGGTGAACTCCAGGGTGTCCACCAGGATCACCGCGTCGAAGCTGTTGTCGTCGTAGGGCAGGTCGTGGGCGTCGCCCACGTCGATGTCGGCCTTGGGGCCCAGGCGTCCGGCGGCCAGGCGGGCGGCCATGGGGCCGGCCTCCAGGCCGTGGACCATGGCCCCCCGGGACATCAGATGGGCCAGATGCACTCCCAGGCCGCAGCCCACGTCCAGCACCCGCCAGCCGGGGCGGAAGTCCAGGGTGCGGTCCAGCAGGGCGCAGCTCTCGCGCACGTAGGTCTGCCCGGCCGGGGTTTCCAGCCAGCGTTCATAGGCCTGGGCCTCGGCTGCTTCGAAAATTAGGTCCATACTTACAAGATTATCCTCATGACGCGTCAGGGGCAAGGGTTGGCGGGGGGTGGGCGGTTGTGCTAGATTTGCGAGACCAACAACCCATTCGGCGGCGGCGTAAATGCGTCATCGTAACCACAGGCCCCACGGGCCGGCCTACCTGGATAGGCCGCTCTCCTTCGAGCAGGTGCCCGAGCACCGCAACGTGGATTGCGGGCTCTATGGCGTGTGCCTGGAGGTGGTGGTGCGCCGCCGTTGGCCCTCTTTTTCCTGCCGCCCCTGCTCCCTATGGTCGCGCCTGTCCCGGGCCCAGAGCGGCGAGGGTCCGGCCCAGGTCCTGCTCATGCCTTTGGCGGCTCATCGCTAGAGTCGCCCTTGTCCCCGTTCCCGTTGAGGGGACCCCGGTTTTTGTCCAAACGATAAAGCAACTGATAGATGCGCTCGCGCCAGAAGTACACCGGCGCGATGAAGGCCACGCTGAGTAGCCCCAGCACCACGAAGCTCCAGTAGTTTTCGTGGTAGATGGCCGCGCCTTGCAGGCTTAGCATCAGGGTGCCGGGTATGCGCCCCACCGAGCTGACCACCATGAAGATGCGCCAGCTCATGGGGGTTATGCCCAAGGCGAAGCAGAAGTAGTCCTTGGGAAAGCCGGGGATTAGGAAGAAGATGAAGCTGGCGATCACCCCCTGGCGTTCCATGAGGAAGGAAATTTTGGCCAGGTACTTGGGCGGAACGAAGCGCTCCACCAGGGCCTGGCCCAGCAGGCGGGCGGCGAAAAAGTTGAGCCAGGAGCCTATGGACAGGCCGATGGTGGAGTAGATCAGGGAGGGGAACCAGCCGAAGACGTAGCCGCCGGCCGCGCCCACCAGCTCGCCGGGTATGGGCGAGACCAGCACCTGGAAGATCTGGAACACCACGAACACCACGGGAGCCCATACTCCGTAGGACTCGATGCGGCTTCGGAAGGCCTCGCGGTCCTGCAATATCTCCCATAATTGCTTGGTGAAGTGCCACAGGGGCTGCCAGTAGACGACCAGCAGCACCGTCACCGCCACCAGCCCGATCACTCCTATCGCGATGGAGGCGGTAGGCCGCTTGCGGGGCGGTTCTGGATGCGGCGGTGAGGTGGGAGGGGCTGAGAGATTCACGGATTTATCCAGGTTACGGGGCCTCTACCGTGAGTCGGCGGCTGGGGTCCGGGTTTTTTATCGTTTGGACCCAAGCGGGCCGGGCCGCTGGATCAGCCCTGGGCCACCAGGGCCAGGGCCTCGCCCAAATCCAAAGTGCCTTCGTATATGGCCCGGCCGGTGATGAACCCGGCCAGGCCCAGGGGGGCCATTTCCATCAGACGCCGCACGTCGTCCAGGTCGTGCACTCCGCCCGCGGCTATGATAGGCGTGTTCACCTCTCCGCAGAGGCGGCGGGTGCTCTCCAGATTGGGTCCGCTGTGCATGCCGTCGCGGGCGATGTCGGTAAAGACGATGGCCGCCACCTCGGGCACGTCGAAGCCCCGGGCCGCGTCCAAAAAGTGCAGCTTGCTCTGCTCGGTCCAGCCCTGCACCGCCACCATGCCGTCGCGGGCGTCGATGCCGATTACCACCCGCTGGGGGAAGCGCCTGGCCGCCTCCAGGGCGGTTTGGGGCTCGCGGGCGGCCAGGGTGCCCAGGATTACCCGGTCCACCCCCAGGGCCAGGGTGCGCTCCAGGCCGGCCAGGTCGCGCACCCCGCCGCCCAACTGCACCGGGATGGCGAGGGCGGCGCAGATGCGCCTTATCACCTCGGCGTTGGCCGGGCGGCCTTCCACCGCGCCGTCCAGGTCCACCACATGCAGGCGCTTGGCTCCCAGCCCCTGCCAACGCAGGGCCATGGCCACCGGGTCGTCGCTGAATACGGTTTCGTCATCCATGCGGCCCTGGCGCAAGCGCACGCAGCGGCCGCCTTTCAAATCTACGGCAGGTATGGCTTCCAAGATGTTTACTCGGTTTTGGATGCGGTCTTGCGCCAGGGGAAGCGCTCCAGCAGGCGGCTCATGCCGATCTTGCCCAACTCCTCGGCGGTGTACCAGCTCAAGCCGTGCTTCATGTACTGACCCAGGTTAAGAAGGTCCTGGGACAGGGACTGCTGGGTCTCGTCGAAGCTGTTCTTCCACAGCACCGTGCCGTCGCTGACCCGCACTATGGAAAGATCGAAGGCCACCGAGGCGGGCTTGTCCACGGCATAGCCGGTGCCCACGCGCTGGCGGAAGCGGAAGATGAAGCCCACCATCACCGCGTCGGCCCCCAGCTTCTTGCCCGTGGCCGCTACGTCCTTGCGCAGGGAGTCCATATATTGCCGCCCGGCGATCTGGGCGAAAACCAGGCCGGTCTGGGCGTAGGGCACGAAGGGTATGTTGGTGATGTTGGGCAGAGCGAGGTTTAGAGCGTCGTCCAGGACCCGCTCGGCCCCGGGGATGATCTGGCCGGCGTTGTAGGTCGCGCCGGTCAGCGGGCAGCACACCGTGCCGCCGGGCTGTATGGGAGCGTCCACCCGGATAAAGGGCATCACCGCCAATTTTTTGGGCACCCAGGCGATCTCCTGCCTGGCGGCCTGGCTCTGGTCCGTGGTTGAGCAACCCAGGCTGAGGGCCAGGGCGGAGATAAGCACCGCCGCGGCTATAAAGGCAACGCTCCGGCCTTTCATAAAACCCCCTTGGTTGAGGAAACGCCGCGCTCGCGGGTCTCCGGCGCAGTGGCTTGGTCCAAAGCCCTACCCAGGGCCTTGAAGGCTGCCTCCAACATGTGGTGATCATTGTCGCCATAGAGCAGGCGCACGTGCAGGGTCAAGCCGCCGGACAGAGCCAGGGCCCGCCAAAACTCCTCGGCCAGTTGGCCGTTGAATTCCCCCACCGTGCCGGGGCAGCGCTGGTACACGCCCCGGTACAGGGGGCGGTTGGACAAGTCCACCACCACCTGGGCCAGGGATTCGTCCATGGGCACGAAGGCCGAGCCGTAGCGCACCAGCCCCTTGCGTTCGCCCAGGGCCTGGCTCAGCGCCTTGCCCAGGCAAATGCCCACGTCCTCCACCGTGTGGTGGGGGTCCACTTCCAGATCGCCCTTGGCGATGAGCTTCAGGTCGAAAAAGCCGTGAAAAGCTACATGGGTGAGCATGTGGTCAAAGAAACCGACCCCGGTGGAGATTTCGCTCTTGCCGGTGCCGTCCAGCTCCAGGGAAAGGCTGATGCTGGTTTCTTTGGTCTTTCGCTCTATTTCGGCGCTGCGGCTCATGACTATACTTCCTTGCGGCAATACGGCGGGCACACCCCGCCCTAGACCCCTGCGGGCCCCGTTGCTGAGATGCTAGCATGACCCGCGCTCACTGTCGAGGGATTAGGCCCCCGGCCATGGCCAAGAGTGTCAGGCCTGGTATATTGTTAGCAGTCGTGGGAGAGGCCCGGCGGGAGGTTGACTTTGCCTCTGGCCGCCGGTATATTTCCACCACGCCGAAGGCCCCCTTTTGGGGGCGCGGGTCTTAGATGTGGGGCTGTAGCTCAGTTGGGAGAGCGCCACGTTCGCAACGTGGAAGTCGAGGGTTCGAGTCCCTTCAGCTCCACCACTTTATTCTCTCCTTTTAAATTATCCAAGAAAATTGGCTGAGAAGCGTCTCGTGCGGGCGGGCAGGGTTGCCTTGCGTGATGCCGTTGTTTAGGGATGGGGAGTGGTGAAGGGAAAGAGCCTGGGTTGCTGGTGAGCGGGCTAACCCGAGGTTTTCAGGTGGGCCGGATGATTCCGGGACCATGAGTGCGACCGATTAAAAAATGCCCCCTCGCTGATGTCGAAACGATCCACCCATACCGGGGGGCCGGCGGCTACGAACGTGTTGGTAAGGCGCTCGGAAATTTGCCATAAAAAATCTATATTATGATAAGTTTGCACTCATGTTCCACTTACCTTCGAGTGATATTGTCTGGACAGCAGTCGCAATGCTTGCCTCTGCCTTACTAACGGGTTTCACAGTTTTTTTTATTGAACAAAGGAAGATCCGTAGAGTTTTTGAGGAAAAGCAGCAAGGTGTTGTTGAGCTGTTGAGGCATGACGTTAGATTGACTATGAATGGTTTTGATAGGTATGTAGTCGACATGACGAAAAGGCTGACAAAAAAAAATTACCAAGATGCCAATCAGATTATAAGTGCAATTCAATTAATTTTGGAAAGCACTAAAAGCGAATTGCTTCCAGCTATATATAATAATTTTCAATATCTACCGCCTATCCTTCAAGAGCGCTCGACTGATTTTTACCGCAGGATTAGTGAGCTAGAAACGATGGTAAAAAAAGTCTCTGCTATTTCTGATGCTGCGTTCTGTGTCCCTGAAGTTTTTGATAAGGTTGCCTTGTTTGTGTATCGGTCAATGGCTGACGGGAGCAAGCTTGCCGCTGAAATTCACCGGTTTTGTGGGAGGTATCGAGAAGCCCTTTATGAAGACAAGAGTACCGCCCAATACAAACAATTACAGGACTTAATAAAAGAAGGGTCGTTGAAAGATTCTGTGCAAAAAGAGCTTTCTGAGTCAGCCGACGATGGGCGGATACACAACGGCTAGCCCCAGCAAATTGGGGCCTAACGATATCAGCTAGTTATCCCAAAATTGGGTTCAAGTGGAGCATCCCTTCAACTCCACCACTTCTTTACTTTCGCCCGAAATATCCAAAAAAATTAGATGAGAAGCGTCTCGTGCCGCGCGAGGGCGGTCTTTTGGGCTATTGCCGTGGTTTGCGTTTAGGAGCCAGGCAGTAAGTAAGCGTCCGGCTATTAAACAGCACCTTCCGGTTGGCCCAGACAGCTTGCCTGTCTGGGCGCCGCAGGCGCAAGAGGTGAGGCGGACGGCATCGGTGATCAACCGGAGATCTGGGGGCGCGGGGTTGTATTGAACCTCTTGTTGCTTCGCAACCTAGACAGCATAGCTGTCTGGGCCACCCCTATGACTTTATAACCCCCTACTTCTCCACGTAGATGTCGGGCCAGCGGTCGTTGTGTGCATCGAAGCTCAGGCGCACCGCCTGGCCTATAGGGCGCGTGGTGTCCCATAGGAACACCTCGTAGTCGGCCTTGTCGTGCTCGTGCCCCTTGGCTGCCGCGCACCAGACCATCCAGCGGCCGTCGCGGCTCAGGCGCACGAAATACTCGTGGCTGTAGGGGCCGGGCTTGTCCACCCACACCTTGGGCCGCACCGGGTTCAGGGTGGAGCGCATCACCCTGGTGCCGCCGTTGCCATGGGCCTCCACCCAGTGCAAGCGGCGGCCGTCCGGGAACCAGGCCAGCTCGCAACCGGGGCCGATCTTGAGCAGGCTGCCCTTGGCCAGGTCCACCACGAAAACCCCGTTGCGCTTGCCCCGGGCGGCCACGGCCAACAGGTCGCGGTCAACGGGCGACAGGGCCGGGGTGCCGATGGTGCCCTCCAGGGGCGGGCCGGTGCTGTCAAAGATCGCCTTCTCCCGGTCGCTCTTCAGGGACTTGAGCACCACCTGGTTGCCCCTGAGGAAGCTGACCTCGTGTTGGCTCACCCACAGGGGGTAGTCGCCGTTACGGGCCACCAGGCGCTCGGTGCCGGTGGCTAGGTCCAGGCGGTAAACGTCCCACTGCTTCCAGTCGCGCTCGCTGACCCAGGGCTTCTGGCTGCGGGCGAAGACCAGCTCCCGGCCGTCCGGGGAGAAGCGGCAGTAGAAATCCACCCGGTCGTTGCGGGTGAGGCGCTGTAGCTTCAACCCCGGCAGGGTGAGCAGATACAGCTCATGGCTGCCGCTTCGGTTGGAGGACCATGCGATCTTGGCCTTGAGCCCCTGAGTGGCGGCGCGGATGGCCTTTTGCTCGGCCGGTGGGATTCCGGAGGGGACCTCTTCCCATATGGGGCGGGGGGACATGGCCTGGGACGGGGCCGCCAAGCCCAACAGCAGCAGGAGCGCCGGCAGGGCCCAGGGCCAGGCCTTGCCCAGGGCCTTCAAGGCGCGCCTCGTTTTGCCTGGGGTGAGTTCATACTTAAAAGCCTACTTGAAAACGAGTTGGAAATCCTTCACTTCCAGGGCCTGGCGGCTGGGGGGCGGGGCCACCAGAGCCAGGGCGTTGAAGGGTATGGATAGGTCGGGCTTGACCACCTTGATGCTGTATTCGCGCCAGGCGGGCGTCAGGGTCAGGCGGGCGGCCACGCCGTCGTTTATGTAGAACCAGGCCGGGGCCTGGGGGGCGGGGCCGGTTTCGCGGGCCTGGAAGCGGATGGCCTGGGTGCGTTCCAAAAGGTCGTTGCGCACCCAGCGCTCGTAGTGCAGGGTGGGCCGGGTCGGCAGCTGGGGCTCGAAAACGGCGTAGGCCTTGTCCTCGAACAACAGCCTGGCCCGCTCCCGCACGGTTTGCTCGCTTACCTGGTGCCCCCGCTCCTTCACGAAAAGATCTAGAGCCCCACGGTCCACCACCATGAGGGGCCGGGGCCAGAGCAGGCCCAAACCGTGCATGGCCTCGTCCCATCTTCCCGAGGAAAACAGGCGGCTCAGGTGCTTGACGTGGGCGTTCTCAAAGCCGGTCCAGCCGTTGAGCATGTAGCGCCGGGGTCGCGCCCCGGCCACCTTGAGCATGTAGGCGCTGTCCAGGATGCGGTTGCCGATGGGCAGGACCACCAGGGTGCAGGGCTCCTGGCTGCGCAGGAATTGCTCCAGGGCTGGGTCCGGGTAGTTGGGCAGGGGGCGGTAGGGATTGGTGATGGCGATGTCCGCCTCCAGGGTGATGAGCACCAGGGCCAGGGCCAGGGCGGCCAGCTTCAGGGGGCGCTTGAGATGAAGGCCCTCGAAGGCTATGGCCGCCACCACCACCAGGGCGAACAGCACCAAGACCGCGTAGCGGCTGAGCACCCGGGTGGCCCCCAGGATGCCCGCGTCGGAGAAGAAGTACACCACCCAGTCCTGGGCCAGCACCTGGTGGCCGTCGGCCCGGATGTTGGGGCCCAGGCTGATGAAAAAGCACAGCAAGGCGGCGGTGGCCAGCCCGGCCACGAAACGGCCGCGCAGGCCCAGGCGGCTGGGCAGCAGGGAAAGGGCCAGGCTGGTGCCCAGCACCCCCAGGATGGTCACGTTGAGCACGATGTCGCCCAGGGCCCCGCTGAAGGCCTTGGCCGAGGTGAAGGCGGCCAGGGTGGCCCAGGCCCAGAACACCGCCAAAAATACCGCCCGGCCCCAGCGCAGGGGCAACAGGGCCGGGTTGCCGCCGCTGAGGGCCCTGTCCCCCGGCGTGGGCAGCCAACGGTGGCGGAACCAATAGACCAGGGCCAGGGCCACCACCACCACTCCCGGCCAGAGGATGGCCTCGGTGAGAGCGGCGGGTATGCCCAGGCTGGGCCACAGCGAGGCGGTGTGGGGCACGTAGCCCGAGCAGGGGCGCAGATAGGTGAGAGCGTCGGCCGAGTGTATCGCCATCTCGCCCACGTGGCGCTGAAGCTCCATGTGGTTGTGCAGCAGGATGTAAGGGTAGAGGTAGGCCCAGCTCAAGCCCGTCACCACCACCAGGCTGACCACCGAGGAAAGCCAAAAGCGCCCCGAGCGCAGCAGCTCCATCCGCTCGCGCACCAGGGGCAGGGCCACCAGGGGCAGGGTGAGCCCCAGGATGGTGGTGTAGTAAAGGGCGCTCACCGCCTGCATCCAAAAAGCCACCGCCACCGCCACGGCGATGCCGATGCCCGGCTTTTTGAAAAAGCGCAGCAACAGCCACAACACCAGGGGTATGCCGAAACACAGCTCGCCGTTGAACTCGATGTAGTAGGAGGCCATGTAGGGCAGCAGGCAAAAGGCCAGGGCTCCCAGCACCGCCGAGGCTCGCCCCAGGTCCAACTCGCGCAAGAGCAGGTACATGAAGGCGCTGGACAATGCCCAGAAGAACAAAAAGGTGAGGTTGTAGGTGAGGATGGGGTTGTGGCTCAGCCCCAGCACCAGGGCCGCGAAATAAGAAGGCACCCAGAACAGGTCGTCCAGGGCCAGGGTGTAGGCCTGGGGGTAGTAGAAGTTGGCGTGGTAGGCGGGCATCAGCCAGTGCCCGTCCAGGATGTGCTGGGCGTTCCAGTTGAGCTTCCAGGCGTGCAGGCCCACATCCCAGTGGGTGGACACGGCGCTGCCCAGGTGGGCGGCCCAGGGCCAGGTGACCAGGCTTATCAGCAGGCAGGCGGCCAGGAAGAGCAGGCTGGTTTCGGCCAGGGAGCGGGGCCAGCCGACCCCGCCGGGACCGCCCGGGGATGGTGCGCCGGTTGTTGATGCTTGGTGCTCGGCTGCGGCGGGGGATGAGTAACGGAAGCTTCTCATGCTCACCCATCCAAATGGTTGCCCAGACCTCAGAGGATTCGCAGGAACCATAGTGCGGAGCTTCGTCATTATAGGCAAAGCGCCGCGCCCGCGCAACGGCTATCCCTGAAAAATTAGGAATACTCAATGAGTTAGGCGGCCGTAGGTGAATGTTGCCGCCGGATGCGTCCACCAGCAAGCTGAGCGGCAGGTCCACCGGGATGCCGGCATTCTGGGCGCTCTATGGCGGCGGAGGACGGCCAAACGAGGCCTGGCCTACCGGCCCAGGGCGGACCCAGAGACTACCGCCTAGCCAGGGGGCGCGGGTTTTGCTAACTTGGGTTGAACGACACACCCAGGGAGGACGGCGTGGGCCAGGGCATGGACCAGGGTATCGATCAGGAACCGGAAAGCCTGCTGATAAACGAGGCGCAATTCCTCTTGGCCGACAAGCGCACCCAACTGGCCACGGTGCGCACCGGCCTGGCCCTGTTGGCCGTGCCCATGAGCATTATTTCCGTGTTGGTGGTCACCTCGCGTCTTTACCATTTCTGGGACAACTTCTGGTATCTTTTGCCCTTGTTGGCGCTGTGCATTTGCCTGTTGATCCTGGGCGTCCATCTGGTGCTGCGCGGCGCCGTTCGCCTGCATCGCCTGGAAAACACCCTCCGTCACATCATCACCCGCAGCCCCCACCTCAACCATCTGGGCTGATTATTCCCGTCTGATTTGCCAGGACCGACCGCTTGTGTTAATACCTGCACCTGTCAGGGTATTAACTGCAGCGGGAGCGTGCATCGTGAATGCGGAATCCGACATGACCTTGGATCAGTTTTTGGAGCAATGGCCCACCGCCGAGGCGGGCCTCAAAAAGAGCCTTTTGGCCTATCGCCGGGGGGTGATGGACATGCACGGGGTGGGGGAGAGCTTTTTGCCCCGGCCGGGAGTGAGCTACAGTCTGCGCTGGGACCTGGACCCCAGGCCCCAGGGCCGCGCCAAGCCCCTGTTCGCCATGGCCGACGTGGTGCCCTTGGGCGAGGAAGAGCTTATGCTCTCCCTGTGCTTCTATGGCGACGACATCAGCGACCCCGCTGAGCTGGGCAACCTCATCCCCGGCGGATTGTTCGGCCAGGACGGCCACTGCTTCGATCTGGAAGGCGACGACCCCGAGCTGGTGGCCTATTGCCTGGAACGCGCCGCCGAGGCCTTGCAGGCGGCGCGCAAGGGTAGCTAGGCTCCCTCCTGGGCCGCCCACTGCCCCATAGCCTTGCGCAGCTCCGGACCTTCAATGGGATCAAGGCGCTGAGTTAAAAACAGGCTGAACAGCCCCTCGGCGGCTTTGAGGGTGTTTTCCAATAGGGCCACCCGCTCCAGGACCAGGCCTTCCAGGCCGTCGGGGTCCTCGCTGGGCGCGGCGGTGGTGGGCAGCTTCAGGCTTTTCACCGTAAGCTCGGCCGCCTCCAGGTTCAGGGCGTATTCCTCGCCGTGAATCTCCAGGCCCACGCGCAAGGCCTCCACCAGCTTGCCCTGGCGCAGGGCCTCGCGGGCTTCGGCCAGGGAGCCCTCGGCCCCGCTCACCGTCACCCGGGAGCCGTCGGCCCCCATGGCCGGTCCCAGCACCAGGCGCTCGCCCAGGGTCAGTTCCACCCAGCCCAGGTCCTTGACCTCGGCCCCGCCATCGGTTTCCAGCAAAAACCACAGCCAGGTGAGAAACTCCTGGCCCAGGAATATCTTCTGTTCCAGCAACTCGCTCAGGTTCATGCGCCTTGCTCCCAGGCCAGGGGGCCCCAGGGCCGGGCCTCTTCCAGGGCGGGGGCCAGTTGGCTACCGGCCACCAGGTCCCGCGCCACCAAAAAGGGCAGGCGGGGGGTAAGCTCCAGGCCGAAGCTGGCCACGAAGTGCTCCTCGAACAGGTCCATGACCTTGCGGGTGGCCGCGCCCAGCCAAAGCTCGCCCCTGGCGGTGTCCCAGACCATCTCGTAGAGCTTGGTCTCCGGAGGGATGCGGGCCAACAGCCCCAGGCGGGCCTTGTCCTTCAGCTCCTCTCGGCGCACCCGGCCCAGGTTGCGGCCCTCGTCCAGGTAGCTCTTGGCCTTGTCCATCTCCAGGCGGTGGTACTTCTTGAGCAGGGTGGCGGGCACCCGGCGCTGATCCACCCTGAGGCCCAGCAACACGTAGGGCTCCATGGCGTAGGCCATGAAGGCGAACTCGGTGTCAAAGTAGTCGTTGATGGCGCACCAGCCCACGGAGAGCTCCTCGGTGCTGGATTCGATATCCTTGAAGGCGTGGGCCTTGACCCTACGGTCGATGAAGTCCCAGAAACCGGCCGGCGGCTCGCCGCTGACCGTGTAGCGGGTGATGGTGGCGCGTCCCTTGAGAAGTCCCATGTGAGCTTGACCCTCTCCTGAATGGTTGGAGGGCCTACTCTAGCGCGGGCGGCGGATGGGCGCAAGGGAAGCGGCTTCGCCTATTGCCTCCCCCTGGGCCGCGGGCTTGGCCCCGGCCTTGGCCTGGAGCATGATCCGGCGGCGTTTGGCCGCTCCTGCCCGGCTGGGCGGGCGGTAGGGCTCCTTGTATTCGCGGCAGGTGCACATGCTCCTAATATTAGCCCCCCACCCATATGGCGCAAGGGGCGGCTTGACGCGGCGGGTCTTTGGCCCTAGTTTTGATGAGTAGTCAAGTCAACTCAGTTCCGGGAGGGAACATGTCCGATAAGGTGGATGCCGGTCAGTACGTCTGGGTGATCATAGAGCGCACCAGGAACGACGAGAACTTCCTGGGTTTGGCCGACGAGGACGGCGAGCGCTTCATCCCGGTGACCGCGGAAAAGGACCAGGCCCTGATGCTGGTGGGCCGCCTGCCCGAGGCGGAGGGGGTGTTCAGCCGTAGCGTGGAGGCCATCCACCGGGCCCAGCTTTTGGGCCAGGCCCAGGACGAGGGCTTCAGCGTGTATCTGGTGGATGAGAAGGGGCGCCTCTTGGAGGCCCTTACCGGCCCAACCCACTAAAGGCGGCTTCGCCAGACACCGGCATACTGCGTTGCTGGCGGCGCTCCAGCCTCGGCCTAGTTTCGTAGCGTGATCCAAAGAGGTCTTGAAAGGTAAAGCCTGTCAGCGGCGAACTCTTGTCCATGCCCCGCATCACTGCGGGGGCGGCCACCCGCCTCGCAGGTAGTAGACCGGAAATGTGAGCGGCTTTGGGGCCTTGGTTAAACGGAGGGTCCCCGCCGCCATTTTTTACTCGCCAGGCCGCTTGCGGACTACGCGGCGACTCACCCCAAAGCCTTGACCATTCGCCGGAAGTCGATTTTTTCCTTCAAAAATCCTGTCTTCAACAAGGCTCGACTGTAAACCGTAGTTCAGGCATACCGACACGGTTCGCCTCAGCTCTCTTTGCTCTAGGCTCTACGGCTCCGGAACACCTGCCACAACTCTCCCAACTCGGCCAGGCGCATCAGCTTGGCCGCCACGAAGTAGGAGGCCGTGCCCACCCCCAGGGCGGCCAGGGGTCGGGCCCAGCGCCACAGGGCCCCGTTGGGGTCGCCCCAGTCCGGGCCATAGGCCACCAGGACCACCAGCACGCCCATCACCGCCGCCGCCGCGCAGGTGCCCAGGCCGGACTTGAACAGCCGCCGTCCGCCCAACAGCCCCACCCGCTTTCTGAGCAGCCACAACAAGAGCAGCAGGTTGACCACCCCCGAGGCCGAGGTGGCCAGGGCCAGGCCGGTTTGCTTCAGCGGGCCCATGAGGGCCAGGGAGAACACCAGCTTGATGACCAGGCACAGGGCGGCCACGGCCACCGGGGTCCGGATGTCCTTGAGGGCGTAGAACGACTGCACCACCGCCCGCACTCCGGCGATGGCCCACAGCCCCGCGCCCAGGCCCATCACCGCCCCGGCGGTCTCCCCGGCCATGGCCAGGGTGAACTCGCCGCGCATGAACAAGAGCACCACCAGGGGCCGGGCCAGGACCAGAAGTCCCACCATGGCCGGCACGGTGATGAACAGGATCAGGCGCAGGCCGTAGCCCATGGTGCTGAGCAGGGCCTTCTTGTCGCCGTCCGCCGCCTGGCGCGACAGGCTGGGCAGGATGGCGGTGCTCACCGCTATGGCGAAGATGCCCAGGGGGAACTGGATCAGGCGGTCGGCGTAGTAGAGGTAGCTCACCGTGCCGCTGGGCAGGAAAGAGGCCAGGATGGTGTCCATGAGCACCGCCACCTGGTACACCGCCGCCCCGAAGATGGCCGGGATCATCAGGCGCAGCATGCGCCGAAGCGCCGGGCTCTTGAGGTCCCAGGCGGGCTTGAAGGGCACCCCCTTGGCCTTGAGGTAGGGCAGCTGCATCAGAAGCTGGGCGATTCCGCCGATGACCACGCCCATGGCCAGGCTGAGTACCGGCGGGTCCACCCGGGGGCTCAGCACCAGGGCGGTGGCTATGATGGTCAGATTAAGAAGGGCCGGGGCCGCCGCGGGGGCGAAAAAGTGGCCCATGGAGTTGAGCACCCCCGCGGCCAGGGCCACCAGGCTGATGAAGAAAATGTAGGGCAAACACCAGCGGGTCATCTCCACGGCCAGGGCGAAGGTGCCCTCGCCGGGGGTGAAGCCCGGCGCGATGAGCCGCACCACCTCCGGGGCGAAGATCACCCCGGCGATGGTCACCGCCAAAAGGGCCAGGGACAGGAGCGAGAAGGTGGAGCGGGCCAGGAGGAAGGCCTCCTCGCGGCCCTTCTTTTTGAGCAATTCGGTGAAGACCGGAATAAAGGCAATGGTTAGGGTGCCTTCGGCGAAAAGGCGGCGCAAAAGGTTGGGAATGCGGAAGGCCACGAAAAAGGCGTCCGCCGCCGGACCGGCTCCGAAAAGGTAGGCGATGACCACATCGCGCACGAATCCGCCGATGCGGCTGGCCAGGGTGGCCAGGCCCACCACCCCCGCTGCCCGGGTCATTTTATGTTGTTCACTGGCTGCTTGCATCAAAACCCCTTGACAGGGACCCCGGCTCCCGTTAAAAGTTTGGGTCTGTCAGGGGCGACGGGCCCCCTAACCGCCCGGAGCCTAAACTTATCCGGAGGATACTCAGTTGGCCAACCATGCTTCCGCCCTTAAAAGGGCTCGCCAGATTGAAAAGCGCAGCGCGCGCAACAAGGCTTACCGCACCCGTGTGCGCTCCGTGGTCAAGCAGGTCCGTCAGGCCATAGCGGCCGGAGACGCCGACGCTGCCCAGACCGCCCTGAGCCAGGCCGTGCCGATTATCGACAAGGCCGCCGGCAAGGGCATCTACCACAGGAAGAACGCCGCCCGCAAGATTTCGCGCCTGTCCCGCCAGGTTTCCGCCCTGTAGCGACTCGGCGCTGCTGCCCGCTTTTCTTGGCGCCGGGGCCGGCATGGGCCGGCTCAGGCGCATAAGTCCATAATAAGACGTTCCATGATTATCCGGTCCGCTCCCGGGGAGGACTTGAGGGCCACGTCGGCGCTGAGCACCGCCTTCAGGGCCCCGCTCAGGCTGGCCGGAGTCTCGCGCTTGGCCCGGTCCACCAGGGTGGAGGTGGCTTGGGGCGGGGTGCGCAGGGTGCGCTGCACCTCTTGCGGTCCGCCGCCCTGGTCCAGGACCCGCCTGGTCTCCAGAAGCTGGCGGTAGAGCCGGGTTAGCATGGCCAACACCCGCACCGCGGGCTCGCCCAGGGAATCCAGCTGGGCGTAACTGCTGAGCGCCCGGGTAAGGCCCCCGGCGGCCACCGCGTCGGTGAAGTCGAAGATGGAGTACAGGCGCGACCCGCCCAGCACCTCGCGCACCGTGTCCAGGGTGATGCGCCGGTTCTTGCCCACGTACAGAGCCAGCTTTTCCAACTCCGAATCCAAGGCCCCCAGGCCCAGCCCGGCCAGTTCGGCCAGATAGGCGGCGGCCTGGGAATCCAGGCTCTTGTCGCGCACCGCGGCCCGGCCTTGCAGCCAGGGCGCCAACTGGCGGGCGTACATCTTGGGGAACTGGTGCACCTTGCCCGCCTTGCCCAGGGTCTTGGCGAACTTGGTGCGCGCGTCCAGCTTGGCTCCGGTGAGGAGCAGGGTGGTGCTGGGGCAGGGGTCGTCCAGGTAAGGCAGAAACTCCGCCGCCTGATCCGCCTTGTACAGGTGCGCCTCGCCGACCACCACCAGACGCCTGCTGCCCAGAAAAGGCAGGGTCTGGGCGCTGTCCAACACCCGGCTGGGCTTGGTTTCTCCGGCCTGGAAGCGCTCCACGTTGAGCGAGGGGTTGTCGCTGAAGGCGGGCGAGGCGATGAACTGCTCCACCCCCTGGATGAGCAGAAAATCCTCTTCGCTGAAAAGACCGTAAAGGGACCCCGGCTCGCCCTTGGCCACTTCGGGCCAGGGAAGAGCCGCCGGGTCCCTCTGACGGCTGCCGGGGGCGGTCACACCACCGCCTCGGCTAGAAGTTCTCGAAGACGCTGTCGTGCAGGCTCTGGGCCAGAACCTTGGCCAGGGCGGTGAGGGCAACGCGCTTGTTGGAGTCGGTGGCCGTGGGGCTGGTGCTTACGTTGTAGGTGTCGTTTTGCCACAGGCTCTTGTTCTGCCACAGGACCTTGCCGTCGCGGGTGCGGGTCAGCTTGGCCGAGACCCAGACCGTGATGCGCCGCTGGCGGCTGGTGTCGTCGGCGGTGAGGGCCACGTCGTTTATCTGCACGCGCTCCACCGTGCCGGTGAGCACCGCGTCGGCGCTGCTCTCGGACACCACCCGCACCATCTGGCTGCGGTTGAACTGGAGAATGACCGCGTCGGTGAAGATCTGCTCGATGCGGATCTCGTTGGTCTTGTTCTTGAAGACCGGTATGGCGATGCTCTTGACGTCGCTGGGCAGGTTGTTCTGCTTGCCGCGGAACTGGTATCCGCAGGCCGCCACCAGGACCGCCAACATCAAAATCCCGACAATCGAAAGCTTCTTCACCACAGCTTCTCCCTGTATGGTCCCGCCGTCCGGACAGGCGACCCTGCACCGGCAAGGGCTAGATAACGATATTCACCAGCTTGCCCTGGACTACTATTACCTTTTTAACCGGCCTGCCGTCGATGAATTTTTGCACTTTTTCATCCGCCAGGGCCGCCGCCTCCAGCGCGGCGTCGTCGGCGTCGGCGGGCATGGTCAGCTTGGAGCGCACCTTGCCCTGCACCTGCACCACCACCAGCTTCTCATCGCGCACCAGGGCGGCCTCGTCCCAGGTGGGCCAGGCGTGGTTGATCAGGTAGCCCTGTCCGCCCATGCGCTGCCACAGCTCGTCGGCGATGTGGGGGGCCATGGGGCTGATGAGCACCACCGCCGCCTCCACCGCCTCGCGCAGCACCGCCGCCCGCTGGGGATCGCTTGCCACCGTCTCGTCCTGCTCCACCAGGCTGATCTGGTTGACCAGCTCCATGATGGCCGCGATGGCGGTGTTGAACTGGTACTTGTCTACGCTGTCCTCGCTGACCTTCTTGACGGTCTCGTGGGTCTTGACGTGCAGGGCCCCCAGCGCCTCGGGCAGCTCGCCCTCGCTGTAGGGCGCCACGCCCGCGGCCTGCTCGGCCACGGCCAGGCCCAGGCGCCACAGGCGGCCCAGGAAGCGGCTGGCTCCCTCCACGCCCCGGTCCGACCACTCCAGCTCCTTCTCGGGGGGAGCGGCGAACAGGATGAACAGGCGCACCGTGTCCGCGCCGTAGCGCTGCACCATCAGGTCCGGGTCCACCACGTTGCCCTTGGACTTGGACATCTTGGAGCCGTCCTTGATGACCATGCCCTGGGTGAGCAGGTTGGTGAAGGGCTCGTCGGCCTTCACCAGGCCCAGGTCGCGCATCACCTTGGTGAAAAAGCGCGAGTACAGCAGGTGCAGCACCGCGTGCTCGATGCCGCCGATGTACTGGTTCACCGGCATCCAGTAGTCGGTGGGGCCGGGGTCCAGAGGGCCTTGGTCATAATGGGGGCAGGCGTAGCGGGCGAAGTACCAGGAGGACTCCACGAAGGTGTCCATGGTGTCGGTCTCGCGCTTGGCCGCGCCGCCGCAGACGGGGCAGGCGACGTTCACCCACTCCTCAAGCTCCGGCAGGGGCGAGCCGCCGGTCTCGGGCAGCTGGGCGTCCAGGGGCAGGGTCACCGGCAGGTCGGCCTCGGGCACCGGCACCTGGCCGCACTTGTCGCAGTGGATCACCGGGATGGGCGCGCCCCAGTAGCGCTGGCGGCTGATGCCCCAGTCGCGCAGGCGGTAGTTGATGGTCTCCCGGCCCATGCCCTTCTTTTCCAACTCAGCCGCCACGGCCCGCTTGGCCTCGTCGCTGCTCAGGCCGTCGAAGGGCCCGGAGTTGACCAGGGTGCCGTAATCGGTGAAGGCCTGGGTCATGTTCTGAACGCCCACCGCGCCGCCCGGCCCGGCGATGACCTCGATAAGCTCCAGGCCGTACTCGCTGGCGAACTCGAAATCGCGCTGGTCGTGGGTGGGCACGGCCATGACCGCGCCGGTGCCGTACTCCATGAGCACGAAGTTGGCCACGTACACCGGCATGCGCCGCCCGGTAAGGGGATGGGTGCACCAGGCTCCGGTGAACACGCCTTCCTTGCTCTTGTCGTCGGCCCGCTGGCTGAAGGACTGGCGCTTGACCTTGGCGATGAACTCCCTGACCGCCTGCTCCTGCTCGGTCCCGGCGCTAAGCTCCAAGGCCAGGGGATGCTCCGGGGCCAGGCTCATGAAGGTGGCCCCATAGAGGGTGTCCGCCCGGGTGGTGAACACCCGGACCACGCCCTCGCGGCCCTCGATGGGGAAGTGGATCTCCGCGCCGTAGGACTTGCCGATCCAGTTGCGCTGCATGATCTTCACCGAGTCGGGCCAGCCGGTCAGCTCGTCCAGCTTGCTCAAGAGCTCGTCGGCGTAGTCGGTGATCTTGAAGAAGTAGCCGAACAGCTCCCGCTGATCCACCGGGTTGTCGCAGCGCCAGCAGTTGCCCGCCTCCACCTGCTCGTTGGCCAACACCGTCTGGCAGGTGTCGCACCAGTTGACCAGGGACTTCTTGCGGTAGACCAGACCCTTTTCCCACATGCGCACGAACATCAGCTGCTCCCAGCGGTAGTAGCTGGGGTCGCAGGTCGCGAACTCCCGGCTCCAGTCGTGGGAGTAGCCCAGCTTCTTGAGCTGGGAGCGCATGTAGTCGATGTTGTCGTAGGTCCAGCGGGCGGGGTGGGTCTTGTTGGCTATGGCCGCGTTTTCCGCGGGCATGCCAAAGGCGTCCCAACCCATGGGGTGCAAGACGTTGAAGCCCTGCATGCGCCGGATGCGGGCCAGGGTGTCGCCGATGGTGTACACCCGGCTGTGGCCCATGTGGATGCGTCCGCTGGGGTAGGGGAACATCTCCAGCAAGTAGTATTTTTCCTTGCTGGAATCATCGCTTACCGCGAAGATGCCGTCTTGTTCCCACTGCTGTTGCCAGCGGCTTTCGATGCTTTTGGGGTCGTAGCGTTGACTATCTTCCATGATGGTGCCTTGAGGGGGCCTAGAGGTCAGGCGGCTCGGGCCCGCCCGTTGTAAAAAACGTCAGCGTACTTGCAGGACGTTAGGCGGTTTTTACCACAGTGTCAGGCACCTGTAAACCAACTTGCCGGTTACGCCGGGCTTGACTGAGGCGCTTTCATGGATGAAGCTGACGCCTGGGGTTCAACCGCTGCCCGGCATGCGGCCATGGAGGGGAACATGCTCATCGACATACACACCCACGCCTTTTTAGCCCAGGACCTGGAAGTCCTGGGCGAACGTCTGGCCTTTTTGGACGAGGACCTGCCCGACACCAGCCCCCACAAGTGGCAGGTGCACGGCGGAGGGTCGGTGGAAGCCCTTTTGGCGGCCATGGAGCGATCCGGCACCGATCGCTTCGTGATCCTGCCGGTCACCGGTTCCAAGAGCAGGGTGGGGGAGCTTAACCGCTGGATGAGCCGGGTGGCCGCCGAGCATCCCCAGGTCATACCCTTCGGCACCCTGCACCCCCAGGCCGAGCCCAAGCGCCAGATGGCCGACTTGTTGGAACTGGGCCTCAAGGGCGTGAAACTACATCCCTTTATCCAGCATTTCTCCCTGGAGCAGCCCGAGGCGGCCGGCTTGTTCGCCATCCTGGCCGGAGAGCGCCTGCCGGTGCTTCTGGACACCATCCACACCCAGGGCTTGGTGCGCGCCAAGCCTCACCTGGAGCAGGTGCTCAGTTTTTATGGCTTTTCCGGGTGCGAGCCCCACCAGATAGCCGCCTTGGCCCATGCCCATCGGGAGCTCAGGATCATCGCGGCCCACGGGGGCAGCCTCTACGGCTGGGAGGAGTTGGGCGAGCTGCTGGCGCTGGACAACGTGTACTTCGACATCTCCTACCTCAGCGGACTGGTGGAACCCCGCCGCGTGGTGGAGATAATCCGCCAGAAGGGACCGGAGCGGGTGCTCTACGGCACCGACTGCCCCTGGCGCGACGCCGTGGCCTTCCGGGAGTGGTTCGAGGATTTGCCGCTGACCACCGGTGAGCGGGAGCAGGTGGCGGCAGGGACGGCGCTGGAGTTGTTGGGGTAAAATAAACAGTTTAGATTTTAAATATGCATTTTATTTACATTTAGAGCTATATTCTTGGTCTTACCGTGAGATTTTTAATTTGACCATTCCTCCAAATTACAACATTTATGTCAGCACTTCTTGGGGTTTCATTAATTGCACTGGACAAATCGTTATCATTAAAAATTTTATGACCATTCAATTCCAAAATTACGTCGCCTTCTAGTATGTTTGCGAAGTATGCTGGTGAGTCATTGATGACGATCTGAACTACCAATCCTTGTGTCTTATCCATTCTCCCCCTGATCTCGTCATTTAACCGCGAAGTAAGGATACCCATTCTGACCTTTTTCGTTTTTGCCAAATATATTGCATCACAGTCAAACCTGTTAACATTGTAGGGTACCCAGTTAGTTTGTGATCCTCCAGAGACTTGTCCGGTAGTATAGCCGGAATATGTGCCATACTTACCACCGGTATATACTGTTCCTTGCTGGTAGCGATTGATATTTTGAGGAGGATTTGGGGTCACGATTGGAATGGCACCACTTAAGGTGTGAGTGAATTTAGTATTAACTAATATAACTGATGCCCCTATTTTGTTGGCCTGAATTTTCGCGTCTTCCAGGTTAATGTTTGCTCCATTGAAACTTGAATGTCCTATAACAAAATATCCTTTACGCATAAATTCCTTTATGTCTCTGTCAAAATTATTTGTACTGTACACTAATGGATCATCTTGGTTCTTTTCAAAAATAGGAATTTCTGAGGTGTGCTTAGCGCCTTTCATTTGTGGTGCATATTCAAAATATTGGCTGAATGGGTTGGCGCACCCAACAATAAGCAAGATTAAGCTTATAAGGGCAGTTCGAAATAGGCGCATGGCATCCCCCCATAATTCCATACAATAGCGGATGGCTTAACGCTTTAATTCGACAATAAATTACGAGATGAGCACTGTCAATAGGATAAACAAATAGACCTTGTCCCTACATCCTCCCCCAGGGATGCGGCAAAAACACGCTGTGGTACATGTTCAGGGCGTAGCGGTCGGTCATGCCCGCTATGTAGTCGGCGGCGGCCCGCTGGCGCTCGGTCAACTCGGCGGGCGGCTGGCCGCCCAGGTACTCCCGGTAGGTCTTGTCGTACTTGCGGTCGCAGAGCATCTCGAACAGCTCGGTGACCACCTTGGAGGCCTTGAGGAAGTCCTCGTGCACCTCCATGTTCTCGTAGACCCGCTTGTAGAGAAAGGCCCTCAGCTCCTTCATGGCCGCTTCCACCTCCGGGCGCATGGCCAAGACCCCGCCCCCGGCGGCCGCGCTCTGGGTGATCAGGTCGCTGACCATGGTGTTTATCTGGCGGCTCAGGGTGGAGCCCAACACTTTGACCACCGGCTTGGGGAGCTGGCTGCGTTTCAATACCCCGCCTCGGATGGCGTCCTCGGTGTCGTGGGCGATGTAGGCCATGACGTCGGCGGCGCGCACCAGTTGGCCCTCCAGGGTCAGCTTGGTCTTTTCCCCCCGCTTGGGCAAAAAGGGCCCCTTGCCCTTGGAGTGCCCGGCGATGCCCTGGCGCACCTCGAAGGTCAGGTTCAGGCCCTTGCCGTTTTTTTCGAGCAGCTCCACCACCCGGAGCGATTGCTGGTGGTGCTTGAAGCCGCCGGGCAAGACGTCGTTCAACACCGATTCGCCGGCGTGGCCGAAGGGTGTGTGCCCCAGGTCGTGGCCCATGGCGATGGCCTCTGTGAGGTCCTCATTGAGCCTCAGGGCCCTGGCCATGGTGCGGGCTATCTGGGACACCTCCAGGGTGTGGGTGAGCCTGGTGCGGTAATGGTCGCCCGTGGGGGCCAGAAAAACCTGGGTCTTGTGCTTAAGGCGGCGGAAGGCCTTGCAGTATAGGATGCGGTCGCGGTCGTGCTGAAAGGCCGGGCGCAGGGGGTCCTCGCGCTCGGGCCGCTGGCGTCCCTTGCTGGCCGCGGAGCGGGTGGCATGGGGGCCAAGTATCTGCTCCTCCAGGGCCTCGCGTTGCATTCTGAGGTTCATCACCACTCTCCTTTACAAACCCACCTCCAACCTTTAGACTCCCATCCATGTTCAAGGCAAGGATAATCCACCGATATCTCCTTTTTGAGATGCTTTCGCCCTACTTCGTGAGCCTGGGTGTGTTCACCTTCGTGCTGCTCATGGCCAAGATCATGGAGCTCACCGACCTGGTGGTGAGCCGTGGGGTGGGGCTGGACGTGGTGGGCCGCCTGCTCATGTACACCATGCCTTACTTCCTGGTGTTCACCATCCCCATGGCCACCCTGCTGGGGGTGCTCATCGCCTTCTTGCGCCTGTCCTCGGACAACGAGGTGGTGGCGCTCAAGGCCGCCGGGGTGAGCCTGGTCAAGCTATTGCCCCCGGTGGCCGCCCTGGCCCTGTTCTCCTGGCTGGTCACCAGCGCCCTGGCCATGTGGGCCCTGCCCTGGGGCAACAACCGCTTCGAGAACCTCATCTACCAGGTGGCCTCCCACCAGGCGGAATTGGCCCTCAAGGAAGGCGCGTTCATCGACACCTTCCCCAACCTGCTCATCTACATCGACAAGCTGCCCGGCGGCGGGGTGCTCAAAGACGTGTTCATCGTGGATCAGCGCGACCCCAAGAAGCAGCACACCATCGTGGCCAAGCGGGGCAAGTTCTTCCCGGCCAAGGGCGGCAAGCTTACCCTGCGCCTGTACGAGGGCGGCATCTACGCGGTGGACCCGGCCAGGCGCTCGCCCCAGACGGCGGGTTTCGAGACCTATGACGTCACCCTGGACGCCGGGGCCTTCGTGGCCAGGCAGCGCAAGGAAAAGCACGAAAAGGAGATGTACGTCTCCGAGCTTTTGGCCGCCATGGCCAAGGTGGCCCCGGACTCCAAGCGCTACTACCTGCTGGACATGGAGCTTCAGAAGAAGTTCAGCCTGCCCTTCGCCTGCCTGGTCATGGCCCTCATCGGCCTGCCCCTGGGCATAGGCTCCAAGAGCGGCCGCTCCTGGGGAGTGGCCGTGGCCCTGGTGGTGTTCTTGGCCTACTACCTGCTGCTGTCGGCGGCCTGGTCCTTTGGCGAGGGCGGCTACTACCCGCCCATCGTGGGCATGTGGGTGCCCAACATCGTCTTCGCCCTGGTGGGCCTGTTGATGTTCCGCCAGTCTTTGAACGAGGCCCCCATTCCCCTGCTGGACAAGGTGGACCGCTTGCCGGAGCTTCTCCGCCGCCTGCGGGGCATGGGCCGGCACGGAGCCACGGAGGCCTAGGTGCGCATCTTAGCCCTATACGTGGCCCGCGAGTTCCTGAAGCTTTTCGGCTTTCTGGTGGTTGGCTTCGTGGCCATCTTCACCCTGTTCGATTTCATCGAAAAGGTGGACAACTTCATGGAGGCCGGGGTGCCCGGCTCGGCCATGTTCAGCTATTTCCTGCTCCAGGTACCGGAGATCACCGCCCTGATGATCCCCATGGCCATCCTCATGGCCAGCATCCTCTCCCTGGGGCTAATGGCCAAGAAGAACGAGATCGTGGCGGTCAAGTCCAGCGGGATAAGCATTTTCCGCTTCAGCCTGCCCATCATATTGTTGGCCATGGTCCTGGCCCTGGGGGTGGCCTTGATCAACGAGGTGGTGCTGCCCATCACCAAGACCCGCACCAACTACATCTGGAACGTGCGGGTGGAGAAGCAGCCGGGCAAGCTGTACCAGACCGAGCATTTCTGGTTCAAGGGGCAGAACTCCATCTACCAGGTGGGGGTGTACCTGCCCGACAGCCAGAGCCTGTCCAAGGTCACCTGCTACCGCTTCGGGCCGGAGTTCACCCTAACCGAGCGCATCGACGCCGAGCGGGCCCGCTACCTGGGCGGCAAGTGGGTGTTCTTCAACGGCCTGTACCAACGCCGCCTGCCCGGAGGGGGCTATAGCGCCCAGATATTCAAGCAGCTGGATATGACCCTGCCGGAGAAGCCGTCCGACTTCAGCCAGATGAGCAAGCCCAGCGAGGAGATGAGCCTGGGCGAGCTGGCCCGCTACGTGGCCAAGCTGGAACACCAGGGGCTCGACCCCATCCGCCAGCGGGTGGACATGCAAGCCAAGCTCTCCTTCCCCTTCGTGTGCTTGATCATGGCCCTCATCGGCATACCTCTGGCCATGTTCAAGGAAAAGGGCCGCTTTTTGCCCGCCGCCATAATCATAGGCCTGGGGGTGGCCCTGTTCTACTGGGTGGGGTTCAGCTACGTGAAGACCATCTTCGGATACTCCGGCATCCTGCCGCCGATCATTACCGCTTGGCTGCCCAACCTGTTCTTCGGCCTGGTGGGAGTCTTCATGTTTACCCACGTCAAGCAGTAACCACCTGTCAACACGTTCTTAATGCGCCTAGAATCCGTTTGAGTCTCCCGGCCGCGCCGGGGCCCTTGCCTTTGTCCGTCCATGCCTTATAATAAAAATAGGAACTATTATTGACGGAGGAGGCGACGATGCTGACCCTGGAAGATATTCGCGGCGACCAGCACCTGATCAACGAGATCGACTGGGAGATGACCCCGGAAAAGGCCGTGTCGCTATATTTGGAGTGGGGCAACGGCTGGAATCATGGGGTGCGCATGGTGCGCTCGGCTGATGACCAGTCCTACTACTTTGTGGTCTATTCCTGGGAAGACGGCCCGGTGTTGCACTTCGTGCGCCGCGACATCAACGGGGCCGAGGAGTTGGCCGTGATCCCTTTGCCCGAGGATTTGCGCGACCATTTCCATCAGGCCTGGGGCGGGCACAAGGGCGTATACGGCCTCACCCCGGAGATCGAGGCCTGGCTCAAGGACGAGCTTAGCGCCACCCGCCACTAGCACCCAATTCCTCCAAAGCAAAACCGCCCGCCGGAGAATCCGGGGGCGGTTCGTTTCGCTGGATCTACGGGTTTACTCTCCGGGCAGCTTGGTCTCCAAGGCCATCTTGATCTTGTTCTTGAGCTCGGTCAGATCAAAGGACTTGATGACGTAGAAGTCCGCGGCAATGGACTTCATGTCCTCCTTAAAGGTGTCGTAGGCGGTGCAGAGGATCACTGGGAGGTCGTAGTACTTGTTGCGGATGTCCTGCAACAGGTCCAGCCCGTTGTAGTCCACCATCTTGATGTCCAAAACCACCAGGTCCGGCTTTTCTTTCTCGATGCGCTCCAAGAGTTGGAAGCCGCTGTCGGCGGTGGCCACTTCGTAGCCCTCGTCGGCCAACTCTTCGGAGTAGAGAAAGCGGATGTGCTCTTCGTCGTCGACGATCAGTATCTTGGCCATGCTTTCACCTTCAGGTCGTTTAGGCCACCCAGTGATCAACCAGGTAGGGCTTGGTTTCCTCGAAAACCATGCACTCGTTCTCGATGAAATCCTCGGCCTGCTGCACGCTCATCCGCTCGGTCTTGCGCACGTAAGAAAGGGTCTTGCCGAAATAGAGCGGGATTAGCGAGTCCAACAGTTGTTGGGGATCCATTACTTTTCTATTATATGCCCCGGCGTAGTCAAACAGAAGTTTGGCCCAGGTCTGCGTGGGGAAGTCGAACTGCTCGGCGGGCAGGTTGGCCACCTCCTCCACCTTGCGGAAGATGGGCTCGGTGAGGATCGTCTGCCAGGCTTCGCGGTAGATGCCCATGCCCTTGTGGAAGTTCTCGGCCAGCTTGTCCTGGCTCACCTTCACCGGGGGCGGCATCTCCACCTCACCCAGGCCGAAGCCATAGATGGAGGTGGGCTTGGACCACTTCACCCGCATCCAGTAACCGGCGCTTTGCACCATCAGGTCGAAGATGGTGCCCACCACCTGGCTGAACATGGGCCCCAGTTCCGAGCCCGGGTCCTTGGGCTTATGGATCTTGGGACGGCCCATGAAGGCCTGACAGATAGGCACGTTGTTGTTCATGGCCAGGGTGGTCATCCATATGTCGATGCCGAACTGGCTCACCGCCTCGGACCAGGTGGGGCTGGCCAGGTAGATGCGGGCCAACTCCCCGCTGAATCCGAAGTCGCCGCCGATGGGCTGGCGCACCCGGCGTCCGTATAGGGCCCGGGTAAGGGGATAGGCGATGGAGTTGGTTATGGTGCCGTCGTATTTGTGGCGCACGTACAGGGGAGCCACGTAGCCGAAGTCATTGAAAAGCGGTTCGCCCAGGTGCTTTATCCACTGGGGAGTGATGGATTTGAGGTCCGCGTCCACCACCACCACCGCCTCGGCGCCCAGTTCCACCACCTTGCGGAAAAGGTTCTTAAAGTTGTTGCCCTTGCCCCGGACCCCGGGAGGGGTGGAGATGTATATCTGGGGCACGTCCTCGGTGTCTGCGGCAAAAAAGGCCTCCTTGGTGCCGTCGTCGGAGTTGTTGTCGCAGTTGATGATAACGCCCTGTTTGTCGCCGAAGTAACGTTTGAGACCTTGCGCGGCCTGGGTGGTGGGGTATCCGATGAGTTCGGCTTCCCTGTAGGAAGGGATGGCCACCACCATCTGGGCTGAAGTGATATTTTGGGGGTTTTCCTCTAGGTGCACCTCAGGCATCGAGGTCTCCTTACTGGTAGCATCCCATGATTAAGAACTTATTTACGATTTAGAGATACGCTAATCCGCGGGCAAAGTCAAACCGCGAGGCTTGTTCCAGGTACTTGACATGGCGGCTCCAAGCTTGCACTATCTGGGAGGTCCCCGGCCATTTTAGGGGACCGCCGTACCTGGCGGCAACGATTGAAAATTTACGCGAACCCCGGCGACGCAAGGAGGAAAACGTGGCCAAACGCTTGTCTATGATCCTGCCTCTATTGGCCCTGCTGTTGATCACCATGGCCACTCCGGCCTCCGCCGGTGAAATGGGCTTCAAGGAATGGGGCCTCACCGCCTTCGGCAACCTGTCCATGGACGTCAACGACGGCGACCTTTACGAGGGAGGCATCTTCGCTCACGTGGCCATGCCTTTGGTCGACAACGAGGACGTGCGCCTGGACTTCCGCCTGGAAGGCCTGGTGGGCGGCTTCTGGGACTACGGCAACGGGGTTGAGGTGGCCATCATTCCCGCCCTGCGCCTGTACATCGGCAAGGCCGCGGTGATCCCCTACATCGAAGGCGGCATCGGCCCATCCTACAACAGCCTGGACATCCAGGAGTTGGGCATAGGCTTCAACTTCCTGAGCTACGGCGGCGTGGGCCTGCGCATTCCCTTGCAGAACAACGTGAGCATCGAGTTCGGCTACCGTTTGCGCCACATCAGCAACGCCGGGCTGGACGAGCGCAACCACGGCGTGACCAGCAACCAGGCTCAGTTCGGCATCGCCTGGGCCTTCTAGGCCGCTTGCCGGGGAGCTTGGCGTCGTCTCAGCGCCGAACCGTCTGAAAACGACTGGGCCCGCCGCGGGCATTGCCTGCGGCGGGCCTTTTTTATTGCCGGTGGCGCCTGGAGGGCAGGGGAGAGGCTGTTGCTACCCCAGCTCCTTCTCAAAGGACACGAAGTTGTCCTCCAACTCGTAGAGCAACTTCTCCGCGTCGCCCAGCTTCCAGCCGCCCACCGCATCGCTGATCTGGCGGTGTAGTTCCACGATCTTGGGGCCGTAGTGCTCGATAGCCTTTGACAGCCCCGGCTCCAGGGTTTTCTCCTGACTCAGGCGCACCACCAGGGGCACCAGGTCCATGAGCGAGGGGTTCTGGTCGATGAGGCTGTTGTCCAGCCCGGTTACCACCGCGTAGAGCTTGGGGAAGTCCTTGGCAAAGCTTTTCTTGTAGACCGGCTCCACCCTCACCCTGATCTGCATCCAACGGCTCATGTTCTACTCCCTTGGGGGCGGCAGCCTGCCCGCCAATATGCCTTGGGCCACGTAATCCACCACGTCCAGGCCCATTTGGCTGGGCCCTTGGCGTCCGTACTTAACGTTGAATTCTAGCAGAAGCGGTTGTCCGTCGACCACGGCCAGGTCCAGGCCCACCTCGTCCAGGTCCGCCGCCTTGGCCGCGGCTACGGCCAGCTCCACCGCCTGGGGCGGCACGCCGGTGAAATCCACCGTGGCTCCCTGGGCCACGTTGCTGCGCCACTCGCCCGGCGGGGGAAGGCGCCAGTAGGCGCACACCGGCTCGAAGCCGATGACCACCACCCTGAGGTCGCGGCTGATGGGCAGGCGCTCCTGGATGTAGGCCACCTTGTTCTCGGCCAGGTAGGCCGTGAGCTGGGTCTGGTTCTCGATGAGGTGCACCCCCCGCCCCCGGGAGGAGGCCCGCGCCTTCTTGGCCACAAAGGGGAAGGCGAAGTGGTCGAGTATCTCCCCCCGCTGGCTGCCGTAGAACACCCTGGTGCGGGGGTGGGGTAGGCCCAGGAGCTTGAACAGGGTGGTCTGCTTGATCTTGTCGCCTTCCAAGAGATGGCAGGCCAAGGAGGGGAACAGGCGCTTGCCCATGGCCGCCAGCTGAAGGGCCAGGGCCTCGGTGGGGTAGTAGACCACCTCTGCCCGGCGGATCAGCTCCAGATGCTCGGGAGGGTAGTCGTCCAGGTTGGGCCGGGGCCCCAGGGTGGTGAACTGGGGATAGCGCCTGAGGCGCGCGCCTATAACGATGGGCTTAGTCACAGTCCGGTGGCCGGTGCAGGGGCAGCACGAAGTTGGCCATGTCCTCGCGCTCTCGCCAGCCCCGCTTGGCGTAGAAGCCTTCCAGGTAGGACTGGCGCAGGCGGTTGTTGATGAGCATCATGCGCGAGCAGCCCTCGCGCTGGGCCCAGTGCTCCGCCTCCTCCAAAAGGCTGCTGCCAACCCCGCGCCCCCTGGCCTCGGGATGCACGAACAGCTCGGCCAGGTATGTCTCCGGCGAGGTGAGGAACAGGGAGGGGTTGCGGTGCAGGGAGACGTAGCCCAGCAGATGGCCGGGGCCTTGCTGGGCCACCAGCAGGCAGTGGCTGGGGTCGGCCAGGCACAGGGCCACCTGGCGGGTGATGCCGTCGCGGCTCAGGCTGCTGCCGTCCAGATGGGGGAACCAGCCCAGGGCCTCCAGGATTTGGCAAAGCTGCTGCGCGTCTGACAACTGGGCAGGTCTGACTCGGTAGTTGACGGTCATTTGCAAATTCCGCGTGAAGAGCCGGGGCGGAGCCGGCCTGTAAGCCGGGTTCTGTTCCCGGCCTCGCGGCCGGGCGATGACCATTCATCTAGGACGCCGGTTACCCGACGCCTCCAGCAACCTACCCGGAAGCTGGGGCGGGCCGCCCTCGTAACGCTTCCCTATTTGGTCTTGCACCGGGTGGGGTTTGCCCTGCCTGGGACGTCGCCGCCCCAGCGGTGAGCTCTTACCTCGCCGTTTCACCCTTACCCGCGCCCAACAAGCGCGGGCGGTTTGTTTTCTGTGGCACTTTCCGTGGGGTCGCCCCCCCTGGCCGTTAGCCAGCACCCTGCCCTGCGGTGCCCGGACTTTCCTCTCGCCCCCAAAGGGGGCCGGCGGTCATCCGGCCGACTCCGTCCCGGCTCTTGAATTATAGCTGATTTGAACGCCTGGCGCTTTTAACGGCCTAATGCTGGTCCATGGCCTGGTTGGCCAACTCGTCGGCCCTTTTGTTGAACTCGCGCCGTACGTGCAAGATAGTCACCGAGGCGAAGCCCTGCAACAGGCGCTTGGCCTGGTCGTACATGGGCTTCAGGCCGGGGGCCTTCACCCGGTACTTGCCCTCCAGCTGACGCACGATGAGTTCGGAGTCCATCTTTACGGTCAGCCGCCGGGCGCCCAGCTCCTGGGCTCGCTTCAGGCCCATGAGCAGGGCCTGGTACTCGGCCTCGTTGTTGGTGGTGCGGCCCAGGTAGCGGCTGAGCGCCGCCACCTCCTGGCCCTGCTCGTCGTAGAGCACCGCCCCGGCTCCGGCGGGTCCGGGATTGCCCCGGGAGCCGCCGTCGCTGTGCAGGGTCAGGCTGAGCCCCTGGGGGCTCACAGGACCTCTTTGAGCTGCTCGGCCTCGGCCCAGTAGATGAGGCGCCGGCAAGAGGGGCAGGACATGATCTTGTCCATGCGCTGGAGCTCGTTGAACTGCTGGGGCGGGATGGTCATGTGACACACGGTGCAGGTGCCCTCGCTCACCGCGGCCAGGGCCACGCCGTCGCGAGCCTGGCGGATGAAGTCGTAGTCCTTCATCAGGGCCTTGTCCACCTGGCCGGCCAGCTCTTCGCGCTTGCCGATCATGCGCGAAATTTCGCTGTCGGTGTTGTGGTAGCGCTCCTCAAGCTGAGCCCGCTCCTGTTTGGAGGCGGCCACCAACTCGTCGTGGCGTTCGGTGAGTTCGCCCACCTTCTTTTCCAGGGCCTCCACCTGCTCCATAACCTCCAGGAGCTGGTTCTCGGTGTCCTTGAGAGAGTCCTTGCCGTCATCTATCTCCGCGTTGGCCGCCTGGTACTCCTTGGTGCTCTTGGAGCCCATGAGGCGGTTCTCGGCCCGGCGCAGGCGGGCGCGCACGTTGTCGGCGATCTCCTCCAAATCGGCCCGGCGCTTTTGCACCTGGTCCAACTGTTGCTGCTGGGCTTCCAGCTTGCTGTGCAGGGCCTGTTCGGCTTGGGTCAGGTCGGCCAGGCGGCCGGGGATCACATCCCGTTCCTGTCCAAGGTCGAACAGGGTTTTATCCATGGCTTGCAGCCTAACCAAAAGACGCAGCTGATCAAACAAGGTCACTCCTCCTCTGGGACAACCGGCTGCCAAGGATCGACCTCGCCGGTGTATGGTTCTACGATGCTGTCCAGGCCCTGGTCGGCCAATGTTTGCGCGAGGTGGTGCGCCCAGGGCTTTACGATCACCACCTCGGTTTGGTAATGGCCCAGGCACAAGATGCCCAGACCCAGGTCCGCCGCCTGCTGGGCCACGTGGTGGCGGGCCTCGCCGGTAACCAGTAACTGGGCTCCGGCCGCGGCCGCCTGGGGCAGCAGATCGCCGCCCGAGCCGCCCACCACCGCCACCCGCTCGATTTTTTCGGGCGGCCGTCCGCCCATATGGGCCCAACCCGCGCCCAGCTCAGCCGCCGCCCGCCGGGCAAAGGAGCCCGCTTCCTCGGGAGCGGCCAGGCGTCCCACCCGGCCCAGGCCGAAGCCCTGGGAGGGTTGGCGCAAGTGATACACGTCCACCGCCGGTTCCTCGTAGGGGTGCACCCGGCGCACCGCCTCCAGTGCCTGGGGCACCAGGGCGGCGGGAACCACCATCTCCAGGCGCAGCTCCTCGACCATCTCCTTTTGCCCGGGGCGGCCCAGGTAGGGCTCTGCGTCCGGGGGCACCAGGAAGCTGCCCACCCCCACTCCGGCAAAGGAGCATTCGCGGTAGTCGCCGATGCGTCCGGCGCCCACGGCGTACAGCGCCTCGGAGACGGTTTCCATGGCTTCGGGCGGGGTGAACACCACCAGCTTGGCGGTGCTTTGGTCTTGGGCTGCTACCAGGGGCGCCAGCTCGCCAAGGCCCAAACGCCCCCCTAAAACGTCGTTGACTCCGCCGGGGGCGGAGTCAAGGTTGGTATGGGCGGCGAATATGGCCATGGATGAACAGGCGGCTTTGATCAGGCGGGCGGTTTCCGGACGGTCCACCCGCAGCTGTTCGAGCGGTTGGAACAATACCGGATGATGCACCAGGAGTAGGGCCACCTTGGCTTGCAAGGCGTCCGCCAAAAGCTCCTCGCCAAGCTCCAAAGCGGTCCAGGCCTTGGGCGCCGGGGCGGCGGGGTCGCCCACCTGCAGGCCCACCTTGTCCCAGCTTTCGGCGCTCCAGGCCGGAGCCCACTGCTCCATCACCCGCATGAAATCGCCGACTGTGGCTGGTTTGCCTGACATCAACCTACACCCAAAGAAGAGGGCACCCCTTTGCTGGGGGGCGCCCGTAGAGAACCCTGCGCAAAATGCTTTTTCCCGACCCGGCCTTGGGGCAGGGTGCGAGGCATACTCGCATAGGGTGCCCTCCCGCAAAAAAATGGTGGGCCCACCTGGCTTCGAACCAGGGACTATCCGGTTATGAGCCGGAGGCTCTACCAAGCTGAGCTATGGGCCCGGTTCATTCGAAATTGTTATTATGGCCTCAGCCCTTAGACCTGTCAACAGCGTGGGGCTGGCTTGCCGTATAAAAGCCCCTGCGGCCTCTGGCTGTGCCGCTAGTTACTTCCATTTGCTTTGTTGGCGACATGCCCGTCATCGCCTGATTACGAAGCCGGGCATGCCCTGAGCGGGAGGCTTTAGTCGTCGAAGTTGCCCTTGGGCCCCTTGTCGCCGCCCATGGTGGCGCCGGTGGCGCGGATGTAGTCCTCGGTCCACTTGGCCGGGTCTTCCAGGCGCCCGGCCTTGGGGCCCAGGTCGAAGCCGCCCGCCCCCAGGATGGCCTCCACCCCCAGGGGCGCGGTGTCCTGGGCGTTGAAGACCTTGGTGAGCAGGTCGTAGACGAACTGTTCCACTCCCTCCACCATGCGGTGGCGCACCGAGGCGGGCTGGGACAGGAGCTTGTTCTCAAAGGGCAGGTTGAGCTTCTTGGTGTTGCCGCTCTTCCAGCCCTTTTCCGTGGCATAGGCCATCATCTCGGCCCACATCTCTTCGCTTACCCCTTGGCCGGGCACCTTTATCAGGTTGTCTTCGCCGTCCAACGCGGCGTTGCCGTACTCGTCCACCTTCACCCCCCAGGAAATCATCTGCAGGGCGGTGGCCACGTTGGCCTTGGTGGTGTTGGTCCCGGCGGCGATGCGCCTGAGGCGCTCGGAGTTGTTGCCGCTGGTGCCGTGCTGGGCGCCGGAAACCTTGTAGGGCTCCAGGGCCTTGTGGATCTCGGCGGTCAACTCCACCTGGATGCCCTGGTCGGCGGTCTGGATGCCGTGGGCGGTGCCGTTGTTGAGCGCGATCCAGTCCGGGAAGATGCCGTGGGCGTTGAGCCCCTGGATGAGGAACAGGGCGTCCTCGGGGGTGGAGAGGCCCTCGCTGCCCTTGATCTCGCCCACCTCGGTCTCCAGGCAGGCCCAGGAGGGGATGTAGGGGGCCAGGCCCAGGGTGGCCAGCAGGTTTTCGGCGTCCGGCTGGTGGCTGGCGTCGATGGCGATGGAGGTGATGCCCGCCTCGAACATGGAGGGGACCTCCACCTTGGCATCTTCCAGGTCCTTGAGGTTTTTCACCGCGTAGTGGTCGGCGTGGATGGCCACCGGCACGGTTATGCCCAGCTCGTTCATGATCTGGTCGGCCTGGCGGGCCAGGTTCCAGTAGTTGGTGGCGCAGTAGGCGCTGCGGCCGCCCTCGCTTTTGGCGATCTCCAGGATGATGGCCGCGTTGGCCCGTTGGGCCGCCTTGAGCACGCCCCGGATCACGAAGTGGTTGCGCCCGTTGGCCGCTATGGTCATGGCCTGGCCCTTGGCCAGCATGGCCCGGTCGATCACCTTACCGCTTACGATGAGGGCCTTGGAGTTGGGGAAAAGGCGGGTGATGTTGGGCGGGCGCCCTATCTGGAGCGCTTTGTCGAAATCATGGGCATAGGTGCTGGACATACCCTTATCCTTTCTCATGGGGAAGCGGCCCGCCGCTGGAGGGCGGGGAGTATTTACGCCAATTTCATTATAGCCCGGCGGTTCTAGAAACTATCTACCCGCAGGAACTCCTCGGGGGGCCGGCGCTTGGGGGCCTTGATCTCCTGGGCGGGGTAGCCCATGGGCACCATGGCCACCACCTCATAGCCCTCGGGCAGATCGATCACCTTGGCCGCCGCGTCGTGGTCAAAAAGGCCCACGATGACCGTGCCCAGGCCCTTGTCATGGGCGGCCAGGCACAGGCTCTGGCAGGCGATGCCCAGGTCAAACATGAACCAGTCGCCGTGCTTGGTGGTAACCACCCCATTGTAATATCCCGAGCTCTTCAGGCGGCCGCAAATCACGAACAGGGCGGGAGCGCTGACGATGGCCTTGGTGGCCGGATTGCCCTTGCTCAGGGTCTGCTGCAACTGCTCGCGCTTGGCCGGGTCTTTTACCTGCACCAGCTCCCAGCACTGGGTGTTGGCCCAGGAGGGGGACCACATCACCGCGTCCATCAACTCCCGCACCAACTCGTCGCTTACCGGACGGTCTTCAAACTTACGTATGCTTCTGCGTTGCTGGATAGCCTCCATCAGTTCCATTCATATTCCTCCCAGCCGCTAGGCTTTGGCTTGGCGTGTAGGTATTTCAAGAAAGTTAGCACATTCGGCGGGCTGCCCCAAGGGGGCATTAAGCCAATCATTTCCCTGGGAGCGCTAATCTGCTAACATAAATCAACGGTTCGGCTGTAGCGGGACCGTGCATGGATGATCTCCATTGGGTAGCTGGATTAGGCGCTAAAATTACAGCGGAAGGTGGAACATGGCTATTGTGGCTATCTCGCGCAAGGTAGGCAGCCTGGGGGACGAAATCGCCAAGCAGGCGGCCGATCAGCTGGGCATCAAGGTGATCGGAGTATCCGAAATTCACCAGTTGGCCCTGGAATGCGACAAGGAGTTGGCGGATATATGCCGCACCTTTGAAACCGAATTGCCCGCGGGTTTCTTTGAGCGCATCTTCTTCCGCGATCCGGCCGGGTCCAGCCTGTTCGCCTCGCTCATCTACCAGCAGGCGGCCATGGGCGACGTGGTGATCCGGGGGCGGGGCTCTCAGATCGTGCTGGCGGGCCAACCCAAGGTGCTCAAGGTGCGCATCGTGGCTCCCTTCCGGATCCGGGTGGAGCGGGTGGCCCAGCGCAAGGGCATAAGCCAGGACGAGGCCGCGGACTACGTGCGCCACTTCGACCGGCAGCGCCGTTCGCTCATCGAGAGCATCTTCCAGGTGGACCTCAACGACTGGAGCCTTTACGACATGGTGCTCAACAGCGCCGACCTGCCCCAGAATATGTTGGCGGACCTGGTTTGCCTGGCGGCCAAGGAACTGGGCCCGGTGGGCGAGGGGCAAAAGGGCGTGTACGCGGACCTGGCCCTGGCCAAGCGGGTGGAGGCTCTTATCAAGAAGAAGGTACCCACCTTCCCGGCCCGCGACGTGGAGGTGGAGAACCAGGGACAGGGCCGCCTGGTCCTGACCGGCGCGGTGCTCGACCGCGACGCCATCAAGAAGGCCGAAGAGATCGCCAAGACTCAGGCTGGGGTCACCGAGGTGGACAACCAGCTAATGTCCACGGACCTGACTTTCTGAGGCCCGCTGGCCGCTCACGTGGCGGCAATGAAAAAATCAAAGGGACGGCCCATTGGGGCCGTCCCTTTTTTGCGCTTGGGGCCTGGCTAGAGGGTTTCGGCGTAGATCTCCAGGTAATGCTTCACCGCCACCTGGCGGCCCGCCTGGGATAGCTGGTCGCTGATTTGCAGCATGCAGGCCGGGCAGCCGGTGGCCACCGCCGCGGCCCCGCTGGCGGCGATGTGCTCCAGCTTGTGCCCCCCGATCTGCTGGGACAGGTCGTAGTGCTCCAGGCTGAAGCTGCCGCCCAGGCCGCAGCACCAGTCGCTCTCGACCATCTCCTGCAAGCGCCAGGCCGGGTTGGCGGCCATGAGGCGGCGGGGCTCAGCGGCCACACCCAGGGATTTCTTCAGGTGGCAGGGATCGTGATAGGTCAGGGGCTTGGCCTCCGGGCCGGGCGCGGGGGCCTGGCCGCTCACCAGGCCCGTCTCCACCAGAAACTGGCTAACGTCCCTGGTCTTGGCGGCCAGGGCCTTGGCCCGCTTCTGGGCCTGGGGGGCCAGGGAGCCGCACATCAGGGGCCAGAGCTTGTGGATGGTGCTGGCGCAGGTGGCGCACGCGGTGACCATGTAGTCGAACTTGGCCGGGTCCAGGCGGGCCAGGTTGTGGCCCAAAAGCTTGCTGAAGGTGGCGGTGTCCCCGGCGGACAGGGCCGGTATGCCGCAGCAGGCCTCCTGGGCGGGCATCTCCACCCCCACCCCGTGGTGCTCCAGGGTTTTGAGGGCCGCCCGGCCCACGCCGGGGTAGAGCTTGTCGATGAGGCAGCCCGCGAAAAAGGCCACCCGCAGCCCCGAGGCGCCCGCCGGGGTGGAGCGGGGCGGCTCCAGGCGGTGCAGGGGCACCCGGGCCAGGCGCTTGAAGTGGCGCTGGCCCAGGGGGGAGGTGAAGCGGGCGCAGGAGGTGTCCAGAAGGCTGTCCACCGGCTTGGTCAGCAGGCCCTCGAAGCGCGGGGCCAGGGACAAAAGCTTGTTGAACAGGGCAGGGCGGGCCAGCACCTGGCGGAACAGGAGCTTTTTGGCCGGGGGTAGGCCCAAATAGCCGCTGAGGATGGCCCGGGCCTTCAAGAAGATGTCCAGCACCTTGACCCCGCTGGGGCAGTTGGCCGCGCAGGAGCCGCACAGCAGGCAGCGCTCCAGGCGCTCCCGCACCCCGTGGGGATCGGAGAGCAGCTCGTGGGCCAGGCCGTCCAACAAGGCCAGCTTGCCCCGGGCCACGTCGGCCTCGCGGCCGGTCTCGCCGTACAGGGGGCACACGCTCTGGCAAAAGCCGCAGCGCATGCAGGTGATGAGCTGCTCGTCCAACTCGGCCACCAGCCGGGCCAACTGGGTTACGCTGCCCACCGCTAGGCCCCCACGATCTTGCCGGGGTTCAGGATGCCTTTGGGGTCCATGGCCCTTTTGAGCCGCCGGGACCAGGCGATGGTGGCCTCGCCCACCTCCTTGGCCAAAAAGCGGGTCTTGGATAGCCCCAGGCCGTGCTCCCCGGACAGGGTGCCGCCCAGGGCCAGGGCCTTGTCGAACAGCTCCTCCACCGCCTGGCGCACCCGCTGCTCCTGGGCGGTATCACGCTTGTCGAAAACGATGGTGGGGTGCAGGTTGCCGTCGCCGGCGTGGCCGAAGGTGCCGATGGTGATGTCGTAGCGCCGGGCCAGGTCGGTGATAAAGCGCACCAACTCGGGCACCTTGCTGCGGGGCACCGTGGCGTCTTCGAGCACCACCGAGGGCTTCAGGCGGGCCAGGGCGGGAATGGCCGCCCGCCGGGCGGTCCAGATGCGCTCCTTTTCGGCCGCGTCGGCGGCGGGGCGCACTTGGGTAGCTCCCTGGGCCCGGCAGATATCCTGCACCTTTTGGGCCTCCTCGGCCACCTGGGCCGGGTGGCCGTCCACCTCGATCAAGAGCAGGGCCGCCGCCTCGGTGGGCAGCCCGGCCCCGGAGAAGTCTTCCACGGTGCGGATGGTGAAGTTGTCCAAAAACTCCAGGGTGGCGGGCACGATGCGCGCGGCGATGATGGCCGACACCGTCTCGCTGGCCGCCTGCATCCGGTCGAAGGTGGCCAGCAGGGCCCGGCTGGCCGCAGGCGGGGGGATGAGCTTCAGGATGATCTGGGCGAAGACCCCCAAGGTGCCCTCGGAGCCCACCATAAGCCCGGCCAGGTTGTAGGCCGTGGCGCATTTCACGGTGCGCGAGCCGGTCTTGACCAACTGGCCGTCGGTGTCGAAAAAGCTCATGCCCATCACGTAGTCGCGGGTCACCCCGTACTTGAGGCCCCGGAGGCCGCCGGAGTTCTCGGCCACGTTGCCCCCCAGGGTGGACACCGCCATGCTGCCGGGGTCGGGGGGATAGAACAGGCCCTGCTTTTGGGCGGCGGCGAACAGGCGGGCGTTGATCACCCCCGGCTCCACCACCGCGTAGAGGTCTTCCTGGTTGATCTCCACGATGCGGTTCAGGGCGGTGGTGACCACCACCACCCCTTCATGGGCGGGTATGGTGCCGCCGCTCAGGTTGGTGCCCGCTCCGCGCACGGTCAGCGGCAGGCCCTCCTGGTTGCACAGGCGTATAACCCGGCCCAGGGCCTCCAGGCTGGTGGGACGCACCGCCAGGCCGGGGGGCTGGCTGGGCAAAAGGGCCGCGTCGTAGGAATAGGTGAGCAGGTCCGAGGCATCGCTGAATACGTTCTCCGGACCGACAAGGCGCTGAAACTCTTTGTACAGGGCGGCGGTGCTCATCTTCCCTCCGGACGGGGTTCAAGGTCCAAGCCCTACTACTATATGCGGTCGGGGACGTTTTGAAAACGCCCAGTAGGGGTTGGCTTTATACCCGGGCATGATCTGTTAATATGGGAATGTCTGCAGCGGGAGAAAACCTTGAACCAAAATGAGTTGCGACAAGAGTTCGGCCGCAAGGCCGAGGCGGTTTCCGCGGTGGTCACCCCGGTGGCCGATCTGGCCCAGGCCTTTGCCCGGGCCGCGCGCCTCACCGCCCAGCAGGGCGGCAAGTGCCTGGCCGCGCCGGGCTGGGACGACGACGAGCTGGCCGCCCTCAGAGCCGCCTGCCGGCAGGAGAGCCTGGAGCTGATCACCCAGGGCCTCAGAGAGCGGACCGGCGAGTTTCACACCGGGCTGACCAGGGCCCGCTGGGGCGTGGCCGAGACCGGCACCATCGTGGTGGAGTCATCTTCCGAGGAGCTTCGCCTGGCCAGCATGCTTTCCGAGGTGCACGTGGCCGTGCTCCCGGCGGCCAACCTCCGGGCCGACCTCTTCGCCCTGGAGCAGGAGCTAAACCTCACCCTGGCCGACGCTCCGGGCTACCTGGCCTTCATCTCCGGGCCCAGCCGCACCGGCGACATAGAGCTGGTGCTCACCCTGGGGGCCCATGGCCCCCGTCAGTTGCACATCATGCTGCTGGAGGAGGGGTCATGAGCCGCGCCTCCCGACGTGAATACCACCAGCGCCTCAAGGGGGCCCTGGACAACACCTTCCTGGGCCAGACCCTGGCCCGCTTCCAGGGCAACTACCGGGGTTCGCGTGAAGCCGGTTTTGCGGGTATGGATTTTGAGGCTCTGGCCGCCGAGGTGGGCGCGGCCAAGGACGCCGCCCTGGGGCAATTGGAAGACCTTTACCACCGGTTCAAGGCCAAGGCCGAGGCGGCCGGAGCCACGGTGCACCTGGCCCACGACGCGGCCCACGCCAGGGAGATTATCGCGGACATCGCCGCCCAAACCGGCTCCCGGCGCATCATCAAATCCAAGTCCATGACCAGCGAGGAGATCCATCTCAACCGCTATCTGGAGGCCCAGGGCCTCAAGGTCACCGAGACCGACCTGGGCGAGTGGATCATCCAACTGCGCGGCGAGGGCCCCAGCCACATGGTGGCCCCGGCCATCCACCTGTCGCGCAGCGAGGTGGCCGAGCTGTTCACCCAGGTCACGGGCGAAAAGCAGGACCCCGAGGACATCGCCTCCCTGGTTGAGGTGGCCCGCCAGCGGCTGCGCCGGGCCATGCTGGAAGCGGACATGGGCATCAGCGGGGCCAACTTCGCCCTGGCCTCCACCGGCAGCATCGCCACGGTGACCAACGAGGGCAACGCCCGCCTGGTCACCACCCTGCCCAAGGTGCATGTGGCCCTGGTGGGCCTGGAAAAGCTGGTGCCCGACCTGAACACCGCGCTCAAGATTTTGCAGCTGCTGCCCCGCTCGGCCACCGGCCAGCTCATCAGCACCTACGTCACCTGGGTCACCGGGGCGGTGGAATGCGCGGCCAACGGGGGCAAGAAGGATCTGCACATCGTGTTTCTGGACAACGGCCGCTTGGCCCTGTCCCAGGACCCGGTGTTCAGCCAGGCCCTGCGCTGCCTGCGCTGCGGCTCCTGTGCCAACGTGTGCCCCATCTTCGGCAAGGTGGGCGGCCACAACTACGGTCACGTGTACATCGGGGCCATCGGCCTGATCCTCACCTACTTCTACCACGGCCGGGAGGCGGCCCAGGAGCTGGTGGGCAACTGCCTGAACTGCCAGGCCTGCAAGGTGAACTGCCCGGCCAATATCGACCTGCCGGGGCTGATCAAAAAGACCGCCGGCCTGGTGTTGGCCGAACAGGGCCGCCCGCTCCAGAACCAGCTTCTGCGCCGGGTTCTGACCAACCGTACCCTGTTCCACTTCCTGCTGCGCCGGGCCTACCTGGCCCAGAAACCCTTGGCGAGGGGCGGCCGCCTGATCAGGCACCTGCCCCTGTTCTTCGCCCCGGACCAGGAGTTTCGCAGCCTGCCGGTGGTGGCCGCCGAACCCCTGCGCGACCGCTGGCAACGCCTGGCCCCCAAGGTGGCCAAGCCGCGCCTCAAGGTGGCCCTGTTCGGCGGGTGCCTCATCGACTTCGTATACCCCGAGCAGGCCGAGGCCTTCATGGGGCTTATCAAAGGCAAGGGCGTCCAGGTGGACTACGCCCGCGACCAGAGCTGTTGCGGCTTGCCCGCGGCCATGGCCAGCGAGGATGAGACCGCCCGAGAGGTGGCCCGGCAAAACCTGGCCGCCCTGGAAGCGGAGTGGTACGACTACGTGCTGACCCTGTGCGCCTCCTGCGCCTCGCACCTGAAAAAATACCCCGAGCTGCTGGCGGACGACCCGGTATGGGCCAAGCGGGCCGAGCACATGGCGGCCAAGGTCATCGACCTGGCCAGCTTTCTGCAAAAAGAGGTGGGCCTGGAGCCCGCGGCGGCCCAGGGCAAGGCCGCGGCCTACCACGCGCCCTGTCATTTGTGCCGGGGCCTGGGGGTGCATGACGCCTCCAAGGAGCTGTTGCGGGAGGCGGGCTACGACTACCGGCCCTATGACGACGAGGAGGTGTGCTGCGGCTTCGGCGGGTCCTATTCCCTGGACTTCCCCGAGCTGTCGGCGGCCATTTTGGAGCGCAAGCTGAGGCAGGTGGCGGCCACCGGGGCCGACACCCTGGTCACCGACTGCCCCGGCTGCGTGTTGCAGTTGGAGGGCGGCCTGGACCACCTGGGCTCGCCCATCAAGGTGCGCCACCTGGCCCAGGCCCTGGCAGAAGCAAAAAAGGGGGGTGGGTCCTAAAAGCCTGTTTTCGGCGCGGTCGCCTGACTAAAGGCCGACCGTCTGGGGCGGGCGCACCACGGTGAGCATCATCTTGAAGCGCTGCTTGGCGGTAAGGGCGTGGGGCTTGCCCGCGGGCATGGCCACCACCTGCCCGGCGGCCACCTTCATCACCTGACCGTCGATGGTGACTTCGGCCTCGCCGTCGAGGACCTGCACCAGGGCGTCGGCGGACACGGTGTGGGCGCTGATGCCCTCGCCGGTGTCAAAGGCGAACAGAGTCAGGCTGAGGAAGTTGTTCTGGGCCAGGGTGCGGCTGACCACCTGGCCCTGTTGGTACTCCACCAGGCCGTTAAGATTCAAAGGTTGGGCGAATTCGATGTTTTTGATGAGCTCGGGCTTGTCCATGATTCCTCCGATAGGTGATTACCGGTAATTATAACCCAGCCGCTGGGGTAAAACCTTGCCCTCTCTCCGGCCGGTTGCTTTCCCCCGGCCTCCGGGCCTGGCATAATTGGAGGCAATCAAACCTCTTGGGCGGGACGCGCATATGGCCTTTTTGGGCTTCATGGCCAAAAAATTGATCAGCCGTCTGGTGCTGCCCCTGGGGCAGGTGCTGTTGTTGTGGCTGGTGGGGGCTTTGCTGTGGTGGCGGCGCCCGGCCAGGCGCACGGGCCCGTTGCTCATGGTCATCGCCGGGCTGTGGCTGCTGGTCATGTCCATGCCCATCACCGGCCAAGGGCTGATCTACTCCCTGGAGGTCTGCAACTACACCTACGCCACGCCCGCCGCCTTGAGCGCCAAGGGAGTGAGGGATATTGTTGTGCTGGCCGGAGGCTTCGGCCAGGGTAACCTCACGGCGGCCGACCGCCTGGACCCTGCATCCCTCAAGCGTCTGCTGGAGGGAGTGCGTCTGTGGCGCAAGATGCCCGGGGCCAAACTGGTGCTTTCGGGAGGCAACATCAATACTGACGCGAGCCAGGGCCAGGCCATGGTCGCTTTGGCCCTGGAGCTTGGCGTGCCCAGGGAGGCGATAGTCTCGGAAAACGCCTCCTGGGACACCGAGGACCAGGCCAAGCTGCTCAAGCAGAGGCTGGACGGCAGACCCTTCGCCCTGGTCACCTCGGCCATCCACATGCCCCGCTCCATGGCCTGGTTTCAGGAATACGGCCTGGACCCGGTGGCCGCGCCTTGCGCTTTCCGCAGCAAGGATTTTCGCGTGAGCCTATTCTCCTTTTTGCCCTCGGCCGGAGCGTTGCAAAACTGTGAACATGCGGTACACGAATATCTGGGCCTGATGTGGCAACGATTCAAACAGGACCTGGGCGGACCCCCAAAGGGAGAGACATCATGAATCCCGCCAAACTCGGCACCCTTACCCCGGAGATGGCCGCCGCCCTGGGCGGCCTGATCTACGGTCTGTATTTCCTCAGCACCGGCAGCCTGCAAGAGCCCCGGGGCATGCTGGTCTCCTGGGTCAGCCAGGTCAGCGGCGACCCGCCCCTGATCCAGGTGGCGGTAAGGCACAACCGGGGCTTGCTGCCCGAAATCCTGGCCCAGGGCGAGTTCGCCCTGAACCTGTTGCCCTCGGGCGATATGGATTTGGCCGCCGCCTTGGGCCGCCCGCCGGAGCAGCGCTGGGACGGTATCAAGTTCGTGGAAGGCCCCTTGGGACTGCCGGTGCTGGCCCAGGGGCCGGGGGCCATCGGCTGCCGCATCCTGGACAGCAGCACCCCCGGCGACCACGAGTTGCTCCTGGTGCGCCCCTCCGGGGTGTTGTGGCGCGGCGGCGCGGTGCTGGGCACCGACGAGTTCGACCACGCCTATTTGGGGCTCAGTTGAGCGCGAACTTCCCAGACAGCTTCGACGTGGTGGTGGTTGGCGCGGGCCACGCCGGGTGCGAGGCGGCCCTGGCCGCCGCCCGCCTGGGGGCCAAGTGCCTCTTGGCCACCATCAACCTGGAGCACATCGCGGCCCTCAGCTGCAACCCGGCCGTGGGTGGCCTGGCCAAGGGGCATTTGGTCAAGGAGATCGACGCCCTGGGCGGGGAGATGGGGCTCAACACCGACGCCACGGGCATCCAGTTTCGCCTGCTCAACCAGGGCAAGGGACCGGCGGTGTGGTCCAGCCGGGCCCAGGTGGACATCGACCGCTACCCCCGGCGCATGGCCCGGGTCTGCGCCGGGCAGACCGGCCTGTGGCTGCTGGACGACGAGGTTCAGGGCCTGGTGGTCAAGGATGGCCGGGTGGCTGGCATCCGGCCGGGCCGGGGAGGGGAGATCGCGGCCAAGGCGGTGATCCTCACCACCGGCACCTTCCTGCGCGGGGTTATCCACGTGGGCCTCACCCAGAGCCGGGGAGGGCGCATGGGCGATCCGCCCGCCGACGCCCTGTCCCAGCAGCTAAAGGACCTGGGCTTCAACCTGGGCCGCCTAAAGACCGGCACCACCCCCCGCCTGGACATGAACAGCCTGGACCTGGGTGGCCTGCCCCAGCAGCCCGGCGACGACAATCCGCGCATGTTCAGCTTCCTGAACCAGGCTCCGGTGCTGCCCCAGCGGGTGTGCTGGCTCAGCCACACCACCGAGGCCACCCACGAGCTGATCCGCGCCAACCTGGACCAGGCCCCCATGTACGCCGGGGTCATCACCGGAGTGGGGGCGCGCTACTGCCCCTCCCTGGAAGACAAGGTGGTGCGCTTCCCGGACAAGGACAGCCACCAGGTCTTCCTGGAGCCCCAGGGCCTGGATTCGCCGCTGATCTACCCCAACGGCATCCCCACCAGCCTGCCCGCCGAGGTGCAGCGCCTCATGGTGCGAACCCTGCCCGGTTGCGAGCGGGCGATCATCGTGCGGCCGGGCTACGCCATCGAGTACGACTACTCCGATCCCCGCGACCTGACCCCCTGGCTGGAGTCCAAACACCTGGCCGGTCTGTTCATGGCTGGGCAGATCAACGGCACCAGCGGCTACGAGGAGGCCGGGGCCCAGGGCCTGTGGGCGGGCATCAACGCCGCCCGGGGCGCGCAAGGCCAAGATCCGGTGATTCTGAACCGCTCCCAGGCCTATCTGGGCGTGCTAATTGACGATTTGGTGACCAAGGGCACCCTGGAGCCCTACCGCATGTTCACCTCCCGGGCCGAGTTCCGCCTCACCCTGCGCGAGGACAACGCCGATTTGCGCCTCACCCCCCTGGGCCGGGAGCTGGGCCTGGTGGACGACGCGCGTTGGACCGCCTTCACGGCCAAGCGGGCCCAGGTGGAGCACGCCCTGGAGCTGTTGGACCAGGTGCGACTGAATCCCACCGTGGAGGTCAACGGCCGCCTGGACGCCCTGGGCAGCGCCCCCCTGCGGCGTCCCCACGCGGCGGCGGAGATTTTGCGCCGGCCGGGCATGGACCTGGCCCAGGTGGCCACCCTGCATCCGGCCCTGGAAAAGTTGGCCCACTTGGAGCCCGCCGCCGCCGAGCAGGTGCAGATCAAGGCCGCCTACGCTGGCTATGAAAAGCGCGAAAAGGAGCAGGTGGAGCGTTTCAGGGCCAAGGAGTCCCTGGCCCTGCCGCCTGATCTGGACTATAAGCTCATCGAGGGCCTGAGCCACGAGGTCAAGGAAAAGCTCAGCCGGGTGCGCCCGGCCAGCCTGGGCCAGGCGGCGCGCATCAGCGGGGTGACCCCGGCGGCGCTGGCCGTGTTGCAGCTAACCCTGCACCGGCGGGCCATGGCGGCCATGGATTAATCCTTGCCCCCTTATTGGCCTTGCGCTATAGTCCGGCCTTGAAAAACACCTATTAATGCAAGGCTTAACGTCCTGCGCTCCGCTTCCCGGAGAGGCGGGGGAGAGTTTCTTTGCAGTCAGTTCCCACCGGCGGCAACCAGGCCGCCCAGAGCGGCGGTGTAGGGGCCTGGATCGTGTCCCTGGTCCCGGCCAGCGTCAGCCCCAACCAGATCAGCCTTTTCCGCCTGGCCTGTGCCGTGGCCATGGGCGTGGTGGGCGTGTCCGGCGACTACCTGGGGTGGGTGATCATCCTGGGCCTGGCCGCGGGCATGAGCGACCTCCTGGACGGGGCGGTGGCCCGCAGCCGGGGCCAAGTCACCAAGCTGGGGGCCTTTTTGGACCCCCTGGGAGACAAGATCCTGGCCCTGAGCGCCACCCTGGTGCTCCTGTACCATGGCGTGCTCTCCGGCTGGGCCCTGGCCGCCATCCTGGCGGTGGAAGCCCACGCCGTGGTTATCCCCCTGATGCACATGGTGCGCCAGAGCAAGCGCCACCAGCCCCTGTGGCCCGCCCCCAGGGTCAAGCCCAGCCGCCTGGGCAAGTACAAGACCTTCGGCCTGGCCTGGGGCCTGGGCTTTCAGATCATAGCCGCCTGGGCCGGTTGGCCCTGGCTGATGATAAGCGCCAAGATCCTCATGTGGATATCCATTTTGGCCGGAGTTTGGGCCAGCGCCATATACTACCGCGATTGGTTTACCGGCTGTTTTGATGAAACCTCCGCCTAGGCGGGCGGGAAGTTCAACAAGAAAGGTGCGAGAAATGGCAATAAATACCATCGGCGTCATCGGTTCCGGCCAGATGGGCAACGGCATCGCCCAGGTGGCGGCCGCCGCGGGCCTCAATGTGATCATGAGCGACATCAAGGAAGAGTTCTGCCAGCGGGGCATCAGCACCATCGCGGGCAGCCTGGCCCGCCTGGTCAAAAAGGAAAAGATCACCGCCGAGGACCAGGAGGCCATCCTGGGGCGCATCAAAACCACCACCGACCTGGGGGATATGGCCGGGGCCGACATCGTGGTGGAAGCGGCCACCGAGAACGTGAACCTGAAGCTGGACATTTTCCGCCAACTTGACGACATCTGCCCGGAAAACGTGATCCTGGCCAGCAACACCAGCTCCATCAGCATCACCAAGATCGCGGGCGTGACCAAGCGGCCCGAGCTGGTCATCGGCATGCACTTCATGAACCCGGTGCCCATGATGAAGCTGGTGGAGGTGATCCGCGGCCTGGCCACCAGCGACGAGACCTTCGAGACGGTTATGGAGCTGGCCAAGGCTATGGGCAAGACCCCGGTGCCGGCCAACGACTATCCCGGTTTCGTGGCCAACCGCATCCTTCTGCCCATGATCAACGAGGCGGTCTACTGCGTGATGCACGGCGTGGGCAAACCCGAGGACATCGACCAGATCATGAAGCTGGGCATGGCCCACCCCATGGGGCCCCTGGCCTTGGCCGACCTCATCGGCCTGGACACCTGCCTGGCCATCATGCAGGTCTTGCACACGGAGCTGGGCGACAGCAAGTACCGCCCCTGCCCCCTGCTCAAGAAGTACGTGGACCAGGGCTGGCTGGGACGCAAGACCGGCCGGGGCTTCTACCAGTACTAGGCCTTGAACCGCCGGACCGCCCGCCATCCCCGGCGGGCGGCCCGGCGGGCCCGGGGGTGTGCTCGGGCCCGGCAACGTCCACTCCGTGGACGGGCCTTGAATTTCATCGAACCTATCGTCAAGAGGTGGGGGCCAGGTTCAAGCTGTCCCGGCTGCGTGGCGATACGGCCTTCCCCTTGGCCCGCCCCTACCGGGCGGTGTTGGGTACGGCCTGAAGGCGCATGCCCTGATTGACTGATAAATGATCGTTGACTTGCGATGCGCTAGAATGGCACAAAACTAATTTGGTCAGGAATCATGAGGGGAAATCAGCATGGGCGGTAGGTCAATGACACCGCAGACGCCGCCGACTGGGGTCATGACCGTCCGGTGGACGGCAATGGGTGGTAAGGCGGCGTCGGCCGCATAATCTCGTGACCGGGAAGGCGGGGGCCGATTTCGGGGTTGCTCACCGGTTAACACCTGGGATTAGTGTAGACAACAAGGTTTGCCAAACTAAAGCAGCGGGAGACAGAAGTGGCCGAGTTTGTCCTGAGCTTCACGGAGTATCGTCTATTAGTGGAACAGGCCCCGATCCTGATCTGGAGAGCCAACACCTCAAGCGAATGTGACTATTTCAACCAACGCTGGCTGGAATTCACCGGGCGCACCATGGAACAGGAGGCCGGCAACGGCTGGGCCGAGGGGGTGCATCCCGATGATTTCCAGGACTGCCTGCGCATTTATTTGGACCACTTCGCCCAACGCAAACCCTTTGAGATGACCTACCGCCTGCGCCGTCACGACGGGGTCTATCGTTGGCTCTTCGACCGAGGCGTGCCCTTTGACGACGATCAGGGCAACTTCGCTGGCTACATTGGCTCCTGTCACGACATCACCGAGCGCCTTCAGGCCCAGGAGGCCCTGAAGGCGGCGCGAGAGAGGGAGTTGCAGGAGCTGCGGGGGCTGCTGCCCATCTGTAGCCACTGCAAGCGCATCCGTAACGACCAAGGTAACTGGGAGCAACTGGAATCCTACATCAGTCACCACTCCCGGGCCGATTTCAGCCACGGCCTGTGCCCGGAATGTCTGCGGAAGTACTACGCCGAACTCGACCTGTGATGGCACCGCCCCAGTCCACTTAGACTAACTGGGGGCAGGCTTACCGTATTTGTCGCGCACATCTTGGGATTACATCCTCCATGCGCTGAAACACTATGGTTGCACGGCTCCGGACAAGCCGATAAACCCCTTGACTCTCCTGTTTTTTTAAACCTTGCCGACCTTGGCGTTTTCTCCCCGATCTGCCGGCCTTCTTTGCAGTAATTGTGGCTTTTGGCGCGAGTATCTACTTTGTAGCAATCAACATTCGCATGTTCTTCATGGCCGCCCGGCTGTTGGTAGGAAGCACCCAGCCCCAGGCGCTGACCTAGGGCTGGGGGTGTGTTATATTCCTTAAGCCGAGCCGGATGCTTTGGTTCCGGCAAGCCAAAAGGAGAACACCCTTGATCGCCATTATCGACTATGACGCGGGCAATCTGACCAGCGTGGAGCGCGCCCTGCGCTCCCTGGGGGCGGACTGCGCCATCAGCCGGGACCCGGAGTTCATCGCCCAGGCTGCGCGGGTGATCCTGCCAGGGGTTGGCCGGGCAGGGGCGGGCATGGCCAGCCTGCGCCGTCTGGGGCTGGACCGGGTGCTGGCCGACACCGTGGCCCAGGGCAAGCCCTTTCTGGGCATCTGCTTCGGCACCCAGATCATCTTCGACTACAGCGAGGAAGACCTCACCGACTGCCTGGGTCTCATGCCCGGCAAGGTGGTGCGCTTCCCGGTGGACCACCGCGACCAAGCTGGCGATCCCCTCAAGGTGCCCCACATGGGCTGGAACGGGGTGGACTGGAAAAAAAGCCACCCGGTGTTCGCGGGCATCCCCGACGAGGCGGAGTTCTACTTCGTGCACTCCTACTACCTGCAACCGGACAGTGAAAATTTGGTAGCCGGGACCACGGACTATGGCTTCCCCTTCACCTCGGCGGTGGCCCGGGGATCGCTGGTGGCGGTGCAGTTCCACCCCGAAAAGTCGGGGCGGCCGGGGCTGAAGCTTCTCAAGAATTTCCTGGCTTGGGACGGCAAGGAGGGTGGCGATGCTCTCTAAGCGGATAATCCCCTGCCTGGACGTGCGCGACGGCAAGCTCACCAAGGGCATCAAGTTCAAGGGCAACGTGGACATCGGCGACCCGGTGGACATGGCCGAGTTCTATTACCGCGAGGGCGCCGACGAACTGGTCTTCTACGACATCACCGCCAGCCACGAGGCCCGGGACATCATGCTGGACGTGGTGCGCCGGGTGGCCGAGCGCATTTTCATACCCTTCTCGGTGGGCGGCGGTCTGCGCACCGTGGAGGACATGCGCGCGGTGCTTCTGGCCGGGGCGGAAAAGGTCAGTGTGAACTCTTCGGCGGTCACCAACCCCCAGATCATCGCCGAGGGCTCGCGCCAGTTCGGGGCCCAGTGCGTGGTCCTGGGCATGGACGTGCTCAAGGTGCCGGGGAGCGAGCAGATACCCAGCGGCTACGAGATGGTCATTCACGGCGGGCGCAAGCACATGGGCATCGACGCCCTGTGGTGGGCCCAGGAGGCCGAGCGCCTGGGTGCGGGCGAGATATGCCTCAATAGCATCGACGCCGACGGCACCCAGCAGGGCTACGAGATGGAACTGACCGCCCTGATCAGCAGCCACGTCTCCATCCCGGTGATCGCCTCGGGCGGGGCGGGCGAACCCCAGCACTTGGCCGACGTGCTCACCGGAGGCAAGGCCGACGCCGCCCTCATCGCTTCCATGACCCACTACGGCCACTACACCGTGGCCGAGATCAAGGACTACTTGTCCGAACGGGGCATCAGGGTCCGCAAATACTGGTAGGGAGAAATCATGGTATCTCCGGCAGACCTGTTCGACCTGGAAGAGGCCACTTTCAAGGACTTGTTCAAGGGCGTGGACCTGGTCTGGGACGCCCTGGACCGCATCAAGGACTACACCGCCACTCTGGTTGACTACGCCGGGCACACCGGGGCTCTGTTGCGCGGGGGCGGCGAGGTCTTGCCGCGCACCGTGGTGCTGCATCGGGGCCGGGTGTTCGATTGCGACTACAAGCTTCTGGGCGGCGACCCCACCAAGGGCGAGATGCGGGTCTTTTTGAACGACCAGGAGGTTGACGACGCCGCCATAGTCTACGCCGGGGCAATCTTCCTGGACGACCAGGTGCACATCGCCCCCGGCGCGGTGGTGGAGCCCGGCGCTTTGCTCAAGGGCCCCACCTACATCGGGCCGGGCACCGAGGTGCGCCAGGGGGCCTATCTGCGCGGCGGCTGCCTGGTGGGCGTGGGCTGCGTGGTGGGCCACACCACGGAGATGAAGAACTCCATCATGATGGACGGGGCCAAGGCGGGCCACTTCGCCTATTTGGGCGACAGCATCCTGGGCAAGGACGTGAACCTGGGGGCCGGCACCAAGCTGGCCAACCTGAAGATCGTGGAGCGGCCCTATCACCTCAAGGCGGGCGACTCCATGTACCACGTGGCCCGGCGCAAGTTCGGGGCCATCATGGGCGACGGCGTTCAGACCGGCTGCAACTCCGTGACCAATCCGGGCACCGTGTTGGGCCGGGGCTCCCTGGTGGCTCCCTGCACCAGCGTGGCGGGCGGTTATTACAAGCCCAAGAGCGTTATCCGCTAGCCCGTGGGCCAAGACCTATTACTGCAAGACGTGGGCTTCGAGGGCCCGCGTCTTTTGTTTGTGGAGCCCTACCTCACCGCCTCCCACGCCGCCTTTGCCCAGGGCCTGATGCATTACGTTCCCGCCCGCTGGACTCTCTTGGGACTGCCCGGGCGCCACTGGCGCTGGCGGATGCGCGGTGCGGCCGCCTATTTGGCCGATCAGGCGGCCGAGGTCCTGGCCCGGCCCTGGGAGGCCCTGGTGTGCTCGGACATGCTGGGCCTGGCCGAACTGCGGGGCCTGGCCCCCTCCTTGGCCGCCGCGCCCGCCCTGGTGGTGTTCCACGAAAACCAGCTGGCCTACCCCGCCCAGGGCCAGGCCGACCAGCGCATGCAAGAACGCGACCTCTACCTGGCCTTGAGCAACCTGACCACCGCCCAGGCCGCCAAGCGGGTGGTGTTCAACTCGGGCTTCCACCGCCACCAGTTTTTGGGCGCGGCCCGCGAACTGCTGGGCCGCTTGCCGGACATGCGCCCCAGCGGCCTGGCCTCGGCCATCGCCGCCAAGAGCAGCGCTCTGCCCATGCCCATCGACCCCAGCGAGGCGGGCGGCCTCACCCGCGAGCCCCGCACCGGGCCGCTGCGCATCCTGTGGAACCACCGCTGGGCCCAGGATAAGGCCCCGGAGCGCTTCTTCGAGGCCCTGGCAGCCCTGGCCGCCCAGGGCCTGGAGTTCCAGGTGGCGGTGCTGGGACCAGCCCCGGCCAAGCCCCCGGCGGTGTTCGCCGCCGCCCGCAAGTCCTTGGCAAAACACATTGTGCAATGGGGCCATGTTTCGGACCGGAAAGAGTATTGGAAGCAGCTTTTTTGGGCCGATGTGGTGGTGTCAACCGCGCTTCAGGAGTACTTTGGGCTTAGCGTGGCCGAAGCGGTGTGGGCGGGATGCCGCCCCCTGGTGCCCAAGGCCCTGGTCTACCCGGAGCTTTACCCGGAGCGCTTTTGCTACCCGCCGGGAGAGTTGACCCCGGCCTTGATGGGACTGGCCCAGCGGCCTGAGCCGGTCCGGCGGCAAGACCACCGGCCCCTGGCCCGGGGCTTCACCTGGCAATCCCAGGCCCCGGCCTGGCAAAGCATAATTCAGCAGACCATAAAGGAGGCCTGAGCATGCAGAGACCCCTGCGCAAACCCCAAAAGCAGATCAATGACCAAGCCCAGGCCATCCTGGAACGCAATAATATCCTGTGTCTTGGCATGTGCCTGGACAGCCAGCCCTACACCATCTACATGAACTACGGCTGTCTGGGCGGCAAGGTTTACATGCACACCGGGGCCAAGGGCCTGAAGATCGAGATACTGGCCACCAACCCTCGGGTGAGCTTGACGGTCATGGAAGAAGTGGAGCTGATGAACGCGCCCGACCCCTGCAAGTGGGACGTGCGCTACCGCAGCGTGGTGGCCCTGGGCCAAGCCAGCCTGGTGCAGGATTTGGACGAGAAGGCCACCGCACTGGCGGCCATCGCCCGCCAGTGCGGCTATGACGGCGAGATGAATTTCCCGCCCGAGAAGGTCAAGGGGCTGGCCGTGATCTGCGTCGAGGTGCAGCATCTGAGCGGTAAGCAGAACCAGATGGGCGAGGGCTAGGCGGCCTCGCCAGGCTCCCCTGGTGGGCGGCTTCGCCAGGCGCCCGTGGGCTGTGTTGCCAACGGCGCTCAGACCTCGCTGTAGGTAAGAGACTACATCTCCGGTCTTCGCTTGCCGGACGCCTAGCCCGCTAACCCCTGGCTGTGCCGGTGGCGAGCTTTATTTATTTGCGCCTGGGGGTGTGTCTTCCTAAAGGACAATGCCAAACGACTGGGGGGGATATGGCGCTTGCTGATCACGGCGTAAAAATTGGTTGCGCTGCTATGATTCTAGCGGTCGCATTGGGTTTGACAGTTATTAATATTTTTGATTCTCCCGACAAAAATAAGCCTACTCAAAAGGAGAAGGTTACTCCTGTTGCCGATGTTGCCGATTCTTTTGAGGCGTACTTAATTTGTAAAAAATTTGTTTCAGATAGGCTTCATGCTCCAAAAACTGCCGAGTTTGCAAGTTATGACCAATCCAAGGTTCACGATCTTGGAAGCAGCGAATTTGATGTAATAGGCTACGTAGACGCTCAAAACAAATTAGGAGCTTTGGTTCGCGAACGTTATTTATGCAAGGTGCGCTATGTGGGTGACCGTAATTGGCACCTTATCCACCTACATTTTAAGCAGTAATCTTCGTAAAAATAGTTGCCAGTTATTCTTTTGATAGCCAGGCAGTTTTTCGCAAACTTTCAAAAACTAAAAGCGCGGTGGCGCGAAACCAGCCCTTAGACCAGTTTCACCCTCAGGATATCCTCGAAGGGGTCCACCCGCTCCACCATCACCTCCACCTCCTGGCCGGGGCTCAGGTCCTGTCCGGCGCGGATGGGGATGTTCACCAGCATCATGATGTCGGTGAGCAGCAGTTGCCAGCGGCGCATCTGGCGCTCCATGACCACCGCCGGTTGGGGCTGGTCCTGGCGCTGGCGCAGCCACTGCAACAGCCAGTAGCGCTGGCGCACCTGGCGCACCCGCATGGCCCGGCGCACCGAGGGCCCCACCTCCATGGCCACCTCCTCCAGCTCCTTGGCGCTGTACAGGGGCGGGCCTCCGCACAAAATGCTTCCTATCTGACGCTGCATCACCAGGTCCAGGTAGCGGCGGATGGGGCTGGTGGCGTGGGTGTAGGGGTGCACCCCCAGGCTGGAGTGCAGGCCCGGTTTGGTGGTTATCTCCACCCGGTTCAGCAGGCGGCGCTGCTTGAAGTGGTGGAAGATGTCGCCGGGGTCGCGCTCCTCGATGGGCTCCGAAGGCTTGGCCTGGGTGCGGAACAGGGCGGGAGCGCCCGAATCGGCCAGGAACAGGGCGAAGAGCCAGTTGCCCAAAATGGCGGTCTCGGCCACCATCTCCCGGCTGGGCCCGTTGCGGTCTATCCGGCGCACCCACACCTCCTTGGTGGCCGGGTCCACCCCCACCAGCACCTCGGGCAGGGGCAGGAAGTAGGCTCCCGCTTCTCCCCGGCGACGGCGCAGGGCATGGCAGATGGCGTGCAGCCCGGCCAGGCGAGGGTCGCTTTCGAGCATGCCGTCGGCCTCGTCATAGGTCAGGCGCTTGTGCACTTTCAAGAGGCTGCGTTCCAGGCGGTAGTCGATGAGCCGCCCCTCGGCGTCCAAACGGGCCAGGACCGACAGGCCCGGGCGCAGCTCGCCCTGGCGGAGCGATAGCTGGTCCTCGCTCAGGCGCGGCGGCAGCATGGGCAGCCGGTCGTCGGGCAGGTACAAAGAGGTGGCCCGAATGCGCGCCTCCTCCTCCAGGGGGCCTTGCGGGGGCATGATGGCCCCGGCGTCGGTTATGTGCACCCCCACCGTGCCCCCGCCGTTCTCGTCGGGCTCAAAGGACAGGGCGTCGTCGAAATCGGTGGTGAAGTTGCCGTCGATGGTGAAGGTGTACAGATCCGTGAGGTCGGTGCGCGTCCCGCCGTGGTCCGGGTTGGGGTCCAGGGCGTGGGCCTGGGCCTCGGCCTCGGGGGCGAACTCCGGGCTGATGCCCTGGCGGATAAGCTCCAAATTGTGGTGGGGCTCCAGCACTCCCAGGCTCACCAGCAGGCGAAAGAGCTTCTTGGCCCCGCCCACCTCGGCCCCGGCCACCACTTCCTTGGCCAGCCTTACCTGGGAGGATTCCTCCTGGAACACCAGGTAATCCACCAGCAGCTTGGCCAACTCCGGCGGGGCCTCGGGCAGGGGGCCTTCGCCCGGCAGATTCTTTAGGAAATCCACCCCCTCGGCCACCTGGGCCTGGCGGGCCTGCTCGCGCTCGGCCTGCAGACGCTTGGCCTCGATCTGCTCGGGGCTGTAGGCCAGGAACTGACTCCCGGCCAGGCGGAAATGGATGCGCTCGTTGAACAGGGCCCGCAGGGTGGCCGAAATCTGGTCGTCGCTGGTGGGGCGGCCAAAGGCCAACTGGGCCAGGTCGCGCAGGGACAGAGGGTCCGTCTCCTCGTAGACCAGCTCCCACAGCTCGGTCACGTCCACCTGCTCGGCCAGCTTGTCGCGGGAGTCCTCGACCTCGGCCAAATATGCCTGCTGGGCCGCCCGGGGGGCTTCGGAGCCCATGGCGCCGGGGGACATGGACAGCACCCGGTTGGTGTTCAGGGAGGCCTGGCGGCCCGCCACGGTGAACAGATTGAGCCTACCTTTTTTGGCCGCCACCACCAAACCAAGCTCAACGCGGTTTTTTTCGATGAATTCGACTAGCTGGCCAATTGGGTCGCTCATTATGCTCCGACTTTCGCGGCAGATTGGGTGAATGAGTCTACCGGCGGAAAGGGGGAGGTGTCAACTTGCCCCCTACCGGACAGATGGTATTATCATTGATTGTCAAACCATAGGGAGGCTACATGGCTAAGGCCCTGTCCACTTTTGTAATTTGCTTGGCGCTGTTGGGAATGCTCTTGCCTGCCCAGGCCGCGCCGCCGCCCCGCCTGAACTTCGACCTCCCCGCCCTGGACGGCGGGAACCTTAGCCTGGAACAATTCCGGGGCCGGGTGGTCATCGTGGAGTTCTTCGCCACTTGGTGTAGCCCCTGTAAGCGGGCTCTGCCCAAGCTGGACAGCTTTGCCAAGCAATACGCCGACCGTGGGGTGAGCGCCATCGCCTTCAGCGTGGACCAGGGCGGCCGCCAGGTGGTCAAGCCCTTCGTGGCCCGCTTGGGCCTACAGATGCCGGTGGTGCTGGGCGAGGTGAAGTGGGCCGAGGCCAACGCCGGGGTGCGGGTGTTGCCTACCACCCTGGTCATCGATCCCAAAGGCGTGGTGGTGAACCGCTTCGAGGGGCCGGTCTCCCATATGCACCTGGCCAACGCGGTGCGCCCCTATCTGGCCAAGGCCAAAAGCCCCCAACCCGAGCAGGCCAAGGTAAAGCGCCGCCTTCCGGGCGACCCCCGCTTCGTGGACCTTTGGGTCACCGATGGCGAGCGCTACCAGGACCAGGACGGCCTGTACGTGCACGCGGTGGTCAACGTGGCCGACCTGAACGCGGTGCGGGGCCTGTGGCTGGCCCTGGACATTGCCCCCCAGAACGGCGGGCAGACCAAGACCCTGTATTTGCGCGTCGACGATGTTTCGGTGGAATACTTCGTGATGTTCGTGGCCTGCAACCAGTTGCCGCCCTTGGGCGGCTCGGCCTCCTACGTGGCCCGGATCTCGGTGCTGGATGAAAATCGCAAGGCGGTGGATTCCAGCTCCCGCTTCCCCATAGCTGCCCAGTGCGGCTCCGGCGGCGGCTTCTACGCCCGCAGCATGCCCGAGCCCCAGAAGTTCACGCCTCCCACGGCTCCCGCCCCGGCACCGCCCTCGGCCGAGGGTGACGGCCGGGCGGTGCCCATGGACGCGGCCCAGGGGCGCATCAAGTCCCTCACCGTGACCGACGGCGAGGTGTACCAGGACAAGCCGGGCCTGATGCTCCGGGTCAACGCCGACCTGGGCGATTTGCCCACCGACCAGGGCCTGTGGATGACCGTGAACCTCTGGCCCGAGGACGCCAAGGGCAAGGCCTTGAACGAAAGCGGCGACGCCGAGCGGCTCTATCACCGGGTGGACACCACCTTCCTGAACGACTACCTGCTGTTCGTGCGCTGCGACCAGCTGCCCGAGCTGCCGGAAGGGGCCCGGATGCGCATGTGGCTCACCGTGGTCATCGGCAAGCACAAGACCGTGGTGGCCCGCAGCAAGGAATTCGTACTGCCCCATCCCTGCCGCCTGGCCTCCCAGGGGCGCTGAGCCTTGCCCCTGGGTGAGATGAGGTGAGGCCGTGAGCGCGTGGGCCTTGTTGCGCGGTCTGGCCCGGCGCAAGGCTCTGGGCCTTGGCGTCGGGTTCACCGCCCTGGTGCTGGTGGACGTCTTCCAGCTCTATATCCCCCGCCTGATCAAGTTCGCGGTGGACGACCTTACCCTGGGCCGGGCCGACGCCCAGCGGCTGATGTACATCGGCCTGGGCATCCTGGGACTGGCCCTGGCCATGGTCTGCATGCGGGTCATCTGGCGTCCCCTGCTCATGGGCTTTTCCCGGGAGACCGAGCGGGTGCTGCGCAGCGAGCTTTTCGACCATCTGCAAAGCATGCACGTGGGCTATCTGGACGACAACCCCCCGGGCGAACTCATGGCCCGGGCCACCAACGACCTGAACAACATCCGCATGGCCACGGGCATCGGCCTGGTGGCCGCGGTGGACGGGGCCTTCATGGGCCTGGCCGCCATCGGCTTCATGCTCTACATCAGCCCCCTGCTGGCTCTGCTGGCCATATTGCCCATGCCGGCCATCGTCATCCTCACCCGCCAGCAGAGCCGCCGCTTCCACACCCGCTTCAGCAAGGTGCAGGAGGCCTTCTCGGCCATGACCGAGCAGGTGCGCGAGGTGATCAGCGGGGTGCGCCTGATCAAGACCTATGCCCTGGCCGAGCCCGAGGAGCGCCGCCTGGAGGTGAGCGCCCGGAGCTACCTCAGGCAAAACCTGAGCCTGGCCCGGGTCATGGCCCTGTTCTTCCCCCTGATGGTGTTTTTCACCAACCTGAGCCTGGCCGTGGTAGTGGGCGCGGGCGGCCCCCTGGCCGTGTTCGGCCAGATCACCCCCGGCGACTTCGTGGCCTTCACCGCCTATCTGGGCATGCTCACCTGGCCCATGATGGCCCTGGGCTGGGTGGTGAGCCTGTTGCAGCGGGCCCGCACCTCCTTGGGGCGGGTCAGCGAGGTGCTCTCGGCCGAGCCCGCGGTGCAGGACCCGGCCCACCCGGCCCGCCTGCCGGAGATTCCCGAACTGGGCGTGGAGGTGAGGGACCTCACCTACCGCTATCCCGGCGCGGCGGCCGACACCATCAGCGGGGTGAGCCTGACCGCCCCGGCCGGGCAGCTCACCGCCGTGGTGGGGCCCATAGGCAGCGGCAAGTCCACCTTGCTGCGCCTGCTGGGGCGCTTGTACGAGCCGCCCCGGGGCGCGGTGTACGTGGAGGGTATCGACGTCCTGGACCTGGCCCAGCGCGACCTCAGGGCCCACGTGGTGCAGGTGCCCCAGGAGGCGTTCCTGTTCTCCGCCACCGTTGCCCACAACTTGACCCTGGGCGACCCCCACGCCGACGAGGCGCGCATGTGGGCCGCCCTGGAGGCGGCGGAACTGGCCGAGGATATACGGGCCCTGCCCCAGGGCTTGCAAAGCGAGTTGGGCGAGCGGGCCCATAACCTCAGCGGGGGCCAGCGCCAGCGGCTGTGTTTGGCCAGGGCCCTCATCCTGAACCCGGCGGTGTTGGTCTTGGACGACCCCCTGTCCGCCGTGGATACCGGCACCGAGACCCGCATCCTAGCCAACCTGGCCCGCTTGCGCGCCGGGCGCACCACCCTGGTGGTGAGCCACCGCCTGGGCAGCGTGGCCTTTGCCAGCCACATCTACGTATTGGACCAGGGCCGCCTGGTGGAGCAGGGCGACCACCGCTCGCTCATGGCCCGCCAGGGGCTTTATCACGATCTGTTCGCCGAGCAGGCCATCCTGGCCGAGCTGGAGGAAAATTAGCCGTGGCTCCTCCAGGTGATTTTGGCTACATGGAAGGCGACCAGCTGGGCAAGCCCTACGACTTACGCTTGCTGGGGCGCTTGGCCTCCTACGGGCGCCCCCATTTGGCGGTGATCCTCTTCGCCTCGCTGCTCACCCTCATGGCCACGGGCCTGGACCTGACCCTGCCCTACATCACCCGCCTGGCCATCGACAACTACATGGTGCGCCAGGCCCTGGAGGTGCGGCCCCAGGAAGCCCCGCCCGAGCTGGCCCAGGAACTGCGCCAAGAGGCGGGCGCTTCCTTCCTGCCCGGCCGGGGCCGGGCGGTGTTCGTGCCCGAAAAGGTGTGGCGGGGTCTGGACCCCCGCCTGACCGCCAAGCTGCGCGCCGCCGGGGCGGTGAGCGAAAACCCCTTCTACCTGGCCCCGCCCACCGCCGAGGCCGAGCGCCTGGCCCGGCTGCACCCCAAGGTGTTCATCAAGGCCGGGGAGCGCTGGGTCATCGCCACCCCGGACCTTGCCCGGCTGCCCGGCGATGACCTGCGCGCCCTGCGCGCCCCGGACGCCTGGGGCCTGGCCCGCCTGGCCCTGCTGTTTTTGCTGGCCGCCGCCGGGGTTTTCACCCTGGGCTACTTCCAGACCATGCTCCTGGAGCGCACCGGCCAGGAGATGATGCTGGCCATGCGCCAGCAGCTCTACCGCCACCTGCTGGGCCGGGACGAGTTTTTCTACAACCGCAACCCGGTGGGCAAGCTGGTCACCCGCCTGACCAACGACATCCAGAACCTCAACGAGATGTTCACCAGCGCCCTGGTCTCGCTGTTCCAGGACTTCTTCGTCATCGCGGGCATCGTGGTGGTGCTGTTGTGGCTGGACTTCTACCTGGCCCTGGTGTGCCTGGCTCTCACCCCGGTGGTGGGGGCCCTGGCCTGGGTCTTCTCCCGCCTGGCCCGGGACGCTTTCCGCCGTTTGCAGGGCCACCTGGGCCGCATAAACAGCTGGCTCAGCGAGACCCTGGACGGCCTGGCGGTGATCAAGCTGTTTAGGGCCGAGAAGGCCGGGCAGAAGCAGTTCCGCGAGCTCAATGACGGCTACTTCGCGGCGGGCATGCGCCAGGTCAAGGTCTTCACCGTGTTCCTGCCCATCACCGAGCTCTTGAGCTCCCTGGCCATGGCGCTGATCATCTACTACGGCGGCGGGCGGGTGATCCAGGACCAACTCAGCCTGGGCACCCTCGTGGCCTTCATCTCCTACATGCAGATGTTTTTCCGCCCGGTGCGTGACCTGGCCGAAAAGTACAACATCATGCAGGCGGCCATGGCCTCGGGCGAGCGCATCTTTCACCTGCTGGATAACCAGGAGGCCCTGCCCGCGCCGCGCAACCCCGCCCCGGACAAGCCGGGTCCGGGACAGGTGGAGTTTCGCGGGGTCACCTTCGGCTACGAGCCGGAACGCCCGGTGGTGCACGAGCTGAACCTGGTGATACCGCCCGGCCAGAGCTGGGCCGTGGTGGGCCCCACCGGGGCGGGTAAGACCAGCCTGGTCAACCTGCTCCTGCGCCTGTACGACCCGGACCAGGGCACGGTGCTCATCGACGGGGTGGACCTCAGGGACATGAACCGGGCCGACCTGGCCAAGCGGGTGGCCTTGGTGTCCCAGGAGGTGTTTTTGCTCTCGGGCACGGTGAAGGACAACATCACCCTGCACCGGAGCGAGGTGGACCAGGAGCACTTGCAGCGGGCCTTGGAGGTCAGCGGCGCGGCGGAGTTCGTGGGCCATCTGGAGCAGGGCCTGGAGACCCAGCTGGGCGAGGGGGCCCGCCGCCTCAGCGCGGGTCAGCGCCAGCTCTTGGCCCTGGCCCGGGCCGTGGCCGGGGAGCCTCGGGTGCTGGTGTTGGACGAGGCCACCAGCAGCGTGGACCCGGTGAGCGAGCGATTGATTCAAAAGGCCCTGCCGCGGGTCATGGCCGGGCGCACCAGCCTGGTGGTGGCCCACCGCTTGTCCACCATTCAGCGGGCCGACAATATACTGGTGATGCACCAGGGCCGGGTGGTGGAGCAGGGGCGGCACCTGGAGCTGATGGATCTGGACGGGCTCTACGCCCGCCTGGTGCGCCTGCAAAGGCTCAAGAAAAAGGAGAGTCATCATGCAGATGGAGATTAAGGGGCGCGTGGCCCTGGTGGGCGGGGCCAGCCGGGGCCTGGGATACGCCGTGGCCCGTGGCCTGGCCGCGGAGGGATGCGATTTGGCCCTGTGCGCCCGGGGCGAGGAAAAGCTCTCCCAGGCGGCGCAGCAGATCGCCGACGATTACGGGGTGAAGGTCTTCGCCCAGCCGGTGGACCTGGCCGAGCGCGGCGCGGCGGCCGATTTCGCCCAGGCGGCGGCGCGGGAGCTGGGCGGGGTGGACATCCTGGTGAACAACGCGGGCGGCCCGCCCACCGGCGAGTTCCTGGACCTGGACGAGGAGGCCTGGCGCAAGGCGGTGGAGCTTACCCTGCTTTCGGCCCAGGCCATGACGCGGGTCCTCTTGCCCGCCATGATGGAGCGGGGCTGGGGCCGGGTGATCAACATGACCAGCGTGTCGGTTAAGCAGCCCCTGGCCGGGCTTATCCTCAGCAACAGCATCCGCGCGGCGGTGGTGGGCTGGGCCAAGACCCTGGCCGACGAGGTGGGCGCCTCGGGGGTGACGGTCAACAACGTGCTGCCCGGCTGGATGCTCACCGAGCGGGTGGATCAGCTGTTGAAGCACCGGGCGGAAACCGGGGGTATCAGCCGCGACGAGGCCCTGGCCAACGCGGTGGCGGCCATCCCCATGAAGCGCCTGGGCAAGCCCGAGGAGTTCGCCGACCTGGTGGTGTTTTTGGCCAGCCAGCGCGCCAGCTACATCACCGGGGTCAGCTACCTCATCGACGGCGGCCTGCACCGGGGGCTTACTTAGGTTCGGGGGCTGTACTAGATTTAGAGTTTTATAGGTCCCCCGAATATCCCCGTTGCCTCACATCACCGCGCCATCAGCGCGAACACACCCCATCCAAGGTATTCGCGCGTGTAGGCGGCGTAGCGTTTTGGCTCCAAAGTCAGTTTGGCTCTAACCTCTTTCGCCAAGTCGTCCTCGGGATTCGCTTTGAGCCATAGGCGCATGGTGAACCACTTGGCCGCTTCGTACCTATCCCAGCCTTCTTGGTCAGCCAGAACCATTTCCACAACGTCGTAGCCGAGGTCGCCGAAAGACGCGAGAAGTTCCGGAAGCATGAGAAAGTCGGAGATGGAATCGGCAAGGCATGCCTTGGCGACGTCTTGCGTCGGTGGTAACCGCAGCCAGTAGGGCTCACCGATGAGGATGATTCCCTCGGGGCGGAGACTTTTCGCCAGAAGCTCGATGGTGCCGGCGACCCCCCCACCGATCCACGTGGCACCGAGACAGGCTGCCACATCGACCTTTTCGTCGGCGATGTAGCCGGCAGCGTCGCCGTGGATGAACTCGACTCGATCAGCGACTCCGAGTTCTTCAGCGCGGAGTTTGGCTTGCTCGGTGAACAACCGGCTCATGTCGATGCCGACGCCGGTGATCCCGTAATCGCGTGCCCAGGTGCACAGCATCTCGCCCGAACCGCTGCCGAGGTCGAGCACCCGGGCCCCCGATTCCAGGCGCAACACTGCGCCGAGAGTGGCGAGCTTTTCTGGTGTGAGCGGGTTATGGATGCGGTGAGCACTTTCGGTAATGTTGAAGATACGGGGGATGTCCAATGCACAAAGTCCTTTTGCTAAGTTGTGTAATAACTGGGGAGATACCCTGAGTGATTGTATTAGACAAGGGCTTTAAACATCACACCACAGCCTCAAGGTTTCGAGTTGTTGCCTTGGTGTTCCGTGATTAAACCTACCGCCATCCAACGCATTGTAACTCTTACCGCGCCGATTGGCGCATTGGCTAATCTGTTACAGCCCCTGGAGGTTACAGCGGAACCGCGCGCGGGGCGGCCAGCACGGCGTCCCGCGAGAGGAACAGGCGGCCCCAGGCATTGAGGGCGATGAGGCTCCACAGGGCGTCGGACTGGGCCGCGTTTCGCGGGGCCTCCAGCAGAAGGCGTATGGCGGCCTGGTCCAGGTAGGGGGCCAGGGAGGAGCGGCTCCCGGCCAGGGCCTTGCGGCGTTCCCTGCCGCCGGGGCTGTCCAGCCAGGGCGTCAGGGGTATGCCGAATCCGGCCTTGCGCCGCTCCACCGTGCTGGGCGGCACGTAGCGGGCCAGGGCCTCTTTTAAGATCACCTTGCCGCGCTTCACCGTGGCCCGCTGCTCCGGGGGCAACGACAGGGCGAAGCGCCCCACCTGCACGTCGGCAAAAGGCACCCGGGTCTCGATGGAGGCGGCCATGGACATCTTGTCCTGGCGCTCCATGATGGGTGGTAGATACACCGCCAGATCGTAAAGCTGGAAGCGGGTGAGGGGGTCGGCCCCGGCATGGGGAGCCAGCGCCTCCCGCCGCGAGGCCAGGGAGGCCCGGTCCGCGCCCGCCCCCAACAGGGCCTCCAGGGCCGGGCCGTCCAGGTGTTGGCGGCGGGTCAGGGTGAGGGTCTCCAAATCCTGCCCCCGGTATTCTTCCAGCAACAGGGCCACCGAGCGCAGACGGGAGCTGAGGCCGCACAGGGCCTGGGCCGGACCCAGCAGAGCCCTAGGCACTCCGGCCAGGCGGGCGAAGGCCAAGAGGCGGCGGTGGGCGTCGTAGCCCGCGAAAATCTCGTCGGCGGTTTCCCCGGACAAGAGCACCTTCACCTGCCCCTTGGCCAGGCGCGATAGCAAAAAGATGCCCATGGAGTTGGGGTGGGTCAGGGGCTCGTCCTGGTGCCAGGTGAGCTGGTCCAACAGCTCCGAGAACAGCACCCCGGCGTTAAGCTCGTCCTGGTGCACCCGCATGCCCAGGGCCTGGGCGATGGCCTGGGCATAGGGCGACTCGTCGCAGGCCGGGTCGTCCACCCGGCAGAAGAAACCGGCCAGCTCCGCGCCAAGGTCCTGCCGGGCCACGGCCGACACCAGGCTGCTGTCCACTCCGCCGGAGAACTGGGTCCCCACCGGCACGTCGGCGATGAGGTGGGCCCGCACCGTCTGGCGAAAAAGCTCCAAGAAGCTCGCCGTGTTGGCGGCCAAGCCGGAGCGAGCCGGCTCGGGATCCAGGTCCTGGGTGAGGTCCCAATACTTCACCGGCGTAAGCGCCTGGCCGGGTCGGTGCCAGGCGAAGGAGGCGGGGGGCAGCTTGCTTACGTCCTTCAGGAGCGTGCGGTTGGCGCTGAGGGAGCGGAAACGCAGATACTCGGGCAGGGCATCGGTGTCCAGCTCCGGGGTGAAGCCGGGCAGGGCGTAAAAGGCCTTTATCTCCGAGGCCGCGGCCAGTTCGCCGTGGGGCCCTTGCCACAGGTATAGCGGCTTTATGCCAAAGGGGTCCCGGGCCAACAGGGCGCGGCCCTGCGCCGAGTCCCACAGCACCAGGGAGAACATGCCCCTGAGCTTGGGCAGGGCGGTCTCGGGCCCCCATTGTTCCAGGGCCAGGAGCAGCACCTCGGTGTCGCTGCTGGTGGTGAAGCGCATCCCCTGGGCCTCCAACTCGACCCGCAGCTCGCGGTAGTTGTAGATCTCGCCGTTGTAGATCAGCACCTTGCCGCCGGGGGAGAGCATGGGCTGGTTGGCCGCGCTGGACAGGTCGATGATGGACAAACGGCGGTGGCCCAGAAACACCGCCCCGTCGGCGCTCTGCCAGCGGCCGTCCGCGTCCGGGCCGCGATGGGCCATGAGCGCGGTGGCCGCCGCGCAGGCTGGGGTGTCGGCCTGTCCGCCGGGGGGGCTGAAATATCCGAAGATGCCGCACATGTCCGGGCCGCTCCATGCTAGGGACGTTTTACATTCTGCCGGAAAACGTCCCGCCGCACCAGCCCGGCTTGCCAGAGAGGCGGCCGGGGGTTTACCTTTAGGGCTACGGCAAACCAGCAACGGCCCCGGCCCAAGGAAACGATATGCCCCCAGCGAAATCAGGCATCAAGGTGCTGCAAGTGGTTTGGTCCCTGGAGGTGGGGGGCATGGAGCGGGTGGTGGTGCATCTGCTCAAGGGCCTGCCCGCCCAGGGCTGCGCCGCCGAGGTGGTCACCCTGGGTGGGGCGGGCGGCATGGCCCAGGACCTGGGGCCGGGGATCAAGCACTGGGAGATGCGCAAGGCCCCCGGCCTGGACCTTAAGCTGGCCCGTGGCCTGGCCCGCCTGGTGCGCACCACCGGGGCCGACGTGCTGCACGCCCACAACACCGTGTCCCAGCTCTACGCGGTCATGGCTTCGCTGTTCACCCGCTGCCCGGTGGTGGTGACCCTGCACGGGGCCAACTACGGCGGCAGCGAGCGCCACCGCCGTTTGCGCCGCATTCTGGCCGCCCGCTGCGCGGCCACCGCCTGCGTGAGCCAGGACGCCCTGACCGCCGCCCGGGATCTGGACCACATCCCCGCCTCGCGCCTGCATCTGGTCTACAACGGCATCGACGTTGAGGAGATGATCGCCGCCCGCGAGGAGCGCCAGGCCGCGCGCCGGGAGCTGGGCCTGAGGCCCGCCGACCGGGCCGTGATCAGCGTGGGGCGGCTTTCGCACGAAAAGGACTACGCCACCCTGTTGCGGGCCCTGGCCGCGCTACCGGGGCCGCGCCTGTTCCTGGTGGGCCACGGCCCGGCCAGGGACGAGTTGGAGAGCTTGGCCCGGGAGTTGAGCCTAGGCGGACGGGTGGCCTTCCTGGGCGAGCGCTCCGACGTGCCCCGTCTGCTGGCGGCCTGCGACCTGTTCGCCCTCAGCTCCCTAACCGAGGGCATATCCATGGCCCTGCTGGAGGCCATGGCCGGAGGCCTGCCCGTGGCGGCCACGGCGGTGGGGGGCACCCCGGAGCTGGTCATCCCCGGGGAGACCGGCCTGCTGGTGCCGCCCGGCGACCCCGCCGCACTGGCCCAGGCCATGGGCGAGCTCTTGGGCGATCCCGGGCGCAGCCAAGCCTATGGCCGGGCGGGGGCCAGGCGGGTGGCGGAGCGCTTCTCCCTGGAGGCCATGGCCAAGGCTTATGTTGAGCTGTACCGCCTAGGCCTTGCTTAGGCGTCCGCCCAGCAGCACCTTGAGGTTGCGCCAGATGCGGTCGCCGTGGCGCAGGTTGATCTTGCCGTTTTTCAGCAGATAGAAGTTCTTGAGCAGCATGCCCTTGCGCAGCTTGGCCTTTATCTGGTCCTCGCACACCCCGGGCAGGAGCATGTTCTGGGACCATACGTCCTCGATGGTCTTGTCGGGAACCAGGCTGTGGCGCTGGGCCACCTGCCACAAACGCGAGCCGGGCATGGGGGTGGCCACCTGCCAGGACATGTAGTCGATGAGCTTGCGCGAGAGCAGCCTCCGGCAAAAGCGGAAGGTGTTGTCCACCTCGGCCGGTCCCTCCCAGCGCAGGCGGCCGTCCTCCTCCCAGGCATGGAAGAGCATCACGAAGCCGAAGATGCTCAGGCCCTCGGCCTTGAAGGCCCGGCAGGCGGCCTCGATCTGGGGCAGGGTCACGTGTTTGCCGATGCCGTCCAGGGTGGCCTGGTTGCCGCTCTCGATGCCCAGGTGCACCATCCACAGGTTGATGCGCTTGAAGGCCTGGGCCAGCTCCGGGGTCACGATGTCGGCGCGCACGTTGCACTGGAAATACAGGTCGCGGTGCCCCAGCTTTTCCAGGGCCGCGCACACCTCCAGGGCCCACTTGGCGCTGACGTTGAACTCGTCGGAGGTCATGTAGATTTCGCGGATGCCCCGCCGGTAGAGCAGCTCCACTTCTAATGCGATATTTTGGGGGGTGCGTAGGCGCACCCAGGGCTTGTTGTACTTCCACACCGCGTTGGCGCAGAAGTTACAGTCAAAGGGACAGCCCCGGCTCACCAGCAGATGGGTCTGGGGGGCGGACTGGTGGATGTGCATGCCCGGATACTTGGCGAAATCCACCAGGTCCCAGGCGGGCAGGGGGATGTCGTCCAGGCTCTTGATGAAGGCCCGTTTGGGGCTCAGCTCCGGCGTCCCCTCCGGCCCGCGCCAGGCCAGTCCGGGCACGGCGCTCATGTCGCTTTCGCCCCGCTCCACCGCCCGCACGAACTCCAGGAAGGTCTGTTCGCCCTCGCCCAGGCAGCAGTAGTCCACCTTGGACTTGGCCAGCACCTCGGCGTAGTCCGCCGTGGGCTGGGGGCCGCCGCAGATGGTTGTCAGCTCGGGATAGCGTTCCTTGACCGCGTTGATGGTGCGCTGGGCCAGGCGGGCGGTCCACAGGGCGAAGGACATGCCGTAGATGTCGGGCTTGAACGAGGCGATGGCCGTGAGGTGGTCGTCCAGGGAAGCCTGCCCCTCCAGGTAGCGCACCTGTAGCTCGCCGGAGTAGTGCTCGCGCAGATAGCTGATCAGGTAGAGGATGCCGATGTTGGGGTAGCTTAGGTCGTAATACTGCTCCTTGCGGGGCGGGTCGGCCAGCAGGATGCGCATGGCCCTAGTTCCTCGCCCGCACGCGGGCCAGGGTGACCAGTCCCACCAGGATCAGGGAAACGGCCAGGGTCAGGGCCAGGATGATGTTGTTGGCCGCCAGGGCCAAAAGGCGAAGGGGCAAGGCGATCCTCCCTGTGCCGGTCTGGTAAACCGGGAGCCTATCTACCTAATAATCGTGGCTGGATCAAGAGTAGGAGCCGGGGGCCCGCTTGTCAAGACGGGCCGCGCCGCGAGGGCGGATGGCATGGGGAGAAGGCCGGTGCGGCGGCTATTGCAGGGTGTGGTCGTACAGGGAGCCGAAGTGGTTGTGGTTGAACAGCACTCCCAGCTCGCGTAGGAGTTGGTTGGTGGAAACCTCGATGCGGTAAAGGTCGTTCTCGTTGACCAGGCGATGGTCCAGAAAGGCCAACAGCTCGCGCAGGCGCTCGAGCTGGTCCACGATGCGGGGGTTGATGTCCTCGGCCGACAAGCGGCGGCTGATGTGGTCTATGACTTCCTGGCAGGAATCGACCCTTAGCTGCAACGACCTCTGGTGAGTTTCCATGGCCTAATCCCTCCGCTCCCATCGGCCCTGCTCGTCCCGGCGCATGTCTATGACCTCGATGTTGCCCCGATCCCCCACCAGGGAATTGGCCGCCATGCTTATGATGCTCAGGATCAAGGCGCCGCCCACCGCCGTCCAGAAGCCGTGCACCTGGAACCCGGCCAACAGGGTGCCGGTTAGCCAGAGCATCAGGGCGTTGATCACCACGATGAACAGGCCCATGGTGACCAGGGTGATGGGCAGGGTGAGCAGGATCAGGACCGGGCGGACCAAGGCGTTGAACACGCCCAAAAACAGGGCGGCCACGAACGCCCAGCCTATTCCGTTCACCTGGATGCCTTCAAACAGCCAGGATACGAACAATAGGCCCAGGGCATTGACCACCCATCTGAATAAAAACCCCTTGCGCATGTGGAAAAACTATCACAGGCCCGCCCACCCCGCAACAGGGGCAACGGCCCAAAAAAAAGCGGGAGCCCCGAGGGGCCCCCGCCGGGTTTTTCGGTCGCGGGAGGCTAGCCGCCCATCTTCTCGATGACCCGGGCCATGGCCAGGGTGCGCAGCTTTTCGGCCTGGGTGAACAGGCGCGCCTTCTCGGCCAGGACGTCCTTCACAAAGTCCTGGTCCTTGATGCTGGGCACGTTGATGTCCACGCTGAGCATGCAGGAACGCAGGGCGGCCTCGGCCACCATGGCCCCCACGCCCACGTCGCTGATGGCCATGAGGTTGCCGTACTTGGACAGGCCGTCGGCCTCGGCCACGATGTCCAGGCAGGTCTTGCAGATGTCCAGGGGCACCAGGGTGGCCTGCTTGGCCGCGTTTTCCATGGCCTGCTTGCGGGCCGCCTTTTCCTCGTCGGTGTCCTTGGGCATCTTGAACACGCCCATGTAGGCGTCGAAGGCTTCCATGTCCTTGACGGTCAGGTCCTTTAGCTTGGCGATCATGCCCATGACCCGGTCCACGCAGCCCTGGGCCTGGTCCTTGTACTCCTCGTACTTTTTGTTGGACAGGGTGAGGTTGCCCACCATGGCCACCATGGAGGCGGCCAGGGTGGCCACCACCGCCGACACGTTGCCGCCGCCGGGGGTGTGGCTCTTGGAGGCCGCGATCTCGATAAAGTCGTTCAGGGTCATCTCATAGACTTGCTGGGCCATTTTCGCTCCTCCTTATTTGTCCGCGCCCTGGAGCTTGAGGGCCTTGAGCACGTTGCCCATGATGATGGTGGTGGTCAGGCTGCCCACACCGCCGGGGACCGGGCTCAGGGCCGCGGCCACGTCGGCCACGTCGGGCTCGCAGTCGCCCACGTACTTGCTCTCACCGCTCTCGTCCTTGATCTCGTTGACGCCCGCGTCGATGACCACAGCGCCGGGGCTGATCATGTTCTTCTTCACCAAGCCGGCGAAACCGGCGGCCGCCACCACGATCTCGCCGCGCTGGCACTCGGCGGCCAGGTCCTTGGTCTTGGTGTGGCATACGGTGATGGTGGCGTCGCGCTTGATCAGCAGGCTGGCCAGGGGGCGGCCCACGGTGTCGCCACGGCCGACCAGGGTGACCCGCTTGCCCTTGAAGTCGATGCCCGCCCGCTCGGCCAGGGCGATGCAGCTCAGCGGAGTGGCCGGCACCAGGGCCAGGTGCTCCTGGCCGCCCAGGAGATAGCCACGGTTGACCGGGTGCACGCCGTCCACGTCCTTCTTGGGATTGATGGACTCCATGACCTTTTCCTTGGAGAGGCCCTTGGGCAGGGGCAGCTCAACCAGGATGCCGTGCACGGCCGGGTCCATGTTCCATCCCTGGATTTGCTCCAGGACGGTCTCTTCGCTGGTGTCCGGGGCCATGGTGTGCAGGTCCACCTCGATGCCCAGTTTTTCGCCGACGCCCACCTTGGACTTGGCGTACCAGACGCTGCCCGGGTCGTCGCCGACCAACAGAACGGCCAGCTTGGGCTGCACGCCCTTGGCCTTGAGTCCGTTCACTTCCTCGATAATTTCTTCGCGGATCGCTTTGGCGATGGGCAAGCCCTTGATCAACTCAGCCGCCATGGCCTACTCCTTTCATGAGACAATGCCGTGTGTTAGGCAATTAAGTTTGCTTGGCTTTTCAGGTATGTCCGCGCCGGGGGCGCTGGCGCCACCAAACACAACACAGTGGGCAAATAGTGTCAATCTTTTTCTGCGCCCGAGCTGGCGGCAACCGCGCTTGACAGGCCCCCATTCGTCGGTTACCAATGAAGCTACATTTCGTGGCGCAAGCCTTGGGTTTAGGCTGCTGGTAGCCCTTTGGGGACCCAGACTGCCGCTTTGGCCCGGCCGGCGCCCATCATTCATCCACGGCTTCTACCTGATGTGAGGAGGAGAGGACTATGGAGCGCAAGCAGATCACCGTACCGGATCTGGTGCAAAAGAAGAAAAACGGCGAAAAAATCGTAATGCTGACCGCATACGACTATCCCACCGCCCTGGCCATGGAGCGGGTGGGGGTCGATTCGGTTTTGGTGGGCGACAGCCTGGGCAACGTGGTGCTGGGCTACGAATCCACGGTGCCGGTGACCATGGACGAGATGATCCACCACATCAAGGCGGTGCGCCGGGGCCTCAAGACCCCCCTGCTCATCGGCGACATGCCCTTCTTGTCTTACCAGGTTAGCGTGAGCCAGGCGGTGGCCAACGCCGGGCGCATGATGAAGGAAGGCGGCGTGGGCTGCGTGAAGCTTGAAGGCGGGGCGGAGATGGCTCCCCAGGTGAAGGCCATCACCGAGGCGGGCATCCCCGTGTGCGCCCACATCGGCCTTACCCCCCAGAGCGTGGCCTCCCTGGGCGGCTACAAGGTGCAGGGCAAGGACCTGGCCGGCGCCCAGAAGATGATCGACGACACCGGCGCCCTGTACGAGGCCGGGGCCAAGCTCATCGTCTTCGAGTGCATCCCCTCGGTCTTGGCCGCGGCCATCACCGCCAACTCGCCTATCGTGACCATCGGCATCGGAGCCGGTCCGGACTGCGACGGCCAAGTGTTGGTGGTGCACGACATCATCGGTCTGGCCGACCGCAACCCTCCCAAGATGGCCCGCCAATACGTGAACCTGTTCCCCCAGTTGGAGCAGGCGGTGGCCTCCTACACCCAGGAGGTACGCTCCTCTGATTTCCCCGCTCCGGAGCACGGCTTCGCCATAGACCAGGCCGTGGTGGATCAACTCAAGTTTTAGGGGACGGTAATGAAGATAGCCATTGTGGGCCCCGGAGCCATGGGCCTCATGTTGGCCGCCCGCCTGGCGCAGGCCGGGGCCGAGGTCAGCCTGTTGGACCATCGCCCCAAGCGGGCCCAGCTCATAAACGAGCAGGGGGTGTTCCTGGAGCACTCCCAGGGCGAAGAACATTTGAGCATCCCCGCCGGGGCCGATCCGGCCATGCTGGCCAAGGTGGACCTGGCGGTCATCTGCACCAAGGCCTATCACACCCAGGAGGTGGCCCGCGCCCTGCGCGATAACCTGGGCGAGAGCGCCAGGGCCCTTACCCTGCAAAACGGGGCCGAGAACGTGGAGACCCTGGTGGACGCCCTGGGCCCGGAAAGGGTCCTGGGCGGCATCACCAGCGAAGGAGCCACCCTGTTGGCTCCGGGCAAGGTGCGCCACGCCGGGCGGGGTGTCACCCATGTGGGCCCGGCCCGCGGCCTGCTGGACGACTTCACCTGCCAGGTGCGCGATCTGTTCCTCAAGGCCGGTTTCGAGACCGAGGCCAGCGAAGGAGTGCAGAACCTCATCTGGACCAAGGTGGTGATCAACGCGGGCATCAACCCCCTCACCGCCATCCTGGACGTGCTCAACGGCCGTTTGCTGGAGTTGGCTCCGGCCAGGGAACTAATGGCTGCGGCGGTGGCCGAGGCGGTGGCCGTGGGCAAGGCCCTGGGCATTCGCTTTTTACACCAGGACATGCTGGCCGCGGTGCAGCAGGTGGCCCGGCGCACCGGGGCCAACATCAGCTCCATGCTCCAAGACGTGCGCTCCAAGCGGCGCACCGAGGTGGCCTACATCAACGGCGCGGTGGTGCGCCAGGGAGAGCAGGTGGGCCTGCCCACCCCCATCAACCAGACCCTGACCCACCTGGTGCAGGCCAAGGAGGCCGAGTACCTGGGTGAGGCCAAAAAGGCCTAGCTCGAACCTTCCGCGAAACAAGGCGGCATGATGGTTCCTGGAATCATCATGCCGCTTTTTCATTTTGGGAATTAACCCCTGGGCTCTTACGGCACAGCCAGGCGGTGAAAGGCAAGGCATTCGGCAAGCGAAGGCCGCAGGTGTAGCTTGCGCCTACAGCGAGGCCTGAGCGACGCCGATAACGCAGCATTGCGCCGTCTGGCTTTGCCGGCGCTAGCGGAAATGGCAGGCGCAGCGATGGTTCGCTTCGATCTCTTTTAAGGGCGGCTCCTCGCGGGAGCAGATGTCCTGGGCCTCGGGGCAGCGGGGATGGAAGCGGCAGCCCGAGGGCGGGTTCACCGGGCTGGCCACGTCGCCCTTTACCGGAGGCGGGGACATGACCTTGTGAGGATTGGCCACCGGCGCGGCCAGCAAAAGGGCCTCGGTGTAAGGATGCCGGGGCGGGTTGTCGAACACCGCCGCCGGGCCCACCTCAACCACCTTGCCCAAATACATCACCGCCACCCGGCTGGACACGTGGCGCACCACGGACAAATCATGGGCCACGAAGATGTAGGTCAGGCCGAAGCTCTGCTTCAAATCCATGAGCAGGTTGAGCACCTGGGCCTGGATGGACACGTCCAGGGCGCTGACCGGCTCGTCGGCCACCACCAGCTTGGGCCGGAGGGCCAGGGCCCGGGCAATGCCGATGCGCTGGCGCTGGCCGCCGCTGAACTGGTGGGGATAGCGCCGGGCGTGCTCGGGCCGGAGCCCCACCTCGCTGAGTAGCTCGCCCACCCGCTCCTTGGCCTCCCGGCGGGTGGCCAAGCCGTGGATCAAAAGCGGCTCGGCCAGGATGGAGCCCACGTTGAGGCGGGGGTTCAGGGAGGTGGCCGGGTCCTGGAAGATCACCTGCATCTGGCGGCGCAGGGCCTTCCAACCGGCCCGGTCCAGGGTGGTCACGTCCTGGCCCTCGAACAGCACCCGGCCGGTGGTGGGTTTGAGCAGGCCCAGAGCCAGGCGGCCCAGGGTGGATTTGCCGCAGCCGCTTTCGCCCACCAGGCCCAGCACCTCGTGAGGCTCCACCGCCAGGTCCACTCCGTCCACCGCGTGCACGACCTGGCGCTCAATGCCCATGAAGCCCGCGCCCACCTTGAAATACTTGCTGAGGCCTTCCAGGGCCATGAGGGGAGGGGTCTGGCTCATGCCGCCAGCCTCCGGGCCCGCCGCGCCTGGTCGTGGTGCAGATAGCAGCGCACCGAATGGCCGGGAGCCACCTCCTTGAGAGCCGGTTCGGCCTGGCGGCAGAGGTCGAAGGCTTCGGGGCAGCGGTCGCTGAAGGCGCAGCCCTGGGGCAGGTCGCCCAGGGGAGGCACGATGCCCCCGATGGTGGGCAGCTTTTGGCCCGGCCGGGGGGAGCGGGCCGGGAGGCAGGCCAACAGCCCCCTGGTGTAGGGATGCAGAGGATGGTCGAACAGTTCGTTGACCGGCGCGTCCTCCACCAGGCGGCCGGTGTACATCACCATCACCCGGGAGCAGGTCTGGGCCACCACGGCCAGGTTGTGGGTGATGAGTAGCACCGCCGCCCCGGTTTCGGACTGGAGGTCGCGCATCAGGGTTAGGATCTGGGCCTGGATGGTCACGTCCAGGGCGGTGGTGGGCTCGTCGGCGATCAAGAGCTGGGGGTCCAGGGCCAGGGCCATGGCGATCATCACCCGCTGGCGCATGCCTCCGCTGAGCTGGTGGGGAAAGGCCTTGGCCCGGGTCTCGGCCTCGGGGATGCCCACCTTGTGCAGCATCTGCACCGCCCGCTGCCAGGCCGCCCGCTTGGAGACCTCTTCGTGCACCGTGATCTCCTCGGCGATCTGGCGGCCCACGGTGAACACCGGGTTCAGGGAGGTCATGGGCTCCTGGAAGATCATGGAGATTTCCCGCCCCCGGAGGGTGCGCATCTGGGCCTGGCTCAGGGTGAGCAGGTCGCGGTCCTGGAACAGGATGCGGCCCATGGCCACCCGCCCCGGCGGGGACAACAGGCCCATGACGCTCAAGGCGGTGAGCGACTTGCCGCAGCCGCTTTCGCCCACCAGCCCGGCGATCTCGCCCGGCGCCACGGACAGGCTCAGGCCGTCCACGGCCACGATGGGCCCGGCCTCGGAGTCGAACACCGTGGTCAGGTCGTCTATGCGCAAAAGGGGCTGGGTCAAAAAACCTACTCCTCGGCGCCCGTCACCAGCATCAGCCTGAGGTCCATGACGTTGGTGCGGGTGGGCCCGGTGATGATCAGGTCTCCCAGGGGCTTGAAGAAATTATACGCGTCGTGGCGCTCCAGGAAGCGCCGCGCTTTGAGGTCCTGCTGCGCACCGCGGGCCACGCTCTCGCCGTCGGCCCAGGCCCCGGCCGCGTCGGTGGGGCCGTCGGTGCCGTCGGTCCCTACGCTCACTGCCAGCACGCCGGGCAGGCCTTCCAGGTCCAGGGCGGCGGCCAGGGCGAACTCCATGTTGCGTCCGCCGGTGCCGAAGTCCTCGCCCAGGGTGACCGTGGTCTCCCCGCCGCTTAGCAGGCAGCAGGGCGCGGCCAGGGGGTTGCCGCTGGCCAAGACCTCTCGCGCCATGGCCGCGTGCATGCGGGCCACGTCCTTGGTCTCGCCCTCGATGGTGGTGCTGAGCAGCATCGGCGCGTAGCCCAGCTTTTCGGCTTGGCCCATGGCCCGGTCTACGGCCATGCGATTGCTGCTCACGATGAGGTTGCTGACCCCGTCCAGGGCGCTGTCGCCGGGCTTGGGGGTGTCGGGGATGAGCCCCTCCAGGCCTTGCTCGATGCGCCGGCGCACCGGGGCGGGAACCTGCTCCCAGATGCCGTAGCGCACCAGGATGTCGCGGCAGTCGGCCCAGGTGGAGTGGTCGGCCACGGTGGGGCCGGAGGCGATGACGTCCAGGCGGTCGCCCACCACGTCGCTGATAATCAGGCTCACCAGCCTGCCCGGCGCGGCCAGGCGGGCCAGGTTGCCGCCCTTGAGCTGGCTGAGGTGCTTGCGGATGGCGTTGATCTCGGCGATGTCCGCTCCGCTGGCCAAAAGCAGGCGGGTGGTCTGCTGCTTGTCGGCCAGGGAAAGGCCCTCGGCCGGGGCCACCAGCAGGGCGCTGCCTCCGCCGGAGAGCAGGCACAAGAACAGGGTGTCCGGGGCGGCCTCTTCCCGCACCAGGTTGGCGATGCTGCGCCCGGCCTCCACCCCCCGGTCGTCGGGCACCGGGTGGCTGGCTTCCATTATTTCGATTATCTCGGTGGGCGCGCCGTGGCCGTCCTTGACCACCACCCGGCCCGCGCCGATGCGCCCGCCCAAAACCTGCTCCACCGCCTGGGCCATGGGGGCCCCGGCCTTGCCCGCGCCCACCACGATGATGCGCTTGTAGATGCCCAGGTCCAGGGTCTGCCCGCCCACGGTAAGCCGGTCGCCGTCCAGCTTCAGGGCGTCCTTGACCGCGCGGGAGGGGTCCACCGAGGCCAGGGCCGCTTTGATGATCAATTCCGCATCTGCTCTTAGGTCTTTTGAAGGCATCGTGCTGCTCCTAATGCTGTTAGGCAAAGGCTACCACAACAGGGCCGGTTTTGGATGGGCTTGAAAGCAAAAGAAAAGGGGAGCCGACCATAGGCGACTCCCCTTTTCAATAATCTGGTTTCGCGAAAAAAGCAGATGCCGCTACTTAGCGGTGTACTCTCCACGCTGGCCATCGAACTCACGGATGAAGTTCTTGCCCTTGCGCTCTTTGAGGGGCGGCTTGGAGTAGTGGATACCGTTCTTGTCGGCATAGCCAAAGAAATAGTTGACAACCGGGTAGCCCCGCTTCACCCAGCCGGTAATACCTCCGGCGGTGCCATCGGGGGCCTTGTTCACCCAGTAGACATTCTTGTAACCGTACTTGTAAAGGAAACCGGCGATGTAGGCGGAGCGGGCCTGAGTGCGGCAGAAGACCCAAATCTCGGCGTTGGGGTCTTTGATTTTCTTGGGTATGGTGTACATATGGCCGTCGTGAATGTGGCTGGAACCCTCGATGTGAAACGCTTGGAACTCGGGAACGCTACGCACGTCCAGGATATAGGCGTCGGATTTGCCCGCCAGGACCTCCTGCCATTTCTTGTAGAGATCGTCCACGTTCTTGATTTTGTCCTTGGGGACCAACGCGGCGAATTCCTTGTTGATCTTTTTCTCGTTGTCAGCCAAGGGATTGCCCTTTGCCAAGGCGGATGTGCCCAGCAAGGCCACGGCCGCCAGCGCCAAAAGTACGATGGCAAATTTCTTCATCTTGCCTACCTCCGTTTTGTAGTTGTCTATGGTTTCAAGACGGCGCGGCCACAAAACCGTGTCGCCACAGTTAGCTGTCTGTGTAGCGTAGCTGCCGCTAATGATTATTAGCCTTTCAACAACCCTCATCGGCTTTGATAACAGGAATTCCGGGTGGGGCGGCAGCTGGTGCGGGTGGAGGAGGAGCGGCACTGGGGCTGGCTGCACTGGGAGTAGTCTGCGGGGCGGCGCCCGGCACCGGCGCACCGGAAACTTTTACCTGGCCCGCTTTTTGGACCTGCATGGCCACGTCGTACATTATGGACAGATCGTAAAAAGCCCAGGCCGCCGGCGAAGTGGGGTCCGCCACCACCGCCTGCTTGAAATAGCCCTTGGCCGTGCCGTAGTCGCCGCGTTCGAAGGCTTGCTTGCCGAAACGCAGTTGCTCGGCGCACAGTTTCTTGTCCAGGCAATTCTCGGGTTTGGTGGTTTTGGCCGGTACGGCCAGGGCCAGACCCAGGGCCAAGGCGGCCACCAGGCCAAAAACCATCACCAGACGCTTGCTTTTCATGGTTGGTTTCTCCCACCCTCCACGCGGCACCTGGATCGCACAGGGAGCCGTGGCACGGGAATGTATTGCTAGGCTGTTGGCTAAACAGTATAACAAGTCAGTTTTACAAACTCAAGAGCGGGGCATGTGCTTGAAAGCAAACCAAATCCCCAGGTTAGGCATTTGCGAGGCCGGGTTTTAGGAGCACTTAAAGCCCTGGGGCGGCCGGGCTTGACAGGCAGGGCCCCGGCAATCAGTATTAGCCTAGAACTTGGGCCTTTTGCAGCCGGATGGGACGAGGGACATGATATTTTTTCTTAAGATACTTCAGTTTATAAGCTGGCTTCTGGGCGCTTACATGTGGGTTATCGTGGCCGCGGCAGTGATCACCTGGGTGCGTCCGGACCCGGGCAATCCCATCGTGCGCTTTCTGTTCGCGGTCACCGAACCGGTGTTCTGGCGGGTGCGCCGTATTATACCCACTAATTTCGGCGGGTTCGATATAGCGCCGGTTGTCTTGATTCTGGCAATAATCTTTCTGCAAAACGTGGTCATCGCCGGCTTGATGAGCCTTATCGTCGGCTCGGCCATGAACATACAATAGCTCGGCCCGCCGCCCGGCCGCGTCCGGCGCCGTGAAAGGCAGGCACATCTTGCCCGGCTGGAAAATCCTCAGCAGCGAAAGCATGCTGGAGCACCCGGTGCTCAGCGTGACCCGCAGCCAGCGCCGCCTGGGCGGCCATACCGCCACTTTCATCACCCTGCATTCCAGCGACTGGGTGAACATCGTGCCCATCACCCCGGAGGGCGAGGTGGTGCTCATAAAGCAGTGGCGCCACGGCTCCGAGGACTGGGCGGTGGAGATTCCCGGCGGCCTGGTGGACCCCGGCGAAAAGCCCATTGACGCCGCGGTGCGGGAGTTGGAAGAGGAAACCGGCTACACCGCCAGGGAGGTCGCCTTCCTGGGCAAGGTGAACCCCAACCCGGCCCTTTTTGACAACACCTGCCACACCTATCTGGCCAAGGTGGACTCGGTGCCCGGCGAACCTCGCCTGGAAGACGGCGAAAGCATCGAGGTGTTTCGCGTGAAAATCGACGACCTGCCCGCCATGGTGGCCTCCGGGGAGATAGACCACTGCATCGTCATCGCCGCGCTGAGCTTTTTCTGGCTGCACCGGGGGCAGGTTCTTGCCTCCGGCCGTAATTTGTAATAGTAGTAAAAGACCCTTAGGCGAGGAGAGCCCATGGCGGACCAAAAGCAGTTGGCGCGGTTGCCCAAGGTGGACCACCTGTTGGAGCACCCGGCTCTGCTGGACTTGCGCCATGAGATCGCCCGCCCCCTGATCCTAGCCGCCGCCCGCCAGGCCCTGGACGAGCTGCGCGCCCGTTTGCTGGACGGCGAGGAGATCGCCCCCCAGGAACTGGCCGCCGGGGCCGTGGCCTCGGCCGCCGCCGGGCTGGCCCGCCGCCTGGCCGCGCCCAGCCTCAAGCGGGTGGTCAACGCCACCGGGGTGGTGGTGCACACCAACCTGGGGCGCTCGCTGCTGGCCCGCCGGGCCCTGGAGCGGCTCATCGAGATCAACCGCACCTACAGCAACCTGGAGTACGACCTGGCCGCCGGAGCTCGGGGCAGCCGCTATGTGCACGTGGACCGCATTCTTTGCGAGCTGACCGGGGCCGAGGCCTCGCTGGTGGTGAACAACAACGCCGCCGCGGTGCTACTCAGCCTGCAAACCCTGGCCGCGGGCCGCGAGGTGGTGGTCAGCCGGGGGCAGCTGGTGGAGATCGGCGGATCCTTCCGCATCCCGGACGTCATGGCCCGCTCCGGGGCCATCCTGCGCGAGGTGGGGGCCACCAACAAGACCCATCTGCGCGACTACGAGGGGGCCATCACCTCCAACACCGCTCTGCTGCTCAAGGTGCACACCAGCAACTTCGCGGTGGTGGGCTTCCACCAGGAGGTGCCGCTCAAGCAACTGCGCGACCTGGGCGACCGCTATCACCTGCCGGTGATGGAGGACCTGGGCTCGGGCAGCCTGGTGGACTACTCGCGCTTCGGACTGCCCAAGGAGCCCACGGTGCAGGAGGCCCTGACCGACGGGGCCGATCTGGTCACCTTCTCTGGAGACAAGCTTTTGGGCGGGCCCCAGGCGGGCATCATCCTGGGCAAGGCCGAGTTCGTGGAGCGCTGCCGCAAGAACCCCACCAACCGGGCCCTCCGGGTGGACAAGCTGACCCTGGGAGCCCTGGAAGCCACCCTGGAGCTTTACCGCGAGCCGGAAAAGGCCCTGGCCGAGATCCCCACCCTGGCCATGATCACCGCGCCCTACGAGCGCCTGCGCGAGCGGGCCAACCGCCTGGCCGCCCGCCTCAAGGGCCTGGGCCTGGAGCGGTTGGAGGTCTCCACCACCGAGGGAATCAGCCGGGTGGGCGGCGGGGCCATGCCCCTGGCCGCGCCCCGCACCCGCTTGCTGCAAGTGGCCATAAAGGGCATCAGCCCCACCCGTCTGGAGCAGGCCCTTAGGGCGGGCGAGCCGCCGGTGATATGCCGCCTGGAGGACGGGCGCCTGCTCATGGACGTGCGAACCCTGGTGGCCGACGACGCGGCGGTCATCGTCAAGGCCCTGGCCGCCTTGGCCGCCTGAGACCCAGCCCTTGACGCCAGCCAACCGCCACCAGCTCAGCTACCACGACCTGACCCGTTGCCAGGAAATACTTAAGCCCCCCTTTCGCAAGGCCCTGGGCTGCGCCCGCATAGACCTGCTTTCCCCGCCCGGCCCCGGCGAGCCCAACCAGGAGCTTTTGCAGAGCGCCCTCAAGAACGGCCGCGCGGTTTTGGACCGCGGCGGCAGCCGCCTGCTCATACCCCTGCTGGATGGCTTGAGGCCCTTGGGGCTGCTGTCGGCCCACGGGGTGAGCGAGGAGCAGCTGCCCGACCAGGTGCGGCCCTTCCTGTCCGCCCTGGTGGAGACCACCCTCACCCTGGTGCGTTCCCGGCTCACCGCCCAGACCGACGCCCTGACCGGACTGGGCAACGAGTCCGCCCTGGACGAGGCCCTGACCTCGGCCGCCGCCCGCCTCACCGAGGCCCCGCCCACCGGCCGCCTGGCTCTGGACGGGGAAAACCACGGCGAGGGCCTGACCCTGGTGGCCCTCAGGGCCAAGGGGCTGGCCGGTTGGCAGGAGCGGCACGGCCGCAACCTGAGCGATCAGGTGCTCAAGGAGCTGGCCCGGATCATCGGCGAGGCGGCTCCCCAAGCCTCGATTTTGGCTCGGGTGGGGCAGACCTTTTTCATCCTGCTGCCCGGCTCGGCCGACCAGGCCCGGCGGGCGGCGGAAACCCTGCAAAGCCTGGCCTCCCGGCTGCACCTCAAGGGGGCGGAGCGCGATCCCTGGCCGGTGAGCCTAAGCCTGGGCGCGGCCCACCTGGGCCACCGGGGCGCGGGACCGGCCGGCGACACCGCATCCTTGCTCAAGCTGCGCGCCGGGCGGGCCCTGTTCGCCGCCGAGCGGGTGGGCATGGAAGAGCTGCTCTTCTTCCAGGAAATCGCGGACAAGGCCGGACGGGTGCAGGAGGTGATGCCCCTGGACCGGGTGCTGATCAACCTGGGCCGGGTGCACGGGCTAACCGAGGGCGACCGCCTGGCGGTGCGCGATCCGGGGCGGCCCCAGGAGGAGACCAAGGCCGAGGTGGCGGTGAGCAAGCTGGGGGCCGAGGAGTCCCTGGCCGAGGTGGTGCGCTTGGCCCGCCCGGCCAGCCCCCTGCGCCCCGGCGACGTGTTGCACCGCCTGCCTCCCCAGGAGGCCTCCGCCGAGGAGCCGGGCCGCCGCCAGAGCCTCTGCCTGCCCGGCGGCGAGGTGGCGGTTACCCTGGAGCAGGCCACCGGGGCCCTGGAGCGCCGCTCGCTCATGGCCGCCTACGCGGCCCTGTGCGCCGCCGGGGAGCCATTGGCCGCCGTGGTGCTGGGGGTGGAGGATTTGGAGAGCGTGGCCGAGGTCACCGGCCGCCTGGGGGCCGAGTCCCTGCTGGCCGGGCTCACCGACGCGGCCCGGGAAGTCTTCGGGCCCGAGGCCCTGCTGGGCCGCTACTCCCCCGAGGCCCTGGCCGTGCTGCTGCCCGGGGCCTCCTGGGAAGATGCCCTGGAAGCGGCCCGAGCCACCTTGGAAAAGATGCGCGAGCAGGGCGGGCGTCCGGTGAGGGCCGGGGTGGCCGCCCATCCCCGGGATGGTTTCGAGATACTGGAGACCCTGGCCGACGCGGCCAAGGCCCTGGTGCACGCGGGTTTCCTGGAGCCCTACAGCGTGGTGGCCTGCGACGCGGTGAGCCTGAACATCAGCGGTGACGCCTCCTACAGCCAGGGGCGGTTGGCCGAGGCGGTGGCCGAGTACGAGAAGGCGCTTCTGCTCCAGGCCGACGAGAGCAACGTGCTCAACTCCCTGGGGGTGTGCCACGGCCGCCTGGGCCAGATGGAGCAGGCGGCGGAGTACTTCCGCCGGGCGCGGGAGGTGGCTCCCCAGGACTACATGGCCCACTACAACCTGGGCCTGGCCCTGCTCAGGACAGGGGAGCGCCAGGAGGCCCAGGCCTGTTTGGAGCACAGCCTGGAGCTGGAGCCCAAGCACGCCGACACCCTGTTCCAGCTGGGCTGCCTGGCTCAAAATCGGGGGCAGACCAACCGGGCCCTGGACTACCTGCAAAGGGCCGCCGCCCAGGCGGATTGCAAAAAGGCGGTGCACTGCCGCCTGGGCCAGGTCCTGGCCGCCGCCGGGCAGGGGGCCGAGGCCGAGGCCGCCTTCAAGGAGGCTATAAAGCACAGCCCCCGCGACGCCGCCGCCCTGAGCGGCCTGGCCGGGCTCTATCTGGAGCGGGGGGCCAACACCGACATCGCCCTGTCCCTGGCCCGCCGCGCCTTGCAGCATGAGCCGGGAGCGGCCCAGCACATGCTCATCGCCGCACGGGCCCTCATGAAGCTGGGCCGGACCCAGCAGGCCCTGGACCTGTTGAACGACGCCCTGGGCCGCTATCCCCAGGACCAGCGCCTGCAGGAGCTGGCCGCTAAGGCGGAACAACAGCTAACCGACTGAACCGCGCCGTTTCGCCAACTCAATTCCGTTGAAAATTTGGCAAGGCCGCGAGGGCCGGGGTCACTCGTCCAAGACGGCCTGGAAGCGCGCGGCCACTTCCCGCACCGCGTAGGCGGCACGCACTGTCTGGTCGAGCCGCACCGGCTCGGAGGGGGCTGCCGCCACCTGCACCAGCATTTCGGCGATGGCCTGGGGGTCCTGGTAGGAAGCGCTCCAGCCGCCCAGCTCGGTCAGCAGGCGTTGGGTGTGGCCCTGGGTGACCACGCCGCACAGGGGGCGTCCCGCGCCCAGGTAGTCCACCAGCTTGGATAGCAGCAGGGGGCAGGCGGGTATCTCCGGGTCGATTACCAACAGGGCATGGCTGGCGGCCATCAGGTCCAGGCTCTCCTGGTAGGCCACCGGTGGCAGGAAGGAGACCAGTCCCTTAGGCAGGGCGGCCAACTCGGGGGCGTCCTGGAAATAGATCGAGTCCGGGCCGATGAACTGGAAGCGCACCTGCTCGAAGGCTTTGGGGGCGATCTCCAGGGCGCGGGCCAGGCCCCGCAAAAAGGGCAGGGGGGTGAGTTTCTGGTAGAAGCTGCCCAAAAAACGCACGTACTTGATGCCTTGGGGGTCGGGCGCGAAGGTCGGGTAGCGCGCGGGGTCGAAGCTGTGGGGGATTATGCGCGCCTTGGCCCGCTGCTCCGGGGGATACTTGGCCATGACCAGGTCGGCCAGGTCTTGGCAAGGGAACATCACCTTGGCCGCCTGCTGTACCACCTGGGCCTCCCAGCGGCGGTGCAGGGACCGGCTCAGGGGGTCGGGGAGGCGGTTCAGGCCCAGGCTGTCGCACCAGGGGTCGCTGAAATAGGCCAACAGGGGCAGGCCGGTGTTGCGGCTCACCTGGGTGGCGGTCATCAGGCTGCTCCAGGGCTGGCCGATTCCCAGCACGGCCCGCGGCGGCTGGGGCCGCGCGACCAGCCAGGCGGTGATGGCCCTGGAGGCGGGCTGTATCCAGGCCCGGTAGCGGTCCGGGCGCTGCTGCACCAGGGGCACGCCCCGTTTGGCCAGGCGGGCGGCCAGGGGCGCGTGGCCCGGCGCGGGCAGGGGAAAATACTCGCGCGGTCCGGCCTGGGGGCCGGGCGCGGTGCTGGGGTCTTGGCGGAAATAGAGCGAGGCCCCGTGGGCGATGAGCCACTCCTGGGGCATGGCGGCCAGCAGGCGGCTCACCATCACCGCCCTGGTCTCGGCCGACGGAGGGTAGAACATGGAGACCGCCAGGTAGCTGTGCTTATGGGCCTCAAGCGGCATGGCGGTCCAATATCTCCGCCAGATAGGCGGTCTGGGCGCGGCGGCTGAAATGGCGCATGCTGCCTGGGCAAGGCGCGGGCGGTTGCTTGGCCCAGTTCCGCAGCACCTGGGCGATGGCCTCATGATCCTGGGGCGGCACCACGGTGCCCGCCCGGTTCTGCTCCACGATCATGGCCGCCTCGCCCGGTGGCACCAGGGCCAGGATGTGGCTGCGGGCGGCCAGGTATTCGTAGAGCTTGCTGGGGATCACCTGCTGGCTGTTGGGCATGGGCTCCAGGGTGAGCAAGAGCACCGGGGCCTGGGTCATCTCCCGCACCACCTGAGCGTGGGGCTGATAGCCCTCTACCGTCACTTCCAGGCCGGGCAGCTCCGGGTCCAGCACCTCGCCGGATGCCGCCTTGCCCATCAGCTTCACCCGGAAGCGGGAGCGCTCTTGCTCGCTCATGAGGGCCATGGCCGCCCAAAGGTGGCTGAGGGTGGTCATCTCGAAGATGGTCCCGGTGTAGAGCAGGGTGATCTTTTGTTCTGGGTCCAGCGATGGACAAGGCGGCGCGTCGGCGAAGTCCGCCTCATCGAACCCGTTGGGCAGCCAGTAGTACTTGTCGCCGGGGTCGCCGTGCAGCCGGGCCAGGTCCTTGCCGTGCAAAAAACTGGCCGTGGTTACGGCTGAGGCCCGCCGCACCAAAAGCCTTTCCAAATCCAGCACCACCCGCTTGCGGAAATGGCTGACCTGGGCCGGGTCGTAGCCGCTGGCGTACAGGCCGCTCCACACGTCGCGGAAGTCCAGCACAAGAGGGAGGCCGGTCAGCCGGGACAGAAGGTAGCCCAGGACAAAGGTGGTGAAGGGCGGAGCGCTGGCCACGATGATACGGGCCTTGCTGCGCGCGGCCAGGGCTGCCAGCTGGGGCAGGGCGGTGGCCAGCCACAGCACGTGGCGGTCGGGCACCAACAGCTTGGCTAGCAGGTGGCGCAGGTTTTTGCCCGCCACCCGCGAGGCGGCCATCTCGGTGAGGCGCGGCTCTATGTTGAGTAAACGGGTCACCCGCACCTCGGGCGGTACGCGTCCGGCCAGGGCGGGGTCAAAGGCTATGGCCGAGGGACGCCAGGCGGTGAGCACCTGGGGCTGCCAGCCGAAGGCGGGAAGGTGGCGTACGAAGCTCAGGGGGCGGTGCACCCCCGCTCCGGCGGCCGGAGGAAAGAGATAGGTTAGAAAAAGGACCTGTTTCATCAATCGAGCTTGTTCCCGCCGGCCCCGGCCAGCACCTTGAGAATTTTGGCGGCCCCCCCGGCCCAGCTGCGCCCGGCCACGCTTTGGCGCAGCGCTCGCGGGTCCCAGGGGCGAGCCAGGGCCTTACCCAGGTATTCCACAAAAAGCTCCTGGTCGCCAGCCGGAAAGAGCAGGCCCTCGCTGCCGTGCTCCACCATGCCCGCGATGTTGCCCACCAGCGAGGCCACCACCGGTCTGCCGCAGCTTAGGGCCTCCAGGATGACGTTGGGCTCGCCCTCGGACATGCTGGGCAACACCAGCACATCGGCGGCGGCCAGGTAGTTGGGTATGTCACCGTGGGGCTGGGACCCGGCCCAGATCAGCCGTCCGCCCAGGCTCAGGCGCTGGGCCTGGGCCTCCAGGGCGGAGCGCAGGGGGCCATCGCCCACCACCACCAGCCTGGCCTGGGGCAAGGCGGCCAGGGCCTCCAGGCACATCTCCAGGCCCTTGCCCGGCACCAGGCGGCCCACGAACAAGGCCAGGGGGCCGTTATCGCTCAGGCCCAGCCGACGGCGGGCGGCTTGGCGGTCCTGGGGCGCGAAAAGCTCCTGGTTCACCCCGTTGGGCACCAGGAATATCTTGTCAGGGTCCGCGCCCTGGGCCTGGGCCTCCTGGGCCAGATTGGGGCTCACCGCGATCACCGCCGCCGCTTCGCCAAGCACCTGACGCAGGATGGGCAAAATGGCGGGCTTGTTCTTGTGCACCAAGAGATCGCTGCCGTGCACCTTGATCACCAGGGGCAATCCCAGGCGCTTGGCGGCCATGAGGGCGGCTTGGCCCAGGGGATAGAGCCAGGTGGCCAGGAGCACCTGGGGGCGGTGCTCCCGGGCGGCGGCTCTCAGAGCGGGCCAGCAGGAATAGAAAAGGCTGCGGCCGTGGGTGGCGAAGCCCAGGCGGGGAGTGAACCAAAACACCGGCCAGCGCACCGGGAAGGGCCGCTGTTGGGGCGGAATGCTCAGGCGTCGGGCCCTGAGCACCTCCGGCCAGGGCACCGGAGCCACCAAGGACAGAGGACAAAGTTTGGCCAGTTCTGATAACTGTTGTCTGTTAAAGGGAGACCAATCGGGATACAATGGGTTGGGATATTGATTGGTGAAAGCCAACACGCGAGGAGGTGGTAAAATGACTGCTTCTGGCGTGTTACGCATCAATTTATCCTTGTGCCGGACATGCAAAGGCTTACTGCGAAGGTTGGATGTATTGTTGATATTAGCCGGTCAAAATAGGAAATTGTAAAGAATTGATCAAACAATTATCCAACAAAAAAATCCTTTCATCAAGTGGCTGCTCCTTGCAGGCGCCGCTGGGCACTTCTAGAGACATTAGCTTTATAATAATTTCCTATAACGACGCCGGCCGGCTTCCCGCCGCCGTCAGTTCCGCCGCGCTCAGGGCCACCGAAGCGGGCATGGATTGGGAAATCTGGGTGGTGAACAACGGCTCGCGGGACCACACCGCCGAGTTGTTGGAGGCCTATAGCCAAGCGCTGGGGCCGCGCATGTGCGTGCTCACCTTGCCTCGCAACCACGGCACCACCATGCCGAGAAATCTGGCTCTCAAGCAGGCTCGGGGCCGGGTGATATGCGTGATGGATTCCGACGCCGAGCTGCTGCAAAACGGCCTGGGTAAGGTGGCGGACTTCTTGGGCGCCTTTCCCGAGGTGGGCATCGCCGCTCCGCGCATCCTCACCCCCAACGGGCACGTCTACAACTCGGTCAAGATGCTGCCAACCCTGAGCGACAAGCTGCGCAAACTGCCGGGCATCATGCGCCGCAGCTCCAAACGCAACACCGACTGGTATTCCAACTTCCCTTTTGATCGGCCCCGCCCGGTGCACACGGCCATAAGCTGCTGTTGGTTTTTCCGTCGGGAACTCTTCGATTTGGTGGGACCCCTGGACGAGCGCATTTTCTACTCGCCCGAGGACGTGGACTGGTGCCTGCGCTGCTGGAAGGCGGGGCGGGCGGTGGTTTACTACCCCTACCTCCGGGTGATGCATCACACCCGCCAGATTACCCACAAGCAGCCCCTGTCGATGCTGTCCATGAGCCACATGCGGGGCATCATCTACTACCTGATCAAGCACCGCTATTGCTTCAACCGCGACCGCATGGCCGCTCGCCATATCGACGCCCTGTCCCGCGAACTGGCTCCCCGCCTGGCCGCCTGGGAGGAGCGGGCATGAAATGGCTGGCCAAGGCCGGTCTGCAAAAAGTATTTTCCGGCCTGCCTCGGGGACAGCGTCTCAACTACCTCTTTCAGCGCTACGTGACCCACGGCCTGCCCCGCCCGGCCGAACTGATGGTGGAGTACTTCGGCAACGCGGTGCAGTACCTGCACGCCGCCAGCCTGTGGGGCGAGTTGCCCCGGGGGCCGCGCCGGGCCTATGAGTTCGGGGCGGGCCAGGACCTGGCCACCGCCCTTTCCCTGTACGCCCTGGGGGTGGAAAGCCAGGTGCTGGTGGATTTGCGCCCCCTGGCCCAGTGGGATCTGTTGGCCCAGGCCGTGGAAGACCTGAAGGCCAGCCGGCCCCGGCTCCTCGCCCTGGCCGGGCGGGAGTTGCGCCCCTGGCCCCAGCGGGCCCCGGCCAGCACGTCCCAGTTGGAGCGGGCCCTGGGCATCAGCTACCGCGCTCCGGCCGACGCCAGGTCCACCGGCCTGGCGGAGGGGAGCTTTGACCTGGTCAGCTCCAGCCACGTGCTGGAGCACATACCGGCCTCCGACCTGCCGGCCATTCTGACCGAGTGCCGCCGCCTGGTCAGCCCCCAGGGGGTGGTCTGCCACCTTTGGAACATGCAGGACCACTACGCCGATTTCGACCCCTCCATCAGTGTCTACAACTTCCTAACCCTGGACGAGGCCCGCTGGGGCCTGGTCAACAGCGGCCTGCACTATCAAAACCGTCTGCGTCTGCCGGATTATCTGGCCATGTTCAAAGATGCCGGGCTCAGGCAGGTGTACCGCCAGGTGTGGTGGCCCAGCCGGGAAGACCTGGAGCTATTGTCCCGCCTGCCCCTGGCCGCGCGCTTCGCGGGCCGTTACAGCCCACGCGAGTTGGGGGCGCGCATGGCCCTGGCGGTGTTCAAGGCTGATTGAGCAGCCAGGGGATGTCGGCGGTGGTCCGGAACCACCAGGAGAACTTGCGCGGCGGAAACAGGGTATAGGGGGTGATGCGCCCGGTGCGGTGCTTGGGCAACATCTCCTTGGCCGAAACTACGAGTTCCTCGTAAATCTTGAGGTACTGCTTCCAGGGCAGGTTCTGCTTGCGGGCGAAGTAGATGGCCAGGGCCAACAGCTTGCCGGTGTCCAGGCAGTGCTGCCAATCCATGCTGGATATCTCCGCCTTTTCCACCGAACTTGCCATGTAGTAGGGGTAGGTGAAGGTCTTTTTGGAGTTCTTGGGCTGGCGGCGGTAGATGCCGTGGGTGATGAAGTAGTCGGCCATGGTCAGCACCAACTGGGGCACCCTGGGATCGGCGCTCACCAGGTAGTAGCGCATGGCCGCGTCCTCGAAAAGCACCGACATCCAGGGGCTGCAGGTCCAGCCCTTCACCGGCGAGGAATGCTGCACCCCGGTGTGGATGAGGCATCCGTCCTTGGGCGCGCCCGGCGGGGGCGAGTTCTGCATGCCGACGGCGATGTCCATGGCGTGCCGGGCGCGGGCCAATAGGGCCGGGTCGCCGGTCATCTCATAGGCGGCGGTGGCGATCATCAGATGGAAGGCCAGGTGACGCTCGGTCCAAAAGGTGCGCTCCGGGCTGTATTCGGGATACCAACGGTCCAGGAGCTTCACCACCCGCTTGGAGGCGTTGGTGAGGCTGGGGAGGCCGGTGAAGAACCAGGCGATGGTCAGGGCCTCCTGGTTGCCGTAGATCACGTTGGGCGGCCTGCCCGGTTTAAGTAGGGCGAAGTTGCCGTTCTCCTGCACGTTGCGGGCGTAGAACTGCACGTCGCGCAGGGCGAACTTGTAAGGCTTCAAATCGCCGGTGGTCAAATAGCGCAGGAAGATGGTGGTGGTGCGGTCAAAGAGCCAGGGCTCGGAGGTGTTCAGATAATCGATGCCGAAGCGCTTCTTGCGTTCGGGATGCACCTGCTGGTTCTTGTTCAGCACCGGCTGGTTGATGGCCTGCTGGTAGAATCCGCCCAGGGCCTCCTCGTACCAGTGGAAGGCGGGGTAGGTCCCCGCCGGGGCCAGACGGCCCTTGATGAGCGCCTTGCCCAGCCAGGAAGCGGGCAGCAGGGCCCACACCGCGGGGTCTTTCACGGTGAGGGCGGGGTAGGATCTGTCGGTGATGGACAGCCAGGAGCGGGAGGCGGGCCAACCCTTGGCCATGGATTTCTGGCGGGGTTTGCCCCAGCGCAGGGTGTAGGTGCGGGGCACCGGCGAGGCCATGTAGTCCTGGTATTGAATGAGCACCGAGCGGATGCAGGGCGCGCCGGGCACCGGGGGCAGCCAGTTGGCCAGCACCTCGACGTGGATGGGTATTTCCTGACCGGTGTTGTCCACCAGGGAGATCAGCTTGGGGTCGCTGACGTAGCCGGGCGGGAAGGGCACGCCAAAGCTCACCGGCACCACCTGGGAAAGGGCGCGGGGATGGGGAACCAGGGTCAGGGGCACTTCGCCCTGGGGCTGAGGCGCGGGAAAAAAGCCGCGATAGGACGGTGTGGTGGGGTCGGCGGGGGGCGCTTGCGCCCAGGCCGGAGCCCCGCAAACCCAGGCCGTCAGGGCCGCGAACAGTAGCCCCATGAATAATCCGCGCCCTTGCTGCCTTGCAAACATATAAATCCCTTTCAGCGATGGGTCCCGGGTCTTAGAATAGGCACCAATGAGCGGCAAAAGCAACCATGCCCGGCGATGGCGCCGGGGCGGGCGGGAGTGAAGCATGGATCTGGAAGGCTATTCGGCCAAGGAGCAGGAGCGCATCGCCGACCTTATGCGTCTGATGCCCAGGGGGCGCCGCAGCGTCCTGGAGATCGGGGCGCGGGGCGGTTACTTCACCGAGCTGCTTCTGGAGCGCTTCGAGCAGGTCACCGCCCTGGATTTGGACAAGCCCCCCATCTCCCACCCGCGCATCACCCCGGTGGCGGGCGACGTGGCCGAGCTCAAATTCGCGGACCAGAGTTTCGACGTGGTGGTGTGCACCGAGGTGCTGGAGCACATACCCCCGGAGCGCCTGGAGTGCGCCTGCGCCGAGATACAGCGGGTGGCCCGCTACGAGCTGGTGGTGGGGGTGCCCTATCGCCAGGACATCCGCATCGGGCGCACCCGCTGCCCCAACTGCGGGCGGCGCAACCCGCCCTGGGGGCATTTCAACTCCTTTGACCGGGCCAGACTGGGTGGGCTCATGGACCGCTGCCGGGTGCGCGAGCAGAACTTCATGGGCAGCGAAACCGAGGCCACCAACGCGCTGAGCGCCTGGCTCATGGACGCGGGGGGCAACCCCTGGGGAGCCTACGGGCCTCAGGAGCGATGCGGCTATTGCGGCACCCCCCTGACCACCCCGCCCCGGGTGGCCGCCTGGCAAAAGGCCCTGGCCAAGGCCGGCCTGGCGCTCAGCCAAATTCAGACCCGCCTGGCCTCGCCCCATCCCATCTGGCTGCACACCGTGTTCAAAAAGATCGACGCGCCGGAAGCCTAGGCGTTCGGCCGGGCCTAGGGCCAAAAAAAGCGCCGCCCCGGAGGGCGGCGCTTGGTTTTGCAGGTAGTGGAAAGCGGCTTAGCGTTTTCCCTCGATGCGCTTGAGCAGGCTCTCGGTGGCGGCCTTTTCGCGGAAGTCACCCCCCAGGGCCAGGGCCTTCTTCAGGTTCTTCTGGGCATCGTCCAGCTTGTTCATGGCCACGTAGGTGGCGCCCAGGTGATAGTAGATAGTGGGGTTGTTGGGGGTCAGCTTCCTGGCGTCCTCAAGCTCGGCCAGGGCGCTGGAGTGGGCCCCCCGCTGGCTGAGCACCCAGCCCAGGGTGTCCAGCACCCGCGGATCGCTGGGCGACAGGCGCTTGGCCCGCTGCACCAGGGGCAGGGCCTCGTTGAGGTTCTTGTCGCCGCCCTCCTGGGACAACAGGTAGGACAGGTTGTTCAGGGCGGGCACGAAGTCCCGGTTCAGGGCCAGGGACTGACGGTAGTCCTCCATGGCCTGCTGGCTCTTGCCCATCATCTCGTACACATCGCCCCGGGCCACCAAGGCGGTGGGGTTGTTGGGGGCGATTTTCAAGGCGCGGGTCAGGTATTCTTCGGCCTTGGGAAGCTGGTTCTGGGCCCGGGACGAAGCGGCCAGGCCCATGAGGGCGGTGACCAAGCGGGGGTTCAGGTTCAGGGCCTTTTCGAACTGGGGAGAGGCCTCCTTGGGCCTGCCTTGGATCATGTACAGGTCGCCCATCAGGTTGAAGAGCAGGTCCTTGCGCTCCACTCTGGCCATCTGCTCTTGCACCCGCTTGATGGCCTGGTCCGGTTTCTTTTCGGCGATCTCCAGGAAGGCGATGCGCATCAGGGCGTCGATGTTGGCAGGGTTGCGCTTGAGGGCCTCCTCATAGTAGCGCTTGGCCTCGACGTTCTGCTTTTGGGCCTGGGCCAGCATGCCCATGCGGTAGTAGCCGGCCGCCGCCTTGGGGGCCAGCTGGATCAGCTTGGCGAAGTCCTCCTTGGCCTTGCTGAAGGTGCCTTGAGCCAGGTACAGGCGGCCGCGCATCTCGATGGCGGCCAGGTTGCGGGGCTCCAGGGCCAAAACCTGGTTCATCTGGCCGATGGCCTGCAGCAACTCTCCGGTGCGGGCGAACAGGGCGGCCAGGAGGAAGCGGGCCCTGGTGTCGGTGGCGTCGGCCTGTACCGCCTTGAGCAGATCGGCGCGGGCCAGCTGGGACTTGCCCTGGGCGGCAAAGGCCTGGGCCCGGCGGAACAAGGCCTCCGGGTCGTTGGGCCGCTGGCGGATCACCGAGGTCAACACGGCGATGGCCTTGTCCAGGTTGCCCCTGGCGATGAGCAGGCGGCCTTCCAAAATATCGGCCGCGGTGTTGCCGGGGAACTTCTTCTTGACCAGGGTGATGCGTTTTTCCGCTTCGTCCAGAAGGCCCCGCTCCAGGTCAAGCTCCGCCTGGGCGTTAAGGGGCACCGGGGACTCGGGGGCCACCTTGGCCGCTTGCTTAAGGTAGGCCAGGGCCTCGCGCATCTGGCCGCGGGAGGCGAAGAAGCGGGCGGCCATGAGCGAGGGCCACATGGAGTTGGGGAACTGGCGCACCGTGGCCAGGTAGGTCTGCTCGGCTTTTTCAAACTGGCCGTTGACCGCGTAGAGCCGGGCCAGGGCCAGGCGGGGCCGTTCCTGGCTGGGGTTGCTGGCCACCAGCTTTTGCAGGGCCTCTTCGGCCTCGCTTGGCTGGTGCATGCGCATGAGAAGCTCGACCAGCATGAGCTGGAGGCGGGCCTCGGTGGGGTGGCTTTTCACTGCATCACGCAGGGCGCCCAGGGCCTTTTCGTCCTGCTTGTTGTTCAGGAACAAGCGCACCAAAAGAAGGCGCGGAGTCAGCAGCTTGGGGGACATCTCGATGGCCGCGCGGAACTCGCTTTCGGCCAGGTCGGGACGTCCCTCCTCCACGTGGAGTTGGCCCAGAAGCACGTGGATGTCGGCGCGTTTGGGGGCCAGCTTGAGGGCCTTTTCCAGGGTGACCACCGCCTTGGCGGTCTCCTGAAGCTGGCTGTAGGCCTGCCCCTTGAGCACCAGGGCGTCCACGTCGTCCGGCTTTTGCTTTAGCACGATGCCGGACCGCTCCATGGCTTCATTGACCCGCCCGCCCAACAGGGCGATCTGGCCCAGGCGAATCTGGGCGTCCAGGTTGTCCGGGTCCAGGGTCACTACGTTGAAGAACAGGCGGTAGGCCTGGCCAAGATCACCCAGTTTGAGATAGGTGAGGGCCAGACGGTAGTGGGCTTCGGCGAACTGTGGGTCCTTTTGCACCGCGTTGCGAAACTCCAGGGCTGCTTCCCGGAACTTGCCCGCGTCGTAGTATTGCAGGCCTTTTTTAAGGAACTCGTCCTTGGTCTGGGCCATGGCCACGGCCCCTCCCACGCTGAGAGCGGCGGTCAAAACCAGCGCCAATCCCAGTTTTCCCAATGCCTTTGCCATGGATACCATCTTCTTCTCCGGTTGATTTTTCGTCGCCTGGCCGGCGGCATCACCCGCCCGAACCGGCATGAACGCCCCCACGCGCCCCACTGCCGCCTCAAGCAAGCCATGTGCTGAATTTATCAGCACATCATATTAATTATTAGCATACCCCAATCGCAAAAGGGAAACCCATACCATCAGGGCTTGGCCGCAGCTTGGGGGGCGGGCTGGGTCTTGGCCGCGGCGGGGGCCGCGCTCGTGGCCGGAGCCACCCTGAAGGCCAGCAATCCGGCGTCCGTGGCCTTCAGGCCGGGGCCGGGAGTTATGGTTATCTGAAAGGGGGCCACGGTGACTGTATAAGTGGCTCCCGGCTCCAGGCCAGCGACCAGGTGGCGGCTGGTGCCGCTGGGGTAGCGATAGGATATGGACGGCTCGGCTCCCGGCTGGCCCAGGCGCAAGGCCAGCACCCTGGGCCAGGTGGGATCGTGCAAAATCACCCCAATGGTGCGGCTGTCCTTGGTGATCAGGGGCTTGATGGCCGGCCTGGCGGTGTTGTTTTGGTCGGCGGGCAGCAGGACGTGCAGCATGGGCTGGGCCAGCAGGGCGGCGTCGGCCCGCACGTATTCGGCCCGCCAGGGCCAGGGGTTTACCACCGGGGGGCGCGGCGGATAGTTGCGCGAACCAACCCAACTGGCCGCCTCGCCGGCGCCGCCCAGCATATCCAGATGGGCGTCCGGCGGCCACACCGGCACCACCTCCAGGCGGCTGTTGCCCGCCTTGGCCACCAGGGAGGTGGCCGGACCCCGCCAGCGCCCCGGCCCCAGGCTCTTGAGCTCGGCGGCGGGAACGGGCTGCTCGGGGAAATGCATCACGAAGTGCACGCTCAGCCCCTTGCGGGCCAACTCCACGTCGTCGGCCACCACCACCGCTTCCACCGACTCGGCGTCGTCGGGGCCGTTGGCTCTGAGTAGGAACAGGTGGCGCACGAAGCGGGCAATCTTGTGGGTGCTGCCGTCATAGGCCTGGGTGGCGCGGCCGCGCACGTAGCCGTAGCGGGGCTTGTCCTCCAGGGTTTCGATGGAGGCCACCTGATAGATGTCTCCCAGCTTGCTCCAGGGCGCCTTGCCTTGGGCATAGCCGCTGGCGGTCCAGGGGGCTCTCTTGGTGACCTGGCCCTTGTCGTTGAACAGGGCCCAGGCGCGCTGGCCGCCGTCGTTGCTGTAGGCGCCCTTGGGCTGCTCGCCGGCGCGCAGGTCATACCAGGAATATTCCTGGGGATCGAAAACCAGCAGGGTGTTGTGGGCCACGCTGCGGATGGCGTAGTTCAGGGCGTGGCCGCTGGTGGGGCCGTCATAGCCACCGCCCTGGGGCATCAGGAACCCCTGGCGGAAGATCGTGAAGCCCGCCGCGTCCAGGTGCTGGCGCATGGCGAAGTGGGGCCCGCAACTGAAGCCCAGCCAGGTGGAGCGCGAGGACCAGTCCGAGCGCAGCACCGCCTGGCCGGTGGCCGGGGCCAGGTGGCTCAAGGAGGCGGTGGCCAGGGCGCTGGTGGGCGCGGCCGGGTCCACCCACAGGAAATCGTAAACCTGACGGTAGCCCGCCAGCAGGGTGGGGGTGCGGGTGTCCAGCAGGATGGCCCGGGCCGTGTGGGCCGCCGAGTCGTCCGGCCTGAGCGCCAACAGGGCCATCATCTGCATGCGGGTGTATTCGGCTGCTTGCAGCGGAGCCAGGATCTGGTCGCCGCCCGGGGCCGCCTGGCGGTATTCCCCGGCCGGGGCTTTGGCCAGGCCGGGCAAGAGATGGAAAAGCAGATAGGCCAGGCGGTCGGTGAACCAGGGCAGCCTGGCCGGTTCGCCTTGGCCCGTCGCGGTCTTCACGGCCAGGGCGAAGACGGCCAGGTGCAGACCGGCCCTGGCTCCGGGGGTGTCTCCCTCGAACCAGCCGCCGCCCGCTCCCAGGTTTTGCAGACAGGGCTGTATGTTGCCCTGGAAGCGCACCTCCCAGGTCCGGGTGAGCATCTCCTGGGCCGCCGGCTCCAGACCGTGGGCGCTCAGGGCGGCCAGGGTGCTCAGGCACAGGGCGGCGGCGGATTCGCTGTCAAAGCAGCCCAGGCCGTCCTGGGCGAAGTACTGGGCTTGGGACAACAGCCAGCGGGCCACGCCCTGCCTTTGCTCGGGGCTGAAAAAATCCCAGGCCCAATCCAGGGTGAGGGCCACCTGCCGCGCCAGGTCGGCGGCCGGGACCAGGTCGCTCTGGAGCAGGCAATAGGTGTCGCCCATGGAGGCCTGCACCACGCTTTTTGAGCCTTCGCTGTTAATGGCGATCTCGCTGGCGGTGTAGCGGTTCACGGGCAAAAAGTTCAGCGCGGAGAAGCTGGGCCGCACGATGGTGTAGCCCTTGTTCAAGAGGGTCAGGGGATCGCGGTTGCCGCCCTTGCTGCGCAGGGTGTTGTCGCTGAAGGACTCCACCGTGCCGTAGCGGGCCGCGAACAGGGCGCAGCGCGCCGCCAACTCTCCCAGGCGCTTGCTCAATCCCGCGTCGCTGGAGGCCAGCACCAGGGAGGCCAAGGCCAGGCCGGGGCCGTCGTGGGCCACGGTGCCTTGCCGGGCGGGCTCCAGGGCCCAGGCCAGCAGGCGGCGCCAGCGGAAGGCGTGCCCCGCGGCCATCTCGCGCAGGCGGGGGAGATCGTTGGGGGTGAGCAGCAGGCGGGGGTGCTGGGGCCTCACCTGCAAGCCCATGGCGGCCGCCGGCAAGGCGGCGGGGCCGGGCTTGGCCGGGGCGGCCGGTGGGCTCGGCGTTACCGGAGTCTTCTGCTGGGCCAGGGCCGGGGCGGCCAACAGCAGCGCGCTCAGGGCGAATATGGCGACGGATTTCAGCACTCCAGGCTCTTTCCCTGCTCCAAGGCGTGCACCGCTTGGATCATCTCGCGGCAAGTCATGAACATCAGACGATAGCGCTGGCCATCATTATAACGTGTACATAGCTGTTCTAAAAATAGGCGCATGGGTTTGCCCAACAAGGCCTCGCGGTGCTCCTCGGGCGCGCCGTGGCAGCAGAGCTTGATAAAGCGCACCTGCTCGGCCCCGGCCACCACCGGGGCGTAGCGCAGCCACAGGGGCAGGCGGCGGATGTCCGGCGGGTTGTGCCAGGCCAGCTCCGACACCTCCAGACGAGGTAAGAGCCCCCACTTGCGCCGCCCCCAGTCCAGGGCCAGCACTCCTTGCAACAAGAGCAGGTCTCCCGAGGGAGGCCGCCCCACCGCGGCGGGCACCCCTGAATCGTGGCTCTTGGGCCGGGCCGGGTCGTCGGTGGCGTAGTAGATGGAGTTGACGATGCGGGTCTGGGTGGGGCTGGGGGCCGAGGGCAGGGTGAAATCGGCGTAGCAGCCGGTGCGCCCTAAAAGCGATATCTCCTCATTGCAGCCGCACCACTGGCCATCGGGCCGGGAGTTGTCCAGGGACCAGTTGCCGTGGATGAAGCCGTAGGTTACCTGGCCGCTCAGCGGATCACGCTCCAATAGGCCGTGTTCCTTGTGCAGGGTCTGGGCGAAGCCGGTGAGCATCTCCTCCAACTCCCGGGGGCTTTCACCGTGGTGGTGCAAATGCACCTCCACCGCGCCCAGACCCTGGCGGCAAAGCGCGGCCAGGCGCTCCAACACCTCGGGCTGGTACTGCTCCACAGGGTAGAAGAAGTCGTGCTGGGGCGGACGGCCCCGGCAGTCGCGGAGCCCCTGGGTCAGGGTGGGCAGACCCTGCTCCCAAGTGGCCAGGCGGCTCAGGGCCTCGGCCTCGGCGGCTCCGGCCCAATAGGGCTCGAAATGGTCGGCTACGGCCAGGCAGATGGTCACCGGGCCCTTCGCCTTGGGGCGGGGGCGCAGGGCCTGGCGCAGGTAGGCCGGCAGCCATATTTCCATCGCCTTGGTGCCCACGGCTCTCTACCCCCCCACCACGAACAAGGTCTTGGCCAAAAGGTGAATGAAAATGATCATGCCCAAAGTGATGAAAAAAACGTTACGGGTGTCGCGCCCGGTCCAGGTGACACTTATGTCTATGCCCACCTTGGCCAGAATATTCACCGTGGCCACTACTATGCCCATGAGAATATACAGCAAAAAGCCGTAGCTCTGGCTGAGGAAGAAACCTCCCACCATCCAGCCGCCCATGGCGGCCTCCAGGGCCTTGGACATGGGCTCCACCCAGGGCGGTCCGCGGGTTATGCGCTGCATGCGGAAGATGTGCTTTCCAGCCAGATAGAACATGGAAATCCACATCATGGCGCCCACCAGGCCGGTTTCGGCCATTACCAGCACAAAGGAGTTGTGGGCGGTGTGGCGGTAGCCGTCGGCCCGGAACATGTCCCAGCCGACGCCCCAAATAGGGCTGGACCTGAACAGCTGTATGCCGTAGGCCCAGTGGTCCAGGCGCGACTGGGCCGAGCCCGCGCTGGCGCTGGTGTCGCCGAAGCGGGGGATGGCCGCCAGAAGGCCGAACAAGAGAACAAGTCCCACTATGGAAAAAGTGAGGCCCACCCGGTGTCGCAGGTAGATCCAGGCCACGAAGGCCATGGCCAGGATGCCGCCCCGGGAGCGGGTGTAGACCACCCCGGTGACCAGGGGGATAAGCAGGATAATCGCGACGAGCACATTCTTGCCGATGGAGCGCTTGTAAAAAGGCGGCAGTAAAAAGGCCAGCATGGGCACCACGTGCAGGGCCAGGTCGTTGGGGTCGGCGAATATGCCGATGCCCTTGGCCTGGCTCACGAACTCGCCCTCGCCCACGTGGCGCTGCAGGGCCACGGTGCCCACCAGGCTGACCCCGGTGTAGAACTGCACAATGGCATCCACCGACAAAAAGGTGGTGACCAGGATCAGGGTCCACAGAAGAATGCGCAAACGGCTCAGGTTGCTCACCGTGAGCACCAGAAGATAGAACAGTATCGCGGTGGGTGAGAACTTCCTGAGGACGTAGGTTACGCCGCCCAGCCAGCCGGTGGGGATCTCGGTGAAGGCGAACCAGAGCCACATGATCACCACGACTTTGGATATGGGCGAGTATTTGAACTTGGACTTGTCGAAGGAGCCTTCCAGGAAAACGCAGATCAGCGCCCCGCCGGCCAGGATGTCCATGACCGGCAGGTTGAGCAGCACATCCCAGAATTCCTGGGGACGGACATAGAGAAAGACAATGAAGATAAGTGTGAAAAAATAGCCCAAGATTCTACTCTCTGCCGATCACGGGCGGCGCCTAAAAGGGCGGTAGAATTTTTTCCAGGGCCGGGATGATGAGGGCGGCCAAGGCTTTCTCTTGGGCCAGAGCCTGCGCCATGCCGCGAGGGGTGTCCATGGTCAGGCGCACCAGAGAGCCGTCGTTGCGGTTGTGCACTATGCCGTCCCACACCAGGTAGGCCCGGTCGCGGTACTCATCGGCCTGGATGCGGCCCCGGCCCTGATACCAGTAGAGTACGCTGAGCTTGTCAAGGTTGCGCCCCAGGGTGAGGTGGTTCAACAGCCAGGGGCCGCCTGGCTCCGGGACCTGAACCTTGTCGCGCTGGGATATCTGCCAGCCGTTGCCCGGCAGGCAATGACGGGGGGAATGTATGATCTGCCCCTCTTGCTGAAGAGCGAAAAAGGCCACGAACACCGCGCAAACCTGGCCTTGGGGGTTGATGTAGTTGCGCAGCAGGTAGTTGCTGGGCCTGAGCACATCGAGGGTGCTCTGGTCCAGGGTCTGATCCGGCCCCACCGCCCGCCAGACGCCCAAGGACAGGGGCAGCCGGTCCAGGGGTTGGGCCAGCTTTTGCGGCTTCACTTCCTGGCCCACTCCTATGAACAGCGCGGCCAGTATGAGCAGCCCGGCGGCGATGAACAGGCCCCTGGTTGCGCGTGGCGAACTCATGAGGCCTCCTTCCCGGTCGAGCTCAGTTTTTTAAGCAGCAAGGTGATGAACAGCAGCAGGATGAAGCCGGCCATGAACACCGCCCAGCCCACGAAGTCGTGCATGACCCCTTCCAGGGTCTCGGGCCCCACCCACTGGCTGAGCACCCCGGCCAGGGTGACTCTGAGCGCGTTGGTGAACACCGCCACCGGGGGCACCAGGATGACCACGATCACCTTGACCCAGCGATTGGGCAGGATCAGGTAGGCCAGGATGACCCCCACCGCCAGCAGGGAGATGAGGCTGCGGATGCCCGAGCAGGCGTCCACGATGTTCATCACCAGGTTGGGCAGATGGATGACGTTGCCTTCCAGATACACCGGGATGCCGAACAGCCGGATGCCCCAGGCGGCGATCTCGGCGGCGATAAGGCGCAGGGGGAAGGCCACCGCGTCGTAGAGCAGATAGGGCAGGGGCACCATGAGGATGAGGTAGGCGAAGGCGAACAGCACCCGCCGGGCCACGTGCCAGCCCCAGGCCAGGAGCACCAGGCCCCACATCAGCGGGATCAGGCTGACCCGGCGCAGGTAGAACTCGTGGGCCAGCTGGCCCATGACCAGCATGGCCAGGGAGGCGGCCACGATCACCAGGCCCAGGTAGTTGGTCTTCTTGGGCTCCTGGGCCAGCTCCTTGCGCTGGCGCCATACCAGATAGGCGGATATAAGGGGCACCAGAAAGCCGTGGGAATAGTTGGGGTCCACCCACCAGTTGGCCACCATGCCGCTGACGATGGGGGTGTAGACCCAGGCCAGCAGACCCAGCACCACCGCCCAGGCCAGCCAGGTGAGCCAGGGAGACGCTCCTGCGGGTTCTTGCTTTCGGCTCATCGCCCACCCCCGCCGAAAATGATGATCTTTATGGTCTGCAGCAGGATGGTCATGTCCATGCTTATGCTGGAATGCTTGATGTAATAAAGGTCGTAGTTAAGCTTTTCCAGGGCCGCGTTCACCGTGGATCCGTAAGGGTAGCAGATCTGGGCCCAGCCGGTGATACCGGGCTTAACCTTGAGGCGCTCTTGGTAATAGGGCAATTCCTGGGAGAGCTGCTTGACGAAGTTGGGCCGCTCCGGGCGCGGACCTACGAAGCTCATCTCGCCCTTGAGCACATTGTACATCTGGGGAATCTCGTCCAGGCGCGTCTTGCGCATTATGCGCCCCACCCTGGTTATGCGCGGGTCGTCTTCCTCGGCCCACACCGGGCCGGAGACCTTTTCCGCGTCGGAAACCATGGAGCGGAACTTGAGCACCTGGAAGACCTTGCCGTGCTGGCCGGTGCGCTCCTGGCGGTAGATCAGCGGGCCCTTGCTGTCCAGCTTGATGGCCAGGGCGATGAACACCACCAAGGGCAGCGAGAGCAGCAGGCCCATCAGGCTGATGCTCACGTCCATGGCCCGTTTGGTGAGGTTGCGCAGGCGGCTGGTGGTGAAGCCAGGTGAAAAGATCAGCCACCCGGGGCGGATGCGGTCGGCCAGGATGCGCCCGGCGATCTGCTCGTAAAAGTCCTCGCCGGTGATGATGGGCACCCCCAGCATGCGCACTTCCAAAAGCTCCTGCATGGGCATGCGGCCGCGCTTTTCATCCATGGCCGCCACCACCATGTCCACTTCCAAATAGCGGACCAGGCCCATCAGCTCGCTGGGGTCGTGGCGCAGCTCGGCCTTAAGCAGGGAGGCCCACTGCTCGCTCAGGTTAACTTCCGGGGTGGGCTCGTCGCCCGCGCGGCGGGCGAAGCCCTCGGTGGACAGATCCATGATCCCCACAACGTTGTAGACGTTGTCCGAGCGGCTGATCAACTCCTCGATGATGGAGTCGGCCAGGGATCCGCTGCCCAGGATCAACAGGCGGGCGGCCAGAAAGCGCTGTTGCAGGGCCCAGCGGTACATGCCCCGCCAGATCAGCACCAACAGGGTGGTGATGACGAAGCTCAGGAAGAGGATGCCGCGGCCCAGGAGCAGGCGGGGCAGGAAGTAGTAGACCACCGCCAGGGCCAGGGTGCCCACGGCCATGGCCTGGGTGACCCGGGCCACGATCCAGATGAAGGGCCGGCTTATGCGGAAGTTGTGCAGGTCGGAATAGTAGAAGGTGACCTGCAGCACCACCGGCACCAACAGCAGGCGGTACCAGGAATAGCGGAAGGTGAATATCTCCGCCGAGGTGCCCAGCCGGAAGTACACCGCCAGCACGGCCCCCACGATCATCAGGAGCGACTCGCCCAGGATAAAGGCGATTATATAGGGCGATGGCCGGCTGGAGGAAATCAACATAACCTATTCGCTCTCCAGCAGAGAACCCAGGTCCGGAGCGTCCATTACCGCGGACTTCATGTCGTTGAGCACCAGGCCCAGTATCTTCTCCTCGGGCATGGTGCGGATGCTCCTGAGCACCAGCTCACGGTCGGTGACCCCTCCCAGCACCACCACCACGATGGCCTCCACCATGCGGGCCAAGACCGCCGGGTCGTCGAAGGCCTGCACCGGCGGGGTGTCCAGGATGATATAGCGGTCCTTGTAGCGCGAGCGCAGTTCCTGGACCAGCCCCGCCATCTTGTCGGTGGCGAGGATTTCGGCCGATCGGTTGGAGGGGCTGCCCGCCGGAATCACCGAAAGCCGGTCCACATCGGTCCAGTGAATGATGTCCGGCACCGGCGCGTCCCAAAGCAGGAAGTCGGTGAGCCCCGGGGTGCGGTCCACCTTGAGTAGCCGGTGCTGGCTGGGTTCGGTGAGGTGGCAGTCCATGACCATGACGTACTGCTGCAAGCCGCGGGCAAAGGAGAGGGCCAAGTTGGTGGTGAGCAGGCTGCGCCCCTCCCTGGGGGCGGCGCTGGTGATCATGATGGTGTGCGGCGGCTCGCCGTGGAACGGATAGAGCAGCTGGGAGCGCAGCATATCGATGCGCTTGGCCTCGGGGCTGCCCGGCTGGTAGCGGCTGACCAGGCGCGAGGTCTCTTCTTGGCTCAGCGGTGCCTCTTCCTCCACCGGTGCGGGAGCGGCCGCCGGGGCGGACTCCTGCGGCCGGTTGCTGGTGGTGGAGGCTGCCGGGGCCGGGGCCCGCCCGGGCGCGGCCGCGGGCGGAACGGCGGCCGCCGGGTCCAGGTTTGGCTCCTGTAGGCTGCGACCCTTTTTATCCAGAACGTCGCTGAGCTTGACCATTAGACGCCGCCTCCGCCCAGGGAGCCTGCGCGGGGAGCCGTTGATTGACCGGGACGCAGCAGGGGGCCCCAATCCGGCGGGCCCTCTTGGCGCGGCCTGACCCTGTCCCTAGGCAGGGGGGAATTGATGTCGCCGGGCATCATGATGGCCGGCGAGATAAGCCCCATGCGCACCGCCAGGCTGCGGCCGCCGTGTTGCCAGGCTTGGTAAAGCAGGAACACCAAAAGAAGGATGCCTCCCAGCACCGCCAGGCGCATCCAGAAACTGTGTGGGGCCTCGCGGGAAAGGCGGCCGACCATGCGCGAGAAAAAGCCGGGGCCCTTCAGTTCGCGTATGGCGGCGGCCTGCGCCCTTTTCTCGGCTTTCAGGGCCTCGCGCTGGTTCTGCTGCTGGGCTTTCAGAGCCTGGCGCTGGGCCTTCATCTCCGCCTGGCGCCGGGCCTTGTCCACCGGAGACGGACCCGGCGGCGGCTGGTAGGCCTGAGGCTGCTGCGGAGGTTGCTGGTAGGCCTGCGGCTGGGGAGCTTGATAGGCCTGCGCTTGAGGCGGGGCCTGGTAAGCCTGGGGCGGCGCCTGATACTGCGGCGGCTGAGGCGGCGCTTGATAGGCCTGGGGCTGGGCCGCCTGCGCGGGCGGGGCCTGATACTGGGGCTGTTGCGGCGGCGCCTGGTATGGCTGCGCCTCGGGCGGGGCGGCTAGGGGCGTATCCTGCCAAGGCGCGTCCAATGGACCGGGTTCCGCCTCGAGCTCCGGGGCCGCCTGGTCCTCGGCAGCCTGGTCCTCGGGAAGGTCCAGGGCCCCGAAGGTCCAGCGCAGGCTGGGGTCTTCCTTGGCCGCGGCCACTACCTGGGCCAGGTCCACCTTGGCGCTGTCCTGGGTGTAGGCCAGCAGCAGGGCGTCGTCGCACAAGGAGTTGATGAGCCTGGGCACCCCCCGGGTGAGGCGGTGGATGGCCGACATGGCCTGGGCGGTGAAAATGCCGGGGTTGCCGCCGGCTGTCTTGAGGCGGTGTTCTATGTAGCGAGTGGTTTCGTCTTCGCCCATGGGGCGCAGCAGATAATAGCGCCGCAAACGCTGCAACAGGGAGGTGCCGCCGCTCTGCTTGATCAGCTTGAGCAACTCCGGCTGGCCCACCAAAAAGATGTTGAGCACCCGTGGCGTGGAGTCGTCCAGGTTGCCCAACAGGCGCAGCTCTTCCACCATCTCCGGCAACAGGCTGTGGGCCTCGTCCACCACCAACAGGATGACCTTGCCCTCGCGGCGGCACTGCTTGAGTAGGTCGTTCAAGGCCACCAGGAACTGGCCCTTGCTGCGGAAGGGGCCGGGCAGGCCCAATTCCAGGGCCATCATGTTCATGAAGTCCAGGGGCTCCACCCGGGGGTTGGTTATAACCGCCGGGATAACCCGCTCGCCCAAATCCTTGAGCAGGGCGATGACCAGGGTGGTCTTGCCCACCCCGGGCTGGCCCAGGAGCATGGCCCAGCCTTCCTGTTCGTCGATGGCGTAGACCAGGGTGGCCAAGGCCTCGCGGTGGTCGCGGCTCAAGACGATGAAGCGCGCGCTGGGCTCCAAGGCGAAGGGTTTCTCGCGAAAATGAAAAAAGTCTTCGTACATGGCCTCAGGATACCATTCCCGTAAGCAGACGTTTCAGGGCCGGCCCCCTTCCGGTGACCAGTATGCCCACCAATCCCATCAGGAACAGGAAAAGGACGCCGAAAAACGCCCCGAAAATTATGTTACGCCGCAGCGCCGCCGCCTGCTCCTCGTGAGTGGTCAGGGGAGGCAGCACCATGAGCACCGGCAAGCCGGACTGGCGCTCCAACTGCGTGGTGGAGGTGAAGGAGACGTCGATGTAGCTGAGCCCGAAGGCCAGGCCCACCGACAAGGCCAGGGCCAAGCCCAGGGTCACCGGGATGGCCCGCTTCACCTGGGGGCGGAAGGGGGCGTCGGGCACCTGGGCAGGGTCCACCACCTCGAACTGCTCGCCGCGTTGGGTGCGCTCCATGTTGGCGGACATGCGCGCTTCCAGCCATTTGGCGTGCAGCTTTTGGTAGGCGGTGTTCAACTCCTCGTAGCCGCGGCTGAGATCGCTCAGCTGCTCGGCCACCGCCGGAGCGTTGTCCACCCGTTTGCGGATGAGGTCCGCCTGCTCCAGGTACTGGTTCTTGCGCATCTCGGTCTCGCGAATCTCGCCGTTGACCTGCTCGATACGCTGGAGCTGCTTCTGGATGCTCATCTTGCTCTTGGCCATCTCGTCGTCGATGGCGTTGCGCTTGGCCTGCTCCCCCTTGAGGCCGGCCGCAGCCGCCGCCGCTGCCTCGGCCTTTTTCTTGGCTTCCTTGCTGGCCTCCAGGGCCTCGGCCTTCTTCAGGTGGCGCAGGAGCCGCTGAATGTCGGGATGGTCGTCGGTGTAGAAAACCCTCAGCTCCTCGATGCGCTTTTTGATGCCCTCGGGACTGGACTCGGCTTGTCCGCTGTTACCGCCGGAGCCGCCGCCCTGCAGGCCGCGGGATTTGGCCTCGGCCCGGCGTTGCTCCAAACCCTCGATCCAGCGCTGCCACTCGGCGATGTCCTGCTCGTAGCCGTGGATGCGCACCCTGAGCTGCTGCACCTTGCCGTCCATGATGTTGGCGTCCTGGCGCATCTGGTCCATGAGCTTCAGGTTGAATTGGCGAGATTCGGGCAGCTCTTGCAGGTGTTGCTGCTTGTAGATGGTGATCCGCTTTTCCCAGTCCGAGAGCTGGCCCCGCATGCGCGAAAGCTCACGCTCCAGGAAACGGGCGGTGCCCACGGCGTCCTGCTCCCTGAGGCGCAGGTTGCTGTCCACATAAAAGGCGGCCAGGGCGTTGGTAACCGCGGCCACCGTGGAGGGGCTGGTGTAGAGAAAAGTGATGGTGAAGTAGTTCTTGCGGCTGATCTTTATGGTGATGTCCCGGCGCATGATTTCCGCCAGCTCGTCGGGAGTCACCTTGTTGCGTTTGTCGGGATAAAGATCGAAGCGCTCGATGATTTCGGTGAGCCTGGTGCGGCTCAGCACCTGTTGGGTGATGATCTGCAGGCGCTCCTCTATCTTGCTGGTAACCGTGGGGCGGATGATGTCGCCGGGCACCTTCTGGGGCTGCACCACCACCAGGCAGGAGGCCTCGTAAATGGGCGGCCAGAAGAGGCAATAAGCCACACCGCCGGCCAGCACCAGCAAGAATATGGGCACTACCAATATCCACCTGCGTTTAAGTAGGAAGATATAATTTTTTATGTTTACGCCGGCGCCTTCCACTTGCTCACCACCTAAAAGGATAATCTGTGTACAAAATTAACAGTACCTGGTTTTGCTGTCTATCGTCATCATCCACTTCCGCGTCACGGTTTAAATATGAATATTCCAGAGATAAGCGCCAATGTCTATGCAGTTGCCAGGTGTAGCGGGCGGAAAATACATATGAGTCCACTATACCTTGTTGGGTGTTGATATTGGTGATGGGGCTTTCCTGATAATCGTTGCGCACATAGGCCGCGTTCAGGGTGAGGTTCTGGAACTTGGTGAAGCGGTAGTTATAGGAAAGCCCGGCGCGGTGGCTCACGGTCAGGCCTGAGTTGTCGCCCAGGTAGTCGAATTGCCCCAGGTCGGCGGTGGCGTAGCCGGTCAGGGTCCACTTGGGGCCCCGGTAGGTTATCGAGGCGTTGAGCAAGGGGAAGCCCTTGTCCGCCGCGTTGTTGTACTGGTCGTTGCCGTTGACCATGGACCAGCCGGCTCCGAACTGCCAGGAGAGCCGACGGCTCACGTCCTGGCTGACGCCCGCTTCAAAAGACACGGTTTCATAGTTGCGGCTGTCTTCGGTTATCTCGTCGTTGCTGGTGGCCCGGTTTATGGCATAGGAAAGCTGGCCATAGGCGCGCATGCTGGGACCCACCAGGCGGGTGAGGCGAGTATAGGCCCGGCCCCGCTCCTCGTCTGGCGAAATCTCATAGTCGGTGCGCGTGCCGCTGACCCCCACCGCCAGTTCCCACTGGTAGGTGAGGCGATGAATCCAGTTGGCGGCCACCTGGTTGAAGTCGGTGTCCTCCTGGTCTTCGTTCTCGCCCCTGGTGAAGGTGTTGGTGTACATCAGGTCTATGCTGTCATAGGCCGAATACTTGTGCAGAACCTTGAAGGTGAAGGTGTTGCGGTCCACCCGCCCGGTGGTGTCGCGCACCGCGACCAGTTCGCCGGTGTCGGACAGCTCGGGCTTGTCAAAGGTGGAGATGTAGGTGTCGGCTACCGTGAACTGCCAGCGTGGCGAGGGCGAGTATTGGTAATTGAATCCCAGGTTGGCGCTGTCGAAGCCGTCCAGGTCGTTCAGGTCCAGGTATTGGGCGTATTGGGCCCCGGCGCGCACCAGCAGCGAATGCCCCGGCCATTTCCAGTCGCCGTTCACCCCGATCCCCGCCTTGAGGAAAAAGTCGGAGCGGGGCACCCGGGTGAGGCGTACGTTGTCGCTCCAGCCTCCGGTCAGGGTCACATAGGGAGTGATGATGGCCGCCCGGGCCGTGGCGGCCAAGCACAGGGAAAAAGCCAGGCAGGCCAGCAGGCAAAGCGATTCCTTGAGCAACACCACCACCCCAGGTTTCAGCTTGGGGGGTGGCGTTGTTTTCTTATGCATCTAGCCGGGCCTTGCCGTGGGGAGTGGGAGCGCGCCCATGTTAGGGGACGACGATGATATCGCCAGGCTTAAGTATGATGTTTTGCTCTCTTTTTTCGCCGGATATGACCTCGGAATACTCGAAGAGAAAACGCTGCTGACGCGGGCCGATGCCCCTGAGGATGAACACCTCGTCCTTGTCGGCCCACTCGTTGAATCCGCCGGCCATGGCCAGGGCCTGCATCACGTCGGTGGGCTTCAACATTTGGAAGTTGCCTTCCTTTTTGACGTTGCCCAGAACGCTGATCTCCCAGTGACGCGGGTTGGTGAGCACCACGTAGACCTGGGGGGCCTCCAGATAGTGGCTAAGTGCCTTGGTGATGCGGTACTTGAGCTGCATGAGGGTGAGGCCCGCGGCCATGATGTCGTCGGTGAGCGGCAGGGAGATGCGGCCGTCGGGACGCACCAGGACGTCCTTGCGGGTGAGCTGCTCCTCGCGCCAGGTGACGATCTCCAACACGTCGCTGGGGCCGATGCGGTAGATGGGCTCCTGCTGGACCAGGGGCTTTTTCTGCACCGCCGGTTGCTCCGCCCCCACCGGGGAAACGGCGGTGGTGAGGCAAAAAAGACCCGCCAGCATGAAAATGGCGGCGGTCCAAGAGAATTTTCGGGAGAAATGTCGGCTCATGGCCACTGGTCTCCTAGGGCACTCACGGGCCCCACTAGGGGTTTTTCTCTTAAAATTTATACACGGTTTTGTTCGTTTAATTCAAGATTTAAATGCAGTTAGCCTCTTGGTTGACTGCCTGGCACCAGCCTCGTATAGTGCATAGGCAACCATCATACGCAACAAGGAGGCGCCCCATGCTCAGAGCCAGGGTTTGGCTCACCTGCGCGGCCATGCTGGACCCGGTGAGCCCGGTGCTCACCCAGCCCTGCCGCATCGGCTGGGAGGCCAAGAAGCGCCAAGTGGACCTGGAGATCGAACGCCCCCTCAAAGGTGCGGAGCTGTTGGCCCGCATGAAGGGCTGGGTCACGGTGGACGTGACCAAGGCCATAGAAATATTTGCCAAACACGGCCGCCTCAAGCTGTTGGACGAGCGCGAGCTGGTGGTGGAGTGCGAGGGGCCCACCGAGCTGGTGGACCTGGAGCGCGAGTTGGCCGAGGTCTTCGGTGATCAGGTAAGTTTGGAATACGAAGAATAGCCCAAGTTTATGCGGCAAAAAAGCCGATAAAATCGATTCATTACAGGATAATAAATTGATATAATAAATAAAACAAAGATTAACCAAGGCTTGCTTTCAGGTTTGCTTGCCAAATAGGCGGTGGCTATGGTCGAGGAAAGCCCATGCGAGAGCGATAACTTTTCACTCTGGACTTTGCTTGATTTCATCCCCTCTCCCATCTTCTTCAAGGATGCGGAAGGGCGCTATCAGTGCGTCAACCAGCTTCTCGCCGACATGATTATGGGCCTTCCCAAGGATTCCATTGTTGGCCGGAAAGTCACGGACCTGTGCGGCGAGATACCCGCTGATCTGGCTGAAATCTACCACGCCAAGGACCTGGAGTTGATGAAGCAGGGGGGCGTCCAGGTTTACGAGTCCGAGGTGCTCTGCGCCGACGGCAAACGCCGGTTTTTCGAGTTTCACAAGGCAGTGGTAAAAGACCAGGATGGCTCCTGCCTGGGACTTGTGGGAATCATGATGGATTTGAGTGTGCGGCATAGTTTGGAGCAGGAAGCCTTGGCCAACGAAAAAATGCGGGCGGCCATACAGACCGCTGGAGCGGCCAGCCACGAATTGAGCCAACCTCTGCAGATAATCACCGGCACCATCGAGCTTTGCACTCTGGAGCCGGAAATCCCTCCCCAGATAAAGCAACACTTAAAGACGATGACGCAAGCGGCCTTGAACGCCAAGAGAATCCTTAACAAACTGCAAAACCTGCGTTCCTTCCACACCACTGAATACAAACACACGTCCACCACCCAGATCCTGGACCTGGATGAGTCGGTGAATGGTTGAACAGCAGGACGGCGGTAAAAACTAAATAAATACAGTTAATAAACAATATTAAACTCATGTTCATTTGAATTATCAACGCTGTTTTTAAAAACCAAAAGCCCTCCCGCCGGAAGGGCTTTTGGTTTTGTCTGTCTCGGCCTAGAGGCTGGCGCGGGCCTTTTTGACCTCGCCCTCCACCAGGGCGCGAATCTCCTCCAGGCGGGCCTCGCTTTGGGCCTCGAAGCGCAGCACCAGGGCGGGCTGGGTGTTGCTGGCCCTGACCAGGCCCCACCCGTCCGGGAAGTTCACCCGGACCCCGTCCACGTCGATGACCTCGTAGTCGCCGGACATGGCCTTTTTCACCTCGTCCACCACCTTGAACTTGATCTCGTCGGCGCATTCCACCCGGATCTCCGGGGTGGAGACCACCGGCGGCATGTCGGCCAGCCAGGTGGACAGGGGCGCCTCGCTGGCGGCAAGGAGCTCGCAGAAGCGCAGGGCGGCGTAGATGCCGTCGTCAAAGCCGAACCAGCGGTGCTTGAAGAACATGTGCCCGCTCATCTCGCCGGCCAACAGGGCCCCGGTCTCGGCCATCTTTTGCTTGATCAGGCTGTGGCCGGTGCGCCACATCAAGGCCTTGCCCCCGTGCTTAATGATGTCGTCGTAGAGGTTTTTGGAGCACTTGACCTCGCCGATGAACAGGGCGCCGGGGTTTTCCTTTACGATGCTGCGGGCGAAAATGGCCAGGAGCATGTCCCCGAAGATGATCTGGCCCTTCTCGTCCACCACCCCCACCCGGTCGCAGTCGCCGTCAAAGGCCACCCCGGCCATGAGGCCCTTTTCCTTGACCGTGGCGATGAGGTCGGCCAGGTTGGCCGGCACGGTGGGATCGGGCTCGTGGTTGGGGAAGGTGCCGTCCATCTCGCAGTACAGGGGGGTCACCTCAATGCCTAGGCGCTCCATGATGGGCAGCACCACCGGCCCGGCGGTGCCGTTGCCCGAGTCCACCGCGATCTTGAGCTTCTTGGGAATCTCGATGTGCTCTACCAGGTAGTCGGAGTAGGGGGTGAGGATGTCCACCTCCTCCTTGGAGCCCTGGCCCTGGGTGAACTGGTCCGCCTCGGCGATCTGGTAGAGCTTTTGGATCTCGGCCCCGTAGATGGTGCTCTTGCCGATCATCACCTTGAAGCCGTTGTAGTCGCCGGGGTTGTGGCTGGCGGTGATCATCACCCCGCCGTCCATCTGGAAATGGAACACCGAGAAGTAGAGCATGGGGGTGGTGACCACCCCGATGTCCTTGATCTTGCGTCCGGTGGAGAGCAGGCCCTGGCAGAGAAGGTCCCGGTAGCGGTCGGCGCTCAGGCGGCAGTCCCGGCCCAGGGTGATGGCCTCCACCCCCTTGCCGGCCATGTAGGTGCCGATGGCCTTGCCCAGGGTCACCACGTCGGCGTCGTTGATGTCCTTGTCCACCACGCCCCGGATGTCGTATTCGCGGAAAATTGAGGGGTTCATGCTTGTATCTCTCCTCCGATGCCTGGTCTAGGGCAGTTGGCCGGGGCCCGGAGCCCAGGCTTGATAAAACACCATCTCGTCCTTGGCGGCCACCTGGGCCGGGGCTGAGCCGGCGGGCAGCAGCCAGCACTGGCCCGGCCTAAGTTCCTCCGCCGCGTGCTCGCCGCCGGGGAACTCCAGGCGGCCTTTGCCCCGCTCCACCCACAGCAGTCCCGGACCGGCGCCGGGCCGCTCCAGGTCGCCTTTTCCCATAATGGCATATTTGAGCAACCCGAATGAATGGGTGCGCACCAGGGAGGTCACCTCCCAGGGGGGCGGCGACAAGGGCTGGGCTGGCAGGGGTTGGCCCGGCCCGCTGGGCCTCAGCGCCTCCAGGGCGTGGTCCAGGTGCAGGCGGCGGGGCTTGCCGTCCGGACCGGGGCGGTCCCAGTCGTAGAGGCGGTAGGTGAGGTCAGAGGCCTGCTGCACCTCCAGGATCAACAGCCCCGGTCCGGTGGTGTGCAGGGTCCCGGCGGGCACGTCGAAGGTGTCGCCGGTCTGGGCCGGGACCTTGGCCAGGATGTCGGGCAGCCTGCCCTGGGCCGCGGCCCGGGCCACCTGCTCGGGGTCGGTGCCGGGGGTCAGGCCGTGCACCAGCTGGGCCCCGGTCTGGGCGTGCAGGATGTGCCAGGCCTCGCCCTTGCCCCAGGGCTCGTTGGCCAGGCGGGCGGCGGTGGCGTCGTCCGGGTGCACTTGCACCGAGAGCCACTGGCCCACGTTGAGTAGCTTGAGCAGCAGGGGGAAGCCGGAGGCCGCGCCCGGCCCCAGGATGTACTCTGGCCACTGGGCGATAACCTGGTCCAGGCCCATGCCCACCAGGGGCCCGGCGGCCACGTGGGTAACATGCAGACGGTCCGAGGCCAGCCACACCTCGCCGGTGCCCAGGGGAACCCCCAGGCTGGAGGCCCATGGCTCGGGAAAGCGCGGCTCGGCCCACACCTTGGGCAGAAAAATGGGGATCAGCTTTAGCGGTCCGAAAGCAAGGCTCACAGGCTCTCTCCGCTTTTGGCCGCCTTCCCGCTTAGGTGCTTAACCGCCCAGAAGCCGCCCACCAGGAGCACAAAGAAGATGGCCGCTATCCAACCGAAGTATTGCTTGACCCAGGTTTGGATGGCCGGGCCGAAGTACCAGAAGATCACCCCAAGGGCGTAAAAGCGCGCCCCCCGGCTGAGCACCGAGGCCAGCACGAAGCGGGGGAAATTGAGGGCGAAGACACCGGCGGTGATGGTGAAGATCTTGTAGGGCAGGGGGGTGAGCCCGGCCGCGCCCACCGCCCACACGTCATAGCGTTGGTAGTAGCTCTCCACCAAGGCGATTTTTTCAGTGGAGAACCAGCGGTACATCAGGGGGCGTCCTCCCTTGATGCCGATGAAATAGCCGAACATGCCCCCCAGCACCGAGGCCACGGTGCAGATGGTGGCGAACCACAGGCTGTACTCCGGCTTGACCGCGCACAGGGCCATGAGCAGCACATCCGGGGGGATGGGGAAAAAGGAGCTCTCGGCAAAGGCCAGGGCAAACAGGGCCCAGCCGCCGTAAGGGGTTTGGGCGAAGTGCGCCACCCACTGGGTTATGTCTTTTAACCACTCCATGGGTTACTTCATCCCCTTTCGGCTCACAGGTATTCCTCCCGGCCCTTGGTCTTCAGTTCCTCCAGCAGGCGGCCCACTTCCTGGCAGCGGCTGCGGGGGGCGATCAAAAGCACGTCTTCGGTGACCACGGCCACCATGTCCTTGACCCCCAGCAGGGCCACCAGCCGGTCTCCGGCGGAGACCAGGTTGCCCCGGGAATCCACCGCGTGTATGCGCTCGATGCCCTGTTGGTTGGCATTGCCGTTGAGGTCCAGGTCCCAAAGCTCGCCCATGGCCTCCCAGGAGCCCACGTCGGACCAGCCGAAGTCAGCCTTGACCACCAGCAGATGGGAGCATTTCTCCAGTACCCCGTGGTCCACGCTGATGGAGGGCAGGCCGGGATAGATGCGTTCCAGGGCCGCGTCCTGGTCCGGGGTGCCCAGGGCGGGGGCCAACTCGGCCAGGCCCGAGGCCAACTCCGGCAGGTGGCGCTCCAGCTCGGCCAGGAGCCGCTCGGCCCGCCAGGCGAACATGCCCGAGTTCCACAAATGCCGCCCGCCGTCCAGGTAGGCCTGGGCCGTGGCCAGGTCGGGCTTTTCGTGGAAGGCGGCCACTTTGCTCACCGCCGGGGGCGCGGGGTCGGTCACCTCGCCGGTCTCGATGTAGCCGAAGCCGGTGGCCGGGAAGCGGGGGGTGAGCCCCAGGGTGACCAGCACCTCCTGGGCGGCGGCCAGATGGGCGGCGCGCTCCAGGGTGCTGATGAACAGGGTCTCGTCGGTGATCAGGTGGTCGGCGGGCAAGACCAGGCACACCGCGCCGGGGTCGCGCCGGGCCACCCAGGCGGCGGCCAGGCCGCAGGCGGCGGCGGTGTTGCGGCCCATGGGCTCGGCCAGGATGTTTTCTGGCGGCAGATCGGGAAGCTGCTCGCCAACCTGCTCGGCGTGGGCCCGCCCGGTGACCACCAAGACCCGCTCGGGCGGGACCAGGGGGGCCAGACGGTCCACGGTCTGCTGCAACAGGCTGCGCTGCCCGGTGAGGCTGAGAAGCTGCTTGGGCCGCTTTCGCCTGCTGGCGGGCCAAAAGCGGGTGCCGGAGCCCCCGGCCATTATCACCGCGTATAACTTCATTCAACTATCCCCAAAAGTTCCAGGCCAAGGCGAACAGGCCCACCGCGAAGCAGTAGGGCGCGAACCAGTGGAAGGCCCCGGCCTGCACTATCTTCAGAAGGGTCCGCAGGGCCCAGTAGCCGCTCAACGCCGCGGTGATGAAGCCCATGATCATTGGCGCCACCTGGGTGGCGCTGGGCGCGCCCAGATCGTGCACCTGCAACACCAGAGCCCCCAGGATGGCCGGGATGGACATCACGAAGGAGTAGTGGGCGGCCACCCGGCGGTTCACCCCCAAGAGCAGGGCGATGGAGATGGTGCTGCCCGAGCGGCTGATGCCCGGGGTGATGGCCAGGCCCTGGGCCAGGCCTATGAGCAGCGCCCGGCCCGCGCCCACCTTTTCCAGGGGACGGCCCGGGCGGCGCACCAGGGCGGTGGCCAAAAGCAGCCAACCGGTTATCAACAGGGCCAAACCCACCGTGAGCAACGAGGAGAACATGGACTCGAAAAGGTCCTTGAAAGCAAAGCCGATGATGGCGGTGGGGATGCTGCCCACCACCACCAGCCACAGCAGGCGGCGTCCCTGGCTGCTCTCCTCGTCGTCCCAGACGAACAGGCCCCGGATGATGCTCCACAGGTCGCGCCAGAACACGCCCACCACGGCCACCAGGCTGCCCACGTGCACCGCGATGTCGAACATCAGGGCCGGTTCGGTGAAGCCAAGCAGGCGCTGCCCCAGGACCAGATGTCCCGAGGAACTGATGGGCAGAAACTCGGTGAGCCCCTGCACCACTCCCAGCACCGCCGCTTGCCAAAGCTCCATGTTCGCTCCCAGTTGCGATTGAATGGGAATATAGCCCGGAGATGCAATCAAGTCGAGGGCTTTTGCCCGTTGGCCGTACCAGGCTTACGGCCAGGATGGGCACATGTTCATTGTAATGCAAGCCCGGCCGTTTTATTATCTAACCTTCGCCTGAGTCGCGCGAAAGGTCATAATCCGAGAACAAATGGGAACATTTTTCAGCAACATCAGCAAGCTCACCGTCAGCCGTGGTTTGTCCATCGGGCTGGGCTTGGCGAGCACGCCCATAATCACCCGCCTCTACCGGCCCGAGGACTTCGGCGTCTACGGGGTGGTGTTCTCGGTGGCCGCCTGGTTCATCGCCTTCGCCTGCCTGGGCTACAACCAGGCCATCCCCCTGGCGGCCAGCCGCCAGGAGGCGCGCACCCTGACCCGCCTGTGCCTGTGGATCACGGCCCTGCTCACCATGCTTTCCATAGTGTTTTTCGGCCTGGGAGGCCCCTGGCTGGCCAGGCTCCTGGGCGAGCCCCAGATCGCGCCCTATCTTTGGTTCGTGCCCCTGTTTTTCATGGTGGACAGCATCAGGGGCACCAGCGAAAGCATTCTGGCCCGGGAGGGGCGCTTCGGGGTGGTTTCCGCGGTCAGCTTCATCGACATGAACCTGTCCCGCCTGATCTCCATCTTGTGGGCCCTGGTGCTCACCGCCGGGATCATGGGCCTGATCATGGGCAACATCATCGCCTCGTCCCTGAGCTTGGGCATAGCCCTGGCCGTGGGCTTCAAGGTGTTGTGGGACCGCACCGGCGAGGACGACACCCCCCCGGTGAGTTACGCCCAGGCCATAAAGAACCACCTCCAGTTTCCCAAGATCAATCTGTGGAACAACCTGCTCAAGGTGAGCACCGGGCGCATGCCGGTGTTTGTCCTGGCTGCCTATTTCGACCCGGCGGTGGTGGGCTTTTTCACCTTTGCCACCAACATCATCTCCCTGCCGCTCAGGATCTTGGGCAACTCGGTGGCCGACGTGTTCTATCCCGAGGCGGCTCGGGAGTGGAACGAGAGCGGCAAGGTGGAACGGGCCATGCACTTCGCGGTCAAGTTCCAGGCCACCATCGGCATTTTCCCCATGGTGGCCCTGGGCCTGCTGGGGCCGCTTTTCTTTGAAGTGGTGTTCAGCTTCCGCTGGACCGAGGCCGGGGTGCTCAGCCAGATCCTGGCCTTTTGGACCCTGATGAACTTCATCACCGCGCCCATCTCCAGCCTGTTCCTGATCGTGAACCGGGCCGGCACCCGCCTGCTGTTCTCCATCATGCAGCTGGCGGTCACCCTGCTTTCGCTGTTCGCGGGGGGCATGATCGGCAACGTGCGCCTGACCCTGGCCATCATGTCGCTCAGCCTGGGCCTGGTCAGCTTGGTGATGTTCGTCCACATCCTCAGGCTGGGCAAGGCCAAGGTGTGGGCCAACATTTACGTGATGCTCAAGGAAATTTTTTTCTCCCTGCTCACCCTGCTGCCGGCCACGGTGGCTTTCTATTACTTCGAGTTGCGTTGGTCTTCCCTGGGCCTGGTGGCCCTGGGCCTGGTGGCCTATTTCGGACTGCTTTACTGGCGGGACAAGGAAATCCACGAAAGGGTGCTTCGGGTCATGGGACGCCGCCCGGACGTGGCCACCCCGATTTCCGATTCCGAGTAAGGTGGGTTCCCAGGCCGCCGGTTGGGCGGCCTATCTTCGGCAGCCGCCTTGCGAACTGAAGCGCGGGGCGATCACCAGGAAGCAGTCCCTGCCCAGCAGCCCCAGGGGCAGCTCCCGGTATTCTTCCAAGGCATAGCCCCCGTAAGCCAGAACCCGCCCGCCGGGACCGGATACGGTCAGCCTTTGGCCGGGCCGCTCGGCCAGGCCGGCCTGGCTAAGGGCGCGGCCCACCTGGGGGCGGTTGGCCGGAGCGAACAGGAGCACCCTTAGGTCCGGCCGGGGCAGGATCGCCAGCAGGGCCGGGTTGCCCGGCGCGGCGAACTTGTCCAACTCCTCGGAGGCGCGAAGCACCTCCCTGGCCTTGAGCTGCCGGGCGGGGTCCAGCCCTGCCCCGGCGAAGTCCACCAAAATGCCCCCGGCCAGGGAGCAGGGAACCTCGGCCAAAACCAGGCCGTGGCGGGAAAGGCTCACCGGCGCGCCCGGGGCCACCACCCCGGCCCGGCGCAGGTTGGGCCCCAGGGTGGGCAGCACGTAGGCCACGGTGGCCGCCACCTGATTGGCCTGGGACGCCTGGGCCCCGGCCGGTCCCCAGGCCGCCTGCTCCAGGTCTTGGCCATAGTGGGTGCGGGCGATCTTTTCCCAGCGGGGCTGGTTGTGGCCGTAGACCCCTTTCATGAAGGGGGCCGGGCTCCAGCCGTAGAGGTTGTAGTTGGCGTTCAGGCGGGCGGGCATCTGCCAGGCGGCCAAGGCCCCGCTGAGCAGCACCAGCAGGGCCACCAGGCCCAGGGCCCCGCCCCAGGCCCGGCTGGGCCAGGCGTGGCGGGCCAGGGTGAGCAGGCAGATCAGGGTGGTGAAGTTCAAAAGCGGCTCCGCCCACATGAGGTCGCGCAAAATGAAGCGGTCCAGCACCAGGGGGTGGGCGTAGGCCAAAAGGGCCAGGGCCAGGGCCAGCCAGGCGGTGCGGCTGAGTGCCGGGTTGAGGCGGCGGCGGGCCAGCCAGGCCAACAGGGCCAGGGCCGCCAGGTTGGCCAGCACCGACGGCCACAGATAGACCAGCAGCTTGAGATGCTCGGCCAGGGGCACCAGCATGAAGCCCTGGCGCAGGAAGGCCATCTTGAAGTCCAGCAGCAGGTACTGCCAGGCCAGGGCGGGCTCCAGCCCGATCAGGAAATGGCAGAAAAAGCTGAGCCCGAACCCCAGCAATAAAAGCGAGGCGTAAGCGGCCAGGGGAAAGACCAGGGCCCAGCGCCGGTTGCCGCCGGCCAGACCCCACAGGTTGAGCGCCACCAAGGCCGCCAAAAAGGCCAGCAGGGCCAGCAGGGGCGGGGTGAGGTGGATGCTCAGGCGGTAGAGGAAGGTGCCCATGCCCTCGGGGATGGGCTCGCGCCAGGCCAGCCAGGCCAGGGCGGCGGTGGCGGCCAGGGCCAGCACCGCGGCGGCCAGCCCGGCCAGGGCCTGAGCGCGCCCCGGTGAGGGCAGGGCCTGGTCCCAGGCCTCGCCCTTCAGGGCGATGGGCAGCAGAAAGAGCAGGGGCGCGGCGAGCAAGTAGGTGCCCAGCTGCACCTTGGTGACAAAAGCCAGGCCCAGCAAGAGGCCCGCCAGCCCCAGCCACCCCAGGCGGGGCCAGCCGCGCGCCCGCCCGGCCAGCACCGCCAAGAGGGAGGCCCCGGCCCAGTACAAAAGGCTGTACTGCTCGGTGCGGATCAGGGCGGCCTGGTAAAAGAGCCCCTGCTGCAACCCCAGGATCAGGGCCGCGCCCAGGGCCCACAAGGCGCGGGGCTGGAAGGCCGTTTGCAGGGCGCTCCACAACAGGAACACCGATCCCAGGACCGCCAGGGGGCTGAGGCGGCGCAGCAACTCCACCGCCTGGGCCAGGCAGGCCAGGGGGTTCAGGGAGTGGTAGAGCTGGGTCAGGTCCAGGGCCGAGAGCCAGCCCAGGCCCGCGGCCAGGCGGGAAACCCACACCGTGATGAAGTAGGCGCCGAAGCCGGGGCTGTGGATGTGGTCGGGCAAGAGCCCGCTGTTGATGATAAGGGTGTCCAGGGCCACGATGTGGTCCAGGTCCCAGATGAAGTAATAGGGGAATGCGGCGCTCATGGCCCAATAGGCCAGGGCCAGGAACACGAACACCGGCGCGGCCCACAACAGGGCGGCTTGCCTGGGGGGCGGGGCTAGGGGCGCGAGATCGCCGCCCCGGTCATGGGCCGCTTCGCTCATACGAATTTAAGCTTTTTGAGGCCTATCCACAGCATCTTGATGAGCAGCCAGCCGTGGCTCCAGCGGGAGATGTTGGTGCTGCCGTAGAGGCGTTCCCGGTAACGGATGGGCAGATCCACCATTTTCATGTTCTGCTTGGCCGCGCCGAAGATGATGTCGAAATCGCCGAAGGGGTCGAAGTCCCCGAAGTAGGCCCGGTTGGCCACGATGACCTCGTAGTCCCGGCGGCTGAGCACCTTGGTGCAGCACAGGGTGTCCTTGATGGGCTGCTCCAGGCACCAGGTGAAGGCCAGGCTGAAGAACTTGTTGCCCAGGAAGTTGATGGGCCGCATGGCCTTGTCTTCCATGGGGTAGACCAGGCGCACCCCGTTGATGTACTCGCCCTTGCCGCTGTACCAGGCGTCATAGAAGCGGGTCAGGTTCTCGGGCGGGAAGGTGAGGTCCGCGTCCATGATCATGTACAGATCACCCTCGGCCTTGTCGAAGCCCAGGCGCACCGCGTCGCCCTTGCCCACCCCGGTCTGCTGATAGGCCTTGGCCCGGCGGTGGGGGTGGTCCTTGAGGGCCTGTTGGATGGCCCCCCAGGTGTCGTCGGTGCTGTGGCCCTCCACGAAGATCAGCTCCGTGCCCGCGCCCATCTCCGGGGTGCGGCGCATCAGGCCGTCGATGTTGCCCGCCTCGTTGCGCGAGGCGATGATCACCGAGACCACCGGCTCTTTTTCCATGGGCTTGGCCGGGGCCGGGCGGGCCATGACGAAGTTGCACAGGGCCAGGTACTTGATGGGCCAGATCCGGGCCAGCACCCGGTTGAACAGCCAGTTGGGCACCGATCCGGGCAGGGGCCAGAGCAGCTCCATCCAGGTGCGGAAACTCTGGTAGCCGGCCAGGTCCAGCAGGTTTACCGCGTCCGGGGCGGTGAACCAGTTCTGGGTGAGCAGGGGCTGGGCCAGGCCCAGGCCCCGCACCACGGCCAGGGGCGCGGCCCACAGGCGGGAGTGGAAGTTGAGGATGATGCGGGTGCGGGGATGGCAGACCGGGCGCAGCTTCTTGAGCACCTCCTCCACGTCCCACAGGTCGTTGACCAGGTCCGAGAGGATGATGTAGTCGAAGGTCAGGCCCTCCAGGTCCATCTCCTGGGCGTCCACGCACAAAAAGCTGTGCTCCGGGTGGCGCTCCCTGGCCTGGGCGATCATCTCCGGGCAGAAATCCACCCCCAGCCCCACCGAGGGCTTGAGCGAGGCCAACAGGTCGCCCTGGCCGCAGCCCACCTCCAGCACCTTCTGGCCGGGGCTGATCAGGCGGCCGTAGATGCGCTTCAGGTGGTGGAGATAGAAACGATGCCCCACCCGGCCTCCCTTGGAAGCGGAGGCGGCCACTTTTTGCCAAAAGCTCAGGCGCTTTTGGTTGTAGGCCTGGCGGTAGTTCTCGTCGGTGTAGTTGGGGGGAGCCTGGTCCATGTTCGTTCCTTCGCGCGGGGCCGGGGGTTCGGGCCGGGGCCCCTATTTTTTAGCTTGCCGGGGTGGTTTGGCTTCGCGCCCCAGACGCTGGAGCAACTCCCGGCTGAGCCGTTGATGCTCCAGTTTGGCCTCGGCGGCGGCCTGGGGGGAAAGTTCTCTAATTTTTAACAGTTTTGCCAGCCTTTTGTCCAAGGCGGCCTGCTCCCGCTGGGCCCGTAGGCAACGGCGCAGGAGCTTCTGGTCGCGCGAAGCCCTCAGGCGGTTGGCCAGGAGCCAGCCCAGGACCAGGCCCGCCAGCAGCAAAAGGGCTGCGGCCAGGGCCAGGGCCGCGCGGCCCAGGCCGCCGGAGGGCAAGGCGCTACCCGTTGGGGCGGTTTGGGCTTTCAGTTCGGCGGCCTGCACCAGGCGGCGCTGGTTGATCAGGGCCAACTGGCCCAGTAGGCCCGCCCGGCTGAAGGCCCCGCTACGCTCTTCTTGGTAAACCCGCAGGAAGTCCTGAATCTGCACCATGGCCTTGCCCGCCAGGCGGTCCATCTCCTCCTGGAAGGAGGACATGACCGGTTTGAGAGCCGCGGCCAGCATGTCCGAGGCTGGGCGGAACGCCACGGTTACCTCGGCCCTGAGCGCCTGGTCCTGGGCTGAGGCATATTGCAGGGCCAGGCGGATGAGCATCTGCCCGCTTACCGACAAGCCCAGCTTTTGCATGGTGATCTGGGCCCGGTACACAATTTCCCTGGGGCCGGGACGCTCCATGGTCACCTGGGCCTGGTTGCTGTAGGTCTTCAGGCTGAAGGCGTGGGCCGTGCCGCCCAGCCGCTCCAGCACCAGGTTGCCCAGCAGGGGGTGGCGGCGCTTGAACTCCGGCTGGCTGACCACGGCCAGCACCCCCACCAGGTTGTCCACCAGGAAGTCAAGCTCCTGGGGGGAGATGGCCCAGCGCTGGTCTTTATAAACGTGGCTGTACAGGGCCTGGGCCACAAAATCCTTGGTCTCCTGGGCCGGGGCCGCCCCGCCCCAAAGGCAGCAGGCCACCAGGGCGGCCGACAATATCTTGCTCAGGTAGCTCACCGGTTTTTGCTCCCATCCCTTAAAGTCAGCTTAATTAATAGCATGAGCTACGCCCAAGGCAAAAGCAGACAAAATGATCAGCCGCCCTTTGTTGGCGGGGTTTCGAGGGCTCCGGAGGGGCCGCCCGGCGAGAGTAATTGGACTAATACACAGATAAATTTATAAAAAATAGCTTGACAGGCCGGGCATCTCTCAACTAGGCATGATATGAAAAGGCGTGCTGCCCGGGGAGCCGGGTTGGCGTATAAGTTTAGCTGCTTGACAGAAGCTAGCCAACTGCATACAATCGTTAGCTAAAGCCTACAGCCTTATTACCGGCAAGGAGTGCCCGTCCATGAACAAGTCTCAGCTAATAGAGGCGCTGGCTAAAGCCGAGGGCCTTACCATCAAAAAAGCGGAGATGGTGATCAACACCATTTTCGGATCTGTCGAGGATGCTCTTATTCTCGGTGATCGGGTGGAGATTCGCGGGTTTGGCAGCTTCAAGGTCAAGGACTACGACGGCTACCAGGGACGCAATCCCAAGACGGGCGAGATAATCGACGTGGGCAAGAAGAAGCTGCCTTTCTTCAAGGTGGGCAAAGAGCTCAAAGAGCGCGTGGATTCTTTGGACTAAGCCTGCGTCCGGCCACCAGGCCGAGCCTGCCGTGTCTTTGATATTTAATGATTTTCGCCCCGTCCTATTGAGCGGCGGGGCTGTTTTTTGCGGCTGACCGAGAAATACGTTTTGACCCCGGCCGTGCTAGGCGGGGAGCTAGCGGTGCCCTCTTCCCGAAATCCGCTTTTGCGGGGTCGAAGGCCCGCCGAGGGTTGGCCGCCAAGGTGTTTTTGTGATCACGGGGTTTTGTCCGGACACCGCGCGACGTGCGGTCGTGAACCTCGTCAGGTCCGGAAGGAAGCAGCGATAAGCGATGCGGTGCGTGTCGCGGAGCGCTCTGGATCTAGATTTCGTGTTTCGCATGCATCTTGGCGGAAAATTCGACGTGGGATGCACGGCTGGGGTCATCTAAAAAGTTTGTCGCCTTGCTTCTTACCATCCGACAGACCATTGCCCAGATGCTGACCCAGGGGCCCTGGAGCGCCCTGGAGTTGGCCAGCGCGCTATTGCTCACCCGCCGGGAGGCGGAGGAGCATCTGGGCCATTTGCGGCGCTCTCTGGGCAGGGGCCTCAAGGTGACTCCGGCCCAGTGCCGGGCCTGCGGCTACGTGTTCGGCGACCGCCGCCGCCTGGATGCACCCGGGCGCTGCCCGGCCTGCCGGGGCCAGCGCATTGACGGCCCTTGGTTTGAAGTGAGGGCTTGAGCCCCGCGGGCTAGCGCAGGTTCTGGCGGATGCTGCGGGCGCTTTCCATGGTTTGGCGCACCACCTCGTCCAGATGGCCCGGGGTGAGCGACGAGGTGAAGCCCACCACGTAAAGGGCCGAGGCCAGGCCCCCCGCGCTGCCCACCAAAACCGCAACCCCCCAGATGCCGTTGAGATATTCGTCTTGCTCCACGGCGTAGCCCTGTTCGCGCACCAGCTCCAACTGTTGGCGGTACTGATCCAGGTCCACCACCGAGTTGGGGGTGTGGCGGGGCAGGCCCTGGGCCAAGATCTTGTCCACCACCGCCGGGGGCTGTCCAGCCAAAAAGACCTTGCCCACCGCGCCGGCCAAAAGGGGCAGCCGGGTGCCCGGCCCGGCGGAGATGCGGATCTGCTCCGGAGGCTGGCGGGCCTCCACCACCATCACCTCGCCCCGGCCCATGACCCCCAGGAACACCGATTCGTCCAAGCGGCTGCAAAGTCGGGTCATTTCCGGACCGGCCGCGTCGCGCAGGCTGGCCTGGGCAAAGCCGCGCCGGGCCAGGGTGGCCACCAGGGGGCCAAGGCCGTAGCGCTTGCTGGACGGGTCGCGGCTCAGGGCGCCCCCGGCCTCCAGTTGCTTGCACAGGCCGAACACCGTGCCCTTGCTGATCTCCAGGTGGCGGGAAAGCTCGCTGATGCCGATGCCGTCGCGGCTTTGGGCCACCAACTCCAGTATTTTGAGGGCGCGGCCTACTGACGGGGCGCGGTAACCGGTCTGGGCGGGCATGCGTTCTCCTTGGTGAACAGGACGGACTTCATGATGACCCCGGCGCAAAGGGTTGTCAAGGATGGGCGGCCGCGCGGGAAGGCGCAGCGGGGCCTTGTAAACATGGGGTGGTAATGCTAGCGTAACTGCACTTTTGTTGGCTTTTACGGTGTGGTTATGTCAGCCCTGATTTTGTTGGTTTTACTTGTCGGCGGCGTGTTGTACCTGGGTGGCGGCCTGGTGCATTTGTATCGCTATGTCCAAACCCGGCGCATCCACCCCCAAGCCCCCCGACTTTGGGACGGCCAGAGGCGGCGTTTTTACTGGTTGACCGGGGTGGGATTGGTCTTGACCCTTGGGTTTTTCGCCATGGCCTGGTGGTCGGCTCCGGGGCACGGCGCGGCCTGGATGCCTCAGGCCTTGATGGCCCGCCAGGCCCAGCCCGGCGGCCCGGCGGCCAAAGATGACTCCGAGACCATGCCCCCGCCCCAGGTCAAGGTGCAGGGCGCTGTCCCGGCTTTCAAGCAGGCGCTGGAGACCACCACCAGCACCACGGAAACCACGAGCACCACGGACACGACCACCAGCACCGAAACCACGACCAGCACCAGCAGCACCACCGAAACCACGGCGACCACCAGCACCGCCCCGCCGCCCGCGCCGGCCGGCAAGCCGGCGGCCCGCCGGGGCGCGGACGCCTGGACGGTGTGCGCCGCCTCGTTCAGGCGGGAGGCCGTGGCCCAGAACTACGCCAAGCGCCTGGCCGACCAGGGCCTGCCCGCCAGAGTGAACCAGGTGGACCTGGGCAAGCGGGGCACCTGGCACCGGGTCTGCGTGGGCAGCTTCCCCACCCTGGACGAGGCCAGGGGCCAGTACAAGGCCTGGGAGAAGCAGGGCCTGATCAGCGACGCCTTCCTGCTGCCGTTGCGCTGAGCGGATCATGGATGACAAGCGCCTGTGGTTTTTGCTCAACGAAGTGGCCCAGGGGCTTGGAGTGGAGGTTCGCCTGGAGAGCCTGGACGGGGGGGACGACCCCTCGGCCAGAAGCGGCCTCTGCCGCCTGCGGGGAAAACCGGTAATATTCATCGAACGGCGGCAAGACACCGCCCAACATTGCCGCCGCCTGGGCCTGGGCCTGCTGGGCCTGGACCTGAACGGGGTTTACCTGCGACCGGCGGTGCGGAGCTTTCTGGATGAACTGGGCGGCTCCGGCGGCCGAGGAGACGAATGGGATGATTGAGGTGAGGGCCTAGTGAGCGCGGCAAGACGGGGCAAGGAGCGCCTGGCCGAGCTGGAGCGCGAGGTGCGGGGCAAGGGCGTGCAGCTGGCCTATGAAAAGCTGCAATTCGCCGGGCTGCACCTCAAGAGCGGCTTGTGCTGGTTCAAGGGACGCTATTATTTGTTCGTGGACCGCCTCAAGCCGGTGGGCGACCGGGTGGACCTTTTGGAACAGGCGCTGGAAGACTTGGCCATGCTGCCCGACCCATCCCTGGGGCCGCCCGACGCCTTCCAGCCGGGAGTGAACGAAGCCGCCCAGAACCAGGGCGCGGACGACGAGCCCGGCGGCGAGGCCCCCGAGGCGGCACCCCCCACGGAGAAGACCGATGCCTGAGCTTCCCCTGGCCCAGCGGGTTCAGGTGGTCAAGCTGCCCCTGACCGGCGAGTTCGCCACGGAAAAGCGCTTCAAGGACGCCCGGGGCGAGGGCCATCTGATTCTCAACGGCCCTGCTATTCACCGGGCCGGACTATTCACCCTGGAGCCCGGCGCGGGCTACCGGGGCGGCCATGTGCACCAAAGCAAGAACGAGTACATCTACGTTGCTGCCGGGCGGGGCACGGCCGAGTTCTTTTGCCCGGCCACCGGGGAGCGCCTGGAAATGCAGGTGGAGGCCGGGGACCGGCTGTTCATTACCGCCGGGGTGGCCCACCGCTTCTTTGCCCAGGAGACCATCACCTTCGTGGAGCTTAGCGACCGGCCCTATGAGGCCGCTGACGACCTGCCCGTGGACTTTGCCCAGGAGTAAGCCATGCTGGAGAAGATGCTGGCCTTTATCCGGGAAAACGACATCTGCGTGTTGGCCACCGCCCATGGACAGGAGCCCCACGCCTCGCTCATGGCCTATCTGCCCGGCGACGAGGGGCGCAGGATATATCTGATCACCTCGGCCGAGACCCTGAAGTACCGCAACATCCTGGCCAATCCCCAGGTGAGCCTGCTCATCGACGACCGCCGGGGCGCTGAACCGGGCGGCCCGCTGAAGGCCCTCACCGTGGGCGGGGCCTGCGCTCCCGCGCCGGATGCACAGCAAGAAGAGCTGAAGGCCCGCTTCGCCCAGCGCATGCCCCACTTGGCCGGGATCACCGCCGATCCGGCGGCCAAGGTGCTGGTGGTCACGGTGCGCACCTTGCAACTATTGGCCGGGCCCACCGAATCCAGCTACCTGGAGTTGGGTTGAGCAGGCCTCGGCCTTGACAGCCTCCCGGCCCCCAAGGTAAATTTTCCCTCGTTTTTCAGCCAGGCCAGGCAGTTAGGCGGCCCCATCATCGCCAAGCGAAGAGGGGCGTCCGGCAGCGGCCGCAGAAGAAGGAAACATCTGGTGAAAAAGCGTAATCTGCCTCCCGTCCCTCCGGAGATTCAGGCCCTGGTGCCCTACAAGCCGGGTAAGCCCATCGAGGAGCTGGAGCGGGAGCTGGGCATAAGCGGGGCCATAAAACTGGCCAGCAACGAGAATCCCTTGGGCACCTCGCCCAAGGCCCAGGAGGCCATGGCCAAGGCCCTGGCCGGTCTTAACCGCTACCCGGACGGCGCGGGCTATGAGCTGCGCCAGGCCCTGTCCCGGCGTTTCGGCCTGTCCCAGGACCAGATCGTCTTGGGCAACGGCTCCAACGAGATCATCGAGCTGCTGTGCCGGGCCTTCTTGCGCCCCGGCGATCTGGCCCTGGCCGCCTCGCCCTCGTTCCTCATGTACTCCAAGCTGGTGCAGGTGGCCGGGGGCCGCCTCCAGGAGGTGCCGCTCAAGGACTTCCGCCTGGACCTCAACGCCCTGGCCGAGGCCATCGAGCCGCGCACCCGCCTGGTGTTCGTGAACAACCCGGACAACCCGGCGGGCACCGCCTTCAGCGGCAAGGAGTTCCGGGCGTTCCTGGACAAGGTGCCGGACGGGGTGATCGTGGTCTTGGACGAGGCCTACATCGAGTTCGCCTCCGACCCCGAGGTGGCCCAGGGCACCGACTTCCTGGATCACGAGGTGCCGGTGGTGGTGATGCGCACCTTTTCCAAGGCCTACGGCCTGGCCGGGCTCAGGGTGGGCTTCGGCCTGGGGCCGGTGGAGGTCATGGGCATCCTGCACCGGGTACGCCAGCCCTTCAACACCAGCATCCTGGCCCAGGCCGCCGGAACCGCCGCCCTGGCCGACGAGGAGTTTTTCCAAAAGACCCTTCAGGTCACCTGGCAGGGGCTCAAGGATTTCTACGCCTGCTTCGAGGAGTTGGGCCTGATGTACGTGCCCAGCCAGACCAACTTCGTGCTGGTCAAGGTGGGGCCCCAGGCCTCGCAGGTGGCCGACGAGCTGCTCAAACGCGGGGTGATCGTGCGCAAGATGGCCTCCTACGGCCTGCCCGAGTACCTGCGCATCAGCGTGGGCCTGCCCCAGGAAAACCAGCGCTTCATGGATGAGCTCAAGGCCATCCTGAGGGAGAGCTAGCCCCGGTGGTGGTCACCGTGGACGGACCGGCCGGATCGGGCAAATCCTCGGCCAGCCGCCTTTTGGCCCGCAAGCTGGGCTTCGCCTTCTTGGACACCGGCGCCCTGTACCGGGCCATCGCCCTGGCCGCCCAGTGGGATGATATGCAGGACCAGGGCGAGGACAAGCTGGCCGCCTGGCTGCGCAAGGTGCCCTTGGAGGCCATATCCCAGGACGGCAGCTTCCTGGTGCTCCTGGGCGGGCAGGACGTGGAGCCCTACATCCGCAACGAGGCCATCAGCCAGTTGGCCAGCCGCCTTTCGGCCCTGGCCCCGGTGCGGGAGCATCTTTTGGGCCTGCAACGGTCCGCCGGGCGGGACGGGGACCTGGTGGCCGAGGGCCGGGACATGGGCACCGTGGTCTTTCCCCAAGCCGAAGCCAAGTTTTTCCTCACCGCGGGGGAGCAAGAGCGGGCCCGCCGCCGTTGGCTGGAACTGAAGCAACGCGGTCAACAGGTTGATTTGGCGGAGGTCTTGGCCGACCTGCGCCAAAGGGACCAGCGCGACAGTGAGCGCAGCCTGAGCCCCCTGCGCCCCGCCGAGGACGCCGTGGTGCTGGACACCACCCCCCTGAGCCTTGCCGAGGTGGTGGACACCCTGGCCCAAAAGGTGCGGGAACGGCGCACAAGCCCACATCGATAGGTCAATGAAACCTTGTAAAATACAGTACTTTCTGGTAGGAAGACTTAATTTTACAAGTTGCGGAGTATCGGCCGTAATCCCGGCCGATGCTGCCGCGTGGCTAAACCATTAGGAGCTAAAGCGAATTAACCATGGCCGATAACGATCTTACCAAGGACTTGGTGGTGGAAGGCGCCGCCGAGACCGGCGAAGAAACCCCCGCCTCCGAGAGCCCCGCCCCCGAGACCACTGCCCCCGAGAGCCCTGCTTCCCAGGAAGGAGACCTGACCCCTGAGGAGCTTGAACTGGCCTACGAACAGTCGATGAAGGAGATCCAGGAAGGCGAAGTCGCTCGGGGCACCATCGTGGCCATTGAAAACGACTACGTGGTGGTGGACATCGGTTACAAGTCCGAGGGTCAGATCGGCATTAACGAGTTCCGCGACGCCGACGGCGTGATCAAGGCCGAGGTCGGCCAGCAGGTGGACGTGCTGCTGGAGCGGGCCGAGGACGAAGACGGCACCATCATCCTGTCCAAGGACAAGGCCGCCAAGATCAAGGTGTGGGACGAGATCAGCCGGGTGTACAACGACGACGGCATGATCCACGGCACCATCGTGGGCCGCGTCAAGGGCGGCATGAGCGTGGACATCGGGGTCAACGCCTTCCTGCCCGGCAGCCAGGTGGATCTCAGGCCCGTGCGCAACCTGGACTCGCTGATCGGCCAGGAATTCGACTTCAAGATTCTCAAGTTCAACAAGAAGCGCGCCAACATCGTGCTTTCGCGCCGGGTCCTTTTGGAGGAAGAGCGCGAGCACAAGAAGAAGAAGACCCTGCAGGTGCTGGAAGAGGGCCAGGTCATGGAAGGCGTGGTCAAGAACATCACCGACTACGGCGTCTTCGTGGACCTGGGCGGCATCGACGGCCTGCTGCACATCACCGACATGAGCTGGGGCCGGGTGGGTCATCCCTCCGAGATGTTCAACATCGGCGACGAGATCACGGTCAAGGTGCTCAACTTCGATCGCGACCGCGAGCGGGTGAGCCTGGGCCTGAAGCAGCTCAAGGAAGATCCCTGGCTCAACGCCTCCGAGCGCTACCCCGTGGGCACGCGCATCAACGGCCGCGTGGTGAGCCTGGCCGACTACGGCGCATTCGTCGAGGTGGAAGAGGGCATCGAGGGCCTGATCCACGTCAGCGAGATGTCCTGGACCCGCAAGGTGCGTCATCCTTCCAAGATCGTCAACGTGAACGACATGGTCGAGGCGGTGGTGCTTTCCATCAGCCCCGAGCAGAAGCGCATCAGCCTGGGCATGAAGCAGGTCGAGCCCAACCCCTGGGACGTCATTGCCGAGAAGTACCCCGTGGGCACCACCATCGAGGGCCGCATCAAGAACATCACCGACTTCGGCCTGTTCATCGGCATCGACGAGGGCATCGACGGCCTGGTGCACATCTCCGACATCTCCTGGACCAAGCGCATCAAGCACCCCGGCGAGCTGTTCAAGAAGGGCGACGAGGTCCGGGCCATCGTGCTCAACATCGACCGCGAGAACGAGCGCTTCTCCCTGGGCATCAAGCAGCTTGAGGGCGATCCCTGGGAAGAGATCCCCAACAAGTACCGCGTGGGCACCAAGGTCAACGGCGTTATCACCAACGTCACCGACTTCGGCCTGTTCGTGGAGCTGGAAGAGGGCGTCGAGGGTCTGGTCCACGTCAGCGAAATCTCCGAGGACAAGATCAAGACTCCCGTGGGCATGTTCAACGTGGACGACGTGATCGAGGCCAAGGTGGTCAGCGTGAACCGCCGCGAGCGCAAGATCGGCCTGTCCATGCGCCGCATGGACGAGGAAGCCGAGCGTCAGGTCTACAGCGAGTACGTGAACTCCACCCAGGCCGCCACCAGCAACCTGGGCGCCCTGCTCAAAGAGGGTCTGGCCCTGAAAGAAGACGAGGAGAACGGGGACGAGTCCGACAAGGACTAGCAGCAAGTTCCCGGAACGACCTTTATGAGAAAACATCCCCTGGCCGTGGCCATTGGGGTATGTGCCCTGATCGTGGCCTTGTTCGGCGGAGCCCTGGTGCTTATTAAGCCAGGGCTCCGCCCGCGGGCCCTTTTCGGCGGCAAGATCGCCGTGGTTCCCGTCAACGGACTCATCGAATCATCCGCGCTGTTCAACGAGACTCTCATCCGCCTTCGGCGCGACGACTCCATCCAAGCCATTATCATCCGCGTGGACTCCGGGGGCGGCGGCGCGGCCGCGTCCCAGGAGATGTACATGGAGGTGGCCCGCACCGCCAAAGTCAAACCGGTGGTGGGCTCCATGGGCGGGGTGGCCGCCAGCGGGGGCTATTACTTGCTGGCCGCTTGCAGCAAGATAGTCGCGGCCCCGGCCACGGTCACCGGCTCCATCGGGGTAATCGCCACCATCCCCGACCTGCACCAGCTCTTGGAAAAATTGGGGGTGAAGGTGCAGATTCTGCGCTCGGGCAGCCTCAAGGGAGCGGGAATCCCTTCCCGGCCCCTCAGCGAGGCCGAGCGGGCCAACCTGCAAGAACTCATCGACCAGACCTACCAGCAGTTCGTGTCCGACGTGGCCAAGGGACGTCACATGAAGTACGAGCAGGTAAAGGCCCTGGCCAACGGCGGGGTCTTCACCGGGGCCAAGGCCAAGCAGCTGGGCCTGGTGGACGAGCTGGGCAACTTCCAGGACGCGGTGACGCTGGCCGCCCGCCTGGCGGGCATCAAGGGCCAACCCACCCTGGTGTGGCCCGATAAGAAGGGCGGCTTCTGGTCGGAGCTGCTGCGCGAACAGGCCGGCCTGTTCATCAAGGACCTGGCCGCCCAATTGGGAGCCATGCCCGGCCTGGCCTTCCGTTGGCCCGCCTCGCCCCTTAGCCAGTGAAAGCGGCGGTAAATCCCCTCGCCTTTGTGCGTTCCTTCTGGGCCCCCATGCGGGGGCTGCGCCTTTTGTGGGACCACAAACGCCTGTGGCCCTTGGCCGCGGCGCCTTTTTTCCTCAACCTGATCTTGTTCGGCCTGGCCTTTTGGCTTAGCTACGCCTACCTGGGCGGCTGGGTGCGGGGCCTATTGCCCGGCGGCGACGGCTGGTGGTGGGCCGCGCTGCTCTACCTGCTGCTGGTGCTGGTGGTGCTGGCCCTGCTGGTGGTGCAGGTATATCTGTTCGCCGTGGTGGGCCGGGTGGTGGCCGAGCCCTTTTTGGACCTGCTCACCCGGCGCACCGAGGCCCTGGCCCAGGGCATGCCTCCCGGAGCGCCTTGGGCCGACAGCGGCCTGGTGCGCGACGTCCTCAGGGTGCTGAAGCAAAGCCTCAAGCGCCTACTCATCTACCTGGCGGTGATGCTGCCCCTGCTGCTCATCAACCTCATCCCGGGGGTGGGGGCCATGGTCTACGCGGTGCTGGCCTGGCTGTTCACCGCCTACTTCCTGGCCCTGGAGTTCATGGACTACCCCCTGGACCGCCGGGGCCTGAGCCTCAAGGAAAAGTCTCGCTACGTGCGGGGCATGGGCCTGGGCTGGCTGGGCTTCGGCAGCGCGGTGCTGGTGATGGGCCTGGTGCCGGTGGTGAACTTCGCCCTGTTGCCCCTGGCGGCCATGGGCGGCACTTTGCTATATCTGGAGCGCCCTCTGTCCGCTGAATGATCGGCTTCGCCAGGAAGCGCCATGCCGCGTTGGCGGCATCGCTTAGATCTCGGCGTAGGTAGACTAGGCCTGCGTCCCTCGTTCCTCTGCCGCCTTGCCCTGCGGCGACTAGCCGCCCCGATGGGGTTCGCCCGACGGAATATCCTTTTGTTGTAGGATTGGCTTGCTTGTCGCCGCCTTCACCGGCCTTTTGCCAATCTGCACCATCTTGCCTTTGGTGGTAAAATTTTTTGTTTATGACCGAATTGAGCGAGGCGCCGGACGAATTATGCCGCAGGCTCCCGACATAGACCTGGCCCAGGCCGAGCCCGAGTTCAGCCGCAACTTGGCCCTGTTGGGCATCGGGCTCAGCGTGTTCATGGGCACCATGGACATCAGTATCGTCGTCATAGCTCTGCCCACCTTGATGCACGACCTGAAAGCCTCCCTGGCCACCATCGAGTGGGTGGTGGTGAGCTATGCTCTGGTCATCACCTCGCTTATGCTCGGGGTGGGACGCCTGGGCGACATGTTCGGCAAAAAGCGGGTATACCTCCTGGGCATCCTGGTGTTCGGGGCGGGCTCGGCCCTTTGCGGCCTGGCTACCAGCGCCTGGTCCCTCATCGTCTTCAGGGGGGTGCAGGCAATCGGAGCGGTGATGATGCAGGCCCTGGGCATGGGCATAATCACCGAGATTTTCCCAGCCGCCCAGCGGGGGCGGGTGATGGGCATCATGGGCACGGCCGTGTCCCTGGGCCTGGCCGTGGGGCATCCCCTGGGAGGCCTGCTGGTGGGCACCGTTGGCTGGCGGGCCATCTTTTTCGTCAATCTCCCGGTGTGCCTGCTTTCCTGGTACATGGTCTCGCGCTACGTGCCGGGGGACAATAACGGCAGCGGTAGCGAGCGCTTTGATTCCCTGGGAGCCCTAATACTGTTTTTGGCCCTTATCTGTTACGCCCTGGGCATGACTCTGGGCCAGCACCACGGCTTCGGCTCCGGTCTGTCCCCCCTGCTGTTCGGAGGCGCCATCTTGGGGGTGGCGCTCTTCCTCTGGGTGGAGGCCCACTCCAAGGAGCCCATGATGCCCTTGAGCCTGTTCAAGGACCCCCAGTTCGGCCTGGGCCTGTTGATGGGCTGGATCGCCTTTCTTATCCTGGGCGGGGTGTTCATCATACCCATCTATTTGCAGGTGGCCGAGGGCTACTCCCCTCAGCAGACCGGCTTTCTCATGCTGGTGGTGCCCTTGAGCATGGGCGTGGTTTCGCCCCTGGCGGGATGGTGCGCCGACCGCTTTGGGGCCCGGGTGGTCAGCCTGATCGGTTTGCTGTTGCTGGTGGGCGGCTGCCTGACCTTGAGCGGCATCACCCTGCACATATCGGTGTTGGAGTATGTCATGCGGGTGTTGCCCCTGGGATTGGGCCTGGGGCTGTTTCAGGCGCCCAACACCAGCTCCATCATGGGGCGGGCCCCACGCCACCGCCTGGGGGTGTCCTCGGGCCTGGTGTCGCTCTCACGCACCCTGGGCAACACCTCCGGGGTGCCGCTCATGGGCGCGGTGTTCAGCCTCTACTTTTTGGCGGCGGCTCCGGGCGCGGACCAGGCCAACCTCATGGAAGCCCCGCCCCAGGCCATGGTGGCCGGGGTGGCGGGGGCCTTCCGGCTGGCCGCCTGGCTGGGCACCAGCGCGTTGGCCCTGGCTCTATATTCTTGGTGGTTGAAGCATCACAGGCTCAAGGCCGCCCGCGGCGGCTAAGCCTTCCCTGTCCCGTCCGGGTTCAGCCGCGGCAGTAGTCCACGATGGCCGCCACGTGGATGGCCGCGGTGTTCAAAAAGGGCAGGCCCAGCTCGTCCCGGCCCAGGATCAGCGGCAGTTCGGTGCAGCCCAAAATCACCGAGTCGATGCCCTGCTTGCGTTTCATGTGCGAGACGATCTTCAGAAGCTCCTCCCGGGTGGAGTCCTTGAAAATCCCCAACTCGATCTCGGTGTCCAGGCGCTTCTGGATCAGCTCCCGGTCCTCGGGCGGCGGCACCTGAACCTCCACGCCCCTGGGGGCGAAGCAATCCTGATAAAGTTGCGAGTCCATGGTGAGGCGAGTGCCCAGGAGCCCCGGCCGCTTGAGGCCCATGGCCAGGGCCCGTTCCAGGGTGGTTTCCACGATGCTGATCAGGGGCAGGGGAGAGCGGGAGCGCACCTCATCAAAGGCCAGGTGGGGGGTGTTGGAGGCGATGGCCGCGAACTGGGCTCCGGCCCGGTGCAGGGCCTGCACGCTCTCTAGGAGCATCTCGGCCACCCGGTCCCACTGGCCGGCGTTGGCCCGGCGCATGAGCGGGGCCAGGCTCAGGCTGTGGATGAATATCTCGGGGTAGTTGTAGTCCGCCCCCGCGGCGGCGAAGGCGCTGATGATGCCTTTGTAATAGTCCAAGGTGGATTCGGGCCCCAGCCCGCCGATCAAACCGATTTTTCGCATGATCCCCCCATTGGCCGCGCCGGGATCTCAGGTGCGGAACTCCTCCACCGGTCCGGCGCCTTCACGGATGATTTCGGGCTGGTCGTCCACCAGACTGATGACGCTGGAGGGTTCGCCGGGCACCGGCCCGCCGTCCACCACCATGTCCAGTTGCTTGCCCAACAGCTCTTCTATTTCCCAGGCGTGCAAGAACTCGCGCCCGTCGGGATCGGTGGCCGTGGCGCTGGCCAGGGGGCGGCCCAGGGCCTGCACGATGGCCAGGGGTATGGGGTGGCCCGGCACCCTGATGCCCGCGGTCTTGCGCCGGGTGAGCATCATGTCCGGCACCTCGCGGCTGCCGGTGAGCACGAAGGTGTAGGGGCCGGGCAGCAGGCGCTTGAGGGTCTTGTAGGCGTAGTTGGTCACCAGGGCGTAGCGGCTGAGGTCGCTGAGGTCCGGGCAGATGAAGGAGAAGGGCTTGGATTCGGGCTGGCCCTTGATCTGGTGCAGGCGCTTCAGGGCCTTTTTGTTGTGGATGTCGCAGCCCAGGCCATAGAGGGTGTCGGTGGGATAGGCCACCACCCCGCCGTTTTCCAAGACCTCCACCACCCGCTTGATGAGGCGCGGCTGGGGGTTCTGGGGGTTGATCTCCAATAGCACGGTGTTAATCTCCTCCCGGCGATGACCCGCTTGCGGCAAAACCGGGATGCGTGTTCATAGTCTAAATGGCTAGCTGGGCGACACTTGCTTGTAAATATAATATAGCAGCATCTTGGGGGCCAGCATGCTTTGCAAGGGGAACACCGAGGACAAGGGCCCGCGGAAGGTGCGGACCAAACAGGGTAGCGCCCGGCGGGGAGGCATGGCCAGGCACAAGAGTGCCCAATAGTTCCACAAGGCCTGACTCACCTTTTCGCGGCGATAGTTGCCGTCGGTGGCCAGGTGCCGGTACAGTTTTACCAGCCAACGTTCCACTTCATCCGGTCGCTGGGTCAGCTCGGCCCAGTTCCCCAGGGCCAGATCTTGGTGCAGCGCCAATTCTTCGCTGGAGAATTTTACTCCTATATCCTCGAGGATGCGGGCGCGGATGCTGTTGGAGGTCTTGGTCTGGGCGACGCGGTGAACGACCGTGGTTTGGTCACCATGCCGCCGGTAGCGGTAAAGTATTTTTTCAATGGCGCCCAGTTCTCCCGCCTTGGAAAGTTGATAAATGAAGTCATAGTCCTCGGCGTGCGGGCAGCTCGGATCGTAAGTAATGCCAAATTGACGCTGCAATGATCTGCGAAACATTAAACCGCCGTGCGGCATCACCAGGTTGAACACCAGATCGACCTTGAGGCGCTCCGGATCGTTGGACACAAGCCATTTGTCATCCATGGGCTTATCGGAGAAAAGCTCGACGCTGACCCCGCAGGCCGCCAGGCGGGGATTGCTTTCCATGAACAGGTATTGCTCTTGAAGCCTTTGCGGCAGGCTCAGGTCGTCTGAGTCCATAATGGTCACGTAATGTCCGCGCGCATGGCGCAAGCCCCGGTTCAGGGTGGCGATGGCCCCCAGATTGTCGGGATTTTCAAGGAACCTTATTCTCGGGTCCTGGTAAGACATGATGACTTGACGGCTCTGGTCGCTGGACCCGTCGTTTATTATCAACAGCTCGAAACTGGTGAAGGTTTGCTTCAGAATGCTTTCGATGGCAGGCCCTACAAAAGACTCCCGATTGTAAACGGGCATTAATACGGTAATGGCCGGGTGAGCGGGCATAGATGGCTCCTGGTCCAGTGCGCGGTCGAATTGATAGATGTAGGGCAGGTGGGTTGTAAGAGCCCCGGCAATCGCGCCGGTAATTTTCCGGCAGGCTGCCGGCTCGCAGGAAAGACAAAGAGGAAGCGGCCGCGAGGGCCGCTTCCCAGCACACCTATAAGCAGGGGGCTTTAGGCCTAGAAGGGAATGTCGTCGTCCGTGGAGGGCGGGCCACCGAAGTCGTTGCCGCCGCCGTAGCCGCCGCCTCCCTGGCCGCCGCCACCGCCTTGGCCGCCCTGACCGCCCTGACCGCCCAGGAACTGGATGTCACGGGCCACGATTTCGGTCATGTATTTGCGCTCGCCGCTCTGGTCTTCCCAGGAACGGGTGCGGATGGACCCCTCGACGTAGACCTGGCGGCCCTTGGACAGATACTGGGCCGCGATCTCGCCCAGCTTGGTCCAGGCCACGATGCGGTGCCATTCGGTGCGCTCCTGCATATTGCCGTCGCGGTCCTTGAAAGACTCGCTGGTGGCTAAGCGGAAGGTGCACACCGCGGTGCCGCTTGGGGTATACTTCAATTCCGGGTCTGCACCCAGGTTGCCGATGAGAATGACTTTATTGACGCCGCGGGCCATTAGACAACTCCTTTGGATTTAGACGTTGACTGTAACACAAGCTGAAAAGGGGCCGCAACAGTTGGCGGCTGGGAAAGAGGAAAAGAGCCGTTGGTGGCGTCCCCTGCGCTACCTCTGGTCGGGCTGGGGCATGTCCTGGATGGTGCTGTTGACCATCCCCCTGTCCCTGGCGGTGATAATCGGCGGTGCGTTGGGGATAAGCGCCCACAAGCTGCAATGGGCTCCCCGGGCCTGGGCCAGCCTGCTCATGTGGGGCATACACTGCCGGGTGCGCCTGGTGGGCGGGGACAAGCTGCAACCGGGGGAAGCCTACGTGTTCGCGGGCAATCACGCCTCTGCCCTGGACATACCCTCCCTGCAATCGGTGATGCCCAAGAACTTCCGCTGGGTGGCCAAAAAGGAGTTGTTCTCCATACCCCTTTTCGGCCCGGCCCTGACCGCCGCGGGCAACATTCCCGTGGACCGCTCGGCCAGCCGCCAGGCCATGCAGAGCCTGATCCTGGCCAGCCGCCGGGTGAGCGACGGGGCCAGCGTGGTGATCTTTCCCGAAGGCACCCGCTCCGACGACGGCAACCTTTTGCCTTTTAAAAGCGGCGGGTTCCTCTTGGCCATCAAGTCGGGCAAGCCGGTGGTGCCCTTTTATCTGCACGGCACCCGCCAGGCCATGGCCAACGACCGCTTTCTGTTGGACCCCGGCCCCATCGAGGTGATCCTGGGCGATCCCATCCCCACCGTCGGCCGCAAGGCCGGGGAGCGCGAGGACCTGTCCGACTTGGTGCGGGAGCGCATACTTGAGTTGCAGAGACAGGCCGGGGAAGGGCCTCCGGTTGACAGGCCCGCAACCGCCGCCTAGATTGTATCCCCAAAGCCTCTGCCAGGCTCGAAAGAGGAAGCGATTTGTCCGCCAAGCGCCTTAAAAAGACCGCCAAGCCCCGCAAGGCCAAGGCCGCCAAAGCCCCGAAGCCCAAGTCCGCAGCGCTGGGCCGGACCCTGGCCGCCCTGGCCCAGGTGGGGCGGGCCATCGGGGCGGCCCTCTTGGCGCTGCTGGCCCTGGGCGTGGTCCTGTCCCTGGCCTGGTACAGCGCGGCCGACCCCTCGCCCCTGCACGAAGTGAAGGGCGCGGCGGGCAACTTGCTGGGCGAGCCCGGCGCGGCCCTGGCCGCCGTGGCCTACGATGTGTTCGGCCTGGGGGCCTGGTGGCTGGTGATCCTGCCCCTGCCGGCCGCCTGGCTCTTGTGGTCCGGCCGCGCCGCCGGGCGCATGCTGCCCTTTTGGGCCGCGGGCCTGGGCCTGCTGGTGTCCTCCGCCGCCGTTTTGGGCGCGACGGGCGGCAGCCTGAGCCTGGGCGGGGCTCCCCTGCCGGTGGGCGGCGGCGCGGGCCGGGCGGTGGCCCTGAGCCTGGGCCAGGTCGGCGCCTGGCTGGCCTGGGGCTTGCCCCTGCTGGTGGCGGCCCTGGCCCTGGGCCTGGCGGCCTGGGCCCTGTGGCCCCTGCTGGGTCCCTTGCTGCGCTCCCCGGCGGTGGACGGCCCCTTGGCCGATCAGGCGGTGTCCCCGCTCAGCCTGCAACCGGGCAGCCTTCCCGCGCCCGCCTCCGAGCCTGAGCCGGAGCCGGAGCACGAGATAGTCATTTCCCGCCCCGAGCCGGCCCCGGAGCCGGCGGCCCCGCCCGCCATGCCCGCGCCTTCGCCCGTGGCCTCTTTCGCCGCCGAAGGCGACGGCCCGGTGATCAAGCCCAAGCTGGCCGGTGGCGCCTCCGCCTCGGGGGTGGTGGCTCCCTCGCCCAAGAAGGGGCGCTTCAAGCTGCCCGACCTGGATCTGCTGGACCCCGGCCCCGGCCCAGCCCCGCCGGAGCAGGCCGAGGCGCTCCGGGCCACCAGCAAGGTGTTGGAGGAAAAGCTCAGCGACTTCGGGGTGCACGGCGCGGTGCGCGAGGTGGCTCCCGGCCCGGTGGTCACCCGCTTCGAGTTCAAGCCCGCGCCGGGCGTGAAGATAAGCAAGGTGGCGGGCCTGGCCGACGACCTGGCCATGGTGATGCGGGCCAAGTCCATCCGCATCGTGGCCCCCATCCCGGGCAAGGCGGTGATCGGCATCGAGATCCCCAACCCCACCCGGGAGATGGTGGCCTTGCGCGAACTACTCTCGGCCCAGGTGTACCAGAAGGCCATCGGCCGTCTCACCGTGGCCGTGGGCAAGGACATCCTGGGCCATCCCATGGTGACCAACCTGGCCCGCATGCCCCACCTGCTCATCGCCGGGGCCACCGGCGCGGGCAAGAGCGTTTTCATCAACTGCCTGGTGCTGTCCATCCTCTACCGCTGCACCCCGGAGCAGGTGCGCATCCTCATGGTGGACCCCAAGCGCATCGAGCTTTCCGCCTACAGCGACATTCCCCATCTGCTCTACCCCATCATCACCAGCCCCAAGGAGGCCACCGCCGGGCTGCGCTGGGCGGTGCGGGAGATGGAGCGGCGCTACGAGCTTCTGGCCGAGGTGGGGGTGAAGAACATCGAGTCCTTCAACCGCCGCCTGGCCGACAAGGGGCCCATCCCCACCCCCGTGGGCGTGGACAACAACGGCCGCGAGTTCCTGGAGCCCTTGCCCTACATCCTGGTGTTCATCGACGAACTGGCCGACCTGATGATGGTCAGTTCCAAGGAGGTGGAGAGCCTCATCACCCGCCTGGCCCAGATGGCCCGGGCGGCGGGCATCCACCTGATCCTGGCCACCCAGCGCCCCAGCGTGGACGTCATCACCGGCCTGATCAAGGCCAACTTCCCGGCCCGCATCTCCTTCAAGGTGGCCAGCCGGGTGGATAGCCGCACCATCCTGGACCAGCAGGGGGCCGAGCACCTGCTGGGAAGCGGCGACATGCTCTTCGTGCCGCCGGACACCTCCGGGGTCAGCCGTCTGCACGGGGCCTTTGTCAGCGAGGAGGAGATCGACCGGGTCACCGCCTTCTGGAAGAGCCAGGCCCGACCCGAGTACGACGAGAGCGTGGTGGCCGCCACCAGCGAAGACGGCAACGGCGAGGGCGGGGCGGGCGACGACGAGCTGTACCCCGAGGCGGTGGCCCTGGTGCGCGAAAGCGGCCAGGCCTCCATCAGCTACGTGCAGCGCCGCCTCAAGGTGGGCTACAACCGGGCGGCCAACCTCATCGAGCAGATGGAGCGCGACGGAATCGTGGGGCCCAGCGAGGGCTCCAAACCCCGCCAGGTGTTGATGCGGGATTAAGGCATAGCGTGCGAGCGATCAGCATGAAAATTTTGGCGTGCCTGGCGGTTCTGCTCCTGTTGGGGCAGGGCGCGGCCCTGGCCGCCCCCCAGGACAAGCCCGAGTCTCCCTCCCTGTTGGCCCAGCGGGTGCAGGCGCGCTATCGCCAGGTGCAAAGCCTGTCCGCCGACTACCAGCGGGCCAGCAGCTTCGTGTCCCTGGGGGCCCAGAGCGGCGGCCGCCAGGTTGTCGGCTCGGGCCGCCTGACCTGGGCCCGGCCCCTGAAGCTGCGCCTGGAGCAGGACACCCCGCGCCGGGAGCTGATCATCACCGGCGGTGACGCCGCCTGGTGGGTGCGGCCCCAGCGTAAGCAGGCAGACCTCTACCCCCTCAGCCAGTTCACCAGCGGGCTCACCTCGCTCCTGGACGCCTTGGGCGGCCTGGACAGCCTGGAAAAGGACTACAAGGTGCAGGAGGCCACGGTCAAGGAGAACCAGGCCGCGCCAGAGGGCAGCGCGCTGCTGGCCCTGGAGCCCCGCCAGCGCCGGGCCGACCTTAAGGAACTGGTGCTGGTTTTCGCCAAGGACAGTCTGGACCTGCGCGGCTTCGTCCTCTACAACCTGGTGGGAGACCGCACCGCCTACAGCTTCAGCAACCTGAAGATCAACCCGGCCACCACGCCGGAGATGTTCGCCTATGAGCCGCCGGTGGACTACCGCATGGTGGACCACCGCCCCCTGCCGGGCCTCAAGGGCGCAGTGGGCAAGTGAGCCCCGCGCCCCACAGCGTGCTGGTCCTGGGCGGGGCCAAGAGCGGCAAGAGCTCCTACGCCCAGGCTCTGGCCGAGGGCTGGGGCGGGCGGCTGGTCTATGTGGCCACGGCCCAGGCTCACGACGAGGAGATGACCAAGCGCATCGCCCGCCACCAGGCCGACCGGGGCAATGCCTGGTCCACCCTGGAGGAGCCCCTGGAGTTGGAAAAGGCCCTGAAGCGGGCCGACGCGCCGGGAACCGTGTTCCTGGTGGACTGCCTCACCCTGTGGCTGAGCAATCTGGTGCTGGGGGCCGAGCTGGACGACGATCAAGTGAGCGAGCGGAGCGAGGCCCTGGCCGCGCTGCTGCCCGGCCTTGAGGCCCGCGTGATCCTGGTGGCCAACGAGGTAGGCCTGGGCATCGTGCCCGAAAACGCCTTGGCCCGCCGCTGGCGCGACCTGGCCGGCTCCTTGAGCCAGCGCCTGGCCCGCTCCTGCGACGCGGTACTGCTGATAACCGCCGGTCTGCCCCTGGCCCTCAAAGGCGGGCCGTTGCCCCTGGATTGAGTTAGGAGACGCAATGAGCACCTTGGAAAGCATCATCGAGCGCATCAAGCCCCTGGACCCCAGCGCGGGCGAGGCGGCCCAGGCCCGCCTGGACGACCTGACCAAGCCCTTGGGCTCCCTGGGCCGTCTGGAAGAGCTGGCCCGGCGGCTGGCCGAGATTCGCGGCACCGCCCAACTGGCCCAGCCCCTGGCCGCGGTGGCCGTGTTCGCCGCCGACCACGGCGTGGCCCGGGCCGGGGTGAGCCCCTATCCCGCCGAGGTGACCCCCCAGATGGTATTCAACTTCCTGGCCGGGGGCGCGGGCATCAACGTGCTGGCGCGCCACTCCGGGGCCCAGGTGCGGGTGGTGGACGTGGGGGTCAACTACGACTTCGACGACACCCCCGGCCTCATCAAGGCCAAGGTGGCCAAGGGCACCGCCAACCTGTTGCAAGAACCGGCCATGACCCTGGAGCAGGCCCGCCAGGCCATCGCGGTGGGGGCCCAGACCTCGGCCCAGCTCATCGAAGAGGGCCACGACCTGCTCATCCCCGGCGACATGGGCATCGGCAACACCACCCCCTGCGCGGCGCTCACCTCGGTGCTGTGCGGCCAGCCGGTGGCCGCGGTCACCGGCCGGGGGGCCGGGCTGGACGAGACTGGCCTGGTGCAGAAGATCAAGATAATCGAGCAGGCCCTGGCCCTGCACCAGCCATCGGCGGAGCGTCCCCTGGAGGCCCTGGCCGCGGTGGGCGGCCTCGAGATCGCGGCCATCTGCGGCTACATCCTGGAGGCCGCCGCCCAGGGCGTGCCGGTGATCCTGGACGGCTTCATCGCCGGTTCCGGGGCTCTGATGGCTTCGCGTCTGTGCCCGGCGGTCAAGGACTATCTTTTCGCCGGGCACTGCTCGGTGGAGATCGGCCACCAGGTGCAGCTGGAGGCCCTGGGGCTCACCCCCATCCTGAACCTGAACCTGCGCCTGGGCGAAGGCACCGGCGCGGCCCTGGCCCTGAACGTGCTCCGGGCGGCGGTGGCCATATACAACGAGATGGCCACCTTTGCCGACGCCGGGGTCACTGGGCATCAGAGCTAAAGAATGAAGAGCTTCCTGTTGGCCTTGCAGTTCCTCACCGTGGCCACGGTGAACTCCGGGCTCAGGGCCGACTCCCTGGACCTGGCCCGCTCCCGGGCCTGGTACTCGGTGGTGGGCGGGCTGGTGGGAGTGGTCCTGGCCGGGGCGGCCTGGCTATTGGGCTTCAAGGTGCCGCCCCTGGCCCTGGCCGCTGTATTGGTGGTGCTGTGGGGGGCGCTCACCCGCTTCCTGCATTACGACGGCGTGGCCGACACGGCCGACGCCCTGGTGCACACCACCAGCCGGGAGCGGGCCCTGGAGATCATGAAGGACACCCGCCTGGGCTCCTTCGGGGTGGCCGCTCTGGCCGGGGTGATGCTCATGAAGTTCGGGGCCCTGGCCTCCCTTTCCGGGGCCTCCCTGTGGGGAGCCCTGGTGGCGGCCCCGGCCCTGGGGCGGGCCCTGGCCGGGATATTGGCCGGGCTGACGCCCCCGGCGCGTCCCGGCGTGGGCCTGGGCGCGGCCCTGGCCCAGGAGAGCACCCTGTGGCCGGACGTGATGTGCGGCGCCTGCGCCCTGGCCATCGCCCTTTTGGCCGGGGGGCTGGCCGGAGCGGTGGCCTCCCTGGCCGTGCTCATTCTGGGTTTGGTACTAGGCCTGTGGTTCCGGCGACGCATCGGCGGAGTCACCGGCGACACCCTGGGCGCGGCCATCGAGTTGGGCGAGGTGGCGGCCCTAATGGCATGGTGCGTGGTGGGGTAAAAAATCTTGCCTGCCCCCATGGCCTGTGCTATTCAGACTAATGCCCGGCATAAAACCGGTAGTAAGCCGTATCCGGCTGTCTTTATATAGCTTTTACATATGCCCAAGGAGTTGGCCATGAGTCTGGCCTATGATTTGACCCAGGTTAGCATGCCCGAGGACATAACCCCGGAGATGCTGACCCGGATCGATGAGATTTGCGCGGCCCACCGGGGCAAACCCGGCGCCCTGATCCCGGTGTTGCAAAAATGCCAGGAGGTGGTGGGCTATTTGCCGGTGCCGGTGCAGGAGCGCATCGCCGACAAACTGGGCGTGCCGGGCCATGAGGTCTACGGGGTCACCACGTTCTATTCGTTTTTCTCCATGGAGCCGCGGGGCCGCCACGTCGTCCGGGTGTGCATGGGCACCGCCTGCTACGTGCGCGGCGGCAAGGAGGTCCTGGAGCGCCTGGAGCGCCACTTGAACACCCCGGTGGACACCACCACCGAGGATCGCCGCTTCACCCTGGAGCAGGTGCGCTGCCTGGGCGCCTGCGGCGTGGCTCCGGTGGTGGTAGTGGACCAGGACACCCACCGCAAGGTCATGGCCGACAAGATCGTGGACCTGGTGGAGAACTACGAATAATTCGGCCCAGCCGGTTCGGGGGAGGCTCGCATGTCCCAGATCAGCATTAATGATCTAGCCGAGATTCAGCAGAAATCCCAACAGGCCCAGGCCCTGCGCCACGGCCAAGCAGGGGTGGGGACCCAGCGCATGCATCTGCTCATCTGCGGGGGCACCGGGTGCCAGGCCGCGGGCAGCATAGCGGTGATGAACGCCCTGAGGGCCGAGATCGCCAAGCAGGGGCTCGAGGAAGAGATCGCCGTGGTGGAGACCGGGTGCAACGGCTTCTGCGCCCTGGGCCCGGTGATGGTCACCTACCCCGAGGGCATCTTCTACGTGAACCTGGAGGAGACCGACGTCGCCGAGCTGGTGGAGTCCCACTGCAAAAACGGCGAGCCGGTGGAGCGCCTGCTCTACAAGGACCCGGGCACCAAAAAGCGCATTCCCCACATGCGCGACATCCCCTTCTTCGCCCTGCAAAGGCTCATCGCTCTCAAGAACCGCAGCATGCTCGACGCCGAGAGCATCGACGAATACATCGGCCAGGGCGGCTACCAGGGCATGGCCAAGGCCCTCAAGGAGATGAGCCCCGAACAGATCGTGGCCGAGGTGAAAAAGTCCGGCCTCCGGGGCCGGGGCGGGGCGGGCTTTCCCACCGGCCTCAAGTGGGAGTTCTGCCAGAAGGCCAGCGGCGACACCAAGTTCGTCTTGTGCAACGCCGACGAGGGCGACCCCGGCGCGTTCATGGACCGCTCCATTTTGGAGGCCGATCCCCATGCGGTGGTGGAGGGCATGGTCATCGCGGCCAAGGCCATCGGCAGCCACCACGGCTACGTGTACTGCCGGGCCGAGTACCCCCTGGCGGTGCACCGGCTGCAACTGGCCATCGACCAGGCCAAGGATTACGGCCTGTTGGGCGAGGACATCCTGGGCACCGGCTTCAGCTTCGACTTGCAGATCTACCAGGGCGCGGGGGCCTTTGTCTGCGGCGAGGAAACCGCGCTCATGCGCTCCATCGAGGGCAAGCGGGGCATGCCCCGGCCCCGGCCTCCCTTCCCGGCCCAAGCCGGGCTGTGGAACAAGCCCACCATCCTGAACAACGTGGAGACCTGGGCCAACATTCCCCAAATCATCAGTAACGGCGGGGACTGGTACGCCTCCATCGGCACCGAGGGCTCCAAGGGCACCAAGGTCTTCGCCCTGACCGGCCACATCAACAACATTGGCCTGGTGGAGGTGCCCATGGGAACTCCGCTCAGGACCATCATCTACGAGATAGGCGAGGGCATCCCCAAGAAGCACCGCAAGTTCAAGGCGGTGCAGTTGGGCGGCCCCTCGGGCGGCTGCATCCCCGAGGAGCATCTGGACACCCTCTGCGACTACGAGGCCATCGTAAAGGCCGGGGCCATCATGGGCAGCGGCGGCATGATCGTCATGGACGACTCCACCTGCATGGTGGACATGGCCCGCTTCTTCATGGACTTCGTGCAGGACGAGTCCTGCGGCAAGTGCACCCCCTGCCGGGAGGGCACCCGGCGCATGTTGCAAATCCTGGAGAAGATCACCGAGGGCAAGGGCGTGCCCGAGGACATCGACACCCTGGAGGAACTGGCCGGGATGATCCAGGAGGCCAGCCTCTGCGGCCTGGGTCAGACCGGACCCAACCCGGTCTTGTCCACCCTGCGCTATTTCCGCGACGAGTACATGGCCCACGTGGTGGACAAGAAGTGCCCGGCCCGCTCCTGCGTGGCTCTGCTGGAGTTCAAGGTGGACGTGGACAAGTGCAAGCAGTGCGGCCTGTGCTTTAAGAACTGCCCGGTGGAGGCCATCTCCTGGAAGAAGAAGGAGCCCGCCTCCATCGACCTGGACAAGTGCATCAAGTGCAAGACTTGCATTGAGAACTGCAAGTACGACGCGATCTACTAGGTTGGTGCTGGATTAATTACGCCCCCGGCTGCGCCAGGCGGCCGGGGGCTTCGTTGTCGGCAGGATCGGACCTCGATGTAGCTTCATCTACACCTCCGGTCCTCGTCTGCCTGCCGTCTCGCCCGCGACCGCCTGGCTGTGCCGCACTTGGAGCGCGAGTTTCGGTTTTACCCAGAATCAAGAAGATCACTTTGGGTTAAAATGGGTGACTGGCCCTTCGTGGCCGGTCCGTTTTAATTTTTCAGCGAACGGCAGGAACATGGACCCCCGCATCACCGCCCTCAACGACGAGCTTTTTTTCATAGAGCGCGGCTGGCTCAACGGCAACCACCTGGTTTTCACCGGCAAGCCCCGCACCCTGATCGACACCGCCTATATCCGCGACCTGGCCGAGACCGAGTCGCTCATCGCCCAGTGCGGCCTGTCCATCGAGGATGTGGAGTTGATCGTCAACACCCACACCCACTGCGACCATATCGGGGGCAACGCGGAGTTCCAGCGCCGCTCGGGCTGCAAGGTGGCCCTGCACCTGGTGGACCGCTACTTCATCGACCAGCGCAACGACTGGGCCACCTGGTGGGGCTATTACCAGCAGGACGCCGAGTTTTTTCCCACCCACTACTCGCTCACCGATGGCGAGGTGCTCACCCTGGGGGACATGAACTGGCTGGTGCTGCATACCCCCGGCCACGCCATGGGCCAGATAGCCCTGCATTGCCTGGACACCGGCTGGCTGGTGAGTGCGGACACCCTGTGGGGCGGCGACTTCGGGGTGCTCACCACCCGCATCGAAGGCCTGGACGCGCCTTTCCGGCTGCGCGAGAGCCTGGAGCGCCTCAGCCGCCTCAAGGTGCAGAAGATTCTGCCCGGCCACGGCCCCATCATCAACGACGCCCCGGCGGCCATCGAGGCCTGCCTGGCCCGGGTGGACGCCTTCCTCCAAGACCCCAAGCGCATGGCCTGGGACCAGGTGCGCAAGATCATGCTCTACGTTTTGTTGATGCGCGGTCCCCAGCACCGCGAAGGCCTGTGGCAGATTCTCATCGCCTCGCCCTGGTTCCCCGAGACGGTGGACATGTACTTTGGCGGCAAGATGGAGGCCACCTTCCAGCAGAGCCTGGATTATCTGATGGAAAGGGGGCTGGTGGAGGTCGATGACGAAGAGCGTCTTGTTTGCACGCTTCCCGCCTAGCGGAAATAACCCAAACTAAATTTCCAGCCGGTTAACGGCGCAGCGCTCTTCCAAGAGCCGCGCCTGATGAGGGTGGCAGGTCAACAGAATGACCTGGCGCTCCTCGGCTACCCGGCAGAGCATGGCCAGGGCAGCGGCCAGGCGTTGGGCGTCGAAGTTCACCAGGGGGTCGTCCAGGATCAAAGGCAGGGGCTCGCCCTGGGCGGTGATCTCCTGGGCCAGGGCCAGGCGCAAACACAAATAGAGTTGGTCCCTGGTGCCGCGGGACAGGGCCGCGATCTCGCGCTCCGGCGCGCCGGGGCCGGAGCGGGCCTTTATCTCCGGCTCGCCCTTGGCCGGGGCCTCGAAGAGGTCGGTGCCCAGCCATTCATAGGCCCCGTCCGTGGCCATGGCCAGATAGCGCCCCGCCTTTTTTAGCAGGCCCGGCTGGGCCTCCAAACGAAACTCCTCCATGGCCCGTCCCAAAAGGGTCTCGGCCAAGAGCAGGGCATCGTGGCGCCGGGCCAGGTCGGCCCGCTCCTGGGCCAGGGCCTCCAGGCGGGCCTGGGCCTGGGCGGCTGGTTCGCTCTTGCCCAGGTGCTCCAGCTCCTTGGCCAGTTCGCCCTTGCGTCTGGCCAGGGCCTGAATCTCGCGGTCCAGGGCGGCCAGGGCCTCGCGGGCCTGCTCCAAGGCCTGCTGGGCCGCATCCGGGGAGGGGGGGCTGAGCAGGGAGGACGGCTCCATCCCTTGCTCGATCTCCGCCACCGCCGCCCGCAGCTTGTCCGCCAGGCGGGAGCGTTCTCTGGCCTGGGCCAGGGCGGGCAGGTCGGCCAGGCTCAATCCGGCCAGATGCCGGGCCAACTCCTGCTCCAGGGAGCGGGCCGCGTCTTGCTCCCGCACCGCCTGCTCCTGCTGGCGGCGGGCGTGGGCCAGGGCGTCCTGGGCCTGGCGGGCCCGCTGGCGCATCTCCTCCAGGGCCGCCTCCATGCCGCCCGTGGCCTGGGGCGCGGCCTGTTTGGCCTGGGCCAAGAGGGCCTCGCGCTTTTGTTCCAGGGCGGCCCGTTCCCGGGCCTGGGCCTCGCGTTCACCCTCCAGGCGGCGGGCCTCGGCCAGGGCCTGGCTCAGGGCCAGGGCTTCGGCTTGGCGCAGCACCGGCGGCAGGCTCTCGGCGGTTTGGCTCAGTTCCTGGTCCGCAGCAGCCTGCTTGGCCTGGGCCTGCTCCAGGGCGGCCTGGGCCTCGCTCAGGCGTTTGCGGGCCCGCTTGTTCTGCCCCCGCCGGTGCAGCCAAAAGCCCAGCAGGGCCAAGCCGCCCGCGGCCAGGCCGCCGCCCAAAGCCCAGGCCCACCAGGGCACCTGGGCCAAGTAGGCCCAAAACATGATCTTGCCGCCGGCCACCAGGGCCATGAACACCAGGCCCAGCCACCACACCGGCTTGCCGGGCGGCGCGGGCAAGGCCTCCAGGGCGCGCCCGGCCTCCTCGGCGGCCTGGGCCGCCTCTTGGGCCTGGCCCCGCAGGCGCTCCACCCGATGGGGGAGCTGGCCGTCGATGACCGCCAGGGCCGCGCTCTCCAGGCCCCACTGCTCCCGCAGGGCCCGCGCCTGGCGGGCGAGGGCGCTTTCCGCCGCCTCCTGCATGCGGTGGGCCGCGTTGAATTCGGAGCGCATCTCCTGCAAGGCGCGCAGGCGCGCCTCCAGGCGCTCCGGCTCGCCGCCGGGCACCAGCTCCGCCGCCTTGGCCTGGGCCTCATTCGCCTCGGCCTGGGCCGCCTGGGCCCGCTTGGTGGCGGCCTGGATCTGACCCGCCAGATCTCGGGCCCTGGCCTCGTCCTGTTCCGTGGCCAGGCCCTGTCGGGTCAAATCTTCTATCTGGGCCAGCAGCCCGGCCCGCCGGGCCAGAGCCTTGGCCTGGTCCAGGCGCTTGCCCGCCTCCTGCATCGCCAACGCGGCGGCGCGGCGCTGTTCGGCCAATTTCTGGTCCTCGGCGGCCAGGCCCTCCAGATCGCGCCGGGCCTGGCGGGCCTGCTCCTCCCGCTGCAGGGCCGAGGCCAGGGCCTCGGTGGCCTGGGCGGTGCGCTCGCTGAGCTGCTTGCTCTCGGCTCCCTTGCGGCGGTCCTCGGCGTAGAGCTTCTCCCGCTCCCCGGCCCAGGCCTGGCGCACGCTCACCGGGTTGGCCACCTCGCCCCGGGTGGCCGCCTCGCTGAAGAAATAGCCCGAGAGCCACTGGCGGGTGGTTTCCAGCTCCTTGCCCGCGCCCCCGGCGTACAGGGCCTGCTGCAAATCGTCCAGCCCGATGCGGGCCACCGTAAGGAAAGACCCCTGGCCCAGGCCCAGGTGCAGCTCGCCCGGCTGGTTGCCGCTGAGATTCACCTCGCGGCCCGCCTGGTCGCGCAGGGTCAGGGTCTCGCGCTTGTCCAGGTGACGGGCTAGCTTGAACACCTGCCCCGAGTCCAGGCGGTAGATCAACTCCCCGCCGGTGTCGCCGCCCTGCCAAGGCTCAAAGGGATGCACCCCGCCCTTGCGGGGGCCGAAGCCGTAGAAAAGCCCGGCGATGAGATGGCTCAGGGTGGTCTTGCCCCGCTCGTTGGGAGCCAGCACCAGGTTGACGCCAGGCGCGAACTCCAACTCCCGCCCGGCGGGCAAGCGGCCGAAGCCGCCTATGCTCAGGCGCTCAAGCCGCATCGTTGTTTTCCCCTCCGCCCTGCCACAGGCCGCGCAGAGCCAGGGAGCGGGCCTCGTCCAGCAGGCCCCGCAGCCAGGCGCGGCGCTCCCCTGGGGACAGGCGGCGCTGGTCCGGGTGCAGGGACTTGGCCAGCTCCTGTTCCAGGGCGGCCAAGGCCTCGTCGTCGGCCTCCGCCTCGGCCATCAGGGCCAGGGTGCGGCCCAGCACGTCGGGACGGGCGGCCAGGGCCTGGGCGTCGGCCGGAGGGCACAGGCTGTTCGTGTCCAGCACCAGCCCGGCCAGGCCCAACTCCCGCTTGAGGGAGGCTGCCACGGCCTGGGGTGTCTCCCGGCCCAGCACCCGCCAAAGGGGTGAAGGCCCGGCCAGGTTCAGGCGCAGGCAATGCTCCTGGGACCAGGGCGAGGCCGGGGCCTCCATGGCCCCTCGCACCTGAGCTACCAGGGCGGCCGGGTCGGCCAAGCCCATGAGGTTGTTCAGCACCAGGTCGTGGAACATGAGCGGGGCCAGGGGGATGAATTCGGCGCTCAGGGCTCCACCGTTCAGCTCCAGCAGCCAGGCTCCCTTGGGTCCGGTCTCGCCCAGGTGCGCCCCTTGGGGCGTGCCCGCGTAGAGTACCCTTGGGTGTTTGCCCAGCTCCTGGGGGATGTGGATGTGACCCAGGGCCCACAGGGTAAAGGGACTGGAAAGCAGGTTCTGCAACCCGGCCGGGGCGTAGGGCTCGTGATCGCCGGGCTTGGGGGCCGTGGCGATGTTGGCGTGCAAAACCGCCAAGCCGGTGCGTCCCGGCGGGGGAGGGGGCAAAAGCTGGGACAGGTCGCGGGACTCGCGCTCCGTGGCGTGGGCCATGCCCGTCACCCACAGTCCATGGTCGGCCAGTTCCACTCCCTGGGCCTCGGGGCCGAAGATGGTCACACCATCCATGGCGGGCCAGGAGGCCCACACTCCGCCCACGAGCCAGGGGTCGTGGTTGCCCGGCGCTATGAACACCTTGGCCCCCATCCCGCTCCAGGCGGCCAGGGCCTTTTGCAGGGCCAGCACCGCCCCCAGGGGCGGCTCCGGGGCGTGGAACACGTCGCCGGGTAAGAGCACCAGGCCCACCTCCCGGCGGCGGGAAAGCTCCACCAGGCGCTCCAAGGCGGTGTTACGGGCCTGGGACGCCGGGGCGGTCAGGGCCGGGTCCGGCGCGGCCACGGGCCCGCCCAGGTGCAGGTCGGCGGCTAATAAAATTCGCATGGGGCTCATGGCTTAGGGGATCAGATAGGCGGCGTTGCGGCCCATGATCATATCCATCTGACGGGGGCTGAGCCCGGCCTCGGGGTCGGACAGCTCGCGGCGGTAGCGCTTCACCGGCAGCAGGGGATAGTCGCTGCCCATGAGCACCTTGTCGTCGCCCATCAGCTCCATGGCCAGGGCATAGGCCCGGGGACGGTACAGGAAGGGGCCGGCCGCTGTGTCCAGCCACACGTTGGCCAGGGCCTGGGACACCTCGCGCTTCAAGCAGGCGTAGAAGAACAGGCCCGCGCCCATGTGGGCCAGGATCAGCTTGGTGTCGCAGTGGTTGGTCACCAGGTCGTACAGGGCGGCCAGGGTCATGGGCGCCTTGCCGGGATACTTGTGCCCCACCGGCTCGTTGGTGTGCAACAGGATGGGCCGGTCGGCCTCGTCGCTAAGGCGGCACAGGGGGGCCAGGCTCTTCACGTTCAGGTCCGAGTCGTAAAAGGCGATCTCGCCCAGGCCGTGCAGCCCCCCGGCCAGGGCCCGCTCGGCCTCGCGCCGGGCCCACTCCTGGGGCGGGTGCACCGCGGCCAGGCCCCGCAGGCGCTCGGGGAACTGGGCCACCGAGGCCATGAGGTAGTCGTTGTGCAGGCGGGCGTTTTCTTCCTTTAGCCAGGGGAAGCCCACAGCCCAGGATACGTCCACTCCATCGCCGTCCATGGCCGCCACCAGGCCCTCGGCGGTGACCATGGGGGCCTCGGGGTTGGCGTAGATGGCCGCGAAGGCGGGCTCGCCCTCGCAGAAGCGGGCCCGGTCGTTTTGCATCTCGGGCGGGAAGATATGGGTGTGTGCGTCTACTACCATGCTTGGCACTATAACAACCGCCTTTCAGGTGGTAAAGCATCGCTTGCGGGGTTGACAAGAGCGCCTACGTGTGTATAGCATACTAGACGAGCGTATATCAACAGGAGGCGACCATGGCGGGTGTAACTCTGGAGGACTTGGGCTTCTGCGAGATCGAGCTGGACGAGGTGGAGGTGCCTCTTTTGGGAGTGGTCCAGGCGGGCCAGCCCATCGAGGCGGTGGCCGAGAGCCGCACCGTTTCCATCCCCCAGGACATGCTGGGCCGCTACCGCACCTTCGCCCTTGAGGTAAAGGGCGACTCCATGATCGAGGAGAACATCCGCCCCGGCGACGTCATCGTGGTGGAGGAACGCCACACCGCCGAAAACGGCCAGACCGTGGTGGCCTTGATCAACGAGAGCGACGTCACCCTCAAGAAGTTCTACTTGGAGCCGGACTGCATCCGTTTGGAACCGGCCAACCCCACCATGGAGCCCATCGTCCTGCGCCATGACCAGGTGCGGGTGCTGGGGGTGGTGGCGGGGCTGATCCGTCATTACCGCCGCCATTGATTTAGCCCGCACACTTCACGAAGGTTGCGCGTCCGGCTGCGCCAGCCTTCGGCATACTGCGTTGCTGGCATCGCTCGGTCCTCAACGTAGGCCTCCGGCTACGCCTGTGTCCCTCGCTTGCCAGACGCCTTGTCTGCCGGTGGCTGGCTGTGCCGGGAGCATTAGCGCTCGACCCCGATGCGGCGAATGCCATTATCATAATGAACACATGAACATGTACTCGTTGAGCGCCGCCGCCCAACCTTCATGAATTATCCGGGCCTGACCCCTCAGGCTCCCTGGCCTGGAATCAATCCGGCCACCACCAGGATGGTCAGCTCCTGGTCGCCGTGGTTGCTCAGCTCGTGCCAGGAGCCTATGGGCAGGTGAATGGCGTCGCCGGGAAAAACCTCGCGCTTCTCATCGTCCACCTGCATGATCCCCTTGCCGCTCTGAATGATGTAGATCTCTTCCATGGGGTCCACGTGGCCTTCCAGCTTGTTGCCCGGCGGCACCGAGGCGTGGGCCAAAAACATCACCGTATCCAGATGGCGGCGCACGTCCAGGATCATGTGGGCCACCCCGCCGCCGTGGGCCTGGTAGCGGGTCTGTTGGGTGTCGGGATGGTCCAGGTTGCGCACCAGCATATTTCGTCTCCCTAACCTAATTCGAATGTCGTGATGCCGAAAACTTCCTCGGCCACCCACCGTGGCTTGCCGTTGCGGTACATGCGCGCGGTCTCGAAAACCGGCTCCATGCCCAGCTCACGGGCCAGCTCCACCGCCGCCGGATTGTTGTGGGGCACGTCCAAATACACCGTGTCCCCCTGGGCCCGCGAGGCTAGGGACAGGTACAGGGTGCGGGCCTCCTCGGCCCCGGCCGCGAACAGGGGCCCGATCTTATATCCCTCTTGGCAGGGCCGGATCACCCCATAGCCCGCCAGCTCGCCGCTGTCCATCATCCCCAGGGCCGTGGCTCCGGGCATGGCCAGCCAGGCGCGCAAGAACTCGTGGCGCGGGGCCGGGAAATGGGCCGTGTCATAGGCATGCACCAGGTCCCAGGGCAGGGTGGCCAGCTCCATGGCCCCGCCGGGCTCCTCCCCGCCGCCGGGGCGGGCGTAGCGCACGCTCTTGAAGGCCAGCTCGAATCCGGCGGAGCGGTAGTTGTCCTGCTGGGCCACCACCCCGTCCAGGCCCATGATGCGTTGCCCGGCGTGGGCCAGGGCCGCCTGGCTCATGGCCATGCCTATGCCTTGGCCGCGCATGTCGGCCCGCACCAGAAAGAAGCCCAGGAAGCAGTAGGCGTCGCCGTAGTTCACCGCCGAGATGCAGCCCAGGGGCTCTCCCCCGGCCTCGGCCAGGAAGAATCCCTGGGGATCGGTGGCGAAAAACACCGCTCCGTCGTTGATGCCGGGGTTCCAGCCCTCGGAGGCGGCCCAGGGCACGGCCAGGTTTTGCACCTCGTCCAGGGTCATGGACCGGACCGTGAGGCCCGGGATGGGGGAGGCCATGGCTAGCCGCTGTGGCGGGCGCGGCGCACCGTGAGGCTCTCGCCGCCCACGCCCCAGTTGTCGGTGTCGTGCTCCTCGATGACCACGTAGGTGGTCTCGGGCTTCTTGTTCAGCACCGAGTAGAGCACCTCGGTCATCCCGGCGATGATCTGCTGCTTCTCTTCCACGGTTGCCGTACCCGCTATCTTGACGTTTACAAAGGGCATGGTTTTCTCCAGACGGATTGTCTAAGGGGTATCACGGCGCGCCCTTTTGGGGCGGGCAGTTAGTGCAATCTCGGGTCCAGGGCGTCGCGGATGCCCTCGCCCAAGAGGTTGTAGCCCAAAACGGTGACCAGGATGGCCAGGCCCGGGAACAGGCTGAGCCACCAGGCGATCTCGATGTTGGCCTTGCCCTGGTTGAGGATGTTGCCCCAGCTTGCCGCCGGGGGCTGCACCCCCAGGCCCAGGAAGGAAAGGCCGCTCTCCACCAGGATGGCCCCGGCCACTCCCAGGGTGGCGGCGACCAAAACCGGGGCCATGGCGTTGGGCAGGATGTGGCGGAAGATGATGCGCAGATCGCCCGCCCCCAGGCTCTTGGCCGCGACCACGTACTCGCGCTCCTTGAGGCTAAGGAACTCCGCCCGCACCAGACGGGCCACCCCCATCCAGGATGTGAGCCCGATCACCGCCATGATGTTGAGGATCGAGGGCTCCAGCAGGGCGATCACCGCCAGGATCAGGAAGAAGGTGGGAAAGCAGAGCATCATGTCGGTGAAGCGCATCACCGTGGACTCCACCCAACCGCCGTAGTAGCCGGCCAGGGCCCCCAGCACCACCCCGATGAGGGTGGCCAGCCCGGCGGAGATGAGCCCCACCTCCAGGCTCACCCGCGAGCCCATGACCATGCGCGAGAACACGTCGCGCCCCAGCTCGTCGGTGCCGAAGGGGTGGGACAGGCTGGGGGGCAGCAGGATGGCCTCCACGTCGATGGCGTTGGGGTCGTGCACCGTGAGCCAGGGGGCCAAGGCGGCCACCACCAGCAGGCCCAGCACCACGGCCAGCCCCAGCAGGGCCAAGCGGTTGGCCCATAGGTTGTGCGCGAACTGGCCCCACAGTCCCCGGTATTCGCCGCCCGCGCTCATTTGGACCTCACCCTAGGGTCGACCAGGGCGTAGCCCAGATCGGCCAACAGGTTGCCCACCAGGGTGAGCACCGCGCCGATGACCAGGCCGCCCATGACCACCGGATAATCCCGGGCCATGACCGAGTCGTAGAACAGCTTGCCCATGCCGGGTATGGCGAAGATGGACTCGAAGATCACCGAGCCGCCGATCAGGGCGGGCACCGACAGGCCCAGGATGGTGATCACCGGCATCAGGGCGTTGCGTAGCGCGTGGCTGTAGATCACCAAACGCTCGGGCAGGCCCTTGGCCCGGGCGGTGGTCACGTAGTCCTGGCGTATCACCTCCAGCATGTTGCCGCGCATGTAGCGGCTCATGCCCGCCAGGGAGGTGAAGGCGCTGAGCAGCACCGGCAAGGCCAGGTGCCGGGCGTAGTCCAAAAGCTGGCCCGCCCAGGAGAGCTGGTCGTGGTTCAGGCTTTTGATGCCGCTGATGGGCAGCCAGCCCAACACCACCCCGAAGAGGATCATGCACAACAGGGCCAGCCAGAAAGTGGGCGTGGCAAAGCCCAGGAACACGAACACCGTGGTGGCCTGGTCAAAGAGCGAACCCCGGTGGGTGGCGGAGTACACCCCAATGGGCACGGCGATGACCAAGACCAGGGCCAGGGATAGCAGGTTGATGGTCACGGTGATGGGCAAACGGTCGGCGATTTTGCTGAGCACCGGCTGGCCGTCCGGGGCGAAGGAGCGCCCGAAGTCCAACACCGCCAGGCGTTTGAGCCAGTTCCAATACTGCACCGGCAGGGGCTTGTCCAGGCCGTAGAGCTTGGTCAGGCGCTCCTTGGCGATCTCGCTGACCTTGGGGTTCAGGTCCGTGGCCAGGTCGGTGGGGCTGCCCGGCGCCAGGTGCATGATCAGAAAGCTGATGAAGGTGATGCCAATGAGCAGCGGCACCATCATGGCCAGGCGTTTGGCTAGGTAGGTTAGCATCAGTCCTTACCTGGTAAGGGCCGGGTGTTGGAGGGCCTTAGGCACCCACCAGTCGGTGAAGTTGTAGCTTATGCCCGCCGGGGCGGGGGTGATGCCCTTGATGCGCGCGGCCAGGATGGGCAGTGCGTCGGGCGTGTAGAGGAAGGTGTAGGGCTGGTCCTCGGCCAGGATTTCCTGGAGCTTGAAGATCAGGGCCCGGCGCTTTTCCCGGTCAAAGGTGCGCCGCTGCTCGGTCAGGATGCGGTCAACCTCGGGGTTCTTGTAATAGGTGAAGTTGAGTTGGCCCGGCTTGGCCTTGGAGGAGTGCCAGATATCGAACTGGTCCGGGTCCGGGGTCATGGTCCAGCCCAGGAGCACCGCTTCGAAGCGGCCCTTGTTGATGAACTCCTTGATGAAGGCGGCCCACTCCACGGTCCTGAGCTTCACCCGCACCCCGATCTGGGCCAGGCGCTGTTGGATTATCACCCCGGTGTTGGCCCGGTAGGAGTTGCCCTGGTTGGTGAGGATGGTGAACTCGAAGGGCCGCCCGTCCTTGTCCAGCACCCCGTCGCCGTCGTGGTCCTTCCAGCCGGCCTGGGCCAAAAGCTCCCTGGCCTTGGCCGGGTCGTAGGGAAAATGCCGCACCTTGGGGTTGTACCAGTAGGTGCCCGGCTTGATGGGCCCGGTGCACACCCGGCCCAGGCCCAGGAGCACCCCCTTGATGATCTCCTGTTTGTTGATGGCGTAGCTCAGGCCTTGGCGCACCCGCTTGTCCGCGAAGCGCGGGTCCTTGAGGTTGTAGCCCAGGTATGAGTAGGAAGAGGAGAGGTAGCGGTACTTGACAAAGTTCTTTTTGAAAAAGGCGGTCTCGGTCTGACGGCGGTATTGCAGGGCGGTGAGGCCCATCCAGTCCAGGCCGCCGGACTTGAGCTCCAGGAACATGGTGGCCATGTCCGGTATCACCCGGTAGGTCACCTGGCTGATATGAGCCCGGCCCCTGAAGTAGTCCTTGAAGTAGCGCAGCACCACCCGGGCGCCCGCGTCCCAACGCACGAACTCATAGGGCCCAGTGCCGATGGGGTGGCGGTTCAACTCCGAGGCCCGCACGTCCTTGCCCTCCAGCAAATGCCGGGGCATCTGGCTCAGGGTCCAGGAGGCCAGGCCCGGCGCGAAGGGCTCGTCGTAGCGCACCCGGAAGGTGTGCTCATCCAGGGCCTCGGCCTTGGTCACCTTCATGTAGTCGCCGGAATAGGCGGTGGGGGTCTTGGGGTCCACCATGAACTGCCAGTTGAACAGGGCGTCGGCCGCTGTGTAGGGCTTGCCGTCCTGCCAGCGCACCCCCTGGCGTATCTTGAAGGTGATGGTAAGCCCATCGGGGCTCACGGTCCAGGACTGGGCCAGGTCGCCCACCAGGTTGAGATCCTTGTCGTATTTGAGCAGGCCGTTGTAGACCAGGCCGCTCATCTCGTGGCTGGCCGAGTCGCTGGTGATCATGGGGATCATGCTGGTGGCGTCGCCGATGGTGCCCATTACCAGGGAGCCGCCGTCGTCCACTGCCGCCGCCTGCCCTGGGGCCAGGGCAAAAAAGAGGCAAAATACCAGCGCGGCGGTTATCTTTGTCATGCAGCCTCCGGAAAAAGGGCGTTTAGGTGTCGGCCCCGGTTGTCAGTCTAGCCGCCACCCGCGAGGGGCGCAAGGGGGATTTGTACGCCAGGCCGGGCGCTTGACGCCCCTCATAGGCCTTGTTACCATGCCGGTTAACAACGAAAGGTAGCTCATATGCAAGACATGCAATTGCTCGATTTCATCAAGTCCCGCCGCAGCACCCGCCGCTTCTCCTCGGAGCCGGTGAGCGACGACATGGTGAACACCATCTTGGAGGCCGGGCGCTGGGCTCCCAGCGGCAACAACAACCAGCCCTGGCGCTTCTGCGTGGTGCGCGACCCTGAGCTGCGGGCCAAGATCGCTCCTTTCACCAAGTTCGGCACGGTGATCAAAAATGCTCCGGTGCTTATCTGCACCTTCATCCATCTGCCTTCCATGTACAATGACACCAAGGACCACCAGGCGGTGGGAGCTTGCCTTGAGAACATGCTGCTGATGATCCACGGCCTGGGCCTGGGCGCGGTGTGGCTGGGCGAGATACTCAAGAGCGCCAAAGAGGTTCGCGAGGTGGTGGGCATGCCCGAGGAACTGGAACTCATGGCCGTGGTGGCCCTGGGCCATCCCGACGGCGGCACCAGCAAGCCCACCCGCAAGGAAATGGACGAGCTGGTGGTGGGCCGTTTATAAGCGTGAGTTTGCCTGGCCCCAATCAAAGCAAGAGGGGAGTCGCCATATCATGAGATTCGGTAAAGGTATCCTGGTGGCCCTGTTGGGCCTGAGCCTCTTGGGGCTGGGCGGATGCTCCATTTTCTCGGCCAAGCCGGTGGGCGCGGAGTCCGGCAAGACCAGCGTCCAGGCGCCGGTCACGGGCAAGGGCGGGGCCGCCGCTCCGGTCGCCATCGGCCGTTACTACGACTTTGACGACATCCAGGTGCCCAACGCCCTGAAGCTGGACAAGAAACGCTCGCTGATCTTCCGGGCCGGCAAGTTCAAGGCCGGGGTGTTGGTGTTCACCGACAACCTGGAGGTCCAGAGCCTGATCAACTTCTTCATCGACTCCATGCAAAAGGACAACTGGGTGCTGCAGGGCTCTTACAAGTACCCCAGGGTGGTGCTGTTCTTCGCCAAGAAGGGCAAGACCGCGGTGGTCAACATCATGGAAGACACCTTCAGCACCGAGGTGACCATCTGGGTGGCCCCCACGGTGGACTGATGGAGCAAAACGACGACAAGCAGCGGGTGCTTCTGGGGATAACCGGGGGCATAGCCGCCTATAAGGCCGCCGAGCTGGCCAGCCGACTCACCCAGTCCGGCTGCGACGTGCGGGTGGTGATGAGCGACCACGCCCGGCGTTTCGTGGGGCCGCTCACCTTCACCGCCCTCAGCGGCCACCCGGTGCCTGGAGACTGGTTCGACCCGGACCAGGAAGCCACTATCAGCCACATCGACCTGGCCCGCTGGGCCCAGGCGGTGGTGGTGGCCCCGGCCACGGCCAACTTCATCGCCAAGGCGGCCATGGGCCTGGCCGACGATCTGTTGTCCACCATCATGCTGGCCACCACCGCCCCGGTGCTTTTAGCTCCGGCCATGAACCCCCAGATGTACGCCCACCCCACGGTGAGCGAGAACCTGGACCGGCTGAGCGAGCGCGGGGTGCGCCTGGTGGGCCCCGCCGCCGGGCACACCGCCTGCGGCGAGGAGGGACCGGGCCGCATGGTGGAGCCCGCCCTCATCGCCGAGCACCTCCTGGACCTGTTGGCCGAGCGCGACCTGGAAGGGGTGCCCATCCTGGTAACCGCCGGGCCCACCAGGGAACATTTGGACCCGGTGCGCTACCTTTCCAACCCCAGCAGCGGGCGCATGGGCCTGGAGGTAGCCCGCATGGCCCGGCGCAGGGGAGCCAAGGTAACCCTGGTGCTGGGCCCCACCCACCTGGAGCCGCCCTATGGGGTGGAGGTGGTGCGGGTCGTTTCGGCCCAGGACATGGCCGAGGCGGTGATCTATCGGGCCGCCGACCAAAAGGTGATCGTCAAGGCGGCGGCGGTGGGCGATTTCCGCCCGGAACAGTGCCACCCCACCAAGGTCAAGAAGACCGGCCAGGGCGAAACCTGCAAGCTGGTGGCCACCACCGACATCCTGGCCTCCCTGGGCCGGGACAAGGGCGAGCGCATCCTGGTGGGCTTCGCGGCCGAGACCGACGAGGTCTTGGCCCACGCCGGGGCCAAGCTCGCGGCCAAGAACCTGGACCTCATGGTGGCCAACGACGTCAGCGCCTCTGACAGCGGTTTCGCGGTGGAGACCAACCGGGTGCATTTCCTCACCCCGGACGGCGAGGTGGAGACCCTGCCGCTTCTGAGCAAACAGGAAGTGGCCCAGCGCCTGCTGGACCGGGTGGCCCGCCTGCTGGGCCAGGACTAGGCTCGTGGCCGATTCCCGCTGCCTGGCGGATTTGGCCGACAACCTGGCCTGCCGCTCCCGCCTGGGCCTGACCAAGGTGGCCGGCAGCCGGGGCGAGATGGAGCAGCTCATGGAGGCGGTGATGCCCACCGCCCCCACCCCCCGCCTCACCAGCCTTGCCCAGGTGCGCCAGTGGATGGGAGAATGTACTAGGTGCTCTCTCAGCCAAGGACGCAACAAGATCGTTTTCGGCAGCGGCCCCGAGGACGCCCGGATCATGTTCATCGGCGAGGGGCCGGGGGAGCAGGAGGACCGCCAGGGGCTGCCCTTCGTGGGCCCGGCGGGCAAGCTCTTGGACGCCATGCTGGCCGCGGTGGGCCTGAGGCGAGAGCAGGTGTACATCGCCAACATCGTCAAGTGCCGCCCGCCCCACAACCGCGACCCCCAGGCCGACGAAGTGGCCGCCTGTCGCCCCTTTTTGGAGGCCCAGGTGAAGATCATAGCGCCCCAGGCCATCTGCACCCTGGGCCGTCCGGCGGCGCAATCCCTGTTGGCCAGCGACGCGCCCATGGGGCGCTTGCGGGGCAGATGGAGCCAGGCCTTGGGAGTGCCGGTGTTGCCCACCTATCACCCGGCCTACCTGCTGCGCACCCTGGAGGCCAAGGCCCTGGCCTACGCCGATTTGAAGGCCCTGCTCAAGGGCCCCACAACCTAAATCCTGGAGGGGCCATGCCCCGTTGCCTAACCCTGCTGCTTCTGGCCTTGCTCCTGGCCCTGGCCGCGCCCGGCCCGGCGACGGCCCAGGGAGCGGGCGGCCAGGTGTGGGTGATCGACCTCAGCGACACCATAAACCCCGGCAGCTCCGAATTTCTGGTGGACGGCCTGGAAAAGGCCGCCGCCGACTCGGCCTCCCTGGTGGTGATCCGCCTGGACACCCCCGGCGGCCTGGTCACCTCCATGCGCGAGATGGTCAAGGCCATCCTGGCCTGCCCGGTGCCGGTGGTGGTCTACGTGGCCCCGGCCGGGGCCAGGGCCACCAGCGCGGGGGCTTTCATCATGCTGGCCGCGCCGGTGGCGGCCATGGCTCCGGCCACCCACGTGGGCGCGGCCCACCCGGTGGGGGGGCAGGGCCAGGACATCAAGGGCTCCATGGGCGAGAAGGCGGTGAGCGACCTCAAGGCCCTGGCCGTGAGCCTGGCCAAGCGCCGGGGCCGCGACCCCAAGCTGGCCGAGGAGATGGTGGTCAAATCCACCAGCTTCGACGCCGTGAAGGCCAAGGAGCTGGGCCTGGCCGACATCGTGGCGCGGGACTTGGGGGACCTGTTGCAAGCGCTCCAGGGCCGCAAGGTGCCCACCGCGGCCGGGGAAAAGGTCATCGACACCAAGGGCCAGACCATCCGTTTCCACCAGCCAGGTTGGCGGGAGAAGCTGCTCAGCCTTTTGGCCAGCCCCAACCTGGCCTACATCCTGCTCATGATCGGCCTGGCCGGGCTCTACTTCGAGCTCAGCCATCCGGGGACGGTTTTTCCGGGGGTGGTGGGCGGTTTGGCCCTGATTCTGGCCTTTTTCGCCATGAGCACCCTGCCGGTGAGCTACGCCGGGCTGGCCCTTATCGCGTTGGCCGTGGTGATGTTCTTCGCGGAGATAAAGATCGCCAGCTATGGGATGCTTTCCCTGGGCGGAGCGGTTGCGCTCATCCTGGGCTCGGTGATGCTTTTCAAGTCCGGGGAGACGGTGGTGGCCGTGTCGCTGGCCGTTTTGATTCCCACCGCACTGGCCATGATCCTTTTCTTTGGCGGGGTGGCCTATGTGGCCGGGCGGGCCCAGTTGGCCAAGTCGGTCACCGGACGGGAAGGCCTGCTGGGCTCAAGCGGCGTGGTAGTGGACGCCGGGCGGGTGCGCCTGTTGGGCGAGCTGTGGCGCTACACCAGCGACCGGCCCCTGGAACCAGGGCAGGAAATCGAAGTAACCGCGGTCAACGGCCTGGAGGTCGAGGTGCGGCCCCTGCCGCCCAAAGAGCGCAAAGCCTAAAAGGAGGCAAGGGTAATGGGCATCATATCGGGAATCGTCGCCGTGCTGGGTGGCCTGCTGCCGGTGGTTATCCTGTTCATCCTGTTTTTGGCGGTGTCGCTCAGGGTGCTCAAGGAGTACGAGCGGGGGGTCATCTTCCGCCTGGGCCGGGTGATCGCCGCCAAGGGGCCGGGGCTGATCATCCTCATCCCCATCATCGACCGCATGACCAAGGTTAGCCTCCGCACCGTGGCCATGGACGTGCCGCCCCAGGACGTAATCACCCGGGACAACGTGTCGGTCAAGGTAAACGCGGTGCTCTATTTCCGGGTCATGGACCCGGTCAACGCGATTGTACAGGTGGAGGATTACCTCTTCGCCACCAGCCAGTTGGCCCAGACCACCCTGCGTAGCGTGTGCGGCCAGGTGGAGATGGACGATCTTTTGTCCGAGCGCGAAAAGATCAACAGCGAGTTGCAGCAGATCCTGGACCAGCACACCGACGTTTGGGGCATCAAGGTGAGCACCGTGGAGGTCAAGCACATCGACCTTCCCCAGGAGATGCAGCGGGCCATGGCCAAGCAGGCCGAGGCCGAGCGCGAGCGGCGGGCCAAGGTGATCAACGCCGAGGGCGAGTACCAGGCGGCCGAGAAGCTGGCCCAGGCGGCGGAGATAATCAGCCACCATCCCCAGGCCCTGCAACTGCGTTATTTGCAGACCCTGAGGGAGGTGGCCAGCGAAAACAACAGCACCACCTTGTTCCCGCTACCCCTTGATCTGTTTACGCCGTTTCTTAAAATGGTTGAAAAGAATAGCTCCAGCGAGTAAACTCCCCCATTCAACGGTGGGGGCCGAACGCCCCCTTCGCATAGCAAAATCAGGAGAGTAGGCAAGACATGGCTGACGAGGAAACCCTGCAAACCCAGACCAGTGAAGAGCCCGCCCCCGAGGCCGAGAGCAAATTTATCGAGGTCGAGGTCCCCGATCCCCCCAAGCCCCTGGAGAAAATGACCGCCAAGGAGCTGCGGGAGTACGGCCTGGTGCTGGGCAACATCGTGGGCGTGCACAGCATGAACAAGGAAGAGCTGCTCAAGGCCATCAAAGAGGCCATCGGCATCACCGACGAGTCGGGCAACAAGCTCTTTGCCAAGGAAATCGCCAAGGTCAAGGTGGAGATTAGAAGCCTTAAGGCCGGACGCGAAAAGGCACGCGAAGACGGCGACAAGAAGCAGGTCGAGATCCTGCGCAAGCGCATCGGCCGCCTGAAGAAAAAGACCCGGCGTCTGTCAGCGGCAGGCTAGTCATGGACTACGCCGCCGGCCTGGAACTTTTAAAGAGTCAGGTTGACGACGAGCGCATACGCATGCACAGCCTGGCCTCGGCCGTGGTTTTGCGCGCTCTGGCCCGCAAGTTGGGTCAGGACGAGGAAACCTGGGCGTTGGCCGGGCTGTTGCACGATCTGGACTACGGCGAGACCGCCGAGGACATGCACCGCCACGGCTTGGTGACCGCCGAGCTGTTGGCGGGGCATGACGTGCCCGAAGAGGTGGTCAGCGCCATCAAGGCCCACAACGCCGAGAACCTGGGCCTCACCCGCAGCACCCCCCTGGACCTGGCCCTCACCGCCGGGGAGACCATCACCGGCCTGGTGGTGGCCACCACCCTGGTGTACCCGGACAAGAAGCTGGCCAGCGTAAAGCCCAAGAGCGTGACCAAGCGCATGAAGGAAAAAGCCTTCGCCGCCAGCGTCAACCGCGACCACATCCTGCTCTGCGAGCAGTTGGGCATCCCCCTGCCCGAGTTTGCCGCCTTGGCCGTGGAGGCCATGCGCTCCATAAGCGACGAGTTAGGTCTTTAGTCTTTTTCAAACAACCCGGCTTCGCCAGGAAGCGCCATGCGGCGTTGGCGGCATCGTTTCAGCCTCGCTGTAGGTAACACTACAGCTCCGGCTGTCGCTCGCCGCCGCCTTGCCTGACACTCCCTGGCTATGCCGGAGTAGTGTCGTAAATAAAATGACGCTTGGTTTTTGACATAAAAAATAATATTAATAAACGAGGTTTTGTGATTATTAGTTAATAAATTAGTTTAAATAAAAACGGACCCTAAAAAACGGCCCGGAGCGGGTTGAATCGCTCCGGGCCGTGGTGCTTTCAGCAGGCCTCGGGGAGGCTCGGCAGGCTTTTTAGAAGCCCAGGTCGGCCAGGGTCTTGACCAGGCCACGCACCGCGTCGGCGCTCTTGTCCAGGGCGGTCTTTTCGTCGGCGGTGAGCTTGATCTCGATGACCTCTTCGGCTCCGCCCACGCCCAGCTTCACCGGCACGCCGATGTACAGGTCGTTGTAGCCGTACTGGCCGGTGAGGTACACCGCGCAGGGCAGGATCTTCTTTTTGTCCTTCAAGATGGCCTCGGCCATCTCCACGGCCGAGGAGGCCGGGGCGTAGTAGGCGCTGCCGGTTTTGAGCAGGCTCACGATCTCCGCGCCGCCCTGGGCGGTGCGCTGGCACATGGCCGCGATTTTGTCGGCGGGCAGCAACTCGGTGATGGGAATGCCCGACACGGTGGAGAAGCGCGGCAGGGGCACCATGGTGTCGCCGTGGCCGCCCAGCACGAAGGCGTGGGTGTTTTCCACGGACACGTTCAGGGCCTCGGCGATGAAGAAGCGGAAGCGGGCCGAGTCCAGAACGCCGGCCATGCCGATGACCCGCTCGCTGGGGTAGCCGGAGGCCTTCAGGGCCACGTGGCACATGGCGTCCAAGGGGTTGCTGACGATGATCATAACCGCGTTGGGGGAGCGCTTGGCCGCTTCCTTGCACACCGTGTTCACGATGCCCGCGTTGGTCTTGATCAGGTCGTCGCGGCTCATGCCGGGCTTGCGGGCGATGCCCGCGGTGACGATAATGATGTCAGAGTCGGCGGTGGCGTCGTAGTCGTTGGTTCCGGTGATCAGGGCGTCGTGCTTTTCCACCGGGGCGGCCTCGCAAAGGTCCAGGCCTTTGCCCTGGGGCATACCTTCGACAACATCAACCAGAACCACATCGGCCAGTTCTTTTTCGGCGGCGCGCTGGGCGCAGGTGGCCCCCACGTTGCCGGCGCCGATGACGGTAATCTTCTGGAGCATCTTGCTTTCTCCTTACTGAGCTTTGTGCTAGGTTTAAGGAACGAAAAAAACATACTACCGTAGTTCATCCGGAGTCAACGCCAGCGGCCGGAATTTTCACTATGCGGCCCTAAGAGGAGTGTTATGAGTACGTTACCGGTGCATGAAACCCATCTGGAAGGGGTGCCCTTGGTGGCCAGGGGCAAGGTTCGCGATATCTACGACCTGGGCGATCACTTGCTCATCGTGGCCACCGACCGCCTCAGCGCCTTTGACGTGGTGCTGCCGGACCCCATCCCGGACAAGGGCAAGGTCCTGACCCAGATTTCGCTGTTCTGGTTCCAGCAGATGGCCGACATCACCCCCAACCACCTGGTGGCTTGGGAAGTGGCCGATTTTCCGCAGGAACTGCAAAAATACGGCGAGGTGCTCCAGGGACGCTCCATGCTGGTGAAAAAGGCCAAGCCCCTGGCCATCGAGGCCATCGTGCGCGGCTATCTTTCCGGCACCGGATGGAAGGACTACCAGGCCACGGGCAAGGTCTGCGGCTACAACCTGCCCGCCGGTCTGAGAGAAAGCGACAAGCTGCCCCAGCCGCTGTTCACCCCCAGCACCAAGGCCGAGATCGGCGAGCACGACCTGAACATCGACCTGGCCCAGGCCGAGAAGATCGTGGGCGCGGACCTGGCCCAGGAAGTGGCCAAGCGGGCCCTGGCCATCTACGGCCGGGCGCGGGACTTCGCGGCCACCAAGGGAATTATCATCGCGGACACCAAGTTCGAGTTCGGCACCATCGATGGCGAGCTGATCCTCATCGACGAGGTGCTCACCCCGGATTCCAGCCGTTTCTGGCCCGAGGACAATTACGAGCCCGGCCGGGGCCAGGAGAGCTATGACAAGCAGTTCGTGCGGGACTACCTGGAGAGCATCGGCTTTGACAAGAAGCCCCCGGCTCCCAAGCTGCCCGCCGAGGTGATCGAGGGCACCCGCCAGCGCTATCTGGAGGCCCTTACCCGGCTCACCGGCCACGGCTTGGCCTGACCGGCACCCAACCGGGGCCCCGCCCCGGCCACAAAGGGAGTACGCACATTGAGAGAAGAGGTTGAGCAGGCCCTGGAGAAAATCCGCCCGGCCCTGCAACGTGACGGCGGCAACGTGGAGTTGGTGGACGTGACCGACGACGGCATCGTCAAGGTCAAGCTCACCGGCGCCTGCGGCGGCTGCCCCATGAGCCAGATGACCCTCAAGATGGGCATCGAAAAGGTGGTCAAGCAGGCGATTCCCGAGATTCAGAGCGTGGAATCGGTCTAGGCCGCCGGGCCGCCGGCCCGCATATACAGACCAGCGCCCGCTCCCGGCGGATTACCCTTGCCGGGAGCGGGTGCTCTATCATCCAGACCATACTGCCAATTTGGCGCTGCCGGGGGGCGGCACCGGGGGGAGCGGCGGCATGGGGCAACCCAAGGACAAACAAAGTTTCAAGGTGCTTCTGGCCTCCAGCCGGGAGAAAGACGCGGCCGCTTTGGGCCGCTGCCTGGCCGCCCTGGGCCACCAGGTGGCCGCCCTGGCAGGAGAAGGCCGCGCGGCCTGCCTGCTGCACCATGAGCTGCGCCCGGACCTGGCCATCCTGGACGAGGACCTGCCGGGCCTGAACGCGGTGGAGGCGGCCCGGCGCATGAACGTCCGCGGCCCCCTGCCGGTGGTCATCATCGGCAACAATGGCCGCACCCGCCTCAGCCCGGGGGCGGAGCCCGCCTATGTCAGCGCCTACATCACCCCGCCCTGGGAGCCCAGCCTCCTAGGCCCGGCCCTGGCCATGGCCTGGCAAAACCACCACCGTCTGCGCCGCCTGGAGGGCCGGGTGGCGGAGCTGAACCTGGCCCTGGACAGCCGCAAGAACATGGAACGGGCCAAGGGGGTGCTCATGAAGCGGCGCGGCCTGAGCCTGGAGCAGGCCCAGGAGGCCCTGGAGGACGAGGCCCGGCGGCGCGGGGTCAACGTGGATCAGATGGCTCGGGACGTGGTGGCCGCTCAGGAGCTGATGGCCAAGTAGGCTCAGGCTCGGTGATAGGGCAGGCCCGCCAGGATGGTGCAAGCGCGGTAAAGCTGCTCGGCGGCCACCAAGGCAGCCAGCTCGTGGGCCATGGTGGGCGGGCCGAAGCTCACCAGCTGGTCGGCCCGCCGGGTTACCGCCGGGTCCAGTCCCAGGGCTCCCCCCACCACCAGTACCAAACGGCTCTTGCCGCTCAGGCGGGCCCGGTCCAGGGCCTTGGCCCACTGCATGCTGCTCCAGGCCTTGCCCTTTATCTCCAGGGCCCACACCACGTCGCCCTGGTCCAGGCGGGCCAGTAGGCGCTGGCCTTCCTCGGCCTTGGCCAGGTCGTCCGGTGTCTTGGGGCCCAGCTTGGCGGGCCGCACTCCGATCAGGGAGCCGCCGCCATAGGGCTTCAGGCGAGCCAGGTAGTCGTCGATGCCCTGGGCCAGGTAGGCGGCCTTGGGCTTGCCCACGGTGAGCAGCAGATGCTTCACCGCTGGCTGTCCAGCCAGGCCTGACCGTCCATGGGCTTGCCGTCCGGCCCCAGCTTGATGATCCAGCGGGAACTGGCCTCGGCCAACAGGGAGTCGTCCCCGGCCAGGTAGATGCGGCCCTCGGCGGTGGCCATGCGGCTGCGCTGGCCGGTGACCCGGCCCACCGCCTTGAGCGGCACGCCCAAGGGCACCGCCTTGCGGTAGGTGATCTCCATGTGGGTGGTGAGCCCCTGGCCCACGTAGTTGATCACCGCGTAGGCCATTATCTCGTCCAGCACCGTGGAGACGATGCCCCCGTGGGCGATATTGTCCCATCCCTGGTACTGGCGGCCCAGGGTTAGGCGGCACACCGCCGCCTCGTCCTCGTAGCCCACCCGCATGCGCAGGCCGTAGACGTTGCGCGCCCCGCAGGCGAAGCAGTAGCCGCTGGTGGTCAGCTCGTTTTCCTTGAGCGCCCCCACTAGCGCTTCTCCAGGCCCAGGCGCGCTGCCACCTCCAGGGCGGTGGCCTTCACGAACTTGTCGAAGGCCTCGCCGCTCAGGGGCCGCCCCGGACCGGGCATCTCCTGCTCGGACAGGGCCAGCACCTCCTCGGGCCGGTTGACCAGCTCGGGGCGGGGGACGACGCCGTAGTCCGGCGGGAAGGCGTTGTCAAAGTACATCTGCTGGAAGCCCACGAACTTCAGGTGGTGCGCCGTGGCATCGCAGATGGCCTTTTCGCCGTCCTTTACGATGCCCGCCGCCTTGGCCCGTAAGAGCCCGGCCAGGGACTCGCCGCCCTGGGTGCACACCACGTGGCCGTGGCGGTTTGCCAGGATCATGTGGTCCATGATCTCCTGCTCGCTCACCTGCACCACGAACACCTTGGGCCCGCCCGCCTTGGCCTCGTAGCGCCGGGCCAGCTCCACAACCCTGGGCATGGACACCGGGTTGCCGATCATGGCCGCCTGGGCCACCGAGGGCTGCACGGTCACCGGCCGCCACACCCGCTTGCCGGGGTCGGACTCCTGGTAGTAGCGGAACACCGGGTCCGCGTGCTGGCTCTGCACCCCGATGACCTTGGGCAGCTCACTGATGATGCCCAACTCCAAAAGCTTCATGAAGCCGCTCATGATGGCGCTGATGTTGCCCGCGTTGCCGATGGGCACCAGCACCACCCGGCCGCTGAGGTCCCAGTCCAGGTCCTGGGCCACCTCGTAGGCGTAGGACTCCTGGCCCAGGATGCGCCAGGCGTTCTTGGAGTTCAAAAGGGCCACCTGATAATGGTCGGCCAGATGCTCCACCACCTTCATGCAGTCGTCGAACACGCCGGGTATCTCCAGCACCCGCGCTCCGGCGCCCAGGGGCTGGCTGAGCTGGGCCGGGGTTACCTTGCCCTGGGGCAAGAGCACCGCGCTTTTCACCTCCGGGGCCAGGTATGAGGCGTAGAGCGCCGCCGCAGCCGAGGTGTCGCCGGTGGAGGCGCACACGCTCAGAATCTCGCCCGCCCCCTGGTGCTTGACCAGGTAGTTGATGTAGCTCAGGGCCACGGCCATGCCCCGGTCCTTGAAGGAGGCCGAGGGGTTCTGGCCGTCGTTTTTGAAGCAGAAGTCCGCGCCCAGCTCGTCCTTGAGCAGGCCGCTGGCCTCCACCAGGGGGGTGTGGCCCTCGCCCAGGTAGAGCACGCTGTCCAGGGGGATAACCGGGGCCAGCAGCTCGGCGTAGCGGAAGATTCCCTTGAGGGACGGGATGTTGAGCATGCGCCGAAGATCGAAGACCCGCCGCCACTCAGGGCCGGAGAGCTTCTTCAACTGGTCGAAGCCCTTGTCCTCGATGAGCAGCACCGCCCCGCAGGAGGGGCAGGTGTAGAGCAGTTCGGCGATGGAGTGCTCGGAGCCGCAGTCCAGGCAGCGGTAAACCAAGTCCCCGCCGGGCTGGGGTAGCAGATTTTTTTGATCCTCTGGCGAAAATTCTTCGGGGCGCATTTGTCTAGCCTCCCTGGCTGATTATGGGGCCAAGCTTAAGCCAGGGGGGCACCGGTGTCAAACCCGCTTCAGGCCTCTTTGGCCTCCCCGGCAGCCTCGCTAAGCCAATCCTCTATCTGGCCGTCCGGGGGGATGGAGCCCACCGCCTTTACCGCGCCGTTCACCACCAGGGCCGGGGTGCCCCGAAGACCCAGGGCGGCTATCTCCAGGGCGTCGCTCACCCGCTCCACCTCGCCCACCAGCTCCAGGCGGGCCAGGGCGTCGTACACCGCCTGGAGTAGGCGGTCGCCCCCGGCGCAGCCCCCGCAGGCCACCTGCACCCGTAGGCCCTCCTTGGGCCGGGCCAGGGGCTCCAGGCCCACCGCCTTGCGCAGCAGGTCCCGCAGGGCCTCGGCATAGGCCTGGCGCGCCGGGTCGGGGATGTAGTTCTCGCGGCGCACCCGGTCCAAAAGCTGGGCGGCCAGCTCCTGCTCGCGCTCCGGTGCGTAGGCCGGGGCCAGTTCCTCCAGGGCCTGGTCCAGGCCCCTGATGCCCACCTGGTGGCCGTTCACCTTGATTTGCTTGACGTCCTTCATGCACGAGCCTCCTAGAGTTGGCTATAGCCCGGCCTGGATTTTTCCGCAAGAGGGGCTTGCGCTAAAACTATGCGATGGTATATATGAACATATGTTCAAGTATGGAGACATGCCGTGGTAGCGAAAAAGAGCAAACTGATCGAGGAAGAGGGTTGCCAGGTGAAGATGGTGCACCTGAACCGGGTGCGCCAAGCCCGCGAGGATGAACCAGCCTCCGCCGAGTTGGGCCGCCTGGCCGACCTTTACAAGGCCATGGGCGACCCCAACCGTCTGCGCATCCTCCTGGCCCTGAGGGGAGGGGAGATGTGCGTGTGCGACCTGGCCGCCCTAACCGGGGTCAGCGACTCGGCGGTGAGCCACGCCCTGCGCCGCCTAAAGGATTTGGCCCTGGTCAAGAACCGCCGGGACGGACAGATGCTTTACTACTCCCTGGACGACCATCACGTAAGCCAACTCTTGGCCGCCAGCCTGGAGCACCTGCACCACTGACAGACTGCGAGGCAACCGTGCAAATCATCCTGAACATCCTGGCCGAGTGCTGGCGTCTGCTGGCCGAGGCCTCCATCTACATAATCTTCGGGCTCGTGGTGGCGGGCCTCTTGAAGGCCTTCTTGAGCCCCAGCTTTGTTTCCCGCAACCTGGGCTCGGGCAAGGTGGGGCCGGTGTTCAAGGCCGCCCTGTTGGGCCTCCCCCTGCCCCTGTGCTCCTGCGGGGTCTTGCCCGCCGCCGCGGGCCTTAAGCGCCAGGGCGCGGGCCGGGGCGCGGTGGCCTCCTTCCTGGTTTCCACGCCCGAGACCGGGGTGGACTCCATAGCCCTCACCTACGCCCTCCTGGGCCCGGTGATGGCCATCGCCCGGCCCCTGGCCGCCGTGGTCACGGCCCTGCTCACCGGCCTGGGCATGGGGGTGCTCAAGGACCAGCGCGAGCAGGCCGCCGCCCCGCCGGACCTGACCTGCCCGGTGGACAACTGCTGCGACGGGGTGGACTGCGCCCCCCAAGCGCACGCTCATCACCACACCTTATGGCAGCGCGTGCGGGCAGGGCTGTCCTACGCCCGCGGCGAGCTGTGGGAAGACCTGGCCGCCTGGTTCTGGCTGGGCATCGTTCTGGCGGGGATCATCTCCGCCCTGGTCCCGGCGGAGTTTCTCACCCGCTACCTGGGCGGGGGCATGGGCTCCATGCTGATCATGCTGGCCGTGGGCATACCGCTGTACATCTGCGCCAGCGCCTCCACCCCCATCGCCGCCGCCCTGATCCTCAAGGGGGTCAGCCCCGGCGCGGCCCTGGTGTTCCTCTTGGCCGGACCGGCCACCAACGTCACCTCCCTTACCGTGCTGGTGGGGGTGCTTGGCAAGCGGGGCACCGCCCTGTATCTGGCGGGCATTGCCCTGGGCGCGGTGGCCTCGGGCCTGCTGCTGGACCAGTTCTTCGCGCTCAGCGGCCTGAGCCCCCTGGCCGTGGTCGGCGCGGCGGGCGAGATCCTGCCCGATTGGCTGCGCCAGGCTGGAGCCGGGTTCCTGGTGCTGCTGTCCATCGCGCCCCTGTGGCGGCTGGCCGTGCGTAAGCTGGGCCGCCGGCGCGGAGGCTTACAAAGTCTGGATAGCTTAGGGCCGGCCCCCTCGTGCGGATCAAGTTCCTGCGGCTGCGGCCATCATCATTGATTCGCCGGCTGCGCCAGACGACGGCAGGAATACTGGTGTAATGGTTCTGTAAGGAAAAAGAGGACAGGACGAAAAAGAGCGGCCCCATCATTGCGATGGGGCCGCTCTTTCTTGCCAGCCGTAATAAGTAGGCCACAAGAACACCGGCACAGCCAGGCAAGGGCAGGCAAGGCGTCCGGCGAGCGACAACCGGAGCTGTAGGAGGACCTACAGCGAGGTTGGAGCGATGCCGGCAACGCGGTATGCCGTTGTCTGGCGCAGCCGGCTATCCCACTAGTGGGCGTGATCCCCGTGCCCGTGCTCCTGGCCCGGCGTATGTCCCCCGGCGGCCACGTAGCGGGCCTCGGCCTCGCCTTCGCAAAAGGCCTCCCAGCTCTCCTCGCCCTTTAGGTGGATGGCCTGGCCGGGGCGCAGCATCATCTCGCCATCCGGGCCTTCCAGGCGGATGGTCCCGGCCACGGCCATGATGATCTCCTCGTGGCCGTCGCCCGGCTTGAGTATGCGGGCGTGGCCGCCGGGGTCCAGCACCCCGAAGATCATGTAGCAGGCGTGGGTGTTCAGGTCCTTGAGCCCCAGGATGGTTTCGCCGCCTTCCCGGTGAACCCGTCCTTCCAGGTCGTATATCTCTTTCATGCCTCCTCCTTTGGCTCCATTCCAAACGCGGCGCACATCACCGGGTCCGGCTCCAGGGGGCCGGGGGCCCGGAAGCGGCAACCGCCTCCGCAGTCGTCGGCCGCCTCGCAGTCGCGGCAGCCGTTCAGATCCTTCAGGGAAACCGCCTTGCGCCGCGCCCAACAGGTCCACAGCCCTTCCTCGGCCATGCCCAGGGGCTGGTCCAGGTAGAAGCCGCATTGAGCCACCTTGCCGTCGGCGGCCACGGTGGCCAGGTGCAGGCCGCAGGCCATGCCGTCGCCCCCGCCGTGGAAGGCCCCGCCATAGGCGCGGGACATGGCCTCCACCGCCTGCTCCGGGGTCACGGCCAGCTCGGGGTGCTCCCCTAGGCGGCCGCTCAGGCAGGGGGCGTCGATGCCCCACTCGCCGGCCCCCAACTCGCGCACCAGCTCCTCAAGGCCCGCCATTTCTCCCAGGTTGTGGGCGTGCACCATGGTGGCGATGGACAGATCCCGGCCCGAGTCCCTGACCGCCCTGGCGGCGGCCGCCGCCCTTGCAAAGCTGCCCTTGCCCCGCAGGCGCTCGTGGCCCGCCTCCAGGCCGTCCAGGCTTATCTGCACCTCGTCGCAGTTGAGACTCTCCAGGGCTCCCTCCAGGAGTAGGCCGTTGGAGAGCAGCACCCGCCGTAGGGGAAGCGCGGCCAACAAGGCGTTGATTTCCTTCCACTGGGGGTGCATCAGGGGTTCGCCGCCGGAGAGCATCACCCGAAGCCCGCCCATGGCCTCGAACTCGCGCAGGATGGCGGCCACCCGCTCCACGCCCAGGTCCACCTTTTGGGCCGGGCCCAGATAGCAATGGGCGCAGGCCAGGTTGCAGCGCCAGGTGATTTGCAGCTCCAGGTAGCGCAGGGATGGCGAGGGACCGGGCCCCAGGGCAAGGGGCATGGGCCAGGCAGTGGGGCTCAGCTCCAGGAGGCCCTCCTCCAGGCACACCGAGGCGAACTCGGGCTCCAGCCCCACCTGCTCCATGGTCAGATGGCCCCGGCATTTTTTCAGCGCCTCCAAGCCCTCTTCGTTCAGCTCGTACAGCTCGTCGGCCCGGCGGTCGTAGAGAAAGGGCTCTTCCAGCAGGCGCAGGCAAACATGAGGCGCCAGACGCAAGTAGTGCTCCGGATTGGGCGCGCTCACAGCTTCAGCTCCGGGGTTTCGCTCAAAAGCCAGGCCACGGCCCGCAGCCCGCCGCAGGGGGAGCATTCGCTACGCTCCACCTCGGGGTCGCGGAAGTCGCAGCCGTCGATGCGAAACTCGCAGGCCTCACACACCGCCAGCAGGCGGGGGTCGTCCTCGGCCAGGGCGAACAGGCCGTCGTCCCCGGGCGAGGGCAGGGCGGCCAGGGCCTGGCCCAGGTCCGGGCGGCGCTTGAGCAGCTCCACCCCGCCGCAGCCGGGGTCTTCGCGCTTTTCGGGCTTGTAGTAGCGGCACAGCCCGGCGCAGGCCTTGCGCCGCAGCAAATCCAGGTGAGCCTCGCCGGGAGTCATGGCTTCTCCTGATGCAATACGCGGGTCATGGCGGGAGGCAGTTTGTCGTCCAGCGGAGTGATGCTCACCGCCTGGCCAACGCGCACCCCGTGCTCTTTGGCCCAACCGGCCGGAACCTCCAGCACCATCTGGGCCTCGCCCCGGGAGCGCACGGTAACCGAGTCCCCGCCGGGCGGCACTTCGGGCGTTATCTGGCTCACCTTGCCCCGGTTCAGCCAGATGAAATCCAGGGGGAAGTTCATGTCGCGCATGCACATGGACACGGCCTTGCCGTAGAAGATGAACAGCATGCCGCGCCCCGCCTCCAAAGACTTGCGGCCGCCCAGGCCCTTGATGCGCTGGGCCGGGCTTACCGGCACCTCGGCCAGCACCCGGTGTTGGCCGAAATCCATGCGCGCCAGGGGCATGTCCGTCCGCTGGGGCGCGGCCCAGGCCAGGGAGCATAGGAGCGCCGTCAACCCGGCCAGGGCCAGGCACGCCGCGCGATGAATTTTCAGGATGTTCAAGGACGCCCTCCAGGCATAGAAAAAGGGGAGGCCCTCATGGTGCCTCCCCTTTCCGGCTAGCTTAAGCTAGCAGGAGCTCTTGCACTTGCAGAGCCCGCGCTGCGTGCGCACTACTTTGGTGATCTTCATGATCAGTCCTCCAGTTGGCCCCTTCATGGGACGGTTTGTTAGATAAATTATTGGAGTTCAGGAGGGCTTTGTCAAGGGCGGGGTGCGCTGAGGGTCACTCTGGGCCGTCCCCGGCTGGGTTCGCGGTCCACCGAGACCTCCACGCCGTAGGCCTGGGCCAGCAGGTCGGGAGTGAGCACCTGCTCCGGCGTGCCCTGGGCCAGGGTCTTTCCCTGGCTGATCAAGAGCAGCCGGTGGCAGAACATGCCCGCCAGGTTCAGGTCGTGGCTCACCAGGCAGACGGCCAGGCCGTCGCGGGCGCAGGTGTTTTCCAGCAGGTTCATGATGCCCAGTTGGTGCTTCAGGTCCAGGGCGCTGGTGGGCTCGTCCAAGAGCAACACCTGGGGCTCCGCGGCCAGGGCCCGGGCCAAGGCCAGGCGCTGGCGCTCGCCGCCGGAGAGCTCCCCGGTGCGGCGCTGGGCCAGCCCGGTGAGGCCGGTGTCCATCAGGGCCTGCTGGGCCGCGGTCAGGTCCCCCTGGTTTTCGAACATGCGCCCGCCCTGCAGGGCGAAGCGCCCGGTGAGCACCGTCTGGCGCACCGTGAAGCCCGGAGCAAGCTCGGCGTTTTGGGGCACCAGCCCCAGACGACGGGCCACCTCCACTCTGGTGTAGGAGCCCAGTTCCCGCCCCAGCAGTTCCACCCGCCCCTGCTTGGGAGGCAGCAGGCCGCAGAGCAGGCCCAAGAGGGTGGACTTGCCGCTGCCGTTGGGGCCGATGATGCCCAGCAGCTCGCCACGGGCCAGGCTCAGGTCCACCTCGCGGATAACCTGGCTGTCGCCGTAGCCGAAGCTCAGGCCTTGGCCGCTGAGGGCTATGGGGCCGCGCTCTACCACCAGCGGCTCCCCCTTTTGGCCATGAGCAGCACGAAGAACGGCGCGCCCAGGAAAGCGGTGACCACCCCCACCGGCAGGGCCGAGGGGCTGATGATGGTGCGGGCCACGGTGTCGGCCAGCATGAGGAAGCTGGCCCCGAACAAGGCCGAGGCGGGCAGGAGCAAGCGGTGGTCGTGGCCCAGGGTCATGCGCACCAGGTGGGGCACCATGAGCCCCACGAAGCCTATGAGCCCGGAAAGGCTCACCGTGACCCCCACCAAGAGGCTCACCACCAGGAACATGATCATCTTGACCCGCTCCACGGCCACCCCCATGGAGGCGGCGGCCACCGACCCGGCGGTGAGCAGGTTTAAATGGCGGGCGAAGAAAAAGATCACCCCCGCGCCGCCCAGGGTCACCGGCAGCAGGAGCGCCACCTTGGTCAGGTTGGCCGCGGCCAAATCGCCGTAGAGCCAAAAGAGAATGGCGTGCAGCTTCTGGTCGGTGGTGGTGGAGATCACGAACATGATCAGGGCGGTGAAAAAGGCGTTGATCATCACCCCGGTGAGGATAAGGGTGCTGGTCTCCATGCTGCCGCGGCGGCGGGCGATGGCCAACACCAGGCCCACGGTGCCCAGGGCTCCGCCAAAGGCCAGGGCCGCCTGGCCCCACAGGCCCGAGAGCCCTATCAAGACCGAGACCACCGCCCCGCAGGCCGCCCCGCCGGACACCCCCAGGATGAAGGGCTCGGCCAGGGGGTTGCGCAGGATGGCCTGGAACACCGCCCCGCACAGGCCCAAACAGGCCCCCACCAGGGCGGCCAGCAGCAGGCGGGGCAGGCGCAACTGGCCCAGGATCACCGCCGAGGACCCCTTGAGCTGGCCGGTGAGCCAGTCCCAGAACTGCCCCGGCCCAATGCTCACCGTGCCCAGCCACAGCCCCACCAGCAGGGCCAGGAGCAACAAGGCGCTCAGGGCCAGGCAGACGGTTATGAGGCGGCTGGGCGTGGCCCTCATGGTTTGGGCTCCTGGGGGAAGCGTTCGGGGTGAATAAGCCGGGCCAGGTTCTTGAGCCCCTGGCCCACCCTGGGACCGGGCCGGTCGATGATGTCGCTGGATATCCACTCCACCCGCACGCCGGGGCGGTCGCCCACGCCGGGCAGGGAGCGCCAGTAGGCCAGGTCCCGCTCCAGGTTCTGCCCCCGCTCCATGGTGGAGAGGATGATCACCTGGGGCTTGGCCTCGATTATGTACTCAAGGTTGAGCCGCGGCCAGCGCTGATTCACCCCGGCGGCGATATTGGTCCCCCCGGCCATGGTCAGCAGGTGGTGGTTCATGGTTTCCTCGCCCACCGAGACCAGGGGGCGGCTGCCGATGACCACCAGGGTGGGGCGTGGCGTGGCTCCCTTCAGGCGCTTGGCCACCTCGGCCATTTCCTGGCGCAGCTTCTGGGCCAGGCGCTTTCCCGCCTGGGGCGCGCCCAGCAGGTCGCCCAGGCGCTCCATGCCGGCCGGCAACTCCGCCGGGGTGCCCGGCACGGTCACGTACACCGGCACCCCCAGTTCGCGGAGGCGCTCCACCACCCAGGGCGGATTGCCGTCCTTGTTGGCCAGCACCAGGTCGGGCTTCAGCGCCAGGATGCGCTCCATGTTGGGCGATACGTAGGGCCCCACCCGGGTCAGCTTGCGGGCTCGCGGGGGATAGTCGGCCCAGGTGGTGGCCCCCACCACCTTGTCGCCCAGGCCCAGGGCGAAGAACACCTCGGTGAGCGAGGGGGTCAGGCCGATCAGCCGCTGGGGCGTCTCCGGCACCTGGACCTTGCGACCCATCTCGTCGGTGACCATGCGGGCCTGAGTGGGCAGGGCCGCCAGGCACAGGACCAGGGCCGCAAGCAAGGCTATGGCGCGGGGGAGTTTCATTCTAGGAGCCGCACTCCCCCCCGGAGTTGGGGACCAGGGGCTGGGGCTGGGAGGCCAGTCCGCGCAGGATGGCGCCCAGGGCCAGGGCCAGGGGCTCGGGCAATTGCTTGCCCTCCAGCTTGTAGGCCGGGGCCAGGGCGTTGCGACCGGCGATGCGCTTGGCCTGCTGGTCGCACAGGCGCTTGAAGGGGCCCAGGTCGCTGATCTGCCCATGGGCCTGGGCGTCGCTCAGGGCCAGGGCCATCTCCACCAGGGCGGCGTTGGCCGGATCCAAGAGGGCTTCTTCCAAGCGGCCCAGGGACACGCCGGGGCAGGTGGCGTTCTTTTGCCCGGCCAGGGCGTAGAGGCTGACCCCCCGCTCAAGCAGGCGCAGCAGCACCTGGCGATGCTCGCGCAGGCGGTTCTGCTTGGCCAGGGCGTCCAGCACCCCGGCGTGCACCGCCTGGGCCATCAGCGCCCCCAGGCGGCTGTGCCCCCCGGTGAGGGTGGCCTGGGGGCCCGCGCCCTGGGCCACGATGATGTTGTCGGTGCCGGTGCCCGTGGCCTGATAGGCCTGGGGGTTCTTGCTGCTGCGCAGATCCAGGTCCTGCAGGGCGGCGGTCTTGGCCTCGGTGATGGTCACCAAAGCCCGGGCCATGGCCCTGGGGGTGAGTTTGCGGTTGGTGAGCACCAGGATATTGATGGTTCCCGGCTCGCGATAAGCCCCGCCCTCGGCGGCGATGCGCAGGGCGTTGTGCATGGCCCCGGCGGTGACCAGGGCGTAGACCTCCAGGCCGTCGCCGGCCCGGCGCTGCACTGACAGGTTGTTCATGTCCGCCCCGGTGAATAGCAGGGCCGAGGTCTGGGGATCGATCTGGAGCGCCTCCACCACCCGGCCCTGCAGCTCGGCCAGGCCGCCGCCGTGGCCTAGGCCCCAGGCGGGCGGGGGCATGTAGTGGTTGCCGATGAGGCGCACGCCGTCGCGCTGGCCTTCCAGGGTGTTCAGCACCATCATGGGATGTTTGAAGCCGACCAGCAGGCTGCGGTGGGTGAAGTCCTGGATGCGCACCTGGGCCACCTCGGCCCGGCTCACATAAGGTAGGTCGATCTTCACCGGCCTGCGCTCCAGCACCTCCGGCGGGTAGAGCTGATACTTCTTCTGGGCGAAGTAGTCGCCGTAGACCTTGGCGGCCAGCCACTGCACGAACAGGCCCGAGTCCAGCGACACCCGGCAGGTGAGATCGCAGGGCAGGGCGAGCACCTTGCGGTTTTTCACCGCCTCCACCTGGTTCCAGCCCTCGCGCTCAAGGAACTTGCGCGCGGAAGCCGCGTCGCCGCAGGCGTACACCACCTGGGGGTTGAAGGCCTGCCACTGGGCCAGGCTCATCTTCACCGAGCCGCCCTTGGCCCCCAGCTTGGGGGGGGTGCCCCCGGCGGCAAGGATCAGCTCGTTCTGGAAGGAGTCGTCCCCAGGGGTGTAGACAAAGCCGCCCTTGGGGTCCACCCCCATCAGGCGCATGACCCGGCGCTTGTCCTGGGCGGGCAGCAGGGCCACCTTCTTGGCGGCCAGGCCGAAGTCGGCCCGCACCTGTTCGCTAAGCTTGCGGGCCTGGTCTACGCGGCCGAAGATCATGCCTAGGATTTGCATGCGCTTGTAATGCTCGGCCAAGCTCAACGGATGCAGGCGCACCACCACGATGCCCTTGGCGGCCAAGTCCTTTTCCAGCTTGGCGTGCACCCGGCTGGTGAAGACCACCTGGGGATTGAGCCTCAGGATGGCCGCCTGGCTGGGCGAGAAGAAGCCGCCCACCAGGGCGGCCTGGGGCTGCCCGGCCGGGGTGCGGCTGTACATGGTGTGTCCCTTGACCGTAGCGCCCACGCCCAGGGCGTAGAGGGCGTCGGTAACCTCGGGCACCAGGGACACCACCCGCTGGGGCGGGGCGGCCAGTTGGTGCGGTTGTCCGGCGAAATCGGTGAAGCTTACGGCGGCCATGGCCTGGGGGCATAGGCCGGTCAGCAGGGACGCGCAAAGGGCGCAGAGCAAAAACCAGCGGCGTGACATATTACCTCTTTCCCCAGGAGGCAGGAGAAGGGGACAAAAAAACCCAAGCCCAATGGGCTCGGGGTCGCTCCCTTGCTTCCTAACCCCCAAGCACGGCCATCTGAATAGCCGTTGGCGCCTCACCGTCTTTCGCAGCGTTGGGGGGCGCCGGGGAGCGGGCAGGTCTTCTGGCTTCCGGCTCAGGCCTACCGGCCGCGCCTTCCCAACCCTTGGTCAGTGGCATCGCGGCTTTCGTAACCGGTTACAGCGGCGGGACCGCGACGGATTCGCACCGTCTTCCCTTTACGGCCTTTATGGCCACCTGCTCCTATGATGGCGGAATTCTTACATGCGCCGCATGGGCTGTCAACCGGGGCCTTGGGTTCGTTGCAGGCGCCAATGTCCGGGGTTGGGCGCTCGACCGGATGGGCTGAAGTTAGGCCGTGATCATGGCAAAAAAATGCAAAACATTCGTTGACTAATCATTCCATGTGTAATACCATCACCCCTAATTTTTTCGGCGATGCCTGGCGAGGACGCACATTGACGCGCCAGGTCCTTTATCCGGGGGGATAAGTGGCAAATCAATTCGGCGACGAGCCCGGCCAAGTGGCCGGCACTTAGCCTGGGTGCGTCCGCGTAGCGCACCGGATGAGCGGCGGCATTGCTTTAAAACAGGCCTGGCCGATCGCCCTACCGCGCCGAAATTGCCGCAGCTTGAAAACCAAACACTTTTTTACAAATCGACCGGGGGGACCATGAAAAAGGCCATCAAGCTGGTTATCGTCTGCATCGTGGGGATCTTCGTCTTTGCCTGCGGAGGCGGCGGCGGGGGCGGCGGCGGAGACGACGCCACCTGGGAATACGTCTATGATCACAACGCCAAATACTATTCCGGCTACACCTGGCGCTGGACCGTATCCACGGTAAGGGTGGCCGCCAACGGGGTGGACCCCGGAACGGTATCCAGCGCCTTCAACCGCTGGAGCTCATCCAGCGGCCTGGGCTTTGCGGTCGGCAGCGGCACCTCCGGCAACATCGTGGTGTCCTACGGCAACCTCCCGGCCGGGGTGTGCGGCATGTGCCAGCCCTACGTGTCCAGCGGGCGCATCGTGCGCGGGGTGATGACCCTGCGCCGCAACCCGGAGGCCAACTGCGGCTACGACCTGCGCCGCCTGATCACCCATGAGGCGGCCCACTGCCTGGGTTTCCTGGGGCACGATTCCTCGGGCATCATGACCCCCAACGTGAACAGCGACGAGATCACCGGCCAGAACCACGGCTTCTTCGCCAAGCTCTACTCCAAGCCGCCGCTAACCTACGTGCCCGCCCTGTACAAGGAAAAGCAATACAGCAAGAAGCCCGCGCCCCCCAAGGGCACCAGGGTCTTCACGGAATACTAGGGGTAAGCGAATGTTGACGCGCTCATTGTTGGTATGGGCCCTGGTCCTGGTGCTTATGGCCATGCTAGGCGCATGCGGGTCTTCCTATGATCGGATGCCCACCCGGGGCAGCGCTCCCCTGAATCCCGGCTCCAGCATCATGTCGGCCGATGCCCGCTGCGGCGACGTGGTCAAGGCGGTGCGGGACAAGCTGCGCCGCAGCTCTTCCTTTGGCTCGGCCAGCGAAACCAGCACCCTGGACGGGGCCCGGTTCGTGCTGCCCTGGAAGCGCGAGGGCGATGTGCGCCGGCAGGCCACGGTGACGGTCACCTGCTACGACCAGGACAAGCGTACCGCCCGAATTACCGTGGACGTCGATGCCGAGTGCCGCAAAAAGAACGGCTCCTGGGAGGGCTGCTCCAAAACCGGCAACCTGGAGCGCCAGGTGCTGGACGAGCTGTATCCCTTGCCTTAGGCCCGGCGCGGCCTGAGCCTTGCCCGGCTCAGGCCGCCACCGAATGATGGCTCAAAGACCAGCCGCCCTGGGGTCGCAACTCCAGGCGGCTGTTTCTCAGCCAGGCCCCGTCGTCGGCCCCGGGGTAGTCGGTGCGCAGCAGAGCCCCCCGGGTCTCTAGGCGGGCCCGGCTGGCGCTGAGCACCGCGCTCAGGAACAACCCGGCGCACTCCAGGTCCCAGCGCAGCCACTCGGGGCGCGGGCCGCTCACCGGCAGGCGGGCCAGATCCTCCTGCCAGGCGGCCAGCTCGCTTTGACCCAGGGCCAGGTCCTCTTCCCGGCGCTCGATGCCCGCCCGCTGCCAGGCGATCTCCCGCAGGCGCTGGCGCAGGGCGCGCAGCTCGGCCCCGCCGCGCTCGGCGGGCTGGGCGGTCAGGGGTACGGGATCTTCTTGCGTAGGCTGGGGCGCATCCCGCTCCCCGGCATAGGACGCCGCGCCCAGGCCGGTGAGGCGGCCGGACACCACGCACTCGGTGAGGGCGTTGCCCCCCCGGCGGTTGGCCCCGTGCATGCCCCAGAGCATCTCCCCGCAGGCGAACAGGCCCGGTATGGCCGTGGCGCCGTCCGGCCCGGCCTGCACTCCGCCCATGCAGAAGTGGGCTCCGGGCATCACCGCCACCGGCTTATGGCGGAAGTCGAAACGCATCTTGTTCAGCATGGCCAAGGGGTACTGGGACCAGTGCTCCTCGGCCACTCCTGTAAAGTCCACCCGCACCGGCCCGGCCGCCGCTTCTCTTGCCATGGCCGCGGAGAGACGGTCGCGCAGCTCGATGATGCCTTGGTTAACATCGGCAATGCCCGAGCGGGCCAGGATGTCCTGACCCGCCGCGTTTATCAGGCGGGTGCCCTGGGGGTAGCGGGGATAGAGCATCACCTTGGGCAGGCCCGGCTCCACCAGCACCAGGGGATAGAACTGCACGAACTCCATGTCCCACAAGGGCAGCCCGGCCTGGGCGGCCAGGGCGTAGCCTTGGCCCATGATGGCCTTCATGTTGTCGTTGACCGCGTAAACCGCCCCGGCCCCTCCGGCGGCCAGAACCACCGCCTTGGCCGCCACCCGCACCGGGCGTCCCCCGGCGTCCAGGCCTTCCAGGCCGGTGGCTTTGCCCTCCTCCGTCACGATGCGGCGCACCTGCACTCCGCCCAGGCGCTCCAGGTTCTTTTCGACGCGCAGGGAGGCGGCCAGGGTGGCCATGAACCCGGCCCCCCGGAACACGTCCGGCTTGGGGGTGGGGGCCAGGTAGTAGTTGGAATAGGGGGCCAGTTCCACCCCCATCTCGGCCAGGAAAGCGAAACAGGCGGGCACTTCCCGTCCCACCCGCTCCACCCAGGAGAGGCGGTTCAGGCCCCGCCCGGCCCGTATGGTGTCCGCCACATACTCCTCCAGGGGGTATTGGGACGTGGGGCCGCAGAAGTTGCCGTTGCTCATGGCCGAGTTGCTGCCCAGGCCCATGCCGCCCCGGTCGATGAGCAGCACCTGGGCTCCGGTGCGCGCCGCGGCGGCGGCGGCCAACACGCCCGCCAGCCCGGCTCCGATTATTGCAACCTCTGTCCGCAGCATATTATTCTCCTTGGGTGAAAACGCCGAAGCTCAGTTTAAGCCATGGCCATGGCTGGGTAAAGCGGTTGGATACTTCTGGAAATATACGACAAAACAAGCAGGCAATTCGGCATTTTTTGTCATAAAAAAGATAGGTTAGTTGCTCTTGTCTCATGCGTGGTTATAATTAATATTAGAAGTACGAATGACAACAACCCGGCAACGCTCCGGCGTGGCGGGTAAATGCGAGGTGTGGAATGGCCGACGGCCTGAAAATACATCGGCTCTTCGTTGCGTTGCTTATATTGGGTATGACCTTTGCGGCTTTGCCTGCGAGGGCCGGGAATATCGATCTGGGCACGGCGGGCGAATACAGCCTATTCATTCTTTCCAACCTGACCATCACGGGCAACCAGGAGCCGGGCCGGGTAGCGGTGGGCGGCAATGCCAAGCTGCGCTCCTACACTATAGGCACCAACGTGAGCGACTCCACCGGCAATACCCTGGTGGTGGGCGGCAACGTGTCCTCCAACATAGATCCCGTGGCCACGGGCAACGTGGTGGCCGGTGGAACCGTCAACGTGCCCGGTTGGGTCGACTCCAGCCATATTCAAGAGGGCTCCTCCACCCTGCCGGTGGACTTCGTCTACGAGAGCCAGTACCTGTCCAACCTGTCCAATGAGCTGGCCAGCCTGGCCGCCACCGGGCAAAGTTACTCACAGTACGGCGGCATGTACACCGTGGGCGACGGCACCAGCGAGGTGCAGGTCTTCAACGTATCCGGAAGCGACCTCAGCAACGCCACCTGGTGGCAAAGCCTGTCCAGCATTCCCGACGACGCCTGGATCATCTTTAACGTGTCGGGCACGGACATCGACCTCACCGGCGGCCAGTGGGCCCTGGTTGACTGGTCGGACAAGATCATCTTCAACCTGTACCAGGCCCAGACCCTGAGCATAAACAATATCACCGTGCAGGGCACCATCCTGGCGCCTTATGCCGACGTGAACGCCTCCGGGGCCACCGTGGCCGCCAACCTGGTTGCTAAGTCCTTGAGCGGGTCTCTGGCCACCCTGGGACAGGGGTTCTCCACCTATGACGGCGGAGGCGGTGTAACCCCCGGGGCGGCCGCGCCCGAGCCCGGCACCCTGCTGCTCATGGGCAGCGCCCTGTTCGGCGCGGCCGGTTGGGTGCGCCGCCGGCGCAAGGCGGCCAAGCCCGCCTAGTCTTTATCCTTCACACGCTATCCAGCCGGGCCTGTTCCGTGTAATACGGGACAGGCCCGGCTTTTGGTTGTGGCCTCCGCAAACACTTTTTTAGTTTCGTTATCGTAAAAACATCGGTTTTATTGCGGTAAAGTCGTTTAGTTTAATAGATAATAATTATGGTATTCAATTCTATAAGGCTGTTGTTTCGTATCGTTCTGCTTAAATAAACGATAGCCACCAAGTATGTAGATAAAAACTATCATCACCCCTATAAAACTTATAATTATGGTAATTTGCCGTTTTAAAAATGACGGCATAAATTAATTAAAATGTATTGTTCGATGATCAGTTTACAGGTAAGTGTTTGTCTCATAGGCCGGGTCCTCCCCTAGACCCTTTTGTACTAAATGAATTAACCTCTTATGTGAAACCATCAGTACAAGCCTGCCTCACCATGAACCCATTTATATCTTTAGATGATTATCTCGTATAATCAAATTGTTGAGAGGTGAGTTCGACGATGAACGAGTCACACCAGGCGTTATTGATGGCCATCATGGTTTTTTTCATCTACGCGGCGGCAGGTACGTTTTGCTACATATGGATGGTGCGGGTGCGCAGGGAAAAGGAAGAGAATCAATTCAAGTTCTTCAACTCGGTGAAACAGGGCATAACCTATGGGTGGATTAGGGATCTTGATGATATAAAAAAAATATATGCCGGAATACAAGGCCACCGTGACGGGCTGGAGGTGCTGATAAAGAGGTTTGTTTTTCACTACTTGGTAAACTTCCGCAGGCCGCTGGAAGATCAGATGACCACCGAGATAAAGACTACGGTGGACCGGATATTAATGCAGCTCGATTCAGTGGGCAGACGCGACATCCTCTTGAGTGAAGACCGCATGATGATCGATTCCTTGCGGCGGGCCATCGAAAGCGGTAGGTCCTCTTATGCCCAAGACAAGCTTCAAGACTTGGCCCGCCTGCTGGGAGACAAGAACCAAAGGGCAGCGGCCCTGCCGATGCCTTCCGATAAAAGGTACGGTTTTGTCAGCTTTGGAGCCGCCACGGCCGTATCCCTGTTCCTCGTCCTGACGGTGGCCTTCCTGGGCAAAGGTTAGCCCCAACCCGCAATATTCGGCGTCGGTGCCCAACCCGCCTTGGCTCTTGGTGGGCCTCGGGCGCGGTTTGTGGGGCGGGTGCGCCGGAGCCAAACGCCGCCTCCCCTCCGGGGCGGCAAAAGGGTTAAAATGGGGGTGGAAGTTCGCCAGCCGTTCACTCATGCAAAGGACAAGCGACCATGATCAAGGCCAAGGACATCATGACCAAGGACGTCCTCACCCTCACCCCGGACACCGAGGTGACCAAGGCGGCCAAGCTGCTCCTGGAAAAAGGCTTCAACGCCTTGCCGGTGGTGGATAAAAGCGGCCTGTTGGTGGGTATCCTGTGCCAGAGCGACCTGATCTCCCAGCAGGAGGCCTTGCCGGTTCCTTCCTACTTCACCCTGCTCGATTCCTTCATCCCGCTCACCTCGCTCAAGAAGATGGAGCGGGAGGTCCAGAAAATCGCGGCCACCACCGTGCGCCAGGCCATGACCCCGGAGCCGGTCACCGTGGGCCCGGACACGGACATAGAGCAGATCGCCGCCCTGATGGTGGACCGGGGCTTCCACACCCTGCCGGTGCTGGACGGCGGCAAGCTGGTGGGCATCGTGGGCAAGGAGGACATCCTGCGCACCCTGGTGGGCCAGGCCTGAGGCGGAGCTTCTTCCCGGGGGCGGGCCCGCCCGCATCACGGGGGCGGCAAACGACGCCGGCGGACCGCGACGCGCCCCCAAAGGAAAAGGGGCCGGCCAGATAGGCCGACCCCTCGAGTTGTCTTGGAGCGGGAGACGGGATTCGAACCCGCGACCCTCAGCTTGGAAGGCTGACGCTCTAGCCGGGCTGAGCTACTCCCGCGTAGGTCGGCGATTATAGCACGGGATCGGCGAACCAGCAATTTAGGCGATGCCGCGTTGACAGGTAGGCTGGCCTCTAGTACTTTACTCAAGGGCTTGAGCCCACTAATGCAAAATCTTTCCGGAGGCTTAAAGTGGCCTGTCTGGTGGTTATAGGCACCCAATGGGGTGATGAAGGCAAGGGCAAGGTGGTGGACCTCCTGGCGGAGGGCGCCCAGGCGATAGCCCGGTTCCAAGGCGGCAACAACGCCGGCCACACCCTGGTGGTGGACGGTGAAAAGTTCATCTTTCACCTGATCCCGTCGGGCGTGCTGCATGAGGACAAAACCTGCTTCATCGGCAACGGCGTGGTGGTGGACCCGGAGGTGCTGCTCAGCGAGATAGAGCGCCTGGAGGCCCGCGGGGTAAAGGTGGGCCCGGACAAGCTGCGCATCAGCGAGCGGGCCCAGGTGATCATGCCTTATCACCAGGCCCTGGACCTGGCCCGGGAAACGGCCAAGGGCAAAGAGGCCATCGGCACCACCGGCCGGGGCATCGGCCCCTGCTATGAGGACAAGGTGTCCCGGGTGGGCGTGCGCATCATCGATCTGTTGGAGCCGGACACCCTCACCGCCAAGGTGGAGGAAAACTGCGCGGCCAAGAACTATGTGCTCACCGGCTACCTGAACAGCGCCGGCCTGCCCGCCGAGCCAATCATCGAGCAGTACCTGGAGTACGGCAAGCGCCTGGCCCCCTTCATCTGCGACGTGGCCGTGGAGTTGGACGACGTGCTCACCTCCGGCGGCAACGTGCTCATGGAAGGAGCCCAGGGGACCCACCTGGACATCGACCATGGCACCTATCCCTTTGTCACCTCCTCCAACCCCGTGGCCGGCTCGGCTTGCACCGGGGCCGGGGTGGGCGTCACCCGCCTGAACCAGGTGTGGGGTGTGGTCAAGGCCTACACCACCCGGGTGGGCGGCGGGCCTTTCCTCACCGAGCTCACCGACGCCGCCGGCGAGTGGCTCCAGAAGAAGGGTGACGAGTACGGCGCCACCACCGGGCGGCCCCGCCGCTGCGGCTGGATGGACGGCGTGGTGGTGCGTCACTCGGTGCGCCTATCGGGCATCACCGGCCTGTGCGTTACCAAGCTGGACGTGCTCACCGGCCTGGACAGCATCAAGTTCTGCGTGGGCTACCGCACCGGCGAGGGTGAAGAGATCCAGCGGGTGCCCGCCTCCCTGAAGCAGCTAGGGGCTTGCACCCCGATCTACGAGGAGTTGCCCGGCTGGAGCGAGGACATTACCGGCTGCCGCACCTGGGAGGAGCTTCCGGCCAACTGCCGCGCCTACCTGGAGCGCCTGGCCGAGTTCGTGGGCGCGCCCCTGGCCATCGTATCGGTGGGCCCGGGCCGCGAGCAGACCATCGCCCTGAAAGACCCCTGGGTCTAGACGCGCCGCTGACATTTCATGACATCCCCACAGCCGGGGCGGGAGGCGACTCTCCGCCCCGGCTGGTGTTTTTTCTTTATTTGTCCTTCCTTTGACCCGGCCCGATTTTCCTCTGCAGGGTGGACATAAGGCGAGGTTGTTGTAAGGTAATTTATGAAATGCCTTGCACAAGCCCTGTGGGCTTGCCCCGTTATTTTCGGCAGGTTTGATCAGGAGCGACGTTGATGCCGGAAAATCCGCAGGAAATGGGTCTGGATCGCGTCCTGGACGCCGCCGCCGGCGGCATGGTGGTTTTTGACGCCCAAGGGGTGATCAAATTCTACAACCAGGCCGCGGGCAAGCTCCTGGGACGCGACCCCCACCAGATGCTGGGGCGCTCGGCGGCCGAGGTGCTGCCCGCCAATTGGCCCGACCTGCGCCGGGTGCTGGAAACCGGCGAGCCCCAGACAGGCCGCAAGTTCAACTTCGAAGGCAACACCATAGTGGCCAACCGCCGCCCCATCTTGGAGGACGGCCGTGTGGTGGGTCTGATCAGCACCCTTCAGGACATCAGCGAATACGAAAGGCTGCTCACCGAGCTGGATTCCTACAAGCAGTTGGTGCGCCTGCCCAACGCCATCATCGAGTCCTCTTTTGACGGCCTGTGGATCTGCGACGCCGAGGGAAAGGTGATCCGGGTCAACCAGGCCTCCCAGCGCATCAACCGCATCAAGGCCGAGGACGTGGTGGGCAAGTCCATGGAATCGGTGGTGGCCTCGGGGATCATCGACCGCTCGGTGAGTCTGGAGGTGCTCAGGCGCCGGGAGCCGGTCACCATGAAGCAGCAACTCCCCCACGGCAAGGAGATCCTGGTCACCGGCAACCCGGTGATGGAGGCCGACGGCCGGGTGAGCATGGTGGTGGTCAACGAGCGCGACATCACCGAGCTGAACCGCCTGCAACGTGAGCTGGAGGAGACCAGGGCGCTCAACTCGGCCTACCGCTCCCAGATAGAATCCCTGTACCACGAGCGCGACTTCCTGCGCCAGGTGGTGATCCGCTCCGAAGCCATGCAACGGGTGCTCTCCACGGCCATCAAGGTGGCGGAGGTGGACTCCACGGTGCTTATCCGGGGCGAATCCGGAGTGGGCAAGGGCATGTTCGCCCGCCTGATTCACAAAGCCTCGCGCACCAAGGAGGGCGACTTCATCCGGGTGGATTGCGGAGCCATCCCCGAGGCCCTGATCGAGAGCGAACTGTTCGGCCACGAGCGGGGGGCTTTCACCGGGGCCAGGGCCAAGGGCAAGCCCGGCCTGTTCGAGCTGGCCGAGGGCGGCACCTTGCTCTTGGACGAGGTGGGCGAGATTCCCCTCAGCGTGCAGGTCAAGGTGCTGCGCTTTTTGGAGGAGGGCGAACTGATGCGAGTGGGCGGCACCCAGGCCCGGCGCATCGAGACCCAGGTGGTGGCCGCCACCCACCGCGACCTGGAGGCCATGGTGGAGCAGGGCACCTTCCGGGGCGATCTGTTCTTCCGGCTCAACGTGGTGCCCATCACCATTCCCCCCCTGCGCCAGCGGGTGGAGGACATCCCGCCCCTGATCCGTTTTTTCCTGGGCGAGTTCAACCGCAAGTGCCGCACCAACAAGGTTCTCACCACGGCGGCGGTGGATGCTCTGTGCAACTACGATTTTCCGGGCAACGTGCGCGAGCTTTCCAACATCCTGGAGCGCCTGGTGGTGCTCACGCCGGGCGAGCGCATCGACGTGCCCGACCTGCCCGCCCAGGTGCAGGCCCCGCCCGAGAGCCGGCCCCAGGGCGAGGAGGGCTGGCGTTTGGCCCAGGCCGTGGCCGAGGTGGAGCGCCGGCTTATCGCCCAGGCCCTCAATAATTTCGGCAGCCAGCGCAAGGCGGCCAGCCGCCTGGGGGTCAACCAATCCACCCTGGCCCGCAAGGCCAAGCGTTATGGTATCAAGCCGATGCAATAAAGCATCGTGATGCCATTAAGCATCGACATGCTTATCTCCCCGAAATAAAGCTATTAAATAAAATTAGCATTGCCGCAACGCGATAGGTGATGCGCTGGCGCATCATTTAGCTAGCGCTTTGAAAATAATATACGTAGTAATTCCAGCCGGTTGACTCCATTGGCCCGTCTATTGCTTACTTCAGCCTCCCAATATCGCCTCGGCGGTATCCGCTTCGTGCAACTAACAGCCCGTGAGGGCTTGTGAGTTGCGATAACGCCGAACCTGAATCGGCGACGCCGGAGCCCATGCGGCCCAGCGGAGTAGCGCACACGGGAGAAGGCCTTGGCAGTTAAGACCAACCAGCAGTGGCCGGCGGCCCGCCGGATAGGAATCCCCCAGGCGGGGTCAACCCCAACTCCCTCATCAGACCGATGCGCCCGCGCCTCGGCGGGTGAGGCGGTTAGCGCCCTGGACGGATGTCTTGGCGAGCCGGGCCGGCCCTATTTGAGGCGGCAGTAAGGAAGGCGACGTGGAGCTCATCCAAGAGATCATTATTTTCGGAACCATCAAGGGCTGCGTATACGCGCTCATTGCCACCGGCTTCACTCTCATCTTCGCGGTGGCCGGCATCCTCAACCTGGCCCACGGCACCTTCTACATGCTGGGAGCCTACTTCACTTACACCCTGTTCTACGTGCTGGGCATTCCCCTGCCGCCGGCCATATTGCTGGCCGCGGTGTTGGTGGGGGCCCTGGGCATGCTTCTGGACCGGGTCTTCCTGAAGCCCATGCGCTCCTCGCACACCTACGTGCTGGTGCTCACCGTGGCCATCGCCTTCGCCGCCCAGGAGATAATCCTGCTCACCTACGGCTCCCAGGGCATGAACATCCCCAACCTGGTGGAAGGCAGCGTGAGCCTCAACGGGGTGGTGGTGAGCTGGCATCAGTTGCTCATCGTGGCCATCACCGCGGTGGTGCTCGTAATGCTTTGGCTGGTGCTCACCCGCACCCGCTACGGCGTGGCCACCTTGGCGGTGTCCATGGACGAGGACGGGGCGCGCCTGGTGGGCATCGAGACCGAGAAGGTGTTCAACCTGTCCATGTTCGCCTCGGCCTTTTTGGCCGCGGTGGCCGGGGCCCTCATCTCGCCCATCATGTCCATGACCCCGGAGATGTGGAACATGCCCCTGATGAAGGCCTTCGTTGTGGTGGTGGTGGGAGGCATCGGCAGCCTCACCGGCAGCATCATGGCCGCCTTTTTCCTGGGCTGGCTGGAGACCTTCACCGGTTTCGTCATCTCTCCCAAACTCACCGAGGTGGTCTCTTTGGTGCTTCTCACCGTGTTCCTGGTTTTCCGGCCCTCGGGCATCTTGGGTAGGAGGTTGCACTAATGCTGGCCAATCTGAAAACCCCCGCCCAGCGGCGCACCGCCATCTTCTACGGCCTGATCATGCTCGGGTTCTATTTCGTGCCGGTGTTTTCCGACAACTTCTACCTGCTCTCCGTGTTCACCACGGCCTACTTCTACATCATCTTCGCCACCAGCTGGGACGTGTTCGCGGGCTACTCCCACCTGATGAACTTCGGGCACGCCCTGTTCATCGGTCTGGCCGGGTACCTCACCGCCTTCGTGGACCTCCACCTGGGCCTGCCGCCGTTGTTGGTGCTGCCCATGTGCGCCGTGCTCTGCGGCCTGCTGGGCATGTTCATCGGCTACCTCACCCTGCGCATGCAGGGGCCCTACTTCGCCATCATCACCATGGCCTTCGCGGCGGTGGCCTACGAGTCGGCCATCATGTTCAGCGAGTACACCGGCGGCGAAGAGGGCATCCCGGGCATCCACCCGCTCACCGATTCGCTCATCGGCGATTACTACTTCGTGCTGGTGATCATGTCCCTGATCTTCCTGTTCCTGCTCTGGTTCACCCGGGGCCGCTGGGGATTGGTGCTCAAGGCCATCAGCCAGAACGAGGACTCGGTGCTGGCCAGCGGCATCAACACCGCCTGGGTCAAGATCCGGGCCTACTCCATCAGCGGGGCCCTGTGCGGCATCGGCGGCAGCGTCTACGCCTACTCCCTCACCCACGTGGGACCCACCAGCATGGAGCAGGTGCTCTCCACCACCATCCTGATCATGGCCATGGTGGGCGGCATGGGCACCATCACCGGACCCTTCCTGGGCGCCCTGATCCTGGTGCTGTTCAATGAGCTGTCCCGGGACATGGAGGAGTATCGCCTGCTCATCTACACCGTGATGGTGGTGGTGATCATCTTCTTCGCCCCCCGAGGCATCGTCAGCTGGGGGCAGCCCATAGCCCGGGCCTTCAAGCTGGGCGGTAAGCGAGGTCAGGCCGGATCATGACACAAGCGCGCGACTATTTGGTGGTGGACGAACTCACCAAGCACTTCGGAGGCCTAGCCGCGGTGGAGAAGCTGAGCTTCTCCCTGGACCGGGGCCAGATACTGGGACTGATCGGCCCCAACGGAGCGGGCAAGACCACGGTGTTCAACCTGATCACCGGCTTTTTGCCCGCCACCTCGGGACGAGTGACCTTTAGGGGTGAAAGCCTCTTGGGCAAGAAGCCTCATCAGATCGTCAATCAGGGCCTGGCCCGCACCTTCCAGCTGGTCAAGCCCTTTCCCGAGCTTTCCCTGTTCGACAACATCCGGGTGGCCTGCTACGGCCCGCGCTTCATGAGCCAGGGGCTGGACGAACAAGCGGCCAGGCACCGCATCCTGGAGGTGGCCGAGCAGGTGGGGCTTCCCAAGGACCTGGACCAGCCCGCCTCGGCCCTGGGACACGGCGACCTGCGCCTGCTGGACATCGCTCGGGCGCTGATGGTGCAGCCGGAGCTGCTGCTGCTGGACGAGCCCCTGTCGGGCCTGTCCTCCATCGAGACCCAGGCCATCGTGAAGTTGATCAGCGCCCTCAATCAGGAGGGCATCACCCTGCTGATCATCGAACACAAGCTCAGGGAGCTCATGAAGGTGGCCGATCGCATCGTGGCCATCGATTTCGGAGAAAAGCTGGCCGCCGGCACCCCCCAGGAGGTGGTGAACCACCCCGCGGTGGTGGAGGCCTATCTGGGGACCAAGGATAGTTATGCCTCTGCTTGAGATAGAAAACCTGGTAGTCCGCTACGGCAGCGCCCTGGTGCTGGACCGGGTGAGCCTGGCCATCGACAACGGCGAGTGCGTGGCGGTGATCGGCCCCAACGGCGCGGGCAAGACCACCCTGCTGCGCTCCATCAGCGCGCTCAAGGACTGGGAAGGCAAGATGTCCTTCCAGGGGCGCGACCTGGCCGGGGTCTCCTCCAGCCAGACGGTGTCCCTGGGCATCGTGCAGGCTCCCGAGGGCCGCCACCTGTTCCCCCAGCTTTCGGTGCGCGAAAACCTGGAGCTGGGCGCTTTCCTGGCCAAGGAAAAAGCGGAAAAAGACGCCAACTATAAATACGTGCTGGAGCTGTTCCCCCGCCTGGGCGAGCGCCTGCGCCAGATGGCCGGCACCCTGTCCGGCGGCGAACAGCAGATGCTGTGCGTGGGCCGCGCCCTCATGTCCAGCCCGCGCATCCTCTTGTTGGACGAGCCCTCCTTCGGTCTGGCCCCCTTGATCAAGGAAGCCATCGCCAACGCGGTGCGCCAGATCAGGGCCAAGGGCACCACCATCCTTCTGGTGGAACAGGACGCCCACATGGCCTTCGAGCTGGCCCAGCGGGTCTACGTCTTGGAAGAGGGACACATCAGCACCACCGGCACCAGCAAAGAGCTTAGCGAAGACCCGAGCATCAGGAGTTCATATCTGGGGCTTTAGGCCTTGGAGACTTTCAACTAAATAGCAGGGAGAGGTTTTATGAAGAAATTGCTAGCAATGATGCTGATTCTGGGGCTGGCCGTAATGGCCGCGGGCCCGGCATCGGCGGCCGACACCATCCGCATCGGCCTGTTGGCCCCCTTGAGCCACCAGGTTGGCGAGGGCGAGGTCAACGCCGCCAAGATGGCGGTGAAGCGCATCAACGACGCCGGCGGCATCGACGGCAAAAAGCTGGAGCTGTTCATCGAGGACACCGAGATCAAGCCCGAAAAGGCCATTAACGGCTACAAGAAGCTGGTCATGGTGGACAAGGTCAAGGCGGTCATGGGCGCTTTCTCCTCCGGCGTGGTGCTTTCGCTCATGGACCACGTGGCCCGCTACAAGGTGCCTTTCATCTCCACCGCCTCCTCCTCCAACACCTTCGGCGAGAAGGTGGCCAAGGACTACGCCCGCTATAAATACTTCTTCCGCCTCATGCTCAACGAGACCGACCAGGTCAACGGCATGGTGGAGTTCGTCAACAGCTTCCTGAAGCCCAAGCTGAACATCAAGAAGGTCGCGGTCATGGCCGAGGACGCCAAGTGGACCAAGCTCATGGGCGCCCAGTTCGTGGAGCAGATCAAGACCAAGGGCATCGAAGTCACCGACTACATCCGCTTCCCCTTCAAGGAGACCGACTTCGCCCCCATCCTGAGCCGGGTCAAGAACGCCAAGGTGCAGTTCCTCCTGGAGATCAGCGCCATCGCCGACGGCGCGGTGTACATCAACCAGTGGCACGACATGCAGGGCCCGCCCATCGGCGGCTGCGACACCAGCGCCGGCTCCGAGGACTTCTGGGACAAGACCAACGGCAAGTGCAAGAGCGAGACCGTGTTCATGTACGGCGCCTACGATGTGGCTTTGACCCCCAAGACCAAGCCCTTCTGGGCCGATTACATCAAGATCTACGGCAAGGAGCCCAAGTACGCCTCGGGCTTCACCTATGACGCGGTGTACGTGGTGGCGGGCGCGGTCAAGGCCGCCGGCACCACCAAGGCCGACGCCCTGGTGGCGGCCATCGAGAAGACCGACTACGTCGGCGTCAGCGGCCGCATCCAGTTCAAGAAGAACCACAACACCATCTGCGGCAGCGACGGCCGCCCCATGATGATCTGGCACCAGTGGCAGGGCAAGGGCCAGCGCCTCCCGGTTTACCCCGAGAAGTACGCCACCGCCAAGTTCATTCTGCCCGCGTGGTGGAGTGTGAAATAAGTCCCCTCCCAAGACGGTGGCGGGGGTTCGCCTCCGCCGCCGCCTTGTCAGGACTCGACCCCGGGCGGACCCGTCGCGCCCCTGGGCACCGACGGGCCCCCCCGGGAACGGGCCCTAACCAACGGAGTAAGCGCCATGCAAGAAGTTGTCATCGCCGGTTATCTGCGCACCGCCCAATCCCGGGCCCGGCCCAAGGACCCATCCCGCGACTGGCTCTCAGCATATCGCGCCGATGATCTGCTGGCCGCGGTGCTGCCGCCGGTTTTGGAGCAGGCCAAGGTCAAGCCGGACGACGTCCAGGACTTCCTGGTGGGCTGCTCCTTCGGGGTCAGCGAAAACTGGACCTACGGCGGCCGTTTGCCCCTGTTTTTGGCCAACATGTCCCCGCGCACTCCGGCCAAGTTCTTGGACCAGCAGTGCGGCTCATCCATGGCCGGGCTGCAGATCGGCTTCATGGAGATAGCCACCGGCTTCGCCGACGTGGTGGTGGTGGGCGGCATGGAGCACATGACCAGGGTGCCCATGGGGCCGACTCTATTCAGTAACGGCACCATCAGCGTGAACCCCCGCCTTTACGAGGAGGAGGGCTTCGCCCATTGGGACATGGACACCGCCATGTTCATGGGCCTCACCGCCGAAAAGCTCCAGCAACAGACCGGCTTCAGCCGCGAAGACCTGGACCGCTGGGCGGTGCGCTCGCACCAATACGCGGCCAGGGCTCAGGAAGAAGGATTTTTCGCGGGCGAGATTCTGCCCCTGCCCGCCAAGGACCCCGAGGGCAACGATTTCATGGTGCACCGCGACCAGGCGGTGCGCCCCCAGGCCACCCTGGAGGATTTGAGCAAGCTGAGGCCGGTGTTCAGCGAGAACGGCGCAATCACCGCCGGCAACTCCTCGCCGCTCAACGCCGGGGCCTCGGCCATGGTGCTGATGTCGCGCCGGGCGGCGGATGCCAGGGGAGTGAGGCCCATGGCGTCGGTACGCTCGGTGGGTTTCGTGGGCGTGGACCCCACCCTGATGGGCGAGGGGCCGGTGCCCGCTTCGCGCATGGCCCTGGACAAGGCAGGCCTCAGGGTGGAGGATATTGACTTCTGGGAAATCAACGAGGCTTTTTGCATCGTGGCCCTCAACTGCATCAAGCAGCTGGGCCTGGACCCGGAGAGGGTCAACGTAAAGGGCGGTGGCACCGCCCTGGGTCATCCCCTGGGAGCCACCGGCGTACGGCTGGTGGGCACCCTGGCCCGCATACTAGAGGAGAAACAAGCGCGTTGGGGTGTGGCCAACGCCTGCGTGGGTGGCGGCCAAGGCGTGGCCACCCTCATCGAGCGCCTTGGCTAGAGTTGGGCGCGTCTGGGAGAAGTCGTAGGTTATGAACAAAGTTTGCAGCCTTGAGGAGGCGCTTAGCCGGGTGAACCCCGGCGACACGGTGATGGTGGGCGGCTTTGGAGTGCCGGGCACCCCGTTCACCCTGTTGGACGGCCTGCTCAAAGGCGGTGTCAACGAACTCACCGTGGTCAAGAACGAGGCCAACGAGGATCATATGGGAATCTCCAAACTGGTGGAGGCCGGTTTGGTGCGCAAGATGATCACCACCCACCTGGGTCTTAATAAAACCGTGATCGGCATGATGAACCGGGGCGAGGTGGAAGTTGAATTCTACCCCCAGGGGATTTTGGCCGAGAAGATACGGGCGGGCGGCGCCGGGCTGTTCGGCCTGCTCACCGACATAGGCATGGACACCGAGCTGCTCTCCAGCACCAAGCAGACCATGTGGTTCGAGGGCCGGGAGCTCATCGTGGAGTCGGCCCTCAAGGGCGACGTGGCCTTGTTGCACGCGGCCAAGGCCGACCGCTTCGGCAACCTGGTCTACGCCAAGAGCGCCATGAACTTCAACCCGGTCATGGCCACCGCCGCCACCACGGTCATCGCCGAGGTGGAGGAGGTGGTGGAGATCGGCGACCTGGACCCGGAGCACGTGCACACGCCCGGCGCTTTTGTTGACCACGTAGTTCTCCTGGAAGAGCTCAGCGAGGAGTATGGCATCCTTGAGCACCACATCATATAAAGACAAGATCGCCGCCCGGGCGGCCCAGGAGATCAGCGAAGGCAAGGTGGTTAACTTCGGCATCGGCATCCCCACCCTCATCGCCAAGTTCCTGCCCCCGGAGGTCCAGTTCTTCGTGCACGCGGAAAACGGCGTTTTGGGCATGGGAGGCCGCTGTGCCAGAGGCCAGGAGGACCGCAACCTCATCGACGCGGGCGGGGCCTACGTGGAGTTGGTGCCCGGTGCGTCCTTCGCCGACAGCTCGGTTTCCTTTGCCATGATCCGCGGCGGTCGCCTGGACGTAGCCTTCCTGGGCGCCCTGGAGGTCAGCGGCAAGGGCGACCTGGCCAACTGGATCATCCCCGGCAAGTACGCCCCCGGCATCGGCGGGGCCATGGAGGTGGCCCAGAAGGCGCGCCGCCTGGTGGTGGTCACCAACCACAATGACCGGGCGGGCAACCCCAAGATCGTGGAGGAGTGCACCCTGCCGCTCACCGGCAAGTCCTGCGTGGACCTGATCATCACCGAGATCGCGGTGATGCAGCCCACCCGGCGCGGTCTGCTCCTGCTGGAGATCGCCGAGGGGGTGGAGCTGGAAGAGGTGCGCCAGCGCACCGGCACCGAGCTGCTGCTGCCGCCCGAGGGGCCCGGCAGGTTTTAAAAATTCTCCGGCACGCCGGAGCCAAGCCAAATGCCAAGCGGCCGCCCTTCAGGGGGCGGTCGCTTGTTTTTGGGGTCGCGCCCCGTTTCTTGCTACTATCTAAACAACGAGCCGATTTTGAGCGAGGTGGATTTTTGCAAGCTACAGCGGCGGCGGACAGGCAAGGCAAACCGGGCGTGGTGAGCTCGGTGCGCGGCAGCGTGGTGGACGGCTTCTTTCCGGAAGGGATACCCCCCATCCTGGAGGTGCTGGAAGCCGGGCCCGAGCGGGACATCATCATCGAGGTGGTGCGTCACGTGGACGAGCACACGGTGCGCGGCGTGGCTCTCACCCCCACCCAGGGTCTGGCCGAGGGCTCCCCCCTATGGGCCACCGGTCTGCCCCTGCGGGTGCCGGTGGGCCGGAGGGTGCTGGGGCGCATGTTCAACGTCTTCGGCCGGGCCATAGACCTGGGCGAGCCGGTGAGCGGCGGCGAGTGGCGCTCCATCCACCAGGAGCCGGTGCCTCTGGACCGCCAGGCCACGGGCAGCGAGATATTCGAGACCGGCATCAAGGCCATCGACGTGCTCAGTCCCCTGGAGCAGGGGGGCAAGGCCGGGCTGTTCGGCGGGGCCGGGGTGGGCAAGACGGTGCTCATCATGGAGCTGATCAACAACATGGTCTCCGGCTACCACGGGGTGAGCCTGTTTTGCGGCATCGGTGAGCGCTGCCGCGAGGGGGAAGAGCTTTACCGCGAGATGCGCGAGTCCGGGGTGCTCAAAAACACGGTGATGGTCTTCGGCCAGATGAACGAGCCGCCCGGGGCGCGCTTCCGGGTGGGGCACGCCGCCCTGACCATGGCCGAGTATTTCCGCGACGACCAGCGCACCGACGTGCTGCTGCTTATCGACAACATCTTCCGCTTCATCCAGGCGGGCATGGAGGTGAGCGGGCTCATGGGCCAGCTCCCCTCGCGCCTGGGCTACCAGCCCACCCTGGCCAGCGAGCTGGCCGCCCTGGAGGAGCGCATCACCAACACCACCACCGGCTCCATCACCAGCGTGCAGGCGGTGTACGTGCCGGCCGACGACTTCACCGATCCAGCGGCGGTGCACACCTTCGGCCACCTCTCGGCCTCCATCGTGCTCAGCCGCAAGCGGGCCGGTGAGGGCCTGTACCCGGCCATCGACCCCTTGCAGTCGGCCAGCAGCATGTTGGTGCCCCACGTGGTGGGGCCGCGCCACTTCAGGGTGGCCCAGGACATTCGCTCCACCCTGGCCAACTACGAGGAGCTTAAGGACATCATCGCCATGCTGGGCCTGGAGGAGCTTTCCCAGGCCGACCGCAAGGTGGTGCGCCGGGCGCGGCGGCTGGAGCGTTTTCTGACCCAGCCCTTCGCGGTGACCGGCCAGTTCACCGGCAAAGAGGGCAAGCGGGTAAGCCTGGAGCAGGCCATCGACGGCTGCCGCCGCATCCTTGACGGCGAGTTCGACGACTACCCCGAAAGCGCCCTGTACATGATAGGCACCATAGACGAGGCCCAAAAATGAAGCTTAAGGTGCTCTTGCCGGATCAGGTGCTGGTGGACCAAGACGCTGCCAAGGTGGTGGCCGAGGCGGAGAACGGCTCCTTCTGCCTGCTGCCCCGGCATGTGGACTTCGTGGCCGCCCTGTCGCCGGGCATCCTCAGCTTTGTGGACCAGCACGGCCAGGAGCAGTTCCTGGCCCTGGACGAGGGGGTGCTGGTCAAGCAGGGCCAGGAGGTGCTGGTCTCCACCCGGCGGGGAGTGCGCGGCGGCAAGCTGGGCGAGTTGCGCAGCCTGGTGGATGAGCAGTTCCGCGAGCTGGACGAATACGAGATAAAGGCGCGCACGGCCATGGCCAAGATAGAGGCCGGTTTCGTTCGGCGCTTTTTGGAACTCCAGGAGATCCGTTGATGGCCCCGGAGCCAAGAGAAAAGGCGGAGCAGCGCTTCCCCAAGGAAGTGGGCGGCAAGGAAGAGCGCAAGATAAAGGCGCGCGAAGAAAACCGTTCGGTATGGTTCGGCCTGGGCATGTTCGGCATGGTGGGCTGGGCGGTGGCCGTGCCCACCGTGGCGGCCGTGGCCCTGGGGGTGTGGCTGGACGGCCGCTACCCCGGCCCCCCGTCCTGGACCCTCACCCTGCTGGTGGTGGGGGTGGCGGTGGGCTGCCTCAACGCCTGGTTCTGGATTAAGCGCGAGAGCAAAAGGGATTGAGCATGGCTATGAGCGAGTTCTCCCTGACCGCTATGATCCTGCCCTTTGTGGTGGGTCTGGCGGTGGGCTTGTTTTTCTTCGGCGGCCTGTACTGGACGGTGCGCCGCCTGGCCACGTCCCGCTACCCGGCGGCGCTGAGCCTGACCAGCATGTTGCTGCGTTTGGGGGTCAGCCTGGCCGCCCTTTATCTGGTCATGGCCGGGGACTGGCGTCGCCTGACCGCGGCAGTGGTGGGCATGATCGTCATGCGGCTGGTGCTGGTGCGCCTGTTGCGCCCGGCCAGACAGGGGGCGTGATGGAATCCCTGGACCTCATGGGCATCAAGGACATCAGCCCGGACGCGTTGATTTTCTGGCACTGGCAATGGGTCAAGATCAACGCCACCATTGTCTTCACCTGGATCACCATGTTTCTGCTCACCCTGGGGGCCTGGCTGGCCACCCGGCGCTTGCAGTCGGGGCGCGAGCTGTCGCGCTGGCAGAACTTCCTGGAGGTGGTGGTGCAGACCATGCGCAGCCAGATTCGGGACATCGCCCACGGCGACCCCGCGCCTTTTCTGCCCTTCGTAGGCTCGCTGTTTTTGTTCATCGCCCTGAGCAATCTCCTCACCATCATTCCGGGCTGGGTGCCTCCCACCGGTTCGCTCTCCACCACCGCCGCCCTGGCCTTGTGCGTGCTGGTTGGGGTTCCGGTCTACGGCATCCAAAGCCGAGGGGTGAAAAACTACCTGGGGCTCTACGTCAAGCCATCGTTCATCATGCTGCCCATGAACATCTTGGGCGAGCTCAGCCGCACCCTGGCTTTGGCGGTGCGCCTTTTCGGCAACATCATGAGCGGCACCAAGATCGCCGCCATCCTGCTGGCCATCACCCCCATCATTTTTCCGGTGGTGATGCAAGCCCTGGGGCTTCTCACCGGCATGATCCAGGCCTACATCTTCGCAGTGCTGGCCATGGTCTATATCGCCTCCGCCGTACGCATCCAAAAGCAATACGAACAAAAGGCCCAGGAAGAGGCCTTAGCCAAAGGAGATGACAATGGATAATTTGGGCCTCATAGGCATGATCTCGGTGGCCACCGCTGGCATCACCATCGGCATCGGCTCCATTGGCCCCGCTTTGGGCGAGGGCCGCGCCGTGGCCCAGGCCCTGGCCGCCATGGCCCAGCAGCCGGACGAGGCCAACACCATCACCCGCACCCTGTTCGTGGGGTTGGCCATGGTCGAGTCCACGGCCATCTACTGCTTCGTGGTCTCCATGATCCTGCTGTTCGCCAACCCCTTTTGGGACTATGTGGTGCAAAAGGCGGGGAGCTAGGCCGTGCTCATAGATTGGTTCACCGTGGCGGCCCAGGTCGTCAACTTCCTGATACTGATCTGGCTCTTGAAGCGGTTTCTCTACGACCGCATCATAAAGGCCATCGACGAGCGGGAGGCCTCCATCGCGGGGCGTTTCGAAGATGCCGAGGCCAGGGAGGAGAAAGCACGGCAGAGCGTGCTGGAACTGGCCGCCAAGCAAGAGGACCTGGAAGCCGAGAGCCTCAAGATACTGGAGCAGGTCAAGCAGGAGGCCGACCAGCGCCGCGAGGAGTTGGTGGCGCGGGCCAAGGAGGACGTGGAAGGCCGCCGTAGCGCCTGGCAGGAATCCCTGGAGCGCGACCGCCAGGCCCTGGCCGGAGACCTGGCCCGTCTGGCCGCCCAGGGCGCCGCGGGCATGGCCCGCCGGGCCCTGGAGGAGTTGGCCGATGCCGACCTGGACCAGCGCGCCATGGCGGTGTTCCTGAACAGGTTGCAAGGCCTGGACGACAGCGCGCGTGAGGAGTTGCAGGCCGCCCTTATGGAAAGCACCGCCCTGGTGGTGCGCAGCGCCTTTGAGCTGGACCAGGCCCAGCGGGATCAGTTGCGCCAGGCTCTGGCCGGGTTGGCAGGGGAAGCGGCGAACCTGGAGTTCGAGCACACGCCGGAGTTGCTCCTGGGCCTGGAGATAAGGCTGCCGGGCCGCAAGCTGGCCTGGAGTCTGGAGGAGTACTTGCGCGAGATGGGCCAGCAGGTGGAGCAGCGTTTGGAACGCTCCCTGAGAAGCATCGCGGGCGAGGCCCGTGAAGCGCCCCAGGAGCGGGCAGAGGAAAGCCGTGTCTGAGCGAGGGCCTGAAATGCGCCAAGCCCTGGAGGCGGTGGGCAAGGCCCTGGGGAACGAAGGGCGCACCGGCTTCAGCCCGCGCCTGCAAGAGGTGGGCGAGGTGCAGAGCGTGGGGCCCGGCGTGGTGCAGGTTTCCGGCCTCAAGGGCGTGCAGAGCGAGGAGATACTTCTGTTCCATGGCGGCGTGGAGGGCATGGCCTTCAACCTGGACGCCCGCGAGGTTGGAGTGATTCTGCTGGACCATGGAGAGGGCCTGTCCGCGGGCGGCGAGGTGCGGCGCACCGGCCGGGTGCTGGACACCCCGGTGGGCCCCGAGCTGCTGGGCCGGGTGGTGGACGCCCGGGCCAAGCCCCTGGACAACCTGGGGCCTATCGAGACCGCCGAGCATCTACCCGTGGAGCGCCCCGCCCCGGAGATAATGCAGCGGGCCCCGGTCACCGAGCCCTTGCAGACCGGCATGAAGGTGGTGGACGCCATGATCCCCATCGGCCGGGGCCAGCGGGAGCTGATCCTGGGCGACCGCCAGACCGGCAAGACCGCCCTGGCCATCGACACTATCTTGAACCAGCGCGACAAGGGCGTCATCTGCATCTACTGCGCGGTGGGCAAGCGCAGCTCGGCGGTGGCGCGGGTGATCGGCAGCCTGCGCGAGGCCGGGGCCATGGAATACAGCCTGGTCATGGTGGCCACCGAAGAGGACCCACCGGGGCTGCAATTTTTCGCGCCCTACGCGGCCACCAGCATGGGCGAGTACTTCATGGCTCAGGGCCGCGACGTGCTGGTGATCTACGACGACCTCACCCGCCACGCCCGGGCCTATCGGGAGCTGTCCCTGCTGCTGCGCCGCCCGCCGGGGCGCGAGGCCTTTCCCGGCGACATCTTCTACGTGCACTCGCGCCTACTGGAGCGCTCCACCCATCTGCGCGACGAGCTGGGCGGCGGTTCGCTCACCGCCCTGCCCATCATCGAGACCGAGGCCCAGAACCTCTCGGCCTACATCCCCACCAACCTCATCTCCATAACCGACGGCCAGGTGTATCTGAACCCCGAGCTGTTCCGCAAGGGCATCCTCCCGGCGGTGGACGTGGGCAAGAGCGTGAGCCGGGTGGGGGGCAAGACCCAGCTCCCGGCCTACCACCGGGTGGCCGCCGACCTTCGCCTGGCCTACACCCAGTTCGAGGAGTTGGAGTCCTTCGCCCGCTTCGGCAGTCGCCTGGACGAGGACACCCGCAAAAACCTGGAGCGGGGGCGGCGGGTGCGCGAGGTGCTCAAGCAGCCCCAGTACCAGCCCCTGCCCGTGGCCGAGCAGATCGCCGCTTTGGTGGCGGTGAACCAGGGCCTTTTCGACGCCTTGGATCTGGACGCGGTGGCAGCGGCCGAGGAAGAGGTGCGCCGGGTCATGCAGGGCCCGCTGGAGGAGATCGCCGATAGCATCCAAAACGGCGAGCCGCTCTCCGACCAGGGGCTGGACCAGATCGCCGAGGCCGCCCGCCAAGCCCTGAAGCTCGATGAGGCCGATGAAACCCCGCAAGAACCGGATGGACAAGATTCGCCTGAGCCCGAAGCCCCCCAGCCGGAGGAGAAGGCTTAGGCATGGAAACCGTCGAGGGACTCAAGCGCAAGTTGGGCAGCACCGAGGACTTGCAGTCCGTGGTCAAGACCATGAAGGCCATGGCCGCGGTGAACATCCGCCAATATGAAAAGGCGGTGCGCTCCCTGTCCGACTACGCCCGCACCGTGGAGTTGGGCCTGGCCGTGGTCCTTGGCGCGGGCGGCCGCCAGCCCACGGCCCGACGCCGGGCCACGGGCAACCTGGGGGTGATCATCTTCGGTTCGGACCAGGGCATGGCCGGCTCCCTCAACGAGCAGGTGACCAGCTTCGCCCTGGAGGACTTGGCCGCCGCCTCGGTGCCGGTGGCCGGATTGCCCATGGTGGCCGTGGGCCAGCGGGTGCTGGGGCCCTGGGAAGATGCCGGGGGCCAGGCGGAGAGCTACCTCTCGGTGCCTGGCTCCATCGCGGGCATCACCCCCCTGGTGCATGAGTTGCTTTTCCATATCCAGACCTGGGGCGCCCGCCAGGGCATCGACCGGGTGCAGCTCTACTACAACCAGCAGTTGCACGGCGCGGCCTACAAGCCCCGCAAGCGGGAGCTTTTGCCCCTGGACCGGCAGTGGCTGGAAAAGCTGCGTCAGGAACCCTGGCAAGGGCCCAGCCTGCCCGCCTTCACCATGGACTCCCAGGCCCTGTTCTCGGCCCTGCTGCGTCAATACCTTTTCATCGGCCTGTATCAGGCCTTGGCCGAAAGCGCGGCCAGCGAAAACGCCTCGCGCCTGGCGGCCATGCAGGGGGCGGAAAAGAGCATCGCCGAGCGCATGGACGAACTCACCCGCCGCTATTATCAACAGCGGCAGATGGCCATCACCGAGGAGCTCCTGGACATCGTTTCCGGCTACGAGGCTTTCAAGGAGTAATAGCTGGAATAGGCGGCCCGTAAGGTCGGCGCTCAAACCCGGGACGCAAGCAGGGCGACCCCACCACGGGGCCGCCCTGACTTTATCCGGCGTTGGGGAGGTCTCAGCCCAGGTAGTTGTTCACCGCCTCGTAGAAAACGCGCACTCCGGTGAAAAGCACCTCGTCGTCCACGTCGAAGCGGGGCGAGTGCAGGGCCGGTTCGCCGTGGCCGTCGCCGCAGCCCAGGCGCACGATGGCCCCGGGAACCACCTGGGTGAAAAAGGCGAAGTCCTCGGAGCCGGTGACCGGCGGCGAGTGGTGAACCTTGTCCAGGCCCACCACCGTGCCCGCGCACTGCTCCATGAACTCCACCACCTGGGGGTCGTTGAGGCAGGGCGGGAACACCTCCTCCACCTCGAGATCGCACTCCACGTTGAAAGTCTCGGCTATGCCCCGCACCATGCGCTGCAACTGATCGTTGAGCTCCTTTTGCACCGCCGTGGTCATGGCCCGCATGGTGCCGGCCAACTCGGCGGTTTCGGGGATGACGTTCAGGGCCGAGCCCGCGTGGAAGCGGCACACGCTGATCACCGCCGCCTCCAGGGGGTCCACCCGCCGCGCCACCACCGATTGCAAGGCAGTGACCAGATGTGCCCCGGCCACCACCGGGTCGTTCCCCTGGTGGGGGCGGGCCCCGTGGGTGCCCTTGCCCTTGATGTTCAAGCGGAAGAGATCGTTGGAGGCGTGGCTCTGGCCGAAGTTCACCCCCATGTGGCCGGTGGGCAGGTCTCCGGCCACATGCGCGGCGATGATGCGGTCCACGGCCGGGTTTTCCAAAACCCCCCGCTCCACCATCATGCGCGCGCCCACGCCGGTTTCCTCGGCTGGCTGGAAGATCAACTTCAGGTTGCCCCGCATACGCTGGGCCAGGCCGGAGTCCATGACCAGGCGGGCCAGCCCCAGCAACACAGCCGTGTGCACGTCGTGGCCGCAGGCGTGCATGAAACCGGGGTGGGTGGACTTGTAGGGGACTTGGTTCATCTCCTGTACGGGCAGGGCGTCTATGTCCGCCCGGATGGCCAGGGTGGGCCCTTCCTGGCCGCCCTTGATGAGCCCCACCACGCCGGTCATGCCGGACAGGCCGTGGGCCTCGATGCCCAGTTGCTTCAAATGGGCCAGGATTTGCCTGGTGGTGCGCTCCTCCTTGAGGGCCACCTCGGGATGTTGGTGCAGGTCGTGCCTAAGCGCCACCAGCCAGTTTTTAAACTCGCGATCCAAATTCACGGGGCTCACCTCCGCCGCTGTAAAGGCCTCGGGCGGGTAGGCCCCGCGCCGCTTTCCTGCTACTTGCGGTCAAAGAAAATATTTTTGGCTCCTATGGCCAAGGGTACGCCCATGGCGAGATCCCAGTCTACCAGTCCCATGCGCCGCGCGGCCACACCTGCGCTGTACATGATGCGGTTGTCCATGTTGTGCGTGGCAACGTGCTTCACCGCGGAACCCAGGGCAATGCCCTGGTTCATGCTGCCGTCCGCCTCGCCTGGGCGGGCGGCCCATGGGCGCGGGCTTAGAGGTTGACCGGATGGGGCGGTTGTTCGCCCTTCAGCACGGCGGCGATGTTGCGGGCGCAGGTCCAGCCCACCTGGCTCAGGCTCTCCACGGTGTAGCCGCCGATGTGCGGCACCACGATTACCTGATCGAGCTCCAGCAGGGGGTTGCCCTGGGGCGGCTCCTGGGCCAGGACGTCAAGGGCGGCCCCGGCCAGGCGGCCCTGGGTCAGGGCCTCGTATAGAGCCGCCTCGTCCACCACCCCGCCCCGTCCCAGATTGAGCAGGTACGCGCTCGGCTTGACCAGGGCCAACTCGCGCGCCCCGATCAATCCCTTGGTTTGGGGCTTCAGGGGCAGGTGCAGGCTGATGAAGTCCGAGCGGGCCAGCAACTCTTCCAGGGGCAGAAGGGTGAGGCCCAACTCGGCGGCGAACTCCGGGCGCGGGGTGCGGGTGTGGGCCACCACCTCCATGCCCAGGGCGCGGGCCATGCGGGCCAGCTCCCGGCCGATCTTGCCCAGACCCAGTATGCCCAGGGTCCTGCCCCCCACCTCGCAGCCGATCACCGGGGACCAGCCGCCGTCCAATACCTGTTGCCTGGCTTGGGGGATGCTGCGGGCCAGGGAAAAAATAAGGCCCAGGGCCAGCTCGGCCACGGCACGCTGGTTGCCGCCGGGCACGTTGCACACCACCACCCCACGCTCTTTGGCGAAGGCCAAGTCGATGTGATCGGTGCCGGTTCCGTGCATGGTGACCACCTTGAGGTGGGGCGCGGCCAGGAGCATCTCCTGGTCGATGGGGGCCATGCCGGTGACCAAGCCGTGGCAGTCGGCGATCAGCTCCTTGGTGGCGGCCCGCTCCACGGGCTGCCCCTGGGGCCAAAGCTCCACCTGCCACCCCTGGTCCCGTAGCCACCGAGCGGGCTCGGTGGCTACGTTGCCAAAGGTGGGTGAGAACGAACGGATCAGCAAGGCGCTGCCTCCTGGAAGCCTAGCGGCCCACGATGGCGGCGATGCCCTGACCGCCGCCGCCGCATATGGTTTCCATGCCGTAGGAAGCGCCCCGGCGCTGCATCTCGTGCAGCAGGGTGACCATGCGCATGGCTCCGGTGGCTCCGATGGGATGGCCCAGGGAGATGCCCGAGCCGTTGACGTTGACGATGGGGTCCATGTCCTCGTAGGTCAGGCCCATGAGCTTGGCGTCGGCCAAGACCTGGGCGGCGAAGGCTTCCTGGATCTCGATGAGCTCCATCTGGTCCAGGGTCATGCCCGCCTTATCGAGGGCCTTGTTCACCGAAGCCGGGACGGCGGGGTAGGTGAGGGCCGGGTCCGAAGCGGCGATGCCAAAAGAGATCAGACTGCCCAGAGGAGTGACGCCCAGCTTTTGGGCGGTCTCTTCGCTCATCAGCACCAGGGCGGCCGCGCCGTCGTTTTCGGTGCTGGAGTTGCCCGCGGTGCAGATGCCGTCAGGGTAGACCGTGGGCAGCTTGGCCAGGCGCTCCAGGGAGGAATCGCGCCGCGGCGGCTCGTCCTGGGAGACCAGTTTGACCTCGCCTTTTTTGCCGGGCACTTCCACGGGCACGATTTCCTCATCGAACTTGCCCGCATCGATGGCCGCGATGGCCCTTTGGTGGCTACGCAGGGACCAGCGGTCGGCCTCTTCCCTGGTCACGCCCTCGGCCTTGGCGGCGGCCTCGGCCCAGGTCATCATGGAGTTGAGCTCGCCGTAGCGCTCCACGGGCTGGGACATCACCCTGGCCCGCTGGATGCGGTCGAACAAGGGGATGCCCCACATGGACATGGCCCCATGGCCCCGGGGCATGAAGCCCCATTTGGGGTCCTTGGCTCCGCCCACGCCCCACTTCATGAACTCGCCGGGAATGTAGAACTCGGCCCGGCTCATGCTGTCCACCCCGCCGGCCACCACGATGTCGGCGAAGCCGCTCATGATCTTCATGGCCCCCAGGCAGATGGCGTCCAGGCCCGACAGGCAGCGCCGGTCGATGCTAAGGCCGGTCACGTGGTCCGGCCAACCGGCGGCCAACAGCGACATGCGGGCGATGTTCACCGATTCGCCGTTCTGGTAGGACTGGCCCATGATAACGTCGTCGACCTTGGCCGGATCCACTCCGGCTCGCTTGACGGCTTCGTTAAGTACCAGGGCGCCCAGCTTGTATGTGGGTACATCGCGCAGAGCGCCGATGTAATTGCCGATGGGAGTGCGCACTGCGCCGCAAATCATAATTTTCATGGGGAACCTTCTCCTATAATTTAGCCTGCGGATCATCCCGGCGGTGTCTTGTCCCAGCGCCGCATAATTGGTCTCGTGGCCAGTGTCCGCTTACGTTCCGCTTCAGGACATCCGCAGTATTATTTTGCCAACGTTCAGGTTGGCTTCAATGCGTTCATGGGCCACCCTAACATCGCTCCAGGGGATTACGTTGTCAATGACGGGCTTGAGCTCGCCGCTGGTGAACTTGGCCAGATACTTGTCGGTGAACTCCCGGCTCAGCCTGACCCGGTAATCCAGGGTGCGGCTGCGCAGGGTGGTGCCCATCACCGTTATGCGCTTGGTCAACATGGGGCGCAAATCCACCGATTCGGCCAGATACCCACCGATGAAAGCCAGCATGACCATGCGGCCGTCCAGGGCCAGGGAGGCCAGGTTGCGCTGGTAGTAGGCGGCCGCGATGAAGTCGATGAGCACGTCGGCTCCGTGCTTTTCGGTGGCCTCCATCACCCTGGTGGGGAAATCTTCCTGCTTGTAGTTGATGCCCACGTCGGCCCCCAGGGCGTGGCAGGCGTCCAGCTTCTCCTGGGAGCTGGCGGTCACCAGCACCCTGGCTCCGGCCAGCTTGGCCAGCTGGGTGGCCGCGGTGCCCACTCCGCTGGCCCCGGCGTGGATGAGCACGTTTTCGCCGGGTTGCAGCCTGCCCAGCCAGAACAGGGCCTGATAGGCGGTGAGGAACACCTCGGCCATGCCCGCCGCCTGCTCAAATTCGATGCCCTCGGGTATGGGCATGGCCAGGCCCTCGTCCAGGGCCACGTACTCGGCGTAGCCCCCACCGGAAAGAATGCCGAAGACCTTGTCGCCGGGCTTCAGGCGCTCACAGCCCGGACCGGCCTCCACCACCTCGCCGGCCATCTCCAGGCCCAGGATTTCGCTTTCGCCGGGAGGAGGCGGGTACTGGCCCCGGCGCTGCAAGGTGTCGGCCCGGTTCACGCCGGCCGCCTTTATTTTCACCAGGACCTGATGCTCTGTGATTTGGGGATCGGGCGCTTGGCCCAGGTAGAGTTGGTCGGGGCCTCCGGGGGACTTAACCAGTACCGCTTGCATGATGTCTCCAATTCTTGTTCAAGCCATACTGATCTATTTTACCTCAGGCCTCCCGGCGGCGCCGAGAGGCCTGAGGTTTGGATTAGGAATCAAGCCAAGGCATGCCCGGGAGCTGGACCCCCAGCCCGTATTCGAACAGCAGATAGATCGCCAGGGGAGCCAGGACGGCCAAAGGACCCACCACCAGCATCTTGCGCTCTCCCAGGAGGATGCAGAAACCCAGGATGCCCAGGATGGAGCTGATCATGAAGCCCAGGTACTCCAGGCCCAGCATGTAAAGGACCATGCCCAGCACGTAGCTGCAAACCCTGAGCGCCGCACTGTAGTTGATCTTGCTGTAGCCGTAGGTCTTGCGCCGGCGAATATGGTCCAGCGCCAGCAGGCCCGAAAACAGCAGGCCCAGGAACAACAGCGAGTTGGGGAACAGCAGGGCCGAGACTCCGAAACCGCCGGGGGTTTCCACCTGGGCCGGGAAGACCACCAGGTAGCAGAACAGGAAGAAGCAGAAGATTATCAGCGCGCCTCCCACTTGCATGGCGAAGTCGGATACGCGCAGATACCCGCCTATGCTTTCACTAGCGGCGGGCGCCTCCACAACCTCTTCACTTTGTAGGCTCTTGGGCGGGGCCAGGGCCGCCACCCGTTGGCGCTGCCGCCATTTGCTGTAGAGAATGGTGCCCACCGAAATCACGGTGAATATCCACAGGCCGATGGACAGCGGGCTTTCAAAGAGTATGTCCACGTGGCCCTGGCTGATCACCATGGCCCGGCGGAAGTTGTCTTCCAGCAGGGGCCCCAGGATGAATCCGATTAGGAAGGTGGCCCTCGGGAAGTTCAGCTTGTTCAGGGCATAGCCCAACAGGCCGAAGCCGAAGGTCACGCCAACATCGAACAGACTCTGGTTGAAGGCGTAGGAGCCCACCGCGCACAGCACCAGCATCACCGGGAAGATGATGGTGACCCTCAGCCCCGCCGCCTTGGTGAAGGTGGGCAACAGGCCTCGGGCGATGCAATACAGGAGCAGGTTGGCCATGAGCAGGCCCGCGTACAGGCCATAGATCACATTGGGCGCTTCCTGGAAGATCAAGGGACCGGGGGTCAGGTCGTGGATCAGGAAGGCTCCCACCAGGATGGCCGCCTCCACGTCGCCGGGCACGCCCAGGCCCAACAAGGGCACCAGGTTGGCTCCGCTCACCGCGTTGTTGCCCGACTCGGCTCCGGCGATGCCCTCCACCGAGCCCCGGCCGAACTCCTCGCGGTGCTTGGATTGCCGCCAGGCCGCGTCGTAGCCCATGAAGGCTCCCAGGGTGGGTCCCAGGCCGGGGATTATGCCGATGGTGGTGCCCAGCAGGGAGCCGCTGATCATGGGGCGCACCATCTGCTTCCAGTCCTTGCGGGTGATGCGGGTGTCGTCCTTGCAGGAGGGCGGCGGAATGTGCGCCTTCACCGCCTTAACCCGCTGCTCGTATTGGGCCATGATTTCGGGGATGGTCAGCAGGCCGATGAGCATGGGCACCAGGGCGATGCCGTCCACCAGCTCGTTGAGGTCGAAGGTGAGCCGCGGCAGGGAGGTGCCGGGGTCCAGGCCGATGAGGGCCAGCATCAGGCCGCCCACCGCGGTTATAAGCCCCTTGAGCAAAGACTTGCCCGAGGCCGGCCCCACGATGGTGAGAGCCATGATGGCCACGGCGGTGAACTCGCCGGGGCCGAACTGCAGGGCCACCCGGGCCAGGTTCACGGCCAGGAAAATCAGAACGATGTCGCTGAAGGTGTCGCCTATCACCGAGGCGGTCAGCGAAATTTTGAGCGCCTTGATGGCCTTGCCCGCTTTGGCCAGGGCATGGCCGTCAGCTACAGTGGCCGCGGCCGCCGATGTTCCCGGCGCGCATAAGAGGATCGCCGCGATGGAGCCGCCGAAGATGCCGCCCTTGTAGGCCCCCATGAGCATCATCAGGCTGGGGATGGGGGGCAGGGTGAGGGTCAGGGGGATGACCATGGCTATGCCCATGGTGGCGGTCAGCCCGGGGATGGCGCCCAGGATGATGCCCACCGTGACTCCGCCCAACAGGTATATCAGGTTGCCTGGGGCCAGGATTTCGGCGAAACCGTTAAATAGTAAGTCCCACATGTTTACTCCTCAAATGGCGGCATCGCGTCACTTGGACCCATGGATGTGAAAATTGGGGTGGCTCCCGCCTGGTGAACCGGAGAAGCGCCTTGCGGTCGTCGGTTCGATAGCCGCAAGGCTGTTCCCGGTCAAAAGTTGAGATCGTCGCTTATATGCAGCGGCCAAGAGCCACCCATCGCCCGATTCAGAGGGTGTTATTTCTTCTTCTTTTCCAGGCCCACGGTCTTGAGGTCGGCGCCCATTTCAACGAAACCCTTTTCGCAGAACTGGTTGTACTCAGCGCCGCTCATGAACATGGGGGCCATGCCAAGGTCGATCATCTTTTTCTGGATGTTCTTGTCCTCGACCGCGACCTTGAAGGCGTTCTGCAGCTTGGCGCGGCGGTCTTCCTTGATGCCAGCCGGAGCGGCAAAACCCAACCAGGAGTCGATGTCCACCTTGTAGCCCAGCTCGTGCAGGGTGGGCACGTCGGGCAGCAGGGGCCAACGCACCGGGCTGGCCGAAGCCAGCATGCGCAGCTCGCCGGTCTTCACCTGGGGAGCGATATCCATGGGGTTGCCCACGATCAGGTCCACGTGGCCGCCCAGGAGCGCCACGGTGGTCTCCTTGCCGGACTTGTAGCGCACCCAGACCACGTTATCCATTTTCTTGCCGGTGAACTTGGCCAAGCGCGGGAACAGGATGGCCTGCACCGGGCTGGGGGTGGCCATGGTCAGGCGCTTGCCGCTCTCGATGGCTTTCATCAGGTCGGCCCAGGTCTTGTAGGGCGAGTTGGCCGCCACGGCCACGCCGTAGAGGTAACGGCACACGCCGGCGATGAAGGCGAAGTCCTTAAGGGTGTAGCTGACCTTCATCATGTGTGGGGCCACGGCCATGGGCGAGAAGCTGGTCACGCCGATGGTGTAGCCGTTGGGCTTGCGGGTCGCCAAGTAGGTGGGGCCCACCGTGCCGCCGCCACCGGGCTTGTTCACCACGGTGATGGTCTGGCCCAGAGGCTTTTCGGCCACGGAGCAAAGCAAACGGCTGGTCAGGTCAGTGGTGCCTCCCGCACCATAGTTGACGATGAAGGTTACCGGTTTGTCCGGGTACTTGGCCATGGCCGTGCCGCCCAGCAGCACCAGCGACAAGGCCGCGACGCCCGCCAAAATGGTTCCCAATTTCAGACGCCTCATGCGACTCTCCTTTCCCTAGGTTCGTGTCCACTACCTTGTAATCAGGTAGAACTTCTCATGTCCCTCGGGTCTCGCGCCGGGTTGCTCCTCAGGCCGCGCCCGAGGCGTTGCGCAACACCGGTGTTTCGTACTGGTCCGTGGTCATGTCGATCATGGCCGGCCCCTCGGGTCGGCGTTCGTTTTCCAGGGCTTCGCTGAGTTCGTCCAGGGTGTTTACCTTGTAGCCGCGGGCCCCGAAGCCCTTGGCCACGGTGGCGAAGTCTATGTGGCTGAAGTCGGTGGAGATGTGGTTGTCGCCGTAGCGGGCCAGCTGCACGTGCTTTATCCAGCCCAGCACGTTGTTGTTGAACAGGCAGGTGATCACCGGCAGCTTCAGGCGCACCATGACCTCCATCTCCTGCATGGAGAAGGCGTAGCCGCCGTCGCCCGCGAACAAAAACACCCGCTTGGCTTCCGGGCGGGCCAACGCCGCGCCCACCGCCGCCGGGGCTCCCCAGCCCAGACCGGCCAGGCCGCGCGGGGCCAGGTAATGGCGCCCGGCCTCCTTGAGGCGCAGATAGGCCGCGGCCCAGCCCGAGGGCAGGCTGGCGTCGCAAACCGCCAGGTCGCCGGGCTCCATGGCCTGGTCGATGAGGCGGGTGACTGCCTGGGCCTTGAGCGGCTCGCCTGGAATCTGGGGCCGCAGGGTCATTTCGTCGTACCACTGCTGGTTGATCCGGCGCAGGGCCTCCAGATCCCACTGATAGGCGAAGCTGTCGCCTTCCAGCGCGGCCAAGAGGTCGCCCAGGCCCAAACGGGCGTCGCCCACCAGGGCGATGCTGTCCGGGAAATTGCGCCCGATCTCCTCGGGGTCGATATCCAGGTGGATGGTGGTCACGCCGTAGGCCGGGCAGTCGTAGCCAAAGGTGGCCAACTGGCCCGCCTTGCAGCCGATGAAGAACACCAGGTCCGCCTGGCGCACCACCTCGTTGGCCTTGGGGCTGCCCATGGAGCCGGTCACGCCGAACACCTGGGGATCGGTCTCGGCCATGACGCCCTTGCCGGTGATGGTGGTGACCAGCGGAGCGCCCAGCTTGCGGGCCAGGGCCTCCAACTCCTTGAGGGCCCCGGAGGTGTGCACTCCGCCGCCCGCCAAGAGCACCGGCTTTTTGGCCTGCAGGAGGGCCGCGCGGGCGGCCTGCACCCGGGCGGGCTCGGGCGCGCTGCGGTGGCGGGGGAAGGAAGCGTCGGGCCGAACCCGGCGCAGCCAGTCGATGTCCAGGTCGCCCAGGTCGTCGGGCACCGCCACCACCACCGGGCCTGGACGGCCGCTCACCGCCACCCTGATGGCCTGGTCAATGACGTTCTCCAGGGAGGCGGGCTGGGTCAGGGTGACCTGCCACTTGCTCACCGGCTTGAACATCTCCAGTTGCTCCATGGCTTGGGAGGCATTGCCCCGCACGCGGCGGTGCTCCCAGGCCCGGGAGATGTCGGAGATGATGGCCAGCATGGGTATGGAGGAGCAGTGGGCCTCGGCCAGGGGAGAGAGCAGGTTGGTGGCGCCGGGGCCGACGGTGGCGTCGCAAACCCCCAGCTTGCCGGTGAGGCGGGCGTAGGCGTCCGCCGCGAAGCCGGCGCTGCGCTCGTCACGCATGAGCACGTGCTTGATGGCGCCATTGCTCTTGCGGATGCCTTCGTACAGGGGCAGGGTCTGCCCGCCGGGCACGCCGAAAACGCGGTCCACGCCGCTTTCGGCCAAGAGTTGCGCCAATCTGTCGCCAACGGTCATGATTTGCAGTCCTTCCTTGATAGTGCGCGGGGCCGCTCTCCCCATGGTGTTAAACCAGTCGTTCTTTTTTAATGCAGAAATCCAGGCTCTTTACGATTTGCATCAAATAACGGTCGCGATCGCGCAGGGTTTCGCTTATATCCCTGCCGCGGTAGTCGAAAAACCCCTGGCCGGTCTTGACCCCCAAATGCCCCTTGTCTACAAGAGAGAAAAGGGGGGCAGGGTGGTGGTCCAGCGGGGGGTCATAGAATTCCTCGTCTTGCAGGTTGCGGGCGCTGAGATCCAGGCCGGTGAAGTCGTAGCGCTGCACCAGGCCCAGCAGCATCATGCGCGGGGCGATGCTGGCCTTCACCGCCAGGTCCAGGTCTTCGGGGCTGATGTAGCCGCCCTCCAGCAGGTGGAAAATCTCATAGCCCAGCAGGCGCTGGATGCGGTTGATGACGAAGCCGGGCACGAACTTTTCGATGACGATGGCTTTTTTGCCCAGTATGTCCAGCAGGGCCAGGGTGGTCTCCACCGTGTCCGGGGCCACCCTGGGGTCCTTGACCACCTCCACCAAGGGGATGATGTGGGGCGGGGCGAACCAGTGGGAGATAATGGAGCGGGGAATCAGCTCCTCGGGCAGCAGGTCGTAGATGTTTAAAGTGGAGGTGTTGCTCCACAGCAGGCTGCCCGCCGCCAGGTGTTCGGCGATCTGGGCGTAGACCTGGCGCTTGATGGCGCGCTTCTCGCTCACCGTCTCCACCACCATGTCCGCCTGGGCCACTGCCTCGGCCAGGGAGTCGGCGAAGCTGAGGCGGGCGGCCGCGGCCTGGGCCTTGGCGGGATCCAGGTCCCCGAACTCCACCAGGCTGTCCAGGTTGGCCTGGAATATTTTCCTGGCCTGCCCCTTCATGTCCGGATTGGCGTCAAAGCCGGTTACCTGAAAACCGGCCAGGGCGAAGGCCTGGGCCAGGCCCGGTCCCATGGTGCCCATGCCGATGACGGCGACGTTTTTGATCTGCGCGGCGTTCATGTGCTTGCTTTCCTCGCTTCGTCCCGGTCTAGGCCTTGGCCGGGGGCAGCCCCAGGTATTGGCGCGTCTCGGCCGGGGTGGCCGGCTGCTTGCCCAGCTCACGGGCGATGCGCACCACTTTGGCCACCAGCTGGGCGTTGCTTTGGGCCAGCTCGCCCTTGGCGTAGTAGATGTTGTCTTCCAGGCCCACCCGCACGCAGCCGCCCATGATCATGGCCATGGTGGCCAGGGGAGTCTGGGCCGAGCCCACGCCGGTGCAGTTGAAGATGCTGTCCGGGGGCAGGTTGTCCACCATGGAGGTGAGGGTCTTGGGGGTGGCCGGTTCGGCCCCCTGGTAGCGCATGCCCAGCACGATGTTGATGTAATAGGGCTTGGTCACCCGGCCCTCCTTGATCAGGCGGCGCACCTCCTGGAGCATGGCGTGGCTGTAGACCTCCATCTCCGGCTTGATGCCCCGCTGGGTGATCTGCTCCACGAACCAGTCGATCTCATCGGGCATGTTGGAAAAGGGCACGCCTTTGTAGGGGCCCGCGACCCGCATCATGCTGCCCATGTTCAACGAGGCCATGTCCGGGGACGCACCCAGACAGTTGATGCGCTGCTCCTGGGTCAGGTTGGGGCCGCCGCCGGTGCTGTCCTGAATGATAATGTCGCACTTGTCGCGGATGCGGCCGTGGATGTCCTCGAAGATGGATAGCTCGGAGGTGTTTTCGCCCTGGGGGTCCCGGGCGTGGATGTGCACGATGGACGCACCCTCGTTGAAGCAGTCGTAGGCCGACTGGGCGATCTCCGCCGGTTGCTCGGGCACGTTGGGATTGAGGGACTTATTGGTGATGGCCCCGGTCTGGGCAACGGTGATTACCACGCGGTCGGCGGGAATGGCATAATCCATCGCTGAGCACCCTTTCTTCCCCCCCATCAGGTTGTATTGACGGGACTAATTTTCAGCTAAGGTCGCAAACGTTTGCAGTAATCAGCAAAATTTTTTCGGCTCTTTTGCGGGTTCTCAGATTCCGCGCCATCGGTCCGGCCGTCTTAACGGCTGGGCCAAACTCCGGTCGATTCCCGGACCACCAGGGCGGAAGGGATGACGACATGCCGTTCCCGGCATTCGCCTTTTCCAATTAATTCAATGAGAACCCTTGCAGCCGCCCTGCCTACCTGGGTCACGGGGACCTTGATGGTGGTCAGGGGCGGGTCGGTCAAATCCACCAAATCCGAGCAGCCTATGGCCACCACGGAAATATCTTTGGGAATTCTCAGCCCACGACTGTTGATTTGATGCAAGACGCCGGGAGTGGTGGCGTCGTTGATGCTGATTACTGCGCTGGGCGGGTCGGGCAGGTTGAGCAACTCTCCCATGAGACGGAAGGCGTCCGTCTTGGAGAAATCGCTTTCCTTGATGTATTTGTCTTTGTATTCCAGCCCTTTGTCGCGGAAGGCCGCCTTGTAGGCCTCCAGGCGCACCAGGGAGTAGTTGGAATTCATGCCACCCAGGATAAAGGCGATATCCCGGTGGCCCAGGTTGATGAGGTAGGTGATGGCCCGGTAAACGTCCTGGTAGTTTTCCGAGTTGACGCTGGGGATGTCGAACTCCCAACCGTCGGGATAACCCGGCACCACCACGGCGGGCACGTTGTCCCTGACCAACTCGGGGATATAGGGGTCGTCGATGCGATTGGCCAGCACGATGATGCCGTCCACCAGGTGGCTGTGATACAGCGAGGCGTAGCTTTGCTGCTGGTTGATCACCAGCATGAGGTGGTAGCCCATGTCGTTGGCCACCGAGCTTAGGCCAAGCAACATATGAGAATAATAAGGATTTTGAAAGGCGAACTCGCTGGTGCGGGGAATGACCACCCCCAGGACGCCTATGCGGTTTTGCACCAGGGCCTTGGCCGAGGAGTGGGGATGGTAGTTCAGCTCCTGGGCGATCTCCAAAACCTTTTTGCGGATTTCGGGACGCACCCCGGTTTGGTTGTTCAGGGCACGGGAAACGGACGAATAGGAAACGCCGGCTTTTTTGGCTATTTCCTTGATCGTGGCCATGGATCCCGGTCGGTCCTCCGCTAGGGAATGTTTGTGGATATCGCAAACGTTTGCAGTTTGTCAACCGAAATTTATCATGAAGCGAAACGCCAAAGGGTGCGCATTGCCTTATGGTCGCGCGTATCCGCCCGCGTTTAATGGGGAACGGGCCGCGCCCAAGTCGAGAAAAAACCCCAAGCCGAAGTCCGGCTTGGGGTCGGTGGTTGGCCTTGGGGCGCCCGCCAAAGGCTTAAAAGCAACAGGCAGTCTGATTGGGTCTTGGCCGCCTTGAGGGCAAGGTTTTTTTAACCGAAGGCGACTTTGGCCGGACGGGGCACGTCCCACTGCTCCAGTCCCAGTTCGGCCACCTTTTCGGGCTGAGGTATGCCTTCCTCGCTCCAGCCGCGCAGTTCGTAGTAGTCGCTCAGCATGATGTTAAGCGGAGGCAGGCTCTTCACGGTGCCGCCCTCGCCGCGCTTGTGGGTGAGAAAACGCCCGGGCAGGGTGTCGTCCTTGCGGCTTATGCCCAGGTGGTTGTTGTACAGGCGCTTGAGGTTGAAGATGCGCTCGCCGCAGAGCATAAGCTCCCGGGGCGTCATTTCCCAACCGGTGATGGCGTTGATCCAGCCGGTCATGATACCGGGGTTGACCCCGGCGAACAGGGAGAACTTGCACATGGCCACCGAGTCGAACAGGCCCATCAGGTCCTGGGCCCGCTTGACCAGTAGAGACTTGCCCTCCACCTCCAGGCGGTCGGCCGGTTCGTTCAGGCCCCACTCGGGCATGGGCACGTTGCGCTCGAAGGCGTGGCTGAATCCCTGCAAATGGCAGGCGCCCCGGTTGGAGGTGGCGTAGCCCACGGCGATGCTGTGGTAGGCCCTGGGGTCGTGGGCCGCCGAGGCCATGCCCTTGACCTGCACTGCGTATTCACTGGCCAGGCCGCCGACCTGTTTGACCACCGCGTTGATGCCCTGGCCCAGCAGGGCGCCCAGGCCTTCGCCCTTGCCGATCTGCTCCACCAACTCGGTGGCCGCGGGCACGCTGCCCCAGGTCAACTCCAGGCCGCCGGTGTCTTCCTTGCTGATCAGGCCCCTTTCGTACAACTCCATGGAAAGCCCGATGAGCGAGCCCGTCTCCATGGTGTCGATGCCCAGCTGGTTGCAGCGGCGGTTGAGGCGGCACAGCGCCTCCAGGTCGTCGATGAGACAGCCGCCGCCGATTAGGGCCAGGGTCTCGTATTCCGGCCCGCCGACGATCTTGCCGTCCAGCTCCACCTTGCGGCCGCAGCCGATGGGGCAGCTGGCGCAGCGGTAGTTGCCTTTGGAGAAGCGCTGCTTGAGCTGCTCGCCGTTGATCTTATCCGCGTTTTCCCACTTGCCCTTGCGCCAGTTCTGGAAAGGCATGGTGCCGATCTCCGCGCAGGGGTGCACCAGATTGGGGGTGCCGTAACCGCCCAGGCCCTTGGCCAAGGCCCGGTAGGTGTCGAGCAGGGGCTTGGTTATCTCCTTGAGCGCGGCGGAGTCCTGCACCGGCACGGTTTGGGTGCCCCGCACCACGATGGCCTTGAGGTTCTTGGAGCCGGCCACCGCGCCCAGGCCGCAGCGGGCCGCGACCCTGGCGTGCTCGCCGTCGCTGAAGATGCCCGACACCGGGATCATGCGCTCACCCGCCGGGCCTATGGTGGAGACCACCGCCTTGGGGTCGGTCTCTGCCTTGAGCATGGAGTCGCTTTCCTCGCACTCCTGGCCCCAGACCTTTTCCGCGCTGCGCAGCTCCACGCCGTCGTTGGTTATCCACAGGTAGACGGGCCGAGGGGCCTTGCCCACGACCACTATGCACAAATATCCCGCCCGCCTGAGCTCGCGGCCCCAGGAGCCGCCGATGGAGGCTTCGCCCCAGATGCCGGTGAGCGGGGAGCGGGCCACCACGGTGTGGCGGCCCGAGGTGGGCACCGCCGTGCCGGTGATGGGCCCGCAGCCGAAGATCAGGGGGCTGGCCGGGTCCAGGGGCTCGGGAGGGCAGGGCAGGGTCTGGGCCAGAATGTAGGCCCCGTAGCCGCAGCCGCCCATGTACTGCCGCAGCACCTTTTCGTCGGCGGGCTCGGCCTGGATCTTTCCCGAGCTGAGGTCTACGTGGAGGATATTTCCTAACGTAAAACTCAATGTTCACTTCCTTTTTGACGCAGCCATATTCCGTCTAAACGGTGGGCAGGCTGAAATATTCGGTTATGAAACTAGGTTAATCGCAAAATCCTTGCATTGGTAAGCAAGGCTAAGTCATCTAGGCAACGCCCGGGCCCGGAGCCTAGGCGAAGCGGCAAGCAACCTCGCCCAGGCGGTCCACCACCAGGTGGATGGAGTCGCCGGGGGCCACGTCCACCGCTGCGGAGGCCGCACCGGAGAGGACGATGTCGCCGGCCTTTACGCCCACGCCCACCTCGCACATCTTGTTGATGAGCCAAGCCACCGATTGAAGGGGGCTGCCCAGGACCGCGGCTCCGGCGCCGGTGCCGGCCAGGCGGCCGTTCTTGGTGAGCACGAAGCCCACGTGGCGCAGGTCCAGGGAGCCCAGGGGGATCAGGGTGGCTCCGATGACAAAGGCGGCGGACGAGGCGTTGTCGGCCACGGTGTCCTGAATCTTGATCTTCCAGTCCTTCACCCGGCTGTCGATGATCTCCAGGGCGGGGGTCACCCCGGCGGTGGCCATGGCCACCTCTACGGGGGTCACCGGACCCATGAGGTCCCGGCCCATGACAAAGGCGATCTCGCCCTCGATGCGCGGCTGGAGCAGGGTGCTGGTGTCGAATTCCACGCCCTGGTAAAGCAGCATGTCGTCCAGGAGCATGCCGTAGTCCGGCTCGCCCACGCCCAGCATCTGCTGCATGGCCGGGCTGGTCAGGCCGATCTTCTTGCCCACCACGCGCGCTCCGGCCTTTAGGCGGGCGTCTATGTTGATGGTCTGTATCTGATAGGCCTCTTCCACGGTGATGCCGGGGAAGGTCTCGGTCAGGGCGGCGATGGGCTTCAGGTCCTTGGCCGCCTGGGAAAGGCTCTGGGCGGCTTGGGAAATCTGTTCTTGACTCAGGCTCATGTTATTCCTCCCCGCTCAGGCCCGGGTTCAGTGGGCGTGAGTCGGTTGATGATCCAGAAACTTTTGGCGCAGGGCATCGGCCAGGTGCGAAGCCAGGCGTTCCTTGGTCCAGTTTTCGTTGAGACCCCGGCTGAGCACCGGCCAGGTGAGGCGGACCTCGTCGTTGGGGCCGGGCAGGGTGACCATGGTGCATTGACCCAGGCGGCCCACTCCCAGGCGCACTCCGTCCTTGGCGTGGCGGCCCTGTCCCTTGGTGAACTTAAGGACGTAGGGCGTGGCTGCGTCCGGGTCCAGGGCCAACAGCGCCTCCACGGTCTGGTCCTTGCCTTCGGCCCCCACCCCGCCGGTGGTGATGATCAGGCCGTAGCCTTCCTCCACCGCGTCGCGCAGGGAGTTGGCGATGCGGTTCAGTTGGTCGGGCAGGGGAGGGGAGGTGGCCACGGTAAAGCCCATGGTCTCCAACTCTTGCACCAGGAAGGGGGTGTTGGTGTCCTTGATCTGGCCGTTGATAACCTCGGTGCCGGTGGGGAATACCTTGGCCCGCCGGGCCAGGCGCTCCATCAACTGGGCCTTGAGCTTTTCGGTGCGCTCCAAGACCTCGCGGCCCTCGTCCGGGCCCAGGCTGATCATGCCCAGGATGCCGTCGGAGTGGATCTCGGTGTCCCCGTTGATCTCCACCCCCGGCACCAGGCTCAGCGCGGCCAGCAAGGCGTCCTTGCGGGCCACGATCTGCTTGGCTTCCACGGTGGGGGTGAGCACGTCGAACACCAGGTGCTCTTTCTGGGCGTCGGTGACCATGATCTGCTCGGGGGTGAGGCCCAAGACCTCGCCCGCCGCCTTGGCGCAGGCGGCCAGGTCGGCCCCGTGCAGACGCAGGGGGGTTATCCAGATTTCGGTCTTTTCCAGAAGACGGTACTGCATGACCGTTCGCTCAATCCTTGATTACGTCAAAGCGCATGGGCAGGCACGGGGCGTCCACCACGCTGTAGCCGATGTCCACCGCGTCCACGTCGTGCCCGGCCAGGCTGGGCAGGTCCGCGAGGCGCAGGTTGCCCGCGAAGGCCAGCTTGACCCGCTCGCGCAGACCCTCCCCGCGCAGGGCCTGGGAGGCGGCCTTCAGGTCTTCCAGGTCGCCGGTGTCCACCATGAGGGTGGCCGCGCCCAGGCGGGCGGCGGTTAGCGCCTCCTGGGCGATGGGCTCCAGTTCGCCGCGCAGCTGGATGACCACCGGGCGCTCCAGGGGAGCCACCGCTTTCATGGCCCCCGCCACGCCGCCCAGGATGCGCACGTAGTTCTTGTCCACGTACACGAAGGGGTGGGGGGCCATGCGCATGCGCAAGCCCCCGTGGGCCACGGCTTGGCGGATCTGGTCCTTGATGGCGTGGGGCATCTTCTTGAAGGCCCCGCACACCACCAGGAAGCGGCCGTCAGCCCCTTCCAGGGCTTGGCGGGCCTGGGTGGCAATGCCCGAGGTCTTGGAAAGCTCGCCCAGGAGAAGCTCCTCGGCTCTGACGATGTAAAAGGGGGTGCCGGTCAGGGTGGCCACTACCTGCCCGGCGGACACTTGGTCCCCGTCGGTCAGGTTGGAGTCGAAGCTCACCCTGGTCTTGGCGGCCAGGTCCTCGGCGCGGGCCATGCCGCTGAGCACCCCGGCCTTTTCGGCGGTTATCTGCGCGCGCAACAAACGGTACTGGTGACCGTCGAATATCCGTTGCCGAATATCCGGCGGCCACCAGTTCACGGAGGTTGCGGGCGCGAGAGGGGTCATTTATGCCACTTGATCCAGCAGGGACGGGTCCACGTTGCGCTGGGCCAGCCACTTGGGAAGCAGCTTCTGCTCGACCCGCTCCATCACGCCGGGGGCCACCTTGTAAAGGTGCTCGGCCAAGGGCTCGCTGACGTTGAGGCCGCTGGCGGCGCCGTCGAACAGGATCACCTTTCTGGTGCCCGTGGTGTGATAGGCGAAGTCCATGGCCCCGTCCAGGTTGTCGGCCAGCAGGGCGTGCTTCATGTAGTTGAGGTTCATGGGGTCGCGGTCGAACAGTTCGGCCTGCTGCTTGCCCACCACGATGGTGGGGCTCTTCTCGGCGAAGAACACCGAGGGGTAGCCGATCCAGGCGTAGTTGTGCACCACGGTCTTGATGGCCGGGTTGACCGGCGGCACCTCGGGGATCAGGGGCTTGCCGTTGTCGTCGTACATGGTCTCGGTGTACCAGGTGTAGGGCGGCAAGGGGTAGTCCAGGTCGAACACGTCCAGGTTGGCGCAGGCCATGTTGGCGTAGATGACCCCGCAGGCGAAGACGTAGGGCACCGGGCAGGGGAAGTCCAGGATCACGATGCACTCGTCGATGGCCCCGAACAGGGTCATGATCTTGCCGTAGTCGCGCATGCCGCCCACGGTCACCCGGTCGTTGAGGGCGTACAGGTCGGTGTCCGCGTCCACGCCGGTGGCCCCGGCCGGAGACATGGTCAAAAAGCAGGCAAAGGCGAATTTGCTTTGCACGAACTCGGACTCGAAGATGGAGCGGGCCACGAAGTTGGCCGCCCGGGGTCCCAGGTTCATGTGATAGGTGGAGCGGGTTTCGCAGCGGGCGTAGCTCATGCCGAAGGGCTTTACCGCCCGGTCCACCTGGCGGTGGAAGTGCACCTCGCGCACGTCGCTGTTGTGGGCGTGGATGATGAAGTCGGCGTCGTAGGCCTTTTTGAGGCCGAACAGGGTGCCCAACTCGGTCTCGATGGGGATGCCCGCGTCGATGGGGGCGATGCCCAGGGCCTTGCCGTGGAAGTACTCGTCCAGGCCGTGGGCCTTGATGTATTCCTCGGTCTCGCGGAAGCGCATGCCCAGGCCGGCGCGCAGACGCACCTCCTTGCAGCCGGTGCGTTGCTCCACCACGTCCTTGATGGTGCGGAGCATCTCGGCGTAGGGCTGGCCGCCGTAGAAGGTGAAGCCGTGGTGAGAGGCCAGGATGTTCACGGTGCTGCCCGCGGTGATCTTGGACATGTCCACCTTGGCCAAGGCGGCCTCGGTTTCCTTGCGGATTACGGCCACGTCGTTGGAGCCGCCGGGGAAGATGACCGGCGGCAGGCCGGTGACCAAATCGGTGAGCGGCACGCCCACGATATTTTTCAGTTCAGCGCCCCGCTTCACGACATATTTGGGGCCCACGCCGTATTGGGAGACCCGGGTGGGGGCAGGGGGAAGAGCCTTGTTATACATGGCGTCTGCCTTTCCCTTTAGGATTTCACGTTGTGGATCGGAGCATTCACCACGCTGTCGAGCAGGTCGCGGTCGCTGTCGAAGCGGAAGCCGGGGTGCTCTTTTTTGACCTTGTCGCTCACGTCCCAGACGGTGGCGGTGCGGCCGTACCACTGGTAGCTCTGCTTGGGCCGCTCGAAGGTCTTGCCCGCGGCCTCCAGGAACCGCAGGATGGGCTGGTTGCATTCGATGCCGCAACCGGAGCCCACGCCGCAGGCACGCACCACTTGGGCGGGGTCGGAGGCGCCGTCCAAAATTGCGGCGGCCACTTCCTCGGCCCTGGTGGCGGTGCAGTAGCATACGAGCTGTTTGGGATGGAAATGGGCCTTGCGGCACAGCGCGTGAATCTCGTCGTAGTCGAACTTGGACACGTCGGTGGCCAGGTCGAAGGGCTCGCAAGGGGCCATGGAAATGGCGTGGTCGGGACAGCGCTGTTCACAGTTCCAGCAGCCGACGCAAAGATCGTAATCAATATTTACTTGGGGCTTGCCGTCCACCCGGGACACCTGGATGGCGTATACGGGGCAGACCATCTGGCAAGTCTTGCAACCCTGGCAGAGCTCCATGTCCACCTGGGCCTGTACCCTAACCGTCTTCATTTCCTTCTCCTAACCTATGCGCCAGGCGGGGCCGAACCGGGAGACTCCCAGGGATCAGCCCGCCGTGGGCCTGAGGTTTACTATGGAATCCTGCAACACTCCGCTTAGTTCGTGGGCGGCCTGCACCACCATGCGGGTAATGTCGTGGGGAGTTTTTTCAAAACGGTCCTTGGGAACCGAGACGCTCAGCGCCGCCACCACCTGGTTGTCCAGGAAAACCGGCGCGGCCACGCATTTGAGCCCCATCTCAATTTCTTCATTGTCCTGGGCAAAGCCCTGCGCACGCACCTTTTCCAGCTCCAGTCTGAGCTGGTTCCAGGTGGTGATGGTGTTCTGGGTGAAGGCGGGCAGGCCGGTTTCTTCCACCGCGCCCTTTACATCGTCCTCGGGTAGGAAGGCCAAAAGGACCTTGCCGACCCCCGAGCAATGGGCGGGGAGCTTTTGGCCCACCTGGGAGACCACCACGCGCACGGTGTGGTTGCTCTCGATCTTGTCCAGGTACAGGGCCTGGTTCTTGTGCAGCACCGCCAGGTGGACCGTTTCGCCGGTCTGCTCGTTGAGGCTGCGCAACAGGGGCTTGGCAGTGCTCTTGAGGTGGCGGTAGGGCTTCACCAAGCTGCCCAGGAAGAAGAGCTTCATCCCCAAGCGGTACTTGCCCGTCTCGGGATTCTTCTCCAGGTAGCCTTCCTCTTCCAGGTTGGAAATGATCCGGAACACCGTGGTCTTGTTGTATTGCAGCTTCTCGGTGATCTCGGTAGCCGAAAGTTCATCCACCTTGTCGTGGAACAACTCCAAAAGCCGGAAGGCTTTTTGCAGCACCTTGATGCGGTATTTGCCGTTGTCGCTGTTGCCGTTATTTTTCATATTATGAATTCCTCAATTCAAATATAACATATTCTTGAGCAGCCTGCCCTGTCAAGGGAAAAAACGGCGGCAACTGCCTGCCGCTTATTGGCTTATTCTGAAAAAACATGCCTATCCCCCATGAGTTAAGAGGTTGAACCGAGGCGGCCACGGCCGCATACATGTCCAGCTTGGCAGGCGGTAAATCGACTTAAATACCAGCTTAGCCTGTAACCGATATATATAGGAAATGGAATTTCCCACAGCCTTTTCCACGTAGCGGGCTCCAGCCCGGCCCCGGCCCCGGTATCGGGCCAGCATCCCCCCCTCGGGGGGCCTCGGCATACTTTCTATTCTAGCGGCAGCATAGGGTCCTGCCCAGCCGGGCGGCGGAGGTCCGGTTTTTTGGCTCTAAAAAAACTTGACAGACCTCGCCGGCGCCTAGTAATTTATAACATGCATAGTGCATTTCACAATAAGAAACTTAATCACGCGCTATGCGGGTGCGTCATCGGGCTCCTACGGCGATTTTATCCTCCTCTTGATGCCCTGCGCCCGAGCAGTTTAGTGGGTGGAAAAACCAAGAGGGTCGAACCCACCGGAACCCGGCGACCGGAAACAACAGCTTGTTTTATCAGAATGTGGAACCGAGGAGTACGGGACATGAGGCTAAAAGGATTTAAGACGTTGGCTTTGGCCGGCGTGGCGTTGTTGGGAATGGGTTTGTGCCTGCCCATGAGCGCGGGCGCGGCGGATGCGCAAAAAATTTCCCTGGCCAGCTTCAAGGCGGGCAGCGGCTGGTATGTGATGGCCCAGACCATGGCAAAGATGATCAAGGGCACCCTGCCCGCGGGCTCCCAAGTGGACGTGCTGCCCTACAGCGGCGGCGTGGGCAACCCCATGCTTCTGGCCAAGGGCAAGGCCGACGTGGCCCTGGGCTTCCCGGTGGAGACCGGCCTGGCCATCAAGGGCGAGGCTCCCTACAAAAAGGCCAGCCCCGAATTGAAGGTGCTGGTGGCCAACCTGGACACCTATTGGTACGTGTTCGCCCTTAGGGCCGACACCCCCATCAAGAGCCTGGCCGAGCTCAAGGCCAAGAAATACCCCCTGCGCCTGGCGGTGATGCCCAAGGGCAGCAGCGGCGAGTGGGACACCCGCAAGGTGCTGGGCGCTTACGGCATCACCTTCGATGACATCATTTCCTGGGGCGGCAAGGTCAACTACGTTTCCTTCCCCACCGCGGTGGAGATGATGAAAGACGGCCAGGCCGACGCCTTCGGTCAGGTCTGCACCCCCGGCCACCCCTCCTGGATGCAGCTGGCCACCATGACCAAGCTGCGCTTCATGCCCATCGACAAGGCAGTGGCCGAGAAGTTCTCCAAGGACTACGGCTTCCGCCCCAGCGTGCTGCCCAAGGGAACCTTCCCCGGGGTGGACAAGGACATCCCGGTGTTGGGCTTCGCCACCCTGCTGATAGCCACCAGCAAGATGTCCGACGAAACGGCTTACAACATCACCAAGGCCATTTGCACCGGCAAGCAAGATCTGGAAATGGCCTACAAGGGCGCCAAGGCCTTTGACCCCAAGAAGGCGGCCGAGGTTCCCTTGCCCCTGCACCCCGGCGCGGCCAAGTACTACCGCGAGGCGGGCGTGCTTAAATAAGCCCCCCAGGCGGGGGCGCCAATTAATCACCTAGGCACAGCACACTCGGCGCCCCCGCTTTTTAAATTTTCGGCCAGAAGAGGCCCACGAACTGCCCCTCTCGACCTGGCCAGACTGTGATTTCGTCCCTGGACGCCGCGACCCGCGAGGGCCGGCGCCGGCGGGCATTAAAGGGGATAAAACTTGGAACCCCAGGTTAAGAAAAGATTGATCGCCGGGACGGCCATAATCTGGTCCCTGGTGCAGCTATATTGCGCGTTCACCTTCGCCCTGGACATCCTCCAGGTGGAAATGCTGCATATCACTTTCGCCCTGGTGTTGACCTTCCTGCTCAAGCCGGGGCCCGGCTTGTTCAACAAAAAAGGCGTGGCGGACTACTTCCTGGTGCTGCTGTCGGTGGCGGTGGGGGTGTATTTCCTCTACAGCTACCCGCGCATCATCGAGCGCATCCGCTTTGTTGATGAGGTGTTCGTCAGCGACATCGCGGCCTGTATGGCCATGATCTTCCTGGTCCTGGAGGCTGGGCGCCGCCTGATGGGCTGGGGCCTTTCCATCCTGGGCCTGGTGGCCATCGCCTACGCTTTCCTGGGCTTCGTGATCCCCGGCACCTTGGGGCACAGCTCGGTTTCCCTGGACAGCTTCACCGAGTTCATGGTGCTCACCCAGGAAGGCATCTTCGGCATCCCGCTGAGGGTGTCCACAACCTATGTCTTCTTGTTCGTGCTTTTCGGGGCCTTCCTCAAGTACGGCCGCCTGGGCGATTTCTACAACGACCTGGCCGTGTCCGTGGCCGGCGGCATGCGCGGCGGCCCGGGCAAGGTGGCGGTGATCAGCAGCAGCCTGTTGGGCACCATCAGCGGCAGCGCGGTGGCCAACGTCTCCACCTCGGGCACCTTCACCATCCCCATGATGAAGCGGGCGGGCTACACTCCGGTGGCCGCCGGGGCCATCGAGGCCCTGGCCTCCACGGGCAGCCAACTGGTGCCCCCCATCATGGGCGCGGCGGCGTTCATCATGGCCGAGCTGACCCGCATTCCCTACTGGACCATCGCCGTGGCGGCCATCATTCCCTCGGTGCTCTACTACGTGGTGGTCTATTCGGCGGTGCACTTCGAGTCCATCCGCAGCGGCCTGGACACCATGCAGGACGAGCGCAAGCCCATGCTCAAGCTGCTGGTCTCCAAGGGCTACATGTTCCTGCCCATCGTGGTGATCATCTACTACCTTGGCTCGGGCTACTCCATCACCCTGTCGGCCACTATGGCCATCCTGGCCTCCTTCTTCGTTTCGGTGATCCCCATAGTGGCCAAGCGTGAGTGGAAGGAACTGCACATTTTCGTGCAGGCCCTGGAAGACGGTGCCAAAAGCTCCATCGCCGTGGCCGTGCCCTGCGCCATCGCGGGCATCATCGTGGGCGTGCTCACCTTGACCGGCCTGGGGCTCAAGTTCACCGAGATCATCCTGAGCGTGGCGGGCACCAACATCCTTTGGCTGTTGCTCATCACCTCGCTGATCTGCCTGGTGCTGGGCATGGGCATGCCCACCAGCGCGGCCTACATCACCGTGGCCATCCTGGCCATCCCCGCCCTGATCAAAGGCGGTATCCCGGTGCTCACGGCTCACTTCTTCGGCTTCTACTTCGCCAACCTCTCCATGGTGACGCCGCCGGTGGCCCTCGCCGCCTATGCCGGGGCGGGTATAGCCGACGCCAACTCCAGCACCGTGGGGGTCAAGGCCTGCACCATGGGCCTGACCCTGTACATAATCCCGTTCCTGCTGGCCACCTATCCACCGCTGATGCTTTTCGGCGAATGGTGGGAGGTGGCTTTCGCCATCTTCAAGGCAGGGCTCATCGTCATCGCCTTCACCGCGGCCATCATGGGCATCTTCTCCCGCAGGCTTACCGGGCTGGAGCGGCTTTTGTTCGCGGGCGGCGGGATCATCCTGTGGCTCACCATCTACCCTGTGCTCACCAACATCGTGGGCTTCGCCCTGTTGGCGGTGGCCATAGCCATGACCCGCAAGGGAAAACAAACCGCGGTCGCGGTCTAGATACGGCAAACAGGAGCCGGGCTCCGTTATGGAGCCCGCTCCTACCACGCCCAGAAAGTACGTGAGTAAGATGCCCAAGGATCTGAGGACATACCTGGAGCAACTGGAGCGGGACAAGCCCGAGGCGGTTTTGCGCATTAAAAAGCCCCTCAAGGCCGCCTACGAGATCACCGCGTTGCAGCGCAAGCTGGACGCCATGAAAAAGTACCCGGTGATCATCGTGGAGCGCCCCATCCTGGACGACGGCACCGAGAGCGCCTTTCCGGTGGTGACCAACCTCACCGCCAGCCGCGACCTTTGCGCCGAGATTTTGGACATAGACCCCCACCGGGTGGCCATGCAGTACGCGGCCAAGGTGTCCCACAAGCTTGATCCGGTGGTGGTGCCCCGCGAGGACGCTCCGGTGAAACAGGTGGTGGAAACCGGCGATCAGGTAAACCTGCTCAAGTTTCCCATTCTGACCCACAACTACATGGACCCCGGACCCTACATCGGCACCGGCTTCGTGACCACCACCGATCCCGAGAGTGGCATCGACAACACCTGCTTGCAGCGCATCTGGGTGAAGAGCCCCCGGCGAACCGGCCTTTGGCCCGCGGTGACCAGCCACACCATGAACAACCTGCGCTCCTGGTGGGACAGGGGCGAGGACATGCCCGTGGCGGTGTGGATCGGCCATCACCCGGCGGCGGTGGCCGGAGCCCAGTCGCGCCTGGGCTACCCCGAGAGCCACTATCCCTCGGTGGGCGGCGTCTTGGGCGAGCCCCTGGGCCTGGTGCCCAGCGAGACCTTCGGCAGCGATCTGATGGTTCCGGCCGACGCGGAGATGGTCATCGAGGGCTACGTGCCCAAGGAGGTGTTCGAGGCCGAGGGCCCCTTCGGCGAATACCCCGGCTACATCGGCCCCCAGCGCCCCAGCAACGTGATCGAGGTTTCCTGCGTGACCTACCGCAAGGACGCCATCTACCACGGCATCGGGGTGGGCCTGGCCGACCACCTGGTGCTCTTGGGCAACTTCCCCATGGAAGCCCGCATCTACAGCGTGGTCAAGAGCGTGTTGCCCGAGCTGATGAACGTGTACGTGCCCATCTCCGGGCGGCGCAATCACGTGTACGTGCAGGTCAAGAAGACCCGGCCGGGCATCGGCAAGGAAGCCATCATGGCCACTTTGCCCTGCGACAGCCGCCTGAAGCACGTGATCGTGGTGGACGAGGACATCGACCTGTTCAACGAGAGCGACATACTCTGGTCCATCGCCTACCGCAGCCAGTGGGACAAGGACCTAGTCACGGTGAAAGGCGCGGCGGTGTTCCCCCTGGACCCCAGCCTGCCCTCGCCGGGCAATATCGGCACCCGCGGCGGCATCGACGCCACCATGCCCCCGCCCATCGGCAACGGGTTGCCCCGTTTTTATCAGATGGTCAACAAAACTCCCGACGATGTGGCCTCCGCCATAAACGTGGAGGACTACGTGGACCTGGATAAAGCCAACGGCTATCCGGGTTCCTACTAGGAAGGAGGGAGAGTCAACCATGGAAACAGTGGAAAAGGTGGGCACCCCCAAGGACGTTTGGGTCACCTGCCCGGAATGCAGCCAGTTGTTTTACATCGACCGCTCCTTTTATGAACCACAGTTCGACAACCTTCCGCTGCACTGCCCCTTTTGTCATGCCCAGTTCGACAAGAAGGACTCCAAGATGACCTGGGGCCAATAGCGGCGGTTACAAATAACAAGCTCTCGGCATTGCCTAGGTGGAGCGGACTAGCAGAAAAATGAGGAATCAATGAGCGACCAAAAATCAAGGACGGCAGAAACCGAGAAGGTTTTTCTGCTGGGTAACGAGGCCCTGGTACGGGGCGCCCTGGAAGCGGGCGTGAACTATGCTTCGGCCTACCCGGGCACTCCTTCTTCGGAGATAATCGAGCGCCTTTCGCGTGTGGCCAAAGAGCGCCACTTGCACGTGGAATGGTCGTCCAACGAAAAGGTGGCCTGCGAGGGCGCGGCGGCGGCGGCGGTGGCCGGTCTCAACAGCCTGTCGGCCATGAAGAACGCCGGGCTGGCCGTGGCCCTGGACTTTTTGACCCACGCCAGCCTCACCGGCCTGGGCGACCAGGGCGGCTCCTTGGTGGTGGTGGTCTGCGACGACCCCGACGCCCACTCCAGCGGCGACGAGACCGACAGCCGTTGGCAGGCCCGCTTCGCCTACGCCCCCATGCTGGAGCCCACCAGCGTGAACGAGGCCCGGGAGATGATCCGCTACTGCTTCGATCTTTCCCGCGAGTACGGCTGCTACGTGTTCCTGCGCAGCTACACCAGGCTCTCCCACGGCTCGAGCATCGTGGAGCTGGGCCCCTTGCCCGAGGCCACGGTGGGCCAAGCCCATCCCGACTGCAACGCGGCGGTCAACCCCTACCTGGGCAAGGTGCACCACCAACTGGCCCTGGACCGGCTGGACAAGATCAAGCAGGTGTTCGAGGCCTCCAAGTTCAACCAGCACTTCGGGCCCGAGGACGCCGATCTGCTGGTCATAGCCAGCGGCAACGGCCTGTCCTGCAGCCAAGAGGCCCTGGACATGCTGGGCCTCCAAGACGAGGTGGGCGTGCTCAAGCTGGCCACCCTGTGGCCCTTCCCGGTGGAGCTGGTGCGCAAGCACGCCAAGACCGCCAAGAAGATCCTGATCCTGGAAGAGGTGGACCCGGTGGTGGAGGTGCTGGTCAAGGACGCCCTCAACGGCACCGAGGCCGCCTCGGTCGAGGTGTTGGGCAAGGAGTCGGGCCACGTGCCCATGGGCGGCGAGATCACTCCCGACCGCGCCCTGGAGGCCCTGAGTAAGATTACCGGCAAGACCCACCATGGCCCCGGCGAGGCCTACCAGGCCAAGCTCAAGGAGGTCACCGAGGACAGCCTCATCAGCCGCGGCCTGACCTGGTGCCCCGGCTGCCCCCACCGCGGCAGCTTCTGGGCCCTGGACAAGGCCATCAAGGCCGAGGGCGGCGAAGTCTTCGTAACCGGCGACATCGGCTGTTACACCCTGGACGTGTTCCCCGAGGGCAAGTGCCAGATGAACATGCTGCACGCCATGGGCTCCAGCATCGGCCTGTCCGCCGGTCTGGGCCAGATGCACAAGTTCGGCTGGGACAAGCCGGTGATCAGCATCTGCGGCGACTCCACCTTCTTCCACGCCGTATTGCCCGGCCTGGTCAGCGCCATCTACAACCAGTCCAACCTCATCCACGTGGTGTTGGACAACGACGCCACGGCCATGACCGGCTTCCAGGCCCATGCGGGCGTGGGTTACAACGCGGTGGGCGACGACGCGCCGCGTATCGACGTGGTCAAGCTGTGCGAGGCCTTGGGCGTGCCGGTGACCGTGGCCGATCCCTTCGATCTGAGGGGCACCACCAAGGCCCTGCGCGAGCTTATGGCCCAGAAAGAGGGCGTGCGCATCCTGGTGCTGCGCCGCACCTGCGAATTGGTTCGCATGAAGGCCCAAAAGACCAAGCCCCACAAGGTCGTGGTCAACCAAGACAAGTGCAAAGGCGAAGAGTGCGGCACCTGCTACAGCAAGTTCCGCTGCCCCGCCTTGCTCAAGGACCCGGAGACCGGCAAGGCCAGCATCCGCGAAGACGCCTGCCCCGGCTGCGGCGTTTGCGCCTCGGTCTGCCCCTTCAAGGCTATTGAGATACAGGAGGTGGCCAAATGAGCCTTGCCACGGACCCCTATAATCTGATCGTTTGCGGCGTGGGCGGCCAGGGCAACATCCTCATCGCCCGGCTCATCGGACGCATCCTGGCCAACGACGGCTACTACCTGGCCATCGGCGAAACCTTCGGCGCGGCCCAGCGCGGCGGCTCGGTGTTCAGCAGCCTGCGCATCTCCAAGACGCGCACCTACGGTCCCCTGATCCCCAAGGGCGGGGCCAACCTGATCGTGAGCCTGGAGCCCCTGGAGACGCTGCGCATGCTCTCCAACTTCGGCAACGAGAAGGTGGTGACCATCAGCAACACCCAGACCACCATGCCCGTGGGCGTGTTGGCCGGGCGCAACGAGTACCCCAGCGAGGAAAAGCTGCGCGGCGCCATCCAGGAGTTGAGCCAAAGGTCCCTGTTCGTGCCGGCCACCGACATAGCGGTGGAGTTGGGCGCGCCCATCGTTTCCAACATCGTGCTCCTGGGCGCCGTGTTGGGCGCCAAGCTGCTGCCCATCAGCGAGGAAGAGGTCAAACAGGATATGCGCTCCACCTTCCCGGCCAGCAAACTGGAGCTGAACTACCAGGCCTTGCAGCGGGGTATCGACTCCGTGGCCTAGGCTTTTAGAACGCCCCACGCTCCCGTCCCCTGGCACCGCTCAGGGGGACGGCGTTACAATAAAGGCCCGGCCACCGGAAACTCCCCCGGTGCGTCCGGGCCTTTCCCATAACCTCAGCAGGCCCCCGCCGCACCAGGGGCAACCGGAGACGACGCCGTGCAAGCAGCCATAGAACGCCTACAGCGAGAGTTGAACGCCCTGGAGTTGGACGCCTCCTTCGTGCTCAAGCCCCACGATGTTTTCTACCTGGCCGGTTACGCCTCGGTCTGCTCCGGGGTGCTCATGACCGCCAAGGAAGAGCCGATATTCTGCACCCTGTGGCTGGACGCCCCCGAGGCCCGTGAGCAGTGCTCCCTGGAGCGGGTGGGCACCTACGTCTTCCCCGAGCAGAGCCTGCTGGGGCGCATGATAAAGATGCTCAAGAAGCAGGGCGGGCCCGAGCCCAAACGCATCGGTATTGAAAAGGACTTCATGGTGGCCCGGCAGTACGAGCTATTGGTGAGCGAGTTTCCCCAGGCCGAGTTGGTGCACATCACCCCGGTGATCGACAAGCTCAGGGCCATCAAGACCCCCCAGGAGATTGAGCACATCAAGGCCGCCGCGGCCATGGCCGACCAGGCCATGGAGGCCGCCCTGGCCGCCGTGGCCCCCGGGGTCAGCGAGTTGGAGGTGGCCGCCGAGGCGGAGTACGTGATGCGCAAGGCCGGTTCCCTGCGCACCGCCTTCAGCACCTTCGTGGCCTCGGGCGATCGCACCCTGTTGGCCCACCCCATCGCCTCGCCCAAGATCATGCAGCCCGGCGAGGCGGTGGTCATCGACCTGGGCGCGGTGGTGGCCGGGTATTCCTCGGACCTGTGCCGCACCACCTTCGTGGGCGAACCCACCCCCGAGCAACGCGACCGTCTGCGCCTGGTGTTCCAGGCCCAGGAAGCGGCGGCCCAGGCCATGCGGCCCGGCGCCCTGGCCAAGGACGTCTATGCGGCGGCCCGGGCGGTGTTCGCCACCAAGGGGCTGGAGCGTCTGCTGCCCAGCGATATGGGCTACGGGGTGGGCCTTCGGCAGTCGGAGTTCCATCCGGTGATCGAGAAGGGCAGCTCCACCGAGCTGGCCGAGAACATGGTGGTGGCCTTGATGCAAACCACGGCCTATGACCGCAGTATCGGCGGCCTAAGGGTGGAGGACACCTTTTGGGTCAGCGCCCAGGGGGCGGTGAGGCTCACCAAACATCGCCAGGAACTCTATTGAGGGTGTTTTCTGTCGGGAAATCCAGCAAAACTACAAATGAAACCGCAATTTAGAGAAAAATTTTAGTAAGATATTAATTGTTTGCGAAAAGTCCTTGCGGGCTTATTCGGGAGGGGGAAATCCGGGGAACTCGGTGGGTCCGCTAGAAGGCGTTTATGCTTTTTCCCGCCATGCATGACCCGAGACAGCTGCTCCGGCTCAAGCGCACCCTTTTGGCTATCGCCGGGGGAGCGGTGCACACCTTTTTGTGTTGGGTATTCCTGGAGTGGAATTTTTTTAGGGCCACTCCCTGGGGATTTTTTCTGCTGTTCGGCTTCTTCTGGATGGTGCACCTGAGCTTCCCGGCGATGATGCTCCTGGGAATCAACCAACGCTTCAAGGACCCCAGCCTCACCCTGTACCAGATGGCCTGGGCCACCATCTGCATCATGATAACCCTCTACTTCATCTACGACCTGCGTATGGTAGTGCTCATGTACTACCTTCTGGTGATGATCTTCGGGGCCTTCCGTCTGCGCCTCAAGGAATTCCTGATCATAAGCGCCATAGCCGTGGTGGGCTACGGCTTGGTGATCTTCGCCATAGTCTATAACCAGGTGGAGATACTCAACCTGCGGGTCGAGTATGTCCAATGGTTGTGCTTTTCGGTGGTGATGACCACTTTTGCCTTGCTGGGGGCCAATCTGAGTGCCCTGCGGCGCAAGTACCGCAAGCAAAGCCGGTTGCTATCCGAGGCCATGGACCAGATCAGCCACTTGGTGGAGATCGACGAGCTGACCGGGCTGTGGAACCGCCGCCACGCCATGCGCTTTCTAAAGGGGCAAAAGGCCCTAGCCGAACGCGGCGGCTACGGCTTTTCGATCTGCTACCTGGACCTGGACCATTTCAAGGAGGTCAACGACCGCTACGGGCATCACTGGGGAGACGTGGTGCTGCAAACGACCTCCCAGGGCATGGGCGGCCTCTTGCGCGAGATCGACTGCCTGGCCCGTTTCGGGGGGGAGGAGTTTTTGGCGATATTGCCGCTGGCCAAGCAGGCCACGGCGGTTTCCGTGGGGCAGCGTTTGCTGGAAAAGGTGCGCTTGATGGAGTTCGAGGGCGTTTTGTCCGGCCTGCGGGTGACCTTGAGCATGGGCATCGCGGAGTTCATCCCCGGCGAGACGGTGGACGACCTTTTGCACCGTGCCGATCAGGCCATGTATCAGGCCAAGGAGCAGGGACGCAACCAGATGAAGATGGCCGGCCCGCAATGACGGGCCCCCGCCCGGCGGGGTTGTTGTACATGCCGCCTGCCTGTGGCAAGCTAACCTGAGCGAATATCACCAGCGCCGGTCCGGGGCCGGCGCATCAAGGAGGAATTGCGCCTTGCATCCTAAAAGGTTCGGCTTCGCGGTTTTGCTTTGCTTGTGTCTTTTGCCCGCCCTGGCCGGGGCCCAGCCGCCCACCCAGGACCAGATAGCGGCTTACCTGAAGGATCACCCAGAGGTGATCATGGAGGTGCTCTCCCGGCACAAGGTGGAGCTTTACAATATGGTCATGGACGGGCGAGAGATACGCCAGCGGATGATCTGGCGGGCAAATATCAAGCGCGGCCTGGCCAACCCCATGGTGCCCCAGATCGACCCCAAGCGGGTGTTGTTGGGCGATCCCCAGGCCAAGGTCCTGGTGGTGGAGTACACCGACTTCCTGTGCCCCTCCTGCCGCCAGGCGGCCCACAACCTGGAGCGCCTGCTGGCCAAGGACCCCCACCAGTTCAACCTGCTGGTAAAGCATCTGCCCGGTTCGGACCTGTCGCGCCAACTGGCCCTGTATTACGAGGCCATCGGGCGCCAGGACCCGGCCAAGGCCTGGCGCTTCTACCAGGAGGTTTTCAAGGACCAGGACCTGATCGCCGAGAAGGGGCTTTCGGCGGTGCAGCCGTTGCTCAAGAAGCTGGGCATAGACCAGTCCCGGCTGACCCGGGATATGGCCGACAAGACCCTGGCCAAGCGACTGGATGAGGACCTGGCCGAAGGCAAGGCCTTCAAGCTGCAAGGCACTCCCGCCTTTGTGACCGCCGGGGTGGTGATGCGCGGCCCGGCTCCGGTGGCGGCTTTTGAGGACGTTTGGGCCCTCAGCCAGGGGCAAAAGCTGGCGCCCCTGCAATAGCCGCCGCGAGGCAGCGCCCGGTGCGGGGCGCTCGCGCCCGGCGGGCAGGCCGATGGCGATAACCGTGGCTGCCGAAGCCAACCAAGGAGGGGCCATGCCCGCCATTTTCGATAGCCTGTCGGTCAGCACCGGCTCCGGGCGCCTGGACCTTAGCGCCCAGGCGGTGTGGGTGGGGCCGGACCTGGTGGTGCTGGTCACCGGCGGAGAGCTGCCCCACGTGGGGGCGGTGGCCATGGCCGCGCCGCGCCCCTCCCTGGCCGACCCTGCCGTCACCAGCGCCACCGCTTCGGTGTTCACCTACCCCAGCCACAAGGAGGACCGCCTGGCCCAGGCCACCGCCGAGCTGCTCTCGGCCAGGCTGGAGACCAGGGTGGTGGTCACCGCCGGTTGCCACTGGGACGGCCTGGAGTCCGAGGGCATCAAGCAGGTGAGCGCCAACGGCCGCCGCTTGGGCCAGATGCTGCTGGAGGCCCTGCTGGCCCAGCGGGGGGCGGCGTGATTCAAGGGCCGGAGACGCGGCCCAGCACCTACGCCTGGCTGATGGCCCTGGCCGTGCTGCTGTGGGGGGTGATCAACCTGTTCACCCTGGACCGCGGCCACCCGGCTGGCGGCGACTTCGCCCAGTACATCATCCACGCCCAAAACCTGTGGCACGGCTTGCCTTACCGCCACGGGGTGTTCGTGCCCCAGGTGCCTTTTCACAACTACCCGCCCGGCTACCCGGCCATGCTTATCCCCTTGCTGGCCCTGGGCGGGGTGAACCTGATGCTGCTAAAGAGCTTGAACCTGCTGTTCTGGCCTCTTTACTGCTGGGTGCTGTTGGTTATTTTCCGCCGCCGTCTGGGGCAGGGCGTGGCCTTCTACGCCTTTCTGTTCATGCTGTTCTGCCCCTGGTTCTTCCTGTTCAAACAGAGCGTGCTCTCGGACGTGCCCTTCACCTTCCTGGTCACCGCCGCCCTGTGGGCTCTCATCAATTGGCGCGACGGCGGCTCCCGGCAATACGCCTGGCTGGCCCTGTTTTTGGCCTGCGCCTTTGCCTCGCTCCTGGTGCGCTCGGCCGGGCTGGCCCTGGTGGGCGCGGCCCTGCTGGTCATGGTCTTTCATCGCCGGGCCTGGGGCGCAGCGGCGCTCACCGTGGCCGTGTTCCTGGCGGCGGGCTTGGTGCAAAGCTCCCTGGGCGCTTCCACCAGCGGCTATTTCCATCTGCTGCACGACCCCGTGGGCTGGCTGAGCAAGGTGGCTTTTGGCCTGCCCAGCAAGGTGGCCAAGGTGGTTGGTTTTTACTTCCCGGTGTACCGGGGGGGACATCCCCTGGCCGCCGCCCTGGAGGCCCTGGCGGCTTTGCCCTTGCTGGCCCTGGCCGCCTGGGGCTGGTGGCGGCGCAGGCGCCGCCTGGGCGGCTGGGACGGCCTGGACGCCTTTGTGGCGCTCTATTTGCTGATGATCCTGGCCTGGCCCTTTGTGGAGGGGCCCCGGCTCTTCGCCCCGGTGGCCGGGTTGCTGCTGCTGTATTTCGCCGAGGGCCTGGAGGAGTTTTTCGCCGGACGCCGCCTGCCCGCCTGGCTGGGGGCCATGGGCGTGGCCAAGGCGGTGCTGTTGGCCGGGCTACTGGTCAATCTGCTTAACACCGGCCTGCTTTGGGAATATGATGGCGACATCGTGAACCGGCCGGGCGACCGGGAGCTGTACGCCTGGGTGCGGGGGCACGCGGCCCAGGGCCGCACCTACCTTATCGACACGCCCAGGGTGATGGCCCTGTTCAGCGGCCGGGTGGGCGACAAGTATTACCCCGGCGAGGACTGGGCGGCCATGAAGGGGCGCATGCGCGACCGGGGGGTGGGCTGGCTGATCCTGCGCCGCCCCGCGGCCCGGGAAGGCATCACCTCGGCGCGCAAGCAATACGCCTGGCTGTTCCCCTCCGAAAAAGCGGGGGACGACGCCACGGCCAAGGCCCAGGCCGATCCCGAGTTCAGCCCGGCCTGGTCCAATCGCCTGTACCGGGTTTATGGTCTGAATTGACATGGGGCACGCACCTAAAGGGGAGAACCTTGGACTCTAACGGCCTGGAACGCCTGCACCTGATCATGGGGGTGCATTGCAACGTCCGTTGCGTCATGTGCTATCAGACCAGCTTCTCCCGGGACGACAGCATGCCCGCGCTGATCTACCAGGAGCATCTGAAGCCGTTATATCCCCACATCAAGACCGTGAAGCTGCAAGGCGGCGAACCCACGGTGATGCGCAACTGCAAGGAGTTTTGCATCCTGGCCCGCGACTATCCCCAGATGAAGATAGCGGTCACCACCAACGGCATCTTCATGAACCAGTTCTGGCTGGACGTGTTCGTGAACCAGGGACTGTACGTGAACGTGTCGCTCAACGCGGGCAGCAAGGCCTCCTACGACCAGATCGTGATCCACGGCAATTTCGACAAGGCGGTGGGCAACCTCGCCAAGCTGGTGGAGCAGAACCGAAACGGGGCCCTCAAGGTGGCCATGTCCATGGTCATCATCCGGGCCAACGCCCGGGAGATCGCCCAGTTCCTGAAGCTGGGCCATTCCCTGGGGGTGGGGGAGATCAACTTCGGGGTGGACCCCATCCTCACTTTCCAGAACCTGCCTCCCAAGGCCGAGTTGCACGAGATTTTGGCCGAGGCCTATCAGTTCATCGACGACAAGGGGTTGCGCTCCGAGGGCCTTGACGCCTTCGCCCGCCGGGTGGGCTATCCCCTGGGCGCGGCGGAGCAGCCCGCGGCCCTGCCTCCGTGTCCCATGCCGGTGCGCAACCTGGTGGTGGATGAAAAGGGAGACGTCCGGGTCTGCTGCGCCACCTGGCAGATCATAGGCAATACCTACCGCCAGGGCATCGAGGAGATTTTGGCCTCGGCCAAACGCCGCCACTTCCAGCAGAAGATAGTCCAGGACGACTACTCCTGGTGCGACCCCAAGTGCCCGGACAACCGCAAACCCAGCCGCCTGGCCATGTACAACAAGTATTTCTACGAAGCGCGGCGCGATCCCGCCCTGTTCGCCGGCAAGGTCAAGAACAAGCTGGCCAAGTACCGCAAAATTTAAGCGGGCTTCTGCTCCAGGGCCTGGCTCAGGGCGCTCATTAGGCGCTCTTGCTCCTGGCTGGTGGTCACCGCCACCCTGAGGTGGTGCTCGCCGCAGCCCACGAAGGAGGCGGCCGGGCGCAGCAACACCCCCTGCTGGGCGGTGGAGGCGGCCACCTGGGCGGCGGTGGGTCCGTCGCCCGGCAGGCGGCAGAGGAGGTAGTTGGCCACGCTGGGCATGGGGTTCAGCCCCATCTGCCGCAGGGAGGCGGCCTGTTCCTCGCGCCAGCGGTTTATGGACTCGCGGGTTTTGCGGGCGTAGTCGTCCTGGCCCAGGCAAAAGACCCCGGCGGCCTGGGCCAGGGTGTTCACCGACCAGGGCTGGCCCAGGGGCGCGAAGTCGCTCAAGGTGTCGGCGTCGGCCAGGGCAAAGCCCAGGCGCAGCCCGGCGATGCAGTAGAACTTGGTGAGCGAGCGCAGCACCAGCAGGCGCTTGTGCTTCTTGATGGCCTGACAGGCCCAGGAGCGGGCGTCCTCGTCCGCGAAATCGATGAAGGCCTCGTCCACCACCACCCAGGTCCGGCGGCGGATGGCCTGCTGGATGATGTGGTCCAGGATCTCGCGGGGGATCAGGGTGCCCGCCGGGGTGGTGGGGTTGCTGAAGACCACCGCCGAGGGGTCCATGTCCCAGAGTTTTTCCAGGTCGTGGGGCGTGGGCACGAAACCGTCCTGCTCGTGGGTGAGCAGGTAGTGGAAGTGGCGCCCGGCGATGGCCAGAGAGCGGGCCATCTCCCCGAAGGCGGGAGCCAGGAGCACGATGTTCTTGAGGTCCAGGGCACGGGCGATCATGCGGATGAGGGCGGTGGAGCCGTTGCCCGGCAACAGGCAGGAGGCGCTCACCTCCATGGTGTCGGCCAGGGCCTGGCGGAAGGTGTAGGCCAGGCGGTCGGGGTAGTGGCATACGCCGCTCATGGCCTGGGCCACGGCCTGGTCCAGGCCCGGCGGCGGGCCCAGGGGGTTCAGGGAGGCCGACAGGTCCAGGATGTCTTCCACCGGCATTTGCAGACGCCGCGACCAGCCCCAGATATCGCCGCCGTGCACCGCGTCGCCGCCGAATACGGCCAGGGCCCGCGCCTGATTTTTCTCCAAGTCGTTATCGATCACGATGTCGTCCCCTGCTGGCAAAAGGCGCGGCCGGAACCTTGGGGGCTCCGGCCGGCGGTTTGTTCTAGGATCTTCTCAAAGCGAGACCTAGTTGCAGACCTCGCGCTCCACCTCTTTGTATATCTCACCGTTCTTGTAATAGCGCTCTTTGACCATGTGGCAATTGTTCTTGGTGGTCCCCATGGGGGTGGAGGTGATCTTTTCGGTGCCGTCGTTTTTCTGGTAGACCACCGGCTGGTTGGTCTGGGCCGCCTGGGTGGAGGCGTGGGTGGCGATGTGGGTGATGGCTCCGCCGGCCAGGGCGCCCAGAGCGCCGCCGATCACGCCGCCGCGCCAGCCGTTGGAGTCGAGCAAGGCGCCCGCCACCGCGCCAGTGGCCGCACCAACCCCCGCGCCTTCATAGTCGGACTTGGTCACCGAGGCGCAGCCTACCGCCAAGAGGCTGATTCCCAGAAGCAGGCATAGACTGAGTGATGCAACTTTTTTGAACATTAGGGCTTCTCCTTTTGACCGTCTTGCCACCACATACCATTGTTGATTTATAACGATATTATTACACGCCACAGGCTCGATTGCTAATTATTCGCCCTGGTCCTCGCCGGGGCCTTGGTCCCCGCGCCGGAAGTCCTCCTTGCGCAGTCCGTGGCGCATCATCTTTAAATACAGGGTCTTGGGGTTGAGACCCGCCGCCTGGGCGGTGCGGCTCACCCTGCCGTTGCTCCTTTTGAGCTGGGCATCCAGGTAGTCGCGCTCGCACATGGCCATGTGGTCTGCCAGGGATCGGTCCAGGTTCAACTCCGGGGCACGCACAGGGGCCTGCACAGGGGCCGGGAGAGATTGGTTGGGCGAGGATTCGGTGGCCAGGTCCAGGTGATCGATGACGTCGCTGGGGCACAGGATCACCGCCCGCTCCACCGCGTGCTCCATCTCGCGCACGTTGCCCGGCCAGGCGTGGTTGAGCATCTGACCGGTGGCCGCCGGGGAAAAGCCCAGCACCGGCTTGTCGTACTTGGCGCTGAACATCTCCCGGAAATATTCGGCCAGGGGCAGGATGTCCTCACGGCGCTCGCGCAGGGAGGGAACCCTCAGCTCGATGACGTGCAGGCGGTAGAAAAGGTCCTCGCGGAACAGTCCCTGCCGCACCGCCTGGCCCAGGTCGCGGTTGCTGGCCGCGATGATGCGCACGTCGGCGCTGAGCTTTTCGTTGCCCCCCACCCGCTCGAAGGTGAACTCCTGCAGAAAGCGCAGCATCTTGGCCTGCATGTCCAGGGGCATCTCCCCCACCTCGTCCAGGAGCAGGGTGCCCTTGGCCGCCGCCTCCACCCGGCCGATCTTGCGGGCCACCGCCCCGGTGAAGGCCCCCCGCTCGTGGCCGAACAGCTCGCTCTCGATAAGGGTGGCGGGGATGGCCGCGCAGTTGATTTCCACGTAGGGCCCTTCGCGGCGCGGTGAGCTGTTGTGGATGGCCCTGGCGAACAGCCCCTTGCCGGTGCCGGTCTCGCCGCTGAGCAGCACCGTGACGTCGGTGCCGGCCACCGTCTCGGCCAGGCGGCAGACCTCCTTCATCACCTCGTCCTGGGCGATGATCCCGGCCAGGGTGCGGGGCGGGCCCGAACGCAGGGATTCCATCTCCCTCAGCAGGCGCTGCCGCTCCAGGCTGCGGCCGGTGATGTGGCGCAACTCGCCGATGGTGAAAGGCTTGCGCAGATAGTCGGTGGCCCCCAGGCTGATGGCGTCCAGGGCGTACTCCACCTCGCTGAGACCGACCAGCAGGATAATGGGCAGGTTGGGCCAGCGGGTCCTGGTCTCGCTGATCAGCTCCGGCAGGTCGGTGCCCGCCAGGCGCACCTCCACCAACATCAGGTCCACGGCCCGCTCGCGCAGGGACTCGCGAACTTCCACATAGCGCGAGATCACCGCCAGGTCGTAAACCTTGCCGATGCCGTGGTGGATGCTGTCCAGGGTGGGCTGATCTTGAGCCAGGACCAGCACCGCCGGCTTTTTGGCGGGGGCGGCCGGCTTGGCCGTGCGAAAGCGGGGAGTCATTTATGAGCGTCCTTGATAATAGCCTTGGGCAGGGCTAGTCAATTATGCCGCCATGGGCCGTGCTTTGGCCAGGATTTTACCGTCCTTGCATGGCGGCTCCGTCTCAGGTATGCAAAATATATGAGACCAAGTTTGGAGGAAAGCATGATCTGCGAAAAGTGCAACAGCCCCATGGAGCCGGACGAGATGCGCGAGTTCGGAGGGCTCAAGCTCTGCGAGGACTGCTACATCGACGCCATCAGCCCGGCCAAGACCTGCGACCCCTGGGCCACCTACACCGCCAGCCGCCTGGACACCCAGGAGCTGAGCCCCGGACAGGAAGCGATCCTGGCCTGCATCGACCAGAAGGGCGAGGCTACCTTTGAGGAGCTGTTGGCCTACACCGGCCTGGATGAAAAGGACCTGACCCGTCAGTTCGCCTCGCTCCGGCACATGGAGTTGGCCTCGGCTGCCCAGCGGCCGGGCAACCAGAAGGTCTTCGTGCGCTTCGAGAAGTAGGGCTGGGAAGAAGAAAGAAGCCGGGCAGGGAAGCGTAAGAGGGTTGGGAAGGTCAAGAACGGTGGGCCGCCTTTGGGATGGGTCCGCCGCGACCGTGTCCACCGCCAGCCTAGGCCTCAACCATCCCGCCTAACCGGCCCGGCCTCCTTGATCTACCGGCCGCCAGGGCGGCTCTCATTCCCGCCACTCGACGGCATGCGCCACCGCCTTCTTGCTGGCGGCGAATAATAAACTTGATAGTTGCTTACTCAGTAAATCCTTTTTGTCGCATGGCATCATCCTTTATAAATTTTGCCATGCCTGTCTTCATCCTGCTGAAGCCCTGCTTTTGGTAAAAACCTTCTTTCCCGGGCGAGGCATAAAGAATGACATTACAACCGGCAACACTGTCCAGTATGGAACGCATGATCATGGCCCCTATTTTTTTGCCCTGGTATTCTGGCAGAACCGCGCAGTCATATATTGCAGCCTGATAGGCTCCGTCGGAAATCGCCCGACCAAACCCGATCAGCCTATCCTTGTCCCAGACAAAAACGGTTGTATGACTAGATCCAAACGCCTTGACATGCACTTCAGGAGCGTGGTAAGCCATGCCGACGCTTTTCAGGATGCCCGCAACGGTTCGCCAGTCGACATCAGAACAATCGTTCTTTACTTGCAATTTCACTTTGGCTCCTCTGTAACCGTCTTCCGGGCTCCCAGGCCAGGGGCTTATTTCCCTGCTTCCAACGGTGCGCCCTAGATCCGCTTGATCTTGTCGGCGATGTCGAACTCCATCTCAGCCAGGGGCCGCCTGCGCAAACGGTGGGGCAGGGCCAACAGCGCCGCCCGGTCCACATCGTCTATGGTTGCCTCGGTACGGCCCTCCCAGGCGGCCAGGGTCAGCGCGCCCTTGAGCAGGGTGAGGTCCCCCCGGTGGCCGTCGGTGCCCAGGCCCAGGCTCACCGCCACCACCCGCTCCAGCACGCCCGGCCCGGCCTGCACGGCGGGCATAAGCTCCCTGGCCCTGGCGATGGCCTCGCCGATGGCGTCGCCTTCCTGGCCCCAGGCCGCGGCAAAGGCCGCCGGGTCGGCCTCCCAGGCTAGCTGACGCACGATCACCTCCTGGCGCAGGGCCGGGTCGGCCAGGCCCTTGACCTGCACGCACAGGCCGAAGCGGTCGGTGAGCTGGGGGCGTAGCTCACCCTCCTCGGGGTTCATGGTGCCCACCAGGGTGAAGGAGGCCGGGTGGCTGAGGCTCACCGACTCGCGCTCCACGGTGTTGACCCCCATGGCCGCCGCGTCCAAGAGCACGTCCACAAGGTGGTCGTCCAGGAGATTCACCTCGTCTACGTAGAGAATCTGGCGGTTGGCTGCGGCCAGGATGCCCGGCGAGAAACGGGCCTCGCCTTCGCTGAGGGCCGCCTCCAGGTCCAGGGTGCCCAACAGGCGGTCCTCGGTGGCCCCCACCGGCAGCTCCACCACCCGCACCCGGCGTTGCTCCACGGGCAGGGTCTCGCCCCCGGCCTGGCGCTCCCGACAGGCGGGGCAGGGTAGGGCGGGGTCGCAGTTGTAGGGGCAGTCGGCCACCGTGGGCTGGGCGGGCAGCAGGCGGGCCAGGGCCCGCACCGCCGTGGATTTGGCCGTGCCCTTCTCGCCGCGAATGAGAACGCCGCCCACCTTGGGGTTGACCACGTTGATGATCAGGGCCAGCTTCATGTCGTTCTGGTCCACGATGGCCGCGAAGGGGTAGGCGGCGGGATTCACGGATTTGGCCGATGTCTGCTTGTCCAAGGCTGTTTCCTTAATCGCTCAGCTGATCAGCACGAAGCCGTAGCGGTTTTGCTGCTCGTCCTTATTCTGCAACACGTAGCATGGCAAACCCGCCTCGCGGGCGGTGCGGTACACGTCGATGCCCATGGCCTGGTCGCAGGGGCGCACCTTCTCGGGCTGCACGCACTCCTGGCCCTGGTTCACCGCGCAGGCCTTGCACAGCTTGCAGTAGCGCAGGCCAAAGGCGAAGTAGTGGCCGTCCAGGAAGGCGGCCGCCTCCAGGGCCAGCACCGCCTTGCTGAGTTGGTGGGCGTCGTGGCCGTGCAGCAGCAGGATGTTTCGGTAGCGGCCCACCATGTCCACGCACTCGGCGTGGCTCAGGCCTCGGGAGCCGCACTTGAGGGTGCGCTTGGAGTAGTCCTCGCACCCCCAGCGGCACTTGAGCACCGCGCGGGGATCGAAAAATATCTGTTCGGGCTTCAGCAGCACCGCGTTGGTCAGGCCCATCTGTTTGGCCATGGCTTGGTATTTTTCCATGTACGTCCTCACTCCCAATGCCGCCGCACCAGATCCAGCACCCCCTCGGTGGTCAGGCGGCGCAAAGACACGCAATAGGCCCCCATGTATTCGGCCATGGCCCGGCACAGGTTTATCTCGTGGTGGTGCCCGGTGTCGGTGTCCACCACCACGAAGCGGGCCCGGAAGCCGGCGCGCAGGCGGCGCGCCAGGTTGAGCACCTCCCGGTCGGCATAACCGCCGTCGCCCCAGCCGTCCCCCCAGCCGCCGCCCTTGTTGCCCGCCTTTTCCGGATCATAGCTCAGGCCCTGGCTGGCGGCCAAGGGCACGTTGGGCCTGCCGTCGGTCATGATGATGACCAGGGGGGTGAGCTTGGGGTCGGCGGCCAGCTCCCGCTCCAACACGGCGGCCAGGTTCACCAGCCCGGCGGCCAGGGGGGTCTTTCCGCCGGTGGGCAGCTCGGCCAGCATGCGCCGGGCCACCTCCACGCTGGAGGTGGGGGGCAAGAGCTCCCGCGCCCCGTTGCCGCCAAAGGCCACCAGGCCCACCCGGTCGCGCTTTTGGTAGGCCTCGGTGAGCACCCCCAGCACCGCGGCCTTGGTGGTTTTCATGCGCGCGGCCGCGTTCATGGAGCCCGAGGCGTCCACGCAGAATAAGAGCAAACGGCCCCGCCGGGCGGCGCGCACCTTTTCGCGGATGTCCGGCTCCTTGATAACCAGGGCCGGGCCGTCCGGGGTGCGGCGGCTTTTCTGGTGGGGCGCGGCGGCCCGGAAGGTGGCGTCCAGGGCCAGGCCCCGGCCCAGGCGCTGGGACGAGGCCCGGATGTAGCGGCCCCGGGCGCCGGTGACCTCCCGGCTGTCCCGGCGGCCCGCCTGGGTCCGGCTGGTGGCCTCCCTGGCGGGGAGCCGGGTGGCCACGGGGCGCACCTCGGCGGGGCTCAGGATGCGCAGGCCCCGTTCCTGGCCCGCCTCGCTGCCGCCCTTTTGCATCTCCCGCTCCACCGGCTCGGCCCGGCCGGGCTTGACCTCCTCGGGCGGCAGCTCTTCGCGCAGCACCCGGGGCAGGGGAGGGGGCTCCTGACTCCGGCCCTCCCTGGCGCGGTGCATGAGGGCCAGGGGCGCCACCTCGTCCACCAGTTCGGGGGTGACGCTCCCTTGGCCGCGCCAGGCGGCCAGGGCCCGGGCGGCCCGGATGCAGGCCAGCTCGCCCCGCTGGCCCTGGCTGTGGGCCCGGGCGGCCAGCAAGGCGGCCTGGCGGCGGGCGGGACGGGCTACCTCAACCTGGGGTAACAGTTTACGGGCCTTGACGATACGGGCGCGCAGGGCCTCTTCTTCCGGCTCCCACTGGTGGGCAAAGGCGGCGGGATTACTCTCATAGGCCAGGCGGCGCGTTAGGACCTCCACCCTGAGGACCGGGTCCGGCTCTCCTTTGACCCGTACACACAGGCCGAAGCGGTCGGCCAGCTGGGGGCCCAGGGGGCCTTCCTCGGGGTTGTAGGAGGCCACCAGGGCGAAGCGGGCCGGGTGGGACAGGCTGAGCCCCTCGCGCTCCAGAACGGCCACCCCACTGGCCGCCGCGTCCAGCACCAGGTGGGCCAGGTGGGGCGGCAAGAGGTTGACCTCGTCGATGTAGAGCACCCCCCGGTGAGCCCGGGCCAGCAATCCCAAACGGGCGCTGAGCTCCCCCCGGCGCACCGCCGCGCTGATGTCCAGACTGCCCGCCAGGCAGTCCTCGCCCGCGCCAAGGGGCAATTCTACAAAGGGAGTGGGCACTTGGCGCACCGGCAACGGTGCGGGGCGGGCGGCGCAGGCCGAGCACGGGGGCCCGGCCGGGTCGCAACCCACCGGGCAGCCGTCCACCACGGTCAAGGGGGGCAGGAGCCGGGCCAGGGCCCGGGCGGCGGTGGACTTGGCGGTGCCTTTTTCCCCTTGCAAAAGTACCCCGCCTAGGCCCAGGTCCACCCCCAGGAGCAAAAGGGCGGTTTTCAGCCGCTGTTGCCCCACGATGGCCGCGAAGGGATAGGCCGTCTCGGCGGCGGGAGGGATGTTTCGGGGATGTTTCACCTGGTTTCGGCTCCGCTAAAGGACGCCCTTGGAGTATATGGGGGCCAAAGGGAGGTGTAAAGCGGGCCTTGGACAACTGTAAAGGGCATATTGGGCCCAGGGCAATAAAATATATTAAAACTATAGATTAATATAGGGAAAACCGATTTGACCCTAAGGCTTTAAAAATTGCATGATTGTCCGAGAATTGCGGTGTGACGAGCACTTAAGCACAATCTCAGCTCATCTCTCTCGACCTCTGCCCCGGGTCCGCTGTCACAGCCCTGCATCGCGCCGCGAACCATCCTCGAAAAAACACCGTCTGCTGCCTGCGGATTTTCCGTATTTACGGTGGTCCGTGGTGTCGAGGCGGTGAAGTGCGAACCGACGCAACATGTTCGCGTTTATTTTGTTTCCCTGAGCCGTTGGGTGCAGGGGGGCAAGGAGGGAAAGGGAGATGGAGATAAAGGCAGAGGTTCTGGAAAAAATTGATGCCAAGGGGGTAAGCAGGCGTGATTTCATTAAATACGCCACAGTGGTTACCTCGGTGTTGGGCCTGGCGCCCAGCATGGTGCCCAAGGTGGCCGAGGCCATGGCCATCAAGAAGCGCCCCACGGTGATCTGGCTGCACTTCGCCGAGTGCACCGGTTGCAGCGAGGCCTTCATCCGCAGCACCTACCCTTGGATCGACCAGATCGTGCTGGATGTGCTCAATGTGGCCTACCATGAGACCATCATGGCGCCCTCGGGACACAACGCCGAAAAGTCGCTCAACGACGCCATGAAGGAGTACGACGGCAAGTACATCCTGGTCTGCGAGGGGGGCATCCCAACCAAAAACGACGGTATTTACGGCAAGGTGGGCGGCCACACCATGCTGGACATCGCCAAGAAGGCCACCAAGCACGCCCTGGCCACCATCTGCGTGGGCAACTGCGCCTGCTTCGGCGGCGTGCAGGCGGCCGCGCCCAACCCCACCAAGGCCATGAGCGTGAGCAAGGCCACCGGCACCAAGACGGTGAACATCGCCGGCTGTCCGCCCAACGCGGTGAACATGGTCGCCACGGTGGTGCACTTCCTGCTCCTGGGCAAGCTGCCCGCCCTGGACGACAACGGGCGTCCCCTGTTCGCCTACGGCTACACCATTCATGAAAAGTGCCCCCGCCGGGCCCACTACGAGAACGGCGAGTTCGTCAAGAAGTTCGGCGACAAGGGCGCCATGAAGGGCTACTGCCTGGCGGAAATGGGATGCAAGGGGCCCAACACCTACAACAACTGCCCCATCGTGAAGTTCAACGACGGCACCAACTGGCCCATCGGGGCGGGGCACCCATGCATCGGCTGTTCCGAGCCCAATTTCTGGGACACCCAATCCCCCTTCTATGAGCCTATCTAAGCCGGGCCGATGGAAGGTTTAGGTAACAAAACCTCGCTCCATGAAGGAGGACGATTGAGATGGCAAAATACACCATCGATCCGATTACTCGCATCGAAGGGCACCTGCGCATCGATGTGGAGATTGAAGGCGGTAAGGTAACCAACGCTTGGTCCTCGGCCCAGCTTTTCCGTGGCCTGGAGATAATCCTGCAAGGCCGCGACCCCCGCGACGCGCCGTGGATCACCCAACGCGCCTGCGGCGTGTGCACCGAGGTGCACGCCCTGGCTTCCATCCGCGCCCTGGACGACGCGGTGCGGGTGAAAATCCCTCCCTTGGCCCGCATCTGCCGCAACCTGGTGCACGGAGCCCAGTTCCTGCACGACCACCCGGTGCACTTCTACGTACTCAGCGCCCTGGACTGGGTGGATGTGGTCAGCGCGCTCAAGGCCGACCCCAAGGCCACCGCGGCCCTGGCCGGCCAGCTGAGCGACTACCCCAACAGCGGCGCCAGCGACTTCAAGGCGGTGCAGGACAAGCTGAAGACCTTCGTGGCCAGCGGCCAGTTGGGCCCCTTTGCCAACGGATACTGGGGTCACAAGGACTACCGCTTGCCCCCGGAGGCCAACCTTTTGGCCGTGTCCCACTACCTGATGCTCTTAAGGCTCCAGGTCAAGGCCGCGCGCATGATGGCCCTGTTCGGCGGCAAGAACCCGCACATCCAGAGCTACTGCACCGGCGGCGTGACCTGCGTGAAGGACCTGCTGGACGTGGATCGCCTGGCCGAGTTCCTCTACTACCTCAAGGAAATGCAGGCGTTCATCGACAACGTCTACATCCCCGACGTGCTGGCCGTGGCCAGCTTCTACAAGGACTGGGGCGCGCGCAACATCGGCGGATGCACCAACTTCCTGGCCTACGGCAACTTCCCGCAGAACTCGGGCCGCTACCTTGAAGAGAAGATGTTCTTGCCCGGCGGCGTGATCATGGACCGCAACCTGGGCAAGATCGCCGACGTTAACCCGGACATGATCACCGAGGAGGTGACCCGGGCCTGGTACAAGAACGGACCGGCCCTGCCTCCGGCCAAGGGCGTGACCCAGCCCCTGGAGGATGCCCGCTTTGACTACGACGGCAAGTACTCCTGGTTCAAGGCCCCGCGCTACAACGGCAAGCCCATGGAAGTGGGCCCCCTGGCCCAGGTGCTGGCCGCCTTTGCCCGCGGCCACAAGCCCACCAAGGACCTAGTGGTGGCGGTGCTCAAGCACCTGAACGTGCCGGCAACCGCCCTGTTCAGCACCCTGGGCCGCACCGCGGCTCGGGCCATCGAGACCAAGGTCATCGCCGACGAGATGGCCTCCTGGGTCACCGAGGCCATCGGGCTGATCAAGGGGGGCAAGCTGGAAACCGCCGCCGAGTGGAAGTGGCCCGGAGAGACCATGGGCTACGGCCTCATCGACGTGCCCCGCGGCGCCCTGGGCCACTGGATCCACCAGGACAAGGACAACAAGATCGGCAACTACCAGTTGGTGGTGCCCTCCACCTGGAACCTGGGTCCCCGCGACGCCAAGGGCCAGGTGGGCCCGGTGGAGGAGGCGCTGATCGGCACTCCCATCGCCGATCCCAAGGCTCCCCTGGAGATCATCCGCACCGTTCACTCCTTCGACCCCTGCATCGCCTGCGGCGTGCACGTGATCGATCCGGACACCAACGAGGTGCGCAAGTTCAAGGTTTGTTAAGCACCTAACCCCAATCAGCGGGGCGGCGGGATTCTCGCCGCCCCGTTGCCTTTCTGCTATACTCGAGGCCAGCATGAACCAGGCTGAGGCGCAAGAAATCCTGATATTGGGCGTGGGCAACGTCCTGCTTACCGACGAGGGGGTGGGGGTGCGCGTGGCCCATGAGCTCATGGCCCGCTACGACTTTCCGCCCAACGTCAAGGTGGTGGACGGAGGGGTGCTGGGCCTGTCCCTGACCGGAGTCATGATGGAAGCCGGGCGGGTGATCGTGGTGGACGCGGTGCGCGGCGGCGAAGCGCCCGGCACCGTCTACCGCTTTGACTGGGACGCCCGGCCCGAGCACATCCAATACAAGGACAGCCTGCACCAGATCGACCTCATGGAGACCATGGCCCTGTTGCCCCTTTTGGGCGATCCGCCCGAGGTGGTGGTGATCGGGGTGGAGTTCGGCGACATCGACAACTACGGCCTGGAGCTTACCCCCCAGGTGGAGCAGGCGGTGGAGCCTCTTATCGAGCAGGTGCTTCTGGAACTGGAACGGCTGGGCCACCCGGCCCGACCCGCTCTGCAACCCCGCGAGGTGACCGATGTGTTTGGCCATACCAGCCAGGATCATTGAGCTGGGCGACGACATGGCCACCGTGGAGGTGGGCGGGGTGGAGCGCCGCGTGTCCACGCTTATGGTGCCTGATCTAAAGTTGGGCGATTACGTGATCACCCACGCCGGTTTCGCACTGCACAAGGTGGAGGAGGCCGACGCCCTGGCCTCCATCGATTTGCTCAGGGACCTTACCAACCGAGTCCCCCAGGAGGGGACGGGAGAATAGACATGTCCGATTTGGCCCGCAAGGAAAAGGTCTGCCAGGAACAGGATTGTCAGGACCAGTGGCAGGATCTGCCCCTGGAGGTGCGCGACCAGTGCGGCTGCTTCCTCTACTGCCCCTTTTGCGCCAATGAGATGATCACCCGTTGCAGCGCCTGCGGCGAGGTGCTTCACGACACCGGCTTCAAGTATTGTCCTTATTGCGGCGCCGAGTTCGGGGGATAGTGCGGCTTTGCCCCGCGGCCCTATGTTGCGTTGGCGGCGGCGCGCAAGCCTCGACGTAGTTTTACTACGCCTCCGGCTTTCGCTTGCCGAACGCCTTGCCTGGCGCTACCTGGCTGTGCCTCAGATTCCTGCCCATAGCTGGTCTGCCGTTTTTAAATAGCTCTGCTTATGGAGGCGGCGTCATAGGCCGCTTCAGGCTAACGAGGCTGTTCGCCATGGCGAGCGGCCTCGTTGCTTTGGTGGGAAGTGGGCTAGTCCCTGAGGGCGTCCACCGGGGTGAGGGCCGCCGCCCGGCGGGCCGGGGCCAGGCCGAAGACCATGGATATGGCCAGTCCCAGAAAACCGGCGCCCAGGGCGGGGCCCACCGGCAGGGCGAAATCCAGGGAGCCGAAAATCCTTACCGCCAGGGCCGCGGCCAGGCCCAGCAAGGCCCCGCCTCCGCTTCCGGCCAGGCCCAGGATGATCGCCTCGGCCAAGAACTGCCAAAGTATGTCGCGCCGCCTCGCCCCCAACGCCCGGCGCAGGCCGATCTCGGTGGTGCGCTCCTTTACCGAAATCAAAAGCACCGCCATGATGCCCACCCCGGCCACTAAAAGGCTCACCGCCGCCACCCCGGTGATGGTGGCCGAAAAGACGCGGTTGGACTCCTCCCGCGCCTGGATGGTTTCCAGTTGAGTGTGAAGCTTGAAATCATCCGGTTGGCCGGTGCGCAGGTTGTGCCGCTGGCGCAGCAGGGCGGTGATATCCTGGGCCAAGGGCTCCATGACCGATTCGTCTTCGCCCCTTACCAAGAGCAGCCCAACGTAGCGCCTGCCGCTCAAAAGGCGGGACTGGGCAGTCTTCAGGGGCAGGTAGAGCCGTTCATCCAGGTCGTTGCCGCTGGCGTCCACTCCCTTGGGCAAGAGCTCCCCCACCACCAGAAAAGGCTGCTTCTTAACCTCGATGGTGCGGCCCACCAGCGAACCCTCGCCGGCCAGGTGCTGGCGCAGGGCCGGGCCCACCACCGCCACCCGGCGGCCGGACCTTTCCTCGCGCTCGGTGAAGTAGCGGCCTTCGGCCAGGCCATGGTCCTCCAGCAGGAAAATATTGGGCTGGGCGGCGATCACCAGGGCGTCGGTGGTGCCTTCCGGGCCTGCCATGCGCATCAGGCGCATTTCCAGGGCAGAGGCGGCTCTGGCTCCCTCCAGGCGGGATATGGCCTCGGCGTCGGCCGGCTCCAGGGAGGAAACCTCGCCGGTGGTGCGGCTGCGCAGCCCGGTGAAGGCGCGTTTGGCCGAGTGTATGGAGATCAAGTTGGTGCCCAGGGCGGTGATGCGGGCCAGCACCTGGTTGCGGGTGCCTTGGCCCACCGCCACCATCACCACCACCGCGGCCACGCCCACCAACAGGCCACCGGCGGCCAGGGAGGCGCGCAGGCGATGCCCCCACAGCCCGTCCCAGGCGGCGGCCATCAGGCGGCGGGTGCGCGGCGCAATCATCTGAGTGCCTCCACCGGGTGCAGGCCGGCCGCCTTTTTGGCCGGGGCCACCCCGAACAACAGGCCCACCCCCGCGCTGAAGCCCAGGGCCCACAAGAAGCCCGAAGGGCTGAAGGCGGTGGGAATGGCCAAGAGCCAGGTGGCCAGGTAGGAGAGCAGCAGGCCCACCAACAGACCGCAGACGCCTCCGGCGGCCGCCACCATGAGCGACTCCATGAGTATCTGGTAGAGGATGTCGCGGCGCCTGGCCCCCACCGCCCGGCGCACCCCGATCTCGTAGGCCCGCTCGCTCACCGCCACCAGCATGATGTTCATGATCACCACTCCGGAGACGAACAGGCTCACCGCGCTGACAAAGGTGAGCATGGCCACCAGGGAGCGGCTTTGCCTGGTGATGAGCTTCATCAGTTCATCAGGGGTGATGATGAGGAAATCGTCGGGCACTCCCGGCAACAGGGAGTGGTTCTCGCGCAGGACGTTGGTGACCTCGGCCTTGACCTCCTCCACCCGGGAGGCGTCGGTCATGGTGACGCGCATGCCGCTGAGCTTATCGTCGCGGCTCAGGCGCTTGGTGGCCGTGGACAGGGGCACCAAGATTAGGTCATCGCGGTCGCGCCAACCGCTGGAACCCTTGGATTCCAGCACCCCCACCACGATGAAGGGAGTGCGCCCGATTCTGAGGCGGCGGCCCACCGGGTCGACGTCGCCGAAAAGTTCACGCACCACCGTGGTGCCCAAAACCGCCACCCGGGCGCTCTGCCTGATGTCGGTGAGGCTGACGAAGCGGCCTTGGATCAACGCCCAGTTGCGGGCGGCGGCCCAGCCCGGCGTGGCCCCCCGCACCCTGGTGTTGGTGTTGTTGCCGCCGGCGGTCACCTGGGTGCGGGCCACGTTCTTGTGGGGCACCACGTGGGCCACCCCGTCCACCTGGGAAATGGACGCCGCGTCCTCTGGAGTCAGGGTTATCGCCCGCTTCATTCCCCGGCGCACCCCCAGGCGGCCTCCGCCCGAGGAGATGTAAAAGGCGTCGGCCCCAAAGCCCATGGAGGCCATGCGGCTCGAAACCACCTGCTGGGCTCCCTGGCCTATCTGATGAATCACGGTGAGCGAGGCGATGCCGATGATCAGGCCGATCATCATGAGGGCGGCATAGGAGCGGAAGGCCCACAGGGAGACGATGGCCGTTTTCAGCAGGCGCCAGGCCAGGCTCACTTGGCGGCTTCCTTGAGGGTTTGCAGTTGCTGAAGAGCCACGGTGGGCTCGGCCACGGGCTCGTCGCTGACCACCTTGCCGTAGACCACCCGGAGCAGGCGGCGGCACATGCAGCCCACCGCCGTGTCGTGGGTGACCAGCACGATGGTGCGCCCCTCGGCGTGCAGCCCCTGCAAGATGGAGATGATCTCCAGGGAAGAGCGCTGGTCCAGGTTGCCGGTGGGCTCGTCGGCGAAGATCACCTCCGGGTCGTTGACCAGGGCCCGGGCGATGGCCACCCGCTGGCACTCGCCGCCGCTCATCTCGCCGGGGCGGTGGTGCAGGCGGTGCTCCAGGCCCACCCGGCCTAGAGCCCGGCGACCCCGCTCTTGGGCGTCCTCGGGAAAGTGGCCCGCATAGGTGAAGGGCAAGAGCACATTGTCCAGGGCGGTGGATTTGGGCAGCAGATGGAAGGCCTGGAACACGAAGCCCAGCTTGTCGTTGCGCAGGCGGGCCAGCTCGTCGTCGCTTAGGGAGGAAACCTCGATGCCGTCCAGGCGGTAGGAGCCTCCCGTGGGGCGGTCCAGCAGGCCCAGGATGTGCAGCAGGGTGGACTTGCCCGAGCCCGAGGGGCCCATGATGGCCAGGAACTCACCCTCGCGCACATGCAGGTCGATGCCCAAAAGCACCGGGGTCTCCACCTTGCCCCGGTAATAGGTCTTGGTGATGCCGGTTAGCTTGATCACCGCCGGCCTCAGCGGCCCCCGCCGGGTTTGGCAGCGGTAAGGGGGGCGCTCATGGGGATGATCACGGTTTCGCCTTCCTTCAGGCCATCGGTGATCTCCGCGCGCAGGTTTTCAGTCCAGCCCACCTGAACCGGCTGGAGGGTGACTTGGCCGTCCCGGCGCACGTAGACCATGGTCTTGCCGCCCTTGCGGCGGATGGCCGGGGCGGGAATAAGCAACACGCCCCGGCGAACCCCGGCGACGATGCTCACCGTGGCGGTCATTTCAGGCTTGAGCTGGTTCTGGTAGTCGCCCAGGATCTTGATGGTCACCGGGTAGTAGACCACGTCGTCCACGATCTTGGCCGAAGGCTGGATGGCATCCACCGCGCCCATGAACTTCTTGTCCGGGTAGGCGTCCACCGTGAAAAAGGCCTTTTGGCCCACCTTGACCAGGCCGATGTCGGTCTCGTCCACGAAGTCGTCCACCTGCAGGCGGGCCAGGTCCACGATGGTGATGAAGGTGGGGGCGCTCAGGCTGGCCGCCACGGTCTCGCCCTCCTGGGTGGACACGCTGGAGACCACCCCGTCGATGGGAGCCCGGATGGTGGAGTAGTTCAGGTTGACCTGGGCGGTGACCAGCTTGGCCTGGGAGGCGGCCAGGTCGGCTTGGGCCACTTTTACGTCCTGCTGATAGCTGTGTTGCACCTGGTTGAGCTTGGCCGTGGCCGCGGTGAGGCGGGCCTGGGCCACCAGATGTTTTTCCCGGGCCCGGTCCAGGGCGTCCTGGGCCACCAGATCGCTGGTGCGCATCTTTTGCTGGCGGTCAAAGTCCAGAGTGGTCAGGTCCACGGTAGCCTTGGCTTCGGTAAGCTCGGCCTGGGCCCTGGCTATCTCCTTGGGGCCGGTGGTCTTGACCCTTTCCAGACGGGCCTTGTCGGCGTTCAGCTCGGCCTGGGCCTGGCGCAGCTTGGCCTCCAGATCCTCGTGCTCGATCAGGGCCACCACCTGGCCGGCCTTGACCTGCTGGCCGATGCTGACCAAAAGCTTTTCCACCCGGCCGCTCACCCTGGCCCCCACCTTGACTTCGGCCCCCACTTGGGGCTTCACCGTGCCGGTGGATACGACCATGCGCCGGATGGGGCCGCGCTTTACCTGGTACTCCTTACCCTGGATTTGCAGGCCCTGGTCACTTCGGGGCCACCAAGCCCACAGCCCCCCGGCCAAGGCCAGGACCACTACCAAGGCAACCGCCAATTTCAGCCATTTGGCTTTTCCCAAGTCCCGCTCCCTGTAAGAGGACGCCGATTTTTTCCGATTTTATAGCACGCCGGACAGCGCCGCTACTTGCCCGCGCCAACTCCCGGCGTGGAAAGACCGGCGGGTCCTTGGGAGGGCACGATCACCGTAACGCTGCTGATTAGGCTCATCAAAAGCACCATGCCTACCACCGACAGCAGCACGCAGGTGGTGGCCTGGAGAAAGCTGAAGCCCGCCGCCGCCCGTAAGGCGAAGTAGAGGGTTACGAAAAAGTACACGTAGACCAGGACCATGAGGGCGTCCTGGTACCCGGGCAAAAAGGGCAGGATCACCGCAATGAGCTTGATGCCCAGGCAGTAGCAGACCACGCGCAAAAAGCCGCCTGCGTTCAAGGGGTTGCGCATGATATGGTGGCCGATGGTGTAAACCAGGCCGATGAAGATCAAATCCACCACCAGGCGGGTGGCCAGGCCCCAGGCCACAGCCCCCAGGGGGAATCCGGCCACCAGCGCGGCCAGGGAGGCCAGCACATGGACCCACGCCAAAAATATGAGCGGGGTGGCCAAATCGCCCCGGTTGTCCATTTGGGCGAAAAAGGCCCTCGATTTAAAGGCGGCAGCCATGGCCACCGGCAAAAAGGTGCCCGGACGCCGCCAATCGAAATCCTTGACCATCTGTGACATATTCGGCCTCCCGGCGAACTTGGCTTCTGGTGGCACGCTAAGCCATGGGGCTCCCCCTGTCAAGCGGGGGAACCGGCCCTAACACCATTGCTAATCTTGGTGTTTGGCTTGCGCAGATGCTATATTATCAGGTGGAATGATCGCTTGGTCCGCGTGACTTCCCAGGGAGTAGGTAATTGATATCCCGCTTGGGCTTGGCAATCTTGGCGATGGTCTTGGTGCTCGGCGCGACCGCCTCTCCTGCTCAGGCGTTCGTTGACACTGCCCAACGCCTATACACCGAGCACCTCCAAAGCGAAGCCAACCGCTTGGACGACTTTTCGGACCATCCGCCGGAGAGGGGCATGGGATGGCGGATATACCGCCGGACCGACGTGGTTCCCCTCTTGACCGATGAGATGATTCGCGACGAGCATCTGGTGGAGGTGGAGGCCTTTGGGCACACAACCACCACCGTTCTGCCCCTGCTTTCCGCTCAGATGTATCTGCTCTACAGCCGGGCCCTGCATCGTCACCTGCAAGCCGCCGAGGCCGAGCAAAAGAGCCGCGTCTACCACCAACTGCCCGCGCCGGGCATCCCCTTGATGCTCAAGTTGCTGTTCCCCGCCTACGTGGAGCAGGAATCCTCGGTGGGCCTGTTGCAGGGCGGGGGGTTCCGGGCGCCCTCGGGACGGGCCGCCGGTATCCTGGGCTGGCTGTTCGAGGACGAGGGCGTGTTCTCGGGCAACGAGTGGAATTGGGACAACTTCCTGCCCCGCATCCTCTCGGTCACCGCCCTGATCGTGGCGGGCCTTCTGTTCATCGAGTTCTTGCGCTTCCTGGTGCTGTTGGGCATACGCTCCATAGGCAGCGCCGACCGCAGGCAGCAATAGGAGCGGGCAAAAAAATGGGGCGAGCCAGCCCGGCCCGCCCCAATGCCGCCAGCTGCGGCCTACTTCTCGTAGTGATCTTCCTTGAGATAAGGATTGACCAGCCCGCACTTGGGGCATAGGTAGTAGTTCTTTTTGTGCAAGGCGTCTTCCAGCTTCTCAAAGGGGGGCTGGGCGTATTCCGGCGCCAGGATTTCGTTGCCGCAGTCTTCGGTTTTACATTTGACGTAAATGGCCATGTGCCCACTCCGGTTTGGGGTTGTGTGCGCGCCCGGCTGGGCGTTAAGTAATAATATATGCCAATGGTGATAGCACCTGCCTATGGTTGTTTGTCCGGCCCGTTTCTGTCAAGCAAAAACCCTCAAGTGCTTTGGATTAAAGCAGTTGTGGCGTCCGGCCTTCCTTGACAAGCCGGGGTGGTCGCCGTAATATGCATAGTTCAATTGCGGTAATCCCCGTGTGGGGTTGCAGCCGGTAACCATTTAATATGCCGTAATTATTCTCGGCAGGCCCTTGACCGAACCAAAAGCGGGATTCATGGCGGAGAGCATCCCCCACAACAGCGGCCCCCAGGACCTCCTGGCCGCCTACGACTATGAGCTGCCCCCGGAGCTAATAGCCCAGGCTCCGGCCCGGCGGCGGGTCCAGGCCCGGCTGCTGCATCTGCCCCGACACCAGGGGCAGGCAAGCCACCACCGGGTGGCCGGGCTCACTCGCCTGCTGAGGTCCGGCGACCTGTTGGTGCTCAACGACACCAGTGTGGTTCCGGCCCGCCTCATGGCCGCCAAGCCCACCGGCGGGCGGGTGGAGATTTTGCTGCTGTCCCCGGCCCAGCCCCACAAGCGCCTGGGGGACGGCCGCGAGGTGCACCAGTGCCTGTTGCGCTCCCACAAGACCCTGGCCCAGGGCGTCAGCCTGCGCCTTAGCGGCGAGCCAGAGGTCTGGGTGCGGGTGCTGGAGCGGGGCGAGAGGGGCAAGGCCCTGGTGGAGTTTCCCGCCTCGGCCCTCAAACTGGCCACGGGGCGGGGGGCCACGCCGCTGCCGCCCTACATAAAGCGGCCCCAGGGACCGGACGCGGACGACGCCTCCCGCTACCAGACGGTATACGCGGCCCATCCGGGGGCCGTGGCCGCCCCCACCGCGGGCCTGCATCTGAGCCGGGAGCTTTTGGCCGCCCTGGCCCGCCGGGGGGTGGGGCACACCCACCTGACCCTGCACGTGGGCTACGGCACCTTTGCCGAGCCCGACCCGGCGCAGTTGGCCGCCGGGCGCCTGCACTCGGAGTGGGTGGATATATCCCCCGAGGCGGCGCTGGCTGTGGCCAGGGCCAAGAAGCGGGGGGGGCGGGTCATCGCGGTGGGCACCACCAGCCTGCGCTCCCTGGAGTGGCGTCCCGGCCCCGGCGGGGTGCCCCAGCCCGGAGCTGGATGGTGCGACCTGCTCATCGCGCCGGGTCACGATTTCCGGGTGGCCGACGGCCTGATAACCAATTTTCATCTGCCTCGCACCACCTTGCTCATGCTGGTCGCCGCCTTGGCCGGGCGCGAGCGGGTGTTGGCCGCCTACCGCGAGGCTATGGACCGGGGCTATCGTTTCTATAGCTACGGCGACGCCATGCTGATAATCTGATGGCGCGTTTGAGCTTTGAGATATCGGCCACCAGCGGGCGGGCCCGCACCGGGCGCCTGCACACCCGCCGCGGGGTGGTGGACACCCCGGCCTTCATGCCGGTGGGCACCCAGGGCACGGTCAAGGGGCTGTTGCCCGAGGAGGTGTCGGGCCTGGGGGCCCAGATGATCCTGGGCAACACCTATCACCTGCTGCTCAGGCCGGGGGTAAAGACGGTGGCCGATTTGGGCGGGCTGCACCGCTTCATGAACTGGCCGGGGTCCATCCTCACCGACAGCGGCGGCTTTCAGGTGTTTTCCCTTAGCGGCCTGCGCAGCCTGGACGAGCAGGGAGCCAGCTTCCGCTCCCATTTGGACGGCCAACTGCTGCGCATGACGCCCGAATCGGTGATCGAGGCCCAACAGATGTTGGGCTCGGACATTATGATGGTTTTGGATGAATGCCCCCCGCCCGGTTCGCCCCGGGAGTATTTGGCCGATTCCCTGGAGCGCGACGCCCGCTGGGCGGCCCGCGCCCTGGCCGCGCGCACCGATAAAGGGGGCGCATTGCTGGGAATAGTGCAGGGTGGGGTGTATAGTGACCTGCGAGCCCGCAGCGTGGAGCTGTTGGCTGCCCTGGAACTGGACGGATACGCCTTGGGCGGCCTCAGCGTGGGCGAACCCAAGCCCCTGATGATGGAGGTTATCGACGGCACCGTGCCCCAGTTACCGGACGGCAAACCGGTATATCTCATGGGCGTGGGCGAGCCGGCCGATCTGGTGCGTTGCGTGGGCTTGGGGGTGGACATGTTCGATTGCGTGCTTCCCACCCGCATGGCCCGCACCGGAACCTTGCTGACCTCCAAGGGGCGGCTGAATCTGCGCAACAGCCGGTTCAAGGACGACCCCAGGCCGGTGGAGGAGGGCTGCGGGTGCCCCACCTGTCGCCATTACAGCCGGGCGTACCTGCGTCATTTGGTCATGGCCAAGGAGTTGTTGGCTTATCGCTTGAATACGGTGCACAACTTGCACTACATTCTTCAATTGATGGCCGGGCTGCGCCGGGCCATCGCTGAAAATAAATACGAGACTTACGCTCGCCAGGTGCTTGCGGGGCTGGAGCCCTCGGGCCAGGAGCGGGCGGCGTTAACCTAGGGAGGATAAGATGTTAGATTGGTTGACCACGGGCACCGCCTGGGCTATGGGCGCTGGGCAGCAGAGCGGCGGCGGTGGCGAAAGCGCCGGCGGTTTTGGCGGACTTCTCTCCGGCCCCATCCCCATGCTCGTACTGATGTTCGTGATTTTCTACTTCCTGCTCATCCGGCCCCAGCAGAAGAAGGCCAAGGCCCACAAGGCCATGTTGGCCAACATCCACAAGGGCGACAAGATTCTGACCAACGGCGGGATATACGGCCGCGTGACCGGCCTGGACGACCAGACCCTGACCTTGGAGATCGCTCCCCAGGTCCGCATCAAGGTCAGCCGTGGGCACATCGCCGGCGTGATCGGCGCGGGCGGCGCTCCGCCGGCTCCCCCGGCCAAGAAGTAACCGCAAGCTGAAATTGGTTTCGCCCATCTCCGGCCCAGCGTGCCGGGGAGGGAATCTGCTGCGTTAGGAGTTCACCTTGCCTAAGAACTTCTTTATGAAGTCCACCCTGGTGGCTGTGGTCATCATTCTGGCCCTGCTTTACCTGGTGCCCACCATAGGAGGCGGCAAGCTGCCTGCATGGTGGATTAACACCCTGCCCAGCGACCGCATCCGTCTGGGCTTGGACCTGCAGGGGGGCATGCATTTAATCCTGGAGGTGGAGACCCAAAAAGCGGTTGCCGCCTCCGTGGAGCGCTCCAGCCAGGAGCTGCAACGCAAAATGCGCGATGACAACATTCGCGCCATCCACCCCCAGGCCGGTAAAGACAACACCATCAGCTTGGTCTTGCTGCACAACAGCGACCGAGCCAAGTTGGAAGACCTGGTAAAGCGGGATTATCCCGATTACACCGTGGTCTCCAGCCAAACCTTGGAGGACGGCAAGATCAAAATGGTCTTGCAGCTCACCGCCAAGGCGGCCAAGCACATCGCCGAGCAAGCCTCGACCCAGGCACTGGAAACCATCCGCAACCGCGTGGACCAGTTCGGGGTGAGCGAGCCGGAGATTCTGCCCCAATCCGAGGGGCGCATCCTCATCCAGCTGCCGGGCGTCAAGGACCCCCAGCGGGCGGTGGCCCTTATCGGCAAGACCGCTCAGTTGGAGTTTAAGCTGGTCGACGACTCGGTGAATCCCGCCACGGTGACCAAGGCCACCTTGCCTCCGGGCGACGAGATTCTGGATATGTACCGGCGCGACCATGCCAGCGGCCGGGTGGACAAGGAGCCCATCGTGGTGCACCGCCGGGTGGCCATGACCGGGGCCACCATCACCGACGCCCGGGTGCAGATGGACTCCCAGTACAACCAGCCCTACGTCTCGGTGGCCTTTGACAGCGCCGGCGCCCGCCAGTTCGCCGACATCACCACCCGCAACGTGAAGAAGCGCCTGGCCATCATCCTGGACGGCAAGGTGCAGTCGGCTCCGGTTATCCAGGAGCCCATCACCGGCGGCGAGGCGCGCATCTCCGGCGACTTCACCATGGAAGAGGCCAGGGACCTGGCCGTGGTGCTGCGCTCTGGCGCATTGCCCGCTCCGGTGAAGATTCTGGAAGAGCGCACCGTGGGCCCCAGCCTGGGCCAGGACTCCATCGATCAGGGACTGCTGTCCATGGTGGTGGGCTTCTGCCTGGTGGTGGCGTTCATCCTGCTCTACTATCGCCTGGCCGGTGTATTCGCCAACCTGGCGCTGCTACTCAACCTGGTGATCATCACCGGGGCCTTGGCCGCCTTCCAGGCGACCCTGACCCTGCCGGGCATAGCGGGCATCATCTTGACCATCGGCATGGCGGTTGACGCCAACGTGCTGATCTTCGAGAGGGTGCGTGAAGAGATCAGGATGGGCAAGACGCCCTTCGCCGCGGTGGAAGCTGGTTACGGCAAGGCCACTCTGACCATTTTGGACGCCAATATCACCACCCTGATCGCGGCCCTGGTGTTGTTCCAGTTCGGAACCGGGCCCATTCGGGGATTCGCGGTGACCCTGTCCATAGGTATCGCCTCGTCGTTGTTCACGGCCATCACCTTCACCAGGTTGCTGTTTGACCTTTACCTGCACCAGTTCAGGCCCCGGCGGCTTCTGATCTAGGGTGGAGCACCCATGGAATTTATAAAGCCGAACGTAAACATAAACTTCGTTGGCAACCGTGGTAAGGCCTTCATCATCAGCGGCCTGCTGATCTTGATGACCGTAGTCAGCCTTTTAATCCACGGCGGCCCCAACTACGGCATCGACTTCGCCGGCGGCATCCTGGTGCAGGTGCGCTTCACTCAGCCCACCGACGCCGCGGACATAAAGAAGGCCCTGGCGCCCCTGGGCATGGACCAGTCCCTGGTGCAGGGCTTTGGCGAAAAGAAGAACAACGAGTTCCTCATCCGCAACGAGCATTCCGGGCTCAAGCTGCAAGGCCTGAGCGACCGGGTCCGCACAACCCTTGCCAAGACCTACGGCAAAGGCAAGGTGGAGGTGCGCCGGGTGGAGATGGTGGGCCCCAAGGTGGGCAAGGACCTTCGCGAGAAGGCTCTCTTGGCCATCTTCTACGCCATCATCATGATCGCGGTGTACATCTCCGGACGCTTTGAGCAGAAGTGGGGCTTGGCCGCGGTGATGGCCGGTGTATTGGTGGGGGCCACCCTGCTGGTGCAGGCCCTGATCACCGCCATGGGAGGCGACGAGGGCATCGCCATGGTGTTGCTCATCCTCACCGCCCTGGTGGTGACGGTGGGCGCCTGCTGGCTGCTTAAGCTGCGCTATGCCTTGGGGGCCATCGTGGCCCTGATCCACGACGTGGTCATCACCGTGGGTGTGTTCAGCCTGCTGGACAAGGAATTCACCCTGGCCACCGTGGCCGCCCTGCTGACCATCATCGGTTACTCGCTCAACGACACCATCATCGTCTACGACCGCATCCGCGAGAACCTCAAGAAGTCGGGCAAGCAGCCCCTGGGCGAGACCATCAACGCCTCCATCAACCAGACCCTCAGCCGCACCATCCTGACCTCGGGCACCACCCTGCTGGTGCTGGCGTGCCTGTTCATCCTGGGTGGCGGGGTTATCGAGGACTTCGCCTTGGCCCTGCTGGTCGGCGTGGTGGTGGGCACCTATTCCTCCATCTTCGTGGCCAGCCCGGTGCTTTTGCTGCTGCCCGAAGGACGGCCCATGGTCATGCGGCGCTCCCAACCGGCCAGGGCCGCCGCGGTCCGCCCGGAGCCGGTGGCCGCGCAAGCCGCCCCCACCCAGGTCAGCGCCGGCAAGGCTGCCGGAGCTGCCAGGCAAAAGCGGAGCAAAAAATCGCCGCGTAAGGGTAAACGACGCTAAGGACCCCTTTGGGACTTGCTTGTGCCGGCCTTGCCCGGCTAAGTTGAAGGCATGGGCCGAATCATAACCATAGCCAACCAAAAGGGTGGGGTGGGTAAAACCACCACCGCGGTGAATCTCGCCGCGTGCCTGGCCTCGGCCGGGCAATCCACCCTCTTGGTTGACTGCGACCCCCAGGGCAACGCCACCAGCGGCCTGGGGGTCGCTCTCGATGCCGGCAGCCCCACCCTGTACCACGTCATGATCGGCCAGGTTACGGCCCAGGAGGCGGTGCAGCCCACCACCCTGGAAAATCTGCACCTGTTGGGTTCGGACGTGAACCTGTTCGGGGCGGAGGTGGAACTGGCCGGATCGGCGGGGCGCGAGCGCCTGCTGGCCACGGCTTTGTCCCCCTTAACCTCCAGTTATCGCTACATTCTGCTCGATTGCCCTCCCTCCCTGGGCCTGTTGACTCTAAACGCCCTCACCGCCTGCCATGGGGTCTTGATCCCCTTGCAGACCGAGTACTACGCCTTGGAAGGGCTCACCCAGCTGCTGCACACCATCGCCAGGGTGCGCCGCACCCTGAACGTGGGGCTTCAGGTGGAGGGCATCCTGCTGACCATGTACGACCAACGCAACAACCTTTCCCACCAGGTGGCCGACGACGTGCGGGGCCACTTCAAAGGAATGGTTTACGATACGGTGGTGCCGCGCAACGTGCGGCTTTCCGAGGCGCCCAGCCACGGTCTGCCGGTGATACTCTACGATGCCCGATGCGCCGGGGCTCAGAGCTATTTAGCCCTGACCCAGGAAGTCATGGACGGCCCCCGCAGCAACTCGGGAGCGCCACAGGAGGGCCAGGCGGCATGAGCGACCAGACCTTTGACAAGAAGAAGCCGCTGCGCCGCAAGGTTCCGGCTTTGGGACGAGGACTGGCCGCTTTGTTGGGTGACGACGAATATCCCGGTGGAGGCCTAGTCACCGAGCCGGGGCCGGGCGAGCGGGTGGTGGAGCTGCCCATCGAGCGCCTGGAGCCCAACCCCTATCAGCCGCGCCGCATTTTCGACGGCGACGCCCTCAAGGCCCTGGCCGAGTCCATCGCCGAGCACGGGGTCTTGCAGCCCTTGGTGGTGCGGCCGGTGGACCAGGGCTATCAGCTCATCGCCGGGGAGCGTCGTCTCAGGGCAAGCCAGTTGGCGGGCCGCTTGTCGGTGCCGGTGGTGGTGCGCCGGGCCACGGACCAACAGGCCCTGCTCTTGGCCCTTTTGGAGAACCTCCAGCGCGAGGACCTGAACCCCCTGGAGGAGGCCCACGCCTACCGCCGCCTGGCCGGTGATTTTCAGCTCAACCAGGAGGAGATCGCCAGAGGGGTGGGGCGCGACCGCTCCACCGTGGCCAACAGCCTGCGCCTGCTAAAGCTGCCGGTGGAGATGCAAAAGGATCTGGCCGCTGGCCTCTTGACCGCCGGACACGCCCGGGCCCTGCTTTCGTTGGGCAACGAGGCGGCCATGCGCGCCGCCCGCGACGAGATCGTGACCAAGGGGCTTTCGGTGCGCGCCGCCGAGGCGCTGGTCAAAAAGATGTCCACCGAGCCCGCCCCTCCAAAGGCCCCCACCCAGGAAGAGGTGCAGCTCACCAGCCTGGCCGAAGACCTGCGCTACCGCCTGGGCGCTCCGGTGGAGATAAAGCGCAAGGGCAAGAAGGGGGTCATCACCATCCGCTTTTCCTCCAACAAGGAGCTGGAGCGGCTGCTGGAGCTCTTCAACAGTTAGTCCCGCCTCATGCGTCTGATTATCGACGGATACAACCTGATCCACACCGTGCCCAAACTGGCTTTCGCTTCGGACAAGGGCCAGGGCCGCGAGGCCCTCATGGAGGCCCTGCGCCTGTACCGCAAGCGCCGCTCCCATAAAATCAAGGTGGTGTTCGACGGCGGCCTGGAGCCCGGCGGCGGCCAAGAGCGCCTGGCCGGGATGCCGGTGAGCTTTTCCGGGGCCGAGCGCTCGGCCGACGACGTGATCGCCGACCTGGCCGCCAAGGAGGGCGGCGGCATCACCGTGGTGACCAGTGACCGGGAGCTGGCCGGGCGCTGCCGGGTGCACGGCGCGGTGGTGCTCAGCTCCGAGGAGTTCGGCAACCGTTTGCTGGAGGTGGCGTTGGGATTGCCTCCCACGGGGGAGGGGGGCGACGACGGCTGGGACTTTACCACCAAAAAGCGGGGCCCGGCCAAGCGCCTGCCCAAGGCGGAGCGCAAAAAAGCCAGGCGCAAAGACCGGTTATAACCGGATTAACGCCAGACGTGCTCCTGGCCCGCTCTTAGGCGCTCGATATTTTCCCGGTGTTTGTACAGGACCAGCAGAGTCATCACGGCGGCCATGACCATGAAGGCGGCCGGTGCGCCGGACATCCACAGCCAACCCACCGAGCTGCCGCATCCCACCATGGAGCCCAATGACATGTGCTTGCTGAAGATGGCCAACAGGATCACCACCAGACCGGTGGCCAGACCGGCCCAAGGGGCCAGGCCAAAGAGCACGCCCAGGAAGGTGGCCACGCCCTTGCCGCCCCTAAAGCTCAGGTACACCGGCCAGCAGTGGCCCACGAAGGCGGCCAAACCCACCGCTCCGGCCCACCAGGGGGTTAGCCAGTAGTCGGCCAGCAAGGCGGGACCCAGGCCCTTGCCGATATCCAACAGGAGGGTTAGCACTCCGGCGGCCCTGCCGGCCTGACGGGCCACATTGGTGGCTCCTATGTTGCCGGAGCCTCCTTGGCGGGGATCGGGCCCACCCAGAGCGCGGCTAATCAAGAGCCCGAAGGGCACCGCGCCCAAAAGATATCCCGCTATTATCAAGGCCAGCCCCGCGAGGATCATGCGCTTAAATCTCTCCTTTTGCCTGCACTTACGCGCGGGCTTGTCAGCTATTGGGCATCAGTGTATTCTCTTTTAAACAAGGAGGCAAGCTTGCGCATCTGTGTTATCGACGGCCAGGGCGGCGGTATAGGCAGTGTCATCATCCGGCGGCTCAAGGAAGAGTACGCCGAAACGGTGGAGGTGCTGGCCTTGGGCAGCAACGCCATTGCCACCGCCCAAATGATGAAGGCCGGCGCCAACCGCGGCGCCACCGGCGAAAACGCCATCCTGGTAACCATTAGAGACGCCGACGTGATCATCGGACCCATCGGCATCGTCTTGGCCAACTCCATGATGGGTGAGATAACCCCGGCCGTGGCCGCCGCGGTGGCCTCCTGCCGGGCCCGCAAATTCCTCCTGCCCCTAACCCAGGAAAACGTGGAAGTGGCCAGCGTGGCCCGAGAGCCATTACCCCACCAAGTGGACCACATCGTGCAGGTCCGCCTTAAGGAGATGTTTTCCAATGTGTGAAGCAACAGCCTACCTGCTCAACAAAAGCGGTCAGGAAGAGCTGTACCTGGCCGATGTCGACCTCATCGAACCCCAGGAGGACGGCACCCTTCGGCTGGTATCCATCTACGGCGAGCAAAAGACCCTGGCCGGGCGCATCAAATCCATGTCCCTGGTCAACCACCGGGTGGTTTTGGCCGAAGGATAAGACGACCAAACATTCAAGGGAGGAACCATGGCCGACCAAGCCGCCATCGAAAAGGTGGTGGGTGACCTGCATTGGCTGGGCCACGACAGCTTTCGGCTGGACAGGCCCCAGGGCGCCATCTACTTCGACCCTTACGAGTTGACCGGGGGGCCCCAAGCCTCCCTGATCCTGATCAGCCACGATCACTTCGACCATTGCGTACCCGATGACGTGGCCAAGATCCAGGGCGAGAACACGGTGATCCTCACCGAGGCCGACAGCGCGGCCAAGCTCACGGGCAAGGTGAAGGCCCTGATCCCCGGTCAAAAGGTCACCTTGGGCGACCTCACCGTGCAGACGGTGCCCGCCTACAACCTGAACAAGGAGTTTCATCCCCGGGACAACGGCTGGCTGGGATTCATCCTCACCGTGGACGGGGTGAGCATCTACCACGCCGGTGACACCGACTACATCCCGGAGATGGAGCACCTGCACGTGGACGTGGCCCTGTTGCCGGTGAGCGGCACCTATGTGATGACCGCCGAAGAGGCGGTGGCCGCGGCCCAGGTCATCGGACCCAAGTTGGCCATCCCCATGCACTATGGGGCCATCGTGGGCGACGAGAGCGATGCCCAGCGCTTTGCCAAGGCCCTGGAAGGCATAGTGCCGGTGCGCATCCTGCCCAAGGAAGGCTAGCCGCTTGCCCGGCGGCGGGCCCTTGCCCTTGCCCGCGGCCGGGCAGCGTTCTTGGGACGCCCTTTGTCTGGGGCTCAACGCCTCGGACCATCTCTGCCTTATCCCCCGCTATCCCAGCCGGGGGAGCAAGATTCGTATGCACCGCATGATCAACTCCGGCGGTGGCCAGTCGGCCACCGCCGCCTGCGCCCTGGCCCGCCTGGGCCACCGGGTGAGCTATGCCGGCGCGGTGGGCGACGACGATACCGGGCGGCTGGCCGGTCCCCGCCTGGCCGAGTTCGGGGTTGACGTAAGCGGCCTGGTGGTCAAGCCCGGCGCGCACAGCCAGGAGGCCTTCATCCTGGTTGAGGATGGGGGCGGCGAGCGCACCATCGTCTGGACCAGGGACGAGGCCTGCCGCCTGGAACCCGGCGACCTGGACCGCGCCCAAATCGCTTCCTGCCGCTTGCTGCACCTGGACGGCCACTTTGGGGAGGCCAGCCTGGAGGCGGCGCGTATCGCCCGCGCCGCCGGGGCGGTGGTCACCCTAGACGCCGAAAGGGTGCACGACGGCACCGCCGAGCTGGTGAGCTTGTGCCATGTGGTGATGGGAGACAGCGGCTTCGCCCAGCGCCTCACCGGACAGGACGACCCACTGGAGGCCTTGCGGGAGATGGCCGCCATGGGGCCGCTGTGGGCCGGGCGCACCAGAGGGGAGCGCGGGGCCCAGATGCTGGCCGACGGCGAACTGTTGGAGCACCCCGGCTTCACGGTGGAGGCCATGGACACCACCGGGGCGGGAGACGTGTTTCACGCGGGCATGGCCCACGCCATCCTGGAAGGGCAGGGGCCCCCGCAGGCCCTGGCCACGGCCTGCGCCCTGGCCGCCATCAGCGTAACCGCCCTGGGAGGGCGCACCGCCTTGCCCGACCGGGCCTCCCTGGCCGCCTTTATCAACGACCGCTCGTCATGACCTGGTTCTGGTTGGCCCTGGGCTCGGCCTTTTTTCTGGCCACGGCCGACTATCTGACCAAGCGCTATTTCAGCGACCTGCCGGTGGGACAGATGATCCTGGTGCGCCTCACCGGCCTGGCTCCCGTGGCCGTGCTGGTGCTGCTTTTGGCCCCTTGGCCGGAGCAGATCGGCCCGGCTTTTTACTGGGCCTCGGCCCTGGCCCTGCCCGCCGAGGTGGGAGCGGTGTTTCTCTATATGCGGGCGATCCAGATATCGCCCCTTTCGCTGACCATGCCCTTCATGGCCTTCACACCCTTGTTCGTCATCGGCACCGGCTGGTTGTTTCTGGATGAGCTTCCCAGCGCCGCCGGGCTGGCCGGAGTGGTGTTGGTGGTGGCCGGGGCCTACGCCCTCAACCTGCACCAGGTGCGCCGGGGCTGGGCTGCGCCGCTGGTGGCCATCGCCCGGGAGAGGGGCTCCCTCCTGGCCCTGGCGGTGAGCGCTCTGTACGCCTACACCATAAGCTTGGGGAAGGTGGCCCTGGCCACTACGGGCCCCTGGTTCATGGCCTCGGTGTATCCCCTGGCCCTGGCGGCGGCAATGGTCGCGGCCCTGGCCGGGCGTGGCCAGCTGGGTTGGGATTGGCTGCGCCGTCCCTGGGCCGCCCTGGGGGTGGGGCTTAGCATCGCGGCCATGCTGGTGTGCCACTTCTGGTCTTTGTCCATGGCTCCAGCCGCCTACATGGTGGCCATCAAGCGCCTGAGCATCATCATAGCGGTGCTGTATGGAGGGGTTTTCTTGAAGGAGGCGCGCCTGGCCCAGCATCTTATGGCCGGCAGCCTGATGGTGGCCGGAGCGGTGATCATCCTGCTGCTGGGTTGAAGGACTTTCCCGGGCCGGCCAGGCCTAGACTTGGCGGCCGCCCAAAATCTTGGCCAACTTGCTCATGGAACTGCCCGGCCCCATGGCGATGAGGGTGTCGCCCACCTCCACCACCGTGGATGCCGGGGGGTTGAAGTGCATGCTGCCGTCGGACTTTTTGACCGCCAGCACGATGAGATCCAGCTTTTGGCGGATGCCCGAGTCCTTTAGGCTGACTCCGGCCAACTCGGCCTGGGCTCCCACGGTCAACTCCTCCATGCGCAGGGGCTGCTCGGTGGTGCTGTGGAAGGTGAGGTCGATGAAGTCGGCCACCGAGGGGCGTATCACGGTCTGGGCGATGCGCCGGGCTCCTATGAAATAGGGGCTCACCACCTTGTCGGCCCCGGCGTGCTTTAGCTTGCGCTCGCTGCCCGGCTCGGTGGCCCGGGCGATGATGAAGATGTCCGGCCTCATGTCCTTGGCGGTGAGCACGATGTACACGTTGTCCGCGTCGGAGCTGACCGTGGCGATGAGCCCCTGGGCGCGCTCCACTCCGGCGGCCAAGAGGCTCTCGTCCTCGGTGGCCGAGCCCAGCACGTAGTGCACGCCCTCGCCCTCCAGGCGGCGGGTCACCTCCTCGTTGTTGTCGATGACCACCACCTCGCGGCCCGCCTCGCGCACCATCTCGGTCACCAGGGCCCCGATGCGCCCATAGCCGCAGACGATGTAATGATCCTTCAAGGAGCGTATGGCTCTTTCCAAGCTTCTTCTCCCCATTAACTCACGGAGTTTGCCCTCCACCACCAACTGGGTCAGGGTGGTGAGCAGGTACAGGATGGTGCCCACGCCCGAGAGCATCAACACCATGGTGAAGATGCGGCCCGTGGAACTGAGAGGGCGCACCTCGCCAAAGCCCACCGTGGTCACGGTGATGATGGTCATGTAGATGGATTCCAGCCAGGTGTAGTCTTCCAGCCAGCGGTAGCCCAGGGTGCCCATGAGCACCACCCCCAGGCTGCATAGAACGCCCCAAATGACGCGTTGAATCATACTCGTGTACGCCGGTTGCCCTGGCCAGGCTTTGCGGGCCTTTCGCTGTCGGGTGAAGATCAGCGCAGCACCGGCCTTTCCTCTGCCGGGTCGGACCCGATCACCGCCGCGGTGTATTCCAAGGGTTGGTCAGGCACGTTGGTAAGGACGATCATAAAGGGCAGCGATTCCCCCGGGGCCACCACGTAGGGCTTGGCGTCCAGGGCCAGGGGGCTGGACAGGCGGCGCTCAATGGCCCCCAGGCTAAGGAAACGCAACTCTTCGGGGGTGAAGACGCTGCCTGCGTAGGAGGATGCCTGACGCACCGTTTTGCCGGTGGCGTCGTGCAAGGTGCCCTGCACCAGCACCGAGCTGCGGGGGCGCTGGTGATGGTTGACCACCTTGCCCTGAATCACGAAAATGCGGCCCGAGGTCTCGTTGATCCGGTTGAAGCTTTTCACTTCCACCAGGCTCATGCGCACCGCCGCAGTATCGGCCGCTGGGGAGCCTCCCTGGGCGGAGCGCCCCAGAAGGGGGGCCATGCCCGGCAGGCGGGCGGCCCGGTCCACCACCTCGTGACCCACTCCCAGGCGGGCCATGACCACCACCGAGCCCAGGGCGGTTATGGCGGCCAACAGCAAGATGCCGATCAGCCAGAAGACGGCCTTGAACAAGGGACCTCGGGGGGGGCGCTGGGCGATCTCGGGCCGCTGCTCCAGGCCGAAATCGGCCCGCTTGCGGGCCCGCTCCTGTTCGGCCCGCTCCATAACGGAAAGGTCCAGGGTACTGGCCGTGGCCTCCTCGGCCCAGAAATCGGCTTCCTGGTCGGGGGCGGGCTCCTGCGGGGCCGCCGGGGGCTCCGGCGCCTGGATCTTGGTCAAGGCAGCCGAAACAGACTCGTAGAGGGTCTGCTCCGGCGCCTGAGGGGTGGTTTCGGCGGGGGCGGGCGCTTCTTCCCGGACCTCGGGGAGCACCTGGAAAACGTCTCCGCATTGACTGCAGCGCACCCATGCGCCTTCCGGCGGCACCAGGCCATCGTCCAGGCGAAAGTCCGTGCCGCAGGTTTGGCAATGCACCTTCATGTTTACTTCCCGGTTCCTTGGTGTGTTAGCTCGTAAATACCGGGCAGAAAACGATATTGTTCGTCAAAGTCCAGACCGTAGCCCACCAGGAACCCGCCGGGAACTTTGAAGCCCACGTAGTCCACCTCCACCTCCACCTCGCGGCGCTCGGCCTTGTCCACCAACACGCACAGGTGGACCGAGCTGGGGCCCATGGACTGCAAATACTCGACCAGCCATTTCAGGGTGACTCCGGTGTCGATGATGTCTTCCACCACCACCACCGGGCGGCCCTTGATGGGTAGCTCCGGAGCCTTGACCAGCTGCACCCTGCCGCTGGAGGTATCCGAACTGCCGTAGGAGGCCAGGCGCACGAAGTCCACTTCCAGGGGGAAGTCCACTTGGCGCACCAGGTCGCTCAAAAAGATGAAACAGCCCTTGAGCACCCCCAGCATAATGGGCTCTTGGCCGGCGAAATCAGCGCTTATCTGCTCGGCCAGTTCCCGCACGCGGCATTGGATAGCCTCGGGTGAAAAAACGACCTTGATGGGCGGGTTGTCTGTCAAAAGACGCTCCTGTGAGCTTCCGGGAAGGGTTTGATGTCACAACCGTCCGGTTTCAATAGTTATTCCCTGCTCATGCTAGAACAGACTCAAGGGAGGTGTCAAACACAAACTCCCGGTCCGGGCGGGGCGGGCACAACAAGGCGGGCCGCCCCCGAGGGCGGCCCGCCATAAGTGCGGCTTGTGAAACTAGAAGCGCCGGTGGCGGCCCTTCTCCTTGGGTTTAAATATGTTTTTGAGTCCCTGGAAAGCCATCTTGCGGCGCAAGATGCCCAACTGGTCTTGCAAGGGAATCTCGCGGGGGCAGACGTCTTCGCAGGCCAGCAGGCCCATGCAACCGAAGATGCCCTGATCGGTGCCCACCACATCGAAGTATTCGGGATCAGTGCGCTTATCCCTGGGGTCCATGATGAAGCGGCTGATGCGGTTCAGGGCGAAGGCGCCCACGAAGTCGTCGCGCATGTTGGCCGTGCCGCAGGAGGCCACGCAGCAACCGCACTCGATGCAGCGCTCCAGTTCGAAGATGGCATTGGCCAGGTCGTTCTCCATGCGCTCTTCGACGGCCTCGGGATCGAACTCCTGGTCGGTGTGAATCCAGGACTCGATCTTGGTGTTGGTGGCCCGGAACCAGGTTCCCGTGTCCACCGAGAGGTCGCCCACCAGCTTGAACACCGGCAGGGGCATCAGGGTGATCTCCTCGGGCAGTTCGGCGGTCAGGGTTTTGCACGCCAGGCCGGGGCGGCCGTTGATGACCATGCCGCAGGAGCCGCAGATGGCCATGCGGCAGGCGAAGTCGAACATCAACGAGGGGTCCTGTTCTTCGCGGATCTTGTTGAGCGCGATGAACAGGGTGAGGCTGGGGGTCTCCTCCAGCATGAAGGTGTCGGTATGGGGCTCCGAGCTCGGGTCCTCGGGGTTGAACCGGAATATATTGAATTTCAGTTGCCTGCTCATGGCTAGTCCTCTTTGGGGGCGTCCATGGGAATAATCTCGGTCTTGCCGTAGCCGCGGTCGCCAGGCGGCATATACATGACCTTGGTGGACGGCTCGTACTGCAGATCCGGCAGATCGGCGTCAAGGTCGCGCCAATAGGCCAGGGTGCGGTTGAGCCAGTCGCGGTCGTTGCGCGCCTGATAGTCGTCGCGGGCGTGGCAGCCCCGGCTCTCGGTGCGCATCAGGGCGCCGTAGGCCACGCAGATGGCCAGACGCACCATGCCGGGCATCTTGAGCGCCAGGGCCAGCTCCGGGTTGGCCCCGATGCCGCTACTACGCAGGCCGATCTTTTTGGCCTTGGCGTAGATCTCGCGCAGGCTGTCCACCGCGGCTTGCAGGTCGCCTCCGTTGCGGAAGATGCCCACCTTTTCCATCATCACCAACTGCATGGCGTCCTTGATGGCGTAGACGTTTTCCGCGCCGTCGGCCCGGTTCACCAGGCGGTCGACGCGCTCGGCCATGGCGGCCACGCTCTGCTCGGCCAGGCTCGACTTGAGGGTGACATCGGCGCCCTGGAGGAACTCCACCACCTTCAGACCCACGTGGCGGCCGGCCACGATGGTCTCGGCCAGGGAGTTGCCGCCCAGGCGGTTGAAGCCGTGCATGTCCCAACAGGCCGACTCGCCGCAGGAGAACAGTCCCTTGAGCCCGTAGGCCGCGCCGTCGCTGTTGGTGCGCACCCCGCCCATGGAGTAGTGCTGGGCCGGGCGCACCGGGATGAGCTGGTTGATGGGGTTGACCCCCAGGAAATGGCGGCACAGGTCGTAGACCTCGCGCAGCTTGGTGGTGATGTGCTTGGCCCCCAGGTGGCGGATGTCCAGCCAGAGGTGGTCGCCGTAGGGGGAGGGCACGCCCTTGCCCTGGGCAATGTGGTACATCATCCAGCGGCTCACCACGTCCCGCGAGGCCAGCTCGGCCTTGGCGGGCTCGTAGATGTCCATGAAGCGCTTCTCGTCAACGTCCAGCAGGGTGCCGCCGTCGCCGCGGCAACCCTCGGTCACCAGGATGTTGGTGGGCACCACGCCCGTGGGGTGGAACTGCACCGCCTCGGGGTTGCCGAAGGGCACCAGGCCGGTGTCCAGGGCGATGATGTGCCCGCCGCCGTCGTTGATCACCGTGTTGGTGGTCTCGGAGTAAAGGCGTCCGTAGCCGCCGGTGGCGATGAGGGTGGCCTTGGCCAGGTAGACCCGGAGCTTGCCGGTCTTGAGGTCGCGGGCCACGCAGCCGATGCAGTTGTCGCCGTCGTGGATCAGGCTCACCGCTTCCACCCGGTCGTGCACGTGCACGCCCAACTGGGTCACCTTGTTGTCCAGGGTGTAGAGCAGGGTGTGGCCGGTGCCGTCGGCGGTGTAGCAGGTGCGCCATTTGGCGGTGCCGCCAAAGGCGCGGGCGGTGATCAGGCCGTGCTTGTCTTTCTTTTCCTCGGCCTCGAACTCCTCGCCGCCCTTCCAGTACTTGGCCTTGCCGGCCACCACGCGGTTCCAGGGCATGCCCCAGTTGGCCGCCTCGCGCACCGCGATGGGCGCGGTGTCGGCGAAGATGCGGGCGCATTCCTGGTCGCAGCCCCAGTCCGAGCCCTTTACCGTGTCGGCGAAGTGCACGTCCGGGCTGTCGCCCTCGCCCATGGCGCAGTTGCCCAGGGCGGCCTGCATGCCGCCCTCGGCGGCGCAGGAGTGGGAGCGGCGGGCGGGGACCAGGCTCAGGAGGATGGCGTCGAACCCGGCCGAAGCGGCGGCGATGGCCACGCGCTCACCGGCCAGCCCGGCGCCCACACACAAGAGATCTGTGTAGAAAGTTTCATGTTCCATGGTGGCGTCCTCCTTAATTGCCCGCAATCGGCAGGGTCCACAGCCGAATGATGGTGATCAGGCCAATCAGGATGAAGGCGCCGGTCCAGATGTTTTCGAACCGGTGGAACTTTTTGCGCCCGCTGCGCTTGATAAAGCCCCACTTTACCCCGATGCGGTAAAAACCGATGCCCACGTGCAACTCCACCATGGGCAGGAGGATCAGATAGAACACGCCCCAGAAGCCGCCCTGCACCCGCATGGCGCTCTTGGCCGCGGTGATAGGCAGGTTGGTCAATACGGTCCAGATGTGCACCGAGCCCATGATCAGGATGACCATGGCGGTGAAGGCCTGGATGAGCCACAGCCAGGTGTCGGTGTGGTGCAGCATGCGGGCGTGCCGCCAGATCACCCCCTGGGCGTCGGAGGTGTAGGGAATCTTGCGGGCCGCCAGGATGAAGTGCAAAAGCATGGTGGCCCCGATGATGGGTCCGCCCACCTGGGCCATGTAGGTGGCCTCAAAGAAATAGGCGATGGTGTTCATCACGTTGGGGCCGATGTTCACGCTGGCCACCAAGACCATGTGGCTCCACATGAAAAGGATGAGCCCGGCACCGGTGAGCATCTGGAGCCAGTCCAGATATGCCGACACCCTGGTGGGGGGCTTGACAAAAATAGCGGTGTCTACGCTACTACTCATGGTTGTCCTGCCTTGTTCTCCTGCTCCACCGCTACGTAGCGGCGGAGGTTTTATGTTTAGCGGCGCGCGTAGGCTTGGCGTCCCTGCTGGTAAAGGTCGCCGCCGTGCACGTCATTGACCACGAAAAGGGGCATGTCCTCGACCACCAGGCGCCGCACCGCCTCGGGCCCCAGCTCGGGGTAGGCGATGACCTCGGCCTCCTTGATGCAGCGGGCCATGAGGGCCCCAGCCCCGCCGATGGCCGCCAGGTACACGGACTTGTACTTGGCCATGGCCTCTTTGACCTCGTCGTTGCGCTTGCCCTTGCCGATCATGGCCCTGAGGCCGTGCTGCATAAGGGTGGGCGCATAGGCGTCCATGCGGTAGCTGGTGGTGGGGCCGGCCGCGCCGATCACCCGGCCGGGAGGCGGCGGCGAGGGCCCCACGTAAAAGATAACCGCGCCTTCCAGGGGGAAGGGGGGCGTGCCGCCTTCGGCCAGGGTATCTACGATACGCTTGTGGGCCGCGTCGCGTCCAGTGTATATGGTGCCGCTGACCAGAACTTTGTCCCCGGCATTCAGACAGGACACGTCGGCTTCGCTCAAGGGAGGGTTCAGGCGGATGATCTCGCTCATAGCAGGGCCTCCTTGTGGCGCGCGGCGTGGCACTGCACGTTGACCGCCACCGGCAGGCTGGCGATGTGACAGGGCTTGATGTCCACGAAGACCTTGAGGCAGGTGGTGCCGCCGCCCAGACCGGCCGGGCCGATGCCCAACTGGTTCACTTCTTCCAAAAGCTCCTTTTCCAATGCGGTCGCCTCGGGATCGGGGTTTACCGAGTCAAGCTCCCGGAGCAGGGTGCGCTTGGCCCGCACCGCCGCCTGGTCAAAGGTGCCGCCCACGGCCACGCCCAAAATGATGGGGGGACAGGGGTTGGGGCCCGCCGCCTCCACCGTATCCAGCACCGCCTTTTTCACGCCCGCGATGCCCACCGCCGGGGTGAGCAAAAAGACCTTGGACATGTTCTCGCTGCCCCCGCCCTTGGGCACCACCCACAGGTGGACCTTGTCGCCGGGAACGATGCTGACGTTGATGATGGCAGGGGTGTTGTCGCCGGTGTTCTGGCGGCTGAAGGGGTGACAGGAACTCTTGCGAAGGTAGTTGTCCTGGTAACCGCGGCGCACGCCCTCGTTTATGGCTTCGGTGAGGTCGCCGCCGGTTAGGTGAACGTCCTGGCCGATGTCGATAAAGATGATGGCCAGGCCACAGTCCTGGCATATGGGCATCTTCTCCTCGGCCGCGATGTCCGCGTTTTCCAATAAGCGCGCCAAAACCTCCCGGCCCACCGGCGACGGTTCGTCGGCTTGAGCCTGGGTGAAGGCCCGGCGCACGTCCTCTGGTAGATAAAGGTCGGCTTCGCCGCATAGGCGAGCCACGGTATCGGCGATGGCCGACACCTCGACGGTGCGTACACTAGACAAGATTTTTCTCCCGCTGCTGTTCGGGCAGGGCCCGCGAATCCTCATCGTGAATAACCATTAGTATCCGCGAGCAATGTTACTGTCAACCCGCTATCTGGCCGCTGAATGGATTTCACAAAAGGGGGGCCTAGAGCCCCTCCGGGCTCAGGCTTGGTCGTAGAGGCGGCGCAGCAGGGAGGGGGGGCAGCCCAGGTAAAATGCCACCACCACCAGGGAGTTAAAGGCGGTGGTGGCCAGGATGCCTTTTTGCTGCCAGCGGCGGGCCGAGGTGGTGGCCGAGGCGGGAGAAACAATGATACGCCCCCGCTTTTTCAGGCGGCGCACAAACTCGCAATCTTCCATGATGGGTAGGTCGGGAAAGCCGCCCGCGGCCAGGAAAACGCCCCGGCGCAGGAACAGGCCCTGGTCGCCATAGGGTATGGACGCCAGGCGGCAGCGCCAGGCCACGCAAAGCTCGATGAAGCGAAGCCCGGCGGTGCGTTGGTCCAGGCGAAAGGTGAAGGCCCCGGCCGCAACTTCGGGCCGGGCCAGGGCCCGTCGCACCTCGGCCTCCCAGCCGGAAGGAAGCAGGGTGTCCGCGTGCAGGAAAAGCAGTATCTCACCCCGCGAGACTTCGGCTCCGGCGTTCATCTGGAGGGCCCGGCCCCTGGGGGCACTGATGACCTCGGCTCCGGCCCGGCGGGCCGCCTCCACGGTGGCGTCGCGGCTGCCGCCGTCAACCACGATCACCTCCACCCCAGGAGCGCGGCGCACCCGGTCCAGGCAGGCGGCTATGCCCGTCTCCTCGTCCAGGGTGGGGATGATGATGCTGATCCGCCCCCGGCTCGCATCCGGCACGGCGGCCAGGGAGCGGGTCCTGGTTGGGGCAGCCTTAGTCACGGTTGGGGTCGCCCGTGCGCTCAGTCTTCCAACTCGTCGCCGTTTTCATCAAGCTCCATGGGCTGGATGGAGTTGTGCAGGCCCACCTGGAAGCCGAACAGCACCGGGTGCTCGTCCTTGAGGTGCTCCAAATAGGCCATCCACAGCGCGGCCAGGCTGATGAGGGACTTGCCCGCGTCCTGGGCCAGGTGCTTTAGCACCTCGGGCCTGAGCTTTTCCACCGGCCCCCGGAAGTGGGACTCCTCGATGAGGTGGAACAGGCTGAGCAGGCAATGATGCAGGCTCTCGAACTCCAGCATCAGGGGGTTGCGGGTCATGGCGATGATATCTTCTTCCCGCGAGGTCAACGCCTCCATGAGCGCGGAAAGCATCCTGGGGTTGGGGTCCATCTGTAGCTTGAATCCGGCCAGCTCCCGCCGGGCCTTGGCGAAACGCCGCGCGTTCCAGTCCTTGTCCACCAGCATGTGCTCTTCCATCTGGTCCCGGTTGTTGACCAGGTTGAGCAGGTTGAGCATGATGTCTATGCCCATCTGCCGAAAGAATATGCCCAGGAACATGTTGAGCCGCTTGCGGCGTTCGAGCTTTTCACGCAGCTGGATCAACTCGTCCAGGATCAGGCCCAGAACCAAGGCGTGTATGGGCAGAAAGGCCAGGTGGATGTAGAAGTACTTGGAGATGTAGGTCAGCTCGCCCGTGTAGAGCCAGAAGCCCAGAAAAAAGATTCCGGAGAGGGCCAAAAGGCCCACCGCGATGGTGACCTTGTTGAAATACTTTTTGTCCAGTGCAAGATATGGCAACTAAGCTGCTCCCACGGCCAAGGTTTGGGATGATCCAAAAAAGCGGCATGGCCGATGATTCACCGCGTCATAAAAAAATGATATCTTAAATTTGGTGGAAAGGCCAAGGCCGCCTGGGGAGGGCGGAACGATGTACAAGCTCAAGGTCTGCGAGATATTTCTCAGCCTGCAAGGTGAAAGCAGCTTCGTGGGTCTGCCCTGCGTCTTCGTGCGCACCAGCGGATGCCCCCTGGATTGCGCCTGGTGCGACACCGCCTACGCCAAAACCGAGGGGCGGGAGATGATCCTGGAGGAGATACTGGGGCAGGTGGCGGGCCTGGGAGTGGAGTTGGTGGAGCTTACGGGCGGCGAGCCCCTGGCCCAAAGTACCGCGCCCCGCATGATGGAGATGTTTCTCCAGGAGGGCTACACCGTGCTCCTGGAGACCAGCGGAGCGGTGAGCCTGGCCCCGGTTCCCGAGGAGGTCCATGTGATCATGGACCTCAAGTGCCCCTCCTCGGGCATGCACGAGCGCATGCACTGGCCCAACCTGGATTTGCTCCGTCCCCACCATGAGGTGAAGTTCGTGGTGGCCGACCGGGCCGATTACGACTACGCCCACCGCTTGATGGAGAGCCACCGCCTGGCCGAGCGGGCCAGGGTGCTGTTCTCCTGCGTGCATGGGTCCATCGCCCCTCGGGAGGTGGCCGGGTGGATACTGGAAGACCGCCTGCCGGTGCGCTTCCAGCTGCCCCTGCACAAGGAGCTTTGGCCCGAGGTCCGGCGCGGAGTTTAGCCAGGCGCAGCCAGCCGCCGGCATGCCGCGTTGCCGGCGCCGGGTACAAACCCAATCACATAGGGCCGGCCCGTTTTCCATAAGGACCGCACACAATTTGAATCGTTGTTTGTTGCCGCCCAACTTTTCAGAAACATCCGGGCTGGCCTATCCTGCAAAAAAAGCGCTCCGCCGGGTTGGCGGGGCTCGCTCGCTTTTTAGGGGCCTGCCTACGGCTTCTGATGCAGCTTTATCCAGTCTTGCATATGGCGCACCGTCTTGTTCAGGTCCCAGCGGCCGTTATCGAACACCCCCAGGTCCGCGCCCATCATGGCCGAGGCAAAGCGGGTGGAGTTGGCGTAGAAGAGCCACTGCTGGGTCCAAAGCCGTTCCACGTATTCGTCAAAGGGGCTGCCCTTGGGCGGGCCCTGGGCCAGGCCCTTTTGCCAGGCTTCGATCATCAACCGGGTGGCGGCCAGGACCATGGCGTCGGAGTCCTTGACGGTTTGGTCCAGGCGGGCCATTTGTCCCTCCACCCAGCCCTGGGCGTGGCAGGCCCCGCACACCTTGGCCATGCGCGCCTGGCGCACCGCCTGCTCCTTGGCGTCGATCAAGAACTCGGAGGCCGGCTTGCCGCCCAGGGTGGTGGCCAAAGGTTGGCCGTCGGCGTTGGTGATCTTCCAGGTCTCGGGGCTCTTGGGTTGGGGGTGGGCGTAGATGAGCCCCAATAGGCGCACCCACAGCCGGTCGGTCATCTGGTGGGTGCGCTGGGCGATGACGTTGCCCCCCGCGCCGGTCAGCAGGCTCACGTGGCAGGCCGCGCAGGTGGGGGCGGTGAAGTCCTTGCCCGGGGTCCAGGGCACCTTGCCCATGTCCCACTGCTTGTGCATGGCGTAGTAGATGTTGCCGTGCTTGCTCACCTGATAGACCTTGTACACCGGCACGTCGGGCCCTTTGTGGCACTCGGAGCAGGTGTAGGGCGAGCGGGCCATCTCGATGGCGAACTGGTGCCGGGTGTGGCAGGCGGTGCAGGAGCCCACCGTGCCATCCGGGTTCTTGCGCCCCACGCCCCGGTTGGGCCAGCCGGTTAGCTTGGGGAAGCTCATCTCCCCGAAGTCACCCGTGTCGCGGGTCACGCTGCCGCTCACCTTGATTTCGGTGCCGTGGCAGTAGAGGCACGACTCGGCCTCGGCCAGCGGGGTGGGCGCCTCCATGCTGATTTTGCCGCCGGCCACCTTGGGCACCCCGTTGGTCTGCTGGGCCAGGTCCATGTAGATGGGGTTCTTGAGCAGGTTGGCTCGGGCGTGGGCCATGAGGTTGTGCCCGTACTGCTCCCGCTCCTGGGGGTGGCAGCGGGCGCAGTCGGCCGGGGTGACCACCGGGTGCACCTGGGAGCCGCCGTGCTCGAAGCTGTCGGCGTGCTTCTTGGCGTCGCCGGTGTGGCACTCGGCGCAGCCCACGGCCACCTGCATCAGCTCGGCGGGGATTTTTTGGGCCGACATCCGGCGTTGGGCCTCGGGCTCCTTCAGGGCCTGGGCCGGGGTTTTCTGGGACATGCGGCCCCGTTGCCAGTCGGCCACGATGCCCGGCGTGGCGTCGTTGTGGCAGTCTAGACACGCCTGGGTGGCCTCGCTCAGCGGGGCCTGGGTCCCGGCCAGGACGGGCCAGACGCCGAGTAGCACCAGGGCCAGGGCATAGGTGAGGGGACGCAAAAAGGGCATTGCTCGCTCCAGACAGGCCATGGCTCGGGGACTAGATTACCAGCCACACCGGCGGGGTGAATACGCGGGCGGCCATATCCTTGTCCAGCATCAACAGGGCGCTGGGGTTGCCCTGGGCCAGCTTCATCTGGCCCACCGCCTCGGCGGCGCTGGCCTCTTCCTCCACCTGCTCGTTGACGAACCACTGCAAAAAGCTGCTGGAGGCGTGGTCGCGGATATCCAGGGCCAGGTCCATGAGCCCGTGGATGAGCCCGGTAACCTTGGCCTCGTGCTCGGCCACGGCCTGGAACACGGCCAGCGGGCTGTCCCACTCGGTGGCCGGGCCGTCGATGGCGCTGAGGATCACCCGGCCGCCGCGCTCATTGACATAGGTGTAGAACTTGATGGCATGGGTCCATTCCTCCTGGGCCTGCACCCGCATCCAGTGGGCCATGCCCGGCAGGGACTGGGAGTCGAACCAGGTGGCCATGGACATATACAAGTAGGAAGAATAAATCTCGGCGTTGATTTGCCCGTTGATGGCGGCTTCCATTTTTTGGTCGAGCATTTCGGTCACTCCGCGCTTGGGTCAGGGGTTGCGGTTATGGGCATCACGCGGCTGTGGCGGCGGGACTGGCCGTCTGAGCGTGGTGCTTGGGCTCTTGATAGTCTCTATCATAACGCTATTCAGGGGGAGGAGGGCAAGGACCGGGAGTTGTCGGGGCGGAGGGCCAAGAATCAGTAGCCGCACACCGGGCAGGGCTTTTGGCCGCCCCGGCTGAAGCGGACCTCACGGAAGCTGGGCGGCCACAGGCGCGCCACCAGCATGCCGGTGAGCAGGGCATCTTCCCGGCCCAACAGCAGTTTGAGGGCCTCGCTCGCTTGCAACGAGGCCAGCATCGCGGCGGCCGGGCCCAGGATGCCGTCGCGCGCCGAGGTGAGGGCGGGCTCGCCCGGCTCCGGGAACCAGCAGCGCAGGCAGGGCGTGAAGCCGGGTCGCAGCACCAACACCTGCCCTTGCGCGGCCACCACCCCGGCGTGCACCCATGGCAGTCCCAGCTCGACGCACAGATCATTGAGCACAAAGCGAGGCTGAGGGCGGTCCAGGCAATCCAGCGCCAGGTCGGCCCCCTCAAGCAGCTTCCGGCCGTTGCCGATCTGGAACTCCTCGGCCATTGCCTCCAGAGTTATCTCGCTGTTGATCCCGCCCAGATGCCGGGCGGCGGCTTGGGCCTTGGGCGTGGCCTGGGACGCATCGCTTTCATTGTAGAGAAGCTGGCGGTGCAAATTGTCCAGGGCCACCCGGTCCGGGTCCACCAGGCGCAAACGGCCCACCCCGGCCCGGGCCAGGAGCATGGCCGCCGCGCCGCCCAAACCGCCCAGGCCCAACACCACCACCGTGGAGCCCCCAAGGCGGGCCTGGCCCTGGGGCCCCCACTCGGCCAGGCGTTCCTGCATGGTGTAGCGGCCCGGCATTCCTAGCCCCCAAAGGCGGGGTGGATCAGCTCCACCCGGTCGCCCTGGTTGAACTCTACCTGGTCGTAGGTCTTGGGGTGCACGAAGCGGCCGTTGATCTCCACGATCAGGTCCTTGTGCTGGGCCTGGTGGCGCTCGATGAGCTGGGGCAGGCTGAGGCCCCGGGGCACCTCCTCGGCCAGGCCGTCCACGGTTATGGTGATGGTTGAGGGCATGGGCTCGTCCCTTGATCGGTTGATCACTTATTAACCAGGATAATCTTTACCCGCTTGCCGATCCAGGATTGGGGGAGATAAATCCGGCCGGTGTTGCCGGTCTGGTGCACCTTCTTTTCCATCATTTCTTCGCCGTAGACTTCGAACTTGGCGCGGCCGGGAGAAAGGCAAGCGCCCGGCGGCGGCTTGTCCGCCGGGCGCTTGCCTGGGGAGGGAGGGGCGCTCATGCCCCTTTTTGCTTTTTGAGGGCCAGGTAGACCCGTTCCGGGGTGAGCGGCGTCTCGTCCAGGACCAGCCCGGTGGCGTTGCGCACCGCGTTCAAGATGGCCGGGATGGTGGGCATGATGGCCCCCTCGCCCACCTCTTTGGCCCCGAAGGGTCCGTTGGGCTCTCCCGACTCCACCACGATGCACTTGGTCTCGGGCATGTCCATCACCGTGGGGATGTGGTATTCGCCCAGGCTGGGGTTAAGGATGCGGCCCTGGCTGTCGAACTTCACTTCCTCGAACAGGGCCTCGCCCAGGCCCATGGACACCGAGCCCTGCATCTGGGCCTCCACGCTGGTCAGGTTCACCGCCTGGCCGCAGTCGTGGGCGTCGGTGATGCGCTCTACCTTGATCTGGCCGGTCTCGAAGTCCACGCTCACCTCGGCCACCTGGGCCGAGCAGCCGTAGGCCGGGCTGGTGCCCACCGCCGCGCCCTTGTACTTGCCGCCCAGCACGGGGGGCTTGTACTTGCCCGTGGCCACCAGGGTGCCCCGGCGCAGATAAGCCAGGCGGACCGCCTCGCGGAAGGTGAGCTCGTCGCCGGAGGGCTGGTCTTGCCAGCCGCGGTGCTCCTTGATGTAGCCAATGCGGATGGCCGAGAAGTCCACCGGATCGCCGCTTATCTTGACCAGGCCGTTTTTGATGTCCAGGCGGCTCTGGTCGATCTCCAGCTCCTGGGCCAGGGTCTCCAGGACCATGGCCTTGAGGTTTTCCCCGGCCTCCTTGGTGGCGTGGCCGGTCATCAGGGTGGTGCGCGAGGAGTAGGCTCCCAGGTCGATGCCGAAGTCGGTGTCGCCGCTTTTTACCCGCACCTGCTCATAGGGGATGCCCACCGCCTCGGCGGCGATCATGGCCATGGTGGTTTCCGAGCCTTGGCCGATCTCGGCCGAGGCGGTGTAGACCACGATTCCCCCGCCGTCCTCGTCGGCCTTGATCATGATGGTGCAGTGATAAGTCTCGCTACGGTAGATGGGGTAGCCCGCGCCGGAGACGAAAAAGCCGCAGGCCATGCCGATGCCCTTGCCCTTGGGCAGCTTGCCCTTTTTCTGGTCCCAGCCCGAGCCGTTTTTCACCGCCTCGATGCACTCGCGCATGCCCAGGCTGCTCATGGCCAGGTCGTTGCAGGTCACGTCGCCGGTTTCCATCATGTTCTTCAGGCGCAACTCGATGGGGTCCATGCCCAGCTTCTCGGCGATGACATCCATCTGCTGCTCGAACAAGGCGCGGGCAATGACCCCGCCGTGGCCCCGCTGGGCCCCGCAGGCGGGCTTGTTGGTGAACACGCGCAGGCCGTGATAGCGCATGTTGGGCAGCTTGTAGGGCCCGCCCAGGAGCGACCCGGCGTAATACACCGTGGCGATGCCGAAAGAGGAGTAGGCCCCGCCGTCCAGGGTGGCCCGGTGGTCCAGGGCCATGAGAGTGCCGTCCTTCTTGACCCCGATTTTCATGTGGTGGGTGAAGCCGTGGCGGGCCCGGCTGAAGAGAAACACCTGCTCGCGGGTGTAGGCCATGCGCACCGGGCGGCCGGTCTTCATGGCCAGGAATCCTGCCGCCAGGTCGATAGGCGTGGCCGAGGCCTTGGGCCCGAAGCCGCCGCCCACGTAGGGCTTGACCACCCGGACCTGGCTCATGCTCAGGCCGGTGACCATGGCCAGGGTGCGCTGCACGTAGTGGGGCACCTGGGTGGAGGAGTGCAGGTTGAGCACCCCGTCGGAGTCCATCAGGGCCACGCACTGGTTGGGCTCGATAAAGGCCCCATCCTGGCGCTTGGAAAAGAAGCTGCCCTCCTGGATCAGGTCGCACTGGGCAAAGGCAGCCTCCACGTCGCCGAACTCCTGCTCCACCTGGGCGCAGACGTTGTCCGGGAACTGATCGTGCAGCCAGGGCGCGCCTTCGGCCGTGGCCTCCTCCACGCTGAGCAGCACCGGCAAGGGTTCGTACTCCACCTCGATGAGCTCCACCGCCTTCAGAGCGGTGGCCAAATCCTCGGCGGCCACGGCGGCGATCTCGTCGCCCACGTAGCGCACCCGGTCGACGGCAAAAAGGGTCTCGTCGTAGCGGGCCGGGGACACGCCGTATTTCACGTCGGGCACGTCCTGGGCGGTGATCACCGCCACCACGCCCGGCAGGGCCTGGGCCTTGGAGATGTCGATGCGCTTGATCTTGGCGTGGGCCTGGGGGCTTTGCAGCAGGGCTCCGGCCAGCTCGCCGGGGAACTTGATGTCCTCGATGTAGCGCGCCTTGCCCGTGGACTTGTTGGGGGCGTCCTTGCGGGGAGCCCGGCTTCCGATTACCTCGAAGTTGCCGCTCATGACCTAAGCCTCGCTCATCTTGTCGGCGGCGTCCTGCACCGCCTCCACGATCTTTTCATAACCGGTGCAGCGGCACAGGTTGCCCGACAGGCCCTTGGTGATCTCTTCCCTGGTGGGCTGGGGGGTATGGTCCAACAGCGCCTTGGCCGAAAGGATCATGCCCGGGGTGCAGAAGCCGCACTGGATAGCTCCGGCGTCCACAAAGGCCTGCTGCAAGGGGTGCAGCTCAGCGCCCTTGGCCAGGCCTTCGATGGTCATGACCTCGCGGCCCTGGGCTTGCATGGCCAGCACCAGGCAGGAGTTGACCGTCTCGCCGTCCAGGATCACCGTACAGCAGCCGCAGTCGCCCACCCCGCAGCCGTGCTTGGTGCCGGTGAGGCCCAGCTCGTCGCGCAGCAGGGAGGTCAGGGTCTGGTTGGGCTCCACCAGGGCCTGGCGCGCCACGCCGTTTACCGTGAGAGTGATGGCCTGCTTGCTCATGCTTGCGCTTCCTGGTTGCCTTGGGCCTGGGACAGGGCTTGGCGCAGGGCCCTGAGGGTCAGGGTCCGCACCATGTCCCGGCGGTAGGCCGCCGAGCCCCGGTGGTCGTCAATGGGCCTGGCATCGGCCGCCGCCGCCTCCGCCGCCTCGCTGAAATTAATCTCTTCGGCCGCTTTGCCGATCAGCGCGCTGGCCGCGCCCGGCGAGAGCATGGGGAAGGGGGCCACCGCGCCCAGGGCCACCCGGGCCAGGGCCACGGTCTTGCCGTCGTCTTCCAGCTCCAGGTGGGCGGCCACGTTGACCAGGGCGATCTCCATGGCTTGGCGAAGGCCCAGCTTCTGGTAGCCGCCGCCCACGCCGGGGCGGGGCGCGTCGACCAGCACCCGGGTGAGGATCTCGCCCGGCTCCTTCACGGTGTAGCCGGGTCCCTTGAAGTAGCCGTCCAAAGCCACCACGCGCTCACCGCCTGGACCAGCCAGCACCGCCTTGGCCCCCAGGGCCAACAGCGGCAGGCAGATGTCCGCCGCCGGGCGGGCGGTAACCAGGTTGCCGCCCAGGGTGGCCCGGTTGCGCACCTGGGGCGAGCCCAGGGACCCGGCCCCCATGGCCAGCAGGCCGGGCACCTCGGGGCCGCCCGAGGCCAGGCCTGAGGCGGTGGCAAGAGCGCCCAGGCTGATCATGCCGTCGTCTTGGCGGTTGCCCTTGAGCTCTTCCAGGCCGCCCAGGTCCAACAGAACCTTGGGGGCCAGCTTCTTGAGCTTGAGGTTAACCAGCAGGTCGGTGCCCCCGGCCAGGGGGCGGGCCGCCTCGCCCATCTCGCCCAGCAGGGACAGGGCCTCGGGCAGGCTTTGGGGGCGGTAGTAGTCAAAGCTCGGCAAAAGCATCAGTATTCTCCCCGCCCTTCCTGCGCCATGCCCAGGTCGATGGCGATCATGGTGAGGCTGGCCTGGATGCGCGACGTGTTGCGCGCCAGGGCCGGAAAGTCGCCGGCCGCTTGTTGTAGTTCTCGGGTTTGTTCGCGCAGGGCCCGCAATCGCTCGCGCAGCTCCTCCACCTTGCTCGGCTCCATGGTGATATCTCCCAATTAGTGCAAATGCCGCGTGTCCTTGAAGCGCCGGGCCTTGACTTCCCAGCGGGTCAGGCTGCCCAGGGGATGGACCTCGATCTGGTAACCCAGGTTGGTCTTGAGGCGCAGCTGGTCCTTGAGGCGGCTCAAGACCTCCTTCTGCGCGTTCTCCGCGCCGGGGTTGAACTCCACCTTGAGGGTGATCTTGTCGTTGTCTCCGATGCGCTCCACCACCACCTCGTACTCGTCGGCCAGCTCCGCGAAGCCGCGCACCACCTCCTCGATGGCCGAGGGGGACAACAGCACCCCCTTGACCTTGGTGATGTCGTCGGCCCGGCCCTGCACCCCTCCCTTGAGCACCCGGTAGGTGCGCCCGCAGGGGCAGGGATCGGCGGCCCACTCGATGATGTCCTTGCTGTCAAAGCGCAGACAAGGCTGGGCCAGGCGGTCCAGGGCGGTGATGATCATCTTGCCCTTGCGGCCCGGCTCCTCGATGATCTCGCCGGTCATGGGGTCTTCTATCTCCACCAAGAATAGCCCCTCATTGGCGTGGATGCCCCCGCATTGCTCGGAGCACTCGTAGCTCCAGGCTCCGATCTCGGTGGCTCCGGCGTGGTCGAACACCTTGGCTCCCCAGGCGTCCTGCATGCGCTTCTTGGTGCTGGGCAGGGACGCACCGGGCTCCCCGGCGCAGGTGATGCGCCGGATGGTCAGCTCCGCCGGGTCGATGCCCAGGCGGTTCTTGGCCACGTCGGCCATGTTGAGCATGTAGGTGGGAGTGCCCATGAGGGCCGTGGCCTTTAGCTCCTGAATCTTGAGCACCCTGGAGGCGGTGTCCAGGACCCCGCCGGGCACCACCTCGCAGCCCAGCTTTTCCGCCGCGTAGTGCCCGGCCCAGAAGGCCACGAAGATATTGTAGCCAAAGGGGATGAACACCCGGTCCGTGGGGCGGTAGCCCTGGGCCCAGAGAATGTAGCACCAAGACTCGGCCCACCATTCCCAGTCCTGCCAGGTGTCGGCCTGGTAAACCGGGGTGCCGGTGGTGCCCGAGGTCTGGCGGAACTCGGCAACCTGCTCCAAGGGCACGCACAGGCGGTTGCCGTAGGGGAAGGGCTCGGCCTCCTGGGCGCTCTTGAGCATGCCCTTGTCCACCTTAGGCACCCGGCGCACATCGGCCCAGGTTTTTATGTCCCCCGGCTCCAACCCGGCCCCGGCGTAAAGCTCCCGATAAAAGGGCGAGCGCTCGTAGGCCCAGGCGATGATGCGGCGGAACTTTTCCAACTGCAAGGCGCGCAGCTGTTCCGGGGCCATGGTTTCCAGATAGGGATTCCAGTAGGTGTTGTGCAGGGTAGTCATCACGAGCCTCTTAATACATCAGGTTGGGCAGCCATAAGGCTATCTGGGGGAACACCACGATAAGGCCGGTGCCGACGATCAGGGCGAGCAGGAAGGGCATGGCGCCCTTGAATATTTTTTCCAGCTGCACATCGCCGGCGATGCCGTTGACCACGTATACGTTGATGCCCACCGGCGGGGTGATGACCCCCATCTGGGTGACCAGCACGATGATGATGCCGAACCAGATGGGGTCGTAACCGAGGTCGAGGATGATGGGATAGAAAATTGGGATGGTAAGCATGATCAGGGCCAGCGCGTCGATGAAGCATCCGCCGATCAGGTAGACCAAAACGATCATGGCCACCACCATGTACCCCGGCATGTCCATGGCCGCGACCCAATTGGCCACGTCGAAGGTGATGCGGGTGACCGCCAGGAAGTGGCCGAACACCGTGGCTCCGGCCACCAGCAGCAGAACCATGCAGGAGGTCCGGAGGGTCTCGTAGATGCTTTTAACGAACCCGGCCCAGGTCAGCTGCCGCCGAAACAGGGCCACCAGCAGCACCGCCGCCGCGCCCACGCCGCCCGCCTCGGTGGGGGTGAACCAGCCCAGGAACAGGCCCAGCATCACCACCACGAACACCAGCATGATGTCCAGGGTGTGCACCAGGGACCCGAGGCGCTCGCGCCAGGGGTGGAACTCGCAGGCCGGGCCCTGCTTGGGCGACACCAGGCAGTAAACATATATGGCCAGGGCGAACATTATGGTCATGAACACCGCGGGCACGATGCCCGCCACGAACAGGGTGCCGATGGACTGCTCGGTGAGGATGCCGTAGACGATGAGCACCACGCTGGGGGGCATGAGCATGCCCAGGGAGCCGCCCGCGGCCACCGAGCCGGTGGCCAGCTCGTCGGCGTAGCCGAAGCGTTTCATCTCCGGCAGGCCCACCGTGGCCATGGTGGCCGCCGTGGCCGGCGAGGAGCCGCACACCGCGCCGAAGGCGGTGCAGGCGCACACCGTGGCCGTGGCCAGGCCGCCCCGGTAGCAGCCCACCATCATGTGGGCCGAGTCGTAGAGCCGGTGGCTTATGCCCGCGTTGAAGGCTATCTGGCCCATGAAGATGAACAAGGGGATGATGGTCAGACCGTAGGATGAGTACACGCTGTAGAAGTCGCGGGACAAGAGCTTGAAGGCCGCCTCGGGGCTCACCTGTAGGGCGAAGCCCACGAAGCCCACCAGGGTCATGACGTAGGCCACGGGCATGCGGCTGAAAATGACCACCACCAGCACCAGGATGCCGATAATGCCGAGCAGGGTGGGGCTCATCGCGCACCCGCCTTTCTCAGGTTCATGAGGCACTCGGTCAAGATGACCAGGGCCAAAACCCCGAAGGCCACCGACACTATGTAGATGAGGATGTAGTCGGGAAACTGAAGGCTCATGGAAACTTCGCCGGTGGTCTTGACCGTGTTGCCGTAGAGCCACATCTGCCAGGAAACCAGGCCGAACAAGGCCCCGCTGAACAGCTTGGTGAGCGCGTCGCACCAGGCCTGGCCCCGCGTACTCATGCGCCGGACGAAAAGGTCCACGCCCACATGGCCGTTTTCAAACTCGGTCAGGGGCATGGCGCAGGCCAGGACGATGGTGGCCATGAAGCTGACCACCTCCACCGCCCCGAAGATGGGCCGGTTGAACCCGCGGAAAATGACGTCCACGCAGGTGACCACCATCATTCCCACCAGGGCCCCGCCGCCGAGGCGCTTAAGCAAGTTTATGAGCTTGGAAACCAGTGATACCCAGGAATTCAAGGCCCGCCTCCTGCGATCCCGGAGGCGGCGCGAGGGCCGCCTCCGGGAGGTGGATGATTACTTGCTCAACTCGGCCAGCTTCTTTTTGGTGAACTCCACCGCTTCCTTGGCGGGCACACCCTTGGGGCTGGTCTCCTTCACGTAGAAGTCCAGGACCGGGTCGGTGGCCTTTTTCCAGCGGGCGGCTTCCTCGGGGGAGAGCTTGATGAAGGTGCGGCCCTTTTTGAGCATGAACTCACGCCCCACCTTGTCCGACTCGTCCCAGGCCGCGCCGTGCTTGGGAATCCATTCCTCGTTGATCTGGATGATCGCCGCCTGGGCGTCCTTGGGCAGCGAGTTCCACTTGGCCTTGTTCATGACCACGTAGAAGGTGGTGGTGTAGGCGTTGGAGTAGTTCTCGGTGCAGTACTTGACCACCTCGGCCATGCGCCAGCCCTTGTTGGTCTCCACCGGGTACATGCCGCCGTCCACCACGCCGCGTTGCAGGGCCTGGTACAGCTCGGGCATGGGCATGGCCACCGGGGTGCCGCCCAGGGCCTCGACCACCTTGGCGGTGGTGCCGTGGGAGCGGATCTTGAGGCCCTTCAGGTCTTCCATCTTCTTGACCGGCTTGTCCTTGGTGTGCAGTAGGCCCGGCCCATGGGCATGCAGATACATCACCTGCACGTCGTCAAGTTCCTTGGGCTTGAACTTCTTGTAGACCTCGTTGGCCACCAGGGTGGCCACCTTGCCGTTGGGGTAGCCCAGGGGCAGGTCCACCACCTCCATCAGGGGGAAGCGGCCGCGGTTGTAGCCGAACAGGCAGAAGCCGATGTCGCTCATGCCCTGCACCGTGCCGTCATAGACCTGCTTGGCCTTGGTCAGGGTCTGGCCGGGGTAGTATTCGATCTTGACCTTGCCCTTGGTGCGCTTTTCCACCTCTTTGCCCCAAGCCGCGGCCAGTTTGGACTGGATGTGGGTGGGCGGGAAAAAGCAGGAATAGGTCAGTTTGATGGGCTCCTGGGCCAGCGAGGGCGCCGGAGCCAGGGAAAAGGCCGCAATAAGGGCCGTGAGCAAGGTAAGCACCAAAAGCTTTTTGGACATAAATCCCTCCCTTGGGTTGTGGCGGGTAATGCCCCGGCCACGTTTGCTTGGGGTCAGGCCATGGTCTGGCGAGCCATAGGAATGGCAAAATCTTGAAGAGTTAGTGGGTTGCGGCTCCCAAACGGGGTGCCGCCGGGCAAAATGCCCACGCGTTCTTCTGGCCCAGCAAAGATGTGATGAGATTATGTCTAGCCGTCGGTGTAGGGCCATATTCTATGGGGCCGGTAGGCGGCTTTTGTATGACCGCGGTCATAGAGGCTACAAAATAACTAAATTAAAGCTGTGCGCCAAGAGGAGATCTCTTGGTCCGCTCCAACCCTCGGTGGTTTTGTTCCTGTCAACTCTTTGTGATTGCGGTCAAAACTCTTTAGACCCATAGGGGCAGGCGCTCGGGGTTTTTTAGGGAGGCGGGGCGGATGATGGTTATCTGGCCCCGTTCCGACTCGATGATGCCCAGGTTGCGCAGGCGGGCCATGGTGCGCAGGGTGGTCTCCACCGTGGTTCCGGCCAACTCGGCCAACTCGGCGCTGGTCAGCCTTATCTCCGAGCCGAACTTGTCCAGCAGGGTTAGCAGCACCCGGAGCAGGCGCTCCTCCACCCGTTTTTCCACCATGTCGATGAGCCGGCTGTTGGCGCTGTCCACCGCCTTGCTCAGGATGGCCATGATGTTGCTGAAAAGGATGGGGTTGTCGGCCACGAAGCGCACGAAGTCGTGGCGGGGGATGTGAGCCACATCCGTGGCCTGCATGGCCTCGGCGCACAAAAAGCGGGGGTCGCCGGTGAAGGGCCCCACCAGGTTCAGCGGCTCTCCCCGGCGGGCCAGAAGGTAGGTCATGCGGAAGCCGCTGGAAGAACAGATGTAGACCTTCACCAGGCCCGAGGCCACCAAGTGGAAATAGTCGCAGGGCTGATCCTGCTCAAAGATCATCTGACCCTTGGCAAAGCGGCGCAGGGTGGCCATGGCGGCCAGCTTTTGGATTTCCCGGTCGGCGATGCCGCTGAAGCCCATGGCGTCCTGGAACAGTTCGGCCCGGGCCTCCAGGGTGCTATCCAGAGGTTCGCCTTTGGGGTCGGCCGTGGGGCTGCTTGTGCGCATCAATCCATTTGCCGTCAAAGGGTTCGGCTGGGCGTGGACGGGCTTAATACTCTACGAAATAATATTATGTTCGATCCCGCGGGGTCAATCCGCTATGCGCGCGGTGTCATTTAGGAGCGGCGGGCCAAAACCGGCCCGCCGCTTGGGTTGCCATATGCCGGTTACTTGAGCGGGGCCATGGCCTTGATCACCCTTTTTGGGTTCTTTTCGGCGGCCTGGAGCAGGGCGGTCACCTTGTCCTGGGGCAGCCAATTGACTTGGCCGGTGGCCAGGTCGTATATGGCGGCCTTGACCAGAACCTTGTTGCCGGCCGTCAATTCGCGGGTGACCGGGCTCATCAGGAACAGGTCGCTGACGGCCTGCCAGACGTTTTGCTCGATGGCAAAGGGGACCAGCGCGGCGCCCTTGGCCTCGGGGTGCTTATGCATGGCCGTGCGCACCGCAGGAAAGATAGGGGCCAGCAGGGGCGGTATGTTGCGCTCCAGGACAAGATTTTGCCCCTGGACCTGACTGGTGACGGCGGAGACCGCGCCGCAGTTGGTGTGCCCCAGCACCACCAGGATGGGGGTGCGCACGTGGGCCAGGCCGTATTCGATGGAACCGGCCTCGTCTGTGCTGACCACGTTACCCGCCACCCGCACCACGAACAGGTCCATGATTCCGGCTTCAAAAATGGTCTCCACCGGCACCCGGGAGTCGGAGCAGCTCAGCACCGTGGCATAGGCGTGGTCCGCCTGGTTGGATACGTGGGCCAGTTGGAGGCGGGCCGCGTCCTGATGAATCCTCAGGGGCTTGCCGGTCACAAAGCGCTCATTGCCTGCCCTCAGCATTTCCCAGGCCTGCTGCGGGGTGGGATCGGTCGTGGCTTTTGCGGCCTGGGCCAGGGAGGGAGAAAGCAAGAGCAGGCACAAGAGCCCCGCCAACAATAGCCTGCTGGTAACACGTAATGACATCTCGACCTCCATTGTGTGGCCTCGAGCTATGCGCCGGGACCTTACGACGTTTAGATGATTTGGGGCAGTTATATATAAGTATAGCTGGCGTGGTTGGACGAAGTTGATATTTGTTCTCAGGGGCGGAGGCGCAAAAAAGCCCCGCCGCTCCGGGGAGCGGCGGGGCCGTGTCGTCTCGTTCTGGACGCGCTGGGCTTATTTGCCTTGGGCGTCCTTGGGCTTCATGCTCTCGGGCATGGGCACCACGCCGTGCTTGATCTTCACGAACTCGGTGCCGGTTTGGTCGTAGATGGCCGCGGTCATCACGTCGAACTTGTCCACGCCGGGGATGTCCTTGACCCGCTCCTTGGCAGCGTCCATCTCCGGCTCCAGGATGTCGGCCGGGCGGGCGTCAAAGGGGTCCTTGCCGTACTTGTAGCCCTTGAGGATCTTGGCCCTGAGCTCGGGGTCGATGGGAGTGGGGGTCTTGCCGTAGAGGCCGTAGGCCAGGCCCTTGGTCTCGTTGGTGACCATCTTGTACTTGCCGAACAAGACGTTCAACACCGCCTGCACGCCCACGATCTGGCTGGTGGGGGTGACCAGGGGCGGGGTGCCCAGCTCGTCGCGAGCGTGGGCCACTTCCTCGTACACCTCGTCGATGCGGTCCAGGGCGTTGGCATCCCGGAGCTGGCTGACCAGGTTGGAGATCATGCCGCCGGGCACCTGGTGCACCAAGACGCCGGTGTCGATGGTGGCCATCTTGTTGGGCTTCCAATAGTCGTAGTACTTGGGGGCCACCCGCTCCAGCTCGTGCCCGATCTTGAGCATCAGGTTCAGGTCCAGGCCCGGGTCGCGGGGGGTGCCTTCCAGGGCCACCATGATCGGCTCCACCGCCGGGTGGCTGGTGCGCAGGGCGAAGGGGGCCAGGCAGCAGTCGATGATGTCCACGCCCGCCTCGGCCGCCTTGAGCATGCTCATGCAGGCCATGCCGCTGGTGTAGTGGCTGTGCAGGTGGATGGGGGTCTTGGTGGCCCCCTTGAGGGCGCTGACCAGGTTGTAGGCGTCGTAGGGGGCGATGAGCCCGGCCATGTCCTTGATGCAGATGCTGTCCGCGCCCATTTCGTCGAGCTGGCGGGCCTTGTCCAGGTAGTACTCCAGGTTGAACACCGGGCCGCCCATGGTGCGCTCGGTCAGGGAATAGCAAATGGTGCCCTGGAAGTGCTCGCCGTTGGCCTTGATGCGCTCCACCACCGTCTCGAAGTTGCGGTAGTCGTTGAGAGCGTCAAAGACCCGGAACACGTTGATGCCCGCCTCGCAGGACAGGTCAACGAATTCCTTGGCCACGTCATCGGCGTAGTTGCGGTAGCCCACCAGGTTTTGCCCCCGGAGCAACATGCCGAAGGGGGTCTTGGGGGCGTACTTGCGCAGGGTGCGGGGGCGCTCCCAGGGGTCTTCGCCCAGGAAGCGGCTCATGGCGTCAAAGGTGGCGCCGCCCCATACCTCCAGGGCCCAAAAACCGGCCTCGTCCATCATCTCGATGGCCGGGATCATGTCTTCGGTGCGCATGCGGGTGGCGAAAAGGGACTGCGTTCCGTCGCGCAGGGTAAGATCCTCGATTTTCAGGGGAGTGGGGTTTCCGCCCCAATCCAACACCTGGTTCATGTTCCCCTCCTTCCGCGTGCTCGCCCAATGGTTGGGTAGAGCCGCTATGGTTGTAGGTTCGGGTTACCTGAGGCCGGCTCCTGCCATGGACCGACTCGTATACAAGCTTAGTAATCTATGCTGGGAATTTCCTTTAGTCAAGTATCACAGTGTGAAACCGTCCGGCGTCACCCTCTTGTTCCTGTGCCCCGGTGATGCTATGGTTACTGAGCCCCACATCAGCCCGATGAGGGGTTATCTGTTTCAAGAGGACCGCGTACATGGCCAAGGAAAAAAAGAAACCCGCGTCCAAGACCCCGCGGCCGGCTGATTTGGCCAAGCGCCTACTGGCCCGCTTCGGGCCGGAAGACCGGGTTCTGGTGCTCTTAGCCGCCGATCCCGACGCCCTGGCTTCCTCGCTGGCTCTTAAGCGCCTGCTTTGGCGGCGGGTGGCCAACGTGACCATCGCCCACGTCAACCAGATCAGCCGCCCGGACAACCTGGCCATGACCCGTCTGCTCAACATCCCCTTGACCCCCCTGGACAAGGTGGACGTGAACGCTTTCAGCAAAAAGGTGATGCTCGACAGTCAGCCCCACCACAACGCCGCCTTCGAGGGCATCAAGGTGGACGTGGTGATCGACCACCATCCGGTGGGGGAGGTGGCCGCCTCCTGCGGCTTCTGCGACATTCGGCCGCGCTACGGGGCCACCAGCAGCATGATGACCGAGTACATCCGGGGCGCGGGCATCAAACCCTCCAGCCGCCTGGCCACGGCCTTGGTCTATGGCATCAAGACCGACACCTACAGCTTTGGCCGCTCCTCCCAACTGGAGGACGTGCAGGCCTTCCAATACCTGTTCCCCAAGGCCAACCACTCGGTCCTGCGCAAGATCGAGTTCAGCGAGATGCGCCTCAAGGACCTGGCCCTGCTGCACCTGGCCCTGGACCGCTTCGTGGTGCGCAAGCACTCCATGTACGTGCACCTGGGCGAGGTGTCCAGCCCGGACAACCTGGTGCAGATCGCCGACTTCTTCCTTAGAGTGGATTCGGTGGACACTTGCGCGGTGAGCGGGGTGAACCAGGACAAGTTGGTGGTCATCTTGCGCAACGCCGGTTACCGCATCAACGCCGGGCGCTTGGCCGAGGACGCCTTTGGCGAGTTCGGACCCGCCGGGGGGCACAAATCCATGGCCCGGGCCGAGATTCCCCTGAGCGCCATCAAGAAGAGTTGCAAAGACGCCACCGACGAAAGCCTATCCCGCTTTGTGATGCGCCGCCTGGCCAAGGCGGTGGGACCCCACAAAAAAGCCTCCGCCAAGAAGTAGCCCGACGCTTTCCTCGGTCCGTCCCGGCGGGCCTGTACAGGAGGGATGCGCACTTTCGCGGTCCCGGCAATATTTAATGCCAAATATTAAATAAAATGGTTAAAGGTGCTATAAAAGGTACTTTAATTAAAGCAAATATTATGGGCGGGAATGGCGGTGGGGTAGGGGGCTCCCCGGCCTCGGGGCCGGGGAGTCGATCACCCTTAAAACTGGATCAGGGCGCTGCCCCAAGTGAGGCCGCCACCGAACACGGTGAGGCATACCAGGTCGCCGGGCTTGATGCGCCCGGAGTGCACCGCCTCGGCCAGGGCGATGACGCTCGAAGCCGAGGAGATGTTGCCGTAGCGGTCCACGGTGATGACGAACTTGTCGAAATCCACCCCCAGGCGCTTGGCCACCGCTTGCAGCATGCGCAGGTTGGCCTGGTGGGGAATGAAGTGGTCCACGTCCTCGAGCTTGTAGCCGTTGCGCTCCAGGATGAGCAGAGCGGAATCGGCGAAATACTTCACCGCCACCCGCACCGAGGCCGAGGCCTCGATCATCTTGAGGGTGTGGGCCTTGGCGTCCACCGATTCGTGGGTGATGGGCGTGGTCTTGGACCCGCCGCCGGGCATGAGCAGATTCTGGCCGTTGGCCCCGTCGGTGCCCAGATAGGTGTCGATTACCTGGGGGGCGCCTTCGGCGGCGGTGAGCACCGCCGCCCCGGCTCCGTCGCCCCAAAGGATGCAGTTGGAGCGGTCGGTCCAGTCCTGCACCCGGCTCATCACCTCGCTGGCCGCCACCAAGACCGTCTTGGCCATGCCGCACTGGATGTAGCGGGTGGCCACGTCCAGGGCGAAGACAAAGCCGGAGCATGCGGCGGTTACGTCGAAGGAGATGGCCTGGGGGGCGTCCATCTTGGCTTGCAGCCAGTTGGCCGCCGAAGGGCAGTGGGTGTCCGGAGTGATGGTGGCCAGGATGATGTAATCCAGGTCCTGGTCGGTGACCCCGGCGGCCTCCATGGCTTGGCGGGCGGCGGGCAGGGCCAGGTCGCTGGCCGCCTCGTTGGGGGCGGCGATGCGGCGTTCGCTAACGCCGGTGCGCTTGACCACCCACTCATGAGAGGTGTCCAGCGTCTTTTGCAGGTCGTAGTTGGTTAGGACTTTCTGGGGGACGTACAGACCCGTGCCCGCCAGGCGGATAGGAACCATCAAACTCTCCGCTACTGGGTGAGCGGGCCGCGTTCCCGGGGGAACGCGGCCCGCGTGAGGTTGTTAACTACTTTTTCTTGCTGGCTTTGGCCTTCTTGGGGGCGGCCTTCTTCTTGGGAGCCGCCGCTTTGGGGGCCTCGTGGATGATGGCGGCCTGAGCGGCGCTCAAGCGCGCGATCGGCACACGGTAGGGGGAGCAGCTCACGTAGTCCAGACCGATGCGGTGGCAGAAGTCGATGCTGTCGGGATCGCCTCCGTGCTCGCCGCAGATGCCGCACTTCAGGCCCGGAGTGGTGCTGCGGCCCTTGGTGACGCCCATGGACACCAACTGGCCCACGCCCTGCTCGTCGATGCTGACGAAGGGGTCTTTGGGCAGGATGCCTTCGGTCACGTAGTCGGCCAGAAGCTGGCCGGTGTCGTCGCGGGACATGCCGAAGGTGGTCTGGGTGAGGTCGTTGGTGCCGAAGGAGAAGAACTGGGCCTCCTCGGCGATCTGGTCGGCGGTGAGGGCGGCGCGGGGCAGCTCGATCATGGTGCCCACCATGTAGTTGATCTTAACGCCCTGCTTGCCCATGACCTCCTGGGCCACCTCTTCCACGATGGCCCGCTGGATCTTAAGCTCGTTCACATGGCCCACCAGGGGGATCATGATCTCGGGCATGACCCGCTTGCCTTCGCGCGCCACCTGGCAGGCGGCCTCGAAGATGGCCCGGGCCTGCATTTCGGTGATCTCGGGGTAGCTGATGCCCAGGCGGCAGCCGCGGGTTCCCAGCATGGGGTTGAACTCGGCCAGGGAGGCGATCTTCTTCTTGAGCTGGGCGGGCTTCACGCCCATTTCCTTGGCCAGCTCATTGATCTCCTTGGTGTCGTTGTGCGCGGGTAGGAACTCGTGCAAGGGCGGGTCCAGGGTGCGGATGGTCACCGGCAGCCCGGCCATGGCCCGGAAGATGCCCACGAAGTCTTCCCGCTGCATGGGCAGGATCTTGGCCAGGGCCTTCTTGCGGCCTTCCAGGTCCTCGGAGAGGATCATCTGGCGCACCGCGCTGATGCGCTCGCCCTCGAAGAACATGTGCTCGGTGCGGCACAGGCCGATGCCCTGGGCGCCGAAAGCCCGGGCCACACCCGCGTCGTGGGGGGTGTCGGCGTTGGTGCGAACCTTGAGCACGCGGATCTCGTCGGCCCACTTCATGAAGGTGCCGAAGTCGCCGGTCAGCTTGGGCTCCACCTTGGGCACCTGGCCCAGGTAGACCTCGCCCTTGGTGCCGTCCATGGAGATCCAGGCGCCTTCCTTGACCACGGTCTTGCCTACGCTGAAGTTGCCCTTCTTGTAGTCCACCGAAATCTCGCCAACGCCGGCCACGCAGCACTTGCCCATGCCGCGGGCCACCACCGCCGCGTGGCTGGTCATGCCGCCACGGGTGGTGAGGATGCCCTCGGCCACGTTCATGCCGCGAATGTCGTCGGGGCTGGTCTCGATGCGGACCAGGATGACCTTTTTGCCCTCATTGGCCCACTGCTCGGCCTCCTCGGCGGAGAAGACCACCTGGCCCACGGCCGCGCCGGGGCTGGCGGGCAGACCCTTGGCGATCTTTTCCTTGACCGCCTTGGGGTCCAGGGTGGGGTGCAGGAGCTGGTCGAGCTGATCGGGGCTGACCCGCATGATGGCCTCGGCCTTGGTGATGCGGCGCTCCTTGATCATGTCCACCGCGATTTTCACGGCCGCGGCGGCGGTGCGCTTGCCGGTACGAGTTTGCAGCATCCACAGTTTGCCCTGCTGGATGGTGAACTCGATGTCCTGCATCTCGCGGTAATGCTTTTCCAGGGTGGTGCGGATGCCGGCCAGCTGCTTGTACAGGGAAGGCATCTCGTCTTCCAGGGTCTGCATGCCCTTGGGCACCTTCTTGGCCCGGTTGATGGGCTGGGGGGTGCGGATGCCGGCCACCACGTCTTCGCCCTGGGCGTTGGTGAGGTACTCACCGTAGAAGTAGTTCTCGCCGGTGGCGGGGTCGCGGGTGAAGGCCACGCCGGTGGCCGAGTCGTCACCCATGTTGCCGAAGACCATGGCCTGCACGTTGACCGCGGTGCCCCAGTCCTCGGGGATGCCGTGGATCTGGCGGTAGCTGATGGCCCGGGGGATGTTCCAAGACTCGAACACGGCGCTGATGCCGCCCCAGAGCTGGTCCATGGGCTCCTCGGGGAAGGGCTTGCCCAGGCGCTTTTTGATCAGGGCCTTGAACTCGGCAACCAGTTCCTTGAGGTCCTGGGCGGTGAGCTCCAGGTCCATCTTGATGCCCCGCTTCTTTTTCTTGGCGTCCAGGATCACCTCGAAGGGATCATGGTCCTTTTCGTTGAGCGGGCGCACGCCCATGACCACGTCGCCGTACATGTTGACGAAGCGGCGGTAGGCGTCGTAGGCGAAGCGCTCATTGCCGGTCTTTTCGATAAGACCCACGATGGTCTTGTCATTGAGGCCGATGTTGAGCACGGTGTCCATCATGCCGGGCATGGAGACGCGGGCGCCGGAGCGCACCGATACCAACAAGGGGTTTTTGGGGTCGCCGAACTTGGCGCCCATGGATTTTTCCACCTTCTTGAGGGCTGCCTCAACGTCCTTCTTGAGACCCTGGGGGTACTTCAGCCCCTTCTCGTAGAAGTAGGTGCAAACCTCGGTGGTAATGGTGAAGCCGGCCGGAACCGGGATGCCCAAGTTGGTCATCTCAGCGATATTGGCGCCCTTGCCTCCCAGCAAGTTTTTCATTTCGGCTTTGCCGTCGGCCTTACCATCTCCGAAGAAGTAAACGTATTTCTGTTTGGCCACGATCGTCCTCCCTAGGCCATTTGGTCACGAAAATCCCGTATAAATAGGCGAACTCTTTAGTAAATACGCCCAAAACGGGTGTCTAGGTTCATAGAATCACAAGAGTATAACACAAGCCTCGGCCGCCCTACCAGACGGTAGGAGTCAATTTTCTAGGTGTTGTTTCAGCAGCGGGGCCACCCAGGCTGGTAACGGCTTGATCCTTCCTGTTCCGTCCACGCAACCGTGCACGGTAAAGCCCGTGACCAACAGGGAAAGTTCCTGTTCGCCGGGGCCGAAAATCTTGTAGTTGAAGCGCAAAGAGGCCCGTTTTATCCAGGCCACCGAGGCTTCCACGGTGAGCAATTGATCATAGAGGGCGGGCCGGTGATAGCGCAGCCCGGCCTCGGTGACCGGCAGGTGCAGACCCTCGTCGGCCAACTCGCTGTAAGGACGGCCGGTGGAGCGCATCAGCTCCGCCCGGCCAAGCTCGAAAAACCGGAGATAATTGCCGTAGTAAACTACGTTCATGGGGTCGGCGTCGCCGAAAAGGGGGCGCACCTGGCTGCGGTGCATCAGAAGCCCTCCACCAGACGCTCCACCAGCGCGTGGGCCTGGGGCTCGGACGCGCCCTTGGCCGCGTCGGCCTCGTTGAAGCCCGCCTCGCCCTGGCGCGGGTTCTCCGAGTCCCACAGAACGTAGGGCACCGGCTGGATGCCGTGGGTGCGGGTGCTGATGGGGGTGAAGTGGTCGGTGGCCAACAGCACCCGGTGGGGGCCCACCTCGGCCAGGCCCTGCATCAGCGGCCCCACGGCCAGGCGGTCGAAGTCCTCGATGGCCTGCATCTTGAGCTTCAGGTCGCCGCCGTGGCTGGCCTCGTCCGGGGCCTCCACGTGCACATAGGCCACGTCGCCCTGCTCCAGGCCCTTGAGGGCCGCGGCCACCTTGCCCGCGTAGTTGGTGTCCAGCCAGCCGGTGGCCCCTTCCACCTCCACCGGGTCCAGCCCTGCCAGCACGCCCAGGCCCTTGATTAGGTCCACCGCGCTGATGGCCACCCCGCCCAGTCCGAAGCGGTCCCGGTAGGTGGTGAAGCTGGGCTTGGTGCCTTGGCCCCAAAGCCAAATGGAGTTGGCCGGGGGCTTGCCCTGGGCCATGCGCTCGGCGTTGGCCGGGTGGTCCTTCAGCAGGGGCCAGGAGGCCCTGGTCAGCTCGGCCACCAGTTCCAGGCCGCCGCCGCCGTTCAGCACGTCGTCCACGCTCTGGCCGGAGCGGTCGTGGGGGGGCACGGTGGCCGCCTTCAGGGGGCCGTCCTTCCACACCAGCAGGTGGCGGTAGCTCACCCCGGGATAAAAGCGCAGGCCCTCGCGGCCCAATTCCCGGTCCAAGGACTCGATGAGCCGGGCGGCGGTTTCGCTGTCAATGTGCCCGGCGGCGTATTCGGCCATAACCGTCTGCCCGCCGTTGTGGTCCAGGGTGACCAGGTTGCAGCGGAAGGCTATCTCGCCGGGAGCCAGGTCCACGCCCATGGCCGCGGCCTCGATGGGCGAGCGGCCGGTGTGGAATATGGCCGGGTCGTAGCCCAGCAAAGACATGTTGGCCGTGTCGCTGCCCGGCTCCTTGCCCGGAGGTATGGTCTGGGTGAGGCCCAGCACGCCCTCGCGGGCCAGACGGTCCATGTTGGGCGTGGACGCCGCCTGCAAGGGGGTGCGCCCGTCCAGCTCGGCCAGGGGCAGGTCGCCCATGCCGTCGCCCACCAGGATCAGGTACTTCATGGTGCTGATTCCTTTCGCCCCCTTAGGCCATGCGGATGACCACGGTGGGCTCCACGATTTCCGGCAGGGCGTCGATCTTTTTGAGGGCGCTGCGCAGGTTGGCCTCGCGGGCCTCGTGGGTCAGCATGACGATGGGCACCGGCCCGGCTTCCTGGCGGCCCTTTTGGGTCACCTTTTCGATGCTGATCTTGAACTGGCCCAGCTCCCGGGCCACCGCGGCCAAAACGCCCGGCTGGTCCAGGGCGGCGAAGCGGCAGTAGTACTGGCACACCGCGTCGTCCAGGGAGGCCAACTCCAGGCGGCGGCCGCCGTTGGCCCGGGTGCCCAGGGGCGGGAACCGGCCGGGAACCCCGGCGGCGATGTCCCGGGCCAGCTCCAACACGTCGCCCACCACCGCCGAGGCGGTGGGACGGCGGCCGGCTCCCTGGCCGTAAAGGAGCACCTGGCCCACCCAGTCGCCGTTCACGTGCAGGGCGTTGAAAGGCCCTTCCACCGAGGCCAGCAGGTGGTCGTGGGGCACCAGGGCCGGATGCACCCTGGCCTCCACCTTTGCGCCCTGGTTGTTGAGCACCGCCAGGAGTTTGATCTTGAAGCCGAACTCCCCGGCGAACTGGATGTCCAGCGGGGTGATCTTGGTGATGCCCTCGGTGGGGATGTCGTCCAGCCGGGGCTGTGCCCCGGTGACCAGGCTGGCCACGATGGCCAGCTTGTGGGCCGTGTCGGTGCCTTGAACGTCAAAGGTGGGGTCGGCCTCGGCGTAGCCCTTGGCCTGGGCCTGGGCCAGCACCTCGGCAAAGGGCGCGCCCTCGGCGGTCATGCGGCTCAGGATGAAGTTGCAGGTGCCGTTTAGTATGCCCAGGCAGGAGGTGATGCGGTTGGCCGCCAGGCTGTCGCGCAGCGAGCGCACCAGGGGGATGCCTCCGCCCACCGAGGCCTCGAAGGCTATGCCCGCTTGGTTATGGCGGGCGGTGTGGAATATCTCCACCCCGTGGCTGGCCAACAGGGCCTTGTTGGCGGTGACCACCCCCTTGCCCTTGTTCAGCGCGGCGAGCACCATGGCCCTGGCCGGTTCCAGGCCGCCCACGGTCTCCACCACGATGTCAATGTCCCGGTCTTCCAACACCGACCAGGCGTCGTCGGAGTAAACGCCGGGCTCCAGGCCCAGCTCGGCCGCCCGGGAGGGCTCCAGGTCCACCGCCCGGGCCAGCTCCAGCTCCACGCCCAGGTAGGCCGAGAGCTGCTCGCGTTTTTCCATGAGCAGGCGGGCCACCCCGCCGCCCACGGTACCCAGACCCAGCAGGCCTACTTTGACAACCTTGTCCCCCATGGCCGCCTTACTCCCCGTTTTGGAAGAAGCGCCGCAAGCCGCGGATGGCCTGGTTGATGCGCTGTTCGTTCTCCACCAGGGCGAAACGCACAAAGTCGTCGCCGTATTCGCCGAAGCCCAGGCCGGGGCTCACCGCCACCTTGGCCTCGTTGATCAATAGCTTGCTGAACTCCACCGAGCCCAGATGGGCCCAGCGCTCGGGGATCTTGGCCCACATGAACATGGTGCCCTTGGGGCTCTCCACGTCCCAGCCTACTCGTTGCAGTCCGTTGACCAGGGTGTCGCGCCGCGCCTTGTACACGTCCACGATCTCCTTCACGCAGGCCTGGTCCTCGTTGAGGGCGATGATGCCCGCGATCTGGATGGGCTGGAACACGCCGTAGTCCAGATAGCTCTTGATGCGGGTCAGGGCGTTGATCAGTTCGGGGTTGCCCACGCAGTAGCCCAAACGCCAGCCGGCCATGGAGTAGGACTTGGACATGGAGAACAGCTCCACGGCGATGTCCTTGGCTCCGGGCACCTGCAAAATGGAGGGGGCCTCGTAGCCGTCAAAGGTCAGGTCGGCGTAGGCGAAGTCGTGCACGATCCAGATTTCATGCTTGCGGCAGAAATCCACGATCTTTTGCATGAACTCCAGGTCTACCACGGTGCAGGTGGGGTTGTGGGGGAAGCTGATGATCAACATCTTGGGCTGGGGCCAGGTCTGACGGAAGGCCGTCAGCAGGTCCTCGAAAAAGTCGCGTCCGGGCAGCAGGGGCACCGAGCGCAGGTCGCCACCGGCAATCACCACGCTGTAGGGGTGAATGGGGTAGGTGGGGCTGGGGACCAGCACCACGTCGCCGGGGCTGATGGTGGCCAGAACCAGGTGGCTCAGGCCCTCCTTGGCCCCGATGGTAGCCACGGCCTCGGTGTCCGGATTCAGAGTCACGCCGTAGCGGCGCTCGTACCATCCGCAGATAGCGTTGCGCAGCTTGGTGATGCCCTTGGAAGCCGAGTAGCGGTGGTTGACGCCCTTGCGGGCCGCTTCCACCAACTTCTCCACTACGTGATCGGGGGTGGGCAGGTCGGGGTTGCCCATCCCCAAGTCAATGATATCCTCGCCGCGTCGGCGGGCTTCCATCTTGAGCTCATTGACCACCGCGAAAACGTAGGGCGGCAGTCGCTTCATCCGGCGAAACTCTTGCATACCTGGTGTCCATGTGAAAAAGTGAAAGCCACTCTCGCCGTCAGAGCGCCCAAAAGGGCTAACTGCGGCTGAATTATGGAATTTATCCCAGGGGTGCCGGTGTGTCAAGCTGGCCTGGTTACGGTAAAAATCCCTTTTGAGCCCCCCGCCCACACCCTGGGCAATAGGCCGTTGACGGCTTTGGCCGCGGTGGATAAAATAAATGAATTTATGCCCCTTAAATTTATCCATCCGATTCCGAGGCCCTTGTCCGGCCGGAAAGGATAATCTTTTGTCTGGCGCCAGGGGGGTTGCGCCTGTGGTAACCCCACGTAACCAAAATATTATTTGCTTTCCAATACCGGCCATCCCCGAGCAGGCCAACAACCGGGAATCCGGCTGGGACAATTCGGCGGCCGTGGAAGACCTGTTGTCCGGTGCCCAGGGGGCACGGCAAACCAGCCAGGTGCGCCAGCCGCCGGGGCGGCTGTTGGTCATCGACGACAGCAAGGTGGCCCGGGAAAACCTCATCAGCCTGCTGCAAAGCAAGGGGCACTCGGTGCTGGCGGCGACCAACGGGCTGGAAGGCCTCCGGGTCCTGGACCGTCATCCGGAGATAGAGTTGATCTTGTGCGACCTGGCCATGCCGGTGCTGGACGGCCTGGGGGTGCTCAAGATGCTGGCCGGGCGGGGGGACCTGCGCCGCCATCCGGTGATGATCCTGAGCTCCCTGGACGAGTTGCAGGGGGTGGTCTCATGTCTCACCGCCGGGGCCATGGATTTCGTGCGCAAGCCTTTCTTCCCCGAGGAGATGGCGCTCAGGGTGCGCAACACCCTGGCCCTGACCCGCACCCTGAACAACCTCAGCTCCCTGGCTCACCGCGACCCCCTGACCGGCCTTTTCAACCACCGCGTGTTCGTGGAGATGCTGCAACGGGAGCTTTCCCGTAGCGAGCGCAGCGGCGTGTCCCTGGGTCTGCTGTTCGTCGATCTGGACCGCTTCAAGCTGGTCAACGACCGCTACGGCCATCTGGTGGGCGATGAGGTGTTGAAGGAGTTTTCGCGGCGGGTGCAGCAGGTGGCCCGGCGTAGCGACCTGGTGGCCCGCTACGGTGGCGAGGAGTTCACGGTGGTGGCCCCGGAGGCCGAGTTGGACGGCCTCTACACCCTGGCCCAGCGCATCCGCCAGGCCATGGAAGATCCCTGCGCCACCTCGGCGGGGCCGGTGATGGTCACGGTGAGCATTGGCGGGGCGGTGTTCGATCCCTCCCGCGAGCAGAACCCGGACCACAACCGCCTTTTGAGCATGGCCGACCGGGCCTTGTACCTGGCCAAGGACGCGGGGCGCAACCGGGTGGAGATAAGTCACAACGATCTGCCTCTGCTAAACTAGAGCCCATGGCCGGGACGCCGGTTTGGCGCCCGCTGGGGGAGGGCGAGCTTAAGCCTTGAGCAAACTTCTTTTGATAGCCCTGGCCGGTTCTTTGGGAACCCTGGCCCGCTACGGCCTGGGCGGGCTGGTGCACCGCCTGGTTCCCTGGCCCTTTCCCTGGGGCACTATCGCCGTCAACCTCCTGGGCAGCTTTCTCTTTGGCCTGGTGTGGGCCCTGGCCCAGGAGCGCTCCATGATCAGCGCCGAGGCGCGTATCATCGTGCTGGCCGGTTTCATGGGGGCCTTCACCACCTTTTCCACCTTTATGTTCGAGACCGGCGAGTTGCTGCGCAACTCCCAGTGGGCCCTGGCCGCGGGCAACCTGCTGCTGCAAAACCTGCTGGGCCTGGTGGCGGTGTTCGCCGGTTGGGCCCTGGCAAGGGCTCTATAGACGGGGAGGTCGGGCATGAACCTGCCGCACGAAGCCAAGCTGCTGCGCGTTTTCATTGGCGAGGACGACAAGTACGACGGCCGCCTGCTCTACGAGCTGATCGTGGAAAAGGCCCGCAAAGAGGGCCTGGCCGGGGCCACGGTTTACCGGGGAATCCTGGGCTTCGGGGCCAACAGCCGGGTGCACACCACCAAGGTGCTTCGGCTCAGTGAAGATCTGCCGGTGGTGGTGGAGATCGTGGACGCCCCCGAAAAGATCGAAGCCTTTTTACCTTGGCTGGACGAGGTGATTCACGAGGGCTTGGTCACCTTGGAAAAGGCCACCGTGATCGCCTACCGCCACAATTCCGGCGGCTAGACACCTCCGCCTACCAGACGGTTACAAAACAGCTACACAAGGCTTGCACCGTCAAGGCGAGCAAGGGTATGGTCATACGTGGCCTCTGTCCCTTCCCATCCAGTTATATGCATAAGGAGCCATCGTGAGCCTTAATGTCGTTATCATCGGTGCCGTGGCCGCAGGTCCCAAGGCCGGTTGCCGCATCAAGCGACTCTTGCCCGATTCCTCGGTCACCATGCTTGACCGGGACACCTATATTTCCTATGGCGGCTGCGGAATACCCTTCTACGTTTCCGGCGACGTGGCCGATCTCAAGGGACTCACCTCCACCAGTTTCCACATGGAGCGCAATCCCGCCTTTTTCAAGGGCGCCAAGGGCATGGACGTGCTCGTGGGCACCGAGGCCGTGGCCATCGACCGCGCGGCCAAGACGGTCAGGGCCAAGGACCTGGCCACCGGCCAGGAGAAGGCGCTGCCCTACGACAAGCTGGTGATCGCCACCGGCAGCCGGCCCTTTGTGCCGCCCATCCCCGGGGTGGAGCTCGAGGGCGTGGTCCCGGTGGCCGACCTGCACCACGCCGAGGCCATCAAAAACGCGGTGGCCCAGGGCCAGGTGGGCTCTGCCGCGGTGATCGGGGCCGGAGCCACCGGCCTGGAGATGGCCGAGGCCCTGGCCGACCTGTGGGGCGTGGAGGTGCACATCTTCGAGATGGCCCCCCACATCCTGCCCGGCCTGGGCGACGCGGAGATGGCGCGCATGATGGAGTGCCACCTGGCCGAGCAGGAAGGTATGAACCTGCACCTGAGCGCCAAGGTGGAAGCCATCCTGGGCGACGACGAGGGCAAGGTGCGGGCCATCAAGGCCGACGGGGTGGAGTACGAGGTGGAGCAGGTCGTCCTGGCCACCGGCTACCGACCCAACAGCGGCCTGGCCCAGGAAGCGGGCTTGGAGCTGGAAGCCAACGGCGGCATCAGGGTAAACGAGCTCATGCAGACCAACGACCCGGACATCTACGCCGGGGGCGACTGCGTGAGCCTCACCAACCTCATCACCGGCAAGCCCATCTACATCCCGGCCGGGTCCCTGGCCAACCGCATGGGCCGGGTCATCGCCACCAACGTGTGCGGCGGCCAGGCCACCTTCCCCGGCGCGGTGGGCAGCTTCTGCATCAAGCTGTTCGGTCTTTCCTTTGCCCGCACTGGGCTCAACCAGGCCCAGGCCGAGCAGGAGGGGCTGAATTGCGTGGCTCCGCTGGTGGTGCAGGCCGACCGGGCCCACTTCCACCCGGACAACAAGCTGATGTACCTGAAGCTGGTGGTGGAGAAGGGCACCAGGCGGGTGCTGGGCCTCACCGCCCTGGGCGAGAACGGCGACGCGGTGGTGGGCCGGGTCAACGCCGTGGCCGGGCTTTTGCCCAAGGGCGCGGTGCTGGAAGACATCAGCAATCTGGAGCTGGCTTACAGCCCGCCGTTGGGCGCGGCGGTGGACGTGTTGAACGCGGCGGCCAACACCTGCGAGAACATGCTGGCCGGCAAGCTGCGTCCCATGCATCCCGAGGAGTTCAGCCGCCGCCTGGCCGAGGGCGTGGGCGGCAACACCGTATTCCTGGACATGCGGGCCATCGACAACGCCAAGCCCTTCCTGGAGTGCCTGGCCCCCCAGTGGTGCCACCTGCCCCAGGAGACCCTGACCCAGCATTTGGACGAGGTGCCTCGGGACAAGGACGTGGTGTTGGTGTGCAACTCCGGGGTGCGCTCCTACGAGGGCCAGGTGATGCTGGACGCGGCGGGCATCCACAACACCTACAACCTCTCCGGTGGGGTGGCCGCGGTCAAGAAATGGGGCGAGCCCATCCTGCCGGTCAAGGACCAAGAAGAGTAAGGCGGGGCCATGAGCACCTACAAAATCCATCCCATCGTGGTGGGGCTCAACGCCACGGACCAGGGGATCATGACCTACATGCGCGGCTATGGTCAGGCCATCCATATCCCCATCTACGTCTTCTACCTGGAGGGCGGCGACCGGAAGATCCTCATCGACACCGGCCTGGAAGACTTCATCATCCCCGAGGGCCTGGAAGAGAAGCTGGGTCTCAAGGCCGAATACTTCGAGGGCGGACTGGCCCGCCTGGGGGTGAAGCCCGAGGATATCGACATCATCATCCACACCCATTTGCACAACGACCACTGCGAGAACGACGCCCTTTGCGGCAAGGCCAAGGTCTACGCCCAGCGCGACGAGATCGAGTTCATGCAAAACCCCCACCCCCTGGACCACCGCTACGACCCCGAGTACCTGGAGGGCATGGAGGTGGTGGCCCTGGAGGGCGAGGCCGAGATAGTCCCCGGCGTAAAGGTGGTCCCCACTCCCGGCCACACGCCGGGCGGCCAGTCGGTGATCGTGGATACCGCCGAGCACGGCAAGGTGCTGATCACCGGCTTTTGCTGCAACGAAAAAAACTTCCCCAATGCCGGACCCGCGGTGTGCCCCGGGGTGCACAGCGACGCCTTTACCGCTTGGGACACGGTGAACCGGGTCAAGGACATGGCCCAGTCCGGCGAGATTGATCTTATCGTTCCCTGCCACGCCTTGTGGCCGGGCCAACAAGGAACCATAGCCTGATCGGGAAAAGGCCATTGCCACAGGACAAGAGCCAAACAGAAGAACAACAGCAAAGAGATCGCGGCTCGGTTAAGTTCGAGGTGCACGGGTCCGAAGTGCTGGAAAAACAGGTGAAACAGAGCGGCAACTCCGGCCGCATCTACCTGCCGCCCACCTGGGTGGGCAAGCGCGTCAAGATCATCCGCTTGGATTAGGAAAAGCCGTGGCAACACAAATAGTGGTGGTGGGAGCCGGGCCGGGCGGCTACGTGGCCGCGCTAAAGGCCGCCTCCCTGGGGGCTAAGGTGACCGTGGTGGAACGGGCCCAGGTGGGCGGCACCTGTTTGCATTGGGGGTGCATCCCCACCAAGGCGCTCAGGGCCTCGGCCATGGCCCTGGATACGGCCCATCGCCTGCATGAATACGGCATCACCCCCGGCGGCGAGCCCACCCCGGACCTCGTGGCCATCATGGCCCGCAAGCAAAAGGTGGTGGACACCCAGACCCTGGGTATCGAGCGCCTCTTCCAGGCCTGGGGCGTGGAGCTGGTGAGCGGCTCGGCCCGCCTGGACGGCGCGGGCCGCCTGGCGGTGACCCCGCCCGAGGGCTCTCCCTTGGCCCTAAATTACGAGCGCCTCATCCTGGCCCCCGGCTCCGAGGCGGTGGACCTGCCCGGCTTGGAGCGCGACGGCAAGGTGGTCATCAACTCCGACGACGCCCTGGGGCTGAGTGAGATCCCCTCGTCCCTGCTCATCGTGGGCGGCGGGGTGGTGGGCTGCGAGCTGGCCTTCATTTTCAACGCCTTTGGCAGCCAGGTTACCCTGGTCGAGGCCCTGGACCGCCTACTGCCCATCCCCTCCCTGGACGGCGAGTGCTCCAAGCTGTTGCTCAGGGAGATGAAGAAGCGGGGCATCACCGTGCACACCGGGCGCGTCTGCTCTTCCCTGAGCCGCGACGCCCAGGGCGCGGATGCCGTCCTGGAGCCCACTCCGGGCAGCGAGGCCAAGGGCAAGGCGGCCCAGCCGCTGGCGGTGCGGGCGGAAAAGGTGCTGGTCTCGGTGGGACGCCGTCCGGCCGCCGAGGGCCTGGGCCTGGCCGAGGCGGGCCTGGAGATGGACCGGGGCGCGGTGCTGGTGAACCATCACCTGGCCGCCGGGCCGAACATCTACGCGGTGGGCGACGTGCTGGGGCCTCGGCGGCCGCTGTTGGCCCACATGGCCTCGGCCGAGGCCAAGGCGGCGGCGGCCAACGCCTTGGGCGCCCAGGAGTTGGTGGATTACGCGGTGGTCCCGGCGGTGGCCTTCACCGCCCCCGAGGTGGCCTGGGTAGGGCTCAGCCTGGAGCAGGCAGGGGAGCTGGGCCTGGAGGCTGAGGCCTCGTCCTTCATGCCGCGCGGTCTGGGCATGGCCCAGGCCCTGGGCGAGCTGGCGGGCATCATCAAGCTGGTCCACGAAAAGGGCAGCGGCCGCCTGCTGGGAGCCCACCTCATGGGAGCCCATGCCGGGGAGATGGTGCACGAATGCGCCCTGGCCCTCAAGCTGGGGGCCTCGGTGAGCGACCTGGCCCACACCATACACGCCCACCCCACCATGAGCGAGGCGCTGCTCGAAGCCGCCGAGGACGCCCTGGGCGAGTGCCTGCACGCCCAGCCTCCAAAGAAATAAAAACGGGCCGTGGCGGCATCACCGCCACGGCCCATGTCTTTCGCCGGATTGAGAACGGGCTGTCTAGGGCCCTACGCCGGCCATGCGCTCCAGGCGCAGCAGGCGCATCTCGATGGACTTCAGGCTGAACTCCAGGTCTTCCATGCGGTTGAGGATCTTGTCCATGCGGTTCACCAGGTCCTCGGGCACCACCACCTGGGTTCCGGCGGGGGCGTTGGCCGGCGCTCCGGCCACCCGCTGCACCGCGCTGGCCGAGTAGGTTGGGGTGCTGGCCGCGACCTTGGCCTTTTCCACCGGCGGCTTGGTCATTTTGGCGTCCACGATGTCGCCCCGGTAGAGGTTGACCAGGACCTTGCCGTTTTTGATCACCACGGTCTGGAAGGGCAGCCAGTCGTAGACCAACTCCTGATCGTCGGGGTTGGGGATGCTCCACTCCGAGCCGTCCATGAGCACCACCTTGGTGCCCACCTCTTTGACCGCCTTTATCAAGACCTTTTTGGCTTCAGCCGCATGGGCGGGGGGAGCGGCCAAAAGGGCCAGGGCCAAGGTGGCCAGGGCCAGCCCGCCCAGCAATTTTTGCATCAAAGCCATTTCCACTAGCTCCTTGGTTGATTCCGTTTGCTTAAGCTTTTATTAAATCACATGCCCTTGGGGGCGTCATGAGGATTTTGTGTTACAACCTTATGCGTTGGCTTTGTTGACACCTCCCGGTCCCTGTGCTACCGGTTTATCGTAGTGGCCTTGAGAGGGTTGACGTTGATTTAATTAGTCTATTAAACCCCTTAGCGTGGTAGATAAAGATGAAAGTTCGCTTCGAGCCCTATGGAGTGGATGTTGAAGCCCAGGCAGGCGACCGTCTGTTGGACCTGGCCCTGGAGGCGGGGGTCCACATCAACGCCTCCTGCGGCGGCGAAGGGGTCTGCGGCAAATGCCGGGTCAACATCGAAGAGGGCGAGATCGAGGGCGGCCTGAGCGAAAAAATCAGCTCCGCCGATGCCGCGCAAGGGGTGCGCCTGGCCTGTCAAAGCCTCATCAAGGGCGACCTGGTGGTGCGCATACCGGTGGACTCGGCCATGGACAAAGCCGGGCTCACCGCCCTGGCCAGCGGCCCGGCCCAGATCGCCAAGTTGATCGGGGCCGAGGACCTCAAGGCCCAGGGCCGCTTCCAACCGTCCTTGGTCAAGGTGGTGGTCAGCGCCGATCCACCCTCCCTGGAAGACAACCGCAACGACGTAGCCCGGCTGCTCACCGCCCTCAAGGCGGCGGGCGAGCACAGCTTCGTCTTCGACTTCGAGGCCATCCGCGACCTGCCCGACGCCTGGCGCGACGGCGAGTGGACCGTGACCACCACCATCATGCGCCCGGTGGACCCGGAGAAGGGCCGCAACCACGTTATCCGGGTGGAGCCCGGAGACACCACCGGGAGCAACCTGGCCGTGGCCATCGACCTGGGCACCACCACGGTGTGGGCCCAACTCATCGACCTCAATTCCGGCGAGATAATCGGCACCGAGGGCGACTTCAACGAGCAGATATCCTACGGCGAGGATGTGATCAGCCGTATCGTGTACGCGGGCAAGCCCGGCGGCCTGGACAAGGTGCGCCAGGCGGCGGTGCGCTCCATCAACAAGGTGCTGGGCCAGCTGGCCAAAAAGACCAACAACGACCTCCGCGAGGTAAGCCTGGCCACCTTGGCCGGCAACACCACCATGACTCAGCTCTTCCTGGGGGTGCAGCCCAAGTACATCCGCCTGGAGCCCTACGTGCCCAGCGCGGCCTACTACCCGCCGATCAAGGCCCATGAGTTCGGCCTCGAGCTGCCCGACCACGTTTCCACCCTGGTTTTCCCCTCGGTGGCCTCCTATGTGGGCGGCGACGTGGTGGCCGGGGTCATGGGCGTGGGCATGCACCGCGAGGAGGCCCTGACCCTGTTCATCGACCTGGGCACCAACGGCGAGGTGGTGGTGGGCAACAAGGACTGGATGGCCTGCGCCGCGGCCAGCGCCGGTCCCGCCTTCGAGGGCGGCGGCATCAAGTTCGGCATGCGCGCGGCCAAGGGGGCCATCGAAAACTTCTCGGTGGACCCCTTCAGCGGCGAGCCCGCCCTGATCACCGTGGGCCACGCCAAGCCCAAGGGCATCTGCGGCTCGGGCCTCATCGCCATCGTGGCCGCCCTGCTAATGGCCGGGCTCATCGACGAGCGCGGCCACTTCCGGGTGGAGCACCCCAGCGACCGCCTGCGCATGGGCGAGGATGGGTCGGAGTACGTCTTGGCCTGGGCCAAGGACACGGCCATCGGCCGGGACATAACCCTCACCGAGCCGGACGTGGACAACCTGTTGCGGGCCAAGGCGGCCATGTACGCTGCCTACATGACCCTGTTGGAGGGCGTGGGGCTTTCCATCCAGGACTTGGAGCGGGTCATCCTGGCCGGCGGCTTCGGCCAGTCCATCAACCTGGAGCGGGCCACCATCATCGGCCTGTTGCCCGAGATGGAGCCCAGCCGCTTCATGTTCGTGGGCAACGGCTCTCTCTTGGGCGCGCGCCTGGTGGCCATGAGCAACCCGCTTCGGGCCGAGGTGGGCGGCATCGTGGATCAGATGACCAACTTCGAGCTTTCGGTGGCCCCGGGCTACATGGACAACTACACCGGCAGCCAGTTCCTGCCCCACACCGAGGCCAAGACCCTCTTCCCCGAGGCGTATCGCAAGCTGGAGGAGGCCAAGGCGGCGGTCAAAGCCGCAGCCAAGTAGCGGCGGCTGCGCCAGACCCCATATGGCGGGGTTGTCGGCGTCACTCGGCCCTCGGTGTAGGCGGACTACGCCTGCGTCCCTAGTTCGCCTGCCGCCTTGCCCTGCGGCGTCTGGCTGTGCCGCAGGGGGCTCTGTCGTTGCGAGCAGAGCAGCGGCCAGGCAATCTCTGTTCGCAGACCGGATGCACCCGCGCAAACGCCTGTTTTCGCCCATCCCTTTCAGCCGATAGCAGTCATGGCGAGGAGCGGCGGAGGCAAGAGTCTAGAAGGATAAGGCGGCATTTCCGCCGCGACGTGGCCATCTTCCTTTTTCCTCGTCATGCCTGGGTTGCCATACAAGGTCCCGCCACCTTCCAAGCCCCGGACCCTCCCGCCTGGGGGATGAGGAAGATCACCACGTCGCATCTCTTTGGAGATGCTCCTCGTGATGACGTCTATTGCTGGAGGGGTGAGGGTGGGGATGATTCCTTCAATATCACTACCCGCCCGGCACTTGGTAGGAATCGCTGTCGTGTAGTTTGGGTGGAGGACGCGGCCCGAAACCCAACAACTCCCCTGCCGGGCTACCAGCCCTCGGCCGGGCAGCCCTCGCAGCGGGGGTTGGTTTTTTTGCAGCGGTCCTTGCCCAGATGCACCAGCATGGCGTGGAACTGGTTGAACATGGGAACGTCCTGGGGCAGGGCGTCCATGAACAGCTCCTGCAACTCGAAATAGCCCATGTCTTCCTCGGCCAGGCCGTGGCGGCCCAGGATGCGGAAGGTGTAGGCGTCGATCACGAAAACCGGTTTGTCGGCCGCGTACAGGCAGATGCTGTCTGCGGTCTCCGGGCCCACCCCCTTGACACCCAGCAGGGCCCGGCGCATTTCTTCGGTGGACTGGGAGAAGAACCACTCCAGGTCACCGTCGTAGCGCTCATTGATCATGGCCAGGAGGTTGGCTAGGCGCTTGGCCTTGAGGTTGTAGTATCCCGCCGGGCGGATTAAGCCGGCCAGGCGGGCGGGCTCCAGAGCGCTCAGGGCGGGCAGGGAGAGGGCGTGTGCCTGCTTGAGGTTGGCGATGGCCTTCTCCACGTTGCCCCAGTTGGTGTTCTGGGTGAGCACCGCCCCCACCATCACCTCGAAGGGGCTCTCGCCGGGCCACCAGTTCAGGGGGCCGTAGGCGTTGAAAAGACGCTCATAAAGCTCGTTAAGGCGTTGGCTGGTGGACACGCAACTCTCTCCAAGGCGGTATACTCAAAGCCTAAAACCTAACACCCGGCGCGGGGATGGTCCAGGCCCCCCTTCTTGACAAGCGGGCGCTGCAAGTATAACGTTTTCAAGCAGCCGCCAGGTTCTCGGCGGCCATTTTTGTTCAAGATAGGAGCACCAACCCATGGCAGGCGAAGCCCGCCTCAGAAAAACCCGCAACTTTGGTGTGGTGGCCCACATCGACGCGGGCAAGACCACCTTCACCGAGCGGGTGCTCTACTACACCGGCCGCACCCACAAGATCGGCGAGGTGCACGAAGGCACCGCGGTGATGGACTGGATGGCCGAGGAGCAGGAGCGGGGCATCACCATCACCAGCGCCGCCACCACCTGCCAGTGGCAGGGCCAGACGCTCAACATCATCGACACGCCCGGCCACGTGGACTTCACCATCGAGGTGGAGCGCAGCCTCCGGGTGCTGGACGGGGTGATCGCGGTGTTCTGCGCGGTGGGCGGGGTGGAGCCCCAGTCCGAGACGGTGTGGCATCAGGCCGACCGCTACCGGGTGCCCAAGATTGCCTTCATCAACAAGATGGACCGCATCGGCGCCGACTTCAAGGCGGTGCTGGAGCAGATGAAGGGCCGCCTGGGGACCAACCCCTTGCCGCTTACCATACCCTGGGGGGCGGAAGACAATTTCCGGGGGGTCATCGACCTCATCTCCATGGAAGCCCTGATCTGGGAAGACGAGGAACTGGGCGCCAGCTACGTGCGCCAGCCCATCCCCGAGGAAATGGCCGAAGAGGCCGCCCAGGCCCGGGAGACCCTCCTGGAGGCGTTGGCCGAAACCGACGACGCCATCATGGAGCTTTACCTGGCCGAGGAGGATATCCCGGTCAAGGAGATCAAGGCCGCCATCCGCAAGGCCTGCTGCGGTCTCAAGCTGGTGCCGGTGTTCGCGGGCAGCGCCTTGCGCAACAAGGGCGTGCAGCCGGTGCTGGACGCGGTGGTGGACTATCTGCCTTCGCCTCTGGACGTGCCGCCCATCGAGGGCACCGACCCCGCCACCGGCGAGACCGAACGCCGCCAGGCCGATGACGGCGCGCCCCTGTCCGCCCTGGCCTTCAAGGTCCAGATGGACCAGGGCCGCAAGCTGGTCTACGTGCGGGTCTACTCGGGCACCCTCAAGGCCGGGGCCGAGGTCTACAACGTGGCCAAGGACGTGAACGAGAAGGTGGCCCGCATCCTGCGCATGCACGCCAACAAGCGCGAGCGCCTGGAGGCGGCCAAGGCCGGGGAGATCGTGGGGGTGATGGGGCTCAAGAACACCAGCACCGGCGACACCCTGGCCACCCACGACCGGCCCATCATGCTGGAGCCCATCGACACCTACGAGCCGGTGATCAGCGTGGCCGTGGAGCCCAAGACCGTGGGCGACCAGGACAAAGTGGCCGCCAGCCTGGACAAGCTGGCCGACGAAGATCCCACCTTCCGGGTGCGCACCGACGAGGACACCGGCCAGACCATCATCAGCGGCATGGGCGAGCTGCACCTGGAAGTCCTGGTGCACCGCATGAAGCGCGAGTTCAACCTGGATGTGAACGTGGGCCGTCCCCAGGTGGTCTACCGCGAGACGGTAACCACCCAGTCCGAGGCCACCGTGACCTTTGACCGCGAGCTGGGCGGCGACCGCCAGTTGGGCGAGGTCACCTTGGAGCTAAGGCCCAATCCCCGGGGCGGCGGCAACACCTTCCGGGTGGAGGCCGACCCCGAGCAGGTGCCGCCCAACTTCCACGCGGTCCTGGGCAAGGCGGTGGAAGAAGGCCTCACCTCCGGCGTGGTCATGGGCTATCCGGTGGTGGATACCGCGGTCACCGTGACCGGCGGCAAGTTCACCCCGGGCCTGTCCACCGAACTGGGCTTCCGCCTGGCCTGCACCATGGCCCTGAAGCAGGGCATGGAAAAGGCCAACTCGGTGCTCCTGGAGCCCATCATGAAGGTGGAGGTCATCGTCCCCGAGGAGTTCATGGGCGAGGTCATCGGCGATCTGAACGCCAGGGGCGGCTCGGTGGAGGCGGTGGAGCCCAAGGGCGGGGCCAACGTTATCAAGGCCCTGGTGCCGCTCCGAGACATGTTCGGCTACAGCACCGACCTGCGTTCGGCCACCCAGGGCCGGGCCATCTTCACCATGCAGTTCGGCCACTACGACCGCACCGACGAGCGCAAGAAGTAGCCCCCGCAGTTCCCAAAAAACTACGGGCGCCCGGCTAAACCGGACGCCCGTTTTGCTTGCCCTGGGGCGGCGCGGCTATTTCTTTTGGTCGGTTGCCTTGGTGGCCGGGGCCTTGTCGCTCTTGGGAGCCGGGGCCTTGGCGTCCTTTTCGGCCTTGGCCTTGGCGGCGGCTTCCTTGGCGCTTTCGGCGGCCAGGCGGGCCTGCTCCTGCTTGATGAATTCGCTCAGTTCCCCGCCGATGATCTTGGAGTTGCCCTGCATGAGCATGGGCATCTTGTCGCGGATGGAGATGCCCTCGGGCGAGCCGTAGAACTTCACCATGGCCTGAAGCTCCTTGGCGGTGAACACGTCGGCGCACATGGCCACCCAGCGCTTCTGGATGCTGCCCATGCGTTTGTCATCGAAAAACGCCTTGAACTGCTCCAGGAACTTTTTCTGCTGCTCGGCGGGCAGCTGGGTGGAGATGCGTTTCACCGTGTCCATGATCTGCTGACGCACCTCGGCCAGCTTCCAGTATTCCTGGGCCGCCTGAAGGCGCTGGGCCACTTCCTTGGCATCGGGCTGACCGGCGGCCAGGGCCATGGAAGGCAAGAGCAGGCACAGGCATAGCCCCAACAGCAGTACTAACTTTCGCATGAAAACTCCCTTTTGCCGCCGTTAGCGGCCCGATGGGTGCGCCGGGATGAGGGGAAGGACGGAGCGGCCTTGGTCAGCCTCGTAATTAAGGTGCTGGTTTTGGCGTTGCTCTTCTTCCTTGGCCTGACGCTTTTGTTTGTGGCGGGCGCGATCGTCCATCTGGTCCAGGGCCTCTTGAGCCTTGGCCTGGAGTTCGGGTTTGTCCGCCAAGTTCTTGACCGCCCGGTTCAGGTGATACTGCGCCGAACGGTAATTATGCCGTTGAATAAAGGCCAGGCCCAGGTACAGGGAGGCTTCCCCCACCTGGCCCAGGCGGCCCAGGCTGACCCCCAGTTCATACAGCGCCGCGTGGTTATCCGGGTCCTTGGCCACCAGCTTGCGCAGCACCTCGGCGGAATCGTTCAGCCGTCCCTGGCGCTGGTAGGCCTGCCCCAGGGCCAGCATGGTGTCGGTGTCGCCGGGCTTCATCTCCAGGGCCCGCTTGAGCAGGGCCTCCGCCTTGGCGTCCTGGCCCATCATAAGGCGGCAGACGCCCTCGGCCCTGATTTGGTAGATGTTGTTGGGCCAAAGCTGGCCCAGGCGCTCCAGGAACTGCAAGGCGCTTTCGTAGCGGTGGCGGCGCATGTTGAGCAGGCCCAGGCCGTAGATGGGGTAGGGGCTGCTGGGGTCGCTCAGGCGGCGGTTGTTAAGCACCTTTTCGGCCTGGGTCTCGGGGTCGTACAGGGCGATGAGCCTGGTCTGGATGCGCAGGAACTCGCTGTTGTCATAATGCAGGGCCTTGCCCTGCCAGGTGCGGGCCATGTTGGCCATGGCCTCCATGCGCTGGGGGCCGGTGGGGTGGGTGCGCAGGTAGACCGGGGCGTTGCCGCCCATGTAGTTTTCCATCTTCCAGATGCGCTGGAAGCTGCGCTCCATCTCCTGGGGCGGGTAGCCCGCGGCGGTCATGGTCTTGAAGGCGGCCCAGTCGGCCTCCTGCTCGTCTTCGCGGCTGAAGGCCAACTGCTGCTGCACCCCGCCGGCCACCGAGCCCATGGTCACGGCCTGTCCCAGGGCCGGGGACACCGCCCCGCCCAGGATGATGCCCGCCAGCAATCCGGCCAGGGTGGCGATGTTGGTGGGCGTGGATTTTTCCAAACGGTGGGCCAGGTGGCGGCGCCACACGTGACCCATTTCGTGGGCCAGCACCCCGGCCAGCTCGGCTTCGCTCTCCAGGGTGGTTATCATGCCCCGGTACATGAAGATGTAGCCGCCGGGAATGGCGAAGGCGTTCATCACCCCCACGTCGGCCACGTATATGTGGAAGGGGAAGGGCTTGTCCGGCACATAGGCCTCCAGCCGCTTTCCCAGACCCCGCACATAGTCCACGATGTCGGGGTCGTCCACCAGGGGGATGGAAGCCATCACCTGGTCGTAGGCTTCCTCGCCCATCTTGCGTTCTTCTTCCAAGCTGATCAGGGCCGCCGCCGGAGGCGGCAACAAGCCGCCCAGCAGGGCCAGGCAAAGCAGCAAGCAAAGCAGACGCTGGACCATAAGTCTATTCTCCGCTTTTGAGCAGGCTCTTGCCGGTCATGGCCTCTGGTTGGGCCAGGCCCATCAACTCCAGCACCGTGGGGGCCACGTCGCGTAGCGCCCCACCAGGGCGCAGGGAGGCTTCACGCCTCTGGGGGTCGATGAGCACCAGGGGCACCGGGTTGCTCACCGTGTGGGCGGTGTAGGGACCTCCAGTGGCCGGGTCTACCATCTGTTCGGCGTTGCCGTGGTCAGCGGTTAAGACCACCCGGCCTCCGGCCCCGAGCATGGCCGGAACCACCCGGGCCAGGCAGCGGTCCAGGGTCTCCATGGCCGCCACCGCCGCGGCCATCACCCCGGTGTGGCCCACCATGTCGCCGTTGGCGTAGTTCATCACGATAAGGTCGTAACGGTCGGCCGCGATGCGCTCAAGCACCTCGTCGGTGACCTCCACCGCGCTCATGGCCGGTTTCTCGTCGTAGGTGGCCACCTCCTTGGGGGAGGGGATGAGCACCCGGTCTTCGCCGGGCACCGGGTCTTCCACCCCGCCGTTGAAAAAGAAGGTGACGTGGGCGTATTTTTCGGTCTCGGCGATGTGCAGCTGGGTCTTGCCCGCCGCTGCCACCACGTCGGCCAGGGTGTCTTCCAACCGCTGGGGAGGGAAGGCCACCGGCACCTTGAGGTGCTGGTCGTACTGGGTCATGCACACGTAATAGCCCAGCTTGGGCCGGTCGTGCACGTCGAAGCCGTCGAAGTCCGGCGAGTTGAAGGCCCAGGTCAGCTCCCTGGCGCGGTCGGCCCGGAAGTTGAAGAAGATCACCGCGTCGCCGTCCTTGATAAGCCCCACGGGTTGGCTGTCTTCGTTCATGCGCACCGTGGGCTTGATGAACTCGTCGAACTCCTGGTTGGAGTAGTCCTCCTCCACCGCGGTAACCAGGTCGCCCGCCAGGCGGCCCTGGCCGCGCACCAGGGCGTTGTAGGCCTCCTGCACCCGCTCCCAGCGTTTGTCCCGGTCCATGGCCCAATAGCGGCCCGTCACGCTGGCGATTAGCGCCGGGGAGTGGTCGTTCAAGAAGTCCTCGAGCTGCCTAAGGTAGCCCGCCCCGGAGTCGGGTGGGGTGTCGCGGCCGTCCAAAAAGGCGTGGATGTAGATGCGCTCCACCCCGGCCTTGGCGGCGGCGGTTATCAGAGCTTCCAGGTGGGTGAGCAGCGAATGCACCCCGCCGTCGCTGACCAGGCCCAGCAGGTGCAGGGCTTGGCCGTCCTGCTTGGCCACGGTGAAGGCCTTCTGGAATTCGGGGTTGCGGCCCAACTCGCCGTTGGCCACGGCCAGGTTGATGCGGGTGATGTCCTGATAGACCACCCGGCCCGAACCCAGGTTGAGGTGGCCCACCTCGGAGTTGCCCATCTGCCCGGCGGGCAGGCCCACGGCCTCGCCGCTGCAAACCAGTTGGGTGTAGGGGTAGTCCTTGAAAAGCGAATCGATGTAGGGGGTGTCGGCCTGGGCCACGGCATTGCCCTCGGCCTCGGGATTGATGCCCCATCCGTCCAGAATAATCAAAGCCACCGGGGCGTGGGCCGGCATTATATCCTCCTGCTCAGTCTGCCGCGGGTTTTCCCGGCCGGAGCAGCATGGCGTCCAGCTCCGATGGGTCCAGCTCCACCCGGGGCGCGTCGCCCCACAGGGAGTCCAGGTCGTAGAATTCCCGCACCGGCTCATGGAAAACGTGCACCACCACCTCGCCGAAGTCCAACAGTATCCAGCGGCCTTCCTGGAGCCCTTCCATTCCCAGGGCGGGGCGGCCCGCCTTCTTGAGGACCCTGGCGACGTTTTCGCCTATTGAGGACGCCTGGCGGGTGGAGCGTCCGCTCACCAGGAGGAAATAGTCGGCATAGCCGGTGAGTTGGTCCACCTGCAACAGCACCGGGTCCTCGCCCTTTTTGTCCAGGGCGGCGGCGGCGCAAAGCAGGGCCAACTCACGGGCGTTCTTCGGCTTGGGGGGCCTTATACGGGGCTGTTTGGGACTGTCCACCTAGATTTGGCCCCCATTGGTGTAGAGTTTCATGCTTTTAATATAGTCTTCCACCGCCTGGGGTACAAGAAAGCTTATGGAGCGCCCGGCGGCCACCCGATGCTTGATGTCGGTGCTGGAGATGTCCAGGAGGGTGGTGGAAACCTGGCGCACGCCCTTGCCGCCGGGCAGGCGGAACCAGCCGTTCTCGGCCGGGGCAAAGGCAGGGTCCAGCTCGGTCTGCAAATAGTCCAAAAGGTCCCAGCGCGGCGAGGAGGGCCGGTCCATGACCACGAAGTCGGCCAACTCCAATAGGCGCTGGGGCTGATACCAGGTGTGCAAATAAAAAAACTGGTCATTGCCCAGGAAGAAGAAGAGCTTGCGCTCCGGGTCCTCCTGGAGCATTAGGGTCAGGGTGTCCAAAGTCCGGCTGGCCCCGCCCCGGGATATCTCCAGGTCGCTCACCGCGAACTCGGGATGGCCTTCCACCGCCCGGCGCACCATCTCCAGACGGTGCTCGGCCGAGGCCTGCACCTTCTTCTTGTGGGGCGGCGAGGCGCAGGGCATGAAAACCACGGTGTCCAGGCCCAACTCTTCGGCCACCTCCTCGGAGGCGCGAAGGTGGGCCAGATGTATGGGGTCGAAGGTTCCCCCGCAGATTCCCAGGCGCGTGGACACTAGGAGCGCACCTGACCGTCGCCATAAGCGATGAACTTGGTGGTGGTCAGCTCGGTGAGCCCCATGGGCCCGAAGGCGTGCAGCTTGCTGGTGTTGATGCCTATCTCCGCGCCCAGGCCCAGCTCCCCGCCGTCGTTGAAGCGGGTGGAGGCGTTGACCACCACCAGGGATGAGTCCACGCCGTTGATGAATTGGCGGCTGCGGGCGTAGTCGCTGGTGACGATGGCCTCGGTGTGCTGGCTGCCGTAGCGGGCGATGTGCTCCATGGCTTCGTCCATGCTGTCCACCACCTTCACCGCCAGGATCAGGTCCAGGAACTCGGCGGGCCAGTCTTCCTCCACCGCGGGGACCGCGTCGGGCACCAGCTCCAGGGTGCGGGGGCAGCCCCTGATCTCCACGCCTTGCTCCATGAGGGCCCGGGCCGCCTTGGGCATAAACTCGGTTGCCTCGGCCGCATGCACCAGCATGGTCTCCAGGGCGTTGCACACCCCGGGGCGCTGGCACTTGGCGTTGACGGCGATGTTGACCGCCATGTCGTGGTCCGCGCTCTGGTCCACGTAGAGGTGGCACACCCCCTTGTAGTGCTTGAGCACCGGGATGGAGCTGTTCTCGGCCACGAAACGGATGAGGCCCTCGCCGCCCCGGGGGATGATCACGTCCACCAGCTCGTCCTGTTTGAGCAGGGCGCTGGTGGCCGCCCGGTCGGTGGTGGGGATCACCCGCACCGCCCCCTGGGGCACGCTGCTGCCCGCCAGCACCTGGTCGATGATCTCGGCCAGGGCCAGGTTGGAGTTGATGGCCTCTTTGCCTCCCTTGAGCACCACCGCGTTGCCCGACTTGAGGCACAACCCGGCCGCGTCCACGGTGACGTTGGGCCGCGACTCGTAGATGAAACCGATGACTCCCAGGGGGATGCGCTGGCGGCCCACCAAAAGCCCGTTGGGGCGCCGGGCCATGCCGGTTACCTCGCCCACCGGGTCGGGCAGGGCGGCCACGTCGCGTAGGCCCTGGGCCATGGAGGCGATCACCTTGTCGCTCAAGGTTAGGCGGTCGAGCATGGCGCTGGTCAGCCCGGCCTCGCGCCCGGCCTCCAAGTCCTTGGCGTTGGCCTGTTGCAGGGCAGCCGCGTTTTGCTCCAGGGCCTGGGCCAGGGAAAGCAAAACCTGGTTTTTCTCTCCGGTGGGCACCACGGACAAACGCCGGGCCGCTTGGCGGGCCTCGCCGCAGATATCCTTGACTAGCTGCTCAACAGACATGCCACGCTCTCCTCGTCCTCCAGATCGAACATCACCAGATTGTCGCGGTGGATCACCTCGTCATAACCCTTATACCCCAGGCGGCCTTCGATTTCCTGGGAGCGCAGCCCCTTGATGAGCCCCAACTCCTCGGAGGAGTAGTTGGTGAGCCCCACTCCCAGCACCACCTCACCGGGCCCCACCACCCGCACGGCCGCTCCGCCCAGGAAGTCGCCGCGCACCTGGCGGATGCCCGCGGCCAGAAGGCTCTTGCCGCCCTCGCACAGGGGGCGCACCGCGCCTTCGTCCACCACCAGCTCGCCGGCCGCGTCGGAGTCGAAGGCGATCCAGGCCTTGCGCCGGGTGAGGCGCTCGGTATGGGGCAAAAACAGGGTGCCCCGGTCTTCCCCGGCGGTGAGCTGGTCCAGGATGCCGTCTTTGGTGCCGTTGGCCACGATGGTGTAGGCGCCGCAGCGGCCGGCCTTGTAGGCGGCCTTCACCTTGCTCAGGATGCCGCCGCGCCCCACCGCCCCGGGAAGGGAGCTGGCCGCCTTCAGCAGCTCGGGCGTGATCTTTTCCACCAGGGGAATGCGCCTGGCCTGGGGGTTGTCCCTGGGGTCGGCATCCATGATGCCGTCCACGTTGGTCAGGTTGATCAGCAGGCCACCCCCCAACAGGTTGGTCAGGGTGGCGGCCAGGTTGTCGTTGTCGCCCAGCTTGATCTCGGCCACGGCCACGGTGTCGTTCTCGTTGATGATGGGCAGCACGCCCCAGCTCAGCAGGGTGATCAGGGTGTTGCGGGCGTTGAGATAGCGCTTGCGCCGCCGGAGGTCGCCGCCGGTCAAGAGCACCTGGGCCACCTTGATGCCGTGAGGCGCGAAGGCGTCCTCGTAGGCCTGCACCAGGCGGGCCTGGCCCATGGCCGCAGCGGCCTGCTTTTCGGGTATGGAAGAGGGGGCGAAGCCGGGGCGCAGATGGGCCGCGCCGCTGGCGATGGCCCCGGAGGAGACCAGCACCACCTGGCGGCCGTGGGAGCGCAGGCGCGATATCTGTCCGGCCAGGTCGGCCACGCGGTGGGTGTCCAGGCCCTGGGGGCCGGTAAGAACCCCGGAGCCCACCTTGACCACCATCCGTCCGCTGTCCTTGATTACCTCAGCCCTGTTCACCGTCGTCTTCTCCCCTGGTCATCTCCAGCCTGTCGGCCAGGGCGGTCATGAGTTCGGCCACCCCCTGGCCATCCTTGGCGCTGATGGGCCACACCGTGAGGCCCAACTCGCCCGCCGCCTGGGTGAAGGCGGCCAGGTTTTCCCGGGCCTGGGGCAGGTCCATCTTGTTTGCCGCCACCATGGCCACCCGTCCGGCCAGGCGGGCGTCGTAGGCCAGCAGCTCCTCGCGTACGGTCCACAGGTCCATGGCCGGGTCTTCGGCGCCGAGGTCCACCACGTACAGAAACAGGCGGGTGCGTTCCACGTGCTTGAGAAAGGTGAGCCCCAGCCCGGCCCCTTTGTGCGCTCCGGCCACCAGGCCGGGCACGTCGGCGATGGTGAAGGGCCGCCGGTTCTCCAACTGTACCACTCCCAGGTTGGGAGTGAGGGTGGTGAAAGGATAATCGGCCACCTTGGGGTGGGCCGCGCTGGCCGCGGTGATCAGGCTGGATTTGCCGGCGTTGGGCAGGCCCACCAGGCCCACCTCGGCCAACAGCTTCAGCTCCAGGCGCAAGGTGAATTGCTCACCCTCGGTGCCGGGCTGGGCCATGCGTGGGGCCTGGTTGGTGGCGGTGGCGAAGTGGGCGTTGCCCTTGCCGCCGCGCCCGCCGTGGGCCACGATGATCTCCTGGCCGTCGCTGGTAAGGTCGGCCAGGCGCTCGCCGGTCTCGTGGTCGTAGATCTCGGTGCCCACGGGCACCAAGACCAGCTTGTCTTCGCCGGCCCGGCCGTTCTTGTCGCTGCCCTGGCCGTGGCCGCCGCGCTTGGCTCTGAAATGTCTCAGGTAGCTGTGGTCGGCGAGGGTGGTGACCCTGGTAGTGGCCTGGATGACCACGTTGCCGCCCCGGCCGCCGTTGCCGCCGTCGGGGCCGCCCCGGGGGCGGAAACGCTCACGCAGGAAGCTGACGCAGCCGTTGCCGCCGTCGCCCGCCGCCACCTCTATGATGGCCTCGTCTACGAAGCGCATGGTTCACACCCCGGGTCGGGGTCCTTCCAAAACCAAAGGCGGCCCGGGTGCCCCGAAATCGGCACCGCCCGTGGCCGCCCGGCAGAAGCCCCCTTTAGGAGGGATATACGCTGACCTGTTTGCGGTCGCGGCCCAGCCGCTCGAACTTCACCGTGCCGTCGATTACGGCGAAGATGGTGTAGTCCCGGCCCAAGCCTACGCCCTTGCCGGCGTGGATCTGGGTGCCCCGCTGGCGCACGATGATGCTGCCGGCGCGGACGTTAGAGCCCTCGCTGCACTTGACGCCCAGGCGTTTACCTGCGGTGTCGCGTCCGTTGCGGGAGCTACCGCCTGCTTTTTTATGAGCCATGCTGCCGACTCCTTATCCGTGCGGCCTAAGCCGGAATCTCTTCAATGCGCACCGCGGTGTAAGGCTGGCGGTGGCCTCTTTTGACCTTGTAGCCCTTGCGGCGCTTCTTTTTGAAGACGACCACTTTTTTGGCCTTGCCTTGGTCGATGATAGTGGCGATGACGCTGCTGCCCTCGACAAAAGGCTGCCCGATCCTGGGCTCGCCCTCGCCACCGATCATCAAGACCGGCTCGAGCTGCACTTTTTCACCGACTTCACCGGCCAATTTCTCCAACCGGAGAATCTGACCGGCTTCCACTTTATATTGTTTGCCGCCTGAGGCGATCACTGCGTACATGGTGGCTGCACCTCCAAAAATTTAGAAGGTGAAGTATAGCAAAAGTTTAAGCCCTGTCAAGGGATGCAGCGGCTTATCCGCTGCAAAACGAGCCCTTAGGTACACCCCGGCCGCCCGGCGCGCAACCCCCAAATCGGGGCTCCAGGTCTTAAAAAACGGGCCGCCGCCGGTGGCGGCGGCCCAAGCTATACCAAGGCGTTCTTTACTTGGGCGCCTTGAGGTACTTGTAGAAGTCGCTGTCCGTGGACAGTATCAACTCGCTTCTGCTGGAGTCGGCCTTGCCGTAAGCCTCCAAAGTCATGAACAATGCATAGAAATCCGGGTCGCGGCCATAGGCTTTTCCGTAGATACGGGTGGCCTCGGCGTCTCCCTGGCCCTTGATCTTCTCGGCCTTCTTGTAGGCTCCGGAGCGGATGCGGGCCATTTCTTTCTGCATCTGTCCGAGAATACGGCGCTTATCGCCCTCACCCTCGGAGCGGTACTGGCTGGCGATGCGCTTGCGCTCGCTGATCATACGCTCAAACACCTGGCGCTGCACGCTCTCCACGTAGTTGATGCGCTTGATCTCGATGTCCACCACCTGGATGCCGTACTGGGGGGTCAGCTTGGCCGCCTCGGCCAGCATGGCCCGGGTGATGATCTGACGCCCCCGCTTCACCGCGGTGTCGATGCGCGCCTGGTCGTCTTCGCTGCCCGCAACCGCGGTAGTGGAGGTGGGCATGTACTTTTCGTCGCGCTGGAGGATGGTGACCGGCTTCCAGTCGCTGGAGCGCACCAGTTCGACCAGCAGGTTGGAGCTGACCTGGTCGCGCACCACCGAGTCGATGATGTCGTCCAGACGGCTCAGGGCGCCGCGTTCGCTGGCCACGGTCTGCAAGAAGCGCAGGGGGTTGGTGATGCGCCAGCGGGCGGTGGTGTCCACCCAGATGTACTTCTTGTCCCGGGTGGGTATCTGGTTGGGGGAGCCGTCCCACTTGAGCAGGCGCTCCTCAAAGGTGTGCACTTCCTGGATCATGGGGATCTTGAAGTACAGGCCCGCCTGCTTGTAGGGGCCTCCCACCGGTTTGCCGAACTGGGTGACGATGGCCTGTTGTCCCTCGCTCACCGTGAAGAAGGCGCCCGAGGCCACCAGGGCTCCCAGCAGGATCAGCACCAGCAGGGGAAGGGTCTTCTTGCCCGAGCTCATCACTTCACCCCCTTGCTTTGGGCTTGCGTCGCTTTGGAGCCGAGGTTCAACAGGGGCAGCATGCCGCGCACGTTCTCATCCACCACATAGATTTTTTCGGCGTTTTTGATCATGCGCTGCATGGCCTCCAAATAAAGCCGGCGGCGGGTGACGTCCTTGGCGGTCAGGTAGCTGGCCAACACGTCCTCGAAGCGCTTGGCCTCGCCCTGGGCCCGGTTGACTTTTTCGGTGGCATAGCCCTCAGCTTCGGTGACCACCCTGGAGGCCTCGCCCAAGGCCTTGGGCACCTCGCGGTTGTAGGCTTCCTGGGCCTCGTTGATCATGCGCTCCTTTTGCTGGCGCGCCTCGTTGACCTCGTTGAAGGCGGGCTGCACCGGCGGGGGCGGGTTCACGTCCTGCAGCTTGACCGTGACGATCTGCACGCCGGTCTTGTAGCTGTCCAGGAGGAGTTGCAGCTCTTTTTGGGCCTTGGCCGCGATCTCCACGCGTTGCAGGGTGAGCACCTGGTCGCTGAGGCGGTTGCCCACGATCTGGCGCATCACCGATTCGGAAAGGTCGCGGATGGCGGCCACGGGGTCGCGCACCGCGAACAGCCAAAGCTGGGGATCGCGGATCTTGTACTGCACGATCCATTTGACCTCGATGACGTTGAGGTCGCCGGTGAGCATCAGCGATTCATCGGAAAAGCCCTTTTCGCTGAAGCGGCTCCGGATGCCCGGGCTGATGCCCCGGAAGCCGAACTCCTCCTTGAACACGCGGCCGGTTTTCACCTTGATGGCCTTTTCAATGCCCAGGGGAAGCTTGAAGTGCAGGCCCGGCCCGGATTCGCGGACGAAACGGCCGAAGCGCAGGATGATGCCGTTTTCCTCCGGCCCCACCGTGTAGTAAGCGGTGGAGCCCAGGACGATGGCGGCCACTATGAGCACCACCACCCAAAGGCCCTTGGCCTTTTTAAAACTGGGCATCTTGTTTTTAAAGTCGCTGATGACCTTATTCAGGTCAGGCTCCCGGCCGGTCCCCCGGGGTGGGGGGGTCCAGTCCATGGGCATAATTGCACCTCGCAGGGGTGAGCTAAGTAAACGATTCTTGTTGCTGAAAGCATATCAGTCCGATGCGCGGGGGGCAAGGTTAAGCGGCGCGGGGGAGTGCCATTGGCGCAATAGGCCTGCTGTTGGTGAATGTTATTCAGGCGATGGAGCCTTGCCGGGAGGGGCGTAGCGCAGCAATAAAATCAGGCCCGGAATGGCCGCCAGGGTGCAAAAGATGAAAAAGTAGGGCCAGCCCATGGTCTGGGCCATCCAGCCGGTGGGCGCGCTGGCCAGGACCCGGGGCACCCCGATGAGGCTGGAGAGCAGGGCGTATTGGGTGGCGGTGAAGCGCCGGTCGGTGAGGCTGGCCATGAAGGCCAAAAAGGCGGCGGTGCCCATGCCCGAGGTCAGGTTCTCGAAGGCGATGACCGCGGCCAGGCCCACCAGATGGTGCCCCAGGTAGGCCAGCGCCGCGAAGCCCGCAGTGCTCATGGCCTGGAATATGCCGAAAATCCACAAACAACGGCGGATGCCCAGGCGCAGGATGACGATGCCCCCCAGCAGGCCGCCGCCTATGGTGGCCCAGAAGCCGAAGAGCTTGACCACCGCCCCGATCTCGGTCTTGGTGAATCCCAGGTCCAGGTAAAAGGGCGTGGTCATGGTGGAGGCCATGGAGTCGCCGATCTTGTACAGCAGCACAAAGGCCAACAGGCCCAGGGCCCCGGAGCGCTGGAAGTACTCCACAAAGGGCTCCACCACCGCCTCCTTGAGGCTGCGCGGCGCGCCGGTGGGGTGGGGCGGTTCGTGGCAGAACAGGGTGGTGAACACCCCCACCAGCATGGTCCCGGCCATGATCAGGTAGACCATGGCAAAGCTGATGTGATCGGCCAGGATCATGCCCCCGCCGCTGGCCAGGAGCATGCCCACCCGGTAGCCGTTGACGTAGAGCGAGGAGCCCAGGCCCAGCTCCTCGTCGCTCAGGTCCTCCCGGCGGTAGGCGTCCACCAGGGTGTCCTGGCTGGCGCTGAAAAAGGTGACCAACAGGGCCACCAGGGCCACCATGGTCGGCTGCTGGGCGGGCTGGGTGAGGCCCAGGCCCACGATGGCCGCCATGAGGCAGAGCTGGACCACCAGAAGCCAGCCCCGACGCCGTCCCAGGAAGGGGAGGGTGTAGCGGTCCAGCAAGGGGGCCCAGAGAAACTTGAGGGTGTAGGGCAAGCCCACCAGGGCCATGAGGCCGATGGTGGCCAGGTCCACCCCCTCCTCGCGCATCCAGGCCTGCAACAGGCTGATGGTGAGCAAAAGGGGAAGCCCGCAGGCAAAGCCCATGAGCAACGACACCAGCATGCGGGTGTTGAATATCTGGCGGACCAGGCTGGTCACAGGGCTTCACTTCCGGCCCGGGGTGGCCGGCGTGGATTAAATAATAAGGATGTGGGGGCGAACGGTGCGGTGGCGCGCGGGGGAGTCATCACTCTGCGCCGACGATCTCCACGCTGACTATTTCCAGGATGCGCACCCCGCCGGGAGTTATCACCTTGACCTCGTCGCCCTCTTCCTTGCCCAGCAGGGCCTGGCCGATGGGGGAGGTCATGGAAATGCGCCCGCAGTTGGCGTCGCTCTCGGCGGAGCCGACGATCTGATAGGAGAGCTCCTCGTCGCCGTCCACGTCGTAGACCGTGGCCCGGCAGCCGAAGACCACCCGGCCGTTGGGCTCGGGCAGGGGGTCCACCACCTCGGCGGTGGCCAGGAGGTTGTCCAATTCGGAAATCTTGGACATAATGATGGCGTTGCGCTCCTTGGCCGCATGGTACTCGGCGTTTTCGCTCAAGTCGCCATGAGCCCGCGCCTCTTCAATGGCCCGGACGTTGGCGGGAAGTTCGACCCTGCGCAAATGCACTATCTGGTCCAGCAGGCTCTGATGGCCTTGGCGGGTAATGAGCAAACGCGACACCTAGTCTCCTTGGTCCAGCACCGGCCTGCGGCGCAATAGGGTAAACCTTCGGCGCGGACCGCGGGGCCCGCGCCGTTCGCTAGAGTATAACACCAAGGGACACCGCGCTCAACGCCCCCATTAATTGAGCTTGTGCACCTTGTTAACCCCCAGGGGCGGTGTTATACTACAAAACCCGTTCAAGGGACCGGGCTGACCGGGGAACCCCCTGAAAGCCCTTGAGCATTTTGCCCCGGCTGAGGCTTGACAGCCGGGGCGGTTTGCTATAGTCAACATCAGGCCCAAGGTGTGAGGCCATGAAGGTCGCGCTTACCGACATCCCCGCGGAAGGAAAGGATCTTTTCTTCAGCGACGCGGCGGCCGAACCCCAGGACTTGGGCCCCCAGGTCGAGGCGGTGGTGACCGCGCCCAGCGCGCAGCTCAGGCTGGAGCGCGTGGGGGAGTTGGTCACGGCCAAGGGCACCTACGCGGCGGATCTGGTCTTGGCCTGCAGCCGCTGCCTGGGTCCCGTCCCTCTTAGCCTGGCGGGCGAGTTGGACTGGGCCTTTCGCCCCCTGGGCCAGGAAGACCGCGAAGAGGTCCAACTGGCCGAGGACGAGCTTGAGGTGTCCTTTTACGAGGACGGCCAGGTGGACCTGGGCCAAGCCCTGCGCGATGAGCTGGGCCTGGCCCTGCCAATGGCCCCCTTGTGCCGCGAAGACTGCACTGGTCTATGCCCGGTGTGCGGCAAGCCGGTAAAGCCGGGTGAACCCTGCTGCCGGCGCAATGAAGTCGATCCACGCTGGGCCAAGCTGGCCCAGCTCAAGAAATAGCCCCGGCAACCCCGCGGCCCACCGGGCCGCTCTTGCGGAGAGTTAACAAAGATGGCCGTTCCCAAAAGACGTCATTCCACCACCCGGCGCAACAAACGCCGCTCCCACGACAGCATCACCCTGCCCAACCCGGTGGCCTGCCCGCAGTGCGGCGAGGCCAAGATGTCTCACCGGGTGTGCCCTTCTTGCGGCACCTACAAAGGCCGCCAGGTCGCCAAGACCGAGGAGTAGGCGCGAGTCCATGCGCATTGCCCTGGACGGCATGGGAGGCGACAACGCCCCCGAGGCGGTGGTCAAAGGCGCCCTGCAGGCCCTGACCGAAACGCCGCCCGACGTGGAGATAATCCTGGTGGGCCAGCCCGAGGCCCTGGAGCCCCTGTTGGAGAAGGAGAATGCCTCCTCTCCGCGCCTGTCGCTCCACCCGGCCGCCCAGGTCGTGGCCATGGACGAGTCTCCCAGCGTGGCCCTCAGGCGCATGCCCGGCTCCAGCATCCGGGTTTGCTACGACCTGCACAAATCCGGCGAGGCCGACGCAGTGGTCAGCGCGGGCAACTCCGGGGCCACCATGGCCCTGGGCGCGGTGGTCATGGGCCGTCTGGCCGAAGTGGACCGCCCGGCCCTGGCCTCGGCCTTCCCGGCCCTGCGCGGGCCCACCCTGCTCATCGACGTGGGCGCCAACGTGGACTGCAGCCCCTTGATGCTCATGCAGTTCGGCTACATGGGCTCGGTTTACGCCGAGCGGGTGATGGGGCTCACCAACCCCAAGGTGGGGCTGTTGTCCATCGGCGAGGAGCCGGGCAAGGGCAACACCGCGGTGAAGCAGGCGGCCGAGCACCTGAAAAGCAGCGGACTCAACTTCATAGGCAACGTGGAAGGCCGCGACATGTTCAAGGGCGAGACCCAGGTCATCGTCTGCGACGGCTTCGTGGGCAACGTGTGCATCAAGCTGGTGGAAGGGTTCGCCGACACCTTCGAGTTTTTTTTCCGGGAATACATGGCCCATAGCCTAAAGGCGCGTCTGGGCGGGCTTTTGCTCAGGGAGCAATTCCGCGACGTGGCCAGCCGGCTGGATTATTCCAACTACGGAGGCGCGCCCTTGCTGGGCATTAACGGGGTCGGCCTGATCGCCCACGGCGCCTCCTCGCCCAAGGCAATCGCCACGGCGGTGAGGATGGCGGCCAACACGGTGCGCGCCGAGGTCACCCGCCATTTGGCCGAAGGCCTGGAACAGTACCGCGGACGGCTTCTGGGCGACATCGCCCACTCCTAAAATCTGGCACCTCCACCGCCGAGCCGCAGAACCAGGGGAGAAAGATAGATAGATGGACTATTTCTTCACCGAAGAGCAGGAAATGATCCGCGACCTTTGCCGGCAGATCGCCGAAGAGCGCATCAAGCCGGTCCGGGCCGAGTTGGATGAAAAAGAAGAGTTCCCCCGCGAGATCATGAAAGCCCTGGCCCAGGCCGACCTGTTCCAGATCATCATCCCCGAAGAGTACGGCGGATTGGGCGGCGGCTGCCTGGAAAACTGCATCGCGGTGGAAGAGCTTTCCCGCGCTTGCTGCGGCGTGTCCACCAGCTACGCCGCCTCCTTCCTGGGCGCCTACCCCATGCTGCTTTTCGGCAACGAGGCCCAGAAGGAAAAGTACCTGCCCCTGATCGGCAGCGGCGAGAAGCTTTGCGCCTTCGCCCTTACTGAGTCCTCCTCTGGCTCGGACGCGGGCAGCATCCAGACCGAGGCCAAGAAGGACGGCGACTCCTACGTGCTCAACGGCTCCAAGCAGTGGATCACCAACGGCGGCGAGGCCGGGGTGTACACGGTGATCGCCATCACCGACCGCAGCAAGGGCGCCCGCGGGGCCACGGCCTTTATCGTGGAGGCCGACGACCCGGGCTTCAGCATCGGCAAAAAAGAAATCAAGATGGGCATCAGGGCCAGCGCCACGGCCGAGCTTATCTTCAAGGACTGCCGCATCCCGGCTGAGCGCGTCCTGGGCAAGGAAGGCCTGGGCTTCGTGGTGGCCATGCGCACCTTTGACAAGTCCCGCCCCGGCGTGGGCGCCCAGGCGGTGGGCGTGGCCCAGGGAGCCCTGGACGAGGCAGCGGCCTTCGCCCGGGTGCGCAAGCAGTTCGGCAAGCCCATCATCACCTTCCAGGCGGTGGCCCACATGCTGGCCGACATGGCCGTGGACATCGAGGCGGGACGCGCCCTGGTGTACGCCACCGCCCGCTACATCGACTCCGGGGCCAAGGACTTCTCCAAGGTCAGCGCCATAGCCAAGGTGTTCCCCACCGACATGGCCATGCGGGTAACCACCAACGCGGTGCAGGTGTTGGGCGGCCACGGCTACATGCGCGAGTACCCCGTCGAGAAGATGATGCGCGACGCCAAGATTCTCCAGATCTACGAAGGCACCAACCAGATTCAACGCAATGTCATCGGGCAGGAGTTGAATAAGGAGTATGGGCGCAAAAAGTAGAGCACCCTGGAGCGCACTCAAATGAAAATCGCAGTCTGTATTAAACAGGTTCCCGATACGGCGAACGTGAAGCTGGACCCTGAGACCCACACCCTCAAGCGCGAGGGCGTGGAGAGCATAGTCAATCCTTTCGACCTGTTCGCCCTGGAGGCGGCGCTTCGCATCAAGGAAGCCGCCGGGGGCGAGATCGTGGCCATCACCATGGGCCCCCCCCAGGCCGAGACGGTGATCAAGGACGCCATCGGCTTCGGCGTGGACGAGGGCCTGCTACTCAGCGACCGGGCCTTTGCCGGGGCCGACACCTGGGCCACCACCGCCGCCCTGGCCAAGGCCATCATGGGCCTGGGCGACGTGGACCTGGTGATCTGCGGCAAGCAGGCGGTTGACGGCGACACGGCCCAGGTGGGGCCGGGCATTGCCCAGCGCCTGGGCCTGCCTCACGTGGCCTTTGTGAAGGGCTTCCGCGAGATCGACAACAAGCGCCTGGTGGTCGAGCGCCAGATGGACGACGGCTACGACGTGGTGGAACTCCCCCTGCCCGCGCTCATCACCGTGGTGCGCGAGGTGGGCGAGCCTCGGCCGCCGTCGCTCAAGGGCAAGATGAGAGCCAAGAAATACACCGTGCCCATGCAGGGCGCGGCCGACCTGGGCCTGGACGCCAGCCAGGTGGGCCTGGCCGGCAGCTTCACCCAGGTGGTGAAGGTTTTCGCCCCCAGCCACAGCGGTGAGCGCCGCAGGCTGGAGGGCAGCGAAGATGAGATGGGCGCTCAGGTCATAGACGCCTTGGTCGACAACCAGGTAATCATGTTGGGGAGCTAGGGCCATGGGCGTGATCATCGACAAGGAACTTTGCATCGGCTGTGAACAGTGCCTGGACGCCTGCCCCTTTGACGCCCTGGAGATGAAGGGCGAGATTCCCGAGGTGGGCGACACCTGCACCCTGTGCGGCTCCTGCGCCGACGTCTGCCCCGAAGGGGCCATCACGGTTCCCGAGGTGGAGCGGGCCGAGGACGACCGGGCCGCCCAGGCCAAGGGCGTGTGGGTCTATGCCGAGGTGCGCGGCGGCCAGATGCCCGAGGTGGTGGCCGAGCTTTTGGGCCAGGGCCGGCGCCTGGCCGAGCAGTTGGGCGTGGAACTGGGGGCGGTGGTCCTGGGCCACGGTCTGGGCGGCGTGGCCGGTGAGCTCTTCGCCCTGGGCGCGGAGGTGGTCTACGCGGCCGACGACCCCCGCCTGGCCGAGTTCAACGACGACATCTACTGCAAGGTGCTGACCCGGCTCATCGCCGAGTACAAGCCCGAGGTGCTCCTGGCCGGAGCCACCTCGGTGGGACGCTCCATGATTCCCCGGGTGGCCACCGCGGCTGCCACCGGCCTCACCGCCGACTGCACCGGCCTGGCCATCGACCCGGAAAAGCGGCTCCTGCTGCAGACCCGGCCCGCCTTTGGCGGCAACATCATGGCCACTATCGTGTGCCCCACCGCTCGGCCTCAGATGGCCACGGTGCGGCCCCGGGTGATGAAACGCGGCGAGCGCCGCGATGGCTTCGAGGGCCGCCTGATCACCGTGAGCCTGGATGCCGGGGACCGGGCCGCCACCCAGGTGCTGGAAGTGGTCCAGTCGCTGGAGGAGAACGTCAACCTCACCGGGGCCGAAGTGGTGGTCACCGGCGGGCGCGGCGTGGGCGGCCCCGAGGGCTTCAAGGTGGTGGCCCAGTTGGCCGATGCCCTGGGCGGCGTGGTGGGAGCCACCCGCGGGGCGGTGGATTCCGAGTGGATCGGCCACGCCCACCAGGTGGGCCAGACCGGCCGCACCGTGGCCCCCAAGCTCTATATTGCCCTGGGGGTGAGCGGAGCGGTGCAGCATCTGGTGGGCATGCAGGGTTCGGACACCATCGTGGCGGTGAACAACGACCCCAACGCACCCATTTTCGATGTGGCTCATTATGGTATAGTAGGGGACTTATTCAAGGTGGCCCCAGCCATGCTGTCCCACCTGAAACAGTTGCGCGGCCAGGGTTAGGCCCCGGTTTGTCCAAAAACAGCTAGGAAGGGCCCCGGCCCTCGAAAGGTGTTAGGTTGGCGGAGCAAAGCAAGGTTCATCTGATTACCGGCGGTTCGCGCGGCATCGGGCGCTCCATCGCCTTGGCCCTGGCGGCCAAAGGCGACGTGGTCTACTTCAACCACTTCGACCCCGACGACTCGGCGGCCGAGGAGACCATCGGCCTGCTCCAGCAGGCGGGGGTTGAGGCCTTTGGCCAAAAGTTCGATATTTGCGACCAGGAGGCGGTCAATGCCTGGGTGGGCCAGGCCTATGAGGCCCAGGGCCGCCTGGACAACCTGATCAACAACGCCGGCATCACCATGGACGGCCTTTTGGTGCGCATGAGCGCCGAGCAGTTCATCAAGGTGATCCAGGTGAACCTGATAGGCGCCTTCTACTGCCTGCAGGCGGCGGCCAAGCTGATGATGAAGCAGCGCTTCGGCTCCATCGTGAGCCTGGCCAGCATCGCGGGCCAAACCGGCAACCCCGGTCAGGCCAACTACTCCGCCTCCAAGGGCGGTCTTATCGCCCTGACCAAGACCGCGGCCAAGGAACTGGCCCCCCGTGGGGTGCGGGTCAACGCCGTGGCTCCGGGCTTCATCGACACCGAGATGACCAGGACCATCCCCGAGAAAATCGCCGAGGCGATGAAAAGCATGATTCCCATGCGCCGGGCCGGCCAGCCCGAGGACGTGGCCGACGTGGTGGCGTTCCTGTGCTCCGACCAGGCCCGCTACCTCACCGGGCAAGTGCTGTCCATCAACGGCGGGCTGTATATGTAAGGGCCGCCTCTGGGCGGATTTTATAAAAGACAATGCCGCTTGCGCTAAGCAGAGCGAATATGTCAAGGCGGACCTTTGGGTCCGGGTAAATTTGGGAGATTAATTTCCATGGACGACATCAAGGCAAAAGTTAAAGAGATCATCTGCGAACAGCTTTCCGTGGCCCCCGAGGACGTAGTACCCGAGGCTTCTTTCGTCGATGACCTGGGCGCCGATTCCCTGGACCTGGTGGAAATGATCATGGCCATGGAAGAGGCCTTCGACGTGTCCATCGCCGACGAGGACGCCGAGAAGATCAAGACCGTTCAGGACGCCTGGAACTACATCGAGCAGCTTAAGCAATAGCGCCCGGCGGCGGAGTCTCGGCCGCGTCCGGCCTTGCCGGTCCTGGCGCGGTTGAATGGTTTGCCTCGGGGCGTAAGGAGTGGCCGTGCAGCGTAGGGTGGTGGTAACTGGCATGGGGCTGGTGACCCCTTTGGGCACCGGCGTGGAAAAGAGTTGGGAGGGGCTCAAGGCCGGCAAAAGCGGCATTGGTCCCATCACCAAGTTTGACGCGTCTTCTTTCAAGACCCAGATAGCCGGCGAGGTCCCTGACTTCGACCCGGAAGAGTGGGTACCCAAAAAGAAGATCCGCAGACTTGATCCCTTCATCCATTTCGCCATCGGCGCCGCGCAGATGGCCTGGACCATGTCCGGGCTGCCCGAGCCACTGGACGAGGAAACCTCTCCCCGGGCCGGTTGCATCCTGGGGGTGGGGCTGGGAGGCCTCATCACCCTGGAAGAAACCATTCGCATGACCGAGCACCAGGGCTTCAACCGGGTGAGCCCCTTCTTTATCCCCAAGCTCATCGGCAACATGGCCCCGGGCGAAGTCTCCATGATCCACAACCTCAAGGGCCCCAACACCTGCGTGTGCACCGCCTGCGCCGCCGGGACCCACGCGGTTGGCGAGGCCATGAAGAACATCCAGCGCGGCGTGGCCGAGATCATGGTCTGCGGCGGGGCGGAGGTGGTGTGCACCGCCACCACCCTGGCCGGCTTCGGGGCCGCCCGGGCGCTCAGCACCCGCAACGACGAGCCCACCAGGGCCAGCCGTCCCTTCGACGCCCAGCGCGACGGCTTCATCATGTCCGAGGGCTCGGGCGTGCTGGTCTTGGAAGAGCTGGAATTCGCCAAGGCCCGCGGGGCCAACATCCTGGCCGAGCTGGTGGGCTACGGCCTCAGCGCCGACGCCTACCACATGACCGCCCCCGACCCCAGCGCCATGGGCTTCGTGCGCTGCATGAAGATGGCCCTGGACGACGCCGGCGTGAACCCCGAGGACGTGGACTACATCAACGCCCACGGCACCTCCACCGACCTGAACGACGCCACCGAGACCAAGGCCATCAAGATTCTCTTCGGCGACTACGCCTACAAGGTGGCCATCAGCAGCACCAAGAGCATGCTGGGGCACATGCTGGGAGCCACCGGCGGGGTGGAGGCGGTCATCAGCGTCCTGGCCCTGCGCGACCAGATAATGCCGCCCACCATCAACTACGAGAATCCCGATCCCGAGTGCGACCTGGACTATGTGCCCAACCAGGCCAGGGAAGGGAAAGTAAACACCGTACTGAGCAACTCCTTCGGCTTCGGCGGCACCAACGCCAGCGTGCTGTTCAAAACCTACCAGCCCTAGGTTGTGGTGGGGGGACGGCGGTGGCGGCCGGGGCCGAAGCGCTTCGCCCCTTGGAGGCCGCTTTAGTTGAAAGCCCGACCTAGCAAAGACGCCTATTACCTGGAGATCGCCCGCGAGGTGAGCCGCCGGGGCACCTGCCTGCGGCGTAAATACGGCGCGGTGATCGTCAAGGACGACCAGATCGTTTCCACCGGTTATGCCGGCGCCCCCCGTGGCGTGGCCAACTGTGTGGACCTGGGCCGTTGCCTGCGCCAGGAATTGAACATCCCCTCGGGGCAGCGCTACGAGCTGTGCCGTTCGGTGCACGCCGAGATGAACGCGGTGATCCACGCCTCGCGCTCCCAGACCCTGGGAGCCACGCTGTACCTGGCCGGGGTGGAGGTGGCCGACGGGCTGCCCACCAAACATCCCGAGCCCTGCCTGCTGTGCCGCCGGGTTATAATCAACGCGGGAATCGAGAAGGTGGTGGTGCATCCCAGGGATGCCGAGATCACCACCCTGGACCCCCAGGACTGGATCGAAGAGGAAAATCAAGCCGCCCGCATGGGCTTGGTGGCGCCCATCGCCCTGGAGGGTGAATACGGTGTACCGGGCCGGAAACAGGGAGGAAACTCATGAGGTGCCCGTTCTGCGGCAAGCTGGACAACAAAGTGGTGGATTCCAGGGTAAGCAAGGACGCCTCGGTTATCCGCCGCCGCCGCCAGTGCCTGGACTGCGACCAACGCTTCACCACCTACGAGCGGGTGGAGGAGATGGAAACTTACGTGGTCAAGAAGGACGGAAGCCGCGAGGTGTTCGACCGGGCCAAGCTCAAGGCCGGGGTGCTCAAGGCCCTGCACAAGCGTCCGGTGTCCATCGAAAAGGTGGACATGTTCCTGGACAACCTGGAAACCAGCTTTCAGGAGCGCAACCTTCGCGAGATTCCGGTGCGTGAGCTGGGCGAGGCGGTGATGAACCTACTCAAGGAGCTGGACGACGTGGCCTACGTGCGCTTCGCCAGCGTGTACCGCGAATTCCGCGACGTGGACGAGCTGATGCGCGAGGTCAAGAAGCTGGTGGCCCAGCGCGAGGAAAACTAGCCCTCGTGGGCTTTTCGCACTAGCCGGGCGTTCTCATGTCTATCAGTCCCGAAGAACCCCAAGACTCTCATTTCATGCGCCGCGCCCTGGCCCTGACCCGCCGGGGTCTGGGCCATAGCTCGCCCAACCCGGCGGTGGGCGCGGTGGTGGTGCGCGATGGCCAAGTGGTGGGCCAAGGCTGGCACGCCAAGGCCGGAGAGCCCCACGCCGAGGTGCACGCCCTGCGTGCCGCCGGAGAGCTGGCCAGGGGCGCCGCCATCTACGTGACCCTGGAGCCCTGCCACCACGCCGGGCGCACCCCGCCCTGCACCCAAGGAATCCTGGCCGCGGGCATCAAGCGGGTGGTCTACGGGGCCTCGGACCCCAACCCACGGGTGGCCGGCGGAGGGGGGCGCTTTTTGGCCGGGCAGGGCCTGGCCGTGACCCCCGGCGTGCTGGCCTCGGCCTGTGAGTGGGAGCACCGCTTTTTCATCACCCACATCACCACCGGGCGGCCCCACGTGATTCTCAAGACTGCGGCCACCATGGACGGCAAGACCGCCAGCACCACCGGCCATAGCCGCTGGGTCACCGGCGGTGCCAGCCGCCGCTTCGTGCACCGGGTGCGGGGCTGGGTGGACGCCATCATGGTGGGCGCGGGCACCGCACTCACCGATGATCCCCAGCTGACCTGCCGCCTGGCGGGCAAATCCAACCCCCTCAGGGTAGTGGTGGACAGCAAGCTGCGCCTGCCCGCCACGGCCCAGGTGCTGGACCCGGCCCAGGGGCCGGGCTGCCTGGTGGCCTGCCTGCACGATGCGCCCGAGGACCAGGCCCGGCGACTCGGCGAGGCCGGAGCCCAGGTGCTGCGCCTGCCCACCGCCGATCAGGGCAGGGTGGACCTGGCCGCGCTCATGGGCGAGTTGGGCGCGCGGGGGGTCACCAGCCTGTTGGCCGAAGGCGGGGCGGGCCTGGCCTGGTCCCTGCTGAAGGGCGGCCTGGTGAACGAGGTGATGTATTTCTTGGCGCCCAAGCTGGTGGGCGGGGCCACGGCCCCCGGCATGGTGGGCGGCCCCGGCCTGGAACGCATGGACCAAGCCTGGCAACTCTGCCGCCCTATGGTGCGGCGTTTCGGCGATGATGTTATGCTGTGGGCAAAGACCTTAGGTTAGGCATAAGCAAACCAAAAATTAATTATCAAGGAGCGTGAAATGGGTAATCCCTTCCGTTGGGTTGAGTTGACCACCAACGATCTGGACGAGGCCAAAAAGTTTTACAGCGAGATATTCAATTGGAAGATGGAAGCCTTTGAGGACTCGTCCGTACCCTATTATTTCGTCAAGACCGGCGGCGACGCCGAGGGCGGCATGATGGGCAAGCCCAGCTCCCGCACCCCCACCGCCTGGACTCCTTACGTGGAGGTGAAGGACCTTTCTTCAACCTGCGACAAGGTGGAACGCCTGGGCGGCCGCATTCTCAAGCATAAAACCTCGGTGCCGGGCATGGGCTGGTTCGCGGTGATCCATGATCCCCAGGGCGCGGTGATCGGCCTCTGGCAGCCCCGCCGGGACTAAGCGGCGTTTTAGACGGCAAGGGAGTAAAGGGTTATGTTCACCGGACTGGTGGAAGGATTGGGCAGGGTGGGGCGCATCACCCCCCAGGGCCCGGACAGCGTGTTGAGCATTTCCGCGCCCTGGCCCTCAGGTCAGACGGTGCTGGGCGAGTCCATCGCGGTGAACGGGGCCTGCCTCACGGTGACGCGCATCAGCGGCGACGGCTTCACGGTGGACGTGTCGGCTGAGAGCCTGGGGCGCACCACCCTGGGCCGCCTGCGGCCCGGCGACCTGGTTAACCTGGAGCGGGCCATGCAACTGGGCGACCGCCTGGGCGGGCACCTGGTCACCGGCCACATCGACTGCGTGGGCGTTTTGCGCAAGCTGGAGCAGGTGGGCGGCTCCACCCGCATCGAGGTTGGCCTGCCCCCCGAGCAGCTTCGCTACGTGGTGGAAAAGGGCTCGGTGGCCCTGAACGGCATCAGCCTTACGGTGAACTGGGTGGGGGCCGAGAGCTTCGGGCTCAACATCATTCCCCACACCATGGACGCCACCACCCTTCATCTTGCCAAGCAAGGCGATTCTGTTAATATTGAGACCGATCTCATCGGCAAGTATGTGGCACGGCTGCTTAATCGCGATGAGGATGGTCCCGGACCCTCCAAGGGGCTGAGCGCGGCGGACATGAAGCGCATGGGCTGGTAGCCGGGAGCTTGGGCACCGGAGAAAGCGCGCGATGCAGGGGTCGGAATTAATCGGCTATTACCCCGGGGCGATCGGTGAGGTCACCCGGCTGCACGCCAACTACTATGCGCGGCACTGGGGCTTCGACCTTTCCTTCGAAGCTCAGGTGGGCCGCGAGTTGGCCGAATTTTTAGAGCGGGCCGATCCGGCCCGCGATTTGTTCCTGGCCGCCCGGAGCGCCGATGGCTTTGGCGGCTGCGTGGCCCTGGACAGCGGCTTCGACGAAGGAGCCCGCCTTCGCTGGTTCATCGTGGAGCCGACCTGGCACGGCCGGGGTTTGGGGCGTAAGCTACTTAGCCGATGCCTGGATTTTGCCCGCCAGGCAGGGCACCGCAAGGTCTTTTTGTGGACCTTCGCCGGGCTGGACGCGGCGCGGCGCCTGTACGAGGCCGAAGGATTCACCTTGGCGGAAGAGCACCGGGTGGATCAATGGGGCAACCAGATAATCGAGCAAAAGTTCGAATTACACCTATAGGGCCTAGCCTGCGCCGCCGCCGGAGCCTGGCCCGATTTAGACCAGGCGGCGGCCGGAGAGAAAACATCATGCCCGTGGCCAGCATAGCCGAGGCCATTGAGGATATCCGCAACGGTAAGATGGTCATCCTGGTGGATGACGAGGACCGTGAGAACGAAGGCGACCTGACCATGGCCGCCGAGATGGTGACCCCCGAGGCCATCAACTTCATGGCCACCCACGGCCGTGGTCTCATCTGCCTCAGCCTTATCCCGGACCAGGTGGACCGCCTGGGCCTTACCCCCATGGTGCGCGACAACAAGTCTCCCTTTGAGACCGCCTTTACCGTGTCCATCGAGGCCACCAAGGGCGTGACCACCGGCATCAGCGCCCACGACCGCGCCCACACCATTCGCACGGCGGTGGACCCCGAGTCCGGCCCCGGCGATCTGGTGAGCCCCGGTCACGTCTTTCCCCTTCGGGCACGGCGGGGCGGCGTGCTGGTGCGCACCGGCCAGACCGAGGGCTCGGTGGACCTGGCCCGCCTGGCCGGGCTAACCCCGGCCGGGGTGATTTGCGAGATCATGAAGAATGACGGCACCATGGCCCGCATGCCCGACCTGGAGATTTTCGCGGCAGAGCACGGACTCAAGATCGTCACCGTGGCCGACCTGGTCTCCTACCGCATGCGCAACGAGTCTTTCGTGCACCGTCAGGCCGAGGTGCGCCTGCCCACCAACTTCGGCGAATTCACCGCCGTGGGCTACACCAACGACGTGGACGCCCTGGAGCACGTGGCCCTGGTCAAGGGCGAGATCGACTCGGAAAAGCCGGTGCTGGTGCGGGTGCACTCCCAGTGCCTCACCGGCGACGTGTTCCATTCCCGCCGCTGCGACTGCGGCGACCAGTTGGCCGAGGCGCTCAAGAAGATCGACGCCGAAGGCTCTGGCGTGCTGCTCTACATGAGCCAGGAGGGCCGGGGCATCGGCCTGGTCAACAAGCTCAAGGCCTACGAGCTGCAAGACCACGGAGCCGACACCGTGGAGGCCAACGAACGTTTGGGCTTCGCGGCGGACCTGCGCGACTACGGCATCGGAGCTCAGATACTGGCCGACCTGGGGGTCCGCCAGATGCGTCTTATGACCAACAACCCCAAGAAAATGGTGGGCCTGGAGGGCTACGGCCTTTCGGTGGTGGAGCGGGTTCCCCTGGAGATTCCGCCCTGCGCCGACAACGAAGCCTACCTGCGCACCAAGTGCACCAAAATGGGGCATCTGCTTAGCCAGGCCGCCAAAGCGGCCGATAGGGGGTGACATGGCCAAGGTAATCGAGGGAACTCTTAACGCCAAGGGGATGCGGGTGGCCCTGGTGGCCGGCCGCTTCAACGACTTCATCACCTCCAAACTGGTGGAGGGGGCTCTGGATACGCTAAAGCGCCACGGCGCGGCGGACCAGAACCTGACTGTGGTGTGGGTGCCCGGCGCCTTCGAGATTCCCCTGGTGGCCCGCAAGCTGGCCGCCGGCGGCAAGTACGACGCGGTGATCACCCTGGGCGCGGTGATCCGAGGCGCCACGGCCCACTTCGACTACGTGGCCGCCGAGGTTTCCAAGGGCGTGGCTCAGGCCGGTCTGGATACCGGGGTGCCGGTAATCTTCGGGGTGCTCACCACCGACAGCATCGAGCAAGCCATTGAGAGAGCCGGCACCAAGGCCGGCAACAAGGGTGCCGACGCCGCTATGGCCGCCATGGAAATGGTCGACCTGTTCAAGAACCTCTAGGGTTCGCGAAAGTGGGCGAACGCCGTAAAAGCCGAGAGCTGGCCCTCAAGGTGCTCTATCAAATGGAGCACGGCGACGCCACCGCACAGGAGGCCCTGGACAGCTTCGCGGACAACTTTGCCGCACCCAAGCGCTTGTGGGTCTATGCCCAGGAGCTGGTCAACGGCATAGCGGGCCGCTCCCAGGAGATAGACCAGGCCCTGGCCGAGGTAAGCCGCCGCTGGCGGGTGGAGCGCATGTCCCAGGTGGACCGCAACATCCTGCGCCTGGCCTGCTACGAGATGCGCTTCAGTGACGGCTCGGTGCCGCCCAAGGTGGCCATAAACGAAGCGGTGGAACTGGCCAAGCGTTATGGGGCAGAGGACTCGCCGGGATTCATCAACGCTGTTCTGGACTCCCTGCTTGCCACAACCAACTAGGCGCTAGGCGATGCCGCCCTCCAGCACCTTCAACAACCTGCCCTCCGATAAACAGGAGCGCATTCTGGACGAGGCCCTGAGCGAGTTTGCGGCCAAGGGCTACGCCCGGGCCTCGCTCAACCGCCTGGTCAGCCGCCTGGGCATCGCCAAGGGCAGCATCTTCAAATATTTTCGCGACAAGCCCGGCCTGTTCTCCCAGGTGTTCGACTTCGCGGTGGAGCGGGTAAAGCGCCACCTGCGCCGGGTGCGCGAAGACACCCGGGGCCAGGACGTGTTCACCCGCCTGGAAATGAGCCTGCTGGCGGGCCAGGAGATGATCGCGGCCAACCCTCGCCTGTTCCAGTTCTATCTCAAGGTGATGTTCGAGGGCGACGTGCCCTTCCGGGGGCGCCTGCTGGCCTCCATCCGCCTGTTCAGCCATGACTACATCATGGACCTGCTTACCGACGGGATAGCCGACGGCCAGCTTCGGCCGGACCTGGATTTGGAGATGGCCGCCCTGGTGGTGGATGCCACCCTGGAGCGCTTTTTGATCGCCTCGGCGATGGAGCACATGGACACCGGCCTGGGGCTCAAGGACGCCGATCCTGAGCGGGCGGCCCGTTTGGCCGCCGGTCTGGTGGACACCCTGCGTCAAGGATTGGGGGTTCGCTGATGAGTCTGTGGCTGTTGACCGTAGCCATGTACCCCGAGGCCCGTATGCTGACCTCGCGCCTGGAGCTGAGCGAGGAGATCGGACGTCGGCCCTGCTGGCGGGGCACCCTGGTCGGGCGCGAGGTCGTTTTGGTCCTCACAGGCATAGGGGCGGTGAACGCGGCCCAGGCCACCACCGCCGCCCTGGCGGCCGAGCCTGGGATCGAGGCGGTGATAAACCTGGGCTGCGCCGGGGCCTGTGAGGGCAGCGGCCTGGGTCTGGGCAAGGTTGCCCTGGCCACCGAGGTGGTGCTGGCCGACATGGGAGTGCAGAGCGCCCAGGGGCTGGTGGGTCTGGACGAGGTGGACATTGCCCTGGCCGGGCGCAGCTCCGGCCGTCCGCTGTATAACCGCATTCCCTGCGATCCCGGCCTCAACGAGCTCATCAGGCGGGCCAACCCCGGCATCGCCGAGGGGCCCTTTGCCACGGTGGGGCGCATCAGCGGCGACACCCCCACGGCTCAGGCGATGGCCCGGCGCTGGGGCGTGATCATGGAAGAGATGGAAGGAGCGGCCGTGGGTCAGGTGGCCCGCTGGTACGCCAAGCCCTTCGCGGCCATCCGGGGAGTGAGCAACCACGCCGGGCTGCGCCAGCTGGACGTGGCCACCGGGGCCGAGGCGGCGCAACGGGCCTTGCTGGCTTTGGGGGATAGCTGGTGATAAGCCGCGGCATCCGCTTCGGGCTTTCGCCTTGCCCCAACGACACCTTCGCCTTTTACGCGGCCCTGCACGGCCTGGTGGACACCCACGGCTGGAAGCTCACCCCCCACATGGCCGACGTGGAGGAGTTGAACCGCCTGGCCCTGGCCGGCGAGTTGGAGATGACCAAGCTCAGTTTTCCCGCCCTGGGGCGCTGTCTTGACCGCTACGGCCTGCTGAGCGCCGGGGCGGCCCTGGGCCGGGGATGCGGCCCGCTCGTCGTGTGCCGCCCAGGGTTCGACCTGGAGCGCCTGGGTTCGGTCACCGTGGCCGTGCCCGGTTTCAACACCACCGCCTTCCTGCTGCTCAGCCTATATTTGGGCCGAGCGCCCCAGGCCCGGGCCCTGGTCTTCGACCAGATCATGCCCGCCGTGGCCACGGGGGAGTTCGAGGCAGGGCTGATCATCCACGAAGGGCGCTTCACCTACGGCAACTACGGCCTGGCGGCCCCGGTGGATCTGGGGGCCTGGTGGGAGCGGGACAGTGGCCTGCCCATCCCCCTGGGCTGCATCGCCGCCCGCCGGGACCTGGGGGCCGATGCCGCCAGGGATTTGCAGGGCATACTGGCCGCCAGCGTGGCCCACGCCCAGGCCCAGCCCGGCGTTTCCCAACAATTCGTCTTGGCCCACGCCCAGGAAATGCAGCCCCAGGTGGTGGCCGAGCACATTGGGCTGTATGTTAACGACTTCAGCCGCGACTTGGGCGGCGAGGGATTGGCCGCGGTGGAAGAACTTTTGGCCCGGGGGCGCGAGGTAGGGCTGCTGCCCGAGGCGTCCCACGGATTGTTGGCCGGATAGAAAATTTTTTGACCCCACGGGGTCTTATGCGCTAAATTTACCTCGACCCGCAGTGTAACACTACGGCATCTTTGTCTGGATGGATAAAAGGTGGAACCCGAGCCGCGACGAGGCTTTCTCCAGCGACTAAAGCTAGCCCTGGGCGTTACCCCCGCCAACACCTCCGAGGATCTCGAGCGAGAGATCCATGGCCTGGTGGATCAGGGCGAGGCCAAGGGCCTCATTTCCGCCAATGAAGGCCGCATGATCGAGGCGGTCCTGGATTTGGACGAGACTACCACTGGCCAGATCATGGTGCCGCGCACCGAGATGGCCACCGTGCCCACCACGGCCAGCCTGGAAGAGGTGGTCCAGGTCATCGTGGATTCCGGCCACTCGCGCCTGCCCATCACGGATGAGGATCTGGATCACATCGTCGGGGTGGTGCATGCCAAGGATCTCTTGCCCCACTGGGGCAAGACCGGGCGTGAAATCGACCTGACCAAGATGAGCAGGCCTCCTTTCTTTGTCCCCGAGTCCAAGCCGGTGGATCAACTCTTCAGCGACTTCAAGCGCAAACGGGTGCATCTGGCCATCGTGGTGGACGAGTACGGCGGCACCGCCGGCATCGTGACCATCGAGGACGTGCTGGAAGAGATCGTGGGCGAGATCATCGACGAGTATGACCAGGAGGAGCCCCAGATAATGGAGCAGGCCGACGGGTCGCTGTTGGTCGATGGCCGCCTTGAGGTGGAGAAGCTGGCCGACCACCTGGACATCGACCTACCCGAGGAGCTGCCCGAGGGGCGCTTCGAGACGGTGGGCGGCTTCATCACCACCTTGCTGGGCCGGGTCCCCCGCACCCAGGAAGATGTTTCCTACGGCGCCCTGCGCATGGTGGTGGTGGGGGCCGACGAACGCCGGGTGACCCAGGTGCAGATCTTTCACTCCTCGGTCCAAACCACGCCCCACAACGGAGACTGAATCCAAGTGGCCCTCCTCGCCCGCTGGCGTCCCGGATGGGACGCCGCCCTCACGGCCGTGTTGGCGGGTGGGCTGTTGGCCCTCGCCTTCCCGCCCCTGGATTGGTGGCCCCTGTGCCTGGTGGGCGTGGTCCCCTTCATTCTCCTGGCCCAGCGCCTCAGCCCCCGCCGGGCCCTGATCGCCGGATGGCTGGGCGGGCTGGCCCTGTTTACCGGGCTCATGTATTGGATCCTGGTGGTCATGACCCAGTACGGCGGCCTGAACTGGGTTATGGCCGGGCTGGCCCTGTTCTTCTTTGCTTTTTATCTGGGCTCCTACCTTGGCGTGTTCTGCTGCATAGTCAGCTTCGCCAATCGGGGAGGGGTCAGCCCTCTCATCATGGCTCCCCTGGCCTGGGCCGGGCTGGAGTGGGTGCGCTCCTGGGCCTTTACCGGGGTACCCTGGCTGCCTCTGTCCATGGGCCTGGACGGCAGTCTGCCCCTGATGCAGAGCGTCGAGCTGTGGAGCACCACCGGCCTCTCGCTGCTGCTGGTGCTGGTCAACACCCTGATCGCCGAGGCGGTGCGCGCGCCCTGGGGCGCTGCTCCCCTGTGGCGGCGCTCCGCGGCTCTGGCCTTGGGCCTGGCCCTGGTGGCGGGCGGCTGGGCGTGGGGCAGCGGCCGCCTGGAGCAGGTGCGGGCCGCCGCCAAGGACGCGCCCACCCTGGTGGTGAGCGTGGTGCAGGGCGACGTGTCCTTGCCCATGCTGTGGCAAAAAAGCCTGCGCCCGGTGGTGGTGGAGCGCCACGTCAAGGCCACCCAGCGCGAGGCGCAAAAGGTGAGCCAACGGCCCTGGCTGGTGATCTGGCCCGAGTCGGCCGCGCCCTTTTATTTCATGCGTCAGGCTCGGCCCAGCCAGCCGGTCTTGAACCTGGCCAAGGAACTGGACGCCTACATCATGCTGGGCTCCCTGGGCGCGGTGGAGGTGGACGGCAAGTTCAGGGTAACCAACCGCGCCTGGCTGGTGGGGCCGGACGGCCTGGCGGCGGGCTTTTACGACAAGGTGCACCTGGTGCCCTTTGGCGAGTACGTGCCCTGGAGCCAGTTGTTGTTTTTCGTGCGGGCCGTGGCCCAGATCGGCGTGGACTTCGCCGTGGGCCAACCGGGCAAGGTGCTAAATGCGGGTCCGGTGGCGCTGGGGCCTTTGATTTGTTATGAATCCATATTCCCCGAGCTGGCCCGGGACATGCGCCTGGCCGGGGCCAGGCTTTTGGTCAATCAGACCAACGACGCCTGGTTCGGGCGCACCAGCGCGCCCTATCAGCACATGGCCCATTTGCGCTTCCGGGCGGTGGAAAACCGCCTGGCCTGCGCCCGGGCGGCCAACACCGGCGTTTCGGGGTTTGTGCTGCCCAGCGGCGAGGTGATCAAGCCCACTGGCCTGTTCACCCCCGCGGTGGCCGGCGCCGATCTGCCGTTGATGAACCAAGATACTTTTTACCTGCGCCACGGCGAGATCGCCGGGCCGGGAGCCCTGGGAGCCACGGTGCTCCTAATAATCTGGGTGCTCTGGCGAGAGCGCAAACGAGAGGTATAGCCATGTACGAGGAAATCAAAGAAAAACTGGACGACCTCAACGCCCGCTTGAATCTGCTTCGGGAGTATCTTTGACCCTGACGCCAAAAAGGAACGCCTGGCCGAGTTGGACAAGCTCATGGCCAAGGACGGGTTCTGGGATGATCAGGACGCGGCCAAGGAGATAATGCAGGAGCGCTCCGGCCTCACCGAGAGCCTGGAGTCTTTGGAGGCCCTGACCAGGCAGGCCGAGGACGCCGAGGTGATGCTGGAGCTCAGCCAGGAAGAGCAGGACAAGGCGGCCGCCAAGGAGGCGGAGGCCGAGATGGAGGCCCTGGAGCGCGGGGTGGCCCGCCTGGAGGCCAAGCGGCTGCTGGGTGAGCCCGACGACCACCGCTCGGCCATCCTGGCCATAAACGCCGGGGCCGGGGGCACCGACGCCCAGGACTGGGCCGAGATGCTGCTGCGGCTATACACCCGCTTCGCCGAACGCCAAGGCTTCGAGGTAAAGATGCTCGACCTGCAGGACGGTGACGAGGCGGGCATCAAAAGCGTCACCCTGGAGGTGAACGGCAACCATGCCTACGGCCTGATGAAGGGCGAGGCGGGCATCCACCGCCTGGTGCGCATCAGCCCCTTCGACGCCTCCCACCGCCGCCACACCGCTTTCGCCTCGGTGTCGGTCTCGCCCCAGGTGGACGAGGACATCGAGATAGAGATCAACGACAACGACCTGCGCATCGACACCTACCGCGCCTCCGGGGCGGGCGGCCAGCACGTGAACAAGACCTCCTCGGCGGTGCGCATCACCCACCTGCCCACCAACACGGTGGTGCAATGCCAGAACGAGAAGAGCCAGCACCGCAACCGCGACATGGCCATGAAGGTGCTCAAGGCGCGGCTCTACGAGCTGGAGCTGGCCAAGCGCCAGGCCGAGAAGCAGGAAGCCTACGACAGCAAGCAGGAGATAGGCTGGGGCAGCCAGATTCGCTCCTATGTGTTGGCGCCCTACCGCCTGGTGAAGGACCACCGCACCGGGGTGGAGATGGGCAACGTGGACGCGGTCTTGGACGGCGACCTGGAAAGCTTCGTGCAGGGCTACCTGCTCTGGCGCTCCCAGTAGGGGCCGGCAAGGCCAAGCGTAAGCGCCGCTCCCTCGGGGCGGCGTTTTTTATTGGGGGCTAGCCCTCGATCCGCTTGAGCTGCTTGGCGTAGCGGGCGACGCCCTCGGCGATGCCCTGGGCCACCGCGTCGCGGTAGGCGTTGCTTCTTAGCAGGCGGTGCTCGTTGGGGTTGGTGATGAAGCCCACCTCCACCAGCACCGCGGGCATGCGCGCGCCGATGAGCACGTAGAAGGGGGCCTGCTTCACTTCCAGGTCGTTGACCTTGGCCTTTTGGCGGGTGCTGGCCAATAGCGAGCCTTGCACCGAGCGGGCCAGGCGGTTGGACTCGTTGATCTTGGAGTTGAGCATCAGGTCGTTGAGGATGACCTGGAGGTCGCTGATGGAACGGGTGGTGGTGGCGTTTTCCCGCGCGGCCACCCGCATGGACTCCTCGTCCGAGGCCAGGTTCAGGAAGTAGGTCTCGATCCCGTTGAGTCGGTGGCTGGCCGCCGCGTTGGCGTGGATGGACACGAAGATGTCCGCGTCCTTGGTGTTGGCAAAGGCGGTGCGCTCCTCCAGGTCCAGGTAGGTGTCGCTCTCGCGGGTCAGCAGCACCTCCGCCCCCAAAAGCTTGCGCAGCTTGACGGCCACCCGCCGGGCGAGGTCCAGCACCAGGGCCTTTTCCTGAGTGCCCTTGTACTGGGCGCCGGGGTCCTTGCCGCCGTGGCCGGGATCGATCACCACCCGCTTGACCCCCAGGCCCAGGGCGGCGGCCAAGCTCAGCTCGGGCGGCTGCTCGCTGGCCTTGCCCCGCTTGACCCGGCGCTCCTTCTTGGCCTGGATGGCGTGGGCCTTGGCCTTGGGCTGCTGGCCGAAGCAGTCGATCACCACCCGGAAAGGGTCGTTCAAGGTGAAGACCTTGTAGCTGGCCAGGTGCTTGATGTCCAGCACCAGACGCACCGTGTCCGGGTTGTACTGGCCGGCCCGGGCGGCCCTAAGAAGGCCGTCGCCGATGGGCACCTTGTCGTCGAAGCCCTGGGGCAGGCTGGCCCCCTTGAGGTCCAGGTAAAGGCGGCGGGGCTTGTTGTGGTCCGGGTCCTGTTTGAGTAGGGCGCTGTTGTAGGGCACCGGCCGCTCCAGGCCGATGACCACCCTGGTGTAGGAGGGGGTGGACCAGTGCCGTAGGCCCTTGACCGTGGCCAGGGCCCCGGTGGGGGCCTTGCCGCCGGGAGGGGGCGTCTTGGCCTGGGGCTTGGCCGATGCGTCGGCCGGAAGCCCGGCCGAGGGTTCGCTCTTGGCCTGCTCCCTTTGCTGGTTGGCCAGCCGCTCTTCCAATACGTCCAGGCGCTTCTTGGCCCGGGGGGCCATGTCGCCCCGCGGGTAGTTCATGGTGATCCTGAGATAGGCCAGGTAGGCCTTCTTGGGGTCGTTGGTCTCCTCGTACAGCCCGGCCAGCATCAGCTGCCCGTCGTCGGCCAGGCGCGAATCCGGGAAGCGGTTGACCAGGCGGGTGTACAGGTCCATGGCCTGGGTGAGGTCCTCGTCGCGCTTGAAGCGCCGCCAGGCCTGGGCGTGGATGCGGCCCATCCACAGCAGGGCGCCCGGCGCTTGCGGCCCCCTGGGGTCGGCGGTGTAGACCCTGGCGAAGCGCTCGGCCAGGCTCTGCCAGTTCTGGTACACCTCCTGGGCCTTGGGGTGCTCCATGAGCCAATGGTAGTCGGCCCGGGCCTGTTCGTAGATGGCCTTGGGATCCTGGGCGCGCGCCGGGGACGCCCCGGCCAGCCCGGCAACGAGAGCCAGGCCCAGCAGGAATATGAGCGCCCTAGTCCAGCTCACCTTGCATCTCGCTGAGCAGGTTGAGGGCCTCCAGGGGCGTCAGGCGCGACAGGTCCAGATCGGCCAGGCGCTTGAGCACCGGGTGGCCGTCTCCCCCGAACAGGGCCAGCTGGCCGCCTTTGGCCGGAGCTGGAGGCGGGGCGGGCTCTTGGCGCGAGCCCTGCTCCAAGCGCTCCAATATCTGGTGGGCCCGCTCCAGCACCGGTTCGGGCAGCCCGGCCAGGCGCGCCACGGCCAGGCCGTAGGAGCGGCTCACCCCGCCGGGAGCCAGGCGGCGCAGGAACACGATGGAGCCCTGGTATTCCTTGACCGCCACGTTGAAGTTCTTGGCCCGGGGATGGGTGGCGGCCAGCTCGGTGAGCTCGTGGTAATGGGTGGCGAACAGGGTCTTGACCCCCACCCCGTCCAGGTCGTGCAGATGCTCGGCCACGGCCCAGGCCAGGGACAGGCCGTCAAAGGTGGAGGTGCCCCGGCCCACTTCGTCCAGGATCACCAGGGAGCGGGGCGTGGCCTGGGCCAGGATGTGGCTGGTTTCGGTCATCTCCACCATGAAGGTGGAGCGCCCTCCGGCCAGGTCGTCCATGGCCCCCACCCGAGTGAAGATGCGGTCCAGCAAGGGAAGCTGGGCCGCCTCGGCGGGCACGAAGGAGCCTGCCTGGGCCAAGAGGCAGATCAAGGCCACCTGGCGCAGGATGGTGGACTTGCCTGCCATGTTGGGGCCGGTGATGATCAGCACCTGCTGCCCCTGGTCGTCCAGGCGCACGTCGTTGGGCACGAACTCGCCCTCTTTGAGCATCTGCTCCACTACCGGGTGACGCCCGGCGGTGATGGCCAGTTCGCCCGAGGGAATCATGCGGGGGCGGGTGTAGTCGCGGCTCAGTGCCAAGCGGGCCAGCCCGGCCAGCACGTCCACCTCGGCCACGGCCCGGGCGGCGGCCACCAGGGGAGGGCCTTGGGCGGCCACGGCGGCGCGCAGTTCTTCGAACAGGGCCTTTTCCATCTCCAGGGCCTTTTCCTCGGCCCCCAGGACGGCGGCTTCCTTTTCCTTCAGCTCCGGGGTGATGTAGCGCTCGGCGTTGGCCAGGGTCTGCTTGCGGATGAAGCTCTCGGGCGCTTTTTCCAGATGGGCCCTGGTCACCTCGATGTAGTAGCCGAAGACCTTGTTGAAGCCCACCTTGAGCGAGCCGATGCCCGTGGACTCGCGCAGCTCGGCCTGCAAGCTGGCGATCCAGTCCTTGCCCGCGCCCTTGAGCTTGCGCTGCTCGTCCAATTCGGGACTGACGCCTTTAGCGATTACGCCGCCCTCGGCCAGGTTGCCCGGCGGGCTGGGGGTCAGCGACTCGTACAGCCGCTGGGCCAGGCCGCCCAGGCCGGACATTTGCTCCAGGCGCGAGGCCACCAGGGCCGACTGCAAGGGCTCCAGCATGGCCTTGAGGCCGGGCAAGGCCAGCAGGGTGTCGCGCAAGGCGGCCAGGTCGCGCGGCGTGGCCTGGCCCAGGCTGGCCCGGCCCACCAGGCGCGGCAGGTCGGGCAATTCGTCCAGGGCGGCGCGCAGGCTGTCTAGGAGCAGGGGGTCGCCCGCCAGCTCCTCCACCGCCTGGTGGCGGGCCTCGATGGCCTCCAGGGAGCGCAGGGGGAAGGACAGCCACTGCTTGAGCAGGCGGCCGCCCATGGGGGTGGCGGTCTGGTCCACCGCGTGCAGCAGCGATCCCTTGCGCCCCCCTCCGGCGATGGAGCGGAACAGCTCCAGGTTGCGCTGGGCCGCCGCGTCCAAAACCAGATGGCTGGACACCTGGTACAGGCTCAGGTGCTCGATGTGCTCCGGGCTGGTGCGCTGGGTGCTCAGCACCGCGGACCAGGCCAAGGCCGCGGCCACCAGGGCCGGCTCGAAGGCTTCGTCGTCTTCCTCGGGCAAGCGGCCATCCAGGGTCTGGCGGGCCTGGGAGGGGCTGGGCAGGCGGCCGGTGATCAGGCTGCGGGGCAAGGTGGCCCCCACGGGTCCCAGGTCGCCCAAGCCGGGATGGGTCGCCTGGCTATCGGCCAGGACCAGTTCGGCGGGCTCCAGGCGGGCCAGCTCGTCGGCCAGGGCCGGGCCGGGCAAGAGGGTGGTGGCCAAAAACTCGCCGCTGGCCAGGTCCAGGCAGGCCAGGCCCAGGCTCTCGCGGGCAAAGTAGAGCGCCGCCAGGTAGCGGTGTTCTCTTGGAGGAAGGTGGTTGGGGTCGGTGAACATGCCGGGGCTCACCACCCGGGTGATCTCCCGCTTGACCAGCCCCTTGGCCAGCTTGGGATCTTCCACCTGGTCGCAGACCGCAACCTTGTAGCCTTCTTCGACCATCTTGGCCAAATAGGCGTCCACCGCCCGGTAGGGCACCCCGCACATGGGGATGGGGTCGGGATGATCCTTGTCGCGGCTGGTCAGGGCGATGGAGAGCACCTTGGACGCCACCACCGCGTCCTCGAAGAACATCTCGTAAAAATCGCCCATGCGGAAGAAGAGGATGCAGTCGGGCACCTTCTCCTTGAGCTCGAAAAATTGACGCAGCATGGGGGTGTCCCGAGGGGGACTGGAGGACGCATTTCCTTGGCGGCCAGGGCGGTTGCCGGAATCAGGCTGGGCGGCGCGGCTCATGGTTGGCGGGAAACCACTCCCTTGGGGGTTAGTCGTCCAAACTCCCGTTTAACATAGCAGAAAAGCCATCCAGCCGCTAGAAGGCCCTAGCGCGCCCGGGGGAACATGCTGTCCCATTGGTGGCAACGGGGGCATTTCCAGGTGAGCTGGTGGGACACGAAGCCGCACTGGCCGCACTGGTAGCGGGCCCAGTCTCCCTCGATCTCGGCCAGCAGCTCGCCATAGGCATCCAGGGCCCGTCCCCGGTCGCCGTCCTTTAGGAGCACCTGGCCGCGCATGCGGTGCACGTCCAGCAGGTGCGGAGCGCGTTTCACGGCCTTGTCCAGGATTTCCAAGGCCTTTTGGTTCTCGTCGTGCTGGCTGTAGTGCTGAGCCAGGGACATGAGGGTGGGCACCTCGGCGGTCTCGGGGTCGATCTCGGCGTAGAAACCATCCGCCGCCTTGTTTCCCAGCTCCTCCTCGGCCGAGTTCACCCGGTTTATCACCAGATGGGCGAACTGGGGCGACAGCTTGACCGCCTTTTTCCACACCCCCAGGGCGCGCCGGGCCCGGCCACGGGCCAGTTCCAGGTCGCCCAGGTGCAGATAGGCGTCCAGGCAGTTCTTGTCCACGCTTATGGCCTGGCCGAAAGAGTCCTCGGCCCGGTCCAGTTGGCCCGATACCATCAACTCCTTGCCTCGCTCGGTCTTGTAGTGGGCCAAAACCGGGCGGCTGTCGCTCTTGGTCAGCTTGTCCAGGCGCTTGCGGGCCTCGAAGGCCGCCTCCCAGTCGCGCATCTCCTCGTAAAGGGTCGCGGTTTGGCGGGCTGCGTCCACGTGATGAGGGTCTTTTTTGAGCACCTCGTCAAAGGCCTCGGCCGCCCGGTTGAACAGGCCGCCCTTCTTGTAGTCCAGGCCCAGGTCGTACACCGCCTGCAGGTGGGATTTGAGGTCCAGGTTGGGCCGGGCGATGATGGACTGGCGGATGCGCACCGCCCGCTCAATCTCGCCCTTTTGGCGGAACAGGTTGCCCAGGACCACGTAGGTCTCCACCGTGTCGGAGTTGAGGGTCACCGCCTTGGTGAACTCCTCGATGGCCTGGTCGGTGTGGTCGGCCATGAGGTGGCTGATGCCGCGCATGAAGGCGTCGTCGCTGGCGCTGCGGCCCTGGGCCTTGTTCTTGGCCGAAGCCGCTTCCCCGCTGCGGCCGGAGCGGGCCAGGAGCCAGCCGATGAGCCAGCCCAACAAAAATAGGATCACCCCGGCCAACAGCCCGGCCGTAGTCAGGGTGTGACCCTGCCAACTGAGTATTATGGTGTCCATGCCTAACGCTTGTCCTTACCGGCGTTCTGGCCGTTTTCCGCCGGGCCTTCCTCCAGTTTTTCCAGAGAGGGGGGCATCTCGTCTCCGCCCTGGGCTTCTCCCGCGCTGAAGGCGTCGCCGGGCAGGTCGGCCGTGCCCGCCACCATCGGTTCGCCGGTTACCGGCAGGTTGCGCAGGCTGTTGAGCTCCTTGCGCAGTTCCTCGGTTTTCTTGACCTGGGCCTTCACCTGGCGGCGCAGACGCCAGCGCTCGTTGATGCCCACCAGGCTGGCCGCCAACAGCCCCACGAAGAAAGCCAAGAGGATCACCAGATAGGTGGGGTAGGGGGTGGATTCCCAGTTTACGAAAAACAGGTTGAGGCGGATGCCCAGGGGATGGCTCAGGGGGGTGATGTTTTGGATCATGAAGATGATGGACAAGGCCACCACCGCCGAAAGAACGATCACCTTGATATAACCCATGGTCAGCCTTTCATTGCATGTCGGCGAAAAATGGTTTGAGCTTTTCGTAGGTCGCCTGGATGTGCTCGGGAATCACCCTGACCTCGCCGAATAGAGTCATGAAGTTGGTATCGCCGCCCCAGCGGGGCACCACGTGAAAATGCATATGCTCTTCAATGCCCGCCCCGGCCACCCGGCCCAGGTTGAGCCCCACGTTGAAGCCCTCGGGGTTCATGACCTTCTTCAGGGCGTGGGTGGCCCGGCGCACCGTGGTGAGCAGGTCGGCCATTTCCTCGCCGCTCAGGTCATCCATGTTGGGCAGGTGCCGCTTGGGGGCCACCAAAAGGTGGCCGTTGTTGTAAGGGTACTTGTTCATCATCACCAAGCTGAGGCGGCCCACTCCCAAAACCAGACCGTCAGCCCCCTGGCCGTCGGTGGCCAGGCAGAAGATGCAGCCCTCGGGTTTGTCCTCTTCCAGAATATAGCTCATGCGCCAGGGGGCCCAAAGATTTTCCATATTCAACTCCCTATAACTTCAGCACGCGTCCGGTAATCTTTCGGTCCAACTCCAAGATACCCAAGGTGCCGCTTCCCAGGAATCCCTTGGCATAGGAACCTGGGTTAAATAATAGTATATCCTCTTTGACCAAGTTGGTGGGGCGGTGAGAATGACCGAACACCACCGCGTCCACTCCGCTGAATTCCCGGGCCACCCGCCCGGCCAGGCCCATGGGCGAGCCCCAGCCGTGGATTAGCCCGATCTTGAAGCCCCCGGCGCTGATAATGCGCTTGTCCGGCAGGTTGGCCCGAACCGTGGGGCCGTCCATGTTGCCGGCCACGGCGATCACCTCCGGGGCCTCAAGGGCGTCCAGGACCAAAAGGCTGGTGAGGTCGCCGGCGTGCAGGATGAGATCCACCCCAGCGAAGGCCTCGGCGGCCTGGTCGGCCAGCCCCTGGTCAAAATCGTTCAGATGGGTGTCGGAGATCACGCCGATGCGTATCATTCCCGGTCTCCCTGCCCCAGGGGCACCAGCTCCATGTCCCCCCAGGCGGCCAGCTTGCGGCCCACCACGATCAGCGCGCCCAGCACGCCGGGCACCGTACTCACCCAGTCCAGGGCATCCTGCAAATCACCGGCGCTCTTGACCCGGTTGCCCAGGGCGGTGGCCGTGGCGTCGGCCAGGGCCCCGTCCACGGCCTTCACCGTGGCCGCGTCTGCCCGGCCCAGGGACAGCGAGTGGCCCACCGTGCCCGAACTGGTGCCCAGGCATAGGGGCATGGCCTCCGGGGCGATGCTGATGCCCAAACGGCCGGAGATGGGCGAGTCGCCCGCCTCCAGACCCACGGTCACCTCCCGGTGCGACTCCAGGTAAATGTCGCCGCCGTTCTCCACCATCACCTCGCCCTCGGCCAGGGGGGACAAATCCTTGCCCACCGCCTGGGCCAGGGCTCCGGCCACCGCGGCCATGGGTCCGGTGCCCGCCGCGTTGCCGGCGGCCAGCATGGCCCGCACCAGGGGCGGAGCCCAAGGGTCCGGGGGAAGGGGAGTGAGCGAGGTCAGGAACTGGGGATGCAGGCTGGCATATTTTTCCAGGCCGCGCCGCTGGCGCAGGATGGCCTCCACCGCCTCCTGTTTCAAATCTTTGGGCGCGGTGATCCACAGGTCGGTTTCCTTGACCTTGGCGGTAACCGAAACCAGCCCGCGTCCCCGGCACTTAAGCCGGTATCTTCTTTCCTGAAAAAGGCTCACACCCACCACCTTAAGCGCCCGCGGTGCCACGCAGGCGGCTTTTTGCTTATAGACCAGCCTGAGGCCGGTGTCAACGAAAGGGCCGGGCCGGGGCCGACTGAACCGCGCGTCGATTTCGGGCGCTTTTGTTCGGACCGCGTTTTCTTGACTTATTATGTGTTCTTGGCTATGTAGAGATGGATCAGGCGCGAAAGGAAAGGCATGAACAGCCGCCGTTTGGCCCGGCTCATGGACATCATCTGCGACATCAAGGCCCACCCTCGCCGCAACCCCGACGAGATGTGCGACCGCTTGCAGATTTCCCGTCGCCAGTTCTACAAGGACCGCGACGCTCTTTTGGCCATGGGGTTCGGGTTCCACTTCTCCCGTGGCCGGGGCGGCTTTGTCCTGGACAAAGAGTTGACCTTTAACGTCAACGGCCTTAGCCTTGCCGAGTTGTTCGCTTTGATCCTGGCGGTGCGCGAGCTGACCCGCCTGAGCGACTATTCCCTGGCCATGGGAGCCCTCACCGGGTTGCGCACCCTGGTGGGCCAACTGCCTCCCACGGTGCGCCCCTGGTTCGCCGAGGCGGTGGACGGGGTGGTGGTGTCCGATGGCTTTGGTTGCGACCCCCAGGTGCTAAGCGCCCTGGAAGACGCCATCGCCGGAGAGTGGCAGGTGGTGCTGGTATTGGACCAAGGCCAGGCCGAGGAGCGAATGACCGTGGAGCCCCGGCAGATTTATCTGCGGGAGGGCCTGCTTTTTTTGGAAGCGAGCGGGGATAAATTGGGCGAGTCGGGCCTGGTGGCCCTTTCCAGGGTGCGCCGGGTCATCGCCACGCCCATATTCAAGGCCCGCCGCCAGTGAGAGGGAGCTGGCGGCGAGTTCATAGCCTGGGCCGGTAAGCCGGCCGCCGGCGTTCGGGGAGACCCGGAGCCGGGGAGGGGATTCATGCGAGAGGTCGTAATCACCAGCGCGGTGCGCACTGCGGTCGGCTCTTTCTTGGGCGGTTTGTCCAGCCTGAGCGCCACCGACTTGGGCGCGGCGATCATCAAAGAAGCCATGGCCCGCTCCGGCCTGCAAGGAGCCCAGGTGGACGAGTGCATCATGGGCTGCGTGCTGCCCGCCGGCCTGGGGCAGAACCCCGCCCGCCAGGCGGCGCTCAAGGCGGGCCTGCCCTTTGAGGTGGGCTGCATCACCGTGAACAAGGTCTGCGGCTCGGGCCTCAAAGCGGTGATGCTGGCCGCCCAGGCGGTGGCCTGCGGCGACGCCGAGGTGGTGGTGGCCGGGGGCATGGAGAGCATGTCCAATGCGCCCTACCTGTTGCCCAAGGCCCGCACCGGCATGCGCATGGGCGACGGCAAAGCGGTGGACTCCATGGTGCACGACGGCCTGTGGGACCACATCAACGACTTCCACATGGGCATGAGCGCCGAGCTGTGCGCCGAGAAATACGGCGTCAGCCGGGACGACCAGGACCAGTTCGCTTTCGACAGCTACACCAAGAGCCTCAAGGCGGCGGACGAGGGCCGCTTCGACAGCCAGATCATGCCGGTGAGCATCCCCCAGCGAAAGGGCGACCCCAAGGTGGTGGCCCGCGACGAGGGGCTCATGGCCCCGGACCTGGCCAAGCTGGGCTCGCTGAAGGCGGTGTTCAAAAAGGACGGCACGGTCACCGCGGGCAACGCCTCCAGCCTCAACGACGGGGCGGCCGCGGTGGTGGTAATGAGCGCGGACAAGGCCCGGGAGCTGGGCATCACCCCCATGGTGCGGGTGGGGGCCCAGGGCGCGGCGGGCATCGACCCCAAGTACGTTTTGGTGGCGCCCATTTATTCCATCCCCAAGGTGGCGGCCAAACAGGGCATCGACCCCAAGGCCATCGAGCTGATGGAGGTCAACGAGGCCTTCGCTTCCTCCTCGGTGGCGGTGCAGCGCGCCTTGGGCCTGGACCCCACGCGCATAAATATTTACGGCGGCGGCCTATCCATCGGCCACCCCATCGGGGCCTCGGGAGCCCGAGTCCTCACCACCTTGATCTACGCCATGAAGGACGTGGGAGCGGCCAACGGAATGGCCAGCCTGTGCCTTGGCGGCGGCGAGGCGGTAAGTTTGATTGTGGAGAGTTTATAAAAAGCCCTCGCGGGCATGACCTAATTACTTCAGCATTTCGATGCAACACAAGGAGTTTGACATGACGGAAGCGGTTATCGTAGGCGCGGCGCGGACAGCGGTTGGCAAATTCGGCGGAATGTACACCAACGTTTCGGCGGTGGATCTGGGCGTGACCGCGGCCAAGGCCACCCTGGAGCGCGCGGGCGTGGACCCCAGCCAGGTGGATGAAGTCATCCTGGGCAACGTGTTGGGCGCGGGACTGGGCCAGAACGTGGCTCGCCAGGTGCAGCTCGGCGCGGGCATGCCCGTGGAGTCCAACGCTTTCACCATCAACAAGGTTTGCGCCTCGGGCCTCAAGAGCGTAATGCTGGCCGCCCAGGCCGTAAAGTGCGGTGACAGCCGCATCGTCCTGGCCGGTGGCACCGAGAACATGAGCGCGGCCCCCTACCTGCTGCCCAAGGCCCGCTGGGGCATGCGCATGGGCGACGGCAAGGTGGTGGATTACATGGTCCACGACGGCCTGTTCGATATCTTCAACAAATACCACATGGGCATCACCGCCGAGAACGTGGCCGAAAAATACGGCATCACCCGCCAGGATCAGGACGAGCTGGCCGTGAGCAGCCAGCAGCGGGCCGAGGCGGCCATCACCTCCGGCCGCTTCAAGGACGAGATCGTTCCGGTGTTGATTCCCCAGCGCAAGGGTGATCCCAAGGTGGCCGACACCGACGAGCACCCCCGCTTCGGCGCCAGCATGGAGGCCATGGCCAAGCTGCCCCCGGCCTTCAAGAAGGACGGCACCGTGACCGCGGGCAACGCCTCGGGCATCAACGACGGCGCGGCTTGCGTGCTGGTGACCAGCCGCGAGACCGCCCAGGAGATGGGCCTCAATGTGCTGGCCAGCATCAAGAGCTACGGCTGGGGCGGCGTGGACCCCTCCATCATGGGCGTCGGCCCCATCGCCGCCACCCAGGCCGCCTTGGCCAAGTACGACGGCAAGGTTCAAGACATCGACCTCATCGAGGCCAACGAGGCCTTCGCCACCCAGGCCCTGGCGGTGACCAAGGAACTGGGCTTCAACCCCGAGATCGTCAACGTCAACGGCGGAGCCATCGCCCTGGGTCACCCCATCGGCGCCTCCGGCTGCCGCATCCTGGTGACTTTGCTGTACGAGATGATGAAGCGCGACAGCAAGTTGGGCCTGGCCACCCTGTGCATCGGCGGCGGGCAAGGTGCGGCATTGATCCTAGAGCGTTAGAATTTGATTCAAGGTTGGGGATTGGGAGGATAGGGAAGATGGCTTACGAGACGATCCTGTTTGAGACCAACGGCCCGGTGGCGGTTATCACCATCAACCGGCCCAAGGCCATGAACGCGCTGAGCCCGGTGGTGGTCGGCGAAATCGACCAGGCCATAGCGGCCATCAAGGCCGACGACAGCATCGGCGCGGTGATCCTCACCGGCGCCGGGGACAAGGCGTTCGTGGCCGGCGCGGACATCGCGGCCATGAGCAAGATGACTCCCCTGGAAGGCCGGGCCTTCGCCCGCGCCGGCCAGGAGGTGCTGTTTAATATCGAGAAGCTTCCCAAGCCGGTCATCGCCGCGGCCAACGGCTTCGCCCTGGGCGGAGGCTGCGAGATCGCCATGGCCTGCGACTTCATATACGCGTCCGAAAACGCCAAGTTCGGCCAGCCCGAGATCAACCTGGGCATCATCCCCGGCTTCGGCGGCACCCAGCGCCTGAGCCGTTTGGTGGGCAGGAACTGGGCCAAGGAGCTGTGCCTCACCGGCGCCATTATCAGCGCCGAGGAGGCCAAGGCCATCGGCCTGGTCAACCGGGTGTTCCCGTCCGATCAGCTTATGGACGCGGCCATGAAGACCGCTCAGGGCATGGCCAAAAAGGGCAAGGTCTCCACTCGGGCCATCAAGGAGCTCATCAACAGCGGTTACGACATGACCTTGGAGAGAGCCATTCCCATGGAAGCAGAGGCATTCGCCACCTGCTTCGCCAGCCCCGACCAGGCGGAAGGCATGGGAGCCTTCCTGGAGAAGCGCAAGGCAGAGTTCAAGGGGGGACTGGACAAGTAGAGGCAAGTAGGTAATTGGTAGTTTGCTCTTTAAATACTTCACGCGCCCGCACGCGCACTTTCGAGAGGAAGTGAACACATGAACTTCGCACTGACCGAAGAGCAACAGATGGTAAAGGAAACCGCGGCACGGTTCGCCGACGAGGTGCTAAAGCCTCAAGCCGCGCATTTTGACGAAACCCACGAGCATCCCATGGAGGCCTGCCGCGCCCTAGGCGAGTTGGGCTTCATGGGCATCGCCATGCCCGAGGAGTACGGAGGAGCCGGACTGGACTACATCTCCTACGTGCTGGCCTTGAGCGAGATCAGCCGGGGAGACGCCAGCGTCGGCGTCATCATGAGCGTGAACAACTCGCTCTACTGCTTCCCGGTGAACGCCTTCGGCAACGACGAGCAGAAGAAGGCCTTCCTCACCCCCGTGGCCAGCGGCCAGGTGGAAGGCTGCTTCGGGCTCACCGAGGCCGGCGCGGGCAGCGACCCGGCCGCCATGCGCACCACCGCGGTGCTGGACGGCGACCAGTGGGTGCTCAACGGTGAGAAGAAATTCATCACCAACGGCAACGTGGCCCGCTACGCGGTAATCGCGGCGGTCACCGACAAGGCCGCGGGCTACAAGGGCACCAGCTCGTTCATCGTGGACCTGGAAAACACCAAGGGCTTCTCCGTGGGCCGGGTGGAGGACAAGCTGGGCATCTGCGCCAGCGGCACCGCCGAGCTGGTCTTCGAGGACGCGCGCATCCCCAAGGGCAACCTCTTGGGCAACCCCGGCGACGGCCTTAAGCAAATGCTCACCACTCTGGACAGCGGACGCATCGGCATCGGCTCCCAGGCCCTGGGCATCGGCAAGGCGGTCCTGGAAGAAGCGGTGCAGTACGCCGGAGAGCGCGAGCAGTTCGGCCGTCCCATCTCCGCCTTCCAGGCCATCCAGTGGAAGCTGGCCGACATGGCCGCGGCCCTGGACGCCTCCGAGCTGTTGCTCTTGCGCGCCGCCTGGATGGAAGACCAGCACAAGCACTTCGAGAAGCAGGCGGCCATGGCCAAGATGTTCGCCAGCGACACGGCCATGAACGCTGCCATCGAGGGCGTGCAGATTCTGGGCGGCTACGGGTACTGCAAGGACTACCCCATGGAGCGCCATATGCGCGACGCCAAGATCACCCAGATCTATGAAGGCACCAACGAGATCATGCGTCTGGTCATCGCCAAGAACCTCATGAAGGGCAAGTAAAGCCTAGTCAGGAAGGGCCCGGCATCGGCCGGGCCCTTCTTTTTTCCCTCCTGATCCTGGGGCGGCTTGCCCTCGCCAAAGATAAACCACCGCCGTGCTCCGGTGCGACACAATGGGGGCCAAATCAGTTTCATGACACCAGAAGAAAGAGCCCAAAAGGTTATTGCGGGGGACATCCGGGCCGTGGCCCGCTTGATGCGCGACATCGACGACAACGAGCCCGGTTGGCAGGATGTGCTCAAGCTGCTCTACGCCAAGGCCCGGCGGGCGCGGGTGATCGGGCTGACCGGGTCGCCGGGAGTGGGCAAATCCACCATCACCGACGCCCTGGTGGAGCGCTTCCGCGCCAAGGGGCTCACCGTGGGGGTGGTGGCGGTGGACCCCACCAGCCCCTTCTCCGGCGGGGCCATCCTGGGCGACCGCATCCGCATGCAGCGCCACGCCACCGACGAGGGCGTGTTCATCCGCTCCCTGGCCACCCGGGGCCATTTCGGCGGACTAACCGCCTCGGCCCGGGGGGTGGTGACGGTGATGGAGGCCATGGGCCTTGACGTGGTGCTGGTGGAGACCGTGGGCGTGGGCCAGGACGAGGTAGAGATCGTGCGCATGGCCGACACCACGGTGGTGGTCACCATCCCCGGCATGGGCGACGACATCCAGGCCATCAAGGCGGGCATCCTGGAGGCCGGGGACATATTTGTGGTAAATAAGGCCGACCGCGACGGCGCGGGCCGCACGGTGAACGAACTTAAGGGTATGCTTAGCCTGAGCGGGGACCACAACCGCCGGGCCGGTTGGGAGCCGCCCATCGTCTCCACCTGCGCCATAGACGGCAAGGGCCTGGACGAGTTGGTGGAGACCCTGGACGAGCATTACAAGGTGCTCACCGCAGATGGCGGACGGATGCTCACCGAGCGCCGCAAGGAGGGCTTCCGCCGGGAGCTTTTGGAGTTGGTGCAGGCCGGCATGATGCAACGCCTGCTGGCGCGCCTGGAACAGGGAGAGGGCCTGACCCCGGTGATCGAGCGGGTGCTGGAAGGGGTCGAAGACCCCTACACGGCCAGCGAAAATATCTTGGCAACCATCCTGGGCGACTGAGGGCCCAGGGGAGGAGTGGAGTCGTGGCACGGAAAGTAAAACGTCAGTCCCTGGGCCAGCGCATCAGGCGGCTGCGCGAGAGCCGGGAGATGAGCCTGGAGACGGTGGCCAACATGACCGGCCAATCGGTGGAAAGCCTGGCCCGCATTGAAATGGACGAGATGATACCGCCGGTGGCCCTGCTCTTGACCCTGTCCCGGGCCTTGGAAGTGGACAGCGGCGAGCTGCTCAAGGACGAGGAAGAGGCCGAGGCCGCCGAGCGCCGGGTGGACGCGGTGAAAAAGCGCACCGACCACTACTCCTACCGGGTGCTCACCCCCGAGGCAGGCCACCGCCACCTGAAGAGCTTCCTGGTCACCATCGATCCCACCAGCGATCTGGAGGGGGCGGGCTACCAGCACGAGGGCGAGGAGTTCGTCTACGTGCTCAGGGGCCAAGCCGAGGTCAAGGTGGGCCAGAACCTGAACCAACTCACCACCGGCGACAGCCTGCATTTCAACTCCAGCCTGGTGCACACCCTGAGGAACCCGGGGGAAGAGACCGCCGAACTTTTGGTCGTTCTTTACACTCCGTAGCACCGGGAGGAGAACATGGCCTTTGCGCTGACCGAAGAGCAGGTGATGATCCAGACCATGGCTCGGGACTTCGCCCGCGAGGTTCTTTTGCCCACCGCCTCCGAGCGCGACCGCACCCATGAGTTTCCCCGCGAGAATCTGCTGCAAATGGGTGAGCTGGGTTTCATGGGCATGATGGTGCCCGAGGCCTATGGCGGGGTGGGGGTGGACACGGTGAGCTACGCCCTGGCCCTGAGCGAGATCGCCTACGGCTGCGCCTCCACCGCCGTGGTGATGAGCGTGCACAACTCCATCTGCTGCGAGGCTCTGGTGCGCTTCGGCAGCGAGGAGCAAAAGCGTTACTGGCTGCCCCGGATGACCACCGGCGAGTGCATCGGGGCCTTTGCCCTCACCGAGCCGGGCGCGGGCTCCGACCCCTCCAGCCAGCGCACCACCGCGGTGCCGGACGGCGACGAGTGGGTGATCAACGGCACCAAGCAGTTCATCACCACCGGCAAGAACGCCGGGGTGGTAATGGTCACCGCGGTCAACGACAAGGCCAAGCGCCACCGGGGCATCAGCGCCTTTTTGGTGCCCCAGGGCACGCCGGGCATGAGCGTGGGCAAGGTGGAGGACAAGCTGGGCCTCAGGGCCAGCGACACGGTGCAGCTCGTCTTCGAGGACTGCCGGGTGCCCATGGACAGCGTGCTGGGCAAGCCGGGGGAGGGCTTTCGCGCGGCCATGGTCTGCCTGGACAGCGGGCGCATCGGCATCGCCGCCCAGTCGGTGGGCGTGGCCATGGCCTGCCTGGACGAGGCCATGGATTTCACCAAGACCCGGGAGCAGTTCGGGCGGCCCATCAGCGACTTCCAGGGCATCCGCTGGAAGCTGGCCGACATGGCCACCCAGATCGAGGCGGCACGCCTGTTGTTTCTAAACGCGGCCAGCCTCAAGGACCTGGGCAAGCGCTACTCCATGGAGGCCTCCATGGCCAAGCTGTTCGCCAGCGAGATGGTGCAACAGGTGGCGGGCCAGGCCATCCAGATGCACGGGGGCTACGGCTTCTGCTCCGAGTATCCCGTGGAGCGCCACTACCGCGACTGCCGGGTGTTCACCCTGTACGAGGGCACCAGCGAGATCCAGCGGGTGGTGATCAGCAACAACCTGCTGGGGCCGCAGATGGTGCGCTGAAGGTGGCAGGCATGCAGGAAGAATGAAGGGCGGGGGCAACCCCGCCCTTTTGCTTGCAGCGGGCCGCGTCTTGTGCCGGCGGGCATACGGTCCTTATAGCCTAAGATGTACCCGCCCTTTGCTTCAGAACACCTTGAGGGGCTGCTGCCGCATCATCTCGTCGTTTTCCTGTAAAAAGCGCGATAAGGCCTCCAAGCCGATCAGAGGAGCTTGTGAAAGGGGCGCTTGGATTATGGGAATGTCGTGCAGAGCCATTTTAATGTGTTCACAGGAAGAAGAGCATTGCGTCTTGTTTATGATGACCTGGCTCAAGGCGATATCGATCTCCTTCAGTCCGTCCACTATGCGCATTGACTCGGCAAAGGACAATAGATCGGGGTTCAGGACCAGGTTAATCCTGGTCCGGGTCGGATCCTCGAAGAGCTCCTTGAGGGCGGTGTACTCATGAATTGATTCCTGGATGCGGGAAAGCACCTTGTCCGTTTCAATCACTTTGTGCATCAATTTTATCTTGGTGATCATCTCCCGTTTTTTGATGATTTCCTGACGCAAGGCCCGGAGATGGTTGATCCAGATTAGGGAGAGGGATGGCAGGTTGAAAAATTTGAGCGACAAGGCCGTGGGGGCCATATCGAATATTATGAAGTCCATTGCCGAAAACTTACGGGTGATTTCCTGAAACGCCAGGAGCAGGGCGTATTCCTCCAGGCCGGGGGAGTACTTGATGACTTTAAAATATTTTTCAAGGTTAAAGGAGGTGAGGTAGCTGTAGGTCCGGTTTATCTGCCGGTGCACGTCCTTCAGATACTGTTTGATCCAGTACTCCTGATCAACCTCGATGGCCCGAAGGTGAGGCGCTATTTCTTGGGGCCTGTCCGAGAGGCTGTTTGCAAAGATATCGGATTGGTTGTGGGCGGGGTCCAGGGAAACGATGAGAACCTCAAGGCCTCGCCTGGCCAGGAAAAGGGAGTTGAGCGCGGCGGAGGTGGACTTGCCCACCCCGCCCTTGCCCATGTAGAAAAGGTTCACGGCCATCGCCGCCCCTATCCTATATTGAAGACGGAAAACAATTGAGAAATTGGTTCGCTTGCCGTATCCACCTTTTCCATCATCAAGATGAGTTCCTTTTCCATGCAGGGCAGCAGGTCCAAGGATATCTGCATGGGAGGGGACGGCATGCCCACGAATGAACCCAGCACCAGGACTCCGAAGATATTCTCCAATTCCTCCACTTCGCTTTCGAGGCACTCCACGGCTTTGCTGCGGCCCACCCTGTCGACCGTTTTCCAAGATTCCACGAGCCAGTTTTTTAACCGCGTCATCATCAGGAACCTCATTTCGCCCGGAAAATCCTTCTCTCGTATTGGATGTGTTTGCGGGAGGGATAAAAATAATAGACCGCATAAAAACTGGCCAGGATCGCCCCCGCCAGATGGAAACGGGGTATCTCCAAGACAAAGGCCGCCAAGGCGAAATAAGGGGCCATCAGGGCCAGGAACATGGTGTTGCGCTCAAACTTCAGCAGGACTATTTCGGGTATGCCTTTTTCCTGGTGATGCTTGTGGACGAAGAGGGTCCGCATAAGAAGGGGGAGGGCCACGGCAAAAACAATGGACATGATAAAGAGGAGCGGGCCCGCAATCGGCTGCCAGGGCTTGAAGGCTCCCGGGTCCATTGCGGCAAAGCTTCTTATGAGGGCCATGACTATGAACCCCGCGACCGCGGGCGCCAGGATGGCCATGTAGTTCTTCTTGAGTTGTGCTTCCAAACCCCACCTACGTTGTCTGCCTTGATGCTTATGAGTGATTCATGAGAAGCAAGATCAGGGGAGCTTGCTTCCCATGAATCACTTAGGCATTAAGTTCCAATGAGTTTTAGCCAGCTGCCTCCACAGGTTGGGCCGGGGCTTTTTCGCCGACCGTGAAGAACTTGGCCACGCCTTCAATGACTATCCAAATAGAGACGATGAGGATAGCGCCGTTGATGATGCTCAGCATGAGGTTGCTCGAGCCAAGGAATAGGGTTTGGTTAACAATGACTCCCCAGATGGTCATGATGGCCATGAAAGCGCCTGGGATGCCGGCGATCACCCACTTCAGTCCACCTTTGCTCTTCAAGTAAAGGGTTATGATGGTCAAGGCCAGGGCTGCCAGGACCTGGTTTACCGCCCCAAAAAGAGGCCAAAGCTTCAAGGCACCGTTGCCGCTGGCACCGGTGGCAAAGGCCAACCACATGGCTGTGCCCACCGCGATGATGGTGGCCGGGTAGCGGCCGGTGAGGAAGTTGAGCTTCAAATCGCCGCAGATCTCGGCGATGACATAACGCTGGATTCTGGTGGCGGTGTCCAGGGTGGTGCCGGCAAACGAGGCCACGAATACGCCCATGATGGTGACGGTTATTCCAACGGGAATGCCCAGGCTTTCGACCATGTTGGCGGAGCCAATCACAAAGGCGTTGATCTTGGAGCCCAGACCCGCCGCCGCCGCCCATGAGGAATAATGCTGGGTCCAGGCCGCGATGCCGGTCAAGGTTTGGCCGCTCTTGGTCACATAGCCCATGCCGATGCCGGCTGCTACCGCGATCACCACCAGGGTGGCCAGGATTCCTTCCATAAGCATGGAGCCGTAACCCACGAAGAGGGCGTCCTCTTCATAACGCACCTGCTTGGCCGAGGTTCCCGAGGATACCAAGGAATGGAACCCTGATATGGCGCCGCAGGCGATGGTGATGAAAAGGAAGGGCCACATGGACGGCGCCTTGGCCGGGTTCATGTTCACGGCGGGGGCGACCAGGTTGAGGTTCCCCTGGAAAGAAGCGAAGAGCACCCCCAACATCAGCAGGGCAAGGGCCACCACCAACTGGTGGGAGTTGATGAAATCCCGGGGTTGCAGCAGGGTCGTCACCGGCAGTACGGAGGCGACAAAGGCGTAAATAAGCAGGACTATGGTCCAGACCCCGGTGGGGGGAATCCCCGCTATGCTGGCCGGTAGTTTGACGGGAACATAGGAGCCTAGGATCACGGTCAAGTACATGATTACAACCGCCACGATGGACCAGGCCCACATGCCCATGCCCTTTTTGTAGACCATGTAGCCGAGGATGACCGCGATGGGAATTTCACACCAGATGGGAATGACCGATTGCGGGAACATGGAGAAAATAATGGCTATAACTAGGCCGAAAACCGCGACTACAATCCACAACTCTAAAAACACGATCACGAAAAATAAGAATTTAGTGCGGCTGTTGACGTACTTGGCGGTGTATTCCGCAATGGACTTGCCCTGGTTGCGCATGGAAATAATTAGGGCACCAAAGTCATGCACTCCCCCCATGACGATGGATCCCACGAAGATCCAGATCATGGCCGGGACCCATCCCCAGATGATGGCAATCGCGGGGCCAACTATGGGCCCGGTTCCAGCGATTGATGCGTAGTGATGTCCGAAGATTATTTCTTTTCGGGTGGGAACATAGTCGGTTCCGTCTTCCAACTCTACGGCGGGAGTTTTGTTGGAAGACGATAAGGCGAATATTTTCTTGCCTATGAACCGTCCATATAACTGGTAGGCGACAATATATCCCGCGAATGCGACTACCATGATTACCAATCCACCCATGATGCCTCCTTTCTTGCATCAAAAGGAATCGAATGTCGTTCAAACAGACAGGTGGAGGTCGCCTTACTTATTTTATCTGTGGTGTTTCACGCTCCTTTCCTTTGACCGCTCCCTGCGCACAAGCGCATGGGATGCCTATCTTATTTATATGCCAAGCCTTTGGCCTGGCTCGTTCACGGGCCATGCAAATTACCCGTGTATTACATATGTAATAGCTTAATTACCTATAAATTAGCTGTATTTTGCATTTCAAACCTTAATTACCTAATTTCATATATTTTATATTAACCCGCTTCAAAGCCGGCAGTCAATCGGCTGTTTAGGAGAGTTTCTATAAACAATCAAGTAGATTTTTATAATTTATTAAAATGATGGGAAATGTATTGGGTTGGGGCGGATAAGCGGCAAAACTATAATTAAAGCAAAGGCCCTGAAATTAAAGCAAAGGCCCTGAGTATTAACAATTTTTTAGGAAACAGGGCGGTTTAGCCAGTCTGTTTTGAGCTTCATTCCGAAATTACCGCGCAGGCGAAGATCCGATACAGCGTAGACATGACAAGTATTTTTCCCTGGCAGTGGCCACGGCGTAAAGAAGCGGGAGGTACCTCAGAGCAGGGAGAGTGCTTGCGGGCAAGCGGGAAGGGGACAATCAAAACCACGCCGGGCGGTCCCAGGAACAATCCCGGCAGCGGCGCCTGCCTATTCAAAGGGCTTGCTGGTGTAGCGGTAGGCCCGGAGAATTTTATTCTCATTGTCAAAGGTGAGGTAGAGGCGCTCCTTGACGATTCCGCCGGAGCGCTCCTTGAGCCAGTAGGCGGTGAACATCTTCTCACCCGGCGAGGTGCTGGTGGGCTTGCCCCAGCGGTCCACCGCCTCGGCGTAGGTGAGCACTCCCACTTCCTGGTTCAAGTTCTTTTCCACCGCCCCGAAACGGCTGGCTCCGCCGCAGGCCACGGCCAAGAGGACCAGCCCCGCCAGGGCCGCGATGATTGCGTGGTGAAAACCCATACGGACTAATCCCCGTTGAGCACCGGCTCCACCACCGGGTGGCCGAACAGCTCGTTGACCTGGTCGAACAGGGCCGGGGCCGCCTCCACCCGGTACTGGCCGGGCAGGGCCAACACCGCCTCGCCCTTGCCGGGCACGTTCAGATGCAGCGACACCCGGCAGGCGCCGGGGTACTTGGCCAGGGCCTGGCGCAGCAGCACCATCTTCTCGCGGGTGAGGCCGGTGGCCTCGATGCGCAGGCGCAGGCGGCTGGTGCGGGCCTGGGCGGCTCCGGTAAGGGGCTCCACCGAGGTGGCCTTTATCTTGATGCCCCGCTCGTCCTTGTCCACGGTGCCCTTGACCAAGAGCGGCTCCTCGCCGTTTAAAAAAGGCGCGGCCTTGGCGTAGCAGTCGGGGAAGCAGATCACCTCCACGGTGCCCTTGAGGTCCTCCATGTCCACGAAGGCCATGCGGTCGCCCTTTTTGGTGATCTTTTCCTTCACCTTGGCCGCCACTCCGGCCATGGTTATGCTCATGCCGTCGCTGGCCGCCTTGAGGCTCACCGTGTCCAGGGTGCCCAGGCGCTTGATCTCGGTTTGGTAGTCGCTCAGCGGGTGCCCGGTGATGTAAAAGCCGATGGCCTCCTTCTCGAAGGACAGGCGATCGGACTCTCGCCATGGCGGCACGTTGGGCAACTCCGGCGCGGCGGCCTCGGCCCCTCCGCTCATGAGATCGAAGATGGAGGACTGACCCGCGTCGCTGTCCCGGCGCGTTTTCTGCCCGTGCTCCAGGGCCTCGTCCAAAACGGCCATGAGCTGGGCCCGGTGGGCCCCGATGCTGTCAAAGGCCCCGCACTTGACCAGGCTCTCCAACACCCGGCGGTTCACCTTGCGCAGGTCCACCCGCTCGCAGAGGTCGTGCAGCCCGGTGAACTCGCCGCCTTCCTCCCGGGCCGCGATGATGGCCTCCACCGCGCCCCGGCCCACGTTCTTGACCGCCGCCAGCCCGAAGCGGATGGCGTTGTCGGCCACGGTGAAGTCGATGCCCGAGTGGTTGATGTCCGGCGGCAAGACGGTGAGCCCCCGCTCGCGGCACTCGCCGATGTGGGCCATGACCTTGTCGGTGTCGTTGACCTCGCTGGTCAAAAGCGCGGCCATGAACTCCAGGGGGTAGTGGGCCTTCAGGAAAGCGGTCTGGAAGGCGATGAGGGCGTAAGCCGCGGAGTGGGACTTGTTGAAGCCGTAGCCCGCGAATTTTTCGATGAGGTCAAATAGGGCGCCCGACTTTTCGCGGGGTATGCCGTTGTCCAGGGCGCCATCCAGGAAGCGCTCCTTTTGCTGGCTCATGACCTGAGGGTCTTTTTTGCCCATGGCCCGGCGCAGGATATCGCCTTCGCCCAGGGAGTATCCGGCCAGGCGGCCGGCGATCTCCATGACCTGCTCCTGGTACACGATGACCCCGTAGGTCTCCTTCAGCACCGGCTCCAACTGGGGCAGATCGTAGGACACCTTTTTGGTGCCGTGCTTGCGGGCCACGAAGTCGTCCACCATGCCCGACTCCAAGGGGCCGGGCCGGTACAGGGCCACCAGGGCGATGACGTCCTCAAAAACCTCGGGCCTGAGCTTGGCCAGAAGCTCCTTCATGCCCGAGGACTCCAGCTGGAACACGCCGGTGGTGTCTCCCCGGGAAAGCAACTCGTAGGTGGCCTTGTCCTCCAGGTCGATATCCTCGATGGCGAACTCGGGGTCGTGGTTGTGGCGCACCATCTCCACGGCCAGGGCGATGACCGTGAGCGTCTTGAGCCCCAAAAAGTCGAACTTGATAAGCCCGGCCTTTTCCACGCACTTCATGTCGAACTGGGTGACGTTTTCCTCGCCGGTGCCCCGGTACAGGGGAACCACCTGGTCCAGGGGCACGTCGCCGATGACCACCCCGGCGGCGTGGGTGGAGGCATGGCGGGGCAGGCCCTCCAACAGACGCGCGATGTCGATGAGCTTGCGCATCTGAGGGTCGGCCTTTATGAGATCCCTGAGGCGCGGCTCTGAGTCCAGGGCCTCGTCCAGGGTGATGCCCAGCTTGGAGGGCACCAATTTGGCGATTTGGTCCACCTCGGCGTAGGGGATGTTCATGGCCCGGCCCACGTCGCGCAGCACCGCCCGGGCCTGCATGGTCCCGTAGGTGATGATCTGGGATACGTGATCGGCCCCGTACTTTTGGGTGACGTACTCGATCACCTCGCCCCGGCGGTTGTAGCAAAAGTCCACGTCGATGTCGGGCATGGACTTGCGCTCTATGTTCAGGAAGCGCTCGAAGATAAGCTTGTAGCGGATGGGGTCCAGGTCGGTGATGCGCATGGAGTAGGCCACCAGGCTGCCGGCGGCCGAACCGCGCCCCGGACCCACGGGGATGCCGTGGTCCTTGGCCCAGTTGATGAAGTCGGCCACCACCAGGAAGTAGCCGGGGAAGCCCATCTTGCACAGCACGTCCAGCTCGTATTCCAGGCGGTCCTTGTACTCCTGGCGGTCCACGGCCAGGCCTCGCTGCTTTATCTCCTCCAGGCGCTTGTCCAAGCCCTCCCAAGAGACCTTGCGCAGACGGTCCTCGGAGGTTTCGCCGTTGTCCAGGTGGAACACCGGGAACCTGAGTTGGCCCAGGGGTATCTCCATCTCGCAGCGCTTGGCGATGTCGGCGGTGTTGGAGATGGCCTCGGGAATCTCGGGGAAGAGGTCGGCCATCTCCTGGGGCGACTTGAAATAGATCTCGCCCGAGAGCTTCATGCGGTCGGTGGCTTCCACCGTCTTGCCGGTCTGGATGCACAGGAGCACGTCGTGGGCCTCGTGGTCCTCGCGGCGCAGATAGTGGCAGTCGTTGGTGGCCACCAGGCCCAGGCCCAGCCGCCTGGCCAGGTCGATGAGCCCCGGGTTGATTTTCTTTTGCTCGGGAAGCCCGGCGTCCTGCAACTCTATGAAAAAATTGTCCTCGCCCATGACCTCGGCCAGCTCGCGGGCCGCGGCCTCGGCCTGGTCCTCGCGCCCGGCCATCATGAGCTGAGGCACCTTGCCCTGCAGGCAGGCGCTCATGGCGATTAGCCCCTCGTGGTGCCGGCGCAACAGCTCCATGTCGATGCGGGGCTTGTAGTAGAAGCCCTCGGTGAACCCGGCGCTGACCATGCGCACCAGGTTGCGGTAGCCGGTGACGTCTTTGGCCAGGAGCACCAGATGATTGGCGATGGGGTGGCCGGGGCGGTGCTCCTTGTCCCGGCGGTCGCCGGGGGCCACGTAGACCTCGCAGCCGATGATGTGCTTGAGCCCCGCTTTTTGGGCGGCCATTTGGAAGTGGATGGCTCCGAACATGTTGCCGTGGTCGGTCATGACCACGGTGTCCATGCTGAGTTCCTTGGCCCGCTTCATGAGGTCGGGCAGGCGGATGGCCCCGTCCAGCAGACTGAATTGGGTGTGCGTGTGCAGATGGACGAAGGGCGGCATTTATGATCCCTTAATTTCGGAGCGTGCGGGCTATTTTCATTTTGGGTGGGTGGGAACTAATGTGCTACTCCCACTCGATGGTACTGGGCGGCTTGGAGCTGATATCCAGCACCACCCGGTTGACCCCCTTGACCTCGTTGATGATGCGGCTGGACATCTTGGCCAGAAGCTCGTAGGGCACCCGCGACCAGTCGGCGGTCATGGCGTCCACGCTGTCCACGATGCGTAGCGCCACCACGTCCTCATAGGTGCGCTCGTCACCCATGACCCCCACCGTCTTCACCGGCACCAACACCGCGAAGCTCTGCCACACCTTGGTGTAAAGGTCGGCGGCGCGCATCTCCTCCAGCACGATGGCGTCGGCCTCGCGCAGGGTGACCAGGCGCTCGCGGGTGACCTCGCCCATGATGCGGATGGCCAGGCCCGGCCCGGGGAAGGGCTGGCGGCTGACGATGGACTCGGGCAGGCCCAGCTCCCGGCCCACCTCGCGGCACTCGTCCTTGAACAGCTCGCGCAACGGCTCCACCAGTTGGAGCTTCATCTTGTCGGGCAGGCCGCCCACGTTGTGGTGGCTCTTGATCACCGCGCTGGGGCCCTTGAAGCTCACGCTCTCGATGACGTCCGGGTACAGGGTGCCCTGGGCCAGGTAGTCCACCTGGCCGATCTTCTTGGCCTCCTCGTCGAACACCTCGATGAAGGTGTGGCCGATGATGCGCCGCTTCTCCTCGGGGTCGGTGACTCCGGCCAGGCGGTCCAGGAACAGGTCCGCCGCGTCCACCACGATCAGGTTGAGGCCGAACACGTCGCGGAACAGGCCCGCCACCTCGCTGACCTCGCCGGCGCGCAATACGCCGTTGTCCACGAAGATGCTGGTCAGGTCCTTGCCGATGGCCTTGTGCAAAAGCAGGGCCACCACCGAGGAGTCCACCCCGCCGCTCAGGGCGCAGATCACCGGCTTGCCGCCCAGGCGCTGTTTGAAATCGGCGATGGTGGCCTCGGCGAAGTTGTGCATGGTCCAGATGGGATCGCAGCCGCAGTCGCCCAGCACGAAGGCGGCCAGCATGGCCGCGCCGCCGGGGGTGTGGGCCACCTCGGGGTGGAACTGCACCCCGTAGATGCGCCGCTCTATGTCGCCCATGGCCGCCACCGGCGAGTTGCCGGTCACCGCCAGGGCCTCGAAACCCTCAGGCAGCTTTTCGATGCGGTCGCCGTGGCTCATCCACACCGGCTGGGGCTCGTCGGGATCGTTGTCGCGGAAGGGGCCGGCCTGCTTGTGCACCTGGAGCTTGGCCGGGCCGTATTCGCGCTTGGAACCACGGGCCACCACCCCGCCCAGCAGGTGGGTGAGTATCTGCATGCCGTAGCAGATGCCCAGCACCGGCACTCCCAGCTCGAAGATGGCCGGGTCCACGCTGGGCGCGCCGGGCTCGTAGCAGGAAGCCGGGCCGCCGCTGAGTATTATGCCCTTGGCGCCGTAGTCCTTGATCTCGCTCAGGGGCATGGTGCAGGGATGGATTTCGCAGTAGACCCTGGCCTCGCGCACCCGGCGGGCGATCAGCTGGGTGGTCTGGGACCCGAAGTCCAGGACCAGGATTTTCTGTTCGTGTATTTCGCTCACGGTCACTCCACCCGGTAGTTGGGGGCTTCCTTGGTAATGGTCACGTCGTGCACGTGGCTCTCGCGCAGTCCGGCGGCGGTAATCTTCACGAACCTGGCCTTGTCGCGCAGCTCCTCCAGGTTGGCCGCGCCCACGTAGCCCATCCCGGCCTTGAGCCCGCCCACCAGTTGGTAGATGCTGTCGGCCAGCTTGCCTCGGTAAGGAACCCGGCCCACGATGCCCTCGGGCACCATCTTGTCGGTCTCGTTCTGGTCCTGGCCGTAGCGGTCGGCGCTGCCTTGGCGCATGGCGTCGATGGAGCCCATGCCCCGGTACACCTTGTAGCGGCGGCCCTGGAAGAGGATGGTCTCACCGGGGCTCTCCTCGGTGCCCGCGAACAGGGAGCCGATCATAACCACCTGGGCTCCGCCGGCCAGGGCCTTGGTCATGTCACCGGAGAACTTCACCCCGCCGTCGGCGATGAGCGGCACCCCGGCGGGTCCGGTCACTTCCGACACCTCGAAGATGGCGGTCATCTGGGGCACGCCCACACCGGCCACCACCCGGGTGGTGCAGATGCTGCCCGGGCCCACGCCCACCTTGACCGCGTCGGCCCCGGCGTCGATGAGGGCCTTGGCCCCCTCGGCGGTGGCGATGTTGCCCGCCACCAGCTGGGCATCGGGGTAGGTCCGCTTTATCTCGGCCACCGTGTCGATGACCCCCTGGGCGTGGCCATGGGCCGAATCCACCACCAGCACGTCCACCCCGGCCTCCAGCAGGGCTTCGGCCCGGATCAGGCCGTCGTCACCGGCTCCCACCGCCGCGCCCACCCGGAGGCGGCCCAGGGAGTCCTTGGCCGCAAAGGGATATTTGCGCAGCTTCTCGATGTCCTTGATGGTGATGAGGCCCTTGAGGTTGCCCTCGCCGTCGGTGACCAAGAGCTTTTCGATGCGGTGCTGGTGCAGGATGGCCTTGGACTCCTCCAGGGTGATGCCCTCCCGGGCGGTCACCAGGTGGTCCTTGGTCATCACCTGGCTCACCGGCTGGTCCAGCTTGGTCTCGAACCGCAGGTCGCGGTTGGTGATGATGCCGATGAGCTTTTTGCCTTCGGTCACCACCGGCACGCCGCTGATGCGGTAGCGGCTCATCACTTCCAGCACCTGGTGCAGGCTGGCCTCGGGACCCACGGTGACCGGGTCCACGATCATGCCCGACTCGGACTTCTTGACCTTGATGACCTCCAGCACCTGGTGCTCGATGGCCATGTTCTTGTGGATGAAGCCCAAGCCGCCTTGGCGGGCGATGCTGATGGCGGTTCTGGACTCGGTGACCGTGTCCATGGCCGCGGTGACGATGGGGGTGCTCAGGCTGACCGCGCGAGTGAGTTGGGTGGAGGTGTCCACCTCCCGGGGCAGGACCCGGCTGTGTCCCGGCTTGAGCAACAGATCGTCAAAAGTAAGGCCTTCGATGGGATGGTGGGATTGCATGCCCGTATACCTCTCTAAATTGCTAGGCGGCGGCCAGCCGGAGGAGTATGCCCTCCAGCAGGCCGGCATCCATTACCGTCGTTTGTTCAAGGTGCAGAACCAGCAGAAGGCCGCGTAAGATGGCCATGCCTGCCAGTATTATATCAGCCCGTTCGGGCTCCAGGCCCGGTTGTAATTTCCTCTGGGCCAGGGGCAGGGCGGCCAGGCGGAAAAGCTGCTTTTCCAGCTCCTCCCGGCTCACCTCCAGGTTGTTGACCCGTCCCGCCTCATAGGTGGTCATGCCCAAAAGCATGGCTCCCACCGTGGCCGCGGTGCCCGCGGTGGCCACCAGGCGCTTGGCCTTGACCCCGGCCAGGGGCTCCAGGGCCTGGGCCGCGGCCTGGGCCATGGCGCTCATCTGGGCCTCGCTGGGCGGGTCGGAGGCCAGGTGTGCCTCGGTGAGGCTCACCGCGCCCAGGGGGAGGCTCAGCGCCCAGGCGCCGTCCAGGGCCGCCACTTCGGTGGAGCCGCCTCCCACGTCGGCCAGCACCGCCTCCTGGGACGATCCCTTCAGGCGGCTGAGGATGCCGGCCCGTGAAAGCTCGGCCTCGGCTTCGCCGTCCAGGACCAGGGCCGTGTCCAGATGCAGCTCCCGCCCCAGCTCGGTCACGAACTCCGCCCCGTCGGCGGCCAGGCGGCAGGCCTGGGTGGCGGCCAGGGCTATGCGTTCGGCTCCCCGGACGCGGGCCCGCGCCACGAAGCTTCGGGCCTGCTCCAGGGCGTCCCGGCGGGCGGCTGGGTCCAGGACAAGGCCGGGCTTCAGGCCCCGGCCCAGGCGGGGAGTGGCCAGGCCGCGCTCCAGGTCGCGATAGTCTCCGCCGCCCACTTCGGCCACCAGCAGCCTCAGGGTATTGGACCCCAGGTCCAGGGCAGCGGCGATCATGCACCACTCCCGGCTATATTATTCATGATAATGATGGCTTATCATTTAGGGACCCCGCCGGCGGCAACTAAAAGGTTGCCCCTCTTTCTAACAGAGTGGGCCCAGCTTGGCAAGGCATGGGGCATGCCCCAGGCGGTGGTTGAGCTATCCGCTTACTCTGTTATGGTTATGCCCCAGCCCTGGGGTTTGCCGATGGGCTTCACGGACCGGTAGGAGGACGTGAAGCGGCCGGGTGGGGGCAAAACGGCTTGCGCCTTTGCACCCGGCGGATTACCCTAGTAAATTAAAGGCTATTGCGTGGGCCCCCTGGGCGGACCATTGACCATCTTAGGCAAAGGAGTCGGTACCTATGGCCGAAAAGCTAGGCATCTTTGTGTCTTCCGATGAGCACCTGGATCACCTCATCGGAATAAGCCGCGCCGCCACCAAGGCGGGCAAGGAAGTGACTGTATTCCTCACCAACCGAGGGGTGCTGCTTTCCAAGGATCCCCGCTTCCCCGAAATGGAAGGGCTGGCCCACATTAGCCTGTGCAACGTCAACTTCGAGGCGTTCAAGATGGAAAAGCCGGTCCCTCTGGTGGCGGACAAGGACTTCGCCACTCAGATGCGTCACGCCGACATGATCGCCGAGTGCGATCGCTACATCGTGCTGTAGGGGAGGGGAGCCATGGAAGGCATCGAAAGAGTCTGCATTCTGGTCAACGAGCCCCCCGATTCCTGGGAGGGGTTGCGCTCCACCCTGGGCCTGCTGGTGGAAAACCTGTGGGGCGCCTGTTTCTTCATCGATACCGAGATTGAGCTTCCGGCCGAAAAGAGCGAGGAGGAGTTCCAGGAGAACCTGGAGATGCTGGGCGACCTGGAGGGCGAGTGCTACACCAACGTCAAGGCCAATGCCGAGCGCTTTGAGTTCATGGAGTACCTGCCCCTGGAAGAGATGGTCGAGAAGATCAAAACCTACCAGATCATCGTGCCGTTCTAGGAGGGAATCATGAGTTTGCTCTACATCGTAAAGACCGAACCCACCCAGAGCACCGAGTTCCTCATGAAGTCCCTGGGCGAGGGCAAGGAAGTGACCCGGTACGACCTTTATCAGGAGCAGGATTACGACAAGCTGGTGGAGCTTATCTTCGCCAACGAGGAGATCATCTCCTGGTGGTAGTCCCGATGCGTACTTGATTATGGGGCCGCCGCCGTTTTGGCGGTGGCTCTGTCATGAGGGGGCCATGAACGCGGGCAATATTTTGCGGCTGATAGCCGCCGGGATGATACTCATGGCCCTGCTCATGGGCCTGGGCTGCATGCACCTGAAGCAGGTGACACCCGGCACTGGGCCCCAGGAGCTGTACCAGCCCCGGGGCGGGCCCGAGACGGCCCGGAGGCTGGCCCCGGCCTTGGTGATCCACGGCTGGGATCGGCCCTACAACCGCATAGGCAGCCCCAAGGCCTCCCGGGACGCCCAGGGCTTCGAGCAGATCGTCATGGACCCGGCCCGCCCGGCCATGTACTGGCGCGCCGTGCCCTTCAGCACCGCCAAGGGCTCCTACACTGCCTACATCTACCGGGTGCACTTCCCGGAAACCCCGGTGAGCCTGATCCCCTTTTTCATCGGCGCGGGCCAAAACATGGGCCTGTTCGTGGTGGTGATCGCAGATCAGGCCGGGAGGCCGGTGCTGGTGTCCACCCTGGGCACCTGCGGCTGCTACACCTCGCTCACCCCCACCAGCCACACCCCGGACTGGGCTTACCCGGCCGGTTGGCAGGACAAACCGGTTGAGCTCTACGGCGAGACTCTGCCCGCCCGCCTGAACTACGGCAATGGGGAGCGCCCTCGCCTGGTGGTGGAGGTGCGGCCTGGCGAGCACCGGGTCATGGGCCTTGGCGTGCAGCCCGCCGCCCGCCTGGCCGAGCCCCGCTTATACCGGGGGCATCCCACCCCCCTGCTGCCCGCCGACGAGCTGCGCCGCCTGCCCCTAGAGGGCGGCACCACCAGCCTGTTCTACGAGGACGGCATATTGGAGGGCCACGTAAAGGGGGCCTGGAAGCCCTGGGAGACCCTGTTCATCGGTTGGTGGTGCCTGGACGGGGTGGTGGGCATGGACAAGGCCTACGGGGTCAAGGGCAATCCCCTGTACACCAGTCTGCAGCCCTGGTACCGCATCAGCTCGGACATGAACGACCTGCCGGGGTTTCTGAAATTTTGGGGCTGGAATTTTTAAACGGGCGAGTTCGCCAGACCGCCGGGGGCTTGGTTGCCGGCATCGATCGGACCTCGGCGTAATATTTGGCTACGCCTTCGGTCCTCGCTCGCCGGACGCCTCGCCCGTGACGGCCTGGCGAACCCGCCATAGATAGGCTGGATTGGCTTAACTGGGATCGGCTAGAGTTCAACAGTGGGCAAAGCGGCCCTTGGCGGCCTGACGGATCGGAACTAAAAAAATAAAAGGGCGCGCCCTCGCGGGCGCGCCCTTTGTCTTCGTTCTCTACGGTAGGAGGGAAGTCTGATGTCTCATCATGCTGGGGTTACATGTTGTAGAGTTCAGAACCGTAGAGACGAATCCAGTCTTTCTTAAGACACTCGATTGCCTCTTTGGTCTGACCGCCGGCGCCAATGATCAAAATCGTGGCCTCGCCGGTTTGGATACAAGGGTAGATGTAATCAACGTTAACTTGAGCCCGCTTGAGAGGATTGAGCACTGCCAGGAGACCCCCGGCGTGGTGCGGCGTTTCAGCGGCAACCACATCCTCTTCTTTCACATCCAGACCTTGTCCTCTTAGAACATTAATACCTTTTTCAGGATTGTCCACCACAAAACGCATTATGCCGTCACCACTGGAGGTTGAGGTGGATACGAAGAAGCCCAGAACGTTGACTCCGGTGTCTCCGAGCATCTCGCTGACCGAGGCAAGTTGCCCCGGTTGGTTGGGCATGGTTATGGTGAGCTGCTTGACGGTCATGCGCTCTTCTCCTTGGCCAGCGCCTGGCGGGCGGATTTGGCTCCCACTTCCAGGGCGCGCCGGTTTAGTTCCAGCACCTTGGGTTTCTTGCCAAGGCCGGTTTCGGCCAGGGCCTCTTTCAGGGCTTCAATGGTCAATACGCCGGTGGCTTCGGCCAGAGCGCCCACCATGATCACGTTGGCCGAGCGGTCTTCGCCCAGCTCGTGGGCCAGCTCGTTCAAGGGCACCGGCACCACGGTGACGTCGTCGCGCTTGATCTCACCGTGCACCAATGAAGAGTTTATCAAAAGAGTGCCGCCGGGGGCGATCATGTTGGCGAAACGCACCAGGCTGGGGTTGTTCATCACGATGACGAAGTCGGGGTTGCTGGCCACCGGCGAGGCGATCTCCTCGTCGCTGACCACCACGGTGCAGTTGGCAGTGCCGCCGCGCACCTCGGCCCCGTAGGCGGGCAGGTAGGTCACGTTCTTGCCCTGGCGCATGGCGGTGAGCGCGGTCAAAAACCCCATCAGCAATACGCCCTGGCCGCCGAATCCGGCAAAGATCATTTTGTTGGTCATGGCGGCCTCCTAATCCTTGTCGTATCCGGTGATGTCCTTGATCACTCCCACGGGGAAGATCTTGGTCATCTCCTTGTCGGTCCACTCATAGGCGGCCACCGGTGCCATCTTCCAGTTGGTGGGGCAGGGGGAGAGCACCTCCACCAGGGCGAAGCCCAGTCCGTCCAACTGCACCTGGAAGGCCTTCTTGATGGCCTTCTTGGCCTTGCGTATTTCCTTGGGGGTGGCCACGCTGACCCGCTCCAGGAAAACGCTGCCCTTGGCTGTTGCCAGCATCTGGGTGAGGTCCAGAGGCGATCCGTCGCGGACCACGTCCCGGCCGCCGGGGGTGGTGGTGGAGCCCATGCCGGGCAGGGTGGTGGGGGCCATCTGGCCGCCGGTCATGCCGTAGGTGCCGTTGTTTACGAAGATGGCCGTGACCTTCTCGCCCCGGTTGGCGGCGTGGATGCTCTCGGCGGTGCCGATGGCCGCGATGTCGCCGTCGCCCTGGTAGGTGAAGACCACGTGGTCCTTGAGCACCCGCTTGAGGCCCGTGGCCACGGCCAGGGCCCGGCCGTGGGGAGCCTCGCCGGTGTCCACGTCAAAGTAGTTGTAGGCCAGCACCGCGCAGCCCGCCGGGGGAACCCCGATGGTGCGCTCCTGGATGCCCAACTCATCGATGACCTCAGCCACCAGGCGGTGGATGATACTGTGCCCGCAGCCGGGGCAATAGTGGAACAGGTTGTCCTTCAGGCTCTTGGGCGCTTCGAATATCTTTTTCATGCCGCGCCTCCCAACCGCCCGCTCTGCTGATCCTTGTCCATCAGCCCGGCTTGATAATAATAATGGCTGATCTGGTGGGCAACCTCGTCGGGGGTGGGAATCACCCCGCCGGGGCGGCCGTAGAGGTGCACCTGGGCCTGGCCTTCCACGGCCAGCCTTACGTCCTCCACCATCTGCCCGGCGCTCATCTCGAACACCAGAAGCTGGCGCACCACCCTGGTCAGGTCCTTGAGGGGCTTGTCCGGGAAGGGCCACAGGGTCTTGGGTCTGAGCAGGCCCACCTTGAGCCCCATCTCGCGCACGCGCTTGATGGCGCCCTTGGCGATGCGCGCCGCGGTGCCGTAGGCTACCACCACCTGGCGGGCGTCTTCGAGCATGTACTCTTCCCAGTCGGTCTCTTCCCTGGTCACCGCATCGTATTTGCGCACCAGCTTGAAGTTGTGGTCCTCCAGGACCTTGGGGTTGAGCAGCAGGGAAAGGATGACCCGGCTGGGCCGTTCCTTGGCCCCGGTGAGGGTCCAGTCCTTGGCGGGCAACTCGGCCAGGTCGATGGCCTCGGGGAACTCCACCGGCTCCATCATCTGGCCCATCATGCCGTCGCCCATGATCATCACCGGGTTGCGGTACTTGTCGGCCAGGTCGAAGGCCTTGACGGTCAGATCGCAGAGCTCCTGACACGAGGCCGGGGCCAATACGATGGTGCGGTAGTCGCCGTGTCCACCGCCCCTGGTGGCCTGGAAATAGTCGCTCTGGGCCGGGGCGATGTTGCCCAGGCCGGGTCCGCCGCGCACCACGTTGGCGATCACCGCCGGAAGCTCCAGGCCCGCCAGGTAGCTTATGCCTTCCTGCATGAGGCTTACGCCCGGGCTGGAGGAAGAGGTCATCACCCGGGCCCCGGCCATGGCCGCCCCGATTACCATGTTGATTGAGGCCAGCTCGCTCTCGGCCTGCACGAAGGTGCCCCCCACCTGCAAGAGGCGGCCGGACATGTACTCGGGCACTTCGTTCTGGGGGGTGATGGGATAGCCGAAGTAGTAACGGCAGCCGGCCCGTACGGCGGCCTCGCCCAATACGTGTGATCCTCGCATTAATTGCTTAGCCACGGTACACCTCGATGGCAATGTCAGGGCAGGTGAGGGCGCACAGGGTGCACGCGGTGCAACAGTCGCCTTCCTCTCCCTGGCTGAACTCGGCCGGGTAATAGCCCTTGTCGTTGAGACCAGAACTAATGGCTATGCATTGCTTGGGACAAACCGAGACGCAGAGCTCGCAGCCCTTGCACTTTTCCCGGTCGATAGTAATTTTGCCTTTTGCCATGAGGCCTCCTGGTGATTGTTTACCGCCGGGGTGACGGCGGTGGTGGGACACGGACGCTAGATCTAGAAATGCCGACTCATATCAAGAAGAAACAGTGAAGTCAAGAAAATGCGCGCTTGTGAGAAGTTTGACACCCTGGGAGAGGCCTCCTAGAATAAAAAGCAACAAGAGGCCGAATTAAATCAAGAAACTCCTTACCATCCGAGGCCAATCATGACCGATTGCACCCCAACCCAGGATCGCATCTCCGCGGCCGAGCGACAGGACGCACTGAGAATGCTCGAAGAGCACCACAGCTTCCCCTGCGTCTACATGTTCAAGGTGATTGGCTACAATTCCGGGGAGTTCGCCCAGGAGGTCCGCCGGGCGGCGGAGGCGATTTTGGGGCCCATCACCGGGGAGGGTGATCTGCGTTCGCGGCCATCGGCCGGGGGCAAATACCTGGCCGTGACCATCGACACCAGAGTGGACAGCTCCGAGAAGGTGCTGGCGGTATATGACGCGCTCAAGGCTCTGGAGGGCATGGTGATGCTGGCCTAGGCGGATCGCCACTGGGAGGCGGGGTTCAGGTGCCAGGCCCCTGCCTCGTCCTGAAAGACGATGGCCCGGCCCGCCAATTCCTCGAAAGATGAGCCCAGGGTTTCGGGCTCGGCGTTCCAGATGGGCTCCACCCGCTCCAAGATGAGCGGCACGCCCGAATCCGACAACGAACTGAGCAGCAGATACAGACTGGTGGCTTCCACGCTCAGGCCCTGCTCAAAGATGCGTTGGTCCATGTTCTCGCTTTCCCTTGCCCCCACAGGCCGCTAAAGTGGACAATGAATTACCAGTAAATTACCACACCGGCCACGCCGGGCCGAGCCCCAGCAACGGCCGGGCGGGTTGTAAAAGGAATTTCCGCCATGGATCTCAGCGCCCTTATTTTTCCGGCCACCGCCCTCAGGCGTAGCGCCCTCACCGCCCTGTGCCCCTTGTTTCAGCCCCTGAGCGTGCTGGAGCCGCCCAGCCTGGGCCATGATGCCCGGGCCACCCCGCCGGGGCTGGAGAGCCTGGCCCGCATGCTCAGGCCAGCGGGTCAGGCCGGAGCGGCGGGCTCGGACAATCCCCAGGCCCGCCAGGCGGCCAAACTGCTGGACCAGTGGCGGCAATGGCTGGCCTCCCACCAGGGCTCCAGCTCGGCGGAGGCCCTCAAGGCGGGCATGGAGCTGCCCACCCCGCCGGAGACGTTCCGCACGGTGATGCGCGAGATCAAAAGCTACCAAGGCCCCAAGGGCCAGGGCGATCCCGGCCTGCCCGGCGTGGAGGCGGACCTGCTGTTGAATCTGGCCCACATCCAGGACCAGCAGGCCGCCGAACTGGAGCAGGCCCTGTCCCAGGCCCGCCAGGGGGAGAGCCGCTTGCGCCACTCCATGGGCCAGGACGAAGGGGACTACCAGCCGGTGGACTACGAGGCGCCCCTCATGGACCACTTGGCTCCGGTGGATTACACCCTGCCCCAGGAGCACCTGCTGGAGAGCCGCCTCAAGGCCTGGAGCACCCTGGCCCAGGGATTAGGCGCCGAGTCCGGTTGGCTGGCCACCACCAGCGGCCCGGCGGCCCATCTTCTCCTGGAGCGGGCCCACGAGCTGGTGCAGCCGCCGGTCAAGGAGTTCCGCACCTCGGCGGGCGCGGTGTCTCCCCTGACCCTGGCCCCCATGTCCGCCCGGCCCGACAACCCCCTGGCCCAGGAGGCGGCCCGCCTGGTGCTGCCCGATCTCTCGGAGCTAGGTGACCAGGCCTTTTTGGACCTGGCCAATAAGCTGGCGGCCAATGCCGACTTTGACCTGCTGCGCCAGGAGGTGAACCACCTGGCCCAGCGGGTGGACTCTGAAAAGTGGTGGCCCGGCCTGGCCCCGGAGCTGGCCCAGGAGGCCCGGGAACTGGCCCAGGCCTACGGTGACTTGGTGCAGCAGGCGGGGGCGAGCGCCGGGGGCAAGCCAAAGGGGCTCAGCCTGCTGGCCTTCCCCGGCCTGAGCCGCGAGGACCTGCTGGCCCTCATGCGCGGGGAAAAGCCCGCGGGTGCGCCCAAGATGGAGCAATGGCCCGAGCAGTGGCCCGAGGGCTCCACCGTGGTGTGGGCCCTCTGGTAGACAGGCGGCTCGCGCCTGTGGGGGGCTAGCCCTTCTTGCGTAGCGATCCCGTGGTGTCCACGGTGCGCAGGTTGGCCAGCTCCCGGTCCGCGGGCTCGGGTACCAGCTTGACCTGGGGCGACACCTTCAGGTCCCAGCCGGTGGACGCCTTGACCTCCTCCACGGTGGTGAAGGGGAAATAGGCGTCCAGGTAGAACTCCTTGCTCACCGGGTCCGGGCGCAGGATGCCCAGGGTGGAGATGATGGCCGAGGGGCCGCCGCCCACGAAGCCGCAGCGCTCCCTGGCGTCTCCGCCGTCCAGGTAGCCGGGGCTGGAGCTGTAGTCCACCTTTTCTACGAAGCGCCGCTTTTCGTGGGAGGCCATTATCAGGTAGCTCTTGGCTCCCACCGCGATGTCGTTGGCCCCGCCGCTGCCGTTCAGGCGCACCCGGGGCGGATCATAGCGCCCGGCCTTCCAGGGCGGCTCATCCCAAATGCCGGTGGTGTTCACGTTGCCGTACTGGTCCACCTGGGCGGCCCCGATCACCGCGTTGTCGCAGCGCCCCGAGGCCACCAGAAAGCCCAGGGCGTCGATGGCGTTGGTGAAGCTGGTGGCGTTGGCGCTGATACGGTTGCACTCGATGCCCCAGGGCAGGCCGCCCTTGGGGGTGGAGCCGTAGATGCCGCCCTCGGTGAAGGGCATCAGGTTGGGCGCGTGGTTCAGGTGGGCGAAGTAACCGGCCAGCATGGACAGTCCCACTCCCAGGATGATGAGCTGGCCGTCTTTGATCTCCCGGCCGGTGACGATGGCCATGAACTCCTGCTTGGTGTATTCCATAGCGCCTATCCCTTCGCCCGGTCCAATAGCTCGGCCGCCTCGATGTCGCTTTTGATCCACTTGCGGTAGGGGTCCATCAAAAAGGCGGTTTCAGTGGCCGATATCTTGGCGATCTTGTCCCGGCCGATGAGCTCCAGATACTCCTCCGGGGTGGCGTAGGAATGCACCCAGCGGCGGCAGTACTCCTCGGTGTCCTCGGCGGTCTTCATGGCCCGGTTCATGTAGAACATGTGCTCCTCGTCGGAGTCGTAGAGCCCGCAGGAGGCCTGGGGCCAGGAGCACAGGGGCCAGTAGACCACCGCGTCCACCACCTCGGCGATGATGCGCACCAGGTTGGGGTACTGGCGCATGCACCCGGTGTCCACGATCTTGTCGGCCACCAGCACCACCTTTTCGGCGGCCCGCGACATCTCAAAGCGGCTCCACTCGCTGCCCAGCATGATGGCGTTGCCGTAGATGTCGGCCATGGTCACGTGAATGGCCGCCACCTCCGGCCGCAGGGAGCGGAAGGCGCCCAGGGTCTGGCCGGTGAAGGGGTCGGTGATGGTGGGGATCTTCTCGGTGGCCGGGTAGACCTGGGGCTTGTCGCCGGAGCACCACTGCTGGTCGTTGCAGATGTTCACCGTGGCCGGCACGAAGGGCCAGTTCATGGCCCCGCCGAAGAAGCGGAAGGCCATGGCTCCGTTGGAGTAGTCTTCGATGACCGTCTTGCCGCTGGTCACCGCCCGGTTCAGCCCGTTGGCAAAGCCGTAGACCTCCAGGCCTGAAAAGCCAACCTCCACCCGGCGCACCGCGCCCACCGCGGCCAGCAGGTTCACCTGGCTGGAGCCGCAGTGGCAGATGACGTTCAGGTCCTTGCGTCCCTGCTTTACCATCTCCTTGCCAAAGGCGATGGAGTCCGAGCCCACCGGAAAGGCGGCCCCGTGGCAATAGGTCATGCCGTCCCAGGTGTATTTGGCCACGGCGTCTTGCATGGACATCAGCTTATTGCGCAACAGCAACCTCCTTGACCCGGCTTGGCGGGCGATCAACGGCTCGGTGCACCTGACTGAGAAAGTATATTATCATTATCAAGATATTCGCAGAAACCGCGCCTCGTGTTTTTGCGCTCGCCGAGAACCGGCGGCGAAGCCGGGCCCGGGGCCGGGCGATTGCCCAAGAAAAGCGTGGAAGCTTGACGCCGCGATGCATTAGAGTCTTGGCAGTCTTTTGGTTCAGGCCGCCGGCGCGTGGACTATGGGGAAGATGCCGCTATCTGGAGGAGGAATGATGGCTTATCAATACATCCTAACCGAGGTCAAGGACCGCATCGGCCTCATCACCCTGAACCAGCCCGAAAAGATGAACGCCCTGGGCGAGGCGGTTGAGCTTGAAATCACCGATGCCCTGCAACAGTGGGGGAGGGGCAAGGACGTCAAGGTGGTCATCCTCAAGGCCAACGGCAAGGTGTTCTGCTCGGGCCACGACCGCCTGGAGGTGCGCGACGGCACCCCTTCTTCCATTCGCAATCTTTTCCAGACCTCCTACAACATGATGAGCTGCATGCGCCAGGTGCGCATGCCCATCATCGCCCAAGTGCACGGCATCGCCATGGCGGGCGGCTGTCACCTGGTGGCGGGCTGCGACTTGGTGGTGGCGGCGGAAAACGGCGCCAAGTTCGGCATGACCGGCATGAAAATCGGCTACAACTGCTCCACTCCCACGGTGGCGGTAAGCCGGGCGGTGGGCCAGAAAAAGTGCCTGGAAATGCTGCTCACCGGCAATCTCTACAGCGCCCAGGAGGCCCGGGAGATGGGCCTGGTGAACCGGGTGGTACCCGACGATCAGTTGGAGCATGAAACCTTTGCCTGGGCCAAGGAGATAGCCAGGGGATCGCGCATCGTGCTGGGCATTTCCAAGCAGGTGTTTTACGCCCAGAGCGAGATGACCGAGGACCAGGCCTATCACTACGCCAAGGAGATGATGGCCATCGGCGCCTTGTTGCCCGACGCCCAGGAGGGATTCAGCGCGGGCATCGAGAAGCGCGAGCCCAACTTCCCCGAGGAATAGGGGCGGCCGGCAGCGCCGCGTTTCCGGCTATCCGAGAGCGGGTGTCGGGCTAGAGGACGCGGCCCCAGTCGCGGCCGATGACCTTGACTTCCAGCAGGGCCTCGTCGCGGGGCGAGGACAGGCGCACCGTGCCCGGCCAAAAGGCGTTGATGATCTTCATGGCCGCCTGCAGGGGCTTGGGCGGTCCGCTCACCGTGAAGCGGCTAATGCCCTTGGCGCAGGCCAGGGTCAGGAGCAGGCGCGAGGCCAGGGCGGAGGGCAGGCCCGCCTGGCTTTTCAGGAAATGAGTCATGGCCTCCACCGCCTCCAGGGCCAGGGCCTCGGGGCGGGAGCCTCTTTTTCCCAGGGTGGAAAAACCGATGCGCATTTGGCCGTCTCCGGCCCACACCAACAGGGCCTGGCCCTTGCCGCCCTTGGCCCGGCGCAGGTTGCCCTTGCCCTCCAGCCCGTGCAGGGCCAGGCGGTCCAAGGCCCCCTGCATGGCCTGCTCGGCCAGGTGCACCGGTAGGTTGGAGCACAGCACCTCCACCCCCACCTCGCGAGGCTGGAAGGGCTCCTCAGCCCTGAGGTGGCCCAGGGAGCCGCCCGCCTCCACCACCGTGACCTCGGCCTCGCCGCCGCCGCTGGGGAAGAAGCCGGGGGCTATCTCCCGGTAGTTGGCATTGAGGCCCAGGGCGCGCCAGTTGGGCAGGAGCACCTTGGAGATTTCATCGCTGGTGGGTCCGCCCATCACGTGGCTGCCGCCGCGCAGGATCAGGCCGCTGGTGCCCCCGGCCATGGACAGGGGAAGCAGGAGCATCTCCAACAGCGCGCTGAACGGGGCGGAGCTGGGCTCCAGGTGGGCCATGTCCAGGTGGTAATCACCGGGCTGGGGCGGGCCACCGGGAGTGAGGGTGAGCTCGGTCGAACCGGCCTCGGCCTGCAGGCGTCCCCGGCTCACCGCCGAGGCGGCCACGGCCAGGGTGAGGCCAGAGGTCCCCAGGCCCGGACGGGGGCGGGGGGAGTCGTCCACCAGGCTGCCCACCCGTAGGGGGCGGCCGGTGATCAGGCTAAGGGCCAGGCCGATGCGCAGACCGGCGTTGCGCGCCGCGCCGCCGTCTTTTATCTCCACCGTGTCCAGCAAAAATAACTCCTCGTTGCGTGGCGGGTGTTCTTGGGTGGAGCACCAGTATACCCTAGGCGCGTCCCATCTCCCAGCCAAGGCCGCTTGCCGCCCGGCCCAGGCTCGGTTATCTTTGATCGAACGGAAACAAGGGGTTAGCCATCGCTGTGATTAAGTTGTGATTCTTTTGTGAGAAATGCCGCCGTTTGTTTCGTTTAAGAAAAAGAATTAACCGGGCGGAAAGATGGTTATATTTATTTTCTTTGAAATTAAAGTGGTTAGTCGAACCAATTTAATACGGGGAGAGGTCGGGGCTGGGCTCCGGCCTCTGGATACAAAATTCACAGGGTGGAATAAGCACTGGGAATGAACTTAAATCAGGAAATTGGGCTTTCGGGCTACTGGCCTGCCGGTGATCGCTTGGATGAGGCGCGTCGCCTTTTGCAGGAACAGGGCGCGGCTCTGCTGGGCGGTCTGGAGGGCGCGGGAAGGGCTTTCGCCCTGGCCCGTTTGTGGAAAAGCGCCCCCCGCACCACCCTGGTAGTTTGCCCCACCCTGGCCGTGGCTGAAACCCTGACCCGCGATTTGGAGTTCTTCCTGGCGGGCCAGAGCAACGGCGGCTCGCCGGTGCGCCTTTTCCCGGCCTACGAGGTAAGCCCCTATCAGGAACTTGACCCTCCGCCAGAGGTGACCTCCCGGCGTTTGTCCGTGTTGTGGGAGCTTATCGCCGCGGAGGAGCCCCTGCTGGTGGTCACCTCGGCGGTGGCCGCCTCATCGCGCCTGTGTCCGCCCGAGCACCTGCTGGATAACTACCTGGATCTCTGCAAGGGCCAGCGCCTGGAGCGCGAGGCCCTGGTGGCCGCCCTGGCCCAGGGAGGCTACACCCCGGTGGGCCTGGTGGAGCAGGTGGGCGATTTCGCGGTGCGCGGCTCGGTGGTGGACTTTTTCGGCCCTCTGCTGGACGACCCGGTGCGGGTGGAGTTTTTCGGCGACGAGATCGAGAGCCTGAGGCGGTTCGACCCCAGCGACCAGCGCTCCCAACTGCCCCTGCGCGAGGCCGGGCTGATCCCCTGCCTGCCGGTGGAGCTTTCGCCCGAGGCGGCCAAGCGGGCGGTGGAACGCCTGCGCAAGCTGGCCCGGGAGGAGGGGCTTTCCACCCGCCGCCTGGCCGAGTTGGTGGAAAAGATCGAACTGCGCGCCCCCTTCAGCGGGTTGGAGTCTTTGCTGCCGGTGTTTTTCAAAAACGCCGGGGACCTCTTCACCTATTTGCCTGAAGACGCCTGGTACTACGTGCTGGAGCCCGCCGAGGTGGACAACCGCCTCAAGGGAGAGGCCGAGGAGATGGAGCGCCAGTTCGCCGAGGCGCGGGAAGATGGCCGCCTGGTGCTCTCCCCGCCCATGCTGCGGCGCACTCCCGGCCAGATGGCCCAGCGCCTGGGCGAGCGGCCCCACCTGCTGTGCCGGGCCCTGGCCATGGGCCTGGAAGAGCCGGGCGAGGCTCCCTTGGTGCGCCTGAAGGCCGAGACCTTCCCCGGCTTGCACCAGGACCTCAAGCGCGGTGGCGAGGGCTCGGTAATCACCCGCTTCCTGGGCTGGGTGGGGGCGCAGCAGGAGCTGGGGCGCAGCGTGACCCTGGTGTGCCGCTCCCGCTCCCAGGTGGAGCGTCTGGCCGAGCTACTAACCGAGCGCGAGGTGGCGGTCAAGGTGGTGGGCGTGGCCTCGGAGACCTGGCCCGCCAAACCGGGGGAGACGGCCCTGTTCCTCATGGAGGGGGTGCTCACCGCCGGGCTGGCCCCGGCCGAACTGCCGGTCTGCTTCATCACCGAGGACGAGGTGTTCGGCGCGCCCCGGGTGGTGCGCCACAAGGCCCCGCCGCGCCTCAGCGAGATGCTGGCCGCCCTGGACGACATGGAGCCCGGCGACCTGGTGGTGCACATGGACCACGGGGTGGGGCGCTACGAGGGGCTCACCACCGTGGCCGTGGGCGCGGCGGAGAGCGACTTCTTGCATCTGACCTTCGCCGGGGGCGACAGGCTCTATTTGCCCGCCGACCGCATGGGCCTGATCAGCAAATACCGTGGCCCAGAGGACGCCAAGCCCAAGCTGGACCGCCTGGGCGGGCGGGCCTGGCTCAGGGTCAAGGGCCGGGCCAAGAAGGCGGTGGAAGCCATTGCCCACGACCTGGTGGAGCTCTACGCCGCCCGCTCGGTGGCCAAGGGCACGTCCTTCACCCAGCCTGACAGCGGCTTCCGCGAGTTCGAGGCGGGCTTCCCCTGGGAGGAGACCCCGGACCAGGCCCGGGCCATCCAGGACGTACTGGCCGATCTCTCGGCCCCCAAGCCCATGGACCGCCTGGTGTGCGGCGACGTGGGCTTCGGCAAGACCGAGGTGGCCCTGCGCGCCGCCTACCTGGTGGCCATGCAGGGACGCCAGGTGGCCTTCCTTGTGCCCACCACGGTGCTGGCCGAGCAGCACTATCAGACCTTTGTGGAGCGCCTGCTGGACCAGCCCCTGGAGGTGGCCTCCTTGAGCCGCTTCAAGACCCCGTCTCAGCAGCGGGAGGTCCTGGCCGGGCTCAAGGCGGGCACCGTGGACATCGTGATCGGCACCCACCGCCTGCTCTCCAAGGACGTGGAGTTCAACGATCTGGGCCTGATGGTGGTGGACGAGGAGCAGCGCTTCGGGGTCAAGGACAAGGAGCGGCTCAAGAAGATGCGCCGCCTGGTGGACGTGCTCACCCTCACCGCCACCCCCATCCCCCGCACCTTGCAGATGAGCCTTTCGGGGTTGAGGGACCTGAGCGTCATCAACACCCCCCCCGCCGACCGCCAGTCCATCAAGACCTACGTGGCCGCCTTCACCCCCAAGGCCATGGCCCAGGCGGTGGAGCGGGAGATGGTCCGGGAGGGCCAGGTGTTCCTGGTGCACAACCGGGTGCAGGACATCGCCAAGATGGCCGCCATGGTGCAGCGCCTGGTGCCCGGGGCGCGGGTGGGGATCGCCCACGGCCAGCTTCCCGAAAAGGAGCTGGAGCGGGTGATGATGAGCTTCGTGCGCCGGGAGCTGGACGTGTTGGTGTGCACCACCATCATCGAGTCCGGCCTGGACATCCCCAGCGCCAACACCATCATCATCAACAACGCCGACAAGTTCGGCCTGAGCCAGATCTACCAGCTCCGGGGCAGGGTGGGGCGCTCGGGCCGCCGCGCCTACGCCTATTTGTTCGTGCGCTCGGATCAGAGCCTCAGCCGCCAGGCGGCCAAGCGGCTCAAGGCGCTCATGGACTTCACCCAACTGGGGGCGGGCTTCGCCATCGCCATGCACGATTTGCAGATTCGCGGGGCGGGCAACATGCTGGGCGAGGCCCAGAGCGGAGTGGCCGCCGAGGTGGGCTACGAGCTGTATCTGCGCATGCTGGAAGAGGCCATCGCCCGGCTCAAGGGAGAGGCTCCGCCCGAGGGCCCGGAGCCCGAACTCAAGCTGGGCCTGCCCGCCCACCTGCCCGAGAGCTACGTGCCCGATCCGGAGGTGCGCCTGAGCCTTTACCGCCGCCTCAGCGGGGTGCGCAAGCCCGAGCACCTGGAGCAAGTGGCTTCGGAGATGAACGACCGCTTCGGGCCTCCCCCGGCGGCGGCGGGCAACCTTTTGGCAGGGGTGGAGCTCAAGGTGCTTTTGCGCCACATGCACTCGGACCGCCTGGACCTGTCCAGCGACGGCCTCATGGCCTATTTCACCCAAACCGAGGGCCTGAACCTGGACCGGCTGTTGGCCATGGCCCAGGAGCAGCCCAACAAGGTGCGGGTGTTCCCGGACGGCCGGGTCAAGCTGAGCTTGGCCACCGACCGCCCGCCTTTGGAGCAGGCCAAGCAGTTCTTGCAATACATCAGCCGCGGTGGTAACTAGAGCCGGTAACATGGCGGGATTAATAACATCCCAGCAGATGGCCGCCCGGCGGGCTCCCAGGGGTATACTTTGGGCCGTGGGGATTCTGCTGGCTCTGGTCTTGGCCGCCTGCTCATCCAGCGAACCCCAGGGGGCGCCCGCCGTGGCCAGAGTGGACGGCAAGCCTCTGACTCTGGCACAATTCAACTCCATGGCCGCTTTCATGGGCCTGGGGGGAGACCCCGCCCTGCTGGAGCCGGAACTGAGGCGGGCGGTGGTGGAAGACCTGGTGGGTCGGGCCCTGGTGTTGGCCGAGGCCGAGCGCCAGGGGGTGGTCCTGCTGCCCGAGGAGCTGGAGAAACGCGAGCGGCACCTGCTCAGCCAACTGGAGCCGGAGGCTTTTAAACACGACCTGGCCATCCACGGCATAAGCCACGAGCAGTGGCGGGACGAGTTGGCCGGCCAGTTGCTTGTTGAAAAAGCCTTGCGCTTGATTCTGCGCCCCAGAATCCGCGTGACGCCCGAGGAGATCGCCGCCTATTACCGGGATCATCGCAGCGAGTTTCACCGACCGGAGCAGATATTGGCCCAGCACGCGTTGTTGCCCAGCAAGCCCCTGGCCCAACAACTGGTGGATCAGGTGCAAAAAGGCATGGACATGAGCCAGGCCGCGGAGCAGATGGGCGCTCCCCTGGCCGCGGGCGGCCAGCCTACCTGGCTGAGCCGGGGGCACATGCCTCCGGGCTTGGAGAAAAAGGTCTTCGCCCTGAAGCCGGGCCAACTGGCCGGGCCCTTGCCCAGCCCCTATGGTTTTCACGTGGTGCGGGTGAAGGCCAAGCGTCCTACGGTGGTGCTCAGCCTGACCCAGGCCGCTCCGGAGATACAAAAGAACCTGGTGGCTCAAAAGCAGGAGGCTCTGGCCATATCCCTGCTGGAGGAGCTTAAGGCCAAATCCGATATAATCTATGACCAGCAGTTCCTGGAAAAAGGCCGGCTGGCCCCTGCAAGGAGTAAATGATGCCGCAGCGTTTGGTGTGTTGCTTCCTCTTGGCGGTTATTTTGGCGCTTCCCGTGGGGTGGGTCCATGCCGAGGAAGTGGTGGTCAACCGGGTGGTGGCCATCGTTGACGACGAGGTGGTCACCTCCTTGGACCTGGACCGGGCCATCCGCCGTCTGAAGATGGACATGGCCCGTATGGAGGCCATGCAGCGGGGCGGCGGAGTGCCGCCGGCCCAGATTCGGCGCATGGCCTTGGAGCGGATGGTCGACGAAAAGATCTTCGCCAAGGAGGTCAAGAAGGCTGGGTTGTCGGTCAGCGACGAGGAACTGGACCACTATATCAACCGCATAAAGCAGTCCAACAAGCTCAGCGACGAGGACTTCGTGGCCAGCCTGAGCCGCCAGGGCATGACCCTCAAGGAGTACCGCGATGACCTGCGCCGGGACATCCTGAAGCAGCGCCTGATCAACCAACAAGTTAGAAAGCACGTGGTTATCAGCGATGCCGAGGTGGAGCAGTACTACAAGGCGCACTACGACCAGTTTCAGAACATGGACGAGGTCAACATGATGGCCATCTTTTTAAGGGTGGACCCACAGGGTGGCCTGAACGCCGAGAACGCGGTGCGCCAACAAGCCGAGAATATTCTGAAAAAGATAAAGGATGGCGGCGACTTCTCCAAGCTGGCCCAGAAATACTCCCAGGGACCGGGAGCGGAGCGGGGCGGCCGTCTGGGACCGGTGAAGGCCGATGACCTTTTGCCCAGCATGCGCCAGGCCCTGGGCGAGTTGAAGCCCGGTCAGGTGAGCGAGGTATTACAAATCCCTCAAGGGTTTGTTATCATGAAGCTAATCGACCGAAGCGGGAACAAGGAATTGGCCCTGGCAGAGGTCAAGGAACAAATCAGAGCCAAACTGACTCAACAAAAGACTGAGAAGCGCTTCAAGGACTGGATGAAGCAGCTACGTTCGGAAAACTACGTAAAGATCATTGATTAACCTGGTCAAGGTCTTGGTCGGTGATCGTCTGAGATAGTTGTAGCCGGCTCGACAAGCCCGGTAGGGGGAAATGAGAAAAAAATCTGGATTGGTGCTGGCCCTGATCGGGTTCTTGCTCCTGGGCCTTACGGTGCCCCTATTTGCCTTGGTGGTGGGTCAAGCCTGGAGCCAAGGCAATATGATGGCCAGCGTTTTTTTTGTTGTTTTTGTGGGCATCGCCGGAGTGGTGCTCATGCTGGTAGGCTGGAGCCTTTTCCGCCGCACTTAAATTGATTGGGCGGGCTGTTTGTGGCGTTTGGCCTGCGTTTTGCATTTACCTACAACTAGGATGCGCGCCTGAGTGCATCACTTTCCCTAGAGGGGCAGGCAGGGAGAGTGGTAAACAAAGGCGCGCTCCTTTTTTTTATCTCATATGCCAAAAATGACATATTGCGTTATTTCAAATGGTTCCGTTAGTTAGGTGTGCTTTCAGGTGGGGTTTTGCGATGCGTTACTTGTCGGTTGGACAGGGCGAATGGTCTTTTAGAAATTCGGTCCGGCCGTTTGATAGAGGGCTATATTGCCCGATTTAAATCGGGTTAAATTTTCTGATAAACTGCTTTGCTGACTTTTAGGTAATAATTGCCCGAAATTTTACCGATAGCTGGTATCGGTAAATTATGGCAGTAATTTGTGTACGTTGCCCAGAAGCTTGTCCAGGCCTTCCATTTTGTCCATGAATTCGGAGGCGCCGGCCTGTTTGCACAACACCGGCATGCGCGGATCGCCGTGGGCGCTAAGCACCAAAACCGGCGGGTGGGGATGCCCCGAACCCATCTCGCCCAGTTCGCAACACAGGTCCAGGCCGTTGCCGTCTGGCAGGCGCACGTCCAGGATGACCAGGTTCGGCTGGCGCTTGGTTCTCTGCCACCAGTTGCGGGCCTGACTTCGGCTGCGGCACAGCACCACTTCCATGCCTTCGCCGCCCAGGACATCCCCATACAATGCGGCGATGTCTTCGTCGTCTTCCACCAGAAGTATCAAGGGGCGATTCAAGGGGCTGCCTCCAAGGTGACGGTAAAGGTGGTCCCCACGCCGGGCTCACTTTCCACCCTTATGTCTCCATTGTGCAGCTTTACTATCTCTTGAACCAAGCTCAATCCGATGCCCAAACCCTCTAAACGGCCGGTGCCGCTCAGATCGGCCCGGTAGAAGCGGTTGAAGATAACCGCCATGTGCTCGCGGTCGATTCCCACTCCCGAGTCGGCCACCTTGAGCACCACGTTTTTGCCCTCGCCGCGCAGGTCCAGGCGCACCTCGCCGTTTTCCTTGTTGTATTTCACCGCGTTGACCAGCAGGTTGTCCACCAGCTGCACCAGCTTGCCGTGGTTGCCCATCACCCGGACCGCCCCGCCCGGCAGGCGGCTCACGTCCAGCTTCACCTTGCGCTCGGCGGCGGCTGCCTGGAGGTTTTCGGCCGAGGTGCGCACCAGGGAGGCAAGGTCAACCGGCTCCAGGGAGTACTGCTCCTTGGAGTGGCTCAGGCGGGCCAGGTCCAACAGGTTGTTGATCTGGGTTTCTAGCTTGCTCAGGTTGCGCCAGCAGATCTCCAGGTAGTTTTGGCTCTGGTCGCCCGAGGCCTTTCCCTGGCGCAACAGCTGCAAGAAGCCCTTCAGGGAGACCAGGGGGGTCTTGAGCTCGTGGCTCAGGGTGGTGAGGAACTCGTCTTTCAGCTCTTCCACGCTTTTTATCTCCTCCAGGGCCTTTTCCAGGGCCGTGGATTTTTGCAGCAACTCGCTGTACAGGGCGTCGCGCAGGGTCACATCGCGCAAAATGGCGCCCAGGACCCACGGCTGGCCCCCTGGGCCTCCTTCCAGGGAAATGCTGGCCTCCACCCTGATGATACCGCCGGGCCCCTTGATTTGTCCGGTTATCAACTCGCCGCCCTCGCTGAGCGCCCGGTCCCAGCCCTTGTCCAGTTTAACGAAGCGCTCCACCGGCTGGCCCAGCACCTCGTCCTTCAAGAGGCCCAGGGTGCGGCAAAAGGCGGTGTTGGCGTCCAGGATGCGCTGGCCGGCCGGGGCCAGGGAAAGAAACATGTCCGGCGCGGCGTCGAAAAAGCGGCGATAGAGGTTCAGGTAGTCCAGCAGGGCTTCGTGCATCACCTGGATGGCCAGGGAAAGGCGCCCCATGTCCTGCAGGCCCTGGGGGGCGTCGGGCAGGGGGGAGGGCTCGCCCAGGGCCATGGAGTGGCAGGCCTCCACCATTACGTCGATCTGGCGGTCCAGGCGGCGGCGCAGGATTATCCAGCCCACCAGGGTGCCCATGACCGCGGCCAGGCCCACGCCCCGCAGAAACAGGGACCATCCCAGCCATTGCCGCCAGGTGAGGTCCTGGGGGGAGCGCTGCCAGGCCAGCAGGTCCAGGTACCCGCCCACCAGGGCCCAGGCCAGGCAGATCACGGCCAGCGCCACGATCAGCCAGGCCCAAAATTTGGAAATGTTGTTTGTATGCATAAGTTGGCCCCACCTTAGCGCTGCCGGCCGGAAGGTGTCAACGCGCCGCCACCTTGTTTGCTGTTGTTTTGTCGCGGCCTAGGTCATGATATATTTTAGCTACAACCGGAGAGATTGGTAATGCACGTTCTGTTTCTGGCTCCAGAGGTTTGGCCCTTCAAGCGCGTAGGGGGGCTGGCCGAGGTCGCCCACGATCTCCCGCGCGCCTTGGCCGCCTTGGGGCACACCGTGGGAGTGGTTACACCCAAGCCCCGTTTGCGCCCGGAACTGGAGCAAAACCTGGAGCGCCTGGATGTGGTGCTGGAGGTTCCGGTTTCCTGGAAGCGCCACATGGCCGAAGTATACCGGCACAGGGATCCCTCCGGAGTGGAGGTGTACCTCATCGGCCACGAGCACCTGTTCGACCGCGAGGGGCTCTACGGCAACGCCTACGGTGACTACGAGGACAACGCCGAGCGCTTCATCTTCTACGCCCGCTCCTGCCTGGAGTTGGCCCGCGCCATGGGCTGGCAGGTGGACGTGTTCCACGCCAACGATTGGACCACCGGCCTGGTGCCGGTTTATTTGCGCACCCTCTACGCCGACGATCCCCGACTAAAAATCAGCGCCTCGCTGATGACCGTGCACAACCTGGGCAACCAGGGGCAGTTCTGGCACTACGACATGCCGCTCACCGGCCTGGGGTGGGAGTACTTCACCCCCGAGGCCCTGGAATTCTACGGGCAGATAAACTTCCTGAAGGGCGGCCTGGTGTTCGCGGATATGATCTCCACCGTGTCCCACACCTATGCCCAAGAGATTCTCACCCCCGAGCTGGGTCACGGCATGGAGGGGGTGCTCAGGGCCCGGCGCGACCGTCTGACCGCCGTGGTCAACGGCATCGATTACGGGCTATGGGACCCGGCCACCGACGGCCGCCTGGCGGCCAACTACAGCCGGGACAACCTGGCCCCCAAGGCCCTTTGCCGCAAGGCCCTCATGGAGCTTTACGGCCTCAACGACGACGGGGGGCGGCCCCTGGTGGCGGTGGTGGGCCGTCTGGAAGACCGCAAGGGCCTGGATTTGATCACCGCGGCCATGGAGCGCTTTTTTGAGATGGGGCTCAACCTGGTGGTCATGGGCTACGGCGAGGACCACTACCACGTGGCCCTAAACGAACAGGCCCAGCGCTATCCCGGCCGCCTGGGGGTGACCATAGGCTTTGACATAGACCTGGCCCACCGCATCATGGCCGGGGTGGACATGCTCCTGGTGCCCAGCCGCTACGAGCCCTGCGGCATCCACCAAATGCAGGCCCTGCGCTACGGCACGGTGCCGGTGGTGCGCGACACCGGCGGCCTGGCAGACACGGTGGTGGACCACCAGCTGGAAGGCGAGGGCACCGGCTTCAAGTTCGGATCCTTCACCATGGAGGCCATGCTTGAGTCCCTGATTCGGGCCAAGGAGGTTTACGCCCAGCCCGCGCAGTGGCAAGGCTTGATGCAACGGGGAATGGCCCAGGACTTCTCTTGGCAGGCGGCGGCTCCCCGCTACGTTCAGATATATCAAAAGGCCCTGGAAATGGCGGGCCAGAGGCAGAGGGCCTAAGCCATGGATCATGGGCAACGATTCGACGTCCTGGCTCATGTGGTGGAGATCGCCAATGCCTCGGTGGAGGTGCATGAGCGCCTGGACAGCATTTTGGGCACCATCAACAAGCACCTGGGCTCGCGCCTGGCGGTGCTGTTTCTACAGGAAACCGCCAAGAGCCAGTTGACCCAGGCCAACGTCTGGCCTCGCCAGCCGCGGGGAGGCAATCCCCTGGAAGTGGCCTTTGGCCAGGGCCAGGTGGGCCGGGCGGCCCGTGACCGGGAGCCCCAGCTGGTGCAGGTGAGCCTGCCCAGCGACGACCCGGCCCTGGACGCCCTGTGCCAGGAGGGCGAACTGGCCGCCCTGTTCCCGGTGATGGACGACAACCGGCTCTACGCCGTGCTGCTGTTGGTCTTCGAGCCGGGGCGCACCATGGACACCGACGAGGTGCTCCTGTTGCAGATGGTCTCCCGGGAGATGGCCGGCGCCATCCGCAACCACCGCCTTTACTTCGAGGCCAAGCGGCGCATCACCGAATTGAACGTGATCAGCGAGCTGGGCCGGGCGGCGGTGTCCACCATCGAGTTGGACGAGCTTCTGGACACGGTGGCGGGCATGGTGGCCAAGCTGCTGGGGGCCAAGGGGGGCAAGGTTTGCATCAACGCCCCCACCAACGATCCGCCCCGTTTGCAGGCCCTGTTCGGCCAGGTGCCCCCGGAGTGCTCGGACATCTCGGCCTGCCTGGGCGAGTGCCAGCTCTACGACCCGGACGACGGGGCTCACCAGGAGGGCGGCGCCCAGGCCAAGGGCATGTGCGTGCCGCTGAGCTTCAAGGGCAACTACAACGGGCACCTGTGCGTGTTCGAAAAAATGGTGCTGGACAAGGACGCGGTGCCCCGCTTCAACGTGGAGGATCACAACCTTCTGCTCACCATGGCCTCCATGATCTCCTCGGCCCTGGAGAACGCCCTCATCTTCCAGCGCATGGAAATATTGGTACAGCGCAACGAGGAGATGGTAGGCTCCCTGGCCACCCTCTACGAGATCAGCACCGTGCTCATGACCACCATGGACTTCGAGGCCACGGTGCTCATCGTCATGGACGCGTTGATCCACCCCGCCGGTCTGGACCACGACCGGGTGGTGCTGTTTTTGCTGGACGAGGACGAAGGGGTGATGCGGCCCATAGCCAACATGGGCAAGGACCCGGACAACCAGATGCACACGGAGCTGACCCAGAGCTTGAGCGAGCTCCGGGACCAGCGGCCTCATCGCCCCCTGCTCAGCGACCTGCGCTTAGCCAATTTGGAGGTGCCTTTTGACACCAAAAGCAGCAACACCTCCCTCTACATGAGCAACGGGGCCAGCGTGGTGGTGGAAGACCCCCAGAACGACCCCAGGGTCGATCCCAACCTGGTGGAGGTCCTGAGCCTCAAAGAGCCCTTTGTGGCCGTGCCCATGTTTGCCAAGGGCAAGGTGGTGGGGGCCATCCTGGTGAACAACTACCTGAGCCGCCGCCCCTTTGGCGAGCGCGACCTCAAGCTCCTGGGCATGCTGGCCAGCCTGGCCGGGTTGGCCCTGGAGACGGCGCGGCTCTACCACAACCTGGAGAGCGCCAACAAGGAGCTGGCCCAGATGCGCAACCGCCTCTTGGAGGCGGACAAGCTGGCCGCCCTGGGCGAGATCGCCGCCGGGGTGGCCCACGAGATCAGAAACCCCCTGGTCTCCATCGGCGGCTTCACCCGGCGCATTCGCAAGAAGGTGGGCGACGACTCGCCCATCACCGCCTATCTGGATGTGATCATCGAGGAGGTGTCGCGCCTGGAGCGCACCCTCAACGAGATGCTGGATTTTTCCTCGGACGCCCGGGGTCATTTCGAGGAACACGACCTCAACCAGATCATCGAGCAGTCCCTGGAGCTGTTGGAGCGCGAGTTGGTGGAGAACAACGTGGAGGTGAAGCGCGAGCTGGGCAAGGGCCTGCCTCCGGTGTACTGCGACGACCGCCAGATAAAGCACGTGTTCCTCAACCTGGTGCTCAACGCGGTGCAGGCCATGGGGCCCAACCACGGACGGCTGACCATGCGCACCTTCAGCGTGGTGCGCGAGGGCAAGCAGTTCGTGGCCGGCGAGGTGAGCGACACCGGCGGCGGCATCCCCATGGAAGTGGTGCACAATATCTTCAACCCCTTCTTCACCACCAAGGACGCGGGCTCGGGTCTGGGCCTGTCCATCGTGCACAAGATCGTCACCCGGCACTTCGGCCAGGTGGAGGTGCACAACCGGGGCGACGAGGGGGCCTCCTTCCTGGTGACCCTGCCCGCCGCCGAAGAGGGCCGGGCCTATCTGAAGTAGGAGGGGAGGGAAGCCATGGCCGCCGAGGTGGTGAGCCTGGAACAGGTTAGGCGCGACAAGGAGGCCAGGGCCGCCTTTGGCCGCTGGGAGCGCCGCCTGGGCCACCGGCCCGAAGCCGACGCGGCTCTGCCCGACCTGCCCGACGCCGCCCTGCACCAGTTGGCCGAGCTGGGCCAGCAGGGCACCCTGGCCATCTACGACGTGGTGCTGGGGGTGCGGGGTCTGGGGCCGGGGGAGCGCTACCCCGATCTGGAGGCCCGGCAAAAGCTGGAGGCCCTGGACGTGTTCCTGTTCCTGGCCGATCAGATTCGTTTCGAGGTGATGGTGCGCCTGGGCTGGCTGGACCCCGGCCCGGTCAGGGGGGCCGGCATATTGGAAATGGCCAAGAACTACCGCCGTTTTCAGGCCGAGGCGGGCCGCCAGCCCCTGCGCCTGACCAAGGCCTATCCCTCGTACCAACAGGTGGAGCGGCGCATGGGCCTGGAGCCCGAGGCGGTGGTGCGCTCGGTGATCCCCCAGGCCCTGGCCGCCTTCAAGGCCGGATTGGCCTGAAACGGCCTTTTATCCACTCCCTGGAACCTGCGGGCCCATTTTCTTGACACTAAATTATGATGGTGCTATTCATCATGAGCACCCGCATGATCAGCGCGCAGCCCCGGGGCTGGGCGCTTCGGCTGATTTTAGGATGATAAGGAGAACACCGGTATGCCCGCCACACCGTTCCTGGAGGTTAGTGAGGCCATCGCCCTTATGGGCGGCGAGACCCTGTACCAGTGCATGCAGTGCGGCCTGTGCTCGGGGCTCTGCCCTTGGCCCTCGGTGGACAGCCCCTTCCGCACCCGCCAGCTCATCAAGATGGGCCAACTGGGCCTGGAGGGCTTCGAGTCCGACGACATTCTTTACGCCTGCACCACCTGCAAGCTTTGCGTGGAAAACTGCCCCCGCGAGGTGAAAATCATCGACGTGATCCGGGCCATGCGGGCCATGATCGCCGAGAGCGGCGCCGCCCCCAAGAGCCTGGGAGCCATCATGGGCTCCATCCACTCCAAGGGCAACCCCTGGTCCGAGGAGCGCGACAAGCGCGAGAAGTGGACCGAGGGCCTGGAAGTGCCGCGCTTCGACGGCAGCCAGGAATATTTCCTGAGCGTCTGTTGCACCTCGGCCTATGACCCCCGCTCCCAGCAGATCGCCAAGGCCCTGGTAAAGGTGCTGAACGCGGCGGGCGTGAGCTACGGCATCATCGGCAACGAGGAAAGCTGCTGCGGCGAGGCCCTGCGCAAGATGGGCGACGAAGAGCAGTTCACCGGCCTGGCCGAGAAGAACATCAAGCTGTTCAACGACAAGGGCGTGAAAAAGATCCTCACCACCAGCCCCCACTGCTTCACCACCTTCACTCAGGAATACCCCGAGTTCGGCGGCGAGTTCGAGGTGGTGCACTACACCCAACTGCTCAAGCAGCTGTTGGACGAGGGCAAGCTGAGCCTGGGAGGCTACGGCAAGAAGGTGATCTACCACGACCCCTGCTACCTGGGCCGTCATAGCCAGGTGTTCGACGAGCCTCGCGACCTGCTTACCGCCAGTGGAGCCGAGCTTATCGAGTTCGGCCGCAACAAGGGCATGGCCGTGTGTTGCGGCGGCGGCGGCGGACGCCTGTGGATGGAAGCCGAGCCGGAGCAGCGCTTCAGCACCCACAAGATCCGCGAGGCGGCTGAAAAGGGCGCCGAGGTGCTGGCCACCTGCTGCCCCTACTGCATCAACATGTTCGTGGACAGCGCCAAGACCGAGAACGTGGACGACAAGCTCGAGGTCAAGGACCTGGCCGAGATCATCGCCGATCAGCTCTAATCCGGTACTTTGCAACCTTAAGCCCCTGGGCCGCGATGGCCCGGGGGCTTTTTTTGTCGCCTGGTCCGGCATAGAATGTAAGCCAATTTAATTTGGAGGCGGGGATCATGAAAAAGTTGTTGGTGATCGCTTTGAGCTTGGGGATGCTCTTGGCCGCCACTCTGGCCCAGGCAGGCGAGAGCCAGGGTGAGAAGCTGGTGCGCGACCTGTGGGCCCTCATGGCGGCCAAGGACCTGGCCAAGATCGAGGCCATGACCAGCCCGGCCTTTCAGTCGGTGCGCAGCATCGGGGCCTGTGACAAGGCCCACCAGATGAAGCTGATCGCGGGCCTGAACCTGGGTCCCTACACCCTGAGCAACTTCAAGGTGACCGAGCAGGGCCCGGTGATCGTGGCCACCTACACGGTCAGCGTGGCCGAGACCATCAACGGCCAGCGGCTGGACACCAAGCCGGCCCCGCGCATGAGCATATTCATCAAGACCGAGCGGGGATGGCAGTGGCTGGCCCACGCCAACCTGAAGCCGGTGAAGTAAGGTAAACCATGCGGCGTCTCTTTTTCCTGCTCACGGCCCTGTGCCTGCTCTTGAGCGCCACCGCCTGGGCCGAGCCCCAGGCGGACGGCGAAAAGCTGGTGCGCGATCTGTGGGCCTCCTCGGCCACCAAGCAGTTGGCCAATCAGGCGGGGATGATCTCCCCGGCCTTTCAGTCGGTGTACCCCTCCGGGGCCCGCAACAAGGCCCAGGAAATGGCCAGTTTGGATGAGGTGACCTTCACCAAGTTCGAGCTGAGCGGCTTTCGCACCTCCCAGCAGGGGCCGGTGGCCGTGGTTACCTATCTGGCCAAGGTGGAGGAGATGAAGGGCGCCCTGCGGGTGGACGGTAAGACCTCGCCGCGCATGAGCGTGTTCATCCACACCAACAAGGGCTGGCAGTGGCTGGCCCACGCCAGCATCCCCGCGCCGTAGGGGAGGCGATAGACGTTTCGCGCCCCCGGGTCCGGGGGCCTGACGGGGAAATTTGAGGCGGCTTCGCGGTCACTGCCAACCGTGTAGGGGAGGGGTTTACCCCCTCCCTTTCTTAATGGCGGGCGCTCTCGGGCGGGGATAAACCCCGCCCCTACATTTTCCGTGCAAAGCAGGCGGTCAGGGTCCGGTCGCGCAGGCATGACAAGGGAAAAGGAAGGTCGCCACGGAGCAACGGGAGGGCGGCCCTTAGCAAGCCAGCCGTGGTGGCCGCCGCTCCTCGCGATGACGGCTATTGCTGGAGGCGGCGTTATTCTTCCGAGGCCTTAAGGTCGCGCAGCAGGCGGTCGAAGGCCTCTTTGTACGAGTCGTGGTTTTTCCAGTCCGTGAAGTCGCCGATGTTGCGGGCGCGGCGTATGTCGGCGGCCCAGGCCTTGTCGGTGTCCATTACCGCGCCGTCCAGCCTGATAGGGAACAGGACTGTCTTGCCTGGGTTCTTGCGCTCCTTTTCAAAGGCGGTCTCAACCTCCTTTTCCACCCAATCGCTTTGAATGGATTGTTCGGTAAGGATGAGCAACAGTTTATCGTGGAAGAGTATAGATTGGTCTATGCGATCCCTGATGCGGTCGCCAATTTTTAAATCTTCAGGTGCGAACCAGACGCGGACGGCGTTGCTTTGAAGGTCTGCATGCAGCCTGCGGGCGAAGTCGTCGTCCTGGGATGAGTAGCTTATGAAGCAGGAGTAAAAGTTAAATGGTTGGGAAGTAAGGGAAGGAATGAGCTTAATAAAATCTTCAGGAACGCCACAGCCGCGTAGGAACGATTCGGGGATTTTGCCTTTGGATTTGTAAATAGTGTCGATGCCGAGTGTGGAAGGTAATTCGTGCACCACCTTGTCTAGGCAAGATGCTTGGCTCAAATCAACATTTGAAAATAATGTGATCCCAGCTCGAGCATCTTCAAAATTGCTTCCTTCTAGATATGTATCGCGGAATTGGGCAATATTAATGTCTGCCCCTCTAAGGTCTGTAAATCTAAGATCAGTACCAGTAAAATCCACACCAAATAGATTCGCCTCTTTTAAAATTGATCCACGAAGATTAGCTCCTATTAAATCTACACCGTGAAGATTTGCTTTCGTAAAATTTGCAGCACCAAGGTCGGCTGTGTTTAGGTCAGCTTTTGTTAAATCAGCGTTGTGAAGGTCCACCTTGTAAAAGTTTCCTCCCCGAATCGTCGCGTTTATAAAATCCGGGGCAACACCCGGATTCTCCTCCCTCCACTTATTCCAAACCGCCACCCCCTGCTCGAGAATCTTCACGTGCTCCGGATTAGCCACGCCGCTTCCCCCCTTTCCTTACCAACTCTTCTTCTTCCCCTACGCCCAACACCGAACGCCCGCCCATCATAACCCACCTCCGCCCCAACCGACTATCCTTGACACCGCCCCCCGCTCCCCTTACTTATTACCTAACGACCAACCCAGCCTAGGAGAGAACGTGACCGCGCTTCCCGCCCTGGACCCCACCCTGACCTTTGAGCAAGGCCCCATACGCCCGCCCAGCGAGGCCCAGAGCCTGCTCCTGCGCTTCACCCGCAACTGCCCTTGGAACAAGTGCAAGTTCTGCCCGGTGTACAAGCGCCGCACCTTCAGCCGCCGCTCCATTGAAGAGATCAAGGCCGATATCGACACGGCGGCCGAGATGCGCCGGGAGATCATGGAGCTTTCCAAGGCCATGGGTCATGGCGGCGATTTCAGCGCGGACGTGGTCAACCGGGTCTTCTCCACCCCCACGGTCAGCGACGCCTTCCGCAACGTGGCCGCCTGGCTCTACTACGGCACGGGCAACGTGTTCCTGCAGGACGCCAACAACCTGGTGATGAAGCCCGAGGTGCTCACCGAGGCCCTGCATTATTTGCGCGAAAAGCTGCCCGAGGCCAAGCGGGTCACCACCTACGCCCGCTCCTCCACCGCCGCCCAGCGCACCGTGGAAGAGCTGACCATGATCCGGGAAGCGGGCCTGGACCGGGTGCACATCGGCCTGGAGACCGGCTACGATCCGCTGCTCAAGTTCATGAACAAGGGCGTGACCGCGGAAAAGCAGATCAAGGGCGGGCAGAACATCAAGGCCGCGGGCATGGAACTGAGCGAGTACGTGATGCCCGGCCTGGGCGGCCAGCGCTGGTGGCGCGAGCACGCCACGGCCACCGCCGAGGTGCTCAACCAGATCAACCCAGACTTCATCCGCCTGCGTACCCTGAGGGTGCCCGAGCGCATCGCGCTGCACAAGGACCTGGTGGCGGGCGACTTCGTCAAGCGCTCCGACGACGAGACCGTGGAGGAGATTCGCCTGTTCATCGCCACCCTGGACGGCATCACCTCCACCATCACCAGCGACCACATCATGAACCTCATCGAGACGGTGGGCGGCAAGCTGCCCGAGGACAAGCCCAAGATGCTGGCCATCCTGGACAAGTACCTGGCCCTGCCGGACCACGAGCGCTTGCTTTACCGCATGTGCCGCCGCATGGGCCGCTGCCGCGAGCCCCAGGACATCGACCGCCTGGGCATGCGGGGCGACCTGGAGGCCAACCTGGCGCGCATTGAGTCGTCGGGGCAAAACGCCGACGACCTCTTGAACGAGTTGGCCGACAGCATGGTGTAGCGGCGCAGCCTGGAAGCCGGGGGGGCAAACTAAGCCATGGCCCCCGCGCCTCCGGCGTGGTAAACCTCGGCCATGCCTGAGATTAATTTAGAGCGCCGCATCAAACGACATGCCTGGGCCCCGGAGCACCGCTTTTTCGCGGTGACCGCCCCGGGGTTGGAGCCCCTCTGCGCGGGCGAACTGGCCGCCCTGGGGGCCTTGGACATCCAGCCCGAGCCGGGCGGGGTCAACTTCAGCGCCAAGCTGGAGACGGCCGTGATGGCCAACCTGTGGCTGGCCACCGCCGGACGGGTGTGGCTGCGGCTCAAGGACTTTCGGGTGCGCCTCTGGGAAGACCTGCTGCGCCAAGCCGACTCGGTGCCCTGGGAGGTGTTCATCACCCCCGGCGCGCCGCTGAACATCCAGGTGAGCCTTACCGGCAGCAACCTGAAGCACACCGGGCGCATCGCCGAGGTGGTGGGCCAGGCGGCGGCCAACCGTTTGCGGGAGGTGGGCCTGGCCGCGCCGGTGCCCGCCAAGCCCGGCGACGAGACCGCCCAGCGCCTGCAAATTCGCGGCAGTGACCGCCGCGCCACCATCAGCCTGGACATGAGCGGGGCCCACCTGCACAAGCGCGGCTGGCGGGCCCAGGGCGGGGCCGCCCCCCTGCGCGAGGATCTGGCCGCCGCGCTGCTGTTGCACTGCGGCTATGACGGCTCGCAGTCCCTGCTGGACCCCATGTGCGGCAGCGGCACCTTGGTCATCGAGGCCGCGGCCATGGCCCGGCACCTGCCGCCCGGCCTGGGACGCGCGTTTGCCTTTGAGCAGTGGCCCTGCCACCGCGAGGCGGCCTGGAATTATATGAAGCGCCAGGCGGTGGAGCAGGCCTTGCCCGCGCCGCCCGCGCTCATCACGGGCCGGGACAGCAACGGCGAGGCGGTGGACCTGGCCCGGGGCAATGCCGAACTGGCCGGAGTGGGGCAGGGGCTGGTCTTGGAGATGGCTGACTTTTTCGCGGCCGAGCCGCCCGTTGGTACGGGGCTGATGGTGATGAACCCGCCCTACGGCAAGCGCCTGGGCAGTGTGCGCCAGGCCCAGGATTTGGCCCGGCGCATGGGCGAGCGCCTGGCCCTGGCCTATCCCGGCTGGCGCTGCGGGGTGGTGCTCTATCTGCAGGAGTGGGTGGAACTGCTGGGGCTGGAGAATCCCTCCCTCATCACCGCGCCCTTCGGCGGCCTGCACGTCACCCTGCTCTCAGGCACCGTCCCGCAGAAATAAATTATCTTCGACAAATTTTCTTATTAGCAAAGCATCGCTGCGGCACAGCCAGGAGCCAGCAGACAAGGCGCCCGACGGAGCGAACGCCGCAGGCGTAGCATTGCCTACGCCGAGGCGAGCGCGACGGAGGCAACGCCGTATGCTGGTTTCTGGCGAAGCCGCCTAATCACATGTTCCAGCCGCCGGAGACTTCCCACGCGGCTCCGGTGACGAAACTCGCCTCGCTGGAGGCCAAAAAGGCGATCACGTTGGCGATCTCGCCGGGCTGGGCCATGCGGCGCATAGGAGTCTCGGCCAAGAGCTTGGCCTTTATCTTCTCCGACATCAGGGCGCGGATGGCCGGGGTGTCGGTGAGGCCGGGCAGCACGCAGTTGACCCGCACCCCCTGGCGGGCCATCTCCCTGGCGGCCGATTTGGTAAGCCCCACCATGCCCGCCTTGGCCGCGCTGTAGGCCGCCTCGCCCTGGCCGCCGATCTTGGCGTACACGCTGGACACGTTGACTATGGCGCCCTGGCCCGCCTGGGCGAACACGGGCAGCACGGTCTGCATGCCCAGCAGGCAGGAGGTGAGGTGCACCTCCAGCACCGCCTCGAAGTCGTCCCGGCCCAGCCCGGCCACCCCGCCGGGGCGGTCGAAGCCCGCGTTGTTCACCAGCACGGTGAGCGGCCCGTAGCGGCGCACCGCCTCGTCCACCACGCATTGCCAGTCCTCGGCCCGGCGCACGTCCATGGCCAGGGCCATGGCCCGGCCTCCGGCTCCCTCGATGGCCAAGGCCCCGGCCTCGGCGGTGGGCATGTCCTGATCGGCCAAAACCACCGCCGCTCCCAGGTTGCCCATCTTTTCGGCCACGGCCAGGCCGATGCCCCGTCCCGCTCCGGTGATCAAGGCCACCTCACCCGTGAAATCCATGCGCTTCTCCAACTTAGAGGCCGGTAGACGCCAAGCGTGTTCGCCTGCTCCTGGGATAGCCTTTTTGCGCTCCCAGGTCAATGCCAACCATGCTTGTGGGGCTTGACCTACGCGCCCGGCGATGATAACTAAGAGCCAAAGCCATGTGGTGTGGCGCCCTGCAAAGGGCATGGGAAGCCGGTGCGAATCCGGCGCGGACCCGCCGCTGTGAGTGGGGACCAAACCCGCAGAAAGCCACTGGCCCAGCCCCCCAGAGGGGCGCGGGCCGGGAAGGCGCGGGGAGTAGGACGATCCACGAGCCAGAAGACCGGCCACACCATGAACGCCCCGGTCGTGGGAGATGGTAAATCCCCGATCCCGTAATACATGCGGGACGGGGCTTTTTTGTGGAGCACGGTTGTTGCTCCCCATCTCTCTGGAGGACCGGACATGGAAAACACCTTGCTGGCGGCCCAGGCGGGCCGGATTACCCCTGTCATGGAAAGCATCGCCACCCAGGAGGGCCTGAGCGCCGAGGCGGTACGCCAAGAGATCGCCTTGGGCCGTCTGGTGGTCCCGCAAAACCCCAACCATGATTGTCGCGTGGTGGGAATCGGCCGGGGCATGCGCACCAAGATCAACGCCTCCATCGGCACCAGCACCGACCTGGCCGACGTGGGCGAGGAGGTGGCCAAGGCCTTGGCCGCCCAGGAGGCGGGCGCGGACACCTTGATGGAACTGTCGGTGGGCGGCGATCTGGACCTGGTGCGCCGCGAGGTCTTAGCCGCGGTGGAGTTGCCCGTGGGCAACGTGCCCCTGTACCAGGCCTTCAGCGAGGCGGCCAAACGCCACGGCGACCCCAACAAGCTGGACCCGGAGGAACTTTTCGACCTCATCGAGCGCCAGTGCGCCGACGGCATCTCCTTCATGGCCATCCACTGCGGCATCAACCTGTTCACCCTGGAGCGTCTGCAGCGCCAGGGATACCGCTACGGCGGCCTGGTGAGCAAGGGCGGGGCCTCCATGGTGGCCTGGATGCAGGCCAACAAGCGCGAGAACCCCCTGTACGAGCAGTTCGACCGGGTGGCGGGCATCCTCAAGAAGTACGACGCGGTGCTCAGCCTGGGCAACGGCTTTAGGGCCGGGTCCATCGCCGACTCCAGCGACCGGGTCATGGTGCAGGAGCTCTTGATCAACTGCGAGCTGGCCGAGCTGGGCCGGGACATGGGCTGTCAGATGATGGTGGAGGGGCCGGGCCACGTGCCCCTGGACGAGGTGGAGGCCAATATCATCCTGGAAAAGCGCATGAGCGGCGGCGCGCCCTACTACATGCTGGGGCCCTTGCCCACCGACCTGGGCGCTGGCTACGACCACGTGGTGGCGGCCATCGGCGCGGCCCAGTCGGCCCGCTACGGCGCGGACCTGATCTGCTACATCACCCCGGCCGAGCACCTGGCCCTGCCCAACCTGAACGACGTGGTGGAGGGGGTCAAGGTGGCCCGCCTGGCCGCCCACATCGGCGACCTGGCCAAATATCCCGAGCGCCGCGACCGGGACATCGCCATGAGCAAGGCCCGCCGCGATTTGGACTGGGAGGCCCAGTTCGAGCTGGCCCTGTTCCCGGACGACGCCCGGCGCATCCGGGGCGAACGCTCGCCCAGCAACACCCATGTCTGCACCATGTGCGGCGAGTTCTGCGCCAACAAGGGAGCCAACCAGGCCCTGGGCCACATGCTGGCCGACAGCCGCAAGCGCTAGGTATTCCCGAGGTTGTGCCGAGCCCCCGCGCCTCGCCTTGACAGGCGGGGCCGGGGGTTCTAATATTGCATAACTACGCGGCATTTCAGCCCATCACCGCTGGGAGGGCTTATGGCCGTACACGGGAACGACGAGCGAGGGCAAGACCTGTTCGATCTGGTGCAGCGCGAGTTCACCAGGCGCGGCCTGCTGGGCCAGGTGATACGGGTGCAGGTATACGGGCGCACCTACAGCGCGCGCTGCGACGCGGAGTGCTTCAGCCTGTACCGTATCAACGAACGCCCCCACGTGCCGCCGGGCATGCCCGGCTGGACCGTGTGCCGGGTGGCCCGGGCCGAATGTTTCAGCCTGGACCTGCGCGAGGAGGCCTGCCCCGAGCCTTCTTCGGCGCAAGCGCTGGAGGAGGCCCGAGCCTGGGTGGAGCGCCTCTTGGCCGCCTTGGATAAACCCAGCGTTTTTTCGCGAGCATAAGGAGACAGCTCAGTGCGCATCTATGTGTCGGGCTCTTTGGCCTACGACCGCATCATGAATTTTGAAGGGCGCTTTGCCGACCACATCCTGCCCGACAAGATCCACGTGCTCAACGTATGCTTCAACGTCAACGGCCTGCAGGAAAAGCTGGGCGGCACCGCCGGCAACATCGCCTACGGCCTGGCCCAGTTGGGCGAGCGCCCGGTGCTGTTGGCCTGTCTGGGCCGCGACGGCACGCGCTACCTGGAGTGGATGGACAGCCACGGCGTGGACACCAGGCAGGTGCGCCACATCGCCGAGGAATTCACCGCCGGGGCTTTCATCACCACCGACAAGTCGGACAACCAAATCACCGGCTTCAACCCCGGGGCCATGAACTTCCCCTGCCAATGCGCCGTGGAGGATATGAAGCCCGACGCCTCCCTGGCCATCGTGGCGCCCGGCAACTTGGAGGACATGACCGAACTGCCCTCCCAGTTCCGCCGCCGGGGGATTCCCTATATCTTCGACCCCGGCCAGTCGCTGAATATCTGGAAGGGCCCGGAGCTGACCAAGGCCTTCACCGGGGCCAAGATTCTCATCAGCAACGACTACGAGCTGGAGCTGATCCAGCGCATGACCGGGCTCAAGCTGAGCCAGATATTGAGCAAGGTGGAGGCTCTGATCACCACCAAGGGCGAGGAGGGTTCGGTCTTGTGGCGCGGCCCGGACCGCACCGACATCCCCGCCTGCCCGGCCAGCCAGGTGCTGGACCCCACCGGCGCGGGCGACGCCTATCGCTCCGGCCTGCTCAAGGCCTTGGCCATGGGCAAGGACCTGGCCCAAGCCTGCCTGTGGGGCGCGGTGTTGGCTTCCTATGCCGTGGCCTGCTACGGCACCCAGGAATATGAAGTGGACCAGGCCCAGTTCGCCCAGCGTTTGGAAACCCTGGGCGGCTCGGCGGCTTGACAGCGGGCGGCCCGGAGCCAGCATACTAGACGAACAGGAAAGGAACCGCGCCCGTGGACACCCAGACCGGCGACATCGTACTTATCTATCGTAAAAAGGAGCCGGTGGCCTACGCCAGGGTGGAGGAGATACTGGCCGACATCAAACCCGGCTGGTGGCAAATCCGCATGCTGGTTTTGCATCCTCCGGCTCAGGAAGTCACCTGGATCCTGCGGGAAGAATATATAGACGGCGGAGACTTCACCATGGGCGGCGATCCGGTGCGCCTGGAGCGCCTGGCCCCGCCCCAGCCCGCCCTGCCGGTGGTGGAAGAACCGGAGCCCGAGCCCGACGGCGCACCGCGGGACCAGGGCGGCGGCAAGGTGGTGAGTTTGTCCCGCCGGCGCACCAAGGACTGATCCGCCCCAGACAGAACAGGGAGCCCATGAGCCCACGAGAGACTAGACAGCGCCCCCATCCCTTGCAGTCCTTCAGGTTCAACCTGGAGTTTCGTCCCCGCTTTTCCGACCTGGACCCCCTGGGCCGGGTGAGCAACTCGCGCTTCTTCACCTATTTCGAAGAGGCGCGCATGGCCTACCTGTCCCAACTGGGCCTGTGGGCCCCCGCCGGTTCGGGTCTGTGCCTGCTGGTGCAGCGGGACACCTGCCGCTACCAGTTGCCGGTGCAGCACCACCATCTGGTGCAGGTTTTCCTGCGCACCGCCGACTGGGGCAGGCGCTCCTTCAGCTTCCATTACGCCTTGTGGCTGCCCGAGGAGGACCTCTTGGCTGCCGAAGGGACCACCAGGGTTTCCTGCTTCAATCCGGCCACCGGCCGGGCCTGCGATTTGCCGGAAGAATACCTCTTGGCCATGCGGGCCTTTGAGCTGGAGGAGGGGGAGTAGGGCAGCGGGGAGCGGCACGGCCCGGCAAATTAACCGCAGAGTCCCTTGTCCATAGCTGGTTCCTCTGGCAAACTTCATCCCATGAATGAAAGCGGCATATGGATCTGGCTGACCTGGATCGGCTTGGGCTTGCTTGGCCTGATGGTGGCGGTGCTGGGCCCCCTGCTTTTGGGCCGCCTGCTGTGCCCCCGCCTTACCCTGGCTTTGTTCCGCCGCTATAGCTGGCTGTTGCAGGGCCTGCTGGACCGCATCAGCCCCGGCCTGGACCTGCGCCTCATGGTGCGGGCGGGCAACCGCTACTTCCGCAAGGCCTTCGCGGCCACCCCCTTTTCCCGGCGGGTGCTCTTTTTGCCCTTCTGCCTGAAGCCCCTGGACTGCGCCGCCGAGGTGGACCCGGAAAAGGGCCTGCTGTGTACCGGCGGCTGCCCCGGTTGCCAGGTGGGCCAAGTGCGCGCCGAGGCCCTGGCCCTGGGCTATGCCGCGGTGTACGTGGTGCCCAGCTCGCGCATCCTCAGGGGAAGGGGACTGTTGCCCAGCGACCAGTTCATCAAGAAAAAGATAAAGGCCCACGCCCCGGGCGCGGCCCTGGGGGTCACCTGCCCCTGGCACCTGCGCAACCGGCTGTTGGCCAAGTACACCCTGCGCGGCGGCAACTACACCTCCGTGGCCAGCGACGAGCCCAGGGAAAAGACAGTCGCTCCCCTGCAAGGGGTGCTCATGGACCGGCAGAACTGCCGCCAGGGCACGGTGAACTGGGAGCGGGTGCGCTCCTGCATGAGCTTGGGAAGGGGCCAGGCCCCCAAGCTGGGTCTGCCCATAATCGTTGAAAAGACCTAGTTAGGCTTCCAGGACATTCTTGGCGTTCTGACGGGCGGCGGCAAAGGCGGCCGGGCCGTGGTGCATGCGCTTGGGGCCGCAGCGGGGCAGGTCCTTGGCCACCACCTCGCGCAGGGCCAGGCCGCGCTCAACCACCGCCTGCTTTTGATCCAGATACATCTGCCAGCGGGCCGCGTCCACCGAGCGGGATTGGATGCGCAGGGGAGCCAGGCTGCGGGCCAGGGTCTGGGCCGGAGTGCGCTCCAGGCTGGAGCTGGGCAGGATGTGCACCACCAGGCTCGCCGCGCCCAAATGCTCGGCGCAGGCGGTGAGCGGGGCCTTGTCGATGAGCCCGCCGTCAACCAGCAGGCCGCCCTGAAGGGGCACCGCCGCGAACAGGGCGGGCACCGCACCCGAGGCGCGCACCGCCGTGGGCAGGGAGCCGCTGGTCAAGACCACCCGCCGGGCGCTGGTAAGGTCCAGGGCGCTCATCAGGCAGGGCTTGGGGCAGTCCTCGAAGCGGGTGGCGGGCAGGTACTCGCCCAGCAGGCGCTCAAAGGCCTCGCCCGCCAGATAGCCGCTGCGCCCCTTGAGGCCGCCCAGGAGCCAGCGGATAGTGTCGGCCGGGGAGGGCGGGTCCCAGAAGTCGCGGCGGCCCAGTTGGCTGAACAGCTCCAGCATGCGCTGGGGAGAGGCTCCGCCCGCGGCAAAGGCGGCCACCAGGGCACCGGAAGAGGAGCCCGCGTAGGCGTCCGGGGTGAGCCCCAGGTCGGCCAGGCCCTGCAAAAAACCGGCGTGGGCGAAGAACCCGAAAAATCCCGAGGACATCACCGCCACCACCGGCCGGGGCAGGTCCCTCAGGTCTACGGCATTTTCTTGATTAGTCATGGGCACATCTCTAGACTAGGGCCATGCTGCTGTCAACCTAGGTGAGGTCCATGGACGAAAAAATCGAAAAATTGGCCGACCTGGTGATCCAGGGGGGCGGCCTGGTGGTGTTTACCGGAGCGGGCATGTCCACCGAGAGCGGCATACCCGATTACCGGTCGCCGGGGGGCATCTGGAGCCGTCACAAGCCGGTGGATTTTTCCGAGTTTTTGGAGCGTCCCGAAGCCCGCGAGGCCTACTGGCGGTTTTACCAGGAGTGGTATCCCGGTTTTACCAAGGCTTACCCCAACCAGGGGCACAAGGCCCTGGGGCGGCTGTGGGAGGCGGGCCTGCTCACCGGGGTGATCACCCAGAACGTGGACGGCCTGCACCAGGCGGGTGGGGTGCCGGACAACGCGGTGGTGGAGCTGCACGGCAACGTGTTCGAGACCAGGTGTCTGGACTGCGGCCGCTTCAGCGAACCCACCGCCGAGGTGCTTAAGCGCTTCCGCAAGGGACACAAGGACCCGACTTGTCCCTCCTGCGGGGGCAGGCTAAAGCCGGCCACCATATCCTTTGGCCAGGATCTGAACCTGCGTGATTTGGAGCTGGCTCGGCACCTGTGCTGCGAGGCCCAACCCCTGGTGGTGGTGGGCTCCAGCCTGGTGGTGAACCCGGCGGCCGAGCTGCCCCGCTACACCCTGGGCCTGGATCATGACCTGGCAATCATCAACCAGACCCTGACCCACCTGGACCCCAAGGCCAAGCTGCTCTTTCGGCGGCCTGCCGGGGAGGCCTTGGCCGCCTTGGCGGATGCTGTGTTTAAGCGCAAATAAAAACGGGATGTAAGGCTGATTAGTTAATAAATTACTTTAACTGGTGAGCCGGCCATTTTCATCAATGGGCAGGGGATGGCCCACCCGGTAGGCCTGGGCCTGGCCGGTGGCGATCCTCTTGCCGTCCTCCTGCCACACCTCGGCGTCGTACAGGGCGGTCTTGCGGGTGGCGTTGACCTCCTTGGCCTCGGCGAAAAGGCGCGCCCCCTGGTCCGGCGTGGCCAAATAATAGATGTTCAGCGACAGGGCCACCGCCACTTGGCCGTGGGCGTTGCAGGCCAGTTGGAAGGCCTCGTCCAGCAGGGAGAAGATCGCCCCACCGTGCAGCTTGCCGAAAATGTTTTGCATGTCCGGCCGAAAAGTCATGGCCGTGCGGGCCCGGCCGGGCTCGATCTCCAGCACCTCGATGTCCAGAAGTTTGGGGTAAGGCTCGTCTTGGCAACGCTTCCGGAGTTTGTCCACCGCCTCTTGGCTCACGCTTTACCTCCCTGGGGCTGGGTAAGAATATTTCATGCGGTAAGATAGCATGTAAACCCCCATGGAACCCATACCCTGGAGAACCGCTTGGACTTAGAAACACCTGCTCAGCCCGGCCAAGAAATGCAGTTGACCATCGAGGACCTGGCCTCCGGCGGCGACGGCCTGGCCCGTGAAGCCTCGGGCCGTGTGGTCTTCGTGCCCGGAGCCCTGCCCGGCGAAAAGGTGCGGGCCAAGCTGGTCCAGGCCAAGCGCGACTTCGGGAGGGCCGAGCTGCTCGCGGTGGAGGAGGCTTCCCCCGCGCGGGTGGCGCCGGTGTGCCCCCTGTTCGGGGAGTGCGGCGGCTGCCAGATGCAGCATTTGGAGTATTCGGCCCAGGTGGAGGCCAAGGCCTCCTGGGTGCGCCGGGCGCTGTCGCGCCTGGGAGACCTGCCGCCTTTGGCCAAGGTGCCTTCGCCCCAGGTCTGGGAATGGCGACACCGGGTGCGCCTCACCGTGGGCGATGAGGGCCTGGGCTTCTTGGCCACGGCCAGCAAACGGGTGGTGCCGGTGGAGGTCTGCCCCGTGGCCGCGCCGGAGGTGAACCGCCTGCTGCCCGGCCTGGCCCAGGGCCTGGCCGGGATGAACACCGACCACATAGCCTATGTGGAGATTTTGGGGGGCGGAGAGCGCTCCCTGGTGACCATGGGCCTGGACCGGGGCCGCCCCCTGTCCAACCGCTGGCGGGGCGAGCTGCGCCGCCTGTGCCGGGGCGCCGGAGCCGCCGCCACCCGCTTGGAGCAGGGCGGCCTGGTGGAGCCCTGGGAGCGCCTGCCGGAAACCGGGGTGGATTACTGGCAGGAGGACGGCCTTACCCTGAGCGCCTATCCCAACGAGTTTGTGCAGGCCAACTTCAGGGCCAACCGGGAATTGATCCGCCTGGTGCTTTCCGCCGCGGCCTCGGCCCCGGAGGGCGGGGTGTTGGAGCTTTATTCGGGCGGGGGCAACTTCACCCTGCCGCTGGCCAAGCAGGGCCGCGCGGTGCTGGCCGTGGAGGGCGATCCCGAAAGCCACGCCAGCGCCAAGGCCCTGGCCCAGCGGGAAGGCCTTGGCGGAAGCGTGGAGCTGCGCCACTCCGAGGTGGCCGGGACCGCCGCCGGGCTGGCGGCCCAGGGGCGGGGTTTCGCCCTGGCCCTGCTGGACCCGCCCCGCGCCGGAGCCAAGGAGGTCATGGCCTCCCTGGTGTCCCTGGCCCCCAAGAGGATCATCTACATCTCCTGCCACCCGGCGGCCTTGGCCCGCGACGCGGCGGAGTTGCTGGCGGGTGGGTATCGCATGCACAGCCTGGCCGTGGTGGACATGTTCCCCCACACCGGCCACACGGAGGCCGTACTTGTCTTGGACCGCGCGTAGACTTCCCGCCCTGCTGTTGATCATGGCCCTGCTGGCCCCGGCCTCTCCCGCCGGGGCGGTGGGGCCGTTCAGCCACTTCACCTTTTGCCAAAAGCTGTGGCCCTCCCTGTCGGTGCGCCTGGGGCACACCCAGGCCCAGCGTGACCGGCTGTGGCCGGTGTTTTTGGCCGGGGCCATCGCCCACGACGCTGGCTACTATCCCGGCGGCGAGAGCAACCTGTCCTACGCGGTGCACCTGGTCCACCCCTGGCGGATGACCCAGGGCATGCTGGCCCTGGCCCAGAACCCCGGCGAGTGGGCCTTTGCCCTGGGCTGGCTCTCCCACGCCCTTTTGGACATCCGCGCCCACCGCGACCTGGTCAACGCTTTCACCCACGGGCCCTACTCCCAGACCATGCTGGCCCATAAGCAGTTCGAGTGGGGCCTGGATTGCTGGCTGCTGGCGCGCCCCCAGGGCGAGTGGCTGTGGCAAGCGCCTCTGGACTGGCAGCCTGGCCTGGCCCTGTGGCAAAGGGTCATGGCCAAGGTCTACGGCCGCCGCGTGGGCCGGGAGGTGATGGAGCAGGCTATGCGGGCTCACCAGAAAGAGGTGCGCCGCCTGCCCTACGTCTTTTGGCTATCGGGACGCCTCAAGCGGCCGGACCATTGGGCGGGCAACGCCCTGGGCTGGGTGTTGGGGCACAGCGCCCGCCCCCTGTACGTGGCCTGGCTGGGCTGGCGGGACAAGGATCTGGACGTGCGCGGGGTGCTTACCGCCCGCTGGCCTTCGCCCCAGGACCAGCGCGGCCTGATCTCGGCCATGGAGCTTACCGCCGGCGACCTGAACCAGGCCCTGGCCGGGGGGCCCTGGCCCCAGGGCAGCCTGGACGCGGACCCGCTTTGCGAGGCTGGCGAATGCGGGCCGGTCAAGAAGGCGCGCCGCTGGTTGGATTCCCTGCCCACCGCGCCTTAGGCCGCCTTGTGGCCCCCTGGGGCGTGTGTTAGTTTTGATGCATCAGCCCCTCATCTTGGGGGGCGGCGGGTTGACGGGAGCAAGATTTTGGAGCCCCTGGAGCTTTTCACCCGGCGGGAAATCCTTACGGTCAGCGAATTGGTGGGCCGCCTCAAGCGCCTGACCGAGGAGACCTTTGACTTCGTGTGGGTGGAAGGCGAGATCAGCGGCCTGCGCACCCCGCCCAGCGGCCACGTCTACTTCGCCCTGAAAGACCGCGACGCAACCCTGAGGGCGGTGCTGTTCAAGCGCCAGTCATCCTTGCTGCGTTTCGCCCTGGAAGAGGGTTTGCAGGTGCTCTGCCAGGGCCGGGTGAGCGTGTACCAGGCCCGGGGCGAGGTGCAACTGGTGGTGGACGCGGTGGAGCCGCGCGGGGCCGGGGCCCTGGCCCTGGCCTTTGAGCAGCTTCGCAAGCGCCTGGAGGCCGAGGGGCTCTTCGACCCGGAGCGCAAGCAGCAACTGCCCGAGGTGCCCGCCCGGGTGGCGGTGGTCACCAGCCCCACCGGCGCGGCCATCCGCGATTTCTTGAACGTATTGCACCGGCGCGACCAGAACGTGGCCGTGGCCGTGTACCCGGTAAGGGTGCAGGGAGATTCCGCCGCGCCCCAGATGATCGAGGCTCTCGAAGACTTGGCCGCCTGGGGTTGGCCCCAGGTGATCGTGCTCACCCGTGGCGGCGGTTCGCCCGAGGACCTTTGGGCCTTCAACGACGAGGCTCTGGCCCGGGCCATCGCCGTCTGCCCCATACCGGTGGTGTCGGCGGTGGGCCACGAGGTGGACGTGAGCATCAGCGACCTGGTGGCCGACCTGCGCGCGCCCACCCCCTCGGCGGCGGCAGAGCTTTTGGTGGCCAACCGCGACGATCTCATCCTGCGCTTGAAGGCCCTGTCCGGGCGCTTGGGCCGCTCCGGAGCCCGCCTGGTAAAGGCCCGGCGGGAGAGAAACGAGTCACTGGCCCGCGCCCTGGGCGACCCACGCCGCCGCCTGGCCGACAAGCGCCTCAGGGTGGACGACCTGCTCTCCCGGGCGGGGCACGCTCTGGAGGGCGGCCTGCACCGCCGGGCCCGCCAGGTGGGCCGCTTGCGTGAGCGGGCTCTGACCGCCCGGCCGGAGCGCCGTTTGGCCCTGGCCCTGGGACGGCAGCGGGAGCTGGCCCGCCGCCTGGCCCAGGCCGAGGCCTCGGGCATCAATAATCGGCGCGTCAAGGTGGGTTCCCTGGAGTCGCGCCTCAGGGCCCTCGGCCCCCTGGCGGTCTTGGGACGCGGCTACGCCCTGGTCAGCGATGAGCAGGGGCGGGTGCTGCGCCGGGCGGATGAAGTGGAGCGGGGGCAAAAAATTCGGGTGCGCTTGGCCCAAGGCGGCCTGCGGGCCAAGGTGGAGGAGATAGAGTCGTGAGGCGATGCTGGCAGGCCGGGTTTTGCGCCCTGATGATGCTTGTTTTGGCCGCGCCTGCCTGGGCGGCGAGCCTGCAGGTGGAGCCCAAGCGCCTGGCCTTGGGCCAACCCGCCCTGGTGCGCTTGTGTTTGCCAGGCGCCCATAAGGTGGTGCGCGCCGAGCTCAACGGCCGGGAGACCGCCCTGGCCCGGGGCAAGGACGGCTGCTGGTACGGGGCGGTGGCTCCGGACCTGCAAGACAAGAGCGGCAAGGCGGTGGTGCGGGTAAAGGCCGACGGCAAGCAGGTGGCCGCCGCGCGCATAAAGCTCTTTCGCCGCGACCGGGGCGCGCGCAAGCTCACCGTGGACCCCAAGTACCTGAAGCTCAGTCCCGAGGCCCTGGAGCGCTACAAAAGGGACCGCGAGCAGATGCAGAAGGTGTTCGGTTCCTTCACCCCCACGGGCCAGTGGCACACCGCCTTCATCCTGCCCCTGGACAGCAAGGTGGTCAGCCTGTTCGGGCGGCGCAGCTTTGTAAACGGCAAGGAGCGCAGCCCCCACGGCGGCATCGACCTGCGCGGCACCACCGGCACCCCGGTCCCGGCCGCGGCCGACGGCACCGTAGCCCTGGTCATCGACGCCTACTTCAGCGGCAACACCGTGCTCATCGACCACGGCCAGGGGGTGATCACCCGCTATTTGCACCTGTCGCAAGCCCTGGTCAAAACGGGACAAAAGGTGAAAAAGGGCGAGATTATAGGTAAAGTAGGAGCAACCGGCAGGGTCACCGGGCCTCATCTGGATTTCGGGATCAAACTGGCCGGAGCGCGGGTGGACCCCCAGGATTGGGTGGCCCTGAGTCAGGTATTAGCCCAGCGTTTGGGAGAGTGAGCATGGCCAAAGCCAAGAAAGAGCCCGGCTTCGAGGAGTCCTTGCAGCGCCTGGAAGAGATCGTGGAGCGCCTGGAGGACGACGACCTGGAGTTGGAGCAGTCCCTGGCCCTGTTCGAGGAAGGGGTCAAGCTGGCCACCGCCTGCAACCTTCGCCTGGACGAGGCCGAGAAAAAGGTGGCCCTGCTGCTCAAGAACAACGAGGGCGCCCTGGTGGAGGCCCCCTTTGACCAGGACGAAGAGGAGTAGGGCTTGGACCTCAAGGCCTATCTGAGCAACCGCCGGGAGATGGTGGACGCGGCCCTGGAGCGCCTGCTGCCCGCCGATGAAAACGGCGGACGCATCCTGGATGCCATGCGCTACAGCGTCTTCGCCGGAGGCAAGCGCCTCAGGCCCATCCTGTGCCTGGCCGGGGCCGAGGCGGTGGGCGGCGATCCGGCCCGGGTCGTGTTCTGCGCCTGCGCCATGGAGATGGTGCACACCTACTCCCTGATCCACGACGACCTCCCGGCCATGGACGACGACGATTTTCGCCGTGGGGTGCCCACCAGTCACATGGTCTACGGCGAGGGCATGGCCGTGCTGGCCGGTGACGGCCTGCTCACCCAGGCCATGGTGCTGCTATGCGACCCGGCCGAGACCGCCGGGCTGGACCCCAGCCGGGTACTGGAGGCCTCCCAGGTGGTGATGAAGGCCGCCGGTTATCTGGGCATGGTGGGAGGCCAGGCGGTGGACCTGGCCAGCGAAAACCTCAAGCCGGACTTGGCCACGGTGCAGTACATGCACGCCATGAAAACCGGCGCGCTGATCACCGCCTCGGTGCAGTCCGGGGCCATCCTGGCCGGCGGAGACGCTGACCAGGTGGATAAGTTGGTGCGCTATGGACGGCGCATCGGCCTGGCCTTCCAGATCGCCGACGACCTTTTGGACCTGGAAGGGGACTTCGACGCCCTGGGCAAAACCGTGGGCGCGGACCAGGCCAGAGGCAAGATGACCTATCCCGCGGTGGTGGGACCGGCCCAGGCCCGGAGCATGGGCCAGGAGCTGGTGGACCAGGCTGCGGAAATCGCCGAATCCCTGGGGCCCCAGGCGGCCCCCCTGGCCGAACTGGCCCGCTACATCATGGCCCGCACCCATTGAGGATATAGAGATAGTGTGCGCCGTTAAACAACCGCCGGTACCTCTGCTGGATCAGATCAACTCACCGGCCGACCTCCAGTACCTGAACCTTCGCCAACTGGAGAGCCTCGCCGCGGAGTTGCGCCAGCGCATCATCGACACGGTGGAAAAGGTGGGCGGCCACCTGGCCCCCAGCCTGGGGGTGGTGGAGCTGACCCTGGCCCTGCACTACGTCTTCGACATGCCCCAGGACAAGATCGTGTGGGACGTGGGCCACCAGACCTATGCCCACAAGCTCCTGACTGGGCGGCGTGAGCGCTTCGGAACCCTGCGCCAGTTGGGCGGCCTGTCCGGCTTCCCCAAGCGGGCCGAGAGCCCCTATGACGCCTTTGATACCGGGCACTCCTCCACCAGCATCTCCGCCGCCCTGGGTTTGGCCGTGGGCGAGCGCCTGAAAAAAGGCAAGGGCAGGGTGGTGGCGGTGATCGGCGACGGCTCGCTCACCGCGGGCATGGCCTTCGAGGGCCTGAACCAGGCGGGTGACCTGGACGAAGACCTCATCGTCATCTTCAACGACAACGGAATGTCCATCGCCCCCAACGTGGGCGCGCTGAGCAAGTTCATGTCCCGGGCCCTTTCGGGCAAGGCCTACCAGACCTTCCGCAAAGCCATGGAGCGCCGCCTCAAGGCCATGGGCTCCATGGGCGAGGAGCTCTTGGACATCGCCCGGCGCTCGGAGGAGTCCTTCAAGGCCTTCTACACCCCGGGCATGCTCTTCGAGGCCTTCAAGTTCAACTACGTGGGGCCCATCGAGGGGCACAACATAGAGCGGCTCATCGAAACCCTCAAGAACGTCAAGCCGCTGCAAGGTCCTCAGTTGGTGCACGTGATCACCACCAAGGGCAGGGGCTACGCCCCGGCCGAGGCCAACCCCTCCCATTACCACGGGGTGGGGGCCCGGCCGCCCCGCCGCGATCCGAAGGCTCCGCCGCCGCCCCAGAGCTACACCGAGGTCTTCGGGCACACCATGCTGGAGTTGGCCCGCAAGCGTCCCGAGATAATAGCCATCACCGCGGCCATGCCCGAGGGCACCGGCCTGTCTCCCTTTGCCGAGGAGTTCCCCGAGCGCTTCGTGGACGTGGGCATCGCCGAGCAGCACGCGGTCACCTTTGCCGCTGGTTTGGCCGTGCAGGGCTTTCGGCCGGTGGTGGCCATCTACTCCACCTTCATGCAGCGGGCCTTTGACCAGATCGTGCACGACGTGTGCCTCACCAACCTGCCGGTGGTGCTGGCCATGGACCGGGGCGGCATCGTGGGCGAGGACGGGGCCACCCACCAGGGACTGCTGGACTTGAGCTTCCTGCGCTGCGTGCCCAACTTGAGCCTGATGAGCCCGGCTGACGAGAACGAGCTTCGCCACATGCTGGTCACGGCCCTGGAGCACGACGGCCCGGTGGCTCTGCGCTATCCCCGGGGCAAGGGACAGGGCGTGGCCCACGACGAGCCGCTGCACGCCCTGCCTTGGGGCAAGGGCGAACTGCGCCGCCAGGGCAAGGATGTGGCCCTCATCGGCATAGGGGTGGGCGTGGGCGCGGCCATGCAGGCCGCCCAGGCGCTGGCCCAGGAGGGGGTGGACGCGGCGGTGGTCAACGCCCGCTTTGCCAAGCCCCTGGACGAGGAACTGATCTGCGATCTGGCCCAGTCCTGCGGCCGGGTGGTCACCGTGGAGGAAAACGAGTCCGCGGGCGGCTTCGGCTCGGCGGTCCTGGAACTGCTGGCCAAGCGGGGCTTGTACGGGGTCAAGGTCAAGGTGGTGGCCCTGGACAACACCTTTGTGGAGCACGGCAGCCAGGCCCAACTGCGCCACATCTACGGGGTGGACGCCGAGGCGGTGGCCGCCGCCGCCCGCCAGCTGCTGGGCTAGGGCGTGGCCAAGGGCCAACGGCTGGACCTGGAATTGGTTGCGCGGGGCCTGGCCCCCAGCCGGGCCAAGGCCCAGGCCATGATCCTGGCCGGCCTGGTCAAGGTGGACGGCAACCCGGCAGCCAAGGCGGGCCAGCTCATTCCCCAACAAGCTCAAGTGGAAGTGGACGGCCCGGAGCATCCCTACGTCTCCCGGGGCGGGGTAAAGCTGGCCGGGGCCTTGGACCACTTCGGCCTGGAGGTGGCGGGCCTCACCTGCCTGGACGTGGGAGCCAGCACCGGCGGCTTCACCGACTGCCTGCTGCAACGGGGGGCCGAGGCGGTGACCTGCGTGGACGTGGGTTACGGCCAGCTGGCTTGGAAGCTTCGGCAAGACCCCCGCGTCACCCTGTTCGAGCGCACCAACGCCCGCAACCTGCCCCCGGAGATGGCCCCCGGGCCTTTCGGGCTCATCGTGGTGGACGTTTCCTTTATAAGCCTTACCTTGGTGCTACCGCCCTTGCTTCCCCGCCTGGGGGAGGGAGGGCACCTGCTGCCCATGGTCAAGCCCCAGTTCGAGGCGGGCCGCGAGGCGGTGGGGGCCGGAGGGGTGGTGCGCGACCCGGCATTGCGCCAGGCGGCGGTGGACAAGGTGGCCGACTGCCTGCGGGGCCTGGGCCTCACCGTCCTGGGAAGCGCGGCCAGCCCCATCCTGGGGCCCAAGGGCAACCAGGAGTTTTTTCTCCTGGCCCGCAAGCCCGGGATAAACGGGACAGGGGCTTAACGGTTTACGCCGGACGCCCGGCACATTAGAATTAAGCACTCGGCCGGGGAGTGGCCCGAAAAGGCCTGCCGGTTGAAACCAAAATTATGCAAATCCGGCTGGAGCGGTCATGGCCAAGCTGAGCAAGAAACAGTTCAAGGACCTGAGCGAGAAGCTCACCATTGAAAAGAAAAGCGTGTGGGACCAGGCCAAACCGGCCCAGCGCAAGCAGATCATGGAACTGGGCGAGAGCTACAAGGAGTTCCTGGACCAGGCCAAGACCGAGCGCATGGCCGTGAACACCATCATCGCCAGGGCCAAGGCCAAGGGCTTCAAGCCCTTCAAGAAGGGCACCAAGGCCAAGCGCCTGTACTTCGACTACAAGGGCAAGGTGGTGGCTCTGGCCGTAATGGGCAAGCAATCCCCGGCCCAGGGCATGCGCCTGCTGGGGGCCCACATCGACGCCCCCCGTCTGGATCTGAAGATGCAGCCCCTGTACGAGGACCAGGAGATGGTCTTTTTGAAGACCCACTATTACGGGGGCATCAAGAAGTACCAATGGCTGGCCCGTCCCCTGGCCATCCACGGCGTGGTGTGCACCTCCGGCGGCAAGAGCGTGGAGATCCACCTGGGCGACGAGCCGGACGACCCGGTGTTCACCGTGCTGGACCTGCTGCCCCACTTGAGCCGCCGGGGACAGGAGCAGAAAAAGCTGGTCGACGCGGTGGAGGCCGAGCGCATGAACCTGCTCATCGGCTCCATGCCCCTGGACGCCGAGGGCGGTAAGGAAAAGGCCAAGCTGGCCGTCTTGAAGCTTCTAAACGATCGCTACGGCATCACCGAGGCCGACCTGATCAGCGCCGAACTGGAGCTGGTGCCCGCGGGCAAGGCCCGGGACGTGGGTCTGGACCGGGGCCTGGTGGGAGCCTACGGCCAGGACGACCGCTCCAGCGCCTTTGCCGCCCTGGAGGCCATTCTGGCGGTCAAGAACCCTGTGATCACCTCGGTGGCGGTGTTCCTGGACAAGGAAGAGATCGGCTCCGAGGGCGCCACCGGGGCTCAGAGCCGCTTCTTGGAGCACTTGGCCGCCTCCCTGCTGGAGGCAGCCGGGGAAAGCGCCTCCTACCGCCAGGTCATGGGCTCCCTGGCCGAGAGCCAGATGCTCAGCGCCGACGTGAACGCGGCCTACGACCCCGACTACCCCGAGGTGCACGAAAAGCGCAATGCAGCCTTCATCGGCTACGGGGTGTGTCTGACCAAGTACACCGGCCACGGCGGCAAGTACGGGGCCAGCGACGCGGACGCGGAGTACGTGGCCTGGCTGCGCAAGGTGTGGGACGACGCGGGCGTGGTGTGGCAGGCGGCGGGCATGGGCAAGATCGACGAGGGTGGCGGCGGCACCATCGCCAAGCACATGGCGGTCTACGGCATGGACATCATCGACGTGGGCCCGGCCATGCTGGCCATGCACTCGCCCTTTGAGATCAGCGCCAAGGCCGACATCTACAGCTCGCTCATGGCCTACCAGGCCTTTTACGAGGCCCCGGTGATGACCTGCCGCGCGGGACGCATGCCGTGACCGGCCCCATAGGCATATTCACCCACCACTGCCCGGTCTGCGGGCAGCCGGTGGAAGAGGAGGGGCCGTGCCCCATGTGCCGCCAGGACCAGGAGGGCGGCCGGCGCCAACCCCAGTGGACCGACTGCTCTCCGGCCATGCCCGATTGCGACTGCCCCATCATCGGCTACGCCAAGTTCCATTTGCCGGGGTGCAAGTACTTCTAGGTTGATCTCATGACCGCTCTTCCCGATCCCGGCACCCTGGGTGTCTGGGGACTCCTGTTCACATCATTCGTCATCGGCCTGTCCGGCGCGGTGATGCCCGGTCCGGTGTTGGCGGCCACGGTGAGCCACGCCGCCCGCCAGGGAGCCTCGGCCGGTCCCCTGATGGTGCTGGGCCACGCCATTTTGGAGGCGGCCCTGCTCATTGCCCTGGTGCTGGGCCTGGGGCCGCTGCTCACCCGCGCCTCGGTGGCCGGAGTCATCGGCGGGACGGGAGCGCTGATCCTGGCCTGGCTGGCCTGGGGCATGTTCCGCTCCCTGCCCAGCCTGACCCTGACCGTGGAGCCGGGGGCCGCCAGGGCCTCGGGTCCGGTGCGCGACGGATTCCTCTTAAGCCTGGCCAACCCCTACTGGTCCCTGTGGTGGGCCACGGTGGGACTGTCCCTGACCACCATGGCCCTGGAGACCCCCCTGGGCTGGTGGGGCCTGGGGGTGTTCTACGTGGGGCACATCAGCTCTGATCTGGCGTGGTTTTGGTTCGTGGCCCTGGTGGTGGCCAAGGGGCGGCGCTTTATCAACGACACCGCCTACCGGTGGCTGGTGGGATGCTGCGCCGGATTTTTGGTGGTTTTTGCGGCGTACTTCGCTTGGTTCGCCTGGGATCAGTTGGGTGCCGCTTAATTATGCAGTCAACTCGTTATCCGGGTTGATTCGTTTGGGCGTCCCGCTGGTCAAAAACTTCTTTGGCCGCGAAGAGTCCGTTCAAGGCGGCGGGAAACCCCGCGTACACCGCCATATGAATCATGGTTTCGATTATTTCCCGGCGGGTGCATCCCACGTTGAGCGCGCCGTGGATATGCACCTTAAGCTGCGGCTGGGCGGTTCCCATGGCGGTCAAGGCCGCCACCGTGGCTATCTCGCGGGATTTTAAATCAAGTCCCGGCCGGGAATAGATATCGCCAAAGGGAAATTCGATCAACAGGTCCGCGAAGTCGGGAGCAATGTCCTTGAGGGCCTCAACGACCTTTTCTCCCTGCTCGCCGTCGATTTCAGCCAATTTTTTCCAGCCGGTCAGGTACCTGTCAGATTTCATGCCCGCTCCACTTTGAGTGTGGGTTCACAAACAGTATGGAGGCGTTGGGGCCTGACCGCCAGTATTTGGACATGACGAAGCGGCCGCCCCAGGAAGGAGCGGCCGCTAAATCGTATGCGAGCCGGCTGTTAACCGCGAGTAGTGCGGGCTCGAGCCCTGGCCATCTGGCGACGCAGGCGACGGCGCGCTTGACGCTCTTTGCGCCGGCGCATATCCGAGGGCTTTTCATGCCAACGTTTTTCCTTGAGCTGGCGGAAAACGCCCTCCTTGGTAAGCTTGCGCTTGAGAACCTTGATAGCCTTCTCGACATTGTTGTCCACTACATGGACTTGCACAGTAATCACCACCCTCTATGGCATAGTTTGACATCTTTGCTGTCCGCCGCTTCACAGTGGAAGCAGTTGGTAAATATAGCCAAACAGTTACAAGCTGTAAAGCCTTTAATTGAGGTGTATCATCTTTTTATGGAGCATTTGGACACTGGTTTCACCCTGGCCCTGGGGGGCGGAGGGGCAAGGGGCTTCGCCCACGTGGGGGTTTTCCATGTTTTGCAGGATCGGGGGGTCCCCATACGGGGGGTGGTGGGCACCAGTTCCGGCGCGGTGGCCGGGGCGGGCTATGCCCTGGGCTTCACCTACGAGGAGATGCGCCAGCGGGTCATGGAATTCGCGGCCAGCCCCCTGGCCCGGCACCCCCGCCTAAAGGCCATGCACGGCGGCACGGACGAGGCCTGCCTGGGCCTGACCGACAAGCTGGCCCGCCTGTATTGCCAAGGCCTTTTGGTAAAGTCGTTTTTCCTGGACAACTCCCTGCTGGGCGGCGAGTTTTTCCGGGAGATGGTGGACTTCTTCCTGCCCGTGGTGCGCCTGGAAGACACCTACATTCCCTTTGCCGCGGTGGCCACGGACATAAAAACCGGCGAGGTGGTGGTGCTCGACAAGGGCGACATGCGCAAGGCGGTGCGGGCCAGCTGCTCGGTGCCCGGCGTGGCCGCCCCGGTACGCATTGACGGACGTCACCTGGTGGACGGGGGGGCCTCCTGCCTGGTGCCCACTCCCATCGCCCGCCGCCTGGCTCACTGTCCGGTTCTGGCGATCAACGTGGACCGCGACATCGGCACCCAGGACCTCCCGGCCCAGTCCCTGGAGTACTACCTCAGGGCCACCGAGATTCAGGGCTACCATTTGGCGGAGATGCTGTGCGGCCTGGCAGAGGTAGTGCTGCGCCCCGCCTTGGGCGAGGTGCACTGGGCCGATTTCAACAAGGCCGCCTGGATCATGGAGCAGGGAGCCAAGGCCGCCGAACAGGCCTGGGACCGGATAGAGGCGCTTCTCAAGCCCCAGGCGCCCTGGTGGCGGCGGGCCTTGGGCCGGGGCATGAGGAGGGCGTCTTGAGCCTGTTCGATGACTCCCCGGAACCCCAAGCCGTGACCATGGCCGTGCCGCTGGCCGAGCGCATTCGCCCCAAGAACCTGGAGGAGTACTCGGGCCAGGAGCATCTTCTGGGCCCGGGCAAGCCCCTGCAAAAGCTCATGGGGCCGGGGCGCTCGGCTTCGCTTATCTTCTGGGGCCCGCCGGGCACGGGCAAGACCACTCTGGCCCGCATACTGGCCCGTTCCTGGGATTACCGCTTCGTGGAGTTCTCGGCGGTGCTCTCCGGAGTGGCCGAGGTGCGCCGGGTGGTGGAAGAGGCTCGGACCATGCTCAAAAGCGGCCAACGCACCGTGCTGTTCGTGGACGAGATCCACCGCTTCAACAAGGCCCAGCAGGACGCCTTTTTGCCCCACGTGGAATCAGGGGTCATCACCCTGCTGGGGGCCACTACCGAAAATCCCAGCTTCGAGATAATCCCGGCCCTGCTGTCGCGGCTCAGGGTCATGGTGCTGCATCCCCTGGGGCCGGACGAGCTTAGGCCCATCCTGGATCGGGCGCTTCGCGACCCGGAGCGGGGCCTGGGCGGCCTGGGGGTGGAGCTGACTCCCGAGGCGGCCGAGCACCTGGTCAACGCCGCGTTCGGCGATGCCCGGCGCTTGCTGGTGGCCCTGGAGGTGGCCGCGGCGGCGGCTCCCCTGGGCAAGGGCGGCGCCAAACTCATCGACCTGGCTCAGGCCGAGGAGGCCGTGGGGAAAAAGGCCCTGCGCTACGACAAGGCCGGTGAAGAGCACTACAACCTCATCAGCGCCCTGCACAAGTCCCTCCGGGGCTCGGACCCGGACGCGGCCCTGTACTGGCTATCGCGCATGCTGGCCGCCGGAGAGGACCCCCACTACATCCTGCGGCGCCTGACCAACTTCGCTTGCGAGGATGTGGGCCTGGCCGATCCCTACGCCCTGAATCAGGTTATGGCCGCCCTCAGGGCCTACGACCTCATGGGCTCGCCCGAGGGGGAGTTGCCCATAGCCCAGGCGGTGGTCTACCTGGCCCTGGCCCCCAAGACCAACGCGGTGTACATGGCCTTCCGGGCGGCCAAGAGGGACGCCCAGGAGCTGGGCCCCCTGGAGGTGCCCCTGCACATCCGCAACCCCACTACCAAGCTGATGAAAGGCCTGGGTTACGGCAAGGACTACCAGTACCCCCACGACTTCGAGGACGCGGTGGTGGCCCAGGAGTTCATGCCCGAACGCCTCAAGGGCCGGCGCTATTACCGGCCCAGCCAACGGGGTAGGGAAAAATTTCTAGCAGAGCGTCTGGAGAGGCTCAGACAGGCCAAAGCCAAGTTGGCTCAAGACAGGAAAAAAGACCAGCCTACTTGACCAGCCTTAGTTTAGGGTGCTCCTCGACCTGGGGACAGTTCTTCTGAGCATGCTTGCTGGCCAGGGAACACTTGAATCGCACCGCGTTGATCAGGAAAAAGGTGATTACCGATCGCTCCCATTCCTGGGAGTTATCACAGTTTTCCATGCGGTGCTGCATTTCGGGCAGAAGTTCGTTGAGTTCGTCGGCGTCCAGATCCAATATCTGGTCCGCTAGATGATCCAGCATCTCCCGCACACTTACCTCCGTGGTAAGATTGACTACACCCACACCGACAAGGCTAAATGAATTTAATCTCATTCTAATAACTCTTTTGAAATTTTTTGTCAAATTTATTGACGGCATCCTTAGCCTTGAGAGGGCCCGGCCGGCAACGTATAATCAACACGACCAGTAATCAGCTGTAGACAGCTCAAGACTCGCCGCCGAGGATGGGCGGGAACAAGCTCGAAAGGATAAGCGGTTATGGCCAAGCGCGGGGTGAAGCTCGATTACGCCTATTGCCTCGGTAAAGTAATTGGAGCCCAGGGGATTGCCGACAAAGAACTGGGCGAGCTTTCGGACAAGGTAGACCAGGTGCACCTGCGCCTGAATGAGCAGCGCCAGGCCGGCGAACTGGGGTTCATGGACCTGCCCGCTCAGTCTCCCGAGCTGATCGAAACCATACTGGAGGAGGCCGCCCGGCTTAGCTCCATCGCCGACGATCTGATAGTGCTGGGCATCGGGGGCAGCGCCCTGGGGGCCACCGCCGTGGACATGGCCCTCAAGGGGGCCCTGCGCTACGCCCAACCGGCCGGACCCGGCGGCATGCGCCTGTTCGTGGCCGACAACAGCGACCCCCGCTTCTTCGGGGCCATGCTGGACCGCGTGGACCTGGAGCGCACCGCCTTCGCGGTGATCAGCAAGAGCGGCTCCACCGCCGAGACCATGAGCCAGTTCCTGGTGGTCAAGGAACTGTTGGAGCGCCGCCTGGGCAAGGAGGAGACCCTCAGGCGTCTGGTGTTCATCACCGACCCCGAGAAGGGCAACCTCAGGCTTATCGCCAAGGACGAGCCGGTGCCCATCCTCAGCGTACCGCCCAACGTGGGGGGGCGCTACTCGGTGCTCAGCCCGGTGGGCCTTCTGCCCCTGGCCTGCGCCGGTCACGACATCCAGGCGCTGTTGGCGGGGGCCGGAGCCATGGCCGAGGCCTGCAAGAGCCCTGAGACCGCCAAGAACCCGGCCTACATGCTGGCTGCCCTGAACCTGGGCTTTTACAAGCGGGGGCGCAATATCCTGGTGATGATGCCCTATGCCACCGACCTGTTCGGACTGGCCCAATGGTTCGCCCAGCTCTGGGCCGAGTCCCTGGGCAAGGCCCAGGCCCTGGACGGCTCCAAGGTCAACCTGGGCCAGACCCCGGTGGCGGCCATCGGGGCCACGGACCAGCACAGCCAACTCCAGCTCTACATGGAGGGGCCCCAGGACAAGCTGATCATGTTCCTCACCCTGGGCAACTACGGCCGCGACCTTTCCATCCCCGACCTTTATCCGCGCATCGACGCCCTGTCCTACCTGGGCGGGCGCTCCCTGGCCGAGCTGGTCCAGGCCGAGGCCCGGGCCACCGCCGCCGCCCTGGCCAGCCAGGGACGGCCCAGCTTCAGCCTGCGCCTGCCGGGCATCGGCCCCGAGGTTCTGGGCGAGGTTCTGTATTTGTTGGAGCTGGCCACGGTGATGACCGGGGGGCTGCTTAACATCAATCCCCTGGACCAGCCGGGAGTGGAGCTAAGCAAAAAGCTTTCCTACGGCCTTATGGGGCGCAAGGGTTTCGAGGCTGAAGCCAAACAGATGCAGGCCCTGGACGCGGGCGATCAATACCTTGTTTAGGAGAACGGCTTGAGCCCAGACGCCGCCGCCACGCTGCCCCCGCCGGGGGAGTTCAGCCAAAGCGAGGCTGCCAAGCCTTTCAAGCTGGTCAAGTATTTCTCGGTGACCAGCCTGATCATCATCCTGTTGTTCAGCCTGCTCATCTCCACCGCGGTAAGCCGCAGGGCCTCTGAGCTGTTTCTGAGCAAGCGGGAGCAATACGCCCTGCTGCTGGCCGAGAACCTCAACCACCAGGTGATGACCCGCTTCGTGGTGCCTTCCATCACCGAGCACGGCGGCATCAACGTGGGCCAGCCCGAGCAGTTCACCCTGTTGGACGCGGTGGTCAAGAACACCATCCACTCCCTGCACGTGCTCAAGGTCAACATCCTGGACCTGGAGGGCAACATCATCTACAGCACCCAGGCCGATTACATCGGACGGGTGAGCGATGAGAGCCAGGCCTTTCAGGGGGCCATCTCCGGCAAGCCGGTGAGCGTCATCGAGCCGCCGCCCAACTTTTTCCAGGCGGGCGGAGAGCAACGGGTGCTCAAGACCTTCATTCCCCTGCGCGACGAGCGCCGCCGCACCGCCGAACTGGGCCCGCCCCGGGCGGTGTTCGAGATCACCCTGGACCTGTCCCAGGAATTCCGCGAGGTGTGGATCAACCAGCTTCTGATCCTGGCCACCATGCTGGTGATGATGGCCCTGCTGTTCGTGATCCTGCGCTCCATCGTGATCCGGGGCCAGCGCATCATGGGCCGCCGCGCGGCCTTGCAGGCCCGTCTGGAGGAGCAGCTCAACCAAGCCGAGCGCCTGGCCTCCCTGGGGCGCATGGTGGCGGGCGTGGCCCACGAAATACGCAACCCCCTGGGCATCGTGCGCTCCACCGCCGAGCTGCTGGGCAGCCGGGTGGACGAGAGCAGCAAGCCCCTGGCCGGGGTCATCGTGGAGGAGAGCAGCCGCCTAAACCAGATAGTCACCGAGTTTTTGGATTTCGCCCGGCCCCAGAAGCCGCGCCTGGAAGCCCTGAAAATAGAGGAAGTGCTGGAGCGCAACCTGCGCTTTTTGGCCCCGGAGGCCCACCGCCTGGGGGTACGCATCGTGACCCGCTACCCGCGGATGCCCGCCCTGGTGCTGGGCGACCAGGACCTGCTCTACCGGGCCTTCCTCAACATCTTCAACAACGCCTTGCAGGCCATGGAGCACGGCGGGGTGCTCACCGTGTCCACCGAAAAGGTGGAGCGAGGCGAGCGGGGCTACGTGCAGGTGGTGGTCAGCGACACCGGACCCGGTTTCGACCCCGAGGCCAAGGGCAGCCTGTTGGACCCCTTCTTCACCACCAAGGAAAAGGGCACCGGCCTGGGCCTGTCCATCGTGAGCAATATCATGGCCAGCCACCGGGGCATGGTGGAGTTGGACAACACTCCCGAAGGCGGGGCCAAGGTGGTGGTGCTGCTGCCCCAGGCCGCCGCCCACTGAGAAGCAATACGAGGCTAATGGCGTGGAACGCATCCTCATAGTCGATGACGAAAAGAACTACCTGGTGGTGTTGCAGGCCCTGTTGGCCGATAACGGCTACGAGATGCTTACCGCCCAGAACGGCCCCCAGGCCCTGGCCCTGGCCGCCGAGGAAGAGCCGGACCTGGTCATCACCGACATGCGCATGCCCCAGATGAGCGGCCTGGACCTTATCCAGCGGCTCAAGGCCCGCTTCAACGAAATGCCCATCATCGTCATGACCGCCTACGGCACCGTGGAGAACGCGGTGGAGGCCATGAAGTCCGGGGCCACCGACTACATCACCAAACCCTTCGAGAACACCGAGCTGCTCTTGACGGTGCAAAAGGCGCTCAAAATGCGCCGCCTGCTCTTTCAGAACCGCCTGCTCAAGGAGGAGCTCAAGGGCTACGGGGAGATCATCGGCGACAGCAAGGCCATGCGCCAGGTGTACGGGCTCATCGACAAGGTGGCCGCCACCCGGGCCACGGTGCTACTCACCGGCGAGAGCGGCACGGGCAAGGAGCTTATCGCCCGGGCCATCCACACCCGTTCGCCTCGGGCCGAGGAGCCCTTTGTGGCGGTGAACTGCATGGCCCTCACCGAGACCCTTTTGGAGAGCGAGCTGTTCGGCCACGAGAAGGGGGCCTTCACCGGGGCCACCTCCCGCCGCAAGGGCCGTTTCGAGATGGCCCACGGCGGCACCCTGTTCCTGGACGAGGTGGGCGAGATGAGCCTCTCCTTGCAGGTGAAGCTTCTGAGAGTGCTGCAGGAGCGCACCTTCGAGCGGGTGGGAGGCAATCAGCAACTCAGCGTGGACGTGCGCATCGTGGCCGCCACCAATCGCGACCTGACCCAGGCGGTGGAGGCGGGCCAGTTCCGCGAAGACCTGTTCTACCGTCTCAACGTGGTGCGCATCGACGTGCCGCCCCTGTCCCAGCGGCGCGAGGATTTGCCGGTGCTGGTGGCCCACTTCGTAAAGAAGTACGCCGCCGAGGTGGGGCGGCCCGCCCCCCAGGTGGACAAGCAGGCCATGGAGCTGATCTACAGCCACTCCTGGCCGGGCAACGTGCGCGAGCTGGAAAACGCCATCGAGCGGGCGGTGATCCTGGCCGGTGACGTCATCACCCCCGGCGATCTGCCCCTGGAGATAAGACCCGATCAGGAGGCCGCCGCCACCGAGCTGCCCCGGGACCTGAGCCTCAACGACGCCCTGGAAGACCTGGAGCGGCGCATGATCGTCCGCGCCCTGAACGAGGCCGGCGGGGTGGCCGCCCACGCCGCCGAGGCCCTGGGGCTCACCAAGTCCAATCTGGCCTATAAGCTGAAAAAGTACGAGATAGGCTAGGGCGGGCTAGGCCCAAGCGGCCACCACCATCACCTCGCCCCGGTCGGGCCGGAACTTCCCGCCCCGGAAACCGGGATGCAGCTCCACCCGCCGCCAGCCGCTGAACAGCCTCTGGACATCAGCCACCCTTAGCACCCGGATGAGGGTGCACAGGCCGTCTTCCTCAACCAGGCTCATCTCTTCCAGGCCAGTACCGGCCGAGCGGCAGCGCATGCCGGGCTGGTATTCCCGCCAGGCGCCGGGTACCGGTTCGGCCGGGTAGGTGGCCGGATGGGGCAGTTCCACCACCATGGCTCCTCCCGGAGCCAGCACCCGCCGGACCTCGGCTAGCAGGTTGTCCAATTCTTGGGGGCCGGTGAAATGAATCAAGGTGGCGTGCAGGCTGATGACCAGATCCAGGGAGTCGTCGCCAAAGGGCAGCCCCTGGCGGGCGTCGGCCAACACCAGGCGGGCAGCGGTTTTGCGGTGCGCCCGGCCGAGCATGGCCCGGGAGCAGTCCAGGCCCACCGGAGAGAACCCGGCCTGGGCCAGGGGGCCCAGGATGCGGCCGGTGCCGCACCCCAGGTCCAGCACCGTGCCCGGCGCGAAGGTTTGGGCCAGCCACAGGGCCTGGCGCAGGCCCAGGGCCGGGGGATAGGCGTAGCGTTGGTCGTAGACCCCGGCCACCCGGTCGTAAAACGCTCGGCTGTCCAGGGGTTCCACTTCTGGCCTCTATAAGGGGGGCCGCCGCAGGTGGTGGTCCGTGGCCTGTTCATAGGCCTGGCCCACCGCGAACAGCGTCTCCTCGGCGAAGTGCGGCCCGATTATCTGAAGGCCGATGGGCCGCCCGGCCGAGGAGAACCCGGCGGGGATGCTAATGCCCGGCAGACCGGCCAGGTTGGTGGATAAGGTGAACACGTCGCTCAAATACATCTGCAAGGGGTCGTCCACCTTTTGGCCGATGTCAAAGGCCGGGGTGGGGGTCACCGGCCCCACGATGGCGTCCACTTTTTCAAAGGCCGCCTCGAAGTCCCGGCGGATGAGGGTGCGCACCTGACCGGCCTTGCCGTAGTAGGCGTCGTAATACCCGGCGCTCAGGGCATAGGTGCCCAGCATGACCCGGCGGATCACCTCCGGGCCGAAACCCTGGCTGCGGGTGTCCAGGTACATGTCCATGAGCCCCGCGCCCTCGGCGCGCACGCTCAGGCCGTATTTCACGCCGTCGTAGCGGGCCAGGTTGGAGGAGGCCTCGGCCGGGGCGATGATGTAGTACACCGGCAGGGCGTACTCGGTGTGGGGCAGGCTCACCTCAACCAGTTCGGCCCCCTGGCTCTCTAGTTCGGCCATGGCCGCCTTGACCGTGGCTTCCACCTCCGGGTCCAGGCCTTGAACGAAGAACTCCTTGGGCACGCCCAGCTTGAGGCCCTTGACCCCGCGCTCCAGGGAGGCGGCGTAATCGGGCACCGGGCGCGGGGCGCTGGTGGAATCGGCCGGGTCGTGCCCGGCGATCACCGAGAGCACCAGGGCCGCGTCGGCCACGCTACGGGTGATGGGGCCCGCTTGGTCCAAGCTACTGGCGAAGGCCACCAGGCCGAAACGGCTGACCCGGCCGTAGGTGGGCTTGAGGCCCACCACTCCGCAGTGGCTGGCGGGCTGGCGGATGGAGCCGCCGGTGTCGGTGCCCACCGAGAACAGGCTGCTGCCCGCAGCCACGCTGGCCGCGGTGCCCCCGGAGGAGCCGCCGGGTATGGCGGCCAGGTCCCAGGGGTTGTGGCTGGTCTGAAAGCCCGAGTTCTCGGTGGAGGAGCCCATGGCGAACTCGTCCATGTTGTGCTTGCCCAAAAGCACCATGCCCGCTTCCTTGAGCTTTTTCACCAGGAAGGCGTCAAAGGGGGGCACGAAGTTTTCAAGAATTTTGCTGCCGCAGGTGGTGCGCACCCCGGCGGTGCATAGCACGTCCTTGAGCCCGGCGGGCACCCCGCACAAGGGCCCGGCACTACCCGCCGCCCGGGCCTGGTCCGCCGCCTTGGCCTGATCCAAGGCCGCCTCGCCGGTGAGGGTGAGGTAGGCCTTGACCTGAGGCTCGGTGTCCTCGATGCGCTTGATGATAGCCTGGGTCATTTCCAGACTGGAGACCTCTCCCTTGGACAGCAGGTCCACCGCCTGGGTGAGGCTTAGCTCGTGCAGTTCCACCATCGACTCCTTATATGACCTTGGGCACGATGAAGCTCTGGCCGTCGCTGTCGGGCGCGTTGGCCAGGGCCCGCTCATGGTCCAGGCTTTCCCCGGCCTGGTCGGGGCGCATGGCTCCGCTCAGCTCCAGGGCGTGGTTGGTGGAAGGCACCCCGCTGGTATTGAGTTCGGCCAGCTTGTCCATGGCCGTGAGGATATCGTTGAGCTGCTCGGTGAGCTTGGCGCTCATCTCGTCGCTTAGTCTGAGCCGGGCAAGGGCGGCCACGTGGGCCACCTCGGACGCACTGATTTTCATCACCTGTCTCCAAATTGGGCTAGGTGGTTTTTTATCACGCACGGGCTTTGGGGACAAGGCGGGCGCGGTCTTTGGGGGACGATTGTGGGGCGGGCTTGCCGGCGGAGGCTAGGGCAGCTTCCAGTAATGCTTGGCCGCCTCCATGGCCCGGTCCACCCAGGTGATGGGGTCGGTGGCCGCCGCCTTGGCGATAAGCTCGTCCTCCCGGCGCTGCCCGGCCAGGGCGGCCAACACCGCCACCACCGAGCGGCCCAGGGCGGCCTGGTTGTAGCCGCCCTCCAGGGAGGCCACGATGCGGCCGGGACAGAACTCCTGGCTGATCTCGGTGAGACGTTGGGCCATGGCCGCAAAGCCCGCCGCGGTGATCATCATGCCCCCCAGGGGGTCTTCCCGGTGGGAGTCGAAACCGGCGGACACCAGGATGAACTGAGGCTTGAACTGGCGGGCCACGGGCAACAGGAGGCGCTCAAAGGCCTGCAAGTGCTCCAGGTCGCCCCGGCCCGGCGGCATGGGCAGGTTTATGGTGCGGCCCTTGGCCGAGCCCTGGCCCACCGCGCTGACTTGGCCGGTGCCTGGGTACAGGGGCGATTGGTGGGTGGAGAAATAGAGCACCCTCGACTCGGGGTAGAAGATGTCCTCGGTGCCGTTGCCGTGGTGCACGTCCCAGTCCACCACCAGGATGCGGCTGAGACCTCGTTTCAGCATCAGATGGGCGGCGGCGGCGGCCACGTTGTTGAACAGGCAAAAGCCCATGGCCCGGGTGGAGGTGGCGTGGTGGCCCGGCGGGCGCACCAAGGCGAAGCCGTGTTCCACCTCGCCGGACAGGGCCGCGTCGCAAAGGTCGATGAGGCTGCCGGTGGCCAACAAGGCCACCTCGCAGGAGCGGGGCGAACACACCGTGTCCGGGTCCAGGCTGGTGCTGCGTCCGGCGGTGCCGGCAATCCGGCGCAGGTGGCTGGCGTGGTGCACCGTGGCCAGCTCTTCTTCCCGGGCCGGGCGCAGGGGAAGCGTCTCCAGGACGCCGCGCCCCTCCCAGTGGGAGATGGCCTCGTCGATGGCCTCCAGGCGGTCGCCCACCTCGCAGTGGTAGGGGCCGGTGTCGTGTTCCCGGAAGATCGGACTGTTGACCACCCCCACACCCATGGCTATTTTTTCTCCGGCTGGGTTTTGGCTGGCGACTCCATTTCCTTGGTAGTCACCGTCACCTGGTCCGGCTTGGGGAAGAACAGTACCCTGCCGTCGTACATCACCCCGTTGATCTCCTTGGGGTCCACCTTGTCCAACTGGGCGAAGATCTCGCTCAGGTTGAAGATCACCACCTTTTGGCCCGGCTCCAGCAGGTTCAGGTCCTTGGTCATCTGGCCGGTGCGCAGGTTGTACACGCCCACCATGTGCTCGGCGAACTTGAGTATCTTGCCCACGCCGGTGGAGTAACCCTGGGGCTGGGGCTGGTCGGCCCGGAGCGGCAGGTTCACCCCCCGCCCGGCCAGGTACTCACGCAGCAGTTGGTAGTGGATCTGCCACAGGTTGTCGCCGGGGCGCACCACGTGGATCCCCCAGGCGCTCACCTTGCCGCCTTGCAGGGACTTTTCGCGCACCTCGCCCCGCTGCTCCACCACCAGCTTGCGCTCCAGCTCCTCCACGGGAACTTTTTTGCCGCCCACCTGGATGCTCTCATCGCTGCGCGCCACCGCATCCACCGACTTGTCCAGGCCGAAGGGCTTTTTGCGCTGGTCCTGCTCGCCCTGCTGGCTGCCGTCCACCTTGATGGTGCTGCCGTGCTGGCTGGGGCTGGGAACCCCGGCGGCCTGGCCCTGCCCGGCCTTTTGCCCGGCGGTGGCCGCGGGCTTGGCCTGCTTGCCCTCCTTGGGGGAAATGTCGCCCCAATAGACCCACAGGGCCGCCACGGCGGCCAGGATCACCACCAGGGCCAAAAGCCAAGGCCAGCGCGAGGAGCCGGTGGGTTTGTTTTGGGGTGAGGATGTCTGTCCGATGTCCAGCTTGCCGCCGGGTAGGTTGCTCTGATCACTCATGGATATTCACCCCCGGGGTGGAAGAAAAAGCCGGACACCGGCCCAGCCGATGCCCGGCGGGATATCTCAGGCATTCTATAAGTTTCGCCAGCAAAGCTGCAAGTGCTTCTGGTCCATCTTGGGGGAGGCCAGGCTTACCACCACCGCCAGGATGAGCGAAACCGGCAGGGCGATGATGTTGGGGTCGGTGAATTGCAGCAGCCACCAACCCGATCCCTGGGCCGCGCTCTGGGCCAGGCTGTCCACCCCGAAGGTGGCCTTGCACAGGCCGATGGCCGCCGACTCCTTGGTGTGCACGAACAACAGGAAGAAGAAGCTGGTGGCGAAGCCTCCCACGATGGAGACCACGGCTCCCAGCCGGGTCATGCCTTTCCAGTACAGGCCCAGGAAGTAGGCGGGCAGGAAGCTGGCCGCGCACAGGCCGAAGAAGAAGGCGGTGGCCAGGGCGATGATGGAGGGCGGCAACAGCAGCCCCCACACCAGAGTGACCAGGATGGTGATGCCCACTCCCAGGCGGCTCATACGCAGCTCGCCGCGCCCGCCGGAAGCCAGGCCCTTTTCATAAAAGTCGCGGCCCAGGCTGGTGCCGCCTACGTGGAACTGACTGGAAAGGGTGCTCATGGCCGCGGCCAGCATGGCCAGCAGGAAGAGAATCTCGAACCAGTCGGGCATGACCTTGGTGACGTACAGGGGAATGATCTTGTCGATGTTGCCCCCGGCCACGGCCACCGATATCTTGCCCAGCTCGCGGAAGAACACCACGTTGCTCAGAGCGCCCACCACGAAGGCCACCCCGGTCATGAGCACGATGAAGATGCCGCCGAAGAGCACCGCCCGGTTTAGCTGGCGGTCGCTGGCCACGGTCATGTAGCGCACCGCCAACTGGGGCTGGGCCAATACCCCTATGCCCACGCCGTAGATGATGGTGGTGTAGATCACCAGCCACAGGGGGGTGAAGGGGGTGGCTCCCTGGGTCCAGCCCAGCATGCCTCCGGCCTTGAGGTTGGCGGGCATCTGGGGAGCCAGGTCGGTGAGCGCCTGGTGGGCCTCGGTGACTCCGCCCAGGGTGGAGTAGGTGAAAATGATCAGGATCAGCATCATCACCAGCATAAGGCTGCCCTGGAAGGCGTCGGTGTACATCACCGCCTTGAGTCCGCCGGTGATCACGTATATGGCCAGGATGGCCACGAAGCCCAAGAGCACCACGTAGTAGTTGATGCCCAGGCTGACCTCCAGCATGCGGCTGATGCCGATGAGCACCGCCGCGGCGTAGACCGGGATGAACAAGAACACCACCGCCCCGGAAAAGCCCTGGATGAAGCGCGACTGATAGCGCTGGCCCAGAAGCTCGGGGAAGGTGTGCGAATCCAGGGCCACTCCCATGCGCCGGGTGCGTTTGCCGAAAAACACCATGGCGATAAAGATGCCCACGAAGATGTTTAGGAAGGTGAGCCACAGCAAGGGGAAGCCGAACAGGGCCGCCGCACCGCCGAAACCGATGATGGCCGAGGTGGAGATGAAGGTGGCCCCGTAGCTCATGGCCATGACATAGGGATTCATCTGGCGCCCGGCCAGCATATAGTCGCTGGCCTGGCGGGTTTCGCGCCAACCCTTGTAGCCCAGGTAGAAGACCACGGCCAGATACACCAACGCCAAAATGATCTTGACGGTCATTCTGCCTCCTCGTCAGCTATGGTAAGGCGCCGTCCGGGACCGGCGGCGCGTCCGGTGTTACCTGCCTTCGCCCTCGGGGGCCCATTGGTCCAGGTCCCTGAGTTCCTCGGTCAGAGGTCCGCTGTCGTTCCATTTGACGATGCCGTAGATTATGCACAGCACCGATGCGGCTATGCACAAAACGTAAGCCAAGGCCAGCTCGGGACTCGCGATGCCTAGCAAAGGATTCCTCCAGCTCGGCGGGGGGTGGGGAACCTCCCGGAATGATGGCGGCGGGCGAAACCTGGGTCCATAGGCTCTGTATGTGGTGAATTGACCCGCTACCAGCTACAATGTAGTCACACTATACGAAGGCGGGCCGCGCAAAGTCAAGGAACAAGGCGGCGTGCGGCCGCTCGGAGCCGGTATAAGCCTCCCCTTGAATATGGCTCCAAACGTGTTACATTGTAGCTACTTGCGGCAGCTTCCCCGCCACGGGGCGGAGGGGGCGGCCCCGCCACAAACCGCCTGCGCCAAGGACAAGGAGTCCAGATGTCCGCCGACTTCGATCGCTTCACCGGCACCGACAAATACATCGTCTCCCCGGAACTCAAGGACGTGGTCAACGTGTCCATCGCCCTGGGACGGCCCCTTTTGGTCAAGGGCGAGCCGGGAACCGGCAAGACCCTGCTGGCCCACAACATCGCCCGGGGCCTGGGCAAGAAGCTCATCGTATGGAACGTGAAGTCCACCACCAAGGCCAAGGACGGCTTGTACGTCTACGACACGGTGCAGCGGCTCAACGACTCGCGCTTCGGCACCGGCGAGGTCAGCGACATCAAGCGCTACATCCACCTGGGCCAGCTGGGCCGGGCCTTTTCCCAGGCCCACGACGTGGTGCTACTCATCGACGAGGTGGACAAGGCGGACATCGAGTTCCCCAACGACCTGCTCAACGAGCTGGACGAGATGAGCTTCCACATCCCCGAGACGGACGAGACCATAAGCGCGGCCACCCGGCCCATCGTGGTCATCACCTCCAACTCGGAGAAGGAGCTGCCCGACGCCTTTTTGCGGCGCTGCGTGTTCCACTACATCGAATTCCCCGGGGAAGAGTTGATGCGCCGCATCGTGGGGGTGCACTTCCCCAACCTGGCCGAGAAGCTGCTCAAGGAAGTGCTCAAGCGCTTCTACTGGCTGCGCCAGATCGAGGGCTTCCGCAAGAAGCCCTCCACCAGCGAATTGCTGGACTGGATTCAGGCCTTGGTGGCCGGGGGAATGGACCCGAACCAGGTGGCCAAGGAGCTGCCTTTCGCCGGGGCGCTGATCAAGAAGGAGCAGGACCTGGAAGTGCTGGACGCGGCCCTGACCAGGGCCGGCGGACCCGCCAACCGCATGGGCCTGCGCGGCCGGTTCTAGGGTGGAGCAAGTTTCTCCGGCCCGCTGCCCCTGGTGCGGCGATGACCCGCTTTACCAGGACTACCACGACCGCGAATGGGGCGTGCCCCTGCACGACGACCGGCGGCTTTTCGAGATGCTCCTGCTGGAGAGCTTTCAGGCCGGGCTCAGCTGGCTGACCATCCTCAGGAAGCGGGAGAACTTCCGGGCCGCCTTTGACGGCTTCGACCCGGTCAAGGTAGCGGCCTACGGGGACGGCAAGATCGAGGCTCTGATGGCCGACGCGGGCATAGTGCGCAACCGCGCCAAGATCAAGGCGGTTATCAAGAACGCTCGGGTGTTCCTGGAGCTGCAAAAACAGTTCGGTTCCTTTGACCGCTACCTGTGGGGGTTCGTGGACTACCAACCGGTGCAACACGCCTACCGCGAGCTGAGCCAGATACCGGCCGAGGACGAGACCTCGCGGGCGATAAGCAAGGACCTGAAGAAGCGGGGCATGGGTTTCGTGGGGCCCACCACCATGTACGCCTTGATGCAGTCGGTGGGCATGGTCAACGACCACCTGACCGGCTGCTTTAGGCACGGGCAATTGACCGGCGGCCAGGCCGCCGCCAAGGGATAGCCGATGTTCCTGAACCTGTTCTATTCCCTGCGCGCCCTCAAGGTGCCGGTGTCGGTCACCGAGTGGATGACCCTCATGGAGGCCCTGGACAAGGGCCACGCCCAGGAAAGCCTGGTGGACTTCTACAACCTGGCCCGGGCCATCCTCATCAAGTCCGAGGCTTTTTACGACCAGTACGACCAGGCCTTCGCCCACGTGTTCAAGGACGCCGAGCTGCCGGCGGACATCCGCCAGGAGATATTGGACTGGCTGGACGATCCCCTGAACCGCCTGGAGCTTCCCGAGGAGGAACTGGCCAAGATTCGCCAGATGGACCTGGAGGAGCTGCTGCGAGAGCTGGAAAAGCGCCTACAGGAGCAGGACGAGCGCCACGACGGGGGAGGGCGCTGGATCGGCACCGGCGGCACCAGCCCCTTTGGCCACTCCGGGGCCAACCCGGCGGGCATCCGCATCGGCGGGCCGGGCGGGGGAGGCCGCGCGGTGCAGATCGCGGCGGCGCGGCGCTTCCGCAACTACCGCACCGACGTGACCCTGGACGTGCGCCAGGTGAAGATGGCCCTGAAGAAACTCAGGCGCTTTGCCAAGGAAGGGCCGGAGGACTACCTGGACATCGAGGCCACCATCGACAAGACCTGCAAGGAGGCGGGCGAGATCGAGCTGGTGTTCACCCGCGAGCGCAAGAACACGGTGCGGGTGCTGCTGTTGATGGACTCGGGCGGATCCATGAACCCCTACGCCCGCCTGGCCGATCGGCTGTTTTCCGCCGCCCACCAGATGACCCACTTCCGCGACCTGAAGTCCTACTACTTCCACAACTGCATCTACCAGGACATCTACACCGATATCTACACCTCGGAGAGCGAGCCCACCGGTAACCTGATCCGCAACCTGGGGGCCGACTACAAGGTGATAATCGTGGGTGACGCCTTCATGTCGCCCTCGGAGTTGGTGAGCGTGGGCGGGGCCATCGACTACTACTATCACAACGAGATAGCCGGGCTGGACTGGCTGCAACGCATCGCCGACCACTTCCGCTACTGCGTGTGGCTAAACCCCATGCCCGAGCGGGCCTGGATGCACCCCACCATCTCCACCATCGCCAAGGTCTTCCCCATGTTCCCCCTGACCCTGGACGGGCTTGACGAGGCGGTGCGGGCTTTGATGGTGCGCCACTAATCAGCCCGTCGCGGGTTTGCCAAAGATTTTTTGGATGTGAGCCGCCGGCCATGGCGCCGGGCACACAAACCGCCGCCCGAGGCCGAATCAGCCTCGGGCGGCGCGAAAATTCATTCTCTTGGATTGCGCAAGGCCTTTAGAAGCCAGGCAGCGTTATTCCCCGTTGCGGATCAAAAGCCCCGCCTGCTATTACCTGCCCCCTCTTTCCTCGGTGAGCCGTTTCATCCCGTTGTGGAACGGGGCGGTGACCCCCCAGTGCAAGTCCCGGCTGCTTTGGCGTTCTGGCGGCTCGACCTCTCGCATGGGGGCCATATTTTTTTTGAAGTACTCCAGCTGGCTAAGAAAGATTCGGCCGATTTCGTAAATATACTTGTCCGGCACCTTGTCGGTGGTGACCAAAAAGCTCGGTATCCCAAAAGTATCAACCTTCATCCCGTGGTTGCCCAGGCCAGGATAATCGCTGGTCCAGATGAAGTACTTTTGATAATAGGGCACCTGGTCGGTCATTTTCTTGGTTGGGATGAAAGGCACCAAGATGGCACGGCCGTACTTGGCGATAAACTTGCGCAATGCGTCATTGGGGTGGCCCACGGTGTAGAAAAAGGCGTCAAGTTTGCCTTGGGTCATAAGTTGTATAGCTTGGGGCGGGTTGATGGAAAGGGCTTGGCCCAAGTCCGAGGGCTTGAGCCAACAGGTGGACAGGGCCTCCAACGCGTTGATGTGGGTGCCCGAACCTTCGGTGCCCAAGGCCACCCGCTTTCCGCGAAAGTCCGCGCAGGTTTGTATGCCCGAGTCCACGGTGGCCACGCAGGTCACCGCTTCGGTGTAAAGCTCATATACGGTGCGCAGGCTCTTGAACTTGCCGTTTTTTTCCCAGTGGCCCTTGCCGTGCCAGGCCATGTATTCCGCGTCCGCCTGGGTTATGCCCAACTGAAATTCACCGTCTTGCAGTCCCTTGAGATTACTGATCGAGCCGTCGGTGGGGCGCGGTTTTATACGAAAGCCGGTTTGGGCGGAGTATTTGTTGACCGCATCGGCCAGCAATTGGCCGAACTTGTAATAGTTGCCTCCCGGCAATCCGGTTCCCATAACCAGGGTGGTCTCCGCCAGGGCCGGAGTGGCCAGCAGGATAAGGGACAGGACCAGCACCCCCCCCAAAAGTTTCCAGTAGTGACGTTTTCCAAACATGGCGATCCACCCTTGCTGTTATTGGCAACACAATGGGTATGAATATAAAGGATATCAGGTTCAATTATCAATTAGGTTTGTCTATCAAATAAGGAGTGCAGGGCCGGTGGAACCTGCTTTGCAGGGGCGGAGCCAGCTAGGCCGAGAGCCCTACGGTTTGGTTCTTGCCCATATCCTTGGCTTGGTAAAGCGCCCGGTCCGCCCTCTTGAGCAAAGCGTAGGCGTCATCGCCCGGTTGAAGTTGGGTGGCGCCCAGGCTGGCGGTAACCACTTCGCGGGCTCCGTCTCCGGGCAGGAACACACAACGGCCCAAGGCTTCGCTGATGCGCCGGCACACGTCGCGCGAGGCTTCGGAATCGGCTCCGGGGAGCAGAATGGCGAATTCGTCGCCGCCATAGCGACAGGGGGAATCCGCCGGGCGCACTGCCGAGCGCAGGAGCCTGCCCATGGTTTCCAGAACCTTGTCGCCTTCGGTGTGCCCGTAGGTGTCGTTGTAGCGCTTGAAGTCGTCCACGTCCAAGAGCACCAGGCCCAAGGGATGGCCCAGCTCGTGGGCGTGCACTATTTCGCCGGCCAGCTTGCTCCTGAAATAGCGCGAGTTGAACAGGCCGGTAAGCTCGTCGGTGGTGCTCAACTGGCGGTAGCGGCGTTCACGCTGGGCCAGCACGTTGCGCTCCCGCTGAATGACCCCTATGCGGTCGGCCAGGGCCAGGGACAAGAGCACGCTCTCCAGGGCCGCGGCGATGGTTATCAGGGAGCGGGGCAGGGGCATCAGGAAATCACCCCCCATGCTCCAAGCGCCCCAGCTCATGGCCCCGAACAACAGCACCACCCAGGCCACCAGGTAGAAACGGGCGGGCCGGAACCCTCGAGCCAGAGCCATGAACCCGGCGTATATCCCGATCAGCGGGCCCACCAGGGCCAGGCTGTGCACCACCCAGGTGCCCCACCAGATTTGCCCGAGCAGGCCCAGGATCAACAGACCCAGCGAGGCCGCCATGAATCCCCGTAAAAGGTAGTCCCCCATGGGAGCGTTCTTTTTAGTGTTGAGGAACACCCGGCAAAACGCCGCGCCGAACAACAGCGCCAGGGCGGAGACCACCAGGCTGATGTTCGGCACCAGGTGCCACACCCAGGTTGGCAGGAAAAGGATCTGGCCCTGCAGACAGAATTGGTGGGCCATGATGCTGAGCAGGTACAGGACGTACATCAGATAGGCTCGGTCGCGGGTGGTCAGGAGCACCAGGAGGTTTATCAAAACCATGGCCCCCATCACCCCGTAGAGCAAACCGTACAGGAAGGTGTCGGTGGAGTTGTTTATCTCAAAGGCGTCCTCGGACCATATGCGCAGTCCCGCGTTGAGCGACAACACCGATTGCAGGCGCAAGTAGCCATAACCACTGCGGGGAGTGTCGGCCGCCGCCTTCAGGGCGAAAACACCTTGGCGGTTGCTGGCCAGAGGTGTTTCCAGGCCGGTGGATTGCCTTTGCCAGCCGCCTTTGGGGCCGGGCAGGTACAGGTCCACCCGGTCCATCCAGGGCGCGGCCACTTCCAGCACCCACCTGCCATGGGCCGGGGCTTGGTCCAGGGGGATGCGCACCCAAAGCGGGGAGCGGCAAAAGCCCAGGGACATGCGATTGGTGTGCTTGATTTGATAGAGGGGCGCGGTCTGGACGGATGTGGCCTGGGCTATGTCCATGCTGCCCGAAGAGTCCTTCAGGATACCGACCTCCGTGGGCGGATGGTCAACCCCGGAGGCCGCACTGCAGGTGAACAGGAGAAATACCAGCAGCGACGACGTCAAGGCTAGAATGGAGGACACGCGGGGCATGCAGCAACCTCAGCAAATTTCAGAGACCTCTCAACGAGTTATTACTATTGAATAATTATGGCGATAAATCAATATAGTTTCGCAAACACCACTAGATGGCGACCAGGGTTTGGGGCCAAAATCGAAACGCCGGAGAGGCGCGGCCCGCGCAGGGGGCGCGGCATGGTTGTCCGCCGGCGGGGCCGGCGGCTCGCCGGTTAGAAGGCGTAGCGCAAGGTGGCCATGACGCTGCATTGCTGGGACCAGACCTTGGCCAGGTTGTCCCAGGTGTAGTCCATGCCGAGGGCATCGTTGACCAGACGGTGGCTGCCGGTGGTCACTATGGCCATGTATTCGGCCTCCAGCCCGAAAAAGAACTCTTGCCCCAGGGGGGCTTCCAGGGCCAGGCCCGCGTGCCAGGCATGGCCGGTGGTGCTCTCCTCGGTGATGCGGTTGCCCGCTCGCAATAGGTGGTGGTCCTGGTTGAAGCCCGTGACATAGGCGTAGTCCACCTGTCCGGTCACCGTGAAGCCGGGATGCTGCTCGAGCAGGGGTTGCCACTGACCCCTGAGGCCGAAGAAGTAATGCCAGTAGGTCTGTTTGAAGTGGATCGCGTCGCCGGGCAGGGGAGTGGTGTGCACCGAGCCGCCCGGCGCAATCTCCCACTGGGTGCCGTCGAAGGCCATCAGGTCGAAGCGTTGCCAGCGCACCCCGCCCACCGGGCGCAGGTCCAGGCCCTTGGGCAAACCCAGCCAGGCCGCCACCGAGATATCCAGGGAGGCGCGCACGTCATAGCTGGGCTTGAGGCGCAGGTTGGACTCGGAGTAGATGTCGCGCATGCGGGTGTCTTGCTCGTTGGTCCAGTCCGAGTCGGCCAGGATGCCGTCCACCCCGCTGGTGAGGTTGCGCATGGCCTCCAGGCTCACCGACCATTGCGGCGTCCAGCGGCTCACCTCCAGGCCGCCCCACCAGGAGTTCAGGCCGAACTCCAGACGGCTCAGGGGAGATTGATGGGGAGGGAAAGGATTGGCGAACTCATATGAGGTGTGGCTGTCAAACAAGCGCTTGACCTTGGCTTCCACGCTCCAGATGGCTTGAGATTTGGCCGCGGCATTTCCGGCGGAGCTTTGGGCGGCGGTTTGAGCCGCCGCCGGCGAGGCCAGCGATAAGGCCAAAACCAGGCAAATCGTCCAGCTTCTTATGATCATGCCCATGGTGCCTCGCATGTTCTTTTGTCCCCCGGCAGGCCGGGTCGGCGCTCCCCCATGCCTCCTTTTTCCAGAGCACATTAATCCAATTTCATAGGCTTGGCCAGAGCAAGCGGCTGTTGGCTTGTCACAGGAGCGGAGGACGGCTAAAAATGGGGCAATATCACATGTAATAAGTATAAGTTGAACATAACCAACACTGAACCGATGGGGAAGCCTTGGAGTTTTTCGGCCTGGCTGACATAAAGACCAATGAAGCTCGCCTGCAACAGTGTTTGCGCCTGGAGCGCCTCCCCGGGTTTTGTTCCGGCATCAGGCCCCTGGCCAAGCACATGAGCGAACTTGAAGGCGAGGTATGTTGCATGTGGGGCCACTTCGCTTTGCGCAAGGAGAACATCAACGGCGGAGTGCGCTTTACCCTGCCCGCCTGTTCTTTCCGAGTCCCAGCCCGCTGGCTGTTTTTTGCGCATTTGTCCTTGGTCGTCCTGGGCGGCATGGGGATGAACTGGATGCTGGTGCGCGAAAACTCCGACAAACTGAAGTTGCCGCTCAAGGCCTTGCTGGTGGTTTTGGCGGGGTTGGCCCTGGGGGCGCTGTTCGGCCGGGCAGGGCATCGTCACGCGAGGGAAGCTAGCCGCTCAGGGTCCGTAGGCAAGGGTGAGCATCTCAGTTGAGACAATGGCTCTATTGGAAAAAGCCAATCTCGCCCGAACGCTTTGACGACGTGCAACGATCAGGGCATAGCCATCTTCACAATACCCCGTATCCCATACTTCGCGATACTTCCTCCGCCCCCTTTCGTATGATCACGGCCAACTCATCCTGCTTGCTGGCGGTGATGCGCGAGATGGGCACCGAGATGCTCATGGCCGCGACCATCTTGCCGGTGTGGCTGTACACCGGGGCCGAAACGCAGCGGATGTCGGTGTTGGACTCGCAGTCGTCGTAGGACAGGCCCCGCCTGCGGATGACCGCCAGCTCGTGCTTGAGCTGGCCCAGGGAGACGATGCTGTTCTCGGTCATCCTCTCCAACTGGTCCCGGCCGAAGTAGAGCTCGTCTATTTCCTGGTCGGAGAGGCCGGAAAGCATCATCTTGCCCACGGCGGTGCAGTGGGCCGGCAGCCGGGAGCCAACCCGCGATACCAAGCGCACCATCTTGGAGCAGTCCACCTTGGCCACGAACACCGCCTCGATGCCGTCCAGGATGGCCATTTGCACCGTCTCGTCGCAATTGGCCACGATTTCCTCGGCCACCTTGTGCCCTTCACTGATCAGATCCAGCTTGGCCGCGTAGACGTTGCCCAGTTCCAGGACCTTGGGGCCCAGGAATACCTTGTTGGATTGCTTCTCGTTCCGCCGCAGATAGCCCACGTGCAAAAGGGTGTTCACCAGCTCGTGGGCGGTGGTGCGCGGAAAGCCCAGGCGCTCGACGATCTCCGGGACCGACAGGGGGCATTGCTCGGCCAGGAAAAGCTCCAGAACGCTGAGGGCGCGGGCTACTGAGGGAATTACGCGCGGCAATTATTCATCCATTTTAAGTAGATATTCCCAGCGGACGGCCTCGTAACCATAGCAGGCCGCCGTGGCCCAGTAAAGCACGCTCACGTGCGAAATGTCAAACGGCGTACCAAATTCCGAAATTCATTTGCCAATCGGCTTTACAGCTAAAAAAGCGGTTAATCAAGCAGATTGTAGTTTACACCCGATCGTTGGATTTGCTAGTTTGTCTGAAATGCGGGGCAACGTTCAGAATGCCGAACAACGGCCGGGCAGAGGTGAAGGCCATTAGCCGGCCGCTTCCGCCAAGGCTTTGCAGGCTTGAGGCGAAACGCCCGCGCATCGTCAAGGGGTTTTTTCGATGCATGGAATAAGGATCGACGGCCGGGGGGGCCAAGGGGCGGTCTTGGCATCCAAGATGCTGGCCCAGGCCTTTTACCGCCAGGGTTTCTGGGTGCAGGCCTTTCCCGCCTTTGGCATGGAACGGCGCGGCGCTCCGGTTTCGGCCTACGTCCGGGTGGACGAAAAGCCGATCCTCAGACGTGGCCGCATCGAGACCGCCCAGACGGTCATCGCGCTGGACCCCGCCCTGCTGGAAATGATCGAGGTAACCCAAGGCCTGGCCGAGGGCGGGCTGCTTTTGCTCAACCACACCGAGAAGCCCCAGGACGTGGGCCTCGCGGGCTTCTTCCGGCTGGCCACCCTGGACGCCACCAAGCTGGCCCTGGCCCACCGCCTGGGCTCCAACTCGTCGCCCATCGTGAACACCGTGGTGCTGGGCGCCTTTGCCAAGCTCGACCCGGACCTGGAGCTGCAAAACGTCCTGGGGGCCATCGGGCAGTACACCCCGGCCAAGGTCGAAGCCAATGTGGAGGCGGCCCGGCAGGCCTTCGACGCCGTGGTCAGAGGGTAGGCGCGCCGTGAGCCGCAAAAACGAGATAACCACCATGGCCGCCCTGCCCAAGGTGCCCATCACCAGCGGGGACATGGTCTACAACCGCACCGGGCTCTGGCGCTACCTGATGCCCGCGGTGCAGGAGCGGACGGCTCCCTGCCAGGCGGCCTGCGCCCTGGGAATGCCCTCCCCCAGCTTCATCAACGACCTGCTCCGCAACGACGGCGTCCAGGCCCTCGGCCGGGTGCTGGCGGTGAACCCCCTGCCCGGGGTGACCGGGCGGCTGTGCTACCACCCCTGCCAGGCCAAGTGCCTGCGCAAGGAGCTGGACCAGAGCCTGAAGATTCAGATGCTGGAGCGGCACCTGGCCGATACCGCGCCGGAGCCGGCGGCGGCCCCCGGCAACCAGACGGGACCCGCGGCGGCCGTTTTGGGCGCGGGGCCCCTGGGCCTGGGCGCGGCCTACTTCCTGGGCCTGGCCGGGCTGGAAGTGACCCTGATCGATCCCCTGGAACAGCCGGGCGGCTTCCTGACCTTGCTGGAGCCGGGCAAGCTGAGCCCCGAGGCCCTGGGCCGCGAGAGCGCGCGCCTGATAGGCCTGGCCAAGCTCAAGACGGTCATGGGCGCGGAGTTCGCCGCCCTGGCCGCCGAGGGCCCGGATCAGGGCTGGGCCCTGGTCATCCACGACCAAACCGCCCACGCCCCCGACAGCGCCCCCGGCCAAAGCCTGGCCGATTTGGCGGCGCGGCTTCCCCAGGGGCAGATCCGGCTGGACAGCGCCGCGCTGTGCCCCGGCGGGGCCTACAAGGCCAGCCAGGTGGCCCTGGCCCTGGCCGCCGGGCGCGAGCTGGCGGCCCAGGCCCTAAGCGCCTTGGGGCTGAGCGCCCAAAGCGATGAGCTGCGGGAGCTGATCGAGCACCCCCGGGCCGGTGAGCCAGTAAAGGCCGAGGAGATCCGTTACGACCTGTTCGAGGCCGCCGGGCCCGGGCCGGAGGGCGACGCCTTCGCAAGCGAGGAGCAGGCCCTGGCCGAGGCTGGGCGCTGCCTGTCCTGCGGCCACTGCAACCTCTGCGGCCGTTGCATGGTTTTCTGCCCGGACGTGTCGCTGAGCGTGAACCCGCAAGGGAGTGCGCTGCAAGTCGACGAGATGCACTGTAAGGGCTGCGGAATCTGCGCCCACGAATGCCCCCGGCGGGCGCTGGTGATGACGAGATGAGCACGAACAAGCTGCTGACCGGAACCGAAGCCGCCGCTCATGCCGCGCTGCTGGCCAGGGTGGACGTGGTGCCCGCCTATCCCATCACTCCCCAGACCGTGATCGTGGAGACCCTGGCGGAGATGATCGGGCGCGGCGAGTTGGACGCCGCCTACATCAACGTGGAATCCGAGCACTCGGCCATGGCCAGCTGCATCGGAGCCGCCGCGGCAGGGGCCCGGGCCTTCACCGCCACCTCGTCCCAGGGCCTGGCCCTGATGCACGAGGTGCTGCACTACGCGGCCAACGGCCGGATGCCCATCGTGATGGTCAACGCCAACCGCGCCCTGGCCCCGCCCTGGAACCTCTACTGCGACCAGTCCGATTCCCTGGCCCAGCGGGACACCGGCTGGCTCCAGTACTACTGCGCCGATTGCCAGGACGTGATGGACTCCATCCTGGTGGCCTACAAGGTGGCCGAAGAGGTCTCGCTGCCGGTGATGATCAACCTGGACGCCTTCTACCTGACCCATACCTCCGAGGCGGTGGAGCTGCCGGACCAGGAGGCGGTGGACGCCTTCATCCCCAAACAGCTCAAGGCCGCCCTGGACACCGAGCACCCCGCCACCTACGGCAACGTATGCGGGCCCGAGCTCTACACCTCCATCCGCTACAACCGGCACTACGACGCGGTGGGAGCCCTGGAAAGCTGGCAACGGGCCTCCCAGGCCTACGCCCAGGCCTTCGGGCGCTCCTGCCCCCCGCTGCAAACCTACAAGACCGAGGACGCTGAAACGATCCTGGTGGTCGCCGGTTCGGCCTCCGGCGCCCTGAGGCTGGCCGTGGACCAGATGCGCGAGCAAGGCCACGCCGCCGGGATGGTGCGCCTGGCCATGCTGCGCCCCTTCCCCGGGGAGATGATCGCCCGGGCGGTGGGCGGAGCCAAGCGCCTGGTGGTGGTGGAGCGGGGGGTTTCCAGCGGCATGGGCGGCATCGTGGGCCAGGAGCTTAGGGCCGGCATGTTCGGCCACCCCGGCGGCCTGGATATCTGGAGCCTGTTCGCGGGGCTGGGCGGCAAGGATATCGTGCCCGAAGAGATAGCCGACGAGGCGTTGGCCATCGCGGCCGGAAAGCCCAGCGGCCCCGAGCACGGCGATCACTGCATATGGACGGGGCTACTGCCATGACCAATACGGCGCTCAAGCAGGACATCATGGGGCCGGGCCACCTGGCCTGCGCCGGTTGCGGCGCGGCCATCGCCATGCGCCACGCCCTGGAGGCCCTGGGCCCCAAGACCAACATCGTGGTGCCGGCGGGCTGCTGGTCCACCTTCATCGGGGTCTACCCCAACAGCTGCCTCAGGGTGCCGGTGATGTCGGTGGCCTTCGCCACCACCGCCGCCACGGCCTCGGGCCTCAAGGCCGGGCTGGAGCGGATGGGGCGGGGCGAGGAGACCGTGCTGGCCTGGGCCGGCGACGGGGGCACCTTCGACATCGGCATCCAGGCCCTGTCCGGCGCGGCCGAGCGCAATGAGGACATCATCTTCGTGTGCTACGACAACGAGGCCTACATGAACACCGGCATCCAGCGCTCCTCGGCCACTCCGCCGGGGGCCTGGACCACCACCACGCCGGAAAGCGCCCTGAAGAGCCAGCGCAAGAAAAACATGGTGGCCATCATGGCCGCACATGCGGTACCCTACGCCGCCACTGCGTCCATCGCCTACCCCGAGGACTTCATGGCCAAAATGGCCAAGGCCAAATCCATCCGGGGCACCAAGTTCATCCACCTGTTCGCCTCCTGCCCCACCGGCTGGCGGCACGGGTCGGAGCTTTCGGTGGAGGTGGCGGCCCGGGCGGTGAAAAGCCGCGTGTTCCCGCTCTATGAAGTTATGGACGGCGAAAAGTGGCGGATGAGCCCCATGCCCGCCAAGGAGCCGGTCTCGGACTATCTGAGGATGCAAGGCAGGTTCAAGGCCATGGGGCCCGAAATCGAAGCGGAGTTTCAGCGAAACGTGGACAGGAGTTGGCAGAGCCTGATCCGAAAATGCGACAATGCCGTGTGATCCGGAAAAGTTATCTTCTTTGCTCGCCCATCTTGGTTAAAGGCTTCCCGGTCAAAGGTTAACGGAAAACGGACAACCGCAACAAAAGGAACGCAAACCAAAAAGGGGAGGAGCAAATGGCAACCAAAAAGACAATCAAGGCCTTTGGGGTGTTGGCCATGGCGGTGGCCGCCTTGTTTTTGACGGGCTCACCGAGGGCGATCGCGGCCGACGAGGTCATCAAGATGACCATGGCTCACGCCGACGTGGCCGATCCCACCCAGTACGTGCACGCGGGCGCGGTGGCTTTCAAGGAGTACGTGGAGAAGGCCTCCAACGGCAAGATCCAGGTGACCATCAGCGCGGGCGGCGCCCTGGGCAACACCGCCTCGCTGCAAGAGATGACCATGACCGGCGAGGTGCAGGCTTCCACCTCCCACACCGAAGGCACCATCGCCATCATCTATCCCAACATCCAGTGCCTCTCCATCCCGTATCTGTTCCAGAACGTGGACCAGGCGCTGGAGGTCTTCCGGGGTGATTTCGGCCAGGCGCTGTTCGAGGACATGCGCAAGAAAACCGGCATCCGGGTGATCGGCATCTGGGACAACGGCGGCTTCCGCAACTTCACCAACAACAAGCGCGAGGTGCGCTCGCCCAAGGACATGAAGGGCCTGACCATCCGCACCATGGACAACCCGGCTCACATGGAGATCGTGCGCTCTCTGGGCGCCAAGCCCATCCCCATCTCCTGGGCCGAGCTCTACACCGCCTTGCAGACCGGCGTGGTGGACGGCGAGGAAAACTCCATCCCCACCTTCCTTTTGGGTTCCCTGCAAGAGGTTCAGAAGTATATGGTTATGGACGGCCACGTCTACAGCCAGCTGCACATGTTCGTCAACGACAAGTGGTTCAACGGCCTGCCCAAGAAGTATCAGGAGATCGTCCTGCAGGGCGGCCAGGTAGCGGGTTACGCCGGCCAGCGGGCCAACCGGGTCTACCGCGACATCGGCCGCAACATCTGCATCAAGGCCGGTGTGCAGTTCTACGATCCCACCCCGGCCGAGCTGGCCGAGTTCAAGGCACTGGCTCAGCCGCCGGTGACCAAGTTCATCCGCGAGAAGGGCGTCAAGGACCCCAAGTGGGTGGACGATATCCTGGTGGCCTCAGACCAGGCCCTGATCAAGCTGGGTTACAAGAAAAAGTAATCGGTATCCGGTTTGCCCGGCCCTGCCGAACGCTCGGCCGGGCAAACCGGATCGGCTAACGACGACCGGGCCTGGATTTGAGCATAGCCCTCAAATTGTCTGTTTAGCATTAGCTGGTAAACATGCTTCTGGTATAGCCGGAGGGTGCAGTGAACCTTCGCCGTATTCTGGAACGTATGAGTTCGGTGGCGAATAACGCCGCGGCTCGTATGTCCATCTTCCTATTCATGGTCATGACGCTGATTGTCTGGGCCCAGATATTCTACCGCTTCATTTTGGGCGGCGGCATAGTCTGGGCGGAAGAAGTCGCCAAATTCCTGATGGTCTGGATGGCCTTGTTGGGGGCGGCGGTTCTCTATTATGAAGGGGGCCATATAGCCATCAACTTTTTGATTGCCCGCCGTCCCGGCCTCCGATACATCCAGATGTTTCATGCGCTCCTGGCCAGCGCTCTTTTCGCCTTGTTGATTTATTATGGCATCAACTATGCCACCTTCGGCTTGAGATTGATATCGCCCGCCAGCGGAATAAAAAAGTTCTGGCCTTACCTGGCCATTCCGGTCGGCGGCGGTTTTCTGTTCTTTCAAAGTATGATCCGTTTTATTCAACTAACGCTTGGTTATGATCAGTGCCACCCGCCCCATGAGCACGCTTGCGATGAAGAGGCAGCGGGAAAGGATTCGGTCAGATGACGGCCACAATCATGTTCAGCTTAATGATTTTTCTGCTCTTGGCCGGATTGCCGGTGGCCATAATGCTGGGTGTTGTGTCCACCGCTTGGGTGATGGCGGCCGGCAGTTCCATACAGATGATCGCCTCTCGCATGTATGCCGGCATAAACCTGTTCGTGCTCATGGCGATCCCCTTTTTCTGCCTGGCCGGCGAGATCATGAACCGCTGCGGCATCACCGACCGCTTGATCAAGTTCGTTGACTTCCTCATCGGTCGGGTGAGGGGAGGCTTGGCGCAAGCAAACATCTACAGCAGCCTTTTGTTCGCGGGCATCACCGGCGCGGCCGTTGCCGATGTGTCTGCCCTGGGTTCGGTGTTTATCCCCGCTATGGAAAAGCAGGGCTACACCCGCAGGTTTTCGGCCATGATCACCGCCGCCAGCTCTATCATCGGACCGATCATACCGCCCAGCATCATCGTGGTGGTCTATGGCGCGGTCACCGGGCTTTCGGTGGGAACGCTCTTTGCGGCCTGCATGATCCCGGGTGTGATTGTGGGTCTTAGCATGAGCGCCTTTGTGGCGGCGATGGCACGCAAGCGGGGTTTCCCCAAGATCGAAGAGCCATTTGAAATGAAGGGCTTCGTCCTGTGCTTGAAAGATTCCATTTTGGCCCTGATCATGCCTTTGATAATCATCGGAGGAATTTTCTCCGGATTGTTCACTCCCACGGAGGCGGCGGCGGTATCGGTGTTTTACGCCTTGCTGATCGGGGCCGTGGTCTACCGCACCGTAACGGTCAGCAACGTAATCAAATCGACTTACAACGCCATGCGCACCTCGGCCATGCTCTTTTTCATCATCGGCTTCGCCAACATCCTGGGTTGGGTCATCGCGCGGGTGCAGCTGCCCGAGACGATCGCCAACTTCATGCTTTCGATGAGCAACAACCCCACAATTCTGCTGCTGCTGGTCCTGGCGCTGTTGCTCTTCGTGGGCACCTGGCTGGAAATCACCGCCAGCTGCATCATCCTGGCTCCAATCCTTTCGCCGGTCATGGTGCAGGTCGGCATCCACCCGGTTCATTTCGCGGTGGTCATGATCGTTGCGCTCAACGTTGGGCTTATTACGCCGCCGCTGGGCGTGGCCCTCTTTGCCGCGGTGGGCGTGGGCCGAGTGCCCTTTGAAGAGCTGGTCCGAGAGCTGTGGCCGTTTTTTGTCCTCGACGTCTTGGTGCTGCTGCTGTTGGTTTTCATCCCGGAGCTAGCGCTGATGGTTCCACGGGCGCTCGGGTTCATACAGTAGATACCCCCTTACCGGCCGGGAGCGCCGGCCGCACAACTTCTGGGCATGGCCTGGGCGGACGGCGCGGGCAGGCGGGTACTTTCTATAAATGGCGCAAAAGATTGACCGAACGCTTACATGGTCAAGTTGAAGGGAGATTTTATTCATGTTCTACCCAGTAGAAGTGCCCCAACCTAGCCCGGACAAGAAGCAAGCCGCCGCCATGGTGGTGTTGAGCCCCGCCCAGTCCCGCCGTCTGGTCGCCAAAGGCGCCATTGCCAGCCCTATCTTCCAAAAGGCTTACAGGGATGGGATGGTCATCATCGGACGCGGGATCACCAACGCCTACGTGTGTGAGGAGCTGTTCGGCATAACCATCGCCAACAAGGCCAACCAGACCGTGGGCCTTGTGGCCGGGGGGGCTACCAACAACGCCCTTACCCCCCCTCCCTGCACCTGGCATGTCGTCGCCAAGGGCAAGGTAGTGGAGAACGCAGACTCCAACGCTGAGGTCGGCAAGTTCACCGAGGGCGACGTGGTGGTCAAGGGAGCCAACGCCATCGACCATACCGGCCTGACCGGCACCTATGCCTCCTCCCTGAAGTGCGGCACCATGGGGGCGATGTGGCCATATCTCACGCCGAGGGGCGGCCAGTTCATCGTCCCGGTCAGCCTGGAGAAGATGGTGCCCTGCGTTATGACCGCAGCGCAACACAGCGGCGTTTATCATTTCGACAAGTCCACCGGCTTACCCGCCAAGATCGTGCTTCTGCCGGAAGCCAAGGCCGTAACCGAGATCGAGGCCCTGGCGATATTATGCGGGGTGAAGGCTTATCAGATAGGTGCCGGCGGGGTAGCGGGCTCGGAGGGCTCAGTGCACCTGGCCATTGAAGGCGATGAGGACAAGGTGAACCTTGCGTTTGACTTGTGCGTCTCGCTGAAAAACGAGCCGCCGGTGGGCATGCCCGAGGTATCCCTGATTGGCGATCCGGCTGATTATCAGTTTGACTCGCAAACTCAATTGGAGTTGGGCAAAGGGGTGTAGCAGGTTGGGCCGGGCCTCGGCCACGCTCTCCCAGACCGCGGAGTAGGACTTGCCCCGATCCGACAACGACCGTGTAAAGAGCCTGGAAAAGGGTCTCAGGCTGTTGCTGCTCCTTAGTGAGCGAGGCGAGGCGGTGAACCTCGACCGGATCACCCAGGCTTCGGGTCTCAACAAAACCACCTGCCACCGCCTGTTGGGACCATGCAGGATTTCGGCTTTGTGGAGCAGGAGGCGCAGAGCAGGCGCTACCACCTGGGCCCCGGGAACATTTCCCTGGGCGCGGCGGCCATGCAGGGCCTTTCCCCTCATCCGGCACGACCAGGGCGAGGTTGCCGAGCGCTTCGCCCTTCTGGTGAAAAAAAACAGCGGCCGGAATGATATCCCGGCTCCTGGGCTATTGTGCGGGTCAGGCGGCCCGAGCCCCGGAACCTTCCCGCATACCGGCGCGGCGACCGGCCTTTTTCTCTTGTTTGCTTGGTCAAAGCGCCGACTACTTGACCAGGAAGCAGGACAGGATTGATAGGGAAGTCAAGAACGGCGACTGCCGCATAATTTGGGGTTTAATATCTTCGGTCCGCTGGCTGGAAGCGCCATAATGGTTTCGGTGGAAGAGTACTTCCGCATCACTTTTGACACCAGCTTTTTGGGGGTGTCGGAGATCATCTTCCTGCCCAAGGGGATCGTGGGAAGCGTCTCCGAATGGCTATATAAGAGATTTGGCGTAGCAAGGAGTTGAGCGTGAAAACCACTTTTTATGAAACGGATAAGTTGAGCACGTTTTTGGCGAGCAAAAAGACTCTGCTGGCCAGGGGGGTAATTTCCCAGGCGGGGGTAGAGGCCAAAAAGCTGGGGGCCAAGAAGGTCCTGGTGGTCACCGACGCCGGGGTGGTCAAGGCGGGCCTGGCCGACAAGGTGCGCGACGCGCTGAGCGCCGAGGGCCTGGAGGTGGGGGTTTTCGACGGTATCCTGCCCGAGCCCCCGGCCAGGGTCATCGACCAGTGCGCCGGCGAGTTCCGGGCGGGCGGCTACGATCTGTGCCTGGGGCTGGGGGGCGGCAGCTCTCTGGACTCGGCCAAGATCGTATCCAACCTGGCCGCGAATCCGGGGTCGGTTCTGGACTACGTGGGCATCGATCTTTTGCCCAAGAAGGGCACCCCCCTGATGCTGGTGCCCACCACAGCGGGCACCGGCAGTGAGGCCACCCGGGTCATGGTGCTCACCGACGAGGCGGTGAACACCAAAAAGGTGGTGTTCAGCGACTACCTGCTGCCCGACGTTTCCATCCTGGACCCCGAGCTGACCTTGTCCGTGCCGCCCTCGGTTACCGCCGACACCGGCATGGACGCCCTGGTGCACGCCATAGAGACTTACGTCGCGGTGAGCAGCACCCCCTACGCGGAGATACTGGCCCTGCAGGCCATCGCCATGATCGCCAAGCATCTGCCCCAGGCCTACGCCAAGGGCAGCAACCTGTTGCCCCGCTACAACATGCTCTTGGCGGCCAACCTCTCGGGCTCGGCCTTTGCCAGCGGCGGTTTGGGGGCGGTGCACGGCCTGGCCTACGTCTTGGGCACCGAGTACCACATGGCCCACGGCCGCTCCAACGCCATCTTGCTGCCCCATGTAATGAATTACAACCTGAGCGGCAACCTGGAAAAGTTCGCCAACATCGCCGAGGCCATGGGCGAAGACGTCACCGGCCTGTCGCCCTATGAGGCCGCCGCCCTTTCGGTGGAGGCGGTGTACTCGCTCATGGAGGCGGTGAACCTCTCGCCGCGGCTCACCGATTACGGGGTCAGCCGCGACGACCTGCCCAAGCTGGTGCAGGGGGGCATGGCCCAGGCCCGCCTGTTCGTGCCCAATCCCAGGGACCTCACCGAGGCCGACGTGGAGCAGATATACGCCGCGGCCTTCTAGGGCCGACATAAAAACCAAAAGCGCGCCGTCCGGCTCGGGCGGCGCGCCTGTTTTTGGGGGGAGGGGGCTTAAAAGAGGCTCACCAGCAGGCCTTGGTCAAACTCCAGGGACCAGGGTTGCTCCACGATCTGAACCTGGGGATTGCGCGACAGGGACTCCCGGTATGCCTCTGAGGCGTAGAGGGTTTCCAGCTTATTATGCTTTTTCCTGGCTACCCCGGCTTTGGCCAAAAGCCAAATGGCCAGATGGCTGGACCCTACTTAAGGTGACATGAAAACCACCTTACGCTATGAGGGCGAATACTACCCAGGCCAATGAATCCTGGAGGCCAGGAGGATCGCGCAGGCGGCGTGCGCCTCCACGGGAGGATGATGGTGTGGCCCGGGACAGGCCTAAAGGGTCCACCTAATAGCATTTTCCTGCAAGTAATAAACCGGACGTCATGTCATGCTATTTATTTTTTAGGTGGTTTACAGAAAGCTGAATAGCCGGTGTTATTTGTGGTTAAAAAGGTTAACAGTAGCCTTCTCGTATAAAATGAACCTATGATCTGCTTCATAAATTTTGTTTGGTCGCCGAAGCAGTTCATCCTACTTAGCATTATTGACATTGGCTGTTTCAATGCCAAATTGGCACTTATTATAACTCCGGTATGACAGCTTGTTTTTCAATATATTAAAGATGCCGCCGATGGTCTGATTACAAGATCAGCGATATGGCCCCTTAATTTAACGTAAAGGATCTGTGGTTTTTATCTGGCAGATACGGATTTGGGCAAAGCCAGCACTGTGGTGAAAATACAGGCTGCCGCCGTAGATAATATTGCGAATAGCCTGTCAAATCCCCAATTGCTATGTATCCAGGCGATCAAGGGTACCGTTGATGCCATGACCGAAAAGCTTATGATGTAGCGCATGGCAAAGACCCGACTTCTCCAGTTGCTGGCAGTGATTCTGCCAATAATTACATCATTGATGGGAATCTGGCCGAATACTCCCAGCATAAAAACCATGGTCACCGGCAAGGCCAGCCATCCATCGGTACCAACCATGAACGCCATGGCGGTGGCTTGTACCAAGGCTACCAATGCGAATACAAAGCGAATTGGGTATCGATCCACAAAATAACCAACCACAAGTTGCCCCGCGGCGGCCAGGGCAAAAACCCAAAAGGCGTATTGCCCCACCAAGGTCGCGGTGCCTGCCAGCTCGCTTAAACGCTCATGTAGAACCTTGGGCAATGCAAAAGTAGTGCTTTGAAAAATCAACCCGCCGAATGCGGTGGTAATCAATACTATGCAAAAAGCCCTGATTAGGACTTTTATGTCCAATTCACGTTCAGATGCAACGATCTGGTTGGTTGTTGATTCCTTTTCCAGGGTCTTTTTCGGTACAGCCCGGACCACTAAAAACCAGTATGCAAAACCGGTTAAAAAACACAGAATTCCGGGCCAGGCAAATGCAGGCTTCCAGCCATCGTAATCAATCAAAAAGCCGGTAATCAATGCGGCGCTGGCTACACCAAGATTTCCAAAAACTCCGTTGAGGGCAAGCGGCATTCCGGTCTTATCCCTTTTTTCGACTACCAGGGCTAATCCAACCGGATGATAGATTGCCGCAAACGCACCGATTACCGTTAGCCCAAACCCCATAATCCAGGGCTCGCTTGCCTGGGAGGTCAGAATGGAACCGGTCCCAAGGCCTATAAAAAAAACCAGCATCATTTTGCGCTTGGACCAGCGGTCGGCAAGCCATCCGGCCGGTATGGCGCATACCCCGAAAGCCACAAACCCGGGAGTTGCATACGGAATGAGCTCCGAATACTCCAGGCCCCACTCAGTTGTAAGCGCCAGAGCCGAGGCTGTAGCGAAGATCAGCATAAAGAAGTGATCGTAGAAATGCCCTATATTCAGAAAAGCAAACTCTAGTTTCTTTTGCATATAGCCGCCCTTGCCCTTTCCGGCTCAGGAAGTCCCATTATTTCCATTGAGTATAGCTTTCAGTCGATGTATCTTTCTAACGCTATGAAGACAAGTAATATCGCAAAACGGCCAAATGATTTTTTCCCCGACCCCCTGGGAGAGATCGGCACAATTCCGCGCCCTGTTGTCGCCATGGCCAAGGAGTATACAAATAGGCATGTAATAAAGGAACACGCCCATAGCAGAGCTCAGCTCTTGTATGCATCCAGCGGCGTCATGAGCGTTTTCACCCAAAAGGGGTTTTGGGTGGTGCCGCCCCAGCGGGGCGTCTGGATACCGGCCAATATTGAACACCGTATTGAATGCTCAGGGGATGTGTCCATGAGGACGCTATATCTGGATCCTGCAGCATGCGAAACCATGCCGGGAGCTTGCTGTGTGGTCTCGGTTTCTCCCCTATTGCGGGAACTGATTGTTTGTGCAACCAAGATGCCAAGGCTTTACGAGATTCCAGGACCTGAAGACCGGCTGGCTACAGTTATCTTGGATCAGGTTCATGCCCTGCAAACTTCACCGCTGCAGTTGGTCATTCCCAATGATCCCAGGTTGGTTAGAATCTATCAAAGTATGGCGAAGGATCCTGCGGACGAGCGTGCTTTAAGCCACTGGGGCGACTTGGTGGGAGCCTCCAGCAGAACTTTGGCAAGGCTTTTCAGAAGCGAAACCGGTATGAGCTTTGGTCAATGGCGCCAGCAGATAAGAATAATGAAGGCATTGCAGAATTTAGGGCATGGAGACAGTGTCACAAAGGTGGCTTTAGAGGTCGGCTACAACAGTCCCAGCGCCTTTATCGCCATGTTCAAAAAGGCTTTGGGTAAAACACCTAATGAGTATTTTCAAAAACATACATCTGCTGAACAAAACAATGTTTAGGCGATAATATTTTAAGCAGCTAAACTTGATCACGCGTGTCTCATGCAATTATCACATTTATTTTGAAGTGATGATTATCTTGGCTTATTTCATTGATAAGCATGCTTTCGTACGCAAGGGTTTCGGCTACAGGTTTGACTTTGTATCATTCGGCAAAAATTAACTCTAGGATTTGCTAGGGAAATTCGGGCCACTCGTCAGGACAGTTAATCCCTTAGCAAAAGCTGACATTGACCGCTTCCCGTGTTTGTTGCGCTTGCATTGCCCACTCAATATCGTTGGGCATTTCAATGGCTCCTATACTTTCTTCGGCCCACCGCCATTCCCCTATGCTACCCTATCTATCAGAAGTAACTCCCATCGCTTCTACATCCCGATCCTTGCCCAACCAAAAAATTGAGAGGGCCGCCATGCCCCTAGACAAAGCCAAACCTAAAAAAACGGGCAAGCCCGGCTCGGCCAAGGGCAAGGCGAACCAAACCGCCTCCCAAGCAACTGCAAAAAAAGACGCCAAAAAGTCTTTACCCGCGAACAAAGCCTCATCCTCAGGCACTCAGAGGCCCATCAAGGCTCCCGCCGTTCCCAATGGTGGCAGGTTCCCCTTCGTGGGCCTGGGCGCTTCGGCGGGCGGCCTGGAAGCATTCCAGCAGTTCTTTAACGCCATGCCCCCCGACTCGGGCATGGCCTTCCTGGTGGTGGTGCATCTTGATCCCGACCACACCAGCATCCTGCCCGAATTGATCCAGAAGCACACCTCCATGAAGGTGGAGGCTGCGCAAGATAATACCGAAGTCAGGCCCAACCAAGTCTACGTGGCCCCACCCAACAAGGACTTGGCCCTGCTCAAGGGTAGGATTTTGCTTCTAGATCCGGAGTCGCCCCGGGGCCGCCGCCTGCCCATAGACTTCTTTTTCCGGCAACTGGCCCAAGACCGGGGCGATCAGGCGGGTTGCATAATCTTGTCCGGCACTGCCTCGGACGGCTCCATGGGGCTTAGGGACATAAAGGGCATGGGCGGCCTGGTGATCGCCCAAGAGCCTTCCTCGGCCAAGTACGACGGGATGCCTTCCAGCGCCATGGCCACCGGGCTGGTGGACCTGGTGCTGACGCCCGAGCAGATGCCCGAGAAGTTGATCTATTATTTCTCGCACCCGCATGGGCTGGACATCCCCACGAAAACGGAGTCCACGGCCGGCTCCCGGGAAGCTCCATTGCAAAAGGTGCTGGTCCTGCTGCGGGACCGAGTGGGGCATGATTTCTCCTGTTACAAGCAAAGCACCATCATCAGGCGCATCGAGCGTCGCATGAGCATCCAGCAGATTCCCAACCTAGACAAATACCTCCGCTTCGCCCAAGCCAACCCTGGGGAACTAGACGCCCTGTTCAAGGACCTTCTGATCGGGGTGACCAACTTTTTTAGGGACCCCGATGCCTTTGAGCTGATCAAGGAAAAGGTGATCCCCCAGCTCTTGGACCAGTTGAAGCCCTCAGAGACCCTGCGGGTATGGGTGCCCGGTTGCTCCACCGGTGAAGAGGTGTATTCCCTGGTAATCATCATCAAGGAATGCCTGGCCCAGGCGGGCAAGGAAGTGCCCCTGCAGGTGTTCGGCACGGACATAGACAAGATGGCGGTGGACAAGGCCCGGGAGGGTTTGTTTCCGGACAGCGTAGCCGCCGACATCAGCCCCGAGCGGCTCCAACGGTTTTTCAACGAGGAGCCCGGCTATTATCGCGTCAAGAAGGAACTGCGTGAGCCGGTGGTGTTCTCGGTGCAGGACGTGATGAAAGACCCGCCCTTTTCCAAGCTGGACCTGCTCTGCTGCCGCAACCTGCTCATCTACCTGGACGGGGCGGCCCAAAAGAAGCTTTTGCCCTTGTTTCACTACACCATCAAGCCTCAGGGGATTTTGTTTCTGGGTTCCTCCGAGTCCATCGGGGGCTTCGCCGACCTGTTCCAGGCGCTGGACAAAAAGTGGAAAATCTACTCCCGCAAGCCCACCTCCGGGGCCATGCGCCTGATGATCGACTTCCCCACCGGGCCGGTAACCAGGGAAGAGGGGGAAGACAAGGCCCTCCGGGCGGCCCTGGACCTGGGGGAGGCGGACTTGGCCCGGGAAGCCCAGAAGATAGTGCTCTCGGAATTTTCCCCGGCCATGGTGCTTGTGGATCAAAAAGGCGAAATACAATACATCCAAGGCCACACCGGCAATTTCCTGGAACCGGCGGTGGGGCGGCCCAGCCAAAAAATATCGTCCATGGCCAGGGAGGGGCTTCGGCTGGAACTGGGCGCCGCCTTGCGCCGGGCCCAGGCCAGCGGCCAGGCGGTGCACTCGCCCGGCATCAAGGTAAAGGTCAACGGCCGCCATCAGTACCTGGACCTGACGGTCAAGCCCATTGACCAGCCCAAGGCCCTGCGAGGCCTGCTGGCCGTGGTCCTGCGGGAGACGCAGGAGGCCCCGCAGGGGCCCAAGGGCAAAATCAGGCGAGGGCCCGGTGCGGAGGCGGAGAAGCGTCTGGCCAATCTGGAGCAGGAGCTACAGCACACCCGGGAGAGGCACCAGGGGGCCATCGAGGAATTGGAGACCTCCAACGAGGAGCTGAAGTCCATAAACGAGGAGATGCAATCGGCCAACGAGGAGTTGCAGAGCACCAATGAAGAGCTGGAAGCCACCAAGGAGGAGCAACAGTCGCTCAACGAGGAACTGGCCACGGTCAACGCCGAGCTGCAGGCCAAGATAGACGAACTGGCCCAGTCCCAGGACGACCTGAAGAACCTGCTGGCCAGCACCGAAATCGCCACGATTTTTCTGGGTAACGACCTGACCGTGAAGCGTTTCACCCCCTCCGCCACCAAACTGATCAACCTCATCGCCGGCGACGTGGGGCGGCCGGTGGACCACATAGTGACCAACCTGGACTACCCCGATCTGGTTGGCGACGCCAAGAAGGTGCTGAGCACCCTGGGCGTCAAGCAATCCGAGGTGCGGACCAAGGGCGGGGACTGGTACCAGATGCGCATAATCCCCTATCGCACCATGGACAACGTCATCGATGGGGTGGTTATCACCTTCGCCGATATCAACCGGCAAAAGCGGGCCCAGAGCGAGCTGCGCGAACTCAGCGACGCCCTGGAGAAGGCGGGCCTCCAGCGGGAAGTGCTTTTAAAGGAACAAACCAAGGAACTCAAGCATACCCAGGATCTGCTGCGCAAGAAAAAGAGTGATCGATAAGACACTGCCCACTGGGCGGTGGATCGGGAGCGCTACCGGTAATTCGACACCACTATAGGCAAGACCTTTCCCCGGGGCCAAGCGGCCCATTTTCAGGTTCAACTCAAGAAAAAAAGCGGCGGGGGTTTGCCGATCCAGCATACCCTGTCGCCGATCGAGGGCTACGACGGCTAGACGGGGGGCCCGGTGAACATGTTGATGGCGTAGATAGTTGGGAAGAAGAGATGATTCTACTAGAGATTTTAGGGCATAATTGTAATCAGAACTGATACTAATAGGTAACGATTGAGCGGGCCCCAAGCATGAAAAAGCCCCCAGCCGACAACACCGGATCCAAGGACTTGCGCAAGCGGGCCGAGAAGCGGCTGCATGGCAGACCTCCCGATGACTCCGAGCTGCGGCCGGAAAATTTTCCCGACATCCTTCAAGAGTTGCGGGTCCACCAGGTGGAGTTGGAGCTCCAAAACGAGGAGTTGCGCCGCGCCCGGGAGGAGTTGGAAGAGTCCCGCGACCTGTACTTCGACCTCTACGATCTGGCCCCGGTGGGTTATCTAAACCTGGATGAGCACGGCATCATCAAGCTGGCCAACCTCACCGCCGCGTCCATGCTGGGCCTGCCCCGCAATGAACTGATCAAAAGGGGCTTGAGCCGTTTCGTTGATCAAAAGCATCATGCCCAGTTCGCGGCCTTCCGGAAAAAGGCCCTGGAAGAAGGCGCTGACCAGCACTGCGAACTGGCGATGATCCGGGCAGACGCCGAGCCATTTCACGCCTTACTGACAGTCATTCCCGAAACCGACGCGGCAGGCGGGCTTCAAGGTCTGCGCGCGGTTATTGTGGACATAACCGAGCGCAAGAAAAGCGAGGCGGCCCTGGCCGAGAGCGAGGAGAAGTTCCGGCTGGCCTTTGAAAACGCCAGTGTCGGGGTGTGCCTGGTGAGCCTTGACGGTCACCTCCTGAAGGCCAACCAGCGCCTCTGTAATTTCTTCGGCTGCAGCGAACAAGAGCTTATTGGCAGGAGCGTGGACCAATTTTCCCACCGCGACGATGTGGAACTCAGCCCGGAGTTCATCCGCCGCAGCCTTGCCGGAGAGGTCGGCGACGCTTTTTATGAGAAACGCTACTTCCACAAACAGGGCCACGTCGTCTACGGCCAGGTTTCTTCATCCCTGGTGCGCGATTCCCAGGGGAGTCCCCTCTACTTCATTACCCATGTCCAGGACATAACCGGCCGCAAGCTGGTGGAGCGCCGGCAGGCGCTCAACGCCCAGGTCATGAAATACCTGAACGAGGCAGCCGACCTCGGCACTCTGGTCCGGGATATTTTATTGGCTGTAAAAGAACAAACCGGGATAGAGGCGGTGGGGATTCGTCTGAAAGATGGTGAGGATTACCCTTACTACACCACCAACGGTTTTTCCGATGACTTCGTGGAGTCTGAGCGTTACCTCTGCAGCCGAGATGATTCCGGCGAGTTGATAAGAGACGCCCAGGGCAAGGTGTGCCTGGAGTGCATGTGCGGCAACGTCATCTCCGGACGGACGGATTCCCAACTGTCCTTCTTCACGGCCGGGGGAAGTTTTTGGACCAACTGCACCACCGATTTGCTGGCGAGCACCCCTGAAGCTGATCGCCAGGCAAGGCCCCGCAACCGTTGCAATGGAGAGGGATACGAATCGGTGGCCTTGATACCGCTCCGCTCCAAGGGAGAAATAATCGGCCTGTTGCAGTTGGACGACAGCCATAAAAACCGTTTTACCCTGGAACAGATAGAGTTTTTTGAAGGGCTCGGATACAGCATCGGCGTGGCGATTGACCGATGGCTGGCCGAGAGAGAAACGTCCAGGCTGGCCGAACAGCTTCGCCAGTCCCAAAAGATGGAGGCCGTGGGCACCTTGGCCGGAGGCATCGCTCACGACTTCAACAATATCCTGGCGGCCATGATGGGCTACACGGAGCTTGCCCTGGATGATCTGGAGGGCGTGGGCCCGGTGGCCGAGAAACTCCGCCAGGTGCTCATCGCCGGCAACCGGGCGGCGGAACTGGTGCGCCAGATATTGCATTTCAGCCGCATAGGAGAGCAGGAAGACCGCCCCCTGGCCCTGTCCCCCCTGATAAAGGAGAGCCTGAAATTACTCAGGGCTTCCCTGCCCGCCACCATTGAAATCCAGATGGACTTGCCGGAAAGCGGGTGCCAAGTCCTGGCCGACCCGGTTCATATCCACCAGATAGTCATGAATCTGTGCACCAACGCCGCGCAGTCCATGGCGGAAGCGGGCGGGGTGCTGGCCATAGGGCTGTCCACGATTATCGTGGACGAAGACACCATCAAGACCTTCTCCACCCTCAAGGCCGGCAGATACCAAAAGCTTACGGTAAGCGACACCGGCACGGGCATGACCATGGGAGTTGTCGACCGGGCATTCGAGCCTTTCTTCACCACCAAGGAGCCCGGCCAGGGTACGGGAATGGGGCTGGCGGTGGTGCATGGCATAGTTCGGGAACACGGAGGGGACGTAAGCATCTACAGCGAAGCGGGCAAAGGGACCACGGTCAATGTGTTTTTGCCTGCCCTGGAGACTGAGCATGTCCCCGATGCGCCCGAAAAATATTTGGACGTCGTGGGAGGGACCGAGCGCATTCTACTAGTGGATGATGAGAAGGCCCTGGCGGAAATCGGCCTCAGAACCCTGCAACACTTGGGTTATGCAGTCACCGCCTTTACCTCCAGCCAAGAGGCGTTGGAGAGATTCAAGGCCGCGCCCGATGATTTTGACCTGGTGATATCCGACTACACCATGCCCGAGATGACCGGGGCCAAGCTGTCCCAGGAAATATTGGCCCTACGGCCGGACACACCCATAATCATCTGCACCGGTTTCAGCCAGCAGCTTGATGATGAAAAGACCAAGGCGCTTGGTATCCTAAAGCTGCTCATGAAACCGTTGTCCAGGGGCACCATCGCCCGGGCGGTGCGGGAGGCGCTGGACGGGCCTGATTAGGGCTTGATGCTCCGGACCATTTCTTGAAAGCGTGATTGGACCGATCCATGAATAAACCAAGGACAAGTTCCGTCAAATTCGAACAACTACGCATCACGGCCGAGGAGTTGCTGCGGGACAAAGGACCTGCTTCCTCACAGGTCAACGGTCACGATCTTGCCCAGCTCGTCCATGAGTTGGAAGTCCATCAGGCCGAATTGGAGATTCAGAACGAAGAACTGCGCTTGACCCAAACCAAATTGGAGGCTGCCAGGGATCAGTATTTCGATCTTTATGACCAGGCTCCGGTGGGATACCTGACCATCGATGAAAAGGGAATAATCCGCCGGGCCAACCTGACCATGGCCAGCATGCTTTCCCTGCCGCGAGCCCACCTGGTAGGCCAAAGCTTCTATCTATTCGTGAGCCGAGAACACCACGGCACATTGTTGCAACATCTTAAGTACGGTGCCAAGACCGGCACTAAACAAAATATTGAAACGAAATTGTTGAATAAGGATGGGACAGAATTTCATGCGCAGATGGAAAGCTCCCCGCTGGGGTTTGAAGATGGCGCCCTAGGATTGCGCATTGTGCTCGTGGATATAAGTCGACTCAAAGCCGCCGAAAGTGAACTTCGCAGGGCCAATGAAAGGCTGGAGGAAGAGGTTCGCATTCGTACGTCAGAGTTGATTGAGACCAACCAGGCCTTGCGAGAGGAAATCAACCGGCGTGAACAGATGTTCCGGGAGCTAAGCCAGCATAAAACAGAGTTGGAGTATAAAAAAACAGAGTTGGAGTTGAAGGCCAATGAGCTGGAACAATCCAGCATTGCCGTGGGGGTATTGCTTCGCCGAAGTGAAGAAAACCGGGAGGCCATGGAGGGCAATATTTTGCAGCAGGTTGACAAACTGCTGCTACCCTTCCTGACGAATGTTTTGACGACAAATTTGGAACCCGTCCAACGCCAGGGGATAGAGGCGGCAATCTACCACCTGGAGCAGATCACTTCCTCCTTTGCCCAAAAGCTCAGCGCACCAAACCTGGGGTTGACCACCAGGGAAATACAGGTCGCCAGCCTGATTAACCGAGGTCAGAGCAGCAAAGAAATAGCGGAATTTCTTAACCTTTCCCCTGACACCGTGAGCTTCCACCGCAGGAACATCCGCCAAAAGCTTGGAATAACCGATACCGACACCAGTCTGGCCAAGCGACTGCGTGAATTCGCCTGATGGTGGCTTTTACCTGCCGATAAACCGCCGACTAACCGCCTCTCCTTATCCTCAGCCTCAGTTCATACTTATTAAGTAAGGGCAATAGGCCCATGTTGTCGGGTACGGCCTGAAGGCAATTATATTTCCTGAGAGGAATACCATGAAATCCAGCACGAAGAATCAGGCGGAAGGCGCCCTTCACAAAGTAAAAGGCGGGATCAAGGAACTCGCTGGTAAAGCCGGCATGAATGCTGAATTGGAAGGCGCCGGCAAGGACGAAAAGAGGTCCGGCAAAATACAGCAGAAGGTCGGCGAGATTCAGAAGGTAGCGGGAAAATAGCGCGGCGTTCACGCTTGAGGGACTTGGGTCCCGTGTCCGCGTTAGGAACAAGCCCAGAAAGGGATTTAGATATGTTGCCGACCAAGCGAACCGCAATATCGCGCTGGGCGGCACAGCTGGGCTGCCTGGTCCTGGCCGGTGTTCTGGCCTTGCCACAGGTAGCCCTGGCCCGCGATTCCCGGCCAGACCAGGACCAAGATTCCCAGCCTGGACGGGGTCACGGTTACCAAACCGGCCAAGCCCACAAACCCCAGGTGGCGCCGCGTCTGCCCAGTAGCCACCAGGGGTATGTCTACGGACGAGGCCACAACAACCAGGTGGTTCCACGCTTACCCAGGAGCCATCAGGAGTATGTTTACCAAGGCACACGCTACTATGGGTACGGTGGGGTTTACTACCGGCCCTACGGCCATGGTTACGTAGTGTCCCGGCCGCCCCGCGGGATGTTCATCCGGGGAGGACTGCCCCTCGGCTTCGCCACCCTAGTGGTGGCGGGCCTGACCTACTACACCTTAGCCGGCATCTTCTACCAACCGGCGCCCAATGGTTACGTGGTGGTGGATGCGCCGGCCGGGGTGGTGGTCAACTCCCCGCCGGCGCAGATCGTGGCCCCATCCGAGTCCCAGGGCGCGGCGGTGGTGACCGCTCCCCTGCTAAACGTTCGCTCCGGCCCCGGCCGCAACTATCCCGTGATGACCGCCGTGCCTCAGGGCGTCAACCTGGCCATTTACGGTCAGTCATCTGGATGGCTCTACGTGCAGGCCCCCAATGGCCAGTTCGGCTGGGTGGCCCAGCGGTTCACCAATATTTTTGCGGCCACGACCCCCAGCGGCTAGCCGGCCTGGGGCTGCAAGCAAGCTTGTCCCCGGCATCTGCGCCGAGGGCCGGCAGAAAACAATATGCCGGGTGGCGGGAAAGCGCATTTAGGCAACTAAGTAGGTTCCACTTAACAACGAAGGAAAAAGTCATGAGAAAGCTGCAAAAGAGTTTGGGTTTACTGGTTGTCATCGGGTTGATGACCATATTCCTGGGGTGCGCTGCCACGAAAACCAGCGAAAGCACCGGGCAGTATGTCGACAACTCCGCTATCACAACCAAGGTAAAGGCTGCAATCTTTAATGATCCGATGCTGAAAACCATGCAAATCAGCGTCGAGTCTTACAAGGGAGAGGTTCAGTTAAGCGGTTTTGTTAATTCCGCGGAAAGCGCCAGAAAGGCAGGGGAAGTGGCCCGTAGCGTCGAGGGCGTCGTATCGGTGAAAAACGATTTGGTCGTAAAATAATTGGCTGAACCGCATGGGTTTGCAGCCATATCCGGGACGCTAAACGGCTTTAAAACTTTCATGATGGGCAAAAGGGAGATGTGGTGATGTTGGTAACAATCCTGGTGATTTTATTGATCCTTTTTGTCGTGGGTTCGCTCCCCTCCTGGCCGCATAGCAGGGGGTGGGGGTATTACCCAAGCTCCATCCTGGGAGTGATCCTTGTTGTCGTGTTAGTGCTCTTTTTGTTGGGCCGTATTTGATGAGGAGCAAGGCCACCGCAAGCTGACCTGACCTCCACTTTTAGGCGGAGGCTATTCCATGAATCTTTGGAAAATATCGGGCATCGTATTGTTGGTGGTGGGTGTGATTTTGCTCGTCTATGGCTTTACCGCCACCGATTCCTTGGTTGATTCAGCTTCCAAGACTTTCACCGGGCGCTACACCGACAACACCATGGCTTATCTGGTGGGTGGGGCTGCCGCGGCAGTGGCCGGGTTGCTGCTGGCCCTGGTGGGGCGGAAGCGCTAGCGTGCACCCCGTGTCGCCTGCTTCCCATGTGGCAAAGCCAATCTCACCAGGCTGGGATGGTTTTTCCCAAAGCAGCATGGCCATGTGCCGCCGCCTCCGGCAGCGCATAGCCCGCCGAGCCGCTACGTTGACGTCGATTCAATGCAAGGTTGCACAGCCTAAGTTGAGGGCACCTATTGTTTTTTAAAACAAAAGCCTACGGCCCTTGTTGAGCAATGGGGCAACGAGGTGCACTTAAGCATTGACAGAGCGACCCCAGGCTTGGAGATATCCATGAAAAATGCCGCCGAATTTGCAGAGCTGCGGCAACACACTGCAAAACTGTTGCTGTTGCAAAAGAAGACGGAAGGCTCCTCACAAAAAAGAAGCCCTCTGGATCTTATCGAGGATTTGGAGGCTTTCCAGCAGGAGATCGAAACCCAAAACGAACAACTGCGTCAGTCCCAGGCCGAATTAGCCGCAGCCAAAGACAAGTATCAAGATTTGTTCGAATTGGCGCCGGTGGGCTTCATATCCCTGGAGCAAAATGGCGCCATTAGCGAGGTCAATCTAACCGGCGCGGCCATGTTTGGCCGGGAGCGCCGCCATTTGATCGGGGTCAGCATTTTTCAATTTGCCTCAAGCGAGCACCAGCTTGCGTTGCATGACTGCATCAAATCCACGGGGAATACCGGGGAAAAGCGCGCATGCGAAATAGAACTCAGGCCAAAACAAGGAGCCCCCCGCTTCCTGCATGTGGAATGCATGGCCCAGCTTGATCAATGGAAAAGGCCCACAGAATACCGCCTGGTCATGCTGGAGATCACCGAACGCAAGGAATCCGAGGCAAGGGCCACGCAAAGGAATGAACAATACCGGGCACTGGTGGAGACCATAAATGCCTGGTTTTGGGAGGTTGACCAGGACGGCAGATACCTGCATGTCAGCATTAAAGTCAAATATTTCTTGGGCTATGAGCCGGAAGAGATCATGGGCAAAACCCTATTTGATCTCATGCCTTCCGCTGAAGCCGATCGGGTCAGAGCCCTGTTTCGCATGGCCTTGGAAAACCAGGAGCCCATACTGCGTTTGGAAGGCACCTATCTCCACAAGGGAGGCGGGCGGGTTGTTTTGGAAACCAACGGATCCCCTGTCATTGATGGCCAAGGAAAATGTGTCGGATTTAGAGGAATGTTTGGTCTAAGACCCTTTAATAGACAAGCCTCGGCTTAGCTATGGAGCAAAAACGCTCATAAAAATTTCAAAAGGATTGAATCGGAAGAAAGGCGACATACGCCGCACGCCTCTAAATTAGAACTTCCCCCAATGGTAATAGCAAAATGGAGGTCGGATACGATGGAAAACACGGAAAGCACACTGTCGGCGATCGGCAGAGTCACAAAGAATGCCGTCATCGGAGCCATTAAAGGTTCGGGTGAAATTGCTCAAGCTATCGTTGAGACCACTGCGGATATGGTGAAGGCCACTATCGCGGGAGCTGGCGATTTGACGGTGGCCATTGAAAATAGAGTCGGAGAGATCGTGTCAGGCACCGTCGGGGCCGCAACCGAATTTGGTGGAGACATATAGATAGCCATAAAAAGCGCGGTCTTTGGCGTAGTGAAAGCCAGCTCGGAGGTGGGGGCGGACGTGGGCAAGACCGCTGTCGCGGCGACCCAGGTAGCCATCCAGGCCGGAGCCAAGGCAGGCACCGATGTCAGCGCGGCAACCAAGGAAGCCGTCACCGGAGCCATTGAAGCCGGCGACGCAATCGGGGCGGATGCTTCACAGGCCGTAAGGAGCGCCCTGATAACTTCGATCAAGGGTGCGGAAGATGTCATTGGGCCACCGCGTAAATAGATTGGGAAAGTAACTCGGTGGCCACCCAAAATGCAGATTTGAAAGCGGTGCGGAAATGAATGCTCTCCTAATCTACCCCCAAAACCCGGAAACCTTCTGGAGCTTCAAGCATGCCCTGAAGTTCATCTCCAAGAAGGCCCTGCACCCGCCCCTGGGCCTGGCCACCGTGGCGGCCATGCTTCCGGCCGCCTGGGAAAAACGGCTGGTGGACGAAAACGTGGAGCCCCTCAGGGACAAGCACCTGCAGTGGGCGGACTACGTGTTCATCAGCGCCATGGCCATCCAGCGCGAGTCGGTCCTGCGAGTGGTGGCCCGCTGCCGGGCCATGGGGGTCAAGGTGGTGGCCGGCGGCCCCCTGTTCACCTCCTGCCACCAGGAATTCGATGGCATCGACCACTTCGTGCTGGGCGAGGCGGAGATAACCTTGCCGGGCTTCCTGCGCGACCTGGAAGCCGGCCATCCCCGGCCCCTGTACACCACCGACCAGTTCCCCTCCCTGGCCGACACGCCTCCGCCCATGTGGAGCCTGTTCAAACTCAGGCGCTATGCCTCCATGAGCCTGCAATACTCGCGGGGCTGCCCCTTCCAGTGTGAGTTCTGCGACATAACCACGCTGTTCGGCCGCAGGGTGCGCACCAAGAGCGCCGAACAGGTTATGGCCGAGATGGAGAGCCTGTACGCCGCAGGCTGGCGGGGAGCCCTGTTCATCGTCGACGACAATTTCATCGGCAATAAGGCTAAGCTTAAAAAAGAGGTCTTGCCGGCCATTATTAGTTGGATGAACCAGCACCGGCACCCCTTTGTGCTCTCCACCGAGGCCTCCATCGACCTAAGTGACGACGAACCGCTGATGCGGATGATGACCCGGGCCGGCTTCGACGGCGTGTTCGTGGGCATCGAGACCCCCAACGAGGACAGCCTGGCCGAGTGCAGCAAGCTGCAGAACCGCAACCGCGATCTGGTGGCCTGCGTCAGGAAAATACAGGGCTTCGGCCTGGAGGTGCGCGGCGGCTTCATCGTGGGCTTTGACAGCGACACCCCATCAGTGTTCGAGCAGCAGATCGAGCTGATCCAAAACAGCCGGATTGTCACGGCCATGGTGGGCCTGCTGAACGCGCCCCGGGGCAGCCGGCTCTATCAGCGCGTGGCCCAGGAAGGCCGTCTGCTCACCGAGGCCACTGGCGACAACACCGATTTTTCCACCAACATCATGCCTCGCATGGGCCTGGAGGCCCTGTCCCGGGGCTACAGCGAGATCATCAGCGGCATCTACTCCCCAAAGCCCTACTTTGCGCGGGTGCGGGACTACCTGCGGGAGTATCACCCCCAGGAAAAGAACAAGGCTCACTTCCACCCTCGCTACGTGCGGCTGCACTCCGGTTATGCCTGGGCCTTTCCCAAGACCTTGGTGGTGCTTGGGGTCAAGGACCGGGCCCGTTGGCAGTATTGGAAGCTGCTCCTGTGGTCCCTGTTCCGGCGGCCCGGCCTCTTTCCCATGGCCGTGACCTTCGCCATCTACGGCTTCCATTTCCGCAAGGTGTTCCACGCCAGCCTGTAGGCTGGGACGCTCCAGCCCCGCTAGGTGGCCCGGAAAACGGGCTACAGCGGGAACCGGGGACGAACGCGTCAGGCGGGCGTTCTACTGGCCCCGCTGCTCTTCACGGTAGGCTTCGTAGGCTTTGGATTCAAAGTCCTTTCCCCGTTTTTTGGAAAAACTCTCCAGCTTGGCCAAGGCGGTTCTGATCTTTTGGACATGGGCCGCGCTACGGCCTAGGACCACCTTCTTGGCCTGGGGAGGGTCGGCGGAGGTTAGCCCGATGACCTCCTCCCGTATGCTTTTCCATTCCCTGAACAGGCTCAGGGCACGGTTGAATTGGGCGTTGTCTGCGGGGAAAAATTCGCCCATGGCCTGGAAGTCGTGGTCGATAGCCTCGGTCAGCAGGTCCACGGACTTGACCTGAGGGGCCAGTTCGGCGGGGTCTTTGGCGAACACCAGGTTTTCCATGATGACCTGGGTGCGGATTAGGTTGCTGTCTATGGTTAGCACCAAGTTGTTGGCCGTGGAGGGGGGGTGAGGGGCATTGTTGTGCCCGCCGAACCAGGGGCCCCATTTGCCCACCACCAACAACAGCAAGCCGCCTAGCAGAGCGATGCTGACCGCCGTGTGAGCCCAGGTCCATTTGCGGGCAATAGTCATGGCCCAGTTATTGTCCGGTTTGGGTGGCGGGCGCTTGGACAAACCTGAGCGCCCCGGATAAGACACTCTTTATTAATTTTAAAGTATTTAGCCCCGTTCTGGGTGGACTCAATCAGCTTTGCTGTGCCTGGTGTTTGGCATCAAAGCCTTTAGGACGGATTTAGCAAATTCGCTAATGGAAACTCCCGAGAATAAGCCACCCGATGGAGAAACGGGACGTACTGGATGGGTACTAGCATATCCTCTTATGAATTCCACCCAGTTTTGGCTAGTTATGATTGTCGGCTACTCTTTTTAATCAGACAACTACCTCTGAATAAACAGAGCCAATCCAAGTCTAGTTTCACCAATGCGTTCCGGGACAATCTAAAAATGCATTAACCACTAAAACGCTTTTTCCCAAAAATGTTGTGATAATGGCATTACGTACTAAAACATAGTCATATTTCGATTAAGGATATCTCCCAAACTCTCCCATTTGCTTCCCACCTGCTTCCCAGATAAAATTACGGGCCAGTTCTTAAGAACTAGCCCAACAGATAACTAATTGATTTTATTTGGTGCCCGGGGCGGCACTCGAACCCGCAAGGCCATTAAGCCTGGGGATTTTAAGCCACAAGTCACACCTTGCATGGGCGCCTGTGATGGAGATTCATTAAGAGCCTTTTGTGCCCATTTATCAGGTTGTACCTTTAGTTACTGATTGCTATTTGATTGCTGGCAAATAAAAAGGGTTTAGGCGATATCGCCTAAACCCTTGTTTTTGTTGGCTCCCCGGGACGGATTCGAACCGCCGGCCCGGTGGTTAACAGCCACCTGCTCTGCCAGCTGAGCTACCGGGGAAAACGTTGAGCGATTTTTACCATAGGGCCCCCAAGTCGTCAACAATTTAGCGGGCTAAGAGCCCAGCAGGGCCAATAAATACTTGCCAAGGCCCCCTTTGGCGGCTATACAGATAACCGCAGATTATGTTTCTAGGTTTCGGCCATCCCGGTCTGCACCGGGGTGGCCGTTTTTTATTTTCGGCGGGAGCGAGCGCAAAGATGCTTACCAAGGTGATTGTGCTGACGGTCTATTTCGTGGCAGTGCTGGCGTTGGGCTTTTTGGCCAAGAGCCGCCTGAGGGACGGGCCCACGGATTATTTCCTGGCGGGCCGGGCCCTGGGGCCCTTCGTGCTGGTGGGGACCATGGCCGCCACCAATTTCAGCGCCTTCACCGTGTTCGGGGCCTCTGGGGCGGGCTACCGCGAAGGCCTGAGTTTCTTTCCCATCATGGCCTTCGGCACCGGCTTCATGGCCCTGACCTTCTGGCTGGTGGGCAAGAAGGTGTGGCAATGGGGCCGCACCCACGAGCTGGTGACCCCGGCCGAACTGGTGGAGCAGGTGTACGGCAGCCGCCCCCTGGCCGGGCTCTTCGCCCTGGTGATGGTGGTGTTCACCGTGCCTTACCTTGCCTTGCAGCCCCTGGCCGGGGCCAAGGTCCTGGGACAGCTCTTCGGCCTGCCCGCCTGGGCCGGGGCCTCGCTGGTCACGGTCATTATCCTGGCCTACACCCTGCGGGGAGGGCTCAAGGCCGTGGCCTGGACCGACGTGTTCCAGGGCATCCTGATGTTCGTGCTCATGGCGGCGGCCCTGGGCCTGGTGGTGACCCACTACGGCGGCTGGAGCGAGGCCTTTGACCGGGTGCGCCAGGCCGAGCCCGCCTTGTTCAGCCGCCCCGGGCCCCACGGAGTGTACAGCCCGGCGGTGTGGTTCAGCTTCATGACCCTGTGGTTCTTCTGCGACCCCATGTTTCCTCAACTATTCCAGCGCTTTTACTCCGCCCGCAACCAAAGCTCCCTGGGGCGCACCATGGCCTTGTACCCCCTGATCTGCACGGCGGTGTTCGCCCTGCCCGTGGCCCTGGGGGTGTTGGGGCATCTGTCCTTCCCCGGCCTGGGCGGGCGGGAGTCGGACGCCATCGTGCCCCTGATGATGACCCACCTGGCGGGCGATTTCATGGGCACCCTGGTCTTGGCCGCCGGGCTGGCCGCCCTGATGTCCACCATGGACTCCCAGCTGCTCACCCTGAGCTCCATATTCAGCCGGGACCTGTTCCCCTACCTCTGGGGGCGCAAGGCCCAGAGCGGCTTGGTGGGGCGCATCTTCGTGGTGTTTTTGGCCGTGGCCGGGCTGGCCGTGGCCCTGATCTCCGACACCACCATCCTGCAACTGGGCCTCACCGCCTTCACCGGCCTGGCCGCCTTGTTTCCCACCGTGTTCCTGGGCCTGTACCTGCAGCGCCCCAAGGCGGCGGCGGCCATGACCTCCATCTTGGCCGGGGAGGCGCTGGTGGTGGCCTATCACTTCAAGTTGCTGCCCGCCTACGGGTTTTTGCCTGCCGTGCCGGTGATGGCTGTGTCCTGTGCCGCCTATCTGCTGGTGCAGGCCCTGTCCGGCGGCCTGAGCCTCCCCCAGTTCAGCAAGCGGGGCTGGCTGGCCCTGGCCTTGTTCGGGGGCATCTTCCTGGCGGCCCAGGATTACTGGGCCTGGGGCAGGGTGGGCAGCACCCTGGCGGGATGGCCGCTCTGGGCCTGGTATTTCGTGGGGCTAAGCGCACTTCAGACCCTGTTCAGCGTGTGGTGGCTTCGCACGTCAAAAAAATGACGCCGCATTTTTCTTCCCCCCTGGGCCCGGTGTGATAATTTGGCCGAAAAGGGAGGAGACCATGCGCGCACTGATTATCAACGGCAGCGCCCGAGGCGCCAAGGGAGTCACCGCCAAGATGGGCCGGGCCCTGGCCGAGGGCCTGGTACGGGGCGGGGCCTCGGTGGACACTCTGTTCGTGGCGGACATGAACATCGCTCCCTGCACCGCCTGCCTGAGCTGCATGCACCTGAACCCCGGCCAGTGCGCCCAGCGCGACGACATGGACGTGGTGTTGCCCCTACTGAAGCAGGCCGACCTGCTGGTTTGGGCCGCCCCGGTGTACACCGACACCATGAGCGCCCAACTCAAGGCGGTCATGGACCGCACCATCTGCTCCAGGCAGCCGTTTCTCTACGCCGACGCCGCGGGCCTAACCCGCCACCCCATGACCTGGGCCATGCCCCAGAAGGTGATGCTCGTATCCACCTGCTCCTTTCCCGAGCCGGTCAACTTCGAGCCCCTGGTGGCCACCTTACGCGCCCAGGCCATCAACCTGGGCGGCCGCTGCATCGCCGAGCTGTGCGTGCCAGGCTCCCTGGCCATCCAAATGGAGCCCTCGGTGCTGGAGCCGCACTTGGCCCTGATCACCCAGGCGGGCCTGGAAGTGGCCCAGGAGGGCAGGGTGCGCCCCGCCACCTTGGAGGCCATCAAACGGCCTCCATTCAGCGTGGATCGCTACCGTAAACTGGCCGGGCGCTACGAGGAATGGTGCCGCAAAAAGCAGGCGAAAATGGCGGAAAAGAGGGCATAATAAAGCTAGAACTATTATTAATAAAATTTATTAACCATAGATAAGTAAATACTAATTTAGCTAAATAAACGCCTAATGAGATTGGGCCCAGCGCTTGGCCGCGGTTCCGGCCTTGGCCAGCAGCTCATGGGCCTCGGCCTGGTCGCCGGCCAGCAGGGCCTTGGTAATGGCCACCTTGAGGCTCAGGGCCTGGGGCTGGCCCAGGGCCAGGCAAGCCACGGCAAAGGATATATCCCCGCCGAAGTCGTGTAGGCGGTCCAGGCCCTCGGGCAGATCCCGGCTCAATTCAATGGCCCGCTCTTCCAGGGCCTCAATGGCCTCGTCCTCCGCGGCGGTTCCGCCTACTGGTTTCACTTGCAGACAATAAGGCGGGGCCGGGGCCAGCACCTCGGGAGGCAGTTGCACTCCCAGGCCCTGCCAGGCCTGGGCCACGGCCTGCTGGCCCAGGGCAGCCTGGGCGGCGCGTTTTTCATAGGCCTGGGGAGTCCATAGGCCGTAGGTGCGGCAGCCCATGAAGCGGTCGGAGTAGATGGCGCAGGAATCGGGACGGGCCCAGGGACAGGGGCGGCGCTGGGCCGCGTTTACCAGGAAGTGCTCCACCAGGCGCCTGGCCTGGGCGGCGCGTTCCTTGTAGGGAGTATTGGGCAGGCGGTGCAGCCAGGCGGCAAGTTCCACGGTGAAAACCGGGGGGAGCAGGGCGCAGCAAGCGCCCCGCCGGTCGCAGGTGGTTGCGGGAAGCTCCTGATATAGCTGCTCTAAAATAACGAAGAGGCCTCTGGAAGAGGCCTCTTGCAGGCCGCTCCTCAAATCCGGGCGTCCCGAATGGCTCATGACCAAACCTCAGGCGCCGCCTCGGAAAAGGGGCGGTGGATAAAATCAGGCGTTAGCCTAGGCTGTCGGCCTTTTGCTGTACCTGAGAGTAGGAAGCCAGCAGGGTGTCCAGATCCGCCTGGCGCACCATGACTTGGCCGCACTGGTCGCAGATGATCGTGTGGTCGTCCAGACCGCCGATGCGCTGCTCTCTTGCTTCGCAGTTGCTGCAAACATATTCGTATGCGGGCATTGTCTTTCTCCTGTCGCCTATTTCTATTTGGCGACGGTTGATGGTTGCCCGCTTTTAATAGCAAATTGCGTGCCATGACAGATTAAACCCTATTGCGGAGCTTGGTGAAGGGCCGATAGCAACGATTATTGAGGCAAAGTATTCTTTTGGCAGCCATTCGGCAACCTAAACGAGACAAAATTCACAAAAGGTACAAAGCGGGGTTTTGATGGTGCATTATCCCCCGCCATGGGGAAAATGTACCCACGCCCTAATATCCTAGGGGTAACGTGGATTTAGGGGTGGATCACCCGCTCCGGGCCGTGGGTTCCGGAAGTAAAAGAGTTCACAGACCCAGGTCCAAATCGCGCGCCCCCAGGGCGGCCAGGGTGGGGTCATGGGTGAGGTCGTGTCCCACCGGGGTTATGGTCACGTAGCCCTCCAACAGGGCGGGGTAGTCGGTGTAGCCGTCGCCGTCGGTGCTCATCACCTCGCCGGCCTGCCAGTAGTACACATGACCCCGAGGGTCGCGCCGCTCCAGGAAGGTTTCGCGCATGGAGGCGGTGGACTGGCGGGTGAAACGCACCCCTTTTATCTCCTCGGGGGGCAGGGCGGGCACGTTGAGGTTGAGCGACACTCCCGGCGGCACCCCCAGCCCGGACCAGGCCGCCACCAGGCGGGCGGTGATATCGGCCGCCTGGCTGAAGTCGGACGGGTGGTGGGAGGCCAGGGACACGCTGATGGCCCCCAGGCCCAGGATGGCCCCCTCGGTGGCCGCGCTGACCGTGCCCGAATACAGGAGGTTCACCCCCACGTTGGCCCCCTGGTTGATGCCCGAGATCACCATCTGCACCGGCTGGGGCAGCAGGCTGCGCACCGCCAGCTTCACGCAGTCGGCCGGGGTGCCGGTAACCGCCCAGCCCTGCATGCCGCTCTCGGCGGTCAGCGGGTGCACCCGGATGGGGTCGGCCAGGGTTATGGCGTGGCCCACCGCCGATTGCTCGGTCTCCGGGGCCACCACCCACACCTCGTGCTCTGTGGCCAGGGCCTGGTGCAAGGCCTTAATGCCCGGGGCGTAGGCCCCGTCGTCATTGGTGAGAAGTAAGCGCATAATAGGAAGTCTACCTCCCGGGCTTCCGGTGGGTCAAATTACACCGCGTTGACAAGGCGGCTACCTCTTCTTATGGTTTTACCCGACCTGCCCGAGCAACTTGCAGGAAGGTGGAAGTACATGTGCGCGTTAGAGGCGATAAGCATAGCCCCGGTGGAGTCCGGCCAGGAGGCCCTGGCCGCCGAACTGGTCACCAAGGTGTTCAATCAGTTCGTGGCTCCTCTGTTTCCCCCTGAAGGGGTGAGCGAATTTTTAAGCTACGCCACGCCTCAGGCCCTGGTCCAGCGCCTGAGTGAGGGCAACCTCATGCTGGCCGTCTGGGCAGGGGAGCGGGTGCTAGGTTTCATCGAGTTGCGCAAACCGGCACACATCGCCATGTTTTTTATCGCCGAAGACCAGCAGCGTCATGGTATGGGCCGAAGCCTTATCAGGCAAGCCCTGGCTCTGTGGCGGGAACGCGGGGCCGGGTTCGCCGAGGTCACGGTCAACGCCTCGCCCAACGCGGTGGAGGCTTATCACCGTCTGGGTTTTGAGCCCACCGAAGCGCTGCAGACCCGTAACGGCATCAGTTTTGTGCCCATGGCCCTGGCGATCAAACCGGAAAGCGGCCATACTTAAACCCACTTGGTACCCGGCGGGCCTCCAAAGGCCCCAAGCCAGGCCTAGGCAATTTGGATCAATGAGAATGCGTCAACTACAAAAGATCATCAACTTAACGCCATGGCTACTCTTGTTGGCCCTGGTGGCGGTATGGGCCCCGGCCCAGGCCGAGTCCATGGGCCGGGTCACCCCGGTGGTCACGGTGGTGCGCTCCGCCGGACCAGCGGTGGTCAACATTTCCAGCACCGCCAAGGTGCGCCTGCGCGCCTTCAGCAGCGGCGACGATATGTTGGACCGCTTTTTCCAGGAGTTTTTTCAGCCTCTTGAGAGGGAGCAGACCAACCTGGGCTCCGGGTTGATCATCGACGGCAAGAAGGGGCTGATCGTCACCAACAGCCACGTGGTAAACGGCGGCAGCGACATCCAGGTGCAACTGGCCGACCGCAGGGTTTTCAAGGCCAAACTCTTGGGGGCCGACCCCACCTCCGACCTGGCGGTGCTCAAGATCACCCCCAGCGGCCGCCCCTTGCCCCAGGTCAAGCTGGGCGATTCGCGCTCGCTGATGATCGGCGAGAGCCTCATCGCCATCGGCAACCCCTTTGGCCTGCAACACACCGTGACCACCGGCGTGGTCAGCGCCCTCAACCGGCGGGTGCCCACCGGGCCGGGCGAGTGGATGGGCGGGCTGATCCAGACCGACGCCAGCATCAACCCCGGCAATTCCGGGGGACCGCTTTTGAATTTGGACGGCGAGGTGATGGGCATCAACACCGCCATCTTCCAGCGGGCCCAGGGTATCGGCTTCGCTATTCCGGTCAACCGGGTGCGCCGGGTGGTGGACGACCTCCTGGCCCACGGCAAGGTGACCCCGGTCTGGCTGGGGATGGAGTTGCAGGACATAACCCCCCGCCTGGCCGGTCACTTCGGCCTGGAGGCCCCCTCCGGGGTGGTGGTGGTGCGGGTGGAGGAAAACAGCCCCGCCGCCCAGGCCGGGCTGAAGCGGGGCATGGTGGTGCTGGCCCTGGACGAGGCCTCCCTGGAGGACACGGCGGACTACCAGTCCCGCCTGGGCTCGGTGGCCCCGGACCAGAAGGTGAAGCTGTGGCTCCTGGAAAAAGGCAAGCGCAGCACCCTGGTGGTAATCGCCCGGCGCTATCCCATGGAGAGGGCCAAGGAACTGATCTGGCAGCGCTTGGGCTTGGAGCTGGGGCCCATGGACGCCCTGGCCGCCCAGCGCAACCGGGTGCCCGAGGGCCAGGCCCTGATGGTCACCAAGGTGCGTTCCGGCTCCAAGGCCCAGCGGGCCGGTTTGCAGCCCGGCGACCTGGTGCGGCGCATGGGCCGGGACCCGGTGTCGGATTTGGAAGAGTTCTATCTGGACATGGTGCGCAGCCGCCATCAGCCCAAGGTGGCCATCCTCTTCCAGCGGGGCCGGGCCCAGCAAGTGATAACCTTCGGCCGCTAGCCCTGGGGCGGCTTTCAACCGCAAGGAGCTGTAAAGCATGGATTTAGGAGCTTTGCCCGAAGAATTGAAGCCGGTGGTGGCTTTTCATGGCCATCTCTGCCCCGGTCTTTTGATCGGCTACCGCGCGGCCCAGGCGGCTTCCCAGGCCCTGGACCTGGGCAAGTCCGAGGATGAGGAGTTGGTGACCATCGCCGAAAACAACTCCTGCAGCGTGGACGCCTTCCAGCAGATGCTCTCCACCACCTTCGGCAAGGGCAACCTCATCTGGCGCGACTTCGGCAAACAGGCCTTCACCGTGATAGACCGCCAAAAGAACCGGGCGGTCAGGGTCAGCTTCATCGGCGACCGGCTCAAGCACAAGGGCCCCGACGGCAACGTGGACCGCCAGGCCTTTGCCAAGGAGCTTCTGAGCGCGCCCCAGGAAAGCCTGTTCAAGGTGGAGGAGGTGGCCGTGGAGCCGCCTTCCAAGGCGGTGATCGAGAAGTCCATCGTCTGCGCCCGCTGCGGCGAGCCCACCCAGGCCAGCCGCACCGTGGAGTTGGACGGCAAGCTCTTGTGCCGCCCCTGCGCTGCCGAGGTGGGCACATGAAAGCCCTGGCGCGTTTGCTCTTCGAGGCGGGCATGCTCAAAAAGATGCGCCGCACCGGCTACCCTTTCCTGGGCAGCGGCGGCGAATCCATAGCCGACCATTGCTTCCGGGCCGCCCTGCTGGGCTATCTGCTGGCCCTGGAGCTGGAAGACGTGGACGAGACCAGGGTGGCCTTGCTCTTGTTGCACCATGACTTGGCCGAGGCCCGCACCGGCGACCTGAACTACATGAACAAGCGCTACTGCACCGCGGACGAGGAAAAGGCCCTGGACCACGCCACCCGGGACCTGCCCGAGGCCACTGCCGCGCGCATCAAGGAGTTCGCCGCGGAGTTCAACGAGGGCCGCACTCCCGAGGCTCAGTTGGCCAGGGACGCGGACCAACTCGACCTGCTCATAGAGCTCAAGGAGCAGCAGGACCTGGGCAACAGCTACGCCAAGCACTGGATCCACTATGCCCTCAAGCGCCTGAACACCGAGGCGGGCCGGGAGCTGGCCCAGGCGGTGCTCACCACCGATTGGACCGACTGGTGGTTTGAAAAGCGCGACGACCTTTGGGTTCACAATCATAAAAACGGAGAATAAGCCGCCCTTTTTTATTGCAGTCTTCCTGGGATAGAATGTTCACCCGCCCCGTTGATTTTTTTCGCCTTGATTCGAGAGCAAGACAGGAGACTACATGGCCGCCTTTGAGAAACTGCTTAGCTCTGTGAAGGTGGGCAGCCACACGCTGCCCAACCGAGTGATCATGCCCTCCATGGGCAGCAACCTGGCCGACGGCCAGGGCAATGTGACCTCCGCCATGTTGGCTTATTATCGCGCCCGGGCCGCCGGGCGTCCCGGTATGTTGGTGGTGGAGGCGGCCTGCGTGCACCACTCGGGCAAGGTCATCGACCGCAACTTCATGGCCCACGACGATTCGCTCATTGAGGGCATGCGCGAGTTGGCCTCGGTGGTCAAGGAGCAGGGCAGCCTGCCCATCCTGCAGCTCATCCACGGCGGGCGCAACGCCCATCCCCGTCTGGTGGGCGAGGCCATGGCCCCCAGCGCCCTGCGCGGCCCTACGGCACATTCCACCCCACGGGCCATGACGGTCATCGAGATCGAGGCCATGGTCCAGGCCTTTGCCAGGGCCGCCTGGCGGGCCATGGAGGCCGGGTTCGAGGGCGTGGAGATCCACGGAGCCCACGAATATCTGGTGCACGAATTCCTCACCCCCTACGCCAACAAGCGCCAGGACGCCTACGGCGGCGACCTGGAGCGGCGGGCCCGTTTCGCGGTGGAGGTGGTCCAGGCGGTGCGCCGGGCGGTGGGGCCGGAGGCTATCATCTCCTTCCGGCTCTCGGGCGATGACCACGTGGCCGGCGGCATGGGTCCCAAGGAGGCGGCGGCCACGGCCAAGCTGTTGGTGCCCGCCGGGGTGGATATCATTTCCGTGACCGGCGGGGTGTACGAGACCCCCTCCATGGTGGTGCCGCCCACCCCCATGCCTCCGGGCACCCACCTGGAGGCGGCCCGCAAGGTGAAAGAGGCGGTGACGGTGCCCGTGGCCGGAGTGGGGCGCATCCGCAACGCCGCCGAGGCCGAGAAGGCTTTGCAGGGCCTGGACATGGTGGCCGTGGGGCGGGCCTTCCTGGCCGATCCCGGCTGGCTCAACCAGGCCGCCGCCGGAAATACCAATAACGTGCGGCCTTGCATAGGCTGCAACCAGGGCTGCATCGATAAGGTGCTTTTCGGCGCGCCCATAAGCTGCGTGTCCAACCCCTGGGTGGGCCTGGAGCTTCAAGCCCAGCAGATACAACCCGCCGCCAAGCCGGTCAACGCCGTGGTGGTGGGCGGCGGCCTGGCAGGCATGGAAGCGGCCTGCACCCTGGGCCGCCTGGGGCACAAGGTGGTGCTGTTCGAGGCCACCGGCGAGCTGGGGGGCCAGTTGCGCCTGGCCTGCCTGCCGCCGGGCAAGGACGAGTTCCGGGGACTAATCGACTACTACCGCCACGCCTTGTCCGAGCTTCCCAACGTGGAGATACGGCTGAACACCAAGGCCACGGTGGGACAGGTATGCAAGATCAATCCCAAAGCGGTGGTGGTGGCCGCGGGCAGCGAGCCCATCCTGCCCGACCTGCCCGGCGCGGGCGACGCGCCCCTGGTCAACGCCCGCCAGGTGCTGGCCGGTGAGGTGCCGGTGGGTCACAAGGTGGCGGTGATGGGCGGCGGCAACCTGGGCAGCGAGGTGGCCCACTATCTGGCCACCCGGGGCCACGACGTATGCATCATCGAGCTGGGCCTGGGTATCGGCAACGACCTGGGACCGGCCCGGCGCTACCACCTGCGCCGCGAGCTGGGCAAGTACAAGGTGCGCCGCTACATCCGGGCCAAGGTGCGCCGCTTGTTCAAGAACAAGGTCAGCTTCCTGCACACCCGGCCCGACGGCAGCCGCCAGCTCACCTACGTGGAGCCGGTGGACACCTTTGTCTCGGCCATGGGCGCCAAGCCCAACGAGAAGATATTCCTGGCCCTGGAGCCCAAGGTGAGCGCCATCTTCCTGGTGGGCGACGCCATGAGCCCGGCGGGCATGGGTCAGGCCACCAGCGAGGGAGTGCGGGCCGCCCTGGAGATCCATCGCCTGGCCGAAGAAGGCGCTCTGGACGTCGCCCCGGCGGGCGCTGCCTGCTGAATGGCCGAGAGCTCCATCCTGGCCCTGCATTTGGGGGCCCTGGGCGACTTCGTACTCTCCTGGCCCGCCCTGGAGCGCCTGGCCGCCCTGGGGCCGCTGCATCTGTGGGGCAGGGGAGAGTGGGGCCGTTTGATCCTGCCCCCCGAGCGGGTGCACGAGCGCGAGGCGGCCCGCTTCGCCTCGCTCTTCGCCTTCGAGTTGGAGCCCTCTTTGCAAACCTGGCTGGGCGGATTCGACCGGGCGGTGGTCTTCGCCGCCGCGCCGGACGAGGTCCTGCTGCGCAACCTGGCCGCCGCCATCCCCCAGGTGCATGCGGTGACCACCCGGCCGCCCCGGGGCCGCTTTCAGCTGGTGGGGCGCTGGCAGGTGGAGCAACTGGAGCGCCTGGGCCTGGCTCCGGCGTCCCGTCCACTGATCCCCCTGGTGGAGCCTCCGTCTGATTCCACCGGGGCCTTCCTGGCTCCGGGCAGCGGAGGCAAGGCCAAGCGCTTGACGCCGGAAATGACCGCCTACCTGGCCGGCCGCTTGGCGGCGCAGCACGCCTCCCTCACCCTGGTGCTGGGCCCGGCCGAGGATGCCGCCTACCGGGAGGCCCTGGCCCAATCCCTGCAAGACGTGCCCCATCGTATCCTGGCTGATCCGCCCATCGCCGAGCTGGCCCGCAATCTGCTGGGCGCGTCCCTGTATGTGGGCGCGGATTCCGGGGTCACTCATCTGGCCGCCGCCCTGGGAGCCCCCACCTTGGCCGTGTTCCAGGCCAGCGATCCCCGCTTGTGGTCGCCCCTGGGGCCGCGGGCTCGAGTCCTGGGAATCACCGAGGCCCGCTACGCTGATCTGTCCCCGCCCGAACCCGGCGCTGTGCTAAATTTATAATTATGCGATTGGCGGTTTTCAGCGATATTCACGGCAACCTGGAGGCCTACACGGCGGTTCTGGCCGACGTGGACCAGGCCGGAGCGGACCAGATCGCCCTGTTGGGCGACATCGTGGGCTACGGCCCTGACCCCGAGGCCTGCGTGGAACTGACCAGGGAGCTGGGCCTGCCCAGCGTCATGGGCAACCATGAGATGGGCATGAGCAAGCGGTCCGAGTTGGCCTGGTTCAACCCCACCGCCCGCCGCTCCCTGGAGCAGAACATGGGCTTGCTCAGCCAGGAGTCCCTGGATTGGCTGGCCGCTTTGCCCGTTTTTCTGGTGCTGGGCCCCTGCCGCCTGGTACACGGCGCGCCGCCGGATTCGCCGCGCACCTATTATTTCGAGCTGAACCGGGAGGAGATAATCAGGCGCATGGGCTTGATCGACGAGCCCTTGTGCCTGGTGGGCCACAGCCACGAGCTGGCCATGGCCCATCTGCCCGCCGCCGGCGGCCTGGAGCGCCTGACCCTGAGCCAGGGCATGTACGAGCTGAAACCCGGCGACCGCTACCTGATCAACGTGGGCGCGGTGGGCCAGCCCCGGGACGGGGACAACCGGGCCAAGTACGTTATCGTGGACCACGAGGCTGGCTCTTTGGAAGTGCGCTACGTGAGATACGACATACAGACCACGGTGGACAAGATACGCCGCCTTGGCTTGCCCGATTTCAACGCGAACCGCTTGTTGTAGGTCAGACATGAAATACATCGACGGACACCAGGTGCTGGGCCTGCTGGGCCGGGGAGGCACCTCCCGGGTGTACAAGGTGCGCCGGGAATATGGCCCGGTGCGGGCCCTTAAGCTGTTCGATCCCCGCTCCGAGCTGGAAGCCCTCCAAGGCCGCGATGAATTGCTGGCCCGCTTTTTGGACGAGGCCCACCGCCTGGCCGGGCTCAAGCATCCCAACCTGGTGCGGGTGCTGGCCGTGCATGAAGACGATCCCGCCTATTACCTCATGGAGCACTTCTGCCTTAACCTGGCCGAGTTGGCGGGCGAGGGGCCGCGCCTGGAAGACCCCAGCCGGGCCCTGGGCCTGGACCAGGTGATCGCCTACGGCCGGGAGAGTCTGGCCGCCCTGGAGGCCCTGCACCAGGCCGGGCTGGTGCACGGCGATATCAAGCCGTCCAACCTCATGCTGGGCGACGAGGGCTGGGTTCGCCTGGGCGACCTGGGCCTGAGCCACCGCCGGGGCGAGAGCCTGGCCGGACCGGCCAACCTGGTGCTGGGCTCGCCGGCCTACGCCGCGCCGGAGCAGGAGAGCGCCCCCCTGAGCGCGGGACCCAGGGCCGACCTCTACTCCATGGGGGTGAGCCTGTTCCGCCTGCTCACCGGAACCCTGCCCCAGGAGGGAGGCCCGGCGGCCTCTGCCCTGGCCCCTCTGGCCGACGCCTCCTGGGACGATTATTTCAGCCGGGCCATGGCCCCCGACCCGCAGAAGCGCTTTGCCTCGGCCCGGGAAATGGCCCAGGCCCTGGAGGTCTTGGCCGCCAAGTGGGAGCAGAGGCGCGAGGCGGTGTGCGCCGCCTGGCCCGACCCGGCCGCGGCCCAGGCCCCTGCGCGGGGCGGCGCCGTTTGCCGTAGCGAGCCCCAGCGCGTCCGCCTGGCCGAGGCTCGCCGGGCGCTGGGGCTGGATGGGCTCATGCGGCCCCGGGCCTGGCCCCCGCGGCACCTGCGCGAAGACGAGCCCGGCGTGGCCCGCGACCCGGACACCGGCCTGCTCTGGCAGCGCGGCTGTTCACCCCAGCCCCTGACCTGGGACCAGGCCCCGGCCTACGTGCGGGCCCTGAACCTGCGCCGCCTGGGCGGCAGGGGTGATTGGCGTCTGCCTACCGCTCCGGAGCTGATCTCCCTCTTGGAGCCGCCCCAGGGGCCGGACGGCTTTTGCGGACCGGCCTTGCTGGACCGTCTGGCCCAGCGCCTGTGGTCCGCCGACTGGGCCACTCCCCTGGCCGCCTGGTACGTGAGCCTAGACGGCGGCTACGTGGGCCGGGCCGATAGGGATTGCTTCTTCATGGTGCGGGCCGTGGCCGGTTGATGCCTTCCGGCCTGGATTTGGGCGGCCCCAGGCCTCATACTTTTAGGCATAGGCCAAAACGCACATAGAGAGGCAGTATGAAAATCACCCGTCTGATCATCGCCCTGGCCCTGGTGCTGGGCTTGTCCCTCCCGGCCATGGCCGCCGCGCCCCAGTGGAGCTTCGACCCGCCGCACTGCCAGGTGATCTTCACCATCAAGCACATCTTCGCCCCGGTGATGGGCCAGTTCCATAAATTCGACGGCAAGATCAATTTCAGCCCCGAAGACCTCGCGGGCAGCAAGGTGGACATGACCATCCAGGTGGCCAGCATCGACACCGGGGTGGCCGCCAGGGACAAGCACCTTAAGAGCGCCGACTTCTTCGACGTTGCCAAGTACCCGGTGATCCGTTTCGTGAGCGACAGCTTCACCAAGCGCGGCTACAGCGAATACGTGGTCAAGGGGCGCCTGACCATGAAGGACGTCACCCGGCCGGTGGAGATCGTCTTCACCTATCTGGGGGCCAAGCCCAACCCCATGAACAAGGACCAGATGCTCGCGGGCTTCAAGGGCGGCTTTGCCATCGAGCGCCTGGACTACCACGTGGGCAGCGGCAAGTACTACCAAATGGGCGTGGTGGGCAACAAAGTGGATCTTTACATCCACCTGGAGCTGGTGAGGGGCAAGTGAGCGGAGTGGACCCCAGGGGAGCGGCCGGACTGGTCTTGGAGATGACCTGGCAAAGCGCCGAGGCTTCCCACCGGGAGCTGATGTACGCCCCGGCCGATCTGTGGGGCGACATGCTGCCGCCGCGCCTGCTGGACGCGCTCAAGGGCTTGGAAAACGGCCGGAGCGTGGAGCTGGAACCGAGCACCGCCGAATCCGTGCCGGAGCGCTCCACGGATCTGGTGCGCACGGTGCCCCTGGCTCAGTTCGCGGGCGGGGAGTCTTACCCCCGCTTGGGGCGCTTTTATCCCCGCTACCTGCTCACCGGGGTGCCGGGGGTTTCTCCCACCAGCAATGAGCCCTTCCGTTGCCTGGCCGCCGAGCTCCACGGCCTTTCCGCCGATCTGAACCATCCCCTGGCGGGCCGCAAGCTCAAACTCAAGGTGAGCGTGGAGCAGGCCGAGTTGCCGCCGGAAAAGACCACCGGCCAGGGGGTGGACTGGATGGCCCGCCTCTCAGCCGGTCCGGGCATGCAGGCCAGGGCAGGGGGCAAGCCCACCGACTTTTTGGGTGGCGACGCCCTGCTGCGCGACGACGAGGTGCCGGACGCGGTTTTCTACGACCATCCCCGCCTGGTGGGGCATCTGGACTCCCAGGCCAGCGCCAATGTGGCCGCCCTCTACGGCGGGCTGATATCGCCCGGTTCACGGGTGTTGGATCTGATGAGCAGCTTTCAGAGCCATCTGCCGCCCGCCCTGGAGCCGGCCGAGGTGGTGGGCCTGGGCCTGAACCGGGCCGAGATGGAGGCCAACCCCCAGGTGGACAAAGCCCTGGTGCACGACCTTAACCAGGACCCCGCGCTGCCCTTTGAAGACGATTCCTTCGACGCGGTGATCTGCACGGTGAGCGTGGAATACCTCACCCAGCCACGGGAGGTTTTCCTGGAGGTGGCCCGAGTGCTCCGGCCCGGCGGGGTCTTGGCCGTGGCCTTTTCCAACCGCTTCTTCCCGCCCAAGGCGGTGCATCTGTGGAAGGAGTTGCACGACTTCGAGAAGTTGGGCCTGGTGCTGGACTACTTCATGGAGAGCGGGGCCTTCAAAGACCTGGGCAGCCTGAGCCAAAGGGGCTGGCCCCGGCCCGAGAGCGACCGCCACTACGGCGAGTATCCCAACTCGGACCCCATATATGCCGCCTGGGGAAGCCGCGCCTGAACCGGGTGCGGCTATTGACCGGGTTTCATCCTGATAGTAACCTGATAACAAATAGTTGTTAATCATTGCCCCGGCAGGACCCTGGAGGCGAAAGCCTCGGCCGGGAAAAGGGACGGTTTGGCTTGGAAAAGCATCACAAATTTTCGATCTGGTACGTGCTGCTGGGCATCTGGTTCGTGCTGATTCTCAACAACGTCATCTCCAGCCAGATCAGTCCCAAGCAGGTTCCCTACAGCAAATTCCTGGAACAGGTGCGCGCCGACAAGGTCAAGGAAATTGCCATCGGCAAGGACCGCATCACCGGCAAGATGCTCGACGAAAAGGGCAGCGAAATAAACTTCACCACGGTGCGGGTTTCGCCTGACCTGGCCAAGGAGCTGCAGGGGCACGAGGTGGAGTTCCGCGGCGAGATCGAGTCCACTTTTTTGCGCTCCCTGTTTTCCTGGATGGTGCCCATCTTCCTGTTCATGGGGGTGTGGTACTTCATGATGAAGCGCATGGGCCCTGGCCAGGGAGTCATGAACTTCGCGGGCAACAAGGCCAAGATATTCGCCGAAGAGGACATACCCACCCGTTTTGACGACGTGGCCGGGGTGGACGAGGCCAAGGAGGAGTTGGAGGAGATCGTCCAGTTTCTGCGCACCCCGGAAAAGTTCAGCCGCCTGGGCGGGCGCATGCCCAAGGGCGTGCTGTTGGTCGGCCCTCCGGGCACCGGCAAGACCTTGCTGTCCAGGGCCGTGGCCGGGGAAGCCGGGGTGGCCTTCTTTTCCATCAGCGGTTCGGAGTTCGTGGAGCTGTTCGTGGGCATGGGCGCGGCCCGGGTGCGCGACCTGTTCAAGCAGGCTCGGGAGAAGGCTCCCTGCATCGTGTTCATCGACGAGCTTGACGCCTTGGGCAAGGCCCGGGGCATGAGCTCCATGGGCGGCCACGACGAGCGAGAACAGACCTTGCAGCAGCTTTTGGTGGAGATGGACGGCTTCGACCCCAGGGTGGGGGTCATCATCATGGCCGCCACCAACCGTCCCGAGATACTTGACGCGGCCCTGCTCCGGGCCGGGCGTTTCGACCGCCAGGTGCTGGTGGACAAGCCGGACCTCAACGGCCGCTTGGCCATCCTGGAGGTGCACGCCAAGCGCATCGTATTGAACAAGGACGTGAACCTCAGGGCCTTGGCCCAGCGTACGCCTGGGCTCTCCGGGGCCGACTTGGAGAACATCCTCAACGAGGGTGCCCTGTTGGCCGCGCGGGCCAACCGCGACGACGTGACCATGGCCGACCTGGACGAGGCGGTGGACCGCATCGTGGGAGGCCTGGAGAAGAAGAACCGGGTGATCAACGCGGAGGAGAAAAAGCGGGTGGCCTACCACGAGACCGGCCACGCCCTGGTGGCCGCTTTCACTCCCAAGGCCGACAAGGTGCACAAGATATCCATCATCCCGCGGGGCATCGCCGCCCTGGGCTACACCGAGCAGCGCCCCACCGAGGACCGCTATTTGATGAGCACCAGCGAGTTGGAGGGCAAGGTGGAGGTGATGCTGGGGGGCCGGGTGGCCGAACGCATTGTTTTCGGCGAGGGCTCCACCGGCGCGGCCAACGATTTGCAGCGGGCCACGGACCTGGTCCGGGCCATGCTCACCCAATACGGCATGGGCACCACCCTGGGACCGGTGACCTACAGCCGCCGCAACCAGCCGGTTTTCATTCCCCAGGACTCGGCCTTTGCCCCGCCGGCGGCGGAGTATTCCGAGGCCACCGCCGCCGCCCTGGACGAGGAGCTCCGGCGCTTCATGGAAAACCACGAGCAGCGGGTGGAGGAGCTACTCACCAAACACCGCGCCCTGCTGGAAAATGTGGCCCAGCGCCTGTTGAGCGTGGAGGTGATTGAGGCCAAGGAGTTCGCCGAACTCATCAAGGCCGAGGCCAAGGGCGATTTGCCCGCTCCCCCGCCGCCGCCCGAGGCCGAGAGCGCACAGGAGACGGCCCCCGAGCAAGAGGCCTAAGCGAAAAATAATTAACCAACTTGGAGTGATCAGCCGCCATGCAAACCATCAAAGCCCTGGACGCCCAGGACGTTAAAATCAACGAGTTCCCCTATCGGGGCAAGATGTACGAGGTAAAGGGCATCAGCGTGCGCTGGCTGTCCAAGTGCGGCGACGACGGCCACGGTTCGCCGGAGTACGGCCTTCGGCTGTTCACCGCCCAGCCCGGCGGCGAGATTCCCATCCACAACCACTTCTATCACCAGACCATGTACATCCTGGAAGGCACCTTCGAGTGCTACAGCTACGACGCCCAGAGCGACGAGCTGACCGACACCCAGGTGTGCGGGCCGGGAACCAGCGTATACCTGGCCTCCATGGAGCCCCACGGCATGAAAAATGTGAGCGGCAGCGAGGTGGGGCGCTTCTTGTGCTGCATCGCCAACGTGTACGAGGACGAGGAAATCCTCTAGGCGTCCAGCACCGCGCGCACGCTGAGCAGCAGTTCGGCCTTGGGGGTGGGCTTGTTCAAAAAGGCGGCCGCCCCGGCCCCCAGGGCACTCTTGCGATGATCCCCGGAGGTGTAGCCGCTGAGCACGATCACCTTCAACTCGGGACTCAGCTTCCGCAGGGCGCTCAGGCACTTCTGGCCGCCCATGCCGGGCATGCCCAGGTCCAGCACCACCAGGTCGATACGCTGGGCGCGTTCGGCGAAAATTTCCAGGGCCGCCTCGCCGCTAGTTGCGGTGAAAACCTGATAGCCCGCCTCGGTAAGGGTGCGTCGCCCCATCTCGCTCAGCACCGCCTCGTCGTCCACCAGGAGAATGGTTTCATCCCCGCCGGGCAGGGGGCCGTCGTCGCCATCGCCCAGCTCGGGCAATTCGGATAGGCCATGGTAGGCTGGCAGGTACACCTGGATGGTGGTGCCTTTCCCTTTTTGGCTCTCGCAGATTATGTGGCCCTGGTAGCTCCTGATGATGCCGTGCACCACCGACAGGCCCAGGCCGGTGCCCGAGCCTACCTCCTTGGTGGTGAAAAAGGGCTCCAGGATGCGGCGCAAGGTGACCTGGTCCATGCCGTGACCGGTATCGCTCACCTTCAGGAGCACGTACTGGCCATGCATGGTCTCGCCGCAGGTGGGGCAGGGTACCTCCGACACGCTGACGTTGGCGGTGCTGATATCCAGCCTGCCCCCGTCGGGCATGGCGTGGGCCGCGTTGCTCACCAAGTTGACAAGCATCTGGTTGATGTGGCTGGCCGAGGCCTCGACCATCTTCAGCTCCGGGTCCAGATGGGTGGCAAACTCCACCGAGCGGGGGAGCAGCCTCTGGAGCATCCTTTGGCCGGCCAGGATTTCGTTGTTTATCTCAAAGGGCCTGACTTGGGGCACTCCCTTGCGGCTGAAAGTGAGCAATTGCCTGATGAGCTCCTTGGCCCTGAGGCTGCTCGCTACGATCTGGTCCAAATTTTCCAGCACCTCGGGCTGGCCCTTGGCGTCCTCCTGGGCCAGCTCGGCATAGCCCATGATGGCCGCCAAAAGGTTGTTGAACTCGTGGGCGATGCCTCCGGCCAGGGTGCCCACCGCCTCCATCTTCTGGGAGTGGCGCAACTGGGCCTCCAGACGGGCCTTGTCCTCTTCGGCCCGCTTGCGCTCGGTGATGTCGGTGATGGTGCCGTATACCGAGCCCTGGTGCTCGCCCAGGCCCTCCACCATCTGGCCGCGAATCAAAAACCAGCGGACATCTCCCCCCCGGTGCAGCAGAGGCATCTCAAATGAGGCGCGCTCCACGCTGCCTTGGCCGAGAGACCGCCAATTGCGCCGCGCCCGGGGACGCTGGGCCTCGGGGCACAGCTCCAGCAACTCGGTCAAGCTGGATAGCTCGAAGCCGCGGGGCAGGCCCAACATCTTGAAGATGTTCTGGTCCATGTGCAGGTTGTGTCCGGCGATGTCCATCTCCCACACCCCCACCGAGCCCGATTCCGTGGCCCAGCGGTAGCGCCGGTCCGACTCCAGCAGGGAGTCCCTTTGGCTGGTGGTTTGGCGCAGAAACTCCAGGCGCTTCTTGTCCATGTAGAACAGGCTGATGGTCAGGATGAGATAGACCACGGTGTAGCGGATGCCGAAGCTGGAAAAATAGACCGTGTCGAAGTTGCCCAGATGAAGGCTGAACAGCATGGATACGGCCTGATACACCAGGGAAAGGGCCAGACCCCAGTAGGAGCCGAAGGCCAGGATGCACACCAGGGGCAAGGCCAGGGACCACAGAATGGTGCCGCTGCTTAGGTCATAGGTCAGGAAATAGGTGCACAGGGTCCAGAGAAGGGCCACGAAAACGATGACCCCCAGCTTGAACAGGCGGGCGATGGTTTTCACTGAGCTGGCGTTAACCATAAGTGTGGCTGAGAAAATTATGGTGGCCAGAAACAGGACGTTCATGACCCCGGCGAAGTACCAGCCCGAATTGAAATTGCTGGCGATGAAGTAGGTGAGGGTGGGGATCAAGACCACGGTCAGGGCCCGCACCACGTGCACCTTGAAGTTGAGCTCCGTGGAATTGCCCCAGGTCTCCATGGAAGAGGTCTGGGGGGAGCGGTAGCGGAAGATGGCGTAAAAGATGAACAGGGCGGCCAGGGCGAATGATGCGGTGGTGGGGTCTGGGATCTGCAGCTTGATCAAGTGGGTGTGGTAGTAAAACACCAATAGGGTCGGCAGGGAAAAACTCAGAAGGATGAACAGCAGCTCTTTCTTGTCCTGCCCCTTGGCGCGGAAAAACGAGATGAACATGCTAAGTACGCACGCCGTGGACACCAGATAGGGATACACCAGGTACAGCACCCAGAAACCTGGTTTGAATACCGGCTGGAGAGCCTCGTTGCCCTGGACGCCGACCGGAGTTCCGAAAATGAGGTGGTGATAGGGGTTGGTCCAGGTGAGTAAAGCGGTGACGGCCGGCAGAAGGAAAATCCAGGGCAGGGTGCGCCGGTTGAGAAGCCTGGCCCAGGGGGAGTAGCTAAGGGCCAGCATGACCAAGGCCGGAGGGATGGCGGCCACGCCGGTCATTTCCACACCCACCCACCAGAACCTTGCCGTCTCCGAGGCGACCTTCAAGATCATCCCATAACCAAGGGCCCACAGGAACAGGGAGCCCATCATGACCAGAAGGCTTTTTACCGGCCAACCATCGCGGTAACGCCATAGCTGGATTACGGCGGTCAGGCACAGGGAAGCGCTTACCAGAGAAACAATCCAGGCGTTGTCGACCCAGGTCTGCATATGGATATGGTTCCCATGCTGAAGCGGGGAGTGGTCGCCGCGTAAGTATGTTATCCCTGACTAAGTGACGCGGGATTGAGCGTATCTCAATTAAGTTTTTTCAGTCAAATGGGTATTTATAATTGTTATCGTCGATAAACGACTCCGTCAGTGGGGCAGGGCCGGGTTTTGGAAGCCCGCCCTGCCCGGATTTCGGTTTACAGCTCCAGGACCTTGAGCAGGTTGGTGGTGCCGGGGGTGCCCACCGGCACGCCGCCGGTAAGGATGATGTGCTCTCCCGGCTGGGCCAGGCCGTTGTCCAGTATCCACCGCGCGGCCCGCTGGGCCATTTCCTCGATGTCCTCGAAGGGCTCCACCAACGCCGGCACCACGCCCCAGGACAGGGCCAGTTGGCGGCAGGTGGAGGGGTCGGGAGTTAGCCCCACGAAGGTGGCCTCCGGGCGGTAGCGGCTGATGAGCCGGGCGGTGCTGCCGCTGGTGGTGGAGGCCACGATGGCCGCGGGTTTCAGGTCCCGCGACAGCCAGCAGGCGGCCCGGCTCAGGGCGGCGGCCACCGCCGGGAGCAGGGGGCTAAGCTCCTCCTTGAGCAGGGTCTCACTGTTTACATTGCCTTCCACGGCCCGGCACAGGCGGTCCATCATGCTCACCGACTCCACCGGGTAGGAGCCCATGGCGGTCTCATCGGAGAGCATCACCGCGTCGGTGCCGTCCAGGATGGCGTTGGCCACGTCGGCGGCCTCGGCCCGGGTGGGGCGGGGGTTGTCCATCATGGAGCGCAGCATCTGGGTGGCGGTGACCACCACTTTGCCCGCCCGGCGGGCCTCGGCGATAATGCGTTTCTGGATCAGGGGCACCTGCTCCAGGGGCATCTCCACCCCCAGGTCGCCACGGGCCACCATGACTCCGTCCACAGCGGCCAGTATCTGGTGCAGCCGGTCCACGGCTTGGGGCTTTTCTATCTTGGCCACCAGCAAGGGAGGATTCTCGCAGTGGTTCAGGCGCTCGCGCACCGGGGTAAGATCCTTTTCGCTACGCACGAAGGACAGAGCCACCAGATCCACCCCGGCGGCCAGGCCCATCTCCAGGTCGCGCTGGTCCTTGGCGGTGAAGGAGCTGATGCCCAACTCGCTGGTGGGCAGGTTAACCCCCTTGCGGGAGCTTACCTCGCCGCCCACCTTGACCATTGCGGTGACTCGGCCTCCGGCCACTCGGGCCACCTTGAGTTCCACCATGCCGTCGGCCAAAAGAATGCTCTGTCCGGGAGCCACGTCCTCCACCAGGCCGGCGTAATCCACGGGCAGCACGCCCGGCGCGGCGGTGGAGCCGGGGGTCAGCTCCACCTCCTGGCCCGCCTCCAGCCACATGGGCTCGGGAAGATCGCCCAGGCGTATCTTGGGGCCGGCCAAATCCTGCAGAATGGCCACGGTGCGTCCCTGCTCGGCGGCCAGGCGTCGCACCAGGTCCATGGTCTTTTGGTGGCTGGCGTGGTCGCCGTGGGAGAAGTTCAAGCGGGCCACGTCCAGCCCGGCGGCGATGACTTGCCCCAGCACCTGGGGGGCGGCGCTGGCCGGACCGATGGTGGCCACTATTTTGGTTTTTCGAGGCTGGCTCATATCGCTCCACCTTTGTTTGCCATTGTGTGCTTCATACCGGTAAGCTTAGGGCAAAAGTACCACCTCGGACAGATCAAAAAGGGATTGTCATGGAAAGTAAACGCGTAAGTGACAGCAGCGTGGTCATGGCCGTGGTCATGCAACCGGCGGACGCCAACCCCGCCGGCAACGTACACGGTGGCGTGATCATGAAAAACATCGACTCCGCCGCCGGGGTGGTGGCCCTGCGCCATGCGGCGGGAAACGCGGTGACCGCCAGCATCGACCGCCTGGATTTCCACAACCCGGTCTACGTGGGCGAGTTGTTGTTCCTGAAGGCGGGCCTGAACCTGGTGGGCAAAAGCTCCATGGAGATAGGGGTTCGGGTGGAGGCGGAAAACCCGCGCAAGGGCCAGGTGCGCCACGTGGCCAGCGCCTATCTCACCTTCGTGGCCTTGGACGAGCAAAAACAGCCGGCCCCGGTGCCCGGCCTGATCCTGGAGACCCCGGACGAGCAGCGGCGCAACGCCGAGGCCATGAGCCGGCGCAATGTGCGCTTGGCCGAAAAGGCGCGGGAAAAGCAGAGCAGGGCCAAGGGCAGGGCGTGAAGCTACTGATGTTCTACGCGCCCAGCTTTTGGCACCGCCCTTTTGCCAAGTCGCTGGAAGAGGCCCCGGACGCCCCGGAGGGCGGCCAGGCCGACGCGGCGGTGGTGGTGTTCTACCACGCCGAGGCCGAGGATCAGGGCCGCGAGGCCAAGGTGCTCAGCAAGATGCTCAAGAACATTAAGTGGCTGGCGGGCAAGTTCGACACCAAGCGGGTGGTGCTCCACTCCTTCGGTCATCTCTCCACCAGCAAGGCCTCGCCCGAGCTGGCCCAGGATCTAGCCGCCCGCGCCGCCCAGCGCCTGGGCGACACCGGCTACGAGGTAAGCGCCACGCCCTTCGGCTATCTCAACGAGTGGAAGATGCACGTGGCCGGGGAGTCCCTGGCCAAGGTGTTCAAGGATGTTTGAAATAATGATCACTAGCCTCGCTGCGAGGTCTGTCCGTGAGTGGCTTTGGGAAACAACCAGCCCAGTTAGCGCTGGATAGGCGGATGATTCTTTTAAAGGGTAATTGGTTGTCTCTCCAAAGGACACATTGGTGTTGACAGTGTAAATTTATTAGCGATAACATGAGACCAAAAAATAAAATAAATTTTGAATATTGTCGTACCGATATCAATTTTGTCCAAGCATTAAGACCAAAACGTAACAATCCAATCGTCGGTTGCGGCGTTTAAAAACCACAACCAGTGAAACTTACCGCCTGCCTCAAATATCGCTATCCCATTGCGTTGGCTCATTAACATTAACCGGTGTAAAATACGAGAATCTTGGTTGAGCAATGAGGGCGTGACGCGACAACCCAATCGCATGGTTACCGTATTGTAAAACAACGCAAAAAAAGCTAACTGTCTGCCAAGTTGCCTGCGTTTGCAATCTTTAAAACTAGGAGGTAAAGATGGCCAGGGGGTTCCTCAAATAATTTATACCACCCATACTGTTAAAGGTACGGCGGCATACCATTAACAAAAATACTGCACGCCGCTATGGTGCCTCAGAAAATGATTATGACGCCCAAAAATATTGGGACGACAGACATAGACAATATGGATTCGACACCCTGAAAGGCGTTGGCCATGCCGGGTGGTCGGAAGCGGAGAATTACGCCACCTACCAAGCCGCTAAGTTCATTTTTCAGGGCCTTTTGGCGGAGATGCAAATAGAAAGAGAGTCAGGGAGAATCCTCGAGTTGGGATACGGGACAGGGTTTTATGCCGAGGTCTTGGCTGAACTGGGTTATGAAAATTACCTAGGCGTAGATATCTCCGACACACACGTTGAAAGATTAGAAAAATCCAACCCGAAGTATAAAGGTAAGTTTCAAAAATTGGATGTGGGCTCGGAGCCTCTGGATTGGGGTGAATGCGACCTGGTATTCATGATCGACGTTAGTCAACATATTGTAAACGAGCAAAAACTGACCTTTTGCTTACAACGTAACGTCAAGCATAACCTGAAAAATGACGGGTTTTTCATAGTAACTGACAGCCTTTCGGGGCGGAAATATAGTTTCTACGAAGTAGGCAGAAGCGTCGAATTTTATCGAGAAGCGCTGCAGTTGGATCTGTTGCATAAGCCGATACAATTCCGCGACAAGTTCATTTTTTCTTTCGTAAATAGACGGTGACGATCGCGAAAACACACCAGGCATGACCGCGCCCCCGCTTTAAAGATGCAGGATGCCCCCATACACCCTAAAATGGTGTTAGCCGCCCGCGCCGCCCAGCGCCTGGGCGACACCGGCTACGAGGTGAGCGCCACGCCCTTCGGCTATCTCAACGAATGGAAGATGCACGTGGCCGGAGAGTCCCTGGCCAAGGTGTTCAAGGATATTTGAAAGGAGCCCCGTGAGCCAAGCCCCTCAAGCTCATTTGCAAGAGGCCTTTGTAAGGGCCAGTTTGTCCCGGGCCCGCCTGGAGATGTTCGCCCAGCAGGCCCGCAGCCAACAACGCCCCCAGGAGGCCGAGCTTTACGAAGCCTTGGCCGCGTCGCTCAAGGTGCACGCCAGGCGCTTTCTCATGCTCATGCGCGGCAAGCTTGGCGATGGCGCGGCCAACCTGGACGAGGCCAGGCAGGAGATGCTGCCCGGCCTGCTCCAGGGCTATGCCGAACTGGTGGCCCAGGCCGACCAGGCCGGACGGCGGGTGGACGGCACCGCCCTGGACCAGTCGGCCCAGGTGGCCCAGCGCCAGGGAGAGCTGGCCAAGGCCTTGGCCGAGGGCGGCCGGGAGGCCGGGCCTTATCTGGTCTGCTCCATATGCGGCTGGCTGGCCACGGGCAGCGCGCCGGAGCGCTGCCCGGTGTGCGGCGCGGTGCACGAGAAGTTTCAGCCGGTAGCCTAGGCAGCTTCCCCCAGGGCGGCGGCGCGCTTGGCCGCCGCTTTTTCATTGAAGCGCCCGGCGTCGATGATGTAGCGGCCGTGGGTGCCCTCGGAGATCAACTCCACCCCGTCGTGCCCCTGCATGGCGAACTCCAGGCGGCGCCCCTCCATTTTGATAAGTTCCCCGCTGATGCGCACGGTCAGCCCCGGCGGCGTGGCCGCCAGGTGGCTCAGCCGCACCTCCACCCCCACGCTCTGCTCGCGGGGCCAGTCCAGGTGCGGGTTCATGGCTTGGATGCAGGCCCACTCGAACAGGCCCACCATGTAACCGGTGGCCAGCACCTGAGGCATCTGCTGAAATTCGGGGGACTCGGGCAGCAGGCAGGGCACGGTACGCTCCGGTGGCACCTTGTAGTCGAAAGTGAACTTGAGGCCCGGCTTGAGGCTGGGGAGCATGTTTGCCTCCTTGGTTTTTTCTTTCACTATGGAGGTGGACAGGGAATAATTGAAATTAATAAAATTGAATAAATATATAAGGAAAAATTATGGAATGGCAGCAGCTAAACGCTTTTCGCCATTTGGCCCGCACCGGCAGCTTCAGCAAGGCGGCCCAACTCACCCTGCGCACCCAGCCGGCGGTGAGCCAACAGATCAAGGCCCTGGAGACTGACCTGGGTTGCCTGCTGGTGGAGCGCTCCGGCAGGGGCGGGGCGCGCCTCACCAGGGCCGGGGAGCGCCTGCTGGCCTTTTGCGAGCTGGCCAAGCGGGAAGAGCGTGCCCTTAGGGAAGAGTTGGCCGAGTTGGGCGAAGGGCCCCGCCAACGCCTGCGCCTGGCCGCGCCCCTGACCACCCTGTTGCAGCTTTTGCCGCCGTTGCTGGCCGCCTATGGCCGGGAGCATCCCGGCGTGGAGCTGGTCCTGTGGGATCGTCCCCAGGGCCAAGTGGTGCAACTGGTGCGCTCCGGCGAGGCGGACCTGGGCCTGGCCCTGGCATCCCAAGCCCCTCGGGGGCTCAAGGCCCAGGCCTGGAAAACGGTGCGCCCGGTGCTGCTGGTTCCCCAGGGCCATCCCCTTTGCAGGCGTCGCCGTCCCTTGGATCTGGCCGAGATCAGCCGTTACCGCCTGGTGCTGCCGCCGCCCTCGCCGGATATTTCCCACCGCGCCGCCTTGGACGAGATGTTTCTCAGTCGGGGGTTGCCCTGCCGGGTGATCATGGAGTCGGCCAACGCCGAGGTGAGCGCCGCCCTGGTGGAGCAGGGCCTGGGCCTGGCCTTTGCCTCCATCGCCGGGGAGCCGCCGGGACTGCGCAAGTGGAACCTCAGGGCCCTGTCCCTCACGCATCTGTTGCCCAGCGACCGCATAGTAATCCTTAGCCGCAAGGGCAGGGAGCTGGCCGCCCACCAGCAGGCCCTGGTGGATCTGCTTTTATCCCAAGACTAGCTGGCGGCGGGCGCGGGCAGGCTCAGGCGGCACACGGCCCCGCCCTCGGGGTTGGGCTCCAGGCTGAGGGCACCCAGGTTGCGCCGGGCGGCCAGGGAGACGATGGGCAGGCCCAGGCCGGTTCCCATGGGTTTGGTGGAGTGGAAGGGGCTCAGGATATCGTCCATATCCATGGCCTCCGGAGTCTTGCCGTTGTTGCTGATGGCCAGGCACACCAGGTGCGGGTCCTTGTCCGGGCCCGAGGCAGCCTTCACCAAGGGACGCTCCGGGTCCGCCGCCTCGGCCGCGTTTTCCAGGACGTAGCGCAGCATGGCCTCCAGGTCCTGGGGGTCGCAGAGCACCTTGTCGAAGCCGGGGGGCAGCTCCGGCCGCCAAGCCACCCCTTGCATGAGACCCCGTTGCAGCACCCAGCGGTGGGCCAGGTCCAGGTAATCGGTCAGGACGCAGAGCTGGGGCGCGGGGTCTTCCTGGAACATACCGGTGTACATGGCGATGTCGCCCATCATGCGCTCCAGGCGCTGATTCTCCTTGAGCACCATCTCGTAGGCCTGAAAGGCCGGGCTGGCAGGGTCGGTCTTTTTTTGCAGGCGGCGGATGTTGCCGCCGATGATGGTGATGGGGTTGCGCACCTGGTGGGCGATGCCCTCGATCATCTGCCGGTCGCAGCGGGAAGTCATGGTGATGAAGGAGTCGGTGGCTACCAGCACGCAGAAGTCCAACATGCGGTCCACCACCTCGGCCACGCTCTCCTGCTGGGCGGCGGGTATCTTATCGTTCACGATGCGGTGACAAAACTGGCGGGCCATGGCGTAGCCCAGGTTCACGAAGCGCTGGTCCAGGCTTAAGTTTACGTGGCGCACCCCACTGTTCCACAGGTAGGTGAGAAAGTGCTGCGAAAACTCCTCGCTGAACAGGGCGTGAAACCACTGGCCCAACACCTTTTCCAGTCGGGGCAGGTTGTCGCCCTGCTCCAGAATGTGCTTGGTGCGCTCGATGGCCAGAAAATAGCGGCAGAACTCGCGGCCGAACTCATGGCTTTGCTCCATGAAATATTGCCGCCAGGGGGCCAGGCGCTCCTGGGCCTGGTGGTCCAGCTCCAGTTGCTCCAGGAAAAAGTTCAGGCGCTCGAAGGGAATAGGTTCGTGGTTCATCGCCGCCGCTTTCTAAAGAGTGGGCTTGCCTTTCGATTATTATTCTTAGAATAAGGGGCCGCCGCCCCGGGGGCAAGCCGAAGCGCCGAATCATTTGGTCTCGTCCGGCGGCATGACTTACAATTTTAGGATAAAGGCAAAACACCTTCTACTATGGAGTATGGCAATATCATGGAAGACAAGAGGAATTTGCACCTTAAGGTTCAGGAGCTTTGCGACTGCTTCGCCACCACCGACTACCTGGAGGAGATGTCCAAGCTGGCCCAGGACGAGGACCAGGACGAGGCGGCCCTGAAGTGGCTGGCCCTAACCGTGCTGCACGCGGTCAACGCCGGGGCCAAGAAGATCACCCTATTCCAGGCCCCGGGGGGCGAGGTCACGGTGAAGGCCAAATACCGGGCCAGCACCCTGCCTTCACCGGGCGCACAGATCGGCCCCAAAGTGCTGGAGGCGGTGCGGGCCATGACCCACGCCGAGGGCGACAAGGTCAAGGCCCTGCTGGCCCTGGGGGTGCGCAACGACAACCTGGAGGTCAAGGTGAAGAGCGAAAAGGAAGACGGCGGCCAACTCCTAACCCTCAAGTTCTCGGAGTAGAGCCTTGCCTCGCTGGATGAGGCTGTTGCCGCTGTTGGCCCTGCTGCTGGCGGCCGGGTCCGTCTGGGCCGCCGGGCCGGTGCAGACCCTGGTGCTCAAGCAGGAGCAGGTGTTCCAGGTGACCCTGGCCGCCAACCACACCACCGGTTACAAGTGGATGCTGGCCAAGGTGCCCGACCCCAAGGTGGTCAAGCTGATCACCAACAACTACGTGCCCGACAACGCCAAGGGGCCGGACGGCAGGCTGCGCACGGGGGCGGGCGGCCATGAGGTTTGGACCTTCCAGGCCATGGCGCCGGGCAGGGCCATGATCGTGCTCAACTATGTGCGCCCCTGGGAAAAGGACAAGAAACCGGCCAAGAGCCGCAGCCTGGAGGTGGAGGTCAGATGAGCTTCATGAGCCGGCACCGCATGCCCGCCTTCAGCGCGGGAGGGCGGCCCACCATCGGCCCGGAGCAATGGCGGCTGGCCGTTGACGGCATGGTGGCCCGGGAGCGCGAGTTCAGCCTGGAGGACATCAAGGCCATGCCCCAGAGCGAGGTGGACGCCCGCCTCACCTCGGTGTCGGGCTTCAGCCTGCGGGCCCGCTGGCAAGGAGTGTTGTGGCGCGACTTCCTGGCCGGGCTGGAAGCGGAGCCGGGGGCCAGCCACGCCACCTTCACCAGCCAGGGCGGGGGCTACACCACCACGGTGAGTCTGAAGGACCTGGACCACCCCCGGGTGATGCTGGTGCTGGGGGTCGAGGACGAGCCTCTGGAGATGGACTTCGGCGGGCCGTTGCGCATGGTGGTGCCGCAGCTCTGGGGCTACAAGAGCGCCAAGTGGCTGGCGGGAGTCACCTTTGGCGACAAGATGCGGGGCGGCTTCTGGGAGGACCGGGGCTATACCAGGGAAGGCATCATCGAGCCTGGGGTGACCCTGGATCTCAACTCCGGCCAGCGCCGGGCCATTAGGGGAGGCGAGGTCACTGAATTCTGATCCCGAAGAACAATCGCTTAAACGTAAAAGCGGCCCCCCGGCTAGGCGGGCCGCTTTTTTATGCGTGCAATTCGTCTAGCTTTGGGGCGAGTAGCGGTTGGGTTCGGCGAATACGTCTATGACCAGCGAGGGCACCAGCACCGTGGCCCCGTGGGCGGTCCCGGCGGGGATGTCGTAGCACTCGCCGCTACGATATACCTTGGTCTCCTCGCCGATGGTCAGCTGCAGCTCGCCGTACACCACGATGCCCCACTGGGCTCCGTGGCTGTGCAGTGGAACCGAGGCCCCGGCGGGCAGGTCGAAGAAAACCGCCTGGCCCTTGGGACCGGCCAACAGATAGCCGGTGACATCCTTAAGGCCCAGGGCCGCCTGGGGCAGATCCTTGATGAAACCCGGGAAAGACGTTTCCTTGCTCATGCCAGCCCCCTGGACGCTTCGCGTTTTTGTTCCTTGTAATGGAAATGCACCAGGCACTGCTCCCGGAATTTGCAATAGATATCAGGGTCGGAGCAGTGGGCGTCGGTTTCCAGACATTCCATGCAATAGCCGTGACCATACTTCTGGCACATGGCCACCGACGGGCGGTCAGGGTGATTTCGGCAGGTTTCACCGGCCATTGCTTACCTCGCTGGCGAATAGGTTATAAAATGAATTTTTAGCATGGGTCAGGGGAATCGGCAAGACCGGCGGCCTTGACCTGTCCCCCGGCCTCTAGGATAATGCGGCCAGCATCGGATATTTACACCGCCTCCCAGGGCGGGGCGGGAGGATAGTTAGTTGAAACGCATATTGGTCACCGGCGGAGCCGGTTTCATCGGTTCGCATTTGGTGGACGCGCTGCTGGAGCAGGGCCACGAGGTGCTCTGCCTGGACAACTTTTTCACCGGCGACAAGGGCAACGTGGCCCAGCACCTGGGCAACCCGCTCTTCGAGGTGGTGCGCCACGACGTGGTGGAGCCCATCCTGCTGGAAGTTGACCAGATCTACAACCTGGCCTGCCCCGCCTCGCCGGTGCACTACCAGTTCAACCCTGTCAAGACGGTCAAGACCAACGTCCTGGGCACGCTCAACATGCTGGGCATGGCCAAGCGGGTGGGCGCGCGCATCCTGCAAGCCTCCACCAGCGAGGTCTACGGCGACCCCAAGGTGCACCCCCAGACCGAGGACTACTGGGGCCACGTGAACCCCATCGGCATACGCTCCTGCTATGACGAGGGCAAGCGCCTGGCCGAGACCCTGATGATGGACTACCACCGCAGCAACGGGGTGGACGTGCGCATCGTGCGCATCTTCAACACCTACGGCCCGCGCATGGCGGTAAACGACGGCCGGGTGGTGAGCAACTTCGCGGTGCAGGCCATCAAGGGCGATCCCATAACCATCTACGGCGACGGCACCCAGACCCGCTCCTTCTGCTACGTGGACGACCTGGTGGCCGGGATGATGGCCATGATGGAGGCTGAGGAGTTCATCGGGCCGGTGAACCTGGGCAACCCCTCGGAGTTCACCATGCTGGAGCTGGCCGAAAGGGTCATCAAGCTCAGCGGCTCCAAGAGCCCCCTGGAGTTCAAGCCCCTGCCGCCGGACGACCCCACCCAGCGCCAGCCCAACATATCCCTGGCCAAGGAAAAACTGGGTTGGAGCCCCACCGTGGAACTGGAGCAGGGCCTGGCGCCCACGCTCAAGTATTTCCGCTCGGTCCTGGCTCAGGGGTAGGGCCCGTGGGCCGTCATTATCCCGAGCTCCCGGTGGTGGGAGTGGGCGGCATCGTGTTGGCCGGCGACCAGGTTCTGCTGGTCAAGCGGGGGGCCGAGCCCTCCAAGGGCATCTGGTCCATCCCCGGCGGCGCGGTGGAGGTGGGCGAAAGCCTGGCCCAGGCCTGCGCCAGGGAGGTGGCCGAGGAAACCGCCCTCGATGTGCGGGTGGGGCCCATGGTGGAGGTGATCGAGCGCATCCTGCGCGACCCCACCGGCCGGGTGGAATATCACTACGTTCTCATTGACTTTTTGTGCTTTTGCCCGCCCTTGGAGCCCCGGGCGGGGGACGATGCGGCCGCCGCGGTGTGGGCGGGGTTGGACAGCCTGGACGGCTACACCCTGACCCATGACACCAAGCGGGTGATCCTCAAGGCGGCCCGCCTGGCCCAAGCCACGGAATCAAGCTCTGATTTTGGCGGGGATGTTTGTTGACAGCGCCCGCGTTTAGCTGCTATTTTGCGTCTGTCCCAGGCGGACTTGTTTTTTGGCCGGCCTTTGTGCCGGAAAGGACAAGACCCCCCGGCGACGCAAGGTGTGGTTGTACCTAACCATATAAGTAGCGGCCACCGCCGGGCGCCCATGGCCGGTGGATGTGCCGGAAGTCTGTTTGAGGCAATTGAGAGTAGCGAGAGGCAAGGATCTTATGTCATCGCACCAGCAAGGAAAGAAACAACGGTCGCGTGCGGACTGGATCCTTCTCTTCGTGGGATTGGTGATAGGTTCGGCCTTCGGGTTCTGGGCCACCCCCACCATCCTCTACGCGGAGAAGGCGCAGCCGTTGCAGTTCAATCACAAGCTGCATTTGGAGCAGGTCAGTGACAGCTGTAAGTCCTGTCACACCCTGCGGGAAGACGGCTCCTTCTCGGGCATTCCCAGCGTACAGTCATGCAAGGAGTGTCACGAGGCAGGTTCGCCCATGGGTGATGGAGCCAACGAGGCTGCATTCCTGGAGTACATCAAGAAAAACCAGCCCATCCCCTGGCTGGTCTACTCCCGCCAGCCCGACTGCGTGTTCTTCTCTCATGCGGCCCACACGGCCAACGCCGGTTTCGAGTGCGCCAAGTGCCACGGCGATCACGGCCAGACCACCAAGCTGCGGCCCTATGAGTACAACCGCCTCACAGGCTACAGCCGGGATATCTGGGGCAAGGGGCCCATCGGCCTGTCCGGTCCCCCCCACCGCATGAAAATGGACGACTGCGCCAAGTGCCACAGCGAAAACGGCGTTAACCGCGCCTGCTTCGTTTGCCACAAATAGGCGTCGGCTGGATGCTAAGGAGACACCCTTATGCAATGGGATAGACGAGCATTTATCAAGCTGGCCGTGGGTGGAGTACTGGGCGTGCACGCGAGCCCGCTCATGTGGAAACTCATGGATGACTCCACCATCTGGACCCAGAACTGGTCTTGGGTCCCGGTGCCCGAAGACGGTGCGGTGGCCTTCGCCAACGTGGTCAACCCCCAGACCGGCACCGGCGCCAAGGCGCGCCTGGTGCAGGGCAGGGTGGACGGCACCCGGGCCATCCGGGTGGAGGGCAACCCCGAGCACCCCTTGAGCAAGGGGGGCGTGGTTCCCCAGGACGCCTCGGCGCTGCAACTTCTGTATAACACCGACGTCCGGGTGACCGCCCCGCTGCTGCGCGACCGGGCCACCGGCCGCTATAGCAAGCTGAGTTGGCCCGAGGCCCTGGACATCCTGGCCGGCAACCTGGCCGAGGTGGTCAAGAAGGGCAAGCCCGAGGCGATCATGGCCCTGGGCCACGACCCCGAGAGCGCCACCGGCCAGCTTCTGCTGTGCCTCATGGCCGCCCTGGGTTCGCCTAACCTGGCCTTCACCCCCAACGCCGGGGAGACCCTGGCCCTGGCGGGCCTGGCCATGATGGGCCAGACCGACCTGGGCTTCGACCTGGCCAACGCCGACTACGTTGTCTCCTTCGGCACCCCGCTCTTGGAGAACTTCGGCGCGCCGGTGGCCACCCGCAAGGCTTTCGCCTCCTGGCGGAGCTTCCCCAAGAACCCGGGCTTCCTGGCCCAGATAGAGTCGCGCGCCAGCGTCACCGCCAGCCAGGCGGACATGTGGCTGGCCTGCCGCCCGGGCACCGAAGGCGCCCTGGCCCTGGCCATGTGCACCATCATGATCCAGGAAGGGCTCTACGACCAGGCGGCGGTGAACGCCTCCTTCGGCTTCAAGGACGAGGGAGACTTCAAGGGCTTCAAGTCCTTCCTTCTCAAGAATTACCGCCGCGAGCAGGTGGCCCAGATGGCCGGAGTTCCCCTGGAGAAGCTGGTCAAACTGACCCTGGGCTTCGCCAAGGCCAAACGGGCCGTGGCGGTCTGCGGGCCCGGCAACTCCAGCGACCCGGGCCGCATGTACGACTTCATGGCTGTTTTGGCCCTGAACGCCCTCAAGGGCAACATCGGCAAGCCCGGCGGCGTGTTGGTGCAGGACCCCCTGCCGCTCAAGTCCATCGGCTCCACCAGCCTCAGGGCCAATGTGCGCCCCTTGGTGGACCCGGCCCAGGGGCTGGACTCCAACAACCCTGACGCCCTGGCCAAGGCGGCCTTGGCGGGCAAGCCCTACGGCATCAAGACTCTGCTCCTGGTGGGCGGCAACTTCGTCTTCAACGGCCCCCAGGCCGGAGTGATGGAAGATCTGGCACGCAAGACGCCCTTCGTGGTGGCCATGACCCCCTACCTGGATGAGTCGGCCTCGGTGGCCGACCTGGTCCTGCCCACCACCCACTGGCTGGAGGGTTGGGGCGACAGCACCTCTCCCTACGGCAGCCCGGTGGCCTGCTACGGCCTGCACCGCCCGCTGATCAAGGCGGTGCCCCAGGCCAAGGACGCGGGCGATGTACTTCTCCAGGTGGCTTCGCGCCTGGGCGGCAAGATCGCCGCGGCCCTGCCTTACAAGAACATGGAAGAGGTCCTGGCGGCCCGCACCCAGGCCATGGGTGACTTCGAGCAACTGGCCGAGCAGAGCTTCTGGGTCCAGGCCAAGCCGGCCTACGGCCCGGTGAAGTTCCAGACTCCCACCGGGCGTTTCGAGTTCTTCAGCATGGGCCTGTTCAAGCTCCTCTCCGGACGGGCGGGCAACCCCCAGGCCCTGGACCGCATGGTGGCCATGATGGGCGTAAGCGGCGGGCTGGAAGCGGCCTTCCTGCCCCACTGGGAGGCCCCGGCGGCGGCCGACGACCTGGGCACGGGAATGCCCCTGCTGCTCACGGCGGTGCCTTCGCTTAGGACCACCTGGGGCGGCGACGCCATCACCCCCTACATGGTCAAGGTGCTTCCCGACACCATGTTGGCCGACATGGACAAGCTGGTGGTGGAGATGAACCCCCAGACCGCCCACGAGCTGCATCTGTACGCAGGCGATCTGATCCGCATCGACTCCGTGGCCGGCAGCCTGACCGCCAAGCTCAGCCTGTTCGCGGGCGCCGCGCCCGGCGTGGTCTACGCGCCGGTGGGACTGGGGCACAGCGCCTTCGGATTCCAGGTGGAGGGCAAAGGCATGAACTTCAACCGAGCAGCCAAGGTGACCACCGATCCGATGAGCGGGCTGCCCGTCTGGGAGCTGACCGCGGTTAGCGTCGAGAAGGTGCAGGGTTAGTAGTTATGTGGCGAAAAGACGTGAAGAGATTCGGCATGGTCATAGACCTGGACAAGTGCACCGGCTGCGGGGCTTGTTCAGTGGCCTGCATGAGCGAAAACAATATCGGGGTCTTGCACAACGAGACCGACAAAATCCGCTCCATCACCTGGATGCGGGTCTATCAGATCGACAACGGCAAGTCCTTCCCCGACACCGAGGTGGCCTTCATCCCCCGGCCCTGCATGCATTGCCAGGGCGGCAAGTCGGGCACTCCCGGCCAGGCCTTCTTCCAGGAAGGCCCCATGGATGAGGCGGCCCACCCCCCCTGCGTGAGCGTGTGCCCGGCCACCGCCACCGATTATGACGAGGATACCGGCATCGTAAGCCAGATCCCCACCCGGTGCATCGGTTGCCGGTACTGTGTCGCGGCCTGTCCGTATCACGCCCGATACTTCAACTGGTACGACGTGCCCTGGCCCAAGGGAACTCCCCGGGCTCTGAGCCCCTTTGTAAGCCCGCGCATGCGCGGCGTGGTGGAAAAGTGCACCTTCTGCTTCCAGCGTTACCAGGCGGCCCGCAACAAGGCCATGGTCTCTGGCGGCGAAGTCGGCGAGATGGATTACCAGACCGCCTGCACCGAGGCCTGCCCCTCCGGGGCCATCACCTTCGGGCAGTTGCAGAACCCCGAGCACAAGGTGCACAAGCTGATCTCCAGCGAGTACACCTTCCGCCTGCTGGAGCGGCTGCACACCAACCCCAAGGTGTATTACATGTCCAAGCGGGAGTGGGTACGCAAAAAGGCCGACAACTATGTAACCCGCCACAATAAGTTTGCCCAGGCCGCCGCTCAGAGCGGTCACTAGCAATAGGCGAGGTCAACGATGAGAAGATGGTTAGACGATCTACCCAAGTACGCGGATGACTCGAGCTGGTGGCCCAAAGGGACCAAGCGTTGCCGGCCCGAGGTATTCCTGATCTGGTTGGGCCTTCCCCTGACCCTTTTGGGCTACTTCAGCGTCGGCGCGGTGCTGTGCCTGGCCCTGGGCCTGAACCAGACCAATATGAACGACTACTTCGCCTTCGGCGTGTGGATTGTGGTGGACCTGGCGGTCATCGCCCTGGGGGCGGGCGCCTTCTTCACCAGCTTCCTAAACTACATAGTAGGCAAGACCGAGCTTAAGCCCATCGTCAACGCGGCGGTCTTGATCGGCTTTATCTGCTATGTGGGCGCCATCCTGATGCTGGGCATCGACATCGGACAGCCCATCCGGGGTTGGTTCGGCTTCTGGCACGCCAACGTGCACTCCATGCTCACCGAGGTTATGTTCTGCATCACCACCTACGCCATCGTGCTCACCATTGAGCTGCTGCCTTCGGTGCTGGACAACCGGCGCATCAGCCGGGTGCCCGAGTTTGGGACCTTCAGCCACAACCTGCACACCATCATGATCGTGTTCGCGGCGGCCGGCACCTTCCTGAGCTTCTTCCACCAGGGCTCCCTGGGCGGCATGTTCGGCGTGCTCTACGCCCGGCCTTTCGCCTTCCGCGGCGGCTTGGGCATCTGGCCCTGGACCTTCTTCCTGTTCATCATGAGCGCCATCGCGGTGGGCCCCAGCTTCACCACCATGGTGGTGATGATCACCGAGAAGATCTCCGGCCGCAAGCTGACCAAGCACAACGTAAAGATGCTCATGGGCAAGATCAGCGGTTGGCTCCTGGTGGTCTACATGGTCTGCAAGTCGGCCGACACCCTGTGGTGGGCCTACATCAAGCTGCCCTCCGCCGGTCTGACCCTGGACAACATGTACCATGCGCCTTACGGCTTCTGGCTGATGTGGGTGGAGTTGGGCCTGTGCGGCTGGCTGCCCGCCCTGATGTTGGTGCAGGAGAAGATCCGCGCCAGCTACGGCTGGATGTTCGTGGCCATGCTCCTGGCCTGCATCGGCATCACCCTGAACCGCTTCGTGTTCACCATCCAGTCCCTGGCCCTGCCGGTGCTGCCCTTTGAGAAGTTCTACTCCTACCTGCCTTCCTGGCAGGAGTGGGGCATCGCCAGCCTGGTGCTGGGCTTCGGCCTGCTGGTGTTCATGCTGGCCTATCGTTATCTCCCCATCTTCCCGCAAGAGCCGGAACTTAACGACTAAGGAGGCCTGAATATGTTCCCCTTTGCTTACGAATGGATCTGGGACATCGGCCATATCATATTTTTCGGCCTGTTCTACGGGATTATCTCGGTGATCTTCGGCACCTTGACCCTGACCATCCTGAAGACTATGCTTGACCTGTGGGCCGGCCACATTCACGAGCCGGAGCACTAGCGCCAAGGCGCCCGGAGCACTTAAGCGAACCTACGACGGGGCCCATACGGGCCCCGTCTTATATTGCGAGCCATGAGTACACAAAAGCCACCCAGCCCCCCACCGGATTTGCACGCGGTGGTGTTCGACCTGGACGGGGTCATCTTCGATTCCCTGCCCGCCAACATCGCCTTTTACAACCACATCCTGGAGCACCTGGGCCGCGAGCCGGTGGCCGAGCGCTACGCCAAGATCATTCACCGCGAGGCCATGCAAGGCTCCCTGGAGGCCCTGGTGGGCACAGGGGAGGACTTCGAGCGAGCCATGGCCTACTGGCGCACCATGGACTCCGCGCCGTTTTTCAAGCTGCTCAGGCTCTTTCCCGGCGCGCGCGAAACCATCGCCGCCCTGCGCGGGCGCTGGCGCACCGCCGTGGCCACCAACCGCACCGCCACCGCCCGCTCCAGCCTGGCCCATTTCGACCTGCTGAGGCTCTTCGACATGGTGGCCAACCCGGACAGCGCGGGCCAGGCCAAGCCCCATCCGGCCATGATGCACCAGGTGCTTGCCCATTTCGGCCTGGAACCTGAGCAGGTGGTCTACGTGGGCGACAGCACCACCGACGAGGGCCTGTGCCAGGCCACCGGAGTGCGCCTGGTGGCCTTCTGCAACCCGGAACTGGACGCCTGGGCCCATCTGGACGACCTTAGGGACTTGCCCGGCCTGCTGGGTTTGCCATAAGGCTTGTCACGCCTGGGGACAGGGGATATGCTTTCCGACTAGGGTTCTCACGCTGAACTTCAGGGAGCAGTTAGTGTTCATACGCCGCCGCCCGGAAAAAAAGAAAAAGTCGGTAATCCGCGAATACCTGGAAGCCCTGATCTGGGCCGTGGTCCTGGCCCTGGTCATCCGCACCTGGGGAGTGCAGGCCTTCAAGATTCCCTCCGGCTCCATGATCCCCACCCTGCTCATCGGCGACCATCTGCTGGTCAGCAAATCCTCCTACGGCATCAAGTTGCCCTTCAGCGACCTGGTGATCATCCCCATCAGTGATCCCGCGCGGGGCGACATCGTGGTGTTCCGCTTCCCCGAGGACAAGGACAAGGACTTCATCAAGCGCATCATCGGGCTGCCCGGCGACACGGTGGAGGTCAAGGACAAGGCGGTCTATATCAACGGCAAGAAGCTCAAGGACCGCTGGGGAACCTACACCGATAACGTGGTGCTGCCCCAGGGCGTGCAGCCCAGGGACAACTTCGGTCCGGTCAAGGTACCCGAGGACCAGTACTTCGTGATGGGCGACAACCGCGACCAGTCCTATGACTCGCGCTTCTGGTTCGGCGGCCGCGGCGGCTTCGTGCCCCGCAATGACATTTTGGGCCGCGCCTTTATTATCTACTGGTCGTGGACTGATCATGGATTTGGGGTGCGCTGGGATAGAATAGGGAAGATTTTGCACTAAGGGCGGCTTCGCCAGGCAGCGGGATACTGCGTTGCCGGCGTCACTCCAGCCTCGACGTAGCTTTGCTACGCCTCCGGCTGTCGCTCGCCGGACGCCTTGTCTGCCGCAGCCTGGCTTTGCCGGAGGTTGGGCGAGGGGCTATCCGCTGCACCGAAGAAAATTTCAGCGGCACGAGAGTGTCTTCACGGGTTCGCCATTTATGGCGGGCCCGTTTTTGTTGGGTTTTGAATAAAAGGAAAGATAATCGGTTCAGATGGAAAGACTAATTTTTGTGCGATGCGGGGTATGCGTATCTCGGAGGCGTGTGGTTCGCTGATGATGGCCTCGGTATGACTGCATGGCGCGTGATTCCTGCACGGACATGATCAGCCGGCAAGAGGAGTTTACCTTTTACCTGCCTTCTTCTCTCACGTAACCACCAACTCGCCCCACGCTCATCGGCGCACTGGTGTGCTCGCCGCGCACTACCGCCTCGACGACCTCGGCCTCGGCCAAATCAGCCAGAGGCACGAAAGCCAGAGGCGCGGCTGCGCCGGGGCGAAGGGTTCCGAACCTGCCCGCCTGACCCAGGGCGCGGGCTCCCCCCTGGGTGGCCATGGTCAGCACCGCCTCGGGAGGCAACCCCGGCTTGGCGGCCATGAGGGCGGCCATCTCGGCCCATAGGCTCAGGTCCGGAGTGGAGGCCAGGGAGTCGGTGCCCAGGGCCAGGTTAACCCCGGCGGCCAGAAGCTCCTCCACCGGGGCCAGGGCGCCGGTGAGGCCCAGGTTGGAGCGGGGGCACACGCACAGGCTGGCTCCGGCGGTGGCCACCTGGGCCACTTCGCCGGAGGTGAGCTGGATTCCGTGCACCAGCAGGGTGCTTTGGTCCAGGGCATCGGCGGCCACGAGCTGGCCCAGGGGGGTGTCGGCGGCCAGATTCAAATCTTCGCGCCTGAGGCCCCGCAGGATCAGGAACTCCTCCAGGCGCTTGCCCTGGTCACCAACCCCGGCCACGAACTCCACCTCGGCGCGGGACTCGGCCAGATGGATGGCAAAGGGCAAAGCCCCGGCCTTGGCCTTGAGCGCGGCCAGGCGAGAGGTGGGGATGGAGTAGGGGGCGTGGGCGGCCACGGCGGCGGCCATGAGCACCGCGCCTTGCCAGACGGCCTGGGCCGGGGGCGGCTCGGCCTTGGCCGCGCCCAGGGCCTCGTAAAAGCTCACCGCGCTCACTCCGGCTTGCGCCAAGATTGGGGCGGCCTTGCCGGTGTTGGTCACATCGCCCACCAGGGCGGTGCCGTCCTGGGCCAGGTAAGCCACCGCCGCCGCCGTGGACTCGGGGCCGTTTTCCCTGAGCTGAGCCGGGCGCAGGCTGACCATGCTCTCCAGCCAGCCCACGAAATCGCCCTGGGGGGGCATCATGCCGGCCAGTCCGGACAGCTCCAGATGGGTGTGGGCGTTGACCAGGCCGGGCAGCAGCAGGCCCTCGCCCAGGTCGGTGACCGCAACGCCATGGGGCGGCCGCTGGGCCACTTCGGTGATCCAGCCATCCTCAAGCACAACCGCCGCGCCGGAGCGCAGGTCGCCGGGTCCGCACCAGACCCAGCGAGCGGTGTATGCCTTGGCCGGGGAAGTCATGAAGGCTTTATAGCACGACTAGACGGGGTTGTAGAACACGTCGCGTTGGCGGGCCTGGAAGCCGATGTCATTGGCCAGGCGCACCAGCTCCTCCCGGGGCAGGCGGAAGCTGATACCGGCGGCGGCGACCACATTCTCCTCGATCATGGTGGAGCCCAGGTCATCGGCCCCGAACACCAGCGCGGTCTGGGCGATGCCCGCGCCCTGGGTGACCCAGGAGGCCTGCAAGTGAGGGAAGTTGTCCAGGAACAGACGGCTCACCGCCAGCATGCGCAGATAGTCCACCGCCGTGGCCGGGGGGATGTCGCTCAGCGCCGTGTTGGCCGGCTGGAAGGTCCAGGGGATGAAAGCGGTGAAGCGGCCCCGCCCCAGGGCCAGGCTGTCATCCTGAAGATCGCGCAAGCAGCGCAGGTGCTCCACCCGGTCCTCCACCGTGTCCAGGCTGCCGAACATCATGGTGGCGGTGGTCATCAGGCCCTGGCGATGGGCCTCGGCCATGACCGCCAGCCACTGCTCGGCGTCGCACTTGCCCGGCGCGATGCGGCTGCGCACCCGGTCCACCAGTATTTCGGCCCCGCCGCCGGGGATGGAGCCCAGCCCCGCCTCGCGCAGTCGCTCCAGGGCTTCGGGGATGCTCAGGCCGTCCACCTGGGCCATGTGCACCACCTCGGGCGGGCTGAGCCCGTGGATGTGGATGGGATGGTGCTGTTTGATGAAGCGGAAGCTGTCGCAGGTGGCCTCCACCCCGATCTGGGGGTGCAGGCCGCCCTGGATCAGGATGTGGGTACCGCCCAGGGCCAGGGTCTCGTCTATCTTGCGGCCCAACTCCTCGCGGCTGAGCACGTAGCCTTCGGCGTGGCCCGGCGGCCGGAAAAAGGCGCAAAAACGGCAACCGGACAGGCACTCGTTGGTGGTGTTGATATTGCGGTCCACCGCGAAGGTCACCACCGGCTCGGGGTTCAGGCGCATGCGGGCGGCGTGGGCCAGGCGGCCCAGCTCCAGCAGCTCGGCCTCATTCAGCAGGGTCACCGCCTGTTCGGGGCTGAGGCGCTCGCCCGCCTGGGCCGCGGCCAGAGCCTGGGCCAGAGGGCTGCGTTGTGCCTGGGCCAAGGCCATCAGTCCTGCTCCAGGCTCCGGTAAAAGCTGTCGCGCCTGACCGGGGTGAAGCCCGCCGATATGATGAGGTGCCTAAGCTCCTCCTCGGTCATGCCCTTGGCCGTGGTGGCCCCGGCGGTGTGGGTGATGCGCTCCTCCACGATGGTGCCGTCCAGGTCGTCTGCCCCGAAGTTCAGGGCCACCTGGGCCAGCTTGGGGCCCAGCATCACCCAGTAGGCCTTGATGTGGGGGAAGTTGTCCAAGAGCAGGCGGCTGGCCGCCACCACCTTGAGGTCGTCCAGGCCGGTAGTGCGGGCCAGCTCGCCCAGGCCGGTGTTTTCGGGGTGGAAGGCCAGGGGGATGAAGGCGCTGAAGCCGCCGCTAAGGTCCTGCTGCTCGCGCAGGGCCAAAAGATGCTCCACCCGCTCGGCCGGGGTCTCGATGTGCCCATAGAGCATGGTGGCGTTGGTGGGCAGGCCCAGGGCGTGGGCCTGTCCGCTGATGGCCAGCCAGCGCTTCCCGCTGGTCTTGGAGGGACACAGCTCGGCGCGCACCCGGGGCGAGAACACCTCGGCCCCGCCGCCGGGCATGGCCTTCAGACCTGCGGCCATGAGCCGCTGTAGCACCTCGGTGGTGGAGATGCCTTCCTGGCGGGCGAAGTGCTCGATCTCCACCGGAGTGAAGGCCTTGAGGGTGGCCCGGGGCCTGGCCGCGGCCAGGGCGGCCAGCAGCTCGCAATAGTAGTCCAGGCCCAGTTGGGGGTGGCAGGAGCCCACCACGTGCAGCTCGGCCAGGTCCATCTCCGGATGCTCGGCGGCCACCGAGGCGGCCTCTTGGGGCGAGAGCAGATAGGCCCCTTCTCCATCGGGCTCCCGCCAGAATGCGCAGAAGGTGCAGCGGTTGCCGCAGACGTTGGAGTAGTTGATCTGGCGGTTGAGCACGTAATAGGTGTATGGGCCGTTTTTGGCCAAACGGGCGGCGTGGGCCAGTGCCCCCAGGCCCAGCAGATCCTTGCTGGTCATCAGGGCCAGGCCGTCTCCGGCGTCCAGGCGCTCGCCTTGGGCCAACTTGGCGGCCACCGGCCTCAGGGCCGGGTCGCCGACCAGGCGCGGGTCTATGTCCAGGGGCGGGAGGCCCAGGTGATTGGCGTGTTCCGAACCGGCCAACGCGGCGTTCACAGTGGGAGGCATCTTGCTGGTCCCCGTGTGGTGTAGGCCGGTGACCAGGTGGTCACTGGCGTTGCAAAAATAATACGGCCAAGCCGTTGATCGATGGTGACCATGTGGTCACTCGAGAGCGCGTAAAAATCCCGGCGCGTTCCGGGATGATGTCTAATTTTAATACCAAGGGCGGCTCCTGACAAGAGCCGGGAGCCGCCCCAAGTATTAAAGCATTTTCCTGATGTAGTTGAGCCTTCCGCCCGCGGCCAGGATCTCCCGCTCCCGCGCGCTGGCTTGGATCACCAAGTCCAGGGGCTGGCCTTCCAGCCGGGCTTCGTAATCCTGGGCCCCTTCCAGCAGGGCGCTCCTGAGGCCGGGGAACTCGATGACCTGGCCCTCGTCCAGGCGATCGTAATCACCAGGGTTGGCCAGCACCAAGGGAATCACTCCGAAGTTGATCAGGTTGGCCAGGTGGATGCGCGCGAAATCCTTGACGATCTTGACCCGCACCCCCAGGTAGCGCGGGGCCAGGGCGGCGTGCTCCCGGCTGGAGCCCTGGCCGTAGTTTTCCCCGCCCACCACCACCGCCGAGCCCACCGCCTGGGTGCGCTCGGCGAATTTCACGTCCACCGCCGCGAAAACGAAGCGGCTGATGGCCGGCACGTTGGAGCGCAGGGGCAGAATCCGGCTGCCCGCGGGCATGATGTGGTCGGTGGTGATGTTGTCGCCCACCTTGAGGGTCACGGTGCAGCTAAGATTCTCGGGCAGCTCCTCCAACTCGGGGAAGGGCGCGATGTTGGGGCCACGCAGCACCTGGATGCCCGAGCCGTCGGCCGGGGGCGCGATCATGGCGTTGGGCCGCACCGGGGGCGCGGGGGGCACCACCGGGGCCGGGCCCAAATCGCGGGGGTCGGCGATTTGCCCGGCCAGGGCGGTGGCCGCCGCCACCTGGGGGCCGCAGAGGTACACCTGATCGTCCTTGGTGCCCGAGCGGCCGGGGAAGTTGCGGGGGAAGGTGCGCACGCTGGCCACGCCGGTGGCCGGGGCCTGGCTCATGCCGATGCAGCCCAGGCAGCCCGCCTGGTGCAGGCGCACCCCCGCTTCCAGCAGCTCGCCCAGGGCGCCGTTGGCCGCGATCTGGGCCAGGGCCTGGCGCGAACCGGGGTTGACCGCCAGGCTCACCCCGGGAGCGGGCTGCTTGCCCTTCATGGCCGCGGCCAGGATCATCAGGTCCCAATAGCTGCCCCCGCCGCAGGAGCCCATTATCACCTGCTCCACCGGCACGCCGGTGAGCTCCGCCGCCGGGCGCACCGCGTCCGGACTGGAGGGGCAGGCCACCAGGGGCTCCAGGGCGCTGAGGTCTATCTCCTCGATCCGGTCGTAGTCGCAGCCGGGGTCGGCGGCCAGGAGCTGCCAGGCCTCCTCGCGGCGCTGGTCGGCCAGGAATTGCCTGGTCTGCCCGTCGCTGGGGAAGATGCTGCCCGTGGCCCCCAGCTCGGCCCCCATGTTGGTGATGGCCGTGCGCTGGTAAACGTTGAGGCCTTCCACGCCGGGCCCGAAATATTCCAGCACCAATCCCACCCCTCCCTTGACCGTGAGGCGGCGCAGGAGCTCCAGGATCACGTCCTTGGCTCCCACCCAGGGGGAGAGGCTGCCGGTCAGATGCACCCCCAACACGCGGGGGCAGGGCAGGGAGAAGGGTACTCCGGCCATGGCCGCGGCCACGTCCAGGCCGCCCGCTCCCATGGCCAGCATGCCCAAACCGCCGCCGTGGGGGGTGTGGGAGTCAGAGCCCAACAGAGTGGCTCCGGGGCGTCCGAAGCACAGGGCGTGCAACTGATGGCAGATGCCGTTGCCCGGCGGGGAGAACCACAGGCCGTAGCGGGCGGCGAAGCTGCGCAGAAAACGATGGTCGTCGGGGTTCTTGAAATCGGTTTGTATAATGTTGTGGTCCACGTAGGAAACGCTGACCTCGGTGCGCACCCGGTCAAGGCCCAGGGCCTCGAACTCCAAGGCGGCCAGGGTGCCGGTGGCGTCCTGGGTCAGAGTCTGGTCGATTTTAAGTGAAATTTCCTTGCCGGGCTCGAAGGACCCCTCGCTGAGATGCCCTTCGATGATCTTCCGGGTTAGGGATTTTGCCATTAATTGCTCCAAAATTGTAGGTCAGGCCCAAACCAAGTCATTTTAAGGGTATGAGGGCCGCATGGCAACCCGGCGCGGGCGCAAAAAAAGGCCCGCGCATTTAGCGCGGGCCTTGGCGGGCGGGGGGGTGATCCGTCCGCCTCTACACGAGGAGGGAAACAGGGAGGGCTAAGCTGCCTTGACCTTCAGTTCCTTGGCGAACCCGGCTCCAACTTCACACTTGCGGCAAGCTACCAGGTTCATTTTGAACACAAAGATGTGGAAGGGTTCGGCTCCTATGTTCGACCAGCGGGGCTCGTTGGCGGTCACGTATCGTTTGGCGCAGGACTCTCGGGTAAGCTTCAAACCGCCGGGCTGGCTGGGGCACTGAATCATTGCGTTGGGGTTTTGGGCCAACCAGTCTTCGGTGTTGATGTTGGGTATGAATTGCTGCTTACGGGTCCTCTTGAAACGCCTCATGTGAAGTCCCCCTTGCTGGTTCATAGTTTTTGATACTGCCTCTCCCTTAAGCAAAAAAGGTGCCATGCCCATGTAGAAGGTTTTCAGGCGGAATGCTCTCGGCCTATAACCTGCTGATTAAAAATAAAAAACGCTGGCATGTGACTCAAATTAGTGATCTGGCGATATCAATTACTACCTGGCCGGGGAAGGCTTAATAATATGTCCAATTGCAGACATATGTCTAAAATCGAACAGAGGCTATTACTCACCAAGTTAGACACGAAATACCGATTGTCCAGATGAATGGATTGGCACTATGTCGAATTTCGGACAAAACCGGCCCGGCGGGCTAGTCTAACTCCCCGAAAAGCCTGACCCCGATCATGGTCCTCTTTTTGCATATATTTAGGTGAATTTCATCAATGTCGGACTGCCCTGACTAACCCTGCGAGGTAAAGCCATGCTGCAAATCATGGTCGTTGAAAGCGACCCCAGCCTGGCCCGCCTGTATCGTGAAGAGCTGGAAGACGCCGGCTTCAGGGTGGAGGTGCGTTCGGACTTGAGACGGGCCTTGCGCACTCTCCAGGGCGCTCCGGCCCATGTACTGGTAACCAATCTGGATCTGGTGGGCGGACGCCTGGAGAATTGGATGAACCACCTGCGCCAGGTGCACGAGGGCGGGGTGGTTCTGCTGGGCCGCCGTTGCCGCCGCCCGCCACTCATTGAGGGCCTCTCGGTCCTGGAAAAGTCTTCCGACCTCAGCGATCTGGTGGACCGCCTGCGGGATATGGCCAACACCGCCTGGTGGAAGCACGCCGGCGGCAACTGCTGATTCCCGCCTTTGCTCCCCCGCCGACTCTCCCCGGCATGTGCTATCCTATTGCCTGATTGACAACTCATTCTATTGTTGAACCTCGGGCGGGAGCGCGCCATGCCTTCATCCACCCCTCAGCCTTTGGACGTTTCTAAACTGCGGCGGGTTTTCGACCCCGCCCTGGTTCCCTTTGAAACCAGCGACAAAGCCCCCGATTGTCTGGATTCGGTCTTGGGACAGGCCCGGGCCAAGGAGGCGCTGAGCTTCGGCTTGGCCATGAAGGACATGGATTTCCACGTCTACGTGGCCGGCCCCCAGCGTACCGGCAAGACCCACCTGGTGACCACCTTCTTGAACCGGCTGGCCGCGGATCAGGAGCCGCCGCCGGACTGGGTGTACGTGCACAACTTCCAGGAGCCCGACGAGCCCAAGGCCCTTAGCCTGCCGCCTGGCGGTGGGCGCCGCCTGGCCAGGCAGATGAGCAAGCTCCTGGAAAACATGAAGGCCGCCATCCCCGAGCTGTTCGAGGGCGAGGACTACTCCCGGCGCAAGGACAACCTGACCTCCGAGTTCAAACGGGCCCGTAGCGACATCTTTTCGGGCCTGGACTCCCAGGCCAGGGAGCAGGGCTACGTGCTCAAGTTCGAGCCCACCGGGATCATGGTGGCCCCGGCCGGGGAGGACGGCGAGCCCCTGCCCGACAACACCCTCCGGGAGATGAACGAGGAGCAGCGCGAGGAGCTGCGCAAGAAGAGCGACGTGATCCAGACCAAGGTCACCGAGGCCCTGCGCGCGGTCAACGCCAAGGAGAAGGATCTGCACGAGGCCCTGAGCGGCCTGGACAGGGAGATGGTGCTCCAGGCGGTGGGCCACATGCTGCTGGACATGCAGCAGGAATATGCCGGGCAACCAGCGGTGCTGGACTATCTGGATCAGGTGCAGCAAAACCTGGTGGACAACTACCAGCAGTTCAAACACAAGGAAAAATCGCCGCTGCCCTTCCCGATGCCCACCGAGGAGCCGGACTTCCGCGAATACCAGGTGAACGTGTTCGTGGACAACTCCGCCACCAAGGGCGCGCCGGTGGTGGTGGAGCACAACCCCACCTATCCCAACCTCTTCGGGCGTATCGAACGCCAGGCCCAGTTCGGAGCCTTGCTCACCGACTTCACCCTGCTCAAGCCCGGCGCCCTGCACCGGGCCAACGGCGGCTATCTGGTGCTGCCGGTCATGGACCTGTTGCGCTACTGGCTGCCCTGGGAGGGGCTCAAGCGGGCGCTCAGGGACCGCAAGGTGAAGATGGAAGACGTCATGGAGCAATTGGGCTACATGATCACCCGGACGCTGAGGCCCGAGCCCATACCCCTGGACCTCAAGGTGGTGCTGGTGGGCGACAGCCAGCTTTACCATCTGCTATACGTGCACGACCAGCAATTTCCCAAGCTGTTCAAGGTGCGCGCCCAGATGAGCGAGTACATGGACTGGGGCGACCAGGAGGTCAGCGAGTTTATCAACCACCTGTGCCAGATTGCCCGCAGGAAAGAGCTGCGGCCCTTGCACCGTAGCGCGGTGGCTCGGCTCATAGAGCGGGCATCGGAGATGTCCGGCGACAGTGAGCACCTGACGCTACGCCTGGCCGACCTTGAGGACCTGGCCACGGAGAGCAACTTCCACGCCGGCCAGGCGGGCCGCGAGCACATCGCCGCCGAGGACGTGGTCACGGCCATCGCCGGACGGCGGCGGCGCGGCGCCATGATGGAAGAGCACCTGCGCGATGCCACCACTCGTGGCTTCATAAACATCGCCACCGAGGGCAGCGTCCAGGGCCAGATAAACGGCCTGGCGGTGTACGACCTGGGTGACTACGCCTTTGGCAGCCCCAGCCGCATCTCGGCCAGCGTGGGCCTGGGCAAGGAGGGGGTCACCAACATCGACCGCGAGGCCGACCTCTCCGGGCCCTTCCACAACAAGGGTGTGCTGATTATCGGCGGCTTTCTGCGCCAACGTTTCGCCCGCCGGGGGCCCATGGCCCTGACCGCCAGCCTGGTGTTCGAGCAGAGCTACGGCACCGTGGACGGCGACTCCGCTTCCCTGGCCGAGGTGATAACCCTGATCTCCGAGCTGGCCCAGGTGCCCCTGCGCCAGGACCTGGCCATCACCGGCAGCATGGACCAGCACGGCCACGCCCAGGCCATCGGCGGGGTGAACCTCAAGATAGAGGGCTTCTTCCGCCTGTGCGAAAAGCGGGGCCTCACCGGCAAGCAGGGGGTGGTGATTCCCACGGCCAACCTCAAGAATCTGATGCTGCACCCCGACGTGGTACAGGCGGTGCAAGAGGGCAAGTTCGCGGTGTACGCGGTGGACACCATGGACCAGGCCCTGGAGCTGTTCACCGGCCTGCCCGCCGGGGAGCGCGGCGAGGACGGGGCCTTCCCCGAGGGCTCGGTGAACTACCTGGCCGAGCAGCAGTTGGAAGCCATGCGCCAGGCGGTGAAGGACATGGCCGGCAAGGACAAGTAAGGCCCACGGCCCCCGGAGACGATATCCGGGGGCTGTTTTGTGCGCCCTTGGCGCGGGAGTTTTGGCTTATGGCCCGGATAGAAGAACTAGCCCCGGAACAGATGACCCCCCAGCAGGCAGAGATTTGGCAGGAGGTGCTCTCCGGCCGCCCCAGCCCGGCCGGGCCCTTCAACGTGTGGCTGCGCGCCCCGGGGATGGCCCGCTGGGCCTCGCGCCTGGGGGAGCAGCTCCGCCTGCACAGCACCCTGGAGCGCCGCTTGTCCGAGTTGGCCATCCTGGTGGGCTCGCGCCACTGGAACTGCGCGGCCGAGTGGGCCATTCACGAGCCCTTCGCCCGCCAGGCGGGCCTGGACCCGGAGATCATCACCAGCATCAACTACAAGATCGAGCCGGAGTTCGAGGCCGATGACGAGGCGGCGGTGTACGCCTTCTGCCGCCAGGCCCTGGAGCAGACTTCAGTGGATGATGCCACCTACGCCCGTTGTCTGGAGTTGCTGGGGGAAGAGGGCATGGTGGAGCTTACCGGCATCGTGGGCTACTACTGCCTGGTGGCGCTAACCCTCAACGTGTTCCAGGTGCCCGCGCCCGAGGGGGCGGCCCAGGAGTTGAGCCTGCGCAAGGCGACCTAGGATTCCGGCGAGCTTGCTTGGGCCTCGCTTCCCTCCGGGGGAGTGAGGCCGTGCTTTTTTATCTTGCCGTAGAGGGTGGAGCGGGCGATGCCCAAGACCTGGGCCGCCTTGTATTTGTTCCAGCCCACCCGCTCCAGGGTATGGGCGATGATGTCGCGCTCGTTGTCCCACAGCCGCCCCACCGGCGCGGCCGCGCCGCTGCCAGGGCCCAGGGCCTTGTCCCCGGCCAGGCGCGAGGGCAGGTTGGCCAGGCAAATCACATCGTCCCGGCACATGAGCGCGGCGTGCTCCACCACGTTCTTTAGCTCGCGCACGTTGCCCGGCCAGGCGTAGGACATGAGCCGGGCCAGGGCCTCGCGCTCGAAGCCGTAGATAGCTTTGCCCAGCTTTTCGGTCTGGGAGGTCAAAAAGCTGTTGGCCAGGAAAGGGATGTCCTCGGGCCGCTGGCGCAGGGAGGGAACCTCCAGGCGCACCACGTTGAGGCGGTAGAACAGGTCCTCGCGGAACAGGCCTCTTTCCACCATGCCCGCCAGGGGCTTGTTGGTGGCGGCCAGGACCCGCACGTCCGCGGTGATGGTCTTTTCGCCGCCCACCCGCTCGAACTGGCGGTCCTGGATGACCCGGAGCAGGGTGAGCTGGGTCAGGGGGCTGATCTCGGCTATCTCGTCCAGGAAGATGGTGCCGCCGTGGGCCAGCTCGAAGCGCCCCGACTTGCGGCGGATGGCCCCGGTGAAGGCGCCTTTTTCGTGGCCGAAAAGCTCGGAGCTGAGCAGGGTCTCGGGGTAGGCCGAGCAGTTGACCACCACCATGGGGCCGTGGCTCCGCCGGGAGAAGCGGTGAACCGTTTCGGCCAAGAGGCCCTTGCCGGTGCCGCTCTCGCCCTCCAGGAGCACCGTGGCGTCGGTGTCCACCACGTTTTCCAACACGTCGGCCAGCTCCTGTACCTGGTTGGAGCCGCCCATGACCTGGCTGAGGTAGCGGCGCATCTCCAGGCTGCGCTGGGCGTGCTGGCGGCCGGAGCGCTCGTGGATGAGGTCCTCGTACAGGCTGCGAATCCTGAGCATCACCCGCACCCGGGAGAGCATGCGCTCCACGTCAACCGGCTTGGTGAGGAAGTCCTCGGCCCCCAGCTCCAGGGCCTTGATGGTGGTGGCCTTGTCGTCCAGGGCCGAAAGCACCACCACCGGCACGTAGCGCAGCTTGCCGTCGGTCTTGAGGTGCTCCAGCACCTCCCAGCCGCCCACGCCGGGCAAGACCAGGTCCAGGAGCACCAGGTCGAAGTCGCTGTCGGTGGCCAGGCGCTCCAGGGCCTCCTCGCCGCTGGCCGCTTTCACCGCCGCGTGGCCCTCGGACTCCATGAGGGCGGCGAAAAGCAGGGCCGAGTCGGCATCGTCCTCCACCACCAGCACCCTGGCGTGAGGCTTTACCCGTGGCAGGGGCGCGTCGGTCATGAGGCCTCCCCAAGGTAAGGCCACAGGCACGGGCCCGAGCCGTCGGAAAATGGAGCAATGTTTTGTAGGAGTTCGGCCATGAACTACTCCAGATTAGCTGTTGCATCTTAACACTGACCGGAATTCGACACAAGGGAGCTGCAAATAGCTCACCCAGAAAACTGCAAAGACTGCAAAGCAATTGATTTCTTGCTTCCCGAGCCCGGCCGCGCTAGCCTCTTGAGCCATGTTGATTGCCGATCTGCACATACACTCGCGCTATTCCCGGGCCACCGCCAAGAGCCTGAACCCCGAGAACCTTTGGATCGCGGCCCAGCGCAAGGGCCTCGGGCTCTTGGGCACCGGCGACTTCACCCATCCCGCCTGGCTGGATGAGCTGGAAGAGAAGCTGGTGGCCACCAGCGACGGGGCCTATGAGCTGCGACCCGAGTTGGCCACCCCCCTGGAAAGCGAGGTGCCCGGCCCCTGCCGCGCCCCGGTGCGCTTCCTGCTTTCCGGCGAGATCAGCACCATCTACAAGCGCCACGGGGTGACCCGCAAGGTCCACTCCCTGATTCTGGTGCCCGACTTCGCCGCCGCCAGGCGCATCAACGACCGCCTGGACCGCCTGGGCAACATCACCAGCGACGGGCGGCCCATCCTGGGCCTGGACACCCGCGACCTGTTGGAGCTGTGCCTGGACGAGGCCCCGGACGTCATCTTCATCCCCGCCCACGTGTGGACCCCCTGGTTCAGCCTGTTCGGCTCCAAGAGCGGCTTCGATGCTCTGGAGGAGTGCTTCGACGACCTTAGCGGGCACATCCACGCCCTGGAGACCGGGCTGTCCTCCGACCCGCCCATGAACTGGCGCATCAGCGCCCTGGACCGCTACAACCTGATCAGCAACTCCGACGCCCACAGCCCCTCAAAGTTGGCCCGCGAGGCCAACCTTCTGGCCTGCGAGCCAACCTATCCCGCCCTGGCCCGGGCCATCAACACCCCGGAAGGCCAGGGCCTGGCCGGAACCCTGGAGTTTTTCCCCCACGAGGGCAAGTACCACCTGGACGGCCACCGCAAGTGCGGGGTGTGCCTGGAGCCCGGCGAGACCCGCGGGCTGGGCGGACGCTGCCCGGTGTGCGGCAAGCCTCTCACGGTGGGGGTCTTGAGCCGGGTGGAGGATCTGGCCGATCGCCCCGAGGGGCACCGCCCCGCTGACGCGCCGACCTTCGAGTCCATCGTGCCCCTGAGCGAGGTGGTGGGCGAGGTGATGCAGCGGGGCCCGGCCACCAAGGGCGTGGTGCAGGCGGTGGAGCAATTGCTGGCCGACCTGGGGCCCGAGCTGTTCATCCTGCGCCAGGCCCCCTTGGAGGATCTGGAGCGGGCGGGCGGGCCGGTGCTGTCCGAGGCGGTGCGGCGCATGCGCGCCGGCGAGGTGGTGTTGGAGGGCGGCTTTGACGGCCAGTTCGGGGTGGTAAAGCTGTTCACCCCCCAGGAGCGCCAGCAGCTCAAGGGCCAGGGCCGCCTGTGGCGCGATGCCCCGGCGGCCAAAGGCAAGCTTAAAAAAAAAGTCCTGAATAAGCCCGAGCCGGCCCCGCCGTTGCTGCCCCTGGCCGAGGCGGCGGCCGACAAATTGAACCCCGCACAACAAGAGGCGGTGGACCACCGGGGCGCGCCGCTCATCGTGCGGGCCGGTCCCGGCGCGGGCAAGACCAGGGTCTTGGTGCGGCGGGCAGTGGGCTTGGTGGAGGAGGGCGCGGCTCCGGGCCGGGTGCTGATGATCACCTTCACCCGCAAGGCAGCCGGAGAGATGGCCGAGCGCTTGGCCGGCGAGAACCCCGCCGCCGCCCTGGTCAAGGTGAGCACCTTCCACGCCCTGGGCCGCGAAATAATTTCCCAGGCTCTGGGCGGCGATCTCTATATCCTGAGCGAAGACGAGCGCGCGGCCATCATCAAGGAGCTGGCCGCCGGGCTGGGGCTCAAACCATCCGCCGCCGAGCTGGCCCTGACCCGCCTCAAGCAGCGGGTGCATCCCCAGCCCGGCCCCGAGCTGTCCCCCCTGTGGCGGGCCTACGAAAACGCCCTGGCCCAGCGCGAGGCCCTGGACCTGGACGACCTGGTGCGCCGGGCGGTGCTGGCCTTGGAGGAGGACCCGGCCCTGGCCCAGGCCTGGGGCGGGCGTTTCGATCATGTCCTGGTGGACGAGTACCAGGACACAAACCCGGCCCAGGTGGATATGCTCATGCATCTGCTGGCCGGGGGCGCCTCGCTCACCGCCATCGGCGACCCGGACCAGGCCATCTACGGCTTCCGGGGGGCCAGCCGCGAGGGCTTTTTGCGCTTTGCCCGGGATTTCCCCGGCGCGCGCGAGATAGGCCTCACCCGCAACTACCGCAACCACGGGGCCATCCTGGAGGCGGCCCAGGGGCTCTTGGCCGCGGACCCGGACTCCGGCCGTTTGGCGCTCAGCGCCCAGGCCGGGCAGGGGGTCAAGCCGGTGTGGGCCGAGCTGCCCAGCCCCAAGGCAGAGGCGGCCTGGGTTGCGGCCAAGATCGTGGAGTTGACCGGCGGGCTGGATTCGCGCCAGGTGGAGCGGGGCGACGCCGGTGAGCTGGCCCCCCGGGACATCGCGGTGCTCTACCGCTTGCACGCCCAGGCCGCGCCATTGGCCCAGGCCCTGGCTCAGGCCGGGGTGCCCTTTCAGGTGGCCGGGCAGGAGCCCCTGGGCGAAACCGACCCCTTGGACTTCAAGGCCCAGCGGGTGAGCCTGCTGACCCTGCACGCGGCCAAGGGCCTGGAGTTCGCCGCCGTGTTCGTGGTGGGGGTGGAGGAGGGCCTGCTGCCCTACCATCCGCCCGGGGGTGAGCCCTCGGATATGGGCGAGGAGCGCCGCCTGCTCTACGTGGCCATGACCAGGGCCAAGCAGAGCCTGTTCCTCAGCCGGGCCAAGGCCCGCAGCCTGTTCGGGGTGGGCGGGCCCAGAGAGGCCTCGCCTTTAGTGGGGGAGATTCCTGCCGGGGCCCTGCGGCGAGAGAGGGTCGTGAGCCGCCGAAAGGCCTGGCAGATGGACTTGTTCGGCTAACCGCCCTTGCTGTAGCGCTGCCTGGCCCGATCCACCGCCTGTTGCAACTCGGCCATCTGCACCGGTTTTTCCAGATAGTCCGAAGCGCCCATGCGCATGGCCGCCACCACGCTTTCCTTGTCCCCGTGGCCGGTGACCACGATGACCTCGGCGTTGGGCTTTATCTTCTTGACCGCCTTGAGCACCTCCAGGCCGCCGATCCCCGGCATCTTCAGGTCCGTGACCAGGGTGGGCGTCGGGTCTTGCTCGTAGGCTTCCAAGGCCAGCCTGGGATCGCTGTAACTGAAAACTTCCATGCCGGCGCGCTTGAGGAAACTGGTGTAGACGCTGAGCACCCCCTGGTCGTCGTCCACCACCGTCACCCGGCGATCGTCGCTGCCCAGTGCCTCTAGAGCCGCCTTGACGATTTCGGCGTCAAACTGGGTGCCCGCCCCCTCCTTGAGCACCGCGAAGGCGTCGTGCATGCTGTGGGCCGGTCGGTAGGGGCGGTGGCTGGTCATGGCCTCCACCACGTCGCACACCGCCAACAGCTTGGCCCAGGGATGGGTCTGCTCCCCTTTGAGCCCCTGGGGGTAACCCGAGCCGTCCAGGCGCTCGTGGTGTTCGTACACCACCCTGGCCACGGGCCAGGGAAAAGATATTTTTTCCAGGATGCGGTAGGCGGTGGTGGGGTGTTCGCGGATGATGCCCTGCTCGTGCTCGGTCAGGCGGCCGGGCCGGTTCAGGATGTCCAGGGGGATGGCTCCCTTGCCGATGTCGTGCAGCAGGCCGCAGAACTTGACTCCCTCCAGGTCGTCGCCGCTCAGGCCCATGTGGGTGGCCACCTTCACCGCCAGCTCGGCCACTCGTTGGCTGTGGCCCGAGGTGTAGGGGTCGCGGCTGTCCACCATGTTGGTCAGGGCCATGGTGGTGGCTTCCAAGCCTTCGGTGATGGCTAGGCTCAGATTCGTGCGCTCCTGTTCCTGCCGCCGGTGCTCGGTGATGTCGCGGTATAGATGCACCGAGCCCATGACCGCCCCGTCGTCCGAGGAGATGGGGGACACGGTTAGGGAAAAGAGCCTGCCGGTATTGGAGTCCAGGTAGTCTTCCACGGTGGCCTTGCCCGTGGCCAGCACATGCTTTTGGGGGCAGGCCGCTGGTTGCGCCGCTAAACCGTGCATAATGCGATAGCAGGGCTGCCCCACGATCTGGCTGAAGTCGAGGCCCAGGTACTTGCTAAGGGCCTTGTTGCAGCGCTGCACCTTGCAGTCGTTGCTGATGACCACCACCATGTCTTCCAGGGCATCAAAGCACTGGCGCCACTCGCTGGCCGCCTGGCGCACTTCGCTTTCCATTCGCCTAATCTCTCTCAGGTCGGTGTAAATGGCCATGGAACCCATCAGTTGACCTTCGGAGTCGATGAGCGGCGAGGCCGAGATGAGAATGGGCAGGCGGTCGCCCTCCTTGGTGAGTACCTCGACGTCGTAAGAAGTCGATAGCCCCTCGCGCCGCTTGGCCAGGTGCTCTGCCAGCGACGCCTGGTTAACTTCGTCGAAAAACAAATGGATGTCTTGTCCCAGCAATTCCTCTTCGCTATAGCCCATCAGAGAACACAGGGCTGGGTTTACAAAAGTGATGCGTCGCTGGTTGTCGATGGCTACCAGGCCGTCCTTCATGGTCTCCACCAGGGTGCGGTAGCGATTTTCGCTGGCCGAGAGCATCTGGGTTCGGGAAACCCGACGGTTGACCGCCATCACCGCCGCTGCCTCCAGGCGGTCCAACTGGTTGAGCCCCAGGTAATCGGCCGCGCCCGCACGCAGCAGTTCCATGGCTTTTTCCATGCTGGGGTGGGGGTCGATGACGATGGTGGGAAAATAGGGGTTCTGCTGCTGCAGCATGGCCAGGGCTTGGGGGGCGGCCTCAGGCTTGGCGGCGTACACCAATAAAAGGTCGGGCTGTAGGCTCAGGTTTTTCTTGATCTCCTGCAGGTCGTCGGTGGACAAGAGCACCCGGTCGGCGTTCTTGGGGCATAGGCGGCTACGGGCCTCCCGCTCCAACTTGGACGGCAAGCCGAGGAAGAAAATTCGCTCGGGATAGTTCATGACCCTCCTCGGCTTGAACGGCGTTGGCGGTCACCAGACGAGTCACCTTACCCTAGTTTAGTTGTCACACCCTAATCAAACATTTTAATTGTCCAGTCACTCCACTGAAACAACTAAATTTGAGTCGGGGGAATTGAACCGAGCGGTGAGGGGATCAGGCCGGGGGAAGGCCATATTCCTTTATTTTGTTTTGCAGAGTCTTGCGGGTGATGCCCAGCATGTCGGCGGCCCTGGTGCGGTTGCCTTCGGTGGCCTGCAGGGTTTTTTCGATGAGCATGCGCTCCGCCTCGCGGATGGTGAGGCCGGGGTGCAGGGCGCTGTCGCTGGCCGACTGGGGCGTGGACAGGCCCAGCAGCAGCTCGCCCACCCCTATGGTCTGCTCCTGGGCCAGGATCACCGAGCGTTCCACCGCGTTGATGAGCTCGCGCACGTTGCCCGGCCAGGCGTAGCTCATCAGCCGGGTGCGGGCCTCGGGGCTGTAGCCTTTGATCTCCCGCTGGTTCTGCTTGGCAAAGCGGCGCAGGAAGATTTCGGCCAGCAGCAGCACGTCTTCCCCCCGGTCGCGCAGGGGAGGCATGGCCAGGTTCACCACGTTGAGGCGGTAATAGAGGTCTTCCCGGAAGGCCCCCTGGTTCACGGCGGCGGTCAGGTCGCGGTTGGTGGCGGCGATCACCCGCACGTCGGCGTGATAGGTGCGGTCGCTGCCCACGGGGGAATACTCTCCCTCCTGCAGGGCCCTGAGCAGCTTGGCCTGCAGGGCCGGAGTCATCTCGCCCACCTCGTCCAGGAACAGGGTGCCCCCGTCGGCGGCGGACAGGCGGCCCTCCCGGCGGCTGGTGGCCCCGGTGAAGGAGCCCTTCTCATGGCCGAACAGCTCGCTCTCCAGGAGGTTCTCGGGGAGGGCGGCGCAGTTCACCTTGATCAGGGGGCCCTTGGCGCGGGTGGAGTGCTGGTGCAGTATCTGGGCCACCACCTCCTTGCCGGTGCCGCTTTCGCCGGTGATGAGCACCGTGGCCTGGCTGGGGGCCACCAGAGCCATGGTCTCCTTGAGGCGGCGCATGGGCGGGCTCTCGCCCACCAGGGCCGAGAAGTCGAAGCGCTCGCCCAGACGCTCGGCCTGGGTGGCCACCTGGCGGGCCAGCTTGGCGGCCTTGATCTGGCGCTCGATTTTTATGAGCACCTCGTCCACGTCCAGGGGCTTGGTGATGTAGTCCTCGGCCCCCAGCTTGAGGGCCTTGACCGCGTTGTCGATGGAGCCATAGGCGGTCATCATCATCACCGGCAGGTCGGGATGGTTGGACTTGATGCGCTTGAGCGCCTCCATGCCGTCGATGCGCGGCATGACCAGGTCCATGAGAACCAGATCCACGTGGGCCTGCTCCACCCGGGCCAGGGCGGCCTCGCCGTCCCCGGCCTCCAAAACGCTGTAGCCGGATTCCTCCAGGTGAGCGGTTAGCATCAGGCGGTGGGCCGCCTCATCGTCCACGACCAATATGATGGGTTGGTTGCTCATGCGTGCGCCTCGTCGGGGATGAGGGTGAGGATGAACCTGGCTCCACCTTGCTCCACGGCCGATCCGGCGGTCAACTCACCGCCCATGCCCCGGGCCAGGCGGCGGGCGATGGCCAGGCCTAGGCCGCTGCCCCTTTCCTTGGTGCTGAAGAAGGGGTCGAAAATTTCCTCGGACTTGCCGGGAGGCAGGCCGGGTCCCTGGTCGCTCACCTCCACCTGCACCAGGCGGCCGTTCTGGTGGGCGGCTACGGTAACCAGGCCCGTGCCGTTGTTGGCCTCCAGGGCGTTGATGATCAGGTTCATAATTATCTGGCGAACCTGATCCGGGTCGGCCTTTACCAGGGGAAGGTCGTCGTCCAGGCGGCTGACGATCTCCACTCCCTGGGAGCGGGGCTCGTCGGCCAAAAGACGCAGGGTTCCGGCGATGCTCTCATGCAAATCCATGGAGATCAACCGCGGCGAACGGGGCCGGGTGTAGTCCAGCAGGCTGGAAACCACCCGTTCCAAACGGTCCACCTCGGCCACCGCGGTCTCGGCGCACTGGTAGGATCGGGTGCCCGGCTCGTGGCCCTTGGCCAGGTACTGCACCAGGCCGCGCACCGCGGAAAGGGGGTTGCGCACCTCGTGGGCCACCGAACCGGCCAAACGGCCCACCGCGGCCAGGTGCTGGTTTTCGGCCACCTCTTCGCGAAGGCGGGCCAGCTCGCCCTGGCGCCGCCGGGCGTAGAAAAACATGGCCGCGGCCAAGGCGCCGGTGGAGAAAAACACCACCCCGGCCAGGATCAACGAACTGATGAGGTCGCGGCCCTGGGCGGCATGGATGGAGGCGGTGGATAGGCGCACCAGCACGTAGCCCGGTTTTATGTTAGGGGGAAGGGAGCCGGGGCCCCGGCCATCGGGCCCTCGGCCCTCGGGCCCATCCGGGGGCGGGCCCATCATGCGGCGCATGTGGTCGTCCATGGAGCGGGCCCAGGAAGGCAGGGAGCGTCCCGGCCGCTGGAAGGGGGCCAGGGGCTCGAAGGGGCGGCCCACCACCAGCTCCTTGCCCAGGAACTGGATCACCGGCATGCGTTTGTCGATGGCCTGCTGCACGCTGGGGGGCAGGCCGGTGAGGGCCTGGCCGGGCACATCGTCCACCCCGCTGGAGGCCACCCCGGCGGCCAGCACCTCGCCCTGGGGGCCCATGACCGCCAGGGAGTGCAGAGAGGGCAGGCGCAACATCTCTTCCACCAGGGACTGCATCCGAAGCGAGCCCCACATGTGGTGACGCATGCCGAAGCGGGTGGCCCCTTCCAGGGACTTGATCACCAGCTCGCCCTGGGTGGCCAGGGAGTGGCGCATCAACTGCCCGGTGCTTTGCATGCGCCGGGCGGTGGTGACCCCGATCACCGCCAGGATGAGAAGCAAAACCCCCACCAGTAAAAGGCCGGTTAACCTGCTTTTGGGTTCGGCCAGGGGGCTGGAGGGGGTTTCGGTCATTTTCGCTCTTTTCTCTTAAGCCAATCAGGGCCCGAGCCTAGGCCCGGACCCTGATTGTAACCGAGGGTGGGTGCTTACCGCCAGCAGCTACCGGGACCGTAGCCCGTGCCGGGACCGTAACCCATGCCCGGGCCGCCTTGGCCGTAGCCGCCGCGGGGGCCGCGATGGAAGCCGCGCCCGAAGCCGTAACCGGGCAGGCCGGCGTCATTGGCCTTCTTGGCCAACTGGCCGCGCAGGTCGATCAGCTCGTTGCGCAGGGCCGTAATCTTGGCCTGGTCGGCGCCCGGCTGGGCGTACAGGGTGCGCAGCTCGATGCCCTTGTTGGCCATGCTCTGGCGCAGGGGCAGGGTGTCCTTCAAGAAGGCGGCCCGCTTGGCCTGGAACTGCTCGAACTGCTCTTTGGTCATGTTGGGGCCGGGGCCGTAGCCGGGGCCGCCGCCGGGACCGGCAGCGTAACCAGGGCAGTTGCCCGGACCGTAACCCTGGCCAGGACCCCAGGGGCCGGCCCACGCGCCCACCGCCATGGTGGCCACCAGAGCCATGCTGCCTAAGATCACCATCATCTTTTTCATACTCAGTCTCCTTTACGAAGTTCCCAGTTTTTGTTAGGTGCGTATCCGGTTGCCCCAATAACTAGCAGGCAGCGTGCCAACGGTTGCCGGCGAGTAAAATAAATTTAAATATTCAATAAAAACAATTAAATAAAAAAATATGACATGGCGGCGTGACGGGAGGAGAGCCCGGGGGCGGAGAAAAATATTAGCAAGACTCAGAGGCGGTGGGAAAATATTATGCACCAGGGATCAATCGTCACCAGCCGGAGCCCATTGGGCTTGCCTCCTAGAGAGGGGTAGGCCGGCCTGGGTTACCGCCGCCACCGGAGATTGACTGGCCCAACGGTCAGGCCTAACATGGCTTTAAGCAGGCAATGGCATTACTCAAGATCGGGGAACCTCATGAAAAAAGCCGCTGTTTACCTTTTCCTGGCCTTGACGGCCCTGGTTTTTACCGCCGGGCCTGGCTGGTCCGAGCCGCATAAAATCTCCTCAGACTGCCCTTGCGCCAACTCCATCAACCGCCTGATCAAGACCTACCGGACTGACACCGGCTTCAAAAATCTGCTGGACGCTGCTTTCGCCGACATGCAGCAACTGCCGCCTCAATACCCCCAGGGCAACCCCTGGATCGGCAAGGACATCAATTTCCTGGCAGCATTTCTGGAGGAGTGGTGCACCTTTTTGCCCCAAGTAGACGGCAGCCACGACGACGGCCTCAAGTACATCCAGGACTTCGCCTGGTTCTATTACCAGAATCCCTATGGCAGGGTGTTCGTGCAGCTGCCTCCGGGCAAGGGGATAATGCAGCAGTTCGTGCGCGAGCGGGGGGCCTACATGGACGGCAAGGCCTCGACTAAATTCGTGGCCCAGTGGCTCCAGGACTCGCGCAGCGAAAAGGAGGACTACCTCCTGCCCAGTCCTCGGGCAGCGGACGGCGGCTTCAAGTCGTTCAACGAGTTCTTCTCCCGCGGCCTGAAAAACCAGGCCGTGTCCCGGCCCCAGACCATGCCCGAGCGGGACTACATAATAAGCGCGCCCACCGACTGCACCATCAACTCCATCCCCCAGAAGATCACCACCATCAGCACCCCCATCACCACCAAGGGCAGCGAGGCCCTGAACATCGTGGAGCTTCTGAACGGCTCCAAGTACGCCACCAGGTTCGTGGGCGGCACGGCGCTGTCCTGCGTGCTCATGCCCAACACCTACCACCACTTCCACGCGCCGGTGGGCGGCAGGGTGGTGGAGGCCAAGGTGGTTACAGGGCCGTTTTTCGGTCACCCCGATTTCCCCAAATGGGCCCCCCAAGGCGGCAACGTGGGCTTTCCCGGCGCGGACTTCAGCCCCTTCGAGCATTTCCAGCGGGGCTACTTTATCTTCGACACCGGCAAGTACGGCCTGGTGGCTATGGTGCCCGTGGGGCTCAACACCATCAGTTCGGTGAACTTCAGCCCTCCCTTTGACAAGCTCACCAAGCCGGTTCCCGTGCGGCGAGGCCGCGAGCTGGGCTATTTCCTTTACGGCGGCTCGCTGTGCATGCTCATTTTCGAGCCGGGCCGCTACAGCTCCGGGGCGGTGAAGGTGCGGCTGGGCAACCAGATCGGCATCTTCGACACGCCGACCCAAAAGTAACCCCACCGTAAAACGGCGTGGCCTCAAGGCGCGCGGGCACCAGGCGTCGGGTGCCTGGGCGCGGGGCCGCGCCGCGCCATTTCACACTGCCGGCCAAATCCCACTCTTTTGTCTATTTTTCTTGACCAAGCCGAAATATTGGCCTATGGTAAATATTAACCGAACCCCCTTCTAGGTTAAGTCAATAATAATTCGGATAAAAACGTGAATTTGGGTAACGAGCTGCGCCGCTGCCGCAAGGAAAAGAACCTTACGCTGAAAGCAGTGGCCGAAAAGGCCGGCGTCTCCGAAGGCTTTTTGAGTCAGGTGGAGAACAACGTCAAATCTCCTTCGGTGGAGACTCTGATGTCCATCGGTCAGGCCCTGTCCGTGGATGTGGGAGGCTTGCTTAGCCGCCTGCAGAACCAGGAAAGGGTCTTTGTATTCAGGACCGATGAGTGGGGCGAGGTGGACATGCCCCACACCGGCTTTGTGACCCGGCGCATGAGCCCGCCCAAGGACCGCGAGGTCTTGGACAGCGCGGTTTTGTTCATAGAGCCCGGCAAGTCGCTGCCGGTGCGCAAGGACATCAAAAACGGCCAGGAGGTCCTGTGCGTTTTGGACGGCCAGATCGAGCTGCATCACGGGGACAAGGTGTTCCACTTGGCAAAACACGATGCCGCCCATTTCTGGGCCGAGCCCAAGGCCCAGGCCATCGCCAACACCAGCAAGGAGCTTGCCGTGGTGTTGTGGGTGGGAACCATGTAATCGCGGCGGGCGCCGCTTGGCCGACTTTAGTCTAGAGGAGGGAATCGATGATCAAATTCGGCAAGGGCAATTTGAGGGTGCCCCAGTGGTCCAGAAGGGTGTTCATGGTCGCCGGCGGCTGCTCCCCCTTCCGCAAGTACTTCCCGGAGTACAAGCTGGAAGAGCTGGTGATGTTGGGCTACAAGATGATGCTTGAGGACAACGACCTCAAGATGTCGCCCAAGGAGATCAAGGACCAGATCCAGTACTGCGCCTACGGCGAGTTCGCCGACCACTTCCAGGACCAACTGCTCTGCGAGGCCAAGATTCACGACTACCTGGGCCTGGAGCCCTTGTGGAACAACGGCATCAAGACCGGCGGGGCCACCGGCGGGGCGGCGGTGCTCAACGGGGCCATGGCCGTGGCCAGCGGTTACGCCGACACGGTGTTGGTCTGCGGCTGGGAGCGCATGGACGAGGTCGACACCCGCACCGGCAACTTCTACATCTCCACCGCGGCCTGCAAGGACTTCGAGACCCGCATGGGCCGCATCTACAGCTCCTACTACGCGCCCATGGCCAACCGCTTCGCCGAGGCCTACAACCTCTCCGAGGTGACCCGGGCCAAGGTGGCGGTGAAGAACCGGGGCTACGCCATGAGCAACCCCAACGCCCAGCAGCCGGGTCACCACACCGTGGAGGAGGTGCTGGAGTCGCGCATGAGCGCCTATCCCTTGCGCTTCCTGGAGTGCTGCGCCATGACCGCGGGCAGCGCCTCGGTGCTCTTGTGCAACGAAGAAATGGCCTACAAACTCTCCGACCACCCGGTGGAGCTGTTCATGGCCGGCGGCACCCACACCTTGCGTGTGGCCGACCGGCGGCACATGGACATCCCCCTGCTGCCCAACGAAGAGCCCGGCATGTACGACGAGCTCCTGAAGGAGTCCGGCCGCTGGCCCGGCTTCGAGTCCTTCCTGGCGGCGCGCTTCGCCGCCTACCTGGCCTACCGCATGGCCGGAATCCACGATCCCCTGGAGGAGCTGGACCTGGTGGAGCTGCACGACGCCTTCACCATCAGCGACATCCAGACCTACGGCGATATCGGCCTTCGGCCCTACGGCCAGGAGCCGGACTACATCGAGAGCGGCGACGCCTATTATGAGGGCAAGTGCCCCTCCAACCTCTCCGGCGGCCTATTGGGCACCATGCACGCGGTGGGCGCCACCGGCATCTGGCAGGCGGCCGAGGTGCTGTGGCAGGTACAGGGCAAGTACGACAAGTTCCACGGCGACGAGAAGTGGTGGAAACGGGCCGGCAAGGAAAAACCGGCCGACTGGAAGAGCCTCCAGGTCAAGGACCCCAAGCAGGGCCTGTGGATCAGCCACGCCGGGGTTGGCTCTCACGTAACCTGCGGCATCCTGCGCAAGGCCTGGTAGGAAAGGAGATCGAAAAATGAGCAAAGCATACGAAGGTCCCCTGTCCACCAAGTTCATCGGCGAGCCCAGCGAAATATTCGACGATGCGGGCGACTTCTGGGTAGTCAACTTCCCCCGTTCAATCACCCACCACCATACCTATGGCCTGCTGACTCCCTTCTTCAAGGGGCTCACCGAAGGCAAGCTGTTGGCCACCAAGTGCACCAATCCCGAGTGCACCGAGAACTCCACCTGGCTGCCGCCCCGGGCCGACTGCCCGGACTGCTACGCGCGCACCGAGTGGGTGGAGGTTCCCACCGAAGGCAAGATCTACGCCTACACCATGCTGGACTACGCGGGCATAGGCATAGAGATGGAAACTCCCTACTGGCAGATCGACGTGGAGATCGAGGGGGTGGACACCATATTCAAGGGGTGGCTCAAGGAGGGCAAGCCGGTGACCGGCATGCCGGTGAGGGCCGAGTTCCGCACCGAGAACCCCACCCACACCATCTTGGACATTTGCTGGGTGCCCAAGTAAGGCTAGAGGCGCATGCGGGGGGCCCAAAAGGGCTCCCCGCCCATTTGAGCCCATATTGGCCGGGCCCGGCGACATCTTGACGGCGAGGCGGCTGATTTTCTAGAGTGATTGGGCATTACCAGTCAGCGCGGAGGAGGGGATGGATTTCGAGCTTACCATGGAGCAGGAAATCCTGCGCAAGACGGTCAGGGATTTCGCCGAAAAAGAGATAGCCCCGGTGGCTCGGGAGCTGGACCAGAAGGAGGAGTTCTCTCTGGAGACCTGCCGGGCCATGGGCGAACTGGGCCTGTTCGGCATGATCGTGCCCGAAGAGTACGGCGGCCAGGGTATGGACTACGTCTCCTACATCATCGCGGTGGAGGAGCTGGCCCGTATCGACGGCTCCCACGCCGCCACCATCGCCGCGGGCAACTCCCTGGGCATATCGCCGCTTTACTACTACGGCAGCGAGGAGCAGAAGCGCAAGTACCTGCCCAAGCTGTGCACCGGCGAGGGCATATGGGGCTTCGGGCTCACCGAGCCCAACGCGGGCTCGGACGCGGGCAACAGCGCCACCACCGCCATCCTGGACGGCGACCAGTGGGTGATCAACGGGTCCAAGATTTTCATCACCAACGCCAGCGCCCCCAACAGCATCGGGGTGACGGTGATGTGCAAGACCGGCAAGCGAGAGGGCGGCCGCGACGAGCTGTCGTGCATCCTGGTGGAGCACGGCACCCCCGGCTTCGAGGCCAGGGAGATGCACGGCAAGATGATGTGGCGGTCCTCCAACACCAGCGAGCTGTACTTCGACGACTGCCGGGTGCCCAAGGACAACATCCTGGGCACGCGGGGCAAGGGCTTCCACCAGATGCTGGAGACCCTGGACGGCGGGCGCTTGTCCATTGGGGCCATGGGCGTGGGCGGGGCCCAGGGGGCCTACGAGCTGGCCGCCAAGTACGCCAAGCAGCGGGTGCAGTTCGGCAAGCCCATCTCCAGCTTCCAGATCAACGCCTTCAAGCTGGCCGACATGGCCATGGAGATCGAGGCGGCGCGCCTTTTGCTGTACAACGCCTGCTGGCTACGCGACAACCACAAGTTCTTTTCCAAGCACGCGGCCATGGCCAAGCTCTACGCCTCGGAGGTGATGGGGCGGGTGACCGACCAGGCCGTGCAGTTGCACGGCGGCTACGGCCTGATGCAGGAGTACGACGTGGAGCGTTTTTACCGCGACTACAAGCTGCTGACCATTGGGGAGGGCACCAGCGAGATTCAGCGCCTGGTTATCGCCAGGCTGATCGGGGCGATCTAGAGCCCCGGAGCGGTAGGAGGGAAGGGGAAGGCGCCTCCGCAAGGGGGCGCCTTTTTTAGGTCCAGACAGGTGATGTTATAACTTATTAGATTTTATTGACTTTGCCTCATCAAGCATTTTAGCGAAATGCAAAAATCTATCGTAGGTTGCTATTTCTGGGCCGCCCCAAGTGTTGTGATCCTTAGCTCTCCGAGTTCTTTCTTCTCTGCTGAGCGAAGAGCTTCTGCCGATTACGATGTGGAAATGATAACTCACATATGTATCAGGATCTGATATTTCCGCCGCACCAGAGGGATATCCCGTACGGTAGCTCGGAGAATTGGAGTGTACGATAGCAGGAGCTTTATGTCTTTTCAGAATTTTAGATAGCTCTTTTTTAGCATAGTTTTCGTTCGATTTAATCCAGTTGTCCCAGTCCGTAACCTGCTGTTGTGCTTTTCTCAGAGCGGCGGACGGGGTTTCATCTTTGTTGTAAAGCTTTGAATTGAAATCTTTAAGTTCAATAAAAATTGCATGCCACCAGCCAGAATGTGCACTTAATATGAGGAAATCTGATCGAAAATCGCTACCTAATTTGAACTCTGGAACGCAGAGACGGTAGTTCCAAGCTCGGTTGAAAGCATGAATGATTAACTCGTTATGATGTTTTAGAAAATTGTGTATGGTTCTTTCCCCCTGATTTGATTCAAGCAACTCCAACAGTTTTTTTTCTAAACTTTCCATTATTTCGCCCAGGATTCAGTCTAAAGTTAGATATAAAAGTACCAATGATTGACTGCAAAATTGGTAAAAAGGCCCGTTGGAAAAACGGATCAAGACCTAACTCAAAGCATATCACAGCGCACACTTTTCCCTTCAACAAGAAAAAAGGGCGGGGATGAACCCCGCCCCTATGTTTCTTTTTTTTAGAACTCCCGATATTTCTCCTCCCACCGCCCCCCGTTTGACACCAGCCGCCGCCGGGGCCATGATTTACGACAACAATAATTCCAATGCCAAGATCAGGAGGCACGCATGAAAATGCCGGTGTACGTGAGCATCGAAGAGGTGCAGCGGGTCTGCGCCGAGCTTGGCATCCGGGACTGGACCAAGCTTAGCGAGCCCAAGGTGGAAATGTCCGAGGCCGAGGCGGTGCTGGGGGAGGTCAACCCCGGGGGCATGCCCATCGTGGTGGAGGACTTCGCGGCCGGGCTGGAGGTGGAGTTGGAGCACGGCCTGCGCTTCCCGGACGCCAACGTGACCAACAACCACCCCGTCCTCACCGGCATGATCGTGATGGCCCACTTCAAGGAGTCCCTGGACTATTACCAGCGTTTGGACGTGGCCGAGCTGGAGGGCGACCTGCTCAAGGCCCTGGCCGCCGGGGATCTGGCCAAGGCCAAGGCCAAGTACCTTAAGCTCACCCAGGCCAAGAAGGCCCTGAGCGAGATCGAGGCCCGGCTGTTGGGCTGAGGCCCGGCGAAACTCAGGGCATAAAAAAGGCCGGAGGCCCGGCTCCCCCGAAGGGGAGAAACCTGAGCCTCCGGCTGAAAACTGAATCGCGGCCGTGGCCGCTAGGAAACTACCAGCGGCGGGGCGGACGGGGCTCGCGGGGGCGAGCTTCGTTCACCTTCAACTGACGGCCGTCCAGATCGGCGCCGTTCATGCCTGCGATGGCCTGGTCCGCGGCATCGCCCTCCATCTCCACGAAGCCGAAGCCACGGGAGCGACCGGTCTCACGGTCAGTGATCACCCTAGCAGACAGCACGGGGCCGTACTGCTCAAAAGCGGCGCGCAGGGTGTCTTCGTTGGAGTTGTAGGACAGGTTGCCCACGTAGATATTCTTTGCCATCTCTTCTCTTCTCACTCCTAAATCAAGGAAAAAACTAGCCCCTCCCCTGGGGGGAGGATGCTCCTGGGGCCTTAGGGCCAGACTTTAGGCTTGGCTAGACATGCGAAAAGCAGGCTGGATCAAGCGGCTGGGTCGGGCTATCGGGCCAATTCAAGGCCTAGAATACCCTATAAACACAGGTTGTCAAATGGTTTTTTGAGGGAAAAACAGCGATACCCGACCGGCACAGTGTCGCCAGGCGGGTAGTGTTGCCTCTCCCAAGTTCGGTGGAACCCAGGAGGGAGCCCTGTGGCGATATATATACCATGGGTGGTGCCTGCGGGCCACCGGGGGCGGAGCCAAGGACCGGGCGCTTGGCCGGAGACGATTCCAGCCAAGGGCGGCCGTGCGCCACAAAAAAAGGGCGGGGACAGGCCCCGCCCTTGCGTAGTTGCGCTTAAAGCCCGGTTACTTGTCCTGGCTGTAGATCACCGCCAGTATCTGCACCGGCTGATTGCCGTGGGGGCGCAGCAGGTGAGGCACGGTGGAATCGTAGTAGATGCTGTCGCCGGGGCTCAGGATCTCCACCGCGTCGTCCACCACGGCCTCCATCACTCCGTCCAGCACGTAGATGAACTCCTGGCCGTCGTGGGCAGAGGGCGCGGCCTCGCCGCCGGTGGGTTTCAGGGTGACGATGAAGGGCTCCATGGAGCGGTTGGTCTTGTGGGGGGCCAGGGTCTCGTAGGTGTAGCCGTAGGTGGTGCCCTTTTGGCTGGCCTGACGGCTCATCTTCTGGCGGTCCTTGGTGCGCACCACGGTGTAGGATCGGTCGCCGCCGCCGGAGATCAAGGCGCCCCAGCGCATGTCCAGGGCCTTGCCCAGCTTTACCAGCACGCCCAGGGGCGGGGAGGCGGTCTCGTCCTCCACTTCGGAGAGCATCTCCACCGGCAGGCCGGTGCGCTGGGCCAGGTCTTCCAGGCTCAGGCCCTTGCCCTCGCGGAACTGGCGGATGCGCTGCCCCACGGGAATGGCCGGGTCGGCCGGGGCCTCCTGCCCGGCGGCCACCGCGTCCACTCCGGCCAGAAAGTCGTCCTCCCGGCTATTGTTGCCCTGCATGCCCTGCATCTGGGACATGAGATCGTGGTGCCCGTTCTCCCCCTTTAGCGCCATGGCTTCCCCTCCTTAAGCCGCGTCAGGCGGCCTTTTGCTCCCTGACAAAGCGGGCTCCGGCCTCCAGCGCCTGGACGTTGGCCGGAATCATCTTGTGGTAGCGCGGGTCCAGGGCCCCGGTGAGGGCCTCGGCCAGCTGCTGCACGGTGAGCACCCCGCTGCCGCCAACCACCGCCCCCAGCATGACCATGTTGGCCAGGCGGGAGTTGCCCACCTCGTTGGCCAACTCCAGGGTGGGCACCCAGCTCACCCGCTTGGCCCTGGTCTCGAACTGCCCGGCCTTGACCAGGCTGGCGTTGACGAACACCTGGCCCTTTTTCTTGACCATGGGGCCGAACTTTTCGGCCGAGGGGCGGTTCATCACCACCGCGCTAACCGGCTCGTGGATGATGGGCGAGCCCACCGGGCGGTCGCTGATGACCACGGTGCAGTTGGCCGTGCCGCCGCGCATCTCCACCCCGTAGACCGGCATGTAGGTTACCTGTTTGCCCGCCTGCATGGCGGCGTAGGCCAAAACGTTGCCCATGAGCAGGACGCCCTGGCCGCCGAATCCGGCGATTATGGTGTCAAAATACATTGTTGTCCTGCCCCTGGTCAATTGGCCCGGACGTCTTTGTAGACGCCCAGGGGAAAGTAATCGGCCATTTCCTTGCCCACGCGAGCGTTGGCTTCCTCGGCGGACATCTTCCAGTTGGTGGGGCAGGAGGACAAAAACTCCACAAAGGAGAAGCCCCAGCCCTTGGTCTGGTAGGTGAAAGCGCGCTTCAACGCGGCTTTGGCCTTCTTGAGGTTCTTGATGTTGTCCACCGACACCCGGGCGGCATAGGCGGTGCCCTCCAGGGTGGATAGCATCTCGCAGACCCGGATGGCCATGCCGTCGGTGGCCGCGCTGCGGCCATAGGGGCTGGTGGTGGTCACCTGGCCCTCCAGGGTGGTGGGGGCCATCTGACCGCCGGTCATGCCGAACACCGCGTTGTTCACGAACACCACGGTGATGTTCTCGCCCCGGTTGGCCGCATGCACGATCTCCGCGGTGCCGATGGCCGCCAGGTCGCCGTCGCCCTGGTAGGTGAACACGAAGCTGTCGGGCCTGGCCCGCTTGAGGCCGGTGGCCACCGCCGGGGCCCGGCCGTGGGGAGACTCCACCACGTCCACGTCGAAGTAGTCGTACATCAGCACCGAACAGCCTACGCTGGCCGCGGCCAGGGTGCTTTCCTGCAGGCCGAAGGCGTCGATCTGCTCGGCCACCAGACGGTGGATCACCCCGTGGTGACAGCCGGGGCAGTAGTGGTAGGGCACGTCCTTAAGGGATTTGGGGCGGTCGAAGACCTGCTTCATCTTTGCCTTGGCGCTCATTTCAGGCCTCTCTTCCGCCAGATTTTCATGGCTTCCTTGGCCAACTCGTCTGGGGTGGGTATGGACCCCGGCGGACGGCCGTAGAAATCCACCGGGCAGGCGCACTCGGCGGCCAGCTTCACGTCCTCCACCATCTGGCCGGTGCTCATCTCCATGACCATGAGCACCTTGGCCTTGTCCGCCGCCTGGCGCACCGCCTTGTTGGGGAAGGGGAACAGGGTGATGGGCCGGAGCAGGCCCACGGCCTTGCCCTTGTCGCGCAGGATGTCCACGCTGGTGCGCAGGATGCGCCCCACTGAACCGAAGGCCACCAGCAGAAGCTCGGCGTCGTCGGCGCGGTAGGTCTCGTAGCGCACCTCTTTTTCCATGCTCTTGTACTTCTTGGCCAGCATCCAGTTGTGGTCGGTCAGCTCGCCGTCGGCCAAAAACAGGGATTTGAGGATATGCCCGTGGCGCCCCTTGGCCCCGGTGAGGGCCCAGGGTTTTTCCTTGGGCTTCTTGCGGTAGCTCTTAAGCTCCACCGGCTCCTTGATCTGGCCGATCAGGGCGTCGCCCAGCACCATCACCGGGTTGCGGTACTTGTCGGCCAAATCGAAGGCCAGCATGGTGAGGTCGTAGTTTTCCTGGGCCGTGGACGGAGCCAACACCAGGGTGCGGTAGTCGCCATGGCCGCCGCCCCGGGTGGACTGGAAATAGTCGCCCTGGGAGGGATGGATGCCGCCCAGGCCGGGGCCGGAACGACTCATGTTCACGATGACGCCGGGGATCTGGGAGCCCGCCAGGTAGCTGATGCCCTCCTGTTTCAGGCTGATGCCCGGGCTGGAGCTGGAGGTCATGGCCCGGGCCCCGGTGGCCGCCGCGCCCAGGAGCATGTTTATGGCGGCCACTTCGCTCTCGGCCTGCAAGAACACGCCGCCGACCTTGGGCATGGCCGCGCTCAGGTATTCGGGGATGTCGGTCTGGGGGGTGATGGGGTAGCCGAAGTAGTAGCGGCAGCCCGCCTCGATGGCCCCCATGGCGATGGCTTCGTTTCCCTTGATCATTACCCGCCTGGCCATCACGCTTTCTCCTCTTTGTAGACCCTCAGGGCCATGTCCGGGCACAGCTCGGCGCAAAAGGTGCAGCCGGTGCACTTGCCGTCGGAGTTGAAGGTGACGTAGGCGTAGCCCTGGGCGTTGTAGTCCTTGCCCAGGGCCAGGTTGTTCTTGGGGCACGCGAGCACGCAAAGGCCGCAGCCCTTGCAGCGCTCGCTAATTACCTTGACTTGTGGCATCTGGTTGCATCCCCTCCTAAGATGTAACTAAAACTCACAAGATCGCGGCAACCTTCTCCAAATCGGCGGGCTCTTGTACGCCCAGCACAGTGGTTGAAGGCGGCGCGGTCTTTTTGATAAGCCCGGCCAAGACGTTCTTGGGACCGGCTTCTATGAAAACATCCACGCCCTGCCCCAGCAGCGCCTGGATGGTCTGAACCCAGCGCACCGGTGATGTGAGCTGTTTCATGAGTTCGTCTTTTATGATTCCCTGATCGTTGGTGGGCTCCCCGGTGGTGTTGGGCACGTGCAGGCAGGTGGGAGTGGCGAAGCTCAGTGGTTCCAGGGCGGCGGCCATGTCCTTGCCCGCCTCGGCGATGAGCGGGCTGTGCCAGGCGCCCGAGACCTTCAAGGGAATGGCCTTGAGGCCCTTTTCTTTGGCCAGGGCCCCGGCGGCTGCCACGGCGTTTTTCTCGCCGGTGATCACCGTCTGTGACGGGGTGTTGTAGTTGGCCGGCTGCACCTCGCCCTCGACCTGCTCACACAGGGCGGCCACCTCGTCGGGGCCCGCGCCCATGATGGCGGTCATGGCTCCGGGGTTGGCCGTGGCGTCGCGGTCCATGAATTGGCCGCGCAGGGTGATCAGCTCCAGGCACTGGGCCGGGGTCAGCACGCCGGCGGCGGCCAGGGCGGCGTATTCGCCCACGCTGTGCCCGGCCACGGCATAGGGCTTAACTCCGGCGGCGGCCAGGCCCTGCCAGCAGCAGAGATCCACCGCGATGATGGCTGGTTGCAGGTTGACCGTGCGGGTCAGCTCCTCCAGGGGACCTTCCTGACACAGCTTGATCAGGGGCAGGCCGCTGGCCTTTTCGGCCAGGGCGAAGATGTCGCGGCCCTCGGGAGTTGCCTCCATCCAGGCCTGGCCCATACCCAGGTACTGCGACCCCTGACCCGGAAACACAATGGCGACTTTGGCCATTAAATCCTCCAAGGTGATAACACGGAAAAACCGCCGGAATCGGCGGTAAAAACCGAATAATTACTCTATCTAAACACTGGGGTGCTGTCAACGTTTGCGGCGCTGGGCCGCTCCGGGGTCAATCCCCCTCAAAAAAGCTTTGGGCCCGCCGGGCCAGGGCTTCGCCGTCCAGGTTTATGCCCACCCTGAGCGCCTTGAGGCCGCGCACCCCGGGCAGATCTTCCAACTCGTGGCGCTCCACCTGGGGCAGCAGAAAGCCCTGCTCTTGCAGGTGCTCTATGTGGCGGCGCATCTCGCGCGCCTCGTCCAGGGATGAGTACACCATCGCGACCTTGCCCGGCTGGGTCAGGCGCTCGCCGCCGCTGATAACCGCCTTGTCCAGGCGGGAGCGGATGATCTCGTGGCGCACGTCATAGGCCCCGTCCACGTCGAAGCGCTTTTCATCGTAGCGGAAGCGGATGTTGAGCGGGGTCTCCTGAATAAAGATGAGGTGGGCGGTGTCCAGGGGCACGGGCATCTGCTGTTTAAGCTGCTCGCCGTGCCAGGCCAGGCCGCAGGTGACCATGAGCTGCCATAGCCGGAAATTGCTCAGGTGCAACCGGCTGAAATCACCGTTGGGGCTGAGGGAGGCTCCCAGGTAAATGAGGTGGTCCACTCCGTCGGTGCGGTGGCGCTCATAGTAATGGGGGAGCACCGCCTGCATGGCCGCTTCCTCCCGGTCCAGGTAGACGGCCATGCGCTCGTTCAACAGCGACACGCTTTTCTCGAAACGCCGCCGCTGGTGGTAGACCGTGCCCAAATGGAGGTCCACTTCCGCGCGGTAGGCGGCGATGGCCTCCTGCACCTCCGGCCCCTGCACGGCCAGGTCGTCGAATATCGACTCCACCTCGTAGCGCATGAAATCCGCCAGCCCGGTTTCGTCGCCGCTCTTGAGGCCGCCCTCCAAGCGATTGCGCCGCCGCTCGATGCGCCCGGCCAGCTCGCCCAGGATGGGCAGGGGCTTGCTCTGCTGGGCCCGGCGCACCACCTCCAGGCCCAGCTCCAAATGGCGGGCCAGGTCCTGGGCGATGGCCTGGTTGCGTTGGCGCGAGGAGCCCCGGATGTCGCTGCTGGCGAACAGGGGGTAGACCTCATTGAAAACGATGGGCTCCATGACTTCGCTGCCCCCCTCGCGGCGCTTGGCCAGGTGACGCATTGCCGCCTGCTCGAAACGCCATTCCACCGAGGGGTGCACCGCCGTGCATTGCTGCTTGATCACCGCCTGGATCTGCTTGTCCAGGTCGTTGAGGGCGTTTTTCACCGCCACGGTGAACAGGGGCTGGAGCTGGGTCATCAGGGCCATGTCCGTGGGGTTGAACTGGTCCACTCCGGGCAGGCCCACTTCCAGTGACCCGATGAACTTTCCCTGGTAGAGCAGGGGAGCCACCATAAGGGAGCGGATGTTGCTCTTGCCGTAACCGGTGTTGAGCTTGTCCAGATCCGGCTCTTTCCTCACGTCGGCGATGACCATCATCTGGTCGTCTTGGGCCAGCTTTTCGAACAGCGAGCCCTTGAAATAATCCATGGGCACCATGTTGGTATGGCCGAACAGGCCGTCATCCTGCAACTGGCAACCCACGTTCAAGAGCATCACCTGGTCCTGGTGCACGGCGGCCAGCCCGGCCACCAGATCGCCCCGGCCGAAATAGGTGCGCAGGCGCTCCTGCAGGCGCAGGAAGCCCGCCTTGCTCATCACCGTTTCCTGGTCGATGAGATCGCGGCTAAGCGCGGAGATGGTCTCAAAGGTGGTGACCTCCACCGCCCGCATGGCGGTGAAGCCGGTGAGGCGGAAGCGCTCCGGCGGCAATAATTCACGCAGGGCCTCGGGCTCGGTGATGTTCTCCCGCACGAACTGAAGGTCCGCCTCGCTCAAAACGATGGGCTCGCCCATCGGCTCGGGCCGCACGAAGCGGAAGTCCAGCTGGATGGCGAAGTGGCGCTCAAGGCCGGTGGCCTCTTCCCGGACCACCAGGGCCAGGGGATAGTCCATGCGCTGCTTAAGGCCGTAGAGGCTGTCCAGGATGAACATGTAGGCCTTGATGGTGCGGCCGTAGAGAAAGGTGGCGTCGTCGATGTTGCGGCGCACCACCCGCCCGGCGGGCGGGTTTATGAACAGCTCTTCGAACTGGGGAGAGGTCATGGCCGGAGTCAGCACAAAGGGCACCACAGCGGCAAAGGCTTCGCTGTCCCAGGCCACCGGGGGGAACACCAGGCTCATCAGGCGCAAAAGCAGGCCCTGGTGCCTTTGGAGCACCCCCAGGTCCTGGATAGTTCCCCTCAACTCGGGTGCGTCGTCAAGGCGGGTAAGCAGGTCGTCGCCCAGAGGGTTGGCCGGCCAGCGGCCGCTGGCCAACTTGTCCCGCACGAAATCGATGAGCGGCTCCAGGCTGAGCGCGCACTCGAAGGCGAAGCCGCCTGAGTCTTTGGGTAGCATGGGCCGCAACTTTCCCCGCTCTATGGCTTGAAATACCCCCTGGGCACCACGGCGATCCCCCTGGGGGTCAGGGTGAAGCGTTCGGCGTCCTCCTTGGGGTTCAGGCCTATCTCGGTCCCTTCGGGCAGGTGATTGTTCTTGTCGATGATGGCTTTTTTTATCTTGCAATGGCGTCCGATGATCACGTTGTCCAGGATGACGCTCTCATCCACCTCGCTCCAGGATTGCACCACCACGTTGGGGCTTAGCACCGAGTTGCGCACCACCGATCCGCTGATGATGCATCCCTGGCCCACCAGGGAGTCCAGGGCCTTGCCCACCCGCCCGTTGCCCCCCCGCTCGGCGGCGAAGACGAACTTGGCCGGGGGGAGTTGGTGGCGGAAGGTGCGCAGAGGCCACAGGCGGCCGTATAGGTTGAAGTAGGGGTCAACTCCGCACAGGTCCATGTTGGCGTTCCAGTAGGCGTCCAGGCTGCCCACGTCGCGCCAGTAGCCGCTGTCCCCGGCGCACTCCTGGTATTCCAGGCTGCGGCTGCCGTTTTCGTCGGTTATCCAGACGTAATCATGGATGTGGTTGCTGGCCTTGTAGGGATAGGCCATCACCTTGTAGCGCTCCAGGAGGGAGGGGATGATGTCGTGACCGAAGTCCTTGCCCTCCACATCCTTAAGCACCTCCACCATGGCCCGGCGGCTGAACAGGTAGATGCCCATGGAGACCAGGGAGTGGCTCTCGTCGCCGGGGATGCACACCGGATCATCGGGCTTTTCGTGGAAGCCCTGGATGGAGTACTCGCCGTCCACCTCCACCACCCCGTAGGAGCAGGCGGTCTCCCGGTCCACCTCGATCACCGCGATGGAGACGTCGGCTCCGCTTTTTTCGTGAGCGGCCCGGAACTGGGAATAGTCCATCTTGTAGACGTGATCGCCCGAGAGGATGAGCATGTGGCTCAGGCTCTGGTCGCGCTCCAGCAGGTAGGCGTTTTGCCGCACGCTGTCCGCGGTGCCTTCGTACCAGCGCTCGCCGGTGCGCATCTGGGGGCTGACGATGCGCAGATAGTGCCCCAGGTCGAAGGAGAAGATGTTCCAGCCCGCCTCCAGGTGGTCCACCAGGGACTGGCTCTTGTACTGGGGCAGCACCATGATTTTATAGATGCCGCTGTTGACCACGTTGCTCAGGGTGATGTCGATGAGGCGATAGGCCCCGCCAAAGGGCACCGAGGGCTTGGAACGGTCGCGGGTGAGGGGAAACAACCGCTCTCCCTTGCCGCCCGCCATGATGATGGCCAGGGTGTCTTTCATGGCTCAGTTCTCCTGATGAGGATCGGCCGGTTCGGTTTCAGGCGCGGGCGGGAGGGGCGCGCAGTCCACAGGCTCGACGTCATTGGGCACGAAATGCAAGCGGTAGACCTCGAGCAGGGAAAGCATGAGCGCCAGGATCATGGGCCCCAGCACCAGCCCCACCACGCCGAAAAGCAATAACCCGCCCAACACCGCGAAGAAGATCATCAGCGGGTGCAGGTGGGTGACGTTTCCCAAAAGTTTGGGCCTGATCAGGTTGTCGCATACGAGGGCCGAGACCAGACACCACACCATGACCCCCACCCCGGCTCCGGTCATGCCGCTGAGCAACAGGAAGATGCCTCCGGGGGCCCACACCACCGCGGTGCCGAAGATGGGCACCACCGAGGCGAAGACCATCACCGTGCCCCAGAAGGGGCTGTTGGGCACCCCGAAGATCCAAAAACCGATGCCGCCCAAGATACCCTGGAGCAGGGACAGGACCACCGTGCCGGTGAGGGTGGCCCGCATGGTGTTGAGCACCTCGTCCTTGATCTGGTTGTTCAGGCTGGTGGGCATGGGGCTGAGCGACAGGATGCGGTCCGCCGCGCTGCGCCCGTCTATGAACAGGTAAAAGGCCACGATCAGCATGAGGAAGAAATCTATCACCAGGTTGGTGATGCCCCTGAGCAAGCCGGCCAGGTTGGAGTAGAGCAGGTTGCTCACCCGGCGCACCATCTCGCCCACCTGGGTGAAGACGTCGGTCTTGCTGATGCCCAGGGCCTCGTTGAGCTTGTCGAAGAAGGGGTTCAGGAGGTCCAGGCCGTGTTTGAGGGAGTCGTGAAAGCCGCCGCCCTGAACCATGCGGCTGACCGTGTTGTACAAATCCAGGGCCTGGTCGGTGATGATGCCCACCATGAAATACAGGGGCAGCACGATTATGAGGCAGAATAGAAACACCATGATGGCCGCGGCCAGGTATTGCCGCTTGGCACCCACCACCCAAAGCACCCCCTGGTGCAAGGGCCAACCCACCACCACCAGTACCACGGCCAGGAAAATGGGCATCAAGAAGGGATGGATGAGAAGATAGGCCAGGTAGAGCATCAAGAAGGTGCTGATGCCGAAAAACCACCGGCTGATGGCGGTGGAGAAGAACTTCTTTTCCGGTTCCTGGCTCATATCATAAATCTTTGCGCCAAGCGTGGGGGAGTAGGCGGGCGTGCCCCGTGGAGTCCAGTTTGCGCCGGGATTTGGCCACGCCCTTGGGGTTCACCTCGGCCATGGCCACTCCAGGCCCGTCCCCGCATTGGGCCAACACCTCGCCCCAGGGCCCCACGACCATGGCCTGGCCCCAGGAGCGCCGCCGTCCGCCGTGTTCGCCCACCTGGGCCGCCGCCAAAACGTAACAAGCGTTTTCCAGGGCCCTGGCCCGCACCAGAAGCTCCCAGTGGTCCTTGCCAGTGGCATAAGTGAAGGCGGCCGGCGCGGCCAGCACCTGGGCCCCCTTGAGGCGCAGGCGGCGGTAAAGCTCGGGGAAGCGCAAGTCGTAGCAGATGCTTAGTCCCACCGTGCCCACGGGAAGCTCGGTGGTGACCAGGCGGCGCCCCGCCTTGACGTAGCGCGATTCGTCCCAGGTGGCCTGGCCGGGAATGGCCAGGTCGAACAGGTGGACCTTGTCATAGTGGGCCACCAACTCGCCCTGGGGGCTCAGGACCGGGCAGGTGTTGTAACTGCGCGTGGGATCGTCGCTTTTGCGCGAAAAGGAGCCGCCGATGATCCAGAGGCCGAGCTTTTTGGCCTGTTCGGCCAAAAAGGCCACCGTGGGGCCGCGCAGGGGCTCGGCCGCGGAGGGCATCTTTTCCATGGCCGCCAAAAAGGAAAAATGCTCGGGTAATACCGCCAGCTTGGCCCCCTGGTCCTTGGCTTGGGCCAAAAGCCCGGCTGCCTGCTCCAGGTTGCGCTCCCGCTGCTCGGTGCTGTTGGTTTGAATCACCGCTACTCGCATGGGGTCATTATAGGGCTCCCATGGCGCGGGACCAAGCCAAAAGAGCCCAACTTACCGGTTAGTTGCCGGGAAAGTGACGTTGTGCTAGCATGGCGCAAGTACTATGGCGGCGCGGCTGGGGGCCGCGTCTCCCAGCGAAAGGCGGGCCATGCTCACCCCGGTGGATTTGGACGAACTGCTCACCCAGGCCAGGCGCAATGAAGAGATTCAGAGCCGTCTGGACCAGGTGGAGGAGTTTCTGCTGGCTTCGCGCGAGCCTGGCGAGCTGCTGGCCCAGCTTCCGCCCACCGTGGCCGGCCTCTATCGTTTGGAAGCGGTCAGCGTGGCCCTTTTGGCCGACAACCGCCGCCTGGACGTGGTGTTCGACAGCGAAGGGCAGGGGCCGCTGGGCTCTTTCCGGCGGCGGCGCAAGGAAATGCGCCTGATCCTGGGCGATCTGGAGCAGCCTTTTCTGGAAGACAAGCCCACCCGGGAGCTGATCGAATTTTTCTTCCCCCAGGGCCCCAAGCCCGCCTCCCTGGCCGTGCTGCCCCTGTGGGTGAGCGGGGAGATGCTGGGCAGCCTCAACCTGGGGGCCATGTCCAGCCGCCGCTACCAAAAGGGCCTGGACACCCACTTTTTAGAGCGCCTGGGGCGCAAGACCGCCTTCGGCCTCAACGTAGCCCTTTTGCAGGACCAGGCCCGGCGCATGGAACAGCGCCAGGCGGTGCTGGAGATGGCCGGGGCCGCCTGCCACGAGCTGGCCCAGCCCCTGGCCACCTTGGAACTAGGCCTGGAAAAGCTGCGACGCTCCTTGGGCGCTGACGAGCCCTTGCAACAGGAAATTGGGGGGTTGATGACCCAGGTGGAACGCCTGGGGACCATGATTCAACAAATCAGCCAAGTTAATGATTACGTAACTCGGCCCTATGCCCAGGGCCTGCGCATAGTCGATTTAAATGCGGCCAGCGGCGAAACCAAATAAGACGCTGGCGGAAGGGGTTGAAAAATGAGCGATGAAGGCTGCATTTTCTGCGACATAGTGGCCGGCAAAGTCCCCTGCTACAAAGTTTACGAGGACGAACGGACCCTGGCCTTCATGGACATCAATCCCGTAACCCCAGGGCACGTGTTGGTGGTCCCCAAAAACCACGTGGAGAACCTGATGGAGATGGTGCCCGGCGATCTAGCCGCGGTGCACCAGACCACCCAGAAGATGGCCGCGGCCATCATGAAGGGCCTGGCTCCCGGCGGGATCGCCATCCTGCAGCTCAACGGCAAGGGGGCCAACCAGGTGGTGATGCACTATCACGTGCACCTGATCCCCCGCAACCGGCCCAAGGACAAGCTCAAGATTCTGGAGTGGGAGCCCAAGAAGGGCAACGTCAGGAGCATCAAGTCCAAGATGGAAAAGATCATGGGGGGGATGTAGGGGCGGTTCGTCCCGGCAGCCATCAATAAAAAAACCCGGGGGCGCTTACCATGACAAGTAAGACTCCGTGAGCCTGGCGGCCTGGATAGGCGTGGGGGCTGCCGGGGGCGTGCTCACCGGCATCTTGGCCGGGGACGCCTGCAAGGTCTTGCAGCCCATAGGCAACGCCTACGTCATGCTCCTGGAGTCGGTGGTATATCCCTACCTGATTTCCTCCTTGCTGCACGGCCTGGGGCGCCTGAGCCCCAAGGTGGCCCTACAACTCCTCAAGAAAAGCTGGCCCTTTTACCTGGCCGCCTGGGGCGGCACCCTGGGCGTCATCTATCTGCTCAGCCTGGCCTTCCCCTCCTCGCCGCCGCCCATAATCGTGGATGCGGCCGACTCGGCCCGCACCGGCCCCGACTTCCTGCAACTGGTCCTGCCCGGCAACATCTTCAGGGACCTGGCCAACAACTACGTTCCCGCGGTGGTGATGCTCTCGGCCCTGTTCGGGGTGGCCATCCAGGGCATAGAGAAAAAGGAACGGGTGCTGGACATCCTGGCGCTGATCCGCACCGCCTGCGTGAAGATCTGGCGCTGGGTGGTGACCTTGGCCCCGGTGGCCGTGTTCGCCATGTTCGCGGTGACCGTGGGCACCCTGCGGGTGGCCGAGGCCGGTGGCCTGGTGGTGTACCTGAGCCTGTTTCTGCTCCTCTGCGGCCTGCTGGCCCTGGTGGTCCTGCCGGTGGTCATCAGCTCCCTGATCCCGGTACGCTACCGGGATGTGATCTACGACCTGCGCAACGGCCTGACCCTGGCCCTGGTCACCACCTTGTCGGTGGTGGCCCTGCCTTTTATCCAGCAGGCCGCCGAAAAGCTGGCCAAGGCCAACGGCTTGGAGGGCAATGAGAAAAGCGAGATAATCGAGACCTCCCTGGCCGTGAACTATCCCCTGGGCCAGTTGGGCAACTTCTTCGTCTACTTCTTCATTCTCTTCGTGGCCTTTTACACCCGGACCTCCTTGAGCGGCGGCGAGCAGGCGGCCCTGCCGTTCATGACCCTTTTCTCCTGCTTCGGGTCGCCCACCTCCACGGTGAACGCGGTGGATTTCCTGGGCTCCTGGCTGCAACTGCCCGGCCACCCCACCAACTTCTACGTAGAGACCATGATGATTACCCGTTACGGGCAAGTGGCCCTGTCGGTGATGGGTTTCGCCTTTCTCACCTATCTGATGACCTTCAACTACTACGGCAAGATAAAGATTCGCGCGGGCAGGTTGTTGACCTGCGTGGGATTGCTGGTGGCCTGCACCGCCCTGGTGGCCTGGGGCGGCCACGTCCTTTTGTCCGACGTGCTCAAGCGCCCCCAAAAAACCTATCTTGGGTTCTCGCTGCCCTCGGAGCTCACCCGGGGGGTCAAGGCCACCATCTACAAGAGCCGGGATGAGTTCCTGCGCGACAACCCCCACCCGGAACTGAGGCAGGGGGAAACCGTACTGGGCCGCATTCAGAGGACCCACACCCTCAGGGTGGGCTACGGCCAGGGCATCGTGCCCTTCGCCTACCGCAACCAAAAGGGCGAGCTGGTGGGCTACGACGTGGCCTGCGCCTATGACATGGCCCGGTCGTTAAACGTGAAGCTGGTCTTCGTGCCGGTGGTTTTCGACCAGGTGGAGCGGGACGTGTGCCAAGGCATCATGGACTTATGGGCCGGCGGGGTTTACGTGGTGGAGTCCCGCATGCTTTGGGGGACCTTCTCCCAGTCCTACTACCACAGCCCCATGGCCCTCATCGTGCCGTCGGCCCGCGTTCCCTCTTTCATGAGCATGGATGATATCCAGCGGCAGAAAGATTTCTCCATCGCCGTTTTCGACAATCCGGTGCTGCGCGGTTTGGCCAAGCGGCTTTTCCCCCAGGCCAGGCAGGTCACGGTAGCCGACTATGACCGGCTGCCCGTCACCAAGGGATGGGACGCCGCTCTCTGGACCATGGAGCAGGCCGGGGTTTGGGCGTCGGGACATCCCGGCTATACCGCCGTTCGGCCCAAGCATATGGGCGCGGTGATGATTTTCGCCTATATGATGCACAAGGACTCCGACCGCATGCGCCAATTCGTGGACCACTGGCTGGCCATGCGCCGGGCGGACGGCTTCCTGGCCCGGCAACGGGCTTACTGGATAGAGGGCGCGGTGGCGGGCGGAGTGCGCGACCGCTGACCTAAGCGCGCCGCCTAAATGGGAAAGGGCAGGGGCCTTGCGGCCGCCTGCCCTTTGTTGTCGGCGCGTGACTAAATTACTTGTCTTGCTTGAGCCGCTCGCCAACCTCGGCGGCGGCCTTTTCGCCGCTTAGCAGCATGCCCCCGAATACCGGGCCCATGCGGTAGGAGCCGAACACCGCGTTGGCGCACATGCCCGCGGTGTACACCCCGGGGAAGGCCTCCTTGGTGTTGTCCAGGGTGTGGTTCTCGGCCTGCTCGGCCCACAGGGAGCGCTCGCCCATGACCTTGCCGCTGGCGGTGTTGAGGCTGGCGTCCACCTTGCGGGCAATGACGCGCAGTACCTCGGCGGCGTGCCCGGTGGCGTCGATGACCCACTTGGCCTTGATAGTCAGCGGGTCCACGTGCAGCCCGGCCATCTCCACCGAGCTCCAGTTCAAAACCAGGCCGATGACCCGGTTGTGGCGGATCATCACGTCTTCCATGCTCACCAGGTTGAAGATGGTGAGCCCGGCCTTGGTGGCGGTGGAGCACAGGGTGCTGGCGCAGAGCACGCTATCGGCGGTGTAGTAGCCTGGCTCGAACTCCCGGCAAGGCACGTCGAACTCGTCCAGGATGCGTTTGGCCTGCTCCTGAACCACAATCTCATTGAACATCATGCCGCCGCCCCACATGCCTCCGCCGATGGAGAGCTTGCGCTCGAACATGGCCACCTTGTGGCCCGCGTCGGCCAGCTTCTTGCCGGCCACCAGCCCGGCCGGGCCGCCGCCCACGATGGCCACGTCCAACTCCAGGTGGTCTTCGAGCTTTTCCATGTAACGGCGGATGATGGCTCTGGTGATGGTTACTTCCTCTAACACGGATCACGTCCTTTCCGCCGGCCCCGCCCAAAAGCGAAGGGCCGGCTTCCGTAAGGAAACCGGCCCAATACAATACTGTGGCACGGCGTGCTTCCCTACGCTGGCATTACCCAACAGGTTCAAGGGGTCTACGCCGCCCACCGGCGTACTCTCAGCCCAAAGGGGCTCCCCCAGCAACTCGCTATGGCCCGCGTCTTGGCGGGCGTGTATATGAACTACCCCCGGTTGGGTGTTCCTGTCAAATGCAAAACACCCGGCCATGTTGAGTGGACTCGTGTGCGATGCTATTATTTTAGGTTAGGTGTCTTTAAACTTTTAACCAATTGGGAGACGAGCCAGCCATGCAGCTTTCCCGCCGCGTGATGAGCATTCAGCCCTCGCCCACCCTGGCCCTGAACGCCAAGGCCGATGCCCTGCGCGCCCAGGGGGTGGACATCATCAACTTCGGGGCCGGTCAACCGGATTTCCCCACCCCGGCCAATATCTGCCTAGCGGGCGTTAAAGCCATAACCGACGGCTTCACCCGCTACACCCCGGTGCCGGGAACTCCGGAGCTCAAACAGGCGGTCATCGACAAGTTCAAACGGGACAACGGCCTGGACTACGCCATGGACCAGGTGATGATCAATGTGGGAGGCAAGCACTCCAGCTACCTGATCATGCAGGCTTTGGTGGACGAAGGCGACGAGGTCATCGTGCCCGCTCCCTATTGGGTGAGCTACCCGCCCATGGTCATCCTGGCCGGGGGCACCCCGGTGATCGTGCCCACCCGGGAAGAGGACGGCTTTAAGCTCCAAGTGGCCGACCTTGAAAAGGCGGTGACGGACAAGACCAAGGCCATTTTCATCAACTCGCCCTCCAACCCCACCGGCGGGGTGTACAGCGAGGCCGAGCTCAGGCCCCTGGCCGAGTTCTGCGCCTCCAAGGGCATTTTGATGATCAGCGACGAGATGTACGAGCCAATCCTCTTCGACGGCCGCAACTTCGTCGCCACCGCCTCCCTAAGCCCCGAGGTGTACGCCAATACCATCACCCTCAACGGGGTGTCCAAGGCCTACGCCATGACCGGATGGCGCATCGGCTACATGGGCGGCCCGGCGGAGCTGGTCAAGGCCTGCTCCAAAATTCAGAGCCAGTCCACCTCCAACCCCACCTCCATCGCCCAAAAGGCGGCCGAGGAGGCCCTGAACGGCCCCCAGGAGATCGTGGGTGAGAGGAACCAGAGCTTTGAACGGCGGCGCGACCTGATCATGGACCTCATCGCCGAGTTGCCGGGAGTCACCTGCTTCAGGCCCGAGGGCAGCTTCTACGCCTTCCCTAGCTTCAAGGCCTACTTTGGCAAAAAGTTCGAGGGCAAGGAAATAAAAGGCTCCCAGGACCTGGCCGACTTCCTGCTGGAACAGGCCTCGGTGGCCGCGGTGCCGGGCATCGCCTTTGGCGAGGACTCCTGCATCCGCTTCTCCTTTGCCATCAGCGACGAGGACATCAAAAAGGGCATGGCCTCGGTCAAGGCCGCCCTGGCCAAGCTTGGCTAAATCCGCCCCCTGGGGCGCTTGGCCGGACCGGGTTCGCCCGGTCCGGTTTTTTATTGGTTTTGCTTGTCCTTGAGACGCTGGGCCACTTCGGGGTAGTACTTGGTCACGCATTCCGGACATAGGCCGTGAGAGAAGTCGGCCTCGGAGTGCCCGGCTATGTATTGCTCCAGGATCTGCCAATCACCCTGCTCGTCGCGGATCTTCTTGCAGTGGGAGCAGATGGGCAACAGGCCGCTGAGGGTGCGTACCTCCTGGCGGGCTTGGTCGCGTTCGTCGATATGCCGCTGGAGTTTCATGGACACCCAAATCATGGCCAGCATGGTGGCTGCCCAGAACACCAGATGGGTGATGATAACCGACCTGTTTTCCTCACCCACATGGTGCACCAGGGATTGGATGGGAATCGTGATGCTCAGGCCGCCGCGCAGTTGTCCGATCTTGTAGCCCTGGGCCTGGTGACAGGGCAGACAGGACTTTTCCACGTACAGGGGCTTGATCAGACGTATGGAATCGCGGCCGTCCCGGTTGATGATGGCGAATTCCTCTTTGGAGCCGCCCTGGAGCTTTTCCAGGGCCCGGCGCTCCCAGGGGTCCGGGGCGTTGCCGGGGCGCAACGGCTTGAGGCTTGTGATGTGCCCCTTTATGCCCGTGCCCTCGGCCTCCAGCTCGTAAACCTGGCGGATCATGTAGGCCGGGTTGATCAGGGTGAGGCGACGGCCCGAGGGGGTCTGGATGTCGCGCTCGGGAACCTTGAGATAGGGGTTGGGTTGGGCATGGGGCCCCACCGGGGCGTAGACCCCACCGAACTGGGAGTTCCAGCGCCGGTAGAAGATGTCCTTTTGCAGGTTGGTGCGGGCAAGGGTGAGGGCGGAGTTCTCGAAATCCCGATCTTGCAGGGCTACGTTCCACCAGAGGGACAGACCAAAGAGCATGGTGCCCAAGACGGCCAGGGCCAGCACATAGGGCCAGCTTTTGGGCCCATGGTCGGATTGTGTGCCCTGCTCAAGCATGGGTCCTCTTGCTGTTGCGGGTTGGGGCAAAATGGAGAAAGTTTACTAACAACTAGTACAACAGAAAAAGGCGTTTGGAGTAAAGAGCAGTAAGGGGGTATGAAATGGCTGTGGCGAAAAAGCCCGGCCCCTCGCGGGACCGGGCTGTAAAGCCGGAGTAGGGTAAAGGCTCTAGCGGGCGTGGGCGCGCTTGGAGGCCTTGATGGGGTTGAGGTTCTTGGGGGCTTCCTTGGCTTCGCCCTTGACGTGGGTGGCGAAGTTGCAGTTGCCGTAACGCCACTTGGCTGCCGGGTCGGGGTAGCTCTTGCAGTAGACCATGTCGCCCACGGTCACGCTGCGTTCGCAACCCAGGCAAGGCTCGACCGCCGGGTGGCAGGTGCCGCCATTGAAATCACAGCCGTTTTTGCCCATGAAGGCGCATTCCTGGCCAGCGCGGGTGGTGGTGCACAGCATCTTCTCAACTCCTTGACGAAACGATAACTATAAAAAGGCCCACCCAATTGCTTGCGGCTGGGTGGCCCCTTAGGCACATAAGCAGCGGGCTCGGCCAGGGCCGAGCCCGCACGGTGGGAAGTATGGTTACTAAACCCTGGTCTGTCAAGGTACTTTTTAAAAAAAATGCAACCGGGCCCCGACTTGACAAAACCGGGGTCGCGGCGTAGATAAAGTAGCCTAGTTCATGAATAAACCCGGCGATGCCCCGGTCGGGGCTGGCAGCGGACGCGCAGAGGCGGCAGTGGCAAAAAACCAGCAAAAATCCAACCAGGAAACCGCGCAGGCCCCGGTCAGCGATGAAAACCTCCTGGTCAAGCAGCGGCGCCAGAAGGCTGCCCAGATCCAGGAATTGGGGTTCGGTCTGTACCCCAACACCTTCCGGCCCCGCGACACCATTGGCGAGTTGATCAAGAATCACGGTCAACTGGACGCCGCCCGCCTGGAATACCAGGAATACCTCAAATTTTCCCTGGCCGGCCGGATCATGGCCATCCGCTCCTTCGGCAAGGCCGCCTTCATAAAGATCACCGACCGCACCGGCAGCCTCCAACTACACGTGCAGCGCGACGTGCTGGCCCCTGAGCAGTTCAAGCTGTTCAAGAAGCTGGACGTGGGCGACATCATCGGGGTGGTGGGGCATTTGTTCCGCACCCGCACCCGCGAGCTCACCTTGAAGGTGGAGCAACTCTACCTGGTGACCAAGGCCATGCGGCCCCTGCCTGAGAAGTTCCACGGGCTCACCGATGTGGAGCAGCGCTACCGCCAGCGCTATCTGGACCTGATCATGAACGAGGAGGTTCGGGACATCTTCAAGGCCCGCTCCGCCATCGTTTCCTCACTGCGGGGCTTCCTCACCGAGAGGGGCTTCCTGGAAGTGGAAACCCCCATGATGCAGGCCATCCCCGGCGGGGCCACGGCCCGGCCCTTCGAGACCCACCACAACGCCTTGAACATGAAGCTGTACCTCAGGGTGGCCCCGGAGCTTTACCTGAAGCGTCTGGTGGTGGGCGGCCTGGAGCGGGTCTTCGAGCTCAACCGCAACTTCCGCAACGAGGGGATCAGCGTCCGGCACAACCCCGAGTTCACCATGCTGGAGTTCTACCAGGCCTACGCCACCTACGAAGACCTCATCACCATGACCGAGGAGATGTTCGGCAAGGTGGCCATGGCGGTCAAGGGCACCCTTAGCTTCGACTACCAGGGGCGCAATATAAACCTGACCCCGCCCTGGCAAAGCATAGATTTCCGCAGCTCGCTGATGGAGATGGGCAAGGTGCCGCCCGAGGTGCTCTTTGACCGGGAAAAGGCGCTGAACATGTCCGCCTCCATGGGCGGGGTGCACGACCGAAACGACAGCCTGGGCAAGGCCCTGGCCAAGATATTCGACGTAACGGTGGAGCCCAACCTGTGGCAGCCCACCTTTGTCACCGGCTTTCCCCGGGACATCAGCCCGCTCAGCCGCACCAACGACCTGGACCCGGACATCGTGGACCGCTTCGAGTTCTTCATCGCCGGGCGGGAAATGGGCAATGGCTTCAGCGAGCTCAACGACCCCGACGACCAGCGCAGCCGCTTCAACGAGCAGGTGGCCCAGCGCGAGGCGGGCGACGACGAGGCCCAGTTCATGGACCAGGACTACGTAAGGGCCTTGGAATACGGCATGCCCCCAACCGCGGGTGAGGGGCTGGGCATAGACCGCCTGGTGATGCTTATGACCGACCAACCCAGCATTCGGGAGGTCATCCTTTTCCCTTTGCTTAGACCTGAGCAGGGTTGATGCGTTTCGAGGTCTTTCTGGCCTTTCGCTTCCTGCGCGCCCGTCAGTATGCCTTTATCAATCTGATAACCATCCTGTCCATGGCCGGCGTGGCTCTGGGAGTATGCGCCCTCATCGTGGTGCTCAGCGTCATGAGCGGGTTCCAGGACGAGTTCACCAAGAAAATCGTGGGCATGAACTCCCATGTCACCATCTACAAGGCCGGCGGGGTCATCGAACACCCCCAGGCGGTGGTGGACAAGCTGGGCCAGATGCCCCAGGTCACCGGGGTCTCGCCCATAGTCTACGGCCAGGTGATGCTGGTAGCCCCGGCCGCGGCCAGCGGGGCCATAGTCTACGGCCTCCAGGCGCCGGACTCTTCCAAGGCCAAGGAACTGGCCCAGCACATGGTGGCCGGGGATCTGGCCAGGCTGGCCAAGCCCCTGAGCGACGGGCTTTGGGGGGTGGTGGTGGGCTCGGCCCTGGCCCGGCGCCTGGGCCTGGGCGTGGGCTCGGTGGTCAACGCGATAAACCCCTTGGGCGAGGACACCCCGGTGGGCCGCGCCCCCAAGACCGAGCCTTTCCGGGTGGTGGGCATCTTCGAGTCCGGCCTGTATCAGTTCGACTCCTCCATCTTGTTCATGGGCCTGGCCGCGGGCCAGCGCTTTTTGGACCTGGGGCAGGGGGTCAGCGGCATGGAGGTGATGCTGAGGGACCTGTACCAGGCTCCCCAACTGGCCCATGACATAGGCCGCCAACTGGGGCCCATGTACTTTGCGCGAGATTGGATCAGCACCAACAAGAACCTTTTCGCCGCCCTGAAGCTGGAAAAGATCGCCATGTTCGTGATCTTGATCCTCATCGTGTTCGTGGCCTCCTTCGGCATAGTGAGCAGCCTGATCATGATGGTGATGGTCAAGACCCGCGATATCGGCATCTTGAAGGCCCTGGGGGCCACCAAGGCCACCCTGCGGCGGGTTTTCATGCTCCAGGGGCTGTTCATCGGTTTGGTGGGCACCCTGGTGGGGGTCGGCGGCGGGCTGGTGCTGTGCTGGTTGTTGTCGCGCTACCATTTCATAGAGCTGCCCAAGGCGGTGTACCCCATAAACACCCTGCCGGTGCAGGTGGAGCCTCTGATGGTGGCCGCCGTGGCCGGTGCGGCGGTGCTTATCAGCCTGCTGGCCACCATTTATCCCGCCAAGGTGGCCGGAGGCCTGGACCCGGTGAGCGCGCTACGATATGAATAGGGCGACAAACCTGCTGCTTCAAGGGGTCGAGACTTGACAGACGAGCCCATATACATTCATATAAAGCAGCTTAAAAAGACGTACTTTGGCCCCCAGGACCAGGTGGAAGTGCTGCGGGATTTGAACCTCACGGTGGCCAAAGGCGAGACGGTTGCGGTGGTGGGCGCCTCGGGCGTCGGAAAATCCACCTTGTTACATATCCTGGGAGCCCTTGACCGGCCCACCTCGGGTCGGGTTATGGTGGGAGGGCGCGACGTTTTCCAGATGGACGAAACGGCCCTGGCAGCCTTTCGCAACCGCCATGTGGGCTTTGTGTTTCAGTTCCATCACCTGCTTCCCGAGTTCAGCGCTCTGGAGAACGTTATGATGCCTGCGCTCATAGCCCGCCAGGACAGAGCCCAGGCCCAGAAACGGGCCATGGAGCTTCTGGACGAGGTGGAGGTGGCGCATCGCAGCTCCCACCGGGTGGGGCAGTTGTCCGGCGGCGAAGCCCAGCGGGTGGCTGTGGCCCGGGCCTTGATATTGGGCCCCAGCCTGCTGCTGGCCGATGAGCCCACGGGCAACCTGGACGAACGTACTGGAGAATTGGTGCATCAATTGCTGGTGAGGCTCAACCAAAGCCATGGCCTCACCACCTTGGTGGCCACCCACAACGAACGGTTGGCCGGGGCGCTGGGGCGCCGGGTGCGGTTGGCCGATGGCAAGGCCTATAGCCTGGATCAGGCGGGGCCCAGCGAGGAATAGAAACGGTGATGAGGAGAATTCTGCTGGCATTGGCCCTGGCCCTGCTGCTTTTGGCGCCGGTTGCGGCCCAAGCGGCCGAGGCCATGAAGGTGGCGGTCTTTCCCTTCCACATCTTCAGCCGGGAGCCCCTGACCGACTTGCGCGACGACGTGCAGAAGATGCTGGGAAACAAGCTGACCGCCTTGGGGGTTACGGTTATTCCCATTGATGAGGTGAACCAGGCCCTTGCCGCGGCGGGGCAGCCCTTGGATCTTACCCTGGCCCGCAAGGTGGCCGGGCGCATAGGGGCGGATTTCGCCATAACCGGCTCCATCACCAAGATCGGCAACCGGGTGTCCTTGGATGCCAAGGTGCTGGACGTGCTGGGCATGCAGAGGCCCCAGTCCGCCTTTGTGGAGGGCGCGGGCCTGGAGTCCATCAGCGCGCTCACCGAACGAATCGCCCGTGAGCTGGCGGTTCGGGTCAGCGGCCGCGAGAAGGTGGCCGAGGTCAAGATCGCCGGCAACAGGCGCATCGAGGGCGACGCGGTCAAGGCGGTGCTCAAGACCAAGGAAGGCGGCATCTTCTCGCCGCTGCTGTTGGACGAAGACCTCAGGGCCGTTTGGAAGCTGGGCTACTTCGACGACGTGAAGATCTCCAGCGCCGACAGCCCCAAGGGCAAGGTGGTCACCATCACCGTCAAGGAAAAGCCGGCGGTGCGCGAGGTGAAGTTCGAGGGCAACAAGGAGATCGACACCAAGGACCTGCAGGACCAGATAGGCCTGAAGCGCTTCGCGGTGTACAAGCCGGCCGCCGTCAAGGAAGCCGAGCAGAAGATCATCCAGATGTACCGCGACAAGGGCTACTACGACGTCAAGGTGACCAGTCAGGTGATCACGCTGCCCAAGGGCGACCTGGGCATCAAGTTCAATATCGTCGAGGGCGAAAAGGTCTACATTTCCAAGATCGAGTTCCGGGGCAACAAGGCCTTCACCGAAAAAGAGCTCAAGGAAGTGATGAGCACCGGGGAGAAGGGCTGGCTTTCCTGGATCAAGGACGACCACGTGTTGGAGTGGGCCAAGCTGGAGCAGGACGTCCAGAAGCTCAACGACTTCTACTACAACCACGGCTACATGAGCGCCCGGGTGGGCAAGCCCGAGATCAACCGCGCCAAAGACGGCCTGATACTGGTCATCAACATCGAGGAGGGCCCCCGCTTCAAGGTGTCCAGCGTGAGCATCTCCGGCCAGCTTATCGCTCCGCAAAAAGAGCTGGTCGCCATGATCAAGACCAAGCCCGGCAGCTGGTATAACCGCGAACAGCTACGCATGGACCTGGCCACCCTGCACGAGCTCTACGCCAACCGCGGCTTCGCCTATGTGGAGGTGCGGCCCCAGGTGCGCCAAAACATGAAGCAGCACTCGGTGGCCCTGGACTTCCAGGTGAACAAGGGCGCCAAGATCTACTTCGACCGCATCATCATCAGCGGTAACACCCGCACCCGCGACAAGGTGATCCGGCGCGAGTTGGGCGTGGCCGAAGGCGACCTGTTCTCGGCCACCGCCATCCGTTCGGCCAACATGCGCCTGCACCGGCTCAACTTCTTCGAGGACATCACCATCAGCCCCAGCAAGGGCGGCGATCCGGGCACCATGGACCTGAACATCAAGGTCAAGGAGAAGCGCACCGGCCAGATTTCCTTCGGCGCGGGCTACTCCACCCAGGACTCCTTCATGATCATGGGTCAGGTCACCGAGTCCAACCTCTTCGGCCGGGGCCAGCAGGTCCAGTTGAGAGGCACCCTGGGCGGCAAGTCCACCCGCTACACCCTGAGCTTCACCGAGCCCTGGCTGTTCGACCGGCCCATCAGCTTCGGTGTGGATATCTACGACTGGGAGCGCGAGTACATCCAGTACAACAAGACCGCCATGGGCGGGCGCCTGCGCTGGGGCTTCCCGACTCCCTTGGCCTACACCCGCTTCTACCTGTACTACAAGTACGAAGAAGCCAACATCACCGACATCGACAAGAACGCTTCCCTGTACGTGCGCGACCAGGAAGGCTGGCACACCACCAGCAGCTTCAAGGGCATTGTGCGCCGCGACACCCGCGACGCCACCTTCAACACCACTCGCGGTTCGGACAACAACCTGAGCGTGGAGTGGGCCGGCGGCGTGCTGGGCGGCACCAACGCTTTCTACAAGATTATCGGCAACACCGGCTGGTACTTCCCCATGTGGTGGAAGACGGTCCTGGTGCTTCACGGCCAGTTGGGCTGGATGGAGGGCCACTCCGGCGGAGACCTGCCGATCTATGAGAAGTTCTTCCTGGGCGGCATCAACACCATCCGGGGCTTCTCCTACCAATCGGTGAGCCCCAAGGACGAAAACGGCGACCTCATCGGTGGTGAGCGCATGTTCGTGGCCAACTTCGAAGTGCGCTTCCCCTTGTTCGAAAAGGCGGGCCTTACCGGCGTGGTCTTCTACGACACTGGTAACGCCTGGACCGCGGACCAAGGTTACGACTTCGGCAGCCTGCGCAAGAGCGTGGGCTGCGGCATCCGCTGGATGTCGCCCATGGGTCCGTTGCGCCTGGAGTACGGCTACGTGCTCGACCCGCAGCCCGGCGACGACAACTCGAACTTCGAGTTCACCGTAGGTGGAATGTTTTAAAACCCCATCCAAAGGTTATAAAGGGGAGACTAATAATGTTGCAGTCCAAACACATCATCCTACCGATCTTTCTGGCGGTCCTGTTGGCCGCGTTCTGGCTGGCGCCCGCTGCGGCCCAGGCCCAGATCAAGATCGGGGTAATCAACATGGAGCAATCGGTCAACGACTGCAAGCAGGGCAAGCGGTCCCAGGCCGAACTGCGGCGCAAGGCGGCCAAGCTCGAGGATGAGTTGAAGCAGCTCACCGAAGACGTGCAGAAGCTGCGCAAAGACCTGGAAAACACCGCCATGCTGCTCAAGCCCGAGGCCAAGCTGGCCAAGGAGCGCGAGTTCGAGCGTAAGGCCCGGCGGCTCAACGACCGCCGCCGCGACGCCCAGCAGGAGATTCGCGAGGCCCAGCGCGATGGTTTCGCTCCTATCCTCCGGCGCATGCAGGGGGTCATCAAGGCCATCGGCGCCAAGGGCGGCTATGCCTTGATCACCGAATCCCGCAGCGCGCTTTACTATCCCCAGAGCGCCGACATCACCAACGAAGTAATAGCGGCTTACGACAAAAAATATCCGTAGGGGACAGGCTGTGAAGATTTCGCTGGGCCAGTTGGCCCTGCTCTTGGGCGGCAGCCTGGAGGGACCGGCCGAGCGCGAGGTGTCGGGGATCAAGGGGCTGGAAGACGCCGGCCCCGAGGATCTTTCCTTCCTGGCCAACCCCAAGTACGCGCCCCTGCTTGAAAAATGCCGGGCGGGCGTGGTGTTGGTTACCCGTGAGCACAAGGTCCCGGAAGGGTTGGCCGTCATCAGGGTGGACAACCCCTACCTGGCCTATGCCCAGGTCTTGACCAAGGCCACGGCCAAGCCCTACGTCCCCTTGGGGGTGCACCCCAAGGCGGTGGTGGAGCCGGACGCCCGCTTGGGAGCGGACTGCTCGGTCCATGCCCTGGCCTACGTGGGGGCGGGCGCCGAGTTGGGCGATCGCGTAGTGGTGCATCCGGGCGCCTACCTGGGCCCCGGGGTCAAGGTGGGCCCAGACACGGTGATCCACGCCAACGCGGTGGTGTATCACGACTGCGTAATCGGCAGCCGGTGCGTCATCCACGGTGGGGTGATCATCGGGGCCGACGGCTACGGCTTCGTTTTTGACGGCCAGGGCCACTTCAAGATTCCCCAGGTCGGCATCGTGCAGATAGACGACGACGTGGAGTTGGGGGCGGGCACCACCATCGACCGGGCGGCCAACGGCCGCACCTGGATACAGCGCGGGGTCAAGATCGACGATCAGGTGCACATCGCCCACGGTTGCGTCATCGGCGAAAACAGCCTGCTGGTGGCCCAGGTGGGCATCAGCGGCTCCAGCAAACTAGGCAAGGGCGTGGTGCTGGGAGGTAAAGTAGGCGTGGTCGGGCATATCACCATCGGCGACGGGGCCATGGTGGGAGGCGGCTCTGGCATCGCCCAGTCGGTGGAGCCCGGCGCGGTGGTCAGCGGCTACCCGGTGATGCCCCACCGCCTGTGGTTGCGCACCAGGGGGCTGGTCAAGCGCCTGCCCGAGATTTTCAGCCGGGTGAAAAAGCTCGAGGATCGGCTGGATCAGCGCGAGGAAGAGGAATAAAGGAGCGGTCAAATGCCTGCAGGAGTACTGAACCTCACCGACATTATGGAAATACTGCCCCACCGCTATCCCCTTCTTTTGGTGGACCGCGTTCTGGAGCTTAGAACGCCCGAATACGTCAAGGCCATGAAGAACGTGACCTACAACGAGGCGTTTTTCCAGGGGCACTTTCCCGGCAAGCCGGTGATGCCCGGCGTTTTGATCATCGAGGCCATGGCCCAGACCGGAGGCATTCTGGCCTACAAATCCCACCCAGAGGCCAAGGACCGGTTGTTCTATTTCATGGGTATGGATAAAGTTAAGTTCCGTAGGCCAGTGGTGCCCGGCGACCAACTCATTATGGAACTTACCGCCGTGCACCGCTCCACCCGGGCCTGGAAAATGATCGGCAAGGCCTTTGTGGATGACAAGCTGGCCGTGCAGGCCGAGCTTACCGCGGCCCTGGTGCAATAGAACCCGGCCCAGAACGGCCCCAAGTTTTCTCTGAGCGCGGAAAAAGGTTTTTCATGGAGATACATCCCACCGCGGTGGTTCACGAAAGCGCCCAACTGGCCCAAGGGGTCAAAGTGGGCGCCTATGCCCACATCGGGCCCGAGGTGTCCATAGGTCCCGGCACCCAGGTGGACCACCACGCCAGCATCGAACGCCTTACCACCATCGGGGCGGACTGCCATATCTGGCCATTCGCCTCCATAGGCACCGACCCCCAGGACCTTAAGTTCGGTGGCGAGCGCACCACCCTGCAAGTAGGCGACCGGGTGCTGATCCGCGAGTTCGTCACCGTGAACCGGGGGACCGGCGAAGGCGGCGGCGTCACCCGCCTGGGCGACGACTGCCTGTTGATGGCCTACGCCCACGTGGCCCACGACTGCCAATTGGGCCAGCGGGTGATCATGGCCAACGCGGCCACCCTGGGCGGCCACGTGCACGTGGAGGATTTCGCCAACATCGGCGGCCTGGTGGCCATCCATCAGTTCACCCGCATCGGCACCCGGGCTTTCATCGGGGGCATGAGCGGGGTGGCCCAGGACCAGCCGCCCTACTGCCTGTGCGAAGGCAACCGCTGCAAGCCCCACGGCATGAACGTGATCGGGCTGAGAAGGGCGGGATTCGCCACCGAGACCATAGAGGCCCTCAAGACCGCCTACCGGATAATCTTCCGCACCCACACCCCTATCCAAAAGGCCATGGAGCAAGTCCGCGCCGAAGTAACCGGCGTGCCGGAGGTGGATCACCTGCTGGACTTCATCGCCTCCAGCGAACGGGGAGTCGCCCGTTAGCGGAGGAAAAATGGCACGGCGCATCATAGGTCTAATCGCCGGCAAGAGCCAGTTCCCCCTGCTGTTCGCCCGCTCCGCCCGGGCCCAGGGCTACCGCGTGGTGGCCGTGGCCTTCAAGGGCGAAACCCTGCCCGCCCTGGAGCAGGAGGTGGACAGCCTCACTTGGGTGCAACTGGGCCAGCTTGGCAAGCTCCTGAAAGCCTTCACGAGCCAGGGGGTGACCCAGGCGGCCATGTGCGGCGGGGTCACCAAACCGCGCATGTTCGACCTCAAGCCGGATTTGAAGGCCCTGGGCCTTATCAAGAAGATCCGGCACATGGCCGACGACGGCATCCTGCGCACCTTTGCCGACTACTTGGGCGAGCAGGGCATAGAGATATTGCCCAGCCACGAGCTGGTGCCCGAGCTGCTGGCCAAGCCCGGCCTCTACACCAAGCGCAAGCCCAGCGAACAGGAGCGCGAGGACATGGAGGTGGGCTGGCAGGTGGCGGCCGAACTGGGCAAACTGGACATAGGCCAGTGCGTGGTGGTGCGGGGCAGGGCGGTGGTGGCCGTGGAGGCCATGGAAGGCACCGACCAGTGCATCCGCCGGGGCGGCGAGCTGGCCGGCGGCCAAGACGCGGTGGTGGTCAAGCGCTGCAAGCCGAATCAGGACCGGCGCTTCGATCTGCCCTCTGTGGGCACCGACACCCTGGCGGTGATGGCCGCGGCCGGGGCTTCCTGCCTCTTGGTGGAGGCGGAGCGCACCCTTTTCTTCGACCTGGATCAGGCCGTGAAGTTGGCCGACGCTTCGGGCATCTGCATCATGGGCCGCAGCTGATTCCCTACCTGATAAACAAGGAGGCCGCGTGAGCGCGCCGGTGAAAATAGCGGTGGTGGGGGTCGGCTACTTGGGCCGTTTCCACGCCGAAAAATTAGCCCGCCTGAAACAGGCCGAGCTGGTGGGGGTGGTGGACGCCGATCCCGCCCAGGCCGAATCGGTGGGCAAGGCGGTGGGCTGCCCCAGCTTCAGCGACCACCGCGAGCTTTTGGGCAAGGTGGAGGCGGTGAGCGTGGTCACCCCCACGGTGGCCCACCACGCGGTGGCCAAGGACTTCCTCTTGGCCGGGGCCGACGTGATGTGCGAAAAGCCCATGACCGCCACCTTGGAGGAGGCCGACGAGCTCATCGCCCTGGCCCAGGACAAGGGCCGCATCCTGCAGGTGGGCCATTTGGAGCGTTTCAACCCGGCGGTGGAAGGGCTTTTCGAGCGGGCGGGCAAGCCCATGTTCCTGGAGGTCAACCGCATCGCCCCCTTCAAGGCCCGGGCCACCGACGTGGATGTGACCCTGGACCTGATGATCCACGACCTGGACATCATCCTGGCCCTGGTGGGCAGCGAGCCGGTGGAGATCAGGGCCAAGGGCGTGCCGGTCCTGGGCCCCCACGCCGACCTGGTCAACGCCCGCCTGGAGTTCGCCGACGGCTGCGTGGCCAACGTAACCGCCAGCCGCCTGGCCCTCAAGGACGAGCGCAAGATGCGCATGTTCCAGCCGGACGCCTACTTCTCCTTGGATTTCCGCAAGCGCAAGCTTCTGGTGGTCAGCGGGGTGGAGTACCGGCCGGGCAAGCTCCCCAAGGTAAAGGCCGAACGCCCCCGCTTCCCCAAGAGCGACCCCTTGGAAAAAGAGCTTAGCGCCTTTCTGGATTCGGTGCGCACCCGCCAGACCCCCAGGGTGGACGGCCAGGCGGGCCGCCGGGCCCTGGCCTGCGCCATGAGCGTGCGCGCCTGCGTGCAGGAGGGCCTGTGCAAGTACCAGGACGTGCTGGACGCCTCGCCGCGCTGGGTGGAAGCCCTCTCCGCCGAGGAAGACTGAGATGACCTCGGGCCGGTCAGTGGTGCTGGTGGCCGGGGAGGCCAGCGGAGATCAACACGCGGCCCGCCTGGCCCGCGAGCTGACCGCCCTGGTCCCGGACATCGCCATCAGCGGCATCGGCGGCCCCAAGATGGAGGCCGCCGGGGTGGAGTTGCTCCACCGCTCCGAGGACCTGGCCCTGGTGGGGGTGGCCGAGGTGCTGCCCAAGCTTCGGGTCATCCTGGGGGCCATCCGGGGCATGAAGCGCCACATGAAGCGCACCAAGCCCGACCTGGTCATCCTGGTGGACTTCCCGGACTTCAACTTCCGGGTGGGCAAGGCGGCCAAGAAGCTGGGCCTCAAGGTGCTCTACTACATCAGCCCCCAGGTGTGGGCCTGGCGGCCCAAGCGGGCCCAGCAGATGGCCTCCTTTGTGAACCACCTGGCCTGCGTGTTTCCCTTTGAGCCCGAGTTTTTCAAAAACCACGCGCCCCAGCTCCCGGTGAGCTTCGTGGGGCACCCCCTGCTGGACATCCCGCCTCAGGAATGGGACGAGCCCTTGCCCGTGCCCCAGGAGGCCGAGCTGGTGGGCCTGCTGCCCGGCAGCCGCATGTCCGAGATAAGCCGCCTGCTGCCCCTGCTGTTGGCCACGGCCAAGCGCATGCAGGAGCAGCGGCCGGGAATGCATTTCGTCCTGCCCCTGGCCCCGGGACTGCGCCGGGAGCAGGTTGAGCCCTACCTCAAGAAGACCCCTCGGGGATTGACCGTGCTGGCCGGCAGGGCCCGCCAAGTCATGGAGCAGGCCAGGCTCGTGCTGGTGGCCTCGGGCACGGCCACTCTCCAGACCGCACTGGCCGGGACCCCTGGGGTGGTGGTATACAAGACCGGAGGTTTCAACTACCTGGTGGCGCGCTCCCTGATAAAGGTGGAGTACATCGCCATGCCCAACTTGATCGCCGGCCGCGAGCTGATGCCCGAGCTGATTCAGGGCGAGGCCACCCCGGAAAAGGTGGCCGCGGAAGCTCTTTCCCTGCTGGACGACGAGCGGCGGCGCGCTCGGGTGATAGAGGGCCTGAATGAGGTCCGCGCCAAATTGGGCGGGCCGGGAGCCAGCCGCCGGGTGGCCGAGTTGGCCCTGGAAATTATGGAAGGATAACCGGTTTGTCTGAGCGGGCTCAAAAACGCCAACGTGACATAACGCATGCCAAACGCCTGCTGACCATGGTGCGCCCCTATTGGAAGCGCCTGGCCGGGGCCATGGCCCTCATGGTCCTGGTGGGGGCCTCCACCTCGGCCATGGCCTACCTGGTCAAGCCGGTGATGGACAAGATATTCGTGGCCCGCGACTCCGATCTGCTCATGCTCATGCCCATCGGCATCATCGTGCTCTACACGGTAAAGGGGCTGTCCTCCTACGGGCAGACCTACCTTATGCAGTACGTGGGCCAGCGCATCGTCACCCAGTTCCGTATCGACCTGTACGCCCATTTGCAGCGCCTTAGCCTGAGCTACTATGACCGCACACCCACCGGCGAGCTGATGAGCCGCATCACCAACGACGTGAACCAGATGCAGGGCGCGGTGTCCAGCGTGGTCACCGGCGTGCTCAAGGACATGTTCACCATCGTGGGCCTGGTGGCGGTGATCGTCTACCGGGACTGGTTTTTGGCGGTGTTCGCCCTGGGAGTGTTCCCCCTGTGCGTCATCCCCCTGGTCAAGTTCGGCCGCAGGCTGCGCAAGATATCCCACCGCTCCCAGGAGACCATGGCCGACGTCACCGTGCTCTTGCACGAGACCATAGGCGGGGCCCGCATCGTCAAGGGCTTTTGCCGCGAGGACTACGAGACCCAGCGCTTCACCGACGAGGCCTTCCGCCTGTTCCGCTTGCGCATGAAGGACATCTCCACCCGGGCCATGTCCAGCCCGCTCATGGAGTTTTTGGGCGGCCTGGGCATCGCGGGCATCCTGTTCTACGGCGGCTGGCAGGTGATCCACGGCGTGTCCACCCCCGGAACTTTCTTCTCGTTTCTCACCGCCTTGATCCTGCTCTACGAGCCGGTCAAGCGCCTGAGCAGCATGAACAACGACGTGCAAAACGGCTTGGCCGCCGCCGAGCGGGTGTACCGGGTCCTGGACGAGCCGGTGGAGATAGCCGAGAAGCCCGGCGCGGTGGAACTGGGTCCGCTGCAAAAGGAAATCGTCTACCACAAGGTGAGCTTCGCCTACCGCCCCGGCGAGCCGGTGCTCAAGGAAATAAACCTCACCGTGCCCAAGGGACAGGCCGTGGCCCTGGTGGGCACCAGCGGCGGGGGCAAGACCACCCTGGTCAACCTGCTGCCCCGCTTCTACGAGGTGACCGAGGGCTCCATCAGCATCGACGGCACCGACATACGCCAAGCCACCCTGGGCAGCCTGCGCGGCCAGATAGCCATCGTCACCCAGCAGACCATCCTGTTCAACGACACGGTGCGCAACAACATCGCCTACGGCCGCCCGGAAGCCAGCGACGAGCAGGTGCGCGCCGCGGCCGAGGCTGCCTACGCCACCAAGTTCATCGAGCAGATGCCCCACGGCCTGGACACCATGATCGGCGAAAGCGGGGTGCTACTCTCCGGCGGTGAACGCCAGCGCCTGTCCATAGCCCGAGCCCTGCTGGCCGACCGCCCCATCCTCATTTTGGACGAGGCCACCAGCAGCCTGGACACCGAGAGCGAGATGTACGTGCAAAAGGCCCTGGAAAACCTCATGGCCGGGCGCACCACCTTTGTCATCGCCCACCGCCTTTCCACGGTGCAGCGGGCCGACCGCATCCTGGTGATCAGCGGCGGCCATATCGTGGAAGAGGGCCGCCACGACGAGCTGGTGGCCATGGGCGGGGTGTACACCCGCTTGCACCGCATGCAGTTCGCCATCGACCAAGGGCTGGAGGCCATTGCGCCCCAGGCCGGGCAACCGGCCGGGGAGGGGAGCTAGGGCCCATGCCCGCCCGCTGGTTCGCCCAAGCCGATCCCGGCCTGCTGGCCCGCAGGGGGCTGGTCTGCGTGCTGGTGCTGGGGGCCATGGCCGGGGTGATGCTCCTGGGCTGGGACCAGCCGGTGCGCGAGGTGCTGGGGCGCTTCGGCAAAAGCAGCTTTGGCCACGCCTGGGGGGTGAGCGCCTATTGGATGGGCCTGGGCGGGGTGCAGTTGGCCGCGGCGGCGGCGTTCATTGCCCTGGCCATCTGGGCCCGCAGCTTACGCTGGCGCGCCATCGGCATCAATTGCCTTTGGGCGGTGGCCATATCCGGCATCATGGTGCAGGTGATCAAGCACCTGGTGGGACGGGCCCGGCCCCGCACCGGCTTGGCGGCGAGTATGCTGGTGGGCTTCTCCCTGGACAGCGACATGCACTCCTTCCCCTCGGGGCATGCGGCCACCAGCTTCGCCCTGGCCGCCTGGCTCTCCTCCCGCTGCCCTCACTACACGGTGGTATTCTATGGGCTGGCTGTATTTATTGCCCTGGGCCGCGTCATCAGCGGGTCGCATTATGCCAGCGACGTGCTGGGAGGCATGGCCCTGGGCCTGATGGTGGGCTGGGCCCTTGATTTCAGACGGCGGACCAAGGAGGTGCAGGCATGAGAGGCAAGGCGAACCTTAGCGGCGCCCTGGCCCTGCTGTTGGTGCTGGCCGCCGCCGGGGCCCTGTTCCTGGCCGGGCTGGGAGACATCCCCCTCACCGACCGCGACGAGGGCGAGTACGCCGCCGCCGTGGCGGCCATGCGCGCCTCGGGCGACTGGGTGGTGCCCACCCTCAACGGCCGCCTGTACCTGGAAAAGCCCATCCTGGTCTATTGGGCCATGGCCGGGAGCCAGGCTTTGGTGGGGGACAACGAGATCGGGGCGCGCCTGCCCTCGGCCCTGGCCGCCTTTGCCCTGGTGCTGGTGGTGGGACTTCTGGCCTGGCGCACCGGCCGGAAGGCCTCCCTGGGAGCCATGGCCGCCGCGGCCCTGGCCTTTTGCCCGCTGTTCGTCCTGGTGGGACGGGCCTGCCTTACCGACGCCCTTTTGAGCCTGTGGACCACTCTGGCCATCGTGTCGGTGTTTCTGGCCTTGGAGGGCGAGGACGGCGAGGGGCGGGGCTGGTGGCTCATTGCCTGGGCCGCCCTGGGCCTGGGCTTTCTCACCAAGGGGCCGGTGGCTCCGGCGGTGGTGCTGCCCAGCGCGGCGCTTTACGCCCTCATCCAGGGCCGCTTCTTTTATGCCTTGCGCAGCGCCCGCTGGCTTTGGGGCATCCTGATCTTCCTGGTAATCAACCTGCCCTGGTACGGCCTGGTGTGGTGGAAGCTGGGCGACCAGTTCATCGACGCCTTTTTCATCTCCCAGAACCTGCGCCGCTTCTCCGAGACCCTGCTGGGCCACGGGGGAGGGCTGGTCTATTACTTACCGGTGCTGCTCGTCGGGGCCTTCCCCTTCGCGGCCATCGCCCTGCCCGAGCTGGGCCGGGCCCTGTTCCAGAACCCAAGGGCCCAGCGGGAAATGGACCCCATGAGCCGCTTGCACCTGCTGGCCGCGGTGTCCTTTTTGGTGGTGCTGGTGGTGTTCAGCCTGGCCGCCACCAAGCAGATAAACTACATTCTGCCCGCCTTGCCCTTCCTGGCCCTGCTGGCCGCCTGCCAGATGGGGCGCCTGGCCTTGGGAAGGGCCCATGGCCGCCTGGCCTGGCCGGTGTTCTGGGTGGCCCTGTGGGTCTCCGGGGGCATCCTGGTGGTGGCCCTGGCGGCGGTGCCTGCGGCCTTGCCCCTGTTCTGGGACAAGATCCTGGGCTCCATCCGCTTTGATTCCAGCGAGTACGCCTTGCCCCTGCGGGCCCCCATGATAGTCTGGTGGCCGCTGTTGGCCGCTCTGGTGGCCGGGGCGGGCATGTACCTGGCCTCCTGGGCCGCCCGGCGGGAGCGGGGGCAAATGATCCCCTGGTTCCTGGGTGTGGGCGCGGCCCTCACTTGCGCGGTGGTTTTCCTGGGTCTGTTCCCCCAGGCCGCCGGGGTCATGCAGCAACCGGCCAAGGAGTTGGCTCAGGAAGTTCGGAGGCGGGCCGGTGAGCAGGCCCAGGTGGTAACCTATGGCCTGTGGAAGCCCAGCCTGATCTACTACACTGGGCGCAACCTGCCCCGGCTCAAGGTGGAGCAGGGGGCCCAGTTGACTAAGGAGCTGTCCGCCGCCAAACCGGTGTATGTTTTCAGCCGGGTGCGCCTGGAGGACAAGCTGATCCAGACCACGGGCTTCCGGGTCCTGGACAGCCGGGAGGGTTACCTCCTGGGCGGCAACCAGGCTGCCTTGGCCCAGTGGAAGGGCGAGGCTCCGCCGCCGGTCAAGGCCGAGCCGCCCACCCAGGCAACCCCGCCGGTGCAAAGCGAGCCCCAAGTACAGAAAAAGGGGCAGACGGAAAACCAAGAGCCACAAAAGCAGACTCCGCCAAGCCAGGAGCAACCCAAGCCAGAGGCTAAGAAGATCCTGTGAGCAACTTGCTGCAAAATCCTCTCTGGCAGCGCCGCCTGTACATCCTCATCCTGGTGGCGGTGTGCCTGGTGCTGTTCTTCTCCCTGGGCGGCATGCGCGACCTGTGGGAGAGCGACGAGGCCCGCTACGCCGAGCTGGGCCGGGAGATGCTGGACTCGGGATCCTTCAGCCACTGGGTGATTCCTCGCCTGAATTACGTCATCTACCTGGAAAAGCCGCCTCTGTATTACTGGCTCACCGCTTTGAGCTTCGCCGTGTTCGGGGTGGGAGAGGCGGCGGCCCGTTTGGTGCCCGCGCTGTTCGGCACCCTGAGCGTATTGATCGCCTTCGCCCTGGGCCGGGAGATGTGGGGTGATGAAAAGGCGGGCTTCTGGTCGGGCCTGGTGCTGGCCACATCGCTGATGTTCTTCGCGCTCAGCCGGGTGATCCTGGTGGACATGGTGCTCTGCTTCGGGGTGATGCTGGCCGTGTGGGGGGCCTGGAGCCTGCGGGCCGGGAGGGATTGGGGCCTCTATGCCTTTTGGGTGGGCTGCGCCATCGGCTTTTTGACCAAGGGGGTGCTGGGGCCCGGCTTGGCGGCCATGTCCGTGGTGCTCTTCGCGGTCCTGGCCGGGGAGTGGAGGCTCCTGGGCCGCCTGCTGGACTGGCGGGGCCTCGCCCTGTTCGTGCTGCTGTGCGCCCCCTGGCTGGTGGCCGCCGCCCTGCTGCACAAGGGTTTCATCACCTACTTTTTCTGGGACGAGCAGGTGGGCCGTTTGCTCACCAACCAGCACCAGCGCTTCCAGCCCTGGTGGTACTACTTCGTCTTGATTCCCGGCGCTTTCTTCCCCTGGATAGCCCTGCTGCCCTGGTGCGTGGGGCGCACCTTCCCCCGGGCGGCCTGGCGCAAGCCCGAGGCCCGGCCCTGGCTATTGGCCGCGGTGTGGTTCGTGGGCATGTTCATCTTCTTCACCCTGTCGCGCTCCAAGATGATGCACTACGCCCTGCCCATGCTGCCGCCCCTGGCCCTGCTGGTGGGCCGCCCCCTCAGCGGGGTGATGTCCTGGCCGCGCGGGGCCGCCTCGCCGGGCGGGCTCAGGGCCAGCCTCACCGCCCTGGCCGCCTTGTGCCTGGTGGCGGGCCTGGCCGTGCTGGTGATTCCGGCCACCAATCCGGACATAAACTACAGCCACGCGGGGGCCATGCTTTTCATCGGCCCCCTGTTCCTGGCCCTGCTGGCCCTGGGAGTCTATGCCGTGCGGGGGCGGGCCTGGGCCGCGGCCATCGCGCCCCTGACCGTGTTCCTGCTGTTGGTGCTGGGGGCGGCGGCGGCTTCGCCCACCCTGGATCGCTACCGCTCGGTGGGGCCGCTAATAAAACCCATCGTCGCCCAGTTGAAGGCGGACGACATCGTGGCCAACCTGGGCGACTACTGGCATGGCACCGCTTTTTACACCAAGAGGCGGGTGCTGGTGGCCGACAACTGGGGGGAGCTGGATTTCGGACGCCGTCTGGACCCGGAGCGGGCCAAGTGGTTCATGCGGGGCAACCAGAGCCTGCTGGGGGTCATGGCCGGGGACCGGCGGGTGTTCGCCATCGCTGAAACCGGGCGCTGGCAGCGCTTCCACGCCCTGGCCCAGAAACGCAAGCAGGCCCTGCCGCTTTTCCCCTGGGCCACGGTGGGCGACAAGACCCTGTTCAGCAACCGCCCCCGTAGCTAACACTCCGGGGCAACTTGATTTTATCCCCTTTGCCTGCCATAGTATTAACCCGCGAACAGCAAGTTTTGCATCACCCAAGGCGGAGAGGCACATGCCCCCGGCAGCCACGGAAAACCAGCCCTATCTATCAGTGGTTATCCCCGTTTTCAACGAAGAGGAAAACCTGACGGAGCTTCACGCCCGTCTGTCCCTGACATTGAACGCTTCTCCCTGGGATTGGGAGGTCGTCTATGTGGACGACGGCTCCAAGGACACCTCCTGGGAGCTGCTGTGCCGCATACACGCCCAGGACCCTCACGTGCGCTTGGTGCGCTTCAACCGCAACTACGGCCAGCACATGGCCATATTCGCGGGCTTCGAGAAGGTGCGGGGCGAGGTGGTGGTAACCCTGGACGCGGACCTGCAAAACCCCCCCGAGGAGGTTCCCAAGCTGGTGAACAAGCTCGAGGAAGGTTTCGACGTGGTCAGCGGCTGGCGGCAGAACCGCCACGACTCGGTGCTGCGCAAGATACCCACTTGGTTGGTGGCCAAGATGACCAGCCGAGTGGTGGGGGTGCAGCTCAAGGACTACGGCTGCATGCTCCGGGCCTACCGCATCGAGGTGGTCCAGGCCATGTGCGCCTCCCAGGAGACTTCCTCCTACATCCCCGCCCTGGCCAACCTTTACGCGGCCAGCGTGGCCGAAATCCCCGTGGCTCACGCCGAGCGCGCGGCGGGCCAATCCAAGTACAGCATCTTCAAGCTCATCAAGCTCAACTTCGATCTAATGACCGGCTTCTCGGTGCTGCCCATCCAGATGGTCAGCGTCCTGGGGGTGCTCATCGCCTGCATGGGTCTGGCCTTCGGTTTGTTCCTGTTCATACGCCGCCTGGTGGTGGGCCCGGAGGTGGGCGGGGTGTTTACCCTGTTCGCCATCCTGTTCGTCTTCGTGGGCCTGCAAATCCTGGTGGTGGGGCTCATGGGCGAATACCTGGGCCGCATCTACCGCGAGGTTCGGCGCAGGCCGCGCTTCGTTATCCGCGAGACCAGGGACCCCGAAGCCGGGTCGTAACCATGGTGCTTAACCGGTCCGAGCCTTCAGCGGCCGACACCCGCCTGGTTCTGAAAGTGGACATCGATACCAAGGTGGGTCTGCTGGAAGGCGTGCCACGCCTGATGGACATCTTCGCCCAAGCCGGGGTGAAGGCTTCCTTTTACATCGCCATGGGGCCGGACCACTCGGGCCGCGCCCTGGCCCGCCTGGTTAAGCCCGGCTTTCTGCAAAAGCAGCTGCGCTCCGGCGCGGCGGGTGCCTACGGCATAACCACCATGCTCTACGGCGTGGCCTTGCCCGGGCCCATCATCGCCCAGGAGGCCCCGTATCTGTTCCACGAGCTCATCGCCGAGGGCCACGAGGTGGGGCTGCACGGCTGGGACCACGTGTTCTGGCACGACCGCATGCGCTACCTGCCCGCCTATCGCATCAGGGCTCACCTGGGCCGGGCCTGGCGGCTCTACGAGCAGATAACCGGCCTGGCTCCGGCGACCTTCGCCTCTCCCGGCTGGCAGATCACCCCCACCGCCTATCAGGCCCTGGCCGACATGGGCATCAGCCACGTGTCCTGCGCCCGGGGGCGCAGCCCTTTCCGGCCCCTGGTGGAGGGACGCCCCTTGCCCCTGGTGGAACTGCCCACCACCATGCCCACCCTGGACGAGATCCTGGGCCGCGACGGCGTCACCCTGGACACCGCCGCCGCCTGGCTGGCCGATCAGGTGCGCCCCGGCGAGCTCAATGTCTACACCCTGCACGGCGAGGTGGAGGGCAGGGCCCAGGCCCCGGTGATGGAGGGCCTCATCGCCCGCTTGCAAGACCGTGGGGCGAGCTTCCCCCGCCTGGTGGACGCCGCGGCCCAGGAAGCGGCCAAAGGCGTGCCAATGGACGAGGTGGGCTGGGGCCGTGCGCCGGGGCGGGCCGGAGACCTGGCCTGGCAGGCCTCGGACCTCGCGCAGGGGGCGGCATGAAGCGCACCCTGTACAGCCTGGCCCTGGGCCTGGGAGCGGCGGCGGCCTCGCCGTTCATCGCCGCCCGTCTGGCCCGGCCGCCCAAGCGCCAAGCCACCTTGGCCCGCCTGGGCCTGGGGCCCCTGGCCCAGCCGCCCGCATTGCAACCCGGCGGCATCTGGCTGCACGCCCTGAGCGTGGGCGAGTCGGTCTCGGCCCTCCCTCTGGTGCACGGCCTGCGCGAGCGCTTCCCGGACAAACCCATCGCCTTTTCCTGCGGCACCGGCCAGGGCCTAGCCACGGCCCGGGAGAAGCTGGCCGGTCAGGTGGACGCCACCTTCATACGACCATTGGAGCTGCCCTGGGCCGTGCGCCCGGTGCTTAAGGCTTTGCGTCCCGGCCTGGCCATCCTGGTGGAGGGCGACCTGTGGCCCGGCTGGCAATGGGCCCTGGCCGAGCAGGGGGTGCCGCGCATGCTGGTCAACGGCCGGGTGAGCCCGCGCACCCTGCGGGGCTACCGTCGCTTGGGTCCCCTGGCCCGGGAGCTGTTCAGGGGGTTCAACCTGGTGCTGGTGCAGACTGCCACCGACCGGGAGCGTCTTCTCGACGTGGGGGTCGATGCCGGCAAGGTGAAAGTGGGCGGGAACCTCAAGTTCGACAGCGCCCCGGCGGCCCTGGATGAAGCCCAGCGCCGCGCCCTGGCCGAGGAGTTGGGCCTGGACGGGCGCACCGTGCTGGTGGCCGGGTCCACCCACGCCGGGGAAGAGGAGCCCTGCTTGGACGCCTACATGCAGCTTAAGGAGCGCGTGCCCGGCCTGGCCTTGCTCATAGCCCCCCGCGAGGTGGAGCGGGGCGGGGCGGTGGCCCGCCTGGCCCAGGAGCGCGGCCTGAGCGCGGCCCGGCTCTCCCAAGGCCCGGCCCCGGCGGGCAGCCAGGTGGTGGTGCTGGATATGCTGGGCAAGCTGGCCTCGGCCTACGCCCTGGGCGCGGCCTCATTCGTGGGCGGCTCCCTGGTGTCGGTGGGCGGGCACAATCTTTTGGAACCCGCCGCCCAGGGGGTGCCGGTGGTGTTCGGCCCCATCACCCACAACTTTTTGGAAATGGCCCGCGACCTGGAAGAGGCGGGCGGCGGCTTGCGCATTAACTCCGGCGCGGAACTTGTCAAGGCTTGGGGCGGGTTGCTGGGGAATCCCGAGAAAGCCAAGGCCATGGGCCAGGCGGCGCGGGATTTCGTGGCCGCCCATCACGGCGCGGTGGAGCGGGCCGTGGCGGCGGCGGCTCTTCTCCTGGAGGGCGGCCATGCCTAAGCGGTCCGAAGCCCTGTGGCGCAAGGTGCTGGGCGACGAGCCCGGCCCCCGCTGGCTGGGGGCCTTGCGGGCGGCGGCCACGGCGGCCAGCGGACTTTACGCCGCCGGGGTGTGGCTCAACAACACCGCCTTCGACCTGGGCTTCAAGCCCTCGCGCTGTTTGCCGGTGCCGGTGATCGGGGTGGGCAACCTGGCCGTGGGCGGCACGGGCAAGACCCCCTTGACCATGGCCGTGGTGCGGGCCCTTCAAGAAATGGGCCTGCCCGCCGGGGTCATCAGCCGGGGCTACGGCCGCCAGGGCAAGGAGCCCCTTCTGGTAAGCGACGGCGAGAACATCTTGGCCGATTCCACCCAGGCGGGCGACGAGCCTCTTTTGCTGGCCAGACGCCTGGGGGTGCCGGTGGCCGTGGGCGTTTCGCGTTTTAAGGCCGGGCAGTTGCTTCTGCAAAATTGCGGCACCCGGATTTTGGTGGGAGACGATCTGTTGCAACACCGGGCCCTTTACCGGGACCTGAACCTGGTGGCCCTGGACGCGTCCGACCCTCTGGCCGGGGAGCGCCTTCTGCCCCGAGGCCGGTTACGCGAGGGGCCAGGGGCTTTGCGACGGGCCCAGGCGGTGGTGCTGACCAGGGTGCGCGACCGGCAGCAAGCGCGCGAGGCCAGGGAGTCACTGGCCTGGCGGGTGGGCGACAAGCCCATCCTGGCCTGCCGCTATCGCCTGGAGGGCCTGGAACTGGCGCGGGAAGGCAGCGCCCTGGAGGGGGAGTCCTGGCGGGGAGAGCCGGTGTACGCCTTCTGTGGCCTGGCCCGTCCCGAGAGCTTCCGCCACAGCCTGCGTCAGGCCGGGCTCACCGTGCTGGGCCTGGAGTCCTTTGGCGACCACCACCGTTTTACCGCCACGGAGCTGGCCGAACTCTGGGCGCGGGCTCAGACCCTTTCTGCCCGGGCCCTGGTGTGCTCGGGCAAGGACGCGGTGCGCCTGCCGGTTGACCTGCAGGGGGACATCCCGGTGTGGAGCACCCGCCTGGGCCTGGAGTTCCTGGATGGCCCCGAGGCCCTGCCGCACCTGCTCAGCCACGCCCTGGCCGGTTGGGAGGGGGCGCGATGAGCTTTGCCGACCAGGCCTTGCGCGCCGGGGTGTGGGCCTTGTCCCTGCCGCCTCTGGGCCTGAGCCGGGCCGTGGGCCGGGGCCTGGGCCGCCTGGCCATGCGCCTGGACCAGCGCCACCGGAACATCGTGCTGGGCAACTTGAGCGCCTCGTTCCCCGAAAAGGACGCGGCCTGGGTTGAGGAAACCGGGCGCAAGGTGTTCGAGCACATCGCCCAGGTGGCCACCGAGATTCCCCGCCTGGTGCGCCTGAGTCCCGAGGAGATTTTCGCCCAGAGCCGATGCCACGGCCTGGACAACGTGCACCAGGCCTTGGCCAAGGGCAAGGGCCTGATCCTCTTGACCGGCCACTTCGGCAACTGGGAGTGGGCCAACATAGCCGGGTCCATAGGCCTGGGCTTTGGAGCGCTCATCGTGGCCCGGCCCATAGACTGGCCCCCGGCCGACCGCCTGGTGAACGGCTGGCGCACCAAGACCGGAGGCAGCGAGGTGGTGCCCAAGAGCCGCTCGGCGCGGGCGCTTTTGCGCGGCATCAAGCAGAACCGCATGCTGGGCCTTTTGCTGGACCAGAACGTGGACTGGTACGACGGCGAGTGGGTGGACTTTTTCGGGCGCCCGGCCTGTTCCAACAAGGGCCTGGCCCTGCTGGCCCGCTCCACCGGAGCGCCGGTGGTGCCTTATTACAATTGGCGGGCCGACGACGGTAAGTTCGACGTGTACTTCGGAGAGGAGCTGCCTCTGGTCAAGACCGCGGACAAGACCAAGGACACCTGGCAGAACACCCAGAACTACACCAAGGTGCTGGAGGACATAATCCGCCAGAAGCCGGAGCAGTGGTTCTGGCTGCACCAGCGCTGGAAAACCAAGCCCTTCCAGCCCTGGCCCAGGGAGAAGCGCTGATGCGCCCCCTGGACCCGGCAGCGCCTAGGCGCATCCTGGTGCGGGCCACCAACTGGGTGGGCGACGCGGTGATGACCCTGCCCGCCCTGGCCGCCCTGCACCAGGCCTGCCCCCAGGCCGAGATCGAGGTCTTGGCCCGGCCCTGGGCGGCGGCGGTGTACGGCGCGCAGCCGGGAGTGAGCCGGGTCTTGGCCTACGACAAGGGGGGCGAGCACGCCGGGGTGGGCGGCCTGCTGGCCATGGCCAAGCAATTAAGGGCGCGGCGCTACGACTGGGCGGTGCTTTTGCAAAACGCCTTCGAGGCGGCGCTCATCGCCTGGCTGGCCCGCATCCCCGTGCGCCTGGGTTATGTGCGCGACGGCCGGGGCCTGCTGCTCACCCACCGGGCGGCCCTGACCCCGGAGCTGAGAAAGGTGCACGAGACCAGTTACTACCTGGCCATTTTGGGCCAGGCCGGTCTGCTGCCCTTGATCCCGCCACAAGAGGGCGTGCGGCCTCAGCTGCACTTGGCGCCCGAGGACCGGGCCTGGGCGGCCGACTATCTGGAGCGCGAGGGCCTGGGCGGGGCGAGGCTGATGGGCCTGGCTCCGGGCGCGGCCTTTGGCCCGGCCAAGCAGTGGCCCGCCGAGCGCTTTGCCGCTGTGGCCCGTGAACTTGCCGAAGGCTTCGGCGCGGTGCTGCTCTTTGGCAGCAAAGGCGAGGCTGCGGCATGCGATGCCGTGGCCAGTGGCCTCAACGGGCTCAGCGTGCGCAACCTGGCCGGGGCCACCACCCTGGGCCAGGCCCTGGCCCTGTTGGAGAGGGTGGGCTTGTTCATCACCAACGACAGCGGCCTGATGCACGCCGCCGCCGCTCTGGGCCGCCCCACGGTGGCAGTGTTCGGCTCCACCAACCCGGTGACCACCGGCCCCCTGGGGCCGCACACCGCCCTGGTGCGGGTGCCGGTGGATTGCAGCCCCTGCCTCAAGCCCCAGTGCCCCAGCGGCGACCTGAAGTGCTTCATGGCCATAAGCCCGGAGCAGGTGGCCCAGGCGGCGCGGGAGCTCTTGGCCGGGGCGGGGGAGGGGGCCTGATGCGGCGGGCGGTGTTCCTGGATCGCGACGGCACCATCAACGTGGAGGTGGGCTACATCTCCGATCCGGCCCAGGTGCGCCTTTTGCCCGGCGCGGCCCGGGCCATCGCCGAGTTGCGCCAGGCCGGCCTGGCCGTGGTAGGGGTGAGCAATCAGTCGGGCATCGCCCGAGGCCGTTTCGGCCTGGAGCAGGTGCGGGCGGTGCAGGCCGAGGTGGAGCGCCAGCTACGGGAGGAAGCCGGGGCCTGGCTGGACGCCTTCTACTTTTGCCCCCACCATCCCGAGGGCGTGGTAGAGCCCTACGCCGGGGTCTGCGACTGCCGCAAGCCGGGCATCGGCATGCTGGAGCAAGCTGCCCGGGAGCTGAGCCTCAGCCTGGAAGGCTCCTTCATGGTGGGCGACAAGCGTATCGACGTGGCCTGCGGCTACAATGCCGGGCTGACCAGCCTCTTGGTGACCAGCGGCATGCCCCTGGACCCGGCTGGTTCCGTGGCCGAGGAGCCCGCCTCGACCCTGCCGGATTTGGCGGCGGCGGCTCGGTGGATTCTGGAACGACTGGCCGGAGGCGGGCCGCGATGAAGGTGCTCATCGTCAAGCTTTCGGCCCTGGGCGACGTGGTGCAGAGCCTGCCCATGGCCATGGCCATCCGCCGCCAGGTTCCCGAGGCCCGGATCGACTGGCTGGTGGAGCGGCCCTCGGCCGGGCTCTTGCAGGGCCACCACGCCCTGGACCGGGTTTTGGTGAGCCCCCGCCACCAGATGGCCGAGGCCGACGGCCTGCCCCTTTCGCCGCTCACCAGCTTCGGACGGGAGCTAAGGTCGGAGCGCTACGACGCGGTGGTTGACTTGCAGGGGCTCATGAAAAGTGCTATCTGTGTTGGCCTGAGCCGTGGGTCGCGCAAGATAGGCTGGCGCGGGGGCAAGGAGCCCTTGGCCGCCCTGGCCTACAACCACAAGTTGGCGCCCTTCGACCCCGACCGCCCGGCCCTGGAGCGCTACCTGGACATGCTAGAGCCCCTGGGCCTGGAGTTGCCGGCTCAGATCGAGTTCGGCCTGACGCCCCGGCCCGAAGAGCTGGCGGCGGCCCGATCGCTGTTGCCTTGGGAGGACGACTCCCGCCCGTTGGTGGTGCTGCATCCAGTGGCCAAATGGGACTCCAAGCTATGGTCCCTGGCCCACTGGGTGGAGTTGGCCAGGCTTTTGGGCGAGCAGGGGGTGCGCCTGGTGGTCAGCGGCTCGCGCGACGACCAGGCCATCGGGCGGCTCATCGCCCGGCGCTCCGAGGTGCGAGAGATGGTGGACCTCACCGGCCGCACAGGGCTCAAGGAGTTGGCCGCCCTGCTGTCTTTGGCCGACGCGGTGGTGTGCACCGACACCGGGGTGATGCACCTGGCCGCGGCCATGGGCACCAAGGTGGCGGCCCTGTTCGGGCCCACCGCCCCCTGGCGCACCGGCCCCAGCGGCACGGGACATGAGATACTAAGGGCCGGGCTGGATTGCAGCCCGTGCTTCGAGCGTTTTTGCGGCGACCTGAAATGCATGGAGCAGATCAGCCCCGCCCAGGCGGCCCAGGCCGCCCTGAAGTTGGTATCCGGGAGATGAGTAGAGCATGAACATTTTGGTCACCGGCGCGGCGGGCTTCATCGGCTCGCGCCTCTCGGAACGCTTGCTGGAGTTGGGCCACCGCGTGCGGGGCATAGACAACTTCACCGACTACTACCCCCGGCCCCTCAAGGAGGCCAACCTGGCGGGCCTGCGGGGCAGCGAGGGCTTCGAGCTGATCGAGGCCGACATCATGGCCGTGGCTCCGGACGTGTTGCTGGAGGGCGTAGACGCGGTGGTGCACCTGGCGGCCCAGGCCGGGGTGCGCCGCTCCTGGGGGGCCAACTTCGCCGTGTACACCCACAACAATATCCTGACCACCCAGCGCCTGCTGGAAGCGGGCAAGGAGATGGGCCTGGGACGGCTGGTCTACGCCGGCTCCTCCAGCGTGTACGGCGACACCAAGGACCTGCCCATGCGCGAGACCAGCGCCTGCTGGCCGGTATCGCCCTACGGGGTCACCAAGCTGGCCGCCGAGCACCTCTGCGGCCTGTACCACCGCAACTTCGGCATGGACACCGCCAGCCTGCGCTACTTCACGGTTTACGGCCCCCGCCAGCGGCCGGACATGGCCTTCCACCGCTTCATCCGCGCCCTTTTGGAAGGCGGCACCATCCGCCTGTTCGGCGACGGCGAGCAGTCGCGCGACTTCACCTTCGTGGACGACATCGTGGCCGCCACCATCGCCGCCGTGACCTCCCCCGAGGCCAAGGGGCAGGTGTTCAACGTGGGCGGCGGCTCCCGGGTGAGCGTGAACCAGGTGATCGCCATGCTGGAGGAGATAACCGGCAAGAGCGCCAAGGTTCAGCGGCTGGAGGTGGCCAAGGGCGACGTGCGCGACACCGAGGCCGACTGCTCCAAGGCCCGTGATATCCTGGGCTACGCGCCCCAAGTCAGCCTGGCCCAGGGTCTGGCTGCCGAGACCCAGTGGGTGCGGGACAACCTCAAGCTGCTGCAGGAGGCGTAAGCATGGCCCTTAGCCGCGACCTGTTGGAGATTCTGGCCTGCCCCCGGTGCAAGCAGTCCGTGGAGCTTTCTACCGACGGCGCCTGGCTGGTCTGCGAGACCTGCGGGGTGCGCTATCCGGTGCAGGACGACATACCCATCATGCTGCCGGAAGAGGCCCAGCCCCTGGAGGCATGAGCTTGCCCAAAGCCCTGGCCATCGATCCCCGCCGCGCCCTAATCGTAAAGCTGGGGCACATCGGCGACGTGCTGGTGACCACTCCGGTGATCTCCGCCCTCAAGGAGCGCTGGCCCGGCCTGGCCGTGGACGTGGTGGTCAACCCCGGCACCGAGGCCATGGTGGCCCACAATCCCCAAATCAACCAGGTTATGGTACTCAAGCGCGATCATAGCAATGCCCTGGCCGCGGCGATGTGGCACCTGGGCTTTTTGCGCCGCCTGCGCGGGGCGGGCTACGACCTTTCCCTGGAGTTGGCCGAGGGCGACCGGGGCGCTTTCCTCTCCTGGGCCTCGGGAGCCAGGCTCAGGGTGGGCTTTTCTCCCAAGACGCCGCGCCTGCGGGGTAGGGCCTTCCATGTCCTGGCCCCCCGCTGGGACGACCAACACCACATGGTGGAGGCCTTCCTGGGGCAGGTGAAGGCCTTGGGCCTGGAGCCGGGGGACACGGCCCTGAAGTTCGAGCCCGGCCAGGAGGGCAGGGCCAAGGCCGCGCGCCTGCTGGAGGAGGCTGGTCTGGAGCCGGGAAGCTATGTGGTGCTGCACCCCACCTCCCGCTGGATGTTCAAGTCATGGACACCCGGCGGCAACGCCGCCCTGGTAAACCACCTGGCCGAGCGAGGGCTCAAGGTGGTGCTGACCTCCGGGCCGGACCCCAAAGAGCTGTCCATGGTGGAGCAGATAATGGCCACGGTAGATCCCGGCGCGGTGGCATTGAATCTGAGCGGCCGCCTGGACCTCTACTCCCTGGGCGGGCTCATCGCTCAGGCGAGGCTCTTCGCCGGGGTGGACAGCGCCCCCATGCACATGGCCGCCGCCCTGGGGGTGCCGGTGCTCACCATCTTCGGGCCCTCGGGCGAACAGATGTGGGGGCCCTGGCAGACGCCCTGCGAGGTGGTGGTGGGGGGGTGTCCCATGCATCCCTGCGGCCGCTCCGGCTGCGAGGACAGCAAGGTGAGCCGCTGCCTGGTGGAAATGCCCGCCCAGCGGCTGATCGAAGCGGCGGACCGCCTGCTCAAAAGGACCGGCTAGCCGTGCGCCTGGGACTGATACGCTACAAATACGATTTCACCGGCGGGGCTGAGCGGGTGCTGGGCCTGCTGACCAGGGGCCTGGCCCAACGGGGGCACGAGGTGCACGTGATGGCCTCGGCCTGGCAGGGCGAGGCCCCGGAAGGGGTTAGCCTGCATCTGCTGGACCCGGCCAAGCCCGCCGCTTGGGCCGCCGCCGCCCTGGACGCGGCCAAGGGGCTGGCCCTGGATTCCTTCCTGAGCATGGAGCGGGTGCCGGGCTGCCCGGTGTTTCGGGCCGGGGACGGGGTTCACGCCGCCTGGCTGGAGCGCCGCGCCCCCTACGAGAGCCGCCTCAAGCGCCTTAGCTTCGGCCTTAACCCCAAGCACCGCGCCCTGCTGCCCCTGGAGCGGCGCACCCTGGCCGCGCCGGAGTTGCGCCACGTCATCGCCATCAGCAACATGGTGGCCGAGGAGCTAGAGCGCTTTTACCGAGTGCCGCCGGAGAAGATAAAGGTCATCTACAACGCGGTGGACGAGGTGGACCTGGCCCCGGCCCGCCAGACCCAAACCCGCCGCCACCAGCGGGAGGAACTGGACCTGGCCAAGGGTAGGCCGGTGCTGCTCTTCCTGGGCTCGGGCTGGGAGCGCAAGGGCCTGGCCTTCGCCCTGGCCGCCCTGGCCCGCCTGCCCCGGGTTTTGCTCCTGGTGGCCGGGCGGGACAAGATTAAGCCCTGGCAGGCCAAGGCCCACTCCTTGGGCGTGGCCGAGCGGGTGAAGTTCCTGGGCCTGCAAAGCAAGGTGGCCCCCCTGCTGGCCGCGGCCGACGCCCTGGTGCTGCCCACCATCTACGATCCCTGCTCCATCGCCTGCCTGGAGGCCCTGTACGCGGGCACCCCGGTGGTGACCACCGCCGCCGCCGGGGCCAGCGAGCTGGTGGAAGAGGGGATCAGCGGCGCGGTGGTATCGGCCGCGGGTGAGGTGGAGGAACTGGCGGCGGCCTGTGAAAAGGCCCTGGCCCTGGGCAAGGGCTTTAGCCACCAGGTGCCTAGCCAAGAGCAGTGGCTGGAGCAGACCATGGCCCTGCTGGAAGAAGAAACCTCCTAGACAAGCATTTGTATTTATTGGCTTATGTCTCCCCAAGATTGATCCTGCTCCTGTTTTATCCAAAAAAACGATGCCTTATGGCGGGGAGTGCCCCTTGGCGAGCGCCTGGTATCGGGCGCGGTCGGGGAGGGGCGGGACTTCCCGGCTTGCGCCGGCCCTGGCCAAATAGTTAAGCTGTGCTATATTTTTGCTTTGGTTCGCTTGGACATGGGTGGTCCGGTCCCGGCGGTTTTTCAGGGGTAAAGCAGGAGACGGAATTCTTCCATGAGCCGACCCCGGGTTTTGGCTGCCTGTACCACGGCCATCGGCGACACCATGTTTTGCAGCCCGGCCCTGGTCGCCATGGGCCGCAGCTTTGACGTGGACGTCCTGGTCCACCAAAAGCGCCGCCCCCTGCTACAGGAAAACCCATATATCAGCCGCTTGTATCCCTACCGCAACAACGGGTTCAGCCGCACCTACCTGGCCGCGGCCTTGTCCGCGCGGCGCTATCAAAGCCTGGTGGTGCTGCACGCCAACGACGACCTGATCAAGCTCATGCCCCGCCTGCGCTACGAGCGGGCGGTGAACATCCAGGGCTGGCAGGACCCCAAGCTGCGTTTGGAGGCCTTGCCCCGCAACCCCAAGGTGCACGCGGTGGACGAGCGCCTGCGTTTGGCCCAGTGGGCCGGGGCCGAGATCCAGCCCCAGGACCGCTTCATGCGCATGTTCCTCAGGCCCGAGGAGGGCGAGTACGCCGAGAGCTGGCTGCGCAAGCTGGGCATGCGGCCAGACCGCCTGCGGGTGGGGCTGGTTTTGGGCGCCTCGGCCCAGTACCGCCGCTGGCAGGCGGAGCGTTTCGGCAGGGTAGCCGCGGCCTTGTACTCCAAGGGCGTGGAGGTGATCCACATCGGCGACGGCAGCGAGCGCGACTTGGCCCGCCGGGCCGAGGAGGCGGCGGGGCGTCACTTCCATAAGGGATACAATCTCAGCCTGCGCCTTTTGGGCGCGGTGCTCAGCCGTTTGGATCTGGTGATAAGCAACGACACCGGCCCCCTGCACCTGGGACAGGCGGTGCAGACCCCGGTGCTGGGGCTGTTCGGCCCCACCGACCCGGCCAAGGTGGGCCCCCGGGGCCCTCGCGACCGGGTGCTCAAGGTCCCGGCCACCTGCGATCCCTGCGCGGACAAGGGTTGCCTGGACCCGGTGTGCATGGAGCAGCTCCACGAGGAAATGGTCATAGAAACCACCCTGGAAATGTTGGGGCTTCAGGCCTGAGGCGTTTTTTGTCCTGGCTTTCTCCTATAATCAACCCCCTGGTGTTGGGGCGCATTAGGGACCGGCCCGGTCCCTTCGACCCCGCCCGGGTCAAGAGCATCCTGGTGGTGCGCAACGACAACATCGGCGACGTGTTGTGCACCACACCGGCCATCCAGGCCCTGCGCGACGCCTTTCCCCGGGCCCACCTGGCGGCCCTGGTGTGCACCCTAAGCCAATCGGCCATCGAGGGGCACCCGGCCCTGGACGAGCTTTTCGTCTATCCCAAGGCCAAGCACCGCCACTACGGCAAGGTGGAGTCCTTCAAACGCATGGCCGCCATGCTGGCCCAGGTGCGCAGGCGGCGCTTCGATTTGGCCGTGGCCTTTCGCGACAGCTTTTCCAACTCCCAGGCCTGGCTGACCTACGCCTCCGGGGCGCGCTGGCGCCTGGGGCCCGAGGCCAGGGGCAGGAAAAAGCGCTGGGGTTTCTACTACAACCTGCCCGCCCCCTGGCCCCCCAAAAAGGACCACGAGGTGCTCAGGTGCATGTCCCTTTTGAGGCACATCGGCCTTGACAGCCCCCCCGGCAGGCTGTATCTCAAAGTACCCGAGGAGTCCAGGGCCAAGGTGGCGGAATTGTTTGCCACTTGCCCATTAGACCCGGCCCGGCCCCCGGTGGTGCTCAACATAACCCGCTGGGCCTATCGCCCCGAATGCACCTGGCCCGACGCCAAGTATCGCCGCCTGGCCGGGGAGTTGGCCAAGCGGCCCGGCGGGGTGGTCATTACCCACGCTCCGGGCGACGAGGCTTGGGTGGGCGCGATATTAAAGGGCCTGGAACCCAAGCCGCCGGTGTTTTGCTCGCCCAGCCTCAAGGATTTCGCCGCCATGATCGCCGCCGGGCGCGCTTTCATCACTCCCGAGGGCGGCCCCATGCACTTCGCGGCGGCGGTGCACAAACCCCAGGTGGTATTGTGGTCCAGCACCCCGCTGTACAACTGGCGGCCCTGGGGAGTGGACTGCCGGATATTGGGGGCCACCGGCCCCATAGAGCCCATTGAGGTTGAGGAAGTCCTGGCCGCCCTGGAGCGGCTGGAGCAAGGGCGCAAGCCCGGGGAAGCAATCCCATGACCTACAGTATCGATTTGGAGCGCCTCCAGGAGGCGGTGCATAGCTTCAGCAGCAAGCGCATCCTGGTTTTGGGCGACGTCATGCTCGACGAGTTCATCTGGGGCCGAGTGGAGCGCATCAGCCCCGAGGCTCCGGTGCCGGTGGTCGAGGTGGAGAGCGAAACCTACATGCTGGGCGGCGCGGCCAACGTGGTGCACAACCTCATAGCCCTGGGCTGTGGGGCCGGCATCTGCGGCCTGGTGGGCGACGACCGGGCCGGCAAGCAGGTCCTGGAGCTTCTGGACCAGCTGGAGGTCTCCAAAAAGGGCCTGACCGTGAGCCAGGAGCGCCCCACCACGGTCAAGACCAGGGTGGTGGCCCACAGCCAGCAGATGGTTCGGGTGGACCGCGAGAGCCGCCGGGAGTGCCCTCCCGAGGAGCTGGCCAGCATGCAGGCCTACCTGGCCCAGGAGTTGCCCCTGTGCGACGCGGTGATAGTCAGCGACTACGCCAAGGGGGTCATCAGCCGGGCCATCTTGAACACCGTGCAGGAGCAGGCCCGCTCCGGCAAGCTGGTGGTGAGTGTGGACCCCAAGGTGGTCAACATGCCGCTTTACACCGGGGCCACGGTGGTGACCCCCAACCATCACGAGGCCCTGGCCGCCGCCCGCATCAGCCCCCAGGGGGACAAGGCGGTGGAGCGGGCCGGGCGCTTGCTTCTGGAAAATTTGCAGGCCGGGGCCATCCTCATCACCCAGGGCGAACGGGGCATGACCCTGGTTACCCCCGAGGGCATGGACCACGTGCCCACCATGGCCAAGCAGGTCTTCGACGTCACCGGCGCGGGGGACACGGTGATCAGCACCCTGACCCTGGGGCTGGTCAGCGGCCTCAGCCTGCCCGAAGCCGCAGTCATGGCCAACGTGGCCGCCGGGGTGGTGGTGGGCGAGGTGGGCACCTCGGCGGTGACCGCCGGCCGCCTGTCCAAGGCCCTGGAGCAGGATTTGCGCTCCCTCAACCGCAGGAATAACTGATGCCCACCTATCTGATTACCGGCGGGGCTGGTTTCATCGGCTCCCACCTGGCCCAGGCATTGACCGCCCAGGGCCAGACGGTGCGGGTCCTGGACAACCTGACTTCCGGCAAAATGATGAACCTGCGAGCGGCGCGCCGGGGCAAGGGCGAGTTCAGTTTCATCGAGGGCGACATCCGCGATTTGCAAACCTGCCAACAGGCCATGCAGGGCGTGGACTACGTGCTGCACCAGGCGGCGCGGCCCAGCGTGCAGCGCTCCATCGAGAACCCCCTGGCCACCCACGAGGTGAACGCCACCGGCAGCCTGAACATCCTTTGGGCGGCCAAGGAGGCGGGGGTGAAGCGGGTGGTGGTGGCCAGCAGTTCCTCCATCTACGGCGACGTGGAGCCCGAGTCCGCGCCCAAGCAGGAGAGCCTGCCTCCCAAGCCGCTGAGCCCCTACGCGGTGAGCAAGGTGGCCATGGAGAACTACTGCACCGCCTTTTACAAGGTCTACGGCCTGGAAACGGTGCGCCTGCGCTACTTCAACGTCTTCGGCCCCCGCCAGGACCCCGAGTCCCCCTACGCGGCGGTGGTGCCCAAGTTTCTCTTCGCCCTGCAAGAAGGCCAAACCCCCACCGTGTTGGGCGACGGCCGCCAGAGCCGCGACTTCACCTACGTGGACAACGTGGTGGCCGCCAACCTGGCCGCCTGCATTGCCCCCGAGGCCCCCGGACAGGCCATCAACGTGGCCGCCGGGGTCAGCCACGATCTCCTGGACTTGCTCCAGGTGCTGGGCGAGCTTCTGGGCAGCGGGGTGACCCCGAAATTCGGCCCGGCCCGCTCCGGCGAGGTGCGCTACAGCCTGGCCTCCCTGGCGCTGGCCAAGCAGGTGCTGGGCTACGAGCCCAAGATTGACTTCCGTGAGGGCCTGGCCCGCCTGGCGGAGTTGGCCCGTCAAGGCAGGTACGCGGACTGATGAGCGCCGCCAGCCTCAGCGCCGTGCTCTGGCAGGAGCACCCCGGTCTGGCCGATACCTTCTATCGCCTGGCCCGGCTGTTCGCCTTGGGGCTGGTGTTCATTCTGCCCCTGGAGGCCATCACCGCCGCCCGCGAGATAGCGGTGGTGGGCATGCTCTTTTTCCTGGCCCTGTTCTTTTGGGCCCGCCACGAGTTCAGTTTCCGCTCCACGGTGCTTTTCTGGCCTTTGATCTTTTACGTGTCCACCACGGTGTTCAGCCTGTTCACCGCGGTGGACATGGCCTACACCCTCAAGGAACTCCGGGCCGAGGTGCTCAAGGGACTGTTGCTCTTCTACGCTGGGGTGCATCTGATACAGGACGAGGAGAATCTCAAGCAGTTCTGGGGGGTGATCCTGGTGGGCCTGGCGGTGATGACCGTGGCCGGGCTGATCTTCTTCTTCCACGAGGGCGGCTCCCTGCTCAACCACGCGGTGCGGGCGGGCTCCCTGCACAGCGGCTACGGCACCCTGGGCACCTACCTGGTGCTGGTGTGGCCCTACCTGCTGCTGGCTCCCCTGGTGTGGACAAGACCCGGGGCCAAATGGCTCTGGTTGGCCTTTGTCCTGGCCACCGCCGTGTTGGCCTACACCACCTACAACCGGGCCGCCTGGCTGGCCATGCTCCTGGAGGGGGCCCTGTGCCTGATCATGCTCACCCGCCACCGCCTGCGCACCCTGCTCCTGGTGGGCTTGGCCGCCCTGTTGGTGGCCGGGTTGATGTTCACCGCGCCCGGCTCGCGCCACGGCGAGCGCTGGGACCGGCTGGTCTCGAATCCCTTGAAGACCGGGGGCACGGCGGGCGATCTCTTGACCCTGTGGGTGTACTCCTACAAGCAGGTCAAAAAGGACCCCTTCCGGGGCATCGGCCTGGGGCGGCACAGCTTCTCCAAGGCCTTCCCCAAGTTCCGGGCCACCCACCAGCCGCTTTTGTGGCACGCCCACAACACCTTCGTGGACCTGGCCCTGCAACTGGGGGTGCAAGGGCTGATCGCCATTTTGCTTATAATGGGAGTGCTGGTGTGGTTCTTGTGGCCCCACTCGCCGCCGGTGGGCGGTGAGGCGGCGCAGGCCTTCGGCGCGGCCACGGTGGCCATGGTGGCCGGGTTCTGTTTGCGCAACTTGTTCGACGATTTTTTCGTGGACGATACGGGTATGATGTTTTGGCTGCTGACCGGCTTGGCCCTGGGGGGGCGTGAGCTGATCCGGTCCAGGGCCGGGGCACGATAAAATAGCCGCCTTGGGGCGGCCATAACGGGAATGACGGCATGAATATCTGCATGGTTGGCGTGGGGTACGTCGGTCTGGTGACCGGGGCCTGCTTCGCCGAGTTCGGCATCAACGTGGTGTGCGTGGACAAGGTCCAGGACAAGATCGACATGCTCAACCAGGGCAAGGTGCCCATCTACGAGCCCGGTCTCGAGGAGCTGGTGGCCAAGAACGCCCGTGAGGGACGCCTGAGCTTCACCACCGATCTGGAAGAGGGCATCAAGAACTCCCTGGTGATATTCATCGCCGTGGGCACTCCCCAGGGCAACGACGGAGCGGCGGACCTCAAGTACGTGGAGCAGGTGGCCAAGAGCATCGGCCAGACCATGACCGACTACAAGGTGGTGGTCACCAAGTCCACGGTGCCGGTGGGCACCGGGCAGCATGTGGCGGCCATCATCAAGGCCAACCAGAAGGCCCCGGTGGATTTCGACGTGGTGAGCAACCCCGAGTTTTTGCGCGAGGGCTCGGCCATAGAGGACTTCATGCGCCCCAACCGGGTGGTGGTGGGCACCAGCAGTGAGCGGGCCCAGGCGGTGATGCGCGACCTCTACGCCCCCCTGTACCTCATCGAGACCCCCTTCGTGCTCACCAACGTGGAAACCGCGGAGATGATCAAGTACGCCTCCAACGCTTTCCTGGCCACCAAGATCAGCTTCATCAACGAGATGGCCAACATCTGCGAGAAGGTGGGGGCGGACGTGAACCTGGTGGCCAAGGGCATGGGTCTGGACCGGCGTATCGGGCCCAAGTTTTTGCACGCCGGGCCGGGCTATGGCGGCTCCTGCTTCCCCAAGGACACCGAGGCCATCGCCCACATCGCCAAGGACCACGACTACCGCTTCCGCATCGTGGAGGCGGTGATCGAGGTGAACCGCACCCAGCGCCAACGCATGGCCGAAAAGATCGCCCAGGCCCTGGGTGGCGAGCTTAAGGGCAAGGTGGTGGCCTGCCTGGGGCTGACCTTCAAGCCCAACACCGACGACATGCGCGAGTCCCCCAGTCTGGCCATCCTGCCCGCCATCATGAAGAAGGGGGCCACGGTTAGGGCCTATGACCCGGCGGGCATGGCCGAGGCCAAGGAAACCATGCCCGATCTGGTGGCCTGCGACAACGCCTACCACGCCGCCGAGGGGGCCGACTGCCTGGTGCTCATGACCGAGTGGAACCAGTTCCGCAATCTCGACTGGGCCCGGCTCAAAGAGGTGATGAAGGGCAAGGTGGTGGTGGACCTGCGCAACGTGTACCCGCCGGAGCGGGTGCGCCAAGCCGGTTTCGTTTACTCCAGCGTGGGCCGGCCCTAAGCCGGTCATGGGCGCCGCTCCCCGGCCCGCCCGGCTGGTGGTCAGCCTGCTGGCCGGGCCGGAAGAGCCACGGGCGCGGGCCCTGGAGCGTCTGGCCTCGCTGTTGGGCAGGGTGGTATTCTACTCGGAGCCGATGCCCTTCACCGACAGTGGATACTACACCCCGGAGATGGGCCCCGGCCTTACCCGGCGGCTGGCCGCCCTGGAGAGCCTGCGGCTGCCCGGTGAACTGGCCGCGATCAAGCGTCAATGCGCCGGGATCGAGGCCGAGCTTTCCCTGGATGGGCGGCGGCGGGTAAACCTGGACCCCGGCCTGTTGGACCGGGACAGCCTAGTGCTGGCCACCCACAAATTCGCGGGGCACCGACTGGAACTGGAGCCGGGCATCTACGGCGAAGTGACCCTTTATTATCAGGGCGGCGGCTATCAGCCCCTGCCCTGGACCTACCCCGACTACAGCGGGGAGGACATGCGCGACCTGCTGGGCTTTTTGCGCGGCCGCCTTTTGTGGCAGGGCAAACAGGAGCAGGCGCGGGGAGAATTTCTTTGATCAAGTCCATGACCGGCTACGGCCGGGGTCAAAACGCCGTCGGCGAGGGCGCCTGGGTGGCGGAGCTCAAGACGGTGAACTCGCGCTACCTGGATTTCCATCTGCGTCTGCCCTCGGGGCTAAACGCCCTGGAGGAGCGCATCAAGAAGTTCGTGGGCGCGCGCCTCACCAGGGGCCGGGTCAGCCTTAGCGTGGCGGCCAGCGGCGCGGTGGAGGCGGCCCCCCGCCTGGTGCTCAACCGCCCCCTGGTGCGTGAATACCGCCGGGTGCTGGCCGAGCTGCAACAGGAGCTGGGCATCACCCAGGAGGCGGGCATCATGCCCTTTCTCTATAACCGCGACCTGATCCTGAGCCAGGAGGAGGGGCCGGACCCCGAGGCCCTGTGGAGCCAGCTGGAGCCCGCCCTGGCCCAGGCCCTGGACGAGTTGGAGGCCATGCGCGCCGCCGAGGGGCAGGCCCTGTCCGAAGACCTGACTGCCCGCATGGAGGTGGTGGGGCGGCTGTTCAGCGAGGCGGCGGCCCGCTCGCCTCAGGTGGTGGCCGGGTATCAAGAGCGCCTGCGCGAGCGCATCGCCTTTCTCACCGGCGACACCGAGCCCGACCCCCAGCGCCTGGCCATGGAGGTGGCGGTGATCGCCGACAAGGCGGACATCACCGAAGAGGCGGTGCGCGCGGCCAGCCACCTGGAGCAGTTCAAGCAGTTTTTGGCCAGCTCCGAGCCGGTGGGGCGCAAGCTGGACTTTTTGATGCAGGAGCTCAACCGGGAGGCCAACACCATGGGCTCCAAGACGCCGGACGCCGCGGCGGGCCAGACCATCGTGGAGCTGAAGGCCGAGCTGGAGCGCATCCGCGAGCAAATCCAGAACGTCGAGTAGGGGCGGGAGGCGCTGATGGCCGGCAAGTTGATGAGCCTGGGTTTCGGCAACACCGTGGCCGCCCGTCGGGTGGTGGCCATCCTCAACCCCGCCGGGGCACCCATGAAGCGCCTGCGCGAGGAGGCCCGCCAGGCGGGCCGCCTGCTGGACGCCACCCAGGGGCGGCGCACCCGCAGCATAGTCATAACCGACTCGGGGCACGTGCTGCTCTCGGCCATCCAGCCGGACACCATGGGCCAGCGCTACGAGTCCACCAGCTTTGAGGACACGACTTTGGTACTCAGCGAGGAGGAGCCGGCATGAGCGGCGAGGGTCAGATTTTCGTTTTGTCCGGACCGCCGGGGGCGGGCAAGAGCACCATCGCCGCCCGGGTGAGGGAAGACATGCCCGACCTGGCCTATTCGGTGAGCCTGACCACCCGCCAGCCCCGGCCCGGCGAGCAGGACGGGGTGGACTATCACTTCGTCAGCCGCGAGGACTTTCAGCACCGCATCCAGGCCGGGGAGATGGCTGAGTACGAGGAGATATTCGGCAACCTCTACGGCACCTCGGAAAAGATCGTGCGCCAAGCTCTGGACCAAGGCCAGGACCTTTTTTTGGACACCGATGTAAACGGAGCCGAAAGCTTGAGCAAGAGCTTTCCTGATGGTGTTTTTATTTTTGTTATACCGCCCAGCTTTGCTGAACTGGAAAGTCGTTTGCGGGGCAGGGGCACCGAGGACGAAACCCAGTTGGAGCTAAGGTTGGGCCGGGTTAAATACGAGCTGAGTAAAGCCTTCAATTCAACCCACCTGGTGGTCAACGATGACCTGGAAAAGGCCGTGGCCGAGGTGGAGGCCATCATCACCGCCAGCCGCCGCCGCACCCAGCGGCACCTCAAGCTGCTGGAAGAGTTTCAGGCGTCCTAAGATGGCCGAACAGGAACAGAGCGTTATCGTGGGCCGCCACGCCGTGGCCCAGGCCCTGGCCGAGCAGCCGGAGATGGCCGGCGAGTTGCTTCTGGCCGCCGGGGACCAGGGCCCGGCCCTGAACCGTCTGGCCGACGCGGCCCGCGCCGCCGGGGTCAAGGTGCGCCGGGCTCCCCGGCAGCGGCTCAACGAGTTGGCCGCCGGGGCCTCCCATCAGGGCGTGGCCCTGATGATGGCCGCCTTTCCTTACGCCGAGTTGGAAGACATCATCGAGGCGGCCCAGGCCGCCGGAGATCGAGCCCTGGTTGTCGTCGCCGACCACATACAGGACCCCCACAACCTGGGGGCCATCCTGCGCAGCGCCGCCGCCGCCGGGGCCCAGGGCCTGGTGATGCCCAAGGACCGGGCCTGCCCCCTGACCCCGGCCGCCATCAAGGCCGCCGCCGGGGCCGCCTCCCTGGTGCCGGTGGCCCGGGTGACCAACCTCAGCGCCGCTGCCCAGGAGTTGAAGGAGGCGGGCCTGTGGCTCCTGGCCGCGGCCACCCGCCAGGCCCCGGCCCCCTGGGAGCATGACCTGGTGCGGCCCCTGGCTCTGGTGGTAGGCGGGGAGCACAAGGGCGTGGGCTCTCGCCTCATGTCCCTGTGCGACATGAGCGCCAGCCTGCCCCTGGCCGAGGGGGTGGAGAGCCTCAACGCCTCGGTGGCCGCCGGGGCGCTGTTGTTCGAGATAGTACGCCAGCGCCATAGCGGCCGGGCTAACCCGCATATTTCGTGAGGGGCACGCGTCCGGCTGCGCCAACCAGCGGCATACGGCGTTGCCGACTTCGTTCGGGCCTCGGCGTAGCTCAGGCTACGCCTGCGGCCCTCTCTCGCCGGTCGCCTTGTCTGCCACTGGCTGGCTGTGCCGGTGATGGGTATAAGCTGTGTCTTGATTATGAAGGTGTTTTTTGCAGAACGAACCTATGGATAATTGTTGATTATTTAACGCCGCCCACCCCTCAAGAAATATGCGGGTCTAAACCCAGCCGCCGCATGATCAGGGGCTAAAACGCCTCGCCCGATTTTACTTAGGAATAATCGCGCTCGCCGAAAATGGCCGTGCCCACCCGGACCAGGGTGGCGCCCTCGGCTATGGCCGCCTCGTAGTCGCCGCTCATGCCCATGGACAGATGGCGCATGGCTCCTTGGGGCAGGCCGCGGCCCAGCTTTTCGCCCAAGCGGCGCAGCTCGGCGAACACCGGGCGGGCCCGTTCGGGGTCGTCGAAAAAGGGCGGCATGGTCATGAGCCCGCTCAGCTCCAGGTGCTCCAGCTTGGCCACTTCCTGGGCCAGGGCGGCGGCGTCCTGAGGTTGGCAGCCTGACTTCTGGGCCTCGCCGCCCACGTTGACCTGCAACAACACTCCCAGCTTGCGGCCCAGATCGCCGGCGTGGCGATCCAGGGCCTTGGCCAGCTTGAGCCGGTCCAAGCTCTGGACCACGTCGAAAAGCTCTGCCGCCACCTTGGCCTTGTTGCTCTGGAGGTGGCCGATGAAATGCCAGGAGGGGCCGGGCCCCACCGCCGCGATCTTGTCCTGGGCCTCCTGCACGTAGTTCTCGCCGAAGAGAATCTGCCCGGCGGCCAGGGCGGCCTTGACCGCCTGGGGGCCGTGCATCTTGCTCACCGCCACCAGGCGCACCTGCTCGGGCTTGCGGCCCGAGGCTTTGGCGGCGGCGGCTATGCGGGAGGTCACCAGGGCCAGGTTCGCGGCTATGCTCATGCGCCCTCTCCCTCGGGCTCGATGAGCCCTTCCTCCAGGAGCATCTCGATGACCGCGGCCAGGGGCAGCCCCACCACGTTGGTGTAGGAGCCGCTCACTTCCTTGACCAGGGCCGCGCCCAGGCCTTGCACCGCATAGGCTCCTGCTTTGTCCAGAGGCTCGCCGGTGGCCACGTAGGCCGCTATCTCCGCGTCGCTGAGCTTGCGGAAGGTGACCAGGCTGCGGCCCAGGCCCACCCTTTGCCCGGAGTCGGTCCGCAGGCAATAGCCGGTGAGCACCTCGTGCTGGACCCCGGAGAGCTTGCGCAGCATCTGGGCCGCTTCTTGGGCGTCCTTGGGCTTGCCCATGATTTCCTCGCCCAACACCACCAGGGTGTCGGCGGCCAGCACCGTGTCGTTGGGGGCGACGCTAACCGCCGCCGCCTTGGCCGTGGCCAGGCGCTGGGCCGCCTGGGCGGCGCTTTCGCCGGGGAGCAGGTTTTCGTCTATATGCGCCGGGGCCAGGCGGAAATACAGGCCCAAGTGGGTGAGCATCTCCCGGCGGCGCGGCGAAGCCGAGGCCAGCACCAGGCCGCTTCCCCGAGTAAGGCGATACAAGCTTAGTCCTCCATGTAGGGCAGGCTGAAAAGGCGACGCGCGTTGTCCGTGGTCACCGAGGCCACTTCCTCGGGGCTTATCCCCAGGGCCTGGGCCAAAGCCTGGTGGGTGTGAGCAACATAGGCGGGCTCGTTGGATTTGCCGCGATAGGGTTCGGGCGCAAGGTAGGGGCAATCGGTCTCGATGAGCAGCTTGGTCAGGGGCACCTTTTTCACCAGGGCGCGCAGTTCGTCGGACTTTTTGTAGGTGATCACCCCGGTGATGCCCAGGCTGAAGCCCATGGCCACCAGTTCGCCGGCCAAGGCGGCGTCGCCGCTGAAGCAGTGCACCACTCCGCCCACCCGTTCGGCCCCGCTCTTGGAGAGCATTTTGAGGACGTCCTTGTGGGCCTCGCGGTCGTGCACCACCAATGGCAGGCCCAGGTCCAGGGCCAGCTCTATCTGGACGGCGAAGGCGTCGCGCTGCATGTGGCGGGGCGAGAGGTCGCGGTAATAATCCAGGCCGCATTCGCCCACGGCCACCGCCGAAACGGTGAGCGCCAAAAGCTTCAGCTCGGCCCAAAGGTCGGGGCCGGCCTTGGCCACCTCGTGGGGATGCAGCCCCACGGTGCAGAAGACGCCAAGCAGGTCACGGCTGAAGTCTGCGGCGCGGCGGGAAGATTCCAGGTCGATGCCCACGGTGATTATCTGGCCCACTCCGGCGTCCTTGGCGCGGCCAAAGGCCGCCAGGGGGTCGTCCAGCAAATCCAGGTGAGCGTGCGTGTCAACAAGTTTCATTAGGTTTGGTTCCTTGCCAAGGGCCCATCGGCTATCAGACGGGCCAGGTCGTCCGTTGATGCGCGGACCGGGGAGCGCAGCCCTTGGCTGACGTAAAGCCTGGGAGATAAAGCGCCGGGTTGGGCCAAATCCAGGTGCACCCAACCCTGGCCGTAATTATACAGGATGATTTGGCCACACGGCAGATGGGAGGCCGCCCACAGGGCCAGGCGGGGGCAGCCCACTCCCTCGGCCATCGGCCGCACGTCCGCCGCCTCGCCCCGGCAGTGGCGGCTGGTGCGGTCCAGGGATACGTACCAGTTCAACTCAGGTGAGCGAAAGCCGCTGGTCACCTGGATGGGTCCGAAGCGCCGGCGCAGGGGCTCCAGCACCAAACGGGCCAACTCGCCCAGCCGCGCCAATGCGGCAGGGGAGGGGGTGTTGTCCAGGCCGTAGGTTTGGGCTACACCGGAGCGGGTAAGCTCGGCCAGGGTGAAGTGAGGCGCATCGGGCAGGGGCTGGTCCGTGGGCAGGGACGGGGCCGGGCTCACGGCGCAAACTCGCCAGGCGCGAAGATGCCCTGGCCCTCGAACACGTTGAGCAGGCGCACCAGGCGCATCAGCTCGGGGTCGAGAGCGTCCATCATCACCACTTCCAGGCCGGCACCGAACGCGGAGGCCAGATAAGGGGCGGCCGCGAACCCCGAACGTGCCCCGGCGCTGGCGGTGACCAGGTTGCTCAGGGCTATGAGCCGCCTAGGCGGCGGGTCGAACACCTGGGGCAGGGCGCGCAGGGTGGCCAGCACCGCTGCCGCGTGGGCCTCGCCGCCGGGCAGGGCCAGAGGCATGGCCATGGGATCTATGATCAGGCGCTCGCCTTTTATGCCCCTGGACTCGGCCTCCTGCACGATGAGCGCGGCCAGGGCCAGGCGCTCCTCCGCGCTGGGGGGCACGGTGGCGGTCATGGTGGCCGCGATCACCTCCAGGCCATGGTGGGCGGCGATGTCCAGCACCGGGCCCAGGCGGGACTCCTCGGCGGTGGCCATGTTGAGCACCGGCGACCGGGTGCAAAAGCCCAGGGCCAGCTCCAGGGAGGCATGGTCGGCCGCGTCCAGGATCAGCTTGGCGGCGCAGGCCGCCTCTGCGGTCCTCACCAGCCAGGCCCAGGTATCATCGCGCCGGGAGGCGGGCAGATAGCCGGGGTTCAGGTCGATCCAGGCGGCACCGGCCCGCTCCAGGCTTGCGCACAGCTCGCGCACCAAGGCCTCGTCGCGATTCTCCACGGCGCGGCGCACCGAAGGGCGGGAGGTGGTCAGGTTGTCGGCGGCTACGATCATGTCGGCAAGTCTAGTATGCCCGGCGTGGGCTGGCAAGGGAGAGGCTTCACCACTGAGCCGCCGCTTGACACCTGGAGGTTGGGGCGCTTCAATGGAGCCAGTCCCTTTGATGAGGAGCTTTCCCCTTGCAGGATCATCTGCTGGCCGATTTGCGCCGCCGCCTTCAGGAAGAGGAGGCCCAGAGGCTTTCGCCTTTGGCCTGCCCCAGCCGGGCCGCCCTGCGCCGCCGACCGGACCCCCTGGCCGAACAGGGTCACCGTCTGCCTTTCGCGGTTGACGCCGACCGGGTGCTGCATTCGTTGGCCTACACCCGCTACATCGACAAGACCCAGGTATTCTCCCTGGTGGACAACGACCAGATCTCCCACCGTGTCCTGCACGTGCAGCTGGTGAGCAAGATCGCCCGGGGCCTGGGCCGCTTGCTGCGCCTCAACGAGGACCTCATCGAGGCCATAGCCCTGGCCCACGACCTGGGGCATCCTCCCTTCGGCCACGACGGCGAGAGCTATCTAAGCAAAAAATGCGTGGAACACGGCATCGGCCCCTTCATGCACAACTTGCAGTCAGTGCATTTTTTGGAGCGCTTGGAAAGGGGAGGGCAAGGCCTCAACCTAAACTTGCAAGTTTTGGACGGGGTCTTGACCCACGACGGAGAGATTCACACCGTGCGCCTGTCGCCCCAACGGGACAAGGACTTTGCCGCCCTGGACGCCCAGATGGCCGCCAAGCGGGCCGACCCCTCCCTGGAGATGGTCCCCATGACTCTGGAGGGCTGCCTGGTGCGGGTGGCCGACACCATAGCCTACGTGGGCCGCGATCTGGAGGACGCCATCCTCCTGGGCCTGGTCAGCCGGGACATGGTTCCCGACCAGGCGCGCCGGGTGCTGGGAGAGAGCAACGGGACCATCGTCTACCGCCTGGTGGAGGACCTGACGGCCAACTCTCTGGAACAAGACCATATTTCCTTCAGCCCCCCGGTGGCTGAGGCTCTGGGGGAACTCAAGCGGTTCAACCTCACCCACATCTATACCAACCCGGCCATCAAGACCGAGCACCCCAAGATAGCCGCCGCCTTTGACCTGCTGTTCGACAGCTACCTGGAAGACATCAGGCGCGAGCGCCTCGACAGCCCGGTGTACCGGGATTTTTTGGACCGCTTGGACCAAAATTACAAAAATGAAACCTCCCCCCCGGAGATGGTCCGCGACTTTTTGGCGGGCATGACCGACGATTTTTTTCTGAAACGCCATGCCGATCTTGCCGTGCCCCGGCGATTGCCCGGGAGGCTAAATATGGTTCATTCCATATAAAACTGAGCGCTCAGTCGGGGTAATGAGTATCCGCTCAGTCGGCATTTGAACGGCATTTCACAAATATTGAGATAACAAGCATTTTTCGGATTTTTGGGGTTGAATCTGCAGGCTCAGATGGCTTATGATGCAGCCACGGTCAAGGTGCCACATGGCGCAAAATTCACATGGAAAGGCCGATTTCCAGCCTTGCGAATAAGCCGGGTCTTAACTGATTTTTAGTTTACTTTAGCTGACGCCGCTGGAACCCGCGGGTCTGGCCGGGGAGGGGATATGCCGCTGCCGAGCACTGCCGGGCAGGAGCAACGGAAGGATTCGAATTCCACAAAACCCCTACTGATCGTAGACGACATCCACCTGAGATTCGGCGGGCTGAACGCACTCAGCGGAGTCAGCTTTCAGGTGCAACAGGGACACATCCAGGCCATCATCGGCCCCAACGGGGCAGGCAAGACCTGCATCCTCAACTGCATCTGCCGCTTCTACCACCCCCACAGGGGCCGCATCGTTTTCAACGACAAAGACATTTCCAAGGTCCCCACCCACCGGGTGGCGGAACTGGGAATCGCCCGTAGCTTCCAGAACATAGAGCTTTTCCGGGGCATGACGGTGTTGGACAACATCAAGTTGGGCCATCATGTGCACATGCACTCGGGCTTTTTGTCCGGCGGGGTATACCTGGGCAAGGCCAGGAAAGAGGAGATGCGGGTGCGCGCCGAGATCGAGGAGCGCATCATCGACCTCCTGGAGATCGAGGCCATCCGCAAGCAGGTGGTGGGCACCTTGCCCTATGGCCTGCAAAAGAGGGTGGAATTGGCCCGCGCCCTGGCCATGCGCCCCAAGATCCTCCTGCTGGACGAGCCCATGGCCGGCATGAACCTGGAAGAGACCGAGGACATGGCCCGCTTCATCCTCGACGTCAACGAGGAGTGGGGAGTCACCGTGGTGCTCATCGAGCACGACATGGGCGTGGTCATGGACATTTCCGACAACGTGGTGGTGCTGGACTTCGGCACCAAGATCGCTCAAGGCAGCCCCCAAGAGGTAAGCAAGAACCCCCACGTCATCGAGGCCTACCTGGGCGCCGAAGACGCGGCCTATTCCAAATTGGGTTTGTAGAGCAAGCTGGGAGAAGCGCCTGTGCCCCAGAAGACCTTTTTGCAAGCCGAGACCAGCGGCGCCGACATCGGCCGCGACACCATGCCGCTCCTCTTGCAGCGCAACGCCCGTAAATACGGCGACGGCAAAGTTGCGCTCAGGGAGAAGGAGTACGGCATATGGCAGTCGTACACCTGGCGGCAGTACTACGAGCATGTGAAGTACCTGGCCCTGGGCCTGGCTTCCATGGGGTTCACGGACGACGACGCCCTGGCCATCATCGGCGACAACCGGCCGGAATGGGTGTTCGCCGAGCTGGCGGCCCAGAGCCTGAAAGGGCGGCCCCTGGGCATCTACCAGGACTCCATCCTCAACGAGGTGGCCTATGTCATAGACCACTCCGGGGCCACTTTCGTGGTGGCCGAGGACCAGGAGCAGGCCGACAAGGTCCTGGACATGCAAAAGGAGTTGCCCGGGGTCAAAAAGATCATCTACACCGACCCCAAGGGCATGCGCGACTACGATGACCCACTGCTGGTTTTCATGCCGGACGTGGAGGAGATGGGCCGCAAGTTCGAGGAGCAAAACCCCGGTTACTTTGAAAAGTCCATCGAGCGCCTGAAGCCGGAAGACGTGGCCCTGATCGCCTACACCTCGGGCACCACCGGCTTTCCCAAGGGCTCGTTGCTCACCCACCGCAACATGCTCAAGATGGCCCTTAACCTGGCCCACGTGGACCCCAAGCGCCAGGACGACGAGTTCGTCTCCTTCCTGCCGCTGCCCTGGATCGGCGAGCAGATGATGAGCGTGTCCACCGCTCTGGCCATCGGCTTCACGGTGAACTTCCCCGAGGAGCCCGAGACGGCCATGGCCGACCTTTACGAGATCGGCCCCAACGTGGTGTTCAGCCCGCCCCGGGTTTGGGAGCAGCAGGCCCGCTCGGTGATCGTCAAACACCTGGACGCCTCCCGCTTCAAGCGCTTCGTTTATCGTCTGTGCATGCCCATCGGCTACCAGATGGCCGACTTCCACTTCGAGAAAAAGACCCCGCCCTGGTACTGGAAGCTGATGTACTCGCTGAGTTACGCCATGCTCTTCCGGGCCCTCAAGGACCGCCTGGGATTCTCCAACATCCGTTCCGCCTCCACCGGCGGCGCGGCCCTGGGCCCGGATGTGTTCCGCTTCTTCCACGCCTGCGGGGTGAACCTGAAGCAGATCTACGGCCAGACCGAGATCAGCGGAATCTCCTGCATCCACCGCGAGGGTAAGGTGGACTTCACCAGCGTGGGCGAGCCCATCCCCGAGACCGAGGTTAAGATCGACGATCCCGACCCCGAGGGGGTGGGGGAGATCATCTCCCGCTCACCGGCCCTGTTCCTGGGTTATCTCAAAAACGACGAAGCCACCGCCGAAACCATCGTGGAGGGCTGGCTGCACTCGGGCGACGCGGGCTACATCACCGAAAACGAGCAATTGGTGTGCATCGACCGGGTCAAGGACCTGATGCGCCTGACCAGCGGGGCCCGCTTCTCGCCCATGTTCATCGAGAACAAGCTCAAGTTCTGTCCCTACATCGTGGAGCCCTGCGTGCTGGGACACGACCGCCAATTCGTCACCGCCATCATCTGCATCGACTACAAGCACACCGGCAAGTGGGCCGAGGATCACCGCATCGGCTACACCACCTACACCGACCTGGCCTCCAAGAACGAGGTGTACGACCTCATTGAAAAAGAGGTGGTGCGCGTGAACCGCAGCCTGCCCGAGGCGGCGCGCATCCAAAAGTTCCTGCTCCTGTACAAGGAGTTCGACCCCGACGACGGCGAACTCACCCGCACCCGCAAGCTGAGGCGCCGCTTTATCGCCGAGCGCTACGCGGCGGAGATAGAGGCCTTGTACCAGGACGTGGACCAGGTCCACGTGGAGAGCGAGATCAAGTACCAAGACGGCAAGACCGCCACCATCGTCACCGATCTGCAGATACGCAAGATGAAGCCTCTGGACCAGTACGCTCTGGAGGCCGAGCGCAAGTGGTGGCAGTTCTGGAAGCCGGTGCACTAGAGCACCAAGGGAGAGAAAGGGCGCATGCAGGAGTTCTTGCAACTGATCGTGACCGGCCTGGTCATCGGTTCGGTGTACGCCTTGGTGGCCATGGGCTTTGCCCTGATCTACAAGTCCACCAGCATCATCAACTTCGCCCAGGGCGAGTTCGTGTTGGTGGGAGGCTACATCTGTTGGTGGCTCTACACCATGCTGGGCATACCCATCGTGTGGTCGTTCATGCTCACCATGGTCATCGCGGTGGCCATGGGCGTGGTGCTGGAGCGCCTGGTGCTCCGGCCCATGATCGGCGAGCCCATCATCAGCGTGATCATGATCACCATCGCCCTGGCCACGGTGCTCAAGTCCCTGGTCACCATCCTCTGGGGAACCCAGATCAAGGTGTTCACCCCGCCCATCTTCAGCCAGAAGGCCATCCACATGGGATCGATTCTGGTGAGCGAGGTCTATTTGTGGACCTTCGGCTTCGCCTTCCTGTTCCTGGGGATATTCGCCGCCTTCTTCAAGTTCACCCGGGTGGGCATCTCCATGCGGGCGGTGGCCAACGATCAGCAGGTGGCCCAGTCCATGGGCATCAGCGTGAAAAAGGTCTTCGCCATCTCCTGGTCCATCGGCGCACTGGTCAGCGCGGTGGGCGGACTTTTGGTGGGCAACATCAACGGCATCAACATCACCTTGTCCGATTTCGGGCTCAAGGTGTTCCCGGCGGTGATCCTGGGCGGCCTGGACTCCATTGGCGGAGCCATCATCGGCGGCCTGACCATCGGCATCCTGGAAAACATCATGGGCTCCTATCTGGACGTGTACCTGGGAGGCGGAGTCAAGGAGATCGCGCCGTTCATCGTGTTGATCATCATCTTGATGGTCAAGCCCTACGGGCTGTTCGGCATCAAGGAGATCGAGCGGGTCTAGGCGGAGCGCCGCGCTATGGCCCGCATGTCCAGGTGAGAATAAGAGCTAGGGAGGCTTAAATGCCCTGCGGCCTTTTCTTCGAGACTTATCAAAAAGACGAGAGCATCTTCCCGACCTGGTGGCTCCGGATCTGGATGATCGTCCTGGGCATAGGCCTGCTGGTATTTCCCTTTGTGGCCCAGCCCATCAGCGACTGGATGGGCATGAACATGCTCAACATGCTCAACCTGATCTTCATCTACATCGTGGGAGCCCACGGCCTGAACCTGCTCACCGGCTACACCGGCCAGATCTCCCTGGGCCACGGGGCCTTCATGGGGGTGGGGGCCTATACGGCGGGCATCCTGGCCAACATGGGGTGGCCCTTCTGGCTGGCCCTGCCCATGGCCGGATTCATGACCGCGGCGGTGGGCATGATCTTCGGCGTGCCCTCCCTCAGGCTGCGGGGGTTGTATCTGGCCATCGCCACCATGGCCGCCCAGTTCATCCTGGACTACGCCATGCGCAACTGGAGCTCCCTCACCGGAGGCTCCAGCGGCCTCACCGTGCCCTCGGCCTCCATCGGCGATTTCACCTTTGACAGCGATTTCAAATTCTACTTCCTGGCCCTGGGACTGGCCGCCCTGGCCACCCTTTACCTGAAGAACATCACCCGCACCCGCACCGGACGGGCCTTCGTGGCGGTGCGCGACCGCTATCTGTCGGCCGAGGTGATCGGGGTGAACCTGTTCAAGTACCGCATTATGAGTTTCGGCATCAGCTCGTTCATGGTGGGCATCGCCGGTGGCTTGTGGGCCTACTACATCACCATCATCAGCGATGAGCACTTCACCATGTGGCTCAGCGTGCAATACCTGGCCATGATCATCGTGGGCGGCCTGGGCTCGGTTCTGGGCTCCATCTACGGGGTGGTGTTCATGGTGACCCTGCCGGAGTTGCTGCGCCTGCCCGCCGAGGCACTGACCAACGTGTATCCCGACATCTTCGTTATCTTCTCCAGCCTCAGAGAGATGGTCTTCGGCGTCATCGTCATCATTTTCCTGATCTTCGAGCCCGACGGATTGGCCGCCCGCTGGCATACCGTACGGGCCTACTGGAAATTATGGCCATTTTCTTACTAAACTTTAGGGGCCGGTACCGGTCCCTACTGTCCCCGCCTGCTCCTGGGAGCCGGAAGCTTGGAGCTGCCGGCAACAAGGGGCGCCCCAGGCGTTAGCGGGGCGTTAGCCGGGTTTACCCGCCGCCAGTTGGGCCGCGGGGTAAGGTGTAACTTGGGAAGGGAGAGGATACGCATGCAGAGGAAACTTTTGGTGACGGCTCTGGCCGTGGCCCTGTGCCTGGCGCTTACGCCCATGGCCATGGCCAAGGATATCAAGGTCGGCGGCATCTTTGACATCACCGGCCCCACCGGGGCGGTGGGCAAGGACTACGCCGCCGGCGCGGTGGCCGCTGAAAAATACTGGAACCAGAAGAGCGTCCTGGGGGGGGATATGCTCAAGCTTATTCCCAACGACTATGCCTACAAGATTCCCGAGGCGGTCAACCTGTACAAAAAGTACAAGGACGTTGACCGGGTCTTCGTGATCCAGGGCTGGGGAACCGGCGACACCAACGCCCTGAGGCCCTTGGTCAACAAGGACAGGATCGTCTTTTTCAGCGCCTCCTATGACGGCAACCTGACCGACCCCAAGAAGAACCCCTACAACTTCTTCATCGGCACCAGCTACTCCACCGCCATCCGCTTGGCCATGATCTACGCCAAGGACAATGGCGCCAAGAAGGTGGTCTTCATCTATCCCGACCACCCCTACGGCAAGAACCCCATCCCGGCCGGCAAGGACTACGCCAAGAAGCTGGGGCTCCAGATCGGTCCCGACGAGATAGTCAACCTGCGGGCCATCGACGCCACCAGCCAGCTGCTTAACATGAAGAAGTTCGACCCGGACTTCGCCTGGATCGGCGGCACCACCCCCTCCACCGCGGTGATCATCAAGGACGCGGCCAAGCACGGCCTGCGCACCAAGTTCATGGTCAACTGCTGGGGCTTTGACGAGAACCTGTCGCGCCTGGCGGGCAAGGCCGCCGAGGGCCGCGCCTTCGGTATGTTGCCCGTGGCTCCTTTCGGCGCCAACGTGCCCGGCATGAAGGACGTTGTGGCCTCGGCCGGCGGCAAGCCCTACACCCTGCACTACGTCAAGAGCTGGGTGTCCATGATGGTCATGATCGAGGGCCTCAAGAAGGCCAAGGCCGCGGGCAAGCTCAACGGCCCGGGCCTGAAGGCCGCTCTGGAGACCATCAAGGACTTCAACACCGGCGGGCTCTGCGCCCCCATCACCTACACCTCCACCGACCACCGCCCCAACACCACCATGGCTATTGGTGGCATCAAGGACGGCAAGATCTATCTGGTCAAGGACGTGAACTTCCCGCGCCAGAAGGCCTATATCGGCTGGTAGCAATCCATGCGGCGGGGGGCCTTCGGGCCTCCCGCCCTCAATAACCGCCAGAAGGAAGATGCAATGCCGCTGCTGTCGGTGAACAACATCGAGGTCATCTACGACGACGTGATCCTGGTGCTCAAGGGTCTGTCGCTCAGCGTGGAAGAGGGCCAGATCGTTGCCGTCCTGGGGGCCAACGGAGCGGGCAAGACCACCACCCTCAAGGCCATTAGCGGCCTTCTGAAGACCGAGGAGGGGGAGGTCACCGACGGGGCCATCGAATTCGACGGCGAGAAGATCAACGGCCTGGACCCGGAGCTGATCGTCAAGCGGGGCATCTTCCAGGTCATGGAAGGCCGCCGGGTTTTCGAGGACCTCACGGCCAAGGAAAACCTGGTGGCCGCCGCCCACACCCAGCGTTGCAACCGGGGCGAGCTGGAAAAACGCATCGAGCAGGTCTACCACTACTTCCCCCGCCTCAAGGAGCGCGAGAACGGCCTGGCCGGCTATCTCAGCGGCGGGGAGCAGCAGATGCTGGTCATCGGCCGGGGCATGATGGCCAAGCCGCGCCTGATGATGCTCGACGAGCCCTCCCTGGGACTGAGCCCCTTGTTGGTCAGCGAGATCTTCGAGATCATCGTCAAACTCAACAAGGATCTTGGCACCACCATTCTCCTGGTGGAGCAGAACGCCCGCATGGCGCTCAACATCGCCGACCACGGCTACATCATGGAGAACGGCAAGATCGTCCTGGACGACACCACCGAAAAGCTCAAAAACAACGAGGACGTCAAACGCTTCTACCTGGGCATGACCGACGTGGGCACCAAGCGCTCCTACCGCGACGTGAAGCATTATAAGCGGCGCAAGCGCTGGCTGACCTAGTCAGACCCAGCCAGCCACCGGCATACTGCGTTGCTGGCTACAGTCCGGCCTGGGCGTAGGTCAGCCTACGCCTCCGGCCGTCGGTTGCCAGACGCCCTGTCTGCCGATGCCTGGCTGTGCCTGCCAATGTCAAGTGGAGTGCCTGCTCCGGCTTGCACCATCGGCCCAGGCTTATTTGCAAGAGAGGGGGAGTGATGCCCGAGCAAGACCGAATCAAGGGATACTGGCGGCCCGAACTGGAGACCATCGATCCCCAGGCGCGCCAGGAGTACCTGGACTCCAAGGTGGCCGAGACCGTGGCCCATGCCTATGCCAACGCCCCGGCCTTCAAGCAGAAGATGGCCTCGGTGGGCGCGGAGCCCGGCGACGTGGTCAGCGTGGCCGACCTGGCCAAGCTGCCCATCACCGAAAAGGGCGAGCTGGTGACCCTGCAACAGCAAGACCTGCCCTTCGGCGGGCTGGTGGGCGTACCCCTGTCCAAGATGAGGCGCATCTACGTTTCGCCCGGCCCCATCTACGAGCCCGGAGAAAAGCGCTTCACCGACGACCGCTGGACCCAGGCCTTTTTCGCGGCCGGTTTCAGGCCTGGCGACATCGCCCAGGTCACCTTCAACTTCAACATGGTACCCTTCGCCTTCTACCTGGACGAGGCCCTGAACCTCATGGACGCGGTGTCCATCCCCGCCGGGGTGGGCAACACCGAGCTTCAGATACAGGTGATGAAAGACCTCAAGGTGCAGGGCTACCTGGGCACCCCCAGCTTCTTGGCGGCCATCGCCGACAAGGCCGAGGCCGCGGGCCTGGATCTGCTGCGAGACCTCAATCTCCAAGTGGCCTTCGTGGCCGCGGAGATGTTGCCCGAGAGCCTAAGAGCCTCCTTGCAGGAGCGTCTGGGCATGATCATCCGCCAGAGCTACGGAACCGCCGACGTGGGCTGCCTGTCCTATGAGTGCTATCACATGGGCGGCATGCACTTCGCCCAGGACTGCGTGGTGGAGGTGGTGGACCCGGAGACCGGCCATCCGGTGCCCGAAGGCCAACCCGGCGAGGTGGTGGCCACTATCTTCGACAAGGCCTACCCCCTGATCCGCTTCGGCACAGGGGACCTGTCCTCCTACGTGAACGACACCTGCGCCTGCGGCCGCACCAGCCCCAAGCTCACCCGCATCATGGGCCGGGTGGACCAGGTGACCAAGGTCAAGGGCATGTTTGTGCACCCCTCGGGTGTGCAGCAGGTGGCGGCCAAGTTCCCCCAGGTTCAGATGTTTCAACTGGTGGTGACCCGCGAAGCCAGCCAGGACGTGATGACTCTGGTCTGCGAGCTGGCCGAGCCCACGGCGGACCGAGAGATGCTTCGGGCTGGCCTGGAAAAGGAAATCAAGGAAGTGCTCCGGGTAAAGGGTCAGGTCAACTTCCAGGAGCCGGGCAGCTTGCCCGAGGGTTGCAAGGTTATAGACGACCGCCGCAAGTGGGATTAAGCGGGCGGCTGCGCCAGGTCGGCAGGTGGCGAAAATATTCTCGAGGGTGAAAGCCGGGGCCATGGGCTCCGGCTTTTCTACGCATTGCTTACCCTCAGCCGCCAGGAAAGCCACATGAGATAGGGCACGAAGACGATGGTGGCCACGGTGGTGGGCACCGCCGCGGCCGAGCCGAACAGGGCCAGACACAAGCCCGAGGCCAGGCCGTAGTTCTTCATGCTGGCGATCATCATCAAGGCCTTGGCCCGGCGCAGGCGCACCCCCCGGCGGCGGGCTACCCAAAGCACCACCTCGCCCAGGAGCAGGGTGCTGGCCAGGGCCAAAAAGATCAGATGCAGCAGGGCCCAGGGCTCATGCAGGAAAACTTGACGGTTCAGGCCCACGATGGTGTACAAGGCCAGGAAAAAGCCCCAGTTGGTGATGGCCCCCCGCCAACGCAGGATGGGCTCTTCCCAGCCGCGCCACAGGATGAGACGCGATATTGCCATGGGCGCGGCTATGAGCAGGAGCACGATGATGAAAAGTTCGTGCCTGAAAAGGTGCTCACTTCCGAAAAAGACCAGGAAGGTGAGCGGTATCAGCAGCAGGCCGCCCAGGTAGGCCCCGGACAGGGCCACCAGGCTGTAGCTGGGGTCGCCGTCCAAGACCACGGCCAGGGGCATCACCACCACCGCCGGAGGCACCGCGGCCAGCACCACCAGGCCCTGGAAATAGGCGGGCTCGTCCACCAGCCACCAAGCCAGCAACAAGATCACCCCGCCTTGTAAAAGGTAGCTCAAGATCAAGCCGGTGAGCGCCGGACGGATAAGCACCCTGGGATGGCGAAACACCTGACCCGAGATGGACAGGGTGGCCAGGGTCATGACCACGGCCAGGGCAGGCACTACCAATGATTTGGTGTAAGCCGCGCCGTGGCCCACAGCCAAGCCACACACCAGGGCGGCCAGAAAAACAAAGTTGCGGTCTCGAATCATGGCCCAGATGCGCTGCATGTCATTTCCCATAGGAGGTTGGCGGAACGAACAATATCAATAACCATAGGGCCCAATAGCTACAGGCGCAAGGGGAGCGCAAAAAAGCCGCCCCAGGCGTAGCGGCCTGGGGCGGGCGGTTTAGTCGCCTATTTAGAGGCTACTCGGTGGGTGGGTAGCCGATGCCCTTGAGGGCCACCCCGATCTCGTCCAGGCTCACCGGGTCGTCGATGGTGGAGGGGGCGGTGTACTTGGCCCCGTCGGCGATCTTGCGCATGGTGCCCCGGAGAATCTTGCCCGAGCGGGTCTTGGGCAAGCGGGCCACCACGGCCACCTTCTTGAATGAGGCCACCGCGCCGATCTGGTCGCGCATCATTTGCACCAGCTCGGCTTGCAGCTCCTCGGCCGAGCGGTCCACCCCCGCCTTGAGCACCACGAAGCCCACCGGTAGCTGGCCCTTGAAGGAGTCGGCCGCGCCGATGACCGCGCACTCGGCCACGTCGGGATGGGTGGCGATGACCTCTTCCATGGCCCCAGTGGACAGGCGGTGGCCCGCCACGTTGATCACGTCGTCCACCCGGCCCATGATGAACACGTAGCCGTCATCGTCGATGTAACCCTCGTCGCCGGTGAAGTAGTAGCCCGGGAAGGGGTTGAGGTAGGACTCCAGGAAACGCTGGTCCGCCTGCCACAGGGTGGGCAGGGTGGCCGGGGGCAGGGGCAGCTTCACCGCCACCACGCCCGGCTCATTGGGCGGCATCTCCTGGTTGTCCGGCGATAGTATCTTCACGTTAAAACCGGGGGCCGGTTTGGTGGCCGAGCCCGGCTTGATGGGCAAAAGTTCGATGCCCCGGCAGTTGCCCGCGATGGCCCAGGCGGTCTCTGTCTGCCACCAGTGGTCGATCACCGGGCGCTGCAAGAGATCGGCGGCCCACTGGTAGGTGTCCGGGTCGGTGCGCTCACCGGCCAGGTACAGGGCGTCGAAATTGCTGAGATCGTATTTCTTGAGGTATTCGCCCTTGCTGTCCTCGCGCTTGATGGCCCTGAAGGCGGTGGGTGCGGTGAACAGCACCTTGACCTTGTGCTGGTCGATGACCCGCCAGAAGGCCCCTGCGTCCGGGGTGCCCACCGGCTTGCCCTCGAATACGATGGTGGTGCAGCCATAAATCAGCGGCGCGTAGACGATGTAGGAGTGGCCCACCACCCAACCCACGTCGCTGGCCGCCCAGTACACGTCGCCGGGCTCCACCGCGTAGATGTTTTTCATGGTCCAGTACATGGCCACCGCGTGGCCGCCGTTGTCGCGCACTATGCCCTTGGGAACGCCCGTGGTGCCCGAGGTGTAGAGAATGTACAAGGGATCGGTGGCGGCCAGGGTTACGCAGTCGGCGGGCTGGGAGCGTTCCAGAAGCTCGTCGTAGTCCACGTCTTGGCCGGTGGTCATCTCGGCCTGCACCTGGGGGCGCTGAAGGATGATGCACTTGCTCGGTTTGTGCTTGGCCAACTCGATGGCCCGGTCCAAAAGCGGCTTGTAGGCTATGACCTTCTTGCCTTCGATGCCGCAGGAGGCGCTGATTATGGCCTTGGGTTTGGCGTCGTCGATGCGGATGGCCAGCTCCTTGGGCGCGAAGCCGCCGAACACCACCGAGTGAATGGCCCCGATGCGGGCGCAGGCCAGCATGGCGGTCAGGGCCTGGGGCACCATGGGCATGTATATCACCACGGTGTCGCCTTTGTTCACCCCCAGGGAGAGCAGGCCGCCCGCCAGGCGCGAAACCTGGTCCTGGAACTGGGAATAGGTGATCTTTTGAACAACGCCGGTGACCGGGCTGTCGTAGATGATGGCCGCCTGGTCGCCCCGGCCCGCCAACACATGGCGGTCCACGGCGTTATAGCAGGTATTCAACTCCCCCCCGGTGAACCAGCGGTAAAATGGCTTGTTGCTGTCATCGAGCACCTTGTCCCATTTTTTGACCCAGGTGATGTCTTCCGCCGCCTCTCCCCAGAACCCGTCGGGGTCTTGCATGCTACGCCGGAAAACCTCCTCATAGGTGGCCATCGCTCAATCCTTTCCCGCCGCTGTCGCGGCGCCGCCGGCAGATACTAAAACACAGATTAAGCCCCCCGGCGGGCCTGACGCCTGAAACCAGGGAGCTGATAGCGGTGAAGGGCTTGGGATCATAGTAGATAAAGGCTTTTGCTCCGTGCCATGGGGGGTAACCCCCAAAATGGTGGGTGACGACCCTACCTATGCCCGTTCAGGGGAGTCTGGACTGTGCTAAGGTAGATGCCGGGCAAAATCGGGCCCGCATCCATGATAGCGCATTAGTGCAGCGCCTTGGGGGGCTCAAGCCTATATGCCGAGCCGGTCGCCTGGCCGGTGAGACGCACCTGCCGATGGCCCCTTGGCCGAGGCTTGAATATTTGTTGCCGGGCAAAAAATGATGGAAGCGCAAATCAGGCCCGGTGCCGCGTTTTAAAATTTGGAGGTTTGGTATGAGCCAGAAAAACAACACCCCGCAGGCTCCGGCTTGCGCGGCGTGCAAGGTGGTAATCAGGAAGCGGGCCTGCGTGACCCCCGGCGGTGTGGGGGGAGTGGGCTGTCCCACCCAGGAGCAGGCCCAGGCCCTGGAGGCGGCCAACGCCAAATATGACGATCCCCAGTTGATGGAGTTCGCCCGCCAGGCCTCGCTGCAAGAGGCTGCCTGCTATGCGAACCGGGACCAGAAGCCCTATGTGCTGCAACCCAGCAAGACCCGCATCCAGGAAATATGGGAGTTCGCCCACCGCATGGGCTATACCAAGGTGGGGTTGGCCTTTTGTCTGGGCCTGGTGAACGAGGCGGCCAAGGTGGAGCAGATGTTCAAGAGCCATGGCCTGGAAGTGGTGTCGGCCCTATGCAAGGCCGGAGCCACGCCCAAGGAGATGCTGGGGCTGACCGACGAGGACAAGGTGCGCCGGGGCGGCTTCGAGTCGGTGTGCAACCCGGTGTTCCAGGCCGAGCTGATGAACCGGGCCGGCACTCAGCTGAACGTGCTGCTGGGGCTGTGCGTGGGCCACGACTCGCTGTTTTTCGCCCACGCCAAGGCCCCCAACACGGTGCTGGCGGTCAAGGACCGGGTGACCGGCCACAATCCTCTGGCCGCGGTGTACTTGTCCGACGTGTATTACGCCAAGCTGAAGGAGGCCGATTCCCAGAAGGGCGACGAGCAACTCTAACCCTTTTTATCTTTTAGCTGGTACTCCAGCTTGATGATGAGCTGCTTGACTTGGTTGTCCATGGGGTTGCGCAGGGAGAACTCCTTGAAGTCGGCCAGGGCGTCGTTGATCTTGCCCATCTTGCGCAAAGCCTGGCCGCGCTCGAAAAAGGCCTTGGCAAGGCTGGAGTCGTAGGCTATGCACTGGCTGAAGTTCTTGACCGCCAGGTTGTAGTCGCCCCGTTGCATCCAGATGCGCCCCCGCAGCAAATAGGCTTGGGCGTAATTGGGTTTCAGAGTGACCGCCTGGTTCAGGGCGATGATGGCCTCGGTGGTCTTTTTCTGGTCCTTGAGCACATCGGCCAGGTGATAGTGGGCCGTGGGGCTGGAGGGCATGGCCTCCAGGGCCTTGGCGAAGTCGCGCAGGGCCTTGTCGAGCTGGCCCAATCCCTGATAGGAGATGCCACGGGCCACGTAGGCCCGCGAGAGGTCGCCCAAGGTCAGGCCACCGGAGTCGATGGCCTTGCTGAGCAGGTAGACCGCGCGGCGGTAATTGTCCACGATTGACGCCTGGATGCCTTCGCGCAGATACTGCTCCGGCTCGATGCGGAAGTAGCCGCCCTCCATTATCAGGTAGTTCAGCTTAACGCCGGGGTCCAGGTCCTTGTCCGACTCCTGGGCCAGAGCCGGGGTAGGGGCCAGGGATAGGCAGGCCCAGACAAGGGCCATGGCAAGCAGGGCAACCCCATGCGTCCCTATGGCGTGGCGATATTTTGGGCGCGTGTAGATTATCATAACTCACAAAAAAGCCGCCCCGGCCCCTGAGGGGGGAGGGCGGCTGGTTAGTTAAAGGCTCGGGCTGGTAGCGGTCAAACTTGCGGACCGCCGCGATGGCCGGTGCGCTTGCGGCGATAGCGCCAGAAGGCCAGACCGCCTAGGCTGCTGCTCAACAAGAGCAGGCTACCCGGCTCAGGGGCGGAACCGCCGCCGCCACCGCCCACTCCCTGGTAGGTCACGGTTACATAACCGTTGGCGGTGGGCGGGGAACTACCCTGGGAAACGCCGCCGGAAGCACTCAACTCAAGGAAAGTGGCGACGTTCAGCACGATGGTGTAGGTGCCCGTGCCGACGTACTGCGACCACACCCCGGAGTTGACGTCGGCGGAAGCGGAGTTGGTCACAATGCCGCCGGCCAGGGAGGCGTAGTCCGCGCCGCCGCTCTGCACGCCAATGCCGTCCCCGTCATCCGGACCCAGGGTGAAGGTCTGGGACACATAGGCCTTGGTGGTGGTAAGCACCAACTCCAGGGGGATGCTCACCGTGCTGGTAAAGTAGTCCAGCGAAGCGGAGGAGCCGAAGCTGACCGTTTCGGAGACCGTCGCGGCGCTCTCGTTGTCCACCTCGGCCAAGCCGCCCACGGTGCTGATGCTAAGCTCCACCACTATGCCGGTGAGGTCGCCAAGGCTGCCATTGTACTGGTTAAATGTAAGCCCTATGGTGGAGGGCGGGATTACGGAACCCCAGGTCTGGGTCTGAATGATGTCGGCCCTGGCCGGGAGCACGCCAACCAACAAAAGCAGCGAGCCTACTAAGAATGCGTATGTAGCGCGAACCACGGCTTTCATCCTCCTTGGCGCTTTTTCGCCTTTAGAGCAAACTTCTTGTCTCAATTATAAGTCTTGGGCGAGCAGGTGCAATAGCAATGTTTACTAATTTGGCAGACAATTTGGTGACTTTAATCGCTGGAGCGTTCAAAGCTTATCGCCTATAGAGCAAAAGCGCCAACCCCGGCGGATGGGGTTGGCGCTTTGTGTGCGTTGGTGCCGAAGGGGAGACTCGAACTCCCACACCCATAAGGGTACTAGACCCTGAACCTAGCGCGTCTACCAGTTCCGCCACTTCGGCCAGGTAAGTCCGCAAAAGCCCTTGAGCCGCGCGAACTTGCTAAACAACAGGGCGAAGTCTATAATCACGACCCAAGCTTGTCAAGTGGGTTTGTGAGCCAAAAACGCCCTATTTTTTATCTTGGGGAGAAACGGATCAGAGCGGCCATGCAAGTAGTGATGGGTCTGGAAGAACTGAGGGAGCGCCTCCGTCGGCCGGTGATAACCATCGGCAATTTCGACGGGGTGCACCTGGGCCATCAGGCCCTGTTCGCCAAGGCCGTAGAACGAGCTCAAGCCTTGCAGGGCACCGCCCTGGCGGTGACCTTCGAGCCCCATCCCATCCGGGTGCTGCGTCCGGCGGTGAACCTGCCGCTGATCACTCCCCTGGAGCAGAAGCTGGAGCTGATGGGCCAGCACGGCCTGGACCTGACCCTGTGCCTGCGCTTCGACCAGGACTTCGCCCGCCTTAGCGCCGACGCCTTCGTGGACAAGCTGCTGGTGAGCCGCCTGGGGGCCGCCGAGGTGGTGGTTGGTTACGACTTCGCCTTTGGCCACAAGGGGTTGGGCGATCTGGACCTGCTGCGCTCCAAGGGCGAACAATGGGGCTTCAAGGTGCACGTGGTGGGCCCGGTGATCATCGAGGGCCGCCCGGTAAGCTCCACCAGGGTGCGCCAGGAAGTGGCCGACGGCAACATGGACGCGGCGCGGCGCCTGCTGGGCCGCCATTACCAGGTGGCCGGGCGGGTGGTTGCCGGACATGGCCGGGGAGGGCGCCTGCTGGGCTTCCCCACCGCCAACCTGAGGGTCAGCGACGAATTGCTCCCTGGACCGGGGGTTTACGCGGTGCTGGTGGAGCTGGAGGGCGGCCGTTTCCTAAAAGGGGCCAACAACATCGGCAACAACCCCACTTTTGACGACGGAGCCCTGAGCGTGGAGACCCACTTGCTGGACTTTGACGGCGACCTCTACGGCCAGGACATCCGCCTGCACTTCGTGGAGCGCCTCCGGGGCGAAAAGCGCTTCGACTCCGCCGAGGAGCTTAAGACCCAGATCGGTCTGGACATAGCCAGGGCCATCGAGATATTGGACCCCTGGGCCAAAGCCGGCAACGGAGAGAGGGCCTAGCCTTGCTGGAAGCATCGTTGGAGCAAGCCATCCTGGAGCGCGTGGCCGCCATCCCCATCGTGGACACCCTGGGCATGCAGGTGCTGGAGCTGAAGCCGGGTCTGTGCCGCATCAAGGTGGCCCGCAAACCCGCCTATGACGGGGTGTTCGAGTCCTTTCACGGCGGCCTGCTGATGACCGTGGCCGACAGCGCGGCCTGCTTCGCCATCCTCACCCAGACCGGCCCGGAGGTGAAGCTCACCACCACGGACATGAACATCCGCTTCTTGGCCCCCTGCCTGAGCGACCTCACCGTGGCCGCCCGCACCATCAAGGTGGGGCGCACCATGTGCCCGGTTTCGGTGGAGTTGTTCGACGACGCCGGGACCCTGGTGGCCGTGGCCCAGGTGAACTACATTCTGCTGAACTGATTCCCGTCGAAAACGGCTACAAGCCCGTGGTGGGCCGCCCGTCCTTGCGGATGCGCCAGAAGTGGTAAAAGCTCAATACCAGGGTTAAGGCGGGCAGGGCCAGGCAGTGCAGCACGTAAAAGCGCAGCAGGCTGGCCTCGCCCAGGGTGGGCCCGCCCAACAGCAGGCTCTTGAACAGGGGCCCAACCGCCGGAATCTCCCCCAGCACCCCGGCGGCCACGGTGGCCGCGCCCTGGGTGGCCGCGTCCCAGCGCAGCACGTATCCCGACAAGTCCAAGGCCAAGGTCAGCAGGAGCAGGCCCAGCCCCACCAGCCAGTTGGCGGCGCGGGGGGGAAGGTAGGCCCTGGCGGCCAGCACCCGGGCCAGGTGCAGCAGCAGGGCTATGACCATGGCCTGACCCGCCAGGAAATGCAGCCGCCGAAAGAACCAGGCAAAGGGCAGGTCGCCCGCCTCCTGGGCGAAGAAGGCCGCCGCGCCTTGGGGGGTGGGCACGTAGGAGAACATCAGCACCACCCCGGTGCCGCCCAGCACCAGAAACAGCAGGAAGGACAGCCCTCCCAGGCAGAAGGTGGCCGAGAAGCGGGTCCGCTCCGGCGGGATGCGCGGCGGATGGATGTGCTCCAGGAAGCCGGGCTTGGCCATGACCTTAGGCCTTCAACCGGGTGGCCGGGCCCACCGGCTGGCCGGGAAAGGCCACCAGCTTGCCGCCGCTGACCTTGAGGGCCACGTGGCTCAGGCCCTTGGGGGCCGGGCCGGAGAGGCGCTGGCCGTCCAGGGCGAACGCCGAGCCGTGGCAGGGGCACAGAAAGCGCTCCTGTTTTTGGTGCCAGGCCGGGCGGCAGCCCAGATGGGGGCATACCAGGCTCAGGGCAAAGTAGCCTCCCGCGTCGCGGACCAGGGCCACCGGGCCTTGTTCCCTGGCCTGGCCCACGGTCAAGCCGCCGGGCTGGCCCAGTTCCACCGGCTGGGGCTGGGACGCGCCGCCCCCGGAGCTGATCAGGCGCAGCACCGCCCCCAGACCCAGGCCCACCGCGCCCACCAGGGCCAGCCAGATGGCCCCGTAGAGCACCTTGAGCACGCCTCTGCGGCTGGGTTTGCTTGTGCCTTGGGGTTGGGGCAAGGGGCCTCCTGTGCGGGGCTGGGGTGGGCAACCACCTGTAAAATTTATACCACAACCCATCTTTGGCAACGCTTGTGCCCACCGGACGGGCGGGCTAGAATTCAGGCATGAGCGAATCCACCCGCGCAAACCTGATCAAGAAAGAGGGGCTGGCCAGCCTAATGGCCCTGGCCCTGCTGGGCCTGGCCGCGGTGTTCTATCCTCTGGTCCCGGTGGCCGTGGGGCCCTCCGAGCATGCCCAGGCTCCCTGGATCTTCGTGGGGCTGCAAGAGCTGCTGCGCTGGTTGCCGGTGCGCGTGGGCGGCCTGCTGCTGCCCGCCCTGGGCCTGGCTCTGCTGGGTGCCTTGCCCTGGCTGAGCAAACGGCCCGGCCCGACGCTGCCCGCCTACACCCGGCCCAGTCTCCCGGACCTGGCCGCCTGGGCGGTGCTCCTGGCCTGGGCGGGGCTCACCTACTGGGGCCTGGGTTCCTGAGGGCCCAGTCCTCCTCCATCGCCTTGAGCAACCATCGCTTATAGCTTTTGTCCGGCTGCAACAGGCGCCTCAGCTCCTCGCGGTTGTAGGGCCGGGATTCATCCACCAAAAAGGCCTGCAAGGCCCGCCCCTGGCCGTCCACCACCTTGGTCCAGCCGCCGTGCATGGCGATGCCTTCCGCCCCGGGCAGCCACAGCTCCGGGGCCAGCTTGGCCGCGGCCTGTCCCTTTTCCTTTTCCCGCGCAAAGGTGAGCCCCAGGCCCAGGGCCCGGGCCGAGCCGTGGCAGTCCGCGCAGCCCACCGTGGCCCGCGCCGTGGTGTGGGGGTTCCAGGGAGTCACCCCCAGGCCCGGCGAAGGAACCTGGGCTTTCATGGTCGGTTTGCCGCTGGGGTCCATCAGGGTGAGCACGTACTGGTAGCGGGGGCTGAGCAGGTAGGTGAGCCCGTCCGGCCCCAGGCCGTACACCCGCCACTCCTGACGCCTGAACCAGGGCGAGAGCAACCACATGCCCAGGCCCATCTTGCCGCTTAGATAGTCGCGGGTCTGGGGCGGACGCTTGTACTGGGTCGCGGAGAACAAGGCCTTGTTAAGAAGCTCGAAAACCTGGGGATCGCCCTGGGCGGCGATGGCCGCGTGCAGGCCGTAGTCGGGGCGGGTTTCCAAGAGCACCTGCATGCCCCAGGCCCCGGGGTTGTAGGAGGCGTGGCAGGCGTGGCAGGCAACCTTGCCGTGTTCGGCAATGCGGTGGGCCACCGGGGCCTTCGCCCCCCTGGCGATCAGGGGCACCGGCCTAGCCTTGTTGTCCAGCTTGCCGGTGAGGATCAGCTTGCCGCCTCGCCAGGCGAGGTTGTTCAGGGGAGCGCCGTGGGTGGTGGCGGGCGATGGCGGCGGCTTCTTGCCCAGCCCGCCGTGGCAGGAGGAGCAGCGCAGGCCCACGTGGTCCAGTCCGGAGGTGCGCAGGCGGCCGTCGCCCATCACCTCGCTGCGGGGATGGCAATCCACACAGCCCAGGCCCGCCTGGTAGTGCAGGTCCGGGCGCATGGGCCGCCACACCCGGTCCTGGATCAGCTCCGGCTGGTCGCGCCGGGTGGCCAGGAAGCGGGCCGAAACCACCGCGTCCCGAGGGGTGCGCCCGGCGAACTCCGTCCCGGCCCCGCACCCGGAGTGGCAGGTCAGGCACTGATTCACCGGCACCTTCTTGGTCAGGCCGTGGCCCTGGGGCGGGCGGCCCTGGGCGTCGTATGGCCGGTGGCAGGCGGCGCAGCCGGCCGCCCGGCGTGCGCCCTGGGTGTCCGCGCCCTTGTCCCACAGATGGCAGCGCAGGCAGCGGCGGCGCAGGAAGTCGTCGACCGGCTTGCCGGTCACCGCTGGATCGGGCATGGCCACCAGGGGGTCTGTTTCGCGAATCGCGAACTGGGAATCCGGCGAGGCCTGGGCTCCCCACAGATAGCGGGTGTAGGCGATTAGTCCCATGTTGGTAGCCATGGGCGAGCGCTTCACCTTTTCCGTCCAGCCCTGGTGGCAGGAGCCGCAGGCCCGCTGGGCCTGGTCCAGGGCCGAGGGGTTTTGCACCATGCCCTTGTGGGCCGCGTCGCCCTCCTGGGCCTGGCCGTCGCCCAGATGGCAGCGGGTGCAGGCGATGGCGTGCCCCTGGCCCGCCGGGGGCATGGGGGCCGAGAACTTGGGGTGGCAGGATACGCAGCCGGGGTCCTGCGGCGGGCTGGCCGCCGCCACGGGCAGGGCCAGGCCCAAGGCCAGGGCCAGTATGAGCAGCAACCTTTTCATCGGAGGGCCTTGGCTTCCATGAGCTTGTGCTTGGCCTCCAGGTCCCCGCCAGGCGAGACCCGTCGCCAGGCCTTGGCCGGATCGGCCAGCACCGGGTCTTCCGGCTTGCGGTGGCAGGGCAGGCAGCGGCCAAAGGCCAGCACCCGGCGCAGCTCCGAGGCGTTCAGGGGCCGGGCCCCCTCATGGGTCTGGCCTTGCAGGGGCCGGCCCTTTTCATCCACCAGGGTCTCCCAGTCGGCCGGGAAGCCCACGCCTTTGAGGTCGGCCAAGGGAATGGCGGTCAGCCTCCCCAGGGGGCGGGGGCCGCCGCCCAGGCCCAGGGCCTTGGCGCTTTGGTGGCAGGCCTCGCAGGGCCGCACTTCGCTGCGGGTGGTGTGGGGGCTGATGGGTGTGGTCACTATGCTGTTCTTGATGATTCCCGGCCGGGGCTGCTCCAGGGCTTGTCCGAGCAGAGGAGCGCCGGTGCCGTCCAGGGCGGTGTAGACCACCTGGCAGCCGGGCACGAAAGGCCGCACCTTGCCCGAGGAGTCCACCCCCAGCACCGGGTCGGAGAAGCGGTACTGGTCGCGGCTCTCTTGCCAAACGCCGGGGGTGTCCTTGCCCGCCGCGTAGTTCCACATGCTTCCCGTGGCCCTGCGGTAGTCGTGGCAGCCGTAGCACTGGGGGGTCCAGCGGCTGTGGCAGGCCTGGCAAGCCAGACGCTGGTGACCGGGCTGGCGGTGGCGCGGGTCGCCGCTGACCAGGGGCAGGGGATGCACCTTGCCCGCCTGGCTGCGCGACAGGAGCACCAGCTTGCCGCCCTGGCGGCGCAGGTTGCTCAGGGGGCGGCCCTTGGCGCTCAAGACCAGCTGGTCGTTGCGGGTGAGGGCCGGGCCCTTCTTCAGGGCCCCATAGGCGGCCTCGTAAGTGGCGTAGTCGTCCGGCGGCCCCAGGCGGGGCGGGCCCTCGGCGCTGCCGTGGCAGGTGGCGCAGGTCACCTCGGTCTGGAAGCGCATGCGGCCGTAGAGGCGGCCGTCGCCCATCACCTCCCGGCCGCTGTGGCAGTCCACGCAGGTCATGCCCTTGGCCCGGTGCGCGTCGGGCAAAAGCTGGTGCACCCCCCGCCCGCCGCTGAGCGCCTGGCTGGGGTGGCCCGTGGGCCAGGGGGTGCGGCCGTTCTCGTCCTCCACCCAGCCGCGATAGTTGAGCCCCAGACGGCCCGAGCGGTTGTGGCAGCGCAGGCAGTTGTCCTCGGGCGGGGTCTCGTGCAGCCGGTGATACGAGGCGTGGTGGGTGTCGTCGCGGTTCAGGCTGGCGTCCTGGCCCAGATAGCGGCCCGAGGGGTCCCGGCTGCCGTGGCAGGCCACGCAGCCCTGGCCGTGCACCGAAAGCCCGGCCTGCCGCGAGGCCCTGAGATGGCAGCGGGCGCAGAACTTGTTCCACTGGTCGTCGGCCACCTGGGCCGGGTTGGGGCCCGCCGGGGGACCGGCCGGGATCATGAGCAGGGAGGCCAGGGTGTGGGGCGGGGCCGGGGTGGGACGGCGCGGATCGCTGATGGCGGCGGTGGCCATCTGGGCGGTGAAGCTGTTCTGGGCTCCCCAGGCCACCCGCAGGCTGGTGATGACCCCGGTCATGGTAGCCATGATGGTGCGCTCCACCCGGTAGATCATGTCCGCCGCCTGGTTCTCGCGACCGGTGTGGCAGCGCCCCGCCGCCGCGCCGCGCCCCCCGCAGGAGGCCCGGGCAAAGGCCAGGTCGCTGGGGTTGCGCCCGCCGATGAGCCCCTGGTGGGCCTGCGCCTTGGTCAGGGCCAATCCCTGGCCGCCGTGGCAGGCCACGCAGCCCATGGCCTCCACCGGGTGGGAAGGGCTGATCTGCTCCAGGCCCTGGTGGCAGGTGAGGCAGCGCTCGGGTTGGCCAAAGGCGCTGGGGGTCACCTCCACCACCCTGGGCGGCTGGGTGGCCACCTCTCGAACGCGCAAGGCAGCCCGCTCCGGGGCCATGCCCGCGGCCAGCAGCTGGTTCTTGAGAATCTTGCCCCGCGCCTGGTTTATGGCCGCCACTTCCCGCTGCCAGGGGCGCTCCCCCTGGGCCCACCAGGCCAGAACCAGCGAGGCGCACAGGGCCGCCCCGGCCAGGGCGAAGGCCAGGGGCCAGGCCAGGCGACGGGAGGTGCGCGGAGCTTTTGACTCGCTATGGGCCATGGGTTAGGCTACTCCCAGGCAACAACCTGGAGGGGCGGAAATGAATGAGCGATTAACGCAACTGGCCGAAGCCATGCGCCAAGAGATAAAGGCCATTCCCCAGACCATGCGTCAGGAAGCGGTGATTCGTCAAGCCTTGGTGTGCCTTCTTTATCAGGCGGTCAAGGAGATGGGGCTCATCCCCCTGGCCGGCTGGAAGCCGCCCCGTTCCACCCGGGAGGGCCTGGACCTGGTGGGGGTGGACGACTCCGGCGAGCTGCCTCGGGTCCAGATCGCCTTTGTGATCGACCCGCTGGTGGAGCTTCCCCGGCTCAAGGCCCTGGAGTGGGTGGACTGCGAGGACAAGATAGTGGTCAGCTTCAGCGAGCGGGCCGACAAGGTTCAGCAGTCGGCGTTTTTCCTCACCAAGGCCCACACCCACCTGAAGCTCTTCTAGATCCCGCCGGGGCCTGGGCAAAAACGAGGGCCGGTCCATGGGGACCGGCCCTGCGCTCGTAACGGGCGTGGCGCCCGCTTAGGCCTTTTTCAGGAAAAAGCTGATGTAGCCGTCCCCCTGCTCCTCGCCCAGGAACTCGTCGCCCGAGCGCTCGGTGAAGGCGGGCAGGTCGTTGCGCGTGCCGGGGTCGGTGCCCTGTATCTCCAGGATCTGGCCGGACTTGAGGGTTTTCATGATCTTTTTGGTTTTGAGGATGGGCATAGGGCAGCTCAAGCCGCGTGCATCCAATACCTCATCAGGCGTCCATTCGGCCATGCTAGTCTCTCCTTTTTGGTGGTTACCTACTAATTAGCTATGCCTTATACAATTGTAAGGCTGTCAGTCTCTTCGTTCCAGGCCATTACCGCCCACCAGACCAGCATCACCACGGCGGTGATGACTATGGCCCAGAAATAGTCGGTGACCGCGGCCAGGAAAATGGGCTTGCCCCAGGATTTGGCTACGTCGCTGGTCCAGACGTAGTTCTTGAACAGGCTGTTGCTCATGGAGAAGGTGATTACCGCCAGGATCAGCTTGAACTGGCCCTCGCCGGCCCGCCACACCGAGCCGGAGCCGCAGCCGCCGGCCAGGAGCATGCCGATGCCGAATATCACCCCGCCCACCAAGCCGCCGATCCAGTGGTGGTAGATGTAGATCATCTGCCAGTCTGCCCGGAACCATTTGATGGCGAAGAAACCGAACACCGAAAGGATGACGCTCAAGGCCACCGCGCGGGTGGCCACGGCCTCGCCGGTCATGAAGGGGTCGCGGAAAGAGCGGACGAAACAGAAGCGGCAGCGCTGGATGACGATGCCTATGCCCACGGCGGTGATCATGAGCACCGCCTCCTGGGTGTAGGCCCTAAAGGACATGCAATAGGCCCATCCCAACAGGAACAGGAAGAAAACGGCGCCCAGCCAAGGCTGAACCTTGGACCAGTCGATGCCACCTTCCTTGGCGGCTTTTTGCTTGGGGGGCTTGCTGGTGATGTGCTCGATCTCCCACATCAGGTACTTGAGGCCGATGAGGGCGCCCACCAGCAGGCCTGCCATCATGGCGAAGCCGGAGACCGAACCGGCGGCCAGGGCGGTGTAGAAGCCACCCACGTTGCAGCCGCCGGCCATCACCGAGCCCACGCCCATGAACACGCCGCCGATCAGGCCCTTGAAAAGCTCCACCTTGGGGGCGTTGCGCCAGGCGAACTGGCGCGACAGCAAGGCCGCTCCGAACGCGCCGAACAACAGGCCCCAGGTGAGGATGGAGGCGTTGCTGAAGAAGAAGGCATGGGTGGGGGCGGTCTTGTAAAGGCCTACCCAGTAGAAGAGCCAGTCGCTCCATACCCTGAGGCCGCCGGCCACGCCCCAGGGGCGCCCCGCGGCCATGCAGATGATGCCCAGCAGGGCCAGCAATACTCCGCCGACCCACAGTGGCCAGTTACGGTCGAACAAAACGGAGTAGCCCTCTTTGAACTTCCCCACCAAAACACCCATTCAAACCTCCCGGAGACAAAATCATAGGGGTTTAATCAACCCGCCGGCATCTTTGATACCTGCTTGGCGCGTAAACCGGCTAAGCGGCGATAGTGTCTGAATTATGATATCTTAAGGCCAAATTATCAACCCCCGGCCCGGAACCGGAATTGTGGATTTAATTTGACAGTTCCAGCGCGGGGCGGGTAAGAATCAGGACCGGTCGAGATTTAGAGCGGGCTTTTTACAGAGGGGACGCTACTCCATGAAATTGCGTTTGGCTACTATTTTGAGCTTGGCGGCTTTGCTGCTGGCCTTCACCTTGCCTGCCCTGGCTCAAAGCGACGAAAAGGTGGACCTGGGCATCATCACGGTCAAGCAAAAAGACCTGGCCAATCAGTTGGCCGGAGAACTGGCCAAGGGCGCCAGCTTCGAAACCCTTGCCAAGCGCAACTCCGTGGGCCCCGCCTCCTTCCGGGGAGGCCGCCTGGGCAAGGTGCCCTACGCCCGCCTGCGCAGCGAGTACCGCGCCGCCCTGGAGGGCCTGGCTCCGGGCAAGCCCAGCAAGGTCATCCCCACCGAGGAGGGCTACACCATCCTCATGCGCTTTGACCAGGCCGGCGAAAGAGGCGCTCCGGCCGCCCCAACTGTCCAGACCGGCGGCTTAAAGGACTTGGAAAACGCCACCCGCTTTACCACCAACGAGCCTTCCATGGACACCTCGCCCGTGGCTCCGGAAATCGCCCCCGGGGCGCCTATGCAAAAAACCGAGTCCGACGCCCCCTACCTGGCCGCCCGCCGCAAGGTCTTGTCCGGGGTGGAGGCGCTGATAGCCGGCAAGCTAAAGCAGGCCGAGAGCAACTTCTCTCAGGCCCTGGGCGACAACCCCCGCGAAGACAGCGCGGTGTTTTTGCTGGAAATGACCCGCCAGGGCATCAAGGGCAAGGTCAAGCCTGAGGCCGTCAAGCTGTTTGCCGAGGGATTTTTGGCCATCACCGAAAACGACGGTAACGTGGCCCTGAAAAAGTTCTTGGAGTGCAAGAAGGCGGACCCCGGCTTTTGGCAGGGTGAGCTTTTCGCGGCCAACATGCTGGCCGGCCAGGGACAGCGCGCCGAAGCCAAGCGCATAATCGAAAAAGAGGTGCTGGTCCGCAACCCCAACTCGGCTCGTGCCTATGTGACCCTGGGGCTGATGGCCGCCGACGAAAACCAGCCCAACCAGGCCCGCGAGTACCTGGAAAGGGCGGTGCAGCTCAATCCCGAATTCGCCCAGGCCCATTACCAGCTGGGTATGATGGCCCTGTATGGACGCGACTTCAAGACCGCCGAGCGCCAGTTCAAGCAAACTATGGCCTTGGACCCCTACAACGATCAGGCCTGCAACAACCTTGGCCTGGTCTACCTGTACACCAAACGGCCCAAAGAGGCTGAAAAGATGTACAAAAAGGCGCTTTCGCTCAACCCGGGATACCCTGACGCCCATGTGAACCTGGGCAACCTGTACGTGGCCCAGAAAAAGCTGAACCTGGCCATTGACGAGTACGTGAAGGCCTTGGCGGTTGATCCCAAGTTCGGCCCGGCCTACAGCAACATGGCCGGGGCCTACGCCCTCAAGGGCGACTGGAGCGAGGCGGCCACGGCGGCCGACAAGGCCCTGGAACTGGGCTATCGGGTCCCCCAGGGTCTGCTGGACGCCATTGCTCCCCATCGGGCCAAAAAGGCGAAGTAAGTTAGGCTTCGGGCAGGGGGATAAGGCTCCAGACCAACTCCACCCGCGCCCGGCACTCGGGGTCTTCGTCGTCCGTGGCCGTGGTCAGGGGCAGTTCCATGGCCTCCAGGGAATTGCCTTGGCCGTCCAGCACCTCCAGCCGGGCCTTGCCCTGGGTCTCGTGACGGCGCTTGGCGTGGCCTTGGGCCGCGCCCAGGCGTCTCAGGGCCCTGAGACCCCAAAAGTCCGGGGCGGGCAGGGCGTCCATGCGCTCCAGAACATCCTGAAAAGACGACAGATCCAGGCCAACCACGCGGGCGGCCGCTTCGGCCTGCTCCCTGGTGGCGCTGGCATAGGGCCGCCCCTGGGCCAGGGCGCGGCCTTCGGCGCTCAGGTAGGCGGCCAGGCCTCGAGCCAGGTCCGCCATAGCCTCCACGGGCGGCGGCCAGCCCAGGCGCCCCAAAAAAGAGGCCAGGCGGGCCAGGTTTTCCCCGGCCCGTCCCAGGCCCCGGAAGGGAGGCAGCCCCACCTTGGCGGGGTCCAGATCCCGTTCGATGATTTTCAGGTAGCCCCGCACCGTGGCGGCACGTAGAATATCCACATCCTCGGGCGGCAAAGAGCCCAAGTGATGCAGACTTTCCGCCAGGACCACCTCCGGCATCTCACCGCTGTTCTCCAGCATGATCACTTCATCTTCCAGCCAGGGAGGCGCGGGACGCAAATACGGGTCATCCGTCATTTTTTTCCTTTAGCCCTGCAAGTATTCGTTGCGCGGTAGGGGAACGGGTGTTAATAAAGTCCAAGTATAACGGGTTTGCGGCAGCGCCGGTAGCGGCGCGGTGACAGACCACACCCAGAGCCGGGGCCTCGGCGCTTCGGAGGAAGATTAAAGAGATGGGCGGAGACTTTCATACCAATTACCGCGAAGAGAACCTGATCTCTCGCCTGGAAAGCTCCCGGCAGTCGGCCTGGACCCGGCAACTGATGCAGCTCGGCGACTGCGTGGACGAGCTGGCCCAGAAACTGGCCATGAAACTGGTCAGCGCCAACCTTATCGAGACCAAAAGCCAGCGCGACGTGGAAGAACAGCTGGCCGGTTGCCTTGGCTCTCTGCTCAATGCCGAGGACTTCGACATCCAGTACGCCATTGCCAACTTCCGCAACTTGGTGCCCCAGGCCAACCGCATCAGTCTCTACGTAACCGCCTATATCATCGAGCGCCTCATCGACCATCGCTCGGTGGTGGACATCTACGGCACCGACGAAGAGATCTACGCGGTGGTCAACACCGAAGTAACGGGCATGATTCGCTAAGAACGCTTTTCAGCGCCTAAAAGCCTCCGCCCCACAAGCGGAGGCTTTTTGCGTTTATAGGCCCTAGTACCAGCGCACCACCTGATCCAGGGGAGCCCGGGGGGAGCGTACCTGGTTGAGGGGCGAGCCGGGGGCCGCGTAGCCCACCGCCACGGTGAGCACCACCCGGCGGCTGGAGTCGATATTCAGGAAATCCTTGATGATGTCCTCGTAGGAGCACACCAGGCCCACCGGGCAGGTGGCCAAACCCAACTCACTGGCGGCCAAGAGCAGCCAGCCCAGGGCGAAGCCCAGGTCCAGGGCGCGCTCCGGGGGAAAGGCCCCGTCCAAGGTGGCCACCACCACCGCCGGGGCTCCGTAAAAGCTCAGCGATCCGGTGTTGATGAAATTGCGGTCCACCCCGGCCTGCTCCATGGCCGGGCCCATGACTCGGTTCAGCTCCTTTTGACGCTCCAGGTAAATCCCGGGCAGGGGCTTGGTGTTGTCCGGCCCGCAGGAGATGCCACGCTCCGCGTAGCCCCTGGTCAGCTTCTTGCCCAGGCGGGGCACTTCCTCTCCCCGGACTACGGTGAATTGCCAAGGTTGCAGGTTTATGGCGCTGGGAGCCCGGCAGGCGAGGCTCATCAAGCGTTCGAGGGTTTCCCGGGGCACGGGCTGGTCGGTGAACACGCGGCAGGAAGAGCGCGTCTCCATGGCTTGGGATATCTGCATGAGCTGCTCCTGAAAGAGGTGCTGGATTTTTGTAGCACAGGCTGGGGGCCAGGGGAAGGGCGGGGCGGAAGGAGGTAAGGCGAGGTGAGCTGCCATGCGGGTCAAAGAGGTGGGTAGGAAGGTGCTTTGGGATGACGGGAAACGTTTTTATTCTTAATAAAATATATGAATAAACAAATTTAACTTGGCGTTTTATAATATTAATTAAATAGTAAAGCCTTGCCGATTTCCTGGGATAAGCGTGCGGCGTTGCGAAAATCCAAATGCGCGCCGTCGTAAGTCTGATAGTCCCTTGGGTCGATGTGGAGCCACCTCCCGCCCGCTTGTTGAAAGCGCTGGGCGAAGTCAGCGAAATCCAGGCCGCTGGAGTTTTCTTCCAACTCACATAGATGGGCCGCGCTGGGAGGTCGGTAGGCCAAGACCGTGATGCCTCTCTGGTGGAATTCGCTCGTCACTTCCAGGAGTTCATCCACCATGCGCGGGTTAACCTGTTTGTTTTGGACCAGCTTGGCGGCCACCCTGGTGTATTTGTCCGACGGCTTGCGCACCGGGAGGGAAGCCTCCCAACCGTCGGCATAGTAGAGGTTCAAGGGGAGCCCCCGGGATAGGTTCAGCAGATTGCGCGCGTTGGTCTTTATAAGGGCCTTGCCGGAAAAATTGTCGCGCCATATTTGGCGGAGCAGGCTCCTGCGCTTGGGAATCTCCTGGGAGGACCAAAAATTGTACCCGTTGCTGCCGCTGGGCTCAACCAGGAGGTGAGGGCAGAGCCCCAACACCAGGGTGGGCTTGGGGCTGCCGGGGTCCAGCAAGGCGGCCGCGTGCTCCAGGTAGCGCCGGTCAAGGGAGCAGGCCACAAAGCCGAAATTGAATATGTCGAGGTTGCCGCAAGCCTTGGCCATGTGGCGAGGGGACAGGCCCAGGTACACCCGGGAGTTGCCGACCAGGACGACGTCCTTGGTGGGCGGCTGGCAGAGCTTTAGCAGCCAGAAGTGCTTTGTGGTTAAACAATAGGGCATGGGCGGACTTTCGATCGGTCTAGCGTAGGGTTGTAGGCCTTATCTTTGCATCAGCCGGTTCTCAAGCAAAAACAATAGGCTTGGCCCAGGCCTCGGCGTGGGCCAAGCCCCCAAATCTCGGCAACCAGGGCCCTGGTTTAGTGGACGATCCAGACCGCCTTGTCCTTGGCAAGGCCAAGGAGCCTGCCGGTGACTCTCCCCATTATGAACGCCTCTATTTTGGTGAGACCTCGCCGTCCCATCACCAGAGTGCCAAAGCCCGCCCGGGTGGCTTCCTCCACCAGGGATCCGGCCCGGCTCAAGGCTCCGGTGATGACCTCGCAGTCGATCTGCGCGCTATCCATTCCAGCCTGAATCAGTATTTTTTCCGCCTTGGCCAGATTTGGGCCGGCCGCGGTTTGGGCGGCCTTTTCCCACGCCTCCTCCACCTCGGGAGAAGGGATGCCGGGGGCGGCCAAATCAGACTGGATGCTCAACCGGCGCACCACGTTTACCAGCTTCACCTTGGCATCTTTTTTGTGGCCGATTATTGCGCCCAAATGCTCCACCGCCCGCAATGATCCTTCCGAGCCGTCAATTCCCACCACGTAGCCCTTGCTTTCGGGTTTACTTCCGATCACCCAAACAGGAAGGTGGCGCAAGCCGCTGACCAGTTTGTTGGCCGTGCTGCCCAGCAGGGCATCTTTGATTTTACTCTCGCCCCGACGCCCGATGGCCACCGCGGTGTATCCCTTTTGGCACTCCTTTAGAATGTCCCGTGCGACCCCTTCCACCCGATCATGGATGTCTATGGTCACCGCTTCGGCCGGCAGGCCCGCCTCCACCATGGCGTTGCGGGCCTTTTCCATGGATAGATGAGCTTTGTTGGCTTCTCCCCAGTCCCAGGTGGCGATTTCCCTTATCTTGCTTTGAAAGGTCGGAAGATCGCTTATGTCATAGTAGCTATCCGGCAATTTGCTGAGCACATGAAACAGGACCACCTTGGTCTTGTTGCCCGCCAACACCTCCCCCAGGTAACGCGCCATGGCTTGGGCTTGTTCGGAGCAGTCCAGGGCAACCAGAATTCTGGTTTCTCTTTCGACGGTCATTTCAAACCACCCTCCTGACGGTTTTACTCGTTTCTTGCGACTGGTATTTATTAATTATCTCTATTTTGATCCCCAATGTGAATTAATTCCCAGTAAGGCGTTCCCGGTATGGCGGAGCATCTGTTCGATGGCCTGTCTATCGGCCTCCTGGGCCGGAAGCTTTTGGCTTGGAGGAACCGGGGAGCGCAACCGGGTGGAGCGGGAGAGAGCCCGAAACTGCGAAGAATGGGCCGTAGGTTAAGGCATGGGGCGGAAGCTGGGCGGCCAACATCCTGCCAATAAAAATCGGGCGTTTGCCTTTCGGCAAACGCCCGATTTTATTATCTTTAGTGGTGCCGTCGGCCGGATTTGAACCGGCACGGGTCTCCCCACCGCCCCCTCAAGACGGCGTGTCTACCTATTCCACCACGACGGCAAATTCACACGCATTATTATACCGCGATACGCCCTATTTGGCCGCAGGAGCAGGCGCGTTTTTGACAGGCGCGGGAGCGGCCGGTTTGGCCGGGGCCGGTGCGGTCTTGGCCGCGGGAGCCGCCGTGCGTCCCTCCATAACCGAGGAGGGCCCCCCCACGGTGTGGCCGAAGACGGCCAGGCCCAGGGAGGTGAGCATGAACACGATGGCCACCACCGTGGTCATTTTGCTCAGGAAGGTGGCCGCGCCGGTGCTGCCGAAGACGGTCTGGGAGCTGCCGCCGAAGGCCGCGCCGACTGAGGCGCCCTTGCCGGTTTGCAACAGAACCACCAGGACCAGAGTGACGCTGGCCAGGAGATGGATTATCAAGGTAACTGTGGTCATGCTTTTATATTTCTCTAACTACGCCGCTTGGATGATGCCCAGGAAGCTTTCGACCTTCAAAGACGCGCCGCCCACCAGAGCTCCATCGACCTCGGGTTGATTTAAAAGACCGGCCGCGTTGGCCGGATTGACACTACCTCCATACAGGATTCTGGTAGAGTTCGCAACATCTTTGTCAAATCGGGCCCCTATCCAGCCCCGTAAATATGCGTGCGCCTGGGCGGCCTGCTCCTCGGTGGCGGTCAAACCGGTGCCTATGGCCCACACCGGTTCGTAGGCGATGGTCACCTTATCCATCTGCCCGGCCTCCAGGCCGGCCAGGCCGCCGGCCAGTTGGCTCTCCAAAACGCCCTCGGTCTGCCCGGACTCGCGCTCGGCCTGGGTCTCGCCCACGCACAGGATGGGCCGCAAACCGGCCTTCAGGGCCGCCTCCAGGCGCAAGCGGCAGGTCTTTTCGGTCTCGCCGAAGTATTGCCGCCGCTCGCTGTGGCCCACCAGGACGTAACGGGCCCCGGCCGCCTTGAGTTGGGGGCCGCTCACCTCGGCGGTGTAGGCGCCCTCATCTTCCCAGAAAAGGTTTTGCCCGCCCACCAGCACCGGGCTGGAGCTGAGGGACAAGGCCACCGGCTCCAGGGCCAGAAAGCCTGGGATAACCAATACATCAATGTCGTCACGCATCAGGCCGGAAGCGATGCCGCCCGCCAGGGACACTGCCTCTTCCACGGTGAGGTGCAATTTCCAGTTGCCGGCGATCATTAGTTTGCGGGACATGCTTTCTCCCAGATAGCTAGGCGTTGTGTCCGCCGTTTTCCAGACCGGTGTAGCCGCCCAAGGCCTCCACCGCGGGCAGGGTCTCGCCGGTCAACAGGGCCAGGAAGGCGCCGCCGCCGGTGGATATGTAGCTGATGTTCTCGCTCTCGCCCGCGTTGCTCACCGCCACGTCGGTGTCGCCGCCGCCGATGATGGTCAGGGCGTAGGTCTGGGCCACGGTGGAGACCATGTTGTAGGTGCCCCGGGAAAAGGCGTCCATCTCAAAGGCGCCCATGGGCCCGTTCCAGATGATGGTCTTGCAGTCCCTGAGAGCCTCGCGGTACAGGGTGCTGGTGGCCGGGCCGATATCCATGATCATCCATTCCTTGGGCACGTCCTGCACGGTCACCAGCTTGGTTTCGGCCTTGCGGTCGTAGCGATCGGCCACCACGCAGTCCACCGGGATGTACATCTTCACCTTGGCGGCCTTGGCGTTTCTGAGCAATACGTTGGCCACCGGCACCAGCTCCGGCTCGTAGAGGCTCTTGCCCACGTCGATGCCTACACTCATTAAAAAGGTGTTGGCCATGGCCCCGCCGATGATGATCTTGTCGGCGTGCTCCATGAGGTTTTCCAGGGCGGGCAGCTTGGTCATGGCCTTGGCCCCGCCCAACACGGCGGCCAGGGGCCGGGCCGGGTCGATCATGGCCCGCCGGAAGTAGTCCAACTCCTTTTTCATGGTGAAGCCGGCCACGCTCTCCGGGGCGAACTTGACCACAGCCACCACCGAGGCGTTGTCCCGGTGGGCCACGGCAAAGGCGTCGTCCACGTACACGTCGCACAGGGAGGCCAGGGCCTTGCCGAACTCGGGATCATTGTCGGTCTCGCCCTTGTGGAACCTGAGGTTCTCCAGCATCATGACCTGGCCCGGCTTCATGGACCGGACCAGCTCCTCCACTTCGGGCCCCACGCAATCAGGCGCGGCGATCACTTCTTTTTTGAGCAGACGGCCCAAGCGGCGGGCCACCGGGGCCATGGAAAACTTTTCGTCCCGTTTGCCCTTGGGACGGCCCATGTGGCTGGCCACGATGACCTTGGCGTCCTCGTCCAGGGCATAGTTGATGGTGGGCAGGGCGGCCCGGATGCGGTTGTCGTCGGTGATGTTGCCTTCTTCGTCCAGGGGTACGTTGAAATCCACCCGGATCAACACCCGTTTGCCTGCCAGGTCCAACTGATTGATATATTTCACGCCTGCAACCCTCCACCACGATTAGGCCGCGCCCAAGCCCTCCACCTGCCGCCGCCATTGGTCGATATTTTCAAAGAGCCGGTCTACATGCCGCGGGCCACCATGGCCGCCAAGTCAACCAGGCGTGATGCATAGCCCATCTCGTTGTCGTACCAGGACAGGACCTTGACCATACGCTCGCCGATGACCTGGGTCAGGGGAGCGTCCACCACCGAGGAGTAGGGGCACCCGGTGTAGTCCACGGACACCAGGGGCACCTCGGTCACCTTGAGCACGCCCTTCATGGGGCCTTCGGACGCGGCGCGCAGGGCGTCGTTCACCCCTTGGGCGGTGCAGTCCATGCCCAGGCGGCAGGTCAGGTCCACCAGGGAGACGTCGGGGGTGGGCACCCGGATGGCGAAGCCGTCCAGCTTGCCCTTGAGCTCGGGAATGACCAGAGTCACCGCCTTGGCCGCGCCAGTGGTGGTGGGGATCATGCTCATGGCCGCGGCCCGGGCCCGGCGGATGTCCTTGTCGCTGCCGTCCAGGATGCGCTGGCTCATGGTGTAGGCATGGGTGGTGGTCAACAGGCCGTGCTCGATGCCGAAGGTGTCGTTTAGCACCTTGGCCACCGGAGCCAGGCAGTTGGTGGTGCAGGAGGCGTTGGAGATAACCAGGTGCTTGGCGGCGTCGTAGATGCCGTCGTTGACCCCCATGACGATGGTGGCGTCGGGGTCCTTGCCCGGAGCGCCCATGACCACTTTCTTGGCCCCGGCCTGGATATGTCCCAGGTTTTCCTCGCGCATCTTGAACTTGCCGGTGGTCTCCAGAACCAGGTCCGCGCCCACTTGGCCCCACTGGCACTTGTCGGGGCTGGCCTGGCGGGTCACCGCCACCCGCATGCCGCCTATTATCAGCTCGTCGCCCTTGAAGCCCACCTCGCGGTCGTAAGTGCGATGCACGGAGTCGTATTGCAGCAGATGAGCCAGTTGGGCCGTATCCGCCCTGGCATTGACCGCCACCAGCTCCAGATCAGAGTGTCCCTGGCCCAGAATGCGGGCGGCCAGGCGCCCGATGCGTCCAAAACCGTTAATGCCGACTTTAACCGCCATTGCCCAGCACCTCCTTGGGGTTTGCGTGGGTCTATTTGCTCTAAAATTATAAGCCGGGCTCCAACCTACTCACCGGGCCGGCGCCCATTTATTAGGAGCCAGATAGGTTCGGTTGACCGCCCGGAATGGGCTATGCGCAAAGGCGCAAACCTTTACAAAACGTTACGCTCTGTAACCTAAACTTAAACTTCGCCAGGGGCGGGGTCAAGGTTTTTCCCCGATTTGAAACGCTCCGGGGCTAAAGGCCGCGCCGCAGCAAAAGGGCGTCTTCCCCCTCGGGGAAGTAGTAGCCGGGCCGTCTTTCCTCTAGGCAAAATTCCAAGGAATAGTATAGGGATAATGCGGCAATATTGCCGGTGCGAACCTCCAGCCCGGCCCGGACGGCCCCATGCTCGCGGGCCAGGGCCAGGCAGTGGAGCAAAAGGTAGCGTCCCAGGCCGCGGCGCTGGAAGACCGGGTGCACAGCGAGGTTCTGCACCTTGGCCATGGAGGCCACCAGCCACATGCAACAGAAGGCGGCCACCTGGTCGTCCACCAAGGCCACCTGGTCCATGGACATGGGCATGCACAGCTCTTCCATGAACAGGCTGCGGGACCAGGGATTTTTAAAGCAGGCCTTTTCAATGGCCGCCACCTGGTCCAGGTGCTTCCTGGCCAGGGGCAGGATGGAAACCCGCAAGCCCCTGGGGGGCTCGGGTTCAGGTAGAGAGCAACTCGCTGGCGGCGGAGATGCTGTCACGGCCGGCCTCGCACACGGTGTGGGCCAGCTGGCCCAGACTGGTTCCTTCGCGGCTGGTGGCGGCTTTGATGAGCATGGGCAGGTTTACCCCGGTGACCACCTCGTGGCGGCCTTCTTCCAAAAAGGCCAGGGAAATGTTGTTGGGTGAGCCGCCGAACATGTCGGTGAGGATCAGGACCCCTTGATTGGAGTCCACCTTGGCGATGGCCGACTCCAGGCGGGTGTGCAGGCTGTCAGCCGCGGTGTTGGAGTCCACCGAAACCGTGGCCACCTGCTCCACCTTGCCCAAAATGAACTCGGCCGCGCTTACCAACTCTCGGCCCAGACGGGCGTGGGTGATTATCACTAGTCCAATCAAAATATCTATTCCATGGCAATGTCGCGGTGTCGCAAGGTCAGGCGCACGCCGGAGGCGGCGAGATTCCTGACCAGCCATTCGGCCACGGCCACGGAGCGGTGATGCCCCCCGGTGCAGCCCAAAGCCACCGTCAACTGGGTTTTACCCTCCCTTTGATAGGCAGGGATGAGAAATTCCAGTAGCTCTTTGAACTTCTTGAGGAATTCTTTGGACTCCAGCCCCTGGAAGATGAAATCTACCACCTGGGGCTCGCGGCCGTCAAGGTGGCGCAACTCGTCGACAAAATAGGGGTTGGCCAAAAAACGCACGTCCATCACCAGGTCGGCTTCCTGGGGCAGCCCGTACTTGAAGCCAAAGGTGATGAAGTTCATCTGCATGCGGGCGGGCTCGCCGCTCTGGCTGTAGAGGCTCACCACCTCCTGCCTCAGGTCGTGGACCGTGAAGCGGCTGGTGTCGATAATCTGGTTGGCCAACTCCTTCAGCGGCAGGAGCAGGGCCCGCTCCCGGTCCAGGCCCTCGCGCACCGAGCCGCCGGGGCCGGACAGGGGGTGCTGGCGCCGGGTCTGGGAAAAGCGGCGGATGAGCACCTCGTCGGAGGCCTCCAAATACAACAGTTCCAGGTTGTGGCCCTGGTTGGCCAGGCGCAGGAAGGTGCGGGGGAAACGCCCCACGAAATCGTGGGCGCGCACGTCCATGACCAGGGCGGCTTGGAAAGATTCGCCCACGTGGCGCAAGGGGAGTTTTACGAAAGCTGGAAGGAGCCCCACCGGCAGGTTGTCCACGGCGTAGAAGCCCAGGTCTTCCAGGGCCTTGAGGGCCGTGGATTTGCCCGTGCCCGACAGGCCGGTGATCACCACGAAGCGGGCAGGGACTTGGTGGTCTTGGCTGCTCATTTCAGGCTTGCCTGCCGTGAGTCCGCTCCTGACCCGTGAAGTTTACGCGCGCCGCGCCCGGGTTGGGGCGCATAACGGATGCTGCTTGCCGCTCAAATCGTTGGGGACCGACGATGTCCCCGGGCGATGGCGTGGCGTATTTTGAAAACCGGCCGAGCTAGAATTCTTCGTCCTGCGATTCGATGATCTCGTAGATTTCGCGGGCGTCGGAGGCTTCCATGAGTTGCTGACGCACCGCGTTGCTTTTTAAAAGACGGCTGATGCGGGCCAGGGCTTTGAGGTGGGTGCCGGCGCTGTTGTCCGGGGCCACCACCAGGAAAAACAAGTGGGCGGGCTTCCCGTCCAGGGAGTCGAAATCCACCCCGGCCCGGGAGCGCCCAAAGGAGAGCAACAGCGTGTCCAGGCCCACCATCTTGCCGTGGGGGATGGCTATGCCGTCGCCGATGCCGGTGGAGCCCAGCTTTTCGCGCTCCACCAGCACCTCCATGAGTTTGGCGGTTTCCAATTGGGGGTGGCTTGCCACCAGGGGGCGGCACAACTCTTCCATGACCGCGCGTTTGCCGCGGCCGCCCAGGTCTGCCACTACCTGCTCGGAAGTAAGTATGTCGGTAAGCTTCATCCGGCGGAACCCTCGATTTACTGCGGCTCGATTAGGCCGAAGTTTCCGTCGGCGCGGCGATAGATGACATTGAGCGAATTGGTGCGCTCGTTGATGAACACCAGAAAGTCGTCCTCGGAAAGGTCCAACTGCATGGCCGCCTCGTCGGCGTCCATGGGCTTGGCGGTCAGGCTTTGGCTCATGATGACGTGAGGGGTCTTCTCGGGCAGGCTTTCCGCCTCAAAGATATCCAGCTTCACCGGCATCTCGGCCAGATCCTTGTGGGACCGGCGGCTGACGTCCTTGAGCTTGTCGCGGTAGCGCCGAATCTGCTTTTCCAGCTTGTCCATGACCAGGTCGATGGCGGAGTAAAGATCGCCCGTGGTCTCCCGGCCGTGGATCTTGAGACCCGAGGCGATGATGTTTACCTCGGCTTGGTGGCGATGCTTTTCCACGCTCAAGGTCACGCCGGCCTCCACGGGCCCATCCAGGTACTTTTGTAACTTGCCGACCTTTTCCCGAGCGTATTCCTTCACTGCCTCGGACGCATCAACATGACGGAAGGTCACCTGGATCTGCATATTTGGCCTTCTCCTTGCTAGAAAATCCTAAGCTGCCAAATCGGTGAATATGTGGCTTACCCCTCAGTCGGGTCGTTGTCAACGACCTTTTTACCCCTTGGCCTTGCCCATGCCCTTCAGAGGCTGGCGTCGCCGAGAGGAGGGGAGTATGCCCAACATCTCTCTATACTTTGCCACTGTTCGCCTGGCAATGTCGATGTCTTCTCGCTCCAGCATCTCGGCGATGACCTGGTCGGACAAGGGCTTGGTGGTGTCTTCCTCGGCTATGATCTTGCGGATGCGCTCCTTGACCGCCTCGGAGGCCATGGCCTGGCCCTGGAAGCGGTTGATGCCGCTGTTGAAGAAGTACTTGAGCTCGAACACGCCTTGGGGGGTGTGCATGTACTTGTTGGTGGTCACCCGGCTGATGGTGGACTCGTGCATGCCCACGTCCTCGGCCACATCCCTGAGCACCAGGGGCTTGAGCTTGGTGATGCCCTTGTCAAAAAATTCCCGCTGGAACTTGATGATGGACTCGGTGACCTTGTAGATGGTGCGCTGGCGTTGGTGGATGGAGCGGATGAGCCACAAGGCGCTTCTAAGCTTGCCCCGCACGTACTCCTTGGCCTCGGCGTCGCCGCCCAGGGCCAGGGACTCGCGGTAGAAGTTGTTCACCCTCAGCTTGGGCAGGCCGTCCTCGTTGAGCATGATCACGAACTCCCCGTCCACCTTGTAGACATAGATGTCCGGGGTGATGTACTGGGCCTGCTCGTTGTTCATGCCCTGGCCGGGCCTGGGGTCCAGACAGCGGATGGCGTCCAGGGCCTGAGCCACCCGGTCCATGTCTATCTTGAGCTTCTTGACGATGACCTGGTAGCGGCGGCGCTCCAGGTCCGGCAGGTGGTCGGAGATGATGCGGTGCAGCACCTCGTCGTCCGGGTACATCTCCAGGGCCTGGATCAGCAGGCACTCGCGCAGGTCCCGGGCGGCCACTCCGCTGGGGTCGAAGCCCTGAATGACCTTGAGGGTGCGCTCGGCGGTCTCGGTGTCGGTGTTCGAGACCTGGGCCAACTCCTCCACTCCCAGGGGCAGGTAGCCGTCCGCGTCCAGGGACTCGATGATCATCTCGCCCACGCGCAGCTCGTCCGGCCCCAGGCCGGTCATCATGCTGAGCTGCTCCAAAAGGTGGTCGCGCAGGGAAGGGGGGCTGGAGAGCATGTTCTCGTAGGCGGGGGCGTCCTTGTCCTCGCGCACGATGCTCTCGTAGCCGGAGCCGCCGGAGGAGTATTCGCCCAGGTAGTTCTCCCAGTCGAACTCGTCGTTGACCTGGCCGTCCACCTCCACCTCGCGCTCGGAGGGAGGCTCGCCCACGACTTCGGCCTCGAAAGAGTCGTCGCCGTCGCCTCCTGCCTCGCCCTCCTGGCCGTCTGAGCGCAGGGCCAGGTCGTTTTCGGGCTCGGCCCCGGCGTCCAGCTCGGCCTGCTCCACATCCTGGGTGGTCTCCTCGGTTATCTCCAAAAGGGGATTTTCCAGGAGCTCCTGGTTGATGGTTTCGGCCAGTTCCAGGCGGTTGAGTTGCAGCAGCTTGATGGCCTGCTGCAACTGGGGGGTCATCACCAGTTGCTGGCTGAGTTTTAGGCTTTGTTTGATCTCCAGGGCCATGGTGCTTTACAGCTTGAACTGCTCTCCCAGGTAGATGCGGCGCGCCACTTCGCTGCCGGCGATGTCCTCGGGCGTGCCTTCCTCCAGCAGGGTGCCGGAGTTGACGATATAGGCACGGTCGCAAACCCCCAAGGTCTCGCGCACGTTGTGGTCGCTGATGAGTATTCCGATGCCCCGCTCCTTGAGTTGGCGGATGATGTTTTGCAGATCAGCCACCGCCAAGGGATCGATGCCCGCGAAGGGCTCGTCGAGAAGGATGAAGCTGGGCTCGGTCACCAGCAGCCGGGTGATCTCCACCCGTCGCCGTTCTCCACCCGAGAGGCTGAAGGCGCGGTTTCGCCTCAGGTGAGCCACGCCCAGGTCGCCCAGCAGGCGCTCCAGGCGTGCCTCCTCCTCGGCTTCGCTTATGTCCAGGGTCTCCAGAATGCCCCGCACGTTCTCTTCCACGGTGAGCTTGCGGAAGATGCTGGGCTCCTGGGGCAGATAGCTTATGCCCAGGCGGGCCCGCTGGTACATGGGCAGGTCGGTGATGTCCTGCTCGTCCAGCATGACCCGGCCCTCGTTGGGCCGGATGAGGCCCACGGTCATGTAAAAAGAGGTGGTCTTGCCCGCGCCGTTGGGGCCCAACAGGCCCACGATCTCCCGGTCGCGCAACTGTAGGGAAATGCCGTCCACCACCCGGCGGCCGCCGTATATCTTGACCAGGTTTTCCAGGCTCAAGCGTGGCAAGGCTTTACTTCTTCTCTTTCGTTTCCAAGGACTTGGGAGTGATGGTCACCGACACGCGCTTGCCGGGCTGGCCGTGGACCACGGCGCGGTCCTGATCCAGGAACACGGTGATCTTCTCGCCGGAGATCTGGTTGTTGCCGCGCCACACCGTGGCCTTGCCCTCCAGGAGCATCTTGCGGCCGCCCGCCCAGTAGGTGGCCTGGCGGCCCACGGCGATGCGGTCCTTTTGCACCACCTTCACGTGACCCGAGGCCACTACCTTGCGAACCTTGCCGCCGCCGTCAAGCATTCCCTCGCCGGCCGCGCCCTTGGCCTTGGGTTGTTCCTTGCCCTCTTGGTCGTAGTAGACGCTGAGCTTGTCGCAGGTGATCTTGACGTCGCCCTGCACCGCCTTCACCTTGCCGATGAAAGTGGCGACCTGGGTTTTGTTGTCCACCTCCAGGGAGTCAGCCACCACGTGGATGGGCTGATCGTTGGAGGCCATGGGCATGGTGGCGGCCCCCACGGAGCCGGCGGCGGCCAGGCACAAGGCCAGCAAGGTGGCGAAAAACGGCAGTCGACTCATAACCCTCTCCCCTTGGAACTAATGAACCAGCTCATATTTCACTCCACGGTGGCCCCGGGCGGTGGGCCTTTGCCCTCGGGGGTGAAGGTGGAGCGAACCTTGTTTTTCAGAATCATCTTATTTTGTTCCACCAAGACCAGCATGCCTTGGCCGATCACCTTGTATTGCTTGCCCTCTATGGTGACCTCGGCGTCGGTCTCGGCGGTTTTGTCTTTTTCCCGATAAGTTATAACCGAAGTCAGCAACCGGTTGCCGTCGGCGGTGTGGCCGTCCACGTGGCCTTCCAGGGTGATGCTGTTGGACTTCTGGTTATACACGCCCTGGTCACCGGACAGATAGACCGTGCCGCCCTTGTCCTGGTAGAACTCCACCGCCACCCGTTCCAGATAGACTTTGCCCGTGTTCTCTTCGTAGCGGGCCTTCTCGGCCTTCAGGCTCCACTTGCGCACCCCATTTTCCACATGGGTGTAGTTGAGGCCACGCAAGCGAGGACGGCCGTCGCTGTCGGTAGGGGCAGCGTCGCCAGCCTTGATGACTGGTAGCTGGGCGGGCTGGTGCAGCAAGGCGGCCGCACCGGCACCGGCAACTATGGCCGCCAGCACGGCAAGGATGATCCATCTAAGACGCTTCAAGCTACTCCCTCGCTAGCCGCCCGGAAGTGCGTTCCCCACGGGCCCGAGGGCTATACCCCCGGCACGCCTAGCCCTTTGAGCCAAGTTCCCGCGCCCCAAGTATATATATTGGGCCCTGAAGGGTAAAGGCAAAATTCTTGCATGCAGAACTAAATAAGGATTGACAATGGCCAAAAAGTGTTGGTCGCTCTTAATGGCTCTGCTTTGAACCTATTTTTGCGTATACTAATGCTCAGGCGGTCCGCCTATTAAATTACATCTTGATCGAGGTGCCTAGAAATGCCGGGAGTCCGGGTTTGCCCTGCTTGTGGAAGCGATGAGTTCCGAAGGTCGAGAAAGCGGGGGATTTGGGAAATCCTGCTTAGCAACGTGGGCATCAGGCCGTATGTTTGCAAGACATGCCGCAACCGATTTTTCGGCAGCAAGGTTGGCGGTGTCCCCACCATAATCACCCTGGTTTCCTTGTTGCTGCTGGTGGCGGCGGCCGGCGTCTGGTGGTACTCCGGTGACGGCAACTCGGCAAAATCGCATGCCAAAGTGGATAGTGTCCCGGTGACGGCCCCGGCCTCCAACCAGGCGGTGCAACTGCGCGGGCAGATCGCCGCCCTGGCCGACAGCCTGGCGGAGATTCGCCGCGAAAAAACCGCCATAATGGCCGAGCTGTCCCTCCTGCGCGGCCAGTTGCAGGCGGTGAAATCCAGCCCAGCCCAGCCTGCCCCGCAAGCCGCCAAAGAAGCGGCACCGGCCCCAATGGCGGCGCGCACCCTGCTGGGCAGCGTGGGATTTTCTCCAGGCAGCGCCGAATTGGACCTGTCGGCTCGGCAGGCCCTGGCCCGGATAGCCGCGCGGGCGGCCCAAATCCCCGGGGCGCGGGTGCTGGCCGAGGGCGCGGCCGACTCCTCTCCCATGGGGGCGCAAAACGCCGCCCGCTTTGGCGACAACGCGGGGCTGGCCATGGCCAGGGCCCTGAGCGTGTTCAGGGCCCTGCAACAGATGGGGGTGGAGCAGGGGCGCTTGGCCATGGCCGCCTTGGGCCGACCGGAATCGTCAAAAGACGCCGGACGCACGGTGCGCATCTGGCTGATCCCATCCTCCTAGATCTCGCCGCGCCCCACAAAAAAACGCCGCCGACCCCAGGGCCGGCGGCGTGTTTCGTTCTTGTGGCGGGCGTCTAGCTTTCCAGACGCTTGCGGATGCACATGGCGTGGATGGGCAGGCCCTCGGCCTCGGCCAGGGTGGTGATGGTCTCGCCCAGCGAGGCCAGGCCTTCCCTGGTCAGGTACTGGTAGGTGGGCTTCTTGATGAAGTCGTCCACGCTCAGGCCGCTGAAGCTCAGCGCCGCCTGGCCGGTGGGCAGGACGTGGTTGGTGCCCGAAGCGTAGTCGCCCACCGGAACCGGAGCCCAGGGGCCCATGAAGATGCTGCCCGCGTGGCGCACCTTCTGCAGGGTCAGGAAGGGATCGGCGGTGACGATCTCCAGGTGCTCGGCCGCGTACTGGTTGGTGAACTCGATGGCCGCTTCGATGTCCTCGGCCACCAGGATGGCGCAGTAGCGCATGGCCTGGTCCATGATCTCGGTGCGGGGCATGGTGGGGTAGAGCCGCTCGATCTCAGCGCACACCGCCTGGGCCAGTGCGGGGTCGTCGGTGACCAACACCGCCGCCGCATCGGGGTCGTGCTCCACCTGGCTGAGGAAGTCCAGGGCCAAGAACTCGGGCCTGCCGGTGGAGTCGGCCAGCAGCAGGGCCTCGGAAGGCCCGGCTGGGGAGTCGATGTCCACCTGGCCGTAGACCAGCATCTTGGCCGCGGTTACGTACTTGTTGCCAGGCCCCACTATCTTGGCCACCTTTTCGATGGTGCCGGTGCCGTAGGCCAGGGCGCCCACCGCCCAGGGGCCGCCGATCTTGTAGACTTCCTTGACCCCGGCGATGTCGCAGGCCACCAGGGTGTAGGGGTTGGCCACCAGGCCGTCGTCCGGCGGAGTGGTCACCACCACCCGTTTTACCCCGGCCACCACGGCGGGCAGGATGGTCATCAACACGCTGGAGGGGTAGGCCGCGCGCCGTCCGGGCACATAACAGCCCGCCGAGTCCAGGGGGGTGTTCTTGCGGCCGGCGATGATGCCGGGCATCACTTCCATCTGCCACTGGGGCCGGTCCAACTGGGCCGTATGGAAGGTGACCACGTTCTTGGCGGCTATCTTCAAATGGTCCACCACGTTCTGGGGAACCTGGCGGTAGGCGTCGGCGATTTCCTCGGGGGTGACCAGGAAATCCTCGGCCTTCAGATCGCCCTTCAACTTGAGGTAATGCTCCACGTTGACCGCGTCGCCGCGCTGGCGAATGTCGTCCAGGATGGCCTTGGTGGAGTTGTAAATTTCCGAAACGTCCTGCATGGACCGGCGCATGATGGTGTCCAGGCGCTCCGGGCTCAGATCGGCGATCTTTTCTGGTTTCAGTCGCATAACCTAACTATCTCCATGAATGGCAAATTCTTCGGTAGGAGAAAATACCAGGAGTACGCGGCCTTGGCAAGGGCGGCCGGCGCTCAGGAAAGTTGTGCCAGGTAATCCCTAAGGGCCTGGGCGGTGGATTCGTAGCCCAGTTCTTCCCAAGGCAGCTCCTCGGGCGCGAAGGCCTGCATCTCCAGGGCCTCGGCGCTGGCCCTGAGGCGGCCGCCGTTGGCGCTGGCGGTGTAGACCACCAAAACCCAGGGGTAGCCCGGGTAGGAATAGACTCCCAGCAGGCCGGTGAGTTCCACCTCCAGGCCGGTCTCCTCCGCCACTTCCCGCAGGGCCGCCTCGGGCACCACCTCGCCCCGGTCCACGTGTCCGCCGGGCAAAATCCACTTGCCGTAGGCGCGGTCCCTTTGGGCCCGGCGCAGGAGCAGGACCCCTTGTTTGGTGTCCACCACCACCGCGGCGGCCACCTTGGGGTCTTCGTACACCGGCAGGCCGCAGGAGGTACAGGAATAGGGTGCGCCGCCCTGGTTCAGTCCCTTGGTGGAGATCAGGGCGCCGCCGCAGGAGGCGCAAAAACGGGGTGTGATGGGATGGGCCATGGTGTCAGTCGCACTCGGAATCTATTTGGTCCCGGCGTTTGACCAGGGTGACCTGGTTGCCGGCTCGGTTGTAAATAACTTCGTCCATGATGGCGTTGGCCAGGAAAATGCCGCGGCCCCGTTCGCTCAACAGGTGCTCGTTGGAGGTGGGGTTGAGCAGGCGGCCATGATTGAACCCCGCCCCCTCGTCGCTGACCGTGGCTTGCATCCGGCCCCTGTCCAACACGACCTCGACCTCCACGAACTTGCTCTCGTCCCAACTGTTGCCGTGTTCCATGGCGTTGGTGATGGCTTCGGCCAGAGCCAGCTTGAGATTGTTTTCCAGGTCGTGTTTGGCGAAACCCACCGCCACCGCGGACAAGGATATCTGATAAACCAGATCCTGCACGCAGCCGGGGTTGCTGGGGGCGCGCATGTGGGTAGTCTGGCACACCGCGGGCAGGGCGCATCCCTTGGGACGGATGCAGGCCAGACTGAGGGTCTTGCTGACCACCTGGTCCAGGATGTCCAGGTCCAGGGGCTTGGCCAAAAAGTTCTCCGCCCCGGCCTTGAGGGCATCCACCACCACGGCCGCTTCGTCGTAGCCGCTTATCATGATCACCGGCAGGCGGGGGTTCATGTCCTTGATGGCCTTGAGCAGCTGCATGCCGTCCAGGTGAGGCATGCGCACGTCGCTGATGACCAGGTCGCAGGTGTGGCCCCGCAGAAACTCCAGGGCCACCCTGCCGTCAACGGCGGTGGAAACCTCGTAGCCCTTTTCCGAAAGCAACCGGGCCAGCAACTCGATAATCATGGACTCGTCGTCCACCACCAAGATGTGGTAGTTCTCCTGGGGCAGGGAAGGAGCTTGGCTGCGGCGCGAGGGTGTCATTCAGAAATCCATGATGATGACAGCCACGTCATCGGGCAGATGATCGCCGTCGCACTGGCCCAATTCCACGGCCAGTTGCCTGGCCAACTCACTGGCCGCCAATGCGCGGTGCTGTTCTAGCAATTGTTTCAGGCGCTCCGTGCCCATGGGTTTGCCCTGGGCGTTGGGTGCATCCACCAAACCATCCGTATAGATGACCAAGCGTTGTCCGCCGGTCAGTTTAGATTGCCTGTCACAGTATTGTAGCAGGGCCTGATCGTTTGAAAACACCCCCAAGAATGGGCTGGACTGTTCCAGGGTGGCAACCTCTCCGGATTGGTCTTGCAGCAGAGGGGAGGGGTGCCCGGCCAGGCACCAGCGCAGAATGTTGTTCCCGGGGGCGTAGCGGCCCAGAAAGGTGGTTACGAACACGTCCTCCGGGGTAAGGCGCAGGAGGTCCTCGTTCAAAAGCTCCAGCACTTTGGCCGGTGACTCGTTGTTGCCCAGATAGCGCGGCACCAGGGCCTTGAGGATGCTGGCGGTCATGGCCGATGCTACCCCGTGGCCGGAGACGTCGGCCACCACCAGGCCCAGGTCCCCGCCGGGAAGCTCGAAAAAGTCGAAGTAGTCCCCGCCCACTCCCAGGCAGGGCTTGAACAGCCAGGCGGCCTTGAGCCCCGGCAATTCCTTTTGTTTGGGCAGCAGGAACTGCTGGTAGCGGGCGGCCAGCTCCAGTTCGTCGGCCATGATCTGGTTCTTGGCCCGGAGGTCGGCCATCATGCGCTTGGCGTTCACCGCGTTACGGATCTTCAGCGGCAGCACCAACTTCAGATCCACCTCGCTGAGAGGCTTGACGAAATAGCCGTAGCAGTCCATGGCCAGGACCTTGGTCAAAGACTCCACGTCGTCCAAGGAGCTGTTGACGATGACCGGGATTCCCCTGGCCTCGGGGTTGTCCATGCGCCATTTCAGGAAGGTGAACCCGTCCATCACCGGCATCATAAGGTCCAGGAGGATCAGGTCCACTTCGGGATTACGGCTAAGTATCTCCAGGGCCTCCCGGCCGTGGGAAGCCTCGAAAAAGCGGTAGCCCTCCTGGGACAGGGTTTCGGTGAGCAGGGTCCGGTTCAGGCGGGAGTCGTCCACCACCAGGATGGAGGCCGGCGGGTCCCATGCCCCTTGGCTCCAGTTGTGGTTCATGGGGCTTGCCTCCCGGGGGCGCGGTAGGCCGGCCCGATCTGGTCTGTGCGCAAGATGTGTTCCTCCTGGCCGGTAGAGGTCACTTTGGCGAGCCCTTGGGGTGGATTCGGCTCTACCGGACGGATTTTGGTTTTAGGCCGGCTGCGTCCCTGCTGGTGCGTTGAGCAAAAATAAGCCCGGGCCTCTCGGCCCGGGCGGGTGGCCCTCACTGGGGCCGTGGAGTGCGCGTACGGGTTTTTCGCCTCGATGCGGCCGCTCGAGGCAGGCTTTTGGTCAGAGGGCAGGTGGTCCGGCAAAAGCGCGGCCCATTCAGGAGGCCAGGGATATCTGGAAAATCTTATCCAGCTTGACCACCTTGAACATGGTGTAGATATCCTTGGACATATTGTCTATGCGCACGGTCCCGCCGTGGGGGGACAAACTTTTGTAAAGCAGCAGCAGCTTCCCGATACCCGAGCTGCCGATAAAAGTCACGCCGCTGAAGTCCAAGACAACTTCCTTGAGTGCTGCCAGATCGAGATCCAGAAAACGCCTTTTCATTTCCTCGGCGCCACGCTCATCGATGTTGCCGGCGATTTCTATGCGTACCTGATCTTCTTGGGCAACGACGTTAAGTTCCATTGCCTCTCCTAACCTGCAAAAGAACGGCCTGGCTGCGGACCGGCCATGGGGCGGGACTCCTACTGTGAATGTTTATCTATAACAAAACCGATTACGGGGCGCAACGGTAAAAGTCAGAGTTAAAACGGGGTTAGAGTCAGTTGGCCGGCTTGGCGGGCGAGGCGGCCCCTGGCTTGGGAAGGGTGATGGTCAGATTAAGGCGGCGGCCGTCCCGCTCCAGCAGATAGGCGTGGGGCGCGAAAGGGGCCGCCTTGATGGCGTCATGGATGCCCTTGGGCGAGGTAAGGGGCTTTTCGTCCACCGCCAGCAGCAAGTCGCCGGGCAAAACTCCGGCCTTTTGGGCCGGGCTGCCGGGGATAATCCTCTTTACCACCAGCCCGCCGTTCTCGACCCCCAGCAGCAGACCCAGGCGTGGGGGAGGCGGCGGGGCGGGAGTGGAAACGGCCAGCAGGTCCGCCGGGGCGTTTTGGCCGGCCATGACCATGGCCTGGGCCCCCTGGGCGCTCACCGGCAGGATGGTAAGGAGCCCCGCTCCGGGCAGACGCCTGGCTATGCGCGGGGGAAGGCCCATGTCCCCGGCCAAGTGCCCGGCCCCGGCCAGGACCAGGCCCCGCTTGCCGCCGTCGGGCCAAGGGACCAGGCGCAGGGCCAGGCTGTGGGCCATGGTCTCGTCGCGCACCACCTGGGCCGCGAAAAAGTTCTCCTGGGCCTGGGGGGCCTTTACGCCGTGGAAGGCGAACTGGCGGGCCACCTTTTCCCGATAGGCCGGGTCGTCCAAATTCAAGGAAGGAGCGATGGAGGCCCGCTGCTCAGGGGTGAGCGACTTCAGGCCGCCGGCGGCCACCTGGCGCACCACGCCCTGGGGGGCGTTGAGGGCCACCAGGGCGAGGCCCTTGTCCCGCACCTGGGCAAAGATGGGGGACACCATCTTCCAGGGAAAGCCCCAGCTCTGGTCCCATTTCACCTGGGCGCGGAATTCATCCAAGGTGATTTTGCCTGCGCTGAGGGCGTCGCAGGCGGGCTGGGCGTCCTGTTGCAGCCATTCCACCCCCACCACCAGCGGCCCCTGGGCGGCCATGGCCCTGAGCACCTGCAGCTGTATGGCGTGGTGGCCGGGGTGATCGTGGCGCTCGCCCACCAGCACCACCCTGGCCCGGGACAGACGGCGCGTCAGCTCCTTTTGGCCAAGGGGCTGGGGGTCGGGCGGGGCCAGATAGTCCCCCGGAGCCAAGGCGCCAGGCGGCGTCTGGGTCATGCCGGCGCAACCCACGGCCAGGGCCAGGACGGCCAAGGCCAAGCCCGCCCAAAGCCGCTGGAGGCGCTGGCGGCCCAAGGTCCTATTGCTGGCCCGGAGGCAGGGGCTGGTTCATACCGGCCTCGCTGAAGCGCAACAGCACGTTGTCCTGCACCCAGTGGGGGTCCCACCACTCGGTGGGGTTCACGAACACCCCGCCCACCAGGACGGAGAAGTGCAGGTGGTCGCCCAGGGCCAGGCCGGTCATGCCCGACAGGCCGATGACCTGGCCGCGCTGCACTTCGTCGCCCGACTTCACCCGCAGCTCGGACAGGTGGCCGTAAAGGCTGGCCAGGCCCTGGCCGTGGCTGAGGATGACGCAGTTGCCGTAGATTCCCCGCTTGGCGGCGTAGCGCACGATGCCCTTGGCCGCGGCCTTCACCGGACTGCGCTCGGTGTGGGCCAGGTCCTGGCCCAGGTGCACGCTGCGGCTGACCACGTTCTTGTCCAGCACGTATTCCCGGCGGTCGCCAAAGGCGGCCTTGGGCGCGCCCAGAGGGCGCTCCAGGGTCTTTTGCCAAAGCTGGTAGGACTGGCTGGGCAGGGCGGCCTTGGCGATCTCGGCGTTGTCCAACTGGCGCAGCTCCTGGTTGATCCACAGGAACTTGGCCAGAGGCGTCTGGCGGTCGGTGGGAATCTGGTCCGCGAAGCGGGCGGCCACCCGGTTCATGAAGCTCTCGTTGAGGTTGATGATGTCGGTCTTGAAGTTTTTCCAGCGCACCTTCACGTTGAGCGGCATCTGAGACTGGTTGCCGGCCGCGTCCTGGGCCCACAGGTCGATGTTCACACCCTTGGGATTGCCGTCGGCATAGGCGAAATAGCACAGCTTGGTGTTGGGCTGCTGGGGCCAGGGCGACCAGCCTTGGAATACCTGATCGCCCACCCGCACCCCGTGGCTGGCCTCGGCCTCGTTCACCGTGTACACGGCCAGGCCGGTGCCGCCCCGGTTCAGGCGGATGATCTGGCTAAGGGAGCTTAGCCGCGGCGGGGTGGTGTCCACCATCACCTGGAACTCCTTGACCACCGCGTTGCCCTTCATCCAGTTGCGCCAGGAGCGGTCCGCCGCCTCCACCACCAGGGTGGCCTTGCCTTGGCGCATGCCCATCTCCAGAGGGTTGATGGCCAGCTTGAGCGAGGCCACCGGCGCGCCGGGGGCGTCAAAGGCCTGGTTCAGCACCACCCCCTTGCGTTCGTTCTGCTGCATGGTGACCCGCACCCAGGCCAGGCCTCGGCCCTGATCGCTCACCCTGAGGAATACGGTATTGCTCTTTCCCAGATACTTGAGAGGCTTTTCCAGGGCTACCTGGGGAGGTTCTCCCTCCAGGTGGGGCCAGACATAAAAAGCCCCGGCGCCCAAAAGGACCAGGATCAGGATGAGGATGATCAGCCAGAGGCGGCTTTTTCCGCGGGTCATGTAGTTGTGCTCCCTTGCCGAAATGGAGGAGTTGGTGCTTACTCAAAAAAGGTTAGGCTAGGCCAGGGTCACTGTCAAGGAGGCAGGCTCCGGGAAGCGGCTTGCCGGGCTGCATTCATCGCCGTAATATTACTTCATGATCGAATCTATCAACGGCAAAACGCCCCAAGTGGACCCCAGCGCCTTTATCGCGCCGGGCGCGGTGGTCCTGGGCGACGTGGAGTTGGGTCCTGAGGTCAGCGTGTGGTACGGCTGCGTACTGCGCGGCGACATCAACTGGATCCGGGTGGGCGCGAGAACCAACCTGCAGGACGGCTCGGTCGTCCACGTGTCCCACACCGGCCAGGGCACCCTGGTGGGCAGCGAGGTGGTGGTGGGGCACCGGGTGGTGCTGCATTCGTGCACCGTGGGCGACCAGGTGCTCATCGGCATGGGCGCGGTGGTGCTGGACCGGGCCCAGGTGGGGGAGGGGGCCATCGTGGCCGCCGGGGCGGTGGTGCCGCCGGGCATGATCGTGCCGCCGGACACCATGGTGGCCGGGATTCCCGCCAAGGTGATCCGGCCGGTTACCCCGGAGCAACGCCAGGCCACCGTGGCCACCATGGAGCGCTACCTCAGGGCAATGGCCATGCACAAGCAAATGCTCTCCGGCGAGGGGCGGCAAGCCTGACATGGCAGAGACGCCCCAGCTCCCTGACGGCCTGCTGGAGCAGGTGCTGGAAAATTGCACCATCGCCGACGCCTCGGTGGCCGGGCGCTTCAGCCTGTGCGGCCTGCTGCTGCGCCTGCGCAACCTGTACAAGTGGGAGCGGGGCCTGCCTCCCTGGCAGGAGCAGGACACCAGCCTGGTGCTGGAGTGGGTGAGCGAGAGGGAGCAGCTCTGGGAAGAGGCCCTGGAAAAAGAGCCTAAGCCCCTGACCCTGAACGGCCAAAGCTTCGACCCCTGGGACACCGAGGGCGTCAACCTGGTGCTGGCCCCTATGGGCCTGTTATACGGGGCCGGGGTGGTGGGAGGCGGCGCGCCGGTGTTCTTCCTGGCCCACCAGGAAAAGACCTGGCGCCTGAACGGCCTGGTGGTGCACCAGTTGGGCGAGGAGCTGACCCACGATATCCTGTTTTTGCCCGGCCTGCGCCAGGGTGGCGACATCTTCCTGCGGCGCGGTCCGTTTCCCTATCTGGTTTGGGACCTCTTGGCCGACCCCCGGCCCAGCCAGACCGCCTTCAAGCGTTTCGCCCTTCAGGCCTATGGCCGGGACTACCGCGAGGTGATAACCAAGCCCTCCTGGGAGGCCCTGGAGCCGGTGATGGAAGGCGAGATGCGGGCGGTGCTGTGGCACGAAATGGGCGAGGCCACGGACGCGGCCCCGGCCCAGGAGCTTTTGGCCATGGCCGCGGGAGGGCATCCGGGCAGCGACGTGGAGCACTTCGTGCGAGGCATCAAGGACCTCATGGCCGACTGCGGCCCCCAGGGGCGCTTGGCGCAGATCGCCGCCCACCAGAGCAAGGGGGCCCTGGGCCTGTACCCGGTGTGGCAGGCCGGGTTTTTAAAGCTGTTGTTCCCGGAGATCGTGCCCGCGGTGCAACAGTTCATGGCCCACGGCGACTGGGAGGCCGTGGAGCAGGCGCGACTCGCCGGCTGGCAAAAGGCTCAGCAGGCGGCAAATGAGCTCAATGAGATACTGACCGGCTACCAGAACGCCGAGGCCCGGACCCTGGTGCGCAGGGTGGTCATGGAACCCTTGGTGGGAGCGGCCGCGCCCAGGGCGGAAGACTAGAATCCGCTGGGCGGGACCTGGCTGGTCTGTGCTACTTGAGCCGGTAGGTGATGAGCCCGTGAGTGAGATCGTAGGGCGAGACGCTTACGCGCACTTTGTCACCCACGAGAACCTTGATCTTGAATCGTTTCATCCTGCCGCTCAGAACGGCGCGCAGGGTATGTCCTTGCTCGGTGACCACTTCCATCTGCCCCCCGCCCAGGGTGCGGGTGACCTGGCCTTCAAGGTGAATAAGATCGTCGCGGCTCAAGCTGCCTCCTTGGTCTGGAATGAATAACACGCCGCCCGGACTCACCGCCCGGCTGCTCAGGAGTTTCCAGAGGTTACGCGGCGGGTCAACTATGCCACGGGCGGGGGGCGGCGTCAAGGCCATGGCACCTTGGCCGCGCCACAAAAATACTTGTCAACCCCCCGAGTGGTGTGTATATTTCCGACTTCAGCACAGGGCCGACCAATTTTAGGAGCGGCTTCGGGAGAGGATACGAGCTATGAGCCAGGTATGCGAATATTGCGGTAAGAAGCCCCAGGTGGGCAACAACGTGAGCCACGCCCACAGAAAAACCAAGCGGCGTTTCAATCCCAACCTGCAGCGCGTCCGCACCGTGGAAAACGGTCACGTGCGTCGGGTCCGGGTTTGCACTCGTTGCCTGCGCTCCGGCGTGATCAACAAGCCCGCCTAAAAAGCTTCCCCCAAAATTCCGCGGAGGACGCCTTGCGTCCTCCGCTTGCTTTTGCCTGCCCGTTTGCGTAGCGGGTCAGTGTTCCATTCTGCGCACCGACAGGATGTCCTTGAGCCCCGCTATGTCCTTGAGCACCCGGTGGAGCTGTTTGGCGTCGTGCACCTGAATGGTGAAGGTGGCGATGCCCTTTAGCTCCTCGGTGGTCTTGACCTCCGCCTCCAAGATATTGATCTCGTGCTTTTTCATCACCCCGGCCATGTCGGCCAGGATGCCCGCCCGGTCGGAGCTGATCACTTGGATGCGCACCGGGCGCACCTCTTCCTTGGCCAGGTCCCACTCCACCTCCACCCGCCGCTCCGGGTCCAAATCGGCCACGTGGTTGCAGTCGGCCCGGTGGATGGTAACCCCCCGGCCGCGGGTGATATAGCCCACCACCTCGTCGCCGGGCAGGGGGTTGCAGCACTTGGCGAAGCGCACCAGGATGTCGTCCAGGCCCTTGACCTTGATGCCTTCCGGGGCCGGGCGGCGGCGCAGGCGCTTTAGGGAGCGCTCGATAAGGCCGGGCTTTTCCTGATCCTCCTCGGTGGGCCGGGGCAAAATCTTGTTTACGATGTGGCGCGGCGAGACCTTGCCGTAGGCCACCGCCGCCAACAGATGCTCCTGGTCCTGGAAGGATAGGTCGGTCATCACCTTGGCCAGCTTGCCGTCCTTGACCACCGAGGCCAGGGTGAGCTTGTTCTTGCGCAGCTCCTTGTCCAGGATTTCGCTGCCCAGGCTCACCGAGCGGGAGCGCTCCGACTCGCGGATGTAGGAGCGTATCTTGGAGCGGGCCCGCCCGCTGATCGCAAAGCCCAGCCAGTCCTTGCTGGGCTTGTGGTTGGTCTGGGTGATGATCTCCACCTGGTCGCCGGTGGCCAGCTCGCTTTTGAGGGGCACCATGCGGCCGTTGACCCTGGCCCCCACGCACTGGTGGCCCACCTCGGTGTGGATGGAGTAGGCGAAGTCGATGGGCGTGGAACCGCGGGGCAGGGCTTTTACCTCACCGCCGGGGGTGAACACGAATATCTCACCGGGGTAGAGATTCATTTTGAGCGACTGCATGAACTCGGTGGGGTCTTCCAGGTCCCGTTGCCACTCCATGAGTTTGCGCAGCCAGGCGAAACGCCCCTCTTCGGACTCGTCGCCCGCTCCTTGCTCCTTGTAGCGCCAGTGGGCGGCGATGCCCTCCTCGGCCACCCGGTGCATCTCCTCGGTGCGGATCTGAATCTCCATGCGCTGGCCCATGGGCCCCACCACCGAGGTGTGCAGGGACTGGTACATGTTGGGCTTGGGCATGCCGATGTAGTCGCGGAAGCGGCCGGGAATGGGCTTCCACACGTTGTGCGCCACCCCCAGGGCCTCGTAGCAGTCCCGGAGCTTTTGCACCACCACCCTAAAGGCGATGAGGTCGTAGAGCTGGTCTATGTCCACGCCCCGGCGCTGCATCTTGCGGTAGATGCTGTAGAAGTGCTTGGGCCTGCCGTCCACGCTGCAGGTGATGCCCTGCTCGGCCATCTGCTCCTGGAGCACCTGCTTCACCTCGGCGATAAAGCGCTCCCGCTCGCTCTGGCGGGTGGCCACTCCGTCCTTGATGCGCTGGTAGATATTGGGTTCCAGGAAATAGAGAGTCCAGTCCTCCAACTCGGCCTGCCAGCGGCGGATGCCCAAACGGTGGGCCATGGGGGCGTAGATGTCGCGGGTTTCCTGGGCGATGGAGCGCTGTTTGGCCGGGGGCATGTAGCCCAGGGTGCGCATATTGTGCAAACGGTCGCCGAGTTTTATGAGCAGCACGCGGATATCGTTGGCCATGGCCAAGATCATCTTGCGCATGTTCTCGGCCTGCTGGGCGGTCTTGGTGGTGGCGCTGATCTGGGTAATCTTGGTCACCCCGTCCACCAGCAAGGCCACCTCCGGCCCCAGCAGGGCGGCCACGTCCTCCACGGTGGTGTTGGTGTCCTCCACCGCGTCGTGCAAAAGGGCTGCGCAAATGCTGGCCACGTCGGTGTGCATCTCGGCCAAGAGGGCGGCCACGGCCAGGGGGTGGCTAAGGTAGGGCTCGCCCGAGCGGCGCACCTGTCCCTTGTGCACCTTGGCGGAAAACACATAGGCCTTTTGAATGGCGCCCACGTCGGCCCCGGGGTGATACTCCCGGACCGCGTCGATGATTTCGTTGATGCGTTGCAGGGCCAAGCGCCAGGCCTCGAAGTTGGGTTAGTGTTTACTACCGCTTATTAAACTCTTGCGCGTGCCGGCCCTTTGGTCAAGCACCACTTGCATGGCGGCTGGTTTATAGGGGCCTGCCGCCACCCTGGCGCACCATGTCGATGAGCCGTACCGCCGCCTGATCCACCGGGATCATGTCCACGTCGCCGCTCTGGCGGTGCTTGAGCTCCACGGCCCCTTCCTTGAGCCCCTTGGCCCCTACCACTACCCTGAGCGGGATGCCGATGAGGTCCGCGTCCTTGAACTTCACCCCGGGGCGAAGGTCGCGGTCGTCCATGAGCACGTCGATGCCCGCGGCGCTCAGGTCGGCGTAAAGCTTCTCGGCCGCCTCCAGCACCTCGCCGTCCACGGCCATGGGCAGGATGGCCACCGAGTAGGGGGCGATGGCCAGGGGGAAGATGATGCCCCACTTGTCGTGGCCCTGCTCGATGGCCGCGGCCACGATTCGGGTCACCCCGATGCCGTAGCAGCCCATGATGATGGGGCGGCTCTGGCCCTCGGCGTCCAGGAACTCGGCGCCCATGGCCTGGCTGTACTTGGTGCCCAGGCGGAAGATGTGCCCCACTTCGATGCCCCGGGCGAAAACGGGCTCCTGGCCGCAGCGGGGGCAGGGGTCGCCGGGCTCGATGACCCTGAGGTCCGCCTTGGTGGCCGAGGCCACATCCCGGCCCAGGTGCACTCCGGTGAGGTGGGCGTCGGCCTGGTTGGCCCCCACCACCAGGGCCTCATTAATGTAAAGCTCCTGGTCCACGTAAACGGGAATGCTCAGCCCCACCGGACCGGTGAAGCCCACCGGACCGCCGCTGACCTCCTGGATCACCGAGGCCGGGGCCAATTCCAGCTCGGCCGCGCCGATGAGGTTCTTGAGCTTGATTTCGTTTAGCTGGCGGTCGCCGCGCACCATGGCCGCCACCGGCTTGCCGTCGGCCAGGTACACCAAGGTCTTGGCAATCTGGGCCGGGCTCACCTTGAGGAAAGTGGCCACCTCGTCCACGGTGTGGGCGCCGGGGGTGTCCACTTGCGCTATCTCGGACGCTGCCTCGGGGGCTTCGCCCTGGGGCGGGGCCACCTCGGCCTTTTCGAAGTTGGCCGCCCAGCCGCATTGGCAGGAGGCGATGGCGTCCTCGCCGGTATCGGCCAAGACCATGAACTCGTGGCTGAAGGAGCCGCCGATGGCCCCGGAGTCGGCCTCCACCACCGCGAACTCCAGGCCCAGGCGATTGAACACCGCGCTGTAGGCCTGGTGCATCACCTGGTAGCTGGCCGCCGAGGTCTCGTCGTCGGTGTCAAAGGAGTAGCCGTCCTTCATGATGAATTCGCGCGAGCGCATCACCCCGAAGCGGGGGCGTATCTCGTCGCGGAACTTGGTCTGGAACTGGTAGAGGTTCAGCGGCATGTCCCGGTAGGAGCGCACCTCGCGGCGGATAAGGTCGGTGATGACCTCCTCGTGGGTGGGAGCCAGGCAATAGTCGTGATCGTGGCGGTCCTTGAAGCGCAGCAGCTCCCGGCCATAGTGCTCCCAGCGGCCCGACTCCTGCCACAGCTCGGCGGGCTGCACCCCGGGCATCAGAAGCTCACGAGCCCCGGCCGCGTCCATCTCCTCGCGGATGATGCGCTCCACCTTGCGCAGGGTGCGCAGGCCCAGGGGCAGCCAGGTGTACACGCCGGAAGCCAGCTTGCGGATCATGCCCGCGCGCAGCATGAGCTGATGGCTAACCACCTCGGCTTCGGCCGGGGTCTCCTTGAGGGTGGGGATGAATGCCTGAGAGAACCGCATGTGTCTACTGCTCGCTTTGTTCTGAATGATTGGTTTCGTATTCCTGGGCCGCCCGGCGCACCTGCTTCATGAACTCGTCCAACAGGTCCGCCTCGGGCACCTTTTTTATGATTTCGCCGTGGGCGAAGATGACGCCCTGGCCCCGGCCGCCGGCCAGGCCCACCTGGGCGTGCTTGGCCTCGCCCGGCCCGTTGACCACGCAGCCCATGATGGCCACGGTGAGGGGGGCCTGGATCTTGGCCAGCTCCGGCTCGGCCCGCTCCAGCAGGCCCAGAAGATCTATCTCGGTGCGCCCGCAGGTGGGACAGGAAATTATCTCCACCCCCCGTTGACGCAGGCCGCAGGCCCGGAGGATGTGCCAGGCCGCCTCCACCTCGCGCACCGGGTCGGCGGTGAGGCTCACCCGGAAGGTGTCGCCGATGCCCTCCATCAGAAGCGCCCCGATGCCGACCGCGCTCTTGACCGCTCCGGCCAACAGCCCGCCCGCCTCGGTGACCCCCAGGTGCTGGGGATAGTCCGAGCGCTGGGCCCACAGGCGGCAGGCCTCGATGGTGGTGAGCACGCTTGAGGACTTGAGGCTCACCTTTATCTGGTAAAAACCACGCTCTTCCAAAAGACGCACGTGACCCAGGGCCGCTTCCACCAGAGCCTCCGGGCCGGGTCCGCCGCAGCGCTCCAGGACCTCCTTGGGAAGGGAGCCGGAGTTGGCCCCAACCCGGATGGGCGCTCCGGCCGCCTTGGCCGCGTCCACCACCCGGGCCACGGCAGCCGGGCCGCCGATGTTGCCGGGGTTGATGCGCAGGGAGGCCGCGCCGTTTTCCAACGCAGCCACGGCCAGGGCGGGATCAAAGTGCACGTCCGCGATCACCGGCAGGGGGCTGGCCTGGGTGATGGGGCCAAAGGCGGCGGCGGCCTCCAGGTCGGGCACCGCGCAGCGCACCAGCTCACATCCCGCCTCGGCCAGGGCCCTAATCTGAGCCAGGGTGGCCTCGGGATCGCGGGTATCGGTGTTGGTCATGGACTGCACCGCCACCGGCGCGCCATGGCCCACCGGCACCGAGCCCACCATGATGCCACGGGTTTTATCGCGGGTATGGGTCATGCGCTTTCCCTGCCGCCCTCCCTGGGCGGCGCTTGTGCCAAGCTATGAAAAAACCTTGTCCGGAAAGGCGGAGGCCAAGATGACCCCCTCCACCTCGCCGCCGGGCCCGGTCACCCCGGACTTGCGTCCCGGCACGCGGGTCACGGTCAGGGTCTGCTCGGCGGTCTGCCCCAGCTTAAGAGCCTGAGCCATCTCGGCCGCGTCCAAGGCGCAGATGTTGTCCCTGCGGCACACCAGGCACAGAAAAACCTTGCCGCCAGCCTTCAGGTCGTCGCCCAGGGCGGCCATTTCCTCGGGGCTGAAGGCGAAGTGCCAGGGCGACTTTTCCTTGCTGTGCCTCAGCCACACCCGGATGCCGCCGTTGACCAGGTAGCGTCCCTTGTCCAGCGGCTCTATCGCCTCGAAGGCCGGGTGCCCGATGATCAGGCTCAGGGCGGCGCCCCGGTAAAAATCAGCCGCGGCCACGGGCATCAGGCCACCATCTAGGCCAGGCCGCCCTTGATAAACAGGGTGCGCGAGCCTTCCAGGGCCAGATTGATCACCCGGTCGGCGATGGCCGAGGGCTCCTCGCCCTTGGCGAAAAAGCTTTTTACCACCCTGGCGGCCAGCACCTCGAAGGGAGTGCCGTTCAGGCCTTCCTGCAGGCGGGCTAGGTTGCACTCCTCGTAGGGGCCCAGGGGGTTGTAGATGGCCTCTGCGATGGCGGCCATCTCCTGGTCGCTTACCACCGCGGTCAGGGGGCGCAAAATCTCCGTTGCCGAGGCGTGGGCCTCCCGCGCGATAAGCCTTTTCAACTCCTGGTGCAGCTTGGCCCAGTAGCCGGGGGAGGTGGCCTGGTTGATCTCGATCTTGTCCAGGGCGCAGGCCAACAGGCCGTATTGCATCTGGCCGTCCAGGGCCTGGTCCACCACCTCGCTCTGGCCCAGGGCGGTGCCGCTGAAGGTGAAGTCCCGGCGCAGGGCCTCGCCCAACAGCGCGGCGATCTGGGCGGACAGGCTGTAGATGGCCTGGGCGTGTTGAACCGGGTTGGGCTCTGTTTGGGTCATGGCTATCTCTCGCCCCTGGCGCTGGAGCGCACCTCGCGCACCGTGACGCCCATTTGGCTGAGCAGGGCGGCCAGCACTCCCTGGCCCGGCCCGCTCTGGGGGTTCACCCCTTGGGGGTCCCAGCCGCAGGAGGGCGAGCGGTCTTTGAGTAGGGCCAGGCGCACCCCGTGTTGCGCGCACAGCTCGGCCACCAGCTTGGCCCCCCGGGCAAAGGCCAGGCTCACGTCCTTGCCGTCCTCGTTCACCAGGCGGGCCCGTCCCGAGAGAACGTCCGCGCCCTCGCGGCCAAAGCTGGCCCCCACGAAGCGAGCCGGGGGCCGGGGAGTGCCCAGGCCGCCCAGCACCTCGGGGCACAGGGCCAGCACCGGCTCATCGCCCAACAGCCCGCGCACTTCCTCTTGCAGGCAGTGGCGGCCGTCGTAGCGCACCCGGTGGCCCAAAAGGCAGGCGGAGACCAAAATCAAGCCCGCACCTCCACCAGAGGCTCGTCACCCTGGCGGGGCTCGATGCGCCCCACCACGAAGGCCTGCTCGCCCTTTTCCTGGAGCAGGGCCACCACCTCGGCCGCCTGCTCGGCGGGCACCACCAGGGCCATGCCCAGGCCCCAGTTGAAGGTGCGGCTCATCTCCCGCTGGCTCAGGCCGCCGGCGTTTTGCAGCCAGGCGAACACCGGGGGCACCGGCCAGGAGCCCTGGTCGATCACCGCCCGGCAGCCCTGGGGCAGCACCCTGGGCAGGTTTTCCAGGAGCCCGCCGCCGGTGATGTGGGCCGCGGCCAGGAGGTCGAATTCATCGCGCACCGCCAACACCGGCTTCACGTAGATGCGGGTGGGGGTGAGCAGGGTCTGGCCCACGCTGTGCTCCAGGCCTTCGGCGCTGTCGGTGACCGCCAAGCCCAACTCATGGAAGACGATCTTGCGCACCAGGGAGAAGCCGTTGCTGTGCAGGCCGCTGCTGGCCAGGCCCACCACCGCCGCGCCGGGCTTCACCTGGGAGCCGTCGATGATCTTGGAGCGCTCCACCAGGCCCACTGCGAATCCGGCCAGATCGTACTCGCCGTCCGGGTACATGCCCGGCATCTCGGCGGTCTCGCCTCCCACCAGGGCGCAGCCCGCCTGGCGGCAACCTTTCACTACTCCGGCCAGGACCGCCTCGGCCACCCCCAGCTCCAGCTTGCCGGTGGCCAGGTAGTCCAGAAGGAACAAGGGCTGGGCCCCGGTGACCACGATGTCGTTGACCACCATGGCCACCATGTCGATGCCGATGGTGTCGTGCTGGTCCATCATGAAAGCTATCTTGAGCTTGGTGCCCACCCCGTCGGTGGAGCTGACCAAGACCGGGTCGTCCCCGGCCAGCCCGGCCAGGGAAAACAGGCCCGAGAAGCCGCCCAGGCCGCCCAGGACCTGGCTGCTGTGGGTCGATTTGACCATCTTCCCGATATTTTTGATGAACTGGTCGGCTTTTTCTATGTCTACCCCGGCGGCGCGGTAGCGGTCGTCCTGGCTCATGGGCCTAATTCTCCTCGTGTTTAAACCGGCCTTAAGCCGCATGTTTCACGCGGCTTAACCTTAGCAGAAAACCTCTCCGGCATAAAGCAATGCCCTGGGCTTGACGCGAGGGGCTGGGCAGGGCAGAAATGTAGGAGCCCTTTTACCTGGAGACGCTTTGCAAGCCTCGGTGACCCCGTTCGATTTACCCCTGTTGGCCTCGTCCCTGGCCGCCCTGTCCGGAGTGGGTCCGGTTACCGCCAAACGCCTGGCCGCGCGCGGCATAAAGACCTGGGGCGACGGCCTGTTCTTTTTGCCCGCCCGCTACCAGGACCGCCGCACCCCCACCCCGGTGGAGACCCTGGAAGATGGCCGCCTGGCCGTGGTGCGGGGCCGGGTGATCTCCGGCGGCCTGTTGGGCAAGAAGGGCAAGGTTTACCGCCTCTTCCTGGAGGACGCCACCGGGCGTTTGGCCTGCCTGTGGTTCCGCTTCAAGCGGGCCCATCTGGAGAGCTTCTCGCCCGGGGACGAGCTGTTTGTGGTGGGCGAGGTGAGCCTGGGCAACAAGGGCGAGGTCCAGATGATCCACCCCGAGTTGTACCGCACCGGGGATGTGGGAACGGACCACGCCTCGGTGGGACGCATCGTGCCGGTGTACCCCGAGGTGGAGGGGGTGGGCGCGGGCACGGTGCGCCGCTTCATGGGCGAGCTGATCCAGCGCAGCACGGAGCTGATTTTCGACCCCCTGCCCGGGCTGCTGCCCAAGGACATCTATCCCATGCCCGCCGGCGAGGCCCTGTCACGGGCCCACCAGCCGCCCCATGACGCCACCCCCCAGGACCTGGACCCGGACCAGGCCCCTTGGCGCCAGACCCTGGCCATGAACGAATTGCTCTATTTTGAGCTGGGCCTGGTGCTCAAGCGCCGCAGCCGGGAGGCCTCTCCCGCCCAGGCCCTGGACCCGCCGGGCAAGCTGTTGGCCGGGCTGCTGGCGGCGCTGCCCTTCAGCCTCACCCCCGGCCAAAAAGAGGTGGTGGGGCTCATCCAAAGCGAACTGGCCCGGAATCACCCCATGGGCCGCCTGCTCTGCGGCGACGTGGGCACCGGCAAGACCGTGGTGGCCGCCGCCGCCGCCTGCCTGGCGGTGGAGGCCGGAGCCCAGGTGGCGGTCATGGCCCCCACCGAAGTCCTGGCCCGCCAGCACCTGGCCACCCTGAGCCGCTACCTGGAGCCCCTGGGGGTGAGCGTGGCCCTGGCCGTGGGCGGGGGTAACGGCGCGGACCAGGCCGCCCGGCTGGCCGCCGCCCAGGGCGGAGCCCAGGTCCTGGTGGGAACCCACGCCCTGCTGGGGCAAAAGCTCTCCTTCGCCAACCTGGGCCTGGTGATCATCGACGAGCAGCACCGCTTCGGGGTGCACCAGCGCCTGGCCCTGGCGGCCAAGGCCACCAGCCCCCATTTGTTGGTGCTCTCGGCCACCCCCATCCCCCGCACCCTGGCCCTGGCCCTGGCCGGGCATCTGGAGATAAGCGATTTGCCCGAGCGGCCCCAGGGCCCCCACAAGGTCGGCACCATGGCCCTGGAGTTCGAGCACCGCAAGGCCGCGGTTGACGAGCTGTCCGCGGTGCTGGGGCGGGGGGAGCAGGCCTATGTGATCTGCCCCCTGGTGGAGGCCTCGGACAAGATCGAGGCCCAGGACGCGGTGGCCACGGCGCGCAACCTGGCCCGCTACTTCCCGGACCAGCGGGTGGAGCTTCTGCACGGGCGCATGGACGGCCCGGAGCAGCAGGAGGTCTTGGGCCGCTTCCGCTCGGGCCAGAGCCGGGTGCTGGTGGCCACCACCGTGGTGGAGGTGGGGGTGGACGTGCCCGAGGCCACCCTGATGATCGTTCTGGGCGCGGAGCGCTTCGGCCTGAGCCAACTGCACCAGCTGCGGGGCAGGGTGGGGCGGGGGGCCAAGCCGGGCCGCTGCATCCTGGTGGCCGGGCCCAACCCCGGCGACCTGGCCCAGCAGCGTTTGGCCGTGCTGGTCAAAACGGTGGACGGCCGGGAGATAGCCGAGGCGGATTTGCACCTGCGTGGGCCGGGGGAGGCCATGGGCGAGCGTCAGTCCGGCCTGCCGCCCTTCAAGGTGGCCCGCTGGGAGCGCGACGCCGAGCAGGTGCCCCGCCTGCGGGAGATCATCGCGGCGTGGCTAGAGAAAGACCCGGAGATGGCCAATGAGAAGTTGGCCCCGGTGAAAAAGGAGGCTATCCGTCGCTGGGGACGGCGTTTGGGTTTAGCCTGATCCGGAGGCTACTTCTTGTCCTTGAGCAAATCCGCCAGTCCGGCGAAGGCCTTGAACGTGGAGGTGGGTTTTTGCTCCTGGCGGGGCGCCTCCTGACCATAGGCCTGGGCCACCTGGTCCCGCTGATGCTCGTTGTCGTGGCAGTAGATGCACAACAGCTCCCAGTTGCTGCCATCCGGGGGGTTGTTGTCGTGGTCGCTGTCCTTGTGGTGCACGGTCAGCTCGCTCAGGCGCTTGCCGCTGAACTCCCGGCCGCAGCGGCCGCACACATGCGGGAAAAGCTTCAGGGCCATTTCCCGGTAAGACTTTTCCCGCTGGGCCCGCTCCCGCTTGGCCTCGGCCAGCAGGTCCCCCCACTTGGAATCATTGTTGGATGGCACCCCGGTCTCCTTGTCTAACCTCTCGGCCCCTGGTCAAGCTTTAGAAGCTGAAGCCCAGGCCAGCCCCCCAGCCGTAGTCCGAGTTCCACTGGGCCACCACCGAGAGGTGGCTGTTGATCATGTAGCTCAGGCCCGCCTCGGCCTCCCAAAAATCGTGGGTATCATACTTCCAGTTGCCGTACAGGGCCAGGCGCGGGGTAAGGTCCCAAACCTTGCCCAGCTCCAAGCGCCCGCCCAGGTCGCTGTCCACCCACAGCCGCGAGTGGATATTGTACGGCAAAAGGTAGCGCAACCCCAAGAGGCCTCGCGCCTTGTCCAGCTTGTCCTTTTCGCCCAGGAAGTCGCCGCCTATGAAAACCGAGGCGAAGCGGTTCAGGTGGTAGTCCCAGGTGGGTATCAACTCCCACTCGGTGTTTTCCACCTTTTGCCAGCCCACTTCCCACTCCAGGCCCAGCACGTTGCGGGTGGAGGCCAGCTGGGCCACGCCCTCGCTCATGTTGCTGAGCAGCGAGCCCTCGATCATAGGGTACCAGTGTTCCTCGTACAGCTTGGGGCGGATGGCCACGACGTCCGGCGGCGGGGTGAAGCCCTGGTAGTGCACCATCCGGGCCATGCCCGCCATCATGTGATAGAGCAGGTGGCAGTGGAAGAACCAGTCGCCCTTTTCGTTGGCGTCGAACTCAATTACCGTGGTGGACATGGGGGCCACATCCACGGTGTGCTTGAGCGGCGCGTAATCCCCCTGACCGTTGACCACCCGGAAGAAGTGCCCGTGCAGGTGCATGGGGTGGTGCATCATGGTGCGGTTGATCATGATGAAGCGCACCACTTCGCCCTGCTTGATGCGGATGTCGTCCTGCTCGGACAGGGGCTTGTTGTTCAGCAGCCACACGTAGCGCTCCATGTCCCCGTCCAGGGTAAGACGAATGGTGCGGACCTTGCGCTGAGGATCGAAGGCGGTGGGGTGGGTGGCCTTGAGCTGGGCATAGGGAGGCCAGGGCCGCCGGGGGTCCATGCCGTCACGGGCCAGGCTGGGCGAGGAGGCAACGTCTCCGGCCAGGGGCGCGAACTCATAAGCCCACCGGGTGCCGCTGGGCGGCGGGGGCAGGGCCATGCCCGAGGCGTGCCCGCCGTGGGGCATGGCCATGGGCGCCGGGCTGGGGGCCATCTTCATGGCCGGAGCCTCGTGGTCCATCTTCATGGCCGACGTCTCGGCCTTGGGCGGCATGGCCATGTTTCCGTGGCCGCCCATGCCGGGCATGGCCTGGCCCTTTTCCATGGACATGCCTTTCATGCCCATCATGCCGGGCTTGTCGAAGCGTCCCGCCTCCACCAGGCCGTCGCTCATGCCCATGGACCCGGCCGGGGTGAGGGCCAGCAGCTTGCCCAGGGTAAGGTCGCCCATGGTGAAGTAGAGGTTGGGCCGGGGGATTGCCGGGGCGGGATGGGCCTGGCCCTGGCCCAGCCACAGCGAGGCCCAGGAGGAACCGTCGTGGGCCGTGGCCCGCAGCTCAAAGGAGCCGCCCGAGGGCAGGGTAACCAGCACGTCGTAGGTTTCGGCCACGCCAATGAGCAGGCGCTGATTCTTAAGCGGCACCACGTCCTGGCCGTCGGCCGCCACGATGGTCATGGGCCCGCCCGCGAACTCCACGTAAAAGAAGGTGGTGGACGAGCCGTTGATGATGCGCAACCGGATGGTTTCGCCCTGCTTGGCCGCAGTCCGGCTGGTGGGTTTGCCGTTGGCCAGGAAGCGGTCGTAGGCCACGTCCGAGATGTCCATGGCCGGCATGCGCGACAACTCGCGCTTTAGATAGTCTCCCAGCATGCCCAGCTTGGCCGCGCCGATCATGCTCTGCTTGGAGCCCTTGGCCTGGGCGAACCACTCGCTGCCCCGCTTCAGGGCGCGCATCACCGAGGCGGGGTCGTCATCGGTCCAGTCGGAGAGCACCACCACCAGCTCACGGTCGGCCAGGGGCTTGGCGTCCTTGGGCTCGATCACGATGGAGCCGTACACCCCGCGCTGCTCCTGCAAGCGGGAGTGGGAGTGGTACCAGTAGGTGCCGCTTTGGCGGATGGGGAATTCGTAGGTGAAGGTGCTCCCCGGCGCGATGGGCGGGAAGCTTATCTCCGGCACGCCGTCCATGCCCGGCGGCACCAAAATGCCGTGCCAGTGGATGGAGGTGTCCACGTCCATCTTGTTCTGCACCTTGATCCGGGCCGTGTCGCCCTCAACAAAGTGCAGGGTGGGGCCGGGGATGCCCCCGTTGATGGTCATGGCCTGAACCGGCGTGCCGGTGATGCTGACCTGCTCCTTGGCGATGGTCAGGTGGTAATCGCGCACCGCCGCCGAGGCGGTTGCGGGTAGAAGCAGCAGGGCCAGGAGCAGGGAAATCAGGATGCGGGACATGGGGCGCATGAATGACTCCTTAAATGGTAGTCATTCAAGTATGAGATTGAGGGCGAGGGAGTGTCAACGGTTGTAATTAGCACAGAACTATCCTGTGCAATTATATAAATGCAATAAAATGTTTAAATTTATCGTACTGTGAAAAATTTTGGGCAAAGCAGGTATTAATTAATCCTGCAACATTGCAACATCTGAAATCAGTGGTGGGGAAGCTGATTTTGAAACCGTAAACAACAAAAGCAAATTTTCTTTTGTAAGTTCAACTTCGTATCTTTTGAACTGCTCAATTATCGCCTTTTTTAATTTAACCGCCTTCTCTCTATCTATGTCCTTGTTCGTCATGATTCTCAACCTCCTTTTAATTGATGGGGGATATATATTTCTTGCTGTCTGCTGAAATGATAATTGGTGTCAATATTATAAGCAGTTGATTTGTGGTTATTATCAACCAAAACACGATAGAAGCTGTCGTTTATTGTTCTTTTTAGTAAACAATAGTCTCTCAACTTCTGTTCTTTTGAGACTCCAGCCATATCCACTTGCCAATACCATGCAGTATATCGGCAATTATTAAACCACGGGCAGTTAGCTTTATCGCACATAAGTCTTCTGTAATATGAGAACAGCGTTGGATGGGCTACCTCCAAGTTGCCGACCCAATCATAAGACGCCAATTTACATGAATCTTTCAAGTCCATAATTAATATAAATGGTATCTTTCCCCCATAGCCCAACTCAGAAGAAATGTTTGGAAATAGATTCACAGGCACCTTGGGCGCGAATCGTTGAATAATTTGTTCAATATTTTTACTTAGCTGTTCCAGTTGATCTGCATTGGGGCTCTCATACGCCTGGAAGTTCATCTCTACAAAAGTTGGTAAACATCCAATTTTTGCATAAAACCATTCTGAAATATCATAAAGTTTTGAAAAGTATTCCCTCTCAATTATACAAACGCCTGGCAACAGAGGCAATTCAATTGAGCTGAATTTTGATATTTTTTCTACGGTATTGATTGGCGGTTCTGCACACGGGTCAGGGCTAATTGGGTTTTCAAGGGAAATATTTACGTGGGTAATTTTACTTTTTTTTGCCTTAATTATCCACTGATCGTCGATACCCTTTCCATTAGTTAAAACAAAAGGTCCAAACCCAATTCTAGAGTAGGCTTCTTCTGCCAAATCAAACAAGGCGTCTCCCATTACTAGGGGATCGCCACCTGTAAAGCGATACGCCACACTGGCGTTTATTTCATCTTTCCAGTTACATATGTATTCAATGTATGCCTTATAAATATCTTTAGACAAGTCGTGAGCTACTTTACTCCTCTCGTTCCCAGCAAAAAAGTGACAATATGTGCACGCACAATTGCACTTACCTGTTGTAGCAATGCTAAAGGTATAAAAACAGTCGCTAATTATACTGTCATCATATGTGTACAAGATTTCCTCTGATGGCAGGCAATTATTTTCACCAAACAAATGTATATATTTTACAGAAAATCTAGATAAACTTAATCTCCTATTTAGATATGTTACTAAGTGTGTATTTTCAAGTCAATTAAGAATTTATTAATTGTTAAATTGGGTAGATTTTTATTCGCACCTACTGGTGAAGGGCGCGGCTTACTTCCCCCGCCGGTCCTTCCTTCTGTCCTTCTTCCAACCAATGTCCTTGGTGATGCCCTTGCGCTTGTAGGGCTTCTCCACGTCCTCCTGGGCCAGGAGGAAAGAGCCGGGCATGGTTCCGGGCGCGGGCATGGCCGGGCCGGACGGGGTGGGGGCGGGCTTGGGCTTGGCCGGTTTCTTGGGGATCAGGGTTTCGTCTATGGGCGGGCCCATGAGGCAGGAGGCCGGGGCCCAGGCGCACAGGAAGTACTCGCCCCAGGCGGGGAACACCGCGCCCTGGTCCTGGGCCTGGTGGGTCTGCACGGTGATGAGCACCGGTTCGGAGTCGCGGCGCTCTCCCAGCTTCAGGGCCGCTGCCTCGCTGGCGGCCAATATCCAGGGACGGCCGTCGTGGGTCTCCTCCAGGCCCCGGCGCTTGAGCACCGGCCAGGCCTTGCGCCGCGCGCCCAGGTAGAGGTGGGCTGGGGGGGAGGCGCTGTAGTCGGGCGGCTCAAAGGAGCGCTCGCTCACCCGGATGCGCTTTTCTTCCAACTCCACCAGCTCCGGGGCCAGGCGGGTGGCCGCGTCGCTGAGCATTCCCTGGCGCAGGCCGCGCCAACCTTCCTCCTGGTTCAGGGCGGCCAACAGCTCTTTGACCGGCACCCAGCCCTGCTCGTCGGGCAACAGGGCGAACTCCGCCGGGGCCACCCCCAGGGCGTAGCGCAGGATGCGCACCAGGTTGTCTTCTTTTTGGGATTGACGGCGCGGCACTGGCTTAGCGCACCTCTTGGGTGACTCCCTTGGGGGTGACTACATAGTGCACCACTCCCTTGGGGTGCCACACTCTCACCTTCCAGGCGTCGGGGGTGTTGTCCAAGACCTTGACCTCGATGGGGGCCGGGGCCTTAAGTTCCTTGGCCAGCTTTTCTTGGGGATTCAGGGCCGGGGAGGCCGGTGCGGTGGGGTCTTGGCTACTGGAGGGGGCAGGGGCCAGCACCTCGTAAACCTGCTGGGCCACCTTGAGGGCCTGCTGGTCGTTGCTGTCGATCTGGCGCTGGAAGTGGGCGCCCAGGAAGATGCCCACGATGCAGATGGCGCTTACCAGGGCTATGGCCTCGGAGCTGACCAAACTGCGGAAGCGTCCCATGCCTAAACCTCCAAGCGGAAGGTTACCTTGCCGCCGCAAACGGTGAGCACCGCCCGGCCCGGCAGCCTGCGCCCGGCAAAGGCGGTGTTGGCGGATTTGGAGCGCATCGTGACCGGGTCCACGTACCAGATTGCCTTGGGGTCGATGACCACCACGTCGGCCGGGCCGCCCGCGGCCAGATTGCCGCCGGGAAGGCCCAGCAAGCGGGCCGGGGCCGCGCTCATGCGCTCGATCATGGCCAGGGGCCCCAGCAGGTGCTGGTTCACCAACTCCAGCATGATGCCCAGGGCGGTTTCCAGACCGGTGACCCCGAAGGCCGCGAAGCCGAACTCCAGCTCTTTTTCCAGCACCGAATGGGGAGCGTGGTCCGTGGCCAGGGCCTCAATGACCCCCGAGGCCAGGGCCTGGCGCACCGCATCGCGGTCGGCCGCCGAGCGTAGCGGAGGGTTCATCTTGCGGTGGGTGTCGTAGTTGCCCACGTCCTGGTCGCACAGGGCCAGGTAGTGGGGCGCGGTCTCTCCGCTGACCGCCCAGCCCGCCTCCTGGGCGCGCTTCAGGGCGGCCACGCTGCCCGCGCAGGAGATGTGGGCGATGTGCACCCTGGCTCCGGTGAGCCCGGCCAGGGTGAGGTCGCGCTCCACGGCGGCCACCTCGGCCTCGGCGGGTATGCCCGGCAGGCCCAGGGCGGTGGACATGGGGCCTTCGTGCATGGCCCCTCCGGCGGAGAGCGAAAGCTCCTCGCTGTGGCAGATCACCGGAAGGTCAAATCCCGAGGCGTACTCCATGGCCCGGCGCAGCAGGCGGCTGTCGCTCACCGGGTGGCCGTCGTCGCTCACCGCCACGCAACCGGCGTCCTTCAGCTCGGCCATCTGGCTGAGGGCCTTGCCCTTCAGGCCGGGGGTGATGGCCCCCACGGGGTAGACCCGGCAGGAGCCGGCCTTGCGGGCCCGCTCCAGGATCATCTCGGTCACCGCCGCGCTGTCGTTCACCGGCTCGGTGTTGGGCATTGAGCACACGGCGGTGAAACCGCCCGCCGCCGCCGCCGCGGTGCCGCTGGCGATGTCTTCCTTGTACTCGTGGCCCGGCTCCCTGAGATGCACATGCAGGTCGATAAGGCCGGGGGCCACCCACTTGCCGGTGCAATCGATGATTTCGGCCTCGGCGGGAGGGTCCAGCTCCCCGCCCAGGGCGGCGATGACGCCGTTTTCCAGGAGAAGGTCGCCGGTTTCGTCGGTGCCGCTGGCCGGGCAGAGCAACCGCCCGCCTTTCAAAAGTATGGGCCTGGGCTGGCTCATGAGGCCTCCGGTCCGATCAAGAGGTAAAGCAAGGCCATGCGAACCGCCACTCCGTTGGCCACCTGATCCAGGATTAACGACCAGGGGCCGTCAGCCACCTCGGGCGACAGCTCCACCCCACGGTTGATGGGTCCGGGGTGCATTATCACCACGTCGGGCTTGGCCGCCTTCATATGCTTGAGTCCCAGGCCGAAGCGCTGGGCGTATTCCCTGAGGGTGGGGAAGAGCACGTCGGTGAGGCGCTCCTGCTGCACCCGCAGCATGATGATCACGTCCGCCTCTCCCACCGCCTCTTCCATGGACCCGGCCACGCTGACCCCCAGGGTCTCCACCGCCGGGGGCAGCAGGGTGCGCGGCCCGTAGACCGTTACCTGGCTGCCCATGGTGTTGAGCCCGATTATGTCCGAACGGGCCACCCGCGAATGGGTGATGTCGCCGATGATGGAGACCTTGAGCCCGTCCAGGCGGCCCTTGGCCCGGCGAATGGTGAGAAGGTCCAGCAGCCCCTGGCTGGGGTGCTCGTGAGCCCCGTCGCCCGCGTTGATGATGGAGCAGGGGATGTGCCGGGCCAAAAGCTGGGGCGCGCCGCTCTGGGAGTGGCGCATCACGATAAGGTCCGGGCTCATGGCCAAGAGGTTCTTGGCCGTGTCGATGAGCGTCTCGCCCTTGGTGATGCTGCTGGTGGAGGCCGACAGGCTCACCGTGTCCGCGCTCAGGCGCTTGGCCGCGATCTCAAAGGAGGTGCGGGTGCGGGTGGAGGCCTCGTAGAAAAAATGGACTATGGTTTTGCCCCGGAGGGTGGGCACTTTTTTAATGGGCCGGGCGCTGATTTCCTTAAGCGACTCGGCGGTGTCCAAAACGGTGGTGATCTCCTCGGCGCTCACCCCGTAGAGACCCAGCATATTGCGTCGCTTGAGGCTCACAGGCCCTCCTTTTGGCAGCGAATTTTGGCGGCGTTGGCCCAAAAAAAACCTCCAAACACCTTTTTGGGTGTGGAGGCCGGTTCGCGGGTTTCACCCGGACCGGGAGCCCCGAAGCTGGGGTTTGCAGCCATGCTCTTTGCCTTGCCGCGCTATAAGTTAACTAACTACTCTTGATAACAAACGCACGCATTCCTGTCAAGGCGCGGACCCCTTGAAATAAGCGCTCCCGCAATGTCGCTAGACGTACGTTGCGTCCCGTGGTACACCATCGCCATGAGCGGCAAGCTTACCAGCTTCGTTTCCTCCCTCCAACGCAGCCAGCGGCTGTCCGCCGAAGTGGTGCACGTAGAAGACATCCCCGCCCGGGAACCGGCCTATGCCGTGCCCGACCCGCCCCTGCCGCCGGGCCTGACCCGGGCCTTGGCCGCCCAGGGAGTGGAGCGTCTATACTCCCACCAAGTCGCCGCCTTGACCCTGGTGCGGGCCGGGCGCGACGTGGTCACCGCCACCCCGACCGCCTCGGGCAAGACCCTGGTCTACTCCTTGCCGGTGCTGGAGCGCATCCTGGCCGACCCCTCGGCCACGGCCCTGTTCCTGTTCCCTTTGAAGGCCTTGGAGCAGGACCAGATGAGCGCCATCAACCAGTTGGCCCTGCACGCGGGACTGGGGCCGGTGGCCGACATCTACGACGGCGACACCCCGGACGGGCTGCGCCGCAAGCTCCGGCAAAAGCCCCCGCCGGTGATCATTTCCAACCCGGACATGGTGCACGCGGCCATCTGCGCCTTTCCCTCGGCCTGGGACAACTTCCTGAGCCGCCTCAAATACATAGTCATCGACGAGGTGCACGCCTACCGGGGAGTGTTCGGCAGCCACGTTTCCTCGGTGCTGCGGCGCCTGCTGCGCCTGGCCGCCGCCCGTGGGGCCAGGCCCAGCTTCGTGCTCAGCTCGGCCACCATCGCCAACCCCGGCGAGCACGCCGAGGCCCTCACCGGGCGGCCCTTCGCCCCGGACCAGATTGTGAACTTTTGCGGGGCTCCGGCTGCCGGGCGCTCCTTTGTGCTGGTCAACCCCAGCGGCGCGGCCTCCACCACGGCCAGCTATCTTTTGGCCGGGGCGGTTAAACAGGGGCTGTCCACCATCTGCTTCACCAAGAGCCGCATCCACACCGAGTTGATCCACACCTGGGTGACCCGGGCCCACCCCGAGCTCAAGGACATGGTGGCCGGTTATCGGGCCGGGTTTTTGCCCGAGGAGCGGCGGCGCATCGAGGCCGACCTGTCCGCCGGACGCCTGGCCGGGGTGGTCTCCACCAGCGCCCTGGAGATGGGCATCGACATCGGCGGCCTGGACGTGTGCATCCTGGTGGGCTATCCCGGCAGCCAGATAAACACCTGGCAGCGGGGCGGCCGGGTGGGCCGGGCCGGGCGCGACAGCGCGGTGGTGCTGGTGGGCGGGCCCGACGCCCTGGACCAATGGGTGCTGTCCCACCCGGCGGAGTTTTTCGCCAGGCCGGTGGAGGCGGCGGTGTTGGACGCGGCCAATCCCCAGATCGTGTCCAAGCACCTGATCTGCGCGGCGGCCGAAGAGCCCCTGGCCATGGACGACGAGTTTTTGCCTCCCGTGGACCATCCCGAGGCGGTGCGCCTGGCCATGGAAGACGGCCAGCTTTTGCTGGACGCGGCGGGCACCCGCTACTTCACCTCGCGCAAGCGTCCCCAGCGTTTGGTGGACCTGCGCGGGGCGGGGGAAAGCCTGGCCATCGTGGACCAAAAGGGCACCGTGGTGGGCTCCTTCGACGGGGTCAGGGTGTTCAAGGAAGGGCATCCCGGCGCGGTGTATCTGCACCGGGGGCGCACCTACCTGGTCAAGGAGTTGGACCTGGAGCACCGCAAGGTGCGGGTGGCCCCCCTCAGGGCCGATTACTACACCCACGCCCGCAGCGACAAGGAGACCGAAATCCTGGAGGAGACCGGGCGGCGGCCGGTGGCCAACTTCCTGGTGCGCAAGGGGCGGCTCAAGGTGACCGAGACGGTGACCGGCTACGAGCGGCGCAGGCTCTCCGGCGGCGACCTCATGGGGGTTTACCCCCTGGACCTGCCGCCGCTGACTTTCGAGACCGTGGGCATGTGGATGGACATCGAGGACATGCACCGCCAGGCCCTGGAAAAGGCGGGGCGGCACTTCATGGGCTCCATACACGCCCTGGAACACGTGGCCATCGCCATGTTCCCCCTCTTCGCCCTGTGCGACCGGGGGGACATCGGCGGCATCTCCATCCCCCTGCACCCCCAGACCGGCAAGGCCGGGGTGTTCATCTACGACGGGGTGGCCGGAGGGGTGGGCCTGGCCGAGCGGGGCTTCGGGCTCATCGAGGAGCTTCTGGAAAAGGTGGAGGAGCTTCTGGCCTCCTGCGACTGCGAGGAGGGCTGCCCGGCCTGCGTGTTCTCGCCCAAGTGCGGCTCGGGCAACAAGCCTTTGGACAAACTGGGGGCCCTGATGCTCACCCGCTTGCTGCTGGGCAAGATCGAAGTGGGCGCGATGGAGACCTGCGCCGCCCCGCCGCCCGAGGTCATCGCCCCGGCTCCGGCCCGCTCCCTGGACCGCCCCCTGGTCTACGGCGTGTTCGACCTGGAAACCCAGAAGCTGGCCAACCAGGTGGGCGGCTGGGGCAACATCCATCTCATGCGGGTGAGCGTGGCCGTGCTCTACGACTCGGCCCGGGACGAGTTTATCGCCTACAGCGAAAAACAAGTGCCGGACCTTCTCAAGCGCCTGAGCGAGTTGGAGTTGGTCATCGGCTTCAACCACATGCGCTTCGACTACCAGGTGTTAAGCGCCTACACCACGGCCGACCTGCGCGGGCTGCCCAACCTGGACCTGATGCTGGACGTGCAGCAATCCCTGGGACATCGCCTCAGCCTGGATGCCCTGACCGGGGCCACCCTGAACGCGGCCAAGACCGCCGACGGCTTGCAGGCGGTGGAGTGGTGGAACCAGGGGCGCATTCAGGAGCTGACCTCCTATTGCCAAGCCGACGTGGAGCTTACCCGCGACCTGTTTTTGCACGGCCAGCGGGAGGGACATCTGCTCTACCAGCACCGCGACGGCCAGGCCCTGCGGGTGCCGGTGGATTGGTCCTGGCGGAGTCTGAGAGAAAGGTTGGGAAATGGATGAGCATAAAGTCGATTTTGCCGCCCTGGATTGGCAAAGCCCGGCTCCGGGGGTGCGCCAAAAGGTTCATGAAAAAGACGGCCACCAACTGCGCCTTGTAGAGTTCTCCCGCGAGTTTTGCGAGGAGGACTGGTGCCGCAAGGGCCACCTTGGTTATGTGCTGCAAGGCGAGTTGGAGATAGATTTCAACGGGACCAAGGTGCGCTACGGCACCGGCGATGGCTTATGCATCCCCGCTGGGAAGGCCCATCAGCACAAGGCCGCCGTATTGGGGCAAAGCGTGCGTCTGATTCTGGTGGATGAGGCATGAGTCAGGGCCTTAGATTGCTTCCTTACCTTTTTTCCCTTACTTTTTTGAATCCACTTAAGCGGTCCGTTGATGAGCAAATCTAACTCTACCCAAATCCCCGGCACGGAATGCCCCGCCTGCCTGGAGCGTCTGGGCGAGCAGGCCCTGGCCGGGCTGCTTCTGGAGCCCGCCCACTTGGACGAACTGCGCCGGGGCATCGAGCGCATCACCCGGCGCGGCTTGGCCCAGAGTGAGGCCCCGGCCTTTATCGCCAGCGAGTTTTTCGCCTACGTGCGCGAACGCACCAACGGGGCCGACCCCTTCGCCGCCAAGAAGGCGGCCGACTTCGCGGCGGCGCGGCGGGCCTCCGCCCGTTTGGAGGGCACGCCGGACAACTTCCCGGCCCGCGCTCGTCTGGCGGTGCTGGGCAACGCTCTGGATCATTTCTTTTTGGCCGACACCAGCCGCCTGTGGGAGCAGGGGAGGGGCCTGGAGCTGGGCCGCGACGACCTGGCCCTGGCTGAGGCGCGCCTGACGCCCGGCGCGCGGGTGGTGATTTTGGCCGACAACTGCGGGGAGCAGGCCTTTGACCGCATGCTGGCCCAGCACCTGCTGGGGCGTGGCTGCGAGGTGCACTACGTGGTCAAGGCCGGGCCGGTGCAAAACGACCTGAGCCTGGCCGACCTGAACGCGGCCAATGAAAACTTCGGCCTGGGACGGGTGTGGGGCATCGCGCCCCCGGCGGTGGGCCTGGACCCCGAGGCCGCGCCGGATGAACTGCGTGAGCTATTGGCCGGGGCCGCCCTGGTGGTGGCCAAGGGCATGGGCCACTTCGAGACCCTGGGCCTTGGACGGGGCATGCTGGCGGCGGGGTGCGCCCCCTGGTCTCTTCTGATGCTGTTCCTGGCCAAGTGCGAGGGCGTGGCCCGCTGGGCGGGGGTGCGAAAAGGGCAGGGCGTGGCCCTATACTTGCCTTGTGCTTGATGCCGGGGCCGGGCTGCGCTTAGGATGGGCCTATGAAAACCTTATCTACTCAAGCACGCATCGCTCGTTGGGTCGTCCTCTTGGTTGCGCTGGCCCTGCTGGCCGGTTGCGTCACCACCGGCCCGCCGCCCGCCCCCACGCCCCAAAACACCCTGAGGGTGGTGCCCGAGGGTGACTGGCCCCTGCTTTTGGACGATCTGGACGCGCGCAGCTTTTTCCAGGCCGCTGAATCCTCCCTGGGCTATCTGCGCAAGGTGAGCCCGGACAAGCAGTTCACCTTCGGCCCCTACCAGATGAACGCCGCCCAGATGGCGGCCATGCTGGAGGAGCTTAAGGACCTGCTATACCGCCAGCCCGACCCGGTGGAGCGCTCGCGGGCCTTGCAGCAAAAGTACGCGCTGGTGGAGTCGGTGGGCCGCGACGGCCGGGGCGAGGTGCTCATGACCGGCTATTACGAGCCGGTGCTCAAGGCCCGCCGCCAGGCTCAGGGATCGTTCAAGTACCCGGTGTACGCCATGCCCGAAGACCTGGTGTGGATAGACCTGCGCCAGTTCGGGGAGCAATACCCGGCCAAGCGCCTGGTGGGCCAGGTGAAGGGCCACCGGGTGCAGCCCTATCCCGACCGGGAGGCCATTGACTACAAGAAGGTCATCGAGGGCAAGGCCGAGGTGCTGGGCTATGTGTCCGACCCGGTGGAGGTGTTTTTCCTGCACATCCAGGGCTCGGGGCAGTTGGAGTTCGAGGACGGGGCGAAGCGCCGGGTGGGCTACGCTTCCAGCAACGGCCAGCCTTACCGCTCCATCGGCAAAATGCTCCTGAACAAAAGGCTCATGGAGCCGGGCAGCATGTCCATGCAGGGCATCAAGGCCTTTTTGGAAGCCAACCCCCAATACCTGCGCCAGGTGCTCAGCCACAACCCCTCGTACGTGTTCTTTAGGCCCCTGCCGGTCATCGGCGGCCCCCTGGGCTGCTTTGGCCAACCTCTCACCGCCAGGCGCAGCGTGGCCACCGACCGCCGCCTGTTTCCGGGCCTGACCCTGGGCTACATCACCGGCACCATGCCCGCCGTGGGCGGGGGAAGCGAACCCCTGGCCCGCTTCGTGTTCAACCAGGACACCGGCGGGGCCATCCGGGGCCCGGGGAGGCTGGACCTGTTCTTTGGCAGCGGCCCCCAGGCCGGGGAACTGGCCGGGCGCATGAAGAACCCCGGCAAGCTGTACTTTCTCTTTCCTCGTGAGTTGATGAAGCAATAAGGGAGGAGGGCATGGAAAAGCTCATAGGGCAAACCAGGCTGATCTTGACCCAAGGCGACATCACCCAGGCCGACACCGAGGCCATCGTAAACGCGGCCAACAGCCGCCTGGCCGGGGGCGGCGGGGTGGACGGGGCCATCCACCGGGCGGGCGGCCCGGAGATCATGGCTGAGTGCCGCAAGATAGGCTCGTGCCCCACCGGCGAGGCGGTGATCACCACCGCCGGGCGCTTGAAAGCCAAGAAGGTCATCCACACCGTGGGGCCCGTCTACCGGGGCCGCCCGGAAGACCCCCGCCTGTTGGCCAACGCCTACCTGAACTCCCTGGACCTGGCGGCTGAGCGCGGCTTGCGCACCGTGGCCTTCCCCAGCCTATCCACCGGGGCCTATGGCTATCCCCTAAACGAGGCGGCCAAGGTGGCTCTGGAAGCGGTCAGGAAGGGTATCGAGAAAAATTCCGGGAAATTCGACGAGGTGCGTTTCGTGCTTTTCGGCCAGGACGCGTATGACGCCTATGCCCGGGCGCTAGGCCGGATTTAAGCCCGAATACAAGCCCGCAGGCGCGAATTTTGCCTCTAATTCGCGAACATGTAAGAATTCACTCATTTAATACTACTATGTGAAGATACGGTAAGCATTTGTAAAGAAATGGTAATTATTGTCTGCAACGTCTTGACAGAGCAGAATTAATCAATGCATACTTCCTAGCGTCTGGAAAAACCTAATGTCTGCCCAGTTAACATAGGACGAGTTCAAGCTTTCCTGGCAAACGGCTTGACAGGGAGGCGGTTTTACATTAATTTGATATTTAGGAATGATTATTGGGAGGCAGAGATGGAAAGTCCGGGCAAACTCCGTATGACCACACAGCGTCAGGTCATAATGGAGGTGTTGAAAAGCGTTAAAAGTCACCCCACCGCCGGGGAGCTTTGCGGTATGGTGCGGCGCCGTCTGCCTCGTATCAGCTTGGGAACGGTGTACCGCAACTTGGACATATTATCCCGCGCCGGGATGCTTCAAAAGATAGACGTCGCCGGCCAGGAAATGCGTTTCGACGGCAACACCATGAACCACTACCACCTGCGCTGCATTGAATGCGGGCGGGTTTTTGATGTGGACATGGACCTGTTGTCCGGCGTGGAAGAGCAAGTGGCCCGTGAATCCGGCTTTCAGGTTTATGGTCACCGCCTAGAGTTTGTCGGGCGTTGCGAGGCCTGCCAGGAGGCCTATAAAACGAGACAATAGTCGGCTTTTTCCCGTATATTATTTAAGGAGAATCAACCATGGCCGCCCAGACCCCGTCTGAAGCCAAAAAGGTTTTGTCCGTCCTTGCCAAGGCTACGGAGCCCATGGGTAACAAACAGGTGGCCGAGCAGTCCGGCCTGGAGAGCAAGAAGGTTTCCAGCACCATGAGCGCCCTCAAAAAAGAGGGCCTGGTGGACTCTCCGGTCCGCTGCAAATACGCCATAACCGCATCGGGCAAAAAGGCCCTCAAGGCCTAGCCCGTATTTCTTAGTCGCTCATTACAAATACTGAGCTAATTCTGGAGGATTTCTATATGTCCAGCTTGGTGGGCAGCCAAACCGAGAAAAACCTGCTAACCGCCTTTGCCGGCGAATCCCAGGCCCGCAACCGCTACACATATTTCTCATCCCAGGCCATGAAAGAGGGCTACCGGCAAATATCGGAGATATTTACCGAGACCGCCAACCAGGAAAAGGAACACGCCAAGCGCTTCTTCAAGTTCCTGGAGGGTGGCGACGTGGAGATAGTGGGCGCGTTCCCGGCGGGCGTGGTCGGCGCCACGGTGGACAACCTCAAGGCCGCCGCGGCCGGTGAAAACTACGAGTGGGGCCAGATGTACCCCGACTTCTCCAAGGTGGCCGCCGAGGAGGGCTTCGAGGAGATCGCGCGGGTGTTCAAGAACATCGCCATGGCCGAGCAGTTCCACGAGAAGCGCTACCTGGCCCTGGCTTCCAACATCGAAAAAGGCATCGTGTTCAAGCGTCCCGGCCCGGTGGTCTGGCGCTGCATGAACTGCGGCTACGTTCACGAAGGCGAAGAGGCCCCTCACGAGTGCCCGGCTTGCGCCCATCCCCAGGCCCATTTCGCCCTGATTTGCGAAAACTGGTAGTTGGCGCTTACCATATACAGTAAGACGAAAACTGACCTGAACGAGTTTTACAAGGAGGCGACCCATGGCCGAGGCAAGGCTGCAAGTCTATAAATGCGAAGTATGCGGCAACATCGTTGAGTTGCTGATCGTCGGCGGCGGCGAGTTGGTCTGTTGCGGCCAGCCCATGGTGCTGCAGAGCGAGAACACCGTGGACGCGGCCAAGGAAAAGCACGTCCCGGTGATAGAGAAGGTGGACGGCGGCTACAAGGTGAAGGTGGGCAGCGTGCCCCATCCCATGGAAGCGGAACACTACATCCAGTGGATCGAGTTGGTGGCCGGCGACAAGGCCTACATGGAGTTCCTGAACCCCGGCCAGGCCGCGGAAGCGGTTTTCAAGGTGGATGCCCCGGCGGTGACCGCCCGGGAATATTGCAATAAGCACGGACACTGGAAAGCCGGCGCCTAAGGGCAGCCTGGATTAGGAGCTATAATATGAAAAAGTATGTTTGCGGCGTATGCGGCTACGTTTACGACCCGGCCAAGGGCGACTCCGACGGCGGCATCGCCCCGGGAACGGCCTTTGAGAATTTGCCCGACGACTGGTCTTGCCCGGTTTGCGGAGCCTCCAAGGATCAGTTCGAGCCGGAAGACTAAAGCATCCAGGGGCCGGGCCCCGTGGTCCGGCCCCTGTTTTGTAACTCCGGCATTAGGCGGAACTAACTTAGAGAGCATGGCCTGTTATGAAACCGGTTGAAATAAAGGAAAACATCTTCTGGGTGGGGGCCGTAGACTGGAACATCCGTGACTTCCATGGCTATTCCACCTACAAGGGCAGCACCTACAACGCTTACCTGGCCAAGGACGAAAAGGTGGCCCTTTTCGACACGGTCAAGAAGCCTTTCTACCTGGACCTGGTTCACCGCCTGCACAACGTGATCGACCCCACCGAGATCGACTACCTGGTGGTCAACCACCTGGAGCCGGACCACTCCGGTTCGCTCAAGGACACGGTCGAGGCGGTCAAGCCTGAGAAAATTTACACCTCGGTGATGGGCGCCAAGTCCATGGCCGGCTACTACAAGGTGGACAACTGGCCCATCGAGACCGTGAAGACCGGCGATGTCCTGAGCCTGGGCAAGCGCAGCGTCCATTTCCTGGACGCGCGCATGGTCCACTGGCCGGACAGCATGTTCTCCTACATCCCCGAGGAGAAGCTGCTGATCTCCAACGACGGCTTCGGTCAGCACTGGGCCACCAGCGAGCGCTTTGACGACGAGGTGGACAACGGCGAGTTGATGCGCCAGGCGGCCAAGTACTACGCCAACATCCTGCTGCTGTACTCGCCGCTGATCGCCAAGCTTTTGGAAAAGGTGGCCGAGTTGGGCCTGGAGATCGACATGATCGCTCCGGACCACGGCTTGATCTGGCGCAAAAACCCCGGCCAGATCATCAAGGCCTACCAGACCTGGAGCCAGCAAAAGTCCACCGCCAAGGCCCTGGTGGTCTACGACACCATGTGGCACAGCACCGAGGCCATGGCCAAGGCCATCTATGACGGCATCCTGGACCAGGGCGTTTCGGTGCAGCTGATGAACCTGGCCTGCACCCACCGCAGCGACGTGCTCACCGAGGTTTTGGACGCCAAGGCCCTGGTCTTCGGCTCGCCGACCTTGAACAACGGCATGTTGCCCCGCATGGCCGATCTGTTGCACTACATGCGCGGGCTAAAGCCCACGGACAAGATCTGCGCCACCTTCGGCTCCTACGGTTGGAGCGGCGAGGCACCCAAGATGATGGCCGCCCAGCTGGAAGAGATGAAGCTCAGCCTCATCGACGACCCGATTCGGACCATGTGGGCGCCCAACCACGACAGCCTGAAACCCTGCCGGGAGTTGGGCCAGAAGATAGGCAAGGCGGTGGTGGATGCCAATCTGCCTCCTTCTTGCCGCGCCATCTACTGCGGGGACTAGCAACCCGGCATGGCCGGGAAGGCCGTTTCCCGGCGGCGGGTGCGCCAGCTGCTGGCGGCCGAGGACTTCGCGGCTTCCCTTAGGGAGCTCAGGGCCATGCCGCCGGAGCAGGCCCTCAAATACTTGCAGGCCGGTTTGCCTGCCTCGCAACCCATGCTCAAATGGCGGGCGGTCACGGCCCTGGGACAAGTCGCCCAGGGCTTGGCCGCCCGCAATCTTGAAGGTGCCCGCGATTTCGTGCGCCGCCTATTGTGGTGCCTCAACGAAGAAAGCGGGGCGGTGCCCTGGGGCGTGGCCGAGGCCCTGGGCGAGGTGCTGGCCAACTCCCCGGAGTTGGCCCGAGAGTATGCCAACCTCCAACTCTCCTACATATGGAACCAGGGTAACTTCCTGGAGTTCGAGCCGCTGTTGACCGGCGCGGTGTGGGGAGTGGGGCGTCTGGCCTCGGCTAATCCCGAACTGGCCCGTGGCTGCTGTGCCCTGGAGCGCCTGGTTCCCTTGCTGGCCTGGCCGGAGGCCTCGGTGCGGGGAACCGCCGCCTGGGCCTTGGGGAATCTGGGTGACGGGCAGGCCGTGGGGCACCTGGAAAAACTGGCACAAGACCAAGAACGGTTGGAGATTTGGCAAGGGGGCGGCCTGCGCCGAACCTCGGTGGGGGAGTTGGCTGGCGAGGCCATAAATAAAATAATAAAAGCAGACAAATAATATAATTTTTTAACAAACTGAATTAAGTTGCATTATTGGTACATTTAGGGCTTTTGGGCAGGCCATCCCGCACTATTTTCTCTACCACTTCTATCAATATTTTTACTGGAAGAGGAAACTCTTGCGCTTGACGGGCAGGGGCGGCTGGGCTACTGTCGTTGTATACGAAATACGCATTCGCACTCATTCCGACTCGGCAGCAAGCGGGAGTACAGTCGTGGCCAAGCAACCCCAAAGCAGCTTCCGCCGTCCCTCCCTGGGACAGGAAGTCACCCAACATCTCAAGCGCCAGGTGGTCGTCGGTGAGTTGAAACCGGGACACAGGCTGGTGGAAGAGCGTCTGGCCAGGGACCTGGGCATAAGCCGCACCCCGGTGCGAGAGGCCCTGCACCGCCTGGAGCAGGAGGGTGTGCTCTCCAAGCGCCCCCGTGGCGGCTATGAGGTGCGCCCCCTGACGCCCGAAGAGGTGAGCGACGCCCTGGGGGTGCGCTCGGCCCTGGAGGGGTACGCCGCGGAGTTGGCTTCGCGCCAGGCCCCCGAGGGGGCGGTGGACAAACTGGAAGCCAACGTGGACGAGTTTGAGAAGGCCTTGGACCAGGGCGACGAAGAGCGCCTGGTGGAGTTCAACAGCCAGTTTCATCTGCTGCTCTACGAGGCCGCCGGGTCGCCCCTGCTGCTGCGCCTGCTGGGCGAGTTGCAGGAGGTGGTGGAGCGCATCTCCCGGGCCATCATCTCCAACATGGACGCGGGCAAGTGGTCCACCAAGGACCACCGGGCCATTATCGCGGCCATAAAGGCGGGGGACGGCGAGAGAGCCTACCGCCTGGCCCGGGATCATGTGGCCCACGGCGCGGACTGGATCGTCTCGCGCATGATCGATCAGGAACTGGAACTGTAAGCCCTCGGGGCAGGTTGGAATAACCCATGGAAACCGCGCTGATCTGCCTGTACGTGGGCGGAGTTTTGCACATCGGCTGGGCCGTATTTCACTTTTTATTTCCCCGCATATTCAAGTGGCAAAAGGCCCTGGAGCCCCTGGACTCCCTCAACCGCAGCATCATGCAGGTGTTGAACCTGTGCCTGACCTTTTACTTCGTGGTGGCCGCTTACTTGTCCCTGGTCTTTGCCCACGATCTCCTCAACACCCCTCTGGGACGCAAGCTGGTGGCGGTGTTCGCGGCCTTTTGGCTGTTGCGCCTGGGCCTGCAGCAGCGTTTCTTCCGGGTAGTTCATCCGGCCAGCCTGCTAATGTCTGCCGCCTTTTTGTTGACCATGCTGGCCTACGGTATACCCTTGATTATCGCGGGCCGCTGAGGCTGAAGAGGGCACATTAGCAAAAGAGGAGAACATGGCCGACATCTTCACCCCCTGCAAAATCAAGGACCTGACCATCCCCAACCGCCTGGTGCGCAGCGCCACCTGGGAGGGCTTGGCTGACGACGACGGCGCGCCCACCCATGATTTGATCAACGCCCTGGCCGATCTGGCCGAGGGCGGGGTGGGCCTGATCATCACCGGTTACGCTTACATAAGCCCCGAAGGCATGGGCCTGCCCAAGCAGACCGGGGTGCACATCGACGCCCTGGTGGGGCCGCTGACCCGCATCAGCGACGCAGTGCACAAGGCCGGGGGCCTGGTGGCCATGCAGATCGTGCACGCCGGAGGCCAGACCAAGTCCAAGTGGATCGGGCGGCAGCCCATGGGCCCCTCGGCTATGGTGAACCCTGCCTTTGGCGAAGAGGTGGCCGAGATGAGCCTCATGCAGATCGAGGACACCATCGAGGCCTTTGCCATGGCCGCCGCCCGGGTGAAGGCCGCCGGGTTCGACGCGGTCCAGTTGCACGGGGCTCACGGCTACCTCATCAACCAGTTTCTCAGCCCGGCCACCAACCAACGCACGGACGACTACGGCGGAAGCCCGGCCAACCGGGCCCGCTTCGCCTACGAGGTATTGGCCGCCGCCCGCCAGGCGGTGGGGCCACGCTACCCGGTGTTCATCAAGCTCAACAGCGAGGACGCCGTTGAGGGCGGCCTGACCCTGGAAGAGGGCGTGGCCGTGGCCCAGGGGTTGTCCCAGCGGGGCATCGACGCCATCGAGGTGAGCGGCGGCACTCCGGCGGCGGGCAAACTCTCGCCCTCGCGGGTGGTCAAGGAGGCCGGCGACGAGGGCTACTTCCTGCCCAACGCCGTGGCCATCAAGAAGGTGGTGTCCTGCCCGGTTATCTGTGTGGGCGGCTGGCGCAGCCGGGCCCAGGTGGAAAAAGCCCTGGACCAGGTGGACGCGGTGGCCCTGAGCCGTCCCTTCATCCGCCAGCCGGACCTGGCCAACCGCTGGAAGGCGGGCGAGGACAAGGCCACCTGCATCTCCTGCAACCAGTGCTTCAGCGTGGGCATGAAACAGGGCCTGGGCTGCGGCCAGGAGCTGAAAAAGCAGGAAAAAGAGCAGGGCTAGCACCCAGCGTTAAAATACTTGGCGGCTCCGGCATATGGCCGGGGCCGCTTTTATTTGGCGCTGCGCCCCTGGGTGTAGGCCCCCACCATCCGGCTGCGCAAATCGCCGACCTCTGCCAAGGCGGCTTCCACCTGGGCCAACTCGTCCAGGGGCATCACCCGCTTGAGGTGGCCGCAAACGTAGTGCAGACAGGCGTAGGGCCGGGCCAGCCAGGGCAGCTCGCAGCCCGCCTCACCCAGGAAAGGGCAGGCCTGCAAACGGGCGGTGGGGAAGGGCACCCCGTCCGGCACCAGCACGGCCATGAGGATCAGGTCGGCGGTGTCCAGCAGGCCCCGGCGGGTGATGCGCACGCAGCAGGGCCGGGAACAGTTGGGGCACAGATGGGGGCAGTGGCGGGCAAAGACCCGCCGGGGAAGCTCCAGGGCTTGGGAGATTTGGGCGGCCAGTTCCCGGGCCGGTTGCTGGGCCGGTTCGGCCAGCTCCCTGGCCAGTTCCTGCTGCCGGCGCTGCCAACGCCGGGGGCTGAAAGGGAACTTGCTCAGGCTAATAGTTTAGCCCCACCCTGCTGCGCACCAGGTCCAGGGTCTCCACGGCCACGGCGCGGGTCTTGTCCGCTCCCTTGGCCATGATTTCCCGGACATAATCCAGGTTACCCGCCAGTTCCTCGCGCTTGGCGCGGTAGGGCGCGAAGTACTCCCACATGCGGGCGAAAAGCTCTTTTTTCACCTCGCCGTAACCCATGCCGCCCGCCCGATAGCGCTCGGCCAGGGCCGCCTTTTCCTGAGCGTCCAGGAACAGGCTGATCAGGGCGAAGACGTTGCACTTGGCCGGGTCCTTGGGGTCTTCCACCGGGGTGGAATCGGTGACGATCTTCATCACCTTTTTCTTGAGGTACTTCTCCGGCGCGAAGATCTCCAGGGTGTTGCCGTAGCTCTTGGACATCTTCTGGCCGTCGATGCCGGGGATGACCGCGGTGTCCTCCTCGATCCAGGGCTCGGGCACGGTGAAGGTCTCGCCATAGGCGTTGTTGAACTTGATGGCGATGTCCCGGGTGATCTCCAGGTGCTGCTTCTGGTCCTTGCCCACCGGCACCGCGTCGGCCTGGTAAAGCAGGATGTCGGCGGCCATCAACACCGGATAGGAGAACAGGCCGTTGTGGGGTTGGAAGCCCTTGGCGATCTTGTCCTTGTAGGAGTGTGCCCGCTCCAGGAGCCCCACCGGGGTGTGGTTGTTCAGGATCCAGGTGAGCTCGCAGACCTCGGGCACATCGCCCTGCACCCAGAAGAAGGCCTTGTCCGGGTCCAGGCCCAGGGCCAGGAAGTCCAGACAGGCGTTCATGGTGTCGGTCCTGAGTCGGTCGCCGTCCAGAACCGTGGTCAGGGCGTGCAGGTTGACCACGAAGCAGAACAGGGTGTGCTCCTGTTGGAAGCGGATCATGCGCTGCATCATGGCGAAGTAGTTGGCTATGTGTAGGGTGCCCGAGGGCTGAATACCCGAAAGAACTCGCATTTGCCTGGTCCTCCTGGTGCGGTTGCGAATCAAAAGAGCAATATACCCAAGGGGAGAGGGGGCGTCAATGTAAGGAGGCTCCTGGTTACTAAATGCATTTAGAACGAGTAAACATTAATACTTAGTAATCTCTACTATTATTTTATATAAAATGTATTATGAAGGTTGACACCACTACATCTTGTGGGTCAATATTGTGATGTACAACAGGGAGGGGTACAGCATCAATTTGGTGCTGCCTCTAATGTTTTTGCTACGGAAGTGATCGTTTTGGAAAACGCCACATCTATGAGGGTCAGGGAACACTACCGAGCATAATTTTTTTGCTAACCTGGCAACTAACCAGGTAGCGCAACGAAAAGGAGAGAAAATGAGTAACCTCATGGATGAATACATCAAATGGATGGTCTGGAATAAAGGGAGAGTAGTTCCCTTTTTGGAACCTGACCAGTGGCGGCATGACGCTTACGGCGATCTCATTCGCTATACGGACTACGGGAATCGTCTGTCGGAATATGGCTGGGAGATGGACCACATCTATCCGCAAAGCCTCGGGGGTGCCGACGAGCTTTACAACTTACAGCCTCTCCACTGGCGTAATAACGTTCAAAAAGGCGGTCAAGCGCTAACTTGGTTCTGAGGTCTGAAATAAAATTAGGCCGCGACTAAGGCCTTACCCCACCCCCATCTCCCCCCGCAACCGGGCCGACAACTCCTTGATCATGGCGAAGGCCTTTTCCACCGTCACCGTGCCGTCGGGGTTGACCAGGCAGCAGGTGGCCGGCGACAGCAACCCCTGGGCCACCAACTGGTCGCGGTCCAGGCCCCGCCGCTCCAAAAAGCTCCACATGTCCATCAAGAGGTTGTAGAGGCTCTCCATGCTTTCGGCCTCAAAGGGCTCGGCGTTGGTGGGGGTGAGGCCCCACACCAACACCCCGCCTCTGTCCAGAAAGCGTTTGATGGCCCCGGCATAGGAGGCGAATATCTCACCGTTGGAGTACACGTCCAGGGAAAGCACGTCGATGTCCAGGTTCAGTAGAAAATCCCAATCCGGGTTGCCGCAGAGATGCACCCCCCGAGGCCGCTCGATGGAGGCGAAGAACTGCTCCAGGTCCTTGTGGGCCTGGGTGTCGGAGTAGCCGGACAGGGCGCTGAAGATGAACTGCAGCCCCGGCTCGTCGATGAACATGAAGGCGTTGGGGTTGATCTGCTTGAGGCGGGTGAGCTGTTCGTTGACCCGCCGGGCCATCACCTCCAGCAAAAAGGGTCGCACCGTGTCGTCAAAGAGAATAGGGCGGTCGTCCTGGTCCTTGACGTTGAGCCCGAAGCTGATGGGCCCCTCGAGCTGCCCCCGGATGGCCGGGCGATCGGCCAGGTCCATTTCCAGGAACTTGTGATACACGGCCGAGTACTGCGGCGAGATGTCGAAGTAGCCCGGCTCGTCAAAGTGGGACATGGTGTCCTCGAACTCGGCCAGGAACTTGTCCATGGAAAAGGACAGGGTCTGCTTTTGAAGGTCCACCACCGTGCCGGGGAAGTGCTCCGAGGCCTGCACGTACATGTCCTCGTAATAGCTGACATGGGGCAGCTGGGGCCAGAAAGGTATGTCCAGGCTCAGGGCCATCTCCAGGGCGCGGTCCACGTCGCGGTGGGGCATCACGGCCATGGCCGTGGTCAGAAGGTTGCCGGGTATGGGCATGGGCAGGGCCTTTCTAGGGCTCGGAGTTGGTTGGTTCGTTCGGGCCTGGTTGCAGATACTGGCTTCTGATGGCGCTGAGATACTGCCAATGGGTCTTGCGCTTCAAAGGCATGCGCAACTCCATGCAGCAGTCGGCGCACAGCGCCTGAGCGCCGTGTTGGTACTCTTGGCCCGGCTTGATCTGTATTTGGCAGCGGTCGCATTGCATGGGCTTTGCTCCTGGCTCCAAATTACAATCCCCGCCCTGCATAAGCAAGGCGGGGATTGGCGGTGGGGCGTGGAGTTACTTCTTGGGCCCGAATATCTGGGGCGGCTTGGTGGTGCTGCCCGTGGCTCCGGGGAAGTAGGGGGCCACGTAGGCCTTCTTGTGCTCCTTGATCAGGTGGTCGGCCTCCTGGTGGAACTTCACGAAGCGCTTCTTGCACTCGTAGAAGCCGTGCCACCAGGAGTAGTCCGGGGCCATCATGGCCGCGCCCATGCGGGCCCGGCGGCCCTCGTGGTGCCAAAGCTCGTAGAACTCCACCCACAGGGGCGACTTGAACAAGGCGTCCTTGGGCATCAGGCCCTTGGCGTAAAGCTCGTCCAGCTTGGCCTTGGTGGGCTTGAAGTAAACCTCGTTGTAGTCCTTTATCACCCCGTCCATCTGCTCATAGTGGCTCTTTACCCAAAGCTCGCTGTGGCACTGCTTGCACACCGCCTGCATCTTGGCCCGCTCCTCTTTCCAGGAGCTCTTGGCGGGCCAGGGCTTGAAGTCCTGGGGCCGAATGGTCAGGGGGGCTTGCAACTCCCAGGACAGACGCTCGGTAACATCGTGGGTAGTGGTGATGGCGCCGGAGCCGCTCATATGGCAGGCCGCGCAGGTGGGAGTGCGGTAGTCCACCCCCGGCGTCCAGGTGCCGGGAGCGGCAGAGAAGTTCCACTTGGCCCCGTCGGAGCGGTAGATGGCCCCATGCTTGGACTCGTCCCATATCTCGATCTGGGGGTGGTCCGGGCCCAGGTGGCACTGGCCGCAGGTGTCGGGCTTGCGGGCCTCGCTCACCGCGAAGCGGTGGCGGGTGTGGCAGGAGGCGCAGGAGCCCTTGCTGCCGTCCAGGTTGATGCGTCCCACGCCCACGTTGGGCCAGGTCATGGGGTCCAGCTTGCCGTCCTTGTCCTGCTTTAGCACCGTGCCGTGGCAGTGGAAGCAGCCGTTGACCCGCTCCAGGCCGCTGTTGAGCCCGAAGTTTAGCCAGGGGTCGATGGTCCAGATGATCTGCAAGGTGTTGGCGTGCTTGCTCACCGAGTACTGCTTGGCCTCGTCCGGGTGGCAGCGGGAGCAGTCCTTGGGACTCACCACTCCGGCGATGGGGGTCATGTACTCGCTCTTGGACCAGGGATTGTCGCCCTTTTTGTAGACCTGGTAATGCGCCCGGTTGAGATCGGGGTCTTGTGCTCCGGTTTGGTGGCAGTGCAGGCAGGAAACCTTGCTGCGGGCGTGGGCGCTGCGGGCCCAGTCGGCGTAGATGCCCGGCGAAACGATCTTGTGACACTCGATGCAGGCCCGGGCCGCTTGATGCCGAAAAGGCTGGGCCGCCTGCGCCAGGGGTGGGCCCCAGTTCCACCATGCCAGGCAAAGCAGAATCCCCACCATCAGGGCCAGAACCACATAAGCCAGCAGATAGAGCAGCCTGGCAGTGGGCCCAAGCTTTTCGGTTTTTTGGGAAGAAGCTGCGGGCCCCAGCTTGGGCAACCGTTCCAGGACCTCGGGGCCGTGCGGCGCATCGGCCAAGGCGGCGGTAAGGTCCTGTCCCGCCTGGTGGCGGCGCATGTGCTCACCCTTTGGCCAAAGTTTGCTGGCCGATATGTCATAGGCTTGGCCCTCATAAATAATATGAGCATCCCCAGGCGTTCCCGGGGATTGGCTCTCCTCGCTACGGGCCGCGTCCAGCTTCAAGTGGCGGTGAAGATAGGTGTTCACAAATATGGCCACAGCCACCATCAGCAAAAACAGGCTCACCTTGACCAGGAGCACGATACCGAAGGTGGTATGGATCAGCGAAGCCCAGGTGGGCACCCGAAGCCAGGCCAGGGTTACGCCGGTGACGATCAAAACGGCTATGCTGACCAAGCCCAGAACCCGCTCGCCTTTGGGCACTCCTTTGACCAGGGCTCTGGGTTTTATGAATAGATGAATGTAAAAGATAGCCCCGAACCACACCACCGCGAAAAGAATGTGCAGGAAACCGGCCCCCAGGGAAAGGAACTCGCGCCAACGAGCGGGAAGCTGGTCATGGTCCATGCTGTAGCCGCGGGCTCGAAAAGCGTAGCCCCGAGGGGTTAGGGTGCTGCCGCCTTCAGGGTTTTCGTGGCAAAAGGAACATGACTGGCCGGTCTGGGCTGAAAAGTAAGGGGTGGCCTTGGCTGGCGGGACCGACAGACCAGTGATGCCCACAAGCAAGGCTGCCAGGAACCAAATTGCCGCCCAGCGGCTTAGGGTGCGTTGATGCCTCATAGCTCCAAATTACAATCCCCGCCTTGCATAAGCAAGGCGGGGATTGGTGGTGCGGTGTGGAGTTACTTCTTGGGCCCGAATATCTGGGGCGGCTTGGTGGTGCTGCCCGTGGCTCCGGGGAAGTAGGGGGCCACGTAGGCCTTCTTGTGCTCCTTGATCAGATGGTCGGCCTCCTGGTGGAACTTCACGAAGCGCTTCTTGCACTCGTAGAAGCCGTGCCACCAGGAATAGTCCGGGGCCATCATGGCCGCGCCCATGCGGGCCCGGCGGCCCTCGTGGTGCCAAAGCTCGTAGAACTCCACCCACAGGGGCGACTTGAACAAGGCGTCCTTGGGCATCAGGCCCTTGGCGTAGAGCTCGTCCAGCTTGGCCTTGGTGGGTTTGAAGTAAACCTCGTTGTAGTCCTTTATCACCCCGTCCATCTGCTCATAGTGGCTCTTGACCCAAAGCTCGCTGTGGCACTGCTTGCACACCGCTTGCATCTTGGCCCGCTCCTCTTTCCAGGAGCTCTTGGCGGGCCAGGGCTTGAAGTCCTGGGGCCGGATGGTCAGGGGCGCTTGCAGCTCCCAGGACAGGCGCTCGGTTACGTCGTGGGTAGTGGTGATGGCTCCGGAACCGCTCATGTGGCAGGCCGCGCAGGTGGGAGTGCGGTAGTCCACCCCCGGCGTCCAGGTGCCCGGAGCGGCCGAGAAGTTCCACTTGGCCCCGTCGGAGCGGTAGATGGCCCCGTGCTTGGACTCGTCCCATATCTCGATTTGGGGATGGTCCGGGCCCAGGTGGCACTGGCCGCAGGTGTCGGGCTTGCGGGCCTCGCTCACCGCGAAGCGGTGGCGGGTGTGGCAGGAGGCGCAGGAGCCCTTGCTGCCGTCCAGGTTGATGCGCCCCACGCCCACGTTGGGCCAGGTCATGGGGTCCAGCTTGCCGTCCTTGTCCTGCTTTAGCACCGTGCCGTGGCAGTGGAAGCAGCCGTTGACCCGCTCCAGGCCGCTGTTGAGCCCGAAGTTGAGCCAGGGGTCGATGGTCCAGATGATCTGCAAGGTGTTGGCGTGCTTGCTCACCGAGTACTGCTTGGCCTCGTCCGGGTGGCAGCGGGAGCAGTCCTTGGGACTCACCACTCCGGCGATGGGGGTCATGTACTCGCTCTTGGACCAGGGATTGTCGCCCTTCTCATAGACCTGGACGTGGGCCTTGGAAACGTCCGGGTCGGTCTCCTTGGCCTGGTGGCAGTCCAGGCAGCTTATGTTGGCGCTGGCGTGACGGCTGCTCGCCCAGTCGGCGAAGATGCCCGGCGATACGATCTTGTGGCACTCGATGCAGGCCAGGGCCTGCTTGGACATGCCGCGCACTATGCGGAACTCTTTTTCCTTGGCCTGGTTGGGGGCGGTCTTGTCCTGGGCCGGAGCCCAACCGGGCGCCAGGCACCACACCGCGGCCAACATCAAGGCCAGCCCCGCCAGGGTGATCGCCTTTTTCATCTCCCTCATCCCTTCCCTTGGGTTCCCTGCAAACCTAACTAAATCTCAACTGCCGTAGGTGTAGAGCGGCTTGGGCATATGCACCAAGGGCTTGTGGCAATCCAGGCAGCTTTTTTCATATCCAGGACGCGGGTAGAGCACGCTGCGGTGGGCCAGCATGGCCCCGCGTTTGTAGGGCAAATACAAAATATTGCGGTGGCATTTGAGGCACTGGTCGTTTTTGATGCTGGCCCAGGCGTTTTTGCGCTGCTCGGCGCGGTCGTACTCGCCGCCCAGCATGTGCACCACCACGTCCTTCAGACCATGGGCGGTCTTGGCGTAGAAAAAGTTGAAGGTGTCGTGAGGGGCGGGCAGGTGACAATCCATGCAGTCGGCCACAAAACCTCTTTTGTTTACCGCGTGGCTGGAGGTGCGCCAGTCGTTGTAGGCGGCTTGGATCTCATGGCAGGAGGCGCAGAACTCCGGGGTGGAGGTGCGGTACATGCTGTAGTAAGTGAGGCTGAAAAGAGGGAAGGCCAGGATAAGGCCCACCACGATAAAAAAAGTTGGTTTGAAAAACTTGATGCGCCAGAGTTTTTTAAGCCAAGAATCGGGCATTGACCCACCCCTAGACCTAGCCACGACCTCCTGTTGAATGGATCTCGCTGTTCTTGTCTATTAATTATGCCCAAGTTTCGCCAAGCCAAACAACCGTAATTGCCTAAAAACCCAAGAAATATAAAACTAAGGCCATAAATATTGATTCCTGGCGGGTAGGCCGAAAACCATGCTGAAAATCAAAAAGTTAAAACATCCAAATCAATACGGGGATAATCTTTTCGAAACGCTGTGCGCGAAATAAAATCCGCTTCTCTTATAAAGAAGGTCGGAGAAACTCTGTTCTTGAGATAGATGGATGTTTAATTGCCAATAAAGGCCCCTTGAAGCGAAGAGCCGTTGCTTGACACCTGTAAGTCTCTGGCTCATATTAATTAGTAATAATTATCAACATGCGGAGGCCCATGCCCAACCCCGAATAGATGGACCAATGCCGGAGCACCAGCCACGGCGCGGGCAAGAAGTTGTCCCGCCCCTTGGCCGGGCCCGGTTCAACGGCCGTAGAGGCCTAATAGCCTTGGGGCCGGCATTTCCTTTATACTTTTAACAAGACACCCACGCGCCAAGGCGCCAGGCAAAAACTCGAATACCCGGAGAGCGAAATGAGCCAGATCCCCCAGGTCACCTGGAAGTGCACCAAGTGCGGCTACACCTACACCGACGTCAAGCCCGCCGAGGAGTGCCCCTCATGTCATGAAAAATGCGAGTTCATCGACGTGAGCTGCTACACCCCGGACTGCGCCGGTCCCGGCACTGACGACCGCCTGGTCTAGAGACCATGCTGGTTCTGGGTATCTACGGCAGCCCCCGCAAGGGGGGCAACACCGACACCCTACTGGACGCCGTGTTGGAAGAGGCCGCTCAGGCCGGGGCCGAGGTGGAGAAGGTCTACTGCCGCCGCCTCAAAATCAGCGGCTGTCTGGAGTGCGGCGGCTGCGACAAGACCGGCCAGTGCGTGGTGGACGACGACATGCAGAAGGTCTACCCCCTGCTGGACAGGGCCGGGGTCGTGGTCTTGGCCGCGCCGATCTTCTTCTACAACGTCCCGGCCCAGTGCAAGGCCCTTATCGACCGCAGCCAGGCCTGCTGGTCCGGGCGGGTGCTCAAAAAGACCACCCCCGAGGCCAGGGGCAGCTTTGACAGCGGTCAGGGCTACCTGGTGGCCGTGGGTGCAACCAAGGGCAAGCGCATGTTCGAATGCATGGAGCTGACTGCCCGCTATTTTTACGACGCCCTGGACATGACCTACGAAGGCGGCCTCTTGTTGAGCGGTGTGGAGAAAAAGGACGGGGCGGCCCAGTTGCCCCAAAGCATGGAAGAGGCCCGCGCCCTGGGCCGCATGATAGTGGAGGAGGCTGCCTGAGCGGCGGCGCTCTGTGAGGAGTGATTAGCAATGTCTAAAGCCCTGATCGTCTTTGCCACCCGCAGCGGCCAGACCGAGCGCATCGCCGAGCTTATCGCCGAAGGCCTGCGCATGACCGGCATGGAGGTGGAATTGAAGAACGCCTCGGCCATCAAGGACCCGGCCGACCTTAACGGCTACGACGCTTATTTGTTCGGCTCGGCCACCTATCACGGCGAGATGATGCCTTCCATGAAACAGCTTCTGTTCCTGGCTGAAAAGGCCGACCTGGAGGGCAAGTGCGGCGGCTCCTTCGGCTCCTACGGCTGGAGCGGCGAAGCCCCGCCGCGCATCTACGACACCATGAAAAACATCTACAAGATGAACATGGGCGGCGACTGCCTGCGCCTGAAGACCGCTGATCTGGAGGGCGGCATCCAGATGGCCCAGGGCTACGGCAAACAAATAGGCAAGATGGCCGCCTAGTATTCGCGCGCTTTTAGTTCGGCGTCTCCGTCCCGCCCAGGACGGGGACGTTTATTTTTGCAACTATTTTGGTTGACATGGACAATCCTTTGCATCTACCCTGCACTCAACTGCTTTAGGGCAGGGCATGGTGAATCGATAGTTTGGTTGGGGCGTTAAACAGCTTTCTTCAGGGGCCGAGGGTGCGGCGCTCGGGAGGTTGAGATGCTCCGGTCTGCTCGTTTCACCAGCTTGATTTTCTGCTTTGCCTTGCTTGTAGGCCTCGCCGCGCCCGCCTCCGCCGAAGTGGCCCTGTCCGGTCAAGTCGGCACCTTGGGGTTGCAGGGCCAGGTTTCCTTCCCCATGGGAAAACACTTTGCCGCCCGCCTGGGAGTCGGCGCTCTGCCCAGCTGGAGCATCAGCACCGACGTCGCCGATCTTAACTTCGACTACAGCATGGCCCTGTACACCGCTGGCGCCTTCGTGGATTGGCACCCCATGGCCGGAGGCTTCAGGATCACCGGCGGGGTCATTCTGAACAGCCACGACATCAACGCCGACGTCACCCCCGCGCCCGACAGGGACTACAAGATCGGCAACACCACCTATCCCGGCTACGCCATCGGCAAGCTTAACTCCAAGGCCGACTTCAACACCCTGGCCCCCTATCTGGGCGTGGGCTACAACGGGGCCTTCTATGCCCAGGACCGCCTGTCCTTCACCTGCGACGTGGGGGTAATGTTCTGGGGAGCCCCGGACATCACCCTGAGCTCCAGCATGAGCAAGCTCGTGCCCGGCCTGGAGCAGAGCCTGAAGCAGGAAGAGAAGGAGCTGGAGGACAACCTGAGCTACCTGCAGTATTACCCGGTGGCCTCCATGGGCGTAAGCTGGGCTTTCTAGCCTAAACGCCAGGCAAAAAAAACGCCGCCGGCTCTAATGGAAGGCCGGCGGTTATCTTTTGCGGGATGGGCCCGGTTCTATTGCGGGTCTTCTGGTTTTTCCCGGCGCACCTGTTCGCGCCGTTTACTGATCCAGTAGACCCCGCCCAGCACGGCGGAGACACCGATGGAGGGCAGGGTGGCCGGGGTGAACCTGGGCAGGGAAAGGCGGGCAACGGGCTGCTCTCCCAAGGTGGGCAGCTTGACCAGGGCGAAGGGGATGGGCGAGATGTAGAGCATGGAGGCGCCGCCCACCTCCTTTTCGCCGTATATATGGTGGATGTACTTTTCTGGGTCACGTTTCAAACGGCGGCGGGCCCGGGCCAGCATCTCCTCGCGAGGGCCGAATAAAAGGGCTTCGTTGGGGCAGGCTTGGCTGCAGGCCGGGGCCAGGCCCACGGCCAGACGGTCGGCGCACATGGCACATTTACCCATGCGCGGATCCTGGGTGTTTTCAAAGCGCGGAAAGCCGTAAGGGCAGACGTTGGAGCATTCTTTACAGCCCACGCAAAGTGACCGATCGTAGGTGACCGGACCCAGCGAGGTCTTGCGCAGGGCCTTTTGCGGGCAGGCATCCACGCAGGCCGGTTGCAGGCAGTGCATGCACTGGCGTTTGGCAAAACCCCATTCCAAACGGTCGTTCTTTTGGATTTCCACGAAGCGTATTCTAGTCCAGGTCTCATAGGACAAGTGGACCGGGTTCTCGTAACTGCCTTCGTTGTGGGTAACCTGAGCTGGCAGGCTGTTCCAGGCCTTGCAGGCCACCTGGCAGGAGCGGCATCCCAGGCATTTGGTCAGGTCGTTCAAGATGGCCATGGGAGTGCTCATGTCGCGCTCATCCTTTCCACCTGGACCATGAAGGTCTTGGTCTCGGGGATTCCGGTGTTGGGATCAGCCACCGCTGGAGTGAGCAGGTTGGCCGCGTCGCCTCCGTTCTTGGGGTGCACCCAGCCGAAGCAGTAGGGCAGGCCCACCTGGTGCACCTCGCGGCCCTGCACCTGAAGGGGGCGCAGGCGGCGGGTGACCACGGCCACCGCCTCCACCTGGCCCCGAGCCGAGGAAACCCGGCACATGTTGCCATCGGCGATGCCCCTGAGCTCGGCTAGCTCCGGGCTCAGTTCCACGAAAAGCTGGGGCTGGCATTCCAGCAGCCAAGGCTGCCAGCGGGTAAGCACTCCGGTTTGCCAGTGCACGCTCACCCGGTAGGTCATGCCCACCAGGGGATAGCGCCCGCCGTAGTCGGCCAGGGAGTCGGCCGAGGTGTGATAGGAGATGGCCAGGGGGTTGTGTCGGCGCGAGGAAAAGGCGTTCACCGGGGCCGGGCTCTCCATGGGCTCGTAGTGCTCGGGAAGAGGGCCGTCGGCCCGGTGGGGGCCGAAGATGGAGGCTACCCCGTTGGGCAGCATGATAAAGGGCAGCATGCCCTTGGGGTCGTTCAGGGGCGGCCATCCGCCATCGGGCACGTCGCCTTGCCACTTGCCGCCTTGCCAGGCGATGGCGCTCTTGCCGGGTGACCAGGGCGCGCCCGAAGGGTCAACCCCGGCCCGGTTGTAGAGCACCCGGCGGTTCACCGGCCAGCACCAGGCCCAGCCGGGATACATGCCCAGGCCGGTGGGGTCCTTGGTGGAGCGCCGGGCCGCCTGGTTGCCCTCGGCGTTGTAGGACTGGCTGTAGAGCCAGTTGCCCGAGGAGGTGGAGCCGTCGGCCTGCAAAAAGGCGAAGGAGGGCACCAGGTCCCCCCGCTTGAACTTCTTGCCTTTTACCGTGGCGTCCTTCTCGAAGTAGCCGTTGATAAGCTTGGCCGCCTCATGAGGGTCGTAGGCGCCCCGGCCCTGCCAGCTCCAGCGCAGGTTCATGATGGCCTCGGGGGCCTTGGCGCCGGGAGCGTTGTAGCGGCGTCGCAAGCGCTGCCACAGCTCCACCATGATCTCGCCGTCGGGCTTGGCCTCGCCCGGCGGGGCGGCCGCCCGGTAGCGCCACTGCATCCAGCGGCCCGAGTTGGTGATGGAGCCTTCCTTTTCCACCGAGGCGGCGGCGGGCAAATAGAACACCTCGGTGCCCACCGAGGCCGGGTCCAGGTCCGGGCCCTTCCAGAAGCTGGTGGTCTCGTTGTCAAAGAGATTTACCGTGACCAGCCAGTCCAGCTTGGCCAGGGCCTGACGGGTCTTGTTGGAGTTGGCCCCGGAGCAGGCCGGGTTTTGCCCCCAGGCGAACAGGCCCTTGATCTCTCCCCGGTGCATGCGGTCGAAGATGTCCAGCCAGGCGTAGGTGCGGCCCTTGTCCGGTTTGGGCATCCAGCCGTAGCCGAAATCATTGTCCAGCACGGCGGCGTCGCCGAACATGGCCTTGAGCAGGCTGGTCATGTATTTGGGGCCGTGCTGCCACCAGTTGGCCGAGCGGGGGTTGGCATTGGCCGGAACCTTGGCGGCCTCATATTGGCCCAGGGTGGCCAGGTCGGCGGTGGGGGCGGGCAGGTAGCCCGGCCATATGTCGAACAGCAGGCAGTGGTCGGTGGAGCCCTGCACGTTGCTCTCGCCCCGAAGGGCGTTGATGCCGCCGCCGGGAATGCCCATGTTGCCCAGCAGCAGCTGGATGATGGACATGGCCCGGATGTTCTGCACCCCCACCGTGTGCTGGGTCCAGCCCATGGCGTACATGATGGTGCCCGCCTTATCCCGGACCCCGGTGGCCGCGAAGGTCTCGTACACCTGGGTCAGGGCCTCGGGCGGGGTGCCGGTGACCCTGGAGACCTCCTCGACTGTGTAGCGCTGGTAGTGGCGCTTGAGGTGCTGGAGCACGCACGCGGGATCGCTGAGACTGAGGTCCTGCTTGGGTACGCCCTTGGCGTCGCGCGCAAAGTCCCAGGAGGTCTTGTCGTAGCGGCGCTTTTCCGGGTCAAAGCCCGAGAACAGGCCGTCGTGGAAAGCGTAGTCAGCCCCCAGGATGTAACCGGCGTTGGTGTAGGCGGCCACGTAGGGCTTGAAATATAGCTCGTTGTTCAGGATGTAGTTGATCATGCCGCCCAGAAAGGCGATGTCCGTGCCCGCCCTCAGCGGCGCGTAGATATGGGCCTGGGAGGAGGTGCGGGTGAAGCGCGGGTCCACGCTGATGACCTTGGCCCCCCTGCGCTTGGCCTGGCTGATCCACTTGAAGGAAACCGGGTGGTTGTCCGCCGGGTTGGCCCCCATAATCAACACGCAGTCAGCGTTCTTGATATCCACCCAGTGGTTGGTCATCGCGCCCCGTCCGAACGACTCTGCCAGAGCCGCAACCGTGGCGCTGTGTCATATTCGGGCCTGGTGTTCGATGTACACCAGTCCCAGCGAGCGCATCATGGCTTGCAGCAGCCAGCACTCCTCGTTGTCCAGGGCGGCGGAGCCCAGGTGGGCCATGGCCGTGGTGCGGTTGACCCGCTGCCCTTGGGCGTTGGTGGCCTCGAAGCTGTTGTCCCTGGTTTGCTGCACCAGCTCGGCGATGCGCTCCAGGGCCCAGTCCCAGGATTTCTCCTCCCACTTGTCGCTGTGGGGCTCGCGGTGCAGGACCTTGGTCATGCGGGCCGGGTTCACCGCCATCTGGTAGAGCCCCGCCCCCTTGGCGCACAAGGTTCCCTGGTTGATGGGGTGCTCCGGGTCTCCCTCTATGTGAATGATCTTGCCGGAAACGCGGTCGGTGTATACCAGCAGGCCGCAGCCCACCGCGCAATAGGGGCAGATGGAGGTGGTCTTGCGGGCGGCGGCCAGATCTTTCATGGGAGGGGGAAGGGAGGCATGGGCCTGAGACGCCTTGCCCACCGCGCCGCCAACCGCGGCCGTGCCCAACAATTTTATAAAGGAACGTCTGTCCACGTGCCCACCGTTGTGCAATCCGCCCATTGGCACGGATCGGTTCTTTGCAGAGTTCTTCCCAGGGGCTCCGCAAAACTAATCTGAAAACTTAACCGAGAATCGCAAAACCTGAAAAGATGGGTTAGCTGGATGCTGCTTTGCGTACGGTAATCGTTAAATTAACGTTTTGCCGCCGCTTTAGGCAAGCCTCCTGTTTAATAGGCTTGTTACGATATCGTAATTGAAATGCCTCCCTAATTTTCCAGCCGCCGCCTGTTCACAGAGCCCGCCCACAAACCATTGCTGCAACAAGCTGTGTTTACGGCGTTTATGGTCATGGGAGCCTGAATAGGGGCTTATTTTCGCGCCTGGCATGCATGTTGCTCTAATTTTTTGCCTATCAGGTAAGTCCCTTGCGTCCGCCTTGGGAAGGGTCTGCGGTCGTTTAGCTATTCAATTCTGGGAACGGGGGCGCAAGATGAGACGTATAGTGGTCAGTTTGCTCAAGGGTGGCGTGGCCAAAAGCGAGACCGCGGTCAGCCTGGCCCACGGCTTGGCCCTCAAGGGTCAAAAAGTGCTTTTGGTGGACACCGACGTGCAGGCCCAATGCAACGACATGCTGGGAATCGAGCCGGAAAAAGGGCTGGCCGAGTTGATCGCAGGGTGGGCTTCTCCAGAGGAGGCCTTGGCAGAGGCCCGGGAAAACCTCTGGCTCTTGGCCGGGGGGGTGCCCCTGGCCGGAGTCAAGATGGAGATAGCCCGCCGGGAGATGGCCCCCGAGGCGGTGCTGGACGAGACCCTTTCCTGCTATGAGGACCAGTTCGACGTGATGGTCATGGACACCGCGCCGGGCTGGGACACCCTGTTGGTAAACGCCCTGTACTGCTCCAGGGAAGTGATCTCCCCGGTATCCATGGAGCCGGTGGCCCTCAAGGGGCTGCGCCGCTTTGAGGAGCGCCTGGGGGTGATCCAAAAGTACCAGCCCGCCCTGGCCCTGAAATGGATTGTGCCCACCTTTGTGGACGGCCGGGTGAAAAAGACCGCCCACATCATGGAGCAGCTCCAGGCCGAGTTTGGCGACCGTCTCACCGACTCCATCCGCTACTCAGTGAAACTCTCCGAGGCCCCGGAATTCGGCAAGACCATATTCGAGCACGACCCGCGCGGGGCAGGGGCCAAGGGCTACCGCGCCTTGGTGGAGCGGGTGCTGCGCGAAGCTCCGTTGCGCGAGACCTTTATCATGCCCCCCAAGATCGAGCAGGCCGCCCCGCCGCCGGTCACCGTGCGCCCCCCGGAGCCGGAGCCCCAACCCCCAGAGCCGGAGCCATTGCCCGAGGCCGCAATTGCCGCCCAGAAGGAAGTCGCCGCGCCGCCCGCGCCATCGGTTGAGCCTGAACCGCCCGCGCCTTACCGCCAGCCGGTCATCCCGCCCCAGGCGGAGCCCTGGACCGCGCCCATGGCCTCCGCCCCGCCGTTGGAGCCGCCAGAGCCCTTGCAGCCCAGCCCGCCGATGGTGGAGGAAACGCCAATGGTGGAGCGGTCGGTTTCCTTTGGCAATGAGGCGTTATCCCAAGAGACCAAGCGCCCCCTGGCCGCCCGGCTGGCCCGCCAGGAACCGCAGGAGCCGGAGGAGAAAGCTACCAAGACGGACCGCAAGGTTTGGGATCTCAGGGAGAGGCTCAAAAGAATGCCGGTGCTCAGCCAGCGGCTGACCAAGGGCCTCGGCTCTGGTTCCCGTTAGGCGGGTGGAGGAATAAAATGTCCAGCTTCAAAAACGCACCCGACATCATGGGAGAGGCCCTGGGCCGTTTTCCCATCAACCCCCAGTTCAGGGGCGGCAAGGTGGTCAAAATGTCACCCGAAGCCCCCAACCGGGCCGACCTGCTTTTGGACAAGATGAAGAACATGCGCCTGACCGGCATGGCCGCAGCCCTGGAAGAGCAGATGTCCGCCTCCCCGGAGATACCCACTCAAACCGTGCTCCAATTGGAGCGCATGGTTGCCGGGGAAGAGGCCATAAGGGCCCAGCGCAGGCTGGCCGCCAGGGTAAAAAAGGCGGGCCTCAACCCCAAGACCACCCTGGACGGCATCGACTACAGCCACCCCCGCGACTTGGATCGCGGCCAGATCAGCCGCCTGGCCTCTTGCGGCTGGGTGAGCAAGGGCAATAACGTGATCATCACCGGCACGGTGGGCGCGGGCAAGACCTACCTGGCCGGAGCCCTGTGCCATGCCGCCTGTGTGCAGGGCTACAAGGTGCTTTACCGCCGGTTGCCCGACCTGCTGCGCGAGATCGACGAGGCCCGCTCCGCCAAGGGGGGCCGGGAGAAATTCCTGGAGGGTCTAGCCAAGCTGGACCTACTGGGCCTGGACGACTGGGGGCTGGAGATGCTGGACCCCCAGCAGGGCATGGACCTGCTCGAGGTGATCGAGATGCGCTACCGCACCAAGTCCACCCTGGTTGCCTCGTGCCTGCCCCTGGAGAGTTGGGTGGGGGTGATGGACAACCGCACCATCGGCGCGGCGGTTATGGACCGCCTGGTGCACAAGGCCCATCACCTCTGCGTGCGCGGCGATTCCCTGCGCAGGGAGTACTCCGGCCTGGCCAGATGAACAAGAAAAGCAAGAATTAGGTTCGAAATCGTAATTAGCCGTTACGATTTCGTAATACATTTATATTGCGATTCAGTTTGCCGCTGCGGCTTGCAAGGCCGCCTTGCCGGTGATAGCATGCATATTTCCAACAGGCCGTTATAAATGGCCCTTTTTGCAGCGAATAACCGGGAGATACCTTGCCATGCCCGCGAAGGCGGTCAATACTTTTCAAGACCTGATCATGGCTCTGGAACGCTACTGGGCGGGACAGGGCTGTATCATTGGCCAGCCCTACGACCTGGAAGTGGGAGCAGGCACCTTCAACCCCCACACCTTGCTGAGGGTGCTGGGCCCCGAGCCCTGGAAAGTGGCCTATGTGGAGCCCAGCCGCCGTCCCACTGATGGACGCTACGGCGAAAACCCCAACCGCCTGCAGCACTACTATCAGTATCAGGTGATCCTGAAGCCCTCGCCTCTGGAGGTGCAGCAGCTCTACCTGGACTCCTTGCAGGCCTTCGGCATCGACCCCCTGGAGCACGACATCCGCTTCGTGGAGGACGACTGGGAGTCGCCCACCCTGGGGGCGTGGGGCTTGGGTTGGGAGGTGTGGCTGGACGGCATGGAGATCACCCAGTTCACCTATTTCCAGCAGGCCGGGTCAATCGACCTCAGCCCCATCAGCGTGGAGCTGACCTACGGCCTGGAGCGCATCGCCATGTACCTCCAGCAGGTGGACAACGTCTACGACCTGGCCTGGAACGAGGACCTGAGCTACGGCGATGTGCATCACAAGGGCGAGTGGGAGCACTCCACCTACAACTTCGAGGTGGCCGACACGGCCATGCTCTTCAAGCTGTTCGACCTCTACGAGGCCGAGTCCCAGCGGGCCAGCGAACAAAAGCTGGTGCTGCCCGCCTATGACTACTGCCTCAAGTGCAGCCACGTGTTCAACCTGCTGGAGGCGCGGGGGGCCATCAGCGTGACCCAGCGCACCACCTTTATCGCCAGGGTGCGGGGCATGGCCCGGTCCGTGGCCGAGAACTACACCGCCCAGCGGGAGGCCATGGGCCATCCCTTGCTCAAGGGCAAGGAGGCGGCGTGATGGCCGAGCTTATCTTCGAGATAGGGTGCGAGGAGATGCCCGCCCGCTTCGTGGCCCCGGCCATGGAGCAGATCAAGGCCAAGGGGGGCCAGGAGTTGGCGCGCCAGGGACTGTTGGAAGAGGGCGCCGAGGTGCTCTCCTTTGGAACCCCCCGGCGTCTGGCCCTGCTGGTTCGCGGGCTGAAACATCGCCAGGAGGACAAAGAGGAGCAGGCCCTGGGCCCGCCGGTCAAGGCGGCCTATGACGCCGAGGGCAACCCCACCAAGGCGGCCTTGGGCTTCGCCAAGAGCCAGGGCGTGGAAGTGGGCCAGCTTCAGCAGTTCGACACCGACAAGGGCCTGCGTTTGGGGGTGATCAAGCGCATCCCCGGCCGCCCTGCCGACGAAGTTTTGACCGAGCTGTTGCCTCACCTGGTGGCGGACCTGCACTTCCCCAAGACCATGCGCTGGGGCAGCCAGTCCTTCCGCTACGCCCGGCCCATCCACTGGCTTCTGGCCCTGCTGGACGGGGCGGTGATCCCCTTCGAGGTGGCGGAAATAAAAAGCGGCAACACCACCAAGGGTCACCGCTTCCTGGCCCCCCGGGCCATGGAGATTAGCGGGGCGGACGATTATCTGGACAAGCTGCGCGGGGCCTACGTGTTGGCCGAGCGCGGCGAGCGCCAGGCCAAGGTGCGTCAAGAGGTGGAGGCGGCCGCCGCGACCACCGGCGGGCGCCTGGTGCCCGACGAGCCCCTGATGCAGGAGAACACCGACCTGGTGGAGTGGGCCGCCGCCTGCTGCGGCTCCTTTGACCGCGAGTTCTTGGAGGTGCCCCGGGCGGTGATCATCAGCGCCATGCGCGAGCACCAGCGCTACTTCGCCCTGGAGGACGAGGCGGGCAAGCTGCTGCCCAACTTCATCGCGGTGAACAATACCCAGCCCAAGGACATGGCCGTGGTCACCGCCGGGCACCAAAAGGTGCTCAGGGCCCGTTTGGCCGACGCCCGCTTTTTCCTCACCGAGGACCGCAAACGGGCCCTCATCGACCGTCTGGAAGACCTCAAGCAGGTCACTTACCACGCCAAGCTGGGCACCAGCTTTGACAAGGTGGAGCGCTTCACCGCCCTGGCCGGTTTCCTGGCCGACGAGCTTAAGCTCTCCGCCGATGAAAAGGCCCTGGTGGAGCGCACTGCCCGCCTGGCCAAGTGCGACCTGGTCACCGAGATGGTGGGCGAGTTCCCCACCCTGCAAGGGGTGGTGGGCAGCGAATACGCCATCCGGGAAGGGGAAGACCCGGCGGTGGCCGCGGGCATCGCCGGGCACTACCTCCCGGCTGGGGCCGATTCGCCCCTGCCGCAAGAGATGACCGGCGTGCTGGTGGGCATCGCCGACCGGCTGGACAGCATCTGCGGCCTGTTCGCGGCCGACGAGAAGCCCTCGGGCGCGGCCGACCCCTTTGCCCTGCGCCGGGCGGCCATCGCGGTGATCCGCTTGATCATAGAAAAGGACCTCAGCCTGTCGCTGAGCCGCCTCCTGGGTCGGGCCCTGGCCGGGTTGGAGCCTTGGATGCAGGCACCGGCCGAGCCGGTGGCCCAGGAGGTCACCGCCTTCTTCGCCGCCCGCCTCTCCGGCATCCTGGCCGATCAGGGGGTGCCCACCGACGTGTCCCAGGCAGTGCTGGCCGCCGGGTTGGACGACCTGAAGGACACCGCTGCCCGGGCCAAGGCACTGGCCCAGGCCAAGGACACCGCCGAGTTCGCCACCCTGGCCGTGGGCCTCAAGCGGGTCATGAACATCCTCAAGAAGGAGGCCGCCCAGGTTCCCGCCGAACCGCCCCAAGAGGCGGTGATGAGCGAGGAGGCGGAAAAGGCCCTTTACCGCGCCTTCACCGAGTTGGAGGCCGAGGCGGCCAGCCTCTTCGCGGCCGGCGATTACCAGGGCTTTTTGGCCCGGGTGTCGGCCCTGAAGGACCCCATCGACAAGTTCTTTGACGACGTCATGGTCATGGTGGAGGACGAGGCCACGCGGCGCAACCGCCTGGCCCTGTTGAACCTCATGGGGCGCTTGTTCAACCGCTTCGCCGGTTTCGAATACTTGCAGCTGAACTAGACGGCGGGACCAAATATATCCAAGGGGCGTGGAGAGGATGCACCTCCCCACGCCCCTTGTTTTTTGGCGCGTTTAGTGCGAGGATGTCGCTCGAAAAGTTCTTGTTAAAGTAGGGCTATTGTTAAAGATGATCAGAAGTAATACCACGCATTGTCCACTACCTTATAGGGTGCTATAGTTCCCCATCGCTAGGTTTGGGATTGCATCCCTGCCCCTCACAGGGAGTGACCAGTCCCAGGACGATAGCGCCTGTTTTGCCGGATCAATCGTGGCCAGCTTTAAGCAACAGGGCAAAGCCAGCATGATCTCCTGTGAAACCGGCCTAATGCAACAATAAGAGCCTGCCCATGTCATACGAACGCGACATAGCCGCGCCGGCACTATCCTTGCGCTTAGCAATATGCGTAAGTTCCTTTAATCATTATCTTAATGCGCGATACATCCGTCTAGGAGCCTTCGGAATAAGTGTTTCCGATGCTCCCTTGTCGTCTTTTGGGTGTCCCAGGCAAAATCAAGATCGCCGACGCCGATTCGGTTCCGGCTCGCCGATTTTTGACCGGAAGGGCCGATAACCATGGCAGCGCGCACACAACAAGCCGTTCCCTCGGCCAAAATTTCCAGTGCCCAACAAGCCCAAGGTGCGCAGCGGCGCTTTGTCAGCTTCCGCCTGGAGCAGGGCGCCTTCGCCCTGCCTCTGGAGCGGGTGGAACGGGCCTTGCGCATGGTGGCCCCGGTGCACTTGCCCGAGGCCCCTTCGTGGGTGCTGGGAGTCATCAACATGCACGGCCAGGTGTTGCCGGTGCTGGACCTGGGGCAGCGTTTCGGGCTGAAGGCCAAGGAGCCTCACCCCGACCAGCGGCTGCTGGTCATGTCCCAGGAGCCGCGTAACGTGGCCTTGCTGGTGGACAAGGTCGAGCTGGTCCTGAGCGCCTATGAAGACCGCCTGGAGCCTCCGTCCGGCCATTTGGCGGGCTCGCGGGTCTTGGCCGGGGTTTTAAAAAACAACGACGAACTGGTGTTGGTTCTGGACCCGGACCGCCTGGCCCCCCTGGATTGGGAAAAGCACGAAGAGCTATTCAAAGCCATGGAGCAGGAAGCCGCGCTAAGGGAAGAGCTTGAGCAGCCAAGGTGACAACAGCCGCCTGAGCCAGGGCGAATTCTTTTTATTCCAAGAGCTGCTGCTTCGGCGGACCGGTATGCACATCACCTCCCGGCGCAGCCAGGAGATGGGGCGGCACTTGTGGAAGGTGGCCGCGCTGGAGGGCATGGCCAACCTGCAGGTGCTCTACGAGAAGCTGGACGAGACCCGCACCGAGAGCGAGCTTTGGGACCAGGTGATCAGCGGCCTTACCATCGGCGAGACCTACTTTTTCCGCGACCGCTCCCAGTTCGAGGCCCTGCGCTTTCACCTTTTGCCGGAGATAATAAGGCGGCGCGGCGGCGAGCGGCGCTTGCGCCTGTGGAGCGCGGGCTGCGCCTCCGGGGAAGAGCCTTATTCCCTGGCCATGCTGCTCACCGAGATCATCCCGGATATAGATCGGTGGAGCATCTCCATCCTGGGCACGGACATCAACAAGGATTCCCTGGGCAGGGCCCGCCGGGGGAGGTACAAAAAGTGGTCCTTCCGCCAGGTGGGGCCGGATTTGGTGCGCCGCTTCTTCACCCATGACGAGGACCGTTTTGAGCTGCACCCGCGCATCAAGTCCATGGTCAGCTTCAACTACCTGAACCTGTCCGAGGACAATTACCCCTCCCTGATGACCAACACCTGCGCCATGGATTTGATCCTGTGCCGCAACGTGGCCATTTATTTGCCCGACGAGCAGGTGCAGGCCATGGTGCGGCGCTTTGCCGGTTGCCTGAGCCAGGGCGGCTGGCTGATGGTGGCCTCCACCGAGACCGACCCGCGCGGCTTCCCAGGGTTCGTTACCCGCAACATGGGACCGGCCGCGGTATACCAAGTGCGCGGCCAAGAGGATGAGCAGCCGCAAGCGCCCTGGGACCTGGAGGCTTGCGGAGCCCCCGAGGAACCGGAACCGGCCGCTCCCCAGTTCAAGGTTCCGTCCCCGCGCCCAGCCGCGCCGCCGGTGTTGCGGCCTCCCTTGGTCGCCGGTCCCGACGTCTTGTCCCAGGCCCGGCACATGATGGAAACGGACCGCTATCAATCGGCCCGCTGCCTGCTGGAGCAGGCCAGGGGGCGGCAACGGGCCTCGGCCGGCCTTTGGCTGAAAGGGGCGCGGCGTTTGGCCAACCTGGGCAAGCTGGCCGAGGCGCGTTACTGGTGCGAAAAAGCCCTGAAGGCCGAGCCGCTCTCGGCCGAGGCGCACCATTGCCGGGCCCTCATCGCCTTGGAGGAGGGCGAGCCGCTACTGGCTGGCGAGCATCTGCGCAAGGCCCTTTACTTGGAGCCCAATCACTTGGCGGCCCATTTTTCCCTGGCCACCCTGTACCGCCGATTGGGGCAGAACCAAAAGGCCCTGGTGCACGGGCGTCAGGCCATCCGCCTGGCCTCCAGCCTTCCGCCGGAGCAATCGGTGCCCGAGGCGGACGGCCTGGCCGCGGGACGAATCGTAACCATGTTGCGGGTCTTGATGGATGCGGCCTGAACAAGGCCCTAGCGACGCGAGGATAACCTAAGCAATGTCCGAGAGCAGCCAAACAGACAAGCAGACCCAAACACAACGCCTTCTCAAAAAGAGGGCGCTGGAGTTGGCCAGGAGCCTGAGGGCCCAGGGCGACCCGGCGGGTAGCCTCAATATCGTCACCTTCACCCTGGGCAGGGAGCGCTTCGGCCTGGAGCTTAAGCACCTCAAGGAGGTGCAGCCCCTGGCCGTCTTGAATTGGTCCCTGGTGCCCTGCACCCCCGAGTTCGTGGTGGGGGTGGTCAACATCAGGGGGCGATTGTACTCGGTGATGGACCTGGCCGGATTCCTGGGTTTGAGAAAGCGCCAGGTAGGGCCGGACTCCCACGTGCTCCTGGTAAACGCCAAGGTAAACGGCAGTGGCGCGACCATGGAGATGGGACTTATCTCCGACACCCTGCCGTTGATAAGCCGCATAAAGCTGGAAAATTTACAGGACGCCCAGGGCACCGTCTCCGAGGACGCCCGAAAATATTTCAAAGGGGTGACTTCCACCATGACCACCCTGCTGGACATCCAGGCCCTGTTGTCGGACCCGGCGATCATAGTCGAGTGAAGCCGTTTAACCCGAGGCTGCCGGCCCCTGAACGGCCGAAGAGCGTAATGCAGAGTTGGAGAAATTGAAGATGGCTTTGGCGCAACCGCGAGATATCAGCGAATCGGGAGATGCCCCGGCAACCGGTCAAAACACCGGGTGGCGCAGCATCGGGAAAAAATTGACGGCCCTGGTGCTGCTCGTATCCTTGCTCCCCTTGGCCGTCTTCGCGGCGGTCACCTGGATGGCCAGCCGGGAGCAGTCCCAGACCATGGCCAAGGGCATCACCAAGCTGAGCACCGACATGAAGACTCTGGCCGGCAACGATGTCTCCAACCTGGCCCTGGTGACCATTTCCAACATCGACAGCTATCTTCGGATGCACCTGTCGGACGCGATATGGACGGCCCACAGCATGGAAGTGGTGGCCGCGGCCAAGAACGCGGCCATCAAGGCCAAGGCTATGGCCATGACCAAAATGAGCGAGGCCGAGCTGGAAGCCCGCATGAAGGACGAACCCGCCCTGAACAAGGATCACGCCCTGGTGACGTTTCTTGACGGCATGAGCGGAAGGACGGCGGCTTTCAAGGAAGTGATCATCACCGACAAGCACGGCTTCAACGTAGCCTTTACCAGCAAGCCCAGCGACTTCGTGCAAAAGGGCGAGGCGTGGTGGGACACGGCCTGGAAAAAGGGACTGTATTTTGGCGAGGTGGCCTTCGATCCTTCGGCCGGCATCTACGCCATGGACTTGGCGGTGCGCATAGACGACCCCCTGGGAGAGCCCGTCGGTGTGCTCAAGGTCCTGTTGGACGTAAGCAAGGTGCGTGAGCGCATTAAGCGGGCCGCCCAGCAGATTCCCAATGCGGAGGTGCTGCTTTTCTCCCATAACGGCCGCGTCATAGCCGACTCGGACCAGATCAAGAAACGCGGCACAAGCCAGGCGGAGGAAATCAACCTGCTGCAACGCAAGTGGCTCCCGGCCATGAAGGCGGTGCGCCTGGCTCCGGGCACGGCTGGATACCTGCTGAACCAAAAGACTTTGAACGGAGTGCCGGCGGTGGTCGGCTATGCCTCCAGCCAAGGCAATAAGTACTTCGCCATAGAGGACATGGCCGACCTCAAATGGTACGTGGCCATCAACATCCACGAATCCTACGCCCTCAAGCCCCTCAACACCTTGAGCACCGAAACCAAGGTCCTGGCCGACATAAATCAACGCAACCTGTGGCTGCTGCTGGCCGTGTGCCTATTGTCCGCCTTGGCGGCCATCGTGGCGGCCCTGTTCTTCTCGGGGCGCATCACCCGGCCGCTGAAACAGATGGCCGAAGCCAGCCGACGCATAGGAGCGGGCGACCTGTCGGTGGACGTGCCGGTTTTGCGGCGCGATGAGACCGGCGTGCTGGCCCAGGCCTTCAACAAAATGGTGGCGCAGGTGCGCACTTCCCAGGCCGATTTGGCCCAGAAGGCCCAGGAGGAGCGTGAGGTAAAGCAGTATTTGCAGGAGACCATCGGGCAGTACGTGGCCTTTGTGGAGAGGGTGGGCCAAGGCGACCTGACCGCCACGGTGACTCCGCCCAAGGCCGAGGATCAGTTGGGGGTGCTGGGGGCCAACCTCAACGCCATGACCGCCAACCTGAGGGACATGGCCGGTCAGATACGCGAGGCCACCAGCAACATCACTTCCATGACCGCCGAGCTTTTGGCCGCGGCCAGCCAGCAGGCGGCGGTGAGCAGCGAGCAGGCGGCGGCGGTGAGCCAGACCACCACCACGGTGCAGGAGGTGCGCCAGACCGCCGAGCAGAGCGCTCAGCGGGTGCAGGTGGTCAGCGAGCAGGCCCAGGAGTCCACCCGCCTGGCGGGCGATGGCCTCAAGGCGGTGGACAGCACCGTGGAGGGCATGAACCAGATCAAGGAGCAGGTGGTGGTAATCGCCGAGAGCATCCTGGGGCTGAGCGAGCAGACCCAGCAGATCGGCGAGATCATCTCCACGGTCAACGACATCGCCGACCAGAGCAATCTTTTGGCGCTCAACGCCTCCATCGAGGCGGCGCGGGCCGGTGAGGCGGGCAAGGGCTTCGCGGTGGTGGCCGACGAGGTGCGGGCCCTGGCCGAGCAGTCTCGCCAGGCCACGGAGCAGGTGCGCGAGATATTGGGCGAGATTCAGAAAGCGGCCAACACGGCGGTGATGGTGACCGAGGAGGGCAACAAGCGGGCCGAGCTGGGGGTGGAGCTTACCCAGCAGACCGGCGAGGCCATCACCGACATCAACCGCCGGGTGCAGCAGGTGGGGCAGGCGGCGCAGCAGATAGCGGCCTCCACCAAGGAGCAGGTGGCGGGCATGGATCAGATGGTGGCGGCCATGGAGAGCATCGACCAGGCCACGGCCCAGAGCCAGGCGGGCACCCGGCAGGTGGAGGAGGCCTCGGCCAACCTCAACGCCCTGTCGGCCCAGCTAATCGCCCTGGTGGAAAAATACCGGCTTCACTGATGGGTGTCTCGGCCCGGGGACGCGTTGGTTTCAATTTTTAGGGGAAACGCAGCATAACGATGCAAAAGATGAGTCCCAAAACCAAACTGTACATCACGCTTATTATCATAGGGATCGTGATCGCCGGCCTGTTCATGATCGGCAAAGTAGGGTTCGAAATCCTGTCGGGACTTAGGGCCTACGTGGCATCGGAAAGCCTCTGGGCCAAGGGCCAAAAGGACGCGACTCATAATTTGCGGCGCTATGCCGCCACCAAAGACGAGGCCTATTACAATCAGTTCCTGAAAAGGCTGACCGTGACCTATGGGGCCAAAAAGGCCCGGCTGGAGTTGGAAAAGCCCGACCCGGACATGAAGGTCGTCTACCAGGGCTTTGCCGAAAACGGCAGCCACCCGGACGATTTCGAGTCCATGGCCTGGATATACAAAAAGTTCCGCCATCTTGACCTGATGGAAAAGGCCATAGCCACCTGGACCAAGGCAGACGATCTGATCACCTCGTTGCAGGTAATGGGAGCGCGGCTCGACGGCCAACTTTCCAAGGGAGACGTCTCCGCAGAGTCCATGGCCGAGTTCAACGCCGGCCTGGACAAGCTCGAAAGTGAACTGGAAGCGGCGGAATATGAGTTCTCCGTAACCATCGGAGAGGCCTGCCGCTGGTCCGCCAACCTGCTGCTGGTCCTGATGGCCGTATTCACCATCGTGGGCGGGGCTATCTGTGTGATCCTGCTTTTGTTCGTGGGTAGGATCATCACCAACATGCGCCAATATTCCAAGGATCTGGAAAACAAGGCGGCCGCCGAGCGCGAGGCCCTGGACAAGCTGGCCCAGAAGGCCCAGGAGGAGCGTGAGGTAAAGCAGTATTTGCAGGAGACCATCGGGCAGTACGTGGCCTTTGTGGAGAGGGTGGGTCAAGGCGACCTGACCGCCACGGTGACTCCGCCCAAGGCCGAGGATCAGTTGGGGGTGCTGGGGGCCAACCTCAACGCCATGACCGCCAACCTGAGGGACATGGCCGGTCAGATACGCGAGGCCACCAGCAACATCACTTCCATGACCGCCGAGCTTTTGGCCGCGGCCAGCCAGCAGGCGGCGGTGAGCAGCGAGCAGGCGGCGGCGGTGAGCCAGACCACCACCACGGTGCAGGAGGTGCGCCAGACCGCCGAGCAGAGCGCTCAGCGGGTGCAGGTGGTCAGCGAGCAGGCCCAGGAGTCCACCCGCCTGGCGGGCGATGGCCTCAAGGCGGTGGACAGCACCGTGGAGGGCATGAACCAGATCAAGGAGCAGGTGGTGGTAATCGCCGAGAGCATCCTGGGGCTGAGCGAGCAGACCCAGCAGATCGGCGAGATCATCTCCACGGTCAACGACATCGCCGACCAGAGCAATCTTTTGGCGCTCAACGCCTCCATCGAGGCGGCGCGGGCCGGTGAGGCGGGCAAGGGCTTCGCGGTGGTGGCCGACGAGGTGCGGGCCCTGGCCGAGCAGTCTCGCCAGGCCACGGAGCAGGTGCGCGAGATATTGGGCGAGATTCAGAAAGCGGCCAACACGGCGGTGATGGTGACCGAGGAGGGCAACAAGCGGGCCGAGCTGGGGGTGGAGCTTACCCAGCAGACCGGCGAGGCCATCACCGACATCAACCGCCGGGTGCAGCAGGTGGGGCAGGCGGCGCAGCAGATAGCGGCCTCCACCAAGGAGCAGGTGGCGGGCATGGATCAGATGGTGGCGGCCATGGAGAGCATCGACCAGGCCACGGCCCAGAGCCAGGCGGGCACCCGGCAGGTGGAGGAGGCCTCGGCCAACCTCAACGCCCTGTCGGCCCAGCTAATCGCCCTGGTGGAAAAATACCGGCTCAGGTAGGGACGGCGACCAAGGCATGGATATAGGGTTATGAGTTCTTCGGAAGATTTCCGCCGCCAGTTGATGGAGACGTTCCAGGTGGAGCTGATGGAGCACCTGGGCACCCTCACAGACGGATGCCTGGCACTGGAACGGGCTCCCCAGGAGCAGGACCGCCTCCGGATTATCGAGGAGATGTTCCGCGCCGCCCACAGCCTCAAGGGCGCGGCACGAGCGGTGGAGCTGGAGGACCTGGGCCTCATGGCCCATCGCCTGGAGGACGTGTTCAGCGCCATCCGCAAGGGTCTGATCACCTTCTCCTCGGAGACGGGCGATTTGGTCCTGCACGCCTTGGACGCCATAAGCCAGGCCGCCCAGATGCAACAGGACGGCTCCCCCATGCCCCGGGAGCGGCAGCGCGCCCTGCTGGAGCAGCTGGAGGCCGCGGCCAAGGGCGAGTCCTTTGGCGTACCGTCCTCGCCAAGGCCCGGCCAGGGTAGACAGGTATCCCCGCCGCCGGGGCAGGCGACTAAGCAGCCGCCGGAACCGGCGGAAGGATTACCCGATACGGGCCAACCGGCCGCCCAGGAGCAGCCCCGCGCCATGGGCGCCCAGGGGCAGAACACCATCAGGGTCAGCGTGAAAAAGCTGGACACCCTCATGGAAGGCATGGTGGAGCTGCTGGTGGCCCGCATGCGCCCGGCCCACCGCCTGAGCGAACTGAACCAGATGCGCCGCCGTCTGGGTGCCTGGGAGACCCATTGGCGCCAGGTGCGCGGCAACTACAACCAACTGCGCCGCCGCAAAAATAACGATCCCCACGTGCTGGCCTTGCTGGACTACGTGGCCCAGAGCGAGCAGAACCTGCGCGCGCTTATCGACGCGGCCTCCCGCATGGCCAGCGGCATGACCTCCGACACCAGACAACTGGCCCTGTTGACCGACGAGATGCAGCTCAACGTTCACCGGGTGCGCATGCTGCCCCTGACCAGCCTGTTCTCCCTTTTTCCGCGCATGGTGCGGGATCTGGCCAGGCAATCGGGCAAGCTGGTGGAGCTGGAGCTGCAGGGGGAGCACACCGAGGTGGACCGCCAGGTTCTGGAGGCCATGAAGGACCCGCTCACCCATCTGCTGCGCAACGCCCTGGACCACGGCATCGAGCCGCCCGAGGCGAGGAGCCGCCAAGGCAAGCCCCCCACGGGCCGCATAGTGCTGCGCGCTTCCCAGGAAGGCAACATGGTGCTCTTGGAAGTGCAGGACGACGGCGCGGGCATCGACCTGGACAAGGTGCGCCGGACCGCCTGCTCCCGGGGCCTGCTGGAGCCGGACCAGGCCCAGGAACTGAACGCCGAGGCCTGCCAGGAGCTGCTTTTCCATTCCGGCTTCAGCACCAAGGACCAGGTCGATCAGCTGTCGGGCCGGGGAGTGGGCCTGGACGCGGTGAGGGCGGGGGCGGAGAACCTGCAAGGTCTGGTGAAGGTGGAATCCATCCCGGGCAGGGGGACTACCTTCTCTCTGATACTGCCTCTCACCTTGGCCACCACCAAAAGCCTTTTGTTGCAGGTGGGCGAAACCACGGTGGCGGTCCCGGCCAGCGCCGTGGAGCGGATTCATCTCATCCCCGTGGAGCGGGTGGGCAGCGTGGAGGGCAAGTCGGTCATCGAGTTGGACGGCCGCACCGTGCCCCTGGTTTCCATGGCCCGGGTTTTGGAGCTATCTCCCGAGACCGCAACCGAGTCCAGGGATAAGATCACCGCCGTGGCCATGGGCTTGGCCGAGCGCCGGGCCGCCTTTGCGGTGGACGGACTGCGGGGCACCCAGGAGGTGGTGGTAAAGAGCCTGGGACAACAGCTCAAGAAGGTGCGCAACGTGGCCGGAGCGGCGGTGCTGGGCAGCGGCGAGGTGATTGTGGTACTCAACGTGGCCGACCTGCTGGCGTCGGCGGCCAGGGGCGCCTCGGTGACCACCAGGACCGCCTCCAAGCAGGAGAAGAAGGCCGCGCCCATGATCTTGGTGGTGGACGACTCCATAACCACCCGCACCCTGGAAAAAAATATTCTGGAGACCGCGGGCTACCGGGTGCAGGTGGCCAGCGACGGCGAGGAAGCTTGGGACATGGTCCAGCGGGGGGGCTACAGCATCGTGGTCAGCGACGTGGATATGCCGCGCCTGGATGGTTGCGGCCTGGCCGCCCGGGTGAAGCGCGATGAGCGTTTCCGCGACATCCCGGTGGTGCTGGTCACTTCCCTGGACTCGGAGGAAGACAAGCTGCGGGGGATGCAAAGCGGGGCCGACGCCTATATAACCAAAGGCGAGTTCGACCAGGGCCATTTGTTGGTAACCATCGAAAGACTGATCGGGTGAAACGGTGACTACCAAGATACTCATCGTTGACGATTCGGCCACCCAGCGCCAGGTGCTGCGGGAGATGCTGACCCACGACCCGGATTTCCAGGTGGTGGGCGAAGCGGCCGACGGGATGGAGGCTCTGGAGCTGTGCCACCAGCTGAAGCCGGACCTGGTGACCATGGACATCCAGATGCCGCGCATGAACGGCTATGAGGCCACCCGCCGCATCATGTCCGAAACCCCCCGCCCGGTGGTGGTGCTCACCAGCTCTTTCAGCGACCGGATGCTGGGCATCAGCTTCAAAGCGCTGGACAGCGGGGCGCTCATGGTGCTGGGCAAGCCGGCCGGCCTCTCCATACCCCAGGAAGAAAAGGACCACCTACTGGGTCAGTTAAAGGCCATGGCCGGGGTCAAGGTGGTGGGCCGCCGCTGGAATCGCCTGGACCGCCCCCAGCACCATCGCGCGGTCCCTCAGGTCTCACCCATGAGGGCAGGCGGTCGGGTGGAGCTGATTTGCCTGGGCGCCTCCACCGGCGGGCCTCCCGCGGTGCAGGGCATTCTGCAGGGCCTGTCGCCGCAGGCCACGCCCCCCATCGCTCTGGTGCAGCACATCAACCTGGGCTTCGTGGACAGCCTGGCCCGCTGGCTCAGCGAGACCACCGGTTTCAAGGTGGAACCGGCCAGGCCGGGGGTCAGGTTGCAGGCGGGCAAGGTGATCCTGGCCCCGGAGAGCCTTCACCTCACCGTGCTCAAGGGCGGGATGGTGCGCCTGGTGGACGCGGACCCCGTGGACGGCCACCGCCCCTCGGTGACCGCCCTGTTCCGCTCGGCCGCGGCCTATGGATCATCGGCCGTGGGGGTGCTTCTCACCGGCATGGGGCGCGACGGGGCTCAGGGGCTATTGGAGATGAAAGAAGCGGGAGCCTGGACCATCGCCCAGGACCGCGCCACCAGCGTGGTGTACGGCATGCCCGGAGAGGCCGTGGCCCTTGGTGGAGCCACGGAAATATTGCCTCTGGGATCCATCGCCGGAAGGATCGGCAAAATTTGCGCTTCTCATCAGGAAGCGGGTAAACATGGCAATTGATCTGCAGGATCGGGATCAAATGAACGAAGTCAGCCGTTGCGAGTCAAACAATCCAGTGGAGAGAATCCTGTGCGTGGAGGACAGCCCCACCCAGGCGGCTCATATCAGGAACATCCTGGCTAATGACGGATATCAGGTGGAGGTGGCGGCCGACGGCTTCCAGTCCCTGGCCCTGGCCCGGGAAACCAAGCCGGATCTGGTGGTACTGGATGTCATGTTGCCGGACATAGACGGTTACAGTGTTTGCCGCAAGCTGCGCTCCCAGTCGGACCACTACATCCCCGTGCTCATGCTCAGCGCCCGCCAGGAGGTGGAAGACCGGCTGGACGGCCTGGAGGTGGGAGCGGACGACTACCTGCCCAAGCCTTTCGACGCCAGGGAGCTGCTGGCCAGGGTCAAGTCCCTGCTCAGGATCAAGCGGCTAAACCATGAACTGCAGGAAAAGCTTAACGAAGCCCAGGAGTCTTTTAACGTGTGGCGGCGGGTGGCGGTGACCGACCACCTGACCGGACTGCACAACCGTCACTACCTGCAAAAAATGCTGCAGGACGAGGTCACCGTGGCCAACCGCTACGGCACCTCCCTGGCTTGCGTAATGCTGGACATTGACCACTTCCGCGACTTCAACAACCAGTACGGCCACCTGGTGGGGGACGAGGTGCTCAAGGGTCTGTCCGCTGTTCTGGAGCGGGGCTCGCGCAAGGCGGACGTGATCGCCCGCTACGGCGGCGAGGAGTTCGTCCTGTTGCTGCCCATGACCGACCTTGACGCAGCGGCGTTGACGGCTTTAAGGCTATGCAGGGAGGTGGCCTCCACCCCCCTGGCCAGCGAGGCGGGCAACCTGAAGGTCACCATAAGCCTGGGAGTGGCCGCCTTGCCCGATCCGGATATAACCACCCCGCTGAAGCTCATCGCCAAGGCCGACAGGGCCCTTTACATGGCCAAGGACGCGGGGCGCAACCGAGTGGTGGTACTGGGGCCCGGCGACAGCGCGCCCCAGGAGTTGGCGGAGTGAGGAAAAGGCCATGATCAAAGTCCTGGTGGTTGATGATTCGCCTACCACGTCCGCATTGCTCAAGCATATCCTGGAGACAGACCCCGGGGTGAAGGTGGTGGGAATGGCCGTCAACGGCAAGCAGGCGGTACAGATGGCCGGAGAGCTGGTGCCGGACGTAATCACCATGGACGTGGTGATGCCTGACATGGATGGGGTGGAGGCCACCCGCCAAATCATGGCCATTGCGCCGGTGCCCATCGTGGTGGTCACCGCCCACGCCGACGCCAACGAGCCCAGGGTGGCCTTCGAGGCCTTGAAGGCGGGGGCCCTGGAGGTGGTGGCCAAACCGGTGGAAGCCGGACGGGCCGCCCAGGACGCCTGGGGAGAGTGCCTGCTCAACACCGTCAAAGCCGTGGCCGGGGTGAAGTTGAAGAGTTAAGTCGGGGAGATCGCTTTATAACCGTGTCCATCGATAAACATATCCTGGTCGTGGAGGACAGCCCCACCCAGGCCATTAAGCTAGCCATGCTGCTGCAGGATGCGGGCTATCAGCCCCGCGTGGTCAAGAACGGCCGGGAAGCCCTGGAGCAACTGAAGAGCCGGGCGGCCGACCTGGTCATCAGCGACGTTATGATGCCCAAGATGGACGGCTATCAGCTTTGCGCGGCCATCAAAAGCGATCCGCGCTTAAAGAGCATCCCGGTGATATTGCTCACCTCGCTTTCCGAGGCCGAGGACGTGATCGCGGGCCTGGAGAACCAGGCCGACTATTACGTCACCAAGCCCTACGACCATGGCTACCTCCTGGGCAAGGTGGAGTCCCTGATCAGCGGAAGCCACAAGGTCGAGGACAAGGGCGGCGACTTGCAGGTGACCATCCAAGGCCGGGAGTACCATGTTTCGGCCGACCGGCGGCAGATGGTCAACCTGCTCCTGTCCACCTACGAGAACGCAGTGCTGCAAAACCGGGAGCTGGCCAAGATCCGCGACGAGTTGGAAAACGCCAACCATCGCCTGGCGGACAACCTACAGGAACTGGCCGCCTCGGAGCAGCGCTTCCGCTCCCTGGTGCAGACGGTGCCGGACATCGTCTATCGCTTGAACCCCGAGGGGCACTTCACCTACATCAACGAGGCCATAAACAGGCTGGGTTTCGAGCCCGCGGAGCTTCAGGGCCAGCACTTCAGCACCATTATCTACCCCTCCGAGGTAGACGCGGTCAGCCGGGAAAAAGTGTTGCTCCGTTTGAAGGGGGAGCGCACCGGCAACGAAAAGGCCCCCAAGCTCTTTGACGAGCGGCGCTCCGGAGACCGCAAGACCTCCGGGTTGGAGGTGAAGCTGCGCTGCAAGCACTCCAGCAGCTACAAGCCGGGCCTGGTGCAGCTGTTGAGCGATGAGGTGGTTTTCGCCGAGGTGAGCAGCGCGGGCCTGCACGAAGAAAAGGGCTTGCCGGAAAATCGATTTTTTGTGGGCACGGTGGGGGTGATTCGCGACATCTCCATGCGCAAACGCATGGAAAGGGAATTGGAGATGGCCAACATAGAGCTGGAGCGCAAGGTGGAGGAGCGCACCGCCAAGCTGGCCGCGGCCAACCAGTCTCTGCAAAAGGAGATAAGCGAGCGTAAAAAGGCGGAGAGCGACCTCCAGCAATCGCTCAAGGATATCAAAAAGGCCCAGGATGAGGCCCGCAGGATGGAAATCCAACTTCGCCAGTCCCAGAAGATGGAAGCCCTGGGCACCTTGGCCGGGGGCATTGCCCATGATTTCAACAACATCTTGTCGGTGATCATGGGCTATGCCGAAATGGCCGGCGCCGATTCGCGCAGCGGACGTGTGGACCCCAAGGACTTGGACGAGATACTGGGCGCCGCCGACCGGGCCAAAGGCCTCATCCGCCAAATCCTGACCTTCAGCCATCGGGTGGAGCCGGAGTTCAAGGCGCTTGATCTGGCCCAGGAGGTGGAGTACGTCGCCAACCTCATACGCAAGATACTGCCCAAGATGATCGAAGTGCGCCTGGAGGTGGCCGAGGACCTGCCCCTGATCAACGGCGACCCTCACCAGATTCAGCAGATGCTCATGAACCTGGGCACCAACGCCCGCGACTCCATGCCCGAAGGGGGCGAGCTCCGCATCTCGGTGGCCATGCAAGAGGTGGACGGCCTAGAGTGCAGCGCCTGTTCCCAGAGATTTTCCGGAAAGTACGTGGTGGTGTCCGTGACCGACACCGGCACGGGCATGCCCCCCGAGGTGCTGGCGCGGGCTTTTGACCCCTTTTTCACCACCAAGGAAGTGGGCAAGGGCACCGGGCTGGGCCTGGCCACGGTTTTCGGGGTGGTAAAAGGGCACAACGGCCATATAGTATGCGAAACCGTGCCCGACTGCGGTTCCACCTTCAAGGCCTTCTTCCCGGTCGACTACAAGCAAATTCTCCCAATTCCGGCCCGGGAGCAAAAGTCTCAGCCGGTAAGGGGCAGCGAGACCATTCTTTTGGTGGACGACGAGGAGCACATACTCACCATCGGCGCGGCCCATCTCGCCTCAGCCGGTTTCAGGGTGTTGCAAGCGGCCAGTGGCGAAGAGGCCATCGCGCTGTTCAAGGAGCGGCGGGGTGAGCTGGACCTGGTGATCCTGGACCTGAGCATGCCGGGCATGGGGGGGAGCAAATGCCTGGAGGAGATGTTGGCCTTGGAGCCAAAGGCCAAGGTGGTCATTTCCTCTGGTTACGCCCGAGACGGGGCCCTACAAAGCAGCCTATCCCAAAAAACCGCCGGACTGCTGCCCAAGCCCTTCAGCCGGGCCGAGATGCTGGAGATGGTGCGCAAGGCCCTGGACCGAGAGCCGGGGCCGCCCCCCGCGGTACAATAGTCTTTCATCTCTCTGGTTTTGGTGGCAAAATCAAAACGCCTGCAGGATTCCGGCAAGGAGGTTCGCTCTATGGCTCGCCGCTGCCTGGCGTTATGTATGATTTTGCTGCTCGCGGCCACGGTTAGCGCCTGCCGGGAGGCCCAAATGGCCGCCCCGGTGGAACTGGCCGCCGTCACCCAGCCCTGGAAGGTGGACCAGACCCGGGTCACCGGCTGGGACGCTCCCTTCACCTTCGGCCCCTATACCGTAAAAGACATCAAGCGCGGTTGGACCGAAAGCACCGCCTGGGGTTTCATCGCCTATGAGAGCTACCGGGCCGACCAATCCTATGAATATCTTCTGGCCACGGGGCAGGGGAGCAAGGCCTGGCGCTGCAACTGCGCCGCCAATGTGAATCAACAGGTGTTGGAATCAATGGTGGGCGGGGGTAAGCTGACCTGGGAAGTCGGCGCGGGGCAAAGTCTGGCCTGCTCCCTGCGTTCGCCCCAGGGTATCCTGTGGCGGCTGGCCCTGGCGGCGGGCGGCGCTTCCAACTCGCCCATGCGGGGAGTGCTGGAAGGGCCCAAGCTCACCATCCAAGTGCAGGGCACCGACAAGCTGGAAGGCAGCACCATCCCCCTGAGCGAGCCCACTGGCTACGTTTTCAGCGTGGTCGGGCAACTTAGCGGCACGGTGGGGGCGGTGCAGGTGATAAACAACGGATTGCTGTGGCTGCCCGACTCGCCCCAGCAGGGAGCCATGGCCGCGGCCTCGGCGGCCCTGTTGCTCTACCAGGACATAAGCCGCAAGTAAACGCAAAGGAATCGGCATGCCCTCTGGACGCGCAAGAAAACTGACCCGCCTGCTTCTGGGGGCCGCCTTAGCCCTGGCCTTTATTCTGGCCGCCTCCTGTGGCGGCTCTTCCTCCGCGCCGCCGCCTCCCTCCGCCGACCTGGGTGCTCCCTTGGTGGTGAGCCGTCCGGCGGGGCCGGGCTGGCAGGGGGACATGGTCTTCGGCGGCTACAAGGTCCACGGCATCCAAGCGGAAAAGCCGGTGCAAAAGGAATGGGCCTTCGTGGGCATGCGGGGCCTGGTCATGCGCCAGGCGGCCGGCTTCGTGGTCAGCGGGCCCCAGGGTGACTGGTACTGCCGCTGCGCCCTGGGCGGCGACTACGGGGGCATGGACCTGAACATCGGCACCCTGTGGGGCCACGGCTTTACCCTGGACCCCAGCCGCAGCACGGTGTTGGGCTGCGTGATGACCCCGGCCAAGGGCGGCAAGACCTGGCGCATGTCGGTATACTCCCTGCCTTCCAAGTGGCGTGACGCGGGCAAGGACCCCAACGCCGCCGGGGCCTTGAGCGACGCGGCCGACGTGACCATCCGCATAAAAGGCAAGGGCCTGATGTCCGTGGAAGAGGTGGGCGGCGGCCAGCCGCCGGAGTACAGGTTCCTGGGTGAAAACGGCGAATTGGCCCAGGTTCAGGTCAAATCCCCCCAGCAGGTGTGGCTGCCCCGGGGCGAGTTGCGCGCCCCCCTGGCCGCGGCGGCGGCGGGCATATTGGTGGCCCACGGGGACCTGGTCAAAAAATGATTTCCTCCTTTTAATGCACCTGGGCTGATTTTCGAAAAATCTCTTACCCCTACATCTTGTTGTAGCCAAAGAGACAACCCACTCAATATTGTGTTGCGGGTTGACTCGGGGCCTTGTTTTTGATAATTTCGAGTGAACACTAGCGTGGGGTGACCATGAAGGTCCGCCGTCTGGACATCATAGGCTTCAAATCCTTTGCCGACCGCACCATTATGGACTTTCCCGAAGGTCTGTGCGCGGTGGTGGGTCCCAACGGATGCGGCAAGTCCAACGTGGTGGATGCGGTCCGCTGGGCTCTGGGAGAGCAATCCGCCCGGCAGCTTCGCGGCCAGAGCATGGAAGACGTGATCTTCAACGGTTCCGGGGGCCGTAAGCCCGCGGGCCTGGCCGAAGTAAACGTGGTCTTTGAAAACGACGGCAGCATCACCGCCGAGCCCTACGCCGGGCTCAGCGAGATCATGGTCACCCGCCGCCTGTACCGCAACGGCGACAGCGAGTACCGCATCAACAAGATGCCTTGCCGCCTCAAGGACATCCAGCAGGTGCTCATGGACACCGGCCTGGGCAACCGGGCCTACGCCATCATCGAGCAGGGCAGGGTGGCCGCCTTTATCGAGGCCAAGCCCATCGAGCGCCGCCTGTGGGTGGAGGAAGCGGCGGGCATCACCCGCTTCAAGAACCAGAAGAAAATCAGCCTGCGCAAGATGGAAGGCACCAAGGACAACCTCTCGCGCCTGGATGACATCCTTCTGGAAGTCTCCACCCAAATGGAGCGCCTCAAACGCCAGGCCAAAAAGGCGCAGGCCCACAAGACCCTGCGCGAGCAGATCCGCGAGCTCGACCTGAACGTCTCCAGTTATGAATACCGCCAGTACAACCAGGAAATATCCCAGGTGCGGGCCGAGGCTGACGCGGCTGGCACCAGCCTGGAGCTGGCCAACCAGCGCCTGGCCGGTCTGGAAACCGACTTGGAGACCGCACGCCTGGAGTTGATGGAGGCCGAAGAGGAGATCCGCGACTCCGGGGCGCGCCGCCTGGAGGCCCAGGGGGCCATCCAAAAGGCGGAAAACGAGCTGATCCTTCTGGGGCGGGAGGCCGAAAACCTCAAGCGCCAGGCCGCCCGCCTGGAAGAGGAGCGGGTGGAACTTAAGCGCGGCCTGGTGTCCAACCAGGACGAGCTGAACCGGGCGAGGCGTCTCTTGGCCGAGGCCGAGGGCCGCAGCCGCCAGAGCGACCTGGCCGTGGGCGAGGCCTCCCAGGAGGTGGCCCGCTGCCAGGAGTCCCTGAACGCCGCCGAGGAGGCGGTGGACCTGGCCAAGGGCGAGCTGGTGGACGCCATGAGCCGCCTGAGCCAGATCAAGAACCGCCAGGGCGATCTGGAGCGCCGCCGCCAGGAGTTGGAGCGCCGCCGCCAGCAGCAGGACGAGCAGCGCCGCCAGATGATGGAGCAGGAGGCGGTGGCCGGGCAAAACCTGGAGCAGGTGCGCGGGGAGGTGGAAAGCCTGCGCATGGCCCAGGAAGAAACCGCCCAGGGCCTGGCCCAGGCTCGGGCCCGCCTCAAGGAATTGGGCGAGGAGCTCAGCGCCCTGCGCCGGGAAGAGACCGAGGCCACCCGCCGCCGTCACCAGATGGACGCCTCGGTGAGCGCCTTGGCGCTGAGCCTGGACTCCCACCAGTGGGCCGGGGCCGGGGTGCGCAAGCTGCTCAAGGCGGACCAGGCCGGTGAGCTGCCCGTGCCCCTCAAGGGGATGGTGGCCGAGAGGCTCAACGTGGAGCCGGGCCGCGAAGATCTGGTAGAGAGCGTCTTGGGGCCGGACCTGCAAGCGGTTATCGTGCAGAGCGGCCAAGACGCCCTGAACCTGGCCGCCTGGAGCGGCGAAAAGGGCCTGGGCCGCCTTCGGGTGGTTGCCCTGGACGATCTGGCCTCCCAGGGGCAACAGACTCCCTCGGGGGCGCAGGCCCTCTCCGGGGTGGTGCGCCCGGAGGCCGGCTACGAAGCCCTGACCCATCTTCTGGCCGGGGCGGGCTGGTGCCCGGACATGGAGGCCGCTTGGCGGGCGGGCCGCACTCTGGCTCCCGGCCAGGTGGTGGTGAGCCCCGGCGGGCAGCGCCTGGACAAGCCCGGCCTGGGCACCGTGGGCGCGGGCAAGGACGGCAACGAGTCCATCCTGGCCCGGCGCAACGAGCTGCAAACCAAGCGCGAGGAGTTGGCCAAGGCCGAACAGGCCGAGCAGGCCGCGGCCCAAAAGCGCCGCGCCGCCGAGGCGGACATGGCCGAAGCCGAACAGGAGCGCGACGCCCTCAGCGAGGAGCAGCAGTTCCGCCAGCAGGAGCTTACCCAGCGGGAGCGCGACCTGGCCCGGGCCGAACAGGAGAACCAGGGAGCCCAGCGCCGTTTGCAGGCCCTGGACTTTGAGAACGAGGAGACCGAGAGCGAGTTTGCCCACCTGCGCCAGGAGATGACCACCCTGGCCCAGGAAGGCGGCGAGTTGCAGGGCCGCGATCAGGAGCTGGAAGAGGAGCTGGAGCAATCCCGAGCCATGCTCCAGGAAGCCCGCCAGGCCCTGGAGGAGGCCCGCCACCTGGAGGGCGAAGCCAAGCTGGCCGCCGCCAGCCTGGGTAGCCAGACCCAGCAGGCCCAGCGCGAGGCCCAGCGCCTGCAACAGGAAATGGACCGGGCCAGCGCCAGGGTGTTGGCCCTGGGCCGGGAGCTGGAGCAGACCCAGGAGCAGCTCAAGAGCTGCGAGGAGCGCCGGGGCAAGGAGCAGGAAGGCCTGGGCGGGCTCTACACCGAGCTTGACCGCCAGGAATCCAGCCTCAAGATGGCCCAGGAGGTTTTGGGGCACGCCCAGGGGCGCACCGCCCAGTTGGAAGGCGAACTGAAGCGGGCCCGGGCCGAGCTGAAGCAGGCCGAAAGCGCGGGGCAGGAGCTGGCCTGGAAGCTGCGCGAGCTGGAGCTAAAGCGGGAGCAGGTGGCCGAGCAGGCCATGGAGCGCTGCCGCCTGGAGCTGGCCGCCCACTACAAGGAGCACCTGCCCGAGGGGGCCTTTGACCTGGAGAGCAGCAAACGCAAGCTGGACAAGCTGCGCACCCGCCTGAACCGCCTGGGGCCGGTGAACCTGGAGGCCATCAGCGAACACGCGGCCCTGTCCGAGCGCCACGAGTTCCTCACCACCCAAAAGGCCGACTTGGAGGCCTCCCTGGAGGACCTGCGCTCGGCCATCCGCAAGATCAACCGCACCACCCGTGGGCGCTTCCTGGAGACCCTGGAGCTGGTCAACCAGCGCCTGGACGGGGTGTTCAAGGTGCTTTTCGGCGGCGGCAAGGCCCAGCTCACCCTGGAAGAGGGCACCGACCCCCTGGACGCGGGCCTGCATCTGATGGTGGAGCTGCCCGGCAAGAAGCTCAAGAACCTCGACGGCCTCAGCGGCGGGGAAAAGGCCATGAGCGCGGTGGCGGTGCTATTCGCCCTGTTCCTCATCCGGCCCGCGCCCTTCTGCATCCTGGACGAGGTGGACGCGCCCCTGGACGAGGCCAACAACGGCCGCTTCCTGGACCTGCTGCAGCAGCTTTCCCGGCGCTCCCAAATCCTGATGATCACCCACAGCCGCTCCAGCATGGAGTTGGTCAACACCCTCTACGGCGTGACCATGGAGCACAAGGGCGTGAGCAAGCTGCTTAGGGTGTCTCTGGAGCAGGGCGAGTCGCTGGCAGCCTAAGTCGGCTGTGCCGGGCGACATAAACCAATGCGGCTGTTAGAGACCGGTTTATAGACAAACAGTTACGCCCTTGACGCGGAGGGCGGAGCTTATTAGATTTGCCGGGCGGGCTCAAGGGCCCGCCCGAAGCTTTTCATCTCCACCTTGATCGGATGCCATGTCTTTTTTCGACCGCTTTAAAAAGAAAAAGGCGCAGCAGGAGCAGAGCGACCAGCCGGATGCCCAGGAACAGTCCGCTTCCGAACCGGAAGCGGCTCCCCAGGGCGACGAGGCTCCGCAGCCCGGCGAACCGTCCGTGGCCGAGGCGGTAGAGCTGGCTGCCGCGCCCGAGCCGGTCGCGCCCAAGCGGCCTCCGCAAGAAGAGGCAGCGCCGCCAGCGCCCCAAGGCGAAGACGAGGCCGAACCCGAGCCTGAAGCTGAAGTCGAGCTAGAGCCCGAGCCACAGCCTTCCACCGAAGAGGAGCCCAAGCTGGGCCTGTGGGGACGTCTGGGGCGGCGGCTCAAAAAGACCAAGGACAAGATCGGCGGCTCCATAGACCGCATCACCCTGGGCAAGAAGATCGATGACGAGGTGCTGGACGATCTGGAGGAGGTGCTGGTCACCGCCGACCTGGGGGTGCACACCAGCCTGAAGCTCATCGAGCAGCTGCGGGGCAAGGTGGCCCGCAAGGAACTGGACGACGCCGAGGCCCTGAAGCAGGCCCTGCGCAAGGGCATCGCCGAGGTGCTGCACGAGGTCCCACCCGCGCCGGAGCGCGACAACCACCCCCACGTGATCATGGTGGTGGGGGTCAATGGGGTGGGCAAGACCACCAGCATCGGCAAGCTGGCCCACTACTTCAAGAGCCAGGGCCGCTCGGTGCTCCTGGCGGCGGGCGACACCTTCCGGGCGGCGGCCAACGAGCAGCTCACCATCTGGTCCGAGCGGGTGGGCTGCGACATCGTGGGCGGCCAGGAAGGGGCCGACCCCTCGGCCGTGGCCTTTGACGCGGTGGAGGCCGCCCTCAAGCGGGACCGCGACCTGGTGCTCATCGACACCGCCGGACGCCTGCACACCAAGGTCAATCTCATGGAGGAGCTCAAGAAGATCCACCGGGTGCTGGGCAAAAAGCTGCCCGGCGCGCCCCATGAGGTGATCCTGGTCCTGGACGCCACCACCGGGCAAAACGCCCTGCAACAGGCCAAGCTGTTCAACCAGGTGGTGCCGCTCACCGGGTTGGTTCTGACCAAGCTGGACGGCACGGCCAAGGGCGGGGTGGTGGTGGCCATATCCGGCGAAATGAAGCTGCCCATCTGCTTCGTGGGCCTGGGCGAGGGCATGGAAGACTTGAAGCCCTTCGAGGCCGAGGGCTTCGCCGAAGCCATTTTTTAGGGCGAGGCATACCTAAAAAGAAAGGGAGGGCCGAAGCCCTCCCTGGTCATTTTGTCGCGTGCGCTCTTAGAGCGCGCAGGTCTTGATCATCTCGCAGACGTTGTCGCACACGTCCACGATTCTCAGCACGCCCACCACCTTGTCGCCCCTGCGCACCAGCACCGAGAGCTTGCGGCCCATGACCAGCAAGTGGGTGGCGTGGGCCAGGGTAGCGTCCTCGTCCACGAAATCGTCCTCGGACAAAGGCCGCATGGCGTTTTTCACCAGGATGTTGGAGGCCCGGGCGCACAGCAGGTTCCAGGGATCGTCCCAGAGCTCCTCCTTGTCCACCATGGAGCGCATGAAAGCGGGGTTGAGGCCGAAGTGGGTCAGCCGGTCGAAGTCGGCGATCTTGCGGTACTTGGGCTCCAGGGCTTGCAGAAGGTCCCAATGGGACACCTTGCCGATCACGTAACCTTTTTCATCCAAGACCAGCACCGCCCGATGCTTGAACTTGGAGGCGCGCGACTGGCCCCAGGATTTTTCCAGGGCCTGCACCGCCTCGAACAAGGTGGCTTCTTGGTGGGTGGTGGCGTATTCGGCCAGCGGCACCATAATATCCTTGACGCTTTTGGTCTTCATAACAGCCCTCTTTTTTCGCCGGAGCTTCACCGGCGGGGCCCTGGGTCAGAGCCCCACCGGCAAGCATCTATCTAGTAATTATGATCGCATCCGTCGGGCTCGCAGGCAAGCCTGTTACTTGGCCACGTTGCCGGCCTGCATGGCCTTGGTGGCGGTCTCCAGGATGCCGTCCGGGAAGCCCACAATGTTGTAGATGAGCATGAAGCCCACGACCCACACCACCAGCATGCAGATAACCCAAAGCACGAAGCCGTACTTCAAAAAGTCCACCGGGTGGATGACCCGCTCACCGGTGTCGGGGTACACGCCCAAGCCGTAGACGATGGCGTTGTTGGGCGTGCCCACGATCAGGAAGTGGGCGAAGCTGGTGGCAAAGGCCACGGCCAGGCCCACGGCCCAGGGCTCGCCGTGCACCTGGGTCATCAGACCCATGGGGATGGCGATGGGGCCCAACAGGGCGGTGGTGCCGGCGTCGGACATGAAGTTGGTCATGAGGCCGGACAGGCCGCTCATGCCCACCCACAGGCCGAAGCCCTTGGACATGCCCACCGAGCTGAGCGCCTCCAGGAAGGTCTGGGCCAGCCACATGGCCGCGCCGGACTCCTTGAGCAGAGCGCCCAGGGTGAGAGCGCCGCAGTACATGAACCAGGCGTCCCAGGAGATGCCGGCCAGAATCTTGCGCCACTCGGTGGTGCGGAAGATGACCGGGATAAGAAGGGCCAGCAGGGCCGGGCCGCCCAGGCCCATTTCCTCGCCGCCGAAGATCCACAAGGCCAGGATGAGCAGGAGCATGCCGAAGGTGACATACTCGGCGTAGCTCATCTTGCCCATCTTGCGGGTCTCGTCCTTGATGGCCGCCAGGCCCGGGGTAAGGTCCTTGGTCTTGATCTGGCGCCCGAAGACGAAGATCATGTACACCGCCACCAGGAAGCCCAACAGCGGCACGATGGGGAGGCCGTAGGTCATCCAGGTGAAGAAGTCCATGGGCACCTTGTACTCGGACCAGAAGCCCATCATGATCACGTTTCGGCCGCCGGCGGCCGGGCTGCCCACGCCGCCCACGTTGAGGGCGAAACACAGGGCGAACAGCAAAAATTTGGCCAGGGCCGGTTCGTGGGTGACCCGTCCTCCCTTGCTGTTGGCCGCCACCGAGCCGTAGTACACCGCCATCATCACCGGGGTCATGAAGGCGCACATGGCGTGGGCGGAGATGAAGCTGCCCACCACGGCCATGGAGATGCACAGCACGAAGACCGGCAGGTAGAAGCCCTTGGTCCAGCCCAGGAGCCAGGCGGCCAGTCGCTTGTGCAGCCCCACGTCCACCACCGCCACGCCCATGGCCAACACGCCCAAGAGGAACATGGGGGCGTCGCCGGCAAAGGACTTGCCGATGGACTTCATGGGCAACAGGTGTAGGAAGTAGGCCAGCACCGGCATCAATATGCCGGTGAGGCCGATGGGGATGGCCTCGGTTGCGAAGAAAATAACCGCCATGGGAATGATGCCCAGCACCACCATGGTCTTGTGGGCCGCATCATGGATGTTATGGGCGATATGCCACGAAATCATTTTTTGGGCGAAGCCGTATTTCTCCACGATGTGGACCACGCTGTCCGGGGTGGGCAACGCGAATCCGACCAGGAGAAAGATGGCCACGCCAACGCTGAGCCACAAAATGCGGCCCTTCATGCTGCCTTCAGAGCCGCCATGAGAATCGTGATCGTGCGACATGAGGTAGCGTCCTCCCCTCCAAACCGCTAAAGCGAAAGGGCGCGGGGTTTGAAAATGGTTGTTAAAACGTTATTTTGCACCGCCGCCGGAGGAGAAGCAGGCTCACTCCCGCAGGCGTGGGCTATTCGCTCAAGCTTTATTAGCACAGGTGGGAGCCAGACTTAAAGAAAAAAGTAACAAGATTGGCGTCACTATCGTTGTAAAATGCAACGACACCTTGAGTTGCAACTAAAGGACATGGCGCCCCATCTGGGGCATTGGGAAGCAGGCTGGCCTCAGTCGGGCCCCGGTGCTCAACTAATGAAGGCTATTCCAAAAACCCATGCCCAAGCCAAGTTGAAGGTCGCCGCGCCGGGCCTGGTTCATCCCCGGCGGAGGTGCTCCATGCTGCTTCTGGGGGGATTTCGCCGAAACTAGCTATTGTAATTTGCAACGGAATAGAGGTGCCAAGGGCCGCGGCCCCTGAGGAACGACTCGCCTGGGTCGAATTATTCGCTCAACTTGGTGTGGCTGTTTTGAAAATGGGCCGTGTAGGGCAAACCATGGGCCTCTGCCGGGCCCGATTTCATTACGCCTGGACCCTCGTGCCTGGCCGACCGTCCTCAACCCACCATTGTATTTTGCAACGCCGCCTAGGTGGGCACCACCACCGGCGGCCGCAGGAGAAGCTCCACCGCGTCCCGGGCCGTGGAGGCCAGGTGGGGGTGGGTGTCCTGCAGGCTGATGAGCTGCCGCAAGTTGTCGGCGGTGCGGTAGATGAGCTGGGCGATGTCGCCTTCGGCCCCGCCATAGAGACCCACCACATTGTCGAAGTCCGCCAGTTGGCACCAGGCGTAGATGGCCGCCGCCGCGCGGTAGGGCAGCACCGGGGTGTCGAAGCCCCATTGGCTCAAGCGCTCGATCATGGGGTCCAGGGCCTGGCGCAGCCCGGCCAGGGCCAGGCGCAGGCGGCGGTCCAGGGCCGGGGTGAAGTCCGGTTCGCGCTCGTCCACGAACAGGGCCAGGATGGCCGCCAGAAGCACCGGGTCCTGCCGGGGCAGGGCGCCCTGGCGGATGGCCTCGGCAATGAGCACCGGCTGGTCCAGGCGCAGCTGGCTGGCCCACAGGCCGTCCGGGGTCAGGCGGCCCTGGGGGTCGGCAAAGCCCTCGGTGCGCAAGAACTCCAGGTGGCGCACAAAGTCGTACCAAAAGGCGTGGCTCTGGTCCGCCACTTCGGCAAGCTGTTCCTCGGCCTGGTCCAACAGGCGGCCCAGGCCCTTTTTACTCGTGAGGCACTGGTCCTGGGCCGGGCAGGAGGAGCATATGAGGGTCTCCTGCTCGCTCTCCACCGCCTCCAGGCGCTCCCGCAACTCGGAGGCCTCCTGGGCGGCCAGGCGCTCGATCTGGGGCGCGCCCAGGGGGGTGGGCCGCCGTGGGGCCTGGTTGAGCACGGCCTCGGCCAAGGAACGGCCGCCACCGGCCTGGGGCAGGTTCAGCTCCTCTTGGAACACCCCCGCTATCTCTTCCAGGCCCACGAACTCCAGACGGGGATGGCCCCGGGTAAGGCGGCGCTCTTTTTCCAGGCTGATGGCCAGCACCCCCCGGCCGTCGGGGCTTTCTTCGCGGCGCAATACCGCCCAGGCCGCGCCATACATGTCCATCAAGACCCGCCCCCGGGTCAGGGCGCCCCAAAGGCCCCGTTCACCGTCAGCCGCCTCGCTTTCGAGCCTATGGCGCAGGCGCTCCAGTTGCCGCCGCCGCCGCCGCCGCACCACCGCCTCCTCGGGTCCGGGGCAATGGGAGCCGGCCAACTCCTGGGCCAGGGTCTTGAGCACCCTTTGGGGCCCAGCCTTGGTGCGAGGCTTGCCGTCGGTGCGCTCCAGGCGCTGGAAGGTGGCCAGTGACATGCCCAGAAGCTGCTTCACCTCGGCCGGGCGCTGGGAGAGCAGCAGGTTGAGCACCATGGAGAAGTTGATGGACAGCTGGCTCTCTATGGGCTCGGGCTCCGAGTCCAGCAGGGTGGCGGTGAGGGCCACGTCGTTGAAGGGGCCGGGAACCACGCAGGCGAAGCCGATATTGTCCATGCCACGGCGTCCGGCCCGGCCGGTCATCTGCAAAAGATCCGTGGCCTTGAGCTCCACGAACTCCCGCCCGTTGAAGCGGTCGCTCTGGGTGATGACCACGGTGCGGGCCGGGAAGTTCACCCCCGCGGCCACGGTGGAGGTGCTGAAGATGGCCTTGAGCAGGCCCTTTTGCATCAGCCGCTCCACCAGGAGCTTGCCCAGGGGCAGATGCCCCGCGTGGTGGCTGGCTACCTGCACCCGGCGGATCAGGTCCACCTGGGCTTGGCCCTGCAAAAAGGGATATTGCTCCAGCCAGGCGTCGATCTCCCGATTCAGCCGCTCGGTGCGCTGGACGTCGTACTCCAGATGGGCCGAGGCGGTGTATTCCAAGGCCGCGTCACAGTCGGAGCGCGACTTCAGGAAAAAGATGGCGGGCAGCAGGTCGGCCTGTTCCAGGGACTCGAGTATGCGGCCGAAGGGAGGCATGTGGTTGCCCTGCCAACGGGAGCGGTCCTTGGCTTTGCCTTCCAAGAATTGGCGCACCTTGACGAAAAGGCCCCTGGTGGTCTTGAGAGGGGTCAGCTCGCCGTCGGGCATCAGGAATAGGGGGTACAGGGGCACCGGCCTCTGGTTGCTGAGCACCGTGGCGCAGGGCTCGTCGCGCACGAAGTTGAGCCAGCGGGCGATCTGGGAGGCGTTGGCCACCGTGGCCGAAAGCAGCAGGAGGCGCACCCGCACCGGCAGGTAGATGATCACCTCTTCCCACACCACCCCCCGGTCCGGGTCGCCCAGGAAGTGGGCCTCGTCCAGGACCACCAGGCCCGCGTCCAGATCGGTGCCCCGGTACATGGCGTCGTAGAGCTGGTTGCGCAGGATCTCAGTGGTGCCCACGATCAGCGGCGCGCTCAGGTTTTCCTTGCGGTCGCCGGTGAGGATGCCCACGTTTTCGTGCCCGAAGATTTCGCCGAACTCGGCCAGCTTGGCGTTGGACAGGGCCTTGAGCGGGCTGGCGTACCAGGCGCGCTGCCCCTTGGCCAGGGTGCGGGCGATGGCCTGCTCGGCGATCCAGGTCTTGCCCGAGCCGGTGGGGGCGCTGACCACCACGTCCTGGGAGTCGAGCAACTCCACCGCTTCGGTTTGAAAGGGGTCGGCTTTGAAGGGAGCATCCTGGGGAACCCCCACGTCGGCCAGCACGGGCTTTAGCTTGGGGTTGACCCTGGGATTATAGGGAATGGCTTCCGTCTGCTGAGGGCGCGGTCGGCGCGAAGCGCCGTGGGGCGGGGTGCGTCTTTTCCTAGGTGGTCGCTTGCTCAAAAAATTCTCCCGGCTGGAGCCATCCTAACGCAGGCCGGCGCCCGGCGGCAATGCCTTGTGGGTGTAAAAAGGCTCAGGCAGGTTCGCGGTAGCCGGTTATCTGGTCCAACTCGTCCCTGAGGCGGTTCAGTTCGTCTTCCATCGCCTGACGGGCATCTTCCAGCTCCTGTCCCTTGAGGCCCGGGGGGTAGCGGAATTCCTTGCCCGCGGTGAACACCACCTTGGCAAATGGCTTGGGGATCATGGTGCGGTCCCAGGTGTTTTTGAGCACCCACACCCTTTTGGCCGACCACATCAGGGGAACCAGGGGCAATCCGGTCTGCGAGGCCAGGGCTATCATACCCTTTTTGGCCACGTAGCGCGGCCCCCTGGGGCCGTCGGCCACGGTGGCGGCGTAGCGGACCGGACCGCCTTGCAGGTAATCGGCCATTTCCTTGAGGGCGGCCATGCCCCCGTGGCTGGAAGAGCCCCGCACCGGCACTCCGCCCATGATGGCCAGATAGCGGGCCAGGTATTCCCCGTCCCGGGAGCGGCTGATCATTACGGCGGGGCGCTTTTTGCCGAAAAAGTACAGGGAAAATATGGCCCCCCGGTGCCAGGTTATACCGATTCCGGGCTTTCCCTGGTTGAAGTATTTTTCCACCAGGTCGTTGCGCAATATCTCCACCCGGCAGGTGCGAAAAAGAGTGCGCACCAGACGGGCGGCCAGCTGCGAAACCAGCCAGAATTTGAACCTCTCCCAAGAACTATATGACCTTGACGCCGGCAAGCCTTGCTCCCGCTAAAAACCGAACCGGCTTATAGTTACCATGGGTTGTTCCCGCTGGCAAAACCGTGGGCCGATGTTATCTGCAAAAATTAGCTTTTTCTGTTAACTGTTACCAGAGTAATCAACCTTGGACCTTGCAACCGGCCGGGGCCTATCCGCGAAAGGGACATCCGCATGGAAATGAACATCAGTCTGGGGCCAAACCAAAAAATCACCGCCCGCTGGGACGGCTTTGAAGTGACCACCGATCAACCCGCCAGCCAAGGCGGGCAGGGGTCGGCCCCGTCACCCTTCGAGCTTTTCCTGGTCTCCTTGGCCACCTGCACCTCCTATTACGTGCTCAACTTTTGCCGTGCTCGGGAAATCCCCACCGACGACATCAATGTGGTGCAGCGCCTGATCATGTCGGAAGACGGCAAGCAGGAAAAAGCCATCGAGATGGAAATAATCCTACCTCCGGAGTTTCCCCAAAAGTACGAAAAAGCGGTGGTCAGGGCAGCCAGTATGTGCCATGTGAAAAAGACTATCTTGAACCCGCCGGAGATAACCCTCATCGCCCGGCGCGCCCAAGGCTAGGCCCACCAACCCAGGCCCCAGGCCATAAAAAAAGCGCCTCCCGTTGCCAAAATGGTGGCCAACTGCATCAGGTGCACGCACTGCTTGGACTGGAGGGCTCCGGTGGGGCCGCCCTCCGGGTTTATCCAGGGCTTGTCCACCAGCATGCCGTGGTAACGGTTGGGGCCGCCCAGGCGCACCCCCAGGGCTCCGGCCGCCGCTGCCTCGGGCCAGGCCGAGTTGGGGCTCTTGTGAGCCCCGTGGTCCCGCAGGGCCACCCGCCAGGCGTCCCCGGCCCCCAGGCCCAGCAAGGGGCAAGCCGCCGCCAGGAGCAGGGCGCTCAGGCGGGCGGGCAGCCAACCGGCCAGGTCGTCCAGGCGGGCCGCGGCCCAACCCAGGTATAGATAGCGCTCGTCGCGGTAGCCGACCATGGAATCCAGGGTGTTCACGGCCTTATAGGCCACCGCCCCCACCGGGCCCATCAGGGCTAGGTAGAGCAGGGGAGCCACCACCCCGTCATTGAAGTTTTCGGCCACGGTTTCCACCACCGCCCGGCGCACCGCCTCGGGGTCCAGGTCTTGGGTCTCGCGCCCCACGATCATGGACAGGCGGCCGCGGGCCAGGCCCAGGTCGCCGCCATCCAGGGCCGCCAGGACCGAGCGGGCCTCCCGCCATAGCTGACCGGCGGAGATGCACTGCCAGGCAAGCACCAACCCCAACAGCCAGGCCAGGGCGGGAGCCAAAGCGCCTGCCAGGGACATGCACAAGGCGGCGGCCAGGGCGAACCCGCCCACCACCAAAAGCACCAACGCCCCGCCGGCCAAGCGCAGGCCCGGAGGAGACGAGGCCAAGGGGCGCAAACGGCTCTCCAAGAAGGTTATGGCCCGTCCCATGTAGCGCACCAGATGGGGCCAGGAAGGCGGATCGCCCAACAAGGCGTCGGCCGCCACGGCGAGGGCTATCAGCCAGGCCCCGCTCATGCAACGCTACCGAAAATTTTTGATGGGTGTATTCCAGTGTCTAATAAATGAAACAACAGTCCACAATCTATTTAAGCGATTAAACGAAAAAACCAGTAACTGCCTGGGGAGTTTAATTGAAAAGGCATTACGCCGCAAGTGTGGCCTCAATTAATGATTTTCGACCAATTTAAATGACTACAACCTATCGGTGTATTGCCACAAATTACTATCTAATCCGAAGGTATTTTCCATAGTTCTACTTTCATTTGCGACGAATGACTCAGCAAACGTTGTGATACAAAAAACTAAATCTTTTGACGTTTCCGGGTTGACGCACCTGGAAAACAGCCTGTATATATATCAAATAAGCATAGAGTTGTACGTGTGGAAACAAATAAAATAAAGGAGAAAAGACGTGGCACGAACCTCTCGTTGGAATGAAACAGACCGAGCCAAGCTGCTCAAAATGGTCAAAAGCGGCGTCTCCGAGCAAGAGATTCGCAGCAACTTCAAAACCAAGGGCCCCAAGGGCTCCTCGCGCGACATGACCGCGGTGGAATTCGCCCAGCAGTTGAAACAGGCCATGGTCGAAGCCGGCGACATTAAGCAGGAAACCCGCAAGAAAGAAAAGGTCCAGGCCATGGTGTACAAAGTCACCAACACCGGCCGCCTTACCATCACCGACTTCGGCGATCTAACCGGCGCCAAAGAAGGTGCTTCCTTCACCTTGGAAAAGCCCCGCGGCCGCTCCAAGGCCTGGCGGTTAGTGCCGGCTGAGTAGCTTATCTTTTTTCGCGCCGCGTCCAGTTGGTGAGGGGAAGGCCTGCCCCATCATCGATGTGCCTAAAATTATGCACACCTCGCCGCCGGACCGTTCTGGTATGAATGAGGTAGAGCAAAAACAGGTCCGCGGCGGAACTTATAAAAGCATATAGACCGGTGGCTCGCATGAGCCGCCGGTTTTTTATGGCGGGATGAATCGGCCTTGCAGAACCAAAACCCTATAAAGGGCCACTGGCTCCTGAAACTGGCGGTCAGCTTGGGGGTAGGCCTCTTCCCCGGCCCCCACGGCACCTACGGCTCCCTGCTCATAGCCGCCTTGGGTGCCTGGTGGCTGGCCTTGGGCCACGCGCTGTGCGGCTGGCAATATCTGGCCGTGGTGGCCCTGGCGAGCTTGGCTGCGGTGTTTTTCTGCCACCAGGCCCTGGGCCGGCGGGTCTTCGGGGACCAGGGTGACCCCGGCCGCATAGTGATCGATGAGGCCGCGGGCATGCTCCTGGCCATGTACGGCCTGGCCTCCCTGGGCTGGGAGTTGGTGGCTGCCCTGGCCTTTTTCCGCTATTTCGACATCATGAAGCCCCTGGGCATAAACGCCTTGCAGCGGCTGCCCGGAGCCTGGGGAGTGGTGGCCGACGACCTCTTGGCCGGGCTCTACGCCCTGGTTTGCTGGCGGCTTCTGGCCTGGCTAGTGGCCCTGTCCGGGGCTTGACGGCGCGCTCAACGCCTCGGACACCTTTACCAAATCAACTTGCCGGCGCAGGCGGGGGGCCCATTCCTCCAGGGCCTTGATGGTCTCGGGATGAGGATGGCCTATGGCCACGGCGCGGCCTCTTTCCTTGGCCAGGGCCAACAGCCGCCGCATCTGTCCGTCTATGGCCTCCCGATTTGCCTGGTGGTCCAGGAACACATCCCGGCGTCCGGTGCGCAGGCCCAGGCGCTGGGCCGTGGCCAGGCCCAGGGAGTCGGCGCTGGTAAAGCTGTCCAGATAGAACAGGCCGCGCCGCTCTATTTCCAAGAGCACCGGCTCCAATAGCTCCGGATGCAGGCTGAAGCTGGAGCCCATGTGATTGTTCACCCCCGCCGCCAGGGGCACCCTGGCCAGGTCGTCCCGCAGCACCTCCAGCAGGCGCTCCTGGGTCATGCCCAGCAGCAATACCCCCTGGCCGGGATTGCGGCCTGGGTAGCCTTTGGGCTCCATGGGCAGGTGCAGCATCACCTCCAGGCCATGAGCGTGGGCCAGGCGGGCCACGGCCCTGGCCTGGGAGGAGTGGGGCAATATGGAGAAGGTGAGGGGGATCCCCAGCCCGGCCAGGCGCTGGGCCGGGGCCAAGCCATGGCCCATGTCGTCGATGATGATGGCCACCAAGGGGCTCGGAGCCGTAGGAGGTGTCGCCACCGGCTCCCCGGAGGGAGGAGCCTTCTTGGGCTTCACGGTAGGCTTGGCTTTGGCGGTCGGGGCTGGGGCGGGCTGCTTGGGCGCGGGACGCCGGGGGGCGGGGGTGCTCCACCACAGGCCCGTCAAAAAGGCAAAAACAACCCCGGCCACCGCCAAGGCCCAGAGGGCTCGGCGGCGGCGCGGGGCGCGCTTCTTGGTTTTTTTAGGCCGGGTCACTGTTTCTTAACGGCGCCGGCATCCTTGCCTTGTTTAATCCCCTCACGGGCGGAGAAAATCTGCCAAGCCTTTAGCAGGTCCAGGGCCCGGACCATCTGGTTGTCTTTTTCCAAACGGTCCTGGGGATAATACAGCTTGTCCTTTTCGCTCGTTTCCTTGGCCTTGGCCGGTTCGTTTTCGCCGTTTTTGGCGGGATCGGCCTTCTTAGCCTTGGCCGGCTCTTTTTCCTCTTCAGGAGCCATGGCCCCTTGCAGATCCTTTTCCCTCAGGGCCTGGGACTTCTTCTCCACCTTGGGCTCCGGAGCTGGAGGCTTGAAGGGCACCACCAAATCAGGGGTTATGCCCTTGGCCTGGATGGCCCGGCCGTTGGGAGTGTAGTAGCGGGCCGTGGTCAGCTTGAGGGCTCCCTTGTCCTCCAGGGGCAGGATGGTCTGCACCGAGCCCTTGCCGAAGCTCTGGGTGCCCAGGATCATGGCCCGGTGGTGGTCCTGCAGCGCGCCGGCCAAAATCTCGCTGGCGCTGGCCGAGCCCTGGTTGACCAGCACGATGATGGGGTAGTTGTTGGCGGTCATGCGCGGGGTGGCCCGGAAGACCATCTCCTGGCCCGGGGCACGGCCCCTGGTGGAGACGATCAGGCCGCTGTCCAGGAACTGGTCGGCCACGTTCACCGCCTCGGTGAGCAGGCCGCCGGGGTTGGTCCTCAGGTCGATGATCAGGCCCTTAAGGGGCACCTTTTGGCTTTGCAGCTCGTTGAGGCCCTTGACCAACTCGTCGGTGGTGTTCTCCTGGAAGTTGGCCAGGCGGATCAGGCCGTAGCCGTCCTCCAAAAGGTAGTAGCGCACGCTCTTGATGGGGATCATGTCGCGCACTATCTCGATGTCCTTGAGGTTGTTGGCCCCCTCCCTGAGCACGGTGAGCACCACCTTGGAGCCCTTGGGGCCCCGAATGCTCTTAACCGCGTCCATGAGGGTCATGCCCTTGGTGAGCTTGCCGTCGATCTTCATGATGCGGTCGCCCGCTTCCACCCCCGCCTTGAAGGCCGGGGTGCCCTCGATGGGTGAAACCACGGTGAGGATTCCGTCCTTGCTGGTGATGACGATGCCCACCCCGCTGAAAGTGCCTTTGGTCTCGATTTGCAGCTCTTTATATTCTTCGGGGGTCATATAGTCGGAGTGGGGGTCCAGGCTGCTGACCATGCCTTTTACCGCTGCGGTGAGCAGCTCGTCGGGAGTCTTTTTCTCCACGTACTTTTTCTGGATCTGCTCCATCACCTCGGTGAGCAGGCGCATGCGGCTATAGTCAGCGTCGCTGGCGGCCTGGGCCGATTGGTGCTGAAACTGAGGCAGGTAGAAGCTGAGAACGGCCAAAATGGCCAGTAAAAACAAGCCATGACGTAGCGTACGGCCGGGCATGTTTGCCTCCCCGGGGATAGTTGAACTTTAAAAACTTAAGGTTAGCGTCTGTGGCCTAACTGGTCAATAGTTCAGCCGCAACCACCTGCGCGGGTCCTGGGCCTTGGTCTTGAGGCGCACCTCCAGGTACAACAGCCCCCCCGCCCCCAGGGTTCCCACCATCTCGCCGGGGCCTATCTCCTGCCCCTGGCTCACCGCCACCGAGCCGAGATGACCCAGCACGGTGTGCACCTTTTCGCCGTGGTCCAGGACCACCACCTTGCCCACATGGGCCAATTCACCGGCATAGGCCACCTTACCGGCCCAGGGAGCCCTCACCGTCGCCCCAGCCGCCGCCTGGATGGTGATCCCCGGTTGCAGGGGTCCGGAGCCCCGCCCCAAGACTCGGCCCTGTACCGGCGGGCTCAGGTGCCCCTGGGCCTCGCGCACTCCGGGCATGGGGCGGGCCTTGGCCCCGGAAGCCAGGGGGGGCAGGGCAAAGGCCCGGGCCAGGCGGGCCTCGGCCTCCTGCAGGGCGGAGATGCGCTCTATGAGCAGCTGGCGGCGCTGTTCCAGGCGCAACAACAGCTCGGCGCGCCGCTGGTGCAGACCTCCCAGGCGCAGCTGGGTCTCCAGGAGCTTGGACCGCACCTCGTCTATCTGATTCTGCTCCAGGGCCAAGTTGCCCTGCACCTGGTTGAGACGGCGGCGGGCGGTTTTCAGGTCGTTCAGGCGCTGGTGTTGCCCGGCCAAGAGCCAGGAGACGGCCTGGGAGCGCTCCAGCACCTCGCGGTAGTCCCTGGCCGAGGCCAGCAGGCCGAAGTCTCCCTCCACCCCCAGCAGGTACAGCACGCGCACCTGCCGGTGATAGAGCTTTTGCAGGGCGTCCAGGCGCAGGCGCAGGTTCATCTCCTCGGCCTGGGCTCCTTCCAGGCGCTCGGTCATCTCCCGTTGGCGCAGGGCCAGGCGTCCGGCCTCGCGCTGCTCGCGGGCGATGTTTTCCTCCATCTCCTCCATCTCGCCCTGCAGGCGGGCCGCCTCTTGCGCCGCCTGGTTCCACTGGTCGAGCATGGTGACCAGACGGCCCTTGATCTCCTGGCGCGCCTCAGAGGCGCTCTGGGCCAGGGCAAGGCAGGGTAGGAGGAGCAAGGCCGCGGCCAGGACCGCCGAGGCAAGGCGTCCGGGAAGGCTCACAGCACCTCCCGCGGGTGCAGGCTGCGCCCCACCCCCAGGAAGCCGCCCATGAGCCCGGAAACCACGGCCAAGCCGCCCAGGGCCGCGGGCAGCAGGGGAGGGAAGGCCAATATCTGGCCCAGGCGCAGGCCCCAGGGCAGGGCGTCGGGCGCGGCCAAAAGAGCGAACAGTCCCCAAAGCAAAAGGCTGGCCAGAGCGGCGGCGGCCAGGCCCTGGAGCACCGCCTCCACCAGGAAGGGCCCGCGCATGTAGCCGCCCCCGGCCCCCACCAAAGCCATGAGCTCCAGTTCCCGGCGGCGTACGTGCACCGCCAGGCGCACCGTGTTGCTGGTAACCAGCACCACCGCCAAGAACAGCAGGATGCCCAGGGCCACGGCCAGCTCGCCCCCGGCCCTAAGGGCCCGCTCCAGGCGCTGGAGCCAGGGGCGGCCTGTGACCACGTCGCTGACCCCGGCCATGTTCTTGATATGGGCGGCCAGCTCCGGCGGGGCGGCAATATCCGGGGTGAGCACCAGCTCCACGGCGTTGGGCAGGGGGTTGCGGTCCAAATCATCCAGCAGGTCGGCCTGAGGGCCCAGTTGGCGGCGGAAGCGGATCATGGCCTCCTGCTGATCCACGTAGGCGGCCGAGGCCACCCCGGGCAGGCGGGCCAATTCCGCGGCCAGCTCCCGCCCCTCCTCGGGGCGCACCTGCGGGTCGGTGACCACCAGCAGGGTCGGCCCGGTGAGCAAGCGCCCGGCGGCCTGGTTTAGGTTCAGGCACAGGGCCAGGTAGGCCCCCATGATGGCCAGGGCCACGGCCAGGGTGCTTATGGCCACCCCTTGCAGCCAGAGGTCCTCGCCCATCTGGCGCAAGGCGCGTCCCACCACGCCCCGCCGTTTCAAGACGCCTCCTCCAGGCGGCCCCGCTCCAGGTGCACCACCCGGCCGCCGCGCACCAGGCTGAGCAGGGTGGGGTCGTGGGTGGCCACCAAGACCGTGGCCCCGCCCACGTAGTCGCCTACCAAAAGCCGCATCATGGCCAGGGCGTTTTCCGGGTCCAGGTTGCCGGTGGGCTCGTCGGCCAGGATCAGGTCCGGCCCGGGGGCCAGGGCCCGGGCCAGGGCCACCCGCTGCTGCTCGCCTCCGCTCAGGGTGTCGGCCGGAGACTTGGCCAGGCGCGACAGTTTGACCTGCTCCAGAACTTCTTCCACCCGGCGCTCCACGATGCGACGGTCGGTTCCCGCCACCTCCAGGGACAGAGCCACGTTCTCGAACACGCTGCGCCGGGGCATGAGGCGGAAGTCCTGGAACACCAAGCCCAGGCGGCGCCGCAAGAGAGGCAGATGGCGCGGGGCCAGACGTCCCAGGTCGGTGCCGCCCACCACCACCCGCCCCTTGCTGGGCAGTTCGGCCCCGTAGAGCAGGCGCAGCAGGGTGGTCTTGCCCGCCCCAGAAGGGCCGGTGAGGTAGACGAATTCACCGGGTCCTATTTGCAGGTTCACCCCCTTGAGGGCAGGCTCCTCCCGGTGGGGATAGACCTTGCTGACTCCTTCCAGCCTTATCATGGCCAAAAACTTCGGTCCGGTTTGGGTGGCGGCTTGAGGCTCAGACCGGCCAGCCCCCGGCCCATGGACCTCTGCAAACCGGCTTCGGCGATGTTGAAGGTGGCCAGGGCGTCGTAGTAGCTGCTGCGGGCCCTGGCCAAAAGCACCTGGGCGTCCAACAACTCGGTGTTGGTGGTGAGCTGTTCCCGGTAGCGCTCAAAGGTGATGCGGTAGTTCTCCTCGGCCTGCTTCACCCCCACCGTGGCGGTGGCGATGTTGGCCTGGGACTCCTGCAGATAGAGGATGGCCTCCTTGACCTGGAGGTTGACCTCGTCCTCCAGGTCCTGCTTCACCGCCTCCAGGCGGCGCTTGTCGGCCCGCGACTGGCTGGTCTGGTGGCCGGTGCGGCCCCACTCCCAGAAGGACCAGCTCAGCTGGGTGGCCACGGTCCAGTTGGTGGTGTCGTAATATTCGCTGGGGCCCATGGTGGGCGTGTCGCCGAGAAAATCGTAGCTGGCCTGGAGGTCCAGGGAGGGGTAATAGCCGCTCTGGGCCTTGCGGATGTTCTGGTCGGCCTGCTGAAGTTGCAGGTCCAGGGCCTTTAGCTCCGGGCGCTCCACCAGGGCGATCTGGCGGGCCCGCTGAAAGTCGGTGCTCACCGGATAGGATTTGAGGATGTCCTTGACCCTGGTGCCGTTTTCCACCGGCAGGCCCAGCAGCCGGTTGAGGCGGGCCCGGGTGAGGGCCCGGTTGTTGTAGGCCTTGATGCGGGACTGCTTGGCGTCGGACAGGCTCACCTCGGTCTTGAGCACGTCGTTGACGGGGATGATGCCAACCTCGTAGAAGTCCCGGCTCACCTTGAGCTGGGCCTCCAACTGCTTCACCGTCTTATCGGCCACCTCGGCGTTTTTGATGGCCCGCAAGTACAGGAAGTAGGCCTGCTTCACCTGATAGGCCACCTCCAGGTAGCTGAGGAACAGCTCGGTCTCGGCGATGTCCACCCCCAGCTTGGCCAGCTCGTATTGGCTGGCGAGGCGGAAGCCGGTGAACAGGGGCTGGGTGAGGGCGGTGGACCACTGGTACACGTTTTCCGAGCCCACGGTCACCGCCTGGCCCATGATGTGGTACTGGGGCGGGTTCTGGTTTGATTGCCAGCCGTAGCTGGTGTTCAGGGTGGGCAGGAAGTAGGTGAAGGCCTCCTTTTGCTGGCTGGCCGACTTGTCCATCTGGGCCAGGGTCTGCTTGATGTTGGGCGAGTAGTCCAGGGCCATGGAAAGGGCCTGCTCCAGGTTGACTTCCCCCTTGGGAGGCGGGGCCTTGGGGCCCGCGGCCATGGCCGGCCATGCGCCAGCCAGCAGGATGATCAAAACAAACGCCGCGAAGCTGAATCCGGCTCGAATACCGGCCCCCTTGTTGCTCACCCATGCCCTCCTTGAATACCGGCTACGCTAGGTCGCCGCGGATATGGGGTCTCCTAAAATTGAATATTGCAGGCGTGGCGGGAGTGTCAACCCTTGTTTGCCGTTTCGCCTGTCATTCAGCCAAGCTCCGGGCTCAACCCGCCCCGCCGCCCATGCGGTCCAGGGACGCCTTGACCATGCCCAGGGTCCAGGCCCAGGGCCGAAGCAGGCACCAAAGCAGGGCCCGGTTGAGCATACGGGGCTCCTGATGGGCCACGCTTTTGATAAAGCCCCGGTTAAGAGGATACAACAAAAGCAGGCAGATTATGGGCAGGGTTACGGCTCTTTGCCAATCGTGGGCCCCGATGCCGATGGGTATGGCCACGGCCAGCATCACCAAAACGCTCTGGGCGAAGCGCCGCGCCCCGCCGGGAGAGCCCAGGCCCAGGCGGCGGCGGTGCAGCAGGTTGCGGAACCGGTTGCGCCCCAGCTGATAGGCCAGGACCAGGCATCCTCCCCAGGTGGAGGGAAGGGGCCGCCTGACTTGCAGCTCCTGGTCCCAAAATAGCTCCCTGCCCTGGGCCAGCAGGCGATAGGCCAACTCGTAGTTTTCCAGGCCCTCGGCGGCGTCGGCCGGGTCGAACCCGCCGAACTCCAGAAAATCCCGGCGGCGGTAGGCCGCGCAAAGGGCGTCGGGCAGCGGCTCGTCCTCGCGCTCCCAGGCCAGCTCCGCCCCCACCAGCATGGCCAGGGCGTCGTCGCGGTTGGCCACCCGGCAGGGGCCCGCCGCGGCGTCGCGGTCCGCAGGCAAGAGGGCCTCGTCCAGACGGCTGAGCAGGTCCGGAGGCAAAAGGCAGTCGGCCTGGCTGAAAAACAAAACTTGGCCCCTGGCCTGCTCGGCGGCCTGGTTGCGGGCCGCTCCTGCCGGACAGGGGGGCAGGGGAAGCAGGCGGGCTCCCGGCCCCAACTCCCGCAACAGCTTGCGCAACCCCTCCAGGTCGTCCAGACCGCCCCGGTGGGCCGTTACCACAGCCTCGCAGCGGCCGGTGGCCAGCAAGGGGGCCAAGGTGGACAGACCGGCCCTCATGTGAGGCATCGCTTGCCCGGCCAGGAGGATGATGCTGTAGGAGGGAGCGGTGGATGGCATTGAAGGCCGCCTTTTGAAAAGGGTTGTCCGGATTGTAGCAGGGCGTCAAAAAGGCCACAAGCCGGGTTGGGGTGTTGCGGCGACGCCGGTGGCGCGTTAAATATGTAAGATAATTTTTACCGGCTGCTTAGGCCGTTACCGGATTAGGAGGCGCCCTTGCTGCTTTCGGTGGTGATGCCGGTTTACAACGAAGAGAAGTTCCTCACCCAGATCGTCAAGCAGGTCCAGGCGGTGGACCTGGGCGAGTTGGAGATGGAGCTTATCCTGGTGGACGACTGCTCCACCGACGGCTCCCTGGCCATTGCCCAGGCCATGGAGGGCAAGACCTCCCTGGACGACAGCCTCAAACCCTTTGCCCATCCCATACGGCTATACCGCCACCCGGTGAACATGGGCAAGGGCGCGGCCCTGCGCACCGGATTCGCCCAAGCCCAGGGTGAGATGATCATCATCCAGGACGCTGACCTGGAATACGACCCCGAGGATTTCCATAAGCTTCTAAAGCCAATGCTCAGGGGCAAGGCCGAGGTGGTCTACGGCTCGCGCTTCACCGGCGAGCGGCGCAACATGTTTTTCCACCACTGGCTGGGCAACCGCTTCCTCACCCTGACCACCAACGTGTTGTTCAACACCACCTTGAGCGACATGGAGACCTGTTACAAACTGTTCCGGCGAGAGGCCCTGGAGGGTATCGTCATCAAGAGCGACCGCTTCAACTTCGAGCCGGAGATCACCGCCAAGATCCTCAAGAAGGGCATCCGCATCTACGAGGTGCCCATCTCCTACACCGGCCGCGAGTTCGACGAAGGCAAGAAAATCACCTGGCGCGACGGGCTGGTGGCCCTGTGGTGCCTGGTAAAATTCCGTTTCACGGACTAGCTTCGGCATATGTGGAAGCACTACCTAGTTGGGCTCCTGGTGAGCGTCGCCGCAGTGTATCTTTTTTTCCGGGCGGCTCCCCCCGACCAGATGCTCTCCTCCCTGGACCAACTGAACCTGTGGTGGCTGGCCCCGGCCACGGCGGTCTACATCCTCTCCTATGTCTTCAGGGCCATCCGCTGGCACTTTCTCATGCGCCCGGTGGCCCTGGTCAAGTTCAAGCCCCTGTTCTCGGCCCTGATGATCGGTTTTTTGGGCAACAACATCCTGCCCGCCCACTTGGGCGAGGTGGTGCGGGCCATCGTCCTGGGCCGCTCCGAAGGGGTGAGCAAGTCCGCCACCCTGGCCACCGTGGTTCTGGAGCGGGTCTACGACGGCCTCACCGTGCTGTTCATGCTGCTGCTGGTGCTCTTGTTCGTGGATCTGCCCGCCGGGCATGTGGAAGGCAGTATGATCACCACCGAGCACCTGCGCACCGCCGGTTGGTTGGGCCTGGCCCTGTTCGCGGGCCTGTTGATCGTGTTGCAGGCCTTCCGTTGGCAACGGGCCGCCTCCTTGAAGATCATGGCCTGGCTCATGAAGCCGCTGCCCCAGCGCTTCAGCACCAAGATTCTGGACGGCTGCGACGCCTTCTGCGACGGCCTGGCCGTGGCCAGGGCCAGGGATCTGGTGTGGATAGGGTTCTACTCCCTGTGCACCTGGGGAGTGCTGGCCCTGTGGGCCTGGATGTTCATTCTGGCCTTCGGCATCCACCTGGGCTTCATGGCCGGAGTGCTCATGGAGGTGGTGCTGGCCCTGGCCCTGCTGATCCCGGCGGCCCCGGCCTTTGTGGGCACCTTCCATTTGGCCGCCGCCGCCACCTTGGCCTTCATGGGGGCCAATCCCGGCGTGGCCGGCTCCTACGCCATGGTGCTGTGGCTCAACCACTTCGTGTCCACCACCCTCTTGGGGCTGTACTACCTGTGGCGGCTGGGCCTGGGCTGGGGAGCGCTCACCGGCAAGGCTCTGCAAGACAAACCTAGCTAAAACCCGCTATCATGCTGGTAAACAGCCTGTCTTGATTCTTGGAAAAGGTCTGGTTTGCCCATGATTGAATCGGAAGCCTTCAACATCCCCCACGCCGAGATCGAGTTGGCCGGGCGGCTGCACCGCCCCCAGGGCGCGGCCCGCGCCTTGGCCATAATCTCCCACGGCCTGGAGTCTTCCAAGGACAGCGAAAAACTCACCCGCCTGGCCGCGGCCTTGGCCCGGACCGGCTACCTGGCCCTGCGCTTCGACCACGCCGGTTGCGGCGACTCTCCCGGCGACCTGAGCCGCACCTCGCTCACCGCCCGGCGCGACGAGTTCCTCTCCGCGGTCAAGGCCATGAGCGCCCTGGAGCCGGAGCTGCCTCTGGTGTACATGGGCTCCTCCTTCGGGGGCACGGTGGTGGCCCTGGCCGGGGACATCGAGCCCCCGGTGTGCTCTCTGCACTGGTCCACGCCCTGGGACTTCGAGCCCCTGTTCGGGATCATCCAAGACCCCGAGGGGCGTCCCACCCTGCGGGACATGGTGCGCGACATGTACTACCACGACATCGAGGCGGTGCTGGCCCGCACGGCGCGGGCTTTTTTGGTGCACGGCGAGTTGGACGAGGTGGTGCCGGTGGGGCAAGCCGAGAGGGCCCACCAGGTATTGCCCGAGCCCAAGGGCCTGCTGATCCTGCCGGGGGCGGACCACCGCCTGAGCAACCTGGAGGACCAGAAGCAGGCCATGGCCCACAGCCTGGCCTGGGTGGAGCAGTTCGTAAAGCCGGTGTGAGCTAGTCGCGCACTTCGCAGTCGCCACGCTTGAGGCCCACGCAGGTGCAGGTGATATCCGTGGTCGCCGTGGGGCAATCCCAATCAAAATCCATGGGCCCGCCGGACGAGGGGTGGAATATCTTGGTGTATTCCGCGCCGGGCTGGCCGTCCACCACGTACAGGCACATCAGCTTGCCCGGACCGCGCAGGTTGCCCTGAAAGGATGCGGCGGCGAAATCGGCGATGCGTGCCGAGGCCGAGGGCTTCTTGTAGGAGCGGTCCTGCTGCCAGCCCTTGGGGGCGCTCCACCAGCCGTCCACGATTTGCAATTCCTCGGGGCGAGGGCACACCAGGGCCCAGGCCGTGGCGGAGCCCGCCGGCCAGACGAGGGCCAGCAGGGGTAGGGCGAACCAAATGATGGAACGAGAAAATACTCTGCGGTGGCTGCGGGGCATGCTGCAAACCTTTGGGCAAGGGTGTTCGTTATCAGGCCAACGGCCGAAAGCGCAGGGCCGCGCCGGGCAAATCCCGCATGAACATAGCAGAGGCCGCCGAGTATAAAAAGCGCTAAACGCCCTGGCCCGGCCCCAGGGCCCAGGCAAGGGGGCCGCGCGGATTAATGCGAAAGGCCAGCCAGGTTTAGGCAACGCCGCCTAATTTTTCCAATGGACCCATCGCCTGGATGAGTCGCTCGCTACGGGGTATTATTCCCGCTGTATACAGCAATAACTATTGAGGCCGCCGGTGGACCGGCCGGTTCACAACCAAGGCATATATCGCCAACTTTGAAGCAGACATCAAGAGATGGGAGAAGCCATTAAATGAGTGGACCACTGGAAGGCGTCAAGGTCCTGGAACTGTCCATGTTCCAACAGGGCCCGGTGGCGGGCATGCGCCTGGGAGATCTGGGCGCGGACGTGATAAAGATCGAAGCCCCCTCGGGCGATCCGGCGCGCTACTTCATGCGCATCATCGGGGCCATGGCCGGCCTCAAGGGCCCCAACTACTATTTCGAGCACTGCAACCGCAACAAGCGGGCCATGGTGCTGGACATGAAAAAGCCCGAGGCCATGGAGATTTTTCTCAAGCTCATCGACCAGGTTGACGTGTTTGTCAACAACCTGAGCATCGGCGCGCCCGGACGCATGGGCATCGGCCCCGAGGCGCTCCTGGAGCGCAACCCCCGTCTGATCTACGCCCAGGCCTCGGGCTGGGGCCGCAAGGGGCCGGACGCCGAGGCCCTGAGCTTCGACTACACCGGCATCGGCCGCTCCGGCCTGATGATGTCCGGCGGCGAGGCCGGCTCGCCCCCCACTCAGATGCTGCCGGGCGTCGGCGACGAAATGGGCGCCCTGGTCTGCGCCTGGGGCGTTTGCGCCGCCCTTTACTCCCGGGAGAAGACCGGCAAGGGCCAGGTGGTGGACACCTCGCTCATGGGCAGCGTCATCGCCAACCTGGGCCTGATCATGGCCGCCCCGGCCATTTTGGGCCAGGAGTTCCCCCGCGAGACCAGGGCCAAGGCGGGCAACCCCATGTACAACCACTATTGCTGCTCCGACGGCAAGTGGCTGGCCATCGCCCACCTCCAGCCCGAGCGCTACTGGCCCAAGGTGCTGGGAGCCCTGGACCTGCTGGAGTTGGAAAACGACCCCCGCTTTGACAGCGTGGAGACCCGGGGCCAGAACGCCCAGGCCCTGGTGGCCATGTTCGACGAGAAGTTCGCCCAAAAGACCCGGGAGGAGTGGCTGACCATCCTGGCCGAGAACTCCTGCATCGCCACGCCCATCCAGGCCCCCATGGAAGTAGTTGAGGACCCCCAGGTGGTGGCCAACAACTACGTGTTGCAGCGCGAGAACCCCGAGGAGGGCCCGGCGCGCACCACCGGCTTCCCCTGGGACTTCAGCGCCACCCCGGCTTCCTACCGCCGCAAGGCCCCGGAGCTGGGCCAGCACACCGACGAGGTGCTGGCCGAACTGGGGTTTGACGCCGAGCAGATCGCCAAGCTGCGCGAGGATAAGATCGTGGGCTAAACGCGCCCGGCCACAGAACGCTCAAAAGCGCCCCCGTTTCGGCGGGGGCGCTTTTTTATTGGCTGCGCGGAGCGTCCTGAATTTTCAGGAGCGCCTTTTAATAGAGGAAATAGACCATGGTGGTGAGCACCAGGAGGAAGAGAATGCTCAGAGGCGCTCCCGCCTTGATGAAGTCCAGGCTGCGGTAGCCGCCAGGCCCCATGTACAGGGCATTGACCTGGTGGGTGGGCAGGATGAAGGAGTTGGAAGCGGCCAGCCCCACCACCAGGGCGGCCAGCCTGGGGTCCACCCCCAGGTCCTCGGCCAGGTTGACCACCAGGGGCACCAGGAGCACCACCGCTCCCACGTTGCTCACCACCAGGGTGAAGATGGTGGAGAGCACCGCCAAAATAAGCAAAACCACCAGGACCGGCGGCTGGTCCAGCCAGGCCATCATTTGACCCGCCGCCCAGGCGGCGGCCCCGGTCTTTTGAGTGGCCAGGCCCAGGGGTATCAGTCCGGCCAGCAGGAACACGGTGCGCCAGTCCACCCCTTGGTACGCCTCGTCTATGGACAACACCCCGGTGAGCACCATGCCGATGGCCCCGGCCATGAGGCACACCGGCAGGCTCAGGTTGCTGAAGATCACCAGCCCAGTGGCCAGGGCGAAACAGGCGATGGCCAGCCCGGCCTTCTGGGGGTTGAGCACCTCGCGGTCCATGGCCTGGCTGAAGATAAGGTCCCTGGTCTGGCGAAAGCGCTTGAAGTTTCGCCAGGCCCCGTGCATTAAAACCGCGTCCCCCACCTTGAGCTTTTGCGCGCCCAGTTGGGTGTAGTAGTCGCGGTCCTCGCGGTACAGGGCCAGGGGGGCCACCAGATAGTTGTGGCGGAAACGAATCTCTTGCAGGGTCTTGCCCACGAAAATGGAGTGAGGAGGCACCACCGCCTCGGCGATACCCGCCATCTCGCTATCCAGATCCTGGGCGAACACCTTTAGCTGGTCACTCACCTTGAAGCCGTAGGCCGCGGCCGCTTCCTCTACCTTTTGCCTGGGCCCGTAGACCGCGATCACCGAGCCCGGCTCGACGGTGGAGTCCCGGTCGGGCGGAATCAGCTTGATGCGCCCGTCCAGGCTGGCCAGAGCCACGGTGTGCACCAGGTAGTTGTCGCACAACTCGTAGACCTTGAAGGGCTTGGCGCCCCCCTGGGGGAGGGTCAGCTCGTACAGCTCGCCCAATTGCTTGTAGTACAGGGAAGGGTCGGCGGCGGTCTCGCAGGCACCCGCGGCCTGGCGGTCTCCGGGCAAAAGCAGCGGCCCCAGGCAGATGAAAAACAGGATGCCCGCCACCACCAGGGCCAGGCCCACCGGGGTCACGCTGAACAGGCCGAAGGGCTCCAGGCCGAAAGGCGCCAGCAGGTCATTGAGCATAATCAGCGGGCTGGAGCCCACCAAGGTCACGGTGCCGCCCAGGATGGCCGCCGCGCCCACGGGCATGAGCAACTGGGACAAGGGCAGGCCGCTTTCGCGGCTGATGCGCCGCAGGGCGGGGAGGAACAGGGCCGCGGCCCCGATGTTCTGCATGAAGCTGGAGACGATGGCGATGGTCAACGACAGCAGGGTCACTATCCGCCAGCGGCTGCAACCGGCCATGCGCAGCAGGGGGCGCACCCCCATGGCGATCACTCCGGTGTGGTCCAGGCCGCGCCCCAGGATGATCACCGCGATGATGGAAACCACCGCCGTGGAGCCGAACCCGGCAAAGGCGGTGCGGCCGTCGATCAGGCCCAGGGCGGGCAGGGCGATCATGGCCAGGATGGCCACCACGTCCACCCGCACCCACTCCACGATGAAAAGGAAGATCACCGCTACGATCACGGCGAAAACCAGGATCATGTCCAAGGTCAAGGTGGTTTGGGGCAATTGCCGACTCCCTAGGCCGGGGGGCGTAGATGCGGAAATGGATAATAACTCCTACGAATATTATTCCATATTTTGGACAGGACGCCAGACCTTCGCCGAAGCCTCCTTTCAAGTTTTGAGCTTTTTAACCGATTGACCGTCGATAATCGGTGAAGATATGCTTCCAAAAGCATCTTGGCGAACACCTACGGGCTGATATTCATCAGCATGATCACCCCAACGTACCAGTAAGCATCGTGCAACGCAGCGGATGGCTTTTTTCTTGGCATCAAGAGGAGGGAGTCATGGTTGACGTGAAAGCTGATATAGGCGTGTTCAACGAGTGGGGCCGTCTGCGGGAAGCCATGGTGGGCATAGAGGACCACACCGTCGAGCCCGAGTACATGGAAGCCTTTGCCTGGATGAGCCCCGAAGGCAAGGGGTACAGCAAGAAATACGGCGGCCAGCCCTCCGAAAAGGTGCTGCCGGAACAGGTGGCCCGCTTGCGGGAGCAGGTGGAGAGGCATGTCAAGGTGCTGGAGGATTTCGGGGTCAAGGTATACCGCAACCAACCCCTGGAGCATCCCGAAGAGATTCACTACCTGGACGAGGTGCAGAAAGGCCGCCTTTACACCGGAGGGGCCGACTTCTTCCGGGTCATCGGCAACGACGTCATCCTGCTGAACAACTTGCGCTATCCTTTTAGGCGCAAGCAGGTCTTCACGGTGCGGCCCGTGCTGGAAAAGCTCATGGAGGGGCGCAGCTTCGGCCGCTACGTGTCCTTGCCCCCGGCCTCGCCCCATTACACCCCTGACGGCATGTACCTGGAAAACGGCGACATAATGGCCGACGGCCACAACATCTACGTGGGTATGTCCGGCTTGGCCACCAGCCCCAAGGGCGTAGCCTGGCTCAAGCGCTTTCTGGGGCCTGAGTACACCGTCCACACCATGAAGCTGGCGCCCAACATCCTGCACTTGGACACGGTGCTCACCTTGAACCGGCCGGGGCTCTTGACTTATTACCCCGAGTTCGTCGATGAGCTTCCCGGCCCCCTCAAGAGTTGGGACAAAGTGGTGGTGCGCTCCCAGCCGGGCGAAGGGGAGTCCTTTGGGGCCAACCACCTCTCACTGGACGAGAAGCACATCGTGGTGGCCAAGGAGTACGAGAGGGTGGGTGATGAGTTGTCCAAGAAGGGCATGGAGCCGATCATCATCCCCCTGGGCGAGAGCATGGCCTATGGCAGCGGGTCCCGCTGCCTCACCGGGGTGATTCGGCGCGACCCCTAGGCAGCCTAGCGCCTGATCAGCACCACCCCCACCACCAGCAAAGCCGCGCCCAGCAGACGCAGGGCGTCGGCCGGCTGACGGGCCAGGCCGAACAGGCCGTAGTGGTCAAAGGCCAGGGAGGCGATCATCTGGCCGGTCACGAACAGAGCCAGCAGAGTGGCCGCGCCCAGGCGGGGCAGGAGCATTATGGTGATCACCACGTAGACGGCCCCGAACAAGCCACCGGTCCAGTGCAGCCAGGAGCTTTTGGCCACGGCCTCCGCCGTGGGCAGGGGCTCGCGGATGACCAGGATCACCGCCAGCATCACCAGGGTGCCCCCCAGATAGCTCACGAACGAAGCCCAGGAAGCCGAACCCAACGCCCCCCGAAGCTGGGTGTTCACCGTGGCCTGGACCACGAAGGAGGCCCCCGCCAAGGCGGCCAAACTCCCCAGCCCCAATATCTGCCATATTGCCGCCATGCCAAGCCTCCCCCTTGCGGTTCTGATAAACATTAGCACCGTCGAGGAGTTGGAAGGAAGTGCCAGGATGATAAGCTGTTGGAATCAGGCAGGGCAGGGGATGGCCGTGTCGTGGCAAAGAAAAAGGCCGGTTTTGCAACCGGCCTTTTTCTTAAAAAGTTTTTGGTGGAGGCGCGGGGAATCGAACCCCGGTCCGAAAGCTTTCAGCCCAAGCCACTACATGCTTAGTCCGTGATTCTTTCTCGCCCCCGGATAGTCCCACGGACAGGGCTTCCGGGTGGCCAGTCTAGCCTGTGTTTTCGGTCCCGGGCCGGTTAGACGGTGCCCGTTCCCTATCCCGCTAGTCGACGTCCGCACCAGCCCCGCAGGAGTAGGCTGGGAAGACGATAGCCTTATTTACGCGGCTACGGCGTATGTGTAATCGTCTGCGATTACTTTAGTTTCCCACCGGATAACGGGCCGACAGGACCCCGGCATGCAACTTTAAGCCTCAACTGCCTCCGTCGAAACCATGTCGCCCCCACAAGCCAATCTTGTAGGTGTCTTAAATATAGACATTGCGGGCCGTCATTACAAGCAGAGCCCGACAGAAAGGGCTATCCCTCCTAAAGGTATTGACAAAAGGAGCAATATTGGAGATAGTGCCTAACGCGTTCAGACGAGCTGGTCGGCCGCACCAGTGGTAAGTGAATTTTAAGGCCCGCAAAGGAGAGTGGCGTTGGCGCTGACCAAAGAAAACATAATCAACGAAGTATATGAAACCACCCAACTGCCCAAAAATCGGTCGCGTGAGGTGGTGGAAACAGCTCTGGAGTTGATGAAAGGCACCCTCGCCGTGGGGGACGACCTGTTGATCAGTGGTTTCGGCAAATTCATGGTCAAGGATAAGAAGGCCCGCCGGGGCCGCAATCCCCAGACCCGCGCTGATTTGCAGCTCAGGGCCCGCCGCGTGGTGGTGTTCAAGACCTCCGGAGTGCTGCGCCGCCGTATAAACGAAGCTGCCGGGCTGGATCCGGATTAGCCCCAGCTCCCTACCAGGCGACTACAAAGGCCTGTTTGTGGCTTTCCTGCCGCAAACGGGCCTTTAATTTTTCCGCCTGCTCCAGGCTGTCCAGCTTGCCCACCCGCACCCGCCTAAAGACCATGTCGCCCCGGTTGTAGTCCACCACGCTTACGTCCTGGTAACGGGTGCGCAGCATGGCCGCCAGGCGGTAGGCGTTGCTTTCCTGGGTGAAAGCTCCCACCTGCACCGTAAAGGGACCCATTTTGACCACCGCGGTGGGGGCGTCGGAGGGCGGGGGAGTCTTGGCGTGGGGCCGGGTCGCCAGGGCCCGTATGTACACCGGCGCGGTGCCTGGTCCCAGCACTCCCAGCTTGCGGGCCGCGGCCTTGGACAAGTCTATGATGCGCCCATCCACGAAAGGCCCCCGGTCGTTCACCCGGACCACCGCCTTTTTGCCGTTGTCCTGGTTGACCACCTCCACCCAGGTGTTCATGGGCAGAAGCTTGTGGGCGGCGGTCATCTTTTCCATGTCATAGACCTCGCCGTTGGAGGTCAGCTTGCCTTGGAACTTGGGGCCGTACCAAGAGGCCAGGCCTCGCTGCTCAAAACCGTGGGCCTGGGTGAAGGGCTGATAGCTGCGCCCGAAAACGGTGTAAGGCCTGCCCTTGGGCAGATCGCGGCCAGCCGGGGGAGGGGGCACCACCTTGGGACCGCAGGCGCTTATGGATAGCAGCAGGGCGGCAAGGGCGGCCACCAGGACTGAAATAGACCAGGCTCGAACAGGCAGCGTAATCCTCCTCTGGTAATGGGTCCCTTGTTTATAGCCCCATATTGGGCCATACTCAAGCGCCCTGTGGTTGACACGACCCGCCACCGCCTCCTAAACTTGTGCCAAACGCCCCCGGTGCCCGGCGAAACGCCGCCCTAATACGCCAACAGGCGGGAATCAGGAAGGAACGGCCCATGCTCGATGTTTGGCATTGGCTTTTAGCTCATCCCTATCTCATGGGCCTGATCCTGCTTGCGGCGGCGGTGGTGGCCGCCTTGGTCGTGGACTACCTGTTCACCCGCGTGGTCAAGGCTATAACCCGCCTGAGCAAAACCGAACTGGATGACCAGATCCTGGGCAATCTGCACGGCCCCATGCGCACCTCGGTGATCCTGTTCGCCGTGCTGGTGGCCATGGACGTCTACCTGGAGGAGCAACCCTGGCAGGGCCCCCTGGTCAACGTCATCTACTCGGTGATCATCATCGTATGGACGGTGTACCTGGTGCGCATGAGCCGCATGGTCTTTAGGTCCCTGCGGGAGCGCCACCGCAAGGAGCACACCCCCCGCCAGCTTCTGCCCCTGCTTGACAATCTGATCATGCTGCTGCTGTTGGTGCACGGCGGCTATTGGATGTTCAAGATCTGGAACATCAACGTTACCCCCTTGCTGGCTTCGGCTGGCATCGCCACCGCGGCCGTGGCCCTGGCCTCCAAGGACACCCTGGCCAACCTTTTCGGCGGGGTGAGCGTATTGGTGGACCACCCCTACCGCCTGGGCGACTACATAACCCTGAGTGACGGCCAGCGAGGCGAAGTGGTGGACATCGGCATCCGCTCCACCCGCATCCTCACCAGGGACAGCGTCTTGATAACCGTGCCCAACTCCATCATGAGCACCACCATCGTCATCAATGAAAGCGGCCGGGTGCCCCGCTTCCGGGTGAGGGTTACCGTGGGGGTGGGATATGATTCCGACCCTGAGCTGGTGGAGGCCACCTTGCTCAAGGCCTGCGAGGGCATCAACGAGATCTTGCCCAGCCCCAAGCCGCGGGCCCGCTTCCGCGAGTTTGGCGAGTCCTCCCTGACCTACCAGCTTTTGGCCTGGATTCACGACCCCGGCGACCGGGGACGGGTCATTCACGAACTGAACACCAACGTGCTGAAGCTGTTCCGCCAGGAAGGCATCGAGATACCCTTTCCCCAACGGGTTGTCAGCTATCATCCTCGCGACGGCCGCCTGCACGGCAAGGTGGAACTGCTCAAGGGTGAGGGCGACGACCAGGCCTAGAGCTTTCCAACCTATTTCACATTGTGTGACAATTTTTTGTATATAATATAAATAGGAATTATTGCCTTTCTCTTAGGCTAGCAACCAGCCTGCCCCCCTGGCGCTGTTGGTCTTTTGACCGGCCCACGGGTATGTAGCCATCAAGTATTGGTGGGGGTAGGGAATCATGACCGGCTTGAAACTACGTATTGGCGGGCTGTTATACCGCCTTTCCAGTCGTGAGGGCTTTCATGTAACCATAAGCAGGCTCACCGAGGGCCTGGCCATAACCTTGCTCATCGGCGCGGTAACCCTTTTGGTCTACCTCAGCGGGGGACTGAAATTCGTCTACTCCCACGCCATGTACCTGCCCATCGTGCTGGCCGGGTTCCGTTTCGGCATGTTGGGCGGAACCCTGGCCGGAGGCCTGGGCGGCTTTGCCCTGGGCCCCTTCATGCCGCTGTTGGTCGATCCCTACGAGCCCCAGGAAACCCATGCCTGGCTCTACCGCATGGCCTTTTTCGCCTTCATCGGCCTGGTGGTGGGAGGCATCAGCCTCATTAAAAACCTGCAGGTGGATTTTCTGGGAACCGTTCTCAAGGAGGTCAGCGCCACCTTTGCCCGCACCCTGCGGGGCCTCGCCAAGGCCATCGAGGCCAACGACCACTACACCATAGGCCACAGCGAGCGGGTGGCCTGCAACGCGACCATCCTGGGCATGCGCCTGGACATGAACCAAAACGACCTGCAACAGCTTTACTGGGCCGGGCTGCTGCACGACCTGGGCAAGCTGGGGGTGTCCAGCCAGTTGCTGCACAAGCCGGGCAAGTTGGACCCGGAAGAGCTGGAAAACGTGCGTCAGCACAGCCGCATCGGCGACGAGATTCTCTCGCGCATTTCGCCGCTGTTCTATTCGATATCAGACGGGGTGAGGCATCATCACGAAAAATGGGACGGCAGCGGCTACCCTGACGGCCTGCAAGAGGATCAGATACCCTTTTTCGCCCGGGTGCTGGCGGTGTGCGACATATTCGACGCCCTTACCTCCGAGCGCACCTACCGCGACTCCCTTCAGCCCAATGATGCGGTGAGAATAATACGGGAGGGCGCCGGCACCCACTTGGACCCCGATGTGGTGGAGCAGTTCCTGCGGGCTTTTCAGGCTCGTGAGCTGGTGTGGAGCGAAAACCAGCGGCCCTGCACCGATCCGTCGGAGTTCGACTACGCATTTATCTGGGATTACTACACCAACCGTTACCGGGACGGCGGCGGAGCGGGCTGGCTGCGGGGGTAGGGGGGATCGGGGCAACCCCTGGCGGTGCAGGGCACGCAGGGTGCAGGGGATGCCCGGGCCGCGAAGCTAGTCGCCGATGGGAACCCCGGCCTTGGCGTCGTCTATGCAATTGGCCAATTCAGACTGGGAAGCGTCCTTGGGGTCTTTCAGGGCCCCTACCGGACAGATGAACTGATTGCCCGCCTTGTCGCTGACCCAAACAAATCCCTTTTCGCCTTGGCTGTTAGCCTGTGTCATGGCTCGTCCTCCTTTTAAAAAATACCTGATAGTTACAGGTTGAGGCCTACCTGGGTAGATAGTCAAGAAGCTTGGTAGTGATTGTCTGGGATGCAGGGATATTGAAGTTGAGGCCAAGCATTTCAAAAAAAATTGAGGCCCGCCGGGAAAGGGAGGGGAACCCGGCGGGCCTCTATGGCAGGATTCAGGATGCTTCTAAAGCCCGGCATCCGATCGGGCCGCAGTTCTAGTAGCTTATGGGATAGCCGTTCTTGTCCAGCACCTTGGCCGCCACGGCGCGCTTGAGGGCGATGGCGTTGGCCGGGTTGTACTTGAGCAGCTTGCGGGCGCCCACCATCATGGTGCGCAGGTCGTCGCCCTCGGCCATGACCGCCAGGCACTCATTGGCCCAGGCCATCATCTTGGGCATAACCTCGTCCATGTACACCTGGGTCATGTCCATGTAGACCTTGGCCTTGTCCTCGCCCAGGGAGGCGATGGCCTTCTTGGCGCGGATCACGCAGCTCTCCATGGCAAAGGCCTCGATGATCATGTCAGCGATCTTGAGCAGAAGCTCCTGCTGGTGGATGAGCTTCTGCATGAAGGTCTGGGCGGCCAGTCCGGCCACGTAGATCACCGACTTCTTGGCCATCTCGGCCACGTGGGCCTCGTAAGCCAAAGGCTCGTCGGGCAGCTCCACCATCATGGGGGAGTACTCCATGATCTCGCCCAGAAGCTTCTGGCCCGCGGCCATGAGCGGCAGCTTGCCCTTCATGGCCCGCTTCAGGAGCTCGCCGGGGATGGTCATGCGGTTGATCTCGTTGGTGCCCTCGAAGATGCGGTTGATGCGGGCGTCACGATAGTAGCGCTCGGCCGGATACTCGCTCACGTAGCCGTAGCCGCCGTGAATCTGCACGCACTCGTCAACCACGAAGTCCAGCACCTCGCTGCCCAGCACCTTGTCGATGGAGCATTCCACCGCGTACTCGCGGATGGCCGCGCTGGCCTTACCGCCGTACTCGGGGTCGGTGGGGTCCACCCCGTGCAGGGAGGCGTCGATGAGGCCCACCGAGCGGTAGATGGAGGTCTCGGCGGCGTAGATCTTGGAGGCCATGCGGGCCAGCTTCTCTTGGATGGCCCCGAACTCGGCGATGGGCTTGCCGAACTGCACCCGCTCCTTGGCGAACTTGGTGGCGGTCTCCAGAGCGCCCTTGGCTCCGCCGGTGGCGGCGCAGCCCAGCTTGTAGCGGCCGATGTTCAAGACGTTCAGGGCGATGGTGGCGCCCTTGCCGCGCTCGTAGAGCAGGTTCTCCACCGGCACCTGGGCGTCTTCCAGGATCACGGTGGTGGTGCTGCTGCCCTGGATGCCCAGCTTGTGCTCCTCGGCGCCGGAGCTCACACCCGGGAAGTCGCGCTCCACGATGAAGGCGCTGAAGTCGGTGTTGTCGATCTTGGCGAATACGATGAAGGTCTCGGCCCAACCACCGTTGGTGATGAACATCTTCTCGCCGTTGATGATGTAGTGCTTGCCGTCCTCGCTGAGCACCGCCTTGGTGCGGCAGCCGCCCACGGCGTCGGAGCCCGCGCCCGCCTCGGTGAGGCAGTAGGCCGCGATCTTTTCGCCGGAGGCCAGGTCGGGCAGGTACTTTTCTTTCTGGGCCTGGTTGCCGTAGTAGACGATGGGCAGGGTGCCGATGCCGGTGTGGGCTCCCTGTGCCACGGCGAAGGAGCCGGACTTGCCAATCTCCTCGGTCACGCAGGCGGTGGAGATCTTGTCCAGGCTCAGGCCGCCGAACTCTTCAGGCACGTCGGAGCCCAACAGGCCCAACTCACCGGCCTGGGCCATGAGCTTTTTCATCAGCTCGTGGTCTTTTTCCTCGATCTGGTCGCTCACCGGGTAGATTTCGCCGGTAACGAAATCCGCCGTGGTGGTGAGGATCATCTTGTGCTCGTCGGAAAACTCCTCGGGCACGAAGGCCGCTTCGGGGTCGGTGGGGCCAAGCAGAAAACCGCCGCCCTGGGGAATCTCTTTATCAGCCATGATTGGGCTCCCTATATCTAAAACTGAAAACCTTGCCAAACCGCGCCGGGGTGGGGCGGCTAGTAATTCTCTTTTTCGAACACGCCGGCCGCGCCCATGCCGAAGCCGATGCACATGGACACCAGGCCCCAACGGGAGCCGTCGCGGCGGCCCATCTCATAGGCTAACTGGGTGGTCAGCTTGGCGCCGGTGCAGCCCAGGGGGTGGCCCAGGGCGATGGCCCCGCCGTTGACGTTGGTGATGTCCAGGTTCAGGCCCAGCTCGCGCACGCAGTAGGCGGCCTGGGAGCCGAAGGCCTCGTTGAGCTCGATGAGGCTCAGGTCGTCCACCCCGATGCCCGCCAGGGCCAGGGCCTTGGGTATGGCCGCCACCGGGCCGATGCCCATGTAGCGCGGGTCCACTCCGGCCACCGCGAAGGAGCGGTAGGTCAGCATGGGCTTGAGTCCCAGGGCCTTGGCCTTTTCCTTGGACATGCACATCACCGCCGCGGCGCCGTCGCTCATCTGGGAGGAGTTGCCCGCGGTGACCGTGCCGGTCTTGACAAAGGCGGGCCTGAGCTTGGTCAGGGTCTCCATGGTGGTGCCGGGGCGCGGGCCCTCGTCCACCTCGAAGACCTCTTCGTACAGCTCGTAGCGGCCCTTTTTGTTCTTGCGCTGCTTGGTGACCATCAGGGGCACGATCTCGTCCTTGAAGCGACCCTCGGCAATGGCCTTGAGGGCCAGCTCGTTGGAGCGCACCCCCAGCTGGTCCTGCTCTTCACGGGAGATGTTGAAGTCGTTGGCCACGTTCTCGGCGGTCATGCCCATGCCCTCGTAGGCCCAGGGCTTGGTGAGGCCCATCTCCGGGTCGAGCATCATCATGTTGCCGCCCATGGGGATCAGGCTCATGGACTCCACGCCGCCGGCGATCATGACCTCCGCCTGGCCGCACATGATGCGCTCGCAGGCGATGGAGATGGCGTTGAGGCCCGAGGAGCAGAAGCGGTTCACGGTCATGCCGGGGACCTCGTCGGGCAGCCCGGCCTTTTGGGCCGCCACGCGGCCGATGTTCAGGCCCTGCTCGGCCTCGGGAAAGGTGCAACCCATCACCACATCGTCGATTTCCACAGGATCGAGGCCTGGGGTGCGTTTGACTACTTCGCCCACCACGGTGCTGGCCATGTACTCGGGACGAGTCTGGCGCAGGATGCCCCGGGGGGCGCGCCCCACCGCGGTTCGGCAGGCCGCGACAATCACGGCTTCCTTCATGAGATACCTCCCATATAAACTGAGGCGAAAATTATAAAAACAGGAGAGGGGCCCAATAAAATAGCGCCCGCACGACGTGTTTGTATTGTTTTAGCCCCTCTCCTGTTCATTTCCTTGGTCCTTTGCTCCCCGTATCAGTTACGCAGGGGCTTGCCGGTCTTGAGCATGTGAGCCATGCGCGCCTGGGTCTGGGGCATGCCGCACAGCTTGAGGAAGCTCTCGCGCTCCAGGTCCAGGAGGTACTGCTCGCTAACCTCGGTGTCGGGCAGCACGTTGCCGCCGGTGAGCACCCGGGCCACCTCGGTGGCCACGTTGATGTCGTGATCGGTGACGAAGCCGGCCTTGTGCATGTTGTAGAGGGCGTAGTTGAACACACCCATGGCGTCGCGGCCCAGCACCCGGATGTTCTCGATGGGCCGGGGAGGGGTGTAGCCGGCCATGCTCATGGCCAGCACGTTGTCCTTGGCCTTCTTGATGCGGTAGTCGGCGTTGACCACCACCTTGTCGGTGTTGCGGAAGATGCCCATCTTCACCGCCTCGGGGGCGCTGGTGGCCACCTTGGCCATGGCGATGGTCTCGAAGGCCCGAGCCACGAAGGGCAGCAGGTACACCTGCTTGGGATACAGGCCGCCCTTTTCGATCTTGAATACCCGCTCGTGGGTGTTCCTGAGCAGAAGCTCCTTGGTGCCGCCGCCGGCGGGGATGACGCCCACGCCGACCTCGACCAGGCCCACGTAGGACTCGGCCGCCGCCACCACCCGGTCGGAGGCCAGGCAGATCTCGCAGCCGCCGCCCAGAGCCATCTGGTGGGGAGCGCTCACCACCGGCTTGGCGCAGTACTTCAGGCGCATGAAGGCGTCCTGGAACTTCTTGATCATCCAGTCAAGCTCGTCCCATTCCTCTTCCTGGGCGGTGAACAGCACCAGCATGAGGTTGGCGCCCACCGAGAAGTTGCTGCCGTGGTTGGCCACCACCAGGCCTTCCCAGCCTTCCTCCTCCACCTTGTCGGCCGCCTTCTCACACATGGTGATGATGTCCTGGCCCAGGGAGTTCATTTTGCTGTGGAACTCCAGGCACAGCACGCCGTCGCCCAGGTCGATGAGGGAGCAGCCCTTGTTCTCCATGACCGTCTTGTTGCGGTCCTTGAGGGAGGGCAGGAGGATTATCTCCGGCGACATCTCCACCAGCTTGTATTCCTTGCCGGGGATGTCGTAGTAGTACAGCTCGCCGTTTTCCTTCTTGTAGAAGGACTCGTTGCCTGCGGCCAGCATTTCCTCTACCCAGGCGGGCACGGTGTAACCGGCGGCCTTCATGGCTTGAACCGACTTGGCCAGGCCCAGGGCGTCCCAGGACTCGAAGGGTCCCATCTTCCAGTTGAAGCCCCACTTCATGGCGTTGTCGAGGTTGACGATGTCGTCGGCGATCTCGGGAATGCGGTTGGCCGCGTAGATCAGGCCCGCGGTCATGTGGCGGAAGGTGAACTCGCCGGCCTTGTCCTTGGCGTAGTACATGGCCTTCAGCTTGCCCTTGGAGCCCGGGGCCTGCTTGGCCGCTTCCAGGGAGGCGAACTTGACCTTGTTCTTGGGCCGGTACTCCATGGTCTGGCGGTCCAGGACCAGGGTCTCTTTTTTGCCCTCGGGGGTCTTGGCCCGTTTGTAGAAGCCCTGCTTGGTCTTGTTGCCCAGCCAGCCGTTGGCGATCATCTTTTTGAGCCACTCGGGGGGCTGGAACACCTCGCGCTTTTCATCGTCCGGGCAGCCGTCGAACACGTTGTCGGCCACGTGTCCCAGGGTGTCCAGGCCCACCAGGTCGCCCAGGCGGTAGGATGCCATCTTGGGGCGGCCCAGGACGGTGCCGGTGAGGGCGTCGGCCTCCTCGAAGCTCAGGCCCATCTCGTCGATGAGCTGGTTCAGGTAGCACATGCCGAACACGCCGATGCGGTTGGCCACGAAGTTGGGGGTGTCCTTGGCGAACACCACGCCCTTGCCCAGTACCTTCTCCGCGAACTGGGCCATGCCGTCGATCACCTCGGGCTTGGTCTTGGGGCCGGGGATGATCTCGAAGAGCTTCATGTAGCGGGGCGGGTTGAAGAAGTGGGTGCCCAGGAAGTGCTCCTGGAACTCGGGGCTCAGGTCCTCGCTCATGGAGGCCACGGAGATGCCCGAGGTGTTGGTGGTCACTACCGCCTCGGGGGCGCGCACCTTGTCGATGCGGGCCAGGAGGTCTTTCTTGATGTCCAAAAGCTCGACCACCACCTCGATGATCCAGTCGCACTCGGCCAGGAGGTCGAAGTTGTCCTCCAGGTTGCCGGTGGTGATCAGCCCCGCGTTCTCCGGCACGTAGAAAGAGGCCGGTTTGGACTTGAGGGCGCCCTGAAGACCGTTTTGGGCAAAATAGTTGCGGAATACCGGCGAGTCCTCGCTAACCCCCTTCTTGGCCAGCGGGTCGGGCATCTTGGGGGGGACGATGTCCAAAAGTACCGTGGGCAGGCCCACGTTGGCCATGTGGGCGGCAATGGTGGCACCCATCACCCCAGCGCCGATGACGCCCACTTTTTTGATTTTCAGGGACATAAAGCTAACCTCCTTAGCCAGGCTCGCCGCGCCGCTGCTTGCGCAGTGGTGAATGAAGAATCATTCATATTATTTTTGAGCGACCTTGAATCCAGGACTCCCCGGAGCCCACAAGTGAATGAATTGTCATTCAGTGGTCTAAAAACTAGCACGCCGGTTCTTGGACTGTCAAATATTTTTTACCGGCTTACCAAAAAACCTTGGGGCAGGCGCCGTAATGGTGATCAATCCTTCTTTAGCTAGTGGTTCTGGTGGATTGCCAAGCCGAAGCGCATGTGATACTCTCAGCACCGGTTGCCGTTGCAACATAACCGTCATTTTGTCTAATTACGTTTTCATACCTTGGTGTATAGCTTGATTAGTGTGATCGAGGCACGCTCGACTAGGGGGGCCGTTGTTAAAAGCCTTCAATTGTTCATATTGATCCTGTCGTCATTCACCCTTTGTCTCCAGACACTACCCGTCCATGCCGCCCAGGCGCCGGAAGCGGGCCCCCTGCGTCTGATTCCTTTGGATTCCGTAGGCCAACCGGTGGTGTGGTGCTATCACGGCCAAGTCCCGGACACCCGCTTGGTGGTAGTGGACAAGTCCCGCCAACGGCTAATGGTGCTGCGCTATCTGGGAAAAGTGGCCCTGGAGTTCGAGTACCCCTGCGCCTCCGGGGAGAAACAAGGGCCCAAAAACGCCGCCCTGGACGAAAAGACCCCCGAGGGGATCTACTTCGTCACCAAACGTTTCAAGGACAACAAGATAACCGTCTTCGGCGACCGGGCCCTGCACCTCAATTATCCAAACCCTCAGGACAAGGCACAGGGACGCAACGGCGACGGCATCTTCATCCACGGCACCAACCGGGGCTACAAACCGCGCAGCAGCAACGGCTGCCTGGTCATGGACAACCATGACCTGGCCCTGGTGGAGCCGCTGGTCAACGAACAGTTCACCCCGGTGATCGTGGTGGATCGCCTGGCCCTTCCCAGCCCCGCCTTGCAGGCGGCGGCCTGCGAGTACCTGCGCACCGTGAACATCGACGCCCTGAGCCGGGGCGCGGCCCACCAACCCAACGAACTGGAGTTGTTGCGTCCCACCACCGCCAAGCAGGAGTTGGACGGGCTGGCCGCCAAGCTGGAAAGCCTGGACTCGGGCATAAAGGTGCAAAACATAGGGCTGGCATTGTTTGGCAATGGCAACCAGTGGGTGCTGCTGGCCGCTCAGGAGATTGAAGGGCCCGGGAACAAGAAAGTCGGCCTGACCCGGCGCTTTTACCTCTCCGGCCAGGAGCCCGCGGTCTTTAACCTGGTGCAGTCGCAATGGGTGCTCCCCGATCTGGCGGGCGCCCGCCTTCTGGCTTCCTGGGCCACCCAAAAGACCGCCGCATTGACTCCGGTTGTTCCAAAGCCGATCCGCAATAAAGCGGCGGCACAAGACCAGGTTGAGGCGATCAAGCAAATGCTGCCCGCCTGGAGTTCGGCCTGGCAAGACAAGCAGCTCGATCAATACATGAGCTTCTATGCCCGCGACTTCCGCGGTTCGGGCAAGAACCGTCGTCAGTGGCGCAAACACAAGAGCTATCTAAACCGCACCTACAAGAAGATCACGGTTCGCCTGGAAGACGTGAAAATCAAGGTGAGCGGCAAGCGGGCCCAGGTCAGCTTTATCCAACACTATAGTTCGGACTGGCACAGCGATCTGGGCCTCAAGCATTTGCAGCTGGTTTTCAGGGACGGGCGCTGGCTAATCCGCTCTGAAACCTGGCGGAAAATGCCGTAGCCCGGCTCCGGACCCAGGCGCGGTTCTTGACCTTCTCTTGCCTCGGCCTCGGCGAAACTATAGGATAAGCATTAACCAATCACTCTGGAAAAGGGGGTAAATTGGCCCGGCAGAAAATCGAGGTACTGCTGGTGCGCAAGGACGCCCCGGTGCAAACCATGCGTTTAGGCCCCTGGCTTCTATATATTTTCATTGTCCTGATGACCCTCACCCTGGCAGCCCTGGGCGGGGGAGGGTATTTGCTTTACCAGCAGAACCAGGCCCTGAGCGAAATAGTCAAGGACAACAAGCGCCTTAGGCTGTCGGCCCAGAACCTGGAAACCATCGTGCGCGGCCTGCAGGACCGCGCCTTCCTGGCCAACATGAGCGGCGACGGGCCGCCTCCGCCGCCTCCGCCACCCCCCAGGCAAAAGCCCGCTCCGCCTCCGCCGCCTCCGCCGCCAGCGGTTAAAGCGCCCCAGGCCGCCCCGGAGCAGACGGCGGACAACGACGCCAAGGCCAAGGAGAACGGCGAAGCCTCCACGCCCCAGGAGGCCCAGGCGGTGGAGCCCTGGCCCACCAGCGCCTACTGGGTGGATGTGCGCAAGATCAAGGTCACCAAGTCCGGGCGCGACCTTCTTGTCTATTTCGACATAGCCAACAAACGGGACTACAAGAACCCGGCCCAAGGCTACGCCACCGTGCTATTGCGCAGCGAACGCAAAGGAGCGCCCTGGGTCGAGGCTTGGCCGCCCACCCGCCTGACCCCCCTGGGCAGGCCGGAGGACCCCAAAAAGGGCGCCCACTTCGCGGTGCAGCGCTTCAAACGCTTTAGAGCCCGCTTCGTTCTGGTGGACAAGGACGTGGAGGCCGTGGAGTTTTTGATCTTCAACGAGCAGGGCGAACTCTCCCTCCTGATGCGCGAAGAGGTGGGCTCCCAAAAGTCCAATAACTAGCAAAGAAAGAGAAGACCTTGCCCGCCAACCAGTTGACCATACTAGCCGCCGGCACCATCGTGCGCGGCGACCTCTTCGCCCAGGACACCCTGGTGGTGGAGGGCGGGGTGCAGGGCAACGTGGTGGCCCACCGGGTGGTGGTCAAAGGCACCGGGTGGATTCAGGGCACCTTGACCTGCCGTTCCCTGTCTATTGAATTGGGCGGCGTGGTCGACGCCGAGGTGGAGGTAATGGAGACCGGAATGCTCATGAAGCCGGCCCAGGCCCGCAATGGTGCCTTGCCCAACAACGGGAGCAAGGCCCTGCTGGAGCAAACTCCGGTCACGGAGGACGAGGCGTAGCCGTGTTGCACAAGAACGCGGATGAGTTGAAAGTGTTCACGGCCTCCGACGGATGCCGCCTGGCCGAAGTCATCCACCCGTCCAACGACCCCACCGACCCGGGCGTCAGCCTTTCGCGGGCCTGGCTGCCTCCCGGCGGGACCACCAAGCCCCACTACCTGGATTTTCTGGAGATTTATTACGTGCTGCGGGGCAGGGGGGTGTTCCACCTGGACGACGAGTCCCAGGAGGTGGGACCGGATTCCTGCGTGTACCTCCCGCCCGGTTCGCGGCAGTGGCTGCAAAACACCGGCTCCGAGGACCTGGTGTTTTTGTGCGTTTGTCATCCTGCCTGGAAGGCCGAGGGCGACCATCTCGCCTGACCCCCTCCGGCGCGGTTTTCAACAAAGGGGATAATCATGCCCAATGTATTGATCGTTTATTTTTCCCATGGCGGCAACACCCGCAAGATGGCCGAGGCCCTGGCGGCCAGCGTCAAGGCAGGTGGCTGCGAGGTCAGCCTGAAAAAAGTGGCCGAGGCCACCAACGACGACCTGAGGGCGGCGGACGGGGTGCTTTTGGGCGCTCCCTGCTACTTCGGCTCCATGGCCAACCCCATGAAGAAGTTCATCGACGAATCCATCGCCCTGTTCGGCAAGGGCGAATTGGAAGGCAAGCCCGCCGGGGCTTTCGCCTCCACCGGCGGCATCGGCGGCGGCGGCGAGTTGACTCTCCTGTCCATGCTGCAAGGCCTGTTGATCCACGGCATGGTGGTGCGGGGCCTGCGCAAGGGCGGCCACTTCGGCCCCTTGGCCATCGGCGAGCCGGACCAGCGGGTCATGGACGAGTGCGCCGCCTATGGGGCCCAGTTCGCCGCCCTGGTGAACAAGCTGGCCGCCTAAATTTTGGGCGCGCCAAAAGCAGGGCTCTGCCTGCTGGCCGAAGGGCTGGCCGGGGCGGAGCCCTACCAGGGCCCAGCGGCGGTGCTGGTCCGCGAGGGCAGGGTGGCCGCCCTGGGCGACGAGGCCCTGGCCAAGGCCGCCGAGGTGCGCGAGTTGAGGGGCCTGTGGCTCTCTCCCGCGCCCCTGGACGCCCACGTGCACCTGTACCTGGGCCCCGGGCCGGAGCAGGCCATGCGGGCCTGGCGCGAGGCTGGGGTGGCCGCCATCCGCGACCTGGGCCACAAACCGCAACACGCCACCCCCAGGGACGATGGCGGCCCGCCGCTGTTGCGCACCGCCTGCGTGGGCCTGGGGGCCACGGGCGAGGCGGCCTATTGGCTGGCCGCGCCCATGAGCGGGGCTCAGGCCTTTGCCCAGGCGGCCAGGGAGCAGGCCCGCCGGGGCGCGGCGGTGATCAAGCTCTTTGCCTCGGGCCTGCTGGACTTCGAACACGCCGGCGAGGTGTGCCACCCCCAGGCCCTGACCAACGAGGAGGTGGCCGCGGCGGTGCAGGAGGCCCACGCCGCGGGCCTGCCGGTTTCGGTGCACGCCAACGGCGAACGGGCGGTCAGCCAGGCCCTGGCCCAGGGGGTGGACGGCATTGAGCACGGCTACTTCCTGGGCTCGCGCTGCCTTTTGAGCATGGCCCAAAAGGGCGTATGGTGGAGCCCGACCCTGGCGGCGGTCCAGGCCCACCTGGCCGACCCCCAGGGACGCCACGACCAGGCCACCCTGAACACCCTGGCCGAGATCGTGCGCCTGCAAAAGGCCCAGATCAAGCGGGGGGAGGAGCTGGGGGTCAACCTGGTGTTGGGCAGCGACGCGGGCTCCTACAATTTGCCTCATGGCGAGGCGGTGTTTCGGGAGATGGCCTCCTGGCTGGAGGCTGGGGTTAGCCCGGCCACGGTGTTCGAGGCGGCCACCAAACGGGCGGCGCGCTCCATGGGCCTTTTCGGGGAGGTGGGGGAGATAGCGGTGGGGGCCAGGGCCTGGCTCCTGGCCACGGAGGAAGATCCGCGCCGCGATCCCCTGCAATGGCGGCGGCCCGCCTGGCGAACCTTTTAGGAGCTAGCCCAGGACGCTACGCAGGCGGCCGGGATAATAGAATACGTATTCCTTGGACAGGATGCGGTAGCGGCGGGCCGCATAACCGTGCAGAGCGGCGTAAAACTCCTGCAGGTTGCTGAGCGGAGCCACCATGCGGGCGAACTGGTGAGGGTCTCCGGCGTCCTGGTTTACCGGCGGAATGAAGCGGCCCTCGCCGCCCCGCCAACGAAAGCCCAGGCCTTTGGAGAGCTGCTCCACCTCCTGGTACACCCGCCGTATCAGGTCGGTGCGCAGGATGGCCGAGGGAGCGTTTACCAGGGCCTCCAAGAGGCAGGCCAGGTAACAGACCTGCTCTTGGGAGGCGGCGTCGTCCCGGTGTCGCAAAAGGCCCAGGGCGGTGTCTTGCAGTCCGCCCTCCAGGGCGAAATGGGGGGGCATGCGGCCCGAGGGGTCCTGACCGGTTTGCAGGCACTCCTCCCGGTACTCCTCGTAGGACGCCGCCGAACCCACGTGCACCTGGATGATGCGCCCGGTGCGCCAGGGCCCCCAGCGCAAGCGCATGGGCGCATCGGTTATCACATGCTCTCGGCCTTCACCGCCGGGAAAAGGAATCACGCGATCCACACTGCAACCTTTGGCCAAGGGAAGTTTCGCCCCCATGATGAGCCTCAAGATTAACAGATGGCGCTTGGCCAGGGAAGCCCTGGGCGCGGGCCTGGCCCTGTGCATGCTTTTGGCATGGTTGGTTGCCGCCGGGCCCGCCCAGGCCAAGGGTCAGGACGTCTTCGCGCCCCTCAGGGCGGAGATGATCCGCCAGGGCATGGCCCCCAAACAGGTGGACGCCCTGCTGGGCGACAAGAGTGTGCGCTTTGAAGGCCGCCTCATGGCCATATTGCTGGCCCCCTCGGAGCGCAGCCTAAACTACGGCCAGTTCCTGCAACCCAAGACCGTCAAGGCGGGCAAGGCCTTCATGGCCAAAAACGCCGCCACCCTGGCCGAGGCCCAAAAGCAGAGCGGGGTGGACCCCACGGTGGTGGTGGCCATCCTCAGCGTGGAGAGCCGCCTGGGGCAATACACGGGTAACTGCTCGGTGTTCAACGTGCTGGCCTCCCAGGCGGTGCTGGACACCCCGGCGGCCCAGAAGCTGGTGGCCCAGCAGTGGCCCGGCAAACAAAAGGCCGAGCTGAGCAGCGCCAAGACCAAGAAGCGCTTTCAGCGCCGGGCGGTTTGGGCCCGCCGGGAGATGGGCTCCCTGATCCGCCTGGCCCAGAAGGAAGGGCGCTCGCCCCTGGATTACAAGGGCTCCCTGGCCGGGGCCCTGGGCATGGCCCAGTTCGTGCCCACCTCGGTGCTCAGTTGGGGCAAGGACGCCGACGGCGACGGCCAGATCAACCTGACCCACTCCGATGACGCCATTCACAGCGTGGCCAACTACCTTAAGGCCCACGGCTGGCGTCCCGGCCTGAGCAAAAAGGCCCAGATCAAGGTGGTGCTCACCTACAACAACTCCAAGCCCTACGCCAAGACGGTGCTGGGCCTGGCCGAAAGACTGCGGTGAGCCAGCACCCCGCCCAGGTCTGGCCGGGAGGCCAGGCGTTGGAGCAGGCCTTCAGCCTGAGCGCCGCGTCCGCGCCGGGCGGCCTCTTGCTGGGCGGGTGGGGGCACTACACCTTCCAGGGCAAGAACGCCCTGCTGCCTCTGCTTTGGTCCCAGCTCCCGCCCTCGGCTCGCCGCGGCAAGCCCCTGGCCGAGTTGGCCGGTCCGGTGTTGGTGCAAAAGCTGCTGGAGTCCCTGGGCCGGGAGCAGGCGGCGCTGGCCGGCATCTCCCGGGGACGCCGCTTCCCCCATCGCCTGTGGCGGCTGCTGGTGGGGCTCAAGTCCGCGCGGCTCAAACCCGAGGACGTCGCCTCCTTGCCGGGACCGGGCGGTGGGCGACGCGCCGCCTTGGCCGGTCTGCTGGCCGCCTACATCGGCGAACTGGCCCAGCGGGGCTTGGTCGACGAGGCCGACCAGCTGGCCGCGGTGGAGGCCCACATCCTGGGTAGTGGCGAATTCACCTTGCTGCAAGGCTGGCAATCCCTGGAGGTGCGCGAGGCCCTTTGGCTGCGCCCGGCGGAGCTGCGCCTGCTCTTCGCCTTGTCCCAGGCCCTGCCGGTGCGGGTGCGCTTCGCTCTCGCTCCGGCGGTGGGCTCGGACCAGGAGGTGTTCCGCCTGCTGGAGGCCACGGCCAAGGCTCTGGAGGAGCACGGCGGCAACCTGGAGGTGGAGTGGACCGACCTGGAAGAGGATGGCGGCCCCCTGGCTCCCCTGGCGCTGGGAGCTTGGGACGGTGCCGAGAGCGCGCCCGAGGCGGACGGCGCGGCCCTGGAACTGGTGCGGGCCGCGGGGCGCTACGCCGAGGTGGAGGCCCTGGTGGGCCGGGCGCGGGATCTGGTGGACCAGGGCACCCCGCCCCACGAGATCGTCCTGGTCTTCCCCGAGTTGAGCCTGTACGGCCAGATGGCCGCCGACGTGGCCGCCCGTTTGGGCCTGCCCTTTTCCTTCCGCCGTAGTGAGCCCCTGAGCGGCACTCCCTTGGCGCAGGCTGTCCTGGAGCTGCTTTCCCTGCCCCAGATGGGCTACCCCAGGGTGGAACTGGCTCGGGTGTGGGATTCGCCCTATCTGGGGACTTCCCTGTCCCGCACCCTTCAGACGCCCCAGCCCCAGGAAGCGGCCCGACGCTTGGCCCAGGCATGTTATGTGGACGCCCGGGAGACCCCGGCGCGCGAGTGGCTGAACCAGGCGGCGGACCAGGCCGAAGGGAGCAAGGCTCAGGCCTGGCGGGATTTGGCCTCGGCCTGCGGGGTGCTCACCGCTTGGCTGGCCCCCTTGGATCAGGCCCAAGGCCTGGCCGAATACTGCGGCCGGGTGGAGCGCCTGCTGGAGGCGCTACGGCCCACTCCTGAGCTGGGCTCGGGTGCGGGGCCCGGCCGCTGGGCGGCCTTGGCCTTGGCCCGCGACCTGGCAGCCTGGGAGGGGCTGACCCAGGCGGTGCGCGGCCTGGGCCGGGCGGCGGAGCAGGTGGGCGCGGACATGCCCCTTAGCCCGGGGCGGCTGCTGGCCCTGCTGGGGCAGGCCCTGGAACAACAGGACGCGGGCGCGGGGATGGGCGCGCGAGGCGGAGTGCGGGTGCTGCGCCTGGAAGACGCCCAGGGGCTACGGCCTGCCTACGCCTTGGCCGGCGGCCTGAACCTGGAGGAGTTCCCCTCCCGCCCGGCGGGCCTGCGCCTGCTGGACAGCTCCGAGCGCCTGGCCCTGGGCCGCAAGGCCGGGCTGCCGGTTTGGCGCACCGAAGAGGAAGAATACGGCGGTCAGGTGCTGCGCCTGCTGCTGCTGCTAGCCTCGGCCCGTCAAGGCGCGGTGCTTTCCTGCTGCGCCGCCGACCTGGACGGCTCCCCGCGCAACCCCAGCCTTTTGCTGGAGCAGATGGCCCGGCGCCTGGGGCGCGAGGCCGAACTCAAGGCCCCACCGGGCAGCGTGTTCGGCGACGTGCCGCCGGTGGACCAGTGCCGCGACGCCCGCAGCCTGTGGAGCTCCCTAGCCCGCGACCTGCTGCGCCCCCATTACGGCAAAGCGCCGGCGGATAGTCCCGGCCCGGCGGTGCTGCACGCCCTGGCCCAGGACCAAGCCGTGGCCCAGGCCTGGCGCTCCCTGGCCGGACGGGCGCGGGTGGAGGATCACCGCCTGCGTTTGGAGGCCCTGCCGCCCGAGGCTCGCCTGGCGCAGGGCGGCCCCTACGACGGCCTGCTGCTCGCGGGCCCGGCCCGGGAGTTCCTGGCCTCGCTGCTGGCCGACCCCGAGCGGCGCAAGCTCTCCCCCAGCGCCCTGGAAACCTACGTGGCCTGCCCCATGCAGTGGTTCCTGGCGCGGATGCTGGGCCTGGCCGAACCGAGCGAGCCCGGCTGGGACTTGGAGCGCTCGGAAGAAGGCACCTGGGTGCACGAGACCATGAAGCGCTTCTTTGCGCCAGGGGAGTTCGACCCCACCTGGGACCAGGCCGCCCAAGGCGATCGCCTGGCCCGCTGCCTGGCCCAGGCCATGGAAAAACTGCCCGGCCACGGCCTGGTGCAGCAGGCCCGGCAAGGGGTTCTGGCCCACACCCTGGCCACGGTGGTGGCTCGGGAGATGGAGGCCATGGGCGGGTTGCGGCCCTCCCAGGTGGAGGCCGAGTTCGGCGGCAAGGACTCCGAGGCCCCGCCCTTGGAGGTGCCCCTGGACCAGGGCCAACCTTTGCGCCTCACCGGCCGCCTGGACCGTCTGGATCAGGGGCAGGGAGCGCTTCGGGTGGTGGACTACAAGCACGCTTCTCAAAAGGAGAAGATAAGCGGCCCGTTGAAGGAAACAGAGCTGGGCGTAACCGCCTTCCAGATGCCGGTGTACCTGGCCGCGGCCCACGAGTTTTGGGGCAAGGCGGAAGACGCTCTGAGCGCCCGGGTGGTGCCCACCCGCAAAATGGAGCAGGAGCCCATGCAGCGGGACTTCGCCCCCGGCGACCCGCTACTGGCCGCTGACCCAGCCATTCGCCGGGAGTTGGCCCTGAGCGGCGCGCCCAACCTGTTCAACAGCATCGTGGAGCTATGGTCCCGCCTGGAGGGCGGCCGTTTCATGCCTCTGCCCGAGCAAGGCCCCTGCGACTTCTGCCAGATGGGCGGGGTGTGCCGGGCGCGGGTCAACGCGGCCGCCGCCCTGGAAGGGGAGGCCTCATGAGCCAGCCGGAGCGTCTATGCCTGGTGGCCGGGGCCGGGGCGGGCAAGACCTATCGCCTGGTGGAGCACTACCAGGGCCTGCTGGCCAAGGGCCTGGAGCCCGCCCAGATCGTGGCCATCACCTTCACCGAAAAGGCGGCGGGCGAAATGCGCCAGCGCATCGGGGAGAAGGTGGCCCCCGAGCTGGCCGCCAAGCTGGCCTGGGCCCCCATCAACACCATCCACGGTTTCTGCGCCTCCCTGCTCAGGGACTACGGCCTGGCCCTGGGCCTGGACCCCGAGTTCCGGGTGCTGGACAATGACGAGTTCAGCCGCCTGCTGGTGGAGACCGCCGACGAGGTGCTGCGCCAGGGCCTGAAGGAGCGCGACCCTGTCCTGGGCCGCTTGCTTACGCACTACAACTTGAGCGGCATGGGCGGGCTGCAGGAAAAGCTGATCTGGCTGCATCGCCAGATGGCCACCATGGGCATCAGTCCGGCGCAGGCCGCCCAAGCCACGGCCCAGGCCCATACCGTGGATCAGGGCCGTGCTCCCGATTTGATCGCCGCCATGGAAGCGGCGGTGAACCAGTTGGCTTCCCTGTTGGCGGGCGACCCCAAGCTGGCCACCTCCAAGGCCAAGTACGTACCCAAAGCCAGAGGCCTCATCGATGCCTGGCCATCACTCAAGGCCCAGCTTACGGACGAGGCCACCCGACCCGGCGCGGTGGCCACTATCGCAGCCACGGTCAAGGGCTCTTGGGGCAGCGGGGCGGTCAAGGAGCCGCGCAAGGCATTGGCCGACGGCGCGCTGGCCCTGGCCGCCTTGGCGGCCATTCCCGCCGCCGCCCTGGCCGCCGAGGACCTCCTGGCCCTGGCCTCCAAGTTGGAAGAAGGCCTGAGCCGCGAGCTGACCCGGCGGGCCGCCCTGGGATTCGATGCCCTGCTCACCATGTCCCGGGACCTGTTGCGCGACTTCCCCGAGGTGCGGGCCCAGTGCCGCGCCCGCTGGCGGGCCCTGCTGGTGGACGAGTACCAGGACGTGAACCCGGTGCAGAACCAGTTGGTGGAACTGCTGGCCGGACTGGGAGAAGTCCCCTCTCCGGATGGGGAGCCGCCGGACTTGCTGGTGGTGGGCGACCGCAAGCAATCCATTTACGCCTTCCGGGGGGCCGAGGTGGCCGAGCTGGCCGACATGGCCACGCGCCTGGAAGCGGGCGAGGGCAGGGTGGAGCCCCTGGGCCTGAACTGGCGCTCCCACCCGGCCCTGGTGGAGTTCTTCAACCACCTGTTCGAGCGCATCCTCACGCCGGGCGAAGGACGCGAGCACGCCCCCCAGGCCTATGTGGAATACGGCCCTCACGATGTCCAGGCGCCATCGGGCCACAAGCCGGGCGACCCCGGCGAAGTGGTGGTGGAGCTGGTGGATTGCGCGGGCCTGCTGAACGAAGACAAACCCAGCGCGGCAGCCCAGCGGGCGGTGGAGGCCCAGGCCCTGGCCGCTTATTTGCGCCGCCTTTTCGATGAGGGCCTGTACCACCCCGGCCAGGTGGCGGTGCTCTTGCGCAAGCTCACCCAGGTGGGGGTGTACGAGGAGGCCCTGCGCCGGGCGGTGGTGGACTATTACACCGTGCGCGGGCGGGGCTTCTACGAATGCCAGGAGGTGAGCGACCTGGCCCACGCCCTGAGAGCCATCTTGGACCCCGGCGACGAGATCGCCCTGGCCGCCTGGCTGCGCTCGCCCCTGGTGGGCCTCAGCGACGAGAGCCTGCTGGCCCTGGCCCACCCCTCACCGCCCCGGCGCGACGGCCTTCATGCCGGTCTGCGGGGAGGCGCGCCGCTACCGGCTTGGTGCGGGCCCGAGCAACAGGAACGCCTGGAAGCTGCCCGGCGCACTCTGGCCAAGCTGGGCCTCCTGGCCCGCCGCCTGCACCCGGCCGAGCTTATCACTCTGCTCTTGGAAGACAGCGACCTGTTGCCCGTGCTCATGGGCACCAGCGCGGGCGAGCAAAAGGCGGCCAACCTGCGCAAGCTCCTGGAAACCGCCCGCCAGCCGGGCGGGGTGCTGGCCGGGGGCATGGAGGCTTTTACGCGTGGCCTGGCTATGCTGGTGGCCCAGCCGCCCCAGGACCCCCAGGCCCCGCTTTTGGGCGAGGACGCCCAGGTGGTGCGTCTGATGAGCGTGCACCAGGCCAAGGGCTTGGAGTTCCCGGTGGTGGTCCTGCCCGATCTGGCCAGCAAGGGCGGAGGTCAAAACGGGATACCGGAGTTGGGGCCGCAAGGCGAGTTGGCCATGGCCCCGCCCCACCCGGACAGTGGAGCCCTGGCCAAGCCGCCTCTCTATGACCGCTTGCAAAACAGGGACAAGGCCCGCCAGGAGGCCGAGGAGGCGCGCAAGTTCTACGTGGCCTGCACCCGGGCCGAGGATCGCCTGGTGCTTTTGCTCAGCCCCGGCGGCACCCAGAGCAAGGGATGGGACAAGTGGGCCCGCGATCTGGTGGCACCCGACCCGGCGGCCCGGACCATGGACGCCGCGACCCTTCCCCTGGCCGGGCAGAGCGAGCCCCGCTCCCTGGCCGACGCCTGGCCGGACGGCTTGCCGGAGCAGGCCGGGCCTGGGCAGGAAGAGGCGGCCCAGGTTTTGGCCCGCATCCGTCGGCCCGCCGCGCGCCTGTCCCTGGTGCGCGAGTCGGTGAGCGGCCTGGAGAACTACTTGGTCTGCCCCCGGCTCTATGTGCTCACCCAGCGCCTAGGCCTGGACACCGCCCTGATTCCTCGCGCCGGAAAGCCCAACAACGGCATGGGCCGAGCGGTGGAGTTGGGCAGCCTGGTGCACCGGCTCATGGAGCACACCGTCTTCAGCCAAGGCCCGGCCGGGCTGGAGATCGCCTTGGCCGCCTTGGAGCCGGACCCGGACCTGGCTCCCCAGGCCCTGTCCCTGGCCGCCCGCCTATGGGAGACCGAGCTACCCGGTGAGTTGGCCGGGGCCGCTCAGCTGGAGCGGGAGCTGCCTTTTTGCCTGCGCCTGCCGGATATGGACAACGCCCCGGCCCTGGAGATAATCGGCGAGATCGACCTGGCCGCCCGCACCGAGCGCGGCTGGCTGGTGGCCGACTACAAGGTCTCGCACAAGGCCGACCCCGCGCCTTACCGCGACCAGATGGCCCTCTACGCCCTGGCCCTGCACAAGGGCGACGGCGGCATGGGGGGCCCCGCGCCCCGCTGCTGCCTGGCCTTCCTCTCGCCCAAGGGAGCCAAGCTGGCCTGGCTCAATTTCACCCTTGCGGACCTGGCCGACATGGAGGAGCGAGTGCGCACCGCCGCCCTGGGCATCGCCGCCCTGGGGCCTCAGCCCGACCCGGCGGCCCTGGAGCCTGGGCCGAGTTGCGATCCCGCCTCCTGCCCGGTGGCCCATCTCTGCGGCCTGGAGGTCGGCTCGTGAAAGAGCCCCGCCAGGTGCAGCTCAAGGGCCGGGTGAAGCGCATCACCTTTGCCAATCCGGACAACGGCTACACCGTGGCCAAGGTGGAGATCTCCGGCCGCCTGGGCCTGACCACCCTGGTGGGGCGCATGCCCGGCCTCACCGAGGGCCAGGAAGTCCAGATCAGCGGCAAGGAGTCGGACCATCCCAAGTTCGGCCCCCAAATCGACGTGGAGGAATGCCGCATCAAGCAGCCGTCCGACGCCGAGGGGGTGGAACGTTACTTGGCCTCTGGGCTCATCAAGGGCGTGGGGCCGGTGCTGGCCGGGCGCATAGTGGAGACCCTGGGAACCTGCGCCCTGGAGATCATCCTGGAGCAGCCCAAGCGCTTGGCCGAGGTGCCCGGCGTGGGGCCCAAGCGAGCTAAAATCATCTCCCAGGCGGTGGCCGACCACGGAGCTTTGCGCGACCTCATGGTGTTCTTGCAGTCCCACGGGGTGGCGGCAACCACGGCGCTGCGCATCTATCGCCGCTACGGGGCCGGGGCCATGGGGGTGGTGCAGAACAAGCCCCATCGCCTGGCCTCGGACGTGCGGGGCATCGGCTTTGCCACCGCCGATGCCATCGCCGCCCGCCTGGGCATAGCCGCCGACCACCCCGAGCGCCTGCAAGCCGGGCTGCTGTGGATTCTCACCCAGGGCCGCGACGAGGGGCACGTCTACTTGCCCTATGACGAACTGCTGGACCGCACCGCAGCCGAGCTGCGGGTGGAGCGCTCTCTCTTGGGACCCGCCTTCGCCCGCCTGCACTCCGAGCAGGAGATCGTGGCCGAGGACCTGCCCTCGGGCCAGCGGGTGGTTTACCTCACCGGCCAGCACGCCATGGAGATGCTGGCCGCCAAGGAGCTGGCCCGCATCTCTCGCCAGGAGGGCCTGCTCACCCCTGATCGGGCGGCCAAGGCCGTGGACTGGGTGGCCGGGCAACTGGCGGTAAAGCCCTCGCCCGGCCAGGCCCAGGCCCTCACCGGCCTGCTGGAAGCGGGCCTGGGGGTGCTCACCGGCGGGCCGGGCACCGGCAAGACCACCCTGGTCAAGGCGGTGATCACTATCGCCCGGCGCATGGGCCAGAGCATCGCCCTGGCCGCGCCCACCGGGCGGGCGGCCAAGCGCCTGGCCCAGGCCAGCGGCCAGGAGGCTCTGACCCTGCATCGTTTGCTGGAGTTCAGCCCCAAGGAGAATCGCTTTTTGCGCGGCCACGACAAGCCCCTGGAGCACGGGCTCATCGTGGTGGACGAGTCCTCCATGATCGACATATGGCTGGGGGCGCACCTGGCCGCCGCGGTGGGACCCAACAGCCGCCTCTTGCTGGTGGGCGACGCGGACCAGCTTCCCCCGGTGGGGCCGGGCCTGTTTTTCCGCCAGATAATGGACTCCGGCGCGGCCAAGGTGGCCCAGCTAACCGAGATATTCCGCCAGGACGAGAGCGGGCTCATCGTGGCCAACGCCCACCGCATCCTGCACGGCCAGATGCCCCGCCTGCCCGAGCGGGAAGGGGAGGGCGACTTCTTCTTTATCGAACAAAAAGACCCGGTGCGGGCCGCCGAAATGATCCGCGAGCTGGTCACCCAGCGCCTGCCCCGGCGCTTCGGCCTGGACCCGGAGCGCGACATCCAGGTACTGGCCCCCATGCACAAGGGCAACCTGGGCTGCGCCAACCTGAACGCCATGCTGCGCCAGGCCCTGAACCCCCGCGCCGCCGGCAAGGTGGGCCTGGCCCCCGGCGACCGGGTCATGCAGGTGCGCAACAACTACGACCTGGAAGTGTTCAACGGCGACCTGGGCCTGGCCCTCAGGGAGGACGAGGAAGGCCTGGTGGTGGAGATGGACCGGGGCCCGGTGAGCTACGCCCCGGCCGATCTGGAAGACCTCACCCTGGCCTACGCCATCACCGTGCACAAGAGCCAGGGCAGCGAATACCCGGCGGTGGTCATCGCCCTGGCGACGGAGCACTACATCATGCTCAACCGGCCGCTGCTCTACACGGCGGTAACTCGCGGCAAGCAACTGGTCATCATCGTGGGCCAGCGCAACGCCTTGAAGCGGGCGGTGGAGCACGCCCAGCCCATACGTCGCTACGCCGCCCTGGATGGAAAGATAAAACAATGTTTGGCCTGAAACCCGGCCAGTGCGCCGCTTTAGTGCTTCTCGGGCTGACGCTGTTGGCCGGTTGCGCCACGGGAACCTTCACCGCTTCCAGCCAGTTCAATGGCCAGGCGGTTCATTTGAGCGGGGATATGTACCGGCCGGATGGTCCTGGTCCTTTTCCAGCGGTGGTGCTGCTGCATGGATGCTCCGGCATCAAGGAAAACCAGCGCCAATGGGCCGAGCTTTTACGGGAATGGGGCTATGTGGCCTACGTGCTGGACAGCTTGGGGCCGCGAGGCCTGGGGCCGATTTGCACAAAGAAGGTCCTTTCCGCCAAGACCCGCGCCGTGGACGCCTATGACGCCAAGGATTATCTTTCCTCGCTGCCCTTTGTGCGGACCGATAGGATCGGGGTCATGGGATGGTCCCATGGCGGAAGCGCTGTTTTGTACGCCGCAAACTCCGCCACGGGGCGAGCTGGCGATTCGTTCAGGGCTTACATAGCCTTGTATCCGGGATGCTGGCGGCCCATGGCCGGAGTGCGCGGCCCCTTGCTTATCCTGGCCGGGGCTCGAGATGACTGGACTCCGGCCGGGCCCTGTCAGAAGCTTGCCAAGACCATGGCTGACCGGAACAGCTATCCGGTTATCATCAAGATTTTCCCCCAGGCGACCCATGCCTGGGACCGCGACAAGCCGCCCCGCCGTTACCGGGGCCATAACCTGCAATACGACCCCGTAGCTACCAGCGACAGCCAGGCCATGGTTCGAAAATTTCTGGGTGAATCTCTGCTGGGACGCTGAAAAGACTACTCGCGGTACTTGCCCGGCTCCAGGAGCACGTGGTCCTGGGCCGAGTCGGGGAACAGGAACACGTTCACCGATTCGTTGCGCTGGGTGGTGAGGGTAAGGCCGGTGAAATCCGGCTGGATGGGCAACTCGCGGTGGCCGCGATCCACCAGCACGGCCAGGTCCACCGAGGCCGGGCGGCCCAGGGAGAAGATGGCCTCCAGGGCAGCGCGCACCGTGCGTCCGGAGAAGATCACGTCGTCGATCAGGACAAGGCGGCGGCCTTCCACCGGGAATTTGATCACCGTGTCGTTGAGCTTGGGCACCTGGCGCAGGCGGGTCCAGTCGTCGCGGTAAAAGGCGATGTCCACCAGGCCCTTGTCCAGATTGAGCGGCTCGCCCAAAGCCTGGGCCATGGCCGCCTCGATGCGCCTGAGCAGCAGGTCGCCGCCGGTGTGGATGCCCACCAGCCCCAGGCCGCCGGGCTCGGGGTGACGGCGCAGCAATCGCAGGGCGATCTCCCGGATGCCCAGGGAAATATCCTTGCTGTCAAAGACAGGGCGGGGCTGATTTAAGCTGGCGGATTGCATGTTGTTATGCGCTACTCTTTTTGCCGACGGTTTTCCTGCGAGGGGCAAGCCAGCACGAAAGATACTTAGATAGCAGGGTGTTGGACGCTTGTCAAGCAATTGGATAGGAAAAGGGGCGCAGGCCATGCGGCCGGAAAGCGAAAAACAACGCCCCCAAATGCCCAGCACATGCGTGCCGCGACACCTGCCAAGGATGGCGATCGCTGCGCTTGGTTGAGCAGGGAATTACCCAACGTGACCGCATTCCAAGGTTATCGCCCCTGGAATCGGTTACGTTTTGGATAATATGAATCGCGGGATGATTACCCCTACCAGGGCCCCCACATTTCCCAGTCCACCGGCCCGCTGGACCAGCCGTCCGTGTAGTCCAGGCGGTCCTGGCCACCCTGGTTGTACATGTCCCAGCCCAGCTTTTTAAAGCGCTGATAATCCTCCCAGGTGCCCACCCACAGGCACTGGCAATTTTGGGCGTCGGCCCACAGGTAATAGTCCTTACCGTTGCGCACCAGGTGCAAAATACGCTCCTGGGGTAGGGAGCGCAGATGATCCTCTCGCTGGTGGGTGTTGGCCTGGATGGCGGTGAAGCCAGAGGAGATGAGCAAGGTATCGGTTTGCTGCATGGCCTCCTGGCTGTTGGGCCCCATGCAGGCGCTCAGGGCCAGGGCCAAGCAGATGGTCAGAGCCGCCAATAGCAATCGTTTCATGTAGGTTCCAATCGTGGTTGGGGTGTGGCTAGCGGTTGGCCAGGTCATGGAAGGCGGGCCAGCCGCCCAAGCTCTGAGCAGCCAAGACCGCCCGGATGATGGCTCGGCTCAGGCAGTCGGCCGCGGCCCGGCCTATCTCGCTCACCGCCGTGGCCTCGGGCGGTCCGAAAAAGCCGGGCAAGGAGGGCAGGGGACGCCCCCCGGTGGCCAGGGCGAAGATGGTGTCGCCGTCGAACATGGTGTGGGCCGGGCGTACGGCCCGGGCCAGGCCGTCCTGGGCCATCTGGGCCATTTTCTTGCACTGGGCCTTGCTCAGGGTGGCATCGGTGGCCACCACCCCGATGGTGGTGTTCTTGGCCGCCTCGGGCTGGGGAGGCCAAGGCGGCAGCACTTTGGCCTGGGCCGCGTCCGGGCCGAACTCATCGTTGAGTTCCAAGCCCAGTTCCCATAATTGGCCCGTGGCCGGGTTGAGCAGCGAGCCCAGGGAGTTGACCGCCACCAGGGCTCCCACGGTGACTCCGCTGTCCAGCAACTCACTGGCCGCGCCCAGGCCGCCTTTCATGCCGCCGGCCACCGCGCCGGTGCCAGCGCCCAGGCAGCCCAGGGTGATGGGTGCTTCGCTGGCCGCATCACAGGCGGCGCGGCCCCAGTCCGGCCCCACCGGGGGCACGAACTCCGCCCCCCGGCCCAGGTCGTAGAGCACCGCGCCGGGCACGATGGGGGCCACGTGGCCCTTGTCGTCTAGGGGAAAGCCTATGCCCTGCTCACTGAGCCAACGCACCGCACCGTCGGCGCAGGCCAGACCGTACACCGAGCCCCCGCTGAGGCTCACCGCGTGCACCTCATTCACCAGATTCACCGGGTCCAGCAGGTCAGTCTCCCGGGTGCCGGGTGCCGCGCCGCGCACGTCCACCCCGGCGGTGGCTCCCTTGGGGCACAGCACCAATGTGCAGCCGCAAAGGGCCTGGCGGTCAGTGTAAGAGCCGACCTTGAGGCCGCTCACGTCGGTGATGCAGTTGTTGGGTCCGGTTTGGCTCAAGCCTGGCTCTCCCTTGCTAAGGACCAAATCATTATGCCCTATTTTCAGCGACAACCAAACGCTTAGTCAAAAAAGGCCCCGGCCGTTGCCGACCGGGGCCTTACTTTTAGCGGAATAGGGCGTTTAGCCTACTTGGAGGCGTTCAGCTCCTTGAGCTGCTCGATGCTAATGACCGCGCCGTACTTGGCCTTGAGTTCTTCCATCTGCTTGCGCTGGGCGTCGTAGATAGTGAAGAGGCGATCCGGGATGTTCTCCTCTTTCTTGAAGGCATCGTACTGCAGGTCGATGCGGGCCAGGATCTTGTCGGCGTACAGGGAGAACTGCTTGTCGTAGAGCTCCTTGGGGTACTGTTTGTCCAGCAGCTCAGCGAACATGGCCTTGAGGTCCTCGTACTCGGGCAGCAGACCCACCGGGGAGGGTATGGAGCCCACCTCGTTGTGGATCAGGCGGTCCAGCCAGCTCAGCCACACCTTGACGTCGCGCTTTTCGCCCAACAGTCCGCCGCCCTCGCCGCCGCGGGCCTCGTGGGTCAGGAAGTAGTTGAGGCCGGCCATGATGGGCCGATGCTGGGGGGCGATGGCGTCATTATTAAAGAAATCGAACTGGGCCACCATGTTGTCGCCCAACGCGCCGGGGATGAAGGGCTGGTTGGCCCAGGGCTGACGCTTCACGCCGGTGGCGCCCACCTCGGTGGCCGTGGCCTTGCTCACGATGGAGGCACCGATGACCACGCCCTCGTCGGCGTCGCGGGCCACGCGCACCGGAGGCATGGTGTCCGCGTCGCGGCCGTTGTAGGTGAATACCTTGGTGATCACGCCCGAGGGGTCGTGCAGCTTGTCGCTGCAGTTGGCCAGGACCTCGGCGCGCATGGTGAAGCGGGCGTTGGCGTGGGACAGGGGAATGTCCTTGCCGGCGGCGTCCTTCTTGCCCTCGGTCCACTCGCCCTGGAAGTTGAAGCCCTCTTTGGGGGTTTCTTCGCCGCTGCCCACCCAATAGGGCACGCCGTCCTTGACCAGGATGTTGGAGAAAATGACCTCGGCCTTTTCCTTGCGCAGCAGCTCCATGATCATGGGATCGTCGGTCCAGTTCACGTCCTGGATGATGCCGAAGATGCCGGTCTCGGGGTTAATGCTGCGGATGGTGCCGTCCTCGGCGATCCATATCTGGGCCAGGTCATCGCTGATGAACTCCTCGCCCACCATGGCCGTGGTGGTCTTGCCGCAGCCCGAGGGAGCCGCGCCCGCGAAGAAGGTCACGCGGCCGCCGGGGCCCTTGAGGCCGGTGATGAACATGTGCTCGGAGAGCTCGCGGCCCGCGCGGTAGTAGGTGGCGCGGTCCACGGCAAAGCGGTGGTTGCCCTTCTTGAGCAGCAGGGTGTTGCCGGCGTAGGTGCAGAAGGTGCTGAAGGTGGTCTGGAAGGAGCGGTCCATGAGCACCCGAGCGTTGGGCAGATCCGCGGGGGTGTTGGGGCCCTGGCAATGCACGTTGGTGAAGAAGTGGCCCACGCGGTCCACCTCGTCGTCGAACTGCGCGAAGCAGTTGCGGTAAAGCAGCTCGGCCGAGTGGCACACGTACAGGGAGGTGGTGGCCTCGATGGCCGGGATGGCGGCCGCAGCGCCCACCGGGCCGCGGGAGTAGAAGCCGATGACCAGGGTCATGCCCTTCATCATGCCGACCATGTGCTCTTTGACGTAGGCATAGGCCTCGGTGCGCTCCAGGCGATTGGCCAGGGAGCTTACGGTGTCCTCGGGGTTGGCGATGTAAAAGGTGCGGTCCACGATGCGGGCCTGTTCCTCGGCCAGATCGTAGTGCAGGGTGTGGCCGGGGATGGCCAGGGTCTGTTCCTCACCCAAGGTGAGGCACAGCTCGCGCACGCGCTGCACGTCCTGCTCGCTGCCGGTGTTCACGAAAACCTTATCCGGCTGACCCAGGGCGATGGTGTTGGCTATCTTCATCCGAGCCTGGGGGTTTTTGATCTTTTCAATTTTGGCGAACTCGGTGTCGTCCATGGCCTCGCGCAGTACGCGGTCCACCTGGTCCTGTTTGACTCCGCCAATGTCTGTGAGGATATCAACTCCGTTATTGAGCTTTAGCATGAGGACTCCTTCTGATTATCGTCGCACTAGACGGTTAAATAGGGAATAGGCTGAGGCGAACACCCGGATGGGGGAAGAACTTCTGACTAAACAAAATTTATTCCAAAAGTTCACCGACCCACCGGTCCCGTGAAATGGCGCCGGTGCGCGGGTGTTCGTTGAGCACTGTTTACGCCAGACCGGCAATACCCGGCCTCGCCGCATTGCCGACCAACCAAGTTAAAGGGGTTTCATTCTAAGCAGCAGGGTAGGCACGCGTCAAGATAGTTACAGCGTCTGTTTTCGAATTAATTGCGCTTTATTATGGCCTCCCGGCAGGGCACATTCGCACTTGCTGGGGGACGCCGGACCTGGCCTGGGATTTGCCCGATTTGCCGGGTTTTCATTTGATCCATCTAAATGTTTACATAATATATCTTATGCGACGTTTGAAACAACGGGAGACCCGTATCCAAGGGAAGTTTAAAAAAACGTGTTTTATACAGCCCATATTTTTAAATGGTTATCAGGTTATCCTTATTTTTATTTTGAAGTTATTATGTTTTGTATCCGTATTTATTAACTAATTAGTTATTGCTTGCCAGCAAGCGCCCTATGGAGCTAAAATTTACAAAAACAAGGAGGTACCTCCATGAGAGCCATACTCGCCTGCTTCTTGCTTCTGGCCCTGTTGACCTGCGCCGCGCCGGCCATGGCTTCTCCGCCTGGGACGACCCCGCAAGGCGGCGCCTTGAGCCTGTACAGCCCGCCGCCCCGCTATCAGATATTCCAGGCCCCCAAGCCCTACGGCGGCATGCTTATGGTGGACACCCAGAGCGGCAAGTCCTGGCAGCGGGTCATTGTGAACACGCCCCAGGGCATCCGCATACGTTGGGTGGAATTGCCTCGGGTGGAAAAGTTCCCCTCGGGCAACGAAACCATTATGTGGGATTAGGCCCCGGCTCCCACAAGGCACGCAAAACCTCGGCGGCCCGCCGCGCCCCGTTCAGACCGGGCGGCGGGCCTTCGTATTCCACGCTGAAGGCCCCGGCATAACCCACGGCGGTTCTTAGCGCCTCCAAACGGTCCCGATAGCCCAGACGCTGAGCCTCGGCCTTGGCGTCGCCGCCATGAGCCTTGTAGTGGACATGGACCGCCTGGGGAGCCAAAGCGGCCACTCCTGCCAAGGCGTCCCGATCCCGGTAAAAATTGTCCAGGTCCAGGCACACCCCCAGGACGTAGTGCCGCAAGCGCCCTATTGTATACAAAAGATCATCCGGCCGCCCGCTGAGGCCCCAGTGATTCTCTACTCCCAGAATCAGGCCCAGTTCAGCCGCCTTGCGAGCCAAAGGCTCCAAGGCCTGAACCGCCCTATTCAGTTCGGATTTGGGCGCGGGCGGCGGAGCCACCCCGTGTCCCCGGTCGCGGGCCAAGCCGGCCCTGGCCAGGACAAGGTAAATCGAGCGCCCGGCCCAGCCCAGGGGATGGCGCCGCCGACTGGAGGCCGGACGCAAAGAGGAGGCAATATCCAACAAATGCGCCAGGTTGAGCCCGCTGTGGGCCAAGGCCACCCGCACCACGCTCACCCCCATGTCCGGGCAGGCCTCCAGCAGGGACAGGCATCGCGCGGTGGCCGTGTCCAGCCGCTTGGGTGAAGCATCATAGGGGATGCTCAGACTCAGAGCACCCTGCCCCAGCCCGGCCTCGCGGTTCAGTTCGCCCAAACGGCGCAGGACCGAGAGCTCCAGGGAAGGCAGCAAACGGTCCAGCCACTCCACCCCTTGGAAGCCGTTTTGGGCCGCCAAGCGATGGAAATCCCAGGCGCTTATCTTTTTGCTGAGTATTTCCGGCAGCAGGGAAACCTGGGCCAGCAGGACCCGCATCACTACCCTGCCCTGTTGAATCCCAGGTGATGGGCCAACTCGTCCAGGCCGTCAAATATGGCGTGGGCCTGGGCCAGATGCTCCCGGCCCAGGGTGGTGGCCACGGCGTAGCACACCGCGCCAGCGGCCCGGGCGGCGGCGATGCCCGCCGGGGCGTTCTCCACCACCAGGCAATCCCCGGCGGCCACGCCCAAAGCCTGGGAGGCCTTGAGATAGGGCTCGGGATGGGGCTTGTGTTGCCTCACGTCGTCCGAGGTCACTATGTGCTCGAAACCACGCAATAATTCACCAGGTAGGCAGCTTTCCACCTGGTCGCGGCGGGAGCTGGTTACCAGAGCGGTGGGCACCCCCTGGCCCGCCAGGGCGGCCAGCAGCCCGGCTGCGCCGGGAAAGGGCGTCACCTGGTGGGCGAACTCGTCCAAGTAGAGGCGGCGCTGATCGTCCAGCAGGCGCAGCATGAACTCCGGGGCACCCTGTCCCGGCGGCAAAACCACGCCCTGCTCGTTGAGCAGCTTTTCCAGTACCTCGGTTTGCAAACAACCTTCGTGAGCCAGGATGAACTCCCGTCCCACCCGCAGACCGGCCGCGCGCATCACCCGCAGCCAGGCGGTGGAGTGCTGCTCCATGGAGTCCAGCACCACCCCGTCCATGTCGAAAAGCACCGCCTTGTAGCTGAAATCATTCATGTTGTGGCTTCTCAGGCAGGCCGAGGCCGCTGACCACTCCGTGGCAACGGCAGGAGGTGGCCACCAGCCACTCTCCACCCTGGGCCTGGATTTGCTCCTTGATTTGCAACATATCTTCCGGCAAGCAGCCACCCACGCCGGGAGCCAGCTGACGGCTGCGCAGCACCGCCACGCTCCAGCCCGAGGGGTTCATACCGGCCAGGCGCTGGTACAGGGGCTCGCCTCGCGGCTTGCCGGTGACCGTGCAGAGCTTGGGCGGCTCGGGGCAGTCGTCCGGGCACAGGAAGTCGGCCAGGCTCACGAAGCACTGGCCCTCGTCACCTCGCAACACCGAGGCCACCGGGGGTAGGACCTCCTGAGGGACCTCCACGGCCCTAGTCCCCAGGGGGGCCAGCTCGGCCAGGAGCCAATCGTGCAGCAAATGGCGGGGCAAGGCGGGCACCACCCAGGCGGGCGTCTGGTTCGCGGCCAAGGCGGGGGCCAGGAAATCCACCCCCAAGGCCTGCACCAACTCCGCGCCCTGCTCACGGGCCAGAGCCACCAACCCGTCATCCGGGGCTGGCTCCACTACCGCGGCCACTCGGCCGGGCAGGCGCTCCAGGGCCAAACGGCCGAAGCGCCCTCCCCCGATCACCAGGATGTCCCGTATCGCTTGTTTTTTACTTTGCGCGGCGCTCATGGGCCAAGTATGGCCCCTCAGCCTTGGGAGCGCAAATCATCCAGGTTTTGCCGGGCCTGGGGCACGGCCTGGTGCACGAAATCCAGGCGGGAGCAGGCGTAATCCGGGCACGGCGCGCAGGTGGCGTGGCCCCGCTCCTGGGCGCAGGCGCGAATGTCGCACTGGTGACAGTGGCCAAAGAGCGGCTCGCTGGGCGAATGACAGCCCGTGCAGTTGATCTGCTCCGGGGTGATTTCGGCCTTATACATCTGAGACCACTCCAGGGCCGTCTTTTGGCGCAGGGCCTGGTCGTCATTCTTCCAGGCCAGATGGGCCGGGCACTGGCTGCAATCCAGCCCGCAACAGGCAATGATGCTCATATCCCCCTCCCCTGTTGGCGTAGTTGGATAAAATTAGCATAAACGAAGCCAAGGCCCTAGGACTTAGGGCCCTTGCCAACAGTTGCGAGGCGCGTATCAGACTCCGCCCGAGGCGAAGCAGTTCCTACTGGGACACGGCTCCGGCTTCGGGTTGGAGCGTGGCCTGGCGGAAGGCCCGGTGCGTGGCCGGCCAGAACAAAGCTCCGGCGGCCAGTACAAAGGCCGCGCCTTGAACCATGACCAGGGGCGAGCCTTGACCTTGGCTAACCTGAAGTATCAAGGCGCCCACCATCAAGGCGTAGTAGGCCACGCAGAGCCAGCGGCCCCAGCCGCGCAGGCTGAAAACCGCCAGGGAGCACAACCCGGCCATGCCCAGCTGCACCAGGGATATGGTGCCGCTGAGCATTATCTCACTCACCAGGTACAGCACCCAAGCCAGCGGGGTCAGGGCCAGGCAGATAAGCACTTCGTTGGACAACCCCGTCAGGGGCGATCTACTTGCTTGGCGCATAACGCTCCTTCACAAACTTGGCCAAGGCCATGGTTGTGTTGTCGTCCAAGGCGCGGGGAGATCGGGCCAGGCAGCGGATAGCCTCTTCGACCTCCATGATCTTGATGCCATCGAATTCGCGGCAATTGCCGATTTGCTCCCGCTCAGCCAGCAGAATGGGCTGAGGCAGATGCTCCACCTTGAACCATTTCTGCAGCAAGATGCTGATCAGGTGGCAGGACCGCCAGGTCTTGGTGGTCAAGACCTCCAATGGTTCGTCACCGGCGAAGAGATATCCATCTCGGGGGTTGAGGCGTCCGGGATGGCGCACCTTGGCCAGCACGAACACTCCGCCGTTGCCGATGAGCAGGTGCTCCACGTTGAACAGCTCCAGGACGATGTCATTGAACACGAACCAGCCGTCTTCCAGGCGGCTCAACTCATCTATCACGGAGCGGTCTTGCCGGATGTTCCGGGCAAAAAGCTGAGGTTTGAACACCCGCTGCAAGGAGCGGGGATAGAGCTTGACGTAGGAAAGGATCATGATCCCGGCTAGACCCGCGCCCACCATCGCCGAGGAAAGCACTCCCCACAGGCGGCCGTTGACCGAGTCGTACACCAGCATGGCGGCCACCAGGGGGCCGGCCATGAGGATGCACAGGGAAATTATGTCCTTGCGCAAGGGATTGGCCTGAGGATAGCCGAAAATGTAAGCCACGAGCATCCCTCCTGATTTATTTGTTGCCGCCGTCCCCGTGAGGGAGTTAGGGGACGGCGGCAACTGTCGTGCGGGACTAGGGTTGTCTATCCGCGGCCGGGTCTGGAAATTTCCGGCCTTTCAACCACGCTGGTTATTGGGCTTCCTTTTGGGCTTCCTCGATTTCCCTGGCGATCTTTTCAGGCGAGTTGCAGGGGAACACCGGCTCCTCGCTCATGTATGCGTTTTCCTTCTTGCTGCCCAGGTAGATCAAAAGAGTCAGCGCTATGGCCGCGCCCAGTCCCCAGGCGGCGCCACGGGTGGCCACGATGGCCCCGGCCACTCCGGCGATACCCAGGTCGTTGAAGGAGCGGGACTTTAATATGCCCACCCTCACGCTGACGTAGCTCTGGATCAGCATGGTGGAGGCCAAGCCCACCCCAAGGATCGGCCGCACCGACTCCACGATGGGGGCTATGAAATAGCCCGTCCAGGTGCCGAATCTAAAGGAGCCGGCGCCGCCGTTAATGGATTCCATGGCCGCGGGGCCGTGCTTGTAGCGCTCACAAACCACCACCTGCATGGCCGCCCACAGGGGACCGCACATGGAGATGTCGGGACCCAGAACGCTCATGATGATGTTGCGGCCGCCGAAGATGATGTGCGAGCGGTTGGGGTTGTAGTCCACATCCTCGTCGGGACGATACTTCTGGGCGTCCTCCAACAGGGCCTGCGACTGGATCACGTCGCCGAACACCACGATGTAGGCGCTGATGACCATGGGCAGGCCGGAGAGGAACATATGGGCCGGCGGAAAAGGTATGGCCCCCAGGACCGTGAAGTTCTTGAACAGGCTCACGAAGTCGGGGCTGGTGAAGAAAGCGCCGTCATAGGTAGGCCAAGCCAGCTCGCCGGTGAGAGGGCCCACGAAGATGGCCAGGAACAATGCCGGCATCATGCCCAGGTTGGCCAGATAACGCAGAGCCTTGTTCTTGCGCCGGATGCGCTTGAAGTGTTCGGAGAACAGCAGGTAAAAGGCCAGCCCCACACAGATGACCACGGTCCAGGGGAAGCTGTCGAAGCTTTTGAGGCCCGCCCCCGGCTTGAACACCAGCATGGCCGCCGCGATGCCCGCGCCCAGCAGAATGGCCGACTGCACCGCGTTGGGCACCAGGTTGATTATCCTCTTGGCCAACCCCGAGAAGCCGATCAACATGGTGAACACGCCGAAGGTCAGCTCAAAGGCGATGAGAGCCTGCATGCGCTCAACGCCTGGCGCGAAGGTCTCCACGTAGGCGATGAGCAAGGGTATGGCCGGGGTTACCCAGCCCGGCACCACCGGATCGCCGAACATGACGTGGACCAGGTAAAGAGTGCCGTTTAAGATAACGATGGCCAGGGCCACTTCAAAAGACATGCCCAGCTTGGCGGTAAGCACCGGAATTATGGCCAAGCAAACCGTGCACATCAAAAGTCCCTGGAAGTAATCCGGAAATTCAAATCTGTAGTGAATGAATGGCAGGCGAAAGTACAAAGGACCGATTTTTACTCCCGGCTGAATCTTGCCGTATTCCCGTTCCCTGCGGATCATCCCCTATCCTCCCTATGTTGGTTTACCATGACGGTTTGGACCAAGGTCCCCGGCCGGAATAAAGCCGGCCTGGGCGCGAATCATCCAAGCAATTGCTTCAAATAAGCTCCGTCCATTTCATGGGGCCAAAAAACCTTGCGCCGCTCCTCGGACATGGGCCTGAGCAGCGGGTTGTCCTTCAGATAGATGTTTTCGAATTCGCGCCGCAGGTCGGAGCGGAAGTCCGGGTGAGCAATGGCGATAAGGCTCTTGGCCCGCTCTGAAACGGACTTGCCGCGCAGGTCCGCGACACCGTATTCGGTTACGATGTAATGCACATCGGTGCGCAAAGTGGTAACCGAGGCGCCTCGGTCGATGGCGGGCACGATGCGCGAAATGGTGCCCCGGGCCGCCGTGGAGTGGAAGGCCAGAATGGAGCGGCCTCCCCGGGACCAGCTGGCCCCGCGCACGAAGTCGGCCTGGCCTCCCGGTCCGCTGTATTGGCGGTGGCCTATGGTGTCGGAAACCACCTGGCCGGTGAAGTCCACCTGTAGGGCGGAATTCACCGAGACCATGTTGTCGTTTTGGGCCACCACGCGCGGGTCGTTGGTGTAGTCCACCGGGAACATGGCCACCATGGGGTTGTTGTTGAGAAACTTGTAGAGCTTCTCGGTGCCCATGAAGAAGGTGGCCACCATCTTGTTCTTATGCAGGTTCTTGCGGGCGCAGGTCACGTTGCCCGCGTCCACCAGGTCCACCACCCCATCGGAGAACATCTCGCTGTGGATGCCCAGGTCCTTCTTGTCCTTCAAAAAACCCAGGATGGAATCCGGCACCGCGCCGATACCCAGCTGCAGGCAGTCGCCGTCGCGTATCAAATCGGCGCAGTGTCCCCCGATGGCCTCGTCTATGGGCCCGATCTTGGCCGGAGGCAAGGAGATCAACTCCGCATCGGTGACCACGATGCAGTCGATGTCCTTGATGTGGATGAAGGAGTCTCCCAGAGTGCGGGGCATGTGGTGGCTTATCTCGGCGATGACCAGGCGGGAGCTCTCCGCCGCCGGCTTGGTGTAGTCCACCGAAACCCCGAAGGAGCAGTAGCCGTGCTCATCGGGCGGAGAAAGCATGCACAGGGTCACGTCCACCGGCAAGATGCCCTGGGTGAACAAGTTCGGTATCTGGCTGAAGTGGCAGGGAGTGAATACTCCCCACCCGCCGCCCACCGCTTCGCGGGTGCTGCCTCCCACGAACAATGAGTTGTGAATAAAGTGGGGGCTGTTCTCCAGGTCGCAATAATCCGCCTTGCCCATGGAGACCATGTGGACCAACTCTACGTTGTGATAACGCTCCTTGTTGTCCACCATCGCTCGGAGCAGGGTTTCCGGTGAGCCGCAGGCATGGCCCACCACCACCCGGTCGCCCGAAGAGATGCGGCTCACCGCCTCTTCGGCGTCAACCAGTTTCTCCCTATACAGTTCTTGCCAATCCATTAGCTGGCTCCTTTGGCGATTGCAAACAAAGTCTTGATCGTTTCGTCGAACCCGGCTTCCTCGTGAATTAAAAGCAGCTCTCGCCCTTGCAGGGATCGGATGTCGGCACAGGCATTTTTGCACCCCATCACCACCATCACGCGCTCCACTCTTGGATCTTCGTGGGAAACCAGTTCAACCAGGCCGTCGAGCTTCTGGGCCAGGCGGCGGACCTGCTCGCCCCGGTCATAGTCGGGCGAGCAGCCGCCGCAAAACTTCAGGCCCAGAAGCATCGGCCTTACCCTTCCTCGATGCCTGCCAGCTTCTTGGCCACCTTTTGCTTTTGGGCCATGTTCACCTGGCGGGAGATCATTATGCGCTGGGCCTGGGGCGAACCGGCGCCATGCATGGACTCGGTGAGGTAGCCCACGGCCGCGGTTCCCAGGGTGAGGTTCTCGATGAGACGCAGGATGCGCATGCGGTTTTCCGTGGAAACCTCGGGATTGGCCTTGAAGTACTTGGCCACCCACTTGCCCACCTCGGGCGAACGCAGATCGGCCTCAGAGGGCATGGTCACCATCAGGCCGCCGGCGATGTCCTGAGCCAGCCGGGCTATCTCATAGGGGAAGCGGGTCACGTTCTGCTTGCACACGTTGGCCAACAGGGTGTCCACCAGATAGGTGCCGCTGGGCTCCTTGCCGCCTTGAGCCGCGCAGGCCACCGAACCGCAGAACAAGGTCTCGTTGAGGTGGTTCATCTCGATGAGTTTGTCCTTGACGTGGGAGGCCCTGGCCACGCCGTTGTACTGGGCCGCGGTTTGGGCCGCACCGATCAACACGTCCCCCACCCCAGCCTTGCAGGCATAGCTCTGGCGGTGGTAGGAGGCGAAGTGCTCCACCAGGCGCCCGGAGAACTCCCATTCCTTGAACATGAAGACCCGGTCCCAAGGCACGAACACCTTGTCGAACACCACCAGCGCCTCGTGGCCGCCGTAAATGCCGTTACCCCGGTCCATGGTGCCCTCTTCGAGCTTGCGGGTATCACAGCTTTGACGGCCCATGATGTAGGTGATGCCCTCGGCGTCGGCAGGCAGGGCAAAGGAAATAGCCCAGTCCTTGTCTTCTTCGCGCATGCTGATGGTGGGCATGATGATGATCTCGTGGGAGTTGACCGCGCCGGTCTGGTGGGCCTTGGCCCCGCTCACCACGATGCCGTCGTCGCGCTCCTGGACCACATGCATAAAGGCGTCCGGATCGGGCTGTTGGCTGGGGGACAGGGAGCGGTCGCCCTTGGGGTCGGTCATGGCCCCGTCACAGGTGAGGTCGTTTTCCTGAACAAATTGCAAATAAGTCAAAAATCTTTGGTTGTATTGGGTGCCGAACTTTTGGTCGATGTCATAGGTGACGATGGACAGGGCGTTGATGGCGTCCATACCCACGCAACGCTGGAAGCAACAGCCGGTCAACGAGCCCAGCAGGCGGCCCATTTTGGTCTTCTTGACCAGGTCTTCGGTGCTCTGGTGAATGTGGGTGAACCGGTTGATCTTCTTGCCGCTGAGGTGGGAAGTCGCGGTCATCAGGTCTTCGTACTGTGGATCTTGGGCCAAGTCGTAGGTGAGCTTTACTGCTTCCATCGAGGGGCGGATGATGGGGTTGTCGACGACGTTGTCTACTCTCTCGCCGAACATGTACACATTCAAATTGAGTTTACGCAGGCTGTCTTCGTACTGTTGGCCGGTCATCATTGGCATCTCTCAACCCTCCGTGTTGCCGTATGAAATTTGTAAACCAAGCTATGTGTTCTCGGTTGCCGGGATGTTAATTCGCTTCGGTCCCCCATCCGCCATGGCAGGACCGTCGGTGTTTGAAACTGCAACAAAGGAGCCAAAGGTGAAGATCTAATTGGAAGCGCAATAAGGTAAGGGAAGCGATTGCTAGATAATTCAAGTTAAATTGGAGTGTTAAATCAGTTTAAAAACATTGGTTAGCCGTAGGTGAATTACTTGCCGACACCCATGAAAGGCAAGCACTCATCATGCTAAAAGTAATGCGTTTTTGTTTTAAATGATTGTATATCGAGGTCTAACTAGCGATTATTTTATGCGAAATCCCGCAAAACAATGCGAAAACGCATTAATGCGTTTTCGCATTGTAAATATTCCGAACATTTATTTTTTAAAGCTAACCCCCAGGCGCTTCATTTTACGAACGATGGTGGATTGATTGACTCCCAGGGCCTGGGCAGCCTTGTAGGTACTTTTATGCATGCCCAGGGCGCGGGAAAGGATTTTCTTTTCTATCGCATCCAGGGTGGCCTTCAAGGAGCCATCCACCACTTCAGGATCTGGGCCGGTAGCGGCGGAAGCCTTTTTCAGGTAGTCGGGCATGTCCGCCCAAGTGATCACCTCGCCTTCGGTGGTGACCACCATGCGCTCAATAGTGTTCTGCAGCTCACGCACGTTGCCGGGCCAGTCGTGGTCGTAAAGAGCCTGCAACACCCGGGGCTCCAGCTGCTTGCTAAAGCCGTAGCGCCGGTTAAACAGATCCAGGAAATGGTAGACCATTTGGGGGATGCCGTCCCTGCGGCAGCGCAAGGGAGGTATGATCACGGGCACCACGTTGAGGCGGAAGAACAGATCCTGGCGGTACTGCCCCCGGCGCACCATGTCCTGCAAGTCGCGGTTGGTTGCGGCGATGATGCGCACGTCCACCGGCACGGCCACGCTGCTGCCCAGCCGTATCACTTCCTTGGCCTGCAATACCCTGAGCAGTTTGGCCTGCAGGCTTAGAGGCAGTTCACCGATCTCATCCAAGAATATTGTGCCGCCTTTGGCCGCTTCGAAGATGCCCACCTTACCCTGCTTGCTGGCCCCGGTGAATGCCGCCGCCTGGTAGCCGAAAAGCTCCGACTCCAAAAGCTGTTCGGGAATGGCCGCGCAGCTTATTTTGACCAGAGGGCCTTCGCGCCGCGGGGAGTTGCGGTGGATCATGTCGGCGAATATCTCCTTGCCCACTCCGGATTCGCCTTGCACCAAAACGGTGGTATCCACGTTGGCCAAGCGCAGGGCCAGTTCGTAGACCTCTTTCATCTTTACCGACTGCACCACCACGTTGTCTTCGTCCTTGGCGTGGCGCCGCAGGAGCTCCAACTCACTCTCATACTTGCTGCGCAGCTTTTCCTCGCGCTCCAACTTGTTTTGCAGGTTGTAAAGCTCGCTGACGTCGCGCACGCTGGTGACCACCAGAGACACCTTGTCCGGGCGGCCGAAAATGGGGGTGCCGGTGACCATGACCGTTTTGCCGGTGCGGATGGTCTGCATCAGCGACTCGGGCCGCTGGGTTTCCAGCACCCGCAGAGTCACAGATTGATTGTAAAACCCTTCCTCCACCAACTCGTGCATGTTTCGGTCCAGCAACTCCTCCCGCCGCAGCCCGGTGATGCGCTCATAGGCCTTGTTGACCCTTATGGTGCGCCCCTCACCGTCGGTGACGTAGATGCCGTCAAAGGAGGATTCAATGATGGCATTCAGTTCGCTGCTGAGTTCCTTGGTGCGCTCCAATTGGTCGGCGATGGAAGCCAACTCGGAAATTTCCTGCAGCACGGCCAGGGCGCCCACCACTTTATCGCCGTCTTTAAGGGGGCTTCGGTTGGAAAGGTAGGTTTGCTGCCCTATGTTGATTTTACGCACCGGTTCGCTTTGACCGGTAAGGATGATGCGCGGCAAGCGGGTGTTGGTCACGAAATCCTGCACCCGTTGGCCCAGCAGCTGCTCGACCGAGGAGCCGGCCACCGAGGCCATGGCAGGGTTGCAGAATATGGTTCTGCCTTCGGCGTCAACGGCCAGTACCGGATTGTAGATGGAGTTAAGGATGTCGTAGAGCAGGCGATCCAGGGGCAGTTTGGACAGGTCCAGTCCGGCGGGGTCACCCGGAGGCTTATCCTCTTCCCGTCCGTAACTCTCCCGGGGCGGGTAGGCCCAATCCTTGGCTCGCGCCTGCGGGTCGGCCCCGGCGGCCAGGGCCTTGGCCAAGTCCCGAAGGACGAACACGCCAACCGCCCTGCCCAAGGTATCACGAAGGTCCAGGGCGCTGACCCCGTCCTGGGACAAAAATGAAGCGCATTGGCCTAAGGTGATATTTTGGCTTACGGCTTTAACCAAGCTGCTTGGCTGCTGGGGGAAGGTCATGGCATTCTAGTCCGCTTCCCGCTCGCCCGGCGGGCCGGACGCGAAACCGCGACTAGCCCGTCCCCTGCCGGGTCGTTGTTGTGAATTCAACTATAACTTTATCTGCCCGTCCAGGGCAAGGATTCACTTGGCGTCCTGAGCCCAGGCATGGACGGGATGACGCCATGCTCTTTCCCAGGCTTAAAGCTTACTTTGGGTGTTTCGTAAGGCATTGGATCCGGGGTGCAGTTTCCCCTCTGTCCTCACGGACAAGAAAAAGGGGTTGGCCACGAAGGCCAACCCCTTGGTTTTTTGGAGGCGGCGACCGGATTTGAACCGGTGAATAACGGATTTGCAGTCCGCTGCCTTAGCCACTTGGCTACGCCGCCTTATATACAATTATTCCGTGACTACGGCCTGTTATAACCCTAGCCCGAGTGGCCCAAATAATATCGGCCCCTTGGTGGGGTGTCAAGCAGTTTCAGGCCTTATCTAGCCTGCCGCGCGGGCCATGGGCCGCAAAGCCCGCAAAAAAACCGGCCCCCCGGAGGAGGCCGGCATTTGCTCTCTGTGGAGCGGGAGACGGGAATTGAACCCGCGACTTCAACCTTGGCAAGGTTGCACTCTACCTCTGAGTTACTCCCGCATCGGCATCCGAATATTACAGTATCCGCCCGTTATGTCAAGGCGAAATCTGGCCTGAGATCAGCTTTGCCCCATGTAAAGTCGATTGAAGCGCACAAAGTACCTCAGGCCGGAAACGAAGCTTACCACGGTGGCGGTCCACAAGCTCAAGGTGCCCCAATACTGCACGTTGAACGCGCCCAAAGGCTCCGGCATGATGAGCAAAAGCACCGCCAGCATCTGCAGGGCGGTCTTGGCCTTGCCCCAGCGGTCGCTGGGCACCGCCAGCCCCTGGGCGGCGGCGACGGCCCTGAGGCCGGTGACCGCCACCTCCCGGCAGATAATCACCACCGCGGCCCAGGCCTCGGCACGGCCCAGCATCACAAGCATCACCAGCATGGAGGCGATGATCATCTTGTCGGCCAGGGGGTCCAGGAACTGGCCCAGCACGGTGACCTTTTTCATGCGCCGGGCCAAGAAGCCGTCGGCCAGATCGCTTAGCCCGGCCACGAAGAACAGAATCGCCGCCGCCCAATGCCAACCCGGCTCCTTGAGGTAGAGCATACCCATCAGCAAGGGGATGGAGCCCACCCGCAGCAGGGTTATCAGGTTGGGCAGGTTGAAGACCTGTTCTCGTTTCATGGGGCCCACTGGATGACGTTCCTAACCCTTGTTGGCCTTTTCCCAGTCGGCCAGGAAGGCGGCCAGGCCCTTGTCGGTCAAGGGGTGCTTCAGGAGTTGGCCGATGACCTTGAAGGGGATGGTGCAGACGTCGGCCCCCATCAGCGCGGCGCTGACCACGTGCATGGGGTTGCGTATGCTGGCCACCAACACCTCGGTGTCATAGGCGTAGTTGCCGTAGATGTCCACGATCTGCTGGATCAGGTCCATGCCATCGCTGCCGATGTCGTCCAGGCGGCCCACAAAGGGGCTGATGTAGGACGCGCCGGCCTTGGCAGCCAAAAGGGCCTGCAGGGGGCTGAAGCACAGGGTCACGTTGACCTTGATCCCCTCTTGGCTCAGCGTCTTGATGGCCTTGAGGCCCTCCTGGATGATGGGCACCTTGATGACCACGTTGTCGCCCCAGGCGGCGTACTTCTTGCCCTCTTCCACCATGGTGTCGTGGTCGGTCCCCACCACTTCCACGCTCACGTCGCCGGGCACCACCTCGAGGATGTCCTTGATGCAGGCCTCGAAGGGTTTGCCGGTCTTGGCCACCAGAGAGGGGTTGGTGGTCACCCCGTCCAGGATGCCCAAGCTCATGGCCTCTTTGATTTCGCCGAGATCGGCGGTGTCGATAAAGATTTTCATCAGACTCTCCTCTTAGCGCCCCTGAAAAAATATCAGCGGCCGAGCCGCTGAGTAATTGCGTGGTTTAGGCCTTGCCGGCCTTTTTGGGTTGCCCGGCCTTGTAGGCGTCGCGGCATTCCCGGCTGCAAAAAAACTGCTCCTTGCCGTCCACCCAGGCGCTATGCGCCTCGTGCTTGGGCAGGTAGGTGCCGCACTGGGGGTCCTGCACCATCACGTCCATCACCTCGCCCGGCGCGGCGTTGCGACGCACCCGCCGGGGCTCGGCGTCCTTGGCCATGAATCTCTTGATCGCCTTGATACCCATCCACACCAGGAGAATGACCAGGGCTATCTGTACAAGGCGAATTATTCCCATGCGATCCGTTTCGCTTCCTGGCAGGCCTTTTCCTCGGCGGGCATGCGCTCCAAGAGCTCCCCGGCGGTGAGCCCCCAGCGGGGCAGCACGTAATCCGGGGCTATCTCCATGAGCGGCGCCAAGACGAAAACCCGCTCGGCCAGGCGGGGATGGGGTACTTCCAATCCCGGCAGGTCCAAGATTTCTTGGCCGAACGACAGAAGGTCCAGGTCCAGGGTGCGCGGCCCCCAGCGCTCGACGCGCTCACGCCCCCTGGCCCGCTCCAGGGCCTGCAACCCGGCCAGCAACTCCAGGGGAGCCCCTTCATATTTACCACGGGCCACGGCGTTGTAAAAGTCGGCCTGATCGGTTTTGCCCACCGGCGCGGTCCGGTACAGGGAGCTGAGCGCCACGGGCCGGTATCCCGGCAGGGCGGCCAGCCCCTCCAGGGCGAAGCGCAGGTTGCCCCGGCAGTCGCCCATGTTGCAGCCCAGGCCTATGAAAACGTCCTGGGCCGCGGTCACGGGACTAGAGCGCCAGCTTTTTCATGCGCTCGATGGCCTCGGCCATGCGCGTCTTGTCCACGGTCAGTGCGAAGCGCACGTAGCCCTCGCCCGGCCCGCCGAAGCCGTTGCCCGGGGTGGTCACGATGCCGCACTCGGACAACAGGCGCTTGGTGAACTCGGCGCTCTTCATACCGTCTGGGGTGGCGCACCACACGTAGAAGGTGGCCTTGGGCTTTTCCACGTTGAGGCCCAGGCTCTTCAGGCCGTCCACCAACACGTCGCGGCGCTCGGTGTAGAGCTTGCGCATCTCGGTCACGCAGGACTGGTCGCCCTCCAGGGCCTCGATGCCCGCGATCTGCACCGCGTCGAAGGCGCCGGAGTCGATCTGGCTTTTCACCTGGCCCAGGCCGCCCACCAGCTCGGCGTTGCCCACGGCGAAGCCCAGGCGCCAGCCGGTCATGTTGTAGGTCTTGGACAGGCTGTGGAACTCGATGCCCACTTCCATGGCGCCGGGGGTCTGCATGAAGCTCAGCGGCTGGTAGCCGTCAAAGGCCATCTCGGTGTAGGCCGCGTCGGAGACTACGATAATGTCGTTGGCCAGGGCGAATTCCACCAGCCTTTGGTAGAAGTCGGCGTCGGCCACGGCGGCGGTGGGGTTGTTGGGGTAGTTCACCACCATTATCTTGGCCGCCTTGGCTGTGGCCGGGTCGATGGCCTCCAGGTCGGGCAGGAAGCCGTTCTCCCTGGTCAGGGGCATTTCTACCGGGATCCCGCTGGCCATGATGGTGGAGCTCGAGTACACCGGGTAGGCCGGGCTGGGCACCAGCACCACGTCGCCTGGGTTCACGAAGGCGAAGGGGAAATGGGCCAGGCCCTCCTTGGAGCCGATCAGGGTGATGACCTCCGTGGCCGGAACCAAGTCTACACCGAAGCGCCGTTGATACCAGGCCGCCGCGCTGGCCCGGAAGCGGTTCATGCCCGAGTAGGCGGGGTACTTGTGGGTGGAGGGGTCCTTGGCCGCCTCGGTCAGGCACTCGATGATGTTGGCTGGGGTGGGCTGGTCCGGGTCCCCTACTCCCAGGTCGATGATGTCCACGCCCTTGGAGCGAACCTCGTCGCGCAGGCGGTCGATCTCCTTGAAGAGATAGGGCGGCATTTTTTGAAGGCGCTGGGCGCGAATAATCTCCATGGTCGATCCTTGTTCTTCTCGCTCTTAGCTTAATTTGTGCTTAAACCACAGGGTTGCTTAACACGCCCACTCCCTGGATCTCAATGGCGACCACGTCGCCCGCCTGGAGAGGACTTATCCCCGAAGGGGTCCCGGTGGCGATCACGTCGCCGGGATTCAGGGTCATCACCTGGCTGATAAAGGAAACCAGCTGATAGATGTCGAAGATCATATCCGAGGTGTTGGTGTCCTGCCTAGTCTCTCCGTTGACCACCGCCTTTACCTGGGCCTTGGTGGGGTCCAGGTCCAGGGCGATGACCGGCCCCAGGGGGCAGAAGGTGTCGAAGCCCTTGGCCCTGGTGTACTGGCCGTCGCGGGCCTGTAGGTCACGGGCGGTCACGTCGTTCAAGCAGGTGCAGCCCAGGATGTAGTCCTTGGCCTGTTCGGGGCTCACCAAACGGCAGGAGCGGCTGATCACCACCCCCAGCTCGCTCTCGTGGTCCACCCGCTGGCTGATGGCCGGGCGCACGATCTTGTCGCCGGGCCCGATCACCGAGGTGGAGGGCTTCATAAAGATCATGGGCTCGGCGGGCAGAGGCTTTTTCACCTCCTTGGCGTGGGCTTTGTAGTTCAGCCCCACGGCCACCACCTTGGAGGGGCGGCAGGGAGCCAGCAGGCGCACCTGGTTAAGGGGCGCGGTCTGTTTACCGGGCTGACCGCCCGAAAAAGGCGAGCCTTCGTACAGGCGCAGCTTGCCGCCCGATACCAAGCCGTAGCGCACCTTGCCCTGGAAGCTGAAGCGGACGATGCCCCGTTTGCAGTCCAGCAGATCCTTATTCCTGCTCACGCTCCTTGCCCTCCCTAAGCCCCAACACGTCTTGCATGTCATACAAGCCGGGCTCCTGGTTCACCACCCACAAGGCGGCGCGCACCGCTCCCTGGGCAAAGGTGTCGCGATTGTGGGCCCGGTGGGTGAACTCCAGGCGTTCGCCGTTGGCGATGAAGTACACCGTATGGTCGCCCACGATGTCCCCGCCCCGGATCACGCTGACCCCCAGTTCGTCGGCGGTGCGGGCCCCGGTCATGCCCACCCGGCCGTGGCGGCAGGCCTTTTCCGGGTCCCAGCCGCGCACCCGGCACAGCTCTTCGATGATGCGCACCGCGGTGCCGCTGGGGGCGTCCTTTTTCTGGTCGTGGTGGGCTTCCAGCACCTCCAGGGCATAGTCCGGCCCCAGCACCTCGGCCATCTGCGAGACCACCTTGAACATGAGGTTCATGCCCACGCTCATGTTGGGCGCGTAGACCACGGGCACCTTCTTGGCCTGGGCGGCCAGGGTTTTTTTCTGGGCCTCGTTCAGCCCGGTGGTCCCGATCACCGCCGCCTTGCCCATGGCGGCGCAAAGCTTCAGGTTTTTCACGGTGGAGGCCGGGGAGGTGAAGTCGATGAGCACCTGAGCCTCGGCCAGGGCCTCCTCGGGGCTGTCGCCCACCACGCCCTCGGCCCCAGACAGGCCCACCACTCCGGCCAGGGATTTACCCACCGAGGGGTTGCCGGGGGCCTCGAAGGCCCCCACCAACTCCGCGCCCTTGCGGTTGAAGACAGCGCGCACGATGTGCCCGCTAACCCGTCCCGCCACTCCGGCGACGGCGATCTTGACCATCTTGCCCTCCCCTACTTGAGCCCGTAGTCGGCCAGGGCCTTCTTCAGGCGCTCCAGGTTGGCCGGGGCCATGTCGCACAGGGGCAGCCTCAGCGAAGCGTTGGGTATGCGCCCCAACACCCCCATGGCCACCTTAACCGGTATGGGGTTGGTCTCAAGAAACATGGCCTTGCACAGGGGCAACACCTTGTAGAAGATCTCCCGGGCCCCGGCCACGTCGCCGGCGAACCAGCGGCGGCAGAGCTCGGACATCTCCGAGGGGATCAGGTTGTTGACCACCGATATCACGCCCTTGCCGCCGATGGACAATAGCGGCAGGACCATGTTGTCGTCGCCGGACAAGAGGTCCATCTTGTCGCCGCACAGGTAGTAGATCTCGGCCATCTGGCTGATGTTGCCGCTGGCCTCCTTGCAGGCGATGACCTCGGGCAGCTGGGCCAGGCGGGCCATGGTGGCGGGCTCGATGTTGGTGCCCGTGCGGCCGGCGATGTTGTAGGGCACCAGCGGGAACGAGGCCTCCTTGGCGATGGCCGCGAAGTGCTGGTACACGCCCTCCTGGGTGGGCTTGTTGTAATAAGGGGTCACGTGCAGAGCCGCATCGGCCCCGACCTGCTTGGCGTGCTGGGTCAGGGCTATGGCCTCGGCGGTGCTGTTGCTGCCCGCCCCGGCCACCACCGGTACGCGCTTGTTGACCTGCTCCACCGTGATCTCGATGACCCGCCGGTGCTCCTCGTGGCTGAGCGTGGGGGACTCGCCGGTGGTGCCGCAGGGCACTATGCCGTCGGTGCCGCTTTCAATGTGCCATTCGATGAGCCGGCGCAGACTCTCTTCGTCCACCTGGCCGTCCGTAGTAAACGGAGTGACCAGGGCTACCATGGCTCCCTTTAACATGGAGATACCTCCTGAGTATGTAACCAAGCCAGGGCTTCGGCGTGCAGCTTGCCGGAGTAGACGTAATGGGCCGCCCCCTCCAGAAACACCGCGCCGAAATCTTCTCCCCGCTTATCAAAGTGAACTTTCAACCTTTCGCCGCTTCTTACCCTTACGGTCACCGGCGGTTTCAGGCCCATGGCCGGGCCCAGCATCAAGGCGGAAGCCACCGCGCCGGTACCACAAGCCAGGGTCTCGTCCTCCACTCCTCGTTCGTAGGTGCGAACCACCAGCTCGCCACCGGCGGTGCAGGCAAAGTTCACATTGGTTCCGGCCGGGGCGAAGTGCGGGGCAAAGCGCACCTGGCGCCCCACCGGCACCACCGGGGCGGCGTCGATGTCCTGAACCGCGATCACCGCGTGGGGCACCCCGGTGTTCACGCCGTCCATCTTCACCACCGCGCCGTCCACCTGTAGCTCCACCCCCTGATAGGCGCCAAAGGGATGGATCATCTCCAGCTTGACGCCGGTGTCCAGTATCCAGGCGCGGATGGGGCCGGCGGTGGTGTCAAAGACCATCTCCGTGCCGGCCAGACCCACGTCGTGGGCGAAGCGGGCGGCGCAGCGCCCCCCGTTGCCGCACATCTCGGCGGCGGAGCCGTCGGCGTTGAAGAAATGCCAGCGCCAGTCCACGGTGCCCCTGACCGGGTCCACCCGGCGGCTGGGCTCCAGGAAGATCATGCCGTCGGCGCCCACCGAGCGCCGCCGTTGGCAAAGGCCCAGCGCCAGGTCGGACATAAGCTCCTGGGGAACCGCGGCGTCGCGGTTGTCCACCAGAATGAAGTCGTTGCCCGTGCCGGTCATCTTGACCAGCTCTATTCCCGCCAAGGCCTCCAGGCGCTTTATTTGTGCCGAATCCATGGTGTTCCCATCTGAAATATAAGTTAAGGGCCCCGTTTCCGGAGCCCCTAGTCCATCCACTTGGGCAGGCTTTCGCCGCGCATGAGTTCTTCGGTAGTCTCACGGCGGCGCACCACCGACCACCGGTCGCCGCTGACCATGACCTCGGCCACCCTGGGCCGGGAGTTGTAGGTGCTGGACATGGAGAAGCCGTAGGCTCCGGCGCTCATCACCGCCACCAACTCGCCGCGTTGCATGTCCGGCAGCTGGCGGTCGCGGGCCAAAAAGTCGCCGGTCTCGCAGATGGGGCCCACCACGTCGCTGACCACCTTGGGGCGGTCCAGGTCCTCGTTCACCGGCCATATAGCCTGGAAAGAATCGTACATGGCCGGGCGCACCAGGTCGTTCATGCCCGCGTCCACGATGATGAAGTGCTTGGTGGGGGTGTCCTTGGTGAACAGCACCTTGCACATCATGATGCCCGCGTTGCCCACGATGACCCGGCCCGGCTCCAACACCAGCTTGAGCCCCAGGCGCGCGGCCTGATCCCTGAGGGCAGCGGCGTACTGGGCCGGGCTGGGGGGCTCTTCCTCGTTGTAGGTGATGCCCAAGCCGCCGCCCAGGTCCAACAGCTCAAGCTCGATGCCCGCCCCACGCAGGCGGCCGATCAAGACCCCCAGGCGCTCCAGGGCGTCGGCAAAGGGCTCCACCTTGGTGAGCTGGCTGCCGATGTGGCAGGACACGCCCTTTAGCTGCACGTTGGGCAGGTTGGCCGCCTCCTGGTACTGCTTGAAGGCCAGCTCGATGTCCATGCCGAACTTGTTCTTGGACAAGCCGGTGGTGATCTTGGGGTGGGTCTGGGCGTCCACGTCCGGGTTCACCCTGAGGCTCACCGGCGCCCTCTTGCCCATGCGCCCGGCCACCTCGTTGAGCACCGCCAGTTCCTGGGCGCTCTCGATGTTGAACATCAGGATGCCCGCGTCCAGGGCGGCCTCCATCTCGGCCTCGCTCTTGCCCACCCCGGAGTAGACGATGCGCTCGGCGGGCACGCCCGCGGCCATGCTGCGGGCCAGCTCGCCGCCGGTCACGATGTCCGCCCCCGCCCCCAGGCGGGCCATGGTGGCGATCACCGCCTTGTTGCTGTTGGCCTTGACCGCGAAGCACACCACATGGTCCAGCCCCTCGAAGGCCTGGTCAATTGCCTTGTAATGACGCTCCAGGGTGGCCTGGGAATAAACGTAACAAGGGGTGCCCACCTGGTCGGCGATGGTGGCCAGAGGCACGTCCTCGGCGTATAACTCGCCGTTCTTGTAGCTAAAATGATGCATAGTCTAACAGCCGCACAATGCTGGTGTTGTTGTTTGAGGGGCCGCCGTCTTTTATGGAATCAGGGCCGGTGTGGCCCAGGCTTAATCGCGGTGCGGCGAGCACCCGTCGTCCGGCAACCATAACCATGAGGCCTTTTTTCGCCGGCCCCCGGCTTTGGGTTTCATTTTATTCCGGCTCGGTGCCATGGTTCTACCGCCGCTTTCAAATCAGGGCCGCGCCCCGAGATCCGGGGCGGCGGCGCGTCCGCCGAAATACGGCGGCCATAGTTGATAAATATGCTTAAAGTTTTGCTTTTGTCAAGCCCATCACCCAAGTAGAGCTTAGGGCAGATGCACTATGTCCATCACCTCGCTGAACTGGCTGAGGTTGCCGGCCTCGTCCTGGGCCTGCACCCGGTAGTAGTAGACCTTCTCCGGCTTCACGTTCTTGTCGGTGAATACGTTCTCCACCACCAGCGATTCGCTTATCTTGGTCCACTGGCCGCCCTTGGCCTTGCGGTACACGTGGTAACCGGCCACGTCGCGGTCCGGGCTGGGGGTGTAGCGCAGATAGATGCCATCGCCGGCGCTGGCTCCGGCCAGGTCGCTGGGCGGCGCCGGGGGCTTCATGTCCTTGGGCGCGGCCTTGGCCCAGTGGCTGCCCTGGCCCGGCAGGTGCTTGTCCCGGTAGGCCCGGGTGGCGAATATTTGATAAGAGTATTCCTTGCCGTTGATAACGGTCTGGTCCTTGAGCATGGCCATGGTCAAGGGGCGCTCGTTTAGCTGCTTGGTGCCCTCGGGGCCCTTGCGCACCACCACGTATCCGGAGATGTCGCTGAGCTTTTGGCCCTTGGCCGAGACCTTGACCTCGTCCCAGGCCAGGATCACCTCGTTGTCGCCGGAGGTTACCTTCAGGTTCAAAGGCGCGGCGGCGGGCGCCAGGCGCGGCATGCGCACCAGGGGCGAAGGCTTGCTGACCCGGCCCGAGGCGTCGATCAAGATCACCTGGTACACCGCTTCCATGTTCATGGGGGCCGCGGCGTCCAGATAGGAGAAGCGACCGCCCTCCATGGGGTCCACCTTGCTCTTGCCCTTTTGCAGGGTGAAGTCATAGAACTTGCGCAAGCGCGGCGGGCACGGCGGGCAGGCCGGATCGCCGGTCAGGGGCAGATAGCCATAGTAGATCTTGATCCCCTCCACCGCCCGGGGCGGGTTGGGCGCGGCGGGAATGTTGAAGCTGATCAGCATGCCCTCGCCGGTGGGTTTGAGCACCACATGGGCGGGAGTGGCCGGGATAAGCCGCGAGGAAGGGGTGGGATTGGATTTCACCCCGCAAGCGACGGAAAAGACCGCCGCCGAAATAACCAATAGTAGCGCTACTGCTCTGAGCCTTTTGGCCATAACCGCTTCCTCGCCTCCTTGAGGGCTGCTTCCACGTTTTGCCGTGAGGTGCCTCCGGGGGATATCCTCCGGTCCACCGCGCGGCCAGGGTCCAGGGCTTGTTTTAACCCGTCATCCAGCTCAACCTCAAGCCCTTCGCACAAACGGGCGTGATCTTCGTCAGTTAGGTCTTCCAGGGTGCACACGCGTTCCTCGGCCAAACGCACCGCCTTGCCCGAAACCTCATGGGCCACCCGGAAGGGAACCCCTCGAGCGGCCAGGTAGTCGGCCAGCTCGGTGGCGTTCAAGAACCCGTGGCGCACCGCCATTTCCATGCGCTCGGCGTGCACGTGCAGGGTATCGATCATGGGAGCCATGACCAGCAGGCTGTCCAGGACGGTGTCAAAGGCGTCGAACACCGGCTCCTTGTCTTCCTGCAGGTCCTTGTTGTAGGCCAGGGGCAGGCCCTTGAGCACGGTGAGCAGGCTTATGAGGTCGCCCAGCACCCGGCCGGTCTTGCCCCGCACCAGTTCGGCGGCGTCGGGGTTTTTCTTCTGGGGCATTATGGAGCTGCCGGTGGCAAAGGCGTCGCTCAAGGAGATAAAGCCGAACTCCATGGAGGACCACAGCACCAGTTCCTCGGCCATACGGCTGAGGTGCACCTGGATCAGGCTCAGGGTGAAGAGGAACTCGGCCGCGAAATCGCGGTCGCTCACCGCGTCCAGGGAGTTGGCGAACACTCCGGTGAAGCCCAGCTCGTCGGCCACCGAGGCCGGGTCCAGGGCGAAGCTGGTGCCCGCCAAGGCGGCCGCGCCCAGGGGCAGCACCGATACGCGCCCCAGGCAATCGGCCAGGCGGGCGCGGTCGCGCCAGGCCATTTCCACGTAGGCCAACAGGTGGTGCGACAAGAGCACCGGCTGGGCCCGCTGGAGGTGGGTGTAGCCGGGCATGATCACCCCTAGGTGCTCCTCGGCCCGGCCCGTCAGGGCCCGTTGGAAGTTCAGCAGCGCCGCGTCGATCTCCCGGCAGGCGTCCATGACCCACAGCCGCAGGTCGGTGGCCACCTGGTCGTTGCGCGAACGGGCGGTGTGCAGGCGTCCGGCGGCGTCGCCGATCAGCTCCTTGAGGCGCATTTCCACGTGGGTGTGGATGTCCTCCAGGGAATCGGACCACTCCATCTTGCCGGCCTCGATCTCCGACCTCACCTGGTCCAGGCCGGCGATGATCTTCTCGGCGTCGTGGGCGCTCAGGATGCCCTGGCGGGCCAGCATGGCCGCGTGGGCCTGGGAGCCCCGCACGTCCTGCAAGTACAGGCGCTTGTCCACCCCGATGGAGGCGTTGATGCGCTCCATGAACTCGTGGGGGCCCTGGCCGAAGCGGCCGCCCCAGAGTCTTTTGCCCTTGCTCTCGCTCATAAACCGGGACTAGCCCTTCTTAGCCTTGTCCAGGGCGTGGCGGATGCGCAGGCGCAGCGCGTTGAGTCGGATGAAGCCGGTGGCGTCGGCCTGATCGTACACCGTGTCCGCCTCGAAGGTGGCGATTTCCGGCCTGTACAGGCTGTTGGGCGAACGCCGCCCCAGAACGGTGATGTTGCCCTTGTACAGCTGCAAGGCCACCTCGCCGCACACCGGCTCCTGGGCTTTGTCCATCATGGACTGCAACAGCTCCATCTCCGGGCTGAACCAGTAGCCGTTGTAGATCAGGTCGCTGTAGCGGGGCAGCAGGCCGTCGCGGATGCGCAAAACCTCGCGGTCCAGGCACAGGGTCTCCAGGGCCAGGTGACCGGCCCTGAGGATGGTGCCGCCGGGGGTCTCGTACACGCCGCGGCTCTTCATGCCCACGTAGCGGTTCTCCACCATGTCCACCCGGCCGATGCCGTGCTTGCCGCCCAACTGGTTCAGGCGGGCCAAAAGCTTGGCCGGAGAGAGCTTTTCGCCGTCCAGGGCCACCGCGTCACCCTTGTCGAACTCCAGGGTGAGTTCCTCGGATTTGTCCGGGGCGTTCTGGGGAGAGACGCTCAAGACGAACATATCCTCCGGGGGCGCGGCCCAGGGGTCTTCCAGGATGCCGCCCTCAAAGGAGATGTGCAGGATGTTGCGGTCGCTGCTGTAGGGCTTGGCCTTGGTCACCGGCACGGGGATGCCGTTTTTCTTGGCGTAGTCCATCAGGGCCTCGCGCGAGTTCATGTCCCACTCGCGCCAAGGGGCGATGATGGCCAGCTCCGGGGCCAGGGCCTGGTAGGAAAGCTCGAAGCGCACCTGGTCGTTGCCCTTGCCGGTGGCCCCGTGGCTCACCGCGTCGGCTCCGGTCTTGAGCGCCGCGGCCACCTGGCCCTTGGCGATCACCGGACGGGCCAGACTGGTGCCCAGCAGATATTGGGTCTCGTAGATGGCCCCGGCCCTGAAGGCGGGGAACACGTAGTCGCGCACGAACTCCTCGGTGAGGTCGTCCACGATTACTTCGCTGGCTCCGGTGGCCAGGCCCTTTTTGCGGGCCTCCTCCAGCTCTTCGCCCTGACCCAGGTCGGCCACGTAGGCCACCACTTCGCAGTCATAGGTTTCGATGAGCCACTTGAGGATAATGGAGGTGTCCAGGCCGCCGGAATAGGCCAATACCACCTTTTTTATGTCTTTGTTCATGGCTTTCAACTCACTTGCGGAGCCAGGAGGGCTTCCATAATGGCTTTTTGCATGTGCAGGCGGTTTTCCGCCTGGTCCCAAACCACCGATTGGGGGCCTTCCAGGACTTCTTCGCTGATTTCCTCGCCCCGGTGGGCGGGTAGACAATGTAGCACAATGGCCGCGGGATCGGCCAGGGACAACAACCCCGCGTCCAGGGTAAATCCTTCAAATGCCCGGCGTCGTTCGCCGGCCTGATCCTCCTGGCCCATGGAGGCCCAGACGTCGGTGTTCACCACCTGGGCCCCGGCGATGGCCTCGCGGGGATCATGGGTCAAGGTTATCTGGGCCCCCTGCTCCCGGGCATGGGCCACGATGTCCTCGTGAGGCATGAAATCCGGCGGGCAGGCCAGGCGCAACTCCAGTTGCAGGGCCGCGGCGGCCTCCAGCCAGGAATGGGCCATGTTGTTGCCGTCGCCCAGCCAGGCGTAGGTGAGCCCCTGCAAGCGCCCCAGGTGCTCGCGCACGGTCAACAGGTCGCTGAGCACCTGGCAGGGGTGGTAGCGGTCGGTGAGCGCGTTGATCACCGGCACGCTGCCCCAGTGGGCCAGGTCCTTGACCACGTTCTGGCCGAAGGTGCGCACCACCATGGCGTCCACGTAGCGGCTCATCACCCGGGCGGTGTCCTTCAAGGGCTCGTCGCGGCCCAGTTGGCTGTCCCGCGAGGTCATGAACAGGGGCTTGCCGCCCAACTGGGCCACGCCCACCTCGAAGGAGACCCTGGTGCGGGTGGAGGGCTTGTCGAAGATGAGAGCCACGCTCTTGCCGGCCAGGGACATTTGGTGCCCCCCGCCCTTCAAAGCTGCCTTCAGCTCGGCGGCCCGACTCACCAGGTCCCGAATCTCCGAGGAGTCCAGGTCTCTAATCGTCAGCAAGTGTTTGGTCTTAAGGTGCATTTTTAAGATCACTTATCAAGTTTAGCCGCGGCCCGGCGTGTTGATCTTGCTCAGCACTCGGCCAGCGCCTGGTCCAGGGCCGCCACCAATCCGTCGATGTCGCTATTGTTCACCACCAAAGGCGGCGCAAAGCGGATCACCGTATCCTGAGCGGCACCCACAATGTAGCCCATATCCCTCAGCCGGGCCACCAGGGGACCGGCCGCCTGGTTCAAGGCCAGGCCCAACAGCAGGCCCAGGCCGCGCACCTGGATGACCACCTCGGTGTACTTGGCGGCCAGGCCCTCCAGTTGGGTCTTGAAATACAGGCCGGTTTCCTCGGCGTGCTCCACCAGCCCGCCGTTGATCAGTTGGTCCAGCACCACCCCGGAAGCGGCCATGACCACCGGCCCGGCCCCAAAGGTGGTGGCGTGGGAGCCGGGGCCGAACATGGAGGCCGCCTCGGCGTCGGCCAAAACCGCCCCGGCGGGCAGGCCGTTGGCCAGGGCCTTGGCCAGGGTCATCACATGAGGCTTCACCCCGAAATGCTCGTGGGCGAACAGCTTGCCCGTGCGGCCCAGGCCGGTCTGCACCTCGTCGAACATCAAGAGGGCCCCGTGGCTGTCGCACAAGCCGCGCAGGCCGGACAGATAGCCCTCCGGGGGCACCACCACCCCGCCCTCGCCCAGCACCGGCTCCACCAGGACGGCGCACACGTCGTCGTCCCAGGCCTCCTTGACCGCCTCCAGGTCGCCGTAGGGCACATGTTTGAAGCGGGGCACCAGGGGGTCGTAACCCTTCTGGATCTTGTCCTGGCCGGTGGCCGAAAGGGTGCCCATGGTCCGGCCGTGGAAGGAGCGCTCCATGGTGATGATGGTGAAGGCCCCGTTCATCTTCTCCTTGCCCCACAGGCGGGCCAGCTTGAGGGCGCCCTCGTTGGCCTCGGCCCCGGAGTTGCAGAAGAACACCTTGTCGGCAAAGGAGTTGTCCACCAAAAGCTCGGCCACCTTGGCCTGGGGCTCGGTGTAGTAAAGGTTGCTCACGTGCACCAGCTTGGCCGCCTGCTGGCAGATGGCCTTGGTCACCTCGGGGTGGGCGTGGCCCAGATTGACCACCGCGATGCCCGCCAAGAAGTCGGTGTATTGATTGCCCTGATGGTCCCAAAGCTGGCAGCCCTCGCCCTGCACGAAGGTGATGGGGGCCCGGCCGTAGGTGTTCATCACGTATTTATCAATAAGTTTTGCCGCGTCCATATCTAGCTCCTGATCTGCAAATGAAATCTTGAATCTATTTCTCCCACAGGCTCGCGGCTTTATCGTCGTTTTCTATTCATCAGAATTAATTCCCACCCGTGACTTATGATACCGGCTTTTGCGCTCGTGGTGTCCGGCGGCCTTAGCGGGCGCTGAACACCGTGCCCACGCCTTGGTCGGTGAAGACCTCAAGGAGCAGCGCGTTGGGCACCCGGCCGTCAACGATGTGGGCCCGCTCCACCCCGGCCTCCAGGGCGTCCAGGCAGCAGCCCACCTTGGGGATCATGCCTCCGGCGATGACCCCGCTCTTTTTAAGCTCCTCGGCCTTGGCCGTGGTCATGGAGCTTATGAGCTTGCCCTCGCCGTCCAAAACGCCGGGGGTGTCGGTCATCATGATCAGCTTGGCCACCCTGAGGCGGCTGGCCACCGCCGCGGCCACCAGGTCGGCGTTGATGTTGAACGACTCGCCGTCCGGCCCCACCCCCACCGGGGCGATCACCGGGATGAAGTTGCCGTGCTCCAGGGCGTGCAGCACCTGGGCGTCCACCGCCTCCACCTGGCCCACCAGGCCCAGGTCGATGATCTCCGGCGGCTGGTCCGCAGGCAGGCCCTTGCGGGTCATCTTCATCTTGGTGGCCTTGATCAGGCCGCCGTCGTGGCCGTTGAGCCCCACCGCCCGTCCGCCGTGCTTGTTGATCAGCCCCACGATACTGGCGTTGACCTGGCCCACCAGGACCATCTGCACCACGTCCATGACCTCGGGGCTGGTGACCCGCATGCCGTCGATGAACTCGCAGGCGATGTCCAGGCGCTTGAGTAGCTGGCCTATCTGGGGCCCGCCGCCGTGCACCACCACCGGGTAGATGCCCACCGCCCTGAGCAGGATCACGTTAAGGGCGAAGCTCTCCTTGAGGGCCTCGTCCACCATGGCGTGGCCGCCGTACTTTACCACCACGGTCTGCCCGGCGAACCGCCGGATGTAGGGCAGCGCCTCGATGAGGGTCTGGGCGGTGATTTTGGGGTCTATGGAAGCCATGTTTCTCTTCCTACAAGATATAGCGGCTCAAATCCCGGTCCGTGCTTATGTCGGCCAAGCGTTGCTTCACGTAATCCGCATCGATCTTGAGCGTCACCCCGTCCATGCCGGGGGCCTCGAAGGAGACCTCCTCCAGCAGGCGCTCCATGACCGTGTGCAAGCGCCTGGCCCCGATGTTCTCGGTGGACAGGTTCACCCGGCTGGCGATCTCGGCCAGCTCCCGGATGGCCTCGGAGGTGAAGTCCAGGGTCAGGCCCTCGGTCTTCATCAGCTCCTCGTACTGGCGAATCAGCGCGTTCTCCGGCTCGGTGAGGATGCGCACGAAGTCGTCGGCGCTCAGGGCGCTGAGCTCCACCCGGATGGGGAAGCGCCCTTGCAGCTCGGGCACCAGGTCGCTGGGCTTGGCCACGTGGAAAGCTCCGGCGGCGATGAACAAGATATGGTCGGTCTTGATCATGCCGTACTTGGTGGTCACCGTGGAGCCCTCCACCAGGGGCAGCAGGTCGCGCTGCACACCCTCGCGGCTCACGTCCGGGCCGTGGCCCGACTCCCGGCCCGCGATCTTGTCGATCTCGTCCAGGAAGATGATGCCCTCCTGCTCCACCTTGGACATGGCCTCGCTGACCACCCGATCCATGTCGATGAGCCGCCCGGCCTCCTCGTTGGTGAGTATCTCCAGGGCCTCGGGCACCTTCACCTTGCGGCGCTTGGTCTGCTGGGGGAACATGCCGCCCAGCATGTCCTTGAGGTTCATGCCCATCTCTTCCATGCCCCCGGCGGAGAATATTTCCACCATGGGCGTGGGCGCCTGGGACTGCACCTCCAGGTCCACGTAGCGCTCGTTTAGCTTGCCGTCGTGCAGCAGGCGGCGCAGCTTGCTGCGGGTGGGGTTGATATCCTCGTCCGCCCGCACCACCTCCAGGCGGCCCGCGTCTTCCTCGCCCTTGTCGTCGCCCGCCCGCCTGGGCGGCAACAGGATGTCCAGCAGGCGCTCCTCGGCCAGCTCCCTAGCCTTGGCCCGCACCGTCTCGTGCTCCGCCGCCTTGACCATGTTGATGGACAGCTCGGCCAGGTCGCGGATCATGGACTCCACGTCGCGGCCCACGTAGCCCACCTCGGTGAATTTGGATGCCTCCACCTTGAGGAAGGGCGCGTCGGCCAGGCGGGCCAGGCGCCGGGCTATCTCGGTCTTGCCCACCCCGGTGGGGCCGATCATGATGATGTTCTTGGGCGCTATCTCGTCGCGCAGGTGCTCGGGCACCTGCCGCCTGCGCCAGCGGTTGCGCAGGGCGATGGCCACGCAGCGCTTGGCGTCGTGTTGGCCGATGACGTACTTGTCCAGTTCGGCCACGGTCTCTCTGGGGGTCAGGGTTGCCATTTATAGGCTCTCCACCTTCACTTGGTGGTTGGTGTAAATGCAGATGTCCGCTGCGATGCGCATGGCCTCGCGGGCTATCTCCTCGGGGCCCAGGGTGGTGTTGCCCACCAAGGCCCGTGCCGCGGCCAACGCGAACGGCCCGCCCGAACCAATGGCCGCGATGCCCTCCTCCGGGTCGATCACGTCACCCGAGCCGGAGATGATCAAGAGCTTCTCCTTGTCCGCGGCCAAGAGCAGAGCCTCAAGCTGGCGCAGCACCTTGTCGGTGCGCCAGTCCTTGGCCAGCTCCACGGCGGCGCGGGTCAGGTTGCCGGCGTAGGCCTCCAGCTTGCTCTCCAAACGCTCGAACAGGGTGAAGGCGTCGGCCGTGGCCCCGGCGAACCCGGCCAAAACCTGGTCGTGGTACAGCCGCCTGAGCTTGTTGGCCGTGGCCTTCATCACCGTGTTGCCCAAGGTCACCTGGCCGTCGGCGGCCATGACCACCCCGCCGCCGTGCATGATGGCCAATACCGTGGTGCCGCGCATCTGGGGATCGGGCATTTACTTGTCCTCCTCGCCTGCTTCGTGAGCCCTGGGATGGGCGTGGTCGTAGACCTTCAGCAGGTGGTCCACCGTAAGGTGGGTGTATTTTTGAGTCGTGCTGAGGCTCTTGTGCCCCAGCATCTCCTGCACCGACCTCAGGTCCGCCCCGCCCTCCAGGAGGTGGGTGGCCATGGCGTGGCGCAGGGCGTGCGGGCTGAGCTTGCGCCCGGCGCTGAGTTCGCCCGCGAAACGGGCCACCAGGCGCTGCACGCTGCGCTGGGTGATGCGCCCGCCCTTTTGGTTCAGGAACAGGGCCTCCTGCTCCGCGCCCCGGGGGGCCAGCTCGGCCCGCGAGGCCAAATAGTTCTTGAGCGCGTCCATGGCCCGGCCGCCCACCGGCACCCAGCGCTCCCGGCCGCCCTTGCCGTCCACCACCCGAGCCAGGGCCAGGTCCAGGCGAAGATGCCCGGTGTCCAGGCCGACCAGTTCGCTGACCCGCAGGCCGCTGGAGTACATCAGCTCCAGCATGGCCATGTCCCGGAGCGCCGCCGCCCGCTGGGTGGAGGTCAGCTCCTTGCCGTCCATCTCCCGCGCCGGGCCCTGCACCAGGTGAAAGGCCTCGTCCACGCTGAGGTGGGGCGGCAGGTGGCGTCCCTGACGGGGAGGCTTCACCTGCCGGGCCGGGTTGGCGGCTATCTCACCCCGGCGCAGCAAAAAATCAAAGAACTTGCGGAGGCTCATGAGCTTGCGGGCCATGGTGGAGCGCTTCTTGGTCTTTAGCCCCTGGGCCATCCAGGCCAAGACCTCGTTCTCGCCCACCGAGAGCCAGTCCCAGCCGGGCCGGGCCGCGTCCAAAAAAGCCGCGAACTCGTTCACGTCGCGCGTATAGGCCGCGCTGGTAAGCGCCGCCGCCCCCGCTCCCTCGGCCAGGTAGCTTTCAAAGGCTTTCAGCCGGTTTTCCACCTTGCTGCGCGCTCGCCTCCCTTTGCCGCCCCAGGGCCCCTAAGCCGTTGGGCTGCAATATGAAAAACAATATCATATCGCTCCGGGACGGGGAATCAAGTCCAAAGAATTTTTGCCTCGCCCCCCCGCCGTGGACTGATGGTTTACAAAATAGTTGAGCCACCTATAAGCAAAGACTTGACTATCTCAGAGCGCTTAGTTAATTTTGGCCGTTACATTCCACTTTTATCGGCATACTTACCTCTTGCAGCTTTTAGGAGCCGACATGAGCATCGACAAGATCAAAACAACCCGCACCGTCGCCATGGTAGGCCACGGTGGTGGAGGCAAAACCTCTTTGGCAGAGGCCATGCTGTTCAACGCCAAGGCTACCGACCGCTTGGGCAAGGTAGATGAAGGCACCACCACCCTGGACTGGGAACCTGAAGAAGCCAAGCGAGGAGGCAGCATCAGCGCCTCCTTTGGGCACTACGGCTTCAACAAGTTCACCGTGAACTTCGTGGACACCCCGGGCGACGACAACTTCCTCTCCGATGCCGCCGGGTCCCTTCGGGCCGTGGACGGCGTGGTAATGGTGGCCGACGCCATAGACGGAGTGAAGGTGCAGGGCGAAAAGATCTGGCAGTTCGTGGATAAGGCCGAGCTGCCCGCCCTGGTGGTGGTCAACAAGATGGACCGCGAGCGGGCCGACTTCGATGCCGCGGTGAACATGATCCCCGAGATGCTGGGCATCAAGGCCATCAAGCTGCAAATTCCCATGGGCGCCGCCGACTCCTTCACCGGCGTGGTGGACCTGTTGGCCAACAAGGCCTACACCTTTACGGGCGACGGCTCGGGCAAGATGGAAACCGGCCCGGTGCCCGAGGATTTCGCCGACGCGGTGGAAGCCGCCCGCGAGACCCTCATCGAGGACATCGCCGAGGCTGACGACACCCTCATGGAGCGTTACCTGGAGGGCGAGGAGCTGGGGGCCGACGACCTGGCCAAGGGCCTGGCCAAGGGCGTGCGCGAGCGCCTGTTCCTGCCCGTGGCCGCCACCGCCGCGCTCAAGAACATGGGCGTACAGCCGGTGATGGACCTCATCAACCGCCTGATGCCCTCGCCCATCGACCGGGGCCCCGTGGCGGGCATCAACCCCAAAGACGGCAGCGAGACCACCTGCGAGCCCGATCCCGCCGCCCCCTTCGCGGGCCTGGTGTTCAAGACCGTGGCCGATCCCTTTGCCGGCCGCCTGAGCATGGTGCGGGTGTTTTCGGGCACCCTGACCTCGGACATGCAGCTGTTTAACCCCAACCGCGACGCCAAGGAGCGCTTCGGCCAGCTGTACCAGCAGACCGGCAAGACCCAGAAGTCCATGAGCGAGGCTCTGCCCGGCGACATCGTGGCCATACCCAAGCTCAAGGAAACCCATACCGGCGAAACCCTGTGCACGGTGGCCAAGCCCATCCAGTTCGAGGAAATCGAGCCTCTGCCGGCGGTGATCTCCTACGCCATCGAGGCCAAGGAAAAGGGCGACGAGGAAAAGGTCTTCGCGGGCATCAACAAGCTCTTGGAAGAGGACCCCACCCTGCGCCTGGACCGCGACCCCCAGACCAACGAGGCCCTGCTCTCGGGCATGGGCTCGGTGCACATCGAGACCACCCTGGACCGCCTGAAGCGCAAATTCGGGGTTGAGGTCAACCTCAAGACCCCCAAGGTGCCCTACCGCGAGACCATCAAGGGCTCGGTCAGAGTGCAGGGCCGCTACAAGAAGCAGACCGGCGGCCGCGGCCAGTTCGGCGACACCTGGCTGGAGATCAGCCCCACCGACACTCCCGGCGAGGGCTACGTGTTCGTGGACGAGATCGTGGGCGGCGCCATTCCCCGCCAATACATCCCGGCGGTGGAAAAAGGCATCGGCGAGGCCCTGCTTGGCGGCGTCTTGGCCGGCTACCCCATGGTGGACGTGAAGGTGCGCCTGGTGGACGGCTCCTTCCACGCGGTGGACAGCTCGGAAATGGCCTTCAAGGTGGCCGGCTCCATGGGCTTCAAGAAGGGCGCGGCCCAGTGCAAGCCCACCCTGCTGGAGCCCATCATGCTGCTGACCGTCACCGTGCCCGAAGACGCCATGGGCGACGTAATGGGCGACATCAGCTCCCGGCGCGGCCGGGTGCTGGGCATGGACACCAAGGGCAGCCTGCAGGTGATCAACGCCCACGTGCCCATGTCCGAGGTCTTGACCTACCAGCCCGAGCTGACCTCCATGACCGGCGGCCGGGGAGCCTTCACCATGGAGTTGGACCACTACGAGGAAGTGCCCGGCGACGTCCAGGCCAAGATCGTGGAGGCCTACGAGAAAGCCAGGGAGGAAGGCAATTAGGCACCTAGCCGCCATCCTGACCATCAGCGACAAAGCCGCGCAGGGCCTGCGGGAGGATCTCGCCGGCCCTGCGCTGCGTGACGCCCTGGCCAAGTGGGACATCGACACCGTCATGAACGAGACGGTGCCCGACGATCCCGAGCAGATCGTGGCCGCGCTCAAGCGCTACGCCGACGAGCTGCGCCTGCCCCTGGTGCTAACCAGCGGCGGCACCGGCCTTAGCCCCCGGGACAACACCCCCGAGGCCACGGCCCAGGTCATCGAGCGCCCGGTGCCCGGCCTGGCCGAGGCCATGCGGGCCGAGGGCCTCAAGCACACCCCCCACGCCATGCTCTCTAGGGGCATGGCCGGGGTGCGAGGATCGACTCTCATCATCAACCTGCCGGGCTCTCCCCGGGGCGCCCTGGAGAACCTCGAAGCCGTGCTGCCCGCCCTGCCCCACGCCTTGGACAAGCTTTGCGGCGACCCTAACGACTGCGCCCGGCCCCTGGAATAATCATCATGCGATACAGCGAAACCAAGATCGGCCGGGTGTTCCTGGTCAGCGTGGAAGACGGCGAGCGCCTGCCCGACGCCATCGAGTCCTTTGCCCGGGAGCAGAACATCAGCCACGGCGTGCTGTTCATGCTGGGAGCCATCCAAAACGGCGAGCTGGTGGCCGGGCCCGACGATTACAAGGCGAGCCCCATCACCATCCTCACCACCATGGTGGAGCGTCCCCACGACGCCATGGTCATGGGCACCATCTTCCCGGACGAGGCGGGACACCTGGTGGTGCACCTGCACGGCGCAATGGCCTCCGGCGAGCGGGTGACCATGGGCTGCCTGCGCTTGGGGGTGCATGTGTGGGAAGTGGCCGAGGTGGTGGTCATGGAGCTTAGCGGCTTAAAGGCGGTGCGGCGCTTTGACCCCGAGGTGGGCTTCAGCCGCCTGGTGCCAGACCCGGAAGGCTAGACCGGCCTACATTCCATCGACAAGTCTAAGCGCCTGACGCGCCGCCCTGGGCCTGGCCCAGCAGGGCTGTCAGGCGTTCTTTTGCCCTCTTCCCGTGGCTGCCCGGCCAGAACACCTTGCCGCAACTGGGGCAGTGAGTGAAACCTTCCGCCGTATCCAGAATGTAGTCCGGCACCCGCCCGGCCGCGTCCTCACGGGACAGGGGTTGAACCAACACATTGCAATCCAGGCAGCGGGAGAAAAAACGGGCAGGCTCCGGGGCTAGCTCCAACTCGGCCAGCACTTGCCGCAGCTGATCTTCCACCCGGTCATGAGCGATGAACACCACCCCCGGTCTGCCCTGCCAGGCCTTGCGGCGGGTGAGCAGAAATTCTCCGGGCGGGGCTTGGGCGGGGATTCGTTTGAGCGCAGGAGCGTCGTGGCCCAACAGGCGCAGCCAGCGGGCCAGGCGGCCCAACATGCTATCGCACAGCAAGCGGCTCAAGGCAGTTCCACCACCTCCAAACCAGGCGGCACCGTGACCTCGAACAGGGACGGGTCCACCTTGGTGTTCAGCTTCACTTCCTGGCTGATCAGAAGCAGGCTGCGGCCCTGGCCGTCCGTCGCCTTTAGGCGGCCGGGATAGCGCGAGCCCAGGGCCGCCGAGAAGCGCCCAAAGGACATCTCCAGGTTGGGCCCGTTGCCCCGGCTCTCCAGCCAGGCCCGCTCCACCGCGTAGTCCACCGGATCGAACACCACCCCTTCGGCCACCTGGCCGCCCGGCTCCACCAGGCGCAGCAGCTTTTTGCCGCCGCCCGCGTCGCTGGGCAACACCTCGGCCTTGGCGGGTTGGGGCAGTAGAGGGGGACATCCGGCCAACAGAGCGAAAATCTCGCCCGGCGAAAGGGCCAGGCCCAAAAAACGCGACAGGTTGGCCCGGCTGGCCTGGCCCAGGTAGGCCCGGTTTTCGCGGTAGGAAAGCACGGCCATGCGCCGCCCGTCGGTGACCACCCTGAGCAGGGGCTGGCCAAAGGGGCCCAACACCTCGGCCCTGATGCGGTCCGGGGCCAGACCCATGATGAGGTGGTCGCCGTTGAGGGTGCCCTGGGGCGCGACAAGCTCGACCTCGCCGCTGAGCACCAGGCTTGAAACCGCCTGCTGGCGGGCCTCCAGGCGCGCCCTGACCTCCAGGGCCGGAGGTAATAGACTACCGGTGGGTCCGCCGGGCAGATGAACGCAGGAGCTCAGGGTGAGGGCGAAGGCTACTGCCAGAAGCATATACCCTATGGCGCGCAAGCCGAACATATCATGCAAGGCCTCTCACTCGGAGCCCTGGAGACGCTCGGCCTCCTTGAGCTTGGCGCGCACCTCGTCGGGGCGGGGATGCTTGTTGGACAATGACTGCTGATAGGCCTTGACCGCCTCTTTGTATCGCTTGAGCTTCATGTAGGCGTCGCCCAGGTGTTCGGAGATCACCGGGTCGCCACCCCCTCCGGCGGCCGCCTGGCGCAGGTAGTTCAGGGCCTGGGGGTAATCCCCCCGCTGGTAGTAGACCCAGCCCAGGCTGTCCAGGATGAAGTAGGCCCGGGGCTCCACGGCCAGGGCGCGGCGGATGTAGCTTTCAGCCGTGTCCAGGTCTTTGCCCTCCTCGACCAGGGTGTAGCCCAGGTAGTTCAGGGCCCTGGCGTGGCGGTCGTCAATGCGCACCGCCTTGCGCATCTCCTCCAGGCCCTCCTGGTGCTTGCCCTGCTTGTCCAGCACCACCCCCAGACGGAAGTGGGCCTCGGCATTGCCCGGCTCCAGCTTCAGCGCCTTGCGCAGCTCGTCCTCGGCCTTGGCCAGGTCCTTTTGGGCCTCGGCCAGGGCGGCCAAAGCCAGGTGCAGGTCGGCCTCCTTGGGGAAGAGCTTAAGGGTCTGCTCCAAAACCTTGTTGGCCTCTTCGCTCTGTCCCAGGTCCAGGAGGATCTCCGCCTGCAACAGGCGGCTCTCCACGTAGAACTCCGAGCTGGGCGGAACCTCTTCCAAGACCTCCAAGGACTGCTCCGGCTTGTTCAGCTCTTGCAGAGCCAGGCCCAGGTAATAGCGGGCGCGGTACTTCTTGGGGTCTTGGCGCAGGATGGCCTGAAACTCGTCCGCCGCCTGGCCGAAGCGCTTTTGCTGCAAGAAGACCATGCCGATCTTTACCCGCACCTCCAGGTCGTCGTTGCTCAGCCCCTTGAGGATGGCGAACTGGTTCAACGCCTCCTGGTAGCGGCCCGAGCGCAGGTAGAGCCGCCCCAGGCGCTCGTGGGCCAGGGTGGACTCGGGATGGCGCTTGAGTATGTCGCGGTAGATGGCCTCGGCCTTGGCCATGTTGCGCTGCAACTCATACAGCCGGGCCAGCTCGAACTGGGCCCCCTGGAAATGGGGGGAGAGCTTGAGCACCTGCTGGAAGCTGGTTTCCGCCGCGCCGTAGTGCTTCAGGCCCACCTGGGCCTGGCCCAAATAGTAATGGGCCGGCACCAGGTCCGGCTGGCTTTTCACCAGGGGGGTGAGCACCTTGACCGCCAACTCGAAACGGCGGTCCTCCAGGTATAGGGTGCCCAGGAGCAGGCGGGCCTCCTCCTGGTCGGGATCGATGGACAGGGCTTTTTCATAGGCGGTGATGGCCCGGGAAACTTCCTTGCGGTTGGAATAGATGCCCCCCAACAGCAGCCAGGCGTCGACCAGCTTGGGGCTCAACTGAACTGCCTTGCGGGTCTCGCCCAGGGCCTGGTCGACCTGGTTGATGCGCACCAGTACCCTGGCCGTCTCCAGATGGAGGTAGCCGCTGGCCGGGTCGGCCTGTTGGGCCTGACGCAGGTACTTGAGGGCCGAAACGTGGTCGCCGGAGCGCAGGCTTATCTGGGCCTGGGCGTAGAGGTCCAGGGAGCGCAGGGGTACGGGCGGCGCTTCCTGGGGCTTGGCCACGGGCTTGGCGGGCGCGGGGGGCGGCGTGGGGGCGCTGGCGCAGGCGGCCATAAGCAGCAAGGCCGCTCCCAATGCCCCGGCAAGCAGGATTTTACTTTTTGAGCTGGTGCCCATGGGACAGGCCGACTCCTCAGTCGCCCTCGGCCAGGCCGGCGAACTGCTCTTCAAAGTTGGGTATCCGTTCGCTCAGGCGGTCCTTGAGCTTGTCCATCAAGCGAACCTGGAGTTGGCGAATGCGTTCACGGCTGACCCCGTGCTCCTCGCCCAGCTCGTTGAGAGTCATGGGACTCTCAGCCAAAAGGCGGCGGTCCAGGATGTCGCGTTCCTTGTCATCCAAAGTATCGCGCACCGCCATCAACTCGTCATGGAAAAGTTTTCTGAGCTCCTGGTTGACCAGTTCGTCTTCGGCGTCGGACTGCTCCTCGTCGCTCAAAAAGCTCTGATGAGCCTCCTCGGAATCTTCGCGCACCGGCGCGTCCAGGCTCAACTCCCAGCTATCCAGGCGCTGGGACATGTCGATGACGTCCTTCTCCGAAACCCCCAAGCGGGTGCTGAGCAGCTTGGGCCCCGGGGTTATGCCCTGGGATTGCAGCTTCTCCTGCTCCCGGCGCAGGTTGTAGAACAGCTTGCGCTGGGCCTGGGTAGTGCCCAGACGCACCAGGCGCCAGTTGTCCATCACGAACTTGAGGATATAGGCCTTGATCCAGAAGCTGGCGTAATAGGAGAACTTTATGCCCCGGAAGGGGTCGAACTTCTGCACCGCCTGCAAAAGGCCGATGTTGCCTTCCTGGATCAGGTCCAGCAGGTTGCGCATCCAGTAGCGCTGGTGGTCCATGGCGATCTTCACCACCAGACGCAGGTTGCTGGTCACCAGCTTGGCGGCCAGGGCCGGGTCGCCGGTTTCATAATAGGCCTGGGTCAGCTCCAGTTCCTCTTCCCTGGTCAACAGGGGGTACTGGCGGGCTTCCCACAAGTAGCGTTGCAGGGCGTTGGTGGTGGCGGGGGGGCCACTGCCCAGGGGCACCAGGCCGGGAGTGTTCTCGGCTTCGTCATCCTGGAGATCCTGATCGTCGGGCGGCGCGAAATCCAGCCCCACCTCCACCTCTTGATCCGGGTCCGGCATGGTGAGATCCAGGTCTTCCTCGGGGTCCAGAATCTCCGGCTCCGGCGGTGACTCAGGCGCGCTCAGCTTGGGCGAGGCCTCTTTCTTCTCCGCCTTGGCCGGGGCCTTTTTGGCCTTGGGCTTGCTTTTGGAGACGGAAGCCTTTTTCTTGTCTTTGGATTTTGCTGCCATAATGCCTTTCAGATGCGGAATTCACCTTGTCAACCTGCCCAGGGCCCTGATTTGAGTTAAAATAGCTCCAGACAGGTTGCACATAACAATTCCGGCTAATTAAGAAAATACTAGCCGCTCCCCCTCGCGGCAACTAAAAAGGACCATCCCATGAGCCGCGACGCCTCTCCCTCCCTTCCCCCAGGCCTTAAAAGCTACCGGCTAGCCTTTGACTGGGGACGAATGCATCTGGTGGCCGGTGGGCAGGGTGAGCCTCTTTTTATGGTGCACGGTCTGGGCGGCAGTTGCCATGATTTCCTGGCCATGGCTCCCGAACTGTCCCAGGACCACACCCTGCTCATCCCCGACCTGCCCGGCTTCGGCTATTCCGACAAGCCCGATCTTCCCTATGGCCCTGCCTTTTTCGCCCAGGTCCTGGCCCAGACGGCGGAGCGCCTGGGCCTGAAGCGCGCCCATTGGCTGGGTCACTCCATGGGCGGTCAAACCGTGTTCACTTTGGCCGTGGAGCGGCCGGAGTTGGTGCGCTCGCTGGTGGCGGTGTGCCCGGCGGGCGGCCAGGATAAACCCAAGAATTGGCAACGCATCATGCGAAGCGTGTTGGCCACCAAGGACCAACGCTTGCGCTTCTTCTGCCCCTGTTTGATCAATTTGGTCATTCGCATGTGTTACGGCGACCCCTGCCACCCCTCGCGGGCCGAGCTGACCCGCCGGGTGCGGACCCAGTGGGAAGGCCCGGAGCGGCCTTTGCTGGAGCGCTCGCTGATCCGCTCGGCCCTGGCCATCCTTCAGGAGCCGGTGTGGCGCCGCGTGGAGGAGATCCAAGCCCCGGCACTCTTGGTGCAGGGCGAGCGCGACCGGGTGGTGGTCCCGGCTGAAATCCAGCGCCTCCACGCCCACCTGCCCCCAAGCACCCGCCTGGAGGCCCTGCCCAGCGGCCACTTGCCGGTGTACAGCATGGCCCCGGAGTTGGTATCCCTGGTGCGCGAGTTTTGGCGAGGACTGGCCTAGTGTCCCTCTCCGCCCTTCCCGGCCTGGTGCTTCGCCTGCGTCCCCTGGGCGAGAGCGACCTCATGCTGGACCTGTTCACCAATGCCATGGGCCGCATCACCGCCCTGGCCAAGGGCGGCAAGCGCTCCAAGCAGCGCTTCTTCGGGGTGCTCTTGGACGCCCACCTCTTGGAGATGAACCTGGAGGCCACCAAGAGCCCGGACCTGTGGCGTTTGGCCTCGGCCCGGGTGCTGGCCTCCCACCTGGGTCTGCGCCAGGACTACCGCCGCCTGCTGGCCGCCGGGCCGGTGCTGGAGCTGCTGTTGCGGGCCACCCCGGTGCAGGCCTCCCAGGAGGGCGTCCTGGAACTGGCGCTCATCACCCTGTCGCGCATGGAGCACGGCAACGGCCCGGCCGAGTTGGCCTCGGCCCTGGCCATTTTCCTGGCCCGCCTGCTGGACCTCTTGGGCTACGGTCTCAACCTGGAGTCATGTCTGTACTGCGGCCGGCCGGTGGATCAGATGCAGAGCCTGCGCCTGACCCTGGGCGGGGGGGTGGTGTGCCCTTCCTGCCCGGCGGGCCACCGCGACCACCAGGTTCCGCCGGGCCTGGTCAAGTTTCTGGCCGCCGCCCGGGCCCTGGAGCCACGGCCCCTGTCGCGCCTGGGCCTTCCCGCCGGGCAGTCACCCCTGGCCCTGGGCTTTCTGGCCGACTTTTGGCGGGAGGTGGTGGGACACGACCTGCCCAGCCTGGGCCTGGCCCTGCGCTCCCTCAAACCCCCGGCTTCCGCCCTCCCTGGCAACTCTGTCCAGTCTCTGAACCACCATTCGCATTGACACCCGGCCAAGCCAGTGCTTTATTGAAATTCTTGCAATTTGGGTGGATAGTTTCAGATTGAATCAATATTCAAGCGCCGCACGCTTGCACATTCCAGCGAGGTAGCATGAAGCAGTTCTTTTATCCCTCTTCCGTGGCCATCCTCGGCGTTTCCCCCCGACCCGGCAACATGGGCCGCAACATATTCGCCAACTTGGAAGGCATCGGTTTTCCGGGAGAGATATTTCTGGTCTCGCCCAAGGGCGGCGAATACAAGGGCCGCACCATCTACCCCAGCGTGAGCGAGCTTCCCGCAACGCCGGACCTGGCGGTCATCCTGACCCCGGCGGCCACGGTGCCCGGCCTGGTCGAAGATTGCGGGCAAAAGGGCGTCAAGCGCCTGGTCATCGAAACCGGAGGCTTCGGAGAGCTGGCCGAGGACCGGCGCTCCCTGGAGACCCAGATCGTCGAGACCAGCAAAAAATACGGCATGCGCTTCATCGGCCCCAACTGCATTGGGGTCATCTGCACCGAGTCCAAACTCTCGGTGCCCTTCCCCCTGCTGGACCGCACCATCCTGCCCGGCGGCCTGTCCATCATGGCCCAGAGCGGCGGCATAGGGCTCACCTACCTGCACGGCTGCTCCGAGAACAAGGTGGGCGTCGCCAAGTTTTGCAGCATGGGCAACAAGCTCAACGTCAACGAGCGCGACCTGCTGGCTTATCTCATCGAAGACCCCCAGACCGAGGCCATCCTGCTCTACCTGGAGTCCATCGTGGACGGCCGGGCCATGTACGACCTGATCCGCTCCACCTCCAAGCCGGTGGTGGTGCACAAGTCCAACATCGGCGAAACCAGCCACGCCATCGCCAGCAGCCACACCGCCGCCCTGGCCAACGACGACGCGGTGGTGGAGGCGGCCCTCAAGCAGGCCGGGGCCATACGGGCCCACACGGTGCATGAGTGCATGCAGATCGTCAAGGGCCTGAGCCTGCCCAAGCCCAAGGGCCGCCGCCTGGCGGTGATCTCGCGCTCGGGAGGCCACGCGGTGGTGGCCGCCGATGCGGCCTATCGCCACGACATGGAGCTGCCCGCCTTTCCCGAGGAATTCCTGGCGCCCATCCAACAGGCCACCAGGGCCTCGGTGATCCACCTGCAAAACCCCTTGGACTTGGGCGACCTGTTCCAGTTCGAGCTGTACGTGGACATTTTGAAAAACGCCCTGGCCCAGGAAGATATCGACGCGGTGCTGATGATGCACGGCTACCGGGGTCCCGAGGTGGAGGTGTCCCGCCAGTTCGTGGCCAAGGCGGGCGAGCTTTGCAAACAAGCGGACAAGCCGGTGGCCCTGGCCCTGCTGGTCGATCCCGAGGAAATGATCGCCGCCTCCCGGCTCTCCTCCATACCCCTGTTCACCTTTGCCGAGGAGGGCATCCTGGCCCTGTCCGAGGCGGAGAAGGCCGGCGGCATCCCCGTGGCCGAGCGCCTGGGTTGCGCCGAGGGCTTTGACCGGGACATGGTGCAGCGCCTGCTGGCCACCGCCGACCGCGACGGCTGGCTGGAGCTGCCCGAAGCCCTGCACCTGCTGGGCGCGGCCCGCATACCGGTGGCCCCCTTTGTCACCGCCCTGGACGCCGAGGATGCGGTGCAGGCCGCGAGCACCCTGGGCTACCCGGTGGTGCTCAAGGCGGTGGGCGGCGCTGACCTGCTGCACAAGACCGAAGCGGGCGGCGTGGTGCTGAACCTGGGCGACGCCGAGGAGGTGCGCCTGGCGGCCCAGAAGATGATGGACGAGCTGAAGCCCAACCGGCTGGTGGTCATGCAGCATCTGCGGGGCGGCCAGGAGCTGATCCTGGGCATCAAGCGCGACCCCGGCTTCGGGCCGGTGGTGCTCTTGGGCCTGGGCGGGACCGCCGCCGAGGCCCTTGGCGACGTGAGCCTGCGCCTGGCCCCGGTGAACGACGCCGAGGCGGGCCAGATGATGGACCAGCTGAGGGGCGCGGCCCTGCTCAAGGGCTTCAGGGGCCAGCCGCCGATTAAGCGCGCCGCCCTGCTGGAGGCGGTGATACGCCTGGGCATCTTGGCCCATCAGATGCCCGCCATCGCCGAGCTGGACATCAACCCCCTGTTGGCCGGTCCCGGCGGGGTCATGGCCGTGGACGCCCGGGTGCGGGTTGTGGGCGACGCGCCCAAACCCGGCAACTAGGCCCTGGCCTTGTCCGCTTCCCGCCAGCTGGGCATCACCTCCACCATACCGGTGGAGGTGGCCTTGGCCGGGGGCTGGACCCCGGTGGACCTCAACAACCGCTTCATCACCCACCGCGACCCCGGCGGGCTGGTGCAGCAGGCCGAGGACCAGGGCCTGCCCCGGACCCTGTGCGCCTGGATCAAGGGCATGTACGCCTGGTGCCTGCGCCACCCCGAGGTGGCCGCCCTGGTGGGGGTTACCCGGGGGGACTGCTCCAACACCCACGCCCTCATGGAGCTGCTTTCGCGGCGGGGCCGCCGGGTGTTTCCTTTCGACTATCCCAGCCAGGACGACCCCATTGCCTTGACCCAAGCCATGGAGCGCCTGGCCCGCGAGCTGGGAGCAGACCTGGCCCGGGCCGAGGAGATTCGACGGGAGCTTATTCCCCTGCGGCAAAACTTGGAGCGCCTGGACCGCCTCACCTGGCAAGAGGGCAAGGTGAGCGGGGCGGAGAACCACCTGTGGCTGGTCAGCGCCAGCGACTTTGACGGCGACCCAAAGGATTTCGCGGCGCGCCTAAGCCGCTTTTTGAGCGAGGCCCAAGCGCGACCGGCGCGAGAACCCAAGGTGCGCCTGGGCCTGTTGGGGGTCCCGCCCATCATCGCCGGGCTCCACGACACCCTGGAGGAGCTGGGCGCGTCGGTGGTTTTCAACGAGGTGCCCCGCCAGTTCGCCATGCTGGACGGCGACGGGGGGCCGTGCGACAGCCTGGCCGGGCAGTACGCCCGCTACACCTACCCCTACGAGGTGGGGGCCAGGGTGGCGGACATCCGCCGCGAGGCCGCGCGCCGGAACCTGGACGGGCTTATTCACTACACCCAAAGCTTTTGTTGGCGGCAGATGCAGGATCTGGTCCTGCGCCGCGAACTTGACCTGCCCGTGTTGACCTTGGAGGGCGACCAGTTCGCCCCGGTGGACGGCCGCACCCGACTGCGGCTGGAGGCCTTTGTGGAGGTGTTGGGCTGATTTCCCCGCGCCTGGTATCCTAAAGGCCAAAATTCATTCGCGTTACGATTGGAGCGATCATGTCCGATAAGAACCAAGAATTCCCCATTGACCTGGAGTTGGAAGCGCCGCTCAAAAAGGTGCGCTATCCGGGTTTTGACATGGACATAATGTCCATGCAGTTGGTCACCGAGGCCCGCCTGAGCGAGGGCAAGGCGGTCATCCATCTGCGCCCCGTATCCGCCCCTCCCGAGGTGCGCGAGGAACTGGAAAACCAGATCGCGGCCATGGTGCGTGAGGCTACGGGCGTGGAGGAGGTGGAGGTGCACGCCCCCGAACCGCCCCAGCCCAAGAAACAGGAAAAGGGTCCCCACGCCATCGAAGGCGTCAAGTGGGTGATCCCGGTGGCCTCGGGCAAGGGCGGCGTGGGCAAATCCACCGTGGCGGTGAACCTGGCCATGGCCCTGTCCAGCATGGGGCTCAAGGTGGGCATCCTAGACCTGGACCTCTACGGCCCCTCGGTGCCCATGATGCTGGGCGTCAGCGGGATGCAGCCCGACGCGGTGGGCGACAAGATCGGCCCCATCATGGCGCACGGTCTCAAGGCCATGTCCGTGGGTTTTTTGATCAAGGCCGACACGGCCCTCATCTGGCGCGGCCCCTTGGTGATGAAGGCGGTGCGCCAGCTGCTGCATGACGTGGCCTGGGCTCCCCTGGACGTGCTGGTTCTGGACCTCCCTCCCGGCACCGGCGACGTGCAGATCACCATGGCCCAGGAAGTGCCCATCACCGGGGCGGTGGTGGTCACCACTCCCCAGGACGTGGCCCTGACCGACGCCATCAAGGGCGTGGACATGTTCCGCCAGGTGGGCGCGCCGCTCATGGGCATCGTGGAGAACATGAGCTACTTCAACTGCCCCGACTGCGGCAGCCGTCACGAGATTTTCGGGCACGGCTCGGTGAAGCCCCTGTGCGCCAAACTGGGCGTGCCCTACCTGGGCGAGATTCCCCTGGACCCCGCCCTGCGCCAGTTGGCCGACCTGGGCCAGCCCAAGGCGGTGCTGGAAAGCCCGGCTGGGGAGCCCTACCGCGCGCTGGCCAAGAAGATTATGGACCAGCTCAATAGCCAGGACTAATTTCAAGGGAGACTGAGGCATGACCGAGGTTAACCGCGAGTCGGTGGAAGCGGCTCTGGGCGTTGCCCGCGCCGAGCTCAAAAAGCACGGCGGCAACGTGGAGCTGGTGGGGGTGAACGACCAGGGCGTGGTCCTGGTGCGGCTGATGGGCGCCTGCTCGGGCTGCGCCTCGGCCAACGTCACCCTGAAAGAGATCATCGAAAAGTCCCTTAAGGAGCAACTGCCCGGCATAAACCGGGTGGAAGCCCTTATGTAGAGTAAAGGCCTCATGTCCCAAGCCGACACCCAACCCAGGGCCGTGGTGCTCTTATCCGGCGGCCTGGACTCCACCACCTGCCTGGCCATGGCCAAGGCCCAGGGCTTCCAGTGCCACGCCCTGAGCGTGCTCTACGGCCAGCGCCACGAGGTGGAGATTCAGGCGGCCCGCCGGGTGGCTCAGGCCCTGGGCGCGTCCCAGCACCGGGAGATCGGGGTGGATCTCAGCGCCTTCGGCGGCTCGGCGCTGACCGCGGACATCGAGGTGCCCAAGGGCCGCACCGAGGCGGACATGTCCGGCGGCATCCCCGTCACCTACGTGCCCGCGCGCAACACGGTGTTCCTCTCCCTGGCCCTGGCCTGGGCCGAGACCCTGGACAGCACCGACCTGTTCATCGGGGTCAACGCCCTGGACTACTCGGGCTATCCCGACTGCCGCCCCGAGTTCATCATGGCCTTTGAAAATTTAGCCAACCTGGCCACCAAGATGTCCACCACCCAGGGGCGGCGCATCAAGATTCACGCCCCCTTGATCCGCATGACCAAGGCCCAGATTATCCAGGCCGGGCTCAAGCTGGGCGTGGACTACGGCCTGACCCATTCCTGTTATGACCCCGCCCCCGACGGCAGGCCCTGCGCCCAATGCGACTCCTGCCTTCTCAGGGCCAAAGGCTTTGCCGAGGCCGGGGCGGCCGATCCTGTGCTGGCCCCCTAGGACAACAAGGTGCAGTCATGGCTTTGCCCAAGAGTGAAGTCGCCGGCGTAATTCTGGCAGCCGGATTTTCCTCCCGCTTCGGCGGGCAGAAACTGACCACCTCCTTGGCCGGACGCCCTCTGGCCTCATGGGTCATGGAGGCCGCCCTTGCCTCCCGGCTGGGGCGGGTGGTGCTGGTCACCAGCCCGGAGACGGCCCAGGCGCTGGGCGAACTCCCGGCCAACCTGGAAGTGGCGCTCAACCACCAGTCCCAGGAGGGCCAGGCCTCGTCCCTGGGGCTGGGCTTGGAGGCCTTGGGCCAGGATCACAGCCACGCCCTGTTCCTGCTGGCCGACCAACCCCTTCTTAGCCCTGCCTTGATCGACAGCTTCGTGCGCGCGGCCGAGGACGGGAGAGACCTGGCCGCCCTGGCCGGGGAAAACTCCTTCTCTCCGCCCACCCTGTTCGCCCGCCGCTTTTGGACCCAGCTTATGGGCCTGCAAGGCGACGCCGGGGGGCGGAGCGTGTTCGCGGAGCACCGGGGCGAGGCGTTATTGCTGCCGCCCAATTTCCCCCTGGCCGGTCTGGACGTGGACACCCCAGAACAGCTTGGCCTGGCCGAGGCGGTGCTCACCCAGCGCTACAGCGAGGCCCTGGAGCTGGAACGCGGCGACCTGGTGAGCCTGGTGGGCGCGGGCGGCAAGACCAGCCTGCTGGAGGCCCTGGCCTCGGAACAGGCCGCCGACGGCAAGGCGGTGCTGGCCACCACCACCACCCAGGTATATAGACCCAGCGGGACGGTGCTCATAGAGCCCCACGAGGACTGGCTTCCCGAGCGCATAGAGCGCCTGCTGTCCCCCGGCGCGTGTCTTACCGTGGCCTCGGAGTCTTCACAGGTGGAGGGACGGGCCAAGCTCAAGGGCCTGGCGCTTTCCAGCGTGGACTGGCTGTGGGAGGCGTCCATGGCTCCGCTCATCCTGGTGGAGGCGGACGGTGCGCGGCGCATGCCCCTCAAGGCCCCCCGCACCCACGAGCCGGTAATCCCCATGACCACCACCGTGCTGGTGGGGGTGCTGGGCCTGGCCGGCGTGGGTCAGCCGGTGGATGAGGAGCATATCCTGGGCGCGGCCGAGTTTTGCGCCCTTACCGGAGCCGCGCCGGGCCGGCCGGTGGAGCCCGCCCATTTGGCCGCCCTGGCCACCCACCCCAGGGGCCTGTTCAAGAAGGCCCCGGCCCGCATCCGCAAGGTGCTGGTGCTCAATCAGGGCGAGCTGCCCAACGCGGCTCAGGCGGCCCGACAGGTGGCCGAACTGATAAGCAAGCAAGGCCCATCGCTCAGGGTGCTGCTCACCAGCTTGCGCCGGGGTGAGTGCGAAGTTTTCCTGGAAGGGGATTAGGCGGCCAGGAGCTTGGCCGAGGCCGCCGGTCCGGCCAGGGCTATGCGCTGCCCTTGGTCCAAAAGCAAGGCCTCGCCCTGCACCAGCACCAGGCAGCCGGTGATGAGCCCCTGGCCGTGCAGGCGGTGGGCGGCCTCCCGCGCCCCGCGCAGGGCGGCCAGGCGCTGCTCCCGGGGCAAGGGGCCCACCTTGGTGATGATCCTCTGATCGCCCAAGCCGCTGTCAGGATCGATTTCCCGCGCCGGAGCCGACTCCATTTCCGGCCCCTGGGCCTGGGCCGCGTTGCCCAGGGCGGTGGCCGCCGCGTCGGCCAGGGCCGCGTTCCCGGCCCACACCGTGACCAGGTCGGCCACCCCCGAGCTGTGGCTGCGCCCTTGCCAGCCGCTGCTGGCGACCCCGCCGATGCCGTCGCCGCCGCGCAGATTCAGGCGCCCCATGAGCGGCGAGGCCTCGCCCTCTTCCCGCTCCGGCGGCCTCACTCCCACCCGCAGGCTCTGCCCAGGCGCAAGGCGCACCGCGATGTCCCCGCCGTTGTTTACCACCACCCGGTCAGCGCCCAGGCTAAGGGTGAAATCGGCCACCTCGTCGGCCACCGCCCCGGCCACCGCCGCCAATGGCGTCAGCTCGGCGTCCACCGCGCGGCAGGCCTGGGCGGCCCGCTCCACCACCGGCGGCAAAGGTCTCCCGGCTGGCAAATCGCTCATACGGCGGCGCATGTAGCCCTGGAACTCGGCCAGCACCGCTAGACAACGCAAAGCCGCCCGGGCGGCCTGGGCGGCCATCACCGGGCGGGCTTGTCCGCCTTGCCAGGCGGATATGGTCAGAGTCATGGGCCCCCAGTCCACCAGGACCAGGTCGGGGCGTATTACCTGCACCGGTTCCAAGGCACCGGTTCCTCGGCCGTGAAAGGCTTCACCGCCTCCATGTGGCCGCCCATTTCCTCGTAATCGCTCAGGCGCATGGTGTACTCGATGGGAGCCACGGTGGCGGGGGTGGGCACCCAGGTGAAGGACCCAGGGCGCACCTTTTCCACGTCCGCGTAGAAGGTGATGCCCCCACCGGGCAGAACGAATACCTTGGATCCGCCGCAGGTGAGCACCGCCTTGGCCGCATGCACCGCGCGGGTCAGGCGCAAAGGATAGCGGACCGCCCCAGCCCGGGCCGAGCCTCCGGCTCCGCCCACGTACACCGCCGACACTCGGGAGCGCTGGCAGGTCTCGGCCAGGGCCGACACCGCCAAACGGGCCTTGGGGGTGAGTTCGGTGGGTTGGTACTTGCCGTCCCAACCCAGCACGTACATGGCCGCGTTCTGGCCGGTGGTCTCGGTGATGAGCAAGGTGGAACCCGGCGCGGTGACACTGATGTCCACCTTGGAAACGATTTCCAGGGGATCGGCCAGGTCGGTGCCGCCCCAACCTTTGCCGTGGGTGCCGAAGTAGCGCCCTGGGGTGGATTGCTTGAAGCAAAGCTCCACTCCGCTAGGAGAGAGCCCCAGGCAACGGCCCGAGGCGTGGTGGCTGAACAGGCTGGTGATGTGCTGGTCCAGCACAATAACCTCGTCGGCCGCTTCCAGGAAGAAGGTGGCGAACAGTCCAGCCGAGGCCGAGCCGCAGCCCACCCGCATTTTTTCCACTATCTGGCCGTCGATGACCGGCGGCTGGCCCACCTGGATCTCCAGCTTGGCCCCGCCCTTTACCTTGAGCTGCACTGCCTCGCGGTTGGCGATGGCCGCCACCGCCCTGGCCGCGGCGAAACCGTGGCGTCCGGTCAGGCGGTTGACCCCGCCGATGGCCAGCATCTTGGAGCCGTACTCCTCGGTCTCCACCATGCCCACGGTGCGCCCCTCGAAGGTGATGGCCGCGCCCTCTTGGCCCACTTCCAGGTCGGTGTCGATCTTCACCTTGAGCCCGGAGTAGGACAGCGGGACCTCGGTGACCACGGTGACCACCTCCACCCCGTCGCGCTCGTGGGTGACGATGTAGGGGGCGGGCATGTAGTCGGGATAGGTGCCGCCCGCGCCGATGGCGGTGATGCTGGGGCGTTCTATGAGAATCTCGGGCTCGGGCCCTACTTCTTGGGCCACCTCGGCATAGGTGAGCAGGGGCCGGGTGCGCACCATCTCGCGCTGGCGGTTGGTGTAGCGCCCGCAAGCCCCGGTGAGCCCTTCGGGAATGCGGCAGCCCACCGGGCAGTGGTTGCACTCCTTGGCTCCGGCCACGGGCACCAGCTCATCGTGCACCGCGCCGCGCGGGCACACCTTAAAACAGGTGTGGCACTCCACGCAGGTCTGGCCAATGACCGCCTTCTTGTCCTGCAAGGTGATGGCCGCCACCGGGCAGTCCTTTACGCACAGCCCGCAACCGTTGCAACGCTCCAGATCAATCTTCACAGTTGGTCTCTCCTTCGGCTGCGGTGAGGGCTTCCATTACCCGCTCCAGGGTGATGGGCAAATGGCGCATGGGCCGCCCCAGGGCCTGGCCCACCGCACCGGCGATGGCGGGAGCGGTGGGGATCAGGGCGGGCTCGCCCACTCCCTTGGCCCCGTAGGGTCCGGAGGGTTCCGGCTCTTCCACGATGAGCGGGGTGATGTTGGGGGCGTCGGCCGCGGTGGGGATGTGGTAGGCCTGCAAGTTGTCGGTGCGTCCCTGCACGTATTCCTCCATGAGGGCCATGCCCACGCCCATTACCACGCCTCCGCATATTTGGCCCTGCACCGCCCGGGGGTTCACCGCCCGGCCCACGTCGTGGGCCGCGGCCACGTCGGTTACCTTGACCATGGCGCTGGCCGTGTCCACCCTGACCCTGGCGCACTGGGCCGCGTAGGCATAGGCCGCGTAGGGCCGCCCCTGGCCGGTCTGGGGGTCCAGGGCGGTGAAGTTGGGGTCAAAGCGTCCCTCGCCCATGGCCCGCACCCCGGACTTGGCCAGGTGGCGCACCACCTCGGCGGGCTCGATCTCCCGGCCGTCGGAGGTCTTCAGCAGCCCGCCCCTGAGCTCAACCTCCAAGTGGCGCTCTTTTAGCATATCCCTGGCGCCTTGTAAAAGCTGCATCTCCAGGTTGTCCGCCGCGCCCATTACCGCGTTGCCGCTGATGTAGGTCTGGCGGCTGGCCGAGGTGGCTCCCGCGTTGGTGGTCTTGTCGGTATCGCCCCGGCACAGGTCTATGCGCTCCACCGGCAGACCCAGGCGGCTGGCCGCTATCTGCATGAGCACCGTGTCGCTGCCCTGGCCGATGTCCGCCGCGCCGGTGAACAGGGTCACCCGGCCATTTGGCATCCACTCCACCTGGGCGGTGGAGGGGTTGGAGGCCCCGGTGTTGCCGATGCCATAGAACATGGCCCCCACGCCCACCCCTTCCAGGTAGTCGTCGGTATGCCTAAGCTCGGCCTGCCACATGCGGTAAATTGGTTCGATGCGCTCCAGGCACTCCAACAGGCCCACCCCCGCCCGCAGCAGTTGGCCGGTGCTGGTGTGGTCGCCCTGGCGCAGGGCGTTTTGCTTGCGCAGGTCAAAGGAGTCCAGGCCCAGCTCGGCGGCGATGGCGTCTATCTGGGCCTCGTGGGCCAGGGCCACCTGGGGGCAGCCGAAGCCGCGCATGGCCCCGTTGAAGGTGTTGTTGGTGTAGGCCATGCGAGCGATGACATCCACGTTGGCGGTGCGGTAGGGGCCGGTGGCGTGCACCGCCGCCCGCTGGTTCACCGCCAGGCCGTAGGAGGCGAAGGCCCCGGTGTCGCCGTTGATGCGCGCCTTGAGCGCCAGGATGTTGCCTTGCTCGTCGGCCCCGGAGATGAAGTGCATCCATAGGCCGTGGCGCTTGCCCGTGGCTCTGATGGACTCTTCCCGGCTGTAGCGCAAGCACACCGGCCGCTTGAGATGCCAGGCGGCCAGGGCCAGGAAAGGCTGTATGGACAGATCCAGCTTGCCGCCGAAGCCGCCGCCGGTCTCGGCCTGGATCACCCGCACCTGGTCCACTGGCACGCCCAAAAACTTGGCTACGTCGGCCTGGTCGTAGTGGGGGTTCTGGGTGCAGGCCTTTACCATCACCCGGCCGTCTTCCCACCAGGCGCGGCCGCCCTCCACCTCCAGGGCGCAGTGCTCCACCCGCTCGGTGGTGTAGGTGGCCTCCACCACCACGGCGGCTTCCTTCAGAGCCGCGTCGGCGTCCCCCTGCTTTATCTTGTTCTCGCGCAGCAGGTTGCCGCCCGCATGCTCCGGCTGCACCAGGGGCGCGTCCGGGGCCATGGCTTCGTCAAAGGAGTAGACCCCGGGCTGAAAATCGTATTCAACCTGGACCGCGCGGGCTCCGGCCCGGGCCGCTTCCAGGGTCTCGGCCGCCACCAGGGCCACGCACTGGTAGGGCTGGCGCACCCAACCGGGGGCGATGAACTCCTGATCCTGGGTCACCGCGATGATGCCCAGGCGGTGCTCGCCGGGCACGTCCTCGGCGGTGAACACCCTGACCACGCCGGGGATGGCCATGGCCGGAGACGGATCAATGCTCAGTATCTTGGCCGGGGCCTTTGGGGCTCGCACGCAGGCCAGGTGCAGGTCCCCTTCCTGGGGCATGTCAAAGCCGTAGCGGGTCTCGCCGCGCACCTTGCCCTGGGTGCCCAACCGGATGAGGCTCTGTCCCAGGCTCATGACCGGTCCTCCAACTGGGCCCAAGCCCGTTTGAGGGCCCTGGCGGTGATGCGGGTGATGGCCGGGACCTTGTAGGTGGCCGAGGAACGCCAGCCGCACACGTCGGTGAAATGGCTGGCCGCCTGCTCGCCGGCCGCCTGCCACAGCTCCGGGCCGGGCTTGCCGCTTTTAAGTAGGCCTTCCACGTCCACCAAACGGCGCGGCGAGGGGAAGCAGGAGCCCAGCACCACCCGGGGGTCGGCCAGGTCGCGGTCCAGACAGGCGGCCATGTTCAGCCGCGACACCGCCACCTCGTGGCGGCGGCCCACCTTGAGAAAAACCTGGCCCTCGGGCGCGGGAGGCGGGGCGATGGCATAGCCCAAAATCAGCTCGCCCGGTGTCAAGGTGGTCTGGTTGGGCGCGGTGATCAGCTCGCTGAGCGGGCAATGGCGCACGCCCTCCAGGGAGGCGATCTCGGCCACCGCGTCCAGGGCCACCAGGGCGCTCATGCCGTCGGCCGCCGGGGAGCCGTTGGCCACGTTGCCCCCGATGGTGCCGGTCTGGCGCACCTGCATGGAACCCACCATGGAGGCCGCCTGGGCCAGCACCGGGATACGCCGCCTGGCCTCGGGGCTCTCGTCCAAGCAGCGGAAGGTGAGCCCGGCCCCCAGGTAGCAGCCCGCACCGTCCAGTTCCAGGCGCTTAAGTTCGGGCAGGCGGGTTACATCCACCAGCAGCTCTGGCAGGTCCGTGCCGTCCATGCGGGCCTGGCGCAGGGAAATCATCAGGTCGGTGCCCCCGGCCAAAACCTTGGCTCCGGGCTGGGCCAGGGCCTCCAGGGCCTCTGGCACCGTGGCGGGGGTCAGGAAGCGGCTCATTGCTCCTCCCCTTCCCCGCGCATGTACTTGGCCCCGCGCCGCACCGCGCGCACCACGTCGTGGTAGCCGGTGCAGCGGCACAGGTTGCCGGACATGGCCCGGCGAATCTCCTGGTCGCCGGGCTTGGGTGCCTGCTCCACCAGATCCAGGGCGGTGAGGATCATGCCCGGAGTGCAAAAGCCGCACTGCACCGCGCCGGTGTCGGCAAAGCCCTGTTGCATGGGATGCAGCGTCTCGCCCTGAGCCAGGCCTTCCACCGTGGTGACACTACGCCCGGCCGCCTGCCAGGCGGCGGTGAGGCAGGAATCCACCGCCTTGCCGTCCAGCAGCACGGTGCAGGCCCCACATTCGCCCACTCCGCAGCCTTCCTTGGCTCCCAGCATGCCCAGCTTCCGGCGCAGCACCTCCAGGAGGGTGGCCTCGCCCGGCACGTCTTCCAGGCAAACCTGTTTGCCGTTGAGAGTGAACTTCAAGGGCATGTCAGTTGGTCCCTACCGGTTCATCATGGCCGGCAACACGGTGGCAATGCCGGGGATGACCGTGATCAAGAAAACCACCAGGAAGATGGCCAAGAGGAACGGAGCCACCCCTCGGAAGATCGTCTCCACCTTGACCTCCTTGGCCACCCCAGCCACGGTGAAGATGTTCAGGCCCATGGGCGGGGTGATCAAACCTGCCTCCATCATGAGCACCGCGATGACCCCGAACCAGATGGGGTCGAAATGCAGGGCCGTGATGATGGGATAAATCACCGGCAGAGTGAGCACCATCATGGAGATGGCGTCCAGGAAGCATCCCAGGAACAGGTAAATTAGGATGATGACCGTGTGGATCAGGTAGGGGGAAACCTCCAGCCCAGCCGCCCAGCCGGCCACCGCCATGGGGATGGTGGACAGGGCCAGGAAGTAGCTGAACACGTTGGCGCCGGCCACCAGGAACAGCACCATCACCGAGATGCGCACCGACTCGAACAAGGCGCCGATGAGCACCTCCCAGGAGAGCCGTCCTTTGACCATGGCCACGATGAACAGCACCGTGGCGCCCACCGCGCCGGCCTCGGTGGGGGTGAAGAAGCCCGCGTAGATGCCGCCCATGACGATGAGGAACAGCACCAGGGGCTCCCAAACGCCCTTAAGGGAAGTGATCTTTTGGGCCCAGGTAACCTTGCCCGGAGTAGCCGGGGCCATGGCCGGGTTCATCTTCACCCACGCAATGATGATGCCCACGTAAGAGACAGTGAGCAACAGGCCCGGCAGCATGCCAGCCACCAAGAGCTTGCCTATGGACTGCTCGGTGAGCATGCCGTAGACCACGAAGCCGATGCTGGGGGGGATCAGGAACCCCAGGGTGCCGCCCGCGGCCACCGCGCCGGTGGCCAGGCGGTCGTCGTAGTTGAAGCGTTTCATCTCCGGCAGGGCCACGGTGCCCATGGTGGCCGCGGTGGCCACCGAGGAGCCGGAAACCGCGGCGAAGCCGCCGCAGGCCCCGATGGTGGCTATGGCCAGGCCGCCGGGCAAACGGCGCATCCATTTGTCAAAGGTGCCGTACAACTCGCGGGTGATGCCCGAGCTGCTGGCAAAACCGCCCATGACGATGAACAGGGGTATCACCGTATAGGGATAAAAGGAAGCCACCTCCCAGACCGTGCTGGCCACCTTGGGCAGCGCGGCGTCAAAGGAGGCCAGGTAGCTGATGCCGGAAAAGCCCACCAGCATCAGGGCGAAGGCTATGGGCATGCCCAGGAACAGGAGCACAAAGACAGCGATGGTGCCGATGACTCCAACGGTGATGGGATCCATCATCACTTACCTACCAGCTTGCGCACCGTATCCACCACGTCGCACATCAACTCCAGACAAAGGAACAGGGCGGCCACGGACACCAGCAGCCGGAAAGGATACTGGGGAACGCGCAACATGTCCGAGACCGAGACCTCTTCCATGGCCACTACATAGCCTTGCCAGCAGAGTATGCCGATGATGAAGATGCTCAACAGTGTGGTTATAAGGTCCAGGCCCATGGTCACCTTTTCCGGCAGGCGGTCGGTGAACATGGTGACTCGCACGTGGCCCTTCACCTGGTGGGTGTAGGCCAGGCCCAGCAGAACGAACACCGACAGCATGTAGCTGGAAAGCTCCAAGGTGCCGGGGATGGGCCGGGACCAAAAGCCCCGGCCCACCACCTCGGCTGCCGTCAGTAGCATCATGGGGATGAGCAGAAACATGCCCACGTAGGTCAGGACTCGGGTGACCTTCTGGATCAGGGCCTTGATGTTTTCGTAAGCTTCCATGGGATCTCCCAGGTCCTGGGCATGAGCCTGCTTATGAGGTTGTTACTTCTTGCCGCCGGTGTGCCACTCGGGAGGCGTGGCCACGCACTTGGAACCGGCCTGCTCCACGATCTGGGTGTACATCAGCACGGCTTCCTTGGCGGGCTTGCCCTGCTTTTCCAAAGAGGCCACCCACTCGCGGGTGACGTTCTGGAAGCGGGCAAACCAACGAGCCTCCTCTTTGGGGGGAAGGGTGTAAATTTTCACGCCCTTGGCTTCGATCTCGCCGATCATCTGGCCGTAGGTCTTCTTGTCCAGGCCATGGGTGGTGGCGAAGGGGTTGCCCACCACGTCCACGATGATTTTCTGCAGGTCCTTGGGAGTGCGGTCCCAGGACTTCTGGTTCATGATTACGCCCTCGGACACGCAGCCGAAGGTGGCCTTGACCCCGTACTTGGCCACTTCATAAAGCTTGAAGGCCAGCACCAGCGGGGGACAGGTGACCAGACCATCGATAGTGCCGGTCTCCATGGCCAAGTACACGTCGCCCAGGGGCATGAACACGGGCTGGGCACCCAGGGCCTTGATGTAGCCGGTCTGCATGCCGCCGGGAGTGCGGATTTTCAGGCCCTTGATGTCTTCCAGGCTATGCACCGGCTTGGTGGTCCACAGGAATGACTGGATGCAGCCGTTGAGCTCCAGCACCTTGACGCCCTTGAACTCTTTTTCCAGGGCCTTGGCATAGACTTGGTTGCCGATGTTGGCGGCCAGGTCCTTTCCGTCCACCCAACTGGCCATGGACAGCACGTCAGTCAATGGGAAGCGGCCGGGGGTCCAGGTGGCGGTGAAGTAGCCCATGTCCGACAGGCCGTTCTTGACGATGTCGAAGTGCTCGGGGCCTTTACCCAAGGCGGCGCCGGCATACAGGGTGTAGGTGATGCGGCCGTTGCTGCGTTTCTTGAGCTCCTCCAGCATGGGAATCCACACCGTCTTGACCTCGCGGCTTACGGGAGGATGCCAGGTGGAGAATTTCAGGTGGATGCTCTTTTTCTCGTCAGCGGCCTTGGCATTGGTCACGCCGCTGAAGCAGACCAAGAGCGCCGCCAACAGGCCTATCAACCATACAGACTTTCTCATCTGAATCGCCCTCCTTAACTGAGTGACATGGATGAAGCGCCAACTCCCGCACCCAGGAGGGCGCGTGTCTGTAAGCGCAATAAAATAGCCGAAACCAAGCTATTCGATTTTTTGTTCACCATCTAGCGCTCGTTCCTTTGCTCTCCAGCCATGAAGGCTCAATTCAGCATTAAATTAATATTTGCTTTATTTGTTAAAATATAGTTAAAATCACCCAGGCGTCAAGTTATTTGTAGTCAGCCGCGCGGCCTATCACCGGGCCTGTTGGCGTCCACCAACCCGATCAAGCTGATTTAGTTTGCTTATTTTATGTTGATTTCGGGAGGGCATTGCCAGGACGACCGTTGAAGATGCCCACGGCGTCTTATTTAAGGGAAGATGCGGCAATGTTTCAATTTTGTTATGGCCTGCCATCTTGTTCCCTTTTTGCTCTTGACCGATTTTGCTCTTGACCGAGTCTTTTTTAATAGATAGTATATTTTTTAAAATATATTTAATACGAGGGCTTCGTCAAGCAGTTTTTATTTCCAGTGAGGAGCGACAGAGGGTTGGAAACACTAGGCTGCAAATTAAAGGCGCTGAGGCTGGCCAAGAACCTCACCCTGCAACAGGTGGCCAACCAGGCCCAATGCACGGCGGCCCATTTGTCGCAGATAGAAAACGACAAGGCCTCCCCTTCTATCGCTACCTTGAAGAAAATCGCCGCGGTCCTGGAGGCCAGGATCGTCGACTTTTTTGACGATGAAACCGAAGACGATCCCGTGGTGCTCGACCCATCCCAATGGGTGCGGGTGAGCCTGCCCCGTTGGAAGGCGGACATAAAGCAGATGGTGCGCATGGTCAAACACCGGCATATGCAACCATTTTACACCGTAATCCAGCCGGGCGGCGGCACCAAGGAAGACTATCATCATATGGGCGAAGAGTTCGGCCTGGTGCTGGAAGGACAGCTTACCCTGCGCCTGGGTCAAGACATACATCAGGTACCCGCCGGTTCCTCCTTCTACTATTCATCCAATCAGCCCCACGCCTGGACCAACGACGGCAAGGAGCCCTGCCGGGTGGTGTGGGTGGTCACCCCACCTAGTTGGTAAAGGCTATTTCAGGAAGGGAGCATACTACATGAGCTCGGTATTGGTAAAAAACGTCGGCCTTATGCTTAGCGGCGAAGTTGACAGCCCCATTCTGGACGCGGACAGCGTCGTCATCGCCGACGGACTGATACAAGAGGTCGGCTCCGGCCTCAGCGCTCCCCAAGGCGCCACCGTGATCGACGCCCAAGGCTGCGCTCTGACTCCCGGCCTAATCGACTCTCACTGCCACGTGGTCCTGGGCGACTGGACCCCCCGGCAGCAGATGATGAATTTCCTGGACTCCTCCCTGCACGGAGGCGTTACCACCTCCATCAGCGCGGGCGAGGTTCACCTGCCCGGCCGCCCCAAGGACGCCCTGGGCACCAAGTGTCTGGCCATCGTGGCCGCCAAGAGCTGGGCCGCGGTGCGCCCCGGCGGCATGAAGGTCCTGGGTGGCGCCCTGATCCTGGAAAAGGGCCTCACCGAGGCGGACATCGAGGAATGCGCCCAGGCGGGGGTCAAGGTGATCGGCGAGGTTGGCCTGGGCTCGGTTAAGGAGCCCGCCGAGGCGGCGGAGATGGTCGCCTGGGCCAAGGCCCGGGGCATGACCGTGATGATGCACACCGGTGGCACCTCCATCCCCGGCTCCTCGGTGGTGGGCGCACAGCAGATCATCGCCACCGGCCCCTCGGTGGCCAGCCACATCAACGGCGGCCCCACCGCGGTCAGCCTGGAAGAGGCCAAGCGCATAATCGACCAGACCGACATCGCCATCGAGATCGTGCAGTGCGGCAACGTGCGTCGCGCCGCCGAGGTGGCCAGCTACATGAACGAAACCAAGCAGTGGGGCCGGGTGATCTTCGGCAACGACGCCCCCAGCGGCACCGGCGTGGTGACCCTGGGCATCCTGCGCAACATGGCCATGGTGGCCAGCCTGGGCGGGGTGGCTGCGGAGCTGACCGTGGCCATGGCCAGCGGCAACACCGCCAAGCTCTACGGCCTCAACCGGGGCCGCATCGCCGCCGGTCTGGAAGCGGACCTGGTGTTCATGGACACCCCCATCGGTTCGCCCGGCGAGGACGTGCTTCAGGCCCTGGCCGAAGGCGACACCCCCGGCATCAGCATGATCCTCATCGACGGCAAGGTGGTGGCCAAGGTCAGCCGCAACACTCCCCCGGCGGTGCGTAAGGCCCAGGTGGTTGCTTAATTATTTGTCTATCTTTTAGGAGATGAAGCCATGCAGATTCGCAAGCTGGTAACCATAGTGGAGGAAACCCTGCAGGAGGCGGGCAAGGACATCCAGCCCGCCACCCGCAAAGCAGCTGCTATCGCGGTGATCCACAACCCCTTTGCCCATGAATACGCCGAGGACCTCAGCGAGCTGATGGACATGGGCGAGCAGTTGGGCGGCCTTCTGGGCAACAAGGCCCGCGAGGCCCTGGGCATCGAGCCCGAGCAGTGCGAGAGCTACGGCAAGGCGGCCATCGTGGGCCTCAGGGGCGAGTTGGAGCACGGCGGTGCCATCCTGCACCCAAAGCTGGGCGCCCCCTTCCGCAAGGCCCTGGGCCGGGGCTTGGCCCTGATCCCCTCGGTGAAAAAACGGGGCCCGGCCGGTTGCACCATCGACGTGCCCCTGAACCACAAGGACGCGGCTTTCATCCGCTCCCACTTTGACGGCATGACCATCTGCGTGGAAGACGCGCCCCTGCCCGATGAAATCCTGGTGGCCCTGGTGGTCACCGACTCCGGCCGCCCGCTGCCCCGCATCGGCGGCCTTACCACCAAAGACGCAAAATACGAGGACGGCCTGCGTTAAGGGCCGCACCCGCAACCATTTATCTAGGAGAGGGCCTGCCATGGCCATATTACCCGAAGTCAAGAGCCACTACGGCCGCCTGAAGTTATTGATCGGCGGCGAGTGGGTTGAGTCCAAGTCCGATATCATCAACAAGACCACCAACCCGGCCACGGGGGTGGAGATCGCCGAGTTCCCCACGGCCACCAAGGCCGAGGCCCGGGCGGCGGTGGAAGCGGCCATGCAGGGTTTCGAGGCCATGAAGGGCATCGCCCTCAGGGAGCGGGCCCGCATGCTCTTTGACATGCGCCAGATCTTCGACCGCGAGTCCGACATGCTCAGCCGGGTGCTGGTGCAGGACCATGGCCGCACTTACAAAGAGGCCGAGGGCTCGGTGCGCCGCTCCATCGAAAACATCGAGTCGGCCTGCTCGGCCGCCTACGGCATGGCCGCGCGCAACGAGCACATCGACAACCTGGCCCGGGGCATCGACATGTGGCTGACCTGGGAGCCCCTGGGCCCCTTCCTCATCGTCACGCCGGGCAACATCCCCATGCACGCCTGGTCCTCCTTCGTGCCCTACGCCCTGGCGGCGGGTTGCTCGGTGGTGGTGAGCCCCTCTCGCCAGGACCCGGTGGCCGCCGAGTACATGAGCAAGGTGGCCCTGGAGGCCGGTTTCCCGGCGGGGGCCATCAACCTGATCCACGGCGGCCGGGACATCAACAGCTACATCCTGGAGCAGCCGGAGATCGAGGGCATCGGCTTCATCGGCTCCACCGGGGCGGGCCTGGACCTGTTCGCCCAGTGCGGCAAGCTGGGCAAGACCTCCAGCCTCAACGGCAACGGCAAGAATACCGTGGTGATCATGCCCGACGCGGACATCGAGTCCTGCCCCGCCTACGTGCGCCAGGGCTGCTTCGGCATGACCGGCCAGCGCTGCCTGGGCTCTGACAACGTGGTTATCCTGGGCGACAAGGCCCGCTACGAGCAGGTGAAGCAGGCCCTGGTGGCCAACGCGGCCTCCATGAAGCTGGGCTACGGCCTGGACGAGTCGGTGACCATGGGCCCCTACGCCACGGCGGCGGGCCGGGACAAGGTGTGGGCCTGGGTGGAGCAGGGCCTGTCCGAGGGCGCCAAGATGGTGCTGGACGGCCGCACCATGGTTCCGGCCGACCTGCCCAACGGCCACTTCCTTGGCCCCACGGTCTTGGAAGATGCGGACATCGACATGGAGATTTGCAAGAACGAGGCCTTCGGGGCGGTGGCGGCGCTTATCCGGGCGGACAGCTTGGAGCAGGTTATCGGCTGGATCAACTCCAAGACCGACCTGGGCCACAGCGCCTGCATCATGACCGCCAGCGGTGCCAACGCCCGCCTGTTCGCCCGTGAGGTGAACGTGGGCAACGTGGGCATCAACGTGGGCGTGCCCCAGCCCTACGCCTTCTTCCCCCTGGGAAGCAAGCGCAAGAGCTTCCTGGGCGCGGCCAAGTCCCGCCTGGCCTCCATGCGCCTGTTCCTGGACGAGAGAACCGTCACCGCCCGCTGGGTGTAATTCCCTAGTCCAACCCATCGCCTGAGCACGGGCCCTTCCCCTCGCGGGGAGGGGCCCGTTTTTTGTGGCCCCTCCCCTTGCCTCGGCCGGCTTTCCGTGGCCATATATTATTAAAGAGAACAATCGAACTTCGAGCAGAGGAGAGTATCCATGGCAGAGGTTCTCATCGTCTACGCCACCGACCACAAAGGCACCTTGAAGATGGCTGAAAAGATAGCCGCGGGGGTGGATTCCATCGAAGGTTGCAAAGCCATACTCAAGCACGCCGAGGAGGCCAAGGCCGATGACATTATGGCCGCCGACGCCCTGGTTCTGGGCAGCCCGGTGCATATGGCCTGCATGGACTGGCGCATGAAAAAATTCATCGACCAGGAGTGCTCCGGCCTGTGGATGGGCGACAAGGTGGCCGGCAAGGCTGGCGCGGTGTTCGCCTGCGGCTCGGGCTACGGCAGTGCAGGGGGAGGCTGCGAGCTGACCATGTTGGCCATGCTCAACAACCTGGCCGAGTTGGGCATGGTGTTGGTGCCCCTGCCCAAGGACTCGCCCGGTTACGCCAAGGGCGGCTTGCAGTGGGGCCCCTATGGCCGGGCCCACAACGAGGACCTGTCGGTCATCAAGGGCGGCTTGCCCGAGGAACGCTCCGAGGTGTGCATCCAGCACGGCAAGAACATCGCCCGGGTGGCCGAGGCCCTCAAGGGCAAAACCATTTTCGGTTGATAAAAAAGGGGGGGAGCATGAACCATACGGACCCGGTAAAGGCGTTCGCGCGGCGAGTGGGCATGTCGGATCAAGAGGTGGAGTTGATCACTCCGGACGACTCCCGGGCCCGCCACATAAAACGCCTGGCCGAGGCGTCATCCTGCTACAGCATTCAAGCGGAGGTGGTCTCCTCGGTGGCCTGCAACACCGGATACCGGCCGGGCGACCGCTTCGTATTGGATGTGGACGGAAATTTCATCAGCAAGCTGTGCCCCAAGCGCATGTGCGTCTACTTGGTGGGGCAGCTCGCCATCCCGGTGGCCCTTATCAACGAACGCCTAAGCGAAGGCCTGGAACCCAACCAGTTCCACTTCATGCGTCAGGTAAACTGCACCGACTGCGGGGTGGAGAGCCAGGGCTACGGCCAAGTGCGGCTGAAGGTTTCGGTCCAAGCGCGCGCCTGAACCCGGCTTACTGCCCTGACGGTTGGCCCTGCACCAGCGGCGGCGCTCCCGATTGGGCCTGATCCGCCGGCGGCTCGGCCGCGTTGGCGCTGGGGGCCGGTTCGGGCGGTATGCGGTCCTGTGGCTGCACCGGCCTGAAACCGGCGCGGTCCACGGTGAAGATGATCACCGGCTGGTCGAACAGGCGCTGGGGGCTCATGGTGATGGGCCCGCACACTCCGGGCAGGTCCTTGACCGCCGCCAGGGCATCGCGCATGGCCACGCGGGTGCGGGGCGCCTCGTTGCCTCGAATCAAATGGCGCAGCACCTGGGCCGCATCGTAGCCCTGGGCCTCCATCAAGGAGGGGGTGCGCTGCAGGGCCTTTTGATATTCCGTCACGAACTTCTGCACAACGGGATCCCGGGAGCCGGGGTCGAAGCATCCGGGCAATATGGCTCCCTGCACGTCGCGGGAGGCCAACTCCAGCAGGCGCGCCTCGTGCCACAGGTTGGTGCCCATCAAGAGCACACCGGTGACGTCGAAATAGCGCAACTGGCTGGCGGCCATGGCCACGGCCTGGGGGCCGTCGGGCATGAACAAGGCCTCGAAGTCGATGACCGGCTGGGGCGAATCAGGCGCACCGGGGCGGTACTTGCCCGGAGGCAGCTTGACCAGGCTTTGCACGTACTGGGTGAAGTCGGTGGCCTTGGGGTCGTAGTAGACCCGGCGCACCATCTCGCCTCCCCTGGCGACCACTCCCTTTTCCAGCAGCCCGGCAAAGCCCCGGCCATAGGAGTTGTCCGGGGCCAGCACCGCGAAGCGCTTCTTGTTCCGCAGAGACATGGCCTCGGTGAGCAGGCCGTCCACCTGGCGCTGGGGCGTCAGGGAGTCCTGGAACACGTAAGGCCCGCTCTGGGCCACGCCGTCTATGCGGGCCAGGGAAATCAGGGGCACCTGGCGGGCCTGGGCCTGACGGGCGGCGGCCAGGGAGGGTCCGGCTCCCAAGGGTCCTATGATGGCCATGACCTTGTGCTGGTCCACCAGCTTGTCCACCTCGGCCGCGCTCTCCATGGCGCGCCCCCGGCTGTCGGCGATGTAGAGCACCGGAGCCTTGCCCGCGGCGCTTTCATACAGCCCCAGGCCCAGTTCCACCGCGGCCAGCACTTCCTTGCCGGTCTGGGCCCAGGGGCCGCTGAGGGGCAACAAGACCCCCACCGCCACCGGGTCCACTAGCTTGGCCTGCTTTATCTCCTGGCGCAGCACCTTGGCCTGGTCGCCTACGGCATCGTCCTGGACCAGGCCGTCCACCTGGCCCAGGGTGCTCAGGGCCTCGTCCAGACGGCCTTCCCGGAACTGGGCCCTGGCCAGGGCCAGGAGCAGGATGGCGTTGAGTTTGGGCGGGCGGGGCTTGCCCAGCTGGGCCTCCAACTCGCCGGAGGAGGCCCGTCCGGCGGTCCTGGCCAGGCGCAGCTGCAGCGAGGGGGTTACGAAACCCTCCATGCCGGCCAGTTCCAGCAGAGTGCCGGTGGCCTGGCCGTATTGCCCCAGGGCGCTCTGAGTGGCGGCCAGGGAGTCCAGCACCTGGCGTTGCTCAGCCTCGCTAAGAGGCCGGGGAGGCATCTTGGCCAAGCGGCGCAGGGTGGCCGAGGACTGGTTGAGCTGGCCCAGCTTGCGCTCCAGCTCGGCCTGCATCAGCAGGCCCTTGGTGAGCACTTCGGGGTCGCCGCCCTTGACGGGCATGCTGCGCAATTGCTCCAGGGCCATGACCCGCTGCCCCGCGCCCTCATAGGCCAGGGCCAGGTTCAGGCGCATGCGGCTTACCGCCAGGGGGCCGGGGTTTTGCGACAAGGCGGCCAGGTAGGCGTCCACGGCCAGCATGTGGCGGCCCCGGGCCAGGCGGTCGTCGCCCACTTTTTCCAGGGTCGAGGGCGGCAGGCTCTTGTCCAGCTTGGCTTCGGGCGCGGGGCCCGGAGAGGGAACCGGCGCCTTGGGCGCCGGGGCGCAGCCCCAGACCAGCAAGGCCGCCAGGAGGAGCAGAGCCGCCGCAAAGACGGTGCGGCGGCGGATAAAATGCGTACCGGCAGTCACAACGAGGCCTCCCCTGCTCACTCCCGCCATGGGCTAGGAGGGCTTCCTGCTGACCACCACCATGGCCGGGCGCAACAAGCGGCCCTCGAAGGTGTAGCCCTTTTGGGCCTCGGCCAACACGGTGTTTTCTTCCTGCTCCGGGTCTTCCTGTTGCATCATGGCCTCGTGCAGCTCCGGGTCGAAGAGCTGGCCCATGGCCTCCACCGGCTCCAGGCCGTGGCGGCTCAGGGTCTTGAGCAGCTCGGCGTGGACCATTTCCACGCCCTGCAGGAGGGTCGGGTCGCTCTGGGGGCTTTCCTTGGCCGCGGCCAGGGCCCGCTCCAGGTTGTCCATAACCGGCAGCAGCTCCTTGACCAGGCCTTCGTTGGCCCGCTTGAAGAACTCGGCCTTTTCCCGCTCGGTGCGCTTCTTGTAGTTTTCCAGCTCCGCCGCCTGGCGCAGGGCGCGCTCCTTCAGCTCGGCCACCTGGGCGGCCAAGTCCTCGCAACCCTCTTCCGGTGGGGCCTCCTGAGCTTCGGTGGGAATTTTTTCTTCCTGTTCCGGAGCCGGGGCGGCCCCGGATTTATCGCTTTTGATCACTGGTTGATTATCCTTTCGCAAATACCGGCCACGGCGCTGGGCTATTTGCCCCTCTGATCCAGTATGCGGCTCACCAGGCGGGCGGTGAAGTCCACCATGGGTATTACCTTGGAGTAGTCCATGCGGGTGGGCCCGATCACCCCCAGGGCCCCCGAGGGCTTGCCCTGTTCGCCGTAGGGCGAGGTGACCACGCTCAGGCCGTCCAACTCGGCCAGGTCGCTCTCCGCGCCGATGAGCAGGCGAACTCCCTGGGCGGTGAGGGCCTTGTCCAGCAGGCGCAGCAGGGTGGATTTCTCCTCAAAGGCCTGGAAGATGCCCCTCAGGCGCACCACGTCCTTGAACTCGGGCTGGTCCATGAGGTTGGTCTGGCCGTCGATCAACAACTCGCCCTCGCTGCGGTTGTCCAGGGCCTGCTTGCCCAGGGTGAGAGCGCGCGAGAGCACCGCGTCGAAGCGGTTGCGCTCGCTGGCCATTTCCTGGGCCACCCGCTGCTTCACCTGGCTGAGGGTCAGGTCGGCCAAAAGGTCGTTGAGGTAGCGGGTGTAGCGGTCCAGCTCCTCCTGGGCGATGTCCTCCTCGGCTTCGATGATGCGGTTCTGCACCCCGCCGGTCTTGGAGACCAGCACCACCAGGATAAGCCCCGGAGCCAGGCGCACGAACTCCATGTGCCTAAAGACTTCCTGCTCCGGGCTGGGCACCGCCACCAGGGCCGCCTGGCGGCTGATCTGGCTCAGGGCCCGGCTGGTGGCCTTGAAGATGTCGTTGACCTCGTTGACCGGCTGGTTTTCCAACTGGGAGCGGATGGTGTCCTTGGTGTGCTGGTCCAACTCGTCCAGCTCCAGGATGGAATCCACGTATAAACGCAGTCCCTCGGCGGTGGGCACCCGTCCGGCCGAGACGTGGGGCTGCTCCAGGTAGCCCATTTCCTCCAGGTCGGACATGACGTTGCGCACGGTGGCCGGGGAAAAATCCACGTCTTTCTGCTTGGATACGGTGCGCGACCCCACCGGCTCGGCTGTGGTTATGTAGTTGGCCACCACCGAGGCCAGCACCAACCGGGCACGTTGTGAAAGTTCTTGGGTCACGCCCACTTACCCCCGTCTTTTTTGGAGAAAAACCGCCAAATAGAATTTAGCAACCGCGGGGGGCCATGTCAAGGCAAGCCCCTGAATAATCTTTAACTTTCGAGACTTAGCCAATCCCACAGCGCCAAAATCACTTCAACGTCCTTCTGTTCCAGATCCAGGTCTTCCAGGCGCACCGCCTTGAGCTTTTCCAGGGCCACGCGGCGGCCCTCTGCCGAGCGCTTTTCCCGGCCGTTGAGCTGGCCGATGGTGGCCTGCAAGGCCTCCACCAAGGGCAGGCTCACCCCGTCCTGGCACAGCCTCAGCCCCACCAGACCGGTCATGCCCGCCAAGCGGCGGTCCACGGCGGCAAAGGAGGCCATGGCCAGCTCCGGGGCCGCCTGGTGGCTGGCCTTGGCTATGGCCGCCTCGTCGGCTCCCTGGGGCTTTTGCAAGACCCCGTCCGCCCCGCCCAGGCACATGGCCGCCGCGTCGGCGTACAGGGCCTTGCGGCTGTAGCCCAGGGCCGCGGCCCAGGGCTGGTTCTCGCGAACCTGGGCCAGGGAGTGCAAGCCAAAGGCGGCGCTTTGCCCCAACTGTTCGGCCGCGGCGGTGAAGGCCTCCTGGGTCGCCTGGACCCTGGCGTAAAGGCGGCGCAGAAACTGGTTGGCCCGCTCGCCGCCCTCCCCCGCCAGGTCCTGGTAGAGCGAGTCCACCTCGAAACCCTGGCCCAGGGCCGGAGCCAAACTCTCGGGATCAGGCAGATCGCCGGACCCGCCTCCCGGAGCCGCGCCGTAGATATCCAGCAAAAAGCATAGGCAGCGGCGGCCGTTCAGTTTGTGCAGGGCCCGCTCAAAATCGCGGGCATATACGAACTCCACCCCCTTGAAGGCGGGAGCCACGTTTTTCTGGAAATTTTCCAGCTCAAAATCGGCGTCGTCGATAAAGCAGAAGGTGGGCTGCATAAGCCTCCGGTCTCCCTGATCATGCAATTATGTTCTCTGAACCAGTATACCTTGGTAACATTCCCCAATGCCCGGTACAAGCATTCATCTGACGCCTTGACCAAGTGGGCGGCTGGTGCTATTGAAGGCCTACGGTTAACGGGGAATAAACGCTCGCCTCCGGCGGGCCCGTTTTGGGAGGATTCCATGAAAAAAGCATTGATCGTGGGTTGCGGGGCCTACATGGAAAGCGGTTACGGCTGCCCCGGCGAATGGCGCTGTCTCAAGGCCGCCGCCCTGGGGGACGGCAACTTCGACGAGCCGGTTCAGGTGATGGGCTTCCACACCTGTCATTGCCCCGGCCGCAACACCGCCCCCAACATCGGGGTGGGCATCAAGATGAGCGACGTCAAGCCCGACGTCATCTACATGAGCAGCTGCATGGCCAACGCCAAGCCCTCCTGCCCCTACACCAGCGCCCAGGAAATGGCCGATATCATCAGCGCCAAGACCGGGGTGCCGGTGATCCTGGGCACCCACGATTATCACTAAATCTCCCGCCCGCAACGACCAGCGAGGCCCTTCCCGGCGCGTCCGGGAGGGGCCTTGGCTTGCGCCCGCCCCCTTGCCGCCCTATAAATATAGGTGCGACACACCTTTCCGGAGAGAAGAATGGACTGCGCCAGCGAACCCCAAGGCTTTGACTACGTGGGCAACTGCATCCGGCCTCCCAGCGAGGCTTACTCCATATTGCTCCAGGCCACCCTGGGCTGCTCCCACAACAAGTGCGGCTTTTGCGGCACCTTCAAGGACAAGCGCTTCGCCATAAAGGACCAGAAGATCCTGGAGCGGGACATCGAGTTCGCCTCCAAGTATTGCCAGCGTCAGCGGCGGGTGTTCGTCATGGACGGCGATGCCCTGATCATGCCCATGAAGCGCTGGGAGTGGCTGCTGGGCCGGATAAAAGAAAAGCTGCCCTGGGTGACCCGGGTGGGGGCCTATGCCAACTCCAAGGCCATCGCCATGAAGAGCGACGGGGACCTGGCGCGGCTCAAGGAGTTGGGCCTGGGTATCCTCTACTACGGGGTGGAGAGCGGCCACCCGCTGGTGCTCAAGGAGATGGTCAAGGGAGCGTCCCCCGAAAAGCTCATCGAGCAGGGGCGGCGGGTGAAAAAGGCGGGCATCAAGCTGAGCGTCACCGTGCTCTTGGGCGTGGGCGGCACCAAATACAGCCTGGAGCACGCCAAGGCCACCGGCGAGCTCTTGACCGCCATGAAGCCCGACTACGTGGGCGCCCTGACCCTAATGCTCATCCCCGGCACGCCCATGTACGAGGCCCAGCAGCGCGGCGAGTTTGAGCTTCCCGGCGTGGAGGGCATGCTGCGCGAGCTTAGGGAGATGATCGCCCACACCGACCTGGACGGCGGGTTGTTCTACTCCAACCACGCCTCCAACTACCTGCCGGTCAAGGCAGTGCTGCCCAGGGACCGGGACAAGACCCTGGCTCTCATTGATCAGGCCCTGGGCGGCCGGGTGGGGCTAAAGCCGGAGTGGATGCGGGCGCTGTAGAAATCAAACGAATATGGCTAGATCAATCTAGCCCCGCCATCAACCACCATGGACATTCCGGTTATATAAGGACTTGCCATCAAATAAACGTATGCATCGGCTACTTCTTCAGGGGAAGCTATCCTCCCGGCGGGAAACTGCTCGGCATAGCGGACGGTTTCCGCCGGCTTGGGCGCGACAAAACCGGGACTCACGACGTTGACTCGAATCGGCGCCAACTCAACCGCCAAGGAGCGGCATAGGGCCTCGGTGGCGCAATTTATTACGGCCATGGTGGAATGATTTTGGAAAATCTTTTCACCGGCAATGCCGGTGGTCATAACAATGCTGCCCTGTTGACTAATGCGCTTTTGCGCCTTCTGGATCAGCTGGTATTGTCCCCAAAATTTAGTTTCAAACGCGGACTTTGCATTTTTAAGATCGGTTTTGACAAAGGGTGCCGAATTTACCTCCGGCCTGGTGGCAACCACAAGGTGATCAATATCACCGATTATATTTAATGCGGTTTCCGTTTCTATCTCAGAGGTCACATCAAAAGAATATGTCTCGACCTCGTGCCCAACCTGAGCTGCTAATTCCTGATGATTTTCTGCCGCATTTCTGGAGGCGATAATGACTTTGCCTCCGGACTCACCTGACTGTTTCGCAACAGCAAGGCCAATCCCGGAACTGCCGCCAACTATTAGTATTCTTCGGTTTTGCAAAGAACTATTCACTTAATCTTTTGCCTTGAATACGCGGCGGACGCCGCATTTTGTCATCCTACTGCGCGGCGGGCGGCTGGTTCTGGGCTTCGCCTTGGGCGGGCGGCGTGGCATCAGATGGCGCGGGCGCGCTCTGGCTCTGCTCAGGCTTAGGCGCGGGCTTCTGGTCCACCTTCACCCCATAGCGCTCTTCCAGATACTTTTTGGCCAGGCGCTTGAGGTCGTTGGAGTCGATGTCCACCACCTGCCAGGGGCCGTTCTTGCGCTTTTCCATGCCCAGGCGCAGGCGCTGGCCCTTGGAGGGGTCCGAAAGCAGCACCAGGGCGTAGTTGCCGTTGCGGGTCACGTTGGCCGCGAACACCAGGGTCCAGGATGAGGGCAGGTTTTCCCGCTCCGGGTCGTTGATGGCCTTTACCACCTGCCCGGCCAGTTGGTCGCTGAGGGGGGCCATGAAAGCGCCCACCAGGCCGCGCACCAGGTTGCGGGTGTCGTCGTCCCGCTGGCCCCTGGGGGCCACCATGTCCACGATGGTTTCCTTCTGCCCGCCGAGTATGCGCTCTATGTCCACGTAGGCCAAAAAGACCTGGGGCTCACGATCATGGATGGATTTGCCGATTTGATATAGGGCCCAGCGGGGGCCGCTCAAGAAGCTGTGGGTGGCGTAGAACGCCCCCGAAGCCAGGAAGGCCAATATGACCCACAACCACCAACGGCGCATGATCTAGTCCCGGTCCAAACTGGAGGAAGAATCAGAAGGAGGGGCGGCCATGCCATCCTTGGCAAAGAGCACCTCGCCCACCACCTTGTCCGCCGCGTCGGCCGCGTCCAGGAGCATCTCGACCTTCTCGATCATCTCCAGGCGCAACTCCTCGCCCGCGTTATTGAAGGCGTCGGCCCAGGCCCCGGACTCCAGGAACTCCTTGAACCAAGCCAGATCGTCAGTCTTAAGCATGCAGCGAGTATAGGGCGCTAAAACCGGGGTGTCAACGGAACCGGCTCCTCAAGCCGCCTCCACCCTCACCTCCAGGCCCCGTTCGTTGCCGGGCTTCAGGCCCAGGCGCTCCAGGAAGCTGCCCTGGTTCACGGCCATCTCCAGGCGTCCCTGGGAGTTGAACAGGGCCAGGAGCTTGCCGGGCTCGCTCTGGCCGTAGGTGGCGGAGATGCCCTCCACCGCCCCTCCGGCCATGCTGATCAGGGCCGTTTGTCCGCCCAAAAATTCCTCCACCTCGGGGCGCGAGAGATTGGTCATCAGGTTGCCGAAGCGGTCGGCCATGAGCACCTGCCCCACCAGAGCCTCGCCATCGCGCCGGGGCCGGGGCCAATCCAGCCGCACCGGGTCGCTCACCAGGGGGCCCAGGCTGGCCGGGTCGCGGCCCGCGGCCAGAGCGGCCGCCGCCGGGGCGAAGATGTCCCGGCCGTGAAAGGTGGCCGACAGGGGCTCGCGGAACAGGGACTCGTCGCTGATCTCATAGGCCCTGGCCTGGGGATCGGCCAGAAACACCGGGGTGAAGATGCCGTTGTCCGGTCCCACCCAGCGGGCACCCGCCCCGTCCACCACCAGGGGCCGCCTGCCGGTGCCCACCCCAGGGTCCACCACGGCCAGATGCACCGTGCCTTGGGGGAACACCCCGATGGCCTGCTCCAAGACCAGGGCCCCGGCCAGAACATCCTGATGTGCCAGACCGTGTTCCAGATCCACCAGGTAGGCCTTGGGGCAAAGGCCCAGGATGACCCCTTTCATGAGCCCCACGTAGGGGCCGGGGCCGAAATCGCTGGTCAGGGTGATGATGATGTTGGGCTGATCCATGACTATCCCACCAATTGGGGCAATATCTCGCCCGCCTTGCCCATGAGCGATAGGTCCACCTCCCGGCTGTTGGGGGTGGGCTCCAGGTTCACTTCGATCACAAAAGCCCCGGCCTGCTTGGCCACCGAGGCCAGCCCGGCGGCTGGCTGCACCACCGCGCTGGTGCCCACCACCAGCATCACCCGGCACCCCGCCGCCGCCCGCCAGGCCGCTTCCAGGATGCCGCCGTCCAGGGACTCGCCGAACCACACCACATGGGGCCGCAGCAGGCCGCCGCAGTCGCGGCAGGCCGGGCGCGGGGGCAGGTCCAACTCGCGCTCCTCGTACAGGGCCCCGCAGGCGGTGCAGCGCACCATCCACAGGTTGCCGTGCACCTCCAGGAGATCGCGGCTCCCGGCCAGGCGGTGCAGGCCGTCCACGTTCTGGGTGATCAGGGTGAAGCGCCCCGCTCTGGCCTCCAGATTCACCAGGGCGCGGTGGGCCGGGTTGGGCGAGCACTGGGCGATGAGCCCCCGCCGCCAGTGGTACCAGCGCCACACCAGCTCCGGATCGCGGGCAAAGGCCTGGGGCGTGGCCAGGTCCTCGGGCCGGTATTTCTCCCAAAGGCCGTCGGCCCCGCGAAAGGTGGGCACCCCGGACTCGGCGGAGATGCCCGCCCCGGTGAGCACCGCCACCCTATCGGCCTGGGCCAGGCGCTGGGCCGCGATTTGTAAAGGCGTGAGTTCCATGCTTACTCCCTGGCCCAAAATAGGCGGCTTGGCCGGGAGTGTCAATCTCCGGGCATGACAAGGGCGCCCTCCCGGAAGGGGGGCGCCCAAATTGTCGAAAAGGACTTAGGGGACGGACTAGCTCTGGTCGGCCTTTTTGGTCTTGGGCTTGGTCTCTTTCTTGGTGGCGGTATCGGTCTTGGGCGCGCTGGTGGCGGCCGGGGTCTCGCTGGCCGAGCTTTCGCTGGGCGCCGCCACGGAGGAGTTCTTGCCCTTGTAGTCGGTGACGTACCAGCCGCCGCCCTTGAGTTGGAACGAATTCAAGCTCATGATCTTCTTGAGCTTGCCGCCGCAATGGGGGCATTTTTTTAGGGGCGCGTCGCTGACCTTTTGCAAGGCCTCGCAAACCTGGTTGCATTTACAGCATTCGTACTCATAAACCGGCATGGCCAAACTCCTCTGACTTATCTTGCCGTTCTAGCAGTGACCCTCTGGGCTAAGGGTGGCTGCAAAATCCTCGTAACTGTCTAGCACCTGCTCCAAATGGGGCAGGCGCACTTTCTTGAGCACCTCGGCGCTCAAGCGGTGTACCTTGGCCTCCTCGGCCTGGCGGCGCTCCTGGTCCAACTCGAAAAGCTGCACAAAGGTGGCGAATCGGACCACATGCACCAGTTCGTGCACCATCACGTAAGTGAGCATGGGCAAAAACAACTCCGACGCCTTTTCCCGGTGCATGGCCTCCAAGAAGTTGTGGTCCTGGAAGCAGATGCGCCAGAAGTCCCGGCCTCTCAATCGGCGGGCATCGGCCTTGCGCAGCCTTAGCACCTGGGCCAGGGCCTCGGGGGACACCTCGGTAGGCTCAAGCTCGGCCAAGGTGCGCACCTCAAATGGATGCCGGCACCAAAAACCCTCGGACAAGCGAAAGTAATCGCTTACGCTGTCCTCGGCCACGCTGAGTCCCTCGGCCAACAGCCTGAGTTCCTCATGGCTAAATACGGCTTGGGGGTGCACTAGCGCCTCCTGTGCTCACCGACATGAATATAATCACGGTCCCGCAAGCGTGCAAGTCACTTTTTGTTTATTTTTTACAGAGCCTTGCCAGGCATTGACAATCCCTGGCCTCGCGGGGACAATGAAAACAATATTGCCATTTCCCGCGCCTCTATCGGATTAAATAATGCGAACTAGGCTACTGTTTTCCTTGCTGATACTCGGCTGTTGCCTGGGTTGGTCCCACCTCGCCGCCGCCCAAACCGACCCTCCCCTGCTGCCCGGCATCTACCAGCCGACCGACGCCTCGGCCTCGGCCTTGGTGGCCCCCCAGCCGGACGGATCGCTGTTGCTGCGCCTGTGGCAGGGCAGCCAGGCCACCCATGAAGGCGGCTTCGCCTATCTGGGACGCCTGGTGGCCAGCCCCGGCGGCAAGCGCCTGGCCGGGGTGTGGCAGTCCCTGCCCGGCTCCTGTTGCCCGGGCCGGGGACGCCAGGAAATAGAGGTGCTGGGGCCGGAGGCCTTCCGCTTCGCCTTGTTCGCGCCCACCCTGGACCGCCCGGCCTGGCCCGGTGACTCCCGCATGGTCTTTCGCAGGGTGGCGGGCCTGCCCCCCTCGGAGCCGGTGGACCGCCTGGCGGGCGGATGGCGTCTGACCTACTGGTATACCAATCTGCTGCCCAACGGAGCCCCCAGCGATCTGGAGCAGGGCAAGCTGGAGCTGATCGCCCAGGGCGACTCCCTGGCTGGACTATGGGAGGGCATGCCCGGTGAGGTAAACCTTACCCCCACCCCGGGCGGGGCCTTGCTGGCCTACCGCGACCCCGCGGGGGGCTTTGAGCTGACCGCCACCTTGGTCGAGGAGGCCTCGGGCCTGAGCCTGGCGGGCGCCTTCAACTCCACCCTGGGCCAGGGCCAGCTCAACCTGACCCGCCAGGGCCTTCCCGCCTCCCCTCCCGGCCCCCAGGTCAGCCAGGAAGGCAACCTCAGCGGAGTGTGGGTGGACACCCGCACGGGCAGCGACTTTTTCAAGATAACCGGATCAGACAAGGGCTTCTCTTTCGTGGCCTACGGCGGCTCCTTGGAGCGCCCCCGCTATTTGTCCAAGGGACGCGCCACCCCCGCCGGGCCTGAGCGCCTCCAGGGCCAGGCCCAGGACCAGCCCGGACAGTGCTGCGGCAACCAGGGCAGCTTCGCCTTCCGCCGCCTGGAGCCGGGCCGCATGGAGGTCACGTCTTACTGGTGGCCCCAGGGCCAGGCGCGACCGCCCCATCTCAAGCCGGAAACCTTCCTGCTGGAGCGCACCGCCAAGCAGGCCGACACGGCAGCCGCCACCCCGGCGGGCCTGCCCCAGATCATCCCCGCCCGCAGCGAGCTTCCCAGCGGCCCCACCGGCGCGCTGGAGGTGGGTTTCAATCCAGCCCAGGCCACCGGCCAGCCCATGGCCCTGTTCTCCCAGGGCGGCTACGGCCACCGCCTGGAGCTCTATCTGGACGCGGAAAATCACCTCTGCGCCCTTATGGACACCAGCCAGGGCCCCTTGGCCCTATGCTCCAACTCCACGGTGGCCGCGGGCGGCGAGCACACCGCCTGGTTGATCTGGGAGGCGGGCGGCCACGCCCGCTTGTACCTGGACGGCAGCGAGGTGGCCGCCGCGGCCATGCCCGAGCCCTGGACCGCCTCCAGCGCCCCCTACATGGTGGGGGGTAGCCGCTGGCCGGGCAGGACCTACCAGGGGGCCATCAACGAGGTGCGCCTGTGGCCCCAGGCCGAAGACCCCATGGCCCCCACCCCGCCGGGCCTGACCATAACCCCCGGCGCGGCCCAACCGGCCGCCGAACCGGCCACCCGGCCCCAGGCCCCGGCCGCCCACGCCCTATTGCGTCTGTGGCATCCGGGCCTGCTGCGCCATGCCTACGCCGTGGACGCCCAGGGGGTCAGCTCCTGGGAGGCCCAGGGCTATCGGTTGGAAGGCCCCATCGCCCGCCTTTGGGCCAAGCCGGTCACCGGCAGCCGCCCCTTGTGGGGCTACGTGCACAACCAGGGCGGCTACTTCCTGATCAGCGAAAGCAGCACCCCTCCGGCCGGTTGCCGCCCCCTGGGCCTCATGGGCTATGCCCCCGATAACGCCGGGCCGGGCCGGGTGGAGCTGTGGGGCCTGGAGGCCCAGTTCCCCGAGCCCCTGCGCGGCGGCGCCACCCTGGACCGCCTGTACACCACCAACCCCAAGACCCTGGACCGGGCCCGCCAGGACGGCTACACCAACCCCAGCCGCCTGGCCTACGCCCTGCCCGCCAAGGGCGCCCGCTACACCCCGCCGCTGCTCTACGACTGGTCCGGGTCCTGGCGGGGCGACGGCTGGGGCCGCTTCTTCCTGGCGCGCCGGGGGGACGAGCTATTCATGTTCTGGTACTACGCCAACCTCCAGGGGCCCAAGTTCTACGGCCGTTACCGCCTGAGCCCGGACGGCAAGACCGCCGAGGGCATTGCCGTGGGCCAGCCCGGCCCCAAGGCCCGCTACTACCGCCACAAGCTGGTGTTCGCGGCCGATGCCAAGGCGGGCCCCCGGATAAAGCTGACCGCCTGGCGCCTGGCCGCGCCCCTGGACGACGGCCGCCTGGTGGTGTTCAAGCAGGCGCGGCCCACGGTGAGCGAACTAATCAAGTCCGGCCAAAAGACGCCGGAGCAGGAGCAAAGTATTTTGGATAACATGACCGGCTCGCCGACTCCCGAGGAGCAGTACCGTCAGGCGCTGCAACAGGCCCGAGACACGGGCCGCCTGCTGGAGAGGTGAGGCGCATGATGCCCGACAAGAACGAGCTGCGTGAACAACTGAGCGCCCGCTGGCAGGAACTTTGGCCCCAGGAACTGGAGACGGGGCGCGCGCCCATGTTCGACGGCGCGGGCAAGGCGGCCGAGCGCCTGCGCCGCCTCAAGGAGTACCACCTGGCCAGGGTGCTGGCCGTCACCCCGGAGCCCTGCCTGTTGCAGGTGCGCATAAACGCCCTCAACGACAACAAGAGCCTCTTGGCCACCACCCCGGGGCTCAAGCAGGGGCTGATGCGCATAACCCCGCCGGACGTGCCCCTGCCCCTGCGCAGCCGGGCCCTCAGGGGCTGGTCCCTGGCCGAGTCCGGGCACTTGGTGCGCCTGCCTACCTCCCGGCCGGGCAAGGCCGAGCTGTTGGTGGGCGCGGCCCTGGCCGTGGACCGGCGTGGCCGCATCCTGGGCGATGGGCGGGGAATGCTGGATTTCAGCTGGGCCCTGCTCAAATACTTGAAGGTGATCTCCGACGAGACCCCGGTGGCGGTGTTGGTGCACGACGAGCAGATTTTGGAAGAGCTTCCCGAGGAGCCTTGGGACCTGATGGCCGATTTGGTCATCACCCCCACCCGGGTGTTGCGCATGCCCGCGGTGCGGCGGCCCAAGGTGTCCTTGGAGGAGCTTCCCGAGCACCTGGCCTCCCTGCCGGTGACCCAGGCGGCCCTGGGCCATTAGACGGGCCGGCGGCCGGACGCCCCGCCGCCCCAAAGACGGCTAGTGCCGGGGCTGCTCTGAAAAGGCCAGCCCCGCCCGGAAGGGCAGACCGCCAGGGTCCTGCTCCCGGTTCAGCCAAAGCAACTCGGCCGTGACCTGGGTTGAGCCGTCGTTGTGGGGGTTGATGTTCAGGTCCAGAAGATAGTCCTGGGGGGCCTCCAGGCAACGGTGCAGGTGGAAGCCGCCGCAGTCCAGGCGGCCCAGGGCCAGGCAGCAGCCCCGGCGGGACAGGTTAAGCACCTGAGCGGAGCATGCGGAAGAAAGCAGTTTGCCGGAAAAGCTTTCGCGCACCACGAACTCGGCGGCCAAACTGGTTTCCCGGCGTTGGTCGGAGCGGCGCTCGACGCAAAAAGGCCACAGCTTCATTAGTCCTCGCAATACCATAGGGGGACCCAGCTGTGGCCTACGCATGAATACAAGTAACAGCCCGGCGCGGGAAAAGCAAGCACTTGTGACTTGCCAAGTTGATATAGCAAGGCAGGTTTTGCCCGTCTAGGGCATGGTCTCACCCAGCAAGCGGGGAAACACCCAGTGTCAGTAAGCAGTGCCAAGGTAGACAAGGTTCTGTTCATCACCCCGGAGATAAGCCCCCTGGCCAAAAGCGGCGGTCTGGGCGACGTGGCCGCCGGGCTGCCCCCGGCCCTGGCTGCCCTGGGCCTGGACCTGCGCCTGGTCATGCCCCTGTACGGCCACATCGACCGCCAGGCCCATGATGTCAACGACAGCGGCCTGGAGTTCGTGGTTCCCGTGGCCGGGGAGATGAAGCCCTGCCGGGTGTGGCAGACCCGGGTGGATGGCTGCACGGTGTACCTGCTGGGCAATGAGCAGTATTTCAGCCGCCCCGGCCTGTATGGCGACGCGTACGGCGACTTCGGCGACAACCTGGAACGTTTTGTATTCTTGTGCCGGGGGGCGGTGGAACTGGCCCGGGCCCTGAACTGGCCCGCCCAGGTGGTGCACGCCCACGACTGGCAGACCGCCCTGTTGCCCGCCTACCTGGCCACCCGCCCCTTTGACTTGGGCCCCCTGGACGGCGCGGCGGGCATCATCACCATCCACAACCTGGCCTTTCAGGGCATCTACCCCCGTCACGACTTCCATCTCACCGGCCTGCCCCACTACATGGACAACGTGGAAGGGGCCGAGTACTGGGGCAACATCTCCCTCTTGAAGGCCGCTCTGATGACCGCCGAGGCCATCACCACGGTGAGCCCAACCTATGCGGCCGAGATTCAGACCCCGGAGTTGGGCATGGGCATGGAGGGCGTGCTGCGCCGCCGCTCCAGGGATCTCCACGGCATCATCAACGGCGTGGACTACGCCCAGTGGTCCCCGGAGAAAGACCCCCTGCTGCCTGCCACCTATGCGGCCGCCGATCTCGGCGGCAAGGCCCTATGCCGCCGGGCCCTCATGGAGGCCTTCGGCCTGGACGCCTCGGCCCAGCGCGGCCCGGTCATGGGCTTCATCGGCCGCCTGACCTACCAGAAGGGGCTGAACCTAATCACCGGGGCGGGCGAAGCCCTGCTGGACATGGGGGCGAGCCTGGCCCTGTTGGGCACCGGCGACGCGGATCTGGAAGCGGCCCTGGGCCGCCTGGCCGCCCGCCATCCCGGCCGGGTGGGGCTGAAGCTGACCTTCAGCGAACCGCTGGCCCACCTGCTGCAAGGGGGCAGCGACTTGATGCTCATGCCCAGCCGCTTCGAGCCCTGCGGCCTGAACCAGATGTACGCCCTGCGCTATGGCACCCCGCCCCTGGTGCACGCCACCGGCGGGCTAAAAGACACCGTGACGCCCTTTGACCAGGCCGACGGCACGGGCACGGGCTTCGTGTTCAGCGAGTTCAACCGAGAGGCTTTCCTGGAGCAGGCCATGGAGGCGGGCCGAGTCTTTGCCCAGCCCCGGGCCTGGCGGAGGCTGATGCAAAACGGCATGGCCCAGGATTTCTCCTGGACCGCCAGCGCGCGACGCTACCTGGAGCTTTACCAGGCCACCGCCCATGGGCATAAAACGAAAATCTAAGGCTTGGGTGGAGGCGTGAGGCTGGACACCACCGCGGGGCAGTTCATCACGATCTGCTTGATGTTGCCCGCCTGTCCGCTCCAGGCCCCCTTCCCTATTTGGCCGGAGAAGATGTAGTCCGCCCAGATTTTGAACCTGCCGGTCCGGCCGTCAACATCCTCAAAGACGAACTCCACTTTTTCACCCACTTTTGCTCCCTTGGGAGGGACCGGGCGGGTGAGGCGGCGCAGCTTCCTCAGGTCCATGATGGCTTGACCGCCATCGTAGAAGACCAGCAACTCGGCGCTGGGGGCGGCGTCTTCCAGCAGGCGCACCGAGAACTGGCCCAGCATGATTTTTTCGCCGCTCAAAAGGGTGATAGCGGCGCGGCAACCGGTCTCGTCGGCCTGGGCGGTAAAACAGGCTCCGGCCAGGAGCACCGCCAAAAGCAACAGTAGGGTTTTTTAATCGTGCGCATGAAGCGATATTCGCACAGCCCGCTCGGCGAGAATCAAAGCCCAGCCTCGCCGCTGATGTCGCGGACTATGCCCAGCAGGTACAGGGGCCGCCCGCCCTCGTCGCGCACCAGCCAGGTCTGGGTGCGCACCGGGAACACGGTGCCGTCGCTCTTGATGTATTGTTTTTCATAGACCTCGCACCAGCCCTTTTGCATGACCTGCTCCTCGCGGAGTTTGTCTTCCAGATCGCGCCATTTGGCTGGGGTGAGTTCCTGGTAGGTCTTCTTGCGCAGCTGCTTGAGGTTGTAGCCGAGCATGTCCTGATAGGCCTGGTTGGCATGCACCACCTTGCCGTCCATGGCGCAGAGCACGATGCCCTCGCCCAGGGTGCGGGCCAGGGCCATGGTCAAGGTATGAAACTTGTCCCGGCTCAGGGCCAGGCGCTCTTTTACTTGGGCCAGCTCGTCGGTCATGTTCCCCTCCCGGTTTACAACCGCTTCCGCTCACCTCTAGCCGTCTTGCGGAGTCTTCTGCCCTCCCCCCATGCGGTAGCCCTCCAGGTCCAGGGCGGCGTAGTCGTAGCCCGCCGCCTTGACCGCCTGCACGATCTTATGGCGCAAAGATTCATCCAGGGCGCGGGTTAGGTCCTCGGGCGCAAGCTCCAAACGGGCCACCGGGAAATGATCGCGCACCCTGAGGTTGCCCGGCAACAGTTCGCGCAGGCCATGTTCGGCCTTGCCTATGCGCTCCAGGGCCTCCTGGCTCAGCTCGGTGCCCCATGGCACCCGGGAGGCCAGACAGGCGGCGGCGGGCAGATCGGCGGTGGGCAGCCCCAGGGCCCGGCTCAGGGCGCGCACCTCGGCCTTGCCCAGGCCCGCCTCGGCCAGGGGGCTGATGAGCCCCAGCTCCTTGACCGCCCGCTCGCCGGGGCGGAAGTCTTTGGCGTCGTCGGCCTGGCTGCCTTCGGCCACCGCGGCCAAGCCCAGCTGGCCGGCCAGCTCCTTGAGGCGGCCCAGACGCAGGCGCTTGCAGTGGTAGCAGCGCTGGGGGTCGTTGCGCACTATGTCCGGGTCGTCCAGCTCGCAGGCGTCCATCTCGTGCAGCTTCACTCCCAGGTGGGCGGCCAGGGAGCGGGCGCGGGCCGCCTCCCAGGGAGGGGTGAAGGCCCCCAGGCAAATGCCCGCCTGCACCCGGTCTCCCAGCACCCGCCGGGCAGCGGCCAAAAGCAGGCTGGAGTCCACCCCGCCGGAAAAGGCCACCATCAGCGAGTCCAGGCCCGCCAGCCGCTCCACCAGCCGTTGCCAGTCCTGGGCCAGCTCCGGCGGCAGGTCCAGTTTCGCGCCTTCTTCAGGCATGGCTACAACAGAACCCCGTGCCCGGCCTCCTGCAAGGCCTCCACCAGGGGTTCAAGCTCGGTTTTCTTCAGGCGGAAGGTGTAAATGCGCCGCCCCACGTCCGAGGAGAGCTGGGCCACGCTGATCACCTCGCCGCCCTGCTTGCGAATGATGGCGTAGACCTCTTCCAGGGCCTCGCTACCCGGCTTGAGGGCCACGTCCAGGCGGGTGCTGTCTTCCAAAAGCCCCAGCAGGGCCACAAACACCCCCAGGATGTCGGCCAGGGTGATTATGCCCACCAGACGGCCGTTCTCCACCACCGGCAAGCCCGTAAGCTTGTGCTGGTGGATGAGCCGGGCGGCCTGGAACACCGTGTCTCCGCCGTCGATGACCATGGGCTCGTGGGACATGACATCGCGCACCTTCAGCTCCTCCAGCAGGCTGGCGAAATAGGCGGTGCGCAGGTCTATGTCGGTGACCAATCCCACAAGCAGGCCATCTTCCACCACCGGTAAATGGCGAACCCCATGGGTCTGCATCAGTTCCAATGCTTCGGCCACCGAGGCCTCCGGCGATATGGTCCACGGGTTGGGACTCATGCGATTGGCGACGATCATCCGCATCCTCCTGCTGACATGATGGGCCTATAAGTTGGGAATAGCAGTTTTGGCGGTCAAAAAGATAGCCCCAAAATATTGACCCATCGGTCACGTTGCGCGCATTAATTGACTTTCAAGCCTTGTTGCGGACCCGAGTGCACACTATAATAATTCGCGTCAAGGTTCTATAAAAATGTCACATCAAGACATCTTGACATTAACTTAGGTATAATCTTAAGTTAGATCAGATAAACCATGGCGGTCCGCGCCAGGTGTCGGCAATGGCCGTGCACCACCACGGCAACCACCAGCCGCGCAGGAGATCAGGCAAATGACCCCAAAATTCATCTTTACCACCGGTGGCGTGCTTTCTTCCTTGGGCAAGGGACTGGCTTCGGCCTCCATAGGAGCCCTGTTGGAGGCGCGGGGGCTTACGGTGGTGCTGCAAAAGCTGGACCCCTACGTCAACGTAGACCCCGGCACCATGAACCCCTTCCAGCACGGCGAAGTCTACGTCACCGACGACGGGGCCGAAACCGACCTGGACATGGGCCACTACGAGCGCTTCACCCACGCCAAAATCACCAAGAAGTGCAACTACACCACCGGCTCCATCTACAACAGCGTTATCAATAAAGAGCGCCGGGGCGACTATCTGGGCGGCACGGTGCAGATCATTCCCCACGTCACCGACGAGATCAAACAGGCCATCACCAACGTGGTGGACGGCTCGGACCTGGCTATCGTGGAAATCGGCGGCACGGTGGGCGACATCGAGTCCCTGCCCTTTTTGGAGGCCATTCGCCAGTTCCGCAACGACGTGGGCAAGGAAAACTGCCTGTACATCCACCTGACCCTGGTGCCCTACATCAAGAGCGCCGGCGAGCTTAAGACCAAGCCCACCCAGCACTCGGTCTCCGAGCTCAGGCGCGTGGGCATCCAGCCGGACATTCTGCTCTGCCGCACCGAGATGCCCCTGGACCGCAGCCTCAAGGAAAAGATCGCCCTGTTCTGCAACGTGGAGCCCGAGGCGGTGATCACCGCGGTGGACGTGGAAGACATCTACGAGGTGCCGCTGAAGTTCCACGAGCAGGGCCTGGACGAGCAGGTCTGCCGCAAGCTCAACATCTGGACCCGCACCCCCAAGCTGGACAACTGGGAGGAGCTGGTCTACAAGCTCAAGAACCCGGCCCACGAGGTGACCATCGCCATGGTGGGCAAGTACGTGGACCTCAGGGAATCCTACAAGAGCCTCAACGAGGCCCTGTGCCACGGTGGAGTGGCCAACAACACCCACGTGAACATCAACTACGTGGACAGCGAGCAGGTGGAGCGCGAGGGCGCGCAGATCATCGGCGAGGTGGACGGCATCCTGGTGCCCGGCGGCTTCGGCTCGCGCGGGGTGGAAGGCAAGATCAAGGCGGTGCAGATGGCCCGCGAGCAGGGCATCCCCTACTTCGGCATCTGCTTCGGCATGCACATGGCGGTCATCGAGTACGCCCGCAACGTGCTGGGCTGGAAAGAGGCCCACTCCTCGGAGATCGACCCCAACACCCCCTACCCGGTCATCTACCTTATGCGCGAGTGGTTCGACTTCCGCTCCCAGCGGATCGAGCGCCGCGACGAGCTGACCGACAAGGGCGGCACCATGCGCCTGGGCGCCTATCCCTGCAAGCTCATCGAGGGCACCCTGGCCCACAAGGCCTACAAGACCGAGGAGATCAGCGAGCGCCACCGCCACCGCTACGAGTTCAACAACGAGTTCAAGGACGCCCTGGCCGAAAAGGGCCTCATCGTCAGCGGCACCAGCCCGGACGGCGAGTTGGGCGAAATCGTGGAGATGGTAGACCATCCCTGGTTCCTGGGCTGCCAGTTCCACCCCGAGTTCCAGTCGAGGCCCATGACCCCCCATCCCCTGTTCCGCGATTTCATCCGGGCCGCTTTGCGCTACAAAAACGCCAAGGGAGCCTAGGAGGTGGCCTCGCCGGTCCCCAGCGTGACTCTGGGCGGGCGCTCCTTCGGCCGCGACGAGTTTTTCGTCATCGCCGGGCCCTGCGTATTGGAGAGCCTGGAGCTGGCCTCCCAAGTGGCCACGCGCCTGGCCGAGGTGGCCGCATCCCTGGACATCCCCCTGATCTTCAAGTCCAGCTTTGACAAGGCCAACCGCACCAGCGTCACCAGCTTCCGGGGCCCGGGCCTGGAGCGGGGCCTGGAGTGGCTGGGGCGCATCAGGGAGCTGACCGGCCTGCCGGTGATCAGCGACATCCACAGCCCGGACCAGGCCAAGGCGGCCGCCCAGGTCTTGGACGTGTTGCAGATACCGGCCTTCCTTTGCCGCCAGACCGACCTGCTGGTGGCCGCCGGCGAGACCATGAAACCGGTGAACGTGAAAAAGGGCCAGTTCATGGCCCCCCACGACGTGAGGCCCATAATCGCCAAGGTGGGGAGCACCGGCAACGACAAGGTGTGGCTCACCGAGCGGGGCAGCAGCTTCGGCTACAACAACCTGGTGGTGGACATGCGCTCCATCGCGGTGATGCGCGCCATGGGCCCGCCGGTGGTGTTCGACGCCACCCACAGCGTGCAGCTTCCCGGCGGCCTGGGACTCTCCAGCGGCGGCGACCGCGCCCACGCCCCGGCCCTGGCCCGGGCCGCCGTGGCCGCCGGGGCCGACGCGGTGTTCATCGAGACCCACCCCGACCCGGAGCACGCCCTGTGCGACGGCCCCAACAGCCTTCCCCTGGACCAGGTGGCGGCACTGTTGAAACAACTCAAGGCCCTCCACGCCCTGGTGCGGGAGGCGGCGGCATGAGCGACATCAGCCTGCTGGAGCGGGCAGCCCGCATCAAGCTCTTGGTCCTGGACATAGACGGGGTGCTCACCGACGGCCGGGTTATCTACGATCAGGACGGCCGCGAGATCAAGTTCTTTGACGTCAAGGACGGCCACGGCCTCAAGCTGTTGCAGCGGGCCGGGTTTCAGATCGCCTGGCTCAGCGGCCGCGAGTCCCAGGTTAACCGCGTACGGGCCCAGGAGCTGGGCATCGACGAACTGGTGGAGAACTGCAAGATCAAGCTGCCGGTGTTTGAGCGCCTGGTAAGTGAACGGGGCCTTGAGCCTGAACAGGCCGCCTTCATGGGAGACGACCTCATCGACCTGCCGCCCATGCGGGCCTGCGGCCTGGCCCTGGCCCCGGCCGATGCCTGGCCAGCGGTGCGCGAGGTCGCCCACTGGGTGTCCAAGCTGCCCGGCGGGCGGGGCGCGGTGCGCGAGGCCTGCGAGCTGCTACTCAAAGCCTCCGGCAAGTGGGAGGAGGTCACCAGCCGGTATTTTTAACTTTCTAGTTGCGGCATAATTATTATATTTTTTTAAGCGTGATTCCTTTTTAGATAATCTTTGCTTTTTAGGGGCAATGAATGTCGGTTTTTGACGACTTAGGTTTTCACGGCAATCCATTTGCAAAAACCAATGCGGATGAAGAGCCAATTCTCTCTAGTTACTTTGTCCCGCCACCCTTTTTCGACGCTGTTACCGGAGCCCCTTCTACCCCAAACTCTACTATCGTTTTTGCGCCTCGGGGCGGAGGAAAAACTGCCCAAAGAATCATGGTAGAGCAGTGGTCCCACGAAAACAATGTATTATCTATTACATATGATCGGTTTGAGTTTCCGGGAGGACAAACACTCGATTCAGTCGATCTTTCGTACCATTTAAAAAATATCATTATCCGGATTTTAATAAGTTATCTCTCCATCCTAAGCGAAAGGGATAACCCAAAACAATATCTCAAAAAAGAAGAAATAAAAATATTATCTGCTATAATACACACATATTTAGACAAGATTAATTTTCAGGAATTAAATGAGATTTTACGCAGTCTAAAGTCGCTACCGGACCACTTTAAAAAATTTTGGGATAAATTGATTGGTTTCGCTCAACCAGTTGCAAATATCGTACTTGCAACATTCGGTTTACCGCCTACAGATTTTGCAACATTTGGCGAAGCAGATAGAAACGCCATTTTTACCCCCAGCAAATACCAAATGGACTTTCTTGGCAAGCTTGTGCAAAGACTCGGAATCGTATGTATTTATATTTTGATTGACAAAATAGACGAATCAGAAAAAACAGGCGCTAACTTCGAAAATAGCTATCGTTTAATTGAACCAATTTTTCGTGATTTAGATTTGCTTGGTATGCATGGCTATGCTTTTAAAATATTTGCTTGGGATAAAATTAGTGATCCATTCCAAGTAGTTGCAAGACCTGACAGGATACCTCAATACAATATTTTTTGGAAAAGGCCCGCCTTACAGGAGGTTCTACGAAAAAGGTTACTGGCATTTAGCGATAATAAAGTTAGAAATTTTGACGACTTGCTTGAAACTCCTTTTGTTTACCCTTCTGACCAGATAGTTTGTCTTTTTGCAAACCATAGTCCTCGGAACGTAATACGTATCTGTGAAAAAATTATCGCTGAAGCCGCAGAAGAAGGTATTAAAAATGGAAAAATATCACTCAGAGCGTTTGACAGAGGAATAAATTCTTATTGTTTACAAATATCCAACGAAATCTATGGTGGGGACATATCTAGAGATATCAAACGAACCGGAAGAGAATTATTTACAATCAACTATTTAGCAAGCGAAATATTCAAAACAGCACACGAAAATACTAGTAGGAATAAAGTAACTGGGTGGCAAAAAATTGGTCTTGTTCAAAGAATTGGTACTTGGAACACACCAGGGTCAAGAAAGCCTGTTAATGCCTACTATGTTAACGACCCTGCTGTCATCAGAGCGATACATGAGAGGGAGACTCTGGAGACATTTTTAAAAGATCGGTGGATAGAATGCAATCATTGTGGAATAGACAACCTAATGAATATTGACATAGTTCCAGAGGATAACGACGTGATTTGTCACGATTGTGGCAGACCACTATATTAATTTGATGGCCATCTTGCCCCAATCTCACCTCACCAAGCTACGCATCAAAATTCTGGAGTTGGGCGCGGACCGCGCCGCGATCATCGACACCAGCGCCATCTCGGTGTCCGAGGCAGTGGCCTTCAAGTGCCGGGTGCCCCGCTGCCCCAACTACGCCTCCTGCGCCAACTGCCCGCCCCACGCCCCCACGTCCGAGGAGTTCCGGCGGGTGCTGGCGTACTTTAGCAAGGCCGTTCTTTTCAACAAGCGCTTCGCGCCCGAGGTGATGCTCTCGCCGGACCAGGAGGCCGCCCGTACCGAGGCCTTCCGCAGCATATTCGAGTTGGCCGCCAAGCTGGAGTCGGCCGCCTTTTACGCGGGGCGTTACCTGTCCTTCGGCCTGGCCGCCGGGTCCTGCCGCAATGTGTTGTGTAAAGAGCAGAAGGCATGCGCGGTGCTGCAGGGCAAGGCCTGCCTGTTCCCCGCCCTGGCCCGGCCTTCCATGGAGGCGGTGGGCATAGACGTTTTCCAGCTGGCCGCCCTGGCCGGCTGGGACATGCAGCCCCTGGGCCGCGAGGCAGAAGCCGACAAGGTGGATTACTCGTCGCTCACCGGGCTGGTGGTGGTGGGTTAGCTCGACAAATCGCCCTTGGAGGCGCCTTTTCGACTTTGCTTGAGCTGCCTCACGGTTTCCCGGTACCCCTCTGCGATGGCCTCCTCGGCCCGGTGAAATTCCATAAAACGTAGATGCCCCAGCTTCGGCTGAATCAACAAGTCCGGCGGATCGGTTTTCAATTTGATCGCGGTAAGCTGCGTGGCCATGATGTTGATAGAGGCCGTCAGCACTTCAAAGATATTTGGCGTGGGCTCCCTAAGCAGCCACCGGCGTACATGCGATAGAGCCGGCGAGCTCAATTGGTTTATTTTATCGGCAAGGTCCTGGGTAACGCCCCATTTTGCGAGCTGCGATTTATCCGCCTCACTTTTCGGCGAGGAATCACTCGTGGCCCTTGCTCCCGGCTTCCCCTTGTCCACCAGGTCATGGTTCAAATCAACCGCAATGACGTAATCCGCTCCCATATTTCTGGCGGCGCTCACCGGCACTGGGTTTACCAAACCTCCATCCACCAGAAATCGGCCGTTAAATTTCACCGGTGTAAATATGCCTGGGATCGATATGCTGGCGCGTATTGCCTCTACAAGATCGCCTTTATTTAGCAATACCTCTTCCCCTGTGGCCAAATCGGTGGCAACTGCGCAATATGGGAGTGGCAGTTCTTCAATTTTCGTCTCTCGCACGTGACTGCGAAAGAAGTCCGTAACCTTCCCACCGTCAATAAGTCCTGACCTGGGGAAGGTGACATCCAAGAAGGAGACGATTTGCTTCCAGTCCAGTTGGCGGGCAAAATCCTCCAATACATCGGTTTTATCAAGGGTTAACCCAGCTCCCACCAAGGCACCGATGCTGGCGCCTGCAACGTGGCTGATTTCTATACCCGCCTCGGCCAAGGCCCGTATTACGCCGAGATGAGCCCACCCTCGGGCCGAGCCGCTGCCCAGCACCAATCCGACTTTTGGGGATGGTTCTCTCTTGCCATCAAACATACTCAACCGCCTATCTCTTTTTAACTCAGCCGCAGCGACCCATTCTTCTTAGTCATGCATTACAGTATGTCTAATTTTACCTCGCAGCCCAAAGCCGACCCCGCATCTTTATTAGGCGGTGTCTCCGGATCTTCTGCCTTCAGCAACAATAGGCGCCCATTGGTCCCAGCCCCGCCACCCAAGCCACAAAACCCTCCCAACCCATGCGCTTTATGGGATATTATAATTATCAATGCTATTCCTGCTTGCGAACTGCCCATTACAGGCGGGTGTACGGGACCTTCCCATGCGGCAAAGCGACACAACAATCAAGCGCCCCAGCAGGGACCATGCCCAGGCCCTGCGCCTGAAGCTGACCCTGCTGGCCGTCCTGGGGGGGGTGGCCCACCTCTTCCTGGTTTGGTTGTGTCTGTATTTCGGCTATTTCCGGGGAGGCCTGAGCGTCTTCCTAATCCTCGCGGCCGCCGACCTGAGCGGCCGTTTGGTTTTCCTGGCCCTGGTCTACAGCGGGCTGAACCTGCGCTTCCGCGAACCGGGGCTTGTCCTTCCCCATATAACCTGGGCCACCCTCTGCGTGCTGGCGGCCATCTATTTTGTCGAACAGGGACGCCTGGTCCTTTTGATGCTCTATCTGCAGGTCATTCTCTTCGGGGCCTTTCGTCTGCGCAGAGAGGGGTATGTATTCATCACCGCCCTGGCGGTCGTGGGCTACGCGGCGGTCATCGCGGCGCTTTGGGCCTATCACCCCCAAGGCCTCAACCTCCAGATCGAGCTGTTGCAGCTGCTCGGTTTCCTGTTCATCCTGATCGCCCTGTCGCTGGTGGGCGGCCAACTCAACAAGTTCCTGCGCCGTTACCGCCGTCAGAACCTCAGGCTGAAGGAGGCCATGGATCGCATCGAGGAACTGGCCATCACCGACGAGTTGACCAAGCTTTACAATCGGCGTCAGATCATCAAGATCATCAACGACCAGATGGCCTTGGCCGCCCGCGGCATCAACTCCTTTTCCATCTGCTTCGTCGACCTGGACCACTTCAAAATGGTCAACGACACTCACGGCCACAACGCAGGGGACATGGTGCTGGTCAAGACATCGGAGTTGCTGGCCTCCTCGGTTCGCGAGGTTGACCGGGTGGCCCGTTTCGGCGGCGAGGAGTTTTTGGTCGTGCTGATCAACTCCCCGGTGGATCGATCCGTTCAGGTGGCGGAGCGGCTGCGGCGGCGCATAGAACAGGCCAACTTCAAGGACGTGGCCTCGGGCCTGCGCGTAACCATCTCCATCGGAGTGACCCAGTACCAGCCCCATGAGAGTCTCGACGACCTGCTCAAGCGCGCCGACGATGCCATGTACCGGGCCAAGCGCGAGGGCCGCAACCGCACCATCAGCGACCACCCCGGAGCTTGAAGAGCGCCCCGGGCCCACGCCCCAATCAAAAAGGGAGCCCCCGCCGGGGGGCTCCCTCTCTTTTTTTACTGCGGTCGGCTTTTAGGCCGCGGCCTTGTAGCCCAGGTCAAAGGCCAGGACGTTGGCGGCGGCGAAGCGCTTCTTGGTCTGGGTGCGGATGATCTTCTTCATGGTCTTCACGTCGATGGGCAGGTCCACCGCGCCGAACAGCGCGCCCAGCATGACCATGTTGAGGCTCAAGGGGTTCTTGGCCTCCTCGGCCAGGGCCTGGCCGTCAAAGGCGATCACCTTGGCCAGCTTTTTCTTCAGATAAGCCACCGACTCCTCGGGCGCCGGATAGGGAGCCGCGCCGATGGCCACGGTGAAAGGCGGCAGGGGCCGGGTGTTGGTGATGACCAGGGAGTCCTTGTTCACCTTGTTTAGCAGGCGCAGGGCCTCCACCGGCTCGAAGGAGACCAGCACATCGGCCTCTCCGTTGGACACGATGGGGCTGGTGGCGTCGCCCAGGATAACCGCCGACTCCACCACGCCGCCGCGCTGGGCCATGCCGTGGATCTCGCTTACCACCACGTGCTGGCCCGCCGCCAAAGCCGCCTGACCCAGAAGGTTGCTGGCCAAGAGGTTACCCTGGCCGCCCACGCCCACGAATACTATGCGTTGGGTGCTCATGATTTCCTCCTTACCCTTCGGCCTTCAGCGGCAGGATGGCGTTTTCGGGACAAATCTGGGCGCATAGGGCGCAGCCGATGCACTGCAAGGGGTTGATCCTGGCCTGGCCGTTGTCCACGAACATGGCCGGGCAGGCCACCTTCTTGATGCAGTCCAGATGGCCCTTGCACTTGTCTTCCACCACCTGGAAAATCCGCTTGGCGGTCGGAGCCACGCGGCGGGCGAACAGGGGGCATAACTCCTGGCTGATGACCACGCTAACGCCCTCAAAGGCGATAGCCTCCTCGATGGCCTTTTTGGCGGAGCGCACCTTGAAGGGCTTGATGGTGACCACGTGCTGCACCCCCAGGCCCTTGATCAGGGGCTCCAGGGGGATATGGGTGGTGATATCACCGATGGCTTCGGTGTTGACGCCCGGGTGCGGCTGGTGGCCGGTCATGGCCGTGGTGCCGTTGTCCAGGACCACCAGGGTGAAGTTGTGGTTGTTGTGCACCGCGTTGACCAGGCCGGTGATGCCGCTGTGGAAGAAGGTGCTGTCGCCGATGAAGCTCACCACCTTCTGGCCCGTGGCCCGGGAGATGCCCCCGGAGCTGGAGACCGAGCTGCCCATGCAGATCAGGAAGTCAGCCGCCTTGATGGGCGGCAACACCCCCAGGGTGTAACAGCCGATGTCCGTGGGATAGATGGCATCCTCGCCGGCCACTTCCTTTACCGCGAAGTAGGTGGCGCGGTGGGGGCAGCCGGGGCAGAGGTTTGGCGGCCGACCCGGAGGGGTGGGCATGCCGGCCAGGGATATTTCGGCGGGTTCATTGAACGGCAGGCCGAAGGTCTTGGCGATGACCTCGCGCACCAGGCGCGGGTTGTACTCGAAGGCCCGGCTAAAGAAGCCCGGCGCCTCGATGTCCACGCTCTTGGCCGGAACCTTCCCGGCGACCTTGCCCACTATCTCCACGGAGATGCCCTTTTCCTGGGCCAGGGCCCTGACGGCCTCTTCCAGGATGGGCTCCAACTCCTCGACGATCAGAACCTTGTCCACGCTCTTCAGGAAGCGGGCGATCTTTTTCTCGGGCAGAGGATAGGTGAAGCCCAGCTTGAAGACCTTGATCTTGCTCTTGGCGCCCAGGTCGCCCACCGCGTCCATCACGTAGTTGGCCGCCACGCCGCTGGTGATCACCCCCAGCTTGCCCTTGCCCACGATCTGGTTGTAGGGGCTTTGCTCGCTGATGGCCTGGGCCTGGTTGTAGATGTTGAGCAGGCGCAGGTGCAGGTTGCGGCTCACCGCGGGCACGGTGACGTACTGCATGGGGTTTTTCTTGAACTTGGAGGTCTGCTTGACCTTGCCCAGCTTGACGAAAGGCACCGCCTCCCGGGCGTGGTTCACCCTGGTGGTGGTCCGGATCATCACCGGGCTGCCCAGCTCCTCGCTAAGCTCGAAGCAGTAGGAGGTCATCTCCTTGGCTTCGGCCGGACCGCACGGCTCCAGCATGGGCAGGCCGCTGAGACGGGCGTAGTAGCGGTTGTCCTGCTCGTTCTGGCTGGAGAACAGCGAGGGGTCGTCGGCGGTGAGGATCACCATGCCCGCGTTGACCCCCACGTAGGCCAGGGTCATCAGGGGGTCCGCGGCCACGTTGACGCCCACGTGTTTCATGGTGCACAGGGTGCGCACCCCGCTGGCCGCCGCGCCGGCGGCGCACTCCAGGGCTACTTTCTCGTTGGTGGAGTATTCAAAGTAATACTTCACCTTGTTGGGAAACTGCTTCCTGAGGCGGTAAAGGGTGTCGGGCACTTCCGAGGAAGGCGTGCCCGGGTAGCAGGTGGCAAAGGCCATGCCCGCTTCCAGGGCTCCGCGCACGATGGCCTCGTTGCCCAAGAGCAGGTGCTCTTTCCCGCCTGAAGGGGTCAGCAGTACATCCATGCTTCCACATCTCCGGCCAATATGTTGTTGGTTGCCAGCGCCTCTGCCGGGAGCCCGACGGGTAGTAGGCACTCCTTGACGCGGGGGCGTGCCGGCACGGCGCTTGATAGTTACAAATTAGCTACAAAGTAACTGTTGTGAATTTAGACGCCTCTCGCCTTGGATGTCAAGGATAAAAGCTATTTACCACAGGAAGCCACCTCCTGAAAGAACTTTGGTGGCGCGATGGTTCGGAATTCGCTAATGCCTACGGCCGGCATTGACTTATAATAATCCCTAGTTTAAGGTGCAAACTTACATCCGATCATCTACTTACCTCACTCTCAGCCAGGTGAAGCAATGGCCAAAATTCTTATCATCGACGACGACGACGATTTTCGCGCCGCCACCTCCGCCATCCTGGAGGCTGCCGGACATGGGGTGCTCATCGCCAACGACGGCAAGGCCGGCCTGGAAATGGTGAAAGCCGAAGATCCGGACCTGATCATCCTGGACATCATGATGGACTCCATCTACGAGGGCTTCTCGGTCATCACCACCTTGAGGGCCACCCCCGAGTACATGGACTACCGCGACATACCGGTGTTGATGTGTTCCGCGGTAAAGCAGATCACCGGCGAGCGCTTCGACATACCGGCCGAGGCCCGCATCGCCCATGGTGACGAGTTCTTGGATAAGCCCTTTACTTCTGAGATGTTATACAAAAAAGTTAATAAACTGCTCGAAGCTTAGACAGGGACATCATGAGCCCGCACCGCCAGGGGCCGCACATCCTTTGCGTGGACGACGACCAGGTTGCCCGCGAATCGGCGGAGTTGCTTTTCAACCGCTGGGGCTACCGGGTAAGCCTGGCCGACTGCGGCGAGGCGGGACTGGAAGCCATTGCCCAGGATCCGCCCGACCTCATATTGGTTGACCTGCAAATGCCTGGCATGGACGGCATCGAGGTCCTGGAATGGGTGCGCACCAACCATCCCTCCATCATTTGTATAATGGTCACCGGCCACGCCACCCTGCAAAAGGCGGTGGAGGCCATGAAGCAAGGGGCCTACGACTTCCTGGCCAAGCCATTTGCACCCGACGAAATGAAGCTGGTCGTGGAACGCGGCCTGGAGCGCCGCCAGCTCATGCTGGAGGCGGAGCGGCTAAGGGCCGAGAAGGCCCTCATGCTGGCCAACTTCGTCACCCTGGTCTCCCACCAGATGCGCTCCCCCCTGGCCGCGGTGCGCCAGCTCCTGGAAGTGCCCGCCAGCCAGGCCCTGGGCCCGCTGCCCGAGGCCTACCAGGGCTTCATCAAGCGGGCGGTGGTCCGCCTGGACCTGCTGGCCCGCACCCTGAACACCTGGCTGGCCATGAGCCGTCTGGACCAGGACGGCATCGACAGCCGCAAGACCACCGAGGAGTTGGCCACCATGATGCGCGACCTGGTCCAGCGGGCCGAGGCCGACGTCACCGCCGCGGGCCAGCATCTCAAGGTGGAGATCAGCGACGGGCAGTGCCAAGTGGAGGTGGACCGCGAGAGTCTGCTGGAGGCCCTTTACAACATCGTGAGCAACGCGGTGAAGTACAACCGCCCCGGCGGCACCATCACCATCCGCGGTTACAAGCGGGACGAGGAGGCGCAGCTATCCATCAGCGACCAGGGGCCGGGCGTATCCTCCCAGGAAGCCGCCTACATCTTTGACGAGTTTTACCGTTCCCGCCGCAAGGGTATAAAGGAAAAGCCCGGCACCGGGCTGGGCCTGGCCATAGCGCTGAAGGTGGTTCAGGCCCACGGCGGAGACATCAAGGTCACATCCGAATCGGGAGAGGGCGCGACCTTCACGGTCACCCTTCCTTGTCTCCAAACCTAAGACCCCGATATCGGTTGACATGGCCCCAAACTATGAATAATATTTGGGCCCGAGCGATGGCTACTTGGGCCTACGCAAGGATATATACATCAAATGGTTGTACTCCTTGGACAAATGCCCGGTCCGGATTGGCGAGGCTACTCCCCCGACCGGATTGTTTTTAGGCCTACCTTGTGGCTTTCTTCACGAAAACAGCCATCAGCGCAAGCGGCTTGCCTTGCATCTGAGCGCCTGAACTGGAGTTCGTTGGGATGAAACTTGCAAATTTGTTGAAAGGCATACGCCTTCCACGCCCGCCGGCGGCTGCCCCGCCGGTAGACTTACCGGCCCCGGAAAAAGTCTATCTGCCCCTTAGACAACACCGGGGAGCCGTGGCCCAGGCCAAGGTCGAGCCGGGAGAGCAGGTGGCTTTGGGCCAGGTGGTGGGAGCCTCGGAGGAATTCGAGTCGGCCACCGTCCAGGCCACGGTCAGCGGCGTAGTGGAAGCCATCGTTGAAACGGTGGACCCGGCCGGGCAAAAAGTCCCCGCCGTGGTCATCAAAAACGATGGGGCCGACGCCTGGGCCGAGGATACGGCCCTGGGTGAATCCCTCACCGACCCAGCCGGGGTCAAGGGCACCCGCCCCAGCCGCCTGCTCAAGCGCCTGCGCGAGGCGGGCCTGGTGCGGGCCCAGGTGGAGGGACGCCCCCTCCACGTGGACCTCAGCCCGCCCATGGCGCCTCAGTCGTATCTATATATGACCGGCATCCCGGTGGTGCGGCCCGTGGACACCCTGATCATCAGCGCGGTGGACGCCGATCCGCCGGTCTGTCCCAACCAGTCCTGTCTGGGCCAGTCCATCGAGGAGTTGTCCGTGGGCGTGGCCGCCCTGGCCCGCATCAGCGGAGCCAAACGGGTGATCCTGGCCCTGCCCTCCGGTTCGGACACCGCGGCCATCGCGGCCATGGCCGGACCATACGAGTGGGAGATCGCCTCGGTAAGCCAGACCGCCTACCCCTTTGCCACCGACAATTTCCTGGTGCAGTCGCTCACCGGACGCGAAGTGCCCACTCCTTACGGCGAGCCCAAGGACGTGGGCGTTGTTTTGCAGCCCATGATCAGCGCCATGGACGTGGGCAAGGTGCTCATGAGCGGCCGCCCGGTGATAGACCGGATTTTCAGCGTGGCCGGCGAGGTGAAAAACCCGCAGACCTTCCGGGTGCGCCTGGGCACGCCCATCAGCGAGGTCTTGGCGGCCGCCGGCGGCGGCCCCTCGCGCCCGGGCAAGATAATCGTGGGCGGGCCCATGATGGGCCTGGCCATATTCGACCCCGCCACCCCGGTGACCCGGGAGACCGAGGGCGTGTTCGTGCAGAGCGCGGCCAAGGTGGTGGCCTACGCCGACCATCCCTGCATTCACTGCGGGCGCTGCGTGGCGGCTTGCCCGGTTAACCTGATCCCCTCGGAGCTGGGCAAGCTGTGCGAATTCAGAATGTACGAGCAAGCGGCCGATATGGACTTGATGAACTGCATCGAGTGCGGCTGCTGCGCCTACGTATGTCCGGCCAAGCGGCCCATGGTCCACTTCCTGCGTCACGGTAAGACCGAAGTTCTGGCCGGGAGGATGGAGTGATGAACGAGAATCTGCTGACCGTATCCACCTCCCCCCACATCCTGGGCCGCATGAGCGTGCGCTCCATGTACTTGGAGTACATCATCGCGCTGGCCCCGGCCCTGTTGGTGGGTTTGTATTACTTCGGCTTCCCCGCCCTGATCACCGTGCTGCTCGCCGTGGCCTCGGCCGCGGTGTCGGACTTCATCGCCAGCAAGATCCAAAAGAAGCCCACCACCCTGAGCAGCCTGCACATCGTGTGCATGGGCCTGATGCTGGGCATGATCCTGCCTCCGGGCGCTCCTTGGTGGCTGCCGGTCATCGGCGGCGCGCTCACCGTGTTCCTGGGCATCAGCATCTTCGGCGGCATCGGCGCCTACCCCATGAACCCGGTCCTGGTGGCCTGGGTGGCCCTGTATATCTCCTGGCCCGAGTCCATGAACGCCTTCTTCGAGCCCCAGGCCCTGGGCAACGGCGACGACTGGGCCGAGGCCGAAACCCTGTTGATGCAGCTCAAGGGCGACATCAGCACCCTGGAAATGGTCGAGATGAGCAAATTGTGGCTGGGCCAGGTTCCCGGCTACATCGGCTCCACCAGCACCTGGGCTTTGCTGGTCGGCGGGGTGTACCTCATCATCCGCCGCATCATCCCCTGGCAAATTCCTGTCGGCGCCCTGCTGGGCGCCATCGTCATGGGCCTGATCGCCACCTACACCGACCCCCGCATCCTCGAGCTGGGCTACGAGGAGTTCGCGGCCAACATGAACGTGGTCTGGTTCCACCTGGGCGCCGGCGGCCTCATGATCGCCGCCTTCTTCCTGGGGCCGGAGCCGGTGTCTTCGCCGGTTACCCCCTGGGGAACTTTCTTGTTCGGAGTGGGCATAGGCCTTATGACCATCATCGTACGCACCTGGGGCGGCCTGGTGGACGGCGCTTTCTATGGAGTGTTGCTCATGAACGCCGCCAATCCCCTGCTGGACCGTATACGCCCCCGGGTCATCGGAAAGGTGGTGAGCGGTGCGTGATATTCTGAAAATGCTGGTGGTGCTCACCGCCATTTGCGCGGTCAGCGGCTTTCTGCTTGCCCTGGTCCACGACGTGACCAGGGAGCCCATCGAGTACAGCCGGCTCAAATTCGTCAAGGAGCCCGCGGTCAAGGCGGTGCTTAAAGGCTACCAAAACGATCCCATCAAGGATCGCCTCAGCATCCTGGTGGGCAAGGACAAAAAAGGCAAACCGGTCAACCTGATCGTCTTCCCGGCCAAAAAGGACGGCAAGACCTTCGCGGTGGCCTTTGAGTCCTCGGCCGCCGGCTACCACGGCGACATCGGCGTTATGCTGGGCGTGGACCTGGCCGGCAAGAAGCTGACCGGCATCAGCATCGTAAGCCACACCGAAACTCCCGGCCTGGGCGCGCGTATTACAGAGACCAACTTCACCGACTCCTTCAAGGACAAGCCCATGGACAAGGAGTTGGCTGTGGGAGACATCAACGCCCTTTCCGGGGCCACCTTGTCCACCAAAGGTGTGGTGGCTGCGATCAATAATGCGCAGGCCACCTTGAACAAGTACCGCGACAAGATGGTTCAATAGGGAGCGCGGTCATGAGCATAGCTAGAGAATTTACCAAAGGCCTGTGGGAGATAATCCCACCCTTCCGTCTGGTGCTGGGCCTGTGCCCCACCCTGGCGGTTACCACTTCGGCCGAAAACGGCATGGGCATGGGCCTGGCCACCACCTTCGTGCTGGTCTGCTCCAACCTGCTGGTCTCCTTGCTGCGCAAGATAATTCCCAGCAAGGTGCGCATCGCCGCCTACGTGGTAATCATCGCCAGCTTCGTGGTCATCGTGGAGCTGATGATGCAGGCCTACACCTTCCCCCTGTATCAGGCTTTGGGCATCTTCATCCCCCTGATCGTGGTCAACTGCATCATACTGGGCCGCGCTGAGGCCTTTGCCGGCAAGAACGGCCCAGTGGCCAGCATCGCCGACGGTCTGGGCGTGGGCCTGGGCTTCACCATCAGCCTCGCCGTGCTGGGCGCCTTCCGCGAGATCCTGGGGAGCGGAACCCTCTGGGGCCATGGCCTTTTCTGGGAAGGCTTCGAGCCCTTCACCTTCATGGTGCGCGCGCCGGGCGCCTTCGTGGCTCTGGGCTTGTTCCTGGCCGCGATCAACCTGATCAGCGCGAAGCTGGACGATCGTAAGCGGAGGGCCCAGTCATGAGTTTCGGCGATTACATGCTGTTTATCGTCAGCGCCATCCTGGTCAACAACATCCTGCTGGCCAAGTTCCTGGGCAACTGCCCCTTCCTGGGGGTCAGCAAGCGCATGGACACCGCCACCGGCATGTCCATGGCGGTCATCTTCGTCATGGTCATGGCGGGCATGATCACCTGGCTGGTGCAGTACTACATCCTGGTCCCCCTGAACATCGAATACCTGCAAACCATCGCCTTCATTCTGGTGATCGCCGCCCTGGTGCAGTTGGTCGAGATCGTGATGGCCAAGAGCCTGCCGGCCCTTTACCGGGCCCTGGGCATCTTCCTGCCGCTGATCACCACCAACTGCGCGGTGCTTGGTGTGGCCATCATCAACATCAACGAAGAGTACGACTTCGTTGACACCCTGGTGTTTTCCCTGGCCTCGGCCCTGGGCTACAGCCTGGCCTTGATCCTTTTCGCGGGCATCCGCGAGCGCTTCATGCTCATCAAGATGCCCAAGGCTTTCCAGGGAACCTCCATCGGCCTGGTGGTGGCGGGCTTTTTGGCCCTGGCCTTCAGCGGGTTCGCGGGGTTGGTGGGCGGCCACTGAGCCGCACGGTTAAAGACGTAATGCCAACGGCAATGCGACATCAGAAAACGCGGGGCCGCGTGCCCGCGAGGAGAACATCATAATGTTATTCGAAGCCCTGGCAATCGGTGGATTGGGCTTGGCTTCCGCCCTGGGCTTGGGAGTAGCCGCCAAGGTCTTCGCCGTGGAGGTGGACCCCCTGGTGGAGGCGGTGGAAGGCGCGCTGCCCGGGGCCAACTGCGGCGGCTGCGGCTTTGCCGGCTGCGCTTCGGCGGCTCTGGCCATAGCCAGCGGCAAGGCCCCGGCCAACATCTGCGTTGGCGGCGGCCCCGAGGTCGCCGTGGCGGTGTCCCAGGTCATGGGCGTGGAAGTGGTTTACCGCGAGCCCGACGTCTCGCAGGTGGACTGCACCTACTCCACCCAGATTGCCCCCCTGAAATACAAATACGACGGCGTGCAGGATTGCCGCGCGGCGGCCCTGTTGGCCGGCGGTCCCAAGATGTGCGACATCGGCTGCCTGGGCCTGGGCTCCTGCGTCAAGGTGTGCCCCTTCGGGGCCATCCAGATCGGCTCCGAGGGCTTGCCCGTGGTGGACCCCAGCCTGTGCACCGGTTGCGGCAACTGCGAAAAGGCCTGCCCCAAGAGCATCATTCACCTCACCTCGGTGACTCGGCGCATCCTGGGCTTCAACGCCAACTACAACTGCCTGGCCCCCTGCCAGGCCACCTGTCCGGCCCAGATCGACATTCCCAGCTACATCAGGGCCATCGGCGAAGGGCGTTACGAGGACGCGGTCACCATCATCAAGGAGCACAACCCGCTGCCCTTGGTCTGCGGCCGGGTCTGCCCCCATCCCTGCGAGGACCAGTGCCGCCGGGGCAAGAGCGACGAGCCGGTTAACATCAACCACCTCAAGCGCTTCGCCGCCGACTACGAGATGAACTCGGGCAAACGCATCCAGCCCTTCTGCCTGCCCAAGAACGAGCGCAAGGTGGCCATCGTGGGCGGAGGCCCCGCCGGCCTTTCCTGCGCCTACTACCTGGCCCGCCTGGGCTACGCGCCCACGCTCTACGAGGCCCAGCCTCACCTGGGCGGCATGCTGCGCTACGGCATCCCCGAGTACCGCCTGCCCAAGAAGACCCTCGATTGGGAGATCCAGGGCGTCCTGGACCTGGGCGTAACCGCCAAGACCGGCATGGCCATGGGCAAGGACATCACCCTGGAGAGCCTCAGGCAAGAAGGCTATGAGGCCATCTTCCTGGGCGTGGGCTGCTGGTCCAGCCGAGGCATGCGGGTGGAGGGAGAGGACCTGGACGGCGTCCTGCCCGGCACGGACATGCTCATCGACCGGGGCAACCTCAAGGAGACCCCGGTGGGCGAGCGGGTGGTTATCATCGGCGGCGGCAACACGGCCATGGACTGCGCCCGCACCTGCTGGCGCTTGGGGGCCAAGGAAGTCACCGTCCTGTACCGCCGCACCGAAAAGGAGATGCCCGCCAACGCCATCGAGATCGAGGAGGCCAAGCACGAAGGGATCAAGTTCCACTTCCTGGCCGCCCCCACCAAGCTCGTGGGCGAAAACGGCAAACTCACCGGCCTGCAGTACATCAAGATGGAGCTTGGCGAGCCCGATGCCTCGGGCCGCCGCCGTCCGGTGCCCATCGAGGGCAGCGAGACCATCCTCGAGTGCGACAACGTCATCGCGGCCATCGGCCAGTTCCCCAACCTGGCTTTCCTGGAAGAAGACGCCGCGGCCAACGACCTGGCCGTCACCAAATGGAACACCATCGACGCCAACGTGGACGCCGGGACCACCAACATCCCCGGCGTGTTCAGCGGCGGCGACACGGTGACCGGCGCGGCCACGGCGGTGGAGGCCATCGGAGCCGGCCGTAGGGCGGCGCGGGCCATGCACCGCTACCTGAGCGGCGAAGACGCCGGGGCTCCGGACAACTGGGTGCACGGCCCCAAGGAGCTGCCCATGGTCAAGCAGACCCCGGACGCGGCTCCGGCCGGGCGGCCCCGGGCCAAGATGCCCGAGCTCAGCGTGGCTGAGCGCTCGGGCAGCTTCGTGGAAGTTGAGCTTGGCCTTACCGAAGAAATGGCCAAAGCCGAGACCCAGCGCTGCCTGCAGTGCGGACTCTACTGTTACCGACACAAAGATCAGCCTTACGAGGCTTGGAAATGGGAGAGGAAGGACAATGCCTAAGAGTCTGGATCGCCGCTCCTTCCTGCGGTTTGCCGGCAGCACGGCCCTGGGTGCGGCCGCCCTGCCCCTGGTTTCGCCGGCCATAGGCCTGGCCAGCATGGGCAAAGGCCAAAACGCCGCGCAGGAAACCCGGATGATGATGGGCACCCTGGTCTCGGTGACCGTGCTGGACCCCTCGCCCGTCAAGGCCCAGGAAGCCATGATCGCCGCCTTCGCGGCCATGGCCAAGCTGACCCCGGTCTTCGACCGGCACCGCCCCGGCGGTCCGGTGGCCGCCTTCAATACCGAAGGCCGCCTGAGCGACCTGGAGCCCCGCCTAAAGGCGGTGCTGGAATTGTGTCAAGCGGTGCAGGAGAGCACCGGCGGGGCCTTCAACCCCACCGTGGCCCCGGTCATCGACACGGTCAAGGCCAGCTTCCTGCAGAACCACCAGCCCCCCAGCCGCCAGCAGATGGCCAAGGCCCTTTCGGCGGTGGGCGGGATCAACTACGACGGCCGCAGCCTGCGCCGGACCAAGGAGGGCGCGTCCCTCACCCTGGACGGCGTGGCCAAGGGCTTCATCGTGGACGAGGGCTTGGCCGCCGCCGCCAAGGCGGGCGCTTCTCACGTGCTCATCAACGCCGGCGGCGACGTGGGCGTATTGGGCGACCGGGGCGGCAAGCCCTGGCGGGTGGCCGTGGCCGACCCTGACCAGCCCACCAAGCCCAAGCTGACCGTGTCCCTGACCAGCGGGGCCCTGGCTACCAGCGGAGACTACGAGGTCTACTTCGACCAGGAGCGCCTGTATCACCACATCGTCAATCCGGCCACCGGGCGCATCCCCGGCTCGGGCCACAGCGTGAGCGTGCGCGCCCCCAAGGCCTCCTTGGCCGACGCCCTGGCCACGGCCTGCTTCGTCATGCCCCCGGCCCAGGCGACCCGCTTCCTGGCCGCCCGCCCCAGCCTGGAGGGCCTCATCCTCACCCGCTTCGGGCAGCGCTACCAGACCAAGGGTTTCGCCGCCTAAACGGACCCGAACAAGCAAAGCAAAAGCCCGGTGGCCGCTCGGCCACCGGGCTTTTTTGTGGCTGCGGGATGGAGCCTAGCGCCGGGTCATGTCCAGGGGGCCGCCCAGCTTGACCGGCTCGAAGCTCTTCACCTGGCCCGGCCTCAAAAGCTTCTCCGCCGGGTTGTGGTTCAGGAACAGTATCCTGCCGGTGATCTCGTTGCTCTTGAAATTGCCGCTGAACTGGCAGCGCCAGATCATCTCCTCGCCCTGGAACCAGAGGAAGTCGTCTTGCACCTCGCCCCTGGTGATCTCCAGGACGATCAGGTCTTCGGGCTTGTCGCCCACGACGAGGCTGCCGGTGAGCTTGTCCCCGGCCTGCTTCAGCTCGGCCTTGATGGTGGTGACCTGGCCCTTGTTCTTTTGGCCTTCCACCTGCTTGGCCAACAAGACCTTGCCCACGTAGTTCCCCTGCACCCAGGACGGCGCGGCGGCCCAAACCGGAGCCCCGCTCATGGCCAACACGGCCAGCACCCACAAACCCAACATCCCGAAGCGCAATCCACGCATGTTGTCGCCTCCTTTGGTCTTTTTTAAAATCTATCACCTTCCCCGCCCGCTTGCAGCCCGGCGTCAAGATTTCACAAAAGCTAAAGTTTGCCTTGGGCTACGGGGATGTGTTTCAATAGCCCCGCTGGTGTTCACCCCTGGGGGAGTGTGTCGCATGCCTAAAAGCTTTGTCTCGCTGGGCTGCCTGGTTATTCTGCTGGCCCTGGCCTTGACCCTGGGCGGCTGCGGCAACAGCGCACTGGAACAGGGCATCAGGGCTGAAAAGGCGGGCAGCGACAAGGACGCCTTTGCCGCCTACAGCGCGGCCATCGGCTCGACCTTCATGGTGAGCAACAAGAGGGCCCAGGCCTACGCGGGACGGGCCGGAATCTACATCCAGCGGGGAGAGTTGGACAAGGCCCTGGCCGACCTGTACAAGGCCCTGGACCAGGACGCCCAAAGCGAGGCCGCTTATTACAACCGGGCGGTGCTCTACTTGCTCCAGGGCAAACCCAAGCTGGCCCAAGGCGACGCCAAGCGGCTTATCGAGTTGGTGCCCCAGAACCCAGCCGCCCGCCGCCTTTTCGATCTGGCCCAGAACCCGCCGCCCAAGTTCACCCTGCCCCTGACCTGGATGAAGGCCAACCAGGGCTAGCTCGCCTCTCCGGGCGCGGCTTGCCTTTCCTCCCCCATGGGCTTAGCTTGAAAGCAGGAAGGGAGGAATAGCCATCGCCTACGCCGACCAAAAGGGCCGCATAAGCCTCAAAAGCCTGTTGGAATTGTTGGAGTTGCCCACTAGGGGCGAGGTCCAGTTCGAAGGGCTCAACCCGGACATCGAGACCTACCGCAAGGTGGTGCACAAGGTGGCGCGCAACTTTTTCCAGGCCGCCGGTCTCACCCTCTGGCCCCTGGATGACGACACCTTCCAGGTGGCTCCCTCGCCGGGCAACGAGTGGCCCGACGCGGCCTACTACCTGGCTCACCTGGGCAACCTGGAGGCCTCGGCCGTGGTGATCCAATCGGCCCAGGAGCTCTTGAAACGCAACGCCCCCAAGGGCAAGCCCTGGCCCGACTATGAGCAGGCGGTACTGGCCAACCTGGACATCCTGCGCCAGGCTCCGGTGGCCCTCAAAATCAGTTCCGCCCGCGACGCGCTGATCAAGAGCTTCGAGCTGATCAAAAAGGGTCCCGAGACCATCGCCGCCGAGTTGGCCAAGGAATACGGCAAAGAATAAAAAACCCCGGGGCGCGCTGGCGCCCCCGGGGCGAAAATTTCTCGGGTTGGACAGCCGGTCTTATTCCACCACACAGATGGTGGCGCCCACCAGGTTGCCGATCACGCCGCTGGAAACCGAGCCGAAGAGCATGCCCGCGAGGTTGCTCACTCCCTTGCGGCCCAGCACCACCGTGCCGTAGCCCCCGGACTTGACCTCGTCGATGATGTCCTTGGCCACGCCCTTCTTCTTTTCCACGTACTTGACCTTGACCTGATCTTCGCTGAAGCCCTTGCGCAGCAGAAGCTTCTTGGCCTCGTCCAGGTTGTCGCGTCCCTTATCCTTCTCCCGCTCCAGGGCGGAGATGCGGGCCCGCACCTGATCGGTGAAAACCGTGTCCTCCATGTCATGCTCGGGCACCTTGTCGTAGACCCCGAAGATGATCACCTTCACGTTGTCCACGCGGCCGAACATCTGTCCAACGTACTCAACCGCCCTGAGGGCCTGCTGAGAATTATCGTAGGCAAGCAGTATTTGATTCCAGAGCATCCCCTTGTTCCTTTCGCAGAATTCGCACCACCGTGACGGTCAATTCTTTGCGCCCTGCCAGACGTTTGGAAACCTTGCGCAGAACCAGCCAAGCAGCCACCAGGGCCGCTCCGCCCAGAACCACCGCTGAGGTCTGCGGGTCCAGGCCCCAAGCCTGGCCCCACTTCCTGCCCAGGGCAGCCCCCAGCAGCAGCGCGGCCACGGGCACCATGTAGACCAGAAAGCTGGCCCCCAAAACCCCCTTGCGGGGCATGGCCATGACGACCTTGTCCCCTTCCTTGGCGCCAACCTGGTTTATCGCGGTGATGACTCGGCGCTTGTCCCCGCCCATGGCATGGCACATGCCCTGGGCTCCACAGGACTTGCAGGCCTCCTGCTGGGTGGTCTCCACCTGGGCATAACCGCCCACGGTCTTGACGACCAATCCTTCTTCCTGCATATGGTTCGAGGGTATTGCTTGCATGCTTAATTTATATCACGCGAGGCCGGTTTAACAAAGGGCCAACCGCGGGTTAACATCCGTTATCACCGGTGTTTTCTTTGTTTTGGCCCGAGCGGGGCCACCGCTGCTCATCCGGCGCGTATGAGGTCCAGCCAATGCCCCAGGGGGCGGCCCGCCACCGGCGCGGCGAACAAGGGCCCCAGGGTCTGCTGCAGGCGGCCCTGGTGCTCGGGCGGAGCCACCAGGCCGGGCAAGGGCTCGCACCTGAGCAGGCCCCCTTGCCCATCCCCACTTTCGTCGGCCAGCAGCGCGCCCAGGGAGCCGTAGCCCCCGCCCATGTCTATATGTTCGGCGATCTGCATCAAGGCGGTGTCCAGGGTGAACCACCAGGGGTCGCCCTGGGCCTGGCCCCCGGAGCCGCACTTTTGCCGGGAGGCCATCACCCGGCAGGCCAGGGGACGGGCATCGTAGGCGGCGCAGCGTCCATCCACCAGCAGGGCGCAGGCTCCGGCCGGCTCGGCGGGGGTCTGCTCCTCCGGTGGCTCGCAGTGCTCCAGACACAGGCGGGCCAGTTGGTTGCAGGTGTAGGCGGGCCCCGGCCCCGGCCTCAGACGGGCCAACAGCTCCAGGCGGCCCAGGCGCTCCAGCTCCCCGCGCAGCAGGCTGCCCTCCAGGCCGGTCAGGTACACCCGGTCGGTGCAACAGGCCGCGCAGCCCGGCGCGCAGGCCACCCGGCGCGAGGCTTCCTCCCCGGCCTGAAAGCGGTACAGGGCCCGTAGCAATTCCCGCCGGGGGAAGCGCTCCGCTCCAATCGTTTCGTTCATCTCCGACTCTCCCATGCGCGAAGAGCATCTTAGCATCCTTGCCCAGCATCCTTGACACCCGGGGCCGCCGCTGTCCATAATTTTTCAATCAATAGTCATTCCAATCACCCTGCCCTTCTAGCCTGGGAGAATTCCATGAAACGCGCTATCGCAGTTATCGCGGTTTTACTTTTGCTCATGTCACTAGCCTCGGCCGCCTTGGCCGATGAAATCAGCGACCAGCTCAAACAAGGCATGAAGTACTACCAGGAGGGCAAGGTAAGCCAGGCCATCGGAGAGGTCGAGTTCGCCCTGGCCCAGATGAAGCAAAAGAAGGCCGACTCCCTGGGCCAAATATTCCCCGCCGCCCCCTCCGGGTGGACCGCTGAAAAAACCGAGGGCCAGGCCGCGGGCGGGGCCATGTTTGGGGGAGGCATCAGCGCCACCCGCCGCTACAAAAACAGCGACCGCGGCCATGTGAAGATCCAGGTCATCAGCGACTCGCCCCTGATCCAATCCCTGGGCATGATGCTCAGCAACCCCATGTTCCTGCAGGGCGGCAAACAGGGCAAGCTGGTGCGCTTCAAGGGCAACAAGGCCCTGCTCAAGGACCGGGATGACCGGGCCGAGTTCCAGGCCCTGATCAACAACAAGGTCTTGTTGCAGGTCGAGGCCAGCCGGGTGAAAAACGCCGCCCAGGTGGTGCAGGAGTTTGCCGACAAGGTGGATCTGGACAAGCTCAAGGAGCTCACTCAGTAGACCCGTTGACAGGAGAGCGCCTGCCGTATCAAGATGAAATTAGGCGGACAATCCGCTACGCGCGGCTAACTTTGCCGGGAGGTGAGTCATGAAGGCGGGGATTATTTTCACCGGAACCGGTCCCATACTGGTGCTGACCACCTACAGTTCCTTTGCAGACGAGCAGTTCGTGGAGAAACTGGCACGCAAGGGCATCATGAAGTTCATCGCCTATGAACTGGATCTGGAACTTGTTCGCAAGAAGTATGGCGGGCAGTTCAAGTCCATCGTCAATGACGTGAAGCAGGAAGACGACCTCAGGGTGTTGGACTACAACGGCCATAACGTTTTTTACAATTTCAGCTTCAAGGAGATGGGCCCGGCCATCACCCACGAGTAAGGGCCCGGCCCGCTGCGATGAAGGGCGGACCGCCTGGGGGTGGCCCGCCCTTGCCGTTGGGGGCTTGACCACGCTTGGGCCTGATGGTACTTTGTGCCGGTAAGCAATGGAGGCTAGAGTGCTTTTTCACGGAACTCGATTTACGGGGTATTGTTATCCGCACGCAGGCGGATCCGTGGAGGCATGCTGACTCCTTAGCCAACCAAGCCAGTAGCAGCCGCGGTCCCCAGCAGGGTCCGCGGCTTTTTTAGTTTCCCAGCCCAGGGAGGTTTTCCATGCCGGTTGCTCACAAAATCGCCGAATTCATCGAACGCTCAAGTTGGATCAGGGCCATGTTCGAGGCCGGAGCCAAGCTCAAGGCACAAAAGGGGGCTGAAAACGTCTTCGACTTTTCCTTGGGCAACCCCAACATCGAGCCGCCGGAGAAGTTCTTCGAGGTGGTTTCCCGCCTGGTGTCCGATCGCACCCCGGGCCGCCACGCCTATATGCCCAACGCGGGCTACCCCCACGTGCGGGCCAAGGTGGCCGCCTACTTGAGCCGGGAGCACGGCCCCGTCTTCAGCGAGAACGAGATCATCATGACCGTGGGCGCGGCGGGCGCCTTGAACATCGTGCTCAAGGCCATCGTGGACCCCGGCGCCGAGGTGGTGGTGCCCACCCCCTACTTCGTGGAGTACGACTTCTACCTGGACAACCACGGCGGTACGGTCAAGCGGGTTCCCACCACCGACACCTTCGAGCTGGACATCGCTGCCCTGGCCGACGCCATCAGCGAGAAGACCTGCGCGGTGTTGATCAACAACCCCAACAACCCCACCGGCGCGGTGTACACCCAGGAATCGGTGGACGCCCTGGCGGCCATGCTCACCGAAAAGAGTAAGCAGTTGGGTAAGGCCATCTACCTGATCAGCGACGAGCCCTACCGCCAGATCGTGTTCGATGGCCTGAGCGTTCCCTCTATCTTCGCGGCCTACCCCGACAGCATAGTGGTCACCTCCTTCAGCAAGAACCTGTCCCTGCCCGGCCAGCGCATCGGCTACGCGGCGGTGCACCCGGACATCGCGGACAAGGCCCAGCTGCTGGGCGGCATGACCCTGGCCAACCGCATCCTGGGCTTTGTCAACGCCCCGGGTATCATGCAGTTGGCCGTGGCCGAGTTGCTCGAAGACGCCGCCGAGGTGGCCGAGTACGCCCGCAAACGCGAGCTGATCCTGGGGGTCTTGGACGAGGCGGGCTACGAGTACGTGCGTCCGGGCGGAGCCTTCTACGTCTTCCCCAAGAGTCCCATCCCCGACGACGTGGCCTTCTGCAAGCTGGCCATCGAGCAAAATCTGCTATTGGTGCCGGGCTCGGGCTTCATGGGTCCCGGCTATTTCCGCATCGCCTATTGCTGCGACGACGCCACCATCACCAACTCGGTGGGCGCCTTCAAGCGGGCCTTGGCGGCGGCCAAGTAGAGCGGGGGCGGGGCCGGACAAGTGAAGCGCTATCTGGTGGCCAGCCTGGGGTGCAAGGTGAACCAGGCCGAGGCCGCCTCCCTGGCCGCCCAGATGCAGGCCCAGGGCTGGCAAGCGGCCGGGGATGGCGATTCAGTTGATCTGGCCCTGCTGTTCACCTGTTCGGTCACCGGGGTGGCGGCCCGCCAGTCGCGACAGATGGCCCGGCGGCTGCGGCGGGCCCATCCCCAGGCCCAGGTGGTGGTTACCGGCTGCGACCTCCAGGCCGAGCCTCGGGCCTATGCCGAGGCGGGCTGCCGGGTCTTGGGGCGCTCCGCCCTGTCCCGCTGGAGCGATATCCTGGCAGGGCCGGAGCTGCCGAAGCTGGGCCGGCCTGCCTCGCCGGACGCGGGAGGCTTCTGCCCCGGAGTGCAGGCCCCCGGCCCGGAGCGCACCCGGGGCCTGTTGAAAGTGCAGGACGGCTGCAACGCCCACTGCGCCTATTGCATCGTGCCCAGCACCAGGGGCCGCTCGCGCAGCCTTCCCCTGGAGCAGGCGGCGGCCGCCTTTGCCGAGTTGGGCGACAGCGGCGCGGCCGAGGTGGTGCTCACCGGCATCCACTTGGGCCGCTGGGGCTGGGATTTTTCGCCCCGCCAGGAGCTGGCCCATTTGCTCCGGGCCCTGCTGGCCGCCCACCCGGCCCCGCGCCTGCGCCTGTCCTCCCTGGAGTCAGAGGAGCTCACCCAGGAAATAATCGACCTGGCCGCCGCCGAGCCGCGCCTGTGCCCCCACTTCCATTTGCCCCTGCAATCGGGCAGCACCCGTCTGCTCAAGGCCATGGGCCGCCCCTACGGCCCGGAAGATTACGCCCGCACGGTGCAGGCGGCCGCGGCCGCCCTGCCCGGCCTGTGCCTGGGGGCCGACGTGTTGGTGGGCCTGCCCGGCGAGACCGAGCAGGACTTTGCCGACACCCGCGACCTGCTCACCAGCCTGCCCATAAGCTATCTGCACGTATTCCCCTACTCCCCCCGCCCCGGCACCAGGGCGGCGGACATGCCGGACCATCCCGCCCCCGAGGTGAGCAAGGAGCGCGCCGCGGTTTTACGCCAACTGGGCCTGGCCAAAAAGCGGGCCTATTACCAGTCCCAGGTGGGCCGCACCCTGGAGGTGATCGTGGAGGGCTCGGGCCTGGGGCGCGCCGCCAACTACTGCCTGGTGCAATTGCCCTCGGCCCCGCCCACCGGGACCAGCCTGCGGGTGGACATCACCGGCTTTGCCGAACCAGACGGCCAGCCGGTGCTGCGGGGTAGCTTTTGACTTGCCTTACGGGCTCTTGTAAAGTTGAAGCGGAAATTTTCGCTCGCCTGGGAGGCAGCTTAAGCATGCACTCTCGATTCCGCTCATGTCTGGTGGCCCTGCTGCTTTTCGCGGCGTTTTTGTGCCTGGGCGCATCCCAAGCGGAAGATGACGGCAACCAGCAAAACGGCGGCCCCCGCCTGTTGACCGTGGAGCTGTCCATCGGCGGCCTGCCGGTCACGGTGCGGGCGGGCGGAGTGGCCACGGTGCACCCGGACGCACCCTTTCGGGTCCTGGGGGCCAAGAGCGACTCCTGGCTGGATTACGGTCTCAGCTTCCGCCTGGCCGGTTTTCCCGAACTGGACCTGAACCACTACCACACCCTGGCCAAGATTCTGGGGCCGCGCCTCTACGACACCGAGAGCATGACCCTGGAGGTACTCAAGAGCGGTCAACAGATCGGTTCGGTAAGCCTGCTGGTGCGCCTGCTGCCCATCGACTGGCTGCGCCGCGCGGCCCAGGCCAAGGAGCTGAGCCAGAAAATCACCTTCACCGAAAAGGCTCTGGCCCTGAATCCCGACGACGCCTTGATGGTGGAGCGCCTGGCCGACCTTTACGCCGAGGCCGGGCGTTTCTCCCAGGCGGCGGAGCTGCTGTCCAGCCACGGCCAGAGCCAAAAGGACCCCCGCTGGCTGGAGCGCCTGGCCGGGCTGTACCAGGCGGCCGGACAAAAGGATCAGGCCGCCGCCGCCCTGAGCAAGCTGGTGGCCCTGCGCTCCAACGATCCGGCCCTAATGGGGCGCCTGGCCCTGCTCTACGAGGAGCTGGGCCGCTGGGAGGAAGCCGCCACCCTCCTGGAAAGGCTCTCCAACCAGGAGAGCGGCCCGGACAAGGCCGCCACCCTGGCCCGCCTGGCCAAGGCTCAGGAAAGCTCGGGCAAGCAAGAGCAGGCCCTGGCCAGCCTGGAGAAGGCCGTGACCCTGGACGCGGGCCGTCCTGCCCTGTGGAAGGAACTGGCCCGCTTGCGGGGCGGCTCTGGAGACAAGACCGGGGCCTTGCAGGCCATGGAGCGGGCCGCCGCCCTCTCGCCCAAGGACCGCGCCCTGCACCTGGAGCTGAGCCAGGCCTTTTTGGCCGCGGGCAACCAGGCCAAGGCTGCCTCGGAAATGGAAAAGGTGGCCGCCCTGGACCCGGAAAACCCCGCCCCCCTGCTCAGCCTGGCCAAAATGTATGAGTCCGGCGGCGACCGCAAGGCCATGGCTGGGGTGTACCGCCGTCTGGACAAGCTGCAACCCGGCGACCCGGACCTGGCCTACAACCTGGCCGTGCTGGCCATGGAGGACAACAAGCCCGCCCTGGCCCTGAAGCGCTTGGCCACGGTGGAAAAGGCGCGGCCCCAGGACCCCGACGTGCTGGAGATTAAGCTGCGTCTGCTGTTGTCCCTGAAGCGCTGGGACCAGGCCCTGGAGACCGCGGACAAACTGCTCAAGCAAAAGCCCCAGGACTTGGACCTGTGGATGTCGGTGCTGGACCAACTGTCCCAGGCTCAGCCCGCCAAGGCCTCGGTCCTGCTCAAGCAGGTGCTGGACAAAAACCCTGGCAGCATGCGCCTGTACAAACTCAAGGCGGCCATGGCCCTGGAGGCCAAGCAGCCCAAAAAGGCCATCCAGGCCCTGGGCAAGGCGGTGGAGCTGGCCCCCAAGGACCTTAAGCTCAAGTTCCAGTTGGCCGGGCTGCTGGAGGCCGAAGACCGCGACCCCGAGGCCCTCAAGCTTTACGAGGCCATCCTGGACGCCGACCCTGCCTTCCCCCAGGCCGAGGAGCGCTATTTGAGCGTGCGCACCCGCCAGTTGCGCCAAACCGGCGCCGTCCCTGCCAAGCAATGAGCAAGCTTTCCGCGGAGTTGAATTTCCTGGAGGTGACTTGCGCGGTCATCCTGCGGGACGGCAAGTTGCTCCTGGCCCAGCGGGCCAAGAGCGGCCTGTGGGAGCTGCCCGGCGGCAAGGCCGAGCCCGGCGAGACCCTGAGCGCCTGCCTGGCCCGGGAGTTGGCCGAGGAACTGGCGGTGAGCGCCCAGGTGGGCCCCCGTCTGGCCACCCAGGAGGGCCTCACCCCCGACGGGGAGCCCCTGCGCCTGCACGCCTTCGCCTGCCGCCTGAACGGGCAGAGCCCCCAGCCCCTGGAGCACCGGGCCCTGGCCTGGCAAGAAATCGGCCTGGCCCTGGGCATGGAGTTGTGCCCCACGGACCGCGCCCTGTTGGAGCGACTTAAATCCACCGGTGACCTTGACAATTCCGCCCACGGGTGGTAGTCAATTAGCCTTCAAACCCACTCCTTTCTCCGACCGCCTAAGGCCGTGGCCGGGGACGTTTAGACCGAGAGGAGGCCTTATGCGACATTATGAGACTATTTTTATCGTCCATCCTGAGCTGAGCGAGGAGGACACCGCCGCCTGCGTGGAAAAGTTCCGCGGCCTTTTGGAAAAAGACGGCGCGTTCATCGTGAAGGAAGACCACTGGGGACGCCGGCGGTTGGCCTACACGGTGAAGAAACAGACCAAGGGCTACTTCGTGCTCGTGGAGTACGGAGCCACCGGCGAGGCCGTGGACGAGCTCGAGCGTAACTTCAAGATCGACGAGCAGGTCATCCGTTACCTCACGGTGAAGATCGCCGACAGCTTCGACGAGGAGGCCATGGCCCAGCGCAAGGCGGAGGCCGAAGCGGCCAAGGCCGCCGGCACCCCTCCCCCGAGCGAGCCGGACGAAGTCGATGACCGCGACGACGATGATGATGATGACGATGATGACGACCGCGACGACCATCGCGGAGGCCGCCGCCGTCGCGACGACGACGACGATGAAGACTAGGAGGTCGGCATGATTACGCTCAAAAGAAGGAAATACGGACGCCGCAAGGTCTGCCGGTTCTGCGCCGACTCCAGCATCACCATCGACTACAAAGAGCCGCGCACCCTGCGTTACTACACCACCGAGCGGGGCAAGATCATTCCCCGGCGCATAAGCGGGTGCTGCGCCAAGCACCAGCGCGAACTGACCCTGGCCATCAAGAGGGCCCGGCACATCGCCCTGTTGCCCTTCTCGGCCCAGGGTTCCAACTAGCCGGTTTATGCCGGCGGCGCTGATGAGCCGCGCTTTACCCGGTGAGTGGCTGGCCGCCGCGGCCGCCGCGGCCGTTGCCATAGTGCTGTTCACGGTGCCTTGGATGTTGCCCCTGGCCGGATCGGTGATCACCTTCGCCTCGCCCCTTCCGCTGCTGCTGGCTTACGGAGTCCGCGGCCGCCGGGCGGGGCGCAAGGGGCTGATCCTGGCCGCCGCAGCCGCCCTGCTGCTGGCCCAGGTGGCCGCCCCCCCCGGTGGGGGCTACTACCTGATCTACTTCCTGGTGATGGCCGGGACGTTGGGCGAGATGTGGAGCCTGGGCCTGCCGGATCGCTGGGCCGTGGGCACGGCGGCGGGCATGGCCATGGCCGCCTCGGTTCTGGTGCTGTTGGTGGGTTCCATCGTCTACGAGGTGGGCCCCTGGCAGCTCTGGAAGGCTCAGTGGCAGAGCGAAATGGCCATGGTCATGGAAATGTACCGTTCCATGGACATGGAGCCGGACACCCTGCGCCAGTTGGAGCAGGGCCTGGCCATGGCCGGCCGGATCATCCTGAGGATGGCTCCGGGCATATTGGCCGCGGTGTCGCTGGTGGTGGCCTGGCTCAACTTCCTGGCCGCGCGGCGCATCAGCCGCCGTTTGGGAGCCCGGGAAACCGGCTCCCCCATGAACCTCTACCGGACTCCCGAGCGCCTGGTTTGGCTGCTCATCGCGGGAGGGGGGCTCATGGCCCTGGGAAGCGGCTGGCTCTTTTGGCTGGGGGCCAATCTGGTCCTGGTCATGGGAGTGCTCTACTTCTTCCAGGGGCTGGCGGTGGTGGACTTTTGGCTGCGCCGCAAGAACGCGCCGTCGCTTTTGCGGGCAGCGGTGTACCTGATGGTGGCTCTGGAAATTTACGTGGCCGCTATACTGGCCGTCACGGGGCTTTTTGATATGTGGTTAAATCTGAGACGGCTGGAACAAGCCAAGCCGTCCGGGTCGGAGGAATAGAAATGAAGGTTATCCTTACCCAGGAAGTGCTGGGTTTGGGCGATCCCGGCGAGGTGGTGCAGGTTAAGAACGGCTACGGCCGCAACTACCTGGTCCCCCAGGGGCTGGCCCTGATGGCAACCAAGAAGAACATCAAGACCCTGGAGGCCGAGCGCCAGCGCATCGAGGCCGCCCAGTCCCGCGAGGCCGAAAAGGTCAAGGCCGAGGCCGCGACTCTGGCCGGCGTCAAGGTGAAGGTGGAGGCCCGCGCCGGTGAGGGCGGCAAGCTCTACGGCTCGGTGACCAACATGCAGATCGCCGAGGCCCTGGCTGCCCTGGGCTTTGAGATCGACCGCCGCCGGATCATCATGGCCGAAGGTCCCATCAAGAAGCTGGGCACCTACGCGCTTCCAGTGAAGCTTCACCCCCAGGTGGTGGTTGAGATAGAATTGGAAGTGTATCCCGAGGCCACCAGCGACGCCCAGGAAGCCGCTCCCAAGGCCAAGGCCCAAGAGGCCGTGACCGAGGAAGCCGCCGAAGAGGCCGAAGCCGTAGCCGAGGAACCTGCCGAGGAGCAGGCCAAGGAGTAAGGCGTGAACCCAGACGGCGCCTCCAGCCGCAACGCCCCCCCCCAGGACCTCGCCGCCGAGCGCGGGGTGCTGGGAGGGGTGTTGGTCCACGGCAGCGAGGTGCTCTCCGGAGTCGCCTCTCACCTAAAGCCGGCGGATTTCTACGACCGCCGCCACGGCCTGATCTACGAGGCCATGCTGGCTCTTTACGACAAGAACCAGCCGGTGGACGAGATCACCGTGACCTCACGGCTCAACGACGAGAGCCGTCTTGAGTCGATGGGCGGCGCGGCCTATTTGGCCGAGCTGGCCGACATCATGCTCAGCCCCGCCCACGTCGACCATTACGCCACCCTGGTCAAGGACAAGGCCCTGCTCAGGGGCTTCATCAATGCCGCCCACAAGGCCATCGAGGAAGCCCACGCCCATCAAGCCGAGCCCGACATCGCCCTGGAAGGGGCGGAGCGGGCCATCTTCGCGGCCACTCAGGAGCGCCTGAGCCAGCAGGTCAGCCCCATCGGCGACGTGGTCACCAGCTCCCTGAAGATCATCGAGGAGCGCTTCAAAAACAAGGGCCAGGTCTCGGGAGTGCCCACCGGCTTCAAGATCCTGGACCAGCTCACCACCGGCTTGCAGGCCGGCGACCTGATCATCATCGCGGGACGCCCCTCCATGGGCAAGACCGCCTTCGCCCTGAACGTGGCCTCCAACGCGGCCCTGGATTCCGGGGTGGTGGTGGCCATCTTCAGCCTGGAGATGAGCAAGGAGCAGTTGGGCATGCGCCTGTTGGCCAGTGAGGCCAGGGTGTCCGGCTCCAAGATCCGCTCCGGCTTCCTGTCCCACAACCAGGATTTCCCGGCCCTGACCCAGGCGGCCGACCGTTTGCACGGCTCGCCCATCTTCATCGACGACACCCCGGCCCTGTCGGTGTTGGACCTCCGGGCCAAGGCGCGCCGCCTCAAACTGGAGCACGGGTTGGGGCTCATCCTGGTGGACTACCTTCAGCTCATGCGCGGCCGGGGCTCCACCGAGAGCCGTGAACAGGAAATCAGCAACATATCCCGCTCCCTCAAGGCCCTGGCCAAGGAGCTGTCGGTGCCGGTGGTGGCGCTCAGCCAGCTCAACCGCAAGGTGGAGGAGCGGCCCGGCGGGGACAAGCGCCCCATGCTCAGCGACCTGCGCGAGTCCGGGGCCATCGAGCAGGACGCCGACGTAATCGCCTTCATTTATCGCAAGAAGGTCTACAAGAAGCGCGACGATCCCGAAGAGGACGACGACAACGTGGCCGAGATCATCATCGGCAAGCAGCGCAACGGCCCCACCGGCACGGTGCGCCTGGCCTTTTTGGACGACCTCACCCGCTTCGAGGACCTCACCTACGACCCGGTGCCGGAGTAATCTTTGGCCAAGCTTCTGGGCCACACCGCTGGCCTAAAATCGAACCAACTAAAGCGGCTGAACAACCTCTACCGCCGCCGCCTGCCCCCGGACGAGCTTATCCTGCCCGAACAGGCCCTGGACCTGTCGCGCCTCAGCGCCGAGCTGGCCCGCCCCCTGGGCCTGGTGCTCAGCCGCCGGGGCGAGGTGGTGCAGGTGGTGGTGGGTTCGCCCCAGGGGATAGCCTCGCCGGAGCCCAGCCGCCTGCGCCGGGGCCCCAGCCGCCTGGCGGGCTTCACCTGGCTGCACACCACCCTAGGCGAGGGTGGCCTGTTCCCGTCCGACCTTAGCGATTTGTCCCTCAAGCGCTGGGACCTGGTGGCCGGGCTGGAGGTGCACGAAGACGGCCTGCCCGGCCTGATCCACGTTGCCCACCTTTTGCCCCAGCCCGAGGGCGAAAACGACCACCGCCTCCTGGAGCCCTTCGCCCCCGGCCGGTCCCCCGAGGACCTGGCCCGCCTGGTGCGCAGCCTGGAGGACGAGTTGGCCCGCTCGGCCTCGGCCCAGGAGGTGGGTGAGGCGGGGGCCGCGTTGCTTATCAGCGTGACCAGCGGCCCCTCCGAAGAGGCCGAGGAGCGCCTGGACGAGTTGGCCGAGCTGGCCCGCTCCGCCGGGCTCAGCGTGACCGGCCGGGTGGTGCAGCGCCGCCGCAAGCCCGATCCGCGCACCCTCATCGGTCCGGGCAAGCTCAGCCAGGTGCTGGTGACCGCCCTGCGCCAGGGGGCGGACGTGCTGGTGCTGGACCAGAACCTGAACCCCAGCCAGGCCCGATCCCTGGCCGCGGCCACCGGGGCCGACCTGAAGTTCATCGACCGCACCCAGCTAATCCTGGACATCTTCGCCCAGCGGGCCGCCACCCGCGAGGGCAAGCTCCAGGTGGAGATGGCCCAGCTCAAGTACCTCATGCCTCGCCTGGGCACGCGCGACGACGGCCTCAGCCGCCTCACCGGCGGCATCGGGGGCCGGGGCCCCGGCGAGACCAAGCTGGAGATGGACCGCCGCCGGGTGCGCCAGAAGCTAAACCGCCTGGAAAAGGATCTGGAGCAGATCGCCCGCCAGCGGGGGCAACGGCGCTCGGCCAGGGCCCGGGGCGGCCTGCCGGTGCTGTCCATCGTGGGCTACACCAACGCGGGCAAGTCCACCCTGCTCAACGCCCTCACCGGCAGCACGGTCAAGGCCGAGAACCGCCTCTTCGCCACCCTGGACCCCACCACCCGCCGCCTGCGCTTTCCCCAGGAACGGGAGGTCATCATCACCGACACGGTGGGCTTCATCCGCGACCTGCCCGACGAGCTGAAAAGGGCCTTTGCCGCCACCCTGGAGGAGTTGGGCCAGGCCGACCTGCTCTTGCACGTGGCCGACGCCTCCAACCCCCGGGTGGAGGAGCAGATACAGGCGGTGGAGTCCATCCTGGATCAGCTGGAGTTTACCGACGCCCCCCGCCTGGTGGTGCTCAACAAGGCCGACGCGGCTCCCGCCGAGGTGCTGGAACGCCTGGCCAACCGCTATGACGGGGTGGTGGTCAGCGCCCTGAGGCCTCAGACCCTGCCCCCGCTCCTGGAGCGCATCGAGCGCATCGTGGACCTGGCCGGAGGCTGGTCCGGCTCAGGACAGAGCTATCCCGCGGAATTAGAAGATACCGTTTCGTCCTAGGCGGGCTAGGCTATTTCTGGGTCTGCATGCGTTTGGTGTCGGGCGGGTAGATGTAGCGCGGGTCCATGTGGTGGGTGACCGGCAGGCCCCAGAACAGCCAACCGTTGAGGCGGCCCCGGCTGCCGTACAGGGGCGAATACTTCTCGGCCAACTCGGCCTGCTTGTCCACCAAAAGGGGCTGTCCCAGGAAGCCGTGCTCCAGGTTGAACACCTGGGTGAAACCGGCTTTGCTCAAGGCGGCGGCGGCCTCGGTCCCCTGCACACCAGCGGTGGAGAGGATCAAGAGCTTGTCGCCGGGCTTGAACAGGGACTTGATCACCCCGATGAAATCAGGGTTGGGCTTGGGGCTGAGCTGGTAGCCGGTGGAGGCGGCCTTGTTTCCCTGGTAGGGGCCGCCCTTGATCTGGAAATCGTTGGTGGCCAAACGCCAGGGCACGTTGTAGCCCTGGGGGGGATGCCCCAGCAGGGCGTACTCCTGGCGGGTGCGCACATCCACCAGAAACACTTCCTTGGGCTGGGAGGCCAGCATCTGGGCCGCCTCCAAAACGCTGATGGTGATGGGCTCGGCGGTCTGCTTGCCCATGGCGGGCGCGGCCAACGCCAACAGGCAGGTCATGGCAATAATTGCGATTGTACGAGTCATACCAATCCTTTTCCACCGTTCACCGTTGGCTTGCTGATATTACGTGGAGCGCTCTGCCATGTCAATGGCGGCATCGTTTCCAGAGGCCTCGTTGACCGCTCTTTCGGGGTGTGCTATTTTTGCCGGGGCCGGTATAGTTAAATCTTTATTAGATCAATCAATAGGATAGCTTATCATGAGCCTTGACTGCGACGCCCTGCCTATTTTGGAAGCCGCCCTGGCCGGCGGCGGCCAGATGTCCGAGCTGTTCTTGGAGCGCTCCACCGGCCTTATGATCGTCATGGACGACGGCAAGGTGGAAAAGGTTTTGGGCGGAGTGGACCAGGGGGCGGGCCTGCGCCTGATCTACAACCTCAAGACCGCCTACGCCTACGGCAACCAGTTCGATCAGGACTCTCTGTTGCCGCTGGCCCACAACTTGGCCCTGCTTTCCCAGGGCAAGCCGGTGGCTCCCCAGGCCCTGCGCCCGGTGCAACCGGGTCTGGTCACCCAGGCGCAGAGGCCCTTCAAGGACACCGCCACGGCCATCAAGGTGGACATGGTCAAGGCGGCCGAGGCCGCTGCCCGGGAGGTGGACAGCCGCATCAGCCAGGTGCGGGTCATCTACATGGACCGGGGCCAGCAGGTGCGTATTCTTAACTCCCTGGGCGTGGAGGCCGAGGAGGAGCGCAGCCAGATCATCATGGCCGTGCACTGCGTGGCCACCCAGGACGGCCGGGTGCAGACCGGCTACGAGTCCATGGGCGGCATCGGGGGTATGGAGATTTTCGAGCGCAAGGACCCCACCAAGGTGGCCAAGGAGGCGGCCCGGCGGGCGGTGCTCATGCTGGAGGCCGACCCCGCGCCGGGCGGGGCCATGCCCGTGGTGCTCTCGGCCGAGGCGGGCGGCACCATGGTCCACGAGGCGGTGGGCCACGGCCTGGAAGGCGACCTGGTCTACGAGAACATGAGCGTGTACGCGGGCCGCATCGGCGAAAAGGTGGCCAGCGAGCTGGTCACCGTATTGGACGACGGCACGGTGCCCGGCCGCCGGGGCTCGGGCGGGTTCGACGACGAAGGCACCCCCTGCCGCAAGAACGTGGTCATCGACAAGGGCGTGCTCAAGGGTTACCTGCAGGACCGGCTCTCGGCCTGGAAGCTGGAAGCCCAGCCCACGGGCAACGGTCGTAGGGAGAGCTACCGCCACCGGCCCATCCCCCGCATGACCAACACCATGATCGCGCCCGGCAACGACGACCCGGACAGCATCGTACGCTCCACCGGAGAGGGCCTGTTCGTGCGTAAGATGGGCGGCGGCCAGGTGAACACCATCAACGGCGACTTCGTGTTCGAGGTGAGCGAAGGCTACCTCATCAAGGACGGCAAGGTGGATCGCCCGGTGCGCGGGGCCACTCTCACCGGCAACGGCCCCGAGGTGCTCAGCCAGATAGACAAGGTGGGCAGCGACCTGGGTTGGAGCCTGGGCACCTGCGGCAAGGACGGCCAGGGCTCACCGGTGGGCGACGCTCAACCCACCCTGCGCATCCCCCGCCTGGTGGTGGGCGGCCAGCAGCAGGGATAAGCGGCTTGCGCCCCTCCCCCGCCCGCCTGCTCTGGGACACCGGGGGCCTGTGGTCCCTGATGACCCTGGAGGCGGCCTGGCAGCGCGGCCTGGCCCTGGAACCCGTCAGCGCCGCCCAGATCGCCGCCGGCGGCCTGGACGAGGCGCGCTTGCTGGTGGTGCCCGGCGGCTGGTCGGCCCGCAAGAAAAAGGCCCTGGGTTCCGAGGGTGCCGAAGCCGTCAGCCGGTTCATCCGCCGAGGCGGCATCTACCTGGGCTTTTGCGGCGGGGCGGGCCTGGCCCTGTCGGTGGACGACGGCCTGGGCCTGGTGAACCTGGAGCGGGCCTCGGGCGCGCAGCGCCTGCCCGGCCTCAGCGGGACGGTGCTCATCTCCCCCTGCCCGGAAGCCCAGGGCCACCCCCTCTGGCAACAGGGCGAGCCCCTGGCCTCCTGGCCGGTGTGGTGGCCCGGCCAGTTCAACGAGCCCCACGACCCGGCCATAACCGTCTTGGCCCGCTACCACGGCCCCACCCAGGATATGCGCCTGTCCGGTCCCAGCAACGACCCGGCCCCTCTTTGGGAGCAACCGGCGGTGATCGAGGCCCGCCTGGGCCAGGGGCGGCTGCTGCTTTCCTACCCGCATTTGGACACCCCCGGCGAGGAACCGGCCGGGCAGGCCCTGGAGAGGCTCTGGTTGGCCTGGCTGGGGCCGGACGCCCCAAGCCGGGGGAGGACCCCGCCAGGGTCCCCATCGCCCGTTGTGAGCCGCCTGGCGGCCCGCTGCGCCGATTTGTGGGAGCAGGGCCAGGCCCTGGGCCTGTGGCAGCCCCGCCACCCGGTGATGCCCCTGTGGCAGCGGGGGGCGCGGGGGCTGGAGTTCTGGGAGTTGGCCCGCTTGAGCCAGGCTTTGGCCCTGTGGGCGGAAGATGCTTCGGTTGGCGGCGAGTTGGAGGCGGCCTTGGATCCGCTGCTGGCCCATGGCGAGGCGGTTCTTCAGGCTCAGGCCGCCCTCATGGCCGGGCGGGAGCCCGAGGCCCAGGCCGCCGAAATACTGGCCGCCTGGTTCCCCCGCCCCCGGCGCACCGGGGGTGATTGGACCTCGGCCCGGGATATGATGGAAAAAGCGCTGCTTATTTCATTATCAAATTGTGCTCTTTAATGTAGCTTATTTATTTTTTTGCCTTTCTTGTTTAACAAGTGTTTCTAGCTCTTCCCAATCAGACTTATAACGAACACAATAATCGTCAAAAAATTTTAAGGTATTTAAGTACTTTGCCTCCGTTCCGGGTGGCACACTAAATCTACTGAAATAATTTATAAATATTTCACGTGGGTGCTTGATACCGGTATCCCTAAACGGGCAATAATAGTTCCATGGCCATGCCAAAACCCATGACGGCTGTTTTTTTGAGTTCTTTAACGGAACATCATATTTAACAAAAAAGGGCCATATAGGATTAAGAGGGTCTGCAGTATTAATTATTCTTTCAAGTTTGATTCCTGCGCCGGGTGTAAGAAAGGCACCCATCCATTGTGCCCGTTCATACCAAGAGGCAGCATCTGCGACAGCTGGGCCTATAATTATATTGTCCTTTAATAAATACTTTCCTATAGATATTGCTCCGCGTAATAACAGACCCTTTTCCATAGCCATGCACAACGCGCTAACGACCCATGTCGCACAAGCTGTAAGAAGATTCTCCGGGTCGCCTGGAATTGACCACGCTAGGACGACTGTATCTCCAAAATAGATTGTTTCAGGGTTTTCAAACGCCACTGTGCCGCTTTGTGGGTCTTTAGTGCCAAATACTTTGCCAAATGTAGTCATGATGCCCAGATTCTTCTGCCATGCAGCGCTCAGATGGGTAATTTTCTCTATGTATTCAACAGTTTCTTTTTCTGTAAAGTTGCTAGCCCCTAGCGCATCTAACATGACAATAATCCCCGAAACCAAACTCGTCTGATTAGCACTACCTGCCCTCTGGGGTTCATCCGGCATCAAAGACCTCCATTCTATTAGGGTATTGCAGTCGCTAAGCGAGCTATAAAGTATCAGCATATCGCCTGACTACGATTGACAACACCCCGCCCCGATGGTACAAATCCAGTCGCGTCGGGACGTGGCGCAGTATGGGAGCGCACTTGAATGGGGTTCAAGGGGTCGCTGGTTCAAATCCAGTCGTCCCGACCATCTAAAAAACCCCACCGGCGGTTGGTTCAGGCCAGCCGCCGGTTTTTTTGTGCCCAGTCCCCAGTGGCTCACCTACCCCCAAACAACAGCCAATTGCCTTTTACCAGGCCACGCAGGCGCAACAAGCGCACCAGCCCCAGGGAGAGCAAGGCGGTGACCACCGACAGCAGGGCTATGCGTGGCCAGGTGGGCAGGGCCAAACCCAGGCGGCTCTCCAAGGCCATCAGACCCAACAGGATGGCCAAATGACACAGATATACCCCATAGGTGTCCCGGCCCCATTTCCCCAGGAATCGCAACCAGGACCCGACCATGCCCGAGGCGTCCCAGGCCTGCAAAAAGGCCAACATGGCGGTTCCGGCCACCAGTTGGAAGGCCAGGCCGCTGAGCAGGAAATACTGCCGGGGAATGGACCCCAGCACCACCAGCTCCAGCTCGCTTTCTCCGTAATAAAGCGCGCCGGTGACCAGGGTGGCCAAGGCCAGGGCGATGCGGCGGCGTGCCAAGGCTGGCAACAAAGCGGGCTTGCGTCCCAGCCACACTCCCCAGAAGAAGAACACCCCCCAGGGCACCAGGGCCTTGCCAAAGTACCACTCGAAGTTGTGGCCCTGAACGGCTACTCCCACCCAGGCCAGGACATCAGCCAGGGCGTAAAAGGCCAGGGAGAGCCCGGCGGCGACACCCAGGGCAACCGGCAGGCCGCGCCCGTTCAGACGGGGCTCCAGCCAGGCGTACAGAAGTAGAAGCTGCACCAGTACGCACACGAACCAGAGGTGGGAATATCCGGTGCAAAGAAACCACACCGTGGCTCCCGAGAAAATCGGCCACCCCTGGTCCAGCTTGAACACGATCATGTAGATGAGGTTCCAGGCGAAAAAGGGGACCAAAATAACCCGGAGCCTTTGCCCCAGGCGCGCCGACACCCCGCCGCCCCCGCCGGGCGGGACCGGGCGCAGACCCAACAGAAAACCGGAAACCATGAAAAAGGCGGGCACAGCCATGCAGGCCAGGACGGAGATCGCCAAGGAGCGGCCGGGCGCGAATCCGCCGATGAACACCCCGCCCGTGGCATGGACCAGGATCACCAGGGCCATGGCCAGGGTCCTGGCCGCCTCGATCCAGAGGATGTCGCGCTTGCCCGAGGCGCTCATGGCCCCGGCGGCGATCCCGCAGTTTTCATTACACCCTCCGTCAGTGGCCCATACCCAACAAGGTGGCCCCGCCGTAGGCGAAGATGCCCGCCACGCAGCCGGTCATCATGGTGGCCAGGGTGGCGGCCCACAGGGCCTTGAGGCCCAGGCGCGACCACTCCCCTATTCGGCCCGGGGCCAGGGCTCCGAAGCCGCCCAGGAAGATGGCCACCGAGGCGATATGGGCGAAGCCGCAAAGGGCGTAGGAGGCGATGATGGCGCTGCGGCTGTATACCAGCCCGCCGTGCTTCATCAGCTCGCCCATCTGCATGTAGGTGGGTATCTCGGTGACCAAAACGCGTTGGCCCAGCAGGGAGCCCACCGCCGCCGCGTCGGCCGGAGGCACCCCCATGGCCAGGGCGAAGGGATAGCCCACCCAACCCAGGATCATCTCCAGAGAGAGGCTGAAACCAACCAGCCCGGTGAGCCAACCCAGCAGACCGTTGATCAGGGCCAGGATGCTCAAAAAGCTCAACAGCAGGGCGGCCACCCCCACCACCAGCTTCACCCCGTCGTTGGACCCAGCGATGATGGACTCCATCAGGCCGCCGTACTTGCCCAGGGCCGGGTCCACCACCTGCCCGGCGGTGAGCGGCTCGCCGGTTTCTGGCTCCATGAGCTTGGCCACCACCAGGGCCGCCGGGGCGGAGATGAGCGAGGCGCTGATCAGATGCCCGGCGATGTTGGGGAAGCTGCTCTTGAGGGTCATCACATAGACCCCCAGGGTGGAGGAAGCCACCGTGGCCATGGCCGCGGTGAGCAGGGTGAAGAACTCGCTGCGGGTGAACTTGGGCAGAAAGGGCCGCACCATGCCCGCCGACTCCACCCCCACGAACATCAGGCTGGCCACTCCCAGGGACTCGGCTCCGCTGGCTCCCAGGGTCTTTACGAACAGCCGGGAGAACAGGCGCACCACCCGCTGCAAAATGCCCAACTGGTACAGGGCGGCGGTGAGGGCCATGAAAAAGATGATGGTGGGCAGGGCGTGCAGAGCCAGCATGAAGCCCATGTAATGAGGCTCGCCCGGCTGGTCGGCCAGGGGCCCGAACAAAAAGCGGATGCCCGCCTGGGAGTAGCCCAACAGGGCCACCATGGCGTCGTTGACTGCCAGCAGGCCGTATCTTCCGGCGGGAAGGGCAAAGACTAGGGCGCCCACGATCAATTGCAGGGCCAGGCCCCAAAACAGGGTACGCCAGGCGGTGGGCCCCCGGTGCAGGCCGCAAAGCCGGGCGATGAGCACCAGGGCCACCAGCCCGCCCAGGGAGATCAGGTTGTATATCCAGGGGGCGCTTTGCATGTCAGCTCCGTTTTCGGTCCGTCAGTGAATATAGCACGACAATGGGGCCTTAGGTCAGGCGATAGCTTGCCGACCGGCCTCCCGGATGTTATCTTCTGGCCCCATGATCACCCTGCACAATGTAAGCAAATACTACGGCAAGCAAGACGTCCTCAAGGAGGTGAGCCTGCATATCAGCCCGGGCGAGCGCCTGGGTCTGGTGGGTCCCAACGGGGCGGGCAAGTCCACCCTTCTGGGCCTGATGCTGGACACCGTGGAGCCGGACAGCGGAGAGGTGTTCAAGGCCAAGAATTTGCGCCTGGGCTATCTGCCCCAGGAGCTCTTGTCCCTGTCGGGCCGCACCGTGCTGGAGCTGGCCATGGAGACCGGCGACAGCCTGCCCCAGGTGGAGGCCGAGCTGGAAGAAGTGCACCGGCTACTTAGCGTGGTGCGTGACGAGGCCGAGCTGGAGGAGCTTTTGGCCCGCCAGGGTCAGTTGCAAAGCCAGTTTGAGCAGCTGGGCGGCTACGACCTGGAGGCTCGGGCCTCGCGGGTGCTGGCCGGCCTGGGCTTTACCCAGGAGAGGCTGAACCGCGACGTGGGCGAGCTCAGCGGCGGCTGGCTCATGCGCGCCGCCCTGGCCCGTTTGCTGCTCTCGGCCCCGGACCTGATCCTCTTGGACGAGCCCACCAACCACCTGGACCTGGAGTCCCTGCTCTGGCTGGAGGGTTACCTGGTCACCAACCCCGCCGCCCTGCTCCTGGTGAGCCACGACCGGGTGTTCCTGGACAAGGTGGCCACCCGCATCGTGGAATTGGACTCGGGGCAGCTCTATTCCTATGGCGGCAACTACAGCCATTATATAGAGCAGCGGGAACGCCGCCGCGAGGCCCAGCGGGCGGCCTTCGAGAGCCAGCAGGAGCGCATCAGGCAGATCGAAGACTTCGTGGCCCGCAACCGCACGCGCAAGGACCGGGCCAAGCAGGTGCAGGGCCGCCTCAAGATGCTGGAGAAGATGGAGCGGGTCACCCTGCCCGCCGAGGACCAGGCCATCAGGCTGGAACTGCCCCCGGCCGAACCTTCGGCCAAGGTGGTGGTGGAAATGCTGGACATTGAGTTCGGCTACGGCCCCAAGCCGCTCTACAAGGACCTGAGCCTGGTGCTGCGCAAGGGCGACCGTTTGGCTCTGCTGGGACGCAACGGCGAGGGCAAGTCCACCCTTCTGCGCCTGCTCTCGGGCCAGGTGGAGCCCAAAAAGGGCCGCCGCCTGGTGGGGGGCCGGGTGAAGATGGGCGTGTTCTCCCAGCACACCATGGAAGACCTTAACCCGGAGAATACGGCCCTGGGCGAGCTGGGCAGCGTGGCCGGGCTCATGGCCCAAGGGCTGCAGCGCAGCATCCTGGGGGCCTTCCTGTTCAGGGGCGACGACGTTTTCAAGAAGGTCAAGGTGCTCTCCGGCGGGGAGCGGGCCCGCCTGGTGTTGGCCAAGCTGCTCATCCAAAAGCCCAACTTCCTGCTTTTGGACGAGCCCACCAACCACCTGGACATCGCCAGCCGCACGGTGTTGGAGCACGCCCTGAGCCAGTATGACGGCACCCTGGTCCTGATCAGCCACGACCGCCACCTGATCAACGCCATCGCCAACCAGGTGGCCTATGTTCACGCGGGCAAGGTGACCATGCTTCCCGGCAACTACGACGATTTCGAGCGCCTGTGGAAGCAGGGCCTGGACGCCGAGGCCATCAAGGCCAAGGCCAAGCTAGACGCCCCCCCCGCCCCGGAGCCGGAGGCCCCGCCCCAGGCCAAGGCCGTGGAGGGCGACGCGGCCAGCGGTCCCAAGAGCGCGGCCCAGAAGCGGGCCGAGGCCCAGGCGCGCCAAGAGCGCTACCACCGGGTGAAGCCGTTGAAAAGCAAGGTGGCCAAGCTGGAATCGGAGATCGAGGAAGCCACGGCCGAGTTGGACAAGCTGGTGGCCGAGATGGTGGACCCGGCGGCCTTTGCCGACGGCGCGCGCTGGACCAAGCTGACCAAGGCCCATGCCAAGGCCAAGGACCACGTGGAAAAGCTCACCGCCAAGTGGGAAAAGATGGCTCTGGAGTTGGAGGAGCTGGAGTCCGCGGATTAGTCCATGTCCAGCAGGTGCTCCAGCTCGGCCACCTCGGCCTCAAGCTGGGCCCTCTGCTCTTCGGACAGATCATCGCCGGCCAGCTGCCGTTTCATGCTGAGCAGCCGCTGACCGGCGCGATAATCGGCGCAAGGTACGCAGGGTTGGGTGGCCATGCTGAATCCTCCTGATGAGGTGAGATGGTACCACGGCCCCCGCAGCCCGGCCAGGAAATAGCCTGCTATAATCCAGCCATGAGCCAGTCACCTCCACCAGCTTTCAGCTTTTCCCGCCTGGCCGGGGCCGCCCTGGGCTCTATGTGCGGCGACGCCCTGGGTATGCCCGTGGAGGGCTGGAGCGCCGCGCGGATAAAGCAAACCCATGGCCGCCTGGACGTCATGCTCCCCGGTCGCCTGCCCGCCGGTTCCTACACCGACGATTCCCAGATGATGATCGCCATCCTGGAGACCCTGGCCCAGCGGGGCGGCCTGGACCCGGCTTACTTGGCCGGGCGCTTCCTGGCTCTGTATGAGCCCAGGCGGGGCTATGGCGGGCGCATCGACGCCCTCATGGGCCGCCTGGCCGCTGGAGAGCCCTGGGACCGGGTGGCCACCGATTCCTGGGGCAACGGCGGGGCCATGCGGGTGGGGGTGCTGGGGGTGTTCTTCGCCGAGGACGAAGACGCCTGCATGGACGCTGCCCTCGCCCAGTGCCGCGTCACCCACACCCATTCCCGGGGCCTGGCCGGGGCCGCAGCCCAGGCCCTGGCCGTGCGCCTGGCCGCCAACCTGGGCGCAAGAGGCCGGAAGCCCGAGCCCGCCGAATTCGTGGCGCGCATCGCCGCGAAAATTGAGCCCATAGACCGACACGTGGCCCAGCGCCTGCGGGCCATGCCTCCCCTGCCCTGCGGCGACGATGCCGCGGCCCGCTCCGCCCTGACCGAGGCCTATGCCTGCGACGTGTCCGCCGCCGAGGCGGCCCCACCGGCCCTGGGAGCTTTCTTGGCCGCGCAACACCCTGAACAAGCAATAGTTTTAGCCGTCAGCCTGGGAGGGGACGCCGACACCATTGGAGCCATGGCCGGAGCCCTGGCCGGGGCCTATTGGGGCCTGGAGGCCCTTCCCGTCCCCTGGCTGGCCGCCCTGGAGAACCAATCGGCGGGCCGGGATGCCGTCTTGGGCCTGTGCCGCAAGATATGCGATGAAAACTGTTGACGGAATCGGCCTCGGCTGATAAATACAGCTTCACGAACGCAAGGGCTGCTAGCTCAACTGGCAGAGCAACGGACTCTTAATCCGTAGGTTCGGAGTTCGATTCTCCGGCAGCCCACCAATAAAATAACCGCATTTCAAACGGTTACAGCTCTCCCGGAAGATCCTCTAAAGTCTTCCGGGAGAGCCTTTTTTAGGGCATTTTAGGGCTTGTTTTGGCACACTTTGGGATCACCCCCTGGCACAGTTTTGGTCCCTGCAGGGGGCTCCTAAATTTTTTCGTAGGCCTGCCGCTGTTTTTTAATTATGGGTTTGTGAGGGCTCCGGACTACCCCCTAAGACGCGCCGCCGATGGCTCTTATCAGGGTCTGCCGGTCTCCGGCTCAGAACCGCTTTCAGGGACGTAGCGGCTGACCTTGATCTCGCCCTCCCGCTTGCGGGCTTCCGCGATCTCAAAGGCCATTTGCATCCGTAGCAAGGTGTCCATCTTCACCCCAAAGGCCTTTTCCATCCGCAAGCCCATTTCAGGCGACAGAGACGACCGGCGGTTCAAAAGGGTGGAAAGGGTCGGCCGGCTGACGCCAAGCACCTTGGCGGCCTCGGTTACGGAGAGCCCCAGGGGCTCGATTATTTCCATCCTGATGAACTGCCCTGGATGGCTAGGCTTGGCCATGCGAATCACGATGGCACCTCCTAATGGTAATCCTCATAATTGAGGTCCACGATTTCCTCTTCATCGCTATCAACCCAAAATGTTATCCGCCAGTTACGGGATACGGTCAGGCTCCAGGAGCCCTTTTTGTCGCCGGCGAGTTGGTGGGCGTGCCAACTGGGTATGGCCTGCAGTTCCTCCGGCTCGTCAATCTCCTGCAAAAAGGAAATTATGTTCCTTATTTTCTCCACATAGGCAGGATGAAGACCAGAAGGATCATCACGCTTGATGAAGCGCCGCAAGCCCTTATGGATAACATTCCGGATTCTCATGGGGTAAAAATAACAGAAATTAACGTAGCCCGTCAAGCTACACCATACAATAATCGATACTGCTCTTTGGTTAGAAAAGCGAGCCTGCTAAATTTCCCTTGAATCATCCGACCTATTACATTAATTTAGTTTAATGAGTTATCTCAAATTAACGTCAATCCTTAATTCGAGTTCGACCAGGTGACATGAAACGAGAACTGCAGGGCCATTATGTGACCGTATCCACGGTAGGCGAAAAAGTCAGCGCCTTTGTGCCCTCCCCCTTGCCTCCCAGTCCCCCGATTGAGTGGACTCCGGAGCTGCAGAACAAGTTTGACCAGGCCCTCTTGGCCCTGGGCCGCCTCGATAGCGTCTCCGAACTCCTACCGGACGCCTCCCTTTTCTTATATGCATATGTTCGTAAGGAGGCGGTGCTGTCTTCCATGATCGAGGGCACTCAGTCGTCTATCTCAGATCTGCTGATTTACGAGCTGGACCAGGAGCCCGGAGTCCCCCTGGACGACGTCCGAGAGGTGAGCAACTACGTGGCCGCCTTGCAACATGGCCTGGACCGCCTGGCCGGCGGCTTCCCCATATCGTTACGCCTCCTGAAGGAGATCCACGCCGTCCTGTTGGCCAAGGGGCGGGGCAGTGACCAAACGCCCGGAGAGTTCAGGCGCACCCAGAACTGGATCGGCGGAACCCGGCCGGGCAATGCGGCCTATGTGCCGCCGCCGGCAGACCAGGTGTTGGAATGCATGGGCAAGCTAGAACTGTTCTTGCATGACCAGCCCGAACCTGTGCCGGTCCTCCTCAAAGCGGCACTGGCCCACGTCCAGTTTGAGACCATCCACCCCTTCCTGGACGGTAACGGCCGCCTTGGGCGCCTGCTGATCACCTTACTGTTGTGTGAGCAGAAGATCCTGCGGGAGCCCATGCTTTACCTGAGCCTTTATTTCAAGACTCACCGTCAGCACTATTACGAGCTGCTTAACAACGCTCGCCTAAACGGGGACTGGGAGGCTTGGCTAGATTTCTTTGCCGAGGCGATAGTGGCCACCGCTACCCAGGCCACGGCAACCGCCCGTCAACTGCATGCCTTGTCAGTGGAAGACAGGATCAAAATCAACGAGCTGGGCCGGGCTTCGGCTTCCGCCCTGAAGATCCACCAGGTGCTTATTGAGCGGCCCATCACCACTGCCGGCTGGCTTGCCAACAAAACCGGCATTGCCCTGTCCACCGTGAACATTGCCCTCAAAAACCTTCAAAAGCTGGGCATCGTCCAGGAGATTACCAAGCAAAAGCGTAACCGCCTTTTCAGCTATGCCAAATACATACAGATAATGAACCAGGGAACGGAGCTCCCCGGCTAATAGGCGGGTTGCGGCAGATCCTCACGCCGCCAGCTTGAAGGTCCAACACTCCCAGCCACGCCGGCGGCATTCCTGGTCAATGTCGGCCGGGCTCACCTGGCAGGAGCTGCCGGCGCAAAAGTCCGCGGTGACCGTGCGTTCGTCTTCACAGTGCCCCTCGGAGCAGTAGTTCAGGGCGGAGACCTGGATCAAATTTGCCAGCCAGTCCCCCACCAGGGGGATCATCCTGGCCATTTGCCCCACAATGCCCAGGCCGTCGTAAAAGCGGCCCTCTTTCAGCTCCGCCTGTTCCACCAATTGCCGGCGCTGGGCCGGAGCGTAGGCCGGATTATGCCAAACCCGTATGGTCTGGCCGATCCAGTCAGAAAGCGGGGCGTCGCGCATCACTTTTTCCTGGCTCCACACCCGGCCCTTGCCTTTGTAGCGCATGGCGTGGCGCCAGATCACCGCCCGGCGCTCCACCACGCTCTGGCAGAACACCAGGGCCCAGGTGAACCAGTGGCCGGGTTTGGTGGACAGGATGGTGTCCCCGGCCACCAGGCCGGGGAATCCATCCTTTTGCCAGGCCTTATAGGAGACCGTCTGCAAGCCTAACCGCCGCTGACCGTAAACAGGCCCTGCAGCATGGGGCCCAGCCAGGCGGGGAGTCCCCAACCCATCGCGCTGCCCACGGTTGCCGCCAGGCTCAGGGCGGCCTTGGGATTTTGCTTTACCCAGTCCAAAACCTTGTCCAACATTTCCGTCTCCTTTATGAATGCCACCCCTCATACATGGCCATGGCCCAAGCCAGGCTGGCCATTTCGGCAGTGTTAAGCCCCATCAAGACCCGCCAGGCCGGTAGCTCCGTGGCCCGGCACACAAAATCCACGTAAGCCTCGGGATCGTTGCCGTCCTCTGCCGGCGCCCAGCGTTCTATGGCCTTTTGAATGCTCAGGCTCTGATAGCTGACACTGGAAAGCAGCTCGATCATGACCCTGAAGCCCTGGGCCGAGCTGCGGAAGTTGGCGAAGCCGTCACCGTCCAGGTCCTCACCACCCCGGCGCCGGGCAAAGGCGCTGGCTATGATGTTGCCGGGGTTGTTGTTGCTAACGCTTTTGGAAGGCACTTCTTTGCTCCTGCTTGATGCTTTATTTCATCCCAGCGGCCGCCAGTTGCCCGTGGGCGGGCGATAAGCCCTCACCCCGCCTTGCCCCCCAGCTTGCTCATCAGGTGGGGCAGGTCGCCGCAGTTGGCCCCGGTTTCGTTGCAAATGCTGATAATGGCCAAGCCCATGGCGATCAGGGTTTCCATGAGAATGCTGTCCCTGGCCCGCAGGCCCTTAAAGGCGTCGTCTCCGGCCGCCAGGTCGTTGCTGGTCTGCTGGTGGCAGGTGGCGCATTCCTGTCTGGTGATGAACACCTTGCGGCCCCGGTGCTCCAGATAGACCAGGACCAGGCCCACAAAGGGGGGCAGGCAAAAGGTGGCCGCCCCCAGCATCAACTGCCACGTCTCAAGGGTGATTTGCACCGGATGCAGCATGCTCACTCCGCTTTCAGCTCAGGCCAGTGGTCCACGATCCAGTTGTTGACCCCGATCAGGCGGATTACCTGGCGGGCTTGCTCCAGGCTTCGCTGGCCGGTGGCCCCCTTGGTCACCATGCCGCTGGCCTTGCCCACCAAGCTTTTCAGGGAGCCCTGCTGGACCAGGTTGAAGGGGTCAAAGTCCTTGTCCAGGGCCTGCTGCAGGTTCTTGAAGCCCTGGTAGCGCAGGCCCTGCTCCACCCGCCGCAGCTCATCCTGGCCGGCCAGGAGCATTTCCTGTTTGCGGTCCATCAGCCGGTTGTAATCGACCGCCGGGTAAAGGGCGGTGAAGTCGCCGGCCAGGATGTCCGCCTTGGTCCACTGCTGGCCTTGGCGCAGGTTGTACTCTGCAGCGGCCCGAGCCTCCCTGGGGGTCTCCACGTCGCGCAGGTTCACACCAATCAGGAATTTAAGATCCTCCTGCAGCGGATCCAGCTCCTGGGCCCGGCCGGTCAGGCGGTCCACCGGTTGATGCAGCTTCTGCCGCTGGCCGGGGATGATCTCCTGGATCTCCTGCTGGAAGCCCTGGGGCCGCCTCTGGGCCATGCCCCCGCTCGGGGTGCGATCCGTCTGTTTAGCCAGCCACTCCAGCCAGCGGTGATGGGGAATAAATCCCCGCAGGAATTCGCCGGCCTGGCCGGGCACGTCGCGGGCCCCATAGCGCGGCTGCAGCTCGAACACCTGCCCTACCAGGGGAGCCAGGGGCCCCACGGACTTCATTTCATCTGAAGCAGCCTTGAGATCGGCGGAGTCGCCATAACGCGCCATGCGCCAGGCTCCCCTGGCCAACGGCCAAAGGTTGAGCGGCGCATATTTGACCATGCGCAAGTATCGCTCCCGGCGCTCGCCGTCCGGCCCGTCCGGGGCCTGGCCCACAAACTCCCGGCCTCCGGTACGGGTGCCGGGCCAATCTTTGCCGGGATGCTCTTCACGGAAACGCTGCTGCAGTTCATCCACCTGGCTTTTTTGACCCGTGGCCCCCAGGTAGGCCGAAAGCCCCGCATAGGGCAACGCGGCCGAACCCACCAGGCCCAGGGTGCGGGCCGCCCGCTCTCGCATGGGCATGGCGCTGTAGGGATTGAGGGCGTTGAGGTGGGAGCCCACCATGCGCCCCATCTTGTAGGGGTACTTGGCAAAGGGCCAAAGCATGCGCACAAAGGCGTTGTCCTGGAGCTGGTCCACCCAGGCCGGGGTGTTTTGGTAGAGGTAGGCGTAGCGGTCCACCGGCCCCAACATGACCTTGGTGAAGTCCTCCGGGTGCTCATCCAGCATATTGCTGAGATAGCGCCGCCTCAGCTCGCTCCTTTGGCCTGGGGCCGCCTTGCCCGCCTTGATCAGATCGTCCGCGTACTCATCGGCCATGGTGCGGGCCTCGGAGATGAACACCGCCCGTTTCCAGTAGTCCTCGACTGCCGAGAAAGGAGCCAGGCTGGCCTTGAGTGAACCGGCCAGGGCCGCGTCTCCGGTGGCCAAGGCCTTTTTGGTTTTGCTCACCTGGCCGCCTTCGCGCATGGCCTGGCGGGTCTTTTTCATGAAATGCCCGCTGTCCGCCCCCAGGGAGCGGAACAGGTTGGCCCCTTCGCCAAAGGCCTCACTGGGAATCATGCGGCGATAGGTGGGCGTCATGGCCAGCAAAGGCGCCAGGCTGTCGTTTTTCATGCGGCGCAGGCCGCCCTCACGGGCCAGGTCAGACCACCACTTCATGGAATACTGGGAACCGCCGCTCAACAGGTTGGTGAACCAGGTCCCCGGTGCGCTGAGCACGTTGGTGACCCAGAAGGTGGCCAGGTCTTTAAGCGCCCGGTGGGCATCGGCCAAGACCGTCTCTTCCTGACCCGAGCGCCGGCGCCCCATGAGCACCTTGAACTGTTCATCCAAGGCGGTGGGCATCAGGTAGCGCCCCTCTTTAATGCCCAGGACCTCGGCTTCCTCCGGCCTAACAAAGACCTCGGTGAGCACCTCGTGGCGTAGAACATTTCTGCCGGCTGCAGGGTCAAATACTTCACGCACCCGGCGCAGGTTTTCGGGCTCAAGCTTGCCCTTGGGAACAGGGGTCAAAATCTGCGGGGCGATCTCCCTTAACAGCTCCCGCTGAGCCACGGCCTCCTGGGCGAAACTACGCTGTTTATTTATGGCCTGGTCCAGTCGCTCCCCGGTGTCTCGGAAGCCCAGCCGCTTCTGGGCCATGGGCTCAAAGGCCGCGTTGAGCTGCAGCGATGGCGTTTGTACGCTCACCCCGGTCTGGCCGGCGGGCCGCCCCGCCTGGGAGGTGTAGCCGCTCAGGTACTGGCCCGGCTCCAGAATGCCCTCTTTGACAAGGCGTTGATGCAGGGGATCGGAGGCAAAGGGAACCAGCCCGACCGTGGCCCCCTGGGCCGGTGAGGCGTCGGGCATGGTCAACAAAGGCTCCACCTTGCCCTCCGGCCCCGCCCCTACTCCGCCGCGAATAATGTCATCAGGCCGCCGCCTGGCCAGGGCCTGGGCCGCCAGGCGGGCCTGCTCGGAATCCACTCCGCCCGCCGTCAGGGCTCCCAGCCAATTTGCCTTGCCCTGACCCTTGAGCTCCGAGGCCAAGTGGTCCTGATCCAGGTCCAGGGCCTGCTGCAGTTGGTCCACCGCCGTCTTGGTGGGATCGTATTTCTTGGGGCGTAGGGCCACGGGCAAACGGTAGCCGCCCGCCGGCATCTTGTAGGCCAGGACTATGCGCTGGACCTCGGGCCGCTGGGTCTGGAATAGAGCTTGGGCCTTGTCCGGGTCCAGGTCATGGGCCCAGGTCTCAACCGGCCCGTCAGGGCCTTTTACTTTCACCTTGACCCCGAACTGCAGCACCCCGTTGGGATCCACCCCGCTCATGCTTTCGGCCAGCACCCGCGCGGCGATCAGCTCCTGGTCAGTCATACCCAGGGCCTGGGCCAGCTTGGGGTGCACCTTTCCGGCTGCCTCCCGCGCCTTTTGCCCCAGGATCAGCCCGGTCTCCGGAGACATCCAGCGCCGGCTGCTGGCCCACTCGGCCAGACCGGGGCGCAGCACATAGCGCCCCGTCTCGGCCTGGATCTTGGTCAGGTCGCGGTCCAGCTTGGCGTCCTTGACCATCATCTTGCCGAACACGTCCGGGCCCACCGCCTCGGAGCGGGTGCCCAGGTTGCGCATCAGCCAGCCGTGGCTGGCCCCGCCTTCCAGGGGCCGGGCCCACTGGGTATCCTGGGCCTTTTGCACCGCCCGCGAGGCCAGGGCGTCCAAGCCGGTGGCCAAGCCCTTGCGCGCCGCCACCAGCCCGCCACGGGCGGCCAGGGGAATTCCCATGCCCGCCGCCGCCCCGGCCAGCTCCGAACCCGTGGCCTGGTTCCCGGCTTCCATGAGCGCCCCGGCCGCGCTTCCCCAAGCAGCGTCACGCGCCGCGTCCTTGGCCGCCACCTTGGCCACGCCAGAGCCTAAAATCTTCAAGGCATCGCGCCCGCCCTTGGTGGCCAGGGTCCGCACGATGGAGCGACCGGCCAGGTTGGCCAGGCTGTAGAGCCCGCCGCTGGCCGCATCCGCTATGGGATCAGCCACGGGATTGAACATGGACTCTTCCACCGGCTTCTCGCCCACGGGCACGGCCTGGCCGTTCACCACGCGGTAGTAGACGCCTGGAGCGCCTGAATATTCGTGCACTCCGGCCGGCAGAGGTGCGGGGTCCTGGCTTGCGGCCCGCTCCTGGGCAAAATCCCGCGCAATGGGCAGGTCTCCCATTGAGTCCTCCAGGAGCTGATCCTGCCCCTGGGCTGGCCCGTCCACCGGGACAAGCCGGGGGCCTGGGTCATCCACCGGAACCAAGCTGGGGCCGGGATCGTCCACCGGAACCAAGCGCGGCGGGAGGCTTTCTACGGTGACCAGGCCCATGTTAGGGATCGATCCTGTTCCAGCGGCCATCGCGTTTCACGTACCACTTGCCGTCGGCCCGCTGCTCGGCATCCGGATATTGGGGGAAAGGCGACTTGCTTTCCTTGGGCGGGTTCTTCACCGAAAGCAATCCGCCCCCTCCGGCGCCCGCCTGCTTGCCCAGGCTGCCGAAGATCTGCATAAAGTCACCCGCCGACATGGTTTTGAGGGCGTTGTCGTAAATTTCCTGCTCGGTTTGGTTCAGGACGGCCTTGGGATCCTGGCCCTGGGCCGTCGCCCCCAAAGCCTTGTTGACCACCTGGGCGCGCAGATCTCCCATATCCAGAGGAGCGCGTCCTTGGTCCACCTTGGCCGCCCCGCCGCTCCACACCTTGAACTTGCGGCCGGTGTCGGGGTCGGTGAAATCCACCCACGAGCCTGCCGGGGTCTGCTGATCCACCAAACGGCGGTCGCGGTAGCCCTGGGTCTGGGCATTCTGCTGAGCCAGGGAGGTTGCCGTGGTTCTCGCCGCCTCGGCCGGGGTGGTGGCCCGGATCTTCTCCGCCTCTTGCTGGCCGGGGCTCGGCAGGTAGCCGGCAAACACCTGCTCCTTACCGGTGCGCTTCATGGTGGTCACCGGGCTGGGCAAGGGAGCGCCGCCGGGCACCAAACCGGCGCCGGGCGCATAGGCCATACCACTTTGAGGATCAAGGGAGGCGTAGCCGTGGCGCCCCAGGAGCACCCTCTGGCGATCGGTCAACGCGGCCCCCAGCTCCTTACCCGAGCTGTAGAGGTTGCCAGCCGTGGTCCGTTCGTCTTCAAAGGCCTTTTGGCGGGCCTGAATAGCCCCCATGGCTTCCTTGTTCCACATGCCAATCCAGGTGTTCAGCTTCGCCATTCCCTGTTGATCGGAAAGCAAGTCCGGGGCAAAGGTGCTTACCGCGCCCCTGAGTTCCTCGGCGGTGATTGGCTTGTAGGTCGGCCTGCCCTCCAACAGCTCCCGGCTGAGGGTGGTGATCGCCTGCTCCCGCCAAGGGTCGCGTTGCCGCTGCCGCTCCGCCTCCGCCGCCGCTGGTCCCCAGACCGTGGTGCGGTAGCCGTGCCAGAAGGGGCTGGTCTGCGGAGGGCTAATCAAGCCGGTGGAAGGCTGGGCCGCAGGCGCCACGGAGGGCCCTTGCATTGGCGCGACCGAAGGCGTGGCCTGGTAATTAGTGTAGCTGTCCATTAAACCGGCCATGGCTTAGCTCCAATAATTAAAGCGGGTGTACTGATTGAGATTCGGATTGGCAGAAGACATGGGCACATTGCTCAGGGAGGTCTGGCCGAAAATCCCGCCCAACCCCCCGGCCACGCCCCGGCCCACCGTGTTTCCGAAGCTGTTTGAGGCCGAATTAAGCACGTTGCCCACCAGCCCCCCACTGGCCGGTTGGCTGTAGCCCATGCCCTTGCGTCCCTGCTCCAAGAGATAGCCGCCCTGATACCAGGGGTCCAACACTCCCAATAGGGCCTGGGCCTTGGTTAGGCCTGCCCTGGGCAGGGCGGGGATGTTCACCCCATCCAACTGGACGTTTATAGCCGGGGTGTTCAGGGCATTCATGGCCGCTTGGTAAATCTTGAGGGGATCAGCCGGCCCTCCCTCGCCAAAGACCGCTTCCCATTTCTCCCACCACCTTTTGCCTTCCTTGGTGCGATCGGCCCTGGTGTCCACCACCCCTTGCTCGCCATCGTCTCCAAAAACGAATCCCAGGGCATCATCCAAAAGTCCCATGCTCGCCTCCTATGCAAACAACGCGCTCAAGATGCCGGTGTAGCGGGAGAGCTTGTCCTGGCTTTCGCTGTCCTGGGTGCGCCCCAGGTCCAACAGACTGCCCAGCAACTCCGCCGCCATGCCGTTGAGTTTGGCCGTATCCACCAGGCCCGCCGCCTTGGTCTGCAGCCCCTGGGCCGCCACCTGATCCTGGTGTTGACGCACGTCATCGGCCAGCATGCCGCTCAGGTTGGTCAAGGCGTCCCGCTGCATGGTGCTGTCCAGCACCCCCCGCGAGGCCAGTTTCTCCATGGGCTGGCGGATGTAATCCTGGAAGGGCTGCAACTGGTTCACGTAGGCCTTGCCCTCCGCATTGGTCCACTGATCAACCAGGCCGGGCAGGTTGCCCAACTGATCCAGGGAACCCTGGAAGGAATCCATCAGGCCGGGCAAGCGGGGGGCGATCTCCTTCAATGGCTCCAGGCCCCAGTCCTGCAGGCCGGAATGTGACTTGCTCCAGGGGTAGGCGTCTTCAGGAATGTCCAAGGTGTCCCCAGAGCCAAGGCTTCCCAGGGAGGAAAAGTCCCAATTTTGGCCGGAGCCAACCTCTATGGGTTTGATGTTGGAATCCTGGTTAATGGTGGGTAACCCCGCCGTAGGCGCCAAGGGACCGTAGTTCACTCCTGGAATCGGTGAGCTGCCTCCTCCATAGGGCGTCCAGTAGGTTCCGGTTTCGGGATCATATTGCCCATATTGCGAGGATCCGCTGATCAAGGCCATGTCAGACTCCTTTGCTGCTTCCCCGGCTGCATGCGCTCACTTAGAAAACCGGATGCAGGAAGTGTTTGCTTGTAGAGACATAAGGGGATCCATAGGTGTCATTCCAGCCCGCGTGGAGAGTAGCGCCCGAAATATCCACCTTTCCCTCTACGCCGAAGATTTTTAGGCTCCCAAAGTTGGTGGTATTGTTTTCGCCGCCCCGCGTATCGATGACCCCGGTTATGCGCATGGGCCAGGGGCCGGTGCACTTAAGCAGCACCCCGCCCCCAGCTCCCGGCCCACCTTTGCCGCCGGCGCCGGAGTAGTAGCTGGAGGTGTTGTTACCGCAATAAGCCGGGGCTCCCAGGGCGGCCGCTCCACCCAGGCCGGTGCCGTAGGTGTTGGTGACAGAGGCCCCGGCCGCACCCGGACGGCCCACCCGAGTATCCACTCTGGGGTTGCCCGGCAAACCGGCCAGGCCCAAACCGCCCTTGGTTAGAATGCTTCCCGTTATCACCAGGCTATGGGAGGCCTGCAGCTTAACCGCGCCGCCGCCGCGACCACCGGAGGCTCCACCGCCTCCACCGGCCCCACCGCAACCGTTGCAGGATCCGGTGCCGCCGCCGGAGCCCCCTCCCCCGCCGCCGCCTCCGCCGCCAGAGCCTGGTCTTATCTCTTCATCGGTCGATGAGTCGCCGTTGCCGTTGTTGCCCCCATAACCGCCGAGGCCGCCAGTACCACCCGCCGACCCGTTCAGGCCTCCGCCGCCGCCCGTTCCTTGCGCCCCGCCATAGAGGCCCTTGCCGCTGTAGGAATCAGAGCCGGGCGATCCGCCAGGGCCGCCGCAATAGCCGGAGCAGTCGCAATAGGAGGTGGAGCTGACCCCGCTTTGAGCCGTACCTGTACGGCCACCGCCCGGCCCACCTGCCGCGCCCCCATGGCTCTTGGTTTCGCCGCCGCCGCCGCCACCCCCACCGGCGTAGCCGAAGTAACCGGCCAGGCTGGCATCAATGACCCCGGCCACGTTGATTTCACCGGCCGAGACTTCCACCTGGCCGTATTGGCTACCGTCCCAGGGCGTGACGTGGACCGTGGCTCCGGCCGGGACCAGAAAGCGCCTTACGTTGCTTATGGAGCCATGGATGTAATCCCCATCAGCCAGGATGAGGTCAGCGCCGCCCTGGTTCCCGGTGTAGGTGGCCGCCCAGCTCGGGAAGGCCAGGGCCAGGACCAGGATCAAGCTGGTGATTATTTTTCTGGAAACGCGCATGACGTCCCGGCTAGGCCTGCTTTTGCTGGGCCTGGATCAGCTCCAGGCGATCCGGCAACTCAGTCAGGTCATACTCACGGCCCAAGTCGGCGGAAAGATCTACGGGAGTGGCATTGGCCAGGGCGTCCAGGTTGGCCACGTATTCCTTGATGGAGGCCAAGATTTCATCCCGGCTGTTGGTGGCGTCAAAGGCCAGCTTGGCCTCCTGCCATTGCCCACTCTTCAAGCAGTAGCGAAAGGCCACCACCTGGGAGTGCTTGTCCGGGGTGCTGTCAGTCAGCTTTACCTTGGTCCCGCTTTTTGCTAGTTCAGCCATGCCGCTACTCCTAATTGGGGGCGATCTCGATAAATCCCAGGGGGTGATAAGGGTCACCGGCGTCAATCTCGGTGACGTCCAGGCTCATGATGCTCAAGGCACCCACCGTGGCGTTGTTCAGGTCCGCGGTCTCTTGGCCGCCACTGGCCGCCGCGTTTACCGTGCCCATGGCCGCCCCTTCGTTGTTCAAGCGCATGGTGACCAGGGCCGCGCCGCCTGGCACCTTGAGCCGCATGCCGAACTTGACCACTTCCCCAGCCACGCCGGGCACAAAGGACAAGATCCCGTCCCCCACCAGGACCTGGCCTTCCAGGGAGATGACCCTGGTGTGGCGAACCGTCCCCACTATTTGGTCCACATAGCTCTTGGTGGCGGGGTGCAGGGCCTGGATGGGATCTCCGGGCAACAGGGGGCGATCCAGGAAGGTCTTTACCCCGCCTATCTCCTGAGCCCCGAAGGTGCGCACCACGTCCAGGGGCAAGGCCCCCTGGTCCCCTGGGGTGATGATTCCCAGGGCCACCGCCGTCAAACCGGCGTCCAGCACCCCCTGGGCCAGGGTCACCGTGGTGATTTCGGCCTCATCGTCATAAGCGGCGGCCTGCACCGCCACGGGGGTCCACTCAGCTCCCAGCCAAACCCGGATCATGCGACCGGCTGGGAATAGCCCGGCGGCGTCTCCGGCCAGGGTGAACTGGTTGGCCGCCAGGTAGTGGGGGCTCAGGCCACCCTCCATCCACTGGGAGCTGGCGGCCGTGGTCTGGCCCTGGCCCAAGCGGCTGTAAAGGTCCAAAAGAGTGGGATTCAGGCGCTCCAGAAGCTGAGGGCCCGCGCTAAGGTTGCCCAGGATCAACAAGGGGTAGTCCGCCATCAGCTCACTCCCAACAGCGCCAGGTCCAAGGTGACCGGCCCCAGGTAGACGTGTTCACCGCCAGGGTCTATGTCCGTGACCCCAGCCTGGATCGCCTTGCATACGAATTGATGATCATGATGTTTGAGAGCCTGTGCCTGACCGGTGGGAGGATAGATCCAGTCTTCCACCGGCAGGCTCAGCTCCTTAACTGTTACTCCGGCGTCAATGGGTGCGAAGATCTCCCGCACCAAGGCCGCCCGCTCTACGCTTTCATAGTCCAGGCGAAAGCGGAGCCGGGCCGTGGCCCCCATGCGGGCGGTCATCAGATAGCCGAAGCCGTGAACATGCTTGTCCCGGCGGCCGTCCCCCATGTCCTGCATGGGGCCCCACACCTCGCACCGCGACCACTCCGCCCCGCCGTCCTGGCCCACCGCGCTTTCGTCCAGGCGGTAGAAATGGCCGTCATCGCCGCCTATGTGCGTCTCGCCGTTCTGGTGAACAAAGCAGCTCGGGGCAAACCCCTCCCACTGGTAAAAGCTCCAGTCGCCCAGGAGCACATGCAGAACCAGGGTGAAGCCCAGGCCGGGCAGTTGCAGCCAATACTGGTCATGGGGAGCGTGGTAGCAGGCAAAGGCCCCGGTGGATTTGTGGCGGTTCACCAGGTCGGAAATTTCCTCACTCTTGGGCCATTGGCGCACGTCGCCGTAACCCTGCACGCCTTCCATGCCCAGCACCTGGTCAGCCAGAAACAGGATGTTGTTGCCCACGTTGGCCATGGTGTCCCCGGCCAGGGCTCCCAGCTCCTGGAACACCTCATCCATGGCCATGTCCCCATCAGCGCCGGGAACCTTGCCGGTCAGGCGGTGGATGGAGGCAGGTCCGGACTTGCTCACATAGAGATCATTGAAATATTTGACCAGGCCGTTGATAAACCCGCCCAGGCCGCGCTCCACCCCGATCCATCCGGCGTCAGCTCCGTTGTAAAGCCGGGCGCCCCACTTGTAGGGGTTGTTCAGGGCGCAGTAATAAAGCTTGGCCGCGTCCTCTGCCTGAGGCCAATTGCCCCCGCCCACTTCCAGGCGCTCGCCCTTCACCGCGCCCCAGGCGGCCCTGGGAGGCAGGCCAGGGCCCACGGACAGGAGCGGATCCTTGTCCCCGTCCACTTGCCACTGGGCCCCGTCCCAGGTCCGGGCCGAACCCGCACCGGGGGTGGAAGCCCATTGCAGATGAACCGCGTTGGCCCCGTCTCCGCCGCTGAACTCCACGCTCACATAGCGCGCTTCGCCCGGCGCTAGCTCCAGGCTCTGCCCTGCTTCGGGCTCCAAGGCCACGTCGTGGACCATGCCCGCGCTAGGCAGATCCTCGGCCTCAACGGATCCCGATCCCAAGAGGGTCACCCCATCGGCGGCCCACACCTGCAGGCTTACCGTGCCGGTGGGAGCGCCCTCGGCAAACAGCACCGCCCTAATCAATCTCAAGGGAATGGATCCAGGGTCCCACGCCGGAGCCACGGCCCAAAAACCGGCCCGCGTCAGGCCTCCGGAATGCAGGGCCCAGGATCCGGCCGTGTCAGCAATGCCCCAGTCTCCCCACAGAAAACCGTCATCATCCCAAACCACCCCATAGGCGTAATCCGCTTCAGGCTCCACCGCCTTGAGATAAGAGCCGTCCAGGACCATCATCCGCCCGGCAAAGGCCTGCAGGCGTGGGGCCGCGTCCACCGCCCCCAACAGCATTGGCGCGCCCTGTTCATCCAGACGGTACAAGTGCTGATCAGAGGCCAGATACCAGACGCCCTTAAGCAGGCGCGCCGCCTTCACCGGCCGCCCATCGGGCAGGGGCTGGGAGCTGATCCGCACCGTACCCGGCCGGGTGCGCCACTGTTTGCGCCAGTTGCCGTGGCCGTCCTGGCTTTTGATCAGCATCAGATTCACCGCGCTCTGGCAGCGGCCCGAGCCGATCAGCCAAGGCTCATTGACCGTGCACACCCCACCGGCTGGCAGGCAGCCCAGCGTCTTGCGCGAGGCCTGCCGGCGAGACGCCCTCATGCCCGGCCCCCGCTGAAGTCGTAGCGGCCCCTGACCACCGGCCCCTCGGGTACAGCTGTATCCATGGAGGCAACGTCATTGGCCTGACTCAGGAGCATGCGGTAAAGCCCCAGCTCCAAGGTGGTGTCGTATTCGTTGCGGTTCAGGCAGCGCATCTTGACGTACTCGATCAAAGCCATGTCGAAGCGGCCCCCAAAGGGCAGCTCCGAATCCAGGGCCGAGCGGGCCGCGTCGTCATCGGCCGGCAGCGCCGCCCGTATCAAGGCGGGCTTGGCCGCGTAGATTAGATCCAGGTTTTCCGAGGTCTCCGGCGCCGGGTAGAGGTGCAGCTTGCCCTCTTCCAGGAAGCAACCCAGATAGCCCCAGCCGGACAGGGGGAAGTCATGGCGGGATTTAAGAGGCAAGGGAGTGGCGGTCCCTGCAACCTTGGCCGAGATAAGGCCAAGCCAATCCTCCGGCAAAGGCGCGCCCTCCGGCCCCACCGGCAAGATGGTGTGAGCGGCAACCAGGCTGCTCTTGCGCCTGGTCAGCTCGGCGGTCAGAACCTTGACCCCTTCCTGCAGGTAGAGGAACTTCTCTCGGGCGGAATAGGTGGTCTCCGGGGTGTCTCGCACCCCGAAGGCCACCGCCACCGATAGCTCGCTTCCGGTCATTTAGAAGGTCAGGCCCTTGTAATAGGCATTGCCCTTTTCCTCCCGGCAGCCCAGGGCCAGGCGAGCTACGATCTGGCCCCTGGTGCGGTCGCCGTCCTTGCCCAAGGGGGTGTGCTGGGCCCGCTTGAGCCAGGCCAGCTCCCATAGGCTGGGATCAATGGCCAGCACCTCCGAATGAGGCAAGTAGCGGGTGAGCACTACATCGACATCGCCGAAGTCAGTAACCAGGCGATCAATTCCCATGAACAGCGTTTTGTCCTTGGCCTCCAGGTTCCGCACCGTGCCCCCGGTGAAATTGCTGATCACCCGCTTCTGGGCGCTGTTGACCAAGACCACCGAAGGATCCGCGCCTTCGTCCCAGGCCGCCTGAAGCAGATCGTTGAACATCTCCTCGGTCAGCGGCGCCGCCCCGGCCGCGTCCAGAACGTTGGTGGTGATGGCGGCGGTCATGCCGGTGAGCTTGCGGGGCTGGGCCGGCCCCTGGGGAGCCTGGGAGATCAGCGCCTTTTCCATATCCAGGGCGATCTCCTTCATGGCCTTCTTGGAGAAGTATTGGTAGGCCTTCTTCATGCCATAGGTCTGCACGTCCTGGAGGGTGTCCGGCACGATGATGTTCTTGAGGAAGTTCTGGGCGTAGCTCTGGGTCACTCCGGGCGGAACATGCTCCACCTCCACGAAGGTAGACCCATCCACGTGGGCGTTCTCGGCCGCAGCGGCCAGGGAGTCCTGCATGGTCTCCACAATGGTGTTGATGGCCTTGCGGGAGTTCTTGCCCAACATGGTCAGCACCGGGGTCTTGGTGGGGCTGATATTGGTGATGAGATCGGTGAGATCTCGTTTTACGGTCTGGAAGTTGTCAATCTGAACCGTGGCCATTAAGGCACCTCCTTATGGTGACGCCTACTTGATTCCTGGATGATCGATAAACAGCTCCAGGGCGGCGTCCCAATCTTGTTCGCCGGCGCCGGGCGCTAAGGCCCTGCCCACCAGCTCTTGCGTTTTTATTTGCGGTGGTTTGCCCGCGCTGGGCTTGGGGGTCTGGGCCCCGGCCTTTAGCGCGCTTTTGTCCACCACCTTGGGCGTGGTCACCAACTCCCCGCCTTGCCGGGCCGGCAACTTACCGGCCATGGCCAAGCGCATGTAATAGCCAAGCCATGCCTCGGGATCATCGTTGGCCGGATGGCCGGGGCCTATGCCGTCGGCGGCCATGGCCTCGATCACCTTTTCCCGCGACTGGCCCCACGTGGCGCTTTGGGGATAGTTGGCGTCTATGTAGTTGGACAGCTCGGTTTCCTTGGCCTGCTGCACCAGGACGGACACATAGGGATCACCGTCCTGGTTAGACTGCTTGCCGGCGCCTTCCAAGACAGGCCGATAGGGCTCCAGGGCCTGCTGCAACAGTTGGCTGACCAGGGACACGGCCCCTTGGTCAGGCTGCACATAGACCGTCTTGCCGTCCGGCCCCTCTACGGGGACCAGTATTTGCTGGCCGCCCTGGGGCGTCGCCGCGGACTGGCCCTGGCCTGCCCCCTGCCCCGTTAGCAGGGCTTTGACCTGTTCAGACCGCTGAGGGTCCCTGAGGGCTTGATGCACCAGCTCAAGCGTGCCCCGATGCTGGCCCAGGCGCTGCATCTTGACCCGGTAGTCCAGCCCCTTCTGGATAAGCTCCGTGGCCTTGTCCGCCGAATCGACGGTGTAGGGTTTGCCGTTGTAGGTGATGGTGATTGGGGCAAATGCCCCCGCCTCCGGAGTTGGCTCCTGGCCTTGGCCTGGGGCGGCTTCGCCTTCCCCGGCTTGACCATGGGGCTCCCCAGAGGCGGGGTTGCCGTCTTCACTCCCCGTTGGCGGAGCGGTTTGCTCCAGCTCGGGGTGCTCCAACAGCCCGGCGAATTCATCACCGGTGGGGCCCTGACTCCCGTCCGGGACTTGGGGGGCGGCCTCCGCCGGGTTGGGCGGGGCGGCCTCAGCCGGTCCTTGCGGGTTGGTCTGGGTTTCTATCGTCATGACTGTTCCTCCGTTTTAACTGTTTGCGCCAGCTCTACTCGCAGACGCGGCAGGGCGAACCTCGCGTCATCGCCCCTTTTGATGGTGTGCTCCAGGTCCAGGCCCAGGGCGTCAACCGCCCCCAGGGCGCTCTTGACCGCCAGGGCCCCCATTAGCAGGGCCTCCCTATCCAGGCTGTCCAGGAGCTGAAACTCCTCCAAGATTTCCCGCCGCCGCCGCTCCAGAAAACTGGTCAGGAAGCGCTTGGCCGCCTTGGCCGCCTCCCCCATTTCCAGCTCCTCCCAACGCTCGGCTATCTCCTGCTCCAGGGCCTCTTGGTTCCCTAGCTCCACCGGTTTCCTCCCTGTCCGGGTCGTCGATGAACAGCCTGGGATCAAAGCCCATGGCCTCGATGATTTGCTTAACCGCGTTGTAGATGTGGCGGATGTTGATCATGCGATCCGCCCCCTGCATCTTGGAGAGCTGGGCCAGTTGGCCCAAGAGGGTCTGCATCTGCTGGATGGTCAAGTTGCGGTCGGTGTTGCCCACCCCCACGTTGACCACCAGGTCGAAGTCACCGCCCAGATCACCAGGCCGGATGGTCATGTCCTCAGAGTCGGACACCGCCACCACCAGCTCCCGGTCCCCAAACTCCTGCTCCATCCAGATCAGGGCCCGGTACAAGGGCTTGAGCCCCATTTCCGCAAACAGGCGCGCCACCAGGCGCAGGCGCTTGTTGGCCTGCTGGATCAGCTCCATCATTCCCCTGGCCGTCTTGTTGACGGTCTGGGCCTGCAGCCCCTGGTTAAGGCGGGTCACCCCGGTGCTCTGTTCCTTGGCCGCCTCAAAGACCTCCAACATGCGGTAAGGATCCATGCCCAAGGGAGGCGAATCCAAGCGCCTGACCGTGGTGCCCTTGCCGGCGTCGGTTTCGATCACCCGCCGGCCCATGATGATGCTGTTCAGGTTGACCCCGGAGTCCCGCTCGGCCACCGTCTTGGGGAACACGTTTTCGTTGAGGTAGTCCAGGGCCAGGCGATGCAGAGCCGTCTTTATGTGCTGATACTGCCGCGCCTGATCCACCAGGCTCATGCCTTCCAACTGGTGGGGAATGCGGCTGGGGGTAATGTCGATGTAGGGCGGGCGCTGGTAGATGTTGGGCTTCACCAACACCACCTGCTCGCCAACCATGGTGACTATCACCGGCTGCAGCCTGCCCTCATACTCCCAGCGCAGATAGCAAACCCAGCGCTCGCGGCGTCCGTGTTCCTTGGTCCACTCCCCCGCCGCCAAAGGATCGCTCCGCCCCCGCTCGGCATGGGCCTGGGCCTGCTCCTGGTTAGACTCCGGCTCGCTGGGCTCCAACCCGCTCAGGTCATAACCATAGGCCTCGGCGTCCTGCTCCAGCTTCCAGGCCTGGGGATAGTCGCGCTCGGCCACAAAGGAAGCGTCCTCAATGCTGGTGGCGTCCGGCGAGATCAGGAAGTTGCCCCGCTCCACCACCCGCAGACAGGGCTGGTCCCGGTGCACCACTTTTTCCTTGAGCTTGACGTCTCGGTAGCCGATGGGCTCAGGCTCTGCCTGGGGCAGGTTCAGGAACTGCCCAGCCGGAGCCTCGGGGAGGATCGCCTCCCCCAGCTCCAGGACCTCCGCCCCCTCGGCTTTCTTTTGGGCCAGGTCCTGGGTGGTAATCACCTCGTACTCGCGCTCCTCCGAGGTTGCTTCGTAGTCCCAGGAGTAATGCACAATGCCGTTGCGGAAAACCAGGGCGTCCCAGAACCAGTCATGGGCGATCAGGAACATGTTGAGCTGACGCTGCAGCCGGTAGCGGATCACCGCCCGCATGCGACGGGCCGCGTCCATGGCATCGGTGCGCCGGTGCTTGATGGTCACCGCGTCGCCCGCGCCAAAGAAGATCTCCAACAGGTCCGGGAGCATGCTCTGCACCGCGTCGCGAACATCGGGGCTCACCACCTGGGAAAGGCCCGGCTGCTCGTTGCCCAGCTTTTCCCCCAGGTAATCCCGTATGGCCTCATCGCGGTCCTGGGCCTTTTGGTCATCCCAGGCCTTGGCCGCGTCCCGCTGGAGCTTCAGGTGCTTTTGCAGCTTTTCGAGCTGTTCCTTGGGCAGAGGGGTCAAATCAAACTCCAGTCAGCTTGTCACGGATGCGGTCGGGTGGGGCCTCTTCCTCGTGCTCTTTGGGTATCTGCCAAGCGTCCATGGCGCTCAGCAAGAACACCAGGGCCCGGAAGGCGAAGAGGCTGTCCGGCATTTCGTCCAGCACTTCCGTGTAGGGCCGCCCCGCCGCCTCCCTGAGCTGCGGCTCCAAAACCTCGAAGCCCGGCCGGGCGCTCAGGCGGCCGCCGGTTATCATGCCCGTGGCCCGGCCCAGGCCGTACCGGGGGTCATCGCGATAAGGCGCGTTGATCAGAGACAGGGTTTCCCAGCCTCCCCAGCCGGTGGGCCTGGTGAGCATTTCCTCCCGGCATAGGCGGTTGGCCCCGTCGCGGTAGTTTTCGCCCATGGTCCCGCCCTCATGCAGCCAGCGGGATACGTGCATGCTCCGGCCCAGCTCAACCATGCGCCGGACCAGATTTTCCCAATCGCGCTCCGCCATTTCGGCCAGGAGGTGGACCCGCTTGCCGTCCTTCTCCTGGCCGGCCACCAGGGCGTAGCTGGGATGATTGCCCGGCCAAATCACCGCGCCCCACACTCGCGACAGCTCCACCGGCTTTTCGCCCTCGGCTTCCAGGAAAAGCCCCCTACCCTGCTTCTGGGCCACCGCCGCCGCGATCATGCCGCCCTCCCGAAAACTTGGTCCACGGCTGAACCGTCCATCAAACCGCCGTCCCGGCCCTTGCTCATGCCCCGCCAAGCACGCACCGCCAGGGCCAGGGCTATGACCTCATCGTCATGGGCCCCGTCCGGCGCCTGGTAGCGGATCGCCCCGGAGGGCAGACGGTCATACTCGAAAATTTTCAGCTCGGTTAGCAGCTCGGGAATGGACGGGAAGGTGATCAGCCGCTGCTCAAGGGCGGTCATCAGCCCTTGGATCAGCCCCTGCTTGGAGGAACCCGTGGTAGCGAAGCCCTCACAACTCACCCCCGCTTGCCGGATGTCGTCAATCACCACGTCGCCAACGCTGTTGGACTCCACCAGCATATGGGCCCGGTAGCGCTTGGCTGCTTCGATGATCCGGGCCTTCATCACCGGCCAGTCCAGCCGATGAAAGCGGTCATGCCAGGCCAGGCGGCCCTGGGCGTCCAAGATATCCACCACCGTGTAATCCTGATGTTTGGCCAGGTCCACCCCGCCCACATAGGGCCCCTGCACCGGCACCGTGTGCGGGCTGTCCAGCTCGCCAATCACGCAGGCGTCTATGTTGCGAAACACCCCGGAGCTGTCAGGCAGGAACTCGGCCAGGTACTCCTGGCGGAAAGAATCCTGGGGCAGGTCTTTCTTGGCCGCCTCGATGAAGCGGGGATCCACGTTGGGGTTGGCGCTGGTGGGAAGCTGGATGGAGGCGTAATCCGGGCTGTCGTCACGGCTGCCTTTGAGAAATTCCTTGTACGTCCAGTGGCCCTGGCCCTTGGGGGTGAAGGCAAAAGCCGCCCGGCCGCCCGTGTCGGTGAGCATGGGATAAAGGGCCTCGTACCAGAGCTCCGCCTTGATCAAGCTGGCTTCGTTCAGGTAGGCCCGATGGACACCCTCGCCGCGTAGCCGGTCGCCACGCTCCGCGCTATGAAACTCCATCACGCTGCCGGTTATCAGCTCGATCCTGAGTTCAGACTTGCTCACGTTCTCCGGCGTGGCTAGGTGGGTATCCAGCACCACCTTGCTCATGATCCGGAAGGAGCGCCGGGCCAGGTACTGGATCGCGTCAACCCACCAGGCGTTAATGCCCTGGTGGTTGATCGACTCCCGCAGCATGTGCATGAGCAGGCAAAGGGTCTTGCCGAAGCGCCGCCCGCAACAGGCCAACACAAAGCGGTGAGTGGCCAGGAGGTCCAGCAACTGAACCTGCCCCGTGTGCGGCGGGGGCTGGAGTACCAAGAGGCCTGGATGCTCGCTCATGCGGCTAGCCTCTCTTCGTCCGAATCCTCGAATTTGCCCGTGTTCGTGGCGAACTGGGCGGTGATGACAACCCGGCCGTCATGCACCGCAAAGGGCAGCTCCATTTGCTGCTTGGGGTAACCGCCTTTGAGCCTGACGGCCATGTCTGCGAAGCCCCGCCTCGCGGCCCAGTCCGGCGTCCTGTGCTCGGTGATCTCCCCGGTGTCTTTGTTGACGAAGACCTGGACCTGGTAAGCGTCCAGGCCCTGGGCCACTGTGCGAAGGATTTTCAGTGAATTCAAACCAGCTTCGGTCAGGAGCTGCTGGATGGGCAGGTCAAGCTCTTTGAGCAACTGGGAGCCCCGCACCCGGAACGACTCCTCGGTTTTGCATTTGCACCCCGCCCTCTTGGCCGCCTCAGTGGCGTTGCCGGTGTCGATGTACACATCGACGAACCGCTGTTTCAGCGGGGAGAGGGTCGGCGTATTTATGTGGGCCGCGTTGCTCATGTCAATGCACCTTTGTTGCCCGAAGCCTGATCGCTAAACCTAGGTGCCGTCAACGGGCTCTTGTCGGGTTTGCCGACTTTGCCGAGTTTGCCGACTTTGCCGAGTTTGGTCTGGAAGTGGCCGTTGACCCTGACCTTTTTCATCCTCCGCTTGAGTAAAAAATTTTCGAGGTATGCGCCAATGCCCCCCGATTGTCTGGAAAGAGCCTGGAAGCAAACCGTCCCGGCAGTACCTGCTCACCGTGTCCATGCTGCATCCCAGGAGCTCTGCCATCTGGCCGCTGCTCACGTAGCCGTTGCCGTCGCTCATATCGCCATCCTCCCGATTTGGGCTTGTGTATGTTAAGTTTTGTAAAGGTTTACAAAGCCAAATATCCACATAATTTCAGCCGCTTAATTTACGAGTACTTTTCACGGCCCTGCCTGTGCCAGCTCATCGGCCGCCCGCGCCAGCATGGAAGCCCACCACGCCGCCGGCGAGGCCAAACCCTTGTTGCGGTGGCGATGACGACGCCACACGAACTCGAAAGCCTGCTCCACCTGCCACGGCTCAAGCCGTTCAAGTTTTTCGGTGAGGGTGCGGGTCAGGTCCGGGCGCTCCCAGGCCTCCACCCGGCTCAGGAGCTTTCGGGCCTGGGCCAGCCCTGGTGTGTCTGGACTGTGACCAGCAACGGCGGCGCCACGCTCCGGCTCCCCATTTGTTTCAACCGGAGCGTTAGTCTTAATGCGTCTTACTGCTGCTGGTACATAAGAGCTTTCTCCCGGAGAAGACGGGGATCTAGTAATATCAAGATCCTTATGGGGGGGTGTGGGGGGGTGGCGAACCGCCATATTTGGCGGTTGGCTCCCGTCATTTTTGGCGGTTGGCTCTAATATTTTGAGCGAACCGCCATTTTTGGCGGTTGGCGAATCATTATCCAACCGCCATTTTTGGCGGTTGGCTTCTTCAGCTGCGGCCTTCTTTTCAACCTCCGGATCCCACAGGAAAACCATGGCCTCAAAGGCGTGATTGGACCGCCAGGTTTCCAGGTACTCAGCCTCCCTGAGCTTGGCTATGTGCCGCTCCACCGTGCGTGGAGGAAGGCCCAGGTCTCCGGCAATTTCCTCCACGCGGATCGGCCGCGAGTTCCTGACCTCGCCGAACCACTCACCCTCGGCCAGGCTGGCCTCCCGCCATAGCCACAAAAAAACCCAGAGCGCCGGGCCCATACGGGCCTGGTGCTCCGGGTGCAATAATGCCGCCGGTATCTGGACACGACTAAGCGGCGCTACGGAGCTGCCGCTCCGCGCGCCGCCTTTTGCTTGTTTTGTGGCCCCGTTAGCGCTTGCCGGGGCCTCCGTGCCTTTGGGCACTCAGATCATCCCGCATTCGCCGGGCCTCTACCAGGGCCACCCCTGACCCCACCCAGCGCCTGCGGCGCCGCAATATTTTTTTACCTTATCCTGGTTATTTTTGTCAATACGTTCGTGATATTTAGCATCATTTTTGAAATACTAAGATAATTTCACTTTTCATTGTAGGCACACATTTTCTTTTGGATTCCAAGTTACTTAAGCGAGCCTTATTGTTCACGTACAGAGGGTGAACCTTTGATTTAATTGCTCGGGATCTAATGTCGATAAGCTGAAATAAATTTTTTTCCATCAAGTCAATAAGTAACTTATCAATATAAAATCTCCAACCGCCTACAGATCTTCTTGACACAATAAATATCACAAAACCGTCCTTTTTAATAATTTTACATATTTCATTAGTACATTTAGAGAGATCATGTGTAAACGATAAAATTCGATTAACGCCGGTGTTTGTTTTACTACCATTCCAGTACTTTTTAATTTTAAGATAATTGTGCTCACAAATTTTCTCATTTCTAAAAGGATCACCTAAACATGATTTGTCTATCTCCTGACCTGTCATATATTTAATATCTAACTTTTCAATATGCTTCAGTGCACCCAAACAGAGACTAGCTATCCCACCGTATTGAACTGTTGTCCTTGAATCACCATATGGCGGAGATGTAATAACAGCATTAAACCCATCATTAAAGCCCATACTTTCCATTAAAATTGATAACTTCCTTGCATCTCCGTGAATTATTTTGTAATCATTTGAATAATCGCGTGAAATAGTGATGTCGTTTTTAATGGACTCAAGTCTTTTTAATAAAATCTCCCACGGATGCCTTACAAGTTTCCTTCTTTTTTCCTTAGATATTCTATGAAGCTTCCATTGGTCCTTTCTGCAAAAGGAAGACTCGCGAACAGTTGCGCTAAAAATAGTGCTGATCAATTGTAATTCGCTAGGGCTAAAGTCGCTATAATTTATCCATGATATTATTTCGCAAATCTCTCTTTTACAACTATCAGAAAACCACTTCACTTTTCTATCTGGCTCAATGTCATAAGCATGATAATTATAATTTCTATTGAAGGAGTGAATTGATTCTAAAATAAAACGGTATCTATTTGTTGTAACAGTGCATCCCTTTGCTCGGCTAATTAAGCATGCTAGAGGGTTAACGTCTAAACCTATAGTAGTGTTAGCCAATTTGGATGCAGGGTATACAATCCTTCCAGAGCCACAAAAGGGATCGAGTACTTTTTCACCTTTTTTTACATATTGGTTGACAAGTTCCTGCGCCAAATCCTTGGCAATCATAGCAGGATATGGGTGTATATATTCTAGTTGGCTCATTATAATAAGTCTAACTTGTCACAGATCCGTTTGCAAATGGCTTCAACGTCCAATTGTTCAGTATCCATAATAAGCTGCGATTCTTCTGGCTTTACTGTGCCATATCTAACTTTTATGAATTCTATATCGCTTTCGTCAATATCGTCCATTGAAATTATTCCTTGAACGTTTGATTTTAGTCGAAGCCTTCTACTCCTTTCATCCTTCCCACAAATTAATTTAATAAAAACAACATTATTTATATCTTTCAAAACATAATGTAGATATCGGCCTTCAACTATAATCAGACTACTATTCTTAATTGCGCGAAGTGCTATGTTTTTAGTTTCGGAGTCAACAATTTCATGTACCTCATCTGGCAATTTTTCGTAATCATTAAATCCTTTCTTTTTTGCCAAATCCTTCAGTGATTCTCCACAGTTCCTAACGGGACACTGAAGCATATTACTAAGATGATTAGTCAAATATGTTTTTCCAGAGCAGCACTGTCCAAAAATAGCGACAACATTTATCGTTTTTGAAATACACATACTATCTCCCTTGCCGATGTACCCATTCTTTCCGAAACCCTGGCTCTAGTAGTTTTTCTAAGTTCTGGCCCCCAAAATAGACTGAAATATCTTTTAAATATGTTAAGAACATCATCGACTGCGTTTGAATATTTTCGTGAAGCTCCCAACACAATGGCGCAATACTTGCCAGGCTTCAGTACTCTTCTCATTTCTTCACAGCAAATTTCCATTTCCTTTAAATAGTCCTCGCACACGGCTTTTCTATACCTTTTATACCTAGCACCAATTTCATTTTCTCTTTCTTCATATAATTGCCAACCCATCCACAAGTAAAACATTCTGTTTGCCATTGCATAGTCCGTCATAGATACATATGGCGGTGAAGTAATTATTACGTCAATAGAATTATCAGGCAAACTTAACGATTTACAATCCTCCTTTTTAATGGTTATTTCTTCATTGCATAAGCCACAATATTTTTTAGTGATATCAATTAAATAATTAAGTTTATCGATATATATTTTTATTGCATTATGAATTATTTTTTCTTTCGGCGTCACATTATCCGCTACCCAACCCCAATGATGTCTCCTAATACCGCCATACCTTGTGGTTGACCTCCCTGTTGAGGTGCAGGTAAAAAGAAGCTCGGAAAAAATAATTTCAAAAACTTTTTTTGAATCCGGTTTTTGTATGCGTATAATTTCACTCCAAATATAGTTCAACTGTGCAAGAGTATCTGGATGGTACCATTTTTTTAATTCGTCAACATCCCTATCACCTCTATTAACTTTCATTTGAGGGCATGGACTTCCGCTCCACATATATAAATTTGAGTGTAACTTTAATAGATCACTAACGATGGTTCTATCTTTGAGTATTATTTTTTTTGCCTCAGCAATTAGAATTGCTATCCGATTATTATCACTAATGTATGATTTCCTACCCTGCAGGCACGCTTCAATACCGGTAGTACCGCTACCGCAAAATGGATCTAGTACTACATCACCTTTCTCTGATAGGGTGCTGATAAAATAGTAAGGGATTTGAAATATGAAATTACCTGGAAAATAATGGAGAGAATGTATAGATAATTTAGGTGTTTGTATCCCTGTAAAGTTCCAATCTACTTTGCTCAGGTTGGTAATAATTGCAGTTTCCTTATCCATATAACACCACTAAACCTAAAATAACATTTCTTGTTTGTCGTCTTTCTTTGCTACGCCTAAAAAATCACAAGAGAAATATTCACATGCATATTCAACAATAATTTCGTTTTCCTTCTTAGTAAATTGTTTCCGCAGGGGTGAACCAACCCCCAAAAGCCACCGGTCTGGTTTTTCGCCTATTACACAAAGTTCACCTGTATCCAATAAAATTTTAAGTTGTCTGGTACGCTTATCTTTAATTCTGTAAGAATAGCATTTTCTTCCAAGCCTTTCACTGATGCCTTCATTAAAACCAATAAGTGTGCTGTATTTAGGTAATAAATTGTCCATCCAAAACAGATTCGACAGATTCCAAAAGTCACCAACGAGCCATCTAACGAATGGCATCTCGCTTTTCATCACCTTTTTGTCTTTAGATTCGTAACTATTTAACAATTTATTTGCAAAAGTTATATCGTTAAGGTCCCAATCAAATTCTGTTAAAATCCCTTCCTTAATAGCGTCAATAGTGGAATAAATTATCATCAATTTGCCAGCGAAATCCAACTTAGATAGCATAAATAAAGAATATACTTGCTCTCTTAGGTCGAGCCATTCCTCCAAACGTCTTAGTGAGTTGCTCCCAAATGCTATTTCACTTTTCATGAAATGTATTTCATTGGCTAACTTAATGGGTAGGTTTTTATCAACACTCAAACCCATGTGATAAGCTGCTCGAACAACATTATCAAGATTATCTAGATCAACCGCTCCAGAAATAAGTTTACCAAGTGTTCCTTTTCCTTGAATAATGTCGCTAATTTCTTTCAATCTATCAGTATTACTCCCCTGAAACATTTTATTAAGCCATTCGTGTAACCTGGGAGATCTACCGAATAGAAGCTGCCGGTGGATTCCACCTGCCTCTTGGTTTTTGTCAGCAGGTAATAAGTTAATAAACTTCTTTTCGTGATCAAATAAAATGTTTAAAAATGCCATAGCTTCTTCTACCAAGTGACCATATGGAGAAATGAGACAATCATGTAATAACGCTGCCGCCTGTACTGTTAATTTTTCATTGCTCGTTAAATTATTATAAAGTCCTAGTTGGGAAACTAAATAACAGGTCCCGATGGAATGCTCGAATCTTGATATATTTGCTATCCCAGGCATCTGGATTGAATCAATATTTGACAATCTAATATGCCTAAGTCTCTGTACTAATGGATCCATTATTAATATGGATATATCATCTGACAAAGTGATTTTGCCGTACACGGCATCTAAGATGTCCATTTGCTCACATACTCCATCAATATGATTCGGCTCGTACCATCAAAAATGGAAAATAATGAAATTATTTTAGAACATAATGCATATCTGTTAATGATTTAAGCAAGTCCCAGTGTCTATCGTCTAAGTTATATTCAATCCAAATAGTCACCATCCCTCCCCACAATTTTTCTGATGGAATAACATGCCTTAAAAATATTCTATATTGCTCTTCCGATTCAATGTCTGTAATTGAAAACGGTGACTCGTAAAGTACAACCGTTAACTTTCTAGTATCTTTATCTTTCGCTTTTTCTTTAATTAAATTAAAAGCCTTAGCCGTTGATGTATGGATACCTGCGTACGTAGCAGGGGACTTAACTACGCCTGCGGCATAATTTTTCGATAAATTTTTATGCCATTCTTTGTATGTTGAATCAGTGAACCCAAAATGTGCGGTATACGCATCAATAACTATCATTTTTTGTGATACATTTTCCCAATTGCCATTAATTCTACAGTATTCTTTTAAATTAGCCATTAATTCCATCGGATGCCGGCCACAGGCCATGTACTGATACCAACTTTCACTTTTAATTAATGCCCTAAATAGTGGACAAAGATAATCGTCAATATTGTTCCTATCCCTTACATTAATTGCAATAGACATTGAGGATTTATTTAATTCATTTTTAGCTACATATTTATCCAATATTTCCCTATTCAAAAAATCAAGCTCACATAGGCCATCCAATACATTTTCAGATATATTGTCCGCTTTGTGCTCATAATCCTTTGTTTTACTAAGAGATCTTCTAATACTTTTCCACTGCCGCATAACCCAAGTGTTTTTTATAAGGTTGTCATCTCTAAAATAAATATGCCGGTTATGAATTTTCCATAGTCTATAGAAAACAAAACATAAACAAAACAAGTACATCCATTCTGACAATATTTTTAGCCAGCTAGAAAAGGTCGACGTTCCTATGATCTCACCTAAAAATGCAATCGCCAAGGTTACAAGTATTAACAGACATGCTGAGTATATCGACGCTGTAATATAAGGTGTTTTTCTTTCTCTTGCTATCAAAGCATAAAAGGCCAATACAAAAGCAAGCAAAGCTGCAGACAAAGTAAATATGTTTAGCCCGACCATATTATCTAAATCCATCCCAAAATAATCGTGCATCGTATCCCCCATCTACCAAGTTAAAACTTCTTTAAACGCCATTTTTTGCATCGATTTTTTAGTTAAATTATTCATAATTACCTGTCGCCATTTCACCAATTCATTTTCCAATAAATCGTCCTTTAGTTCAATATTACTTGTTTGCCTTTCACATTTTTGCTCCATCGCAACTGGAGATAATCCTAAGCGATCTAACTCTAAGATAGCATCATCCTTGCAATCATAATCATATACTGGCAGCTCCAAACTAATCCCATAATATGAAATAATTTCCCTTAATATTTTTACGGCTAATGGTGTTTGTTCAGGCCAGTGTGACTGATATTTAACATAGCCGAGCGAAAGTATAGATATTTTTTTGGCTATACACAATCTGACAGCAATTGATATATAGTCACTATGACAAGGCAGACATGTCGGGGCAAAAAGATCATAATTAGTTAAAACGTTGGGTTGTTGCTCGTATAAATACCATGTTCCCATATTTTTGATTTTACCAGATAACTCACTTAACCTATCTTTAACCATATCAATTCCATGCAAATGGTCAGCAGTAATAGTAAGTAAATTTACTACGTTATATTGGTCCGCTAATTTGACCGCCGATAAAGTTGAATCTCTGCCCCCGGAGAATAGTAACAGGCAGGGCTGTTGTTTTTTATTACCGCTTTTACTCACCGCTTCTCCCTAATACCAACTCAATAGATTACCGTACACTGATGGGTTTTAAAATTGCCCGCAGTGCCCAGCACCAACAAGATTATTCTCTATAGTACTTCACGGGGCCCTTAGGCCCCGTCGTTACATCACACCTTCAACTGCTCCCCCCTCAGCTCTTCTTCCCCCCTAGCGCCTCCACACCCACCTTGCAAGTCTCTATCGCCTGCTTAAGCATCTTCCCAAACTCCCCTGCACTCCCCTCCGCTCGCAAGATTCCGAGAGCATCCTTTAGCAAACGGCGTTCTTCTTTTGAAAGCCCAGTGAAGGAATCAGCCTGGTTTACACCGGAAACGTTGCCCGTTAGCAACCAATCTGCAGACACCCCCGCCTGTACTAATTTCGCTAGGTGTTCTCCGCCAGGTAGGGACTTCCCCTCAAGCCAAGCTTTCATTGTTCCATGCGGAATTCCGACACTATTAGCAAAAATTGTCCACTTCCCCCCTGCCCTTTCATTAATCAGAGCGGAGAGCCTTTGGCTAACTTCTTTTAATAACTTGTCTTTCACATATTCCTCGGAATACCGAAAAAATGGTTGACGCCGTTTTCGGCTTTCCGAATATATTCAACCCATCAAACGGTCAACCGCTCAACCGTTCGGAGGTTCCAACGTGCAATCCTTTTCTCGCGACAAGATCTTGCAAGAGCCGCCCGGACCTCGCCGCGTTCATCTAGCCCTACGTAATCACAACCTCGACCAGCATCACGTGGCCGAGGCGTGCAACTGTAATAACACCACCGTTTCCAAAGTGGTGCAGGGCAGGAACCGCACATCCCTTAACCAACGCATCAGGAACAAGGTAGTTGAGTTGACCGGCTTTGAAGAGCCCTGGCTCTTTGCCCACGCGGAACCCCCCTTGAAGCCCGAGGCTTAGTAATGAACACGGGCGGTTACGTCACCATACATCACGATCAATCAAGCAATCAAGAAAACTTTGCCCCTTACGTTTTCCCACGGCCGCTGGCGGTGCGCTCCGTTATCACCCCTCCGGAGCGCCCGCTGGCGGCCGTCCCCCCCTGGCGGGGGGACACAACCCACAAACCAGGCGCCGCGAAATTTTCTCCACCTTTGATTATTTTCTGCCCCCAGGCGTCGCTGTCAATTGGCGATTGGAGCATAAATGCTAAAGCACTGTGAGCCTGAGTTTGAAAACGCCTTGTACGACGTAGTGCACGGAGTGGGCACCAACGATCTGGGCAAGCACCTGGGCATCAAACCCGGCTACTTGCGCCGCATGGTCCAGCCCCTGGACTCTGAGGCCTGCTTCCGGGCCCGCGACCTTATCCCCGCCCTGAGCCTGGCCCAGCAACGCCTCCCCATGGAGCAGGCCCTGGCCCCTCTAGAGATCCTGGCCCGCGCCCTGGGCTATGCCGTCTTTCCCTTACCCCAGAGCCCCACCGGCCCCGGCGTGATCCTCAGCGTAAGCGCCGCCGCCCGCGCCTTTGGCGACCTGGGAGCCGAGTCCGTGGCCGCCGTGGATCCACGCTCAGGCGCGGGCGCCCGCATCACCCTGGCCGAATTGCAACGCATAGAGATTGCCGGCTACGCCCTGGCCGCCCATGTGGCCTGCATCATGGCCGCCAGCCAGGCCCTGCATGGCCCCAGCCCAAAGGAGGCTTCCCGTGCCGGAAGCAAATAGCGCCCACGATCTACTGGCCACCTTGGGCAAGACCAATCCAGTCGGCCAGGTGCTGCTGGAGGCCTTGGAGCAGGCCTATCAAAAGATCGACACCCAGGAGGCGGCCATCGCCCGCCTGGAGGCCGGTGAGCGCCGCTATAAGTGCTCCCTGTGCTCCTCGTGGGTATGGGGAGACGAAAGCGGCCCGCCCAAGGGCTGGGGCGTCCTGGGCCGTGACCGTGACGACCGCCCCTGCTGCCTCTGCCTGGATTGCGCCGCCAGTCTCGCGGCCACGGCGAGGGGGTGAGGCATGGGCGTGATCGTGGCAGGCGGAGCGGATCTGGAGCGGGAGGCCTACTGGGATAGCGAACTACGCCCCTTGGATCGTCCGGTCTTTGGCTTCATCGATCTCCAGCTAATGAACCTCACCCCCACCGCTCTTACCCTGGGGCCCGCCAAATTCGAGCGTGAACTTATCTTGGAGTTCCGCCTGGCCTTTGCCGAGCTGCGGGACCGCTATGAGGAGAACTCCGGTGAACGTGCCGCGTGAGATTCCAGAGCTGACCCTGCCCGCCCCCTGGGGTGCGGCCGTGGCCCTGGGCCTGGTCAAGGTGGTGCCCATGCCCTCCCCTACCCGCTGGCGTGGCCTGGTCCGGGTGGTGCAGGCGCCGGGAGGCCAACCCTCGGATTTCCGTCGCCGCATGAACTGCCTGCTACGGGCCGCCGACAAGAAACGCTGGCGCATGGGCCGCGAGATCCCCTCCACCCTGTGCTCCCAGCCGGGCCTGGTGGGCTGGGTCGAGCTGGCCCACTGCGCGGATCTACGCCTGCCCGGTTGCCCCTACACCTGGGATGACCACTACAACGCCGGAGAACAAAAGCCCGAGCCCTGGGCCTGGCTTTTAATCAACGCCCGCCCCGCCACCAGCAAAGGTGCACGGCCGCCCCAGGCCCTGCCTACTCAACAGGTGCTTTTCGCGGGAGTGTAAGCATGCGTCTAAACACCGCCCATACCAAAAACTACTTTCGCCCCTTGCCTCCCCTCAAGGGCACTCTGGAGCGCGGCCTCTGGCGCGCCCTTCATTGCCGGCCCGGCTCCATGGCCCGCTGGGATTACCACCGCTGCATGGGCCTTGATGATTTTCGCCTGAGAGAGGCCGTGGGCCAGGAGTTCGGCGTGTTCGCCGGACTGAGCGGCCCAGACATTGAAACCGTCGCCTGGCGTGGCGGTGACGACCCCGCCTTGTGGTGGGGCGGCTGGAGCCCCGGCAAACCGCCCACCTTGCGGGGATCTGAACTCATCAACCGAGTCCGGGAGATCCTGGACATTCCGCGTCCCGTCATCGTCCGCCACTAAACCGCAACCGGCCGGGGGCGGAGGCCTGCCCCTCGCCCCCGGCCAAACCCTGGAGGTACAACTTGGAAAACCTACCTGAGTCCCCTCGCTGCAGCCTGTTGGAAGACCTACCTGAGCCCCCTCGCTGCAGCCTGACCGAATGGCTTTTCATCCTGGGCTATCTGTGCCTAGTCGCCTGCTGCGCCCCTCAATGGATCCGCATCTGGCGCACCCATTCCGCCGCAGGCCTGGATCCCTACTTCCTGGGCCTGGTCACCATCGGCGTGGCCATGCTCCAGGCAGGCTTGATCATGGTAAAAGACCGAGACGTCGTCTGGCCCATAATCCTGAGCAACGGCGTCACCCTGCTCAATGTCCTGGTCCTGGACGCCTTCTATGCCTGGGCCGTCCTGTGATCGGAGGCTTTGCCATGAACGACACACCATGGTCCCCTCCGCTAAAGGGCAAGATCCTCTGTGAACCCAAAGGCCGGTTGATCCGCCTGCCCATGAGCAAGGACAGCATGCGGGCCTGGTCCGACAACCGCAAAGGGGAAACCCGGCGCCTTATCAATCCTCAGCCCCAGTGGCGGGTCATCGAAAAAGAAACCGACTTTGCCAAAACCGGCTGGTGGTGGGAGCGCGGCAAAAGCTACTGCATCCACTCCCAGCCCGACGAGGCCGCCCTAAAGGAGGCCTTCTCCCGTGGCCATTTTGAGGGCCCCCATGGTGGGCCCGGTGACACCCTGGTCTTTTCCGAGGCCCTGGTCCGAGACGGCGACCTGGCCGCTTACGAGATGGACGGCCGCAAGGTGGAGGTAGATCCGGCCACGGCCGAAGAGCTGGGCCTCAACCTGCAAAGCGGCAAGTGGCTGCGGTGGGGCTGGGTCAGGGACCGCCTGCCTTCCATCTTCATGCCTCTGTACGCGGCCAGGGCCAGGGTCCCCAACCAAGGGGTGGAAATGCAGCGCCTCCGGGAGATCACTCTCGATCAGTCCCTTAACGAGGGGATCCTCAGCTACCCCGAATACTCCGCCAACCTCACGGACGAAGACTGGGCCTTCCTGGAAGCCGACCCTTACCGGGAGCTTTTCCAAAAGCCTCACCCGGACTATGACGATTCGGACGGCATAGACCAGGGCTTCATTGACCTGTTCCGCTTTTACTATTTCAAGCTTTGGGACCGCATGCACGGCGGGGAAGAGCACGACCACCGGGCCAACCCCTGGGTTTGGCGAATTAGCTTCCCCAGGCGGGCCGAGGTGGACCCTGAATGGGGCAAGATCGCCCCGCTTGAACAGATAGAGGACTAAGCGCCATGGACACCACCACCCTCATGGAAACACCCCCCAAGCTGCAGGGCTGGATCCGCGGCCTCAAGGCCGCCGCCGAGGCCTCGGGCATCGGGGTTAAGACGCTCCGGAAGCTGGCCAACGCAGGCGAAATCTGCGCCTACCAAAACCCGGATCATCAAAGGGGCCGCTGCAAGGGGGGCGAGGGTGAGTGGTTTTTCCACGGCCCCAGCCTCCATGATTACCACCTCCGCAAGTCCGGGCTCATGGATCTACGCGAGGCGACTCTTGACGTGATCAGACGCGCTGGGCTATGACCATGGGCATGCAGCCCTTTAAACGCGGCAATAGGTGGTACGTCCGCTGGTGGGAGAATGGCCGGGATAACCGCCGCTCCCTGGGCCCCAAGGTGAAGACCGAGGCCCAAGCCAAGAAGGTTGTCGATGAGATGGACAAGGCCCGGCAAAATCGCCGCCTGGGCCTCATGGATCCATCCCGCATCCGCCTGGACCAGGCGTGTGATGAATACCTGGCCACCTTGGGCGGACACACTAAAAAAGGAACCTGGGCCGGTCAAATCGCCGAGCTCACCCACCGCCGTTACGCCTGCTCCTTCAAAGCCGTCAAAGAATTTGCCGGGCCGGGATGCTTGTTACGCTCCATTACCCCCCGCAAGCTGTCCGCCTTTGCAGCTCACCACCTGGCCGCCGGCGTGACTCCGGCCGGAGTCAACGCGGATCTGCGCGCCGTCCGGGCCTTTCTGCGCAAGGCCGCCCGCTGGGAGTGGATAGAGCACGCCCCTGAGATCGACATGATCAAGGAGCCCAGGCGGCTTCCCCGCCACCTGACCCCTGACCAGGTGGAGGCCCTGCTCAAGGCCGAACAAAACCCCGACCGCCGCCGCTTGTGGGTTTTTCTATTCTGGACCGGGTGCCGCCGAGCTGAGGCCCATAACCTCCGCTGGGAGCACATCACCTGGGAGCCCAAACCGGCCGCCCTGGTCACCGGCAAGGGCAACAAGCAACGCATGGTGCCCCTACTCCCCAAGGCCGTGGAGGCCCTGGGAGAGCCCAAGGACGTGGGCCCGGTGTTCGCCTTCCAGGTGACCGGCCGGGGCCGTAGCCGCAAGCACGCGGTGCCCGTGCACCCGGACACACTCACCCACTGGTTCAAGGCGGCCGCCCGCCAGGCGGGCCTGGAGATCCCCCGCCTCCATGACCTCCGCCATACGGCCATCACCTACATGATGAGCCGTGGTGTACCGCCCAGGATCGTGCAAGAGGTGGTGGGCCATGCCCAACTTTCTACCATCATGAACTACTCCCGAGCCGTCGTGGCCGACCTCTACGACGAGCTTTACAAGGCCTTCCACGACTAGCCCAGCCGCCCAATTCGGGATCATAAAAAATAACTTCTTAGTTATTACAAATACTTATGTGCTTATAGCAACGACCTCTTAATCCGTAGGTTCGGAGTTCGATTCTCCGGCAGCCCACCAATAAAATCAAGGGGTTAGGTCGAAGGACCTAGCCCCTTTGTTTTGTTAACACCTATTTTGTCCCCACTCCGTCCCCACATTTAGCGACCCATAAGGTCAACTAGTTCAAATGATGTGTCTTGTTTTCGCCAAACCGTATTGTCAGCAATCTTTCGCTTTTATTTTTGATCTTGCCCGCCAACGACGGACACATTGTTAAGCAATCATTTTGATTCCGAAGGCCGAGGAGGCTGATGTAGCCGTTGGCGCCATGCCTCCTGGTTCGATTGTAGTCCACTTCAATATACTCGAAGACGGCCCGGCGCATGGCTTCTCGGGTGGCGAAACGTTCGCCATGGACCGCCTCCACCTTCAGCGTGTGGAAAAAGCTCTCGGCCACCGCATTATCATAGCCGTTGCCCTTGCCGCTCATTGAGCAAATCTAATCGTGCTTGGCCAAAACAGACTGACGCGAATTGACTGACCCTGCTTCATGGTTACAGCCATATCGCTGCCAAAGGAAAAACTAGGCCAAAGAGGCCAGCATGTTCTTGGGCAGCCCGGGGTGCATAGCCCGGTCTCCTTAGGGCTTGGCCGCTATCCGGCATTTTTCGAGATTCAGACAAAATTCATATTGACAAGGCAAAAATGAGTATGCAAGTATCTGTCTACCCTATTGTCGACAAACTGATATTACATATGTAACTCCTTAACTTTACTGGCCAGGTGCCCGACATGGAAGCAATCCCAGATCGTCTTTATAAAGCCCTGCGCAAGGAAATCATCTTGGGACAGCTGATGCCCGGCGAGCGAATCACCGAAAATCAGTTATGCCAAAAGTTCTCTTGCAGCCGCAGCCCGGTGCGCGAGGCCCTGCTGCGCCTCCAGAAGGAGGGCTTCGTGGAGGTGTTGCCCCGCCGGGGGGTCATGGTCACCAAGACCTCGCCCCAGGAAGTCTTTGACTACTACGGCCTGCTTAAGGTGCTGGAGCGCAAGGCGGTGGAATGGGCCGCCCCCAACCTGACCGACGAGGACCTGGCCGACCTGGAGGAGACCAACCAGGCCATGCGGGAGGTCAAGGCGGATAGCCAGACCAGCATTGAGGACTGGGTCCGGCTCAACATGGAGTTCCACCGCCTTTTCCGCCTGCGTTGCGGCAACCTCAAGATGGATTGGCTGGCCGAGGAGGTGCGCTCCCGGATCACCCGGTTCCTCTACACCTCGCTGATGGTGCCGGCCTTTGACGATTACGTGGACGACCATGATTTGATCCTCTTGCATCTGCGCCAGGGAGAGGTCGAAAAGGCGGGACGGGTCATGGAAAAACATGTGGAGCGGGCCCAGGCGGTGCTCACCCGCTTTTTCGCGCCCGAGGCAACCGGAGAATAGCTATAACCCGGTCCGGCGTCGCGAGGCGCCGGACCGTTCGCAATCCAGGCGCACGAGACACTCCTTGATCATCATCCTGAATGCGTCGCCTTTGAAAAGGCAGTTGGCCTTTGGCCCTCCCGCCGCGGTTGAACGTTAAGGCCGGGGCGGGAAACCGGGGGGCCCGGCGCCGGGAACGCGCCCTATGTCCTGAAGCGTTAACCACCGTTTCGGAAAGGATGATGATGCCATGTCGAAAAAGGACTTGACCCGTAGGCAGTTCTGCAAATCCGCGGGCGCGGGTATCGCCGCCCTGGGGATGCTCGGCCAAATCCCCAGTCTGGCCTGGGCTGCCAAGAACTATACCTTTGGCTCCGCCAGCGCCTCCGGCTCCTGGTACCCCCTGGCCGTGGCCATGGCCAAGGTGATCAACGACAATGTGCCCGGTTACAACGTGACCGGGGTGACCACGCCGGGAGCCTCACGGGAAAACGTCCTGCGTATCGACCGCAAGGAAATGGAGTTTGGCTGGTCCACGGCCAATATGCTTTACAAGGCTTACAACGGCACGAAGCCCTTCAAGGAGAAGCAAAAGGTCTTGGGGTGGTTCTCGGCCTATCCCGGTCTTTTCACCATCGCCGTGCGCAAGAGTTTGGGCATCACCGACATTTCTCAGCTCAAGGGGAAAAAGGTCGCGCTCGGCACTCCAGGATCCATGACCATGATGGACAACGTGAACCTTATCTTCAAGAATTGCGGCATAGACGCGGACAAGGACCTGAAGCCCGAATACATCCGCTTCCCGGACGCGGTGCAGAAGATGACCGACGGCCACATCGACGCCTGCTCCTACTTCATGGGCATAGGCGTGCCGGGCTTCGTCCAGTTGGCCGACTCGACCGACGTGGTCTTCCTGCCCATCCCCAAGGCGGCCCAGTCCATGATCCTCAAGCAGGACCCCTCCTACTTCATCGGTGATATCCCCGCAGGCACCTACAAGGGCATGAAGGCCCCGGTGGCCGCCGCTGGCATGGCCTACACCTTGGCCTGCGGGCCTTTCCTGAGCGACGAGTTCATGTACAAGGCCACCAAGGCGGTGTTCGAGAATCTCCCCTTTATCACCAGCGCCTCGGCCAACTTTAAGCAGACCAAGATCGAGAGCGTCTACAAGGGTATGCCCATCCCGGTGCATCCCGGCGCGGCCAAGTATTTCAAGGAAAAAGGGGTCACCCCGTAACCAGCCCGTGATGCGCGGCTGCCTTTCCCCCTCGGTGGAAGGCGGCCGCCTATCGGAAGGGAGCCCGGGCCGACAGGGCCTAGCTGGGAAACCACCTGCCTAGATGCACAAGGGGGCTTACTCGGGTCATGATCGACAAACTCAACAAAGCCATCAATTGGTTCATGATGATTCTGGCGGCGGCCCTGTCGGCGGTTTCACTTTACACCGCCTTTTTCGGCACCTTCGAAACCATGACACAGAGGACCATGCACCTCGCGGTCATATCGGTGATCGCCCTCTACGTTTACAAGCTCAAGTCGGCAGACAGGCGGCCCTGGCTCAACCTGACGGTCAACACGGTGTTGGCCGCACTGATTCTGGCTGCCAACGTCTATCTGCTCATGAACTGGAAGGAGCTATACGTTTCGCCCTTCCTGGACAACACCGGCATGTTCATGGGAGTGGCGGCCATCATCATCCTGTTGGAGCTTACCAGGCGCGCAGTGGGCATGTCCCTGGCGATCATCGTGATCCTTTTCCTGCTCTACACTTATTTCGGGGCCTACATACCAGGATTCCTGGGGCACCGGGGCTACGGGGTAGAGCGCATCGTGGTGCAGGTGTTCGCGGGCACCGAGGGCATCTATGGCATACCCATCGGGGTCTGCGCGACCATCGTCATCGTGTTCCTGATCTTCGGGGCCTTCCTTGACCGGGCTGGAGCCTCCAACGTGCTCCTGAATCTGGCCACCTCCATAGCGGGGCGCTACCGGGGCGGGCCCGCCAAGGTCTCAATCGCGGCCAGCGGCCTTATGGGGATGCTCTCGGGCAGCTCGGCGGCCAATGCCGCCACCACCGGGGCGGTCACCATCCCCATGATGAAAAAGTCCGGGGTGTCGCCGGTGGTGGCCGGGGCCATCGAGGCGGTGGCCTCCTCGGGGGGCTACAAAACCCCGCCCATCATGGGGGCGGTGGCCTTTGTCATGGCCAACATGCTGGGCGTGGACTACGTGGACGTGTGCATCGCCGCGTCCTTGCCGGCCTTTTTCCACTACTTCGGCCTGTTCCTAATGGTGGATTTCTACGCCGGCCAAAAGGGGCTTTCCGGCCTGACCAAGGACAAAATTCCCCACTTCTGGCCCGCGTTCAAGACAGGCGCGCCCTTCATGCTGCCGGTGGCCTTGCTGATCGTGCTCATGTCGCTGAAGTACTCGGCCATGTTCGCCTGCGCCTACTCCCTGTTGGCTTTGTGGCTGGTGGCCATTGTCTCACGCACCCTGTCTCTCAAGGGGGTGTTCCTGGCCCTCAAGGACGGAGCGGTGCGCATGATCCCCATTACCGTGCCCTGCGCGGTGGCGGGCATCATCCTGGGCATACTCACCTTGACCGGCGCGGGCATGAAGCTTTCGGAGGTGATCAGCTTCCTGTCCCAGGGCAGCTTGTTCTTAACTCTGTTCTGGATCATGATCATCTCCATAGTGTTGGGCATGGGGCTCCCCCCGGTGGTTTCCTACCTGGTGCTGGCCGCCTTGGAGGCGCCGGCGCTGGTGAACCTGGGAGTGCACCCCATGGCGGCCCACTTGTTCATCTTCTATTTCTGCGCCCTGTCGCTGATCACCCCGCCCATCTGCACCACCGCCTTCACCGCGGCAGCCATCGCCGAAGCCGACCCCATGAAGACGGGTCTGGAGGCGGTGCGCTTCGGCATCGTGCTTTACACTCTTCCATACTTGTTCGTCTACAGCCCGGCCCTGTTGTTCGACGGAAGCCTGTCCCAGACCATCCTGGTGTTCATCCAAGCCGCGGTGGGTGTTTTCGCCCTGGCCATCGGGGCCCAGGGATTCTTCCTCAATCGGCTGGGATGGGGCAAGCGGGTCATCTTCGTAGCCGCCTCCATTCTGTTGTTCTGGCCCAGCCTGCTCCTTTCCTTGGTCGGTGTGATCATCATCGCGGTCATGTTGTTCAACGAGTGGCGTCAGCAGCATCCCGTGGTCGTCGCCCAAAACGGGGCCGAAAGCTAACTACCGAGAGGAAAACATAATGAACCAAATGGAGATTAATCCGGCAAGCTTCGACCTGTCCGGCAAAGTGGCCCTGGTCACCGGCTCCAGCCGGGGGCTGGGCCAATGGATAGCCATGGGAATGGCCCATGCCGGGGCCGACGTAGTGGTGACTTACTGCAGCTCCCGCCAGGAGGGTGAAGAGACCCAGCGCCAGATAACCGCCCTTGGCCGCCGGGCACGCCTGTGTCAGCTGGACGTGGGCGAGGTCGCCTCCATCCAGTCGGCGGTGAAGACGGCGGTGGCGGAGCTGGGCGGGTTGGACATCATGGTCAACAACGCCGGCATCAATGTGCGTCAGCCTGCCCTGGAACTGAGCCCCGCCGACTTCGACGCGGTTATGGCCGTAAACCAAAGGGGAACCTACTTCGGCTGTCAGGCCGCCGCTCGGGTGATGGCGGCACACGGCGGAGGCAAGATAATCAACATGGCCTCGGCCGCCGCCTTTCTGGTGCGGAAGGGCCTGGCCATGTCGCCTTACGCCATGAGCAAGGCGGCCATTGTAATGCTCACCAAGGCGCTGGCCGCCGAATGGGCCGATATGGGCATCAATGTAAACGCCCTGGCTCCGGGTTACTTCGCCACCCCCCTGACCGCTGCGCCCCTGTCAGATCCCAAGGTGCACGCCGGCATCGTGGCCAACACCCCCATGGGCCGGGTTGGCCACGCCCCGGATATCGTGGGCGCAGCGGTGTTTTTGGCCTCGTCGTCGGCGGACTACATCACCGGCCAGACCCTTTGCATCGATGGAGGACGCACCGTCCTCTGAGACACGGCGGAAAAGCGAACACCATGACCATACCGGAATTCATAAAAGCCCAAGTCGCCAAACACGGCTCCCGGCCCTATTTGATCGGAGAGGGCGGCGTAATCTCCTACGCGGAGTTCGACCAGGCCACCGACCGCCTGGCCGCCCACCTGGCCGGCCTGGGCCTGGAGCCCAGCGACCGGGTGGCCACCCTACACCCCAACAGCCCCCAGCTCCTGCTGGCCTACTTTGCCATCATCAAGGCCGGCGGAGTGGTTGTGCCGGTGAACCCCATCTACACGGCCAGAGAGATCGCCCACATCCTGGGCGACTCGGGAGCCCGCATGGTGTTGGCGCATCAGGGCTGGGCCGCCCGCCTGGAGGAGCTGGAGGGAAGCGCGTCCGAAGTGCGCTCCGTCATAATCAGGCGAACGGGGGAAAACTTGGAGCAGGCCCTGGCCAGGGCCTGTCCCGAGGCGCCGGCCGCCTGGACCCCGCCGGCCATGAATACGAACATGCCGGCCCTGACCTTTTACACCTCGGGCACCACCGGCAAGCCCAAGGGGGTGGTGCTCACCCACCGCAACCTCACTTTCGGCGGGCCCAACGTGGCTCAGAATTACGGGCTCAGGGCCGATGACGTCACGCTGGCCGCCCTGCCCATGGTGCATATCTTCTGCATCGCCAGCCCTTTCATGGGCGCCTTCAGTTCGGGAGGCAGCGTCGTGGTGGTGGACGGCTTTAAGAGCGAGGATGTGTTGGCGGCCATCGCCCGCCACCGGGTCACCTGGTTCCCCGGAGTACCCACCATGTTCACCTATCTGCTCAACACCCTGGACGAGAGCCGCCACGATGTAAGCTCGCTGCGCATGGGGCTTTCCGGCGGCGCCTCGCTGCCGGTTGAGGTGCTCCGGCAATGGGAGAAGCGCTTTGGGGCCGAAATCATCGAGGTCTACGGCCTCACCGAGTCCACCGGCCTGGTCACCGGCAATCCGGTTTACGGCCAACGCAAGCCCGGCTCCATCGGCGTCAACGTATCCGGGGTGGACGCCCGCCTGGTGGACGGTCAGGGGCGCGAGGTGGCGACCGGGGAAGTGGGCCACCTGCTGTTCCGGGGCCCCAACGCCACGCGCGGCTATCACAACCTGCCCGAGGTCACTGCCGAGCGCATCAGGGACGGCTGGGTCTACACCGGGGATCACGCCTATTGCGACGAAGACGGCTATTACTTCCTGGTGGGCCGCGAGGCCGAGCTGATCATCACCGGCGGGTACAACGTGTACCCCCGGGAGATCGAGGAGGTGCTTTACGCCTGCCCCATGGTCAGCGAAGCGGCGGTGATCGGAGTGCCCCACCCCAGCAGGGGCGAGGTACCAAAGGCCTTCGTGGTCCTCCAAAATGGCGCGGAAGCCGACGCGGAAGCCATCCTGACCCACTGCCGGCAATCTCTTGCCCCCTACAAGCTGCCGGTGGTGGAGTTCATGGACGAGTTGCCCAAAAATCCCACCGGCAAGATCATGAAAAAGGATCTTCCCCAGTCCTGAAATATTGGCGGCCGCGCAAGTCCGGCCCGTAGGAGCTTCTTTATGGATTTGATGCTCTCCAACCAGGAAAAAGATTTCGCCCGGTTCTGCCGGGAGTTTGCCCGGGAAAAGCTGGTCCCCCTGGCTCAGAAATACGGCGAGACCGACGAGGTGCCCCGCGACATGGTGGAGGTAATGGCCGAGGCGGGGCTCTTCGAGCTGCTCTTGCCCGCGGACCTGGGCGGGCCCGGGGTCAAGGCCCTGCCCCTCAGCCTGGCCCGCGAGGCCTTCGCCGGGGTGTGGTGCCCGGCCGACGTGACCCTGGCCATGCAGGGCCTGGGCTCCTATCCCATCACCCTGGCCGGCTCGCCGGCCCAGCGGGAGCGCTATTTGCCCGCCGTGGCCCGGGGCGAAAAGCTGGCCACCTTCGCCCTCACCGAGCCGGGCGCGGGAAGCGACGTCAACGGCATCGAATCCCTGGCCGAGCCGGTGGAGGGCGGCTGGCGGCTCAACGGCCAGAAGGTCTTCATCTCCAATGGCTACGCGGCCGATTTCCTGGTGACCTTCGTGCGCACCCCCCAGCCGGACAATCCGCGCGCCCTGTCGGCCTTTATTCTGGACAAGGGCATGGATGGTCTGAGCGTGGCCGAACGGCTCCAGGTGATCGCCCCGCATGACCTGGCTCGCCTGCGTTACGAGAATATCTTTGTGCCCTCGGAGAACCTGCTGGGCCAGGTGGGCGGCGGCTTCAAGATCGCCATGCAGACCCTGGGTCTGCTCCGGGTCACAGTGGGCGCGGCAGCCTTGGGCATAGGTCAGGCGGCATTTGAGGCGACCCTGTCCTACACTCGCAAGCGTCGCCAGTTCGGCTCGGCCCTGTCTGATTTTCAGGGCAGCCGCTTCAAGCTGGCCGAGATGGCCACCGAGCTTGACGCGGCCCGCGGCCTGGTCTACCGGGCGGCCATAGCCAAGGACCGGGACCTGCCCGGCGCGGCCAAGAAGTCCTCCATGGCCAAGCTCTATGCCACCGAGGCCGCCTTCCGGGTGGTGGACCAGGCGGTTCAGCTTCACGGCGGGGTGGGCGTGTCGCGCGGCTCGGTGCCCGAGCGGCTCTACCGCGAGATACGGGCCCTGCGCATCTATGAAGGCACCTCGGAAATACAAAAGATGGTCATCGCCCACCACCTGCTGGCCGAGGCCGCGCAGGACCATTAACCAAAAAGGAACGAACAATGGATCCCAAGGCCATCTCGGAGTTGGTCAAGACAGGCAAGGTCTACGACCTGGGCATGGACTACTACGTGGGCATGCCCCACCACCCCAATCATCCCCCCTTTGCCTTCTCCCTGACCAAGGTGCACGGCGACATGATGTACCCCGACGGAGTCAGCGCGGCCAACTGCCTGTTCTCCACCGGCGGCCACACCGGCACCCACATGGACGCCCACGGCCACATCTCGGTGGACCTCCAGGTCTACGGGGTGGGCGACATAACCCCTCATCAAGCCTACGAGGGCCTGCGCAAGGGCGGCATCGACCAGGTGGCCCCGGTGGTGAGCCGTGGGGTGTGCCTGGACATTGCCGGGCTGCTTGGGGTGGACTGCCTGGGTCATGAACACGGCGTGGGCCGCGAGGACCTGGAGGCGGCCTGCCAGCGTCAGGGCGTGCAGGTGACCCAGGGCGACTCGGTGCTTATCCGCACCGGTTGGATACGCTACTTCGATGACGCCCGCAAGTACATCGCCCACCACGAGGGCTGCCCCGGCCTGGTGGAGAGCGGGGCCCAGTGGCTGGTGGAAAAGGGCGCGGCCATCGCCGGGGGCGACACCGTGGCCCTGGAGCGGACCCCGGCCCACTCCCTGCCGGTGCACCAGATCCTTTTGGTGCAAAACGGCATCCACATTATAGAGGCCATGAACTTAGATGAATTGGCCGCCGATGGAGTGAGCGAGTTTTTATTCATGGTCTCGCCCCTGAAGATACGGGGAGGGACCGCCTCGCCGGTGCGGCCGGTGGCCGTGGCCTGAGTCCGGGGGTGGTTGCCGGAGCCGATAAATTGTAGGACCGGAAGGAAACCTAACAATGCAAGCGATTGTGCTCAATGAATTTGGCGGGCCGGAAAAAATGCACCTGGGCGAGGCCCCGGAGGCGGTACCCGGGGAGGGCGAGGTGCTGGTCAAGGTGAGGGCCGCTGGGGTCAACCGGGCCGACACCTTGCAACGCAAGGGGCTCTATCCCCCTCCGCCGGGGGAGAGCGAGATCATTGGCCTGGAGCTGGCCGGCGAGGTGGCGGCCCTGGGGCCGGGCTGCACCCAGCGTAGCGTTGGCGACAGGGTCTTCGGCATCGTCTCCGGCGGGGGCTATGCCCAGTACGCAGTCATGGACGAACGCCTGGCCATGCCCATGCCCCAAGGCCTGGACTTTATCCAGGCTGCTGGGGTGGCCGAGGTGTTTCTCACCGCCAACCAGGCCCTGTTCTGGCTGGCCGGGCTGCGTGCGGGGGAGTGGGTGCTCGTTCACGCCGGGGCCTCCGGGGTGGGCACGGCGGCCACCCAACTCGCCCGGCAGGCAGGGGCCCGGGTTATGGTCACCGCCGGCTCGGAGGCCAAGCTGGCCACCTGCCGGTCCCTGGGGGCCGAGGTAGGCATCAATTACAAGGAGCAGGACTTCGTGACCAAGGCCAAGGAGGCCACGGACGGCGTGGGCCCGGCGGTGATAATCGACTTCATCGGCGGGGCATATTTCCAGCGTAACCTGGAGACTCTGGCCCCGGACGGGCGTATGGTCATGCTGGCCACCATCGCCGGAGGGGAGGCTGAAAAGGTGAACTTGCGCCTGATCCTGGGCAAGCGTCTTAGGGTGATGGGCTCCACCCTGCGGGCCCGTTCCCTAGCTTATCGCAGCGAGCTTACCGCCGATTTCAGCCAGCGCTGGCTACCCCTTTTTGCCGAGGGACGGCTCCGGCCGGTGATAGACACGGTATATCCCTGGGAACAGGCGGCGGAAGCCCACCGGTGCATAGAAGCCAACCGCAACACCGGCAAGATTATCCTGCGGGTGGAGTGAGGCGAAAACGCTTTCCTGGAATAACCACCTGATTCAGCCGAATTTTAGCGGACACATTCATAGGTTTGTTTCTTACGGGGGTTGCCTTCCAAGAACTCGCACCTAGTGCTGGCCGAGCTTCCCGCGCCTTGGCGCTGAAGCGCGCCGAGGCGGTGGGGCCGGGCCGGAGACGCCCCCACCCGGCCCCTAGGCCTTGCCCGGTTTTATTTTCAGCCGGCCGGTCTGAAGCCCAGCACCGTGCCGCCGGCGCCGTCCGCCACCCTCTTAATGAACACTACCTCCATGGGCTGGCCCAAAGCCACGGAATCCGGATCGCCTAGGTCCAGGCCCAGCAGGCGCGCCACCACCCGGGTGCCTTCATCCAACTCCACCACCCCCACGGCGTATGGATTGTCGCGGCTAAAGCCTTCCCGCTTGAGGGCGGGCGGAGGCACGGTAATGGCGGTGAAGGCGCATAGGCGTCCCTTGCCGGACATGGGCACCCACTCCATCTGAGACAGGCGGCAGGTGGGGCACAGGGGCCGGGGCGGGGTGTACAGCTCCTGACAACTGGTGCAGCGGCAGCCCATCAGGCGGCCCTGGTCCAGATGCTTTTGAAAGGATGAATCGCTGAAGGGCATATCCGGCATGATCTATCTCCTTTCAAAGATGGTGAAGGTGCAGGTGCCGCCGGTGCCGCCCAGGTTGTGGGTGGCCCCCACCCGCAGGTTGGGCTGGGGCACTTGGCGCTCGCCCGCCTCCCCGCGCAGCTGATGCCAAATCTCCACCACCTGGGAGACCCCGGTGGCGCCAACCGGGTGCCCTTTGCACTTGAGGCCGCCGGAGGTGTTTATGGGTTTGACGCCATTGCGGCGGGTCTTTCCCTCCTCCACCGCGCGGTAGCCCTGCCCCGGCGGGAAGAAGCCCAGGTCCTCCAGGTGGATGATTTCGGCTATGGAGAAGCAGTCATGCACCTCGCAGACCTGGATGTCCCTGGGCTCCAGGCCGGACATGGCATAAGCCTCGGCCGCCGCCGCCTGGGTGGCCTCGAAGGAGGTGAGGTCTTTTTTGGCGTGCAAGCCCCGGCCGCTGCCCTGCCCCATGCCCGCCACATACAGCGGGTGGTCGGTGAAATTGCGGGCGATGCCCGCCGGGGCCAGGAGCACGCAGGCAGCCCCATCGCTGATGGGGCAGCAGTCGAACAGGTGCAAGGGCCAGGCCACCATGGGGTTGGCCCGGGGGTCGCCCAAAAAAGCCTTTTCGTCGGCCCACTGGGGCACCGGAGCCCCCTTGGCCAGGGCCTTCTGGCGTTTTGCCTCCATCATATCGGCCACCGTGGCCTGGTACTGGGCCTTGGGATTCAGCTTGCCGTTGAGGTGGCTCTTGATGGTCACGTCCATCAGGTGCTGACGCCCGGCCCCGTATTTGTGGAAATAAGCCGAGGCGGTGACCCCGAAAACCCCGGGGAAGGTGAAGCCCACCTGACCTTCGTAAGGCACCGTGGCCAGGGCCAGCCCTTCGGCCACCTCCTCGGTGCTGCGTTGGGACATCACCTCCACCCCGCCCACCAGTACCAGGTCGTAAAGGCCCGAGGCGATGGCCAGCACTCCCTCGCGGAAGGCCAGGGCGCTGCTGGCGCAAGCGCCCTCGGTGCGGGTGGCGGGCTTGGGGATCAAACCCACCGCATCGGAGATGATGGGACCCCAATGGGCCTGATGCACGAAAAAGTCATTGCTGAAATTGCCCAGATACAAGGCCTGGATGTCATCCGGGTCAAAGCCCTTGTCCACGGAGGCCAACATGTCCTGGAAGGCCTCCACGAACAGGTCCTTGCTGTCTTTTTCCGGAAACACGCCAAAGGGGGACATGCCCGCCCCCACCACCACTACTTCCCGCGCCAGTCTTAGATGCTTATTCATCTGTCCTATCCCCTCCTGGTTGCCCAGGCGTAGGAGTTAGCCCGCACCGCGCCAGCTCACCGATTTCTCTACACCAATCGGTCCTGGTTGCCCCAATAGCGGGCGCGCAAATCCTTTTTGAGAATCTTGCCGTAGTTGTTTTTGGGCAACTCGTCCACGAAGTCCACGGATTTGGGCTTTTTGTAGGAGGCTATGTTGTCCTTGCAAAAAGCGATCAACTCCTCGCCGCTTACCGTCCGGCCAGGAGCCAGGGCCACGATGGCTTTCATGGCCTCCCCCCACTGAGGATCGGGCACCCCTATCACCGCCACTTCGCGCACCGCCGGATGGCGCAGCAACACCTCCTCCACTTCGCGGGGATATATGTTCTCCCCTCCGCTGATGATCATGTCCTTGGAGCGGTCCATTATGAACAGGTAGCCGCTTTCATCCAGGTAACCCACGTCGCCGGTGTGCAGCCAACCATTACGCAGGGCCGCGGCGGTGGCGCGCGGATTGCGCCAGTAGCCTTTCATCACCTGCTCTGAACGGGTGACGATCTCCCCGGTTTGGCCGGCAGGCAAGGACCGGTCTTCATGGTCCACTATGGCCACCTCCACGTCGGTGCGAGCAAGCCCCGCCGAAGCCAGGCGGCCCATCTCCTCCGGAGTCCCCTCCAGCTTGTGGTCCCGCCTGGGCAAGTAGGTAATGGTCATGGGAGCTTCACCCTGACCATAGAGCTGCACCAGACAGGGATCCAGGGTGCGCATGGCCTTCTTGAGGTCCTCCACGTACATGGGCGCTCCCCCGTAGTTGAGGCACTTCAGGGAGCTGTGGTCGTATTTTTCCGCGGCCGGGCTCTCGGCCAGGCGCTTGACCATGGTGGGTGCGGCGAACATGTTGGTTATGCGGTGGCGCTCGATGGTACTGAACACCACCTCGGGCTCGAAGGTCTTGCTTTCCAAGATGACGTTGGTGGCCCCTTTGGCGATGTTGGGCAGGGCATACAGGCCGCTGCCGTGGGACAGGGGGGCGCCGTGCAAAATGGCGTCATCCGGGCCCAAGGGCGACATGTCGGCGTAAAAATTCATGGTCATGGCCAAGAGGTTGCGATGGGTGAGCATGGCTCCCTTGGGCTGGCCGGTGGTGCCCGAGGTGTAAAAGAGCCAGGCCAACTGATCCGGCTCCACGGGAGCGTCCTCCAACTCCGGGGAAGCGGCGCTCAGCAGGCTCTCGTAGTCCAAGAGATCTCCCCCCGCGCCTTCAAGGGTGATGAAATGCTCCACGTCGGGCATTTCCCGGCGCACGTCCATGATGGGCTGGTTGAACTCGGGCGAGAGCACCACCGCCCGGGCCTGGGAGTGATCGATGATGTAGGCGCATTCCTTGGAATGCAGCCGGAAGTTGATGGGAACCGCTCCGCAGCCCGCCTTGAAGCAGGCGAAGATGGTTTCCAGGGTTTCAGGGTAGTTGTATTGCAGCACCGCGACGTTGTCGCCGGGGCTTACCCCCAGTCCCAAAAGAGCATTGGCCAACCGGTTGGCCCGCTCGTTGAACTGGGCGAAGGTCAGCATTTTGGAGCCGTGCACCAAGGCCGGTTTGCCGGGATAGGTTCTCGCGGCCTTGGTCAGAAGTTTTGCCAGATTCATTGTCTTTTCCCAGTTGTGGCGCGGTTTACTTTGAGGCAGGGGTCAGGCCATGACCCAGCCGCCATCCACGTTCAGCACTTGTCCGGTGATGTAGTTGGAGGCGCAGGACGCCAAAAACAAAACCGCCTCGGCCATGTCCTGGGGTTGGCCGTAGCGGGGTATGGGCAGGCTCCTCACCCCGTAGTCGTAACCCTTGGTCATTTCGGTTTCCACGGCACCGGGGGCGATGGCGTTCACCCAGATGCCGTCCTTGGCAAAGTCCTTGGCCGCCCAGCGGGTGAGGGCCAGGACGCCGCCCTTGGCCGCCGCGTAGGCCGGGCCGGAACGCCCCCGCCTGAGTTCCGGTGGATCGTCGGGTTTGGAGACCGCTCCACCGATGATCCCCGATATGGAGCTGACATTGACGATCTTGCCGTATCCCTGCCGGCACATGGGGGGATAGGCCGCCTGCATGCCCAGGAACACCCCGCGCAACACGATGCTGAGCACCTTGTCCCAAACATCCACCGTGGTATCCATGAAGCTGTGGCGGTGCACCACTCCGGCGTTGTTCACCAAAATATCCAGACGCCCCAGTGAGGTCACCGTCTCATCCACGGCGCGTTGCACCTGGCCGATATCGGTGACATCCGCCTGCAACCCCAGGACTTGAGCCCCCTGGGCGCGCAGCTCGGCCACGATGTCGTCGCAGGGCATCAGGTCGCACACCGCCACCGCCGCCCCTTCCCGGGCCAGCACCCTGGCTATGCCCGCCCCTATGCCGCGGGCGCCGCCGGTGACCAGGGCGGTGCGCCCCTGGAGCCCACACGCCTGGCTGGATGGAAACAACTCATCCCGCTTCATGACACCTCTCCCTGAACAAGGCTCTCCTGCCAGTCGCGGCCAAACCAATAACGGGCCACTACTACCTGCCCATGCTGTGGGGCAGCCAATAGCTCAACTCGGGGAGCATGAAGATGATGGCCGTGGACACGACTTCAAAGATCACGAACCAGAAACAGCCCTTGAATATGTCGGTCAGGCTCACATCGGTGACCACTCCGGCCAGGACGTAGACATTCAGGCCCACCGGCGGGGTGATCAGGCCGATCTCGCAGAGCTTGGTGGCCAGAATGCCGAACCAAAGGGGGTCGTAGCCCAGTTGGTTCACCACCACCGGAAACATGATGGGCAGAGTGACCAGCAGCATTGAAAAAGAGTCCAGCAGCATGCCCAGAGGGATGTAGAGGAGCAGGAAGAGGGAAACTACGGCCCAGGGCGGCACCGGAAGGGTGGCCACGTATTCCGAGACCATTTGGGGAACCTGGGCCAGGGTGAGGAAGAAGCTGTAGAGGCCCGCTCCCAGGATTACGATGAACACCATGCAGGTGGTGCGCAGGGTGGATGAGAAGCTGTCCAACAACTCGTTGCGCAGACTCCACACCGCCCGGCGGCGGATGAACATGGCCATCATGGCCACGAAGGAGCCCACCGCCGCCGCCTCGGTTGGGGTGAACCAGCCGATGTAGATTCCCCCAATGACCACCAGGAACAGCAGAGCGATGCCCCATAGGCCCTTTAGGGACGAGAAGCGCTCGCGCCAGGAAACAGACTCCGGGTCCGGGGCCAGGTCCGGGTAGATGCGGCTGAGGAACAGCAGGCCCAGGATGTAGATGACCACCGAGAGGATGCCGGGCAGAAAACCGGCCAGGAGCATGGAGCCCACCGAGACGTCGGTGATGACCCCGTAGAACACCAGGATGACGCTGGGTGGAATGAGGATGCCCAGGACGCCGCCCGCCGCCACCACCCCGCAGGCCAGCTTGGGATCGTAGCCGTATTTGCGCATTTCGGGCACGGCCACGTAGCCCATGGTGGCCGCCGTGGCCACGCTGGAGCCGCAACAGGAAGCAAAACCGGCGCTGCCGATTATGGTGGCGATGGCCAAACCGCCGGGAAAGCGGGAAAACCATTTGCGGCCCACCCGGTAAACGTCATCGCCCAGGCCGCCGTGGTAGGCGAAGTTGCCCATGATGATGAACAGGGGCACCACCACCAAAAGGTAGCTGGCCACCTGGGTGTAGGGGAACACCCTCAGTTGGATCAGGGCGCTGGAAAAATCAGTTATGGCCGCGATGCCCAGGAGTCCGGTGAGCCCCAGGGAGGCGTACACCGGCACCCCCAGAGCCAGGAAGAACAGAACCACGGGGATGCTGGCGCAGACGGCGACTATTGGATCCATGATAATTGATTCCTTGGCTGGGTTAACCGGCCGGACAAAATCCTGCCCGGCTGCTGCCGTTTATGCATCTGCTCTGCTCACCCTTCGACCCTGGCCATGGGTTCAAAGGGAAGGCGTCCGCGCAGGCGTTCGACCTCCGACCAGATGTCGATGATGAGCTGGAAGCCGAGCATGTAACAGCCCAGGGGTATGAGCGATTTGATCCACCAGATGGGCATCTGCACCGATCCCCAGCGAAACTCCCACATCCTGATGGACTCCCAGGCTCCGATGGTGCTTTGCCAAGCCACCAGGAAGACAAAAACCAGGCAGACCGACCAGGCCAGCAGGTTCATGGCCACCAGGGACCGGTTGGTCATGCGCTGCAAAAGTACGGTGACCCGGATGTGCCCTCGCTTGTACTGGGTCCAGGCCAGCCCCATGTAGACGCAGATGACCAACAGGGCCTCGTTGAGCTCGAACACGCCGGAGAGCGGGTAGTTGAACAGGTAGCGGGAAAGAGTGTCCGTGGTGGTGCTCAAAATCATCACCGCGATGGTCACCGCGGCCAAAACCCCCATCACCGCGCAGAATAGCCGGTAGCCCTTGGCCACCCTGGCGACGAGCGGCTCCTGATTTTCGGGTGGATGCTGCATTGACGAGTTTCCCTAATTGCAGAAGGGCAAAATGGCCTGAACCGGCGGGCTGGAAAACTTGGTTGAAGGCGGGAGCCATGCTCCCGCATTCAACCAGGCGCCTTGCCGATGACGCAAAATCACTTGCCGTACTTTTCCTGGTAGAACTCCCAGGCGTTTTTCAGCTTGCCCGGATACTTCTTGATCAAGGCGTCGATCTTGGCCTGGAAGGCCACACCGTCAAATTTCATGGGCTTGGCGATGGTGTTGATCCACACGTCGATCTGGGCCGGCTGCACGATTGCCTTGGCCTTGGCGATCTCCGCCGGGGACCAGGTGGAGAATTTGGCCCCCTTCTTGACCATCACGTCCACGCTTTCGGCCATGAGCTTGGAGTACAGCTCCAGGTACTTCCAGTTGTAGATGTCGGCCACCACTCCGTTGATGATCTCCTTGAGGTCATCGGGCAGCGACAGCCACAGCTTGCGGTTCATAATCACGGTAGAGGGCGCATGGGCTCCGGCCCCACCCTCCACGATGTAGGGAGCCTGCTCGTTGAGCTTCATCTTTTCCGCGGTGATGAAGGCGAAGGCAAAGGCGCCGTCCAGGATGCCGCGCTCCAGGGAGGTGTAGACCTCGCCGGCCACGATGGGCATTCCCCGGCCGCCAAGGCGGTTGACCGTGTCCGCCCCGATGCCGTAACCGCGCACCTTGCGGCCCTTGAGGGAGGCCACGTCCGGCAGGGGCGTTTTCATGATAAAGGGACAATAACCCCAGTTGGTGAAATACAGGACGTGGGAGTTGTTGCGCTCCTCCCATTCCTTGCGCAGCTCGGGCGTGGTTTCGTACATCTCGCGGCAGACGTGCAGCAGGGAGTCTGCCCGGTCGCAGCCCCGGTAGTACCATTCCAGACCACGGCTTAGGGGAACGTCGGAGGGGTAGTATCCATAGGCGATGAGGGAAAGCTCGGAAAGGCCGTTGCGCACCGCCGGGAGGTGCTCGCCCACCTTGTGCAGGGAGCCGGACCAGAACTTCTTGATCTTGATGCGGCCGTTGCTGCGCTTGACCACCTCGTCCACGAACCAGTTGTCCAACTGGGCGGTCTCGGCGCTGGAGCCGATGTAGCAGTCGTACTTCATGGTGTAGACGCCCTTCTTACTGGCCGCCAAAGCGCTCCATCCGGGCATCAAGGTAAGTCCGGCGCCGATCGCCGCGCCGCTCAGCACACTATGCTTCAGAAATTCACGTCTCGAGACACGTTTCATAATCCCCTCCTTCATGAAAAGACTGTCTGCTCCGCTATTGGTCTGCGATACCCCAGGGCAGACCGGACAAAGCAATTGACTACTGCCCAACCTCTTGAAAATTTGTGCCGGTTACTTTCTATAAAACGATGAACCCACGAGTAAATCCCCCCAACGGGTGAAAAGGACCTCACCTTAAGGGGTGATGTGTCTGGTGGAAAAGTCTCGGGACATGATTTTTGGCCATAATGGTTCCCGTTCTCAGCAAAGGAAAACCTATCCTAGTTGTCATGGAGAGGTTCCGTGATGGGTGAAGCATCACTGCGCCACCGCGTTGTCAATCGGAAACGCCGCTCTCAATTAAAGCTGTTAAAAAAAATAGGGCATGGCCGACATGCGGCCACGCCCCTGAAATTAAATTGAGGCGACAAGAGAGCGCAGTTCGGCATTAAAGCGTTCCGGGCTCTCCCAAAATGGCGCGTGGCCGACCTCGGGATAACGGGAAATCTGGGCGTGGGGAATTTTTTCCTTATGATATTCAGCCATTTCCATCAAGACGAGCGCGTCGTTTTCACCTTGAGAAAGCAATACGGGTTTGCTGATTTTGGCGAGGACGTCGTCGTTTTCGATGCTGCGGCTGAACAATCCGACCCGCACATAAGGAGGAACAATGGTGTTGTACCCCAGGAAGAAATAGAAATCTTCCATGGTGGGCTCCTTATGGAACCATAGGCGTATGAACTTCTGCAGGGTGGCGGCGCTTTCTTCCGCATTGTCGGAGAACAGTCCTTCGGCCAAGGCAATGAAATCCTGCCCCAGGAAAGGGAAGACCGGCTCGCCAAGCTTGGACACGCCACCGACAAAGTTGAGCCCACCTATGTGCTCTTCCCCATAATGACGCAGGTAGTCACAGAGGATTTCACCGCCATACGACCAGCCGATCAGAATGGGTTGGTTCAACCCCAGCTCAGTTATGACGGCTTGAACATCATCGGCCCAAAGCTTGGTCTCGCCATATGCGTCCTTAGGCTTTTCGGAAAGGCCGTGCCCGCGGATATCCATGGCAACCAGGCGAAAATCATCTGCCAGGTCGGACTCCATTTGCTTTTTCCAGCAATGGGTGGATTGGGATAATCCGTGAAGAAACAGTATCGGCTTGCCTTGTGGGTTGCCCGTCTCCACAACGTGCAGTTTAATGCCACCACCGCCGGTAACAGTTTGCGATTTCATCGTGCTCCCCTCCTGTGTGCGCTAATAAGCGTAGCCTGATAAAGCCGAAATTTATAGACAAGCGCCGCTGCATTGCTGATCGCGTCATTTTACAAACACTGACGTTTTGACAAGCGCTTACAGACCGCTTCGTTTACAAAATATGGATAGCCCCCCATTTATTTCCGAAACGCTCGTTGAACTGACGGGCTGGATACAGGCAGGCCTTCGGCCCATCAAAGTAAACTCCACCATTTTTATATTGGTTGGTCATTGCAAGGGTAAATCCCCCTAAAGGGTGAAAAGGCCTTCACCTTAATGGGTGATGCGGCAGCCACCAGCTTTATGCTAGGTTGATTGTCTATTGGATTTGTCTTGCGGATTAGCCTAAGCGGCCGGCTCAGGTCAACGGCCCGTGATTGTTGGGCGTCGAATTATAAACGTTCCATGCGTTTTGGCTGAGAAATACAAATAAGTAAGCTGCCTCCCCATGAATACCATGTCTGTAAACCCACCTCCAAGCCCTGCGGGCAATGGCGCCACGCAGCGTGAGCCCGCCACGCTATTCTCGCTTTTGGTAGCCAACAAGGAACAACTCCTGAGTGAGTTGCGCCGACGGCTGGAGGAGTATCTGCCGTCTGAATACTATTCCATGATTTTATTCAATCCCAAGGGCCGCCAGCGCACCAGGAAATACTTTGATGCGTTTTTCAAGGCGTTGGGCGGGGACCTGGCCTCGTTCATCAAGGACCAGGAGTTGATAGGCTATAGAAGGGCTATCGAGGGATACCCCCTGGAAGGCGTCCTGGGCTTTACCCTCAGCTTCAAAAGCGTTCTTTGGGATTTCATCGGCCAGCACAACCGGGAGGCCGCCGAAGAAAAGCAGCGCGTATCGGTCGATGAAGTCTTTTACCTGCACAGCATCCTGGACCAGTCTTATTATTCCTTGAGCCGCTCCTTCATAATCACCCGTGATGAAATCATCAACAAGCGGCGCAAGCAACTGCACGAATTGCACGTCTTCGCCGGTGAGGTCGTCTCCATCTTCAATGAACAGTTGCTTTGGGAACCGGTGATACGGGGCATCGAAAGCCTCTTCGATCTTCAGGTACAAGTGATATTGGAGGCCCGTGACCCCGATTCCCTGGCAGCCCCGGACACGCCCAATATCCTGGGCTCGCCGCTTGAAACGCACACCGCCCAAGATTTGATCACCATGGTGCGGGAGAAGAACCTGGCTTTCGCGGCTACGGAGCCAAAGACCTTTATTTCTTTCGCGGACAGGGCCAACCAAGAAGATTATGTGTGCGTATGCCTTCCGTTGCCCAGCCACTCCCGCCAAGGCAAGGTGCTCTTGCTGTTGCATGATCAAGGCAAGCCGTTCACCTTTGATCGCTTTGACCGAAACCTTTTATCCCAGTTCGTCTATTTCACCGGATCGGTCTTGGTCAACTGCAGCATGGTTTCGGAGTTGGCCGAAAAGCGCGAATACCTGTCCAGCCTTACATCCACCCTGTTTACGATTCAAGAGAACGAGCGCAAGCGCATCGCGGCCGACATACACGACATTCTCACCCAAGCCCTCAGCGGTATCGGTTTTAAGCTGATCCTGTGCCAGGAGCTGTTAGACAAACAACCCCAACGTCTGGCTGATGAACTGATCCGCCTGGTGCAAAACGTCAACGAGGCCCTGCGGCACTCGCGGCATATTGTGAGCAATCTGCGGCCTACCATCCTGGACAATTTGGGGCTCGTGGCCGCCCTGAATAAAACCGTAAACGATTTTGAAGAAAGTTCCGGGGTGGATATTGAGTTCAGTTCTCCCCCCCACATCGACCTGCCCCCCGGTGCGGACATATCCATTTTTCGCATCCTGCAAGAGTCGCTGCACAACATCATGAAGCACGCCCGGGCCAGTCAAGTCCGAGTGAACCTCACCGTGCGGCCGGATCGAAAACTGGAAATGCTCATCGATGATGACGGTGATGGCTTTGATCCCCGCCAACGGGTCAGCGGCCTGGGCCTGATGTTGATGAGGGAACGTGCGGTCAATTTGGGAGGCAAAATGCACCTGCAGTCATCGCCCGGCAACGGAACCATCGTAAAAATTGTGCTTCCCATGGGTGGAGACAAACGTAATGGTCCCGATTAGAGTATTGGTCGTCGATGACCACAGCATCGTACGCGAAGGGTTAAAAGCCCTGCTGGAGTTGGAGACCGACATCTGTGTGGTGGATGAGTCCAACAACGCCATGGACGCGGTGAGCAAAGTGGAAAAATGCTCGCCGGACCTGGTGCTGATGGATCTCAAGATGCCCGGCCTCTCGGGAATAGAAGGTTGCCGCCTTATCAAGAAAAACAGCCCCCATATCAAAGTGGTGTTGTTGACCAACTACGAGGACAAGGAGTTCGTTCATGAGGCTTTGAAGGCCCAGGCCGACGGATACGTGCTCAAAAATGTGAAAAAGGGCGACCTGGCCATGATTATCAAGACCACCATGCAGGGCGGGGCTTACCTGGACCCCATGGTGACCCGCAAGGCCTTGGATCGCCTAACGGCTTATGGCGACGACACCTCACCCTCCACCGAGCAACCCAAGCTGACGCAACGAGAGTTACAGATTCTCTTGGAGGTGGTAACCGGTGCGAGCAATAAGGAGATCGCCCTTCACAGCAACCTCTCCCTTGATACGGTCAAAACCCACTTGAAAAATATCTACACCAAGTTGGGAGTGCGCAGTCGCTCCCAGGCCATCAAGGTGGCCCTGGAGCACAAACTGATAAGCATGCCCATTTGATGCCCGGGCCGCCCCACTTATTTGAGAATAAATATCTTTAAAAAAATATGTTTATCTTTTCAATTATCGAGCAAACAGTCGAAGGAGTATTGACAGGTTCGCCACAATTCTTAGCAAGCTATCAACCGAATAGTTCCGGAATAATTGTCTAATGGTTTGACTATTCCAAGAACCGAGGGAACTCAAACCAAAGCTGCATGATCATTGATATGAATTTGGTTAAGTGTATCGGCCATGCCTTTAACTGGACGTTTCCCCATAAAAGGGATGGTCTTGGTTTGATGCATCCGGCAAAAACTTGTTGGTCAGAATCCGCAGGATCGTTTGGTCCGCGTGGCGCATGCCCTCCACGCTCAGCAGACCCAGGTTGTAGGCGGTGTTTTCCATGCTGTTGCCGACTATGCCCTCGGTCTTGAGCACGCAGACCCCCTGCGAGGCCAGGAGGGCCGATTGCACCGCGCTGCCCGCCGCGGTGGCCAGCTTGAAAGCGCAGCCGGTCTTGGCCCCATCGCAGATAACTCCGGCCAGGTCCTGGATGAGGTTGTTGACCGCCCCCGCGATTTGGCGGGAGTCTCCGCCCAACAGATAAGTGATGCCCCCCGCCGCCCCGGCCCCGGCCGCCACCGAGCAGCCGCAGATGGCCGAAAGCCGCCCGGTTTGGGTTTTAACATAGGCGGTGAGCACGTGGCTGAGGGCCGTGGCCCGGAGCACGTCGCCGGGGGAGCATTGGATGAAGTCCTTCACCGCCCAGATGGGCAGGGTGGCGGTGAGGCCGTGGTTGCCGCTGCCGGCGCTGGACATTGCCGGCAGCTTGACCCCCGCCATGCGGGCGTCGGCCGCCGCCGAGGTGAGGATGCGGGCGGCGGCGGCCATGTCCCTCTGCATCAGGTTTTGGCGCACCAGGCGGTCCAGGCCTTTGCCCAGGCCTATGCCCGGCCCAAACTTGAGGCCGTACTCGGCCAGGTGAAGGTTGAAACTGACCCCGCGCTCGATGAAATCCAGGTCGTCTTGATCCAAGCCGTCCAGGAGGCCGATCATGTCTTCCAGGCTGCGGGTGGCCAGCCACTCCTCCAACTCCGCCAGGTTGGAGCCCTGAGGGCCCTGGCCTCCGGCGGGGGACAGGCCACCCGTCACCGGGCGGCCGTTGAGTTCGAGAGATGAAATGTTGTCATGGGAGCGGGTGATGACCGCCTCGCCCGTCTGGTCCCCGGCCTGGACCCGGGCCTTGATCTTCAGGCCGATCTCCTGCAGCAACTCCACTGAGACTCTTTTTCCGGCGATGAGTTGGCGGGCGCGGAGCACCGTGGCGTCATCCACCGAATTGAGCACTTCCAGTCGTTGGGCAGGGTCACCGCCCAAGGCGCCCAGGGCCGCGGCCAAATCCAGGCCGAACAGCCCACCGGTGCCCGGAATCAGCACCGACATGCCGTTTTTATAGATGTTGGGGTCCACCCACACCTGGATCGACTCAGGCGCGCGGCCGCCCAGCAGGGATGCCGCCGCCGCCGCGGCAAGGGCCACAGCCACCGGCTCGGTGCAGCCCAGGGCGGGAGCCACCTCCAACCGCAGTAGGTCTTTTATGGTGTACTCAAACACAGAAGCTCGTTTTCCGGGGGAGGCCGCCTAATGCCGGCCCCCCCTTCATTTCTTTGCCCTGATCCGGCTCGGGCCCGGCTCGGAGTTTCGCTTGGTTATTTTTGGCCTATTACGCAGGAGGGCCTGTCCTTGGACCCGGAGCAGGAAGCGCTCGCCGATTCGGCGGCTCCCGCTTGCAAAGGTCCATTCAGGTCCTTGCCCTTGCAGATTGGGCACTGGGCCGCGCCGCGATGCAACTCGCCCAGGCTGAGGAAAAGATCGACCTCTTGGCCGCATTTGTTGCAGAAAAAACTATATAGAGGCATGACGCCACCTTTCTTCGAATCAGGCCAGACCGGCTATGACCATCTCGGCGGTCTTGAATATTTGGGTGCCTTCCTGAATGGCCCCGCCGAATACCTCGCGGCCCTGTTTGGTCAACGAGCCGTGCAGGTGCACCTTGATGCCGCCCTCCACCCGCTGTACGTCGCCGGCGATGCCGTTCATTTCGAACAGGCCTTCATACTCCACGCGTCCCAGCTCGGGCGGAATTTCCTTGGTCTTGGGGAACACCGCCACCACCTTGGTGCAGGAGCCGATGCATGAAAGCACGAAAGCGTGCTGCAGGCCCTCGCGTTCCAAGAAGTCACGCAGGGACTGATGCAGCATGGCCCCGGCGTCCAGGGTGAGGTGGTACCAGCGGAGCCCCTCGATGTTTTTAATTTGCATGCCCTCGCCGCCCTACTTGAGCCCGTACTTGGCCTTGAGGTCGAAGCGCTCGATGAGAGACTCCATGGCCCGCAGGCTCCGGGCGGGGACGTCGGGCAGGGGCAGCCGGCAATACCCGGCAGGCAGGCCCAGCAGACGCACCATGGCCTTGGTGGCGATGGGGTTGGGGGCGGAGTACACCGCCTCCATCAGGGGCAGCAACTCGAAGTAAAGCTCCCGGCTGCGCTTGACCTGCTCCCAGTTGGTCCAGGGCTGGGACATCTCGGCTATCTCGCGGGGAGCCACGTTGCCGGTGACGTTGGCCGTGCCGTGGCCGCCCATGGCCAGGGTGGGCAGGATCATGGCGTAGGCCGGGGAGTCGCAGGTCAACAGACGGATGCGGCCGCCGGTGCCGTCAATCACGCTGGCCAACTGGGCCACGTCGGGCACCGCCTCCTTGTCGGCCACGAAGTTGGGGCACTCCTGGGCCAGGCGGATGATGGTGGCGGGGTTGAGGTTGACCACCACCCGGGCGGGGTTATTGTAAAGACCAACCGCGATCTCCACCGAGTCGCACACCGCCTTGAGGAAGTTGAACACCGCCTCCTGGGGGGGCGCGATATAGGCCGGGGCCACCAGCACGATGCCCTCGGCGCCGTTGTCCTGGGCGTAGCGGGCCAGGTCGATGGTGGCGGCGGTGGAGCCCAGGGTCACTCCAAAGAACACCGGTATCTTGCCCCGGCAATAGGGCCCTAGGGCCTTGATGATGTCCTTGCGCTCTTCCAGGCTCAAGGTGGTGGGCTCGCCGGTGGAGCCCATTATCAACAGGGCTGAGGTGTGGTTGGCGACATGGAAGTCGATCAGGCCCTTGTAGCCGTCCATGTCCACCTGTCCGTCAGGGGTGAAGGGGGTGATGAGGGCGACCCAAGACCCTTGCGGGCGATACAATTCTCTGCTCATTGTGTTTCCTCCAACAGCCAAATCAGGCAGGCTGGTCCGCCTCTTGAGCGGTTCGTTGTTTCTTTTGTAAAAAGGCGTAGCTCCCCAGGCCGGCGAACACGGCCACGCCGACCAGGTTGCTGGCCATGCCGGGCAGAATCAACAAGATGGCCGCCGCGAAAAGGGCGGCCCGCAGGAGCAAGCTCAGTTTTATGAGGAACCACCCCTGGAAGGCGGCGGCCAAGGCCACCACCCCGATGACGGCGGTGATGAATTCGCTGATTATGCCGCTCCAGGGGCCCTGCATCAGCAGGCTGTTATCGTAGATGAAGACATAGGGGATCAAAAAGGCCACAAAGCAGAGCTTCACCGCGATGAGGCCGATCTTCATCATGTTGGCCTTGGCGATCTCCGCCGCGGCGTAGGCCGCCACGGCCACGGGCGGGGTGACCATGGACAGCACCCCGAAGTAGAAGACGAAAAAGTGGGAAGACAGCTCGGAGAAGCCCAGCTTGATGAGCGAAGGCACCCCCAGGGTGGCCACGATGATGTAGGCCACGGTGGTGGGCGTGCCCATGCCCATGACGATGGAGGCCACCATTACCAATATCAAGGCAACCAGGGTGTAGCCGCCCGAGGAGGTGATGATAACCGAGCTGATGTTCAGGCCGATGCCGGTGAGGGTCACCACCCCGATGATGATGCCGGCCGCGGCACAGGCCGAGGCGATCAGAATGGTGCGCTGGGCGCTTATCTCCAGGGCGTTGATGATCTTGCGGGGGCCCATGCGGGTGTCCCGGGAAAACATGGAAACCAGCACGCTGCACAGGGTGGCCACGAAGGCGGCCCGGAAGGGCGTGTAGCCCAGGAGCATGACCACCAACAACACCAGAATGGGCAGCAGAAGATAGCTGCGCTTGAGAGTGTCCCGGAGCCGGGGTTGGTCCTCGCGGCTCATTCCCCTCAGGCCCTTGCGGGCGGCCTCGAAGTCGATCATCAAAAGCAGGGACAAAAAGTAGAGCACCGAGGGAATCAGCGCGGCGGCGCATATGTTGAGGTAGGGCACTCCCAGGATGTCGGCCATTAGAAAGGCCGCCGCTCCCATCACCGGCGGCACCAGTTGGCCTCCGGTGCTGGAGGAGGCCTCCACCGCCCCGGCGAAGGCGGGCGAATAGCCGATGCGTTTCATCATGGGGATGGTGAAGGTGCCGGTGGCGTAGACGTTGGCCGCCGCCGAGCCGGATATGCTGCCGAAAAAGGCGCTGGTGAGCACCCCGATCTTGGCCGGGCCGCCCCGGTGGTGGCCGGCCAGGGCCCGGCCCAGATCCATCATCACCTCGCCGGCCCCGCATTTTTCCAAAAAGGTGCCGAAGATGATGAACACCACGATGTAGGTGGAAGCCACCCCCACCGGCACCGAGTAGATGCCGTCCAGGCCGTAGTTGAGGTAGTCGATGACATCCACCAGGCTGAAGTCCTTATGGGCCAGCATGGCGGGCATGTGGGTGCCGAAAAAAGCGTAGGCCAGGGCGGCCAGGGCCACCAGGGCCAACACCAGGCCCACGGTGCGCCGGGTGATCTCAAGAATCAGCAGGATACAGACGCCCCCGGCAATCAGCTGCCAGGTGGTTAGGGGGTCCACCAGGGACATGCGCTCAGAGTTGCTTTCAAAGGCGACGGCGATGGTCCCGAAACAGATCAGGGCCACCGCCGCCAAGATGAGGTCCGCCCAATTGGCCCGGTCCAGGTGCTTCTTGCCGCCGATGGAGTAGATCAGAAAACCCAGGGGCATGGCAAAGGTGAGAAAAACGGGGCGGTGCAGGTAGGCCACCGGCATGCCGAAGGCCGTGGTCCACAGGTGATAGCAGGCGAAGGCTACGAAGCCAGCCCCGGTAATCCACCGATACACGGATGAAGAAGCTTGTTGGGCCATGAGCGGTTTCCGTCCTTACTTCAGGAAGCCTTTTTCCTTGTAGTACTTGAGGGCACCGGGGTGCAGGGGCCCGCCCACGTTCTGCCAGGCGGTGGCCGGGTTGAAGCCGCTGTAGGTCTTGTGGATGCCCTGGATGCGGGCGGCGTTGTTCATCAGCTCGCTGGTGAACTTGTAGACCTCGGCCTCGCCCAGTTTCTTCTGGGTGATGACGATGACCGCCTCGGCCATCTGGGGGGTGTCCTTGGTGATGAAGTAGTACTTGCCCTTGGGCAACACCACCGTGGCGTAGTTGAAATCCTTGCTCAGCTTATCCAGGAAGGCCGGCTTGACGGGCAGCTGCTTCATCTTGGTGGTGGTGGTCAACTCCACGATGGCCGAAACCATGGGGCCCACCCAGGCGTCCGCGTGGCCGTCCTTGATAAGGTTGGAGGCCTCAGCATAGGACACGAAGGAAACCGAACCGCCCCACTTTTTGATGTCGTCAAAGGTGATGCCGTACTGGGCCAGCATCAATTCGGCGGCCAGGGAGGGCGAAGATCCCTTTTTAGAGGTCAGGATGCGGATGGGCATCTTCTTGGCCTTGATCTCTTCGATGGAGGCCAGGGAGTTGTCGGCCTTGACCAGGAAGTAGCTCATGGGGATGTAGGCCAGGAAGGCCACCGCCCGGAGATTATCCATTTTTTTGCCCTGGTACTTGCCCTTGCCGGCCAGAGCCTCGGCATAGAGCTTGGCCATGGACAGGCCCACATCGGCCTTGCCGGCGTTCACCTTGGCCACGTTGGCCAGGGCGCCGCCGGTGGTGACGGTGACGATGGCGCCGGGGAAGGACTGCTTGGCCATCTCTCCCATGGCCCCGCCGATGGAGTACCAGTCGCCGCCCATGGGGCCGGCGGTTATGGTGAAAGATTTGACCTCGGCCTGGGCGGGTGCGAGCCCGGCCAGAGCACAACAGGCCGCCAGGGCCGCCGCTGCGAATATTTTGCGCAAAGACATGGAACTCTCCATCAAATAGGTTCAACGATGGTCAATCCTAAGAAGGATTGCGGTTTTTGTCAATAAATTTGCGCAAATCTTTTTTATGTTTTTTGCGAAAATAATATGATTGACATATCAGTATGTTGTGATATTTTACAAAACTGTGAGGAAGGGGCGTGTACAGGGTCGGCTAGACGATGATAGCCGCCTGCGCGCCCGGTGGACCAAGACGAGGTGGTATGGATGGAGTGTATGGCCCTCTCTATGGATGAGCAGGTTTCCCGGGCCGACGAGGTGGTTCAGACCCTGGAAAACATGATTTTCACCGGCGAGTTCCAACCTCGCGAGCGCTTGGTGGTGAGCGCTCTGGCCCAACGCTTGGGGGTCAGCGTCTATCTGATTCGCAACGCCTTGCAGGCCATGGAGGCCAAGGGGCTGGTGAAGATGGAACCCCACCGGGGGGCCATGGTCAGCGATCTGGGGCCGGCCGAAATCGAGGAAATTTTCGAGGTGCGGGTGGGATTGGAGAAGATAGCTAACTCCCTGGCTGTAGGCCGAGTCGCCCCAGAGGACATTGCCCGGCTCCATGAGATCGACGACCAACTTCGGGATAGCTACGCGAGGGGCGATTTGAGCGGGGTCATCGCGGCCAACGCCAAGTTCCACAACTACGTGGCCGGCCTGTCGGGCAACCAAACCCTGCTCAAGATGATTCTGGAGCTAAAAAAACGCTGCCATATCTTCAACACCACGGCCTGGTCCTCGCCGGAGATGGTGATCCGCCTGTTTGAGGAGCACCAGCAATATATCAAGGCCCTGGAAGATGGAGACCTCACCATGCTGGAGGCCTTGCCCGAGCGCCATTTCGGGCACTCCAAAGAGCTTTACCTGCAGCATCTTCGAGCCAAAAAGGGAAGCGGAGCCTAACTTTTTAGCCTTGCTCCTCCGCCTCCGGGCCATCCTTTCAACGCAAAACAGGTCAACCTCGCGGTTGACCTGTTTCGTTGCGTGGCAGGGCCCCAAACAAAGGGCGCTTGGTCACTTCATCTAAGCGAGCCAGGCGCTACGGTCCTGGTGGGACCAGTAGTCCGTGGCCCCGTCGCGCTCCTTGGCCTCCAGGGCCCTGAGCACCACCTCCGGGGTGGCGGGCACCTCATGAATCCAAACCCCTATGGCATCGTGGATGGCCGAAATAATGGCTGGCACCGGCGCGGTGGCGCTGCCCTCTGAAAAGCCCTTGGCGCCCTTGACCCCCATGGGATGAGGCACCTCCTCTATGCCGTGGATCAGCTCGGGCGGATAGTCCATGAAGGTGGGCACCGCGTAGTCGGCCAGGGACTCGATGCCGTGGGCCGGGTCGGGATAGTGAGGGAACAGGTTTTCCCGCAAAGCTAAGCCCAGGCCAATCTGCAACCCGCCGTTGATCTGCTGCTTGACCAGGAGGGGGTTGATGGCCTTGCCCACCTCCCAAACCTGCACCAACTTGGTCACCTCCACCTCGCCGGTGCCGGTGTCCACGCTAACCTCGGCCACGCAGCATCCGAAGGAGATGACGCTCTCCTGGTCCAGATGGCCGGTCTGGGGGTCATGGCCCTGCACCGGGGCGGGTTGCCAGGCTCCGGTGCCCACCAGGATCACCCCCTCGCCCAGGTTGGCGATCATGCCGATCTCGGTGAAGGTCATATGGTGGTGGGGATTGTTCTTGGCAAAGGCCTTGCCCTCGGCCAACTCCACGTTCTCGACATCTATTTCCAAGCGGTGGGCCGCGAAGGCGGCGATCTTGGCTTTGAGATCCTTGGCCGCCTCCACCACCGCGTGGGGGTCCACCAGGGTCACCCGGCTGGCCGCGCTGCCCGCGCTGAGCGGGGCCATGTCGTCGGAGCGGTTGCTGGCGTACACCGTGGAGATGTCCACGTCCATGGCCTCGGCGGCCACCTGGCGCAGTATGGTCAGGGCTCCCTGGCCATGGTCCACCGCGCCCACCTTTAAAAGCAGGCTGCCGTCGGGCTTGAGCTGAATGATGGCCTGGCTGGGGTCGCCGCCGCCCTTGCGGCCGGTGGGGTGCAACACCAGGCACATGCCCACGCCGGTCTTTTTCATGATGCTTGCCTCCCCCGGGAACTCATGGACATGAGCTTGTCCGGCAGCTTGACGCCCGCCAGTTCCGCCGCCTTTTTCATGGCCTCCAGGGCCCCGGCCCCGCGCACCTTGTAGCCGGTCACCCCCTGGTCCCCGTCGCGCCAAGCGTTGGCGAAGCGCAGCTCCCAGGGGTCCATGCCCAAGGCCTCGGCCACCCGGTTCATGTGAATCTCCGAGGCGACTTGGCCGTTGATCACCGAGAAGCCTCGCATGGAGCTGGATATGGGCCGGTTGGTGAATATGGTGCGCGCGGTCACCTTGATATGCGGAAAGTCGTAGGGCCCCGGCGCGAACATGGCGCACTTTTCCAGGCCATAGGGCGACATGCCCGCATAGGCCCCGGTGTCGTGCCAGATGTCGATGCGGCAGGCGGTGAGGCGGCCGTCGTTTTTCACCCCGGTCTTGAAGTCCAGCACGAAGGCGCCGCGCTTGGTGGTGAACTGCAGGTCCTCTTCCCGGCTCAGGCGATACTTCACCGGATGGCCGAATTTGAGCACCGCCAGGGCGGCGATGTGGTCGGTGTGGATGTCGTTCTTGCCGCCAAAGGCCCCGCCCACCTGGCCACCGATGTAGCGGATCTGGCTCATGGGCATGGCCAGGATGGAGCAGAGCATGCCCAAATGGGCGTAGATGGTCTGGCTAACCGTGTGGATGACCAGGCGGCCCATCTCGTCGCGGTAGGCCACCGAAACGTTGGGCTCCATGGGCACGTGGTCCTGCACCCCGGTGGAGTAACGGCCCTCGATCACCTGGTCGGCCTGGGCCATGCCCTGATCCACCGATCCTTTGATCATGGTCACCTCGGTGATGTCCGGCGGATAGTGCACCCACAGGTTGCTCTTGGAATCGTGACGCACCAGGGGAGCGTCCGGCTTCATGGCTTCGAACATGTCGAATACCGGGGTCTGCTCCTCTATGTCCAAATCCACCAGGGACAGGGCCTCCAGGGCGGCGTCCTGGTCCACGGCCACCACCGCCGCGATGGGCTCGCCCCGGTAGCGCACCCGGTTGTCCGGAGCCAGGACCGGCATGTCCTGGAAGCGTCCGTAAGCGTTCTTGCCGGGGATGTCCTGGGCGGTGACGAAGCCCACCACGCCGGGAACCGTCATGGCCTTGCTGAAGTCCAGGCCGCGGATCACCCCCTTGTGCACCGGGCTGCGCAGCACCTTCACGCACTTCATGCCCGGCACCTTGATGTCGTCCACGTAGCGCACCTTGCCGCTGACCTGGCCCTGGGCGTCGTAGCGCGGCATGGCCTTGCCGATATATTGGTTCATGGCCTAGTCCCCTACTCGCCCTTGCGGGCCGTGTCCAAAATGGCCTGGGTTATCTCTTCGTAGCACCCGCAGCGGCAGAGGTTGCCCGACATCTCCTGGGCGATCTCATGGCGCTGGGGATGAGGGTTCTTGGCCAGCAGGGCGGTGGCGCTCACCAACATGCCCGAGGTGCAAAAGCCGCACTGGCTGCCCCCGTGGGCAACAAAGGCCTCCTGCAAGGGCTGCAACTTGCCGTCCTGGCTGAGCCCTTCCACGGTTACCACCTGCTTGCCCTCCACGGTGAGCGCGCAGGTGAGGCAGGCGCGCACCGCCTTGCCCTCCAGCAACACCGTGCAGGCACCGCAGTCCCCGCTGTCGCAGCCCCGCTTGGGGCTGGTCACGTCCAGCCTTTCCCGCAATACATCCAACAAGCTATCGCTGGGCTTGGCCAAGGCCTGCACCGGCGCCCCGTTTAATTGGAAACTGAGTATATGAGTCATGGGGATGGAATGCTCCTCCGCGAATAATGCCACGACAAGCGTTGTGCTGGTTTTTCAGTGCATCTAGTTCCCGCAGCCATCCAACCTGCCCGGCGCACCTTGCTGGAATACTACCCTGAAGATAGCAAAAGCGTCATACCCTAAACGGATCGCAACGCCGGGGGCCGACGCTGAGACTAATATAACTTGCGGAATATATTGATTATACACCTTACTATCCCATCCTGACCAGTCGTGAGCGGCAATTGAAAGTGTCGCATCGCCGATCCGTCACTCTTACAAGCCCACCGGACACTTATATATCGTATGATACTATCATTTAGCATTGCTCCAGTTAAACTGTCAACCGAAAATGCCAGAGCTCTTTCCACCGGCCGCCTTAGCATGCCAATATTAATTTTAATATGTTATTAATAACTGTTATGGACTTATTATTTTTCATGGACCATTAGATTTTCCCCGAATTATTTACCTCATACCTGCGTATCCGGGCTTGACACACAAAATCATACTTTGATACTAATGTACTATCATAGGACTTTATGGGGTTCCCTCTGAGCATTTCATCGGCATCCGCCCAGGGAACCTGTGATTTTCCCTGCACTTTTTTGGTGTTTGGCTATTCATGGCGGCAACGCTTCTGGAAGTACAACAAGTGGGGCTCAACTTCGGCGGGGTTCAGGCCCTGATGGATGTCAGCTTCTCGGTGTCGCAGGGAGAACTCTTTTCAATCATTGGCCCCAACGGAGCGGGGAAAACCACCCTTTTCGACTGTATTTCAGGGCGTTATACGCCAAAAGGCAGCATCAGGATCAATGGGGTCGAGTTGGTGGGCCAAAAGTCACACCTGCGGCCGAAGCTGGGAATAATGCGCACCTTTCAAAACATCGCCTTGTTCCCCAACGAAACCGTCGAGGACAACATCCTGGTGGGCAGCGACTATCGGCTTCGTAGCGGCCTGCTACGTTCCTGCCTTTACTGGAGCCCATTAGGTTGCAGCCGCCAGGAAGGCAGCCACCGTGCCCAGGCCCGCGAGATCATGGCCGAGCTTGGAGTGGAGCAATTCGCCAATGTACCCGCCTCGGAGCTGGCCTACGGCACTCAGAAAAGGGTGGAGCTGGCCCGCGCCATGGTGGCCCAGCCCGCCTTGTTGCTCTTGGATGAGCCGATGGCCGGAATGACCTCCGGCGAAAAGATGGAGATAGCCGCCCTGGTGCAAAAACTCAATCAGGAGCGGGGCATTACCGTGGTGATGATCGAGCACGACATGGGGGTGGTGATGGAGATATCCCACCGAGTTTTGGTGTTGGATTTTGGCCGGCGAATCGCCTTGGGCCCTCCCCTAGAGGTAATTGAAGACCCTCTGGTGCGCCGGGCTTACCTGGGCGAGGCGGTCTGAGGTTAGGCAAGCGATGGATTACTTCCTAGGCCTGATCATCAACGGAATCGTGGTGGGGAGCATCTATTCCATGGTCGCCCTGGGCCTGGTGCTCATCTACAAAGCCACCGAGGTGGTGAACTTCGCTCAGGGCGAGCTGCTGATGATCGGCGCCTATATTTGCCTTGAGATAATCCATGTCACAGGCATGCCTTTTCTGGTCTCGTTTCTCATGACCATGGGATTCATGGTCATCCTGGCTCTGGCCATAGAGCGCCTGGTGCTTCGGCGCATGATGGGCGCTCACGCTTTGGCGGTGATCATGGCCACCATCGGTATCGGGATTATCTTGCGGGCAGTGGTCCTTGGGGTTTGGGGCGCCACCTCCATACCTTTTCCCGAGGTGTTTCCCCGCCAAGGAATCGACTTGGGTGTGGTCACGGTAAGCCAACTTTATTTGTGGTCGTTCATCCTCTCCTTGGCCTTCATGGCCATGTTCGGGGCCTTTTTCAAATTCACCCGCGTGGGGTTGGTTATGCGGGCCACGGCCAGCAGCCGCAAGGCGGCTGAAAGCATGGGGGTGCCCCTGACCAAAATCTTCGCCATTGCCTGGATCATCTCGGCGGTGGTTTCCGGGGTGGGAGGGGTTCTCACCGGCAACATCGCCGGGCTGAGCCCGGAGCTTTCCTTTTATGGCGTGAAGGTGTTTCCGGCGGTGATCCTCGGCGGCCTGGACTCCATCGTGGGGGCGACGATCAGCGGAGTGATAATCGGGGTTTTGGAAAATTTGGGCGGCGGATATTTAAAGGACCTCACCGGCCTGCACGGACTGGGTCCGGTGGCTCCCTTCTTCATCCTGGTGGCTATTTTGTGGGTGCGTCCCACCGGCTTGTTCGGCCGTAAAGACATCGAGAAGCTTTAGGGGATGGTGTTGTGATCGAAACAACCCTCCGAGGCAGGCCCCTGTTGGCCGACCGATTCGACCGCGTAGGCGCGGTGGCCCTCATCGCGTGCCTCGCGGTGGCCTCCCAGTTCATGGGGGACTACCACCTGGCCCTGCTCACCCAGATCACCATCTTCGCCCTGTCGGCCATGGGCCTGAACATGCTCCTGGGCAACACCGGCATGATCTCCATCGCCCACGCGGCCTTCATGGGAGTGGGGGCGTTTTCCTCCGCCTACCTTATTCAGAACCTGGGCCTGCCCGCCCTGGCTGCCATTTTATTGGCCGGTCTGATTACCTCGGTGGTGGGCATGGTTTTCGGCCTTCCCAGCCTTCGCCTCAAGGGGGTGTATCTGGCCATGGCCAGCTTCGCTGCCCAGATCATTCTCTATTGGGCCTTCGAGCAGTCCCGCTGGCTCACTGGCGGTCAGGACGGCCGCTTTGCGGAACGTCCGGTGATGCTGGGCATCAGTTTCATGGACAGCCACCGTTTCTACCTGCTGGCCCTGGCCATTGCCGTGCTGGGTGCGGTGGCCAACCTCAATATCGAACGTTCGCGTCTGGGACGCGCCTTTAACGCGGTACGGGATCGATCCCAGGCCGCGGAAATGATGGGCGTCAACGTTTTTCGCACCAAAATGGCCTCCTTCGGCCTGGCCACTTTTTATGCGGGAGTGGCGGGAGCCCTGTTCGGGCAATACCTGGAATTCGTGGCCATACAGGCCTTCAGCCTCTCCGTGTCCATCCAATTCCTGGCCTTGGTGATTATCGGGGGGCTGGGCTCCCTGGCCGGATCGGTGCTTGGCGCGGCCTTCATCGTCCTGGTTCCGGAGATATTGGACACCACCATTTTGATGTTTTCCCATAACACCGGCGAAATGGCCCCCATACGCCTGGGGGTGTTCGGTTTGATTGTAGTCGTTTTTTTGCTCTTCGAGCCGCAGGGCCTGGCCCGCGCCTGGAACCGTACCCGGCAATGGGCCTTGAATCACACCGGCAAAGGGAGCCAAACCCGCTCATGAATCTTCACCTCCCAGATAACTCCAGCAGCGGGAGTACTGGCAATTTTACGGCGTTTGCCCCGGCGGATGCCGCCAGTGACCAAGCTAGAGATTTAGTAACTCAAAGGAGGAAGACATGAAACGGAAATGGTTCCTTAGCATGGCCCTGGTCGCCATGGCCCTACTCATGGTGGGCACGGCCGCTCAGGCCGAGATCGTTCTGGGCGGCATATCCAACCGGACCGCCCCCACTTCCGACTCGGGCATTCCGCACATGGACGGGGTGTTGGCCGCCTGGAAGTGGATCAACGCCAACGGCGGCATTGACGGCGAGAAGGTCAAAGTAGTGGAGATTGAATGCGGCTACGACGTCCCCAAGACCGTGGCCGCCTTCAAGAGGCTGGCGGGCCAGTACAAAGTGCCCCTGGTGCACGGCTTCGGCACCCCGGATTCCATCGCCGTCATTCCCTTCAGCACCAGGACCAAGACCATCTATATGCCCGTGTCCTATGCCAAGGAAATGGTTGACGCCAAAAAGGCGCCTTACTACTTCATGACCAACGCCGACTACTCAACCGCCGGCCGCAGCGCGGTGCAGTTCGTCAAGCACAAGAAGGGCAACCTGGCTCTGATCTACAACCCCGGCGGCTTTGGCGAAGCCCCCATCGCCGACATCAAGGAAGAAGCCAAGAAGGACGGGGTGGCCGTCGTGGCCGAGGAGAATATCGGTTACGTGCCCACCGACGCGGTGCAGCAGGTGCTCAAGTTCAAGAAAGCCGGCGCCAAGTACATCTGGATGGGCAACACCGACAGCGCCATGGCCGTCTTGGCCAAGGACCTGAAAAAGCAAGGCGACAACGCCAAGATCATCGGCAACATATACGCGGGCACCGAGGCCTTCATCAAGAATGCCGGTCCCGATGCCGAGGGTCACTACACCATGTACGGATCGGTCCCCTACGGCAGCGTCAACACCCCGGCCATGAAGGCCATCGAGGCCTCGGGCTACCCGGACAGGGCCAACACCCACTTCATCCGCGGCTGGGCCCAGGCCATGATGGCCGCCGATGCCATGCGCATGATCAAGAAGGCGGGCAAGCCCATCAACGGGCCCAATCTCAAATGGGCCTTCGAGCAGATGAAGAATTACTCACCCGGCGGTTTGGTGCCGCCCATCACCTTTACCCCCACCGATCACCGCGCCTCCATGGTGGTGCCGGTGTACCAGGTGCAAAACGGCAAGTGGGTGAAGGTCTGGGATAACACCCTGCCCCGGTAGGGAGCCATATAAGCAATAACGTCCGGCCGGGCCAAGCGCCCGGCCGGACCGGAAACACTCAGGCGGGAAACGCGGCGCATGCTACAGGTGCAGGACCTCAGGGTAATCTACAACCGGGTCGTCCGGGTGCTGGACGGCATCTCCTTCGAGGTGCCGGCCGGACGCATGGTGGCCTTGTTGGGAGCCAATGGGGCAGGCAAGTCCACCGCCCTAAAAGCGGTCTCAGGCATGCTGCGTAGCGACGGCGGGGCTGTGGCCTCCGGGCGGGTGCTCCTGGAAGGCCGGCCAGTCACTGGCTACAGCGCGGTTCGCATGGTGCGCCTGGGGGTGATGCATGTCATGGAGGGCCGCTTCCTCTTCCCGGACCTGACGGTGAAAGAAAACCTGGAGATGGGCGCCTACTCGCAGAAGGACCGGCGCCGCATCGCCAAGGACTTGGCCCAGTGGCTGGAGTTCTTCCCCCGCCTGGCCGAACGCAGGTCCACCCCGGCGGGCTATCTCTCCGGCGGCGAGCAACAAATGCTGGCCATCGCCCGGGCCCTCATGAGCCACCCCCGCATGGTTTTGCTGGATGAGCCTTCCATGGGCCTGTCCCCCCTGCTGGTGCGCGAAGTTTTCCGCATCATCCGCCAGATACAACAATCCCAGGGCCTGGCTTTTCTGTTGGTTGAACAGAATGTGAAACTGGCCCTGGAGATAGCCAGCTACGGCTACGTGCTGGAACAGGGCTGCATCCGGGTTGAGGGCACTTCGGAAGAGCTTAAACAAAACGAACGGTTACAGGATTTTTATCTGGGCATCAACGGCAACGGAGCGGTCCGTTGCAAGCAGGCGCCGCCGCAATAAGCTCGAGGTCATTGATGTTATTGGTATATGATAGGACGCGTCACCCAATTAATTTGAAGGTCTCTCAGCAACGGCCATTTGGTGACCTATAACCTGCATGTGAGGAAAAATGGCGTCCATCAACAAGAAAAAACTAGCGGATCGGGTGATCGAGGAAATCAAGCGAATGATCACCGGTGGTGAGTTGTCCGCGGGAGACAAATTGCCCAATCAAAACGAATTTGCCGCCCAACTGGGGGTCAGCCGCACGGTGCTGCGCGAGGCCTTGCACACTCTGGCCATCTTGGGCGTGGTAGAGCAGCGCCCCAAGATAGGCACCGTCATCGTGACCAGCGCGCCCTTGATATACACCGAGCACATCAACGCCCCCTTGATAGCAGACCCCAACGCGACCATTGAGCTGATCGATGCACGCCAAGTCATAGAGGTGGGGTCGGTGGAGCTTGCCGCCCGCAACGCCACCGATGAACAACTCCGGGAAATGGGGAAATTGATTCAACAGATGCATCTGTTGCTGGAGGCCGGCGACACCGACGGCTACAGCCAGGTGAACATGGCCTTTCATCTTCTCATAGCGGAAAGCTCCGGCAACCGCTTCATGGGCCATTTGCTGGCAACCATCCGGGGGTTCATGGAGCGCTGGACCCTGGAGTCCTTGTCGGTGCTGCCCGGGCTGTTCGGGCGCTCCATGGAAGCGCACCACCAGATATATCGTGCGATCATCAAGCACGACCCCGTGGCGGCAGGGGAAGCCATGCGTCGTCATTTGGACGATTTCAAGACCAGCGTAGAGGATTATTACCGGCTAAAAACCAAAAAGGGAACCGCTGCCGCGGGCAAGTAGCGCCCGTAAAAAGGCAGCAAGACAGGCCCTGGCGCAACAAACGGTAATGGGGCAGAGACGATGACCAACCGCAACATGGATTTCCACAGCCCTCCCCTTTGGCGCGAACCGCATTCGAGCGGGAGCTTGGCTGGAACCCTGCTTACCACAGCGATCGCCTTTTATTTCTTGGACCCGGCAAAGAGGAGGCCGCGGCAAGCGGTTACCCCGGGTCGTGAAATCAGCCCGTCAGTCAACTTGACCGGTGGTTGTTAGGCCGCCGGAGAGGGAAGGACAACTCCTCATGGCTCACATCCAAGTGCCTTATGGCGTAAAGGGCGTCCTGGATTTCGACCTGCCCGGCGAAAACCTGGCCCTGGACACCGCCAAGAGCTTTCCCGGCCCCCTGCCCCGCCTGGATCAGGCGGTGATGGAGGCCCTGGAGAATCCGGTGGCTGGCCAGCCCTTCAGTGAGCGCCTGGCCCAGGCCGAGACCGTGTGCATTCTGGTGGACAACTTCGCCCGCCTCACCCCGGCCCACAAGCTGCTGCCGCCCATCCTGAAGGCCATCGCCGACGCCGGCAAAAGCGCCGAGATCCTGGTGGCCAGCGGCCTGCTGCGCGAGATGAGCCAGGCCGAATTGGAGCGCAAGCTGGGCAAGGAGATCCTGGCCTCGGGCGTGCCGGTGTATCAGAGCAAGGCCCGCGAGACCTGGGACTTCGACTTCGTGGGGGTAACCACCTACGGCACTCCCCTGAGCTGTCACAAGCGCTTCCTGGAGGCCGACCTCACCCTGGCGGTGACCATGACCCAGGCCACCCTGTGGGGCTATGGCGGAGGCGGCTCCATGGTGGTGCCCGGGGTCAGCTCCTTCGAGACGGTGGAGTGGAATCACCGCCTGATGACCTCGCCCTACTCCAACGTGGGCTATGAGCCGCCGCTGAACCGCATGCGCGAGGACATAGAGGACGCCTGCCGCCTTTCCGGTTTGGACATGTCCCTGCTGGCCGTGTTGAATCCGGACCTGGAGGTGATGGAGCTCACCGCCGGGGAGACCATCGCCGCCCACCGGGCCTCGGTGGCCAAGTACGACCGGCACTACACCTTTGACGTGGAGCGGGCCGGAGGCAAGGTGGACCTGGCCATCGCGGGCAGCTTTCCGGGCGACTTCTTTTTCGCCCACGCCTGCTGGCCCGTGGCCAACCTGGACCATTTCGTAAAGGACGGCGGCACCATCATCCTGGCCACCCCGGTGCCCGGAGGCATGGCACACTACTCCTATGCCAAGGACTACATGCCGCCCTCCCCGGAGGCCATCCGCCGTTTGTTCGAGGACATGTTCTACGGCAAGCAGGCCCTTTGGCACGCCTGCCTGTGGATGCCCATCATCCAGACCATGGCCCGCAAAGAGGTGATCGTGGTCACCGAGCCCGAGCGCCTGGACGACTTCGCCCTGAACCGCATCACCGCCGTGACCTCCCTGGAGCAGGCCTATGAGCTGGCCCAGGAAAAACACGGCAAGGATATGCGGGTGGGCAACTTCCCCTACGGCAAGTGGGTCCTGCCCACCGGCCTCAATGACCCCAACAAGCGACCCGAAAGGTATTAGATATGAACCTGCGCTTCACCCCCACGGTGCGGGGGCTCCTGGAAGGGGCCTGCGATATCCACATCCATTCCGCGCCCGACGTATACCCTCGCATCATGAACGACGTGGAACTGGCCCAATGCGCCCAGGAAGTGGGCATGCGTGCGATCCTGATAAAGAACCACTGGACCGAGACCGCCGCCAGGGCCCAGGTGGCCAGCGAAGTCACCGGCTTCCCGGTGTTCGGGGGCATCGCCATGAACCTGTCGGTGGGCGGGGTCAATCCCCAGGCGGTGGGTCCGGCGCTCAAGATGGGCGCCAAGACGGTATGGATGCCCACCCTGCACGCCAGGGAGTTCGTGGCCAACAAGAGTCACGTCAAAAACCTGGCCGGCGAGCTCAGCGCCGACCTGAAGGGCCTGTACCTGCTTAGAGACGACGGCAGCCTCATGGATGAGTGCTACGCCATCTTCGACCAGATCATCGCCCACGACTCCTCCCTGGCCACCGGACACATCAGCAAGCCCGAGGCCAAGGTGCTGGTGGCCGAGGCGGCCAAGCGCGGGGTCAAGAAGATCGTGGTCACCCACCCCATGGCCAGCTTCGTCAACTACAGCGTGGAGGAGATGAAGGAGTTGCTGGACCTGGGCGCGACCTGGCTGGAGCACGTGTTCAACGACACCACCCGCCAGGTGGGTCACCCCATCACCCGCGAAGCCCTGTTCGAGGGCATGAAAGCGGTTGGGGCCGAGCACTGCATAATGAGCACCGACAGCGGCCAGTGGCTCAACCCCATCCCCGCTCAGCAGATGGGCATCTACATCACCGACGTGTTGAACTTCGGCTTCAGCCAGGCGGAAGTCAAAAAAATGGTGCAAGACAATCCGGCGGCCATGCTGGGGCTGGACTAAGGAACAACATCATGAGCAAGAAAATCGGATTCATCGGTCTGGGCCAAATGGGCAAGTGGATGGCCGTCAACCTGGTCAAGGCCGGCTTCGACACCACGGTATTCGACCTGAACCAGGCGGCGGTGAAAGAGTTGGTGGAGGCCGGGGCCAAGCAGGCGGCCAGCCCGGCCGCCCTGGCCCAGGACAGCGAGTGGGTGCTTTTAAGCTTGCCCAACACCGCCATCGTGGAAGCGGTCATCTTCGGCCAGGACGGCCTGGCCTCCACCGCCCAGCCCGGCCTGATCGTCTGCGACTGCGGCACCACCAGCTACCTGCCCACCCTGGACATGGCCGAGCGCCTGGCCAAGCAGGGCGTGGTCTTGGTGGACGCCCCGGTGTCGGGCATGGAGGCACGTGCCAAGAGCGGCGAGCTGACCATCATGTACGGCGGCTCGCCCGAGGTGTTCGACGCCCTCACCCCGGCCTTTGACGCCATGGGCAACAAGGTGCTGAACATGGGCGCGGTGGGCAGCGGTCAGCTCACCAAACTCGTGAACCAGCTTCTGTTCAACATCTCCTGCGCGGCCATCGCCGAGATACTGCCCATGGCCGCCAAGCTGGGCCTGGACCCGGAGAAGGTTACCCAGGTGGTGACCACCGGCACGGGACGCAGCTTTGCCGCCGAGTTCTTCGCGCCCTTGGCCCTGGAGGGCGTGTTCGACCAGGGCTATCCTCTCAAGCACGCCTACAAGGACATGATCAGCGCGGCGGAGATCTCGGCCAATAAGCAGATCCCCCTGCCCATGACCTCCGCCGCCACCACCACCTATCAGATGGCCCTGGCCGAAGGCCACGGCGACCTGGGCAAAGGCGCCATGTTCAAGGTGTTCGAGCGTCTGCTGGACGTGGAGTTCAGGAAGGGGCGCTAGGCATGGCCAAACATCGCGGCGATGCCGGAGACATAACCGAGGCCTACTACCGGGGGCTCATGCACTCGGTGGGCTACCGCTCGGCCGACTTGGCCAAGCCCATGATCGCGGTGGTCAACTCCTTCACCGAGGTGAACCCCGGTCATTCGCCCCTGCGCGAGTTGGCCGCGCGGGTCAAGGAAGGCATCTGGGCCGCTGGAGGCGCGCCGGGCGAGTTCAACGTGCCCGCCCCTTGCGACGGCATGGCCCAGGGGCCAGGGCAGCGCTACATCCTGCCCCAGCGCGACCTGATAGCAGGCAGCATCGAGGCCATGGTGGCGGCCCACGGCTTCGAGGGCATGGTCATGCTGGCCTCCTGCGACAAGATCATTCCCGGCATGCTCCTGGCCGCCGCCCGTCTGGACATCCCCACGGTGTTCATCACCGCCGGGGCCATGATGCCCTGCCGCCAGGGCGAGCGCCAGGTGGTGACCAGCGACCTCAAGGAGGCCATCGGCAAGCGGCGCAACGAGGAGATGGACCAGGAGACCTTCCTGGCCTGGCAGGAGAGCTTCTGCCCCACCGCGGGCACCTGCTCCATGATGGGCACGGCCAACACCATGGGCTGTTTCTTGGAGGCCGCCGGTTTGGCCCCCTTCGGCTCGGCCACCATGTTGAGCTTTGCCGCGGCCAAGGCGCGCCAGGCCCGCGACGTGGGCGAGGCGGCGGTGGATCTGGTACGGCGCGGAGTGAGCTTCCGCTCCTTGCTGGGCCCCGGCTCCCTGGCCAACGGCGTGAAATACGTCTCCGCCTCGGGCGGCAGCACCAACGCAGTGCTGCACCTCATGGCCCTGGCGCGGCGTTTGGACCTGGACATGAGCCTGGCCGACTTCGACCGCTTGCAGGCCTCGGTGCCGGTTGTGGCCAAGTTCAAGCCCTCCAGCGCCTACAACCTGGAGGACTATCACGCCGCCGGCGGGGTGCCCACCCTGCTCAAGGCAATCGCCGCGCATTTGGACCTCAGCGTGCCCCTGGCCATGGGCGGGGTCCTGGGTCAGGCCCTTGCGGCCGCGCCCGAGCCGGACGGCCAGGTGATACACCGCGCCGACGACCCCCTGGCCCAGGCGGGGTGCTTCGGCATGCTCTACGGCAGCCTGGCCCCGGACGGGGCAGTGGTCAAAAAGACCGGGGTTGAGCCATCCATGCTGGTCCATCGCGGCCCGGCGGTGGTGTTCGATTCGGAAGAGGACGTGCGCCGCTTCCTCATGGAAAAAGAGGTCAAGCCCGGCAGCGTACTGGTGGTGCGCCACGAAGGCCCCAAGGGCGGCCCAGGCATGCGCGAGCTGTCCATACCGGCGGCCATGCTGGTGGGCATGGGGCTGCACACCTCGGTGGCCATGGTCACCGACGGGCGCTTTTCCGGGGCCACTCGCGGGCCTTGCGTGGGCCATGTCTCGCCCGAAGCCTGGGAGGGCGGCCCGTTGGCTTACGTACAGGACGGAGACGAGATCGCAATAGACGTGCCCGGCGGCCGTTTGGAGCTGCTGGTGCCCGAGGAGGAAATGAATCTTCGCCGGGGTGGGGGCCTCAAGCGGCCCGAACACCCCGCCAACGGAGTGCTCGGGGCCTACCGGTCGGGTGTGGCCGGAGCCGAAGACGGAGCGGTCTGGCTTTAGGCCGCCTCGCCATCAGGCTGATGCCTGCCCCGCACTGAGCTGAAATCGACACGAGGGTGTTACTTGTCTTCATTCCCTTATCTGGAGGTTATCTGTTATGGCTGAAGGTGAATTCTACCGGGCCGCCAGCCCACGGGAGGCCGCCGGTCTCCTGGCCCAACACGGCGGGGCCGCCCGTGTCTTGGCCGGAGGCACGGACCTCATGGTCGCGGTAAACAAGCGCAAGTTCAAACCCCAAGTCCTCATCTACCTGGGCGACGCCGGGATGAGCGGTATAAGCCAGGAGGGCGAGGCCCTGCTCATCGGCGCGGCCACGCCCCTTAACGAGATCCTGGCCTCGCCGCTGGTAGCCGACAAGGCCCCGCTTTTGGCCACGGCCATCAAGCAGATGGCCTCCCCGGCCATCCGCAACGCCGGGACCATCGGCGGCAACCTGGCCAACGCCTCTCCGGCGGCGGACACCGCCACGCCCCTGCTGGTGCTGGGCGCGTCCCTCAAGCTGGTGGGAGCCAATGGCGAGCGCGAAGTTCCCCTGGCCGAATTCTTCACCGGCCCCGGCCAGAGCGTGCTGGCCGCCGACGAGATCATCGCCCAGGTGAAGGTGCCCGCCCAGTCGGCCGAGGCCAAGTGGGCCTACCGCAAGGTGGGCAAGCGCAAGGCCCAGAGCCTGTCCGTGGTGTCGGTGGCCATCTACTGCCCCCTGAGCGGCGGCAAGGTTGGCGGCGCGGCCATTGCTTTGGGCGCGGTGGCGCCCACACCCCTGCTGGCCACCGAGGCGGCGGGACTGCTCAACGGCAAGGCCCTGGACGAGGCCACCATCGCGGCGGCGGCCAAGGCGGCGGCCGAGGCCACCAGCCCCATCGACGACGCCCGGGGCACCGCCTGGTATCGCAAACGGGCCTCCGAGGCCGTGGTCAAACAACTGCTCACCGAGCTGGCCGGCTAGAAGGGAGGAATCCATGCACACTCTGGAACTCACCGTAAACGGCCAGAGACACAAGGTGGAGGTGGGCCTCAAGACCACCCTGCTGGAGGTCCTGCGCGACAAGCTGCACATCACCAGCCCCAAGGTGGGCTGCAACACCGGCGACTGCGGCACCTGCTCGGTGCTCCTGGACGGGGTGCTGGTGCGCTCGTGCATCACCAACGCCCTGTCGGTCCAGGGCAAGTCGGTCACCACCCTGGAAGGCATCACCGAGCCCGGCGACATCCATCCGCTGCAAAAGGCCTTTCACGAGCACTACGGCAGCCAGTGCGGCTTTTGCACCCCGGGCATGATCCTGGCGTCCAAGGCCCTGCTGGACGTGAACCCCTCGCCCACCCGGGACGAGGTAAAGGAAGCGCTCTCGGGCAACCTGTGCCGCTGCACCGGCTACGTGAAGATCATCGACTCGGTTTTGGCCGCGGCCGATGAGATGAAGGGCTAAAGGGGGGTGAGCACATGAGCAAGGTAATAGGACAAAGAGTCACCCGTTACGACGGCATGGCCCACGTAACCGGCGAGACCAAATTCGTGGACGACCAGGTGGTGCCCGGCACCCTGACCGTCAAGGCCCTGCGCAGCCCGGTAAGCAAGGGCAAGATCAAAAACCTGGACATCAGCGCGGCGGAGAAGATGCCCGGCGTGGCCGGAATCATCACCGCGGCCGACGTGCCCTGCAACGCCTTCGGTCTGGTGCCCGACCAGCCGGTGCTGGTGAATGAAGACATCCGCTACCGGGGCGAGGCCATCGCGGCGGTGGCGGCGGTGGATGAAGACGCCGCCATGGAGGCCCTGGAAAAGATTGGCCTGGACATCGAAGAGCAACAAGCGGTGCTTGACCCCCTGGAGGCCATGAAGGAGGGCGCGCCCCAGGTGCGGCCCGAGGGCAACCTTCAGATTTGGGACGGCCACGACTACCGCCAGGTTAACCTGGGCGACGTGGACAAAGCCTTTGAGCAGGCCGACGAGATCGTGGAGAGCACCCATCTGCACCCCTCGGTGGAGCACGCCCCCATGGAGCCCATCTGCTCCCTGGCGGTGCCTCACGCCGGTCCCAAACTGACCATCTACACGGTCAGCCAGGCCCTTTACTTCCACCTGGGCATGCTCTGCGGCATCCTGCAGATGGAGCCCGGCAGCGTGCACTGCAAGCAGTGGAAGGCCAAGACCGGCAGCTCCTGGCGTCACAACACCGGCTACGCCGACCTGAACTACGTGGGCGGCACGGTGGGTGGCGGCTTCGGCGGCAAGAACGACATCATGGCCGACCACGTGGCCGCCCTGTTGGCGCTCAAGACCGGCCGGCCCTGCAAGTGGCGCTGGACCCGGGCCGAGGATCTACTCTACAGCACCTTCCGAGGCGCCTGGCACATCACCATCAAGGACGCGGTGACCAAACAGGGGCGGATCATCGGACGCCAGATGACCTCCATCCGCGACGCGGGCTCCTACGCCTCCCTCAACCCCTATGTGGTGGAAAAGCACTGCTACCTGGGGGCTGGCCCCTATTTCATCCCCAACGTGCGGGTGCGGGGCTACTGCGTGTACACCAACAAGCCCCCAGCCAGCTCCATGCGCGGCTTCGGGATCACCCCGGCGGCCTTTGCCACCGAGGTGCAGATGGACCAGATCGCCGACCGCCTGGGCATGGACCCCTGGGAAGTGCGCCTGACCAACGCCTTCCGAAAAGGCGAATACACCCCGACCAAAAGGGTGCTGGGCAGCGTGGCCATGATCGAGGTGCTGCAAAACCTGGCCGCCAAGGCGGGCGTGGAGCTTCCCGGCCATCTCCAGGCCATGGCCTCCACCCAGGAAAGGGGGTAGCCGATGAAAAAGATAGGAAAAGGCATAGCCGCGGGATTTTATCCTTCGGGCATGAGCGGCGGTGGCGACTCCAGCCAGGCCATGGTCAAGGTGCAGCCTGACGGCTCCGCCGTGGTAACGGTAGGCTCCTGCGACATCGGGCAGGGATGCAAGACCATCATGGCCCAGATCACCGCCGAGGTGCTGGGCATCGACTACGAGGCGGTCAAGGTAGTCAACGACGACACCGACAACTGCCCGCTCAGCTTCGGCACCTTTGCCAGCCGGGTCACCTACGTGGACGGCCTGGCCACCAAGATGGCCGCCGAGGACGCCCGGCGCATCCTCTTCGAAGTAGCTGCGGTTATGCTGGAATGCTCCGAAGACGAGCTGGAAGCGGTGGACAACCAAATCAGGGTGATGGGCAACCCGGACAAGTCCCTGAGCATCGGCGAGGTGGCCGGCGCGGGCACCTTCGGCATGCGCAAGCTCATCCTGGGCCTGGGCCACTACATGCGCGACCCCGCAGCCATGGACCCGGAGACCTGCGAGTGCGACCCCTTCTGCACCCTGGCCTGGGCGGCCAGTTTCGCCGAGGTGGAGGTGGATACCGAGACCGGCGAGGTGGAGATACTGCGCCTGGTCAACTCCTACGACGTGGGCAAGGCCATGAACCCCACCCACCTGGAAGGCCAGATCGACGGCGGGGCCACCATGGGGGTGGGCGCGGCCATGTCCGAGAACCTGCACCCCTTCTTCCCCAGCCTGGAGTTCCAACCGGACAACCTGGGCGACTACGCCATCCCCACCACCATGGACGTGCCGGACATGGAGTCGGTGATCTACGAATGCCCCTCCACCAACGGCCCCTACGGGGCCAAGGGCATCGGCGAGATGACCGCCAACACCCCCGGCCCGGCCATAGTCAACGCCATCCACGATGCGGTGGGCATATGGATAACCAACCTGCCGGCCACGCCGGAAAAGGTGCTGCGCGCCCTGGACGCCAAGGGAGCCTAGCCCGAACCTGAAACCTCGATCCGCCCCGGTCCTGCTTGGGCCGGGGCGGTTTTTCATGACCGGCCCGAACCTGGGCGAACCCGGCGTACGCGATCTTTGCGGCAACCCCTGGCGCGAAAAGGCCTGGTCTGATAATACCCCTTGCTATGAAACACGAACCTGGCAAAGCCGCGCCAGTGGCGGCTCCTGAATTTTTGGTGGACCTGGAAAGGGTCGATTTCGAGGCGGGCGGCAAGCTGTTGCTGCGCGAGATAACCTGGCGTCTGGAGCCGGGCAAGCACTGGGCAGTCCTGGGCTCCAACGGCGCGGGCAAGAGCACCTTCCTGCGCCTGGTGCGCGGCGAGCTTTGGCCTCTGCCCTCCAGCCGCTCCCGCCGCCGCTACACCGTGGACGGCCGGGTGACCACCAGCCCCCTGCTCTTTCGGGAGCGCACCGGCCTGGTCTCCGGCGAACTGTTCAACGAGTATCACCGCCGGGAGTGGGACCTGACCAGCCGGGAGGTGGTGGTCAGCGGTCTCACCGGCGGGCACCTGCTCTACCACGAGCCCAGCGACGAGCAGTGGCAAAGGGCCGACGAACTGCTGGCCAAGCTGGAGATCAGCCATCTGGCCAAGCGGCGCTTGCTGTCGCTGTCCCTGGGCCAGGGCAAGCAGGTGCTCATCGCCCGGGCCCTGGCCAGCCGCCCCAGCCTGCTGCTGCTGGACGAGCCCTGCGAGGGCCTGGACTCCGCCTCCCGCCGCAGGCTTCTTGCCATGCTGGGCCGAGTAGCGGCGGGCGGCACCCAGCTGGTCTACGCCACCCACCGGGGAGCCGAGCTGGTGCCGGGCACCAGCCACGCCATCCTCCTGGACCAGGGCGAGATAACCATGCAAGGGCCGCTGCAACAGGTCATGGACCACGGCGGCCTGGCCCTGGCCCCCTCGCCCCAGGCCGCCCTGCCCGCTCCGCCGCCCCCGGCGGCCCAAGGCGCGTTCCTGGCCCGGGTGCGGACCGAGCAGGTCAACCTGGAGCACAAGCCGGTGCTCTTCGACTTGGACTGGGAGGTGCTGCCCGGCCAAAACTGGCTGGTGCTGGGTCCCAACGGCGCGGGCAAGACCACCTTGCTGCGCCTGCTGGGCGGCGAGCTGCGCCCCCAGCACGGCGGCACCCTGGCCTGGTTCGGCAGCACCAAGCCCCGCAACCTCCAGAAGCTGCGCCGGGAGATCGGCTTGGTCTCGGCCGGATTGCAGGCCCGGCACTTCCACCGCCAGAGCGGCCTGGAAACCGTGGCCTCGGGCATCTCCGGCAGCGTGGGCCTGCGCGGCTATCTGGACCAGGAGCAGCGCGACCAGGCCGTGGCCTGGCTGGAGCGCCTGGGGCTTATGGAACTTGCCCAACGGGACATAACCACCCTGTCCTACGGGCAACTGCGCAAGCTCCTGATCGCCCGGGCCATGGTCACCAGTCCCCGGCTGCTGCTTCTGGACGAGCCCCTGGCCGGCCTGGATTCCCCGGCCCGGGCCGAGGTGAACGCCATATTGGCCCGCCTGGCCGCCGAGGGCACCACCCTGGTGGGCGTGACCCACTACCCCGAGGAGATGATGGCCTATATGAGCCACGTGGCCCTGCTGGAAGCGGGGCGCATGGTCTTCCAGGGCACGGTGCGGCAGTACCTGGGGCGGCAGGCCCAACCGCGTTCTTGACAAGAGGGGCCAGGCCCAACAACATAGGGTGACGGAGCCTTTGGCCACCCCTCGTCAAGGAGATAGACCATGAGCCTTCCCAAGCCCTATACCGATTTCAAGGAGTACTTTCCCGAGCTGGCCCAAGCTTTTGAAAAGCTGGGCGTGCTTTGCAAGGACGCCGGCCCCCTGGACGCCCGCTCGGCCCGCCTGGTAAAGCTGGGCATGGCCGTAGCCACCGGCAGCCGGGGAGGCATCAAGAGCCAAGCCCGCAGGGCCTTGGGCGAAGGCTTCACGGTGGACGAACTACGGCACGCCGCGGTGCTGGCCCTGCCCAGCATCGGCTTCGCCCCGATCATCGCGGCCATCGGCTGGATCAACGAAGTAGCCGGAGAAGCAGCCTGATCCTGGTTAAATGTCCCGGCTAACACTGGCGCTTCGCGCCTGACCTGGTAAAATCGAAAGCGTTTTTTGGCCCGTCGTCTAACGGCAGGACATCAGCCTTTGGAGCTGATTATTCAGGTTCGAATCCTGGCGGGCCAGCCAAAAGATGCCCAAGGACCGGCCTTATTGGCCGGTCCTTGTTTTTTGCTCCAGCGCCCCGACCTCATCCCCCCACCGCAGGCAAGCGCCCACCAGGTTGTCGGCCAAGGCCGGATTGCTGCCGAAGTGCAGATGCACATAGCTGGCCAGGGTGTTGCCCAGGCCAAAGCCCGTGGTGTCGTCCAAGGGCCCGCCCTGGCCAAAGGCGGCGTAGCAATCGCCGCGCAAACCCCGCGCCGGGCCGCGCATGGACACATCCGAGTAATGGAACTCGTGCCCCCTGGCGGTGGTGCCCGCCGGTCCCAAGGGAGTGTCGGCGTTGAACACCACACAGCGGTAGCCCAGGGCTTTCAGGCGTGGCAGCATGGTGAAAGACAGGGGCAGCAACCCGGCCATGGGCCAAGCTCCCCCGGCCATATCGCGTAGCTCCCGGCCCAGGTACATCATTCCCCCGCATTCGGCGTATATGGGCATACCCGCCCGGCCCATATCGGCGATTTCCTTTTTCATGGAAACGTTGCTCGAAAGCCCGCGCGCATGCACCTCGGGATAGCCGCCTCCGAGATAGAGGCCGGACAGACCAGAGGGCAAGGCGGCGTCTCGCAGGGGCGAAAAGAACACCAACTCCGCTCCGGCCTGCTCCAGACGGCGCAGGTTCTCCTGGTAGTAAAAGCAAAAAGCCTGGTCCCGGGCCACCCCCAGGCGCACCCTATGGGCGGGCAGCGGCTCAGCCTGGGGCCTGGGGCCGCCGCCCAGATCCGGCAAGCCCTCCAAGAGCAGGTCAAGGTCCACGGCGTCCTCCAGCCAGGAGGCGAGCTTGTCCCGTTCCGCCTGCCCCAGGCCGCCCTCCTCGGCGGTGATCAGCCCCAGATGGCGTTCGGGCAGGCTTAGTTCCGGTCGGTCTCGCAGGCAGCCCAGCAGGCCGGTTTTGGGCACCAGGGTCATGGCCTGGGCCAGCATGTGGCCATGGGCGGGCCCGCCTCCCACCTGGTTGGCCAGCACTCCGGCCCAAGTCAAATCAGGATCAAATTCCGTGTAGCCCTTTACGAGCGCCGCGAAGCTGCGGGCCAGGGAACTGGCGTTGGCCACCAGCAGCACCGGCGCTCCCAGGATCTTGGCCATCTGGGCGGTGGAGCCGGTTTCGTCCACCGCATCCGCCCCATCGTAGAGGCCCATCACCCCCTCCACCACCACCACCTGGGCCGAGGCGGCGTAGCGGGAAAAGATGGCTCGATTCTCCTCGGGCGACAGCATGCACCCGTCCAGGTTGTGGGCGGGCCTGCCCGTAACCAGGGCATGGTGCCCCGTGTCGATGAAATCCGGCCCCACCTTGAAGGCCTGCACCTTTATCCCCCTGCGGCGCAGAGCGGCCATGAGCGCCAGGCTGACCGTGGTCTTGCCCACTCCGCTGCCGGTTCCCCCGATTACCATGGTTTTGGCCAAGGCGCTTGCTCCCATAAAAAAACCCCAAGCCCATAAGGCTTAGGGATGGCACCCAGCTTACTTGGTCCCTAAGGTCGCGACGAGTCGAGTCACCACGCTCAACTTACGCACGCATGCATGGGCAGGTCTTCTGGCTTCCGGATCAACCTGGCGGCCGCGCCTTCCCACCACGCTTCGGCGCGGCAGTGGCTTGCTTGCGGCTTTCGTCCCCGGTTACAGCGGCGGGACCGCGACGGAATCGCACCGTCTTCCCTGTTAGGCCCTTGCGGGCGCCCATGCTCCTACCGGTAGCAAAGGCCGCCGGGGGTGTCAACGAATTTGCCGCCTGGCTTAGCCTGCGCAGATGACGACGAAAGCTACGAGCATATCCAAATGGTTAAACCATCCAATATTATGCAACCGATTATTTTCTTTACAATACCCAGTATTGTTTATATCAATACGCTCATTAGGTCCGCATTATTTTGAGAGGTCCGCTGTGCTGCCAATCGCCATCGGGAGCAGATGTTGTCCCTTGTGTGGCGGAATGGATGTCAGACGTTCTCATAGACAAAATGCCTGGGAGCGCATCCTTTCCGTATTCGGTATAACCCCGTTCCGCTGCCGGAACTGTATGGGTCGTTTTTACCTGCTGTTTCACGGCTGAGACAGGTCTGGGCATCGAACCGGCGTGGATGTGATTTTTTCCTGTGGCCGCAATGACCTACTTGGCGGCGGGACGCCCCGTGGCCCCCAGGTAGATCGCCGCCACGGCCAGCAAGGCCCCGCCCGCCTCCAGCAGGGTGGTGGGTCGGCCGAAGAACAATACGTCCCAGCAAAAGGCCAGGGTTGGCTGCAAAAGCAGCACCAGGCCCGCCCGGGAAGCGGCTACCTGCTTGAGTCCCAGGGAGATGAGCACCCATCCCCCGGCGTGACAGGCCAGGCCGTAGACGGCCAGCCAGCCCCAATCCCAGGCCGAAGTCACGGTTAGGGATTCGCCGGAGCGCCATATTTCGGCCAGAAGCAGCCCGGCGCAAACCAGGGACATGAGGGCCACGCTGGACATGGGATCCAGGCCGCCCACCCGGCGCACCGACCAACGCAGGCATAGGAGGTAGGAGCCATAAGCGCAGGCGGCCAACAGCCCCAGTCCCACGCCATAGTGATAGCCCGGACCCAGGCCCTGCCAGCGGACTCCCACCAACAGCCACAAGCCGAACATGGCCAGGGGTATGGCCGCGCCCAAGCGCCAGCCTGGCCTCTCTCCCAAGACCAGCACCCCCACCCCAGCCACCACGAACACCTGGAAATTGGCCAAAATGGTGCTGAGCCCCGGCCCCAGCAGGAGGATGGCCCTGTGCCACAGAGTCAGGTCCAGGGCGAAAAGCAAGCCCGCCAAGCAGGCCGACCCCATGCCGACCCAGCCGCCCCACAGGGACTTGCCCCGCAGGCGGGCCCAGACGGCCAAGGCCACCCCGCCGATGAGCATGCGGTAGAAGGCGCTGGAAGAAGGGCCCACCGACACCAGACGCACCATGACGGCGGAAAAGCTGATGAGGGCGGCCCCGGCCAGAAGACAGGCCAGGGCCCCGGTAGGCTGGGAAAGACGGCTCACGGCCTTTCCCTCCCCCTGTGATTCATTTGGGACGTCGGATCGTTCCCTGGCTACTGGCCTTGTCCGTCCGTGGCCGGTTTGGTGGTCGCCAACTCCTTGGGGGGGGCCGCTTGCCCGTCATCGGCCTTTGGCTTTTTGAGGCCCATGCGCTCGAAGAGCACGAACAGGCCGGGCACGAAGACCACTCCCAGCAAGGTTGCCGCCAGCATGCCGCCGAACACCGCGGTGCCCAGGGCGATACGGGCCCCGGCCCCGGCTCCTGTGGCCACCACCAGCGGCAGCACGCCCAGGATGAAGGAGAAGGCGGTCATGAGGATGGGACGGAAGCGCAGCTTGGACGCCTCCATGGCCGCATCCACAATGCTTTTGCCCTCTTTATGCAGATCGCGGGCAAACTCCACGATCAGAATCGCGTTTTTGGTGGCCAAACCCACAAGGAGCACAAGGCCTATTTGGGTGTAGACGTTGTTGTCCAACGAGCGGATATGCACCGCGGCAAAGGCTCCCAGTAGGGCCAGAGGCACCGCCAGGATGACCGGCACCGGCAGCTTCCAGCTTTCATACTGCGCCGCCAACACCAAGAACACGAAGATCACCGCCACCACGAACACCACCGCGCCGCTGCCGCTGGCCACCACCTCCTGGTAGGTGATGCCGCTCCAGGCGTAACCCATGGAGGAAGGCAACTTCTGCGCGGACATGTTTTTCAACAGCTCGATGGCTTGCCCGGAGCTGTAGCCAGGCGCGGCGTTGCCGCGGATGGTGGCCGCCGGATACAGGTTGAAGCGAGGCAGAACCTGGGGGCCAATGGTGCTTTGAATGGTGGCCAGGGTGCCCATGGGGACCATGTCGCCCGAGGCGTTGCGCACCTGAAGGCTGGAGATGTCCTGGGCATGGGCCCGGAAGCGGGCCTCGGCCTGCATGTTCACCTGGAAGGTGCGCCCGAATTTGTTGAAGTCGTTCACATAGCTGGAGCCCAGATAGGCCTGGAGGGTGTCGAACACCGAGGACAAGGGTATTCCCAGGCTCTTAACCTTGATACGGTCCACGTTGACGAACAACTGAGGCACGTCGGCCCGGAACGAGGTGTACATGCCGGTGAGGCCGGCCTGGGCGTTGCCGTCCTGGATAAGCTCGTAGGCCATGTTCTGCAGGGTCTGCGAACCGCTGGCTCCGCGGTCCTGCAACTGGTACTCAAAGCCCCCGGCCAGGCCCAAGCCAGGTAGGGCCGGCGTGGGGAAAGCCATGGCCGTGGCCGCTTGAATCTGCATCATGCCGTAGTTGATGCGCATCAACATGTCTCGTTGGCTCTCGGCGGGCTTGCCGGCCCGGTCGTCCCAACTCTTGTACACAATGATCGCGGCGCCGGTGTTGGAGTTGGCGGTGCTGTCCAACAGCGACAAGCCGGTGAAAGACACGTTGTAGGCTACGCCCGGAGTGGCGGCGATTATCTGGTTGACGTGGTCCACCACCTCCTGGGTGCGCTCCAGACTGGCTCCGTCGGGAAGCTGGATGGTGCCCACCGCGTACCCCTGGTCCTCCACGGGCACGAAGCCGGTGGCGGTGTGGGTCATGGTGTAGAAGGCCACCACGGCCAGGATCACGTAGACGACCATGGAAATGCCCAGCTTGCGCACCACCAGCCCCACGATGCCCTCGTAGCGGTTGGTGGACCAGCTAAGGAAGGTGTTGAAGCCGCGCCAGAACCAGTTGCGGTGTTCCGGGGTGGGCCGTAGCAGCAGGGCGCACAGGGCCGGGCTCATGGTAAGGGCGTTGATGGAGCTGAAGAAGGTGGCCGTGGCGATGGTCAGGGCGAACTGCTTGTAGAGGATGCCGGTCATGCCGCCCATGAAGGCGGTGGGGATGAACACCGCCAGCAGCACCAACGTGGTGGCGATGACCGCGCCGGATATCTCCTCCATGGACTTTATGGCCGCTTCTTTGGAACTCAGCCCGTGTTCATCCATATTTCGGGCGCAGTTCTCCACCACCACGATGGCGTCGTCGACCACAATGCCGATGGCTAACACCAATCCGAACAGAGTCAGGGTGTTGATGGAAAAGCCCAGGATGCCCATCACCGCGAAGGTGCCGATGAGCGAAACGGGGATGGTGATGGCCGGGATCAGGGTGGCCCTGATGTCCTGCAAAAACACGAATACCGTCAAAATAACCAGAATGGCCGCGATGACCAGGGTCTCGATGATCTCCTGGATGGAAGCGCGCACCACGTCGGAGGCATCGTAGGTGACGATCACATCCAAGCCTTGCGGGAAGTTGCTGCTCAGCCCTTTGAGAACCTCACGGCACTTGTCGGATATCTGCAGCAAGTTGGCGCCCGGCAGCTGATATACCATGATGGTGGCCGTGGGCTTTTGGTTCATCTGGCTGCTCATGGTGTAGGTCTGGGCGCCCAACTCCACCCTGGCCACGTCCTTGACCCGAACGATGCGCCCGTCGGAGCCGGTCTTGATGATGATCTGCTCGAATTGAGACACGTCGGCCAGGCGGCCCAGCACGTTGACCGTGAGCTGGAAGTTCTGGCCCTTGGGGGCCGGCCGCTGGCCTATGACGCCTGCGGCGACCTGCACGTTCTGCTCTTGGATGGCCGAGGACACGTCGTCGGTGGTCAGGCTGTAGGTCTTGAGCTTTTGGGGGTCCAGCCACAGGCGCATGCTGTAGTCGCCCGCGCCGTAGACCTGTACGTCGCCAACCCCGTAGACACGGGACAATTCGTCCTTGATGCTGATGGTGGCGTAGTTGGCCAGGAAGATATCGTCGTAGAGGCCCTTGGTGTCCAGCAGGTTGATGCACATGGCGAAGTTGGTGGACTTCTTCTTGGTGGTCACGCCCAGGCGCCTGACCTCTTCAGGCAGCTTGGGGGTGGCGATGCCCACCCGGTTTTGCACCAGCACCTGGGCCATGTCCTGATCGGTGCCGGTCTCGAAAGTCACGGTCAGGGTGTAGGAGCCGTCCGAGGCGCTGTTGGAGGACATGTAGATCATGCCCTCCACGCCGTTGACCTGCTCCTCGATGGGCTGGGCCACGGTGTCGGCCACCACGGTGGCGCTGGCTCCGGGGTAGTTGGCGGTAACGGTGACCGTGGGAGGCTCGATATTGGGGTACTGGGATATCGGCAGGCCCAGCAAGGTAAGCAAGCCGCCCAGCACGATGACGATGGACAACACCGCCGCGAAGATGGGCCTGTTGATGAAAAAGCGTGAGAACATTTAAACCCGCCTACTTTTCGCCCTTGGCGGGCTTTTCCTTGGCCGGGGCTGCAGGCTTGGCCTGGCCCTTGTGCTGGGCCATGGCCTTTTGCCGGGCCTCGGCCTGGGCCTGTTTCATCTGCTCTTCGGTCATGGGGGTGCATTTGGCCCCGGGACGCACCCTTTGCAGGCCGTTGATCACCACCACGTCACCCATTTTGATGCCCTTGAGGATGACCACCTTGCCGTCCGGCTGCAGCGGCCCGGTTTCCACCGGCCGGTACTGCACTACGTTGTCCTTGTCCACCACCAGCAGATAGGTGCCGCGCTGATCGCGCCCCAAGGCGCGGTCCTCGGTGAGAATGGCGTCCTTCAGGATGCCCACCGGCACCTGAACCCGCACGAACAGTCCGGGCAGGAGCACGCCGTCGGCGTTGGGGAACACCCCGCGCACCTGGATGGTGCCGGTGCCGGTGTCGACCTTGTTGTCGATCCAGTCCAGGTAGCCCTTGTGGGGGTAGTTTTCTTCGTTGGAGGCGCCCAGGTTGGCCAGGGGATAGCCCTCCTTGTTGAGCGGAACTTCCTTGTCGCGCTGATTGTCGCGGTAGGCCATGACATCGGCTTCGGCCACGGTGAAGTAGGCGTACATGGGGTCGTCCATGACGATGGAGGTGAGCTTGGTGGTCTGGCCGGCGCCCACCAGGTTGCCCACGTCCATCAGGTTGCGCGAGACGCGCCCGCTGATGGGGGCGTGAATATGGGTGTATCCGTAGTCGATGCGGGCCCGCTCCAATTGGGCATCGGCCGCTTGCACCTGGGCTATGGCCTCGGCTTCCTGGGCCTTGGCCTGGATCACGTCGACCTCGCTCACCGCGCGGTCCTTGTAGGCGTTTTCCTTGCGAACCAGGGTAGCCTGGGCCAGCTGCAGCTGGGCCTTGGCCACGGCCAGGTTGGCCAAGGCTATGTCCACCTTGGCCTGATAGGGCTCAGGCTCGATGACAAAGAGCAGTTGGCCCTTCTTCACCTGGCTGCCCACCTCGAAGTTTACGCTTCTGAGCTGGCCCTCCACCCGGGCGTTGATGTCCACGGAAAACTGCGCCTGGGTATTGCCGGTGTACACCGCGTAGTTGGTGACCGTGCGGGTGACCGGTTTGGCCACCGTCACCGTGGGCGGCGGAGGGGCGGCGAACTTGTTTTCGCCGCGGTCGCAACCGGCAGCCGCAAGAGTGAGTCCGGCCAGGATGGCCAAGGCGGTTAGCGCCTGTTTGCTTATCCCCTTGATCATGGCAATTTCCCTTGAAGGTGCGCGGCGTCTGCCCTAGCGGCTGGCCGCCTCAAGTGCGTTGTTGGGCGGAGTTTCGCGTATGGCCGCGGGGTCCCAGCCGCCTCCCAGGGCCTGGTAGATGTTGACCAGATTTATGGCCGCCTGTCCGCGCGAGGCGGCCAACTGGTTGTCATAGTCGAACAGGTTGCGTTGCGCGTCCAGCACCCGCTGGAAATCCTGCAAGCCCTCTTTGTATAGACGAATGGCCAGCTTCAAGGCGCGGCGCGAGGCCTTCACCGTGGTCCGCAAATATTGCTGGCGCAGCTTTTCCTGCTGGAAAGCCACCATGGCGTCCTCCACCTCCTTGAGGGCGGAGAGCACGGTGCTTTCATAGGCCAACAAGGCCTGCTCGGCCTGGGCGTCCTGCACCTTTATCTGGGCCCGGATGCTGCCGCCGGCGAACAGGTTCCAGGACATGCTGGGGCCTATGGAGAAGAAGGTGCTGCCCCCGGCGAACAGGTCGCCGCCGGTGGTGGCCGCGGTTCCCAGGGAACCGATCAGGCTGAAGCGGGGATACAGGTCGGCGGTGGCCACCCCGATGCGGGCAGTGGCCGCGGCCAACTGGCGCTCCGCGCTCCTGATGTCCGGGCGCTGGCGCAACAGGTCGGCCGGCACCCCCACCGCCACCTTGGCCGGAGGCACGGGGATGGGCCGGGGCCGTATCAGTTCCGGGGTCACCGAGTTGGGGGGCAGGCCCAACAACAGGGCCAGGGTGTTCAAGGACTGGCTGAGATCGCTCTTAAGAGGAGGCAACTGGGCCTGGGAGCTGCCCAGGACCGTCTGGGCCTGGGAAACGTCGAGATCCGTGGCCAGGCCCCATTTAAAGCGTGATTGGGTGAGCTTGAGCACGCCCTTTTGGGATTCGATGTTCTCGGTGGTGGCGGACACGCGCGCCTGGAGGGTGCGCACCACCAGATAGGTCTGGGCCACCTGGGAGTAGAGGGCCACCATCACCCCGATGCGATCTTCCTGGCTGGCCTGGAAGTCGGCCTGGGCCGCTTCCACCGAGCGCCGCACCCGGCCGAACAGGTCTATCTCCCAGGTGGCTTCCAGGCCCAGGGAGATGTTGTTGCCCAGCAGCCCGCTGCGGGTCAGGTCGTTTTCGCTGTATTGCTGGCGAATGGCCGATGCCGGGGCGTCCACCGCGGGAAGCTCCGAACCCAACACGACTCCCAGTTGGGCCCGAGCCTCTTTAACCCTGGCCACGGCCACCTTGAGGTCAAGGTTGCCGGTGTCGGCCCGCTTGATCAGGGCGGTCAACTGGGGGTCCTGGAATACGGTCCACCACTTGGTCAGGTCGGCTTGTTGTTTGACCAAAGCGGGATCGCTGGATTCCTGCCAGGAAGCGGGAACCTGAGTCTTAGGCGGTTTATAATCCGGCCCCACCTTCATGCAGCCGGAGACAACCAACAAGGCGGACAGAGCTATGCTGACAGCGATTAATCCAGATGATTTGCTCAGGCTCCGCAAGCAACGATGCATTCTTTTCGCCCTCCTTGAGTCTTGCTCATCTTGTTGGAAAGTCTTGCTATTGTCAACACGCTTGGCAATATAGCAACTTATTGAGGGCGTTATCGTTCATTTACTTTGGAAGACATGGTGTGGAGGCTCACCAGACGGGCCACCAACACCACCATGTAGAACTGCCCCACCACCGATTCGGTGATAGCCAACTGTCCGGCAATCGTACTCAAAGGGGTTATATCCCCATAACCGGTGGTAGTAATGGTCACGAAGCTGAAATAGAAGAGCGAGGACAACTGGGGCCCCACGTAGGCCGATACTCCAGCCAGCCTAGGAGCTACCTCGCTGATATGGAATGAGCCGGGCCAAGCCGCCTCCACCGCCTGGTAGGCGAATCCCCACATCATGCCTATGAGCAGGTATCCGTTGAGGGCGCCGCTGATGGTGTCAAAGGACACTTCTTTCTGGGTCATCACATCCTTGAGGATGGAGAAGATGATGATGCCCAGAAAGCCCACAAAACAAACGCAGCCGAAAATCATTACCTTGTTGCTGTGCCATTGGTAGTCGCCCAGCACTAAGATCAAGCCGGAGACCAGCAGGACTAGGGCCAGAAAAAAGGTGCGTTTTCGGCCGATCACCGTGTAAGCGGCAGTCACAAGCACCAGGATGATGAACAGGTCCAAGATGGTTCTGGTCCGCGGCAATATCTCCTCTATCAGCGGCACCATCAAGAAATAGATCATCAGGGTGCCGAACAGCCACAGGTGGCGGGACTTGAACCAGGGGAGCTTGTGGCGGCGGCGACGGCTGGTCACCGGACCGGCTGGGTCTTTGATCATGCCAGGACCTCCTCCCAGCGGCTGAGCTGCTCAAAGGGCAACAGTTGGCTGAAGGCGCGGTTGGTGGTGACGATGCCCTCTTCTTCCACCGCGGCCATGGGGTTGAGCCCCCCGCGCACCACCAGGCCCACCCGCCCGGTGGCCAGGGGCACCTCCAGCAGGGGCTGGCCGGGACGGCCCACCAGGATGATGCCCCCCAGGCCGGCCCGCTCCAGACGTCCGGCCAGGCGGCGGGCCTTTTCCGCCGCCGGAGCGGGTATCTCGCGGAAGCTGGCCCCGATGACCCCCTCGCCGGTGGTCACGGCCTGGTTCACCGAGGTCATGCGGCCCTTGATGAAAATCTCCAGGGGGTCCAGGGTGGTGCCGTCGTAGTTGATGATCTGGGTGAAGCGCAGGGGCTTGTGCTCGCTGACCTGCAACAGCCCGCCGAAGCGGTTGGTCATGGGCACCCCTTCGTCGAGCATCACCCCGTTGATGGCGATGGAGCACACCGTGGCCACCACCACCTCGCCTGGGCCGGGGGTGTAGCTGCCCACCTTTTGGCCCGGACGGCCGATCAGCAGACGGTCGCCCAGGGAGTATCCCGCCCTAAACACCCGGCGCATCACCGCCTTGGCCCGGGGCAGGTCCTCGGCCCGGAGAACCGACAGGTTCACCACCACCTTGCCGCGCCCCTGGCGCAGCTTGAAGTCCATGCCGAAGATAAGCGCCTCGGCCCTGGCGGCCACAAAGCCGACCTTGTCCACCACGTAGGCGGTTTCCAGCTCGCGGCGGCCCACGGGGGTCAGCTGCCGCCCCCGGCGTCCCACCTGTTGAGTGAGGCCCTCTTCATCCGTAATACTCAAGTAGTATCGGATGGTGCGCTGGCTCATGTCCTTGCCCGCCAGGGCCAGGGCGTGGGCGATGCGGGTGCCGCCCAGGGGCTTGTCCGATTCGGACAGGACCCTGAGTACATCCAATATTTTGCGCCGGCTGCGTTCGTCCACTGGGTGCTCCCCTTCCGTTTGGTAGGATTTGCCCTCCCCGGCAATCGGCTCAACGCTAACCGCTTCCGACCGTGAAGTCAAGACCGTATGCGGCAAGATTGCCGCCTCTGCCCCATAACCTGAACTTTAACTATGGCGGATTCTCGTTTTGTACGGGCAAAACAATGCCTTAACTCATTAAATCGACAGGAAGCGAGCCTTGCAACCCCGCCACTACCCCAGGTGTTGACAATAAAGGAATCCTCTGTCATAAAGGCAAAGGTTGCCGTGTTTGCCAAGGGCCGTTTTAGCCCTCCGGCCGCCCCTAAGCGGGGCGGGTGCAGTCTACAATCCGCGAACCCCGGCTAGAGGCCGCTTCCCCAGGCTAGGGAGGCGGCATGGGGCTTGTCGCGGCTAACCAAACCGGCGGCCGCAACGTCATTTTGAGCGGCCGGCCCCGGCTTAGCCGCCGGGCGGGGACCCGGGAGATTTTTTAGACCATGGCCAACAATTCGACCGCAGATTTCCAGCCGCAGATCACCCTGCTCTATTGTCGCCAGAGCCTGGCCGCCGAGGTCAAGCCGGTCCAGGGCAACCGGGCCGGGGACGGTTTCAGCGTCCGCCTGGTGCTTTTGCCCTGTAGCAGCAAGGTGCAGCTTCCCCATCTCATGCGCCTGCTGGAGCAGGGCAGCGACGGGTTGCAGATAGCGGCTTGCCCCGAAAAGGCTTGCCAGCATCTGGTGGGCAGCAACCGGGCCGAAAAACGCATCAAGCGCGGCCGGGAGCTTTTGGAGCAGGTGGGCATGGGTGCCGAGCGCCTGGGACTGGACCGGGGCGCGGGCCTTCGCCTGGATGATTTAATGGAGATGGCCGGCCAAAGGGCCGAGGCCGTGCGGGCCCTGGGCCCCAACCCCATGAAAGGAGTTTGAGCGCCGATGATCACCGCTGAGTGGAAGCCCATTGAGGAAATGGTGGGTTACCTGCGCGGCCACAAGAAGGTGCTGGTAATCGGTTGCGCCACCTGCGTGGCCGAATGCGCCGCCGGCGGAGAGCGCGAGGTGGAGACCCTGGCGCCCTTGCTGGCCATGGCCATGCAAAACGACGGCAACCCCATTGAAGTGAAAAGCGCCACCCTGGAGCGCCAGTGCGAGCCCGAGTTCCTGGAGGCCATCGCCGAGGCGGCGGCCGAGGCCGACGCCATCGTCAGCGTGGCCTGCGGAATCGGCATGCAGCTGGTGGCCGAGCGCTATGCCGACACCCCGCTCTACCCCGGGGTCAACACCACCAGCCTGAGCATCCGCGAGGAGCCGGGCCTGTGGACCAGCCGTTGCGCCGCCTGCGGCGACTGCGTGCTGGGTTTTACCTTCGGTCTGTGCCCGGTGGCCCGCTGCGCCAAGAGCCTGCAGAACGGCCCTTGCGGCGGCACCCGCACCAACGGAATGTGTGAGATCAACGAAGACACGCCCTGTATCTGGCGGCTGATCGTGGAGCGGGCCACCGCCCGCGGCCGGTTGGAGGACCTCACCAAGGTGCGGCCTCCCAAGAACTGGTCCAACTCGCCGGCCGGAGGGCCCAAGAGGATGCTGCGGGAGGATCTGCGGTCATGAGTTTGCACGCAGGAACCAAGTTGGAAAAAGTTTTGGCCGCCGGCCAGTTCGCCCTCACCACCGAAGTGGGCCCGCCCCGCGGCCCCGACGTGGAGGAAGTGCTCAAGAAGGCCGAGATCCTCAAGGGCATGGCCGACGCCTACAACGTCACCGACAACCAGACCGCGGTGGTGCGCATGTCCTCCATCGCGGGCTCCAAGATCCTCTTGGACGCCGGCCTGGAGCCGGTGGCCCAGATGACCTGTCGGGACCGCAACCGCATCGCCATGCAGAGCGACCTTTTGGGCGCGTCGGCCCTGGGGCTCAAGAACATCCTGGCCATCAGCGGCGACCACCAGGGTGCCGGGGCCAGCGGCAAGCTCAAGGGGCATCCCGGAGCCAAGGGCGTCTACGACGTGGACTCCATCCAGCTCATCAACATCATCAAGAACATGCGCGATGAAGGCGTGCAGGCCGGGGGCGACACCCTGACCAGCAAGCCCCAGTTCTTCATCGGCGCGGCCTGGACCCCCCTGGGACCGCCCATCGAGTTCCGCGTTTTGCGCCTGGCCAAAAAAGTGGCGGCGGGCGCGGACTTCATCCAGACCCAGGCGGTCTACGACATCAAGGCCTTCGCCGAGCAGATGGCCAAGGCCGTGGACATGGGCCTGACCGAGAAAACCGCCATCCTGCCGGGGCTCATCGTGCCCCGCTCGGCGGGCATGCTCAACTATATGAATAAGAACGTGCCCGGCGTAGTGGTTCCCCAGGAGCTCATCGACCGCATGAAGGCGGCCTCCGACCCTCAAGCCGAGGGCGTCAAGGTCACCTTGGAGCTGATCGAGCAGGTTAGAGAGCTGCCGGGGGTCAAGGGCGTGCACCTGCAGGCCATCGAGGCCGAGGAGCTGTTGCCCGAGATCATCAACCAGGCAGGCCTGTCCCCGCGTCCGGAGGTCTAGACTCCGGCCCGGGCTCAACGCCAGCAGACGAGCAGGATTTTTATCATGGGCGAAAAGTATCACGTCGAGGTGGGCCCCACCCAACCGCGCTTCACCCCGGTGGCCAAGTTGGCCGCCATGGAGGTGGAGGGCTGTCTGGGCTGCCTGAAGTGCGTCAAGCGCGATAGCTGCATCTACGAGGTCTACAAGAAGAAGACCTTCGATGCCGGGCAGGTGGTGGACACCACAGACTCCATGTGCCTCAACTGCATGCGCTGCGTGCAGGAGTGCAAGAAGAACATCCTAACCAGGGCCGTGAACCCCCAGTTCGAGGCCATGGGCGACGAGTATTGGCGGCCGGACATCATCGCCACCTTGTGGAAGCAGGCCTCCACCGGCAGCATCCCCGTCTCCGGGGCGGGCTACCGGGGCCCCTTCTCCGGGCCCGGCTTCGACCAGATGTGGACCGACATGAGCGAGATCGTGCGGCCCACCCGCGACGGCATCCACGGCCGCGAGTACATCAGCACGGTCATCGAGCTGGGCCGCCGTCCCGAGCGCCTGATCTTCGACGAAGCGGGCGACCTGGCCATCGACATGCCTCCCATGGTGGAGCTGCCCACCCCCATGCTCCTGGACCTGCCCCCCTGGGGCAAGATCGGCCCCGGAACCCGCCGGGCCGTGGCTCTGGCCGCCAAAGAGGGCAGAACCCTGGCCGTGGCCACCTATGAAGAGGCCGCGGGCCTTCTGGCCGACCTCAAGAGCAACCTCATCGTGCGCGTGGACGGAGTGCCGGCCGACCTCAGCCCCCTGGAGGGCGCGGCCATGGCCGAGATGCTCTACGCCCCCGGCGTGATGGACCAGGTGGCTCGGCTCAAGGAGCTGCGGCCCGACCTGGTGGTGGCGGTGCGCCTGCCCCTGGACGAAAACGCGGCCGACCGGGCCGCCGGGGTGGTCCTGGCCGGGGCCGAGGTGCTCTACCTCCAGGCCGGCGACAAGGGCCAGGGCCTGGGCAAGGCCAGCGACACCTTCATCACCAAGCTGATCCGCGAGGTGCATCTGCGCCTGGTGGACGAAGCCTGCCGCGACCAGGTGACCTTGTTGGCGGGCGGCGGCGTGGCCCTGGCCGAACACGTGGCCAAGACCATCCTCTGCGGCGCGGACGGCGTGGGTCTGGACCTGGTGCTCAACGTGGCCATGGAGTGCCGCCTGTGCCGCTCCTGCTCCGAGGGCTTCGACTGTCCAGTGAACCTGGACAGCATCGACGAGATGCAGGGCAAGAAGCGCCTGCTAAACCTCATGGGCGCCTTCCACTCCCAGCTCATCGAGCTGATGGGAGCCATGGGCATCCGCGAGGTGCGCCGCCTGCGCGGCGAGATGGGCCGGGCCATGGTCTTCGAGGACCTGGAGAAGATGAGCTTCGCGCCCATCTTCGGCGAGCGGGTCACTTCCCTGGAACCCGCCAAGTCCTCCCCGGTCCCGGAGCTGGCTCCCGGCGAGTACAGCGCTCTGCCGGTGGAGGTCGTCGAGGCTCCCTCGCGCTACCGCAACGCCCTGACCAAGTACAAGGTCGAGCGCCTGAACACCTGCGTGGCCTGCGGCAAGTGCGCCGAGGTCTGCCAGTTCGGAGTGCACGTCAAGGCCGGCGAAAAGATGCTGGCCCCGCGCAACAGCAAGTGCCGGGGCGCGGACTACTGCCGCTCCATCGGCTCCTACTGCGGCGACGCCTGCGCGGTGGAGGCCATCCGGGTGGGCCAAAACCCGGTGTGGAAGACCTTCGGCGACGCCCGTTGGCCCGCCGACCTGTTGGTGGGCACCTGGATTCAGGCCGAAACCGGCAAGCCCCCCGAGGGCAGCCTGGAGTACCGCAAGGGCGCCAGCGGCGGCGGCTTCGACCGCATGGACATCGTGTTCCCCGCCGAGCCTCCGGACGCAAGCTTCGGGCCGGACGACGTGGATCTGACCCTGAACCTGAACCGGCGCGACGACGACGGACGGCCCCCGGTGAAGATCGGTTTCCCGGTCTATGGCGGCGGCATGAGCTTCGGCTCGGTGAGCCAAGCCACCATGGAGAGCCGGGCCCGGGCCTACACCGCCATGAACTCCTTCACCTGCACCGGTGAGGGCGGCTTCCCGCCCATCCTGGAGAAGTACTCCAACAACGTGATCACTCAGGTGGCCACGGGCCTGTTCGGAGTGCGCGAGGAAACCATCCAGCGGGTGCGCATCGTCGAGTTCAAGTACGCCCAGGGCGCCAAGCCCGGACTGGGCGGGCACTTGCTGGGCGACAAGGTGACCCCTGCGGTGGCCAAGATGCGCGAGGCCGTGGTGGGCAACTCCCTGTTCAGCCCCTTCCCCTTCCACTCGGTGTATTCGGTGGAAGACCACAAGAAGCACGTGGATTGGATCAAACACATCAATCCCCGCGCTTTGGTTTCGGTGAAAGTCTCCACCCCCATGGACGTGGATATGGTGGCCGTGGGCTCCTTTTACGCCGGGGCGCACATTGTGCACCTGGACGGCAGCTACGGCGGCACCGGGGCGGCCCCTGACATCGCCAAGAAGAACATCGCCATGCCCATCGAGTACGCCATCCCCATGGTGCACCGCTTCCTGTCCGAGGAGGGCATCCGCGACAAGATCACCCTGATCGCCTCCGGCGGCGTGCGCACCGCCTGGGACGTGGCCAAGGCCATCGCCCTGGGCGCGGACGGCATCGTCTGCGGCACCGCCGACATGATTGCCCTGGAGTGCATCCGTTGCGCCAACTGCGAGTCCGGCCGTGGCTGCCCCCGGGGCATCGCCACCACCGACCCGGAACTTCAGACGGCCTACGACTCCGACTGGGGCTCCCAGCGCGTGATCAACCTGTTCAACTCCTGGGCCATCCAGCTGCGGGACATCCTGTGGCGCCTGGGGCTCAAGAGTGTTCGGGACCTGGTGGGACGTAGCGACCTGCTCACCCACCTGGATTATCAAAAAAAGGCTTGAAAGAGAGAGGAACCGCCGTCGTGGCCAGCCTATTCCAAGCCCAAGGACGACAAAGCCGCCTCCCCTCACGGGAGGAGCTGACCCGCATGACCGAGGCCATCCTGGCCTCTCGCCGGAGGGCGTCGGCCGACGCCCCCCCGCTTAGCCCCCACCGGACCGCCGAAGAAGGCGGTTGCGGCGTGGTGGGTTTCGCGGCCAACGTGCCCGTGCGCGGCCGGCATATATTCGAACCTTCCGTTCAGATGCACAACCGGGGCAACGGCAAGGGCGGCGGCATCGCCGCGGCCTGCCTGGACCCCAAGCAGCTGGGCGTAGACTCCGACACGCTCAAAAACGACTACATTCTCCAGGTGGCCCTTTTGGACCCCGAGGCCGAGAAGGAAGTCGAGGAGCAGTGTGTCAGCCCCTATCTGGACATCCACCACAAGGCGCGGGTCCAGACCCAGGGTGACTACCGGGACTTCGGCCTGGAGGTCAAGCCCCCGGACGTGGTGCGCTACTTCGTGCGCGCCAAGCAAGGGGCCCTGGACGCCTTCGCCGCCGAAGAGGGCCTGAGCGAGCTGAGCGGCCGCGCCCTGGAAGATGAATTCATCTACCGCAACACCAACCGCCTCAACGCCACCTTCTACACCAGCCTGGGCGAAAAGCGGGCCTTCGTGCTCAGCCATGCCCGCAACCTGGTGATCATGAAAGTGGTGGGCTTCGCCGAAACCGTGGTGCAGTACTACGGCATGGAAGACTTCAACGCCCAGGTGTGGATCGCCCACCAGCGCTACCCCACCAAGGGCCGCGTGTGGCACCCCGGCGGCAGCCACCCCTTCATCGGGCTCAACGAAGCCCTGGTGCACAACGGCGATTTCGCCAACTACTACAGCGTCAGCGAGTACCTGCGCCAGCACGGCATAGCCACCCAGTTCCTCACCGACACCGAGGTGGCGGTCCTGTTGTTCGACCTGTGGACCCGGGTGTACCACTACCCCCTGGAGTACGTCATCGAGGCCATGGCCCCCACCACCGAGCTGGACTTTGAGCGTTTGTCGGCCCAAAGGAAGCCGGTGTACCGGGCCATCCAGGCCATGCACATGCACGGCAGCCCGGACGGCCCCTGGTTCTTCATCATCGCCCGCTCCAACCCGGATCAGGACCTGTACCAGCTTCTGGGCATCACCGATACCTCCATGCTCCGGCCCCAGGTCTTCGCTCTGCAAGAGGGCGACGTGACCATCGGGCTGGTGGGCTCGGAAAAGCAGGCCATCGACGCCACCCTGCTCTCCCTGAACCAGGAAGACCCCCGCTTCCGCCTGGTGGCCGACCGCTACTGGAACGCCCGTGGCGGCAGCTCCACCGACGGCGGCGCCTTCCTGTTCAACGTGCAGGGCAACGGCCAGGGCTACGACCTCACTTGCATGGACAAATTCGGCACCCCCATCGAGGTGGACCAGGGCCAGTGGCGCTTCGACCCAGAGGAGACGCCCGTTGCCCCTGACCAGGCCCAGGGCCTGGAAGAGGCGCTAAGCGCCGCTCCCGAGGGCTCCGAGCCTTTTGCCGTGTACGCGCAGGCAGCCGCGGCCATGGCCTCCTGGAGCTTCAGCCAGCTTCGCTGGTTCATAGCCCAGGTGGAAAAAGCGGCCCAGGCCGGCGACCAGGGAACCCAGTGGGCCCTGGAGGTCTTGACCCTGCTCAACGACCGCCGCTACGACACCGGCGACAAGAAGCGCTCGGTGGTGCTGCAACTGCTGCGCACCGCCATAAACGCCATCCTGGACCGCACCCCGGCCATCGCCGACAACAAGGGCACCCGCTACGCCCGCATCGACTGGGGCACCAGGGGCGATCTGCGCGCCCCCGCCGGCGACGAAGAGGTGCTGGTGGTCTACGCCCATCACTTCCCGCCCGAGGGCGACGAGTGCGACGCCAGGGTGGAGGTGGAAGCCTACCATCTGGGTTGGAAGCGCTTCATCGTCTACGGGCTCAAGGGCCAGCGCTTCCAGGGCTGCGGCCTGGGCCCGGCCACCGAGGGCGTGCGCTTTGACATCTACGGAGCTTCCGGCGACTACATCGCCTCGGGCATGGACGGCCTGGAGCTCCAGATTCACGACAACGGCCAGGACCAGCTGGGCCAGATCACCAAGGCCGGCACATTGGTCATCCACGGCGACGTGGGTCAGGCCTTCATGTACGGCGCCAAGGGCGGCGAGGTCTTCATCTTGGGCAACGGCGCGGGGCGTCCGCTGATCAACGCGGTGGGCCGTCCCCGGGTGGTGATCAACGGCACCTGTCTGGACTTCCTGGCAGAGTCCTTCATGGCCGGAGACCCCTACAACGGCGGCGGCTTCGTGGTGCTCAACGGCATCACCTTTGACAAGCAGGGCAAGATCGTGGCCCTGGAGTACCCCTACCCCGGCGCCAACCTTTTCTCCCTGGCCAGCGGCGGCGCCATCTACGTGCGCGACCCGCACCACAAGCTGGTGGACCAGCAGCTTAACGGCGCTGCCTACTACGAGCTCAGCGACCAGGACTGGGAGCTGATTCTCCCCTACCTGGAGGCCAATGAGCGCCACTTCGGCATCAGCATCGACGACCTGCTCACCGTGGACGGCGTAAAGCGCGCCCCCCACGAGGTCTACCGCAAGGTGGGCCCCGGGCAGAAAAAGATGTCTCCCAAGGAGGCTATCCCCGAGTAGCCCCCACCCGACCTAAGAACCAGGCCGCCGCGCTCTACCGGGCGCGGCGGCCTTTTTTTGCCCCATCTCCGGGAGCCATTTTATTGCCGCCGCCCCCTAGCGGCTGGTATCTTAAATTGATTGTGCCGCGAAACGGGGATTGGCCGCGCCCCGTGCGGCGAAAGGCGATAATTATGCTACTTACTCGCAGGTTGGGAAAAAGGCCTTGAGACTCCCGCGATCATGGCTGGGCAAAGCGGCCCTGGCCCTGCTTTGGGCCCTGGCCATGCGGCTTATGCTCCAGCGCCTGGGGCTGCCGGACTCCCCAGCCGGGGATTTGGCTCCCCTCATCGGCCTGGACCGCCCCGGCTTCTGGTGGAAGTTCCTGGGCGACTGGGCTCCCCTGGGCCTGCTGCTCATGAGCAGCGCCGGGCATCTCCTGGTCCGCTGGGCCTCGCTGGACGCCCCCCAGGCGGCAAAACGTTTCGCCTCCCGCGATTGGCTGGCCTACCTGTCCCTGCCCCTAATCCTGGGCTTCACCGCCCTGCATGGCCAAACCCCGGCCTGGCCCCTTTTGTGCGGAGCCGCCTACCTGGCCGCCCTCACCTGGCAGACCGCTCTGGCCGCCTCGCTGCTTTGGGAGGCGGGAGGCCGCCCGGTGCCCGATGGACGCCTTTTGGCCTGGGGCGGCGCGGGCCTGTCCCTGGCCCTGTATTTGGCCCTGAACTTTTGGGCCACCCAGGCGGTGAGCACCTGCGGCGATGAGACCCTCTACCTGATCAACACCGATCGCCTCATGGCCTCCCTGGGGCTCTCCTCGGGCCAGGCGCACCTGCCCCAGTACCGCCTGGATTTTTATTGGGGCGGTTGGAGTAAATCCCTGGCCAAGCCTCTGGGCGAATCCTGGGCTCTTTTCGTTCTGCTGGGGCCGGGCTGGCTGCTGGCGGGCCGCCTGGGGGCCTTGGCCACCCTGGCCCTGGCCGGGGCGCTCACCTTGGGTCTGTTCTGCCGCCTGGCCCTGGACCTGGGCTACCGGGCCCGGCCAGTCCTGGCCGCCACCTGGCTATTGGGATTTTCCCTGCCCCTTTTGCAGCTAACCCAACACGTCTATCCCGGCGCCCTGGGGGTGCTGGGGGTCACCGCCGGGCTGTACTGGCTGCATCGTATCGACAAACGCACCTGGTGGATTATCCTGGGCCTGGCCGGGACGGCCCTGGTTCTGGCCCTGGTCAAGATGCGCCTGGCCCCGGTCTCCCTGGGCCTGGCCCTGGCCACCCTGGCCGCCCTGTACCTGAACCGCCCCTCCTGGCAGCGCTGGATTGCCAGTGCCGGAGCCTGCCTGGCCGCTCTGGTTACGGCCTTGATTTTGGCTGCCCTAATGGACGTGCCGGGCTTCACCCACCTAGGCTCCAAGCTGGGCAGCTTTTACCGCGTCGAGCCGGGCCCCTTGTTGCTCTCCCTACCGGCCATGTTCTTTGACCAGCAGTTCGGCCTGCTGGCCTACGCGCCGTGGCTGCTTTTGGGCCTGGCTGGCTCGGCCCGCTTCGGACGGGAGCACCGCCGCCAGATGCTCTACTCGCTGATCATCGCCGGGGTGTCCTTCGCCGCGGTGGTGCTGTGGCGCTGGGTGCAGTGGCAGGGCGGATTCACCCCGCCGGGGCGCTTCTTGGCTCCCCTGCTGCCGGTGCTGGCCCTGTGGTCCCTGCCCGCCTGGTCCCGGGCCGGACGCCTTTGGCGGTTGCTTTGCGCTTGTCTGGGGATGGCCAGCCTGGGAATGGCCTGGGTCTTCACCCTAATCCCCCAATGGCGCTTCCACCGCCGCACCGGCATCAACAATCTCCTGGCCTGGCTGGATGACAAGCTGGGCAGCCAGGCCCACCGCTTCTGGCCATCGTTCAACGAAATTTCCTGGCAGCCTATCCTGCCGGTGCTGCCCTGGCTGGTGCTTCTGGCCGGCGCGGCGGTGTACCTCTGGCGCGAACCCCGCTACGCATATCCCCCCCGCCCCCCATGGGGCCTGAGCCGTTTGGGGCTTACCGCCGGGGCGCTGGTGTTGGCCGTGCTGTTGACCACGACTATCCTGGGGCGTGTGACACCCACCGGCTATATGGAAGCGGAAAACCTGCGCACCCCTCATTCACGGCTTTATGGCGATCTTTACAATGACTTGGTGCAGCTGGTGCTGCGCGGCCCCGGCGATTTCGGCCAAGCCATGGTGGTGGTTGGCAGCGGCGTCACCACCTTGGAGGTAAGGGCCGACCGGGTGGTGAAATTCCCCCAGAGCTACCCCCCGCCGGAGATCGCTTTTTATCTGGACGACAAGCTCCTGGGGCGGGTATTGGTGGAAGATACGTCTTGGCGGATTTATCGCCTGCCGGTAAATATTGCGCCAGGCCGCTACCGCTTGCAGGTCTTCATGGTGAGCCACAACGGGCGGGACGCGGTGGGCCTGGACTGGCTGCGCCTGCGTTGATTTTTTAACCAACCCGGCCTTACTAAACACTGCGGAACCATTTGACGTGAGCCTAACCGAGGAGAAAAGAGCTTCCCCTGTCTGGTGGATCGCGGTCATCGCCTTGCTGGCCTTGGCCGTGCGGGGGATTTTTTTCCTGTCCCCCTCCCTGGATTCGGACCAGGCGGTGGTGGGGCTCATGGGCATGGACATCCTTAGCGGCCATTTGCCCTTGATGTTCTGGGGCCAGGACTACGGCGGCAGCCTGGAGTCCATCGTGGCCGCCGGGTTCTTTGCCCTGTTCGGGGTGAGCCGCCAGACCCTTTATCTCTCGCCCACCTTCATGTCCCTGTTCTATCTGGCCGCGGTATATCTCATCGGCCGGGAACTCTGGGGCCGCCGGGCCGGTCTGGTCGCCCTGTTCCTGGCCTCCCTGGGGCCCTTCTATTTGATATGGCACTCGGTGCTGCCCCGGGCCATCTACATCGACACCCTGGCCCTGGGGGTGTGGCTGATCTGGATCACCCTGCGCGCCCTGCGCCGGGAGCCCGGCACCAGGGGTTATGCCCGGCTCTGCGCGGTGTTCGGCCTGGTGGCCGGGGTGGCGGTCTGGTGCCACATGCTGGCGGTGTACTTCATCCTGCCCTGCGCCTTGGTGTGGTGGCGGCGCGATCCGCGCCTGGTGATACGCCCGGCCTTTGCCCTGATGATGGCCGCTTTCTTCCTGGGCAGCCTCCCTTTGTGGTGGCACAACATCGTCACCGACTGGTCCACCTATTACTTCATGTTCCACCCCAAGCCCAAGGAGCCCTTTTGGCAAAGCCTGCGCTTCATATGGCAACGCAGCTTGCCGGTGCTGTTGGGCGCGCACTACTTTGCCCTGGTGGGCAAGGAGGCGGTGGTGGTGCCGGGTCTGAGCCAGGCGGTTTTGGGCCTTACCGGGCTCAGCGCCCTGGCCGGGCTCATCTTCTGGGGCAAGAACTTGCTCAAGCGGGCCATCTGGGGCGACCGGGGCGACGGCTCGGAGTTGCTGCTGCTCACCGTGTTCACCGTGGTGCTGGTATTCGGGGCCATGGGGTTATCATCCTCAGGCACCCACCGCTACCTGGTGCCCCTGTACGCGGTGTGGCCCCTGCTCATGGCCTGGGCCTTCGACCGCCTGCAAGATCGCGGCACGGCGATCAAGGTCGCGGGCTGGGCCGGGCTGGCCGCGGTGGTGGTGCTGTTGGCAGTGGGGGTGTACCGGATATCTCCCCTGGGCGACCCCACCCTCAAGCCGCGCTATGAGGGGCAGACCGCCCTGGCCCGGGACATGGCCGGATTCCTGGCTTCCCAGGGAGTGAGCCACGCCTATGTCTCCCACTATTGGGTGGCGCCGGTGCTCACCTTTGATTGCCGCCAGCAGGTGGTGTTCGTGGTTTCGCGCAAGGACCGCAACCCGGACTTCGAGCGGGGCCTGCTCCGGGCCAAGCGCTTCGCCTTTTGCGAGATCGGCGTCCCCGCCGTGCCCCGGCTGCGCGACAACCTGCTTTCCGTGGGAGCCAGGTTCAAGGAGCACGAGTTGCGCGGCTGGCGGCTGTTCTACGACGTAACCCCGCCTCCCGAGCATCCCCAGGCCCTTTCTCCCGCCGCCTGGCGAGTGGATGCCGCGCCCAATCCGTTCTGGTCGCCCCGGGCGGCGGACTACAACGCCAATCTGGGCTGGCGCACCCTGCAAGGCCAGGAGCCGGGCCAGCGTATGCTGGTGGACCTGGGCCGGGAGGTGCCCGAGGTGTGCCAGGTGCTCCTGTTCAACGGCATGGCCGAGGACGCGCCCCACCGCATCCTGGTAATGGGCAGCTCCGACGGCCGCACCTGGGACAGGCTGGTGGAGGTGGAGGGCGACCCGGTGCCCTATGCCTGGACCGGCGGGGACAAGCTGGTGGCCCTGCGCTTTGACAACTGGCAGGAGCTGCGCTTTCCTCCCCGCGCCCTGCGCTACCTCAGCCTGGAACAGATCGGCCATCGCCCCAAGTGGAACTGGTCTGTTCTGGAAATTTTGATAGGCCAAGCAGGAGCGCCTAAGCCAGAGCCTTCGGCCGCCGCCGCCTGGCTGCGCCGAGAGCTGGGCCAGGGCACGCGGGTATGGTGCCCGCCGGGCCTGGCCGCCTGGCTGCCCGAAGGCATGCGGCCCCTGGCCTACCGCCACGGGCACCCGGACTGGTTGCCCCGTTATTTACAGGCTCCCTGGCTGCTGCCTGCGGACCAGCGCCTGTACTTCGCGATGGAGAGCGGGCGGGCGGGCTACGCCCTGGCCGCCCTGGCCAGCGCCGGGTGGCGCACCACCACCAAGACGGCCCACGGCTATAGCCTGATCACCGCCGACCCTCCCCAGGCAGGGGAATTCGCCGCCGGAAGAGCCGTGCCTCTGCGGCACGATGGCGAGGCCCTGCTGGCCGACCTGGGCTCGGCGCAACAGCTGGGGGTTATGGAATTGCGCCCTCCCCAGGGTCAGGGCATAAGCCCAGCCGGTCTGCGGGTGGAGGTGTCGCAAGACGGTGAGTACTACACCCCAACCCCGTTCAAGGCCCTATGGCCGCCCCGGCTCTACTGGTCCGTCCTGGCCCCCATGGCCGCCGCGCCCGGTCCCCTGCGCCTGCGTCTGGACGGCGTTCAGGCCCGCTACCTGCGCCTCAGCCAGGGCGGCGTACCTTTGCCGTCCGGCTTTTCCTTGCAAATATTGACTGCTAAAAACTGATTCAGGATTTCGCGCAGAAGGTGAGCCAGGTGAGCTTCAGGCCATCATCCAGGTCGGTCTGCGGCTCCCAGCCGGTGAGACGCTTCAGCAGGCTGTTGTCCAGTACCAGGCGCTGGCCATAACCGGGCTGCGTCTGATCGTCCGGCGGCGGCACCACCCCGGCCAGACGGCTGATGCGGGCGGCCATCTGGGCCACGCGGGTGCCCCGGCCCGTGGCCAGGTTGACCATCCGGCAGCCGGGCACCGGCTCCAGGGCGGCCAAGCGCAGCATGCCCTGGGTCACGTCGTCCACGTAGAGCAGGTCCAGCTCCACGCCGGGCCGCCGCATGATGGGGGTTTGCCCGGCGCTGGCCATCTCCATGGCCTCGGGCACCACGGTACCGGTGTGGGCCCCCGGTCCGTAGACGTTGCTCAGGCGCACTATCTGTAGGGCCAACTGGCCCTCAGCCGCCAAGGCGGCTAGACCGGCTTCCGCCGCCAGCTTGGCTTTGGTGTAAGGGTCGCGGCCCAGGGTCGGGGATTCCTCGCTCAGGTCACTACCGTCTTGGGACGGAGCGTAGACCAGGGCGCTGGAAGCGAAGAGCATCTGCCGCCCTCCCCGCTCCAGCCAAGCCCGGCCCAGGGCGGTGGCCATGCCCTCGTTAAGGGCCCGGGCCAGCTCCGGGTCGCGGGCGCAATCAGCGGGCATGCTCAGGGCGGCGAAGTGAAACAGCATGGTCTCGGCCGCCGGGCCGTGGCCCTGGCCCAACCCCTGACGCATGCCCTCGGAGGTCATAAGGTCCACTTGGCGCCAGCGCACCCCGCCGGGCAAATCCGCGGGCGGCGGGACCTGATCCAGGGCCAATACTTTGGCACCTGCTTGACCCAAAGCCCGGATGAGATTACGGCCCAAAAAGCCCGCCGCGCCGGTGATGATCACCGGACGATTTTGCCAATTGAGGTCGCTCAAATCTGAATTACCTGCCAATCCCGCCGGCTGTTCGCAACATTTTTAATCTGTCTTGGATTTGGAGCGGTTAAGTAGAGGCCTCCAGGCTCTGCCGACCTGGTGGCGTCCCTAAGGCGGAGGCTTTGGTGTTGCGATGCCGCCCCTCGGTTCATCCAGTTTCAGGCAGGCCCAATTATGCCCCTTACCGCGTTCCGCCGTCCAGGCACAAATGGGGCGTCCCGCCGCTCCATGATCCCTCCCCCGGACGGTATATTCTTGCGTCTCAAGGGCTTAAGGGCAATCATGCCCGCCATTCAGCCCGGGAGCTTCAAACGCAATTGCCTGCACCGCGATGGCCGCGGTTCATCCTCTGCTTGGGGCAATTATATTTGAGCAGGGGGTTTCAGTCCAGACCCACGGACCGGCCATCGCATCCAAATATTTATTTTTTATGATTTATTTACATTAAAATTGTCCCCAGCCCTACCATCGGCTCAAGGCATCTCCAACGAGAATTAGACAGCGGGGCGTAGCCATGCTTTAATCTGCCCGACCAACCCACGTTCAATGACCGCATTGCTTCTTCCAGCCATTGGCTTGATGGTATGAGGACCTGGGGATAGTGCAAGAGGCGACCTAAACCGGCTTGCGCGAAACGGGATAACATGAGCCATACAGGACGCGCCCACATCGCATCCTTGCTTTTGATCTTCATGCTCATATTCACCGCTGGTTGGTGCCTGGCGGGCGAGCGGGCAACCGCGGAGTTCCGCATCCTGCATCAGATTCCGGCGGATATACAGGCCACCTTTCAATCGTTCCAGCCGAAAATGGCCGTGGACGGACGGCGCGTATACTTCGAATACCTTGAGAGCCTGACCAAGGAAGGGGCCTCCACCGTGCGCCTGGCGGTTTACGACGGCCACGGCCTCGCCTATCTCGACCAGCGCCAGGGGCGCAACACTTCCGGGTGCCTGCTGCGCGGTGGCGGTTGCCGAACTGGGCAAGAAAGACCCAACCTTCGGCCCTACTCAGGAGGTGTTCGACCGGGAGCGCCTGGAGTTGAACACCTGGCTCACCGGTATGGCCCTGCAGGGCGACTCCCTGGTGCTGGCTTACACCCGCAACCGCAATCAGTTCGACCCCTGGGGCTATTCCCGCAACCTCGGGTCCAACATCGCCGGCTTTTCGGTGCACGACCTGGTTACGGGGACCACCAGGCATCAGACCATGGACGACGACCGGATATTGTCCGGCAGCTTGCTGATTCATGGCGGCAGCTTGTACCTGGTGAGCATGAGCCCGGGCTTGCTGAAGATCTACCGAATAGACGACAGCGGCTCGGCCCGCAAGATAAAAGAAACGCCCACGGGCATCCTCTGCCCCTACGCCATGCAGGCGGTGGCCGATGACGAGGGGTTGGTGGGCATGGTCACCGATCGCAACGGCGACTGCCTGTCCCGCGACACGGGCAAGGGCCGTCTGGTGCTGTTTCGGGTCACCGGGGCGTTCCCCTAGAAAATTCGCTCCGGATCAGGGGAATCATCGCCCGCTGGAGGGGATTCATGCCTCAGTCGGGAGGCGCCTTTTGGCATTGTTTAGGATGGGCTGTTACAATCGAAATTTTTTTTAAGAACAATTCTATTTTAATGAATACATGTGGCCGTAAACCGAATATCCTATTGAAGGCCTGGGCCGGAATTGGTTTTTCCGTGCGCCTCTGCTTCTCAAGGGTCCGCGCCCGAGTTAGGATTAGCCAGGAAGATCGACACTGAATTTAACGCAAAGGGTGACTCATGGATTTGCAAGGCAAGCGACTCGTACTCGTGGGTGGGGCCGGCCTGATCGGCTCCCACACGCTCGACAAACTAATCGCCGAGGACGTCAAGGAAATAGTCATTTACGACAATTTCGTGCGCGGCAGCGTGGAAAACCTATTTTCCGCCTTGAAAGACCCCCGCGTAAAAATCTTTGATATCGGCGGCGATATCATGCAGAGCGACATCCTGGAGGCGGCCCTCAAGGACGCGGACGGCGTCTTCCACTTCGCGGCCCTTTGGCTGCTGCAATGCCATGAGTTCCCCCGTAGCGCCTTTGACGTTAACGTGCGCGGCACCTTCAACGTCATGGAGGCCTGCGTCAAGCTTGGGGTCAAGCGCCTGGTGTATTCGTCTTCGGCCAGCGTCTATGGCGACGCGGTGCGCGAGCCCATGGACGAGGACCACCCCTTTAACAACCAGAACTTCTACGGCGCCACCAAGATCGCCTGCGAAGCCATGTTGCGCGCCTTCCACTACCGCTATGGCCTGGACTACGTGGGCCTGCGCTACATGAACGTGTACGGCCCGCGCCAGGACTACCACGGGGCCTACATCGCGGTGATCATGAAGATGCTCGACGCCATCGACGCGGGCAAAAACCCCACCATCCTGGGCGACGGCTCCGAGGCCTTCGACTTTGTCGCCGTGGAAGACTGCGGCGCGGCCAACGTCTGCGCCATGAAGGCCGACACCACGGATCGTTTCTACAACGTGGGCACCGGCAAGCGTACCTCCCTCAAGGAGCTGGCCGAGCTGATCCTGGAAGTGACCGGCAGCGACCGTTCCATCGATTACGCGCCGCGCAGCCAGGCCACTTTGGTGCGCAACCGCATCGGCTGCCCCAAGCGGGCCAGCCAGGAGATCGGCTTCACCGCCCAGCTCGACCTGCGCGAAGGGCTCAAGCGCCTGGTCGAGTGGCGCTCGGCCCACATCGCCGAGGTCGAGGCCCGCCGCAGGGCCGTGGGCCTGGCCAACTGAGCGCCCATGATCATGCAGCCAGCGGACCCCATCGTGCCTTTGAAGCGAGCAGCCTGACGTGTGCGGAATAGCCGGCGTAATAAATCAACAAGGGCGGCCGGTTTCGCCCGTGGCCATCAAACGCATGACCGACGCCATAGCCCACCGTGGGCCGGACGGCGAAGGGGCCTACGTTAAGGGAAACATCGGGCTGGGCCACCGGCGCTTGGCCATCATCGACCTCTCGGCGGCGGGCAACCAACCCATGGCCACCGAAGACGGCAGCTATTTGCTTAGCTACAACGGCGAGGTCTACAACTTCATGGAGTTGCGGGTGGAGCTGGAGGCCAAGGGCCACCAATTCCGCTCCAAGACAGACACCGAGGTGGTGCTCAAGGCCATGGCCCAATGGGGGCTGGAGGCCCTTGATCGCTTCAACGGCATGTTCGCCTTCGCACTGTGGGACAAGGCCGAACGCCGCATGCTCCTGGCCCGGGACCGCTACGGCATAAAGCCGCTTTATTATGCCTGGAGCGGCGAGTCCTTTCTCTTCGGCTCGGAAATAAAGGCCATCCTGGCCCACCCGCACTATCAGGCCGACTTGGACCGCGAAGCCCTGGTGGAATATCTTTCGTTCCAGAATTTTTTCACCGACAAGACTCTCTTCAAGGGCGTGCGCCTGCTGCCGCCCGGCACCTACATGATGCTGGACAGCGAGGGCAAATCAAACGGCCCGCAGCGCTATTGGGATTTCTGCTTCTGCGAGCCGGAGACCCGAAACAGCGAGGCCGACTATCAGGAGGAGCTTGACTACCTGCTGCGCCAGGCCGTCTCCCGCCAACTGGTGAGCGATGTGGAGTTGGGCGCTTATCTGAGCGGTGGCATGGACAGCGGCACGGTAACCGCCTTGGCCGCCAATTCCTTGCCCTACATCAAATCCTTTACCTGCGGTTTTGACTTGCACTCGGTTTCCGGCGTGGAGCTGAGCTACGACGAGCGGGAAGCCGCCGAGTACATGTCCTACCTGTTCAAGACCGAGCATTACGAGATGGTGCTCAAGGCCGGGGACATGGAGCGCGTGATGCCCCGGCTGGCCCGCTGCGTGGAAGAGCCGCGCATCGGCCAAAGCTACCCCAATTACTATGTGGCCCAACTGGCCTCCAAGTTCGTCAAGGTGGTGCTTTGCGGCACCGGCGGGGACGAGATGTTCGCCGGTTATCCCTGGCGCTACTACCGCGCCGTGGTCAACACCGATTTCGATAACTACATCGATAAATACTACGCCTTTTGGCAAAGGCTTATCCCCAACGGCAAGCTGAACTCGGTGCTGGCCCCCATATGGGAAGACGTGAAGCACGTGAATCCCAGGGATATCTTTCGCGGCGTGTTCAGCAAGCAGGTCGGCAGACTCACCCGACCCGAGGACTACATCAACCATTCGCTGTATTTCGAGGCCAAGACTTTTTTGCACGGCCTGCTGGTGATCGAAGACAAGCTGAGCATGGCCAATTCCCTGGAAACCCGGGTGCCGTTTTTAGACAACGACCTGGTAGACTTGGCCATGCGCATCCCCATAGACCTCAAGCTGGGCAACCTGGGCAAGGTCATCAGCCTCAACGAAAACGAGCCGGGCCCCAAGACGGCCCGTTATTTCCAGAAGAACCGCGACGGCAAGTTGATCCTACGCAAGGCCATGGGGCGCTACATACCCGAAACCATCACCAACGGCGAAAAGCAGGGCTTCTCCGCTCCCGACGCCACCTGGTTCAAGGGCGAGAGCATCGACTATGTAAAGCAGAAGCTTTTCAACCACCGGGCCAATATTTACAATTACCTTGATCCCAAAGTGGTCAGGTCCTTGATCAGCGATCACCTGGAAGGCAGGGAAAACCGCCGCCTGTTGATCTGGTCCTTGCTCAGTCTGGAAAAGTGGTGCGAAGCCTTCATGGCCTAGAAAACTAGCAGAGCGATTTTTCATTAGTCCAGACGACACCAATTTGACTGTGTAGCTAAATGTTTTTGCGCATCTTCAACCCGGTGGATAACTACAGGGCCTTGAAAGAGGCCTGGGTTTTCATGCGCCCTCACGCCCGCCTTATCTATGAAATGTCCAAGGAAAATATCTTCGGCCGCTACAAGGGTCAGTTCCTGGGCGGGTTCTGGGTCATCCTGCACCCCCTGGCCATCACCCTGCTCTATCTTTTCCTGTTCGGCATAGTGTTCGCCCAGCGCATCGGCGGCACCAGGGAGTTGCCCCTGGATTACACCACCTACATACTCTCCGGCCTCATCCCCTGGCTGACCTTCCAGACGGCGATGAGCACCTCAGTCACCGCCGTCATCGCCAACTCGTCGTTGGTCAAGCAGTTCATCTTCCCCATAGAGATCCTGCCCATCCGCGACGTGGTCTCCTCCCTGGTGATTTGGTTCACGGGAATCCTGGCCACGCTCATCTACGTGGCCGCGTCCCAGCATGCGTTCATGGCCACTTGGGCCCTGCTGCCGCTAGTGCTATTGGTGCAGATATTGGCCATGCTCGGGGTGGCCTTCATCCTCAGCGCGGTGGCCGTCTTTTTCAAGGACATAAAAGATTTCGTCCAGCTATTCAGCCTGGTGGCCATCTTCCTGATGCCGGTGGTCTTTCTGCCCGGCTGGGTGCCCGAAATATTCCGGCCCATAATCTGGGCCAACCCCTTCACCTACATGACCTGGGTCTACCAGGATGTAATCTACTTCGGCAGGATCGCCCATCCATGGGCCTGGGTAATCTTCTTCGCCTGGTCCATCCTGGCTTTTACCGGTGGCTATCGCCTGTTCAAACGGACCAAACCCATGTTTGGGAGCCTGGTGTGAGCGGCGACAAGGTCATCGAAATAAGCGGCCTGTCCAAGGCCTACCCCCTGTATTCCAGGCCCATGGACATACTCAAGGAGATGGTGCTGGGCGGCGTGCGCCACGACTTGTTTTGGGCCCTGCGCGATGTTTCCTTCGGCGTGCGCTCCGGCCAGAGAGTGGGCATCATCGGGCCCAACGGTGCGGGCAAGAGCACCCTCTTGCAAATCATCGCGGGCAACCTGCTCCCCACTTCCGGATCGGTGGAGGTGCACGGCAAGATATCAGCCCTCTTGAGCCTGGTGCCTGCCTGGAATGTGGAGCAAACCGGCATCGAGAACATAAGGTTCAACCTGCTGCTGCAGGGCTGTTCCGCGGCGCAAATCGCCGGGCTGACCAGGGACATCGTGGATTTCGCCGAGCTGGGCGCTTTCATCCACCAGCCTGTAAAGACCTACAGCACCGGCATGAGCGCCCGCCTATCCTTCGCCATCGCCACGGCCATCAGCCCGGAAATCCTAATCGTGGACGAGGTGCTGGGGGTTGGGGACGGCTATTTCGCGGGCAAGGCCATGCGCCGCATGAAGGAGATGTGCGACAAGGGCAAGGCGCTTTTGTTCGTCAGCCACGCCATCTCCGCGGTGCGTCAACTGTGCGATACCGCCATCTGGTTGGAGAGCGGCGGCATCCGGCTCATGGGGCCCGTGGATTACGTCACCGCCAAATACGACGAGGACATGGCCCGCAGCGATGACGAATCGGTGCGCGAGGCCAACATCCAGCGGGTGGAGAAAAGCCTCCATTTCGCCTCGCCGGATGACATCCCGGACCCGGAGATGGCGCGCTTGCGCCTGCGCGCCGCCAAGGACGCCGGCGCGGGCGGGGTTTACTATGTGCGCGACCTCAGGGTTCGTTGGCAAGACGGCTCCCGCGAGGATTACCTGGATGTGCCCGTGGATACCGAAGAACAGGGCAAGGCTTCATATATCGACGCCCTGGGCTGCGAATGGGGCCGCCTGTTCACCAAACAAGGGGTCGCCTCGCGAATGCTGGCTTCGCGCACCGGGGCCCGCAAGGGCGGCCATTTCCTGGTTCGCCGTCCGGATGCATTTGCCGAGCAGCCCTGGGAGGTGCGGGTCGATTGGGTGGCCCTGTCCGAGGACTACCAGCCCGACCTGGTGTTGGAGTCCATTGATTTGATGGAAGCAGCCTGGACACCGCTGGAAGTCTTGTCCAAGGAGCTCCTCGCGGACGGCTGGACCCGCTTCACCGCCGGCGGCGCAATCATGCCCGCCAACCAGCAGGCCAAAGAAGACGCTCTCATCCTGGCCCAACACCGACGCCTATCACCAATTGAAATCACCTCGGTAAAGGTGTGCACCGAAAGCGGCGAGACCAACATGGTGCGAGAGGGCGAGCCCTTCCAAGTCAAGGTGGATGCCGACTGCCTGGAGGATGCGCCTAAATTTTGCATTTGCTTGCAGATAAACAGGTCGGACGGCGTTTACATTTTCTGGCAACCGTCTGATTTTGAGCAGCCCTTGGACACCTCGGGGGCGAAGAAGGTGACCCTGAGCTTCCATTTTGATGAGAACTACTTTTCCTCGGGCGATTACGACATCACGGTAACCGCGGTAACCTCGCCCTGGCACAAGGATATGGTGCAATCCGAGGTAGAGATCTTTGACCGAAAAATATCAGCCATGAAATTTCACGTATCAAGAGAGATTTATTCGGTGCAATTTGGAGCCGTAAATCATCGGGCCAGGGTGAGCCTGCAAAAATCCAGTTAGGATCATTCACGGCCGGGCTAGATACCGGGTTGCCCTTTTCCACGGTTTGCTTACAGATCTTAGCGGATTACAAGGCTCGCGACATGACGGACCCCACAAAAACTTCAGCGACTCCCACCGATGCTCAGGAGAAAGATTTCGAAGACAGCATCGCGGAGCGCTACAATCGTGATTATCACGAATCTCCCATCATGAAATATTTTGACTCCCAGTTCGTGGACTATGTCTGCGAGCACTATCACTGCCAAGACCGGGTTCTCGATCTTGCCTGCGGTCCTGCGTCGTTGTGGGCCATGTTCTCGGCAAAGTTGGGCGGGACCGACAATATAGTTGGAGTTGACCTGTCGCCCAAAATGATAGAGCAGGCCTCAGCCCTCTATCCAGACGGCAAATTCAAAGTAGGCAGTTTTTTTAATCTACCCTTTGATTCCGGCAGCTTTGACATCGTCATCGTTTCAAGCGCATTCCACCATATTCACGACGATCTGCTGATTAAGGCGTTGGATGAAATCAACCGGTGCCTTGACGAGCATGGCGTTTTGATCGGCAGGGAGCCGCTGCAATCCACGCGTTTATCAGATACCGATGGATGGCTATCAGGCGCTCTAATGCATTTTCGCCATATGGTTTACCGTCTCAGCCATACGCGTGAGTACCCTGAACCTGACCCGGGGCCAAACCACCATGCCTATGATCCAGAGGAGTTCTTGCAGTTGATCTCCGCCGTCTTTGCCATCAAAGGGGTGAGTTCCCGCAATCCGGTAAGTCCTATCATAGCTAGGTGCAAAGATGCCTTGGTGGCGCATATAGCCGCATTCCTCGACCTGACTGTTGGTCATCGCGGTGGCCATGAACTATTCTATACAGCCACAAAAAGTTACTCAGATTCCACCGATGTTTCGCAATGCATTCAAAACTTCATCGCACAAAACACCATAAGCGATGAAGACAAAATTAACTTTGCCGCCTCGCTTGAGGTGGCCTCAAGGCGCCTAGAAGATTATCTCACCGCAAACCCGCCAAAAAGCGACACCACGGGATCAAAGTGAAGGAGAAAAACTTGTCTGAACCTTCCTTGACGTTGGAAAACAATAAATGGCTGGCTGACTTTAAAGATAAGCACGGCCGCAGACCCAGGGTGTTACACATCGGGAATATTGCCAACAACGCCTATCAGAATGCAAAATTGCTCAACCGCTTGGGGCTGGATTGCGATGTAATATGCTACAACTACTATCACATTATGAGTTGCCCGGAGTGGGAAGACGCGGATTTCAATCCCAAGGGTATTGATCAGTTTAGGCCTGAATGGTCAAAAGTAAAGCTTAATGGTTTTGAAAGACCAGAATGGTTTGCCCAGGGACCGAGAGATTTATGTATTAACTACTTACTGGCGAAAAGGTCTTCGTCGCATTGGCAAGGTACTTTTTGGAGATTTTTATTAAAGCAATTTTTCTCTGAAACAAAATCGTACCGAGTTTTAAGATTTGTTTACAACAAGCTAGGTGTGCTAAAAGCAAGCCTAATACCCAAATTGTTTGGAAGCAGAATAAGAATCTTCTTGGCATTAGGTGCGCTGTTTTTTTCGGTCTTCATTATGATTTCACTTTTCCCCCATCAGGTGGCGACAATACTTTTGCTTTGCCTGTCCATACTTTTTCTGTCCGCCGGTCTGATGGATATTATCTTTATCCGGAATCCCAAAAAAACCCTCAGGGACCCAGCGGAGCTTTGGAATGAGCTTTGCGCCAGATTTAAGGAGATGTTTCCCCATAGAAAGGATATTCTCACCCCAGCCGACATTGCGGCCTTTTATCCTTCCTCAAAGAGATTTGCCAAGCTGCTTAAACGCTATGACGCGGTAGTGGGATATTCCACGGATCCGATTATCGCAATGCTGATGCACAGCCATCCCTATTATGCTTTTGAACATGGCACCATCCGGCAGATACCCTTTTCCGATGCAGCTGTGTCAAGACTATGCGCGCTGGCCTACAGGATGGCCGACGGTGTATTTATAACCAACTGCGATAACGTTGTGGCGGCAGAAAAACTAGGTTTGCCGAATTATAAGTTCATACCGCATATGGTTAATGAAGATTTTGATCAAAACCTTGATGGCGCGATCTTGCGAAAGCAAATACAAGATAGACTTAAGTGTGATTTTGTGCTTTTTCACCCCGCCAGGCACCATTGGGAAGATCGCCGAAGCCCTTTGCTAGAAAAAGGCAACGACATTATTTTGAAAGGATTCAGCAAGTTTATTCACGAAGTTTGTCCCACAACTGGAATCGTTTTAGTCGATTGGGGCCCCTTCGTTGACCAATCAAAACAACTCCTCCACGAGTTGGCTATTTCCGACAATGTCATGTGGATAACGCCACAGCCTAGCAGAAGATTCTCCCAATACATGATGGCCTCTGATATCGTTGCCGATCAAATATCCTTTGGTTCGTTTGGCAACATTGTCCCCAAGGCTTTAAAGCTAGGAAAACCTTGCGTAATATACTTTGACCAAGAAGTCCACCGCTGGTGTTTGCCCGAAATGCCGCCGGTATTGAATGCCAGAACAAGCAAGGATGTTTACGAGGTGTTGCGGCGCACCTACCTGGACGTACAATACCGACGAAAAGTGGAAAGCGACGGCCAAAGTTGGTACGCCAAGTATCATTCCAACCAGGTAATCGGTGAAACCTTCATAGAGATGTTGCGGGGCGGCATACCGACTACGTAAACGATTAATGTGGATTGGTGGTAAATCTGGTATAATTAATGAATATAATGGCGTATTCATAAAATCATTATACGTCAGTTATCTTTTAAGTAATATGTCTTCGTGCCCTGGCAACGACCCTATATGCAAAACCCGGAGTAGGCAGGTGAGTACTATAAAACCCCTAGGTCATGAATCGAAATTTACTTATAAATACTATGAAGCTATGCTTGCAAAAGCAATTACCATGGGGTTTTGCATATCGTCTTTTGAGCATTATTCCTCCGAAAATGAAAAGACCATAATATTGCGACATGATGTTGACTACACAATAAATGGCGTTATACAACTGGCCGAAATTGAAGCTAGGCTGGGCGTGACCGCAACATATCTTTTCCGGATTCATGCGCACGAGTATAATGTTTTAACGCCGCATGTTAATGCTCTGATTAAAACTCTGCTGGATATGGGGCATGAAATTGGGCTGCATAATGAAGCCATGACGGTCTCCCGCGCTACAAATCGTGACCCCATGGAACTTTTAAAAATTGGCAAGCAGGTTCTTGAGTTGGCGGCCGATGTACAGATCAAGACCTGCTCGGAGCACCGAGATGTGAGTCATGTTGTGCACGGTACTGGAAAATTTAATGATCACTATGATTGCCACGAAGCCGGCATAATAAATGACTCCATGGAGTCCCGCTTTTTCAAGCAAATGAAATATCTTTCCGATGCCAATGGGGTCTGGCGCGAAGGCGACCTTTTGCAGCACCTAGATGAGCACAACCGCTTCCAGGTACTGGTCCATCCTGACTGGTGGTTTGAACACGACCTTCTGCTAAAAGGGCCATACTTTCATGGGCTGGGCAACTAACCCATAACCGCTTAAAAGCATAATCTTTTGCGCTTAAAATAAGGAGATTATGGGCAAGGTCAAACGAGTCATGGCTTCGGAGGTAGCGGCCGCGCTTAACCTTCGATTGATTGGCGCTGATGTCAAGATAGAACGCTTGGCCGCCATCACCGAACTGCGGGATGCGAGCATGTCGTTTGCCAACACCTTCCGCGCGGATTATTTAAAGATCATAAAAGGAGTGCCCAACTCTCTGGTCATTTGTTCGCCTGAGTATGCCGAGAAGATTCATACCACTCACCTCTTGTCCGGCAACCCTAGACTCGCTTTTCTCAGGGCCGCGAAACACTTTTTTTATGTACATCCGCACCCGCAAATTCACCCATCGTCCATCGTTGACCCAACGGCCAAATTGGGGCGGGACATAAGCATCGGACCTGGTACGGTAATAGAGTCAGGGGTGACCATCGGAGACCGCACTGAACTTCGCAGCAACGTGATCATTAAGTCCGGGGTGACCATCGGGGCGGACTGCTTAATCAAATCAAATGCGGTTCTTGGAGAAGAAGGTTTTGGTTACGAGATTGACGAGCATGGGGTCCCGGAGCACTTCCCACATTTTGGAACGGTTTGCCTTGATGACGGTGTGCATATAGGCTCTGGCACCGCTGTGGACAGGGCCACCCTGGGAACGACAAAAATTTGTAAAAACGCCAAAATTGATAACCTGGTCCATATCGCTCACAACGCTGTGATTGGTCAAAACACCCTGGTCATTGCTGGTAGTGTTGTCTGTGGAGGCGCGGTGCTGGGCCGAAACTGCTGGCTTGCACCCAACTCCGTTATCAAGGAAGGCGTGAGGGTGGGAGATTTTTCCATGGTCGGCCTGGGGGCCGTGGTGGTGAAGAATGTGCCAGAACAGGTGCTGGTCGTTGGCGTTCCGGCCAAGATTCTGCGAAGCCTCGCATGATAGCTAACGGCGTTGTAAAGCGCGCGGCTTGATCAATTCCGGGCCTTGCTTTAAGTGAATCACGCAGCCGGTGTTTTTCCCGGCCGCGCCGGCGGAAAAGGCAATTTACCATGGCAAAATCAGAGCAAACTTTTACGAGCTTTAAAAACAAATGGGAGAACAACCGGGATCTGGCCTTCTCCGAGACCTTGAAGGAAGGCTCCGATATATTTAACTGGATATTGCAACGCAACGGATTGGAGACCCCTGACGAGTTTAGACGATGGCTGGCCGGCAAGGACGATATCCTGGATGCTGGCTGCGGCAACGGCCGGGTGACCGCACTTCTGAGCAAGTACGCGCCGACCGCGAGCAACATTATTGGCATCGACCTGACCGCCGCCCATGTGGCCCAGGAAAACCTGGCGGAGTTTAAAAACGTCCGCGTTCAACAAAAGGACATCCTGGAAGATCTGTCCGATATCGGCCGATTTGATTTAATTTATTGCCAAGAGGTGTTGCATCACACCTCCGACCCGCGTGCGGCCTTTTTAAACCTGTGCCCCCGCCTGGCGGACGGCGGCGAAATCGCCATCTATGTTTACAAGAAAAAAGGCCCCTTGCGCGAATACGCCGATGACATTATACGCGGCGCCATCTCCTCCCTGCCCTATGAACAAGCCATGAAAGATATGCGGGAAGTTACCGAACTTGGCAGGTTGCTCTCGGAATTGAATACCAAGATCACCGTTCCCGATGTGCGCGTGCTGGGCATTGAAGCAGGTGAGTATGACGTTCAGCGGCTTATCTATCACTTCTTTTTGAAGTGCTTCTGGAACCCTTCCCTCAGCTTCGAAGACAACGCCGCCATCAATTACGATTGGTACCACCCCCAGCTTTGCACCCGCCACACTCTGGAAGAAGTGGAGCAATGGTTCGGGGAGGCGGGGCTGGAAATTGTTCATCGCCATGTTGATTATTATGGGATAACCGTGCGCGGCATCAAACCCCTTTAGACGCCATGCCCCTGGATCGCCCATATGCCCAAGACCAGGCCAAGCTCTTTGCAAAGCTGCTTTGCGAAATACCGCTACTGTTATTTTTGCCCCTGGTTTTTGTTTTGCGCAAAGCCTTGTCCCCCAGCATCAAACGCAAAAAGATCAGCGTTTGGACCGGGGCTCCCATCATAACCGTGGCCAAAAATTGCCGGGTCGAGCGTCTACTGGGTTTCAAGGCGATCTCGCTGGTGGCGCGCACTTATTACATCACCGACGCCTTTGACATTGATCTCACCAGCCTGGCCAAGGGCAACCGTGTTCTGGCCGCGTTTTACAACTATGCCGCCTTTCTCCTTGTGTGCCTGCTGGCGGTGCAAGTCCATGCCTATCTGGATGGAGGCCTGCTCCCCTCGCACCACCGAAGGCGCTTCAACCCATTCGAGCTATGCGCCTACCGTCTGCTCGGCATAAGGCTCTTGCTCTGGACCTATGGCGCTGACGTCCGCACCCGCCGGCGCACCCTGGCCTTGGGCGAGCCCAATTGCTGTCGGGTCTGCGACCAGATCAATCAGGCCTGCATTTGCGATGACAACCTGGCCGCCGCCAACTACCGGCGGGCGTCCCGGGCGGCCGCGGGTGTGTTTTCCATGGGGGACATGATCGAGTACACTCCCGGCAGCCGCAATGACCTCTTCTTTTGGCCCGTGGATCTGGCCGCCGATCATGGCCGCCGCTATCACCCGGCTTACCCGGTTTACCACCCGGGCAGGCCCCTGTTGGTGGTCCATGCGCCCAATCACCGCCTGCTCAAGGGGACCCGCCACCTTGAAGAGGCGGTGGCGCGGCTTCGCTCGGAGAGGGTCGCCATAGAGCTGGTGTTGGTGGAAAACGTGCCCAACGAGCAAGCCTTGCAGCTCTACCGCTCGGCCGACCTTATTTTCGATCAGTGCCTAGCGGGATTTCACGGCTATTTCGCTCTGGAGGGCATGGCCTTGGGCAAGCCGGTGATGTGTTTCATCCGGGACTGGAAGCGCTACCTTTTGGCGCCGGATGAATGCCCGATAATCGACGTTGACCTTGCTCATCTGACCGACCGACTTGGTCGATGGGCCACCAGCGACCGGGCCAAGTTACAATCAATCGGCATGAAGTCTCGTGCGTACATCGAAAAGTATTACAGCTATTATGCTTTTTCCGGCCGGCTCAAGGCCGCCTACCAAAACATGGGGTTGATGTGACAAGAGCGATCATTGGTTCAAAGGGCTATGTCGGCACCAGGTTATCAGTCTATTTGAAGAACCTTGGTCACACCGTGCTGGAATATTCCTCAGGCGTAACCGGCGGCATCGATCCCGGCTGTGGCCTTTTCCCGCAAGACTTCGCCTTCCCCAGCGAAGTAGACACCGTGTACTTCCTGGCCCAGTCCCCCTATTACAACTCCATGCCCGAGCAGAGCGCCCACCTGTTCTCGGTCAACACCATCGCCGCTATCCAGGCCGCAGAAGCGGCCCGCCGGGCCAAGGTCAGGCGCTTCATTTATGCCTCCACCGGCAACGTCTACTCGCCATCTTTCGCCCCGCTCAAAGAGAGTGACCCGGTTCGCAGGGACAACTGGTACGCCTTGAGCAAGGTGATGGCGGAAGACGCCCTGGCCTTATATCGCCCCCATTTTGCGGTCAGCCTGGTTCGCTTCTTCGGCATTTACGGCCCAGAGCAGAGCGGCAAGCTGGTCCCCAACCTCATCAACTCGCTGATCAGCCAACGAGATATCTTCATCGCCAGCGCGCCGGGGACTTCCGCCATGGACGGGGGGTTGCGAATCTCCTTGATTTTCATCGACGACGCGGTCAAGGCGCTGCACCTGCTCACACAAACCACCACCAATTGCGACGTGGTAAACCTGGCGGGCGATACAAACTATTCCATCACCGACATCGTGCAGACCGCTGGTCAGGCGCTGGGCCTGCAACCGCGCCTGGTCCCGGCGGCAAACCCCAGGGAGTGCGACCTGATCGCCGACGTGTCGCTAATGAAAAACTGGTACAGCGACCCCCTGGTCAAGCTGAAGGAAGGCATCGACTTGACCGTCGCCGCCTTGCCTCGATGACCCAGGGTCTTCCAGCATTGGCCGGGCGGTCCGGAAATTGACCAGGCCCCTCAGAGTGCTGCATTGCCCCACCACCGTGGGTGGCCACCCGCAGCAACTAGCTCTATCAGAGCGCGAGATGGGCCTGTCTTCTTGCTCAGCCACCCTGACCCAGAACTACCTGGGCTATCCCGTGGACGAGGTCATTTTCGGCCGCGGCAGGCTGCTCAACGAGCTGCGGCGCTGGCGTTTCGCCGCCAGGGCCCTGCGGCGCTTTGATGTCATCCACTACAACTTCGGCTCTGCCATCATGGCCGGCCGGGTCGATGAGCGTGGCGGTTTCGTGGAACGCAGGGCCCGCAAGCTCTACAACCTGCTGTATGGCAGGCATGTCGAGTTGCGCGACGTGGGCCAGGCCCACAAGCTGGGCAAGGTAATCGCGGTCACCTACCAGGGTGACGACGCCCGCCAGGGCGACTTCTGCCGGCGCAACTACCCCATCCATTTTGTCCATGATCTGGAGGGCAGCGGCTACTACTCGGAGTTTTCGGACCAGGTCAAGCGCGAAAAAATCGCGACCTTCGACCGCTATGCCGACCTTATCTACGCCCTTAACCCTGACCTGCTCAACGTATTGCCCCGGCGGGCCCGCTTTTTGCCCTATGCCAACGTGGACCTGCGTCAGTGGGCCCCGCTCCCGCCGGAGGATCGGGTCGCTGTCCCCCATGTGCTGCACGCCCCCACCAACCGCAAGGTGAAGGGCTCGGATTACATTATCGCGGCCCTGGAGCGGCTCAAGGCTCAGGGCGTGCCCTTCAGATACACCTTGGTGGAGGGCGTCTCCCGCCAACGCGCTAGGGAGGTTTACCAGACCGCCGACCTGCTGGTCGATCAGTTGCTGCCCGGATTTTACGGCGGCTTGGCGGTAGAGCTGATGGCCTTGGGCAAGCCGGTGATCTGCTATCTGCGCCAGGAAGATCTGCGTTTCCTGCCCCGGGAAATGAGGCAAAACCTGCCCATGATCAATGCCGAACCGGCAACCATCTATGAGGTGCTCAAGACCTGGTTGACCACCAGGAAAGTGGAACTGCGAGCCCAAGGGTTGCTCTCCCGGGCATATGTGGAGCGCTGGCACGATCCCCTGAAAATCGCCGCCTCCCTGAAAAGCGACTACCAAACCGCCTATGCGGCCAAGCTTTCCCACCAAGGGCTGGAGTAAGCAGGCAATGTGCGGCATCCTCGGCGGTTGGTTCAAACACGACCGGCAGTCGGACCAGGCCTGCATTACGGCGGGGCTGTCTGCTTTGACCCACCGGGGGCCGGACAATCAGGATCAAGCCGCCTTTTCCGGTGACTGGGGTGCGGTAATCCTGGGCCATCGGCGGCTGTCGATCATTGACCTGAGCCCCGGCGGCCATCAACCCAAGTCCAGCCCGGACGGCCGCTTTGCCCTGGTATTCAATGGCGAGATTTACAACTACCGGGAGTTGCGGGAGCAACTGCGCTCCCTGGGCCACACCTTTGAGACCCAGTCCGACGCCGAGGTGCTCCTGGCCTGCTGGTCCCAATGGGGACGGGACTGCCTGCCGCGTCTCAGGGGCATGTTCTCCTTTGTGGTGTACGACAACGCCCGGCAAGAGCTGATCTGCGTGCGCGATGCTTTCGGCATCAAGCCGCTTTACTATCACCAGCAGCCCGACGCCTTCGTGTTTTCGTCCGAGGTGCCGGCGCTGCTTACCTTGCTGCCCGACAGGCCCAGGCTCAACTGGCAGCGGGCATACGATTATCTGGTCCACGGCGATTATGACGATCAGGACGACACCTTCGTGTCCGGCGTACGGCAGTTGCCGCCGGGCCACATCCTGCGGATAAAGCTGACCTCACAAGAGCCCGACCAGCCCCAGCGCTGGTGGTGGCCCAGCATAGCCGAACGCCAAGACCTGAGCTTTGAGCAAGCCGCCGAGAAACTGCGCGAGATGTTTTTGGAGAACATCCGCCTGCATCTGCGTAGCGACGTGCCCCTGGGCGCCACCCTTTCCGGCGGCTTGGACTCGGCCTCCGTGGTCTGCGCCATGCGCCGTCTAGAGCCGGACATGCCCATACACACCTTCAACTTCGCGGCGCGAGGTTCCAGGGTGGACGAGGAGCCTTGGGCGGATATGGTCAACCGCCAGGTCAACGGCACCGCCCACAAGGTGCTGGTGACTCCGGAAGAATTGGCAACCGACACCGATGACATGATCCTCGCCCAAGGAGAGCCCTTCGGCAGCACCAGCATCTACGGTCAGTACCGGGTATTCAAGCTGGCCAAGCAGAGGGGCGTCACAGTCGCTTTGGACGGCCAGGGGGCTGACGAGCTCTTGGCCGGCTACCAGGGCTACCCAGGCCCGCACATGCGCAGCCTGCTGGACGGCGGGCGCTTGGCCGAGGCGTTCGGCTTCCTGCGGGGCTGGTCGCGCTGGCCCGGAAGGTCGATGGTTCAAGGGGCCCTGGCCCTGGGTGGCCAGCTGACTCCTCTGGCGCTGCGCAAAAGCGCCATGCGCCTGGCGGGGCGCGACGTAGCGCCCGCTTGGCTGAACTTAGGGCCTCTGCAAGAGGCAGGGGTGAGGCTGGAGCGGCTGCCCATGGTTTACGAGACCGACAGCCATGGCCGCCGCTTGGCCGCCACCCTGCGCTGGTCCCAGGCAGGCCACGGCCTGGCCGCGCTCTTGCGCCACGCCGACCGCAACTCCATGCGCTGGTCCCTTGAGTGCCGGGTGCCCTTTCTGACCACGGACATGGCTGGATTTTTATTGCAGCTTCCCGAGTCTTATCTGGTCTCGCCGCAGGGGCGCAGCAAGCACATTTTGCGCGCGGCTATGCGAGGCATCGTTCCCCGGGCCGTGCTGGAGCGCCGGGACAAGGTGGGCTTCGCCACCCCCGAACGTCGCTGGCTGGCGGCCCTGGGCCCTCAGGTTGACTCATGGCTGGAAGGTATCGATGGCTTCGCCTTCCTGAGGGCCACGGCTTGTCGTGAAGAAGTGAAGGCCATCGTCAGTGGCAAGAAAGGCTTTGATTTTCGGGCCTGGCGCTTGATCAACTTTTGCCGCTGGGCCCAACTGCTGCATGTATCCTAGGCCCCCCGTGGCGCTTAGGCACCGTCGCTCTGCTTACTGGTTACCCCCTCTTCATTCACCACCCGCTCCAGGAGTCTGCTCAGGCGCTCAGCCTGCCGAGAAGAGGTGAACTCGGCGATCACCTCCGGCTTGGGATTCGGCCGCCCGATGGCCTTTCCTTGCCTGGCCAAAACGATCGCCCGTTGCAAGACATCCTTGCACTGCCCGGCCGTGGTGGCTACGAAACCGGTGCCGGTTCTCTCCACCACCTTGATCATGTAGCTGTCGGGATTGCCGGTAGCCAGGATCGGGGCGCTGCTGCCCAGGTATTCGGGCAGCTTGGAAGTGATCACCCCCTCATTGCCCGGCCCGTCCACGCCCAGGGCCAGGAGCAGATGATGGCTTTCCAGCAGCGGTTTTACCCGCTCGTGGGCAATCGGCTGGTGGGCCCGGCAGACTTGTAGGATGCCCTCCGACCGTTGGCCGAAGTTCTGCGCAACGTAACCTTTGAGTTGGGCCGGATTGGGCGAATAAATATCCAGCCGTATTTCCTCCGGTAGAATAGCGCCGCTTTCAAGCAGGTCCGCCATGGCCTGAAGCAGGGCGTGGGGCATATTGCCGGGGTGATAAAAGCGGCCCGTAAAAATCAGGCGCAGAGGCAGGGGCTCCAGGCGGGGCCAGGCGCCCTGCACTAGGGCCTCTCCCGTGGAACCGCTCCAAAAAGAGGGGAACACCACCTCCGCAGGCAGATTGTGTTTTTCGCGCAGCAGGTCGGCCATGTATTCGTTCACCGTGACCAGGGCCTTGGCTTGCCCCAGGGTCTTTTTCTCTTTTTGCAGTTCCAACTGGAATAAAAAGCCGGCCTTTCGGCTGGACCAGTTGTCCGCCCAAAAATCCCTCAACTCGGCCACCCACGGTTTGTTCAAGCGCTGGGCCACCTTGCCGGCCACCACATGCCCGTACACCGGAGGCGAGGAGCTGACGATTATGTCCGGGGAAATTCTCGCTGCCTGCGCGTGAATCTCTTCCAATGGGATACCCCAAGACCAGCCGTCGGTAAGAGGCAGATACCGTTTGGGCCGGGCGCCCTTGAGCCGGTTGCGAAGGCGGCCCGCCCCCCAGGACCAATCTACCGGTGGTAGGACCGGAGATGCGAAAATCTCCTGTCGTGGCTTAAGGGAGCGGTCCATCTGATCGGCGAAACGCTGGAAGTCCTCGGGGGTCAGCACCTTCAGGTCGAACCTTTTACCCTGGGCGTGATCGCGGCAGATGGCGTAGGTCTTCCAGCCCGACCTGGCCAAGAGGGAGAAGTGCTTCCGAGTGCGGATGCCGCCGGGTACGTCTTGCTCTATGGGTTGGAGGGTTATTAAAAGACAGACTCCGCCTTGCATCAAATTCACCCAGTCCCTAGTGTGCGTTATCTTGGAAGCCGCTAGGCCCCATGGTGCCCCCCACGCATGGTTGTGCCTTTTATTGTTCCCGGCCTTTGGCGGCGTCTGTCCAACTTGATAGGAACTAACTGATTCAGCGCTCCATAATAATTTTCGCGCTTGCAGACGCCCGACTGATTCCACACTCAAGATTTGCCTAGCTAGTATAGCTTCTCATTCGATATTCATATCCATAAATATTATTAGCATCGTTGATTCGAGTAGCGGCTTTTCGATGAGCTTGGTCCGAAATTAAGGCCTCGCGGCCTAGACGATTTGACGGCAATGACTTTCCCGGGCCATGATCATCAACACCACGCCCAACAGAATCCACGCCACCATTGGTATGAAGCCGATCTGATAGGCGCTGAGGTCGTACACCCGCGCGCCGTGAGCCATGCGCCCGTCCCAATTAAGGTCCAGCAGCCAGCCCACCAACGGCTGCAACAAGGTGGGGCCCAGCATCACCCCCATGTTGGCCGCGCCGCTCACCGTGCCCCCCAGGTGGGCGGGCACCGACTCCTTGCACCAGGCGAAGGTGAGGATGATGACCCCGGTGGCCAACCCCGTCACGATGCTCACCACCATAAAGGCCCCAAGAGGCAGGCCCGGCAAGTAGAGCATCACCAGCCAACCCAACAAGACCACCACCGCACCGCCCAGGTACAGGGGCTTGCGCTTGCCTATGCGGTCTGACAAGCCGCCCATGATGGGACCGCCCACGGCCCAGGCGATCATGAGCACCGAGCAGAAGAAGGCGGCCTCGGCCCGCCCGAGGCCGTAGCGCAGGCTAAGATAGGGCACTCCCCAAAGCCCGGCAAAGGTGAGCACCGGACCCACCAGGCCGCCGGAAGCGAAGAACAAAAGCCAGGTATTGGGGTAGCGCCAGATGTGCCCCACCCCGGCCAATATGCCGTGGGACGGGCCACCCGCCGCCTGCTCGGGCGCATAGCTGCGCCAGCCGCGCTTGCCGGGGTCGTCGCGGATGACCAGCCAGATGGCCAAGGCCAGGGCCAGAGTCAAAACGCCCGAGGCCACCATCACCGGCCGCCAGCCAAAGGCGTCCACCATGAGGCGCAGGGGCACCCCGGCGGTGACCGCGCCGATCACCCCCACCAACAGCCCCATGCCGGAGATGGCCGCGAAACGCCGCGCATTGAACCAATGCCCGGCCAGCTTGAGCAGGGCCACCCAGGCCACGGCCACCGCCCCGCCCACCAAAAGGCGCCCCAACTCGGCCCAGGCCAGGGAGGGGGCCAGCCCGAAGAGCAGCGACCCCACTCCGGCCACCACGGCTCCGGCGCAGAGCAAACGGCGGGGGCCCCAATGGTCGGCCAGCACCCCGGTGGGCAGCTGCATGGCCACGTAAGCGTAAAAGTAGTAGGCGGAGAGGTTACCCAGGGCGGCGGCGGAAAGGCTGAACTGGCTCATCAACTCCTGGGTGATCACCGCCGGAGCCACCCGCTGGTAAAAACCCACCAGATAGAACAGAGCGCCCAGACCCCATATCAGCCAGCTCAACCAGAGCGGCGGGTATGATTTGGTCTGGGCCTGCACTCCGTCCTACCCCAGCAGCATGACCGTGTGCACCAGGCCCGCCCACTGCCCATCTTTGAGCCAGGGCGCCACCCGCACCATGAGCTCCTTGTCCCCGCGCTTGAGGCGCCAGGAATACTCCTCGCGCCCGCCTTGAGCATAGGCGGTCAGGATGGCGTCCACCTTGGCGTTGCTCTCGGGCTTGTGGAAATCGCGGATGTCCCGGCCCAGGTACTCTGGCTTGCGGTCCACGACCTTGCCCGCGTATTGGTTGAAAAACACGATTATCCCTTGGCGGTCCAGGGCGGTAACCGCCACCGGGGCTTGATCCAGTAACTCTCCCACCGGGATGCCGTCTTGCGTTGCGCTCACTTTTTTGCCGCTCCGAGTCGAGGTTGAAAAAACGCGTAAAAACCACCTTAGGCCCATGGCCCCGCTGGGTCAAGAAGCCAGGCGGGCCCTGAGCCGCCGCCATTATGGTTTATGCAAAGGATGGCGGCCGGACGGGCCGCCAAGTCTCATCTTGGGCGTGGCGCGGCTTCGATGACCCGCATCTTTTTCCACAAGCCCCGGGAATATCGCCAGCGGAGAACCAGGCCCAGCACCACCACGTACAAGGTGACGCAGCCCCAGATGAAATAGAGCCCCAGGCCCAGCACCTCCACCCCCACCAGCAGGGGCGCAATGACCAGACCCAGGCATATCAGGGCCATGGACCACATCACAAAATAGATGTCCCCGGCCCCCTTAAGGGAGCCCACGTACACCAGGACCATGGCGTCGAACATGGAGTACACCGCCACGAAGCGCAACAGCTCCACTCCCAGCTCCACCATGCGGCTCTGGGCCGCGGCCGAAGAGCCTTCGGTATAAAAAAAGCTGAGTAGCTCCCGAGGCAAGAAGACGAAGGCCAGGGCCACCAGGCCCATGTACACCAGGGCTATGTGCAGGGTGCTGGTGGTGGCCCGCACCCCTCCCGAGGGCTTGCCCGCGCCGATGGCCTGGCCCACCAGGGTGCTCACCGCCACGGACATGCCCACCATGGGCATGAAAGACAGGGTGTTGATGGCGATGACGATGTTGGTGGCCGCCAGCTCGGCCCGGCCCAGGCGTCCTACCATGAACACGAAGAAGGTGAACACCAGGATGTCCAGGAAAAACTGGATTCCGCCGGGCAGGCCGTAGCGCAGCATGCGCCGCATCAGGACACTGTCCCAGGCCCAAGCGCTACGCACCGCGAAGGCGTGTTCGTTGCGCTTGCGGAAAACGGCCAGCCCGAACAACGCCACCAGCACCACCTGGGAGATGACCGTGGCCACCGCCGCCCCGGCGATGCCCATTTCCGGAAAGGGCCCCACCCCGTTGATGAGCAGGTAGTCCAGGGGGATGTTCAGCCCGGCCCCGACCAGGTTGATGAGCATCACCGGGCGGGTCAGCCCCCTGCCGGAGTAAAAGCAGCTTAGGGTGGTGGCCAGAACCACCGTGCCCGCCCCCAGGGTGAGGATGCGGAAATAGATTATCTCTTGGCGCATGACCTCTGGATCATGTCCGGCGAAGCGAAACAGGGGCTCGGCCAGGAGGTATAAGGCAGCCAACAACAAGCCAGAGGCCAGGGAGAAGTAAATCCCCTGCCACAGGGAGGCCCCCACCCGCTCCGGGGCTCCGGCGCCCACGTATTGAGCCACGAAGACGTTGACGTAGCTGACCACACCCATGAAAAAACAGAGGCTCAAAAACGAGGCGATGCCCGCTGGCAGGGCGGCGGCGATGGCGTCGATGGAGTAGTTGGCCAGAAACACCCGGTCCGTGAAGTGAATCAAGGAGGTGGTGCCGAAACTTACCACCAGGGGCAGACCCACGGCCAAAACGTGGCGATAGCCATTTGGTTGGTACCAGCGCCTGAACATTGCGCACACCTTGACCCGAACGCGTGGGTTTTGCGGGGAGGACTAAAGGATGCAAGGATACTGGCCTGTCCGGTGCCGGTCAACCGGCAAGGCGCTTGACAAATCCCCGGCCTTGGCCCCACCGTAGGGGGCATCGCATTGCTTGATTCCTTCAATAGGTTGGCGAGGTGAACATGCCTGACAATCCCGGCGGCGGGCCCAGCAGGACCCTGGGTATCTTCACCCTGGCCATGATCAACATGGCCGCCATCCTCACCTTGCGCAACCTCCCTCTTATGGCCTATTACGGCCTGGCCTCGGTGTTCTTCTACGGCGTGGCCGCCCTGGCCTTTTTCGTGCCCGTGGCCCTGGTGGCCGCCGAGCTGGCCACCACTTATCCCGAGGCAGGCGGGGTCTACGCCTGGGTCAAGCGGGGCTTCGGCCCCAGGTACGGCTTCTTGGCGGTGTGGATGGACTGGGTGGAAAACGTGGTCTGGTTCCCCACGGTGCTATCCTTCGTGGCCGCCACCATCGCCTATGCCGTGGCCCCCAGCCTGGACGAGAACAAGTTCTTCATGGTCACGGTGATGCTGGTGGTCTATTGGGGAGCCACCTTCGTCAACTTTTTCGGCATGAAGGCCTCGGGCCTCATCTCCAGCATAGGCACCATCGCCGGCACCATCATCCCCGGCGCCCTGCTCATCATCATGGCCGTGATCTGGCTGGTCATGGGCAAGGGAGTGCAGTTCGAGGTATCCTGGGACGCCTTTTTGCCGGACATGAAGCTGTCCAACATGTCCTTTTTCGCGGGAGTGATCCTGGGATATTTCGGCATAGAAATGGCCGCCTACCACGCCCGCGAGGCCCGCGACCCCAAACGCGACTACCCCAAGGCCATCCTGTTGTCGGTGGTGATCATCGTGGCCATTTTCATCATGGGCTCCCTGGCCATCGCGGTGGTGGTGCCGGCCAAGGACATCAGCCTGGTGGCCGGGCTGATGCAGGCCATGGAAAAATTCTTCGACCCCTTCGGACTCAAGTGGGTGGTGCCCCTGTTGGCCGTGCTGGTGGCGGCCGGCGGCATCGCCCAGATATCCACCTGGCTGGTGGGCCCCTCCAAGGGACTGTTGGCCACCGCCCGGGACGGCTCCCTGCCCCCGGTGCTGGAAAAGGTAAACAAGGCCCACATGCCTGTTTCCATCCTGGTGGCCCAGGGCCTGGTGAGCACCGTGTTCGTGCTCCTGTTTTTGCTGGTGCCCAACGCCAACAGCTTCTACTGGATCCTCTCGGCCCTCACCGCCCAGATCACGGTGATCATGTATATCCTCATGTTCGCCTCGGCCATCAAGCTGCGCTACAGCGACCGGGACGCCAAGCGTCCCTACCAGGTGCCCGGCGGCATGATCGGCATGTGGATTGTGGGCGGGGTGGGTCTAGGGGCCAGCTTTTTCACTTTTTTCGTGGGGTTCGTACCGCCCATACACCTGAAGACAAGCGGCTTGATAGGCTTCGAGGCCTTCCTGGTGCTGGGCATTGTGGCGCTGAGCCTGCCGCCCTTCATCCTGGACAAGATCAAAAAGCCAAGCTGGGTTCCCGAGCATCCCGAAGAGTTGGAAGACTGAGCAGGCCCGTTTACGGCGCCATCAGGGCGGTGATCTCCGGGGGCAGATACCACAGCAGCTTGCCCTTGCCCCTGGGTAGATCTTCCACCTCGATGGCGCATATGCCGCCCTGCTGGAAATCCACCTTGGCCTGGCCGGCGGCGGAGAGCAACCCAGCGGCCACCTTGGCCAGGTTGGGCAGATGCCCCACTACCATGAGGGGAGCCTGGTCCTGATGGGCGGCCAGGAACTGCAAGGTGTCGCCCGGCTCGGACATGGCCTTCACCTGATCGCTGATCAATATCTTTTCCAAATCATAGTTGAGCACGCGGGCCACTATCTCGGCGCTCTGGCGCGCCCGGTCCTTGGGGCTGGAAATCAACAGGCCCACCCGCAAAGCCAAACGTGCCAGGGCAAGGGCGGTGGCGGTGACCACCTGAGACCCTTCCGGGCTCAACCCTTCCTGGGGGTCCTGTTCCGGCGGAAGGTTGGGGCCGTGTTGCATCAGATAAATTTCCATGACCACCTCTTTTCAATTTAACTTCATTGATTCTTTTGATCGCCTCCCACCAGGGGCACGAAGCGCACCGCCATCAGGGAGCGCTGGCTGACCTTGCCCTGGGCGTCCTTCACCACCAGCACCAGTTCCTCGGCCCAGGACTCAGGCCCCACCGGCAGGATCATGCGCCCGCCGGGCTTGAGTTGCTCCACCAGCTTGGGAGGGATGCGCTTGGCGGCGGCGGTAACCAATATGGCGTCAAAGGGGGCCTCTTGGGGCCAGCCGAAGTTGCCGTCACCCACCTTCACCCGCACCGCGTAGCCCAGCCGCTTGAGGCGCGCTTCGGCTTGCGCGGCCAGCTCGGGGATAATCTCCACGCTGTAGACCTTGGCCCCCATGGCCGCCAGCACCGCCGCCTGGTAGCCCGAGCCGGTACCGATCTCCAGCACTTTGTAGCCGGGCTTCACCCGCACCGCCTGGCTCATGAAGGCCACGATGTAGGGTTGGGAAATGGTCTGGCCCTGGCCGATGGGCAGGGGGTGGTCGTTGTAGGCCTGGCCGCGCATTTTGCTCGGCAAGAACTCATGGCGCGGCACCCTGCCCATGGCCGCCAGCACCCGCTGGTCGCTGATGTCCCGGGCGGCCAATTGCCGGGCCACCATTTGCCCACGCGCGGCGTCGAACTCCCCCGCCCCCTGGGCGGGCAAAGCCAGGGCCATAAGCAAAAGGCCGCCTAAGAGCACCCGCATGAGCATGGCATTCCCCTCCTCCGCCGGACAGCCGACACGGCCTTCCGGACAAAACCAGCCATATATATAATCATGGCACTGGGAGCGGTCGGGCTTCAAGGCGTAGCCTGGGATAGCCAAGCAAGAGGGGTCGTGCTAATTTGGGCTGATACATCCCCTCGGACGCGCCACATTTCATCGGAATGAACAGGCCATGTGCGGATTCGCCGGTTTCATAGACAGCCGCCCCCAGCGCAGCCAGGATGAACTGGAGCGCATCTGCCGGGCCATGAACCAGACCCTGACGCACCGGGGGCCGGACGATGCGGGCCAATGGGTGGACCCCGGCAGAGGGGCCGCCCTGGGGCACCGCCGCCTGTCCATCATCGACCCGAGCCCGGCCGGGTCCCAGCCCATGCTCTCCCACGACGGCAACCTGGTGCTGGCCTACAATGGCGAGATCTACAACTTCCATGAGTTGCGCCGCCGCCTGGAATCCGGGGACCCGGAATTGGCCGGGAGCTGGCGGGGGCGCTCGGACAGCGAAGTGCTCCTGCAGGCCATATCCGCCTGGGGTCTGGAAAAGGCCCTGGCTGCGGCCAACGGCATGTTCGCCCTGGCCCTGTGGGACCGGCGGGCCAGGCGGCTGTTTTTGGCCCGCGACCGCCTTGGCCAAAAGCCCCTGTACTACGGCTGGGCCGGGGGCAGCCTGGTGTTCACCTCGGAGTTGAAAGCCCTGGCGCCTCACCCTGATTTCAAGGGCCAAGTGGACCGCCAATCTCTGGCCGCCTACGTGCGCCACGGCTACGTGCCCGCGCCCCACTGCATCTTCCAAGGCCTGCGCAAGTTGACCCCAGGCTGCTCGGTCTGCCTGGACCCAACCCGACGTGAGGTATTGCCCGAGCCCCAGGCCTACTGGTCCCAGGCCCAGGCCATGGCCCGGGGCCTGGCCAATCCGCTAGGCGGCCCGCCCCAGGAGGCGGTGGATCGCCTGGAAGAATTGCTGGGCGACGCGGTGGAGATGCGCATGATCTCCGACGTGCCATTGGGCGCGCTGCTCTCGGGCGGTATCGACTCCTCAACCGTGGTGGCCCTCATGGGGCGGCGCTCCAGGCTACCGGTGCGCACCTTTTCCATCGGTTTCCGCCAGGCCGGGCGCGACGAAGCGCCCTTTGCCCGCCAGGTGGCCAAGCACCTGGGCACCGAGCACACCGAAATGTACGTGTCGCCCGCAGAGGCCCTGTCCGTGGTTCCCCTGCTGCCCGCGATCTATGACGAGCCCTTTGGCGACTCATCACAAATACCGACCTACCTAGTCTCGCGCCTGGCCCGGCAAGAGGTCACCGTGGCCCTGACCGGCGATGGCGGGGACGAGGCCTTCATGGGCTATGACCGCTATTTCTGGGCCCAGCGCCTGGCCCGCTTCAACCGCCGGGCCCCCCTGCCCCTGCGGCGGGCCTTGGCCGGGGCGCTCACCGCCCTGCCCACCAGCACCTGGGACCGCCTGCTGCGCGGAGCCATGGCCGTTCTGCCTCGGCGGCTGCGCAAGAGCAACCCGGCCGACAACCTGGACCGGGTGGCCAATCTCCTTCCCTGCCGCGACGGGCGCGAGTTGTACCGCCGCCTGATGTCTCCCGGCTTCGACCCGGACGGGCTGGTGCGCGGCGAGGGCGAGGCCCGCACCATTTTTAGCCAGGCCCCGGGGCCAGAGGACGCCGCGCCCTATGAGCGGCGCATTATGTATTGGGACGGGGTGAGTTATCTGCCCGACGACATCCTGGTCAAGGTGGACCGGGCCAGCATGGCGGTGAGCCTGGAGGCTCGCAGCCCCTTGCTTGATTATCGCGTGGTGGAGTTGGCCTGGCGCATGCCCGCCGCCCTGTTAAGCCTGGACGGCCGGGGCAAGTGGCCCCTGCGTCAGGTGGCTTATCGCCATTTGCCCCGGCAATTGCTGGACCGCCCCAAGATGGGCTTTGGCGTGCCCCTGGCCGATTGGCTGCGCGGCCCGCTGAAGGACTGGGGCGCGGCCCTGCTGGAACCCGGCCGCCTGGAGCGGGAGGGCTGGTTCAATCCCCAGCCCGTAGCCCAGGCCTGGAGCGAGCACCAAAGCGGGCGCCGCGACCGGCACCACCAACTCTGGGCGGTGCTCATGTTCCAGGCTTGGCTGGAGAGCCAGCCCTAGGCTATAGCGGAACCCTCGATCAGATCAGCAGGGCGGCCACCAGCAGGATGGTGGCTCCGCCCGCGATGGTGGTGGAAAAGGCCAGTTTGGCTGCCAGGCCGCCGTCGCAGCCGTATCGCTTGGCCAACACCACGCCCAACAGGGCCGAGGGCATGGCCGCCTCCAGGACCAGGATGTTCTTGCCCAGCTCGGGCAAATCCACCCAAGACAAGGGCAGCCACACCAGCAGGGGCCCGGCCACCAGCTTGATCAGGCACACCACCGCCACCAAACCCACTCCGGCCGAGAGTACGTTGAGACGCAGGATTAGCCCCACGGTGAGGGCCACGGCCAGGGTGTTGGCCCCGGCCACGACCCGCAGGCCGTCCAGGATGGACGCCACCACCGGGTTTTTCAGCGGCAGGCCGATGGATGCGCAGACCAGGCCCGCCACCACGGCGAAGAATATCGGTGAGCGGAAAAAGGCCAGCGCGGCCGAGACCCTTTCCTTGGCTCCCACCTGGCCGCTGCCAAAATAGATGGCCACCAAGACCCCAATGGTAAAAAGGGGCGGACCCACGCCTATCTCGGAGATGACCACCGCGTCAACGATTGCTTGGGCCTGGCCGGGATACACCTCCGACACCAGGGCATAGCCCAACAGGGCGGAGGAGCCGAAACCGGCGGTGAGCATCAGGGAGCCCAGGCGGGGGTGGTCCAGGCCCAGGGCGCGACCGGCCAGCCAGGCCAGGGCCAGGCAGAGCACTTCCGCCAGGAACATCAGCCCCGCCAACTGTAGGTCGCCCCAGGGGATGGGGCTCTCAACCAAGTAGACCAGGATGGTGGCGGGCAGGGTCACCTGGGCCACCAGCTTGGCGAACAGGGCGCCGTGGGACTCGTCTAATACTTTGAGCTTGCGCAGCAGGACCGCCAGGCAGATCAGGCCCACCAGAACCGCGATGGAAGACAACACCCGGACCTGAAAATCCATCTTTCCCCCTCGGCGACAAACCATCTGGCCGCCCGGGGGACGGCCCGGCGTATTTCGGCTAGTTCCTCAGGGAGCGCACCGGAGCGGGCATGCGGCCACCCCTGGCCACGAAGGCCGCGCCCGAGAAGCGGTTGACCGGCATCACCGGCGCACGGCCCAACAGGCCGCCGAAGTCCACCGAATCCCCGGCCACGGTGCCCGGCGCGGGGATGACCCGCACCCCGGTGGTCTTGTCGTTGGCCATGCCGATGGAAAGCTCGTCGGCGATGATGGCCGACAGGGTGGCCGCGCTGGTGTCGCCTGGCACGGCGAACATGTCCAGGCCCACCGAGCAAACGGCGGTCATGGCTTCCAGCTTTTCCAGGCTCAGCGCTCCCACCTCCACCGCCTCGATCATGGCCTCGTCTTCGCTCACCGGAATGAAGGTGCCCGACAGGCCGCCCACCCGGCCCGAGGCCATGGCCCCGCCTTTTTTAACCGCGTCGATCAAGAGGGCCAAGGCGGCGGTGGTGCCCGGCGCGCCCACCCGCTCCAGGCCCATGCCTTCCAGAATGCGGCCCACGCTGTCGCCCATGGCCGTGGTGGGGGCCAGGCTGATGTCCACCACCCCGAAGGGCACGCCCAGGCGCCGCGCCAGCTCGCGGCCCACCAGCTCGCCCCCGCGGGTGATCTTGAACACGGTGCGCCGGATTATCTCGCTCAGCTCGGTGAGATCGGCGTCGGGGTGCTTGTCCACCACCGCTCGAACCACGCCCGGCCCGCTGATGCCCACGTTCAGGGCCGCGTCGGCCTCGCCCCCGCCGTGGAAGGCCCCGGCCATGAAGGGGTTGTCCTCGGGCGCGTTGCAAAAGGCCACGAACTTGGCGCAGGCGATGCCGTTGGGGCCGGCGGCGGCCATGTCCTTGAGGATGTGGCCCAGGCGCACGATGGCGTCCATATTCATGCCCGCCAGAGTGGAGGCCAGGTTCAGAAAGCCGCAGAGCCGCTGGGTGGAGCTGAGCACCTGGGGCAAAGACTCCATGACGCGCCGGTCGGCGGCGGTGGTCCCTTTTTGCACCAGGGCTCCGAAGCCGCCGATGAAGTCCACCCCCGCCTCGCAGGCGGCCCGGTCCAGGGCCTGGGCCAGCACCAGGGGCGCGTCGGCCTGGGCGCAGGGCTCGATGAGCCAGGCGGCCGGAGTGATGGAAAGGCGCTTGTTGATGATGGGCAGGCCCATGGACTCGCTGAGCGCCCCGGCCTCGCTGACCAGGCGCTTGCCCAGCCCGGCCAGGCGCTCCCCGGCGTCCTGGGCCAGGCGTCCGGCGTCGCGGTCCACCAGGTCCTTTAGGTTGACCCCCAGGGTGACCGCGCGGATGTCGAAATGCTCAAAGAGGATCATCCCCGCGGTTTCGAATACTTCTTCTACCCCGAACTCCACGGCGGCCTCCTAGATCCTATGCATGGCCTTGATGACCGCCTCGTTGTGCAGCATCACCTTGAGGCCCATGGATTCGGCCAGTTCGTCCAGGGCCCGGCGCAGGCCCGCCGACCCGGAAGCGCTTTCGGTGATGTCGGCCAGCATGGTCATCACAAAGGTGCCGTCCATGACCTTCTGCTGCACGTCCTCGATGTTGGCCCCATGCTTAAACAGCAGGCCGCTCACCTGGGCGATGATGCCTTTTTGGTCCTTGCCCAGGACCACTACGAAGACTCGTTCTTTTTCCATGGTCCCTAATCCTGATCAGCAATGTGCTCCTGCCCGAAGGGGCAGTGTTTCACCAGGCCGCAGCTCGGACAATCAGGCTTGCGGGAATGGCACACCTGACGCCCGTGGGTGATGACCTGGTGGCTGAAGGAGGTCCAGCGCTTTTGGGGAATGATCTCCATGAGCGCGAACTCGGCCTTGACCGCATCGGTCTGGTCGGTGAACTCCAGGCGGCGGCACACCCGCCCCACGTGGGTGTCCACGGTGATGCCCGGCACGTCGAACGCGTTGCCCAAGACCACGTTGGCCGTTTTGCGCCCCACGCCGGGCAGCTTCACCAAGGCGTCCAGATCGCCGGGCACCTGGCCGCCGTGGTTTTCCACGATAGCCTGGGCCGCGCCCTTGATGGATTTGGCCTTGTTGCGGAAAAAGCCGGTGGGCCTCACCGCCTCTTCCAACTCGCCGGGATCGGCTTTTGCGAAGTCGGCCACGGTGGGGTATTTGGCGAACAGGTCGGGGGTGACCTGGTTCACCCGCTGGTCGGTGCACTGGGCGCTCAGGATGGTGGCCACCAAAAGCTCCCAGGGCGTGCGGTAGTCCAGGGCGCACTTGGCCTTGGGGTAGAGACGGGCCAGCTCGGCCAATACCGCCTTCACCCTGGCGGGGTCGGGCGGGGTGAACCCCCGCCCGTTTTTATCGCCCGCGCTCTTGGCCAAGGCTTACTCCTGGACCACTTCCGCCTTTTGGATCACCACGGGGGTCACCGGCACGTCCTGGTGCATGCCCTTGGTGGTGGTCTCCACGGCCTTGATCTTGTCCACTACGTCCATGCCCTTGATCACCTTGCCGAACACGGCATAGCCCCAACCCTGGGCGTCCTTGCTCTTGAAGTTGAGGAAGTCGTTGTCGGTCACGTTGATGAAGAACTGGGCCGTGGCGCTGTCGGGGTCCATGGTGCGGGCCATGGCCAGGGTGTACTCGTCGTTGGTCAGGCCGTTGTCAGCCTCGTTCTTGATGGGCTTGTCGGTGGCCTTGAGCTGCATCTTGTCGTTGAGGCCGCCGCCCTGGATCATGAAGCCGTTGATGACCCGATGAAAGACGGTTCCGTTGTAAAAGCCCTTGTTGACGTAGGCCAGGAAGTTCTCCACGGTTTTGGGGGCCTTGTCGGGATACAGTTCAACCTCGATGTCGCCCATGCTGGTCTGAATTTTGACCACGGGATTGCTCCTTGCGGCCAGGGAAGCTCCCCCAGCCATAATAGTTAAGGTAATGGCCGCAGCCATGATTGCGAAAACCACTAACTTGGTTGCTCTCATGTAACGCTCCGCGCCGAAAACATACATTTCGGGCCCTAAAGTATCACTACTTGTTTGATGAACCGCACCACTTCGGCCGGGTCGTCCATAACCCGGAAGTAGTCCATGTCCTCGGGACTAATCATCTTCCCGGCCAGTTGGGTGTTCTTGATCCAGTCTACCAGGCCAGCCCAATAATCGCTGCCCATGAGGATCACCGGGAAGGGGCGAATTCGCCTGGTTTGGATCAGGGTGAGGGCCTCGGCCATCTCGTCCAGGGTGCCGAAGCCGCCGGGCATGACGATGTAGGCCACCGAGTATTTGACGAAGATGACCTTGCGCACGAAGAAGTAGCGGAAGTTCATACGCACGTTGGCGTAGGGGTTGGGCCGCTGCTCAAAGGGCAGCTCGATGTTGAGCCCCACGGAGTGGCCGCCCGCCTCGGTGGCTCCCTTGTTGCCCGCCTCCATGACCCCGCCGCCGCCGCCGGTGATCACCGAAAAGCCCGCTTCCACCAGCTTGCGGCCCGTATCTTCGGCCAGCTTATACTCGGGAGCGTCCGGCGCCACCCGGGCCGAGCCGAAGATGCTCACCCCCTTGGGGATATGGCTCATCTCGTCGATGGCGTCCACGAACTCGCTCATGATGCGGAACATGCGCCAGGATTCCCGGGCGCTGAGGGCGTCTATTACGTATTGTTGCTCGTTTTGATCCGGCATGGCCTCACCTCGCTGGGGATGATTCTTTGACCCCGGCCATGGGACCAAGGGCAAAGACCCTGATATACTAGCAGTCGTTTTCGTATAGTCCACGCATCGGTTGCCCGCTGTCAAGACATGGGCCGCGGGCCCGGCCGGAGCAATTCTACCAGGCCAAGGAGTAGGTAATGCGACTAACCTGCATGGGCGCGGCCCGCACTGTAACCGGTTCATCCTACCTAATCGAAATGGACGACGAGCGCTGTTTCCTGGTGGACTGCGGCATGTTCCAGGGCAGCGCGCAGTTGGAGCGGCGCAACTGGATCGCCGGGCCCTACCGGGTGCCGGACCTGAGCGCCATCTTCATCACCCACGCCCATATCGATCACTCCGGCCTGGTGCCTCGCCTGGTGCGGGGCGGCTACAGCGGCCCCATCTACGCCTCCAAGCCCACCTGCGACCTGCTCAAGATACTTTGGCTGGACTCGGCCAACATCCAGCAGATGGAGGCGGATTGGCAGAGCCGCAAGAACCGCCGAGTGGGCAAGAACGCCCTGGAACCCCTGTACGAGACCGCCGACGCCGAAGCGGCCATCACCCTGCTCCGTCCCATCGAGCTTGAGTGCCACGAAGAGCTTCTGCCCGGCGTGCGGGCCTGCTTCGTCAACGCGGGCCACATCCTGGGGGCGGCCAGCCTGCACTTGACCCTGGAAGGCCAGGACGGAGTGCACCGGATTGGCTTCTCCGGCGACCTGGGGCGGCCCAACCAGCTCATCGTGCCCGACCCGGGCAAGATGGACCAGGTGGACACCCTGTTCATGGAAACCACCTACGGCGGCCGCACCCACAAATCGCTTCCCGAGAGTGTGGACGAGTTGTTGGACGTGGTGAAGCAGGCCTACCAGGAAGGCGGCAAGGTGCTCATACCGGCCTTTGCCGTGGAGCGCACCCAGGAGATCATCTACATACTGGCCGCCGCCCACCGCCGGGGAGAGATCCCCGACGACCTGCCGGTGTTTCTGGACTCGCCCCTGGCCATCAATGCCACCCGCATCTTCCGGGACCACCCGGAATACTTCGACGAGCAGACCAAGGAAATCCTGGCCAACGGTGACACCCCGCTCAACTTCCCCAACCTGAAGTTCACCACCACCACCGAGGAGAGCCAGAACATCAACCGGCACATGGGCCCGGCCATCATCATCGCGGGCAGCGGCATGGCCAACGCCGGGCGTATAAAACACCACCTGAAGCACAACCTGTGGCGGCCCAACTGCCATGTGATCATCGTGGGCTTCCAGGCCAAGAACACCACCGGCCGTCTGCTGGTGGAGGGCGCGCCCAAGGTGAAGATCTTCCGCGAGGACGTGGCGGTGCGGGCCAAGGTGCACACCATCAACGGCTTCTCGGCCCACGCCGACCAGAACGAGCTGCTGGCCTGGATGGCGCCCCTGATGCGCCCCGGGGTGAAGGTGAACCTGATCCACGGCGAAGAGGAGCAGACGGTCACCTTCAAGGCCCAGGCCCAGGCCCGCTTCCCCAAGGTGCGTTTCCACATCCCCCGCTGGAACGAGGTGCTGGAACTCAGGACCCGGCCGGTGGAACTGGCCAAGGTGGAGCCCTCCCAGCTGGCCGCGGAGGTGCGCCAGCTCAGCAACCGCCTGGCCCAGCTGGCCGAACGCCTGTCCGTGCCGGAAAGCGGCCTGGCCCCGGAAGACGCCACCGCCTTGCTCAAGGCCCTCAAGGCGGCCAACCAGGCGGCCTCGCTGGGGGAGGCGGCCTAGCCCGGATATTTCACTAAGGTTGTGTGATATCCGCTAACGGACCAGAATTTATGGGACCATTATGAAAAAGATGCTCACGTCACCAATTTATGTCTCGAGCCCATCGCCGGCCCAGCCAGCTGCCGGCAGACAAGGCGCCTGGCAAGCGAGGGCCGCGGGTGTAGCCAAAGCTACGTCGAGGTCCGAGCGCGGCCAGCAACACCGTATGCCGGTGGCTGGCGCCGCCGGGCGCACAACCTTCGTGAAATTTCCGGGCTGAAACGTGCCTCGCTGGGAACTACTAGGCCGGGTGGAAAAACCGGCCCGCTACCTGGGCGGCGAACCGGGAACGGTGATCAAGGACGAGGCCCAGGTGCGCCTGAGCCTGGCTCTGACCTTCCCCGAGATCTACGAGATCGCCATGAGCCACCTGGGCATCAAGGTGCTCTACGAGTGCCTGGCCGGACGGCCCGACGTGGCCGCCGAGCGGGTGTTCTGCCCCTGGCTGGACCTCATGGAAATCATGGATGCCGAGGGCGAGGCGCCCTGGTCCCTGGAGAGCGGCCGAGCCCTGGGCGATTTCGACGTGATCGGCTTCTCCCTACAATACGAGCTGACCTACACCAACCTGCTGATGATGCTCAAGCTGGCCAAGGTTCCCGCCCGCCGGGACGAGCGCGGGCCTGGGCACCCCCTGGTCATCGCCGGGGGACCCACCATGGTCAACCCCGAGCCCTTGGCCGACTTTTTGGACCTGGCCGTGGTGGGCGAGGCCGAGGAGATCATCCACCCTCTCATGGACCTGTTCATCCAGGCCAAGGAGGAGGCCTGGCCCAGGGAGAAGCTCTACCGCGAGGCCATGAAGATCGAAGGCGTATACGCCCCGGCCCTGTTCCAGCCGGTGTACCAAGACGGCCGACTGGCCGAGATCAAGGCCCTGGACCCGGAGCGCCCCAAGGTGCAACGGCGCATCGTCGCCGACATGGGAGCGCATGAGCCGCCCCACCGCACCATTTTGCCCACGGTCACCCCGGTGCACGATCGCCTGGGCGTGGAGCTGGCCCGGGGCTGCACCAGGGGCTGCCGCTTCTGCCAGGCTGGGTTCATCTACCGTCCGGTGCGCGAGCGCCCGGCCGAGCAGGTGTACCAGGCGGCCATGCAAGGCCTTGACTCGGGAGGGCTGGAGGAACTGGCCCTGTTGTCGCTGTCCACCAGCGACTACACCTGCATCGAGCCCCTGGCCGCCGCGCTCATGGACGCCCTGGAGCCCCGGCGCATTAGCCTGAGCCTGCCCAGCCTGCGCATGGACTCCCTGGGCGAGGAGCTGATCAACCAGATCAAAAGGGTGCGCAAGACCGGCTTCACCCTGGCCCCGGAAGCGGGCAGCGAACGCCTGCGGGGGGTGATCAACAAAAACCTCAGCGAAGAGCAGATCGTGGGCACCGCCCGCACCGTGTACGGCATGGGCTGGAACCTGGTGAAGCTCTATTTCATGCTGGGCCTGCCCACCGAAAGCGAGGAGGACATCCTGGCCATAGGCCGCTTGGCCTCCCTGGTGGCGGGCGAGGCCAAGAGCGCCGGGCGGGGCCGGGGCAAGCGCCCGGTGGTCAACGCCAGCCTGGGCCTGTTCGTGCCCAAGCCCCACACCCCCTTCCAGTGGGAGGGGCAGATCGGCCTGGAAGAATCCCTGGAGCGCCTAAAGCTGGCCAAGTCCAACCTGGGCGACCGCCGGGTCAAGGCCAAATGGAACGACGCCAAGACCAGCATCATCGAGGGGGTGCTCAGCCGGGGGGACCGCCGCTTGGGCGCGGTGCTTTTACGGGCCGTGGAGCTGGGCTGCCGCTTCGATGGCTGGACCGAGCATTTGGATTACAGGGCTTGGCTACAGGCCCTGGCCGACAACGGCCTTTCCTTGGACGACTACCTGCGCCCCCGCGAGCAGGACGAGGTGCTTCCCTGGGAGCACATCGACGTGGGGGTGGCCAAAAAATTCCTCTGGTCCGAGCGGGAGAAATCCCTGACCGGCGAGCCCACCGCCGACTGCCGCCGGGGCCGCTGTTTTGACTGCGGGGTGTGCGACCACAAGGTGATCAAGCCGCGCCTGTGCGAGGAGACCGCCCTGCCCGCTCTGCCGGCTCCGCCCGCCGCACCGCCGGAGGGCGAACGCCTGGACTGGCGCTTCCGCCTGGAAAAGACCGGACCGGCCCGCTATCTGGGCCATCTGGAGATGATGCGCCTCATTGAGCGCACCATCCGGGCCGCGGGCATAGAGCTGGCCTACACCCAGGGCTTCCATCCCCACGCCCTGGTCAAGACCGCCGCCGCCCTGACCACCGGGGTGGAGAGCCTGGTGGAGGCCCTGGAGGTTTCCACCATTCGCTCCTACGACCCGGACCAGTTGGCCGCCCAGGTAAACTCCCTGCTGCCCCCGGGCCTGCGCCTGGCCGACGGACGGCCGGGACGCCCCGGTGAAAAATTGATCGACCCGTCGGTGGCGGTGTACCGCATCACCCCGGCCCAGCCCCTGGACCCGGCGCGCCTTGAGGCTTTTCAGGAGGCCGACGGGTGGATTATGCTTAGGCACTCCCCCAAGGGCAGCCGGGAGATCGACCTCAAGGCCGCCATCCGCCAAATGGAGCTGGACGGCGGGGACCTGCTGTTGGTTGCCGGCTCGGCCGGGGGAAGACCCAAACCGGTGGAGGTGCTGATCAGCGTCTTCGGGCTAAGCCCGGAGGACGCCGCCGCCGCCCGAGCCCTGAAGGTGGAAGCCAGGGAGGAAGAGCAAGGCTGATGGCCTCGACTCTGCTCATAAACTCGCGCTCCTACGAGACCCGCGTGGCCCTCTTGGAAAACGGCCAGTGCGTGGAGGTCTACGTGGAGCGCCACAAGCAGATGTCCCTGGCGGGCAACGTGTACCTGGGCCGGGTGGCCAGGGTCTTGCCGGGCATGCAGGCCGCCTTCGTGGACATCGGTCTGCCCAAGGCCGCCTTCCTCTACGTGAGCGACGTCTACGAGCCCCCGGAAGAGATGCAGTGGGACGCGGGCGAGGTGCCTCCCGAGGCCCAGCGCAGCCCCGGCAGCCGCATCGAGCAGATGCTGCGCGAGGGCCAGGAGATCATGGTGCAGGTGGCCAAGGAGCCTTTGGGCAACAAGGGCGCGCGCATCACCAGCCACGTCACCCTGCCCGGCCGCAACCTGGTGCTCATGCCCACCATAGACCATGTGGGGGTGAGCCGCCGCATCGAAGAACCGGAGGAGCGCCAGCGCCTGCGCGGGCTCATCGAGGAGCTGCGCCCGGCCGGGATGGGCTTCATCGCCCGCACCGTCTCCGAAGGGGCGGACCGTCAAAAGCTGGCCGCGGAGATGGACTTTTTGCGCTCGTTGTGGGACTCCATCGGCCAGCGCCGCCGCCTGGCCTCGGTGCCCTTTTTATTGCACCAGGATTTGTCGGTGAGCCTTCGTGCGGTGCGCGACCTGTTTACCCGCGAGGTGGACCATCTGGTCATCGACTGCCAGGAAGAGTACGACCAGGTGGTGGAGTTCGTCTCCACCTTCATGCCCCGTCTGCTGCCCAGCGTGGAGCTTTACGACCGGGGCGACCCCATCTTCGACGCCTACGAGGTGGAGCCGGAGCTGGCCCGCGCCCTGGAGCGCAAGGTCTGGCTCAAGAGCGGCGGCTACGTGGTCATCGAAAAGACCGAGGCGCTCACCTCCATCGACGTGAACACCGGGCGCTACGTGGGCGGCTACAACCTGGAAGAGACCATCGTCAAGACCAACCTGGAGGCGGTCAAGGAAATCGCCTGCCAGATACGCCTTCGGGACATCGGCGGGCTCATCGTCATCGACTTCATCGACATGGAGCGCGAGGACAACCGCGAGAGGGTGGTGGCGGCGCTCAAGGAAGCCCTGGGCGCGGACCGCTCCAAGACCAACGTGTTGTCCATGAGCCCTCTGGGCCTGGTGGAGATGACCCGCAAGCGGGTGCGCGAGTCCTTGGGAGAGTCCCTGGGCGAGCCCTGCTTCTACTGCGAAGGCTCCGGCCGCCTGCGCGACCCCACCACGGTGTGCTACGAGATTTTCCGCGCCCTGGAGCGGGAGCTGCGCAACTCGGTGGCCGGCACGGTCAGCGTCATGGTCCACCCCCATGTGGCCGAGGTGATGCTCCAGGAGGAGCGTTTCGCCCTGGAGGAGTTGGAGAGCCTGCTCCAGCTCACCATCCACGTGGTGCCCAACCAGAGCCTGCACCGGGAGCATTTCGAGCTGCGCCCCGAGGCCCGTTCCTGAGGCCCGTCACTTGCCGAGGCCCACGCCCAGAGGTAGCCTTGGCCCATCATTGATCCAGCCGGGGGTTCATTAATTTTGACCCGATTTCGTTTGCTAGACACCGGCCTTTTGACCGCCGCCGAAAACATGGCCCTGGATGAGGTGCTCACTCGCCGGGCCGGGGCGGGCCTCTCCCCTCCCACCCTGCGCTTTCTGCGCTTCAGCCCGGACGCCGCCCTGGTGGGCTATCACCAGGATGCCGAGCGCGAGCTTCGCCTGGACTACTGCGCCGCCAACGGCATCGAGGTGAACCGCCGGGTGACCGGCGGCGGGGCCCTCCTCTTTCAGGAATCCAGCCTGGGCTGGGAGATCATCGCCCCCTGGGGCGAGGGTCCCTTTGCCGGGGGCTTCAACGCCGCCCTGGAGCGCATCTGCCTGGCCGCCGCCAAGGGGCTTTCCTCCCTGGGAGTGGAGGCCTGCTTCCGTCCCCGCAACGACATCGAGGTGGACGGCCGCAAAATCTCCGGCACCGGGGGCATGGTCCTGGAAGGCGGGGCCATGTTCCAGGGCACCGTGCTGGTGGTCAATGAGATCGACCGCTTCCTACGAGCGCTCCGGGTGCCGGTGGAAAAACTCAAACGCCGGGAGATCGAGTCGCTCATGGAGCGCATGGCCTTTTTGGAAGACCTGCTGGGGCGGCCCCTGCCCATGGCCGAGCTCAAGGACGCCCTGGCTCAAGGCCTGTCCCAGGGCCTGGGCTTCAGCCTGGAGCCCGGCGGACTTACCGACGGCGAGAAAGAAGAGTTGGCCCAGTGCCTGCCCTATTTCCGCTCCGAGGAGTGGCTACGCCTCAAGTCCCTGCCCTCGGACCGACCGGCCTGGCTGCGCCACTACGTGCAGGGCGAGGGCGGCAGCATGCGGGTGCACCTTTGGCTGGACAAGCGGGGGGCGCGGGTGCAAAAGGCGCTGATCAGCGGCGACTTCTTCGCCCGTCCCCAGCGCCTGGTGCCGGACCTGGAGGCCGCGCTCATGGGCGTGAAGGCCAAACCCGAAGAGTTGCGCCGGGTGGTGGAGGAGTTCCTCAGCAACGCCTCGGGCGAATTGGTGGGCATCACTCCGGCGGAAGCGGCCCGAGCCGTGGCCGAGGCCGGAGCGCGCCTGGTGCTGGCCCGGGAGTTGGGCCAGGAGGACGCGGCCGAGTTGTTTTTGTTGAACCTCACCCCGGACCAGGCCCTGTCCCAAAAACCGGCCTGGCTGCTGCTCCCCTATTGCGCCAAGCCGCCGGAGTGCGACTACCGCTACGTGCCCGACTGCGGGGTTTGCGGTGAGTGCCAATTCACCCAGATGATCACCCTGGGCGAGGAGCTGGGCCTCACGCCGGTGAGCATCCAGTCTTTTGAGCACCTCATGGAAAACCTGCACCGCATCCAAAAAGCGGGCGGCTGGTTCCTGGGCTCCTGCTGCGAGGCTTTCTACGCCAAGCACCAGCGGGAGATGGAGGATTCCGGGGCCCAGGGGGTGCTGGTCAATTTGGACTCCACCACCTGCTACGACCTGGGCAAAGGCATGGCCGCCTATGCCGGGCACTTTGACAACCAGACCGAGATGAACACCGCGCTCATCGAGAAGGTGGCCCGGAGGATGGGCCATGCCTGAGCGGGTGGACGTGTTGGTGATCGGCGGCGGACCGGCCGGAGCCCTGGCGGCTCAGGAAGCGGCCTCGGCAGGAGCCCAGGTGCTCTTGATCGACAAGAAACGCCGCTTCGGGGCCCTGCCCCACTGCGCCGAATTCGTGCCCCGCTTGCTGGCCAGGGAGGTTTCTTTCCCCGAACGCAGCCAGGTGCAACCAGTGGAGGGCATGAACACCATCTTGGAAGGCGAAGAGCACTACACCCCAGGGCCGGGCTGGATTCTGGACCGCCAGGTGTTCGACCACGGCCTGGTGCTGGCCGCTGCCCAGGCCGGGGCTCGGGTTTGGGCCGGGGCCAAGCTCATGGGCCGCAGCGGCGACGCCTGGGAAATTCAGCGAGGCGCGCGCAAGATCAGCCTCACCCCCGGCGCGGTGGTTGCCGCCGATGGCGCGGCCTCCCTCACCGCCCGCCTGGCCGGGTGGCCCTCCCAGTCCCTTACGGCCGGGGTGCAGATGCAGGTGCCCTTGGCCCAGCCGTTAGAACGCACCCAAGTCTACTTGGAACAAGCCGTCCGCCACGGCTATGCCTGGCTCTTCCCGCGTGGCCGGGCGGCCAACCTGGGCCTGGGCTGCCGGGTGGAGGCCAAGCCCCAGAAGCGCCTGGACGAGCTGCGCGCGCGGTTGATCGAGCAAGGCCTGATCCTGCCCGGCGTGCTGGCCCTGGCCGGGGGAGCCATCCCCGTGGGCGGGCCGCGCGACGAGATGGCCAGGGGCCGGGTGCTGTTGGCCGGGGACGCGGCCGGGCTCACCCACCCGGTCACCGGGGCGGGCATACCCCAGGCGGTGTTTTCCGGCAGCGAGGCGGGCAAGGCCGCCGCGCGCCTGGCCGGGGGGCAAAACGAGGCGGGCGAGGAGTATCACAGCGAAGTATTGGCCCGCTACGGCAGCCATCTGGCCCGTGGCTTGGCCGCCCGGCAGGAGATGGAGCGCGGCTGGGACGCTGTTGACTTCGCGGGGCTCATGGCCCGCACTTGGCCTGCCTGGGGAGGCCGTGGTGTCTGATCTTAACCAAGCCCTGGACCAGGCCCGCACCCTGTCCTGGCAACACCACGGGCCCAATCTGGGCATCTTCCTGCCAGGCATGTTCACCGCCTACGGCCGCAAGGGCCGCTACCCGGCGGTCAGCATCACCGGAACCGATTGCCGCCAGGGCTGCGACCACTGCCGGGGGCATCTTTTGCGCACCATGCATCCGGCGGTGGGAGCCGAGACGCTATACGCCCTGGGCAAGCGCCTGGCCGCCCAGGGACAGGTGGGCATGCTCATCTCCGGGGGCAGCGACCCCCAGGGCCGTCTTCCCTGGGACGCCGCCTTGCCAGCCATAGAGCGCCTGGCCGCCGAAACCGACCTGGTGCTCACCGCCCATGTGGGGCGCATAAGCGCGGCCACGGCCAAGGCCCTCAAGGCCGCCGGGGTGCGCCAGGCGCTCATCGACGTGGTGGGCAGTGAGGGCACCGCCCAGCGGGTGCTGCACCTGCCCGACGGCCTGGCCGCCCAGGGCGAAACCCTGGCCGCCTGCGCCCAAGCCGGGCTGGAGGTGGTGCCTCACATCATCATGGGCCTGGACCACGGCCACCTCATCGGCGAGTACGACGCCCTGGAAATGGTGGCCGCGCTCAACCCCCAGCGGGTGGTGTTCGTGGTGCTCATGCCCTTGAAAGACACCCCAATGGTCCAGGCCGAGCCTCCCAGTGTGGAGGAGGTGGCCCGCTTCATCGCCGCGGCCCGCATGCGCCTGCCCCAGGCTCGTCACCACCTGGGCTGCGCCCGGCCCCGGGGCCGCTACCGGGCCGAGTTGGACGGACTGGCGGTGCGGGCGGGAATCAACGCCCTGGCCATCCCCAGCGACGGAGCCCTTGAGCAGGCCCGGTCCTTGGGTGTAAAAGTTACCTTTCAAGACACTTGCTGTTCCCTGGCCTGACCTGAGGAGGAACCATGCCCTTAGCCGCCGCCGAGGCAGACCTGAGCCACTCCAGCCCGGAATACGTGCGCCTTTCCCTGGCCGCGGCCATGACCCTTGGTTTCGCGGAGGGCCGTTTCTTTCGCAACGCCCGCCTGGGATGCATCAACCTGCTACTCACCTACCCCGGCGGGTGCAAGGCCAACTGCGCCTTCTGCGGCCTGGCCCGTGAGAGCCAGATCCCGGCCGAGGACCCCCGCTTCCAAAAGTTCATCCGGGTGATCTGGCGGGCCTACGCCCTGGATCAGGTGGTGGAGGCCTGCGCCGCCGCTCCCCCCCACGTGGAGCGGGTGTGCATCTCCATGATCACCCACCCCAGGGCCCGGGAAGATACCCTGGAGATATGCCGCCGGGTGCGGGCGGGGTGCGGCCTGCCGGTGAGCCTGTTGATCGCCCCCACCATTCTCAAGCGTGACAACCTGCTGGAGATGAAGGAGGCCGGGGCCGACCGCATCGGAGTGGCCATCGACGCGGCCACGCCGGAGCTGTTCGCCAAGTTCCGGGGCAAGCCCGCCGGCGGCCCTCACCGCTGGGAGCACTACTGGGAAATATATAAGCAGTCCATCGAGATCTTCGGCCGGGACATGGCCGGGGTGCACCTCATCTACGGCCTGGGCGAGACCGAGGAAGAGCTGGTCTGGGCCATGGACCGGGCCCGGCGCCTGGGCGGCTACACCCATTTGTTCTGCTTTTACCCCGAGCGCTTCTCGGCCCTGTCCGACACCCCCCAGCCCCCGGCCTCGGGCTACCGCCGCATCCAGCTGGCCCGCTGGCTCATCGACCACGACCAGGCCCGGGCCTCGGACATGGCTTTTGACGGCGAGGGGCGCATCGTGTTCTTTGGCGACGACCCGGAAATGATCGAAAACGCCATCGCCTCGGGGCGGCCCTTCATGACCTCGGGCTGCCCGGGAGCCTCGGGAGAGGTGGCCTGCAACCGGCCCTACGGCAACGAGCGGCCCGGCCCGGACCTGCGCAACTACCCCTTCCTGCCGGAGGCCGAGGACATCAAACTGGTGCGCGAGCAGCTGGCCACCTACTGAAAACCAACCGATTCCGGCCTCTTGGACGCCGCTTTTGGGTTGCGGCAGGTCCAGTGGGGTGTTATATCACTACAATTTCAGATTAGTTCACCCCTAACCCCTCTTGAGGGCAAGGAATACCGGTCATGAAGGTCAACGTGGAAGAGCTGAGCCAGGTCCAGCGACGCATTACGGTGGAGCTGCCGGCCAAAGAAGTAGACAAGACCCTGAACAAGATTTACAACAAGCTGAAAAACTCCGTGAAGATCAAGGGCTTCCGGCCCGGCAAGGCGCCCCGGCCCATTCTGGAGCGCTATTACGGAGACCAGGCGGCCAGCGAGGCCTCCCAGGAGCTTCTGGGCGGCAGCTATGCCGAGGCCCTCAAGGAAAGCGGCATCGAGCCGGTGGCTCAGCCTGATTTCGACTTCGATCCTCCCCAAGCGGGTCAGGACTTTGTCTACAAGTTGACCTTTGACGTGCCTCCCCAGTTCGAAATCACCAAAGAGTCCTACCAGGGCTTCGAGCTCAAGGAGCCCAAGCTGGAGGCCACCGACGAGGAGATCGCCAAGCGCCTGGACCAGCTGGCCGAGCGCCAGGCGGTGCTGGTGCCGGTAGAGGAAGAGCGCCCCGCGGCCATCGGCGACGTGGTGGTGGTGGACTACGAGGCCTTTGACGGTGACAAGCCTTTGGACGGCGGCAAGGCCGAGAACGTGGAAGTGGACCTGGGCGCGGGCCAGAGCCAGCAGGAGATCGAGGTGGCCCTGGTCAAGGCCAAGGTGGGCGACACCACCGAGGCCAACGTGCACTTTGAGGAGGACCACCCCAACAAGTCCATGGCCGGCAAGGACATCCGCTTCGTCATGCAGGTGAAGGGCCTCAAGAGCAAGGTCAAGCCCGAGATGGATGACGACTTCGCCCGCTCCCTGGGCGGCGAGTTCGAGACCCTGGAAGCCCTCAAGGACCGCATCCGCACCGACCTGGACAAGATGTACCAGGAGCAGAAAGACCAGGAGATCCGCCGCCAGATTTTGGACCAGGTGCGCGAGTTGGGCGAGTTCGAATTGCCCACCTCCCTGGTGGAGGGCGAGCTGGAGGACATGGTCAAGGACTTCATGCAGCGGCTGACCCAGTCGGGCATGGACCCCAAGGTGGCGGGCCTGGACCCCATGAAGCTGGCCGACGACTTTAGGCCCCAGGCCGAAAAGAAGGTTCGCGCCGGTATCGTATTGGGCAAGATTACCGAGATGGAAGATATCCAGGTCGCCGATGAAGACATCGACGCCGAGTTCGAAAAGATGTCCGAGCGCACCGGCCAACCGGCCAAGGCGCTCAGGGATATATACAATAAAAACAATGCGATGCCCTCGCTGACCGCCCACATCCTGGAAGAAAAGACGTTGCAGGTCATAAAGGCCGGTGCTACTATTACACAAGTAGACCCAGCCGAATTGGCTGCTGAAAACAGCGCGGCCGAGGGCGAAAACGCTAGCTGAATCTGATTAACGAAACGAGGCGCTGATGCCCCTTATTCCTTTTGTTATTGAGCAAACCAGCCGCGGCGAGAGATCTTACGATATCTATTCGCGTCTGCTTAAAGACCGCATCATCATCCTGGGCGAGCCCATCGACGACCATGTGGCCAACGTGCTCATTGCTCAGTTGCTTTTCCTGGAGGCCGAGGACCCCACCAAGGACATCAGCCTCTACATAAACTCGCCTGGCGGGCAGGTGACCGCGGGCATGGCCATCTACGACACCATGAGCTACATCAAGTCCAAGGTGAGCACCCTGTGCCTGGGTCAGGCCAGCAGCATGGCCGCCATTCTCTTGGCCGCCGGCGAGCCCGGCATGCGCTTTTCGCTGCCCCACTCCCGTATCCTGATTCACCAGCCCATGGGAGGATTCCAGGGACAGGCCAGCGACATCGACATACATGCCAAGGAAATCTTGCGTCTTAGGGAGGAGCTCAACCTGATTCTGGCCGGGCACACCGGGCAGAGCGTCAAGAAGGTCGCCGCCGACACCGAACGCGACTTTTTCATGAGCGGGGAAGAAGCCAAGTCTTACGGCATCATCGACAAGGTGATTGCCCACCGCGAACTGGCTGCATCTTAAGCACCCCGCAAGTTCCCCAGGGGGACGGAGGCTGGTCTAAATGACCAAAAAGAACGACGGCAAAGGTTCCGATCTAGTTTGCTCCTTCTGCGGCAAGAGCCAGGATGAGGTGAAAAAGCTCATCGCCGGGCCCTCGGTGTACATCTGCGACGAGTGCATCGAGCTTTGCAACGAGATCATCGAAGAGGAGTACCAGAAGGAAGAGGCCGCCAGCCGCGTCGCCATTCCTAAGCCCGTGGAAATCAAGGCGATAATGGACGAGTACGTGGTTGAGCAGGACCGGGCCAAGAAGATACTCTCCGTGGCCGTGCACAACCATTACAAGCGCATCGACGCCAAGATGGAAATGGGCGGGGTGGAGCTGCAAAAATCCAACATCCTGTTGGTGGGCCCCACCGGCTGCGGCAAGACCCTTTTGGCCCAGACCCTGGCCAAGATACTAAACGTCCCCTTCACCATCGCCGACGCCACCACTTTGACCGAAGCCGGCTACGTGGGCGAGGACGTGGAGAACATCATCCTCAACCTGCTCCAGTCGGCTGATTACGACGTGGAGCGGGCTCAGCGGGGGATCGTCTACATCGACGAGATCGACAAGATCGCCCGCAAGAGCGAGAACCCCTCCATCACCCGCGACGTCAGCGGCGAGGGTGTGCAGCAGGCCCTACTCAAGATCATCGAGGGCACCCATGCCTCGGTGCCGCCCAAGGGCGGGCGCAAGCATCCGCAGCAGGAGTTCGTCAAGGTGGACACCACCAACATCCTGTTCATCTGCGGCGGCGCGTTCGTGGGCCTGGAGCGGGTTATCAAAAACCGCCTGGGCGCCAAGATGATGGGCTTCACCGCCCAAGTGAAGGAGCGTCCCGAAGACGTGCCTTTGGGAGAGGTGTTGGCCAAGTGCCAGCCCGAGGACCTGATCAAGTTCGGCCTCATCCCCGAGTTCGTGGGACGCCTGCCCGTGGTGGCCACCCTGGAAGAGCTGAGCGAGGAAGCCCTTATCCGCATCCTCACCGAGCCCAAGAACGCCCTGGTCAAGCAGTACCAGAAGCTTTTTGAGTTGGAAGGCGTTGAGCTCAAGTTCAGCGACGAGGCCCTGAAGGCGGTGTCCCAGGAGGCCCTGGTCCGCAAGAGCGGCGCCCGCGGCCTGCGCTCCATCCTCGAGTCGGCCATGCTCGACATAATGTACGAGTTGCCGTCGCTCAAGGAAGTCACCGAGTGCGTGGTGGGCGAAGAGGTTATCACCAAGGGTGAACAGCCTCTGCTGCTCTATTCGGATCAAGCCGAGTACGCCTAGGGCGGGCTCGGCCGGGTCCGTCTGCCCCCGGGACGGCAAAAATAATCATGCAATCGCCTCAAAGAGTACTTATTCTCTTTTAAGAAGAGAACGTAAGTTTTTGCGTCTTCTCGTTATGATGACGCTCGTAAAGCGAGGAAGCCGGATATGCGCGCACCATTGATGCCTCTCAGGGACGTGGTGATCTTCCCCTCCATGGTCGCTCCCCTGTTCGTGGGGCGCGACCGTTCCGTGGCGGCCCTGGAGTACGCCATGGAGCATGGGAAGACCATCTTTTTGGCCACCCAACGCGAAGCCAAGGTGGATGACCCCCGCGAGGGCGACATCTACCAGGTAGGCACCCTGAGCACGGTGCTCCAGCTCCTGCGACTGCCCGACGGCACGGTGAAGGCCCTTATCGAGGGCCGCGAGCGGGCCCGGGTGGTCGGCTACCAGCCCAACCCCGACTTCTTCATGGTCGACCTGGAAGTGGTGGAGCAGGGCTTTGCCACGGACCTGGAGTCCGAGGCGCTCATCCGCTCGGTGGTGTCCTCTTTCGACCAATACGCCAAGCTCAACAAGAAGATACCCAAGGAAGTGCTCCTGTCGGTATCGGCCGTCACCGACCCCGGCGCCCTGGCCGACACGGTGGTGGGCCATCTGCCGCTCAAGCTGGACGACAAGCAGCAGCTTCTGGAGCTTATCGAGCCCAACCGCCGCCTGAGCCGGCTGTTCGAGCTTTTGCGCAGCGAAATCGAGATATTGCAGATTGAGCAGCGCATCAAGAGCCGGGTCAAGCGCCAGATGGAAAAGACCCAGCGCGAGTACTACCTGAACGAGCAGATGCGGGCCATCCAAAAGGAGATGGGGGAAAAGGACGACCTCAAGAGCGAGGTCCGGGATCTTGAGGAGAAGCTCAAGAGCAAGCCCATGCCCCGCGAAGCCCGCATGAAGGTCGAGGCGGAGCTGAAGAAGCTCAAGATGATGTCGCCCATGAGCGCCGAGGCCACGGTGGTCAGAAACTACGTGGACTGGCTCATGGCCCTACCCTGGCGCGAGCGCACCCGGGACTCCCTGGACCTGAAGGCGGCCCACGCCATCCTGGACGAGGACCACTACGGCCTGGAAAAGCCCAAGGAGCGCATCCTGGAGTTCTTGGCCGTGCAGGCGCTCACCAAGAAAATCAAGGGCCCCATCCTGTGCTTCGTGGGCCCTCCCGGCGTGGGCAAGACCTCCCTGGCCCGCTCCATCGCCAGGGCCATGGGGCGCAACTTCATCCGGGTTAGCCTGGGCGGCGTGCGCGACGAGGCCGAGATTCGCGGCCACCGCCGCACCTACATCGGGGCCCTGCCCGGCAAGATCATCCAGTCCATGCGCCGGGCCGGCACCATCAACCCGGTGTTCTGCCTGGACGAGGTGGACAAGATGTCCACCGACTTCCGGGGCGACCCCAGCGCCGCCTTGCTGGAGGTCCTGGACCCGGAGCAGAACTACGCCTTCAACGACCATTACATGGATGTGGACTATAACCTCTCCGAGGTCATGTTCATCACCACGGCCAACACCCTCTACTCCATCCCGGCCCCCTTGCAGGACCGCATGGAGATCATCCGCCTGCCCGGCTACACCGAGTTGGAGAAGCTGGGCATCGCCACCCAGTTCCTGCTGCCCAAGCAGGCCAAGGCCAACGGCCTGGACCCCGAACAGGTGCTGCTCAGCGACAATGCCATCCTGGAGATAGCCCGCCGCTACACCCGCGAGGCCGGAGTGCGCAACCTGGAGCGGGAGTTGGCCAGCGTATGCCGCAAGGTGGCCAAGCGACTGGTCAGCGAGAATGACGTAAAGGGCACCGTGCGGGTGCCGGTTAGCGCCATAGAGTCCTATTTGGGCGTGCCCAAGTTCCGCTACGGCCTGCCCGAGGAGACCGACCACGTGGGCCTGTCCAACGGCCTGGCCTGGACCGAGACCGGCGGCGAGGTGCTCACCACCGAGGCCATCATCATGCCCGGCAAGGGCAAGCTGACCATCACCGGCAAGCTGGGCGAGGTCATGCAGGAGTCGGCCCAGGCGGCGCTGAGCTACGTGCGCTCCCGGGGCAAGTCCCTGGGCCTGCCCGAGGACTTCTACACCAAGGTGGACCTGCACATCCACGTGCCCGAGGGAGCCATACCCAAGGACGGTCCCTCGGCGGGCATCACCCTGGCCACGGCCCTGGTGAGCGCCCTCACCCGCATCCCGGTGAAGGCCACGGTGGCCATGACCGGCGAGATCACCCTGCGCGGGCGGGTGCTGCCCATAGGCGGCCTGCGTGAAAAGGTCTTGGCCGCCCACCGGGCCCAGATCACCCAGGTGCTGATCCCCAAGGACAATGAGAAGGACATCAAGGAGATACCCCAGCGGGTGCTCAAGGCGATAGAGCTGATCCCCGTGGAGCACATGGACCAGGTGTTGACCTACGCCCTGGCCGTTGATGACCCAGAGGCCATCTTTCGGGAATCCCCTGAACCCTACGTGTTGCCCACGGACGCAAAAAAAGACTCCGCCAACGAAGTAATGGCGCACTAATCGACCGTAATCTCTTGACAGATCGCGGCCGTATTGATAAATAGTAGTCCCCTTGACGGGGTACGGGGCCGGGCGGCAAGATCGCGCGGCCTCGGGACTTGGGCGGGTAGCTCAGTTGGGAGAGCATCGGCCTTACAAGCCGGGGGTCACAGGTTCGAGCCCTGTTCCGCCTACCACCACTATCCCCGTTTTGGAAGGTGGCGGTAGGACCGAGCCGACCACCGGTTTTAGAAAATATACTACGCGGGGGCGTAGCTCAGTTGGTTAGAGCGCCGGCCTGTCACGCCGGAGGCCGCGAGTTCGAGTCTCGTCGTCCCCGCCATAATCTCAAGGACTTAGCCGTTTCGGCTAAGTCCTTTTCTTTTGTGTCGGCTGGGATAGGTTGGAAAATCGGCCAGGGCAGCTAGATATACTGCCAAAATTTTACGGACACCTTGCTCGGTTGGTAAATTTCGCTAGAGGGGTTTCCTGCGACCAAGTAGTCAAGCGGGCAGAAGACTTCCCGGCGACCTTCCCGCCCTCTTTTCGGTCAAAAAAAGGCGCTGCGCACTTTTACCAAAGCCGCATTGCCTTTGAGTCGGCTCGTCGCCAAGCAGGCGGAAGGCTAGCCGACCAGTTCCTTTATGCGGGTCACTAAAGCGGCGGGGTCCACCGGCTTGTCAAACCACTCATCCACTTCCAGGGACTTTATGGCCGCGTGGGGCGCGTAGCTGGAGTCCATGGCGTGGTCGGCCACGGCGGTGAGCATAATCACCGGGATGTCGCGTAGCGCCTGGTCCCTGGAGACCTCCTTGGCTACCGCGAAGCCATCCTTGTCCTCCATCATAACGTCCAAAACGATGAGGTCAGGGCCTTCGCTGCGGGCCTTTTCCAGGCCCTCGATTCCGCCATAGGCAGCCAAGGGTTCCATTCCCTCGGCCTCCAGCAGCATGCTTACAGCTTCCACCAAATCGGGATCGTCGTCTATGATGAGCACTCTCTTACCGGCCATATTCACCCCTCCCAACAGGTAATCAGGCTCAAGTCGAATACAAATATCATAGCAATGTAATAGGCATACTGTCAATAAAGTGGGGCACTCCCGCGTCATGCTCCAAAGGCACGATCACCGGGCCGAGGATTGTGAGTATTCCTATTGGTATGATATTGTATTTTAGGTTCGTCTTCCGCGGGCCGAGCGGCTGCCATCCCCTAGCCGCAAGAGGAATCCATGGGCGAAAGAAGGCATTCTTCCGACGAAATGTCCGCTGAAATCGAAGCCTTGCGGACCCGCATCAGGAAGCTGGAGGATTCTCTACAAAAGAGCCGACAGATCCAGCAGGAGATGGAGCGGGAGCGTAAATTCAGCGAGATGCTGCTGGACAGCCTGCCCGATGCCATCTACGTGGTGGACCCGCTTACCTACAAGGTAGTGGACTGCAACCAGGTATTTTTAGACCACCTGGGTATCAAACGCGACAAGGCAATCGGGCACACCTGCTACCAGCTCACCCGCCGCCGCCCTGAACCTTGCCAGGAATGCAAAGAAGCCTGCCACGCCGTTGAAACCATGCGGACCGGCAATCCGGCCGTTTCCGAGCATGTTCAGACCGCCCCGGACGGCAGCGAGCGTTACATCGAATGCACCACCTTGCCGGTCATGGACTCCAGCGGCCAGGTGGCTCGGGTGGTGCACCTGCACCGCGACATCACCCGCCGCCAGCGGGCTTGGCACCGCTTCCAGGAGGTGAACCGGGAGCTGATCCGCTCCAACGCCTTTTTACGCAACCTGATCAAGAGCTCGGTGGACGCGGTGATCGCCGCGGACATGACCGGGCGCATCATCCTGTTCAACGAGGCCGCGGGGGACATCACCGGGTATAGCGAGGAGGAAGCGCTGAACGAGGTGGACATCCGCGACATCTACCCAGGCGATGGGGCCAGGGAGGTAATGGCCCTGATGCGCAGCGAGGAGCACGGCGGCAAGGGCAAGCTCAAGTCGCACGAGGTTCGTCTGCTGCGCAAGGACGGCAGCACCGTGCCCATCAGCTTGTCGGCGGCGGTGGTCACCGAGGATGAGAACGAGGTAGCCACGGTGGGCTTCTTCTACGACCTCAGGACCAAGTTGCGCATGGAGCGGGAGTTGGACCACACCCGGATGCAACTGTTGCAATCGGAGAAGATGGCTTCCATCGGCAAGCTGGCCGCCGGGGTGGCCCACCAGTTGAACAACCCCCTGGCCGGCATCACCCTGTACGCCAACCTCCTGGCCGAAGAATATGACCTGCCCCCCGAGGCCCACGACGATCTGAAGCGCATCCTGGACAACTCTCAGCGCTGCCGGGACACCATCAAGGAGCTGTTGCAGTTCGCTCGCCAGACCAAGCGGGAGATGCGCCCCGCCGATCTCAACCAGGCCTTGTCGCGCACCATGTTCCTGTTGGAGAACCAATCCCAGTTCCAAAACATTACCGTGAAACTGGACCTGGACCCCGAGTTGCCCCAGGTGCCCGCGGACATACAGCAGCTCAACCATGTGTTCATGAACATCGTCCTCAACGCGGCCGAGGCCATGCACGGTAACGGGCTCATAGAGGTAAGCACCCGGCGCTTCCCAGGGGGACGTGGCGTATTGGTGGAGTTTCAGGACACCGGCCCGGGCATCCCCCCGGACGTGCTCCCCCACGTGTTCGAGCCTTTTTTTACCACCAAGGAGGAGGGGGAAGGAACTGGCCTTGGGCTTAGCGTGGCCTTCGGGATAGTCAAAAACCACCACGGCAGTATCGAGGTCTTCAGCCCTCGCGGCCAAGGCACCCTGTTCGTCATCAAGCTGCCAGCCGTAACCGCCGCCGAGGAGTTATAAAAGCATGACCCAAACCGATCAGTCGGCCGTACCGGTCCTGGTAATCGACGACGAACGCGACATCCGTGACGGCTGTGAACGTTTCCTGAGCCGCCTGGGTTGCTCGGTGGCCAAAGCGCCCGATGGCGCGGCCGGCCTGCTGGCCATGGATAAGAGCCCGGCGGACATCGTGCTGTTGGACCTGAAGATGCCGGGCATGGACGGCCTGGAGGTTCTGAAAAATCTGCGCCAGTTCCACCCCCAAGCACTGGTCATTGTCATCACCGGTTACGCCACGGTGGAGACCGCCATCGAGGCCATGAAGCTGGGGGCCTACGACTTCTTGCCCAAGCCCTTCCAACCGGACCATCTAAGGCTCACCGTGGGCCGGGCCATGGAGCGCCTGCGCCTTACCCGCGAGACCGAGCGCCTCGAGCGGGAGCGCCGGCAGACCCTGGCCGACCTTGCCGGAGAGCAGAGCCGCCTGCGCACCGTGATTCGCGCCTTGCCCATGGGCGTCCTGGTAACCCAACCCGACGGCCGGGTGGTGCTGCACAACCCGAGTTTCCGTCAGATGGCCGGTCTGGAACCTAGCGTCCCCTCGGGCCGGGACATAAGCCATTACCTCAATGAGCCCAAGGTGCACGAGCTGGCCCGCCGGGTTTCCCGGCAAAAACAGGGCAACGGCGAGGACCCACCGGCAGTGGAATTCGTAACCGGGCAGGGCCGCAACCTGCTGGCCCAGGCCACCCCGGTGTTGGGCGATGGCGGAGACAGCTTGGGGGCGGTGCTGGTGTTCATCGACGTGACTCCCTACCGCATGCTGGACCAGTTGCGCCAGGAGTTCGTCGCCAAGGTGAGCCATGAACTGCGTTCGCCGCTGTCCACCATCCTGTTGCAACTTACCCTCCTCCTGGGTGAGGAGGGCGCGGCTCCCATCCAGGGCCATCGCCACCTGCTGGTGCGCGCCCGGGAACGCACCCAGGGTCTGATCTCCTTCGTGCGCGACCTGTTGGACCTTAGCCGCCTGGAAAACGGCGGAGGGGTGTCCGCCGAGCCGGTTGAAGTTAGTTTGGAAAAAGTGCTTGCCTCGGTAAGCGAAGCGCTCAGCGATCAGGCCCGGAACAGGAAAATCGAGTTGAGCCTGGAGTTGCCCCAAGAACCCTTGCCCATGCTTCGGGCCGACCCGGTGGGCCTGGAAAGCGTGTTCACCAACCTTACGGCCAACGCCATCAACTACTCGCCCGACGGGGGCAAGGTTAAGCTCAGGGCCTGGAGCGAAGGGGACGCCCTCAAGGTGGCGGTCAGCGACGAGGGCTTTGGCATCGAGCCTGAAAAAATCGGGCTGATCTTCGACAAGTTCTACCGCGTCAAGAACGAGAAGACCCGTTACGTTACCGGCACCGGTCTGGGCCTGCCCATAGTCAAAAGCGTGGTGGAAGGCTTGGGCGGCGCGGTGGAAGTGGCCAGCGAGCTGGGCAAGGGCAGCACCTTCACCGTAACCCTGCCCACAAAACGAGCTTGAAACAAAAGAAGGCCGGGCCGAAGCCACTTGGCCCCGGCCCGGCAAGTTCCCTCCCCTGCAACGCTCCTTAGGGGGCGGCGTCCCTAGTCAAGCTTGGGCCGGGGATAGAGCCCGCCGCCCTCCACGATCTCGGGCACCTTTTCTTCCCATTCGATGGCCATAACGTGGAAGCCCGCGACCCCGGGAACTTCCTTGAGGCGCTGGATGGCCTCGATGCACATCTTGATGCCTTCCTCGGCCTGCTTTTCCTTGGGCACGCCGGCGATGCGATCCACCACTTCGTCGGGCACGTCCATACCCGGCACCCGGTTCTTCATGTACTTGGCCATGCCCGCCGATTTGAGGGGGGTGAGCCCGGCCAGGATATATACCTTCTCCAGCAAGCCCCGGTCGCGGGCCTCGCCCAGCCACCGCTCAAACTTGTCGAGGTTGAAGATGCATTGGGTCTGGATGAACTCGACTCCGGCGGCCACTTTCTTGGCCAGGCGCGGCACCCGGATTTCATAGGGGTCGGCAAAGGGGTTCGCCGCCGCTCCCACAAACATCTTCGGTGGCCATTTGATGTCTTCGCCGCCCAGGAATTTTCCCTCGTCGCGCATGTGCCTTACGGTCTGGATGAGCTGCATGGAGTCCAGGTCATGCACGTTTTGGCCCGCCGCGCAGTCGCCGAAGCTTTGATGGTCGCCGGACAGGCAAAGGATGTTGTGGATGTCAAAGGAGGCCGCTCCCAGGATGTCGCTCTGCATGGCGATGCGGTTGCGGTCGCGGGTAACCATCTGCAAGATGGGCTCCAGCCCGGCCAACTTCAGGTGGATGCAGGAGGCCAGGGAGCAGAGCCGGGTCACCGATGTCTGGTTGTCGGTTATGTTGATGGCGTCCACGTGATCCTTGATCGTCCGGGCCTTTTCCTTGATGGCCTCGGCATCGCTGCCCCGAGGCGGCCCACACTCGCTGGTCACCGCCTGGTGGCCGGCCTTGAGCATCTGCTCCAGCTTGCTTGGGGTGGTTACGCTCACGAGGCCACCTCCTCTTTGATGCGCTTGCGGGGGCCACCCGCCCGATCGGTGGACCAGTCCTTGATGGGGGTGAGGACCTCATAATCTTCCATGCGGCCCAGGGAATTCAGGCGGTCCACGATGAGCTGCCAGGCGCAATCCACGTCCTTGGATATCTCGCACTTGCCTTTGGTGGAGCCGCCGCAAGGGCCGTTGAGCACCCGCTTGGCGCAACGGCTCACCGGGCAGATGCCCGCCGTTTTGGCCAGCAGACAGGTGCCGCAGCCCTGACAGCGCTCGCTCCACACGCCGCGCTCCAGGGCTCCGCCCATGAACGAGGTGTCCACACCCGGCACCACCGGAATTTTGTTGTACTCCTCGGCCATGAATTGGCAGCCCACGCCGCAAGCGATGGAGATCACGATCTCATAAGGCTCCACCGTCTCCCTGGCGCCCACCACGTACTCCCGGTCGCACTGGCGCTGCAGGGTGGTTTCGCCTACCTGGGCCTCAACACCTTGGTTGAGGAAGTGCAGCCGAAGGGCCGAGGCCAGGATGCCGACCTCCTTGGTGCCCCCCACCTCGCAAACCGTGACGCATTCGTTGCAGCCGGCCACCAAAATCTTGCGGTGGTCCTTGACTACGCCGATGATTTCCTCCAAGGGTTTGCCGTTCGCTACGATCATTTCACGCCGCTCCTCTTTCCGCCGCCTGCCCGGCCGCCAAACCCTTGGACGCCGCGCCGGCCAACTTGGCAGGGTTGGGCCCCAGGGTCTTGATGCGTTCGGTCATCTCCCGGGCAAATTGGGCGAACTTGGGGGCTTCGCCCGAGGTGAGGTTGAACATCTGCACCCTATCGCCACCGGTGCCCACCTGCTCCAACAGGCGCTGGGCGTACTCCACCCGTTTGCGGGCCTTCAAGTTGCCCTGCTCGTAGAAGCAGCTGCCCTCCATGCAGCCCACCAGGTATACCCCGTCGGCCCCTTTTTCAAAGGCGCGCAGGATGTGCAGGATGTCCACTTTTCCGGTGCAGGGCACGCGGATAATGCGCACGTTCACCGGGTAATTCAGGCGCATCGAACCTGCCAGGTCCGCGGCTGAATAGCCTCAGGCATTGCAGCAAAAAGCCACAATCACCGGCTCAAAGCCCTCCATCACATTACTCCCTCCAGCAGAGCATCCATCTGAGCGAGGATCTGGCCGTCCTCGTACCAATTGAGTTCAATGGCCTTGGCCGGGCATTCCGCGGCGCAGATGCCGCAGCCCCGGCACAGGGCCTCGTCTATTTGGCTCACCCCGTCCTCGTTGATGCGCGGCACTCCGTAAGGGCAGGAGTAGACGCACACCAGGCAGGAGGCGCACAGCTCCGGGTTCACCCGGGAAGTCACCGGCGACAGCTCCAGCTCGCTCTGGGAGAGCAAGGTGGCCGCCCGCCCGGCAGCGGCTAGGGCCTGGGATATGGACTCGCTGACCAGCTTGGGCCCGTGGGCCGTGCCGCACACGTAGACCCCGTCGCTGGCCATGTCCACCGGCCGCAGCTTCACATGGGCCTCCAACAGGTAGCCGTCCGCGTTGCGGGCCAGCTTCATGATCGACCAGAGGTCCTCGGATTCGCGGGGGCGCATGCCGGCGCTCAGGGTGACCAGGTCGGCTCGCACCTGAATCACGCGGCCCAGAACATGATCGGTGAACGACACCATCACGCCATCCTCGCCCGGGACAACCTCCGGGGGGTGCTCCTGGTCGAAGCGGAAAAACACCACGCCCTTTTTGCGGGCCTCGGTGTAATAGTCTTCCATGAGCCCATAGGTGCGTATGTCGCGGTAAAGCACATAGACCTGCATATCCGGATTGAGCTCTTTGAGATGCAGGGCGTTTTTGACCGCGCTCTGGCAGCAGATGCGCGAGCAGTTGGGATAGTCCTCGCGCCGCGAGCCCACGCACTGGATCATCACCACCGAGTCCAGGCCTTCGGCCCCCTTGGGCTCCTCCAGGCGTCGGGCCAACTCCACCTGGGTCACTACCCGGGCATCCTCTCCATAGCCGTATTCTTTAGGCTCGTACTCGCTGGCCCCGGTGGCCAGGATGAGAGCACCGTGGTTGATCTTGCGCTCGTACATGCCGGGGCCCACGATAACCTCGGTGGTGAAGTTGCCCCGGTAGCCGCTGAAGCTGGTTATCACTGTCTCGGTAAGGACCTGGAGGTTCTCGTGCTCCAGCGCCTGCTCGATCAGCTTGTTTAGGTGGGCGTTGATGTCCGCCCCCTCGATGGTGTGGGTGAGCCGGCGGGAGAACCCGCCCAACTCCGCCTCACGCTCCACCAGCACCACCTCGAAACCCTGCTCGGCCAGGGACAGGGCCGCGGTGAGCCCGGCCACTCCGCCCCCCACCACCAGGCAGCGGGACTTGACCCCAACTGTCATCTTGGGCAGGGCGCGATGGGTGCTCACCCGGGCCACCGCCGCGCGCACCAGGTCCTTGGCCTTGGCCGTGGCCAGGGCCGGCTCGCCGGTGTGCACCCAGGAGTCGTGGTTGCGGATGTTGGCCATCTCGAACAGGTATTTGTTGAGGCCGCAGGCGGTGAGGGTGTCCATGAAGATGGGTTCGTGGGTCTTGGGGCTGCAGGAGGCCACCACCACCCGGTTGAGGTTGTGCTCGGCGATCTTGGCCTTCATCTGTTCCTGCACGTCCTGGGAGCAGACAAAAAGGCCGTCGTCGGCCACCACCACGTTGGGCAAGGTGGCGGCATATTCGGTGACCGAAGGCACGTCCACCACCCCGGCGATGTTGATGCCGCACTTGCACACGAACACCCCCACTCGTGGCTCCTCGGCGCCTACATCGCGCTCAGGTGTGATCTCCACGGAACGGGTGGCGCTCCACCGCGCCGGGGACAGCTTGCCCGCCGCGGCGGCCGCCGCCGCGCTGGCCTCGGTGACCGAGCTGGGAATGTCCTTGGGCCCCTGGAAGCTGCCGCAGACCATGACCCCCGCACGGCTGGTGACCACCGGGGCCATGGGCTCAGTGGAGGCGAAGCGGTACTTGTCGATCTCCACTCCCAGGCGCCGGGCCAATTCGCCGCTGGACTCCGGCACCTGCAGCCCTACCGACAGCACCACCAGATCGAAGGCCTCTTCCTTGGCCTGCCCGTCGTCGGTGGCGTATTCGACGCGCACCCCGCCGGTGTCCGGGTCGTCGTAGATGGTATGGGCCCGCGACTTGATGAAACGCACGCCCTCCTGGTCCCGCACGCGGTGGTAGTAGAGCTCGTAGTCCTTGCCAAAGGTGCGGATGTCCATGTTGAAGATGGTGCAGTCCAGCTCGCCGGAGGCGTGCTCCTTGGCCACCAATGCCTGCTTGATGGCATACATGCAGCACACCGAGGAGCAGTAGCCGTTGCCGCAGCGGTTGGTGTCGCGCGATCCCACGCATTGCAGCCAGGCTATCTTGAGGGGCTCCTTGTGGTCGGACAGGCGCACCAGGTGCCCCTGGGTGGGGCCGGCCGGGCTGAGCAAGCGTTCGAACTCCAAAGCGGTAAGCACGTTGGGGTTCTGGCCGAAGCGGAAGTCCAGGCCCAATATTTCAGGCCGGAAGGGCCGCGCCCCGGTGGCCAGCACCACCGAGCCCACCTCCAGGGCCAGCTCACGGGGCGCCTCGTCGTGGTTCACCGCCCCGGCCAGGCAGGCGTCCACGCAGAGCATGCACTCGGCGCACCCGGCGCAGGCCAGGCAGCGGGAGGCCTCGGCGCGGGCCTGTTCCTCGGTGTAGGGCCCCAGCACTTCCTTGAAGTTCTTGGCCCTCTCCGCCGGATCGGCGTGGGGCAGGTGCTCGCGGGCCTGCAGGGGTTTGTCCATTTTCTCCGGCCGCACCGGAGTCAGCTTGCGGGGCCTGCCCTCTTTCAGGTCCCGGCCCTTGGCCATGGCCGAGACCGAACTAGCCGCCTCCTTGCCCTGAGCCACCGCCTCGATGACCGTGGCCGGGCCCAACACCGCGTCGCCGCCGGCAAAGACGAAGGGCAGATTGGTCTGTAGGCTCACCTCGTCCACTTGTAGGCAGTTCTTTCTGCCCACATCCAGCCGGCAGGTGTCGTCCAGGCACTCCAGGTCCGGCTCCTGGCCGATGGCCGCCAAGGCCCCGTCAACCTCTATGACATACTCCGATCCGGGGATCTCCTGAGGCCGGGCCCGGCCCGAGGCATCCGGCTCGCCCAACTCCATCTTGATCACCTCGACGCCGGTGAGCTTGCCGTCGCTGGATATGAATCGCTTGGGCGCCACCAGGAACTCGATCTTGACGCCCTCTTCCAAGGCCTCCTCTACTTCATCCTCATAGGCGGGCATCTCGTTGCGGGTGCGGCGATAGAGGATGGTGACATCCTGGCTGCCCAGCCTCAGGGCGGTGCGGGCCGAGTCGATGGCCACGTTGCCGCCGCCCACCACCACCACCCGCTTGCCCGGAGAACTGGCCTGTCCCAGACCGGCTTGACGCAGGAACTCCACGCCCGGCCGCACCCCTTGCACGTCTTCGCCATCCACTCCCAAGGTGAGGCAATGGTGAGCGCCCACGGCCATGATCACCGCCTTGTAGCCCTCCTGTTGCAGCTGGCCCACGGTGAAATCTTCGCCCAGGGTGCTATTGAGGCGTATCTCCACGCCCAGGGCCTTGATGAAGTCTATTTCGTAGTCCAGGATGCGCTGGGGCAGACGGTAGTCCGGGATGCCCACCCGGAGCATGCCCCCGGCCACCGGCAGGGACTCGAAGATGGTGGCTTCGAAACCATCCAGGGCGAGGTAGTAGGCCGCCGAAAGACCCGCTGGGCCCGAGCCGATTATGGCTACCTTCTCGCCCCGGGAAGGCTTGGTCTCGGGTAGGTCCATTTCGCCCTGCTCGATCTCCCACTCGGCGACAAAGCGCTTGAGGTCGCGAATGGCGATGGGCTCGTCCAACTCGCCCCTGGCGCAGGCCGCCTCGCAGGGATGGGTGCATACTCGGCCGCAGACCGCGGGCAGGGGGTTCTCGTCGCGGATGACCCGCAAGGCCTCGCGGTAGCGCCCAGCGGCGATCAGGTTCACATAGCCCTGCACCGCGATGTGGGCCGGGCAAGCCACCTTGCAGGGGCTCTGGCCCCTTTTGCTGATGGCGTAGGCCCCGGGTATGGCCTGGGCGTAGCGCTTGTAGGCCGCCCGCCGCTGGGCTATACCCGCGTCGTACTCGCTGTCCAGGGGTATGGGGCAGACCTTGGCGCACTCTCCGCAGGCGGTGCACTTTTCCAGGTCCACGAAACGCGGATGTTGCAGCACCCGGGCGGTGAAATCGCCTTCTTCGCCCTCGAGGCCCAAGACTTCCGCGTTGGTGAGAATCTCTATGTTCAGATGCCGGCCGACCTCGACCAGTTTAGGCGAGATAATTCACATCGCGCAGTCGTTGGTCGGGAAGGTCTTGTCCAGTTGGGACATCAGACCTCCGATGGCCGGATCGTTCTCCACAAGGTAGACGTAATAGCCGGAGTTGGCCAGGTCCAGAGCCGACTGCATCCCCGCGATGCCGCCACCAACCACCATGACCCTGCCTACGGGCGGGGCCAGGGCTGCGTCGCTCTTTGCTTGTGCGCTCTTTGCCATGCCTTTTCCCTTGCCAGCGGCGCGTCCGGAGGCTTGGCCCCGGCCGCGGCCTGATTAGGCTCCCAATATCTGCGGCAGCCGGTCCTCCCAGCCCAGGGGAGAGATCATCACCCCGCTGTAGCCGGCTGCTTTGATGCCTTCGATAAGCTCCTGGGCGATGAGTATGCCCTCGCGCACCCTGTCGGGAGCGTCCTTGACCCTCTCGACGAGTTCATCGGGCATGTGCACGTGCTTCAGGTGGCGGCCTATGGCCCGGGCCATGCCCACCGACTTGAGCAGGAGCACATTGGGTATGAGCTTCACCTCCCGCTCGCCCAGGTGCTTGGTGAAAGCGGCCAGGGAGTCCAGGTCGAACACCGGCGGGGTGACAAAATACTGGGCCCCGGCGGCCAGCTTCTTGTCCAATGCGGCCAACTCCTGCTGCACCGCACCCAGGGCGCCGGTGTTGAGGGTGGCCCCCACGGTGAAGTTGGGCGCGCCCTCCAACTCCACCCCCGCCATGTCCTTACCCGTGGCAAGCTTGGCGATGACCTGCATCAGCTCCAGCTCGTCCAGGTCGTAGACCGGCCGCGCCTTGTGGTGATCTCCGAAGTTGGGCGCCTCGCCCTCCACGGCCATGACGTTGGTGATGCCCAGGGCCGCCGCGGACAACAGGTCTGCCTGGAGGGCCAGCCGGTTGCGGTCGCGGCAGCAGACCTGCATTACCGTCTCCATGCCCTTGTTGGCCAGCAGCATGCACCCCCCCAAAGAGCCCAACTTCATCACCGCGTTGGCCATCTCCGGCACCACCACCGCGTCCACCGAGCCCTTGATGCGTTGCGCGTGGCCCACGAAGGCTGCCACGTCCACTCCCTTGGGCGGCTCCAGCTCGGCCAGGGTCACGAACCTACCCTCAGCCAACTTTTGTGCGAAACTCATGTCCCCTCTCAAAACAAGCGCCCGCCGAACCGGACGCCAGCCAAGAACCGGCTGCTAGGGGAGCGGTGAAACCACTCCCATGAAAAACCATTAAAAACGGCCCGCCGGGGCGGACCTATTTGATAAAAGCCTCCCGGACCGTGTTGGTGGCAAGGGGGGCCGAATACGCGCATAAGGGGTTGGGGTGGTTGCGAAGGCGGCGGTTGGGGCGAAAACCGCAGTCCGAACCTGGAAGTGCGAGCAGAGAGGATGAAAAGAAAAGCCGCCGTGAATTTGCCGTTATGGGGGCGCCATTGGAGATCCGGATAAAGCCGCTCATCAACAGGCTCCAGGCGATCAAGGCGATTTAAATCATACTAAAACCATCACTATTATCTACAAAATGGGTTTTTATTGTCAAGGAGTTGCTGGCAGGCCTCCTTTCCAGCCGCTTGTATCCTATCGCCCCCCTGGGATATGCTGAAAACAATCCCGCTGCTCCTGCAGAGAGGAACCATATGCCTAGCAGCCAGCGCCCCTGGGGTTACCTCGACCAATCAGCCGAAACCGGTCCTTGGTCCACCAACCGTGCGGAGATTGACGCCCGGTTGCGCCAGACCCTGGATTTCGCCGTGGAGCGGTCGCCGGCCTACGCGGAGCTTTACGGCCGGGCCGGTGTGCGGACGGATTCCTTCCGCGGTCTGGAGGATCTGGGGCGCCTGCCCATCCTCACCATGAGCGACCTAATGGCCAGGCAGGAGCAGGACCCTCCCTTTGGCGGTTTCGAGACCATGCCGGCCGAGGAGTTCCACCGCATCTACATAAACCCCGGCTTTTTGTGGCAGCCCGGTGAGAGCCGGTACCAGCAAACGTCCCTGGCCGAGGCCCTGTGCGGGGGAGGTATCTTGCCCGGCGACCGGGTGCTGAACACTTTTTCCTATCACCTCTGGCCCTATGCGCACATGCTCGACGACTCCCTCAATATAATCGGGGCCACGGTCCTTCCCTCCGGCACGGGCAACGCCTTCATGCAGGTGCGCATCGTGCAGAAGCTGGGAGTCACCGCCTACATGGGCACCCCCAGCTTTCTGATGACCATTGCTCAACGGGCCGAGGCCATGGGCCTGGACCCGGCGAACGACCTTGCCCTGGAGGTGGCGTTGGTAGGGGCGGAGATGCTGCCCGAGAGCCTGCGGCGACGCCTCCAGGACAAACTGGCTATAACCGTGCGCCAGAGCTACGCCACGGTTTACCTGGGATGCCTGGGCTACGAGTGTAAAGAAGCCGTCGGCCTGCACGTGCCCCAGAACATGCTGGTGGAGGTGGTGGATCCGTCCACCGGCCAGCCCCAACCACCGGGTGTTGCCGGCGAAGTGGTGGCCAGCAACCTGGACCAGGCCTACCCCATGCTGCGCCTGGCAACCGGCGACCTTTCCATGTGGATGGAGGGCGATTGCCCTTGCGGCCGCACCAGCCCGCGCATAAAAGGGGTGTTGGGCCGCATGGACCAGGCGGTCAAGGTGCGGGGCACCTTCGTGCACCCATGGCAGTTGGACGAATTGTTTGCGGCACGACCCGAGGTGTTCAAGTATCAGGCCGAGGTGAGCCGCCACCAGGACCAGGACCTGCTGACCGTGAAGGTGGAGACGATGGACGAGGTGGGCGGGGAACTGGCCCTGCGGCGTCTCCTGGAGCGCGAACTGCGCGAATTCCTGGCAGTCAAGGGCCAGGTGGAGGTGGTGCCCCGAGGCACCATTCCCGACTTCCACGGAAAGATTCTCGACCGGCGCAAATGGGACTAGGACGGATGGCAACTTAGATGGCCGAGGAGAAGCTAAAGGTTGGAGGGCTGATGCAGAGCGACGGCCGCTCCATGCTTAGGATTCTTTCGGCCTTTAACATCATGGACGGGCCGGGGGTGATCATGGCCGCCCTGGCCGCCCAGGGCATCAACGTGGAGCTTCTGGTTTCGGCCCAGGACCAGGAAGACGCCATCAACCTGTCGCTGGTGGTCGCGGGTAAAGACCTGGAGCACGCTCTGGTAGTGATGGAGGGAGTCAAGCAAGACCTGGAAGCCCGAGTCATCACCTACCTGCCCGACGTGACGGTGCTCACTCTGTTCGGGCCCCATTTAAGGGAAAAGCCGCGCATACCCGGGGTGATGTTCACCACCCTGGCCTCGGTGGGGGTGTGCCCCCAGGCCATCAGCACCAGCATCTCCAGCGTATCCTGTGTGGTGCCGGGGCCCCAGGCGACGCTGGCCGTGGATGCCCTTTCCGAACGTTTCGACCTGCCCTACAAGGCCCAACAGCGGCCTAAAAACTGGTGAAGCCGGATTGTTGATATCAGGTGAAACAGCTGATTGCCGGATGGACCTAAGACCTAGGCATGAGGTATATTCTAATAGGATACTTGTTTACTAGGATATGGCTCGTGCCACATCCTTTCATAGAGACCGGGTTTCTATAAATATTTGGATGAACCGCTTGCCTGCCAGCAGCGCATCGAAATTTTTTAGATCGCCGTTATTGCCGCTATTGCTGCTTTTGCTGGTCATTGTTGCCTGCCAAGCGGACCAAACCGAGAAAAGAACCTACCAGCCCACCACCGGGCTGACCGACTCCGCCATTTTGTTGGGATCTTCTTGCGCCTTGACCGGCCATGCCTCTTTCCTGGGGCGGGAGACGGTGCATGGGGCCCTGGCATACCTTAACCACATCAACAGCCAGGGAGGGGTGCACGGCCGCAAGATCGAGCTGATAGCTTACGACGACGCCTACGACCCGCCCCGTTGCGTGACCAACACTCAAAAACTCATCAATAAAGACCAGGTTTTCGCCCTCTTCTGCTACGTGGGCACCCCCACCACGGTGAAGATCCTCCCCATGGTGGAGGAAGCCCGCGTGCCTTTGATCGGGGCCTTCACTGGGGCTAATGCCCTGCGCAACCCATTCAAGCGCTACATCATCAATGTTCGCGCCTCCTATTACCAGGAGACGGGCAAGGCCATCAGGCATCTGGTAGAGGGCCTTGGAATTAAAAAAGTAGCGGTCTTCTACCAATACGACGCATACGGCTTCGATGGGCTCACCGGCACCGAATTGGCCCTTCAACAGTACTCCCTGCAGCCCGTGGCCAAGGGCAGTTACCAGCGCGGCACCCTGGCGGTAGAGGAGGCCCTGGATAAGATTGCCGAGTCCAAGGCCGAGGCCGTGGTGATGGTGGGGACTTACGATCCCTGTGCCAAGTTCATCAAGCTTGGTCGGGCCCGCGACTACAACCCGGTTTTCTACAGCGTATCGTTCGTTGGGGCCAACGAGCTGCTGAAGCGCTTGGGCAACAGCGGGGAGGGAGTGATCGTTTCCCAGGTGGTGCCGCCCCCCTGGGAAAAGGCCTTGCTGCCGGCGGCGGAGGAGTACTCGCGGCTTCTGGCCAAATACTTCCCCGATGACACGCCGAACTTCGTCAGCTTCGAGGGCTTCATAAACGCCAAGGTGTTGGTGGAGGGTCTCAGGCGAGCCGGCCGTGACCTGGACCGGGAAAAGCTCATCGAGTCGATCGAGTCCATTCACCAGTTTTCCATGGGCATCGCCAACGCCCTCTCCTTCTCGTCTCAAGAACATCAAGGCCTGGAAAACGTCTATTTCACCCGCATTGAGGGCGGAGGGTTCAACCTGCTGACCAACTGGGAAAAGATACGGGCCGAGTTGCAGGTGCCCGGAGTCACTCCAGGGATTCTCCGGGTGGGCACCTCCAGCCCACTTACCGGCGAGTATGCCTTCCTGGGGCGCCAGACCACGCATGGGGCCCAGGCCTATCTCAACCACATCAACGAAAAGGGGGGCGTGCACGGCCGCAAGATTCAGCTGATTACCTACGACCACGGCAACGACCCTCTTCGTTGCATCGAAAACACCGAAAAGCTCATATCCAAGGATCAGGTCTTCACCCTGTTCAACTACGCCGGGGATCAATTCAGCGCCGGAACCGCCGGTTTGGTAGAGCGGCACAACATCCCACTCATCGGCTTCCTCAGCGGCCAGGAGATATTGCGAAAGCCCTTCAATCGCTACATCTTCAATATCCGTGCGTCCTACGCCATGGAGATAAACAGCGCCCTTCGCCACTTCATCCAAGATCTGGATATGACCAGGGTCGCGGTTTTCCACCAATCAAGTGGCGCCGGGCCGGGTGGGTTGGCGGCGGTCGAGCAGACCCTTGCCGCATATAACCTCGCCCCCGTGGCGACCGGCAGCTATCACCTCGGGAACCTGGACGTGGCTCCGGCGTTCAAGGTCATCGCCGCCGCCAAGCCCGAGGTGGTGGTAATGGTCGCGGGCTTCGAGGCGTGCACCGAGTTCATCAAAATGGCTCGCAAGGCCGGGCTTTCCTCTGTTTTCTACAGCGTATCGCTGGTGAGCGCCGATGCGCTTTCCATCAGGCTGGACTCGGCCTGGGAACAGGTCGTGGTCTCTCAGGTGGTGCCCCCACCCCTGGAGAAGGCGTTGCTGCCGGCCGCGGACGAGTACACCAGGCTTCTAACCAAGTACTACCCCCACGACCGGCCCAATTTTGTCAGTTTCGAAGGTTTCATAAACGCCAAGGTTTTGGTGGAGGGACTGAGACGCACGGGTAGGGAGGTGAACCGGGAGAGGCTGGTGGAGGTGCTGGAGAAAATGGAAGAATATTCACCCGGCATCGGTTCCAACATTACCTACGGGCCCAAACGGCACCAGGGCCTGGATATGGTCTATTTCACCCGGATCCGAAAGGGCAAGCTGCACTTGGTGACCGATTGGGTTAAGTAGATGGCCTTGAAGCTTAATTGGCCACGGATCCTTTCGGGGGATATCAACCAGAACAGCCCCATGGTCTTCTTGCGCAACCTCAGTTACCGCAATAAGCTGTTCCTCGCGGTAATGGCCCTGGTGTTTTTGATCAGCGCCATGCTTTCCTTCTCCGTTTGGGCCATGGTCTCGCCCTATCTGGAAAACCAGATAAAGGAGAGTGGCGCCCAATTGGCCCAGCGTTTGGCCTGGAAGGCGCGCGCCCACATCCTCAACCGTGATAGCGCCAAGCTGACCGATCTGGTGTTCGACGAGAAATATCATGAAAACTCCGTATCCTTCATCCTGGTGATCGGCCAGGGGCAGAAGGTGCTGGCGCATACATTCCTGGGCGATGAAGCCGCCCATATCGCCAGGCAGCACTCCCGCCAACAACTCATGGATTACATTGCGACCCTAAACCCAAAGGAAACCATTAATCTAAGGCAGGAGGTGCGCGAGGGCCTGAACCAGGTGGGGCTGATCATCATGGGCATCAAAAAGTCCCACATCAACCGGGTGCTGAACAGGCTGCACCTCCTCAATGCGGTATTCATCGCCTGCCTGATCGCGGTGGGCCTGGTGCTGAGCTTCTACCTTTCCCGCTACATTACCAAGCCCATAAGGTCTCTGACAAAAATCGCCGACCGGCTCAGCCAGGGCGACTTTTCCGCCTCCGATGCCATGGTGTTGGGGCCGCACTGCTGGACGATCCAAAAGTGCACCAAGGTTGGTTGCCCCGCATACGGCGCCAAGCACTTGCGCTGTTGGTTTATTGAAGACACCCGTTGCGGGACCCGCGAGGATGCCGATTGTTCAGCCCCGTTTCCGGAAAAACTAAACGTCTGCATGCACTGCAAGGTGTACCGCATCCTGGCGGGAGACGAGACCAGTAAGCTTTACGACGCCTTTGCGCACATGACTCACCGCCTGCACAGCTCCCAGTCTGACCTGCGCCTTTCGGAAATGAAATATCGGGAGCTTTTCGACCGCAGCCCCCTGGCCATTTTCGTGCTGGAGCAGAGAAGCCTCAAGATAATAGACGCCAATGCCTGGGCTCTGGACCAGTACGGTTTTTCCCTGGCTCAACTCGGCGCCATGAGCTTTTTGGATCTGGTGGAAAAGGAAGACGTGCCCAGGGTGAAAGAAGCCTTGACCGGCCTGGACCCGGCCAAGCGGCTGCACATCATCGACAAGCTGCTGCAGCACCGGGGCAACGGGGCCACCTTCTACGCCACCATGCTTGCCTCCCTCCCACTGGACACCGATCCCGGGAACATCATAGTGACCTGCTCGGACGTGACCGCCATCGTGGAGGCGGAGAGCCGGACCATACAATCGGCCAAGATGGCCACCCTTGGCGAGATGTCCGCGGGCGTGGCCCATGAGCTCAACCAGCCTCTCAACGCCATCAGAGTGGGCAGCGAATATTTGCACCTGATGGTGGAGAGAGGTCAAATCCCGCCCCTGGAAGAACTGGCGGAAGTGGATGAGGTGTTCAGGGAGCAGGTGGAAAGGGCCGCTTCCATCATCCGGCATCTGCGAGAGTTCGGCAGGCAATCCAGCGGCCAAATGGATCTGGTGGATATAAACCGCTCCATCCAAGGGGTGTTCTCCCTGGTGGGCCGGCAATTGGAGCTGCAAGGCGTGTCGGTGATACTGGATCTTTCCCAGGACCTTCCTCGCGTATGGGGTGATCACATCAGGCTGGAGCAGGTGTTCATGAACCTGGTGGTCAACGCGCGCGACGCCCTCAGGACCTCTGGGCGTGGCGAAACCAAAAGCGACCAGGGCTGCATAAAATTGAAGTCCTCCTTGGAGGACGGTCTCATAACCGTACGGGTGATAGACAACGGACCGGGCATCCCCGAGCACGCCCGGGAAAAGGTGTTCCAGCCCTTTTTCACCACCAAGCCCGTGGGCAAAGGAACCGGCCTTGGGCTTTCAATCAGCTACGGCATTGTCCGTGGCTACGGCGGATCCATTACCCTGGACTGCCCAGCCGAGGGCGGCGCTGTTTTCACCATAACCTTCCCGGCTGCGAGGTGAGCGTGCAGCGACCATTGGAACAAGTGAGAATCCTGGTTATCGATGATGAAGAAAGCACCCGGCGCATGCTCAGGCTGCTGTTGTCGGGCATGGGCTACCAGGTTCTCCTGGCCCCGGACGGCGAAACCGGCCTGGAGGTGTTTGAACGGGAGAAGCCTTGGCTGGTTCTGACCGACATCAAGATGCCGGGCATGGATGGCCTGGAGGTGCTGAAAAAGATAAAGAAGGATGCCCCCAAAACAGAAGTGGTGGTGGTCACTGGACACGGGGACATGGATCTGGCCGTGGATGCCTTGAAGCTGAACGCCTCGGACTTTCTGATCAAGCCCGTGAAAAAAGAGGCTCTGGAAGTCAGCCTTCAAAGAGCCGTGGAAAAGGTGCGAATGCAGCAGTTGCTGGACTCCTACACCAACGACCTCGAGGTCAAGGTGGAAGAAGCGACCGGCGAGTTGCGTAAAACCTGCCTGCAGCTGACCCGGCTCAGCGAAGTCAACCGGGGCCTGGGGGAGTTGTCCAAGGTGGGAGAAATCGTCGACTTCCTCCTGGAAAAAATCGCCGCCACCGGTCCCCTCGTTCCCGGCGGAATGCTGCTGTTCGACAGCGCGCAAGAGGAACTACATCTCTGGGGGCATCGCGAACCGCTAAACATGGGCCCGCAATGGGTAGAGGCCGTCCAACGGCTGCGCCAGGCCCAGCTTGCGGAGGAGTTGGGCCTGGACTCCGGGGAGATCGCCTCTGACGGGGCCAAGGCCCTGCTGCTCCCCTTGCTGGAAGACGGGCAAAAATGCGTCGGTGGCCTGATCCTTTTGTGCCCGGGTGGCTTGCCCAGCGCCGATGAGTTGTCCGTTACCGCGCTAATGCTTTCGCAGGCCGTGGGAGCCATCACCAGGGCAATACGCCAAGAGGAGGAGTTCTCCTACCTGGAATCACAGGTCGCTTCACCGGCGGGGGACGAGGAGATTGTAGGCAGGCATGCAAAGCTGAAAGAAGTGCTGAGGCTGGTAGCGGCAGTAGCCGCAACGGATTCCACGGTGTTGATTTTGGGAGAGTCCGGTACAGGCAAGGAACTGGTGGCCAGGCGTATTCACAGGATTAGCCACCGAAGGAACGCACCCTTCGAGGTCATCCACTGTGCGGTATTCCCCCAAACCCTTTTGGAAAGCGAGCTGTTCGGCCATGAGAAAGGGGCCTTCACCGGAGCGGAAAAGGCCAAAAAGGGCAGCTTCGAGAGAGCCCACGGAGGCACGGTTTTTCTGGATGAAGTAGCCGAAATACCCCTTGAAGCACAGGTGAAGCTGCTGCGGGTTTTGCAATTCATGGAGTTCAAGCGGTTGGGCGGGGAAGAATCGGTAAAGGTGGATGTGCGGGTGCTGGCGGCAACCTCCGGCGATTTGCACAAAGCAATCGCGCTTGGCGAATTCCGCGAGGACCTGTACTACCGTCTCAACGTGGTGCCCATTCAATTGCCCCCCCTGCGGGAGAGGATGAGTGACTTGCCCGCCCTGGTGGCCCACTTCATGAACAAGTTGGCCAAGCGCATCGGCAAGGGAGTGGACCGCATATCACCAGCGGCCTTGCAGTCACTGCTGAAACATACCTGGCCCGGCAACATAAGGGAGTTGGAAAACGCCTTGGAGCACGCGCTGATAATGTGCCAGGGGCCGGTGCTGACCAGGAGTGACCTGCCGCCCAATCTGCTGGGCAACTCCCCCCAGTCACTGGATGGCCGTCTAAGCATGCGTGACCGGGAAAAATTTCAAATATCCGAGGCTCTGGGCAGATACGGCGGCAACCGAGTGAAGGCCGCCAAAAGCCTGGGCATCAGCCGCAGCACTCTCTACCGGAAAATGGAAGAGTACGCCCTGGAATAAGAACTCTCCGCTGTCCCATGCCAACCATCATGTCCCATACTGGGACATCGTAACCTCATAACATTGCATACCTTATTGCGGTGCCCCATTTTGGGACACGATACCGCCCGCTCATCTCAGCCGCCTTCAAACCAAAAGCCACATAATATCAAGCACTAACCTGGAACGGTCTAGCTGGCACCTCTCTTGCTTCGTCTTATGGCCAGGCGCCCCCATTGACCCTCTAGCTTATTGATGGTCATAAACCTGCCCCTCATCAGTAAGGATGAATGCCATGACTAGCAAACCAGTAAAACTTCTGGCCCTGGCCATAGGGTTGGTGATTCTTTTCGCCCTGCCGGCGGCTGCAGGGGATAACACGTGCAAGATTCCCGGATATGTCCTTACGGAATTGCAGGTCACCTGTTTGGAGGTGGGTGTCACCTCCGGAAATCCGAAGAGCATCTCTGATGTTGCGTTGCTGACAAAATCGCCAAGCAACAGGGTGCGAGCCATGGCTGCGTACACCCTTGGTGAGAGCCGTAATTCCCAGGCGATCGAATATCTGATGCCGCTGCTGCAGGATCAGGACCACCACGTGCAGCGCATTGCCGCCACCGCCATGGGCAAAATCGGCGACCAAAGCACGGTCCCCAGCCTGGTCATCCTTCTAAACACCAGCCAGAAGGTTCCCGTTAAGGTGGCCACCATCAAGGCGCTGGGCCAAATTGGCGGAGACGGGAGTTTGGCTGCAATTGAAAAGCACGCCGATTCGCAGCATGGCTGGGTTCGGCATGCCGTTGTCGAAGCCAGAGAGAGGCTGGGGTCTTCTCAGAAAGTCATCGCCCAGAAATAGCCCCCCTCGCTTCTGAAAAGCGATGGCGCCTGGTCGCGACCAGGCGCCATCGCTCATTTGATTATGCTCATGACCAACAAATATCTTGTTAAGCGGCCATTTTGTTTTCCAAGGCCAACCGGCTGATATCGCCGTTGGCGCTGTTAACACCCTCTCCCCCCCCCTGGACAAACCGCACCGGTGCCATATATCCTCGTTGGGCCAGTGAAACACCCAGCCGGAGACGTTGGTATGAGCCACCGAAGCAAGGACATCCTCACCGGGCCGCGTTGGGCCAAGGTGCGGGCGCTGCTCAAGTCCATGGGCCACAGCGATTACGACCTGGAGCGCCCCCTGATCGGGGTGGCCAACACCTTCAGCAACATCGTGCCCGGTCACTTCAACCTCCGGCAGGTGGCCGAGTCGGTCAAGCAAGGCATCTACCAGGCCGGAGGCACCTCCATCGAATTCGGGGTTATCGGCTGCTGCGACGGCGTGGCCAACGCCCACCTGGGCATGCGCTACATCCTGCCCTCGCGGGAGGTGATCGCCAACTCGGTGGAGATAATGGCCCAGGCCCACCGCCTGGACGCCCTGGTGCTCCTGGGCTCCTGCGACAAGATCGTGCCGGGGCTGCTCATGGGCGCGGCGCGGCTGGACCTGCCGGCCATCCTGGTCAACGGCGGGCCCTCCCTGGGCGGCTGCGAGTTCGACGGGCGCACTTCGGACACCACCTCCCTGGCCGAGGCGGTAGGCATGCTGGCCGCGGGCAAGCTGGACCAGGCGGGCTTCGCCCAGCTTGAGAACGAGGTAATGCCCACCTGCGGCTCCTGCTCCTTCCTGGGCACGGCCAACTCCATGGGCTGCGTGACCGAGGGCATGGGCATGTGCCTGCCGGGCAGCGCCACCATCCCGGCGGTGTACGCGGATCGCCTGCGCGCGGCCCAGAATTCCGGACGGCGCATCGTGGCCATGGTGGACGAGGGGCTGAGCGCCCGGCGCATCATCAATCGCCAGGGCCTGGAAAACGCGGTGCGCCTGGCCATGGCCATGGGTGGCTCCACCAACCTGGTGTTGCACCTGCTGGCCATAGCCTACGAAGCCGAGGTTTCCATGGGCGTGGAGGTGTTCGAGGAGTTCTCCCGCACCACTCCGCACGTGGCCAAGATATACCCCGCCGCGCCGCCCAACGTGCCGGACTTTCACCAGGCCGGCGGAGTGCCCGCGCTGATGCGCGAGATTCTGCCGCTGCTGCACGCCGAGGCCATGACCGTGAGCGGACGGACGGTGGGCGAGAACGTGGCCCATGCCGCCAAGACCGGCGACGCCATCATCCGCACCATGGACGACCCCTGGTCCACCCAGAGCGGCCTGGCGGTGCTGAGGGGCAACCTGGCGCCGGACTCGGCGGTGACCAAGCCCGCGGCCATCAACCCGGCCATGCACCGCTTCACCGGCCGGGCCCATTGCTTCGATTCCGAGGATGCCGCCAACCAGGCCATCCTGGAGAGGCGCATAGTGCCGGGCGAGGTAGTGGTGATCCGCTACGAGGGGCCAAAGGGCGGGCCGGGCATGCCCGAAATGGCCATGGCCATGAAGATGCTCTACGGCCAAGGCCTGGCCGATAAAACCGCGCTGATCACCGACGGCCGTTTTTCCGGCACCAACAACGGCTGCTTCGTGGGGCACATCTCGCCCGAGGCCGCCGAGGGAGGGCCGTTGGCCGCGGTGCAGGGCGGAGACCTGATCACCGTGGACATCCCCGGCCGCCAGGTCAACCTGGAGATCAGCGAGGGCGAGTTGGCCCAGCGCATGGCAGCCTGGCAGCCTCCGCCCCCCAAGATCGCCAGCGGCTATCTGGCCCTGTACGCCCGCTTGGCCACTTCGGCCGCCAAGGGGGCGATCATTCCCCACCGCACTGGTTAGGCCGGTCAGCCACGTTATAGAAGTTCAGGATCGTACGACCCGAGCGATGGGATAGGCCAACCCGCCGGGCGGGAACGTGCCGCCAAAGGCAGGTTCAATCCCGGCTGGGAGCCATGGCTGAAAGGGCTTTGGTCAGCTCGGCCACGCCGCCGCCTATATATTCGTTCGCCTCGCTAGGCGCATTGCCACCCGGTCCCCGCAGGCTGACCTCCAGCACCTTGCCGTCCAGGCTGGTGAAGCGGGCCTCTATCGGCCCCTGGGGCGACTCTTGCAGCCAGTGGTGCAGATACAGCCCCGCCCTCACCTTCACCTTGCGGTGAGGCCGGGCCCGTCGGGGCTGATAGGTCCAGGCCGGGGAAAGCATCCGCCGCCCGACGCGCTCCATGGCCTGGCGCAGCTCGTCATCCATGTCGTGGGGTTCCAGGGGGCCCATGACCGAGACGAACTCCCGGGCCAGCAGGCCGCAGAGTTCGTCGTCGCTCAGGGCGGCCTCCCGCTTCTCGCCCAGCTCCCGACGCAGGGAAGTAAGCTCCCTTTCCATGTACTGCTGATAGCTGCGGCGAAATTCCGGGTCCGGAGCGCGCAGGGTCTGGGCCATGGCCGCGCAATCGAAGCGGCGCATGAGGTTGCCCACGAACACAATGCAATCGCCGATCTCCCCCGCCCCGGTGCCCGCTATGCGCCGCCGCTCCACGGCAACGTCGTTGATGGGGGCCACCCCCGCCCCCACCCCCAAGGCGCGGTACACCCCAACCACCGGAGCCAGAAAGCGCCGGTAAAAGGCCTCGCGGTTCAGGCTGACCAGGGGATGATCTCGCCGCAGCACCACCTGCCAGAAAAGCTGGTGACGGTCCAGATACACCGCGCCGCCGCCCACCTCCCGGCGAAAAACCGGCAGGCCTTGGCGGCGGCAGTGCTCCAGATCAAGCTCCTGGGCCGGGTCCTGGAAGTAGCCCACCGAGACATAGGGCTCGGCGGGCGAGCAGAGGATTAGTCCCTGACGGCCCAAACGGGCCAGGGCGTGATAGGCCAGCTGGGAGTCCTGCCAGGAGACACGGCCCAGCCGGTAGAGATGCATGGTCCTAGATGTCCAGGGAGGCCCGCACCAGTTGGGCCACGTCCATCACCTTGAGCGGCAGCTTGTTGCGCCGGGCGTGGGTGGCCATGGTGCGCAGGCACTGCTGGCAGCCGCTGACCACCGCCTCGGCCCCGGTGGCCAGGACCTGCTCCACCTTGCGCCCCGCGATCTCGGCGTTTAGCTCCTGGTCGATCATCTCCAGGTTGCCGCCGCCGCCGCAGCACAGGCAGTGCTCGCGGTTGTCGGCCAACTCCACCAGTTTTATCCCTGGCAGGGCCTGGATCAAACGCCGGGGGGCCTCGAAGACCCGCGCCGCCCGGCCCAGGTCGCAGGGATCGTGGTAGGTCACGGTCATCTCGCGCTTGCGTAGCGGCAAGCGGCCCTGGGCCACCAGGCGGTCCAGGTACTGGGTGGCGTGGCTCAGCTTGAGGTCGGTGGGATAATGCTCCCGCCACATCATGTAACAAGAGGGGCAGGCGAACACCACCTCCTTGGCTCCCTTGTCGGCCACGGCCTCCAGGTTGTGCTCGATCATGGCCTTGGCCCCGGCCAGGTCTCCCGCTCCCAACAGGGGGAAGCCGCAGCACCACTCCTCCTCGCCAAGGAGAGTGAAGTCAACTTCAGCCGCCTCCAGCACCTCGGCCAGGGCCACCGGGATCTGCTGCGCCAGGGGGAAGAAGGAGGCCACGCAGCCGGTGAAGTACACCACCTCGGCCTGGTCCTTGAGGTAGAGGTCCTCAGGTGGCTCGTCCATGTCCTCCACCCACTCGGCCCGCTCGTCCTGCTCCTCGCCGAAAACGTTATGGCTCTCGGCCAGGTTGTCGCGGATCAGGTCCACCTTGGGCGGGTAGGCCCCCTGCTCCACCAGCTCTTGCCGAAGGCTCAGCCACAGATCCTTGAGCCCGATGCCCGCCGGGCACACCTCGGTGCAGTTGCCGCAAAGAGTGCAGCGGAACACGGTGTCGGAAAATGCCTTCCACTGCTCCTCGCTGGGCGGCTTGCCGCCGAACAGACGGCGCAGCCATCCCGCCCCGGCCTTGCCCGCCCTGCGCCGCCAGTCCAGGCGGTACAGGCCCGACAGCTGGCCATTGCCCGAGGCGTTAACCGCCGGGCAGGCCTCGGCGCAGGCCGCGCAACCGGTGCAGGCCTCCATGGATAAAAGCTGGCCTTTGCTATAGAGGCGGTTGTCCAAGGTGCGCTCTCCGCTTATCCCTCTTGGGCGTGCTTGGCGATCTCGTCGTTGACCCAGGGCTCCACCGCCGCCGCGCCGTGCAGCAGGTCGCCCAGCTCGCTGAGGTCGTCGGCCTTGAGGCGGTACATCCAGCCCGCGCCGTAGCAGTCCTGGTTGATCAGCTCGGGCTTGAGCTCCAGGTCCTCGTTCACCGCGATCAGCTCGCCGTTGACCGGCGACAGGACCTTGCCCAGCCACTTGCCGGACTCCACCTTGGCCAGTTTCTTGCCCTTCTTGAGCTTCTTGCCTTCGCTGGGAAGCTGCACGTAAACGATCTCACCGGCCAGCTTCTGGGCGAAGTCGTCCATGCCCATGACCAACTCGTCGCCCTCCACCCGCACCCAAAAATGCTCGGGGTCGTAGTAAAGCTCTTCCGGGAAGTTGTAGCCGCCTATCTCCATGATCTTGTCCTCAATTAAGGTTAATTTCTGTGGTCTGCCCAGCTCCGGCGCGTTGCCCCGCCTACTTGTCGGCAGTCTTTTGTCCTTCGCCGCGCGCCGCCCTGACGGCCAGATTCAAGGGGGCCAGCAGGATGTGCTTCATACGGCTGAAGGGCAGATAGACCACGAAAGCCGCGAAAAGTATGGCGTGGGCGTACCAAAGATAACCGTAGGCCGTCTGCAGGCCCGGCCCGGCGCTGAACAGCCCGCTGAGGGCCCAGCCCAGGAAGGCCCAGGAGCCTTCCGGCGTGCCGGTAAGGGCCAGGCGCGCCGCCTCGGTTATGAACCCGCTGATCACCACCGCGGCCAACAGTCCCATGCCCGCCCAGTCGGGTCCGGGCAGGCCGGGCAGTTTGCTCCCGCCCCGCAGCGCCCGCCGTAGGATGGCCAGCGCCGCCCCGGCCAGCACCAACAGGCCCGTGAGGTCGAAGAACAAGGCCGTGGCTGGATAATTCTTGTTGAGCATGGCCTGGGTCAGGTCGGCCCCCGGCTGGGCATAGCTGAGCACCAGGGCCAGCAGGGCCCAGAGCATGCGGGCCGCAAAAGGCAGCACCATCAGGGCGTGCACCAGCCAGCGCCCCGGCGAGAGCCGGAACAGCCGCCTTTGCAGCAGCCCGTCCAGCAGCAAGGCCGCCGCTCCATGGCCGAAGCCGCCGCCCTGGTGGTCCTTGTGCAACGCCTTGGAAGCCGGTCCCTGTTCGCCGCCGCTGAACCAGAAGCCCAGGGAAACCAACAGGCCCAAAAGGAATCCAACCAGGGCCAGGCGCGAAGGCCAGTCGGGCAGGCTCAGGGTGGCGGTGTGGCAGACCAGGCAGAGAGCGCCCTTGGCGGGCAGCACCGCGGCCGGAGCCCCGGCGGCGTTGCCCGCGAAGTGGCAGCGGCGGCAGGATTCAGGCCTTTGGGTGGAAGCCAGCAGGTGAGGCTTCTGGCCGCTCCCGGCCCAGTGACAGGCCCCGCAGCTGAACCCGGCGTGCAGGTCACCGGTGGTGGCCTCGGTGTGCGGCGTGTGGCAGTTCAGGCAGGAAGCCAGCTTGATTTCCTGGTGAGGATAACTCTGGGCTCCCTGGTGGCAGCCCAAGCAGCTCAGGCCCTGATGGGGCCCCAGATCCTTGCCCGCCCCGTCGTCCAAGCCCTCTTTTTGATGGCAGCTCAGGCAGGTCTGGTTGTCGGCCGCTTTGCCATTATCCGCTGCCCAGGAAACTCCGCCCCACAACCAGAGCAAAGTCCCCAGGAGCAGAAGGGTCCCCAGCCATAGCAGAGGGTTTGCTTCCCGGTAAGCCGCGCCCACACGGGATTTGCGGGGGTGAAGATTCATGGATGGACTTCCTTCGCCTGGCCGCCGGGCTAGTCTTCCAGCAATTCCATGATGAATTGCGCCGTGGTCATGACCTGGAACTTCTGGGCGCGGAGCTTGGCGTTGGCCAAATTGTGCACACAGGAGTTGCACTCAGTCAATAGGATCTCCGCCCCGACCTCCTCCACTTCGGCCAGGCGCTTGCGGGCCATAGCCAGGGAGTTCTTGGCGTAGGCCCCGCGCACCCCGCCCCCGGCCCCGCAGCACAGAGCGTTGGCGTGGTTGCTGGGCATCTCCACGAAATTGGGGGCCAGCGCCTTGATGGTCTTGCGCGGCTCCTCGTAGATGCCGCAGTGGCGGCCCAGGTCGCAGGGATCGTGATAGGTCACCTTGAGGTCGGTGCTCACCCCGAGGTCCTGGCGGGCCAGGAACTGGCTGAAATGCAGAATCTCCAGCCCCGCCTCCCTCAGCGGCGCGTAGATTTCCTTGCCGTTGAAGGTGCGGTAGCAATAGGGGCAGCCGGTAACCAGAGTCTTGGCCCCGGTGGCCAAAATGCGCTCGATATTCTTTTCGGCCAGCGCCGGCTTGATGCTGAACCCCACGTCCTCCAGCACCCCGGAGCAGCACACCTCGTCGATCAAGGTGTAATCCACCTCCAGGTGGTCCAGCAGGTCCAAGGCCGCCTCTGTGGCGTCCTCCTCGCGGTACTGGCCCACGCAGCCGATGAAATAGACCACCTCCGCCTTGCCGCCGCGCTCACGGTCGAAGTCCTCGGGCTCGTCCTCGGCATAGATGTTGTCGTAATCGTCCAACACCTGGTTCATGCCGGTAAAGGCCGGGTGACAGGTGCCCAGCCCCACCATTTCCTTGCGCGCCGCCTTGATGATGGCCGGCACATCCACCCCGGAGGGGCAATTGGTGGCGCAGGAGGCGCAGGTGGTGCACTGGAACAGCGAATCCACCAGCTCCTGGTTGAGGTCGATCTTGCCGGCCAGCACTTCCTTCAAGAGCAGCATCTTGCCCCGGGCGTTCAGGGCCGGGCGTCCGGTGGCCCCGAAAACCGGGCAGTGAGCCTGGCAAAAACCACAGCGGGTGCAGTGCTGAATCTGTTCGGTGAACTTCTCTAGCAGGGGATGTTTTTCGCTGGTCATCTTTTTTCCACTGTGATCACACCCACTGAGGGCTGTAGTTTCCTATGCAAAGTCAAGCTGCCGCGCTTAGGGTGGCGCTTAGTCGTCCAGGGCCATCTTGCCCGGGTTTAGCACGTTGTTGGGGTCCAGGGTGCGCTTGAGCAGGCGCATCATCTCCATGGCCATCTCCTCGTGCTCCAGGCGCATATAAGGGGCCTTGGCCAGGCCGATGCCGTGCTCGCCGGTTAGGGTGCCGCCCAGCCCGCAGGTGAGCTTGAACATCTGCTCGGCGATCTGGTGCACCTCCTTGACCTGTTCCGGGTCGGAGCCGTCGAACATGATCTTGGGATGCAGGTTGCCGTCCCCGGCGTGACCGAAGATCACAAAGGGATACTTGTGCCCCTCCATGAGCTTCTGGATGCCCTCCAGCAGGTCGGGCACTTTGGAGATGGGCACGGTCACGTCCTCGGAGAGGTTGTTGGGGCGCAGGCCTCCGGCCACGCTGCCCGCCGCCCGGCGGATGGCCCAAAGCTTCTCGGCCTCGGCCCGGTCCTTGGCCTGGCTAACGGTCTTGGCCTGGTTGGCGTCAAAGGCGGCCACCACCTTTTGCATGCCGTACTCGGCCTCGGCGTCGGTGTAGCCGTCGGTCTCCACCAGCAGCAGCGCCGCCACATCGGGCAGGTCCGCGCCGTAGTTCTCACGCAACACCCTGATGGTGTTCTCTTCCATGATCTCCAGCACGCTGGGCAGGATGCCCGAATGCATGATGTCGGTCACCGCCTGCCCGGCCTGTCTGAGGGTCTCGAAGCTGGCCAGGGCGGTGCGGGAGGCGGTGGGCATGGGGTTGATCTTCAGGGTGATCTCGGTGATGACCCCCAACACCCCTTCCGAGCCCACGAACATGCGGGTAAGGTCCAGGCCCGAGGCTGATTTCATGCACTTGGTGCCGGTGTGCATGATGCGCCCGTCGGGCAGCACCACCTCCAGGGCCAGGACGTAGTCACGGGTAACGCCGTACTTGGCGCCCCGGATGCCGCCCGCGTTGGTGGCCACGTTGCCGCCCAGGGTGCAGACCTTGCCGCTGGCCGGGTCTGGCGGGAAGCAGAAGCCCAAGGGGGCCAGGGCCTTTTGCAGGTCCGCATAGACCACCCCCGGCTGCACCACCACCTGGCGGTCGGGGATGCGAATGTCCAGGATACGGTTCATGCGCACCATGTCCAGGACTACGCCGCCGTTGATGGGCACCGCGCTGCCGGCCAGGCTGGTGCCCGCGCCCCGGGGAACCACCGCGAAGCCGCGCTCGTTGGCCAACTGCATGATCCGGCTGATCTGTTCGCTGTCGGCCGGGTAGGCCGCGCAATCGGGCCGGTGATCATGGTCCGAGCTGTCGTAGGAGTAAGACACCAGGTCGATCAGCTCATCGCTGAAGTGTTCCTGGCCGACTATCTCCCTAATGGCATCTTTGTCCCGCTGATCCATCAACTTCCTCTTATGAAATCGCCGTCTCGCGCACCGGCGTCTCTGAGCGGCGTTTTGCATCGCCGCCGGGGCAGCCGCCAGGGAAACGCCACGCGTTTATGCTTATCCTTGGCTCTGGCTAAACTTTTCCGCCTTGGGCGCAACACAACCCAAATTGAGTTTTGAAGATTACTTTGTAGAGGCCGCCAGGGCAAATAAAATCAGTATTTTCTTTTAGTAATACCATTTTCCCCACCTGGGGCCGCTCCCTGGCCGCCCTCCAGACGCCCTGTAATTCTTGCCAAGAATCCCACATTTCAGGTTGTCAGGCAACCATATATTCTGAATTTTAAGAGTGTTTTACAAATAACCCCGCCGTCTTGCCAATCGCGGCGAAGCGGCGGGGTTGCAGGGGCTAATTTATTTGAATCACAATTATGAACGGCTTTACACCCAGCGAGCGGTGACGGTTCTCTCGTCCAGGAACAGGCGCATGGAGGCCAGGCGGGACTTGGCCGCGCCCAGGAAGCTCTTGCGCTTGCTTCCCAGGGGGAAGAAGGCGTAGGGCTGGGGAACGCCCACGTTGATGCCCACGTTGCCCACATTCACCTCACGGGCGAACAGGCGGGCGTTGGCACCGCTGGCGGTCATGATGCAGGCGCTGTGGCCCAGGTCGGTCTTGGAGTTGATCCAGCCGATAACCTGCTCCAGGCTGTCCGCCCGGATAAGCGCCGCCACCGCCCCGAAGGCCTCGTTCTTGCAAATCTCCATGTCGATGTCGGCCTCTTCCAAGACCGTGGGGCCAAGGAAGTGGCCGTTGGGCAGGTCGGCCGGAACCATGGCGCGGCCGTCCAGCACCATCTTGGCGCCCTCGGACAGGCCCTGCTCCACCCAGGCCCACACCTTGTCCCGGCCCGCCGCCGTGGCGTAGGGGCCCATGGTCACCGACTCGTCCAGGCCGTAGCCCAGCTTCATGGAGGCCGCGTTGGCCACCAGGGCCTGCTTCACCTGCTCGTAGCGGGCCTTGTCGCCCAGGATAACCACGTTGTCAGAGCCCAGGCAGCGCTGGCCGGTCATGCCGAAGCAGCCCTGGCGCACGTAGGCGGGGCAGGACTCGATGTCCGCGTCGGGCATGATCACCACGGTATTCTTGCCGTTGCCGTTGAGGCTGGAGGTCTTGCCCAGCTTGCCGCACTGGGCGAACAGGTCCAGGCCCGCCCCGGTGGAGCCGATGAAGCCGATGCCCTCGATCTCCGGCTGCTCCAGGATGTAGCTGTTGATGTCCCGGCCGCCGTGGATCAGGTTGATGGCCCCCGCCGGGAAACCGGCCTCCAGGGCCACCTTGCTCATGTACTCGGCGGCCACCGGGTCCTGGCGAGAGGGGCTCACCACCACCGAGCAACCCGCCGCCAGGGCGTAGGGCACGAAGGAGGACCAGGCGTGCATGGGGATGTTGCCCGGCGTGACGATGAGGAAGGGGCCCAGGGGCTCCCAGGTCAGCCACATGTCGATGCCCCGGGCCAGGTTGTCGATGTGCTCGTTGCGCGCGGCCATGCCGTAGGCGGCCGAGCAGGCCGACTCGATGTTTTCGATGGAGCGGCGCACCGAGCCCTCGGCCTCTTTGTAAGTGCGGCCATGGTCCTGCACCAGCACCCGGCTGAGCATGTCGGACTCGCGGTCGAAGATCTGGCGCATGTCAAAGAGCATGCGGGCCCGCTCCCTGAGGGCGATGCCCTTCATGGCCTCGAAACCCTGCATGGCCGCTTCCACCGCCGCCCGGGCCTCGGCCTTGGTGGCCGTGGGGAATTCGGCGATCTCCACCCCCGTGGCCGGGTTGGTGGTCTTGTTGATGATTTCGGACTTGGACTCAACCCACTCGCCGCCGATCAATAACTTCAGGCGGCCGTAGTGGCTCTTGACTTCGGGTAACACTGCCATGGTCATACTCTCCGTTACTTTACCAGCCTTGGCTGGAAATTATGGGCAACCGGTCATGGGGCCTAAGACGCTCGGCCCCTGTTCGCCTAGCCTTCCGCGCCGGTTATGTTCAGGCTGTACTGCAGGGTTAGGTACAGCGCGTACAGCCCCAGCAGCCAGGCCCCTTGCCAGCGCTTGAACCAACCATCCTTGTTCATGAAGATGAACACCCGGAAGGAGTAGAGGATGGCCAGCATGGCCGGGAAGTGGAAGTAGTAAAAGTTGTCCGGGATGTGCAGGGGTTCGGTGAGGGCCGCCGCCCCGATTACGAACAGGCAGTTGAGCACGTCGGCTCCCACCACGTTGCCCACCATGATCTGGGGATGGCCCTTCTTTATGGAACTGATGCCGGTCATCAGCTCGGGCACCGAGGTGCCGAAGGCCACGATGGTGGCGGCCACCACGTCCTGGGGCACCCCCAGGCGACAGGCCCCCACCACCGCGCAGGGGATCAGCACCCGGCTGGCCACGATCACCCCCACCAAGCCTCCCAGCAAGAACAGCACCGACTTCAGGGTGCTCCAGTCCCCGCCCTCGTCCTCCTCCTCGAAATCGGCCTGCCCGCTTTGGCGCGCCCAGCGATAGGAGAGGTACATGTAGAGAATCAGCAGGGCGACGAACAAGACCCCGACGCTCCGGCCCAGCATGGGCTTGCCCGGCGCGATCCATAGCGCCAACAGGGCCATGACCACCAGGAGGGTGGCCGCGCCCACCTGCATCCAGCCGGTACGGTTCAGGATGAACTTGCGCACCGGTATCTTGGCCAACAGGCACATGAGCCCGAAGATAAGCGCAGTGTCGCAGATTATGGAGCCCACGCCGTTGCCCAGGGCCAGGCCGGAGTGGCCGCTCCAGGCGGCCAACACCGACACCACCGTTTCCGGCACCGTGGTACCCAAAGAGATGATGGTGGCCCCGATGACGATCTTGGGCAGGCGGGTGCGCCGGGCCAGGGAGACCGCCCCGTCTATCATCTTGTCGGCGCTCTTGGACAAGAGCGCCAGGCACAAGGCGATGATGACGAACAAAAGCCAGGTGGGCGTCTGGTTGGTTAGGTTGTTTAGAATGGCCTCGATGTCGTACATGCTGCGCCCTAATCAGTTGAGGTTGGTTAAGAGGATGCGGCGGGGCGCCGAATTCGCTTAGATGATTCGCGCGGTTTTGAAGGCTTCCCAGATGGCGTCCTTGATCTTGCGGGGCGCCAGGCTGTCGCCGATCAGGTAGAGATCGTCCGCCGTTTCCCGGGCCGCCTGGGCCAGGGCGCTTTCCGCCCGCCGCCCGATGGCCAACACGATGGCCTCAGCCTCCAAGGTCGCATCGCCCTGTTGGTTGGCTATGCTCACCCGGCCCGGAGCCAATCGGGTCACCTTGGCGCCGGTAAAGATTTCCACCCGGCAGCGCTCCAGCTCTTCCAGGAGCATGTTCCGGTTGGCCATAAACAAGTCCCCGGCCAACAGGGGCAACATCTCCACGATGCTCACGGTCTTGCCCTCTTTGGCCAGGTGCCAAGCTGCCTCGCAGCCCACGGCCCCTCCCCCGATGACCACGATCTTATTGCCTTCGGGCAACACCCCTTGATAGATGTCGTCTGGCATGATCACCGGGGTGTCTTCCAGGCCTGGGATGGGCGCTTGCCTGATGGGGAGGGAGCCCGTGGCCAGGAATATCACTTCGGGTTTTTCGGCCCGGATGGTCTCGGCGCTTACCTCGACGTTGGTAAGCACGCGCAATCCGGCCAGGCCTTCCAACTGACCCCGTTTGCACTCCAGAAGGTCCTTGAGGTCTTTTTTGAAATCGCTGGCTCCGGCTATGTTCAATACGCCGCCCAAATGGCCGGACTTTTCGTAGAGGGTGACCGCATGACCGCGCAGGGCGCACACCCTGGCCGCCTCCATGCCCGCCAACCCGCCGCCGATGACCATCACTCTTTTGGGGCGCTCGGCCCTGGTCAGCTTCAGCCGCCTCTCGTCGCCGCACTCAGGGTTGACCGCGCAGCTTATGGACTGGTTCAGGTGCATGCGGTGCATGCACTCGTGACACCCGATGCAGGGGACAATCTCCTGGGCGCGGCCTTGGCGGGCCTTGTCGGGAAAATCGGGGTCAGCCAAAAGCGGCCTGCCTATGGCCACAAAGTCGGCGGTATCCTCTCCTACTATGCGATCAGCCAGGGCGGGATAGCCCATGCGGCCCACGGTTATCACCGGCAGGGCGACGTGGGGGCGCACCGTGGCGGCCATGTCCACCATGCAGCCCGGCGGTTGGTACAGCGGAGGATGAGGCCAGTGCCAGTTGTCGTAGCAGCCCGCGTCCACGTGCAAAGCGGCCACTCCGGCGGCCTCCAGATCCTGGGCTATACGAATGCCTTCCACCCGTTCACGGCCGCCAGGCAGCTTGTGCTCAATGCCGATGCGGTAGGAGATGGGAAAGTCATCGCCCACCGCCTTTTTGATGCTGGCTATGCACTCCAGGGCGAAGCGCATGCGGTTGGCATAGCTGCCACCGTACTTGTCGGTCCTCTGGTTCCACAGCGGGGTCATGAACTGATCGAGCAGGTAGCCCTCATGGCCGTGCAGCTCGATGCCGTCGAACCCGCTCATCTGGGCCACCAGGGCCGCCCGGCCGCAGGACTCCACCAGGGCCTGAATCTCATCCAGGCGTATTTCGCGAGCCATGATCTCCGGCCGCCAGAAAGCCGGCATGGGCGATGGGGCTACGGGATCCACTCCGGGCTTGTTCAGGATGCGCTTGGGCAGCACCCTCCCGAAACCGGCGGTGAGTTGGGCGAATATCTTGGCCCCGTGGTCATGCACCCGCTCGGTGAGCTGGATGAAGTTGCGCGCTTTCCAGGGGGCGTCAAAGGTGACCAGGGAGGGCTCGCCGTCCGATTCCCAGGGCTCCACCTTGGAGTTGACCAGGCTCACACCGGTTATGATAAGCCCCACGCCGCCTTGGGCCCGTCGCTCGTAATAATCCATCAAACGGTCGCTGAAGGTGCCCCGCCAGCCGGTCAAGGCCGGGGTGCCCATGGGGGCCATGACCAGGCGGTTCTTCAAGGTCAGCTTGCCAATGCGGCCCGGCTGAAAGATGTTAGGATAATGCGCAGCCACTTATCAGCCCTCGTCGAGACTCGTAGCGGCCTGGCCGAAGCGCAGGCCGCTCAGGGAAATTTGGTGGATAGGGAAGCCCGCCCTTTTCACAAGATGAGGATCAGTGCGTGCAGCGGAGCGGTAGCTGAGGACGGGCTTCCCTATCAGGACAGCAGAATATTGCAATCCCAGCTTTTTATTTCACCGAATCCATCACCTCATTGAGGTGATCCATATTGGCCTGCAAAACGGCCAATTCCTTGTCATTGGGCGCCATGTAGGGCGGACGGGGCGGACCGAAATCCAGGCCGGCCACCATGGAGCAAGCGGTCTTGATGCGGCCCAGCACGCCGGAGCCCTCGGTGGAGCCCTTGAACAGCTTGTTGAGAGCCTGCTGGATCTTCACCGCGCCGGTCAGGTTGCCCGCGTCATACAGTTCTTTGATGCGCACGCAGGCGGGCAGGCCGAAGGAGGTGATGGAGCCGCCGGCCGCGCCCAGCATCAGGCCCATCAGGTAAACCCGGAAGGTCTGCATCATGCTGATCTTGTCACCTACGGTGTCGTACATGGACATCAGGTAGGCCATGTCGTGGCTCATCTCTTTCATGGCCACCACGTTGGACAGCTCCGCCAAACGATCGGCGAAAGGCACCTTGATGGTGAACTTGGAAGTGATGGGGTTGTTGTAGACGATGATGGGGATGTCCACCGCGTCGTTGACCATCTGGAAGTGGCGGTAAACCTCGTCGTCGCCCACCTTCCAGTAGTAGGGGGGCACGATCAAGGCGTAGTCGTAGCCCATTTCCTGGGCCAGCTTGGTCCAGCGGATGGTCTCCAGGGTGCCCGCCGCCGCGGTCATGGACACCGCCTTGGTGCCCGCGTTCTTGCGAATCTGCCCCAGGCTTATCTCCATCACGTGCTCGCGCTCGGCCTCGGTGAGGTGGGAGAATTCTCCCACCGAACCGGTGGCCACCACGCCCTTGGCGCCCGCGCCCACGGCCCAGTCGATGGCCTGGAACAGCACGTCTTCCTTTATTTCGAACGACTCGCTGAAAGGAAGGGGCAGAATTGTGTAGATGCCTTGCGGCTTAACTTTGTCGCTCACTTTGATTCCTCCGACTCTCAATCAATACATACAGGTTCAAGTTCAGCGTTTTTTAGGCGCAAGTAAGTTCGGTTTACACATCCAGGGGAGGCGGGCTCACCAGGCGTCCGTTTTCCACCAGCTTGACGCCCAGGGCCATCACCATCTTGATCTCCAGGCTCTCGGGGTCCAGCAGCATCAGGTCCGCGTCCATGCCCGGAGCCACCTTGCCCTTTTCCTCCAAGCGCAGCACCCGGGCCACGTTGGTGGAGACGCACTTGAGGCAGTCGGTCATGGAGATGCCCTCGCCCTTGATCATGTCCAGGAACTCCTTGTACATGAGGTCCATGGGGTTGCGGGCCATGCGCTCGAAGCCGTGGATGGTGTGCACCCCGTTGGCGTCCGTGCTGATGGTGATCTGCTCGATGGGCACTCCGGCCTTGAGGTACTCGCTCACCGCCTGGGCGGTCTTGGTGGCCCGCTTGAAGTCCGGCGGGTAGATGCAGGGGGTGAAGTCCACCACGCCGCCGTTCTTGGTCCAGGTGAGGCCCTGCTCCATCAACAACTCGTTGCGGTTGATGTGGGTGGGCACGATGTTCTTGATCATCACCGCGGTTTCCTGCTGGGCCTCGATAACCGGCGTCAGACCGGCGGGAGCGTCGCCCATGTGGATGTGCAGCACGCCGGCTTTGCGCGAGAGCAGGCCGCCCAGAGCCGTGGTGGCCATGGCCTTTTTCAGGTCCTCGTAGGTGGTCTGGGCTCCCCGGCGGTCGGACACACAGCACTTGGCGCCGATGACGTTGTCGACCAGGTAGATGTCGCTCTTGATGCTGCCGGTGATGGTCACCTCGGTGTCAAAGCCGCAGGTGAACATCTTGGCGGTGATGCCCCTAAACTCCAGGCTCTTGGTCTTGGCGTAGAGCGTCTTCAGGTCGCGGCCCTCCTGGTCCACGCCCACCACGCCGACCACGGTGGTGGTGCCGGCCAGCACGGTCTCGCTGAAGCTGGTCTCCGGGCCCCGGCTGCCGAAACCGGCCGCGCCGCCACCGCCCAGGATGTGCACGTGGGAGTCCACGAATCCCGGCACCAAGAGCTTGCCCGTGCCGTCTATCTCGGTGGTCTCGGGCAGCTTGGCCCACAGGTCGAAGTCGCCGCCCACCGCGTGAATCTGCTTGCCAACGATCAGAACGTCCTGGACACCCAAGTCCTCTGGAGAATAGACGTGTACATTTCTGATGATGGTTATCATTTAAGTGCCTCCAAATAAGTTGAACCAGGGGTTAATCACAGGCGTTCTCTTGAACGACTTTCACTTTCTGCCGGAACGAAGGCAGCATGTAGCCGGCCAAGATCAATATTCCGCCGATGACCAGGACCGCCGAAATGGGGCGGCTGAAGAAAATCCAAAACGATCCATCCGAAAGGCTCAGGCTCTGCCTGAAGGCGTTCTCGAATATGGGGCACAAGACCAGGCCCATGATGAAAGGCGCGGGCTCGTACTGGAACTTGTTCATGAGGTATCCGATGATCCCGAAGAAGATCATCACGAAGACGTCGAACACGCTGAAGTTGGTGCTGTAGACCCCCACCAGGCAGAACATCATGATCAGGGGCAGCAGAAACTTGTAGGGGATGCGCAGGATCTGCACCCACACCGCGATAAGCGGCAGGTTCAGGATCAAGAGCATCACGTTGCCCAGATACATGCTCACCAAAACGCCCCAGAAAATGTCCGGGTTGGTGGTCATCATCAGGGGGCCGGGCTCCACTCCGTGGATTATCAGGGCCCCGATGAGGATGGCCGTGACCACGTTGGAGGGCAGGCCCAGAGAGAGCATGGGCACGAAGCTGGCTTGGGAGCCGGAGTTGTTGGCGGTCTCCGGACCGGCCAGACCCTCTATGGCGCCGTGGCCGAAGGTTTCGGGGTGGCGCGAAATTTTCTTTTCCAGGGAGTAGGAGGCAAAGGTGGCGATGAGCGCCCCGCCTCCGGGGATCAAGCCCAGCAAAAAGCCCACCACCGTGCCGCGCATGATGGCCATGCGGCTGGCTATCCAGTCCTGCATGGTGGGCCATACGTTGCTGAACTTGGTCTTGATGACCTCGGCCCCGCCCTTTTGCTCCACGTTGGTGAGGATCTCGCCGATACCGAACAGTCCCATGATCACCGGCACCAGGCCCAGCCCGTCGTGCAGGGCGTGGATGCCGAAGGTGAAGCGGGGCTCGCCGGTGGCCACGTCCATGCCAATGGTGCCGGCCATCATGCCCAACACCGCCATGGCCAGGCCCTTGACGGGCGACCCCACCGCCAGGCCGGTGATGAGGGTGATGGCCAAAAAGATGAGGGCGGAATACTCCGGCGGCCCGAACCTGAGGGCAAACTTGGCCAGGGGGGCGGCCAGAAACATGATCCCCACCAGGCAGATGGTGCCGCCGATGAACGAACCGATGGCCGAAATTCCCAAGGCCGGTCCGGCCCTTCCGGCCAGAGCCATTTGATGCCCCTCGATGCAGGTGACCACGGTGGTGGCCTCGCCGGGCACGTTCAACAAAATGGAAGTGATGGAGCCGCCGTATTGGGCGCCGTAATAAATGCCGGCCAGCATGATGATGGCGGTGACCGGCTCCATACTCAAGGTTATGGGCAGCAAAATCGAGATGGTGGCCACGGGCCCCAGCCCAGGCAGCACCCCCACCAGGGTGCCCAGCAGCACGCCCACGAAGCAGGCGAACACGTTATGCGCGGCCAGGGCGACCTGAAAGCCGTATAAAACTAAGTTGAATGTTTCCACAGAAGGCCCATCCCTTTACTTCAGATTCCCAAAGCCCCGCGAGGCAGGGGGACGCCCAAGAGCACGTCGAACACCACGAATGCGCCCAGAGACAGGACCAAGGCTCCGCCTACGACCACGGGCCATTTCTGCTTGGTCACGAAGCGCAACAAGGCGGCGAATACCGCGAAGGTGGTGACGATGAAGCCCAGCGGCACCAGCAAAAAGCCGAAGCCGATGAGGGCCAAAACCACATACAAGGCTTCTTTGCTGTATATGGACCGCCCGCCGGTTGCTTGGCCCCCCTGGACGGCGGCCCGTTTGGCCATGACGCCACCGGCCAGGATCATAAGAGACAAGACGCCGAGCACTGCCCCCAAGACCAGGGGGAACAAACCAGGCCCAGGATTGTTGAATGTGCCCACCTCGTACTGGAAGGCTCCAAGGCACGCGGCGAGGGCGATCCCCAAGAGAATCAGGCTGCAGGCTCGGTCGTCTTCTCTCATGGCTGCTTACCTCCGGCGCTTACTTGCGCTTGAGACCCAGTTCCTTGACCAGAACGCCGAACTGCTTGGAACCGGCGGTCAGGTCTTTCTGGAGCTGCTCGGGGCCGACGATCTGTACGGTCATGTTCATCTGCTTCAGGGCCCTGGCGCACTCAGGCGTCTTGGCCGCCTTGACAAAGGCCGCGGTCAACTTGGCCGCCACCGGGGCGGGAATACCCTTGGGGCCGAAGATGCCGATGGGCAGGGTGAACACTTCCACGGGAGCGTTGGGGAACTTTTGGGTCAACCTGGGCACGGCCTTGGGGTTGGCGTCCATGGGCTCGCCGGAGACCTGCAGCAGGGTGCGCAGGGTGCCGGCCTTTACATGGGGAGCCTGGCCACCCGCGCCGCAGTAGATTTGCAAGTGCCCGCCCAGAAGCGCGGCCACGGCCGGGTTGTCCCCCTTGAAGTGAACCGGAATCATGTCCAACTTGAGTTCCTTGGCCAGCCACTCCATGAACACGTGCATGGTGCCCAAGGCGCCGTAGGTGGCGTACTTGAAGCCGGGGTGCTTGCGCACGTAGGCCACCCACTCGTCGAAGTTTTTCCAGGGAGCGTCGGCCCGGGTGACCAGGGCGAAGTTAAAGGCGGTGTAGCCCAGGATCATGGTGAAGTCGTTGGGGCCCCACTTCACGCCCTTGGTGAACATGGCGGTGGCCAGGGTGGAGGTTCCGGCGTTGATCACGGTGTAGCCGTCCGGAGTCTGGGAGGACACGTAGTCCACGGCCAGGGTGCCGCCCGCGCCGGGCTTGTGCATGATCACGGTCGGCTGACCCAGGAACTTGGCGGCCGGGGTGCCGATGGCCCGGGCGCTGTTACCGGCCACTCCGCCGGGCGGGAAGCCTACGTAGATGTTGACTAGTTTGTCGGGAAACTTGTCGGCTGCCAGGGCTGTACCCCCAAGAAGCATAGCTCCTACCGCCAACAGTGCCATTGCCAATACGATCGCTTTTTTTCCCATCCTGCTCCTCCTCTAGATGCAGAATGCACGGCGTGAATTCCTCTGCCATGAAGCATCTTTGAAGCGCCAGCGGGTGCCGGGTTACAAAGCCACTTTTTTCGCCGTGCTTACCATTCTCTCCTTTACGACATCGAAAAAACCTTCCTGTTCTAAAAGCTGTACCGGAAATGAGGCGCCTATGGACCCCTCAGCCGTGGCGCCCTTCATTACCGGTGCGGCTATGGCCGCCATGCCCAGAACAAGCTCTTGTTTGTTGATGGCAAACCCAGCTTCCCTCACCTCGTCCAACCTTTTAAGCAAGGCGCCTTTGTCGGTGATGGTGTTGGGGGTGTGGGCCACTAATTCCGACGCGTCTATCACCTCTTCGGCTTCCTTTGGGTTCATGAAGGCCAAAATGGCCCGTCCCATGGCCGAGTTATAGGCAGGCAGACGCGACCCCACGGTCAGATGCAGGCTGACCACGGAATTGGAGCGAAACCGCTCGATGTAGACCACTTCGGTGTGGTCCAAAATGGCGCACGCAGTGTCCACGTTCATCTGTTTGGTGATCTCCAGCAGATATCTGGACACGCGCTGCCTGATGTCGATGTTCTCGATAAAGCTGAAACCTATGCTGAGTATTTTGGGAGAAAGGCTGTAAGTTCTGGTGGTTGGATCACGCAGCAGATAGCCGAGATCCTCCAGGGTCCGAATGAAGCGGGTGGCCGTGGGGGGCACCATGCCGGTCACCTGGGATATCTCGCTCAGGGTCAGGTTGGGTCCCTTCTTGGCAAAAGCCCGCAGCACTGACAGCCCTTTTTCCAAGGAATGAACGAAGTATCGGGAGTGCTTCTCATCAGTCATTGTTTTCACTCTGCATAATTAGGTTATACATAATATAATTTAAGCGAAAATCCGATGTCAACCAAAAAGGGCGCAAAAATGTGCACCGAGACCATTGTTTCTCTCATCTATTGGTAAATATGGGGCTATTCGATACTCAAAAAGGGCAAATCAGCCCTTTGGCAACCAATACACCCAGGGCCGCCAGAGCAAGATGAAGGGCTTCACGGCTTGCATCAAAATTTTTTTGGTGGCGCGGGCATGTATACAGGGACGCTTTTAGGCGAGGAACATAGCTCGGCTCTATGGCGATAGCCGGCGCTTAAGGGCGGGGCCATGCCTTGGATCTGAAGCGAATACAGTAATTATTCTGGTTTAAATTATCGATAAGAAAATTGGACTTGCTGAAAATTTGGACCGCTTCGCGAAGAGGCGATGCCTTAGCCAAGTGAGCCACAAGGCCATGATTTACGGCCAACCAGGGAGGCTCCTTTTCTCGGGAGCCTCCCCGATCAGGCTATAGCTTAATCACCGCCTTGAAGTTGCCGTCTTCCATCTCGTTCAGATCGGCCCGGTACTTGTGAACCATGTTGAGCATGGAGCGGTTGTCCGGGCTGATCACTCCGGACACGCGCACCATTTTCCGCTCCCTGGCGATCTCCAGCAGGCGGCTGAACAGCAGCTCGCCCAACCCCCTGCCCTGCCAGGCGTCGGCCACGGTCATGCCCAGGTCGGCCTCGTCCACGCCGGGGCGCTCAATGATGCGCCCCACTGCCGCGATTTCCTCGCTGCCTTCGGGAAACAGCACCAAGGCCATTTCGCGGTCATAGTCGATCTGGGTATGGCGTGAAAGCAACTCCTGGGGCATGGAGCGCAGCACCCGGCCGAAGCGCTGGAAAATAGTCACCGGCGAGAGGGCATGGAACAGGCGGATCATGGCCGGGCCGTCCTCGGGCTTGATGGGCCTTAGGAATACGTCCACCCCGCCGCTGGTGCGCTCGTGGCTTTCGTACTGGGCCGGATAGGGCCGAATGCACAAATGCTGGGGCGACTTCTGCGGCGTAGGCTCCACCACCACGCGAGCGTCCAGGGCCAGGGCGCCCCTGGCGTGGCTCAAGAGCGGGTTTATGTCCAACTCCGCGATCTCCGGGAAGTCGATCAACAGCTGGGAAAGACGCACCAGAATCTCTTCCAGCACGGTGAGGTCCACCGGGGGGATGTTGCGGTATCCCCTGAGCACCTTGCTAACCTTGGTCTGGTCGATGAGCCGTTTGGCCAGCAGGCGGTTCAGGGGCGGCAGGCCGATGGCCCGGTCCCCTATGATCTCGGCCATGGTGCCGCCCATGCCGAAGAGGATCACCGGGCCGAACTCCGGGTCTTTCTTGGCTCCCAGGATGCACTCCACGCCCTTGACCGCCACCATGGGCTGCACCGTGACCCCGCGCACCCGGGCCTGGGGGTCGTAGGCCTTGGCGTTGGCCATTATCTCCTCGAAGGCGTCCTTGACCTGGCCTTCGCTCTTGAGGCTGAGACGCACCCCTCCCGCGTCGGACTTGTGGGTTATGTCCGGGCTGTCCAGCTTCAGCACCACCGGAAAGCCGGTCAACAGGGCGCAGGCCGCGGCCTCCTCGGCGCTGGCCGCCCGGTGCACCGGGGTCGCCGGGATGCCGTACAGGGACAAGAGCTTTTTGGACTCGCCCTCGGACATGAGGCTGCGCCCATCGTCCAACACCGAGGCGATGAGCGCGGCGGCCTGGTCCCGGTCGTAGTGAATCTCGCGGGGCAGGCTGGAAGGCGTCTCCTGCAGGGTCAGCAGGTTCTTGTGGTACTGGTACATGTACAAGAAGGCCTGCACCGCCCGCTCCGGGGTCTCGTAGGTGGGGATGCCCGCCTTGTAGAAAATCTCCCGGCTCTCCATCACCTCGCGGCCGCCCAGCCAGGAGGTGAACACCGGGAAGTCGGCCCGCGCCAGTTCCTCGCTCAAGAGCTTGGCCTTTTGGGTGCTGGGGAATTGGGCCTGGGGGGTGGTGAGTACCAGCACCGCGTCGAACTCGTGGGCATCCACGCAAACCTGGGTAACCTCGAGAAAAGTCTGGGGCGTGGCGTCGCCCAGGATGTCGATGGGGTTGGCGTGGCTCCAAAAGGGCGGCAGGATGGCGTTCAGTTTGGCGATGGTCTCCGCCGAGGGCTGGGGCGGCTCGGTGCCGCCGTGCAGGGCCATGTGGTCGGTGGCCATGACCCCCGGCCCCCCGGCGTTGGTCACGATGGCCAGGGAGGGGCCCTTGGGAAGCGGCTGCTTGGAGATCAGCTCCGCGCAGTCGAACAAGTCGCCCACCGTGTTCACCCGCACCAGACCGGCCCGCTTGAAGGCCTCGTCGTAGATGGCATCCTCGCCGGCCATGGCCCCGGTGTGGCTCATGGCCGCCTTGGCCCCTGCGGCGCTGCGCCCCACTTTGAGCAGGATGATGGGTTTGACCCGGGACACCGCCCGGGCCGCGCTGATGAACTTGCGGTGATTGGTGATGGATTCGATGTAGAGCAGAATGGCGCTGGTGCCGGGGTCGTTGCCCAGGTAGTCGATAACGTCGCCGAAGTCCACGTCCAGCATGGAGCCCATGCTGATGAAGTGGCTGAAGCCTATGTCCTGGGTTACCGTCAGGTCCAGGACCGCCGTGCAGGTGGCCCCGCTCTGAGAGACGAAGGCCAGGGAGCCTGGCTTGGGCATCTCGTGGATGAAGGAGGCGTTTAGCGCGGCGGGGGAGCTGATGATCCCCACGCAGTTGGGCCCCACGATGCGCACCCCGGCGGTTTTGGCCGCGGCCAGGATGTCCCGCTCCAGGGCCGCGCCCTCCTCGCCGGTCTCCTTGCCGCCGCCGGAGATGATGATGGCCCCGCCCACCCCGCAATCGCCGCATTCGCGCACGATGGCCGGAGCGAACCTCAGGGGCACGATTATCACCGCCAGGTCCAGGGGGCACGGCGCCTGGTTGATGGAGGCGTAGGCCTTCAACCCCAGGACCTCATCCCGCTTGGGGTTGATGGGGTAAACCCCACCGGTGAAGCCACCCTTGCGGATATTCTCCAACACCGAGCGGCCCACCGAGCCCTCGCGTTCGCTGGCCCCCACCACGGCTACGCTGCGGGGGGTCAGGATTCTATCCAGATTGAAGATGCCCATGCCGTCCCCTTAATTGACTAGCTGACCGCCGGGGCCAGTCCCATTTCCTGGGTCGCGGCCTTGCTCTTGGCAAAGCCCAGGATAAAGCCCAGCGCCACGCCCCAAAGGGCCGCCAGGCCGATCTGAAAGGCCGGAGGCAGGGCGAAGGTAAGGGTGTGGGCCGGGATCCAGAACCACAGCAGGCTTTTCAGGGCCAAGTCCATACCCTTGAAGTTCCACTGGCGCATGATGAGGTTGTCTTCCAAGCGATGGAAAAACATCATCTGGGGTCCAAAGAAAAAGTTGGCCGCCAGCGAGACCGCGAAGGCGTGCCCCAGGCCGGTAGTCATGAACGAAGGCAGATAACCAGCCTCCTGCACCGCGTGGGTGAATCCCTTGATGCCGGTGAAGCCGAACTTGACCACCAGGCCCAACACGCCCCAGGCCAATATTTTGACGGCCAGTTGCCCCTTGGAACAAGGCAGCTCCCAGCGGCGCTTCACCAGGGCATGGGAAGCCACCTCGCCCAAGGTGCCCAGCACTCCGAATTGAATGAAGGCGGACAACATGGGGCTGCTCATCACCCATTCTACATAAAAGCTCATGTTGCGTATTCTCCGGATGAATGCCCGCCACCCGATATCAGCTTGCCGGGCGGCCGGTCATGGATGACATGGTGTCTGAAAATGGCTGTGGGGCGCGTAATGGCGGCATCCGCCGCCCCGGCCCCACAGGTCTCGAACCAGGCATCTAAATGTGGATGGCATGCCCCGCCAGGGCGTGCAGCCCCTCCATCATGGCCTCACTGACCGTGGGGTGCGGGAACACCGTGGACGCGAGCTGCGCCACCGTGGCCCCCAGATTCAGGGCCATGGCCGCCCCGCCGATCATCTCGGTGACGTGCGGGCCCACCATGTGCACCCCCAACACCTTGTCGCTTTCGCTGTCGGCGATGATCTTGATGAAGCCGGCGTTCTCGTTCAGGGCCACGGCCTTGCCGTTGGGGGCCAGGGGGCTCATCTTGGACACCGGCTTATGGCCGCGCTCGGCGGCCTGGGTCTCGGTGAAGCCCACCGAGGCGCTCTCCGGCGCGCCGAAGGTGCAGCGGGGTATGTTCTCGTAGACCAGGGGCTGGGTGGTTTTGCCCGCGATGGCCTCGGCGGCGATGACGCCCTGGGCCGAGGCGGTGTGGGCCAGGCCCAGCTTGCCGGTGATGTCGCCGATGGCGTAGACGCCGGGTACGCTGGAGCGCATCCGTTCGTCGATCTCCACGCAGCCGATGCGGCTAAGGCTCACCCCGGCCTCGGCCAGGCCCATGCCGCCGGTGTTGGGCACGAAGCCGATGGCCGCCAGCATGATCTCTGCCTCGATCACTTCCTCGTTGCCGCCCTGGGCCACGGTGACCGCCACGCCGGAGTTGGTGAGTTCAGCCTTCTTGACCGCTGCCTCCACCCGGATGTCCATCTTGGCCTTCTTGTACTGGCGAGCCACCTCTTCGCTCACGTCAGGGTCTTCCAGGGGCATGATCCTGGGCAGCATCTCCACCACGGTGATCTTGGCGCCGTAGCGGTTCCACACCGAGGCGAACTCCAGGCCGATGGGGCCGCCGCCCACCACCACCACCGAGGCCGGGGCCTGGGTAAGCTCCAGGGCCTGGCGGAAAGTGATGATGCGTTTGCCGTCGGGCTCCAGGCCGGGGATCTGGCGTGGCTTGGAGCCGGTGGCCAGGATGATGTTGTCCGCCTCCAGCACCTCGCCCGAGTTCTTGATCTGGACCTGCTTGGGCCCGGCCAGCACCGCCTCGCCCGGGATCACCTCCACGCCGGAGGTCTTGAGCAGGGCCTGCACCCGGCGCCCCTGGCGGGTGGAAACCTGGCGGGAGCGCTTCTGGGCCGAGGCGTAGTCCACGCTGAAGCCCTCCAGGTCGAAGCCGTAGGTGCGCCCCTGCCCCAGCAGGTGCACCACCTCGGCGTTGCGCAGCAGGGCCTTGGTGGGGATGCAGCCCCAGTTAACGCAGGTGCCGCCCAGGGCGTCTTTTTCCACCACCGCGGTCCTGAGGCCCAGCTGGGTGCAGCGCACCGCGGCCACGTAGCCGCCCGGCCCGCCGCCGATCACTATCACGTCGAACTTGCTCATATGCTGTGCTGCCTAACGGGCCAGGGCCCGTGTGTTGTATGGCGGCGAACCCGCGAGCCCGCCGAGTTCTCCTATGCCGTGGCGGCCATCACCTGGCTGCCGCGGGCCTTGCTGCGGTAGATGAGAAGGTCCTTGGGCTCCATCTGGGGCAGTTCGGCAAAGCGCTCGTCACCCGCCGCCTTGAGGTCAAAGGGCGCCAGCACGAAGGGATGCTTGTTGTTGCCGGTGGCCTCTTTGAGCCAGGCCGCGATTTCCCCGGCCTCCTCGGGCTTCAGGTAGTCCACCGTGCCGTCCGCGCGCTCCACCGGGCGCACGGCCAACTCGAAGCGGTGCTCGGCGAACTTGGGCACCAGGTTCATGGTCTTTTCCACCTCAGCGGCGTCGTACCCCTGGGCGGCGTACATGTCCTTGGTGCCCATGAGGCGCATGATCATCACCTCGCCCAGGCCCTCGGCCAACAGCCGCTCCAGCACCTGGGGATTGCGGCCGTCGGTGTCCATCTCGAACTTCATGCCCGCGCTCTTGAGGTAGCCGAGCGCCTCCACCAACTCGTCGATGGCCTCGGGGTCGCCCTGGGACAGGTGGATGCCGTCCACCCACTCGCCGTGCAGGCGGCCGATGCCGAAGAACCCGGCCAGCCTCTCGGAGCAGGCATGGCCCACCACTACGCCCAGGCCCTGCTTGACCACCTGGCCGTCATAGTAGACCGGGAACTCGATGCCGTCCGGGCCGCGGTACACCGACTTGCGGTTATCGCGGTAGAAGCGATTGAACTCGTCCTTGCCCTCTGCCTTGATGTCCAGGTCAGTGTACTCGATGCCCTTTTGGGCCAGGTACTTCTTGGCGATCTTGCAGCGGGCGCAGCCGGTGGCGGTGTAGATGGTCACGGCCATGACTAGGCCTCCTTCTTTATTAGCCCCAGATACTCCTCGGCCGAGAGGATGGCTTCCAGTTGGGAGGGGTCACTGGGCTTGAGTTCCAGCATCCAGCCGTCCTGGTAGGGGCTTTGGTTGACCAGGCCTGGCTCGTCCTCCAGGGTGTGGTTCACGGCCACCACCTCGCCGGATATGGGCATGAACAGATCGGAGGTGGACTTGGCCGATTCCACCACCCCGAACTCGGCATACTTCTCGTACTCGTCACCCGGTGCGGGCAGTTCCACGAAGATGATCTCGCCGAGCTGATCCTGGGCAAAATCGGTGATGCCCACCTTCACGGTGTCGCCCGATGGCTCCACCCACGTGTGCTCTTTACTGTAGCGCAGCTCGCTGGGGAACTGCATCTGATCGATGGATTTTTGCGCGCTCATGTTTTCTTCTCGCAATACCTGCAGGCGTTTCGGCTCGAGCCGCCCGCGAGGAACGGCCCTAGTCGGAACGCCGTCAGGCCGGGCCCCGGCCCAGGAGCGGGCCGGGGCTTAAGCCTTGTTAGTCTCAGTCCTTTATGTCCGCATCGGTCACCACGCACAGAGCGGTGGACTTCTGGTAAGCCACGGTGCCCTCGATCTCCACCGTGGACTCCGCGCCCGGAGCGGCCGCGCCGGGCAGGCGGTAGGTGGTCACATCCACCGGCTCGATGGGGGTCTCCTTGGGTTTGTCGAGCTGAGGAACCCAGTCGTAGGGCGAGCGGTAGGCGCGGTATACCATGTTCTGGTTGAGGTTCTGGCCCCAGTAAGGGCTGATGTACTCCCACACCAGGTCGTGCTCCGCGGTCACCTCCAGTATGCGGCCGCCACTGCCCTCGGTGATCAGGGTGTTGCCGTTGGGCAGGCGCTGGGCGCTGGAGATGAAGGGGCTGTAGAAGCGGTTGCTGTCGGTGGGGTGCACAAAACCGGCTTCCTTGGGGGTGTACTGCCACACGATCTTCAGGGTGACGGGGTCGAACTCCAGCACCCGGGAGTAGTCGCGCAGGGCGTTCTTGCAGCCCTTGGGGCTGCCGGGGTTGGGCGCTCCGTAGCCGCCCCATCCTCCGTTGTCGAACACCAGGATGTTGCCCTCGCCGGGCAGGCCGCGGGGGATCATGTGGGCGTGGTGCTGGCCGATGATCCAGCCCAGGGCCCGTAGCTCCGGGGTCTCGTCGTAGTAGGGCCCAACCTTCCACACCACCTTGCCGGTGGCCTTGGAGATGATCCAGATGATGTTGGCTTCTCGGCCGTCCACGATGATGTTGTCCGGGTGGAAGCGCTCGTCGCCCTCGTCGTAGTGGCGGTTGGGGCCCAGGGCGGACATGGAGTTGATGTGCATCCAGTCGCCCATGCCGCCGCCCGCGGGGCGCAGGTTGGGGTCGCGGCAGAGGATGTTCTTGGCGTCCTCGTGGAAGCCGTATTCATCGAAGTGCTCGTTGCAGGCCCACTCCCAGATGATGTCGCCTTCCCAGGTGACCTCGTAGACCACGTCGTCCAGCAGGTTCTTGTCGGAGATGGCGGGGTTGATCACGTTCTTGTGGGCCAGGATCAGGGTGTTGCCGTGGTCCGTGGGCATATCCATGCCCGGCACGTAGTAACCCACCGGGTTACCTTCGCGCTGGTAGTCATGGTGCATGCGGGCCATCCAACGGGGCTCGTCGCCCGGGTCCTCCACGTACTCGTACTGGTCGAACTTCCAGGCGACCTTGCCGTCCCAGTCCACCTGGATCAGGTCCATGTAGTCCTGCACCGAGTACTTGACGTTGCGCTCGCCGGAATGGCCCATGACGTAACCGCCGGGCAGCAGCTTATTGGGGAAGCCGTGCAGGTTTTTCCACAGCTTCACCTCGCGGCCGTTCATGTCGATGAGCAGCGCGCCGCGCTCCCTGGCCTGGAACAAGGTGTAGCCGTTCCAGCAACGTTCAGGGTCGTAGACCGTAGCTCCGGTGGGGTAAACAGTGGGGTAAGTCATAGCTGGGGTCCTTTCATCTAAGCAGTTCCGGCAGGAACAGGGTCAGAGCCGGGAAAGCAATCAGGGTGATCAGGCGCGCGATGTCGGCCAACAGGAAGGGGAATATCCCCTTGAAGATGGTGGTCAAGGGCACGTCGTCTGCCACGCCCTTCATGATGAACACGTTCATGCCCACCGGAGGAGTGATGAGGCCGATCTCCGAGACAACCACCATCACGATGCCGAACCAGATGAGGTCGTAGCCCAGGGACTCCACCACCGGCGCGAAGATGGGCACGGTGATGAACACCAGGGGCAAGGTTCCCATGACGCAGCCCAGGATGAAGCAGCAGGCGATGATGGCCGCGATGACCACGAAGGGCGGCACCGGCAGGTTGGCCGCCCACTCGGCCAGGCGCATGGGTATCTGGGTGGAGGTGAGGAAGTAGCCGAACACGGCGGTTCCGATGACCACCAAAAAGACCATGGCCGTGGTGCGGCCGGTGGCCAGCAGGGAGCTCCTGATGTTCTTCTTGTTGACGCGCTTGCGGATGAGCCCGAAGATCAGGGCTCCGGCCGCGCCGATGGCGCCCGCCTCGGTGGGGGTGAACCAGCCGCCGTAGATGCCGCCCATGACCAGCATGAACAGGACCATGACCTCCCAGGTGTCGGTCAGGGAGCGCATTCGCTCGCCCATCTTGTACTTGGGGCCGCGCGGGCCCAGGTCGGGCTGCAAACGGGTCCAGATGAGGATGGCGATGACGTAGTAGAGCAGCGAGATGAGGCCGGGGATGATGCCGGCGAAGAACAGCTCGGCGATGGACTGCTCCACCAGCACGCCGTAGATGATCAGGATAACGCTGGGCGGAATGAGGATGCCGATGGTGCCGCCGGCGGCGATGGAGCCGGTGGCCAGGGTGTCCTTGTAGCCGTAGCGCCGCATCTCCGGCAGGGCCACGGTTCCCATGGTGGCCGAGGTGGCCAGGGAGGAGCCGCTCACCGCGCTGAAGGCGCCGCAGGCCAGCACCGTGGCGATGGACAGGCCACCGGGCAAATGGCCCACCCAACGGTAGGCGGCCCGGTAGAGCTTGTCGCTCAGCCCGGAGTGGAAGCAAATCTCGCCCATGAGCACGAAGAAGGGAATCACACACAGGGAATAGGATGCGGTGGAGGACAGAGGCACGGTCTGCATGAGACCCAGACCCGCGTCGGTGCCGAAGCACCAGGCCATGCCGATGACTCCCAGGAAGCCCAGGGCCGCGCCGATGAGCATGCCCGAGAACAAAAGGGCCAGCAGGGCCACACCCCACACCCATTGATAGGTGTCGGCCTCTATGCCCCAACCGAACCACTCGGGAGCCAGCACGCCCAGGATTAGAATGATCGAGAAGAGCCAGGAGAATGCGGCCCAGACGCCCTGGTTTTGCTTGACCAACTCGGCCGAGCTCTTGAGGGCGTCCTTGATGAGCGCCAAGGCCAACAGAAGCAGGCCCAGGGCGATGATCAGGGTCAGGGGCGTCTTGGATATCTTGAGCAGCAGCGTGGTGTCGTTTTCCACCCAATAGGTATGGGAGATGACCACGCTCTGCCAGGTGAACATGAGGAAGAAAAATCCGCTGATGACTTGGGTGAAGCAGGCCAACTTGAGTTGGGTTTCTTCCGAAAAACGGGCCGTGAAGAAGTCCACCCCAATGTGCTTGTTGCCCAGCTGGGCATGGCCCATGGCTCCGAACACCAGCACAATGAGCATGATCTCTTCCAACTCGACCACCCCGGTCAGGGAAATCCCGAGGAAGTCACGCGAAATAACGTTGGCCGCGACCAGGAGCACCATAAGCATGGCCATGGAAGCGCCCACGCCGTTGAACAGATAAGCAACCGGCGTGATCACCTTGGCCAGCCCGTCGTGCATTTTCTGAATCTGCATTGCCGGTAGACCCTTTGCTCCCCCGTGGTTGACGGGGAAAATTTTGTTCATAGTCCTGGGCACCCCTAACCGACCGAAGTCGGCCAGGGGTGCCCAGGTTGTTGTTTTAGGGAGTTATTTACTGAGCATTTTCAGGGCGTCGTCCAGCACCGCTTGAGCGGGCAGGCCCTTGGCTTCCAGTTCCTTCACCCAGGTGTCGCGAATGGGCTTTACCCGCGCCATCCACTTGGCACGCTCGGCCTTGTCCAAGACGAAGAACTTGTCGCCCTTCTTCTTCATCCAGGCCACGTCGCGCTCCTGGGCCTGGTCAAAGTCGCGCCCGGACATCTTGGCCGCGGCCAGGCCGCTGATCTCCATGATGGCCTTCTGGTCCTTGGGCGAGATCTTGTTCCACTTCTTCTGGTTCATGATCACGTAGAAGCCGGTGGCCGAGAAGTCGCCCACGGTGTGGGTGGTGAGAATGTCGGTCATGCGGCGGGGGCGCAGGGGCGGATAAGGCAGGAAGCAGCCTTCCACCACGCCCTTTTGCAGGGCCAGGAACACCTCGGGCATGGGCAGGGCCTCGGGGTTGGCGCCCAGGGCCTTGAGCATCTGCAGAGCGGCGCTTCCGCCGGCGGAGACGATGGCGCCCTTGAGCTCTTCCAGGTTGCGCACCTCACGCTTGGTGAAGTGGAGTTGGAAGGCAGGGTTGGTGTAGAACCACAGAACCTTGACCTTGTTAAACTCCTTCTGCATTTCCGGGTACTTCTCGTACAGCTTCCATAGGGTCGCGCTGTTTTTTTCAGCGCTGGAGGTGGCCACCATGGGCTGGTCCAGGATGCCGGCCAGGGGGAACCGGTCCTGAGCGTAGGTGGGGCAGGACAGGCCGCCATCCACCTGTCCGGAGACCGTGGCGTCAAATACCTGGGTGATCTTGGCCAGGGCGCTGGCATGGAAAATGGTGACCTTTACCCGGCCTTCGGTTACCTTTTTTACTTGTTCAGACCAGTTTTTGAAGACACCCTTGGCCAGAGGGTGCTTGGGGCCGTAGACGATGTTGAATCTCAGGTTCATGGCGGAGGCCATGGTGGCCGTCCCGAGAAGCAGCAGCATTATCGTTAACAGGGTCGCGAGTGATTTTGATCTCATTGGGGAACTCCTAAGTTGGGTGATTTTCAGCGCTACCCTCAGCGTCGGTAATACGTAATACGTTTTATGTATCCTTATCTAATTACCTGTGCTAGTATTTGTCAACTGAAAAAATCGCTGTTGCCCAAATCAGGCATTTTCGAGTTCACAAGGTAACTTATACAAGGTCACAAGAGGAAAGACTTTGACGCTCAAGGCCGTTGGAAAACAAGAAAATCTCTATGAGGTGGTGGCTTCGGAACTACGCGAAGCCATTTTGAACGGCAGTCTCAAAATGGGGGACACTCTGCCCAACGAGACCGAGTTGGCGCGTCAATTGGCGGTGAGCCGTCCGGTGATTCGCGAGGCGCTACGCTATCTCCAGGCCCAGGGGCTGATAAAAATCAACCGGGGCACCAAGGGCGGGGCCATGGTGGGGCGCATCGATCACCTCTTCTTGTTGGAAAGCATGGCCGATCTCATCCGGCTGCGCCAACTCACCGTGGATCACCTGGTCCAGGTGCGCCAGTTCATAGAGCCAGAGGTGTTTCGCCTGGCGGCGGCCAACGCCACGGACGAGGATTTGATCGATCTGGAAAACATTTTGGATGAGAGCTACTACGAGGTGAATCCCGAAGAGAAGCGGGACCTGACCGGCCAGTTCCACCGAGAGGTGGGCCGCGCCTGCGGCAACCCCATCTACGCCGCCCTGATCAACCGCATTCTGGATTTCACCCTGGCCTTCGTATCCACCCTCAAGCCCACCCACCTCATACTCCACAAGGATGAGGACCACCGCAACATCCTGGAAGCCCTAAAAAAACGCGATCCTGATCTGGCCTGGAAGCTGGCTTTGGAGCATGTCAACCAGATCAACAACCAAATGAAGGCGCTGGAAACCGCCTGGTTGACCATGGCCAAGGAAGAAAAAGCAGGCAACGATTAGGGACGGGAAGCGCTGCTGGGCGCCGCCCCAAGGGTGGGTTCAGGTGGTGGTGCGCCAGGGCAAGGGGGCCATGTCCCCGGAAATGAGCTGCCCCGCCTCCAAGACGTGATCCTTCATGATAATCCCGGCCTTTTGCGCCTCGCCCTTTTGCAGGGCTTCGATAATGGCGTCATGCCCGGCCAGGTACTCCTGGATATGCAGGGGCAAGGTGCTGCCCCTGGCCACGATACGGTAGATGCTGTCCCGGTGGTTCCTGGTCAGCTCCAGCAGGGTTTTGTTGCCGGATTTCTCGGCCAGGAACTCGTGAAACTTGCGGTTGCCCTCGTAATAGCTGGCAAAATCCTGCTCTACGGTGTTGCGGCGCAGTTCCTGTTGCAGTTGGGCCAGCTCGGCCATGTCCTCGGGGGTTGGCGGCAGCTGGCAGAACAGCTCCACCGCCATGCCCTCCAGGGCAGCCACCACCTCGAATATCTCGCGCACCCCCTCGGGGGATATCTTTTTTACGATCGTGCCCACGTTTTTTTTGTGGACCACGTACCCCAGCTTTTCCAGTTGCAAAAGGGCTTCGCGGATCGGGGTGCGGCTGACGTGAAAACGCTCGGCCAGGCTGCCCTCGGACAGCCGCTCACCGGGGTTGAGCTGGCCGGTGACGATCTCGCCGATCAACCTGTTATAGATTTTTTCCCGCAGGGGCCCGCTTTTCTTGGCCATTTCGCCCTTTCGCCTTGAGTCCGCGGCTATGTTCTAAGCGCCGAAAAAGGACCTTCGCCTTGCCCCGACAACTATAGTATTTTTTCCCACGCCGCGCAGCCCTGTTTGCGGAAGATTATTTCAACTTCCATTGGGGGCTGCGTTTTTCAATAAAGGCCTGCTTGGCCTCCTGGGAATCCCGGGAGTTCCACACCGGGGTGGTCACGTGCTCCAACAGGGCCATGGCTCCCTCGAAATCGGTGCGCCTTCCCCGGGTGTAAAGCTCCTTGGCCGCGAAGTTGGCCAGGGGCCCCATCTCGCAAATGCTCTCGGCATACTCCTGGGCCGTGCTCAACAACTCCGCTTCCGGCACCACCCGGTTCACCAGGGCCAGGTCATAGGCCCTTTGCAGATCCAGGGGCTTGCCGGTGAGGATCATCTCGCAGGCCAGGGCCCGGGGAATGTGATCAAAGACAAAGGGCGCGAACAAGAAGGGGACGTTGACCTTGCCCTCGGGCAGCCCCAGCTTGGCGTTTTCCGCGGCCACCCGGATGTCGCACTCCAGGCACAGCACCAGCCCGGCCCCGTACACGTGCCCCTGCACCGCCGCCACGATGGGCTTGTAAACCCCGTGGGTGCTGGGCAAGAGGCTGTCGTCGCCCAGCATCAGCGAATCGCGGAAGCGCCACTGCCCTCTTTCCATTTCCTTGACATCTGCCCCGGCGCAAAACGAGCGGCCGTTGGCCGCCAGCACCGCCACCCATACATCGTCATCGTCGCGGAAATCGACCCAGGCCCGGATCAATTCCTTGGCCATAGCCCGCCCCAGGGCGTTGAGCTTCTGGGGTTGGTTCAGGGTGATGTAGGCCACATGGCCGCGCTTTTCATAGATTATGGTATCCACGCCGGGCTCCTTGGGATTGCTGCTTTTTGTGTCGCCGCGCCGATTGCGGCGGGCGACGGCGGTGGCCGTTTTCGCTACCACTCTAAATTGCATACAATATTACATATAATATATCTACTTAATTCAGCGCCCCGCTGTCAAGACATTTACCCCAGCAACCTGGTCTTCATAGGCGGCCGGCAATAACGCCTTTTTCAGTTAAATTGGTACTATTTGTATTTGATAATAATATGTTGAGATGTTTATTTAATATTGTTTATTAATATTTTTATATAACATCAATGTAATTTAACTCTATTGTCCCAGACAACCCCAAAAACAACGGAGGCGCGTCAGTTCGCGCCTCCGCATGAAATTCAAGGGCATCGGGTTTGCCGGCACCCCGGCCCCGCTCAATCCCGGTGCAAGATTTCGATCTTCACCCCGTCGGGAGCCATGAAAAAGGCGGCCTGCACTCCTGGGCGCACATCCATGGGCGGGATGACGAAATCAGCCCCCTTGGCCTTCAGCTCTTCGTAGGCCTTTTGCACGTCCTCCACCACGAAACCCAGCTCGTAGGTACCCCAGTGCAGACCGCTCTGGGGCTCGGGCTCGTCGTCGCGCTTGGGGGAAAAGGCCAGAAACAGGTCCCCTACCTTGATGCGCACCAGGGGCATGCCCCGGGCCTCGATGCGCGCCACCACCTCGGCGTCGAACATCTTTTGGTAGTAAGCCACCGCCGCCTCCAGGTCTTGGCAGCGCAAATGAACATGATCCAGCTTAAAGGACATGGCCCCTCCATGATGACGGCGCTCGGGGCAAAGCCGAGGCCTTTTGGGTCAGGTTACTAAGCCGCCGGCCCGGACGGACCCGCGCCGGTTTGTTTGAAGCAGGTGGGGCGGCGCAGCGGGCAACCGCCCCACCCTGCTCATGCCATTTGGGATAGGTAGATCTTGGCCTTGGCGGCCAGGTCGGCCAACTGCTTGCCCACCTCCGCCACCTCGGCGGGTTTCAGGTCTCGCACCACCTTGGCCGGTTGGCCCAGCACCAACACCCCCTCGGGTATCTGCATCCTGGGCGGAACCACCGCCCCGGCTCCCACCAGGGACCCGGAGCCCACCACCGCGCCGTCCAGCACGATGGCCCCTATGCCCACCAGGGCCCCGCTTTTCACGGTGGCCCCGTGAATACAGACCTGATGGCTTACCAAAGCGCCGGGCTCCACGATCACCGGCTTGTCCTGAGGCGCTTCCAGAAGGGCCAGATCCAGCACCGCGCTGCCTTGGCCCACTTCGATGCGCTCGTCGTCGGCCCGGAGCACCGCGCCCGGCCAGATCATGGCTCCTGGAGCTAGGCTCACCCGGCCGATGATCCGGGCGGACGGGTCCACAAAGGCGGTGGGGTCTATCTGGGGCGCTTGCCCGTCAAAGGGCGTTATCAAGGAGCCGCTGGGCATTGTCGCATCCTTTGGTCAGCGTAAGTCAGGGGTTCATTCCGTGGTTTCGTCCTTGCGGCGCAGAACCCGGTAAAAGGCGATGATGATCAGGCACCAAGCCAACAACCCCAGGAGGAACAGGTTGTAGTTGGTCACCCCCACGTTGGTGACGCGGGCATACCACATCAGTAGGGCGGTGATCACTATGGGTAGCCAGGCTAATATGCGCTTCATGCCGCCACCTCCGTAGCCAGGGCGGTTTCCCGTTTAGTCTGCCGCCAATGCCAGAACATGATGCCCACGAAAAGGATCCAGCCGATCAGGTCGGTCAACAGGTCCGGGTGGAACATCATGAGGGCCACCAAGCCCATGACCACGCGTATGGCCCAGCCCACCTTTTTGAGCATCCACCCCTCGGTGGTCACGGTCAAGGCGTAGATGCCCGCGAAGCCTCCGGCCACAGCGCAAACTATGTGGTACCAGTCGCCCACGAAGACGATGGCCGGGTTGAACACGAACACAAAGGGCAGGATGTACTTGGCTATGCCCAGCCTGAATGAGTGAAACCCCGTCTGCATGGGGTTGGAGCCCGCTATTCCCGCCGCGGCGAAGGAAGCCAGGGCCACCGGCGGGGTGATGGCTGAAACCAACCCGAAGTAGAAGGCGAACAGGTGGGCCGCGATGGGCGCCACGCCCATCTGGGTCAGCGCCGGGATGACCAGGGCGGCCAGGGTGATGTACACCGCCGTGGTAGTCAGGCCCATGCCCAGGATCAGGGAGGCGAACATGGTCAGGATCAGGGCGATCCACAGTTCGCCGCCGGCCACGGAAACGATCACCGTGGTGAACTTGAGCCCCAGACCCGAAACGAAGACGCAGCCGATGATGATGCCCGCGGTGGCGCAGGCCACCGAAACGCTCACCGCCTGGCGCGCCCCTTCCTCAAAGGCAGAGAAAATCTGCACTGGGGTCATCCTGGTCTCCTTGCGCAAGGAGCTGAGCACCAGGATGGAGATGATGGCCCAGAAGGCGGCGAACATGGGCGTGTAGCCCACGACCATGAGCACCACGATAACGATGATGGAAAGGAACAGATGCCAGCCGCGCTTAAGCTCGGTCTTGAGATCGGGCAGCTCATCCTTGGGCACCGTGGCCAGGTTCTTTTTGCGGGCCTCGAAGTGGACCATCACGAAAATCGAGAAAAAGTAGATCAGCGCCGGGAACAACCCCGCCAAGGCCACGTAGAGGTAGGGCACGTTCAAAAACTCGGCGATAACGAAGGCAGCGGCGCCCATGACCGGCGGCATTATCTGCCCGCCGCTGGAGGCGCAGGCTTCCACCGCCCCGGCGAAGTAGGGACGGTAGCCGATGCGCTTCATCAGGGGGATGGTGAAGCTGCCGGTGGTGACCACGTTGGCCACCGCCGAGCCGGACACCGAGGCCATCAGGCAGGAGCTGACCACCGAGGCCTTGGCCGGACCGCCCACCTTGCTGCCGGTGATCGCCATGGCCACGTTGATGAAAAAGCGCCCCGCCCCGGAGCGCACCAGGATGGCCCCGAAGAGGATGAACAGGAAGATATAGGTGGCCATAACCATCAGGGGAATACCGTAGATACCGTTTTCACGCATGAACAGGTAATCGATGATGGTGAACCAGTCGCTGGGCGGGCCGTAGAAAATCCAGAAGAAATGATCGGAAAAAGAGGTCTGCACCAGGAAAAAGGCGGCGATGATGACCATGGCCCAGCCCACCACCCGGCGGGTCACCTCCAGCAGGAGGATCAGCAGGGTGGTCCCGGCGTAGATATCCATAACGCTAAGATCGCCCCGGCGGAAGATGAACGCGTCCAAATCCCACAGGGTGTAGAACTGGATGGCGATGGTCAGGCCGATCAACAGCAGATCCACCCCAAACCAGATGTTTTTGGGCGCGGTCCAGGAGGCGCGCCCCAGGGGCCTGAGCAAGAAGCACAACACCATGACAAAGGCCAAGTGGGTGGAGCGGAAGGCGTGGGCCTCCAGCGATCCGGCATAGGCCACGTACAGGTGATAGATGCTTAGTCCCAGGGAAAGCAGACAAATGAACAGCTCGAGAGGGTGTGCTAAAATGCCTTTTTGCTGGGCCAGCAGCCATTCCAGGATGCTCTGCTTCTTACCCTCTTCGTATTGCAGTTTTTTCTCTTGTGTTGCCAAGGCACGCGCTCGCTGTCTTTGGGCTGAAGGAAAAGCATGGGCAGAAGGCCCGGCCGCCGTCTGGCGGCCGGGCTGCACCCCTCATTAACTATGATGGGAGCCTTACTTGGCTATGCCCATTTCCTTGTAGTAGCGCATGGCGCCGGGATGCACCGGAATGCGAGCGCCCATGAGGGCCTTTTCGGGCTTGGAGGCCTCGATGGCCGCCTTCTTCACCTTGGCCAGCTCGGGCCAATTGGCGTACAGGGTCTTGACGATGTTGTAGGCCTCGTCGTCGGACAGGTCCTTGTTGGCCACGATGCAGGTCACGGTGCCCACCGCGGGGACCGGAGCCTTGAGGCCCTTGTAGGCGCCAACCGGGATGGTGGTGGCCATCAGGCCGGGCTCCATCCCGAGAATCTTGGCCATGTGCTTGGCGTCGACCTCCAGGAAGCGGATGCCGGGCCGGAAGTTAAGGTCGATGATGGTGGACTGGGGGCAAGAGGTCACGGCCATGTACACGTCGCTGTGGCCGTCCTTGAGCAGGGCCGCGGAGTCGGAGTAGCCCACGAAGCTAACCGAGCCGCCGTTCTTCTTGATGCTGTCAAAGGTGATGCCGTAGGCCTTGAGCACCAACTCGGCGATGACCGTGCCGGAGAAGCCCACCTTGCCGGGCACGATGCGCTTGTTGGCCAGGTCGGCCACGCTGAAGATCTTGCTGCTCTTGTCCACGGCTATTTGGAACACGCCGGGGTACAGGGACATCAGGTGGCGCAGGTTGGTGTTCTTTTTGTCGAATTTGCCGCGTCCGTTATAGGCGTTGTAAGCGGTGTGGGTGTAGGTCCAGCCCAGGTCGGCGCGCCCGCCGTTAACCGCCTTGCAGTTGCCCACTCCGCCGCCGGGGCCGTTGGAGGAGGAGATTTTCAGATTTTTCTCTACGATACTCATCATGGCCGATCCCAGGGGATACCAGGAGCCGCCCTCGGGACCCGAGAACATGCGCAGGAACTGTTTCCCTGCCATGGCGGCCGGAGCCATCAGGCAAAGGCTGAGCAGGACTGCCACTGCGATCAGGCAAAATTTCTTCGGCATTTTTCCCTCCTACGGTATAGGTGTCATCAATGAAAACACTATGTCGTCTAGCGTTATTACCCAGAGCAAGGTCAAGCTTCTAACCCCAGAGCTGTACCCTGCTTCGTTCCTCTACTCGGCTTTGGATGCCCCTCAGCATGCGGTGCTGGCCCATCTCGATGTGATGGGACATTATTTCCCGCGCTTGTTGCGCGTCGTGCGCTGCCAGGGCTTTGAAAAGATTTTCGTGCTGCTGCTCGGCCTCGGTTAAGCGCTCTATGGAAAGGCGCTCGGGCCGATACCTGAGATAGATGCGGTCAAACAGCTGGTGAAGGTAGGAGGCCCCGTTCTTGTGGCCGCTGTAGCGGGCGATGGCCATATGAATCCGGGCGTCGCACCACAGCCGCTCCCGACAATAGACCTCGCCGCGCACCGAGCGGTGCCCGTCCAAAAGCAGGCGCAGTTCGGACAGGTCGTCGTCGGTTATGTTCTGGGCGGCCTTTCCCACCAGGAAGCCTTCCAAGAGAATCCTGAGTTCGTAAAGCTCCCGCGCTTCCTCCATATCCAACTCGGGCACGGAATAGCCTTTGTTGGCCTCCCAATGAACCAGCCCCTCGTTCTCCAGACGGACCAGAGCCAGGTTCACCGGCGTCTGGCTCATGTCCAAGCGCTTGGCGATATCTTGGTAGCGCAGTTTTTGACCCGCGACCAATTCATCGTTCAAAAGCATCAGCTTGATCTGCTGATAGGCCTTTTCCACCAATGTTTGTGAATTCTTCATCCGCTGTACCCTGTGTTGGTGCGTGCCCGCTAGCAGAAATTCCCATGAAGCCATATGCCGGCCTAGGCGCGGCGGCTTAAGATTTTCAAAAATATTGTTTCATACTTATTATTAAATATAATATTTTATAATATGTCGCCGGTTTGCAAGTCAAGCATTGTTAGCGGAAATGTAGCCATATTTTTAATCCCTGTAATCATGCGTGATAACTGGGTTACATGCAATTTCGCAACGGTAGGAGTCAGACGCATTTACCGGCCGTGCCGATAGGCCGATCACCATTGATTAGGCGCGGATGAACCCGCCCCCGGCCCGTATTGCCGCCCTACCCCGGGCCGTGCGGGTCAAGGAGACGCCTTTACGATTCTAGCCGCTTAAAGGCTCACGCGAGCCATCTGAAACATCATCACGGGAAGAGGAGGTCCCAGTGGAGAAACTGATCATCAATGTGGCCGTGTGCGGCTCGGCGCCCACGCGCGAGCAGAACCCGGCCATCCCCCACAGCCCCAAGGAAATCGCCGAGGAGGCCCTGCGGGCCTGGCGCGCCGGTGCCTGCGTGGTGCACATCCACGTGCGCGACCCCCAGACCGGAGCGCCGGATTTCAAGCGCGAGTATTTCGCCGAGGCCCTGGAGCGCATCCGGGCCGAGAGCGACATGCTGGTCAACCTGACCACCAGCGGCTTCAACATCCAGTCTGAGGACCAGGACGAAGAGCGCCTGATACCCATAGCCCTGAAACCGGACCTCTGCTCCCTGGACGTGGGCAGCCTGAACTTCCGCGGCCGGGTGTTCATCAACCACACCGACTGGGTGGACAAGGCGGCCAAGCGCATGCAGGAAACCGGGGTAAAGCCCGAGATAGAGGTGTTCGAGCTGGGCCACCTGCGCCAGTCCCTGGACATGGTCAAGCGCGGCCTAGTGGACGACCCGCCCTACTTCCAGTTCTGCCTGGGCGTCCCCTGGGGCGCGCCCGCCGACCTGCCCACCCTCATGGCCTTTCGCGAACACCTGACCCTGGACTGCCCCTGGTCGGTGCTGGGGGTGGGCCCCCACCAGTTGCCCATAACCACCCACGCCATGCTCATGGGCGGTCACGTGCGGGTGGGCTTCGAGGACAACCTCTATTTGAGCCGGGGTGTGTTGGCCGACAGCAACGCCCGCTTCGTGGAGCGCACCGTGGATTTGGCCCGCATCCTTCAACGGGAGGTGGCCACCTGCGACGACGCCCGCCGCATCCTGGGCATCAAGCCCAAGGCCTGATTCAGTTTCATATAAAAATCCACGGCCGGGACGTATTCGCGTCCCGGCCGTTTGTTGTCTACGTTCTGGCGCAAAATGTAAACCTACCCTCGGCATAGCCAGGTGCTCGTGGGCAAGGCGTCCGGCGAGGGAAAGGCGCAGCTGTAGCCAAGCCTACAGCGAGCCTTGAGCGATGCCGGCAACACAGCCCACGGGCAGCTGGCGAAGCCGAGGCTAGGCTTGGTCGAGCTGCATGCTGATGGCCCCCTTGGGGCACACCTCGGCGCAAAGGCCGCAGCCCTTGCAATAGGCCAGGTCGATCACCGCCCGCCCGGTGGCCGGGTCCTTGGTCACGGCCAGGTCCGGGCAGATCAACACGCACAGTTCGCATCCCTGGCAGGAGTGGCCCGATAAACAGCGGGCCGCTTCGGCCTGGGCCTCAGCCAGGGTCATCTCTCCATGCCCGGCGGCCGGCTGGCTCTCGGGCAGGGGGCACGGCGGACGCAGGCTCATGATCGCACCTCTTCCATGATGGCCCTAGCGGCCTTGATTCCTCCGGCCATGGCCTCCACCACCGTGGCCGGGCCGGTTTGCAGGTCACCGGCCAGGTAGAGCCCGGCGGCCAGGCGCCCCTGGGCGTCTCCTTGCAGGTTGGGCAGGCCCAGGCCCGCGGCCCAGGCGTCGGCCTCGCTCTTTTGCCCCAGGGCCAGGATCACGCTGCCCGCTTCCAGGCGGCGCTGGTCCGCGGAGTCGGGAGTGAAGGCCACTCGACCGTCGGCGGCGGGCTGGCCGGGCGTGGTGCCCTGCACGCTCAGGGCGGCAACCGCGCCGCCCTCCCCCGCTTCCAGGGCCACGGGCTGCACCCGGTAGAGCAACTTCAGGCCCTCGGCCTCGGCTGATTCCAGCTCTTCGGCATAGGCGGGCATCTGCTCCCGGTCGCGGCGATAGGCCAAAGTCACCGGCAGCCCCTGGCGCAGGGCCAAGCGGGCCGCGTCCAGGGCCACGTTGCCCCCACCCACCACCACCACCGGCGCGGTCAGCTGAGGTGGGCAGTCCAGGGCGGCCTCACGTAAAAAGTCCAGGCCCTGCCACACGCCATGAAGGTCCTCGCCGGGCAGGCCGGCTTTTTTGGCCTTGGGCGCGCCGCAGGCCAGGATCACCGCGTCGTACTCCTGGCGCAGGGCGGTCACGTCCTCTGGCGTCAGGGCCTGTCCCAGCTTGAACTCCACCCCATGGGCCGCGACGTAATCCAGGTCCCGTTGCAGGTCCTGGCGCGGCAGGCGGAAGTCGGGGATGGCCCAGGCCAGCATGCCTCCGGCCACGGCCTGGGCGTCGTAGACCACGGCCTGGGCCCCCCGGCGGGCCAGTTCCCAGGCGGCGGCCAGGCCGGCCGGTCCCGCTCCCACCACCGCCACTTTGGCCAGGGGAGCGCCCCGGGGCAACTCGGGCACGGGGCGCGGGGCCTGGGCCGCGAAGCGCTTAAGATCGCGTATGGACGGCGGGCTTTGCACCGGGGCCGAGAAACAGGCTTGCTGGCAGGGGTGATGGCACACCTGGCCCAGCACCGACGGCAGGGGGTTGTCCCTGAGGATCACCTCCAGCGCGCCCGCCTGGTCGCCCTTGGCCAAACAGGCCAGATAGGCGCTGATGTCCTGACCCAGGGGACAGGCCTCCCGGCAGGGGGCCAGGTCTTGATCGCTCTTGGCCGCCTGGGGGGCCAGGACGGCGCGCATGGTGCCGCTTTCGCCCTCAACCAAATCCGGGCTGGCCAGGGCGGGACAAGCGCCACGGCACACGCCGCACACGCCGCACAGGTTCTCGTCAACCACGGGCACATGAGTTCTGCCCTCCATCAGGCCACCTCCCAGGCGCGGCCCATCTCCAGGCCCTTGGCCAGTGCCGCCTTGTTCAACTCCGCGAAACGCTCGGGCACCAGCCTCACCAGGGTCCGCTCCAGCACCTCGGTCTGGAACCATCCGGTCACCCCGGCCACCAGCCCCACCCAGATCACGTTGGCCACCTGGCGGTTTTTGAACTCCTCCAGGGACATGGCGGTCACCTTGGCGCCGTAGCGGTCATGGGGGGCCTTGGGCTCCACCAAGCCGGAGTCGAATAACACCTTGCCCCCCTGGGCCACGCCCGAGGCGTAGGCGTCGTAGGCGCCCTGGCTCATGGCCACCACCAGGTCGGGCTGCTCAACGTGGGGGTAGTCGATCTGCTGGCCGTCCAGCACCAGGTCGGCCCGGGCGCCACCGCCCCGGGCCTGGGCACCGTAGGAGTTGGAGCCCGCAGCGTACAGGCCCTGCTCCACCGCGGCCTCGCCCAGAAGCACCCCGGCCAGGACCACGCCCTGGCCGCCCAAACCGGCCAAACGAATTTCCTTGCGCTCAGTCATTGAACTCACCCAACTGCAAGGTGTCTTCCGCGCCCTCCGGCGCACAGGCCCCTTGTGCCTCGCTTTGACATAGCCCGCGCAACCGCTCGTACATGGCTCCCGCCGAGTCCAGCTTGTTGCGCCGCCCGTATTGGGTGGGACAGGGGCTCAGCACGTCCACGAAGGCGAATTCCGGCGAGGCAATGGCTTTTTTCAGGTAGCCGATCAACTCATAGGGCCTAGTCACCGCTCCCCGGGCCACATAGGGCGCGCCCGCTCCCTTGACCAGCTTGACCAAATCGAAGGGCCGGTAGGGGTTGCCCGTCACGCTGGTGGCGGTGAGGTGCCCCTGGGGGGTGGTGGGGGCCATCTGCCCGCCGGTCATGCCGTAGATCATGTTGTTGGCGCAGATGACCGTAAGCTCCAGGTTGCGCCGGGCGGCATGGATCAGATGGTTGCCGCCGATGGAGGCCAGGTCGCCGTCACCGGAGATGACGATCACCTTCAGCGCGGGGTTGGCCGCCTTGGCCCCGGTGGCAAAGGCCACCGCCCGGCCGTGCAGGGTGTGCAGAGTGTCGGCCGCGAAGTTGGGGCTGGGAATCCAGGCCGCGCAACCGATGCCCGATACGAACAGGGTGTTTTTCATGTCCAGCTCGAGCTGGTCTATGGCCCTGAGCAGCGAGCCCATGAGCACCCCGTGGCCGCAGCCAGGGCAAAACGGCGTGGTCTGCACCTCGGGCCGCAGGTATTTCTCCATGGAGCGTGCCATCAGCGCATCTCCTTCAGCGCAGCCATTATGCTGGCCGGGCTGATGGTGCTGCCGTTGACCTGGGTCAACGACTTCACCGGCGTGTCTCCGGCGGCGGAGCGCACCAGGCCGTCCACCTGGCCCAGGTTCATCTCCGGCACCAAAAAGCCCTTGGCCCCCTGGGACACCCGGGTGATCAGCTCGTCGTCAAAGGGCCAGATGGTTATCAGGCGCAACAGGCCCACGGCCAGGCCTTCCTGGCGGGCCTGGCGCACCGCGCGCAGGGCGGCCCGGGCGGTGAAGCCGTAGGCCACCACCACCAGATCGGCGTCATCCAGGAAGTAGCCCTCGTGGCGGCAGATCTCGGCCTTGCGGCTGAGCACCTTCTGGCTCAGGCGACGCACCAGGCTGTCGTGGAAGGCCGGGCCCTCGGTCTTGCGAAAGCCCCACTGGTCATGGGTGGAGCCGGTTACCAAAAGGTTCTCGCCCATGCCGAAGCCGGGCATGGAGGGGATGCCGTCCGCCTGGTCGCAGCCGAAGGGCGGCTGCTTGGGAGCGTAGTCGCGGTCGTAGATCTCCAGGGTCTCGGGCAGGTCCACCCGTTCGCGCAGATGGCCGGTGGCTTCCTCGGCCAAAAGGAAGGCGGGAACCCTCAAACGCTCGGCCAGGTTGAAGGCCTCCACGGTGAGGCTGAACATCTCCTGCACCGACCAGGGCGACAGGGCCACCACCTGATAGTCGCCGTGGGAGCCCCACTTCACGGCCATGATATCCCCGGCCCCCACCTTGGTGGCCTGGCCGGTGCAGGGCCCGGCCCGCTGCACGTCCACCAGGACCACCGGGGTCTCGGTGAAGGCGGCGTAGCCCAGGCATTCCTGCATGAGGCTGAGCCCCGGACCGCTGGTGGCGGTCATGGCCTTGGCCCCGGACCAGGAAGCGCCCACCACCGAGGAGATGGAGGCGATCTCGTCCTCCATCTGCATGAAAGCGCCGCCCCGGGGCACCAGCTCCCGGCTCATGTATTCCATGATTTCCGAGGAGGGGGTGATGGGGTAGCCGCCGTAATAACGGCATCCGGCGGCGATGGCGCCCTCGGCGGCGGCATCATTGCCCGATAAATAGCGTGAGCCCGCTTTCACGGGATTGGTCACCGTAGTCAATGGCATGACCGGACCCTTTCCCAAAGATGAGAGCCGCCAGGCCCAACCGGGCCCTGCGCCGGGCCGCTTCCGCATGGCAGCGTCCGGCTGTTATACGCGTTATTTCAGCGCCTTATGTACTAAATCCAAAACAATATATCATATTTTATAACATTTCTCATAAACAGTTGCAAACCATGAAGTTACAAGAGAACTACCCGGCAGACCTGAAAAAATCCCCGCCAAATCAAGGGGCCGGCCTTAAAGACCGGCCCCTCGCTCAGCAGGACTAAACTTGGCGCGCAGAACAAACCTCGTTTCGGTCGCCGCCCTAAAACGGAATGTCGCGCAACTGCCTCTTGAGCACCTTGCCCGAGGCGTTGCGGGGCAGTTCCTCCACGAAATCCACCCGCTTGGGCTTTTTGTAGCTGGCCAGGTTTTGTTTGCAAAACTCAATGACCTCCTGGCTGCTCAACTTTTTGCCCGGCCGGGTGACCACGAAAACCCGGGCGCTCTCGCCCCAGGTGGGGTCGGGCATGGCCACCATGGCCGCTTCCAAAATATCCGGATGAGTGGCCAGGACTTCTTCAACCTCCCGTGGGTAGATGTTCTCGCCGCCGCTTACGATCATGTCCTTCTTGCGGTCCACGAAGAAAAAGAAGCCCTCTTCATCCATGTAGGCCAGGTCGCCGGTGTGCAGCCAGCCGTTGCGCAGGGCCTTGGCGGTGGCCTCCGGGTCGTCGTGATACCTGAGCATCACATTGGGGCCCCGGCACACGATCTCGCCCACCTCCCCTACCGGCGCTTCCTCGTCGTTCTCGTCGAACACGCGCACGTCCGAAAAGGCCACCGCCCTACCCACCGAGCCGTCCTTGCGCAGGCAGTCCTGCCCCTTGAGGATGGTGGCCACCGGCGAGACCTCGGTGCAGCCGTAGATGTCGTAGAGGCCGTCGATGTTGGGGAAGAACTTCATGATCTCTTTTTTGGTGGCCACGGAAAGCCGGTCCGCTCCCACGGTGCACTTGGTCACCGAGCTGGTGTCGTACTTGTCCGCCCCCGGATGGCGCAGCAGCAGGTTGTACATGGCCGGGGAGCCGGAAATAGTGGTCACCTTCTCGCGCTCGATGCACTCCAGGACCATCCGCGGCTCGAACTTCACCGCCAGAATGCAGGTGCCGCCCAGGACCAGCTGCACGGTGAGGTGGTGGTTTAGCGGCGCGCTGTGGTGCAGGGGGCCGACGATGATGGCCACCTGCCCGGCGTCATCGTCGCGGCCGTGGATTATGTTGAAGGCGTTCCAGAGGATGTTGCGGTGGGTGAGCACCGCGCCCTTGGGCTTGCCGGTGGTGCCGGAGGTGTAGATGATCTGGCAGGGATCGTCCTCGCCTATTTCGCTGGAGCTGGGCGCATACACGCCGCTCTGCAAGAAGGCCTCGTAGTCCAGGGCCAGGTTCCGCTCGGACGAACCGGGGCACAAATACAGCCGGACCTTCGGCAACCTTTCTCTGATGTCGGCCATCACCTCGCTGAATTCGGGGCCGTAAACAATGGCTTTGGCCTGGGAGTTTTGCAATATGTAGACAATCTCCGGGCCCACCAGGCGGAAGTTCACCGGCACCGCCACCAGCCCCACCCTGGTCAGGGCCAGGTAGGACTCCACAAAGTAGTCGGTGTTGTGGGACAACAGGGCCACCCGGTCGCCGGGCTTCAGGCCCTGCGCCAGCAAGGCGCCGGCCAACCGCCCGGCCCTGTCGTCCAACTCGGCATAGGTACGCCGGGTCTCGCCGCTTACCAACGCCGTCCTTTGGCCATACTTGGCGACGGTGTTGTCTATCAAGTTGCCCAGGTTCACGTTCCACCCCTAATTCCAGGCGAACGGCGAATCATTGGCAGCGGCAGCTCGGCGCGGCCGCTTTTCAGCTGTCCAGCCGCCCCTCTTGATCCCAATTGCGCGCCTTGTAGTAGTCGCGCAACATTTGCTCCATTTGCTCTCTGCTGATGGTCTTTCCGGAGTCGGACAAGGCCTGTTCGGTAAAGCGCTTGGGCAGGCGGTCGTCGTTCATGGTCAGGCCTTCGCGCAGATTGAAGCGCCGGGTGTTGTCGGTGACTTCCCTGGCGATGGTCTTCAACTCCTCGGTGGACAACTCCAGGCCGGTCACCGCCTGGACCATCTGGCCCAACTCCTCCCACTGGACCAGGTCGCGATAGAAGCGGCAAAGGATCAATACATCGAAGAAGCAGAGCCGGTCCTCCCACTCCACGAAAAGGTTGGCCTTGCCCTCGATCTGGTCCGCGTCGATCATTCCCGCCAGCTCAGGCTTATAAAAGGTGGCGCGCATGTGGCAGGCACCTCGCGGCGCGGTGCCATAGGACAGTCCCATGCCCTTGAAAACCCGCGGGTCGTAACCGGCGGGCTCCAGCCCCTTCACGTGGATGGCCTGATCGGCCATGCCCATTTCTTGGGAAGCGGTCTTCACGCCTTTGGCCAGAACGCCGCCCAAGCCGTTGCAGTTGGCGATGTCCGCCAGCAAACCGGCGATTTTGTCCACCTGGCCGTAGTCCACCCCGTAGTCGACCTTGCCCTGCCGGGCGGCCTCGATGGTCATGGCGGCCATGTTGCCGCCGCTGATGGTGTCCATGCCCAGGCGGTCGCAGATGTCGTTGAGGTAGACGATATCCTCGATGTCCTTCACCCCGCACAGTCCGCCAAAGGCGTAGATGGTCTCGTACTCCGGCCCTTCCATTTGCAGGCCCTTGTGAACACCATCCTTCACGGTGGCCATGCGGCCGCAGGCGATGAAGCATTTCAGACAGGCGTGGGGAGTCACCTCGCAGCGCTCGTGCAGGGCCGTGGCGTTTATCTGGCTCTGGTGCTCCACCTTGCCCTGCTGCCAATAGCGGCTGGGAAAGGCGCCCGCCCCGCTGATGACGTCCACCATGACCGGGGTGCCGTTGGCCTTGAAGGCCTTGACGCCCGGGTCCTGTTTGCCCTTGGCGGCCAGGGAGGCAACGAACTCTTTCACCATGGCCGGATGGGCCACTTCCCGCTTGCGGTCTCCCCAGAAGGCGATGGCCTTGACGCGCTTGCTGCCCATGACCGCGCCGGCTCCGGTGCGCCCGGCCGAGCGCCAATACTCGTTTTCGATCACCGCGAAGCTGACCAGGTTCTCCCCGGCCGGGCCGATCACCAGGGCCGCGGGCCGCTTGGCCTCGGGCCGGTTGTCCTTGATCCATCCCTTGACCGCATCCTCGGTTTCAAAGCTGTCCGCGCCCCACAGGCCGTCGGCATCGTGAAACACCACGCCCTCCGGGGTGATTTCCAGCCAAAGCGGCGTATCCGAAGCGCCGACCATGGCGATGGCGTCGAAGCCGGTGGCGGAAATGGATTCAGCCGCCTTGCCGCCGGAGTAGGCTTCCGAGTACATGCCCGTCTGGGGTGATTTGGTGAACACGCCGTGACGGCAGGAGCCCCATATGGCGGTGCCGGTCAAGGGGCCGGTGGTGATAATAAGATTGTTGTCCGGGCTAAGGGGGTCAACCTTGGGCGGGTTAAGCTCCAAAAGCAGATGGGTTCCCAAGCCCCTGCCGCCCATGGTCCGGCTAAGCAGTGCATCGGATAGCTCGATAATGTCGTAAGTCCGACGGCCAACGTCAACCCTCAGCATCCTGTTATAAAAGCCGTGCATGATGCTCCTCTCAATGCCAAATACGGTTAATACGCATTAGAGCCAATTGGGCGTTGTTTTGCGTGGTCCGTTTTTGACGCAAGCCGTCTTCTTAAGCTGGGCAGGATCAACACAAAACCGGAATCTCTCGCCGCTCCCCTCAAGCCCCCTTGGGCTGCTTTTTTTGGCCCTTGGTGAAAAATCCACCAAGGCATATTTACAGGACCCGCCAAAAGTGCGCCTGCGGAAATTTAGAAAAAAACCACCGTTACTTCATCACCTTGGGCAGCCACAGCATGATTTGCGGAAACCCCGACCCCAACACCAGGCACAGCATCTGCAAGGCGATAAAGGGCGGAACCGATCTTTTGTTATGACCCATGGTGCTCTCCTCCGTCACGATGCTGCGCAGATAGAACAGGTTGAACCCGAACCGCGGGTCAGGTGGGCCACCTCCATAAGGGACGGCCGTTTCTTGTCTAGCGCTTTTTCAAAAGGTTACGGGCGATTACCAGGCGCATGATCTCGTTGGTACCTTCGTAAATCTGGGTGATCTTGGCGTCGCGCATGTGGCGCTCCATGGGGTACTCCTTGCAATACCCGTAGCCGCCCAGTATCTGCACGCCCTCGATGGCAGCGGCCATGGCCGTGTCGCTGGCGAACATCTTGGCCATGGCCGAGTTCTTCTCAAAGTGACCGTGCTGGTCCTCCAGCCAAGCCGCCTTGAGCAGCAGCAGCTCCGACGCCTCCAGGGCGGTGGCCATGTCGGCCAGCTTCCACTGGATGGCCTGGAAGGCGGAGATGGGCCGGCCGAACTGCTCGCGCTCCCCGGCGTACTGCACCGCCTCTTCCAAAACCGCCTTGCCGATGCCCAGGGCCTGGGAGCCTATGCCGATGCGGCCGCTGTCCAGGGTGGTTAGCATCTGCCTGAGGCCCGCGCCCGGCTGGCCCAGGATGTTGTCCTTGGGAATGCGGGCGTCCTCGAACACCAACTCCGAGGTGCCCGAGGCGCAGATGCCCATCTTGTCTTCCACCCGGCCCACGGAAAAGCCGGGGGTGTTTTCCAAATCCACGATAAAGGAGCTGATACCCTTGGCCCCGGCGGCCTTGTCGGTCACCGCCGCGATCACCGCGTAGGAGGCCACGTTGCCGTTGGTGATGAACTTCTTCTCGCCGTTGAGCACCCACTGGCCGCCGTCCAAAACCGCGCTGGTGCGCATGGAAGCGGGGTCGCTGCCCGCCCCGGCCTCGGTTAGCCCGTAGCAGCCGATCTTGGCTCCGCTGGCCACCGGGGTGAGGAAGGCCTTTTTCTGCTCCTCGGTGCCGAAGGTCATAACCGGGAAGCAGTAGAGCGAGTTGTTCACGCTCATGATCACGCCCACGCTGGCGTCGCCCCGGGATATCTCGCTCAGGGCCAGCACGTAGGAAACGTAATCCATGCCCGCGCCGCCATACTCCTCGGGCACCGCGATGCCCATGAAGCCCAGCTCGCCCAAAGTGGCGCAGGCCTCGGCCGGGTGCTGGTGGTTCTCGTCGAAATACGCCGCCTTGGGCTTCAGGTCATCGTCGGCGATACGCGCCGCCGTCTCCTTGACCATTTGTTGTTCTTCGGTAAGTGCGAAATTCAATTTTCCAACCTTTTTGTTTTAAAGACTCCGACAAACCGGCCCTGTCCCGTGCGTAACAAACCCTTGAGGCCCAAGGGCAGCCCTGATAGGCCTCAAGGGTTCATACGCTGACGAGAGCGGCCAGGGCCGAAAGCAGCGGGAGCCTGCTTTAGCCTATGCGCTTGCCGTCCTTGTCGTAGGTGTACCAGCCCTTGCCGGTCTTGCGGCCCAGGTGCCCGGCCTCCACCTTGCGCCGCAGGATGGACGGCGGATAGAAGCGCGGGTCCTTTTCCTCGTCATACACGTTGGTGTAGGCCATGAGCTGCACGTCCAGGCCCACCAGGTCCGAGGTCTCCAAGGGGCCCATCTTGCGGCCGAAGGCCAGGCGGAAGCCGGTGTCAATGTCCTTGGGGGTGGACACCTTCTGCTCCACCAAGCGGTAGGCCTCCATGTTGAGCAGCATGTTGCAACGGTTCAGGATGAACCCGGCGATGTCGCTATCCACCCGGATGGGCTCCTTGCCCAAATAGCGGATGAAATCCACCCCGGCCTGCATGGTCTCCTCGCTGGTGGAGATGCCCTTGATAACCTCAACCGCGTCCAGCATGGGCACCGGGTTGAAGAAGTGCAGCCCCAGCACCCGCTCGGGATGCTCCAGGCCGCCACCGATGGCGCTGATGGGAATGGCCGAGGTGTTGGAGGCCAGCAGGCAGGTGGAGCTTACGACCTTCTCCAGCTTGCCGAAGACCTCCCTTTTCACCTCGATGCTCTCGAACACCGCTTCCACCACCAGGTCCACGTCGGTCCCGGCCGCGAAGTCCTGGCTGGCGGTGATGCGCCCCATCACCGTGTCCTTGTCCTCGCCGATCTTGCCCTTGTCGGCCAGCTTGCCCACCGACCACGCGATTGATTTAAGGGCTTTGTCCAGCATCTCCTGGGAAACGTCGGTCATCACCACCTGCAAGCCGGACTGGGCGCAAACCTGCACGATGCCCGAGCCCATGGTCCCGCAGCCCACCACCATTACTTTCTTGATATTCATTTCAGACCCTCCGACGGTCTAGTTTTGGTTGAAAAACTCTAACCCTTTTCGTTACCCAAGATGGCCACCGCGCTGATCTGGGGCGGACCGCCAAAGGTGTGGGACAGGCCCAGGCGCGGGTTCTTGACCTGGCGCTCGGGGTTGTCCACCTTTTGTTGCAACTGCTTGTAGATCTCATAGGTCATGCGCAGGCCGCTGGCTCCGATGGGGTGGCCGAAGCACTTGAGCCCGCCGTCGATGTTCACCGGCAGGCCCCCGCCGATCTCGAAGAAACCGGAGCGGATGTCCTCGATGGCCCCGCCGGGCTTGCTGAACCCGAAGTTCTCATAGATGGCCAGCTCGGTGATGGTGAAGCAGTCGTGCACCTCGGCCAGGTCCAACTCCTCGCGGGGGTTGGTGATGCCGGCCATCTCGTAGGCCTTCTTGGAGGAGTTCATCAGGGCTCCGAAGTGAATCCAGTCGAAGTTGGGCCTGAGATGGGGCATGGTGGAATCCATGGCCACGCCCACGCCCTTCAGGTAGATGGGGTCGTCCCGGAAGTTCTTGGCCATGTCCGCCCGGGTGACGATGGCGCAGGCCGCGCCGTCGCTGTTGCCGCAGCAGTCGAACAGGCCCAGGGGCCAGGCGATGACTGGAGCGGCCAGCACCTTCTCCAAGGGCACCTTGTTGTGGAAGTGGGCCTTGGGGGCGCGGCTGCCGTTGTCGTGGTTCTTCACCGCTATGCGGCCGATCAGCTCCTTGCCTTCTTCATTGCTCAGGCCGTATTTCTCGAAATAGCGCTTGGCGATGAGCGCGAAGGAGCCGGGCGCGGTGCGCCGGGCCTCCAGGACCGGGTTCATGCCCCGGCCCATGCCCAGACCGGCGTATCCGGTGTCCTTGAGCTTTTCCACGCCCAGGGCCATGACCACGTCGTACATGCCGCTGGCCACGGCCATGCAGGCCTCGAACAGGGCGATGTGCCCGCTGGTGCACCAGTTCTCGTTGCGGATGATGGGAATGTCCCTGAGCTTGAGGGCGTCGGCCGCCGCCGAGGAGCCGGTGCCGCCCATGGGGGCGTACACCGTGCTGAAGAAGCAGGCCTCGATATCCTCGGGGCCCACGCCCGCGTCGGCGAAGGCCTCGCTGGAGGCCTCGATGGCCAGATCGCTCATGCCGCTGTCCCAGCGCTCGCCGAACTGGCTGCACCCCATGCCGATGATCGCTACTTTGTCCTTTATGCTACCCATGATAATCTCCCCGCTACCTCACCGGCCGGCATTTCCAGAAGTAGTTATGGAACCCACCCAGGTCGTGCATGCGGCGCAGGGTGAGTTTGACCGGCATGCCCAAATCCACTTGGTTGGGGTCGGCGTCGGTCATCAGGCCGTAGAAACGGGCACCGTTTTCCATCTGCATCACGGTCTGCACGATCACCGGGTCATCCGGCCTTCCGGCCAGGTTGTCCCGGCTGAAGGTGAACACCTCGCCGGTCATGCTGCTCAGGCGCACCGTGTCGAACTTGTCCACGCTGCGGCAGTTGTCGCAGATGCGCTGGATGGGGAAGGCCGCCGTGCCGCAGGCCTGGCACTTGCTGCCCCGGCAGCGCAACAGGGAGTCGCGCTCGCGCCAGGTAACGGTGGCCGAGGGCACCAGGCGGAAAGGCTCGCCCGGCTGCGGCTCCACCAGGCCGTTGAAGCTCAAGAAACGCGCGTAGGATTTAAGCTCGCCGCGGTTGGCCAATTGCTGGGCCACGCTGACCCCGGGCAGGGCCGGGGCGCTGTTCACCTCGAACAACAGGGCCTGGGCCCCGTCGCCGTAGGCGGCCACCAGAATCTTTTCGCCGGGCTGGGCCTGCTCCAAGACGGCGGCCAGCATCACCAGGGGATGGGCCGCGCCGCAGAAGCCCACCTGCTCCAGCAGGGAGTCCACCGCCTCGCCCGCGTGGCTGAGCCCGGTCTTTTTCAACAGGCCCTGGCCTGAGCGGGGGTCCGGCGCGGGGATGATGGCCTTGTTGACGTCCTCGGGATTAAGGCCCATCTGGCTCATCAGGCCCTTCACCGCCTGGGCGGTGACCCGGAGATAGCCCTCGCCGGTGACGAAGCGCCCCTCCCAGGACTGCACGTAGGTGTCTTCCTGGGTGCGCCACACGTCGGTGATCTCGTCGGTGACCGCGTAGCCGCCCAGATAGGCCACCGGCGCGTCACCGCCGCCCACCAAGACCGCCGCTCCGGCGTCGCCGAAGAGCTGTTCCTGGTCGGAACGGGGATAGCCTATGCGCTTCTCGCCGGAGGCCACCAGCACCTTGCCGTCGCCCGCGGTGTCCAGGGCCAGCTTCAATGCGCCCAGCCCGGATCGCAGGGAGTTGCCCAGGTCCAGGGTTTCCATGTTGCCGCCCAGGTCCAGGACCGTGGCCAGCATGGCCGCGGTGGCTTTCTCCCGGTAAGGCGCGGTGGTGGAGGCGAAGTAAAGCGCCTGCACGTTTTCGCGGCCTCCGGCCTCCAGGGCGGCCTCGGCGGCCTCGGCGGCCATGGTCAGGGAGTCCTCGTCGCTTCCCGCCACGCTGCGGCAACCCTTTTGGGCCCCCCGCTCCCAGGCTCCCCCAATGGTTTTTCGCTCTATCTTGAGATAGGGAATATGAGCAGCGGCTGTAAAAATGCCCGCCATTATCTGATCCTCCTGCTTGATTTAGGGCCAAGGCGGCCCTGTCAGCCTTAGATGGTTCGAACCGGCTGATACTCGCCGAACACCTCGCGCAGCACGCCGCAGATCTCGCCCAAGCTGGCGTAGGCCTCCACCGCCTCGATGATAACCGGCATCAGGGCTCCGTCGCCATGGGCGGTCTGCTTGAGCGCGGCCAAGGCGCCGTCCACCTTGTCGTTGCTGCGCCGGTTCTTCAGGGCTTGCAGCCTCTCGATCTGGTCCTGCTCCGCCTGGGGGTTGCTCTCCACCAGAACCTCGGGCTCTTGCTCTTGGATGGCGTATTTGTTCACTCCCACCACCACGAACTGGCCGCCCTCGATCTGCTTTTGGATGTCGTAGGAGCGGCGCTCGATCTCCTTTTGCACGAAGCCCTTTTCGATGGCCGCCACCGCGCCGCCCATCTTCTCCACCTCGTCCATCAGGCCCTTGATGCGGTCGTAGATCTGGTTGGTCAGGGCCTCCAGGTAATAGGAGCCGCCCAAGGGATCGATGGTGTCGGTGACCCCGGTCTCCTCGTGCAGGATCTGCTGGGTGCGCAGACTGGTGCGCACCGACTCTTCGGTGGGCAGGCTCAGGGCCTCGTCGTAGGAGCAGGCGGCGATGGACTGGGCCCCGGCCAACACCGCGGCCAGGGTTTGGTAAGCCACCCGCACCACGTTGTTCAAGGGCTGCTGGGCGGTAAGGCTGGCCCCGCTGGTCTGGGTGTGGAAGCGCAGCATGCAAGAGCGCGGGTCCTTGGCCCCGAAGCGGTCGCGCAAAAGCTCGGCCCAGATGCGCCGGGCGGCCCGGTACTTGGCCACCTCCTCGAACAGCTTGTTGTTGGTGTTGAAGATCCAGCTTATGCGCGGGGCGAAGTCGTCGATGCCCAGCCCCGCGTCCAGGGCCGCCTGGATGTAGGCGATGGCGTTGCTGAAGGAAAAGGCGATCTCCTGCACCGCCGAGCAGCCCGCCTCGCGCAAGTGATAGCCCGCCACGTTGATGGTGTTGAAGCGCGGCACGCTCTTGCTGCAATAGGCGAAGATGTCGGTGACCAAACGGATGCTGGGCTGGGGCGGGAAGATGTAGGTGCCCCGCACCGTGTACTCCTTGAGCACGTCGTTTTGCAGGGTGCCCCGCAACACGCTGGGGTCCAGGCCCTGCTTCTTGCCGATGCTCACGTACATGGCCAGCATGATGGCCGAGGGCGCGTTGATGGTCATGGAGGTGGAGAGCTTGTCCAGGGGCAGGCCCTCGAAGATCACCTCCATGTCCTCCAGGGTGTCCACCGGCACCCCCACCTTGCCCACTTCGCCGGCGGACATGGGATGGTCCGAGTCATAGCCGATCTGGGTGGGCAGGTCGAAAGCCACGCTGAGGCCGGTCTGGCCCTGCTCCAGCAGATAGCGGAAGCGGGCGTTGGTGTCCTTGGGCGAGTCGTAGCCCGAATACTGGCGCACCGTCCAGGGACGGCCCAGGTACATGCTGGGGTAGACCCCGCGCGCAAAGGGATGCTCACCGGGAAATCCCAACTGCTCCAGGTAGTCCTGGGCCGACACGTCGGCCGGGGTGTAGAGTTTTTCCACCGGGTCGCCCCAGTCGGTGTGACGGGGGACTGCTTTGGCCAGGCCGGGGTCGCTCTGGGCCCACCTGGTTTTTTCTTCTTTTATCTTGTTCTGGTCCATGGGCACAGCTCCGCTCTCCCGGCTATCAGCTCAGGGACACGTTGTTCCTGATGAATTCGGCAATTTCGGTCATGGTGGTGCCGGGCCCGAAGATTTCCTTGACGCCTTTTTCCCGTAGGGACAGGCGATCCTTGGGAGGCACGATGCCCCCGGCCACCAACAGAACGTGGGCCGCGTCTTTTTCGCGCAATAGCTGGGCCACCCGGGGCAAGTGCTGGTTGTGGGCCCCGGACAAGGTGCTCAGGGCGATCACGTCCACGTCTTCCTGCAGGGCGGCGGCCACGATGGCCTCGGGAGTCTGGCGCAGGCCGGTGTAGATCACCTCCATGCCCGCGTCCTTGAGACCGGCGCAAACCACCTTTATGCCTCGGTCGTGCCCGTCCAGACCGGGTTTGGCCGCCAGAACTCGAATACGTTTGCTCATGACTATCAAGCTCCTTTTGCCTACAGGCGCGGCCTAAAGCGGCACGTTGCCGTGTTTGCGCCAGGGTTTTGGTTCCTGCTTGTCTTCCAGGGCATGGAGGGCCTGCACCAGATAGCGCCGGGTGTCGCCGGGTAAGATCACCGCATCCACGTGCAGCTTTTTGGCCACATCGTAGGGGTTGGCGAACTTTTCCCGGTACTCGTCGATCTTGGATTGGCGGGCGGCCTCGGGGTCGTCGGCCTTAGCAATTTCCTTGGCATAGACGATGTCCACCGCGCCCTCGGCGCCCATAACCGCCACCTCGGCCGAGGGCCAGGCCCATACCTGATCCGCGCCGAGCTGCTTGGAGCACATGGCCTGATAGGCCCCGCCATAGGCCTTGCGCAGGATGATGGTGATTTTGGGCACCGTGGCCTCGGAGTAGGCGTAGATCATCTTGGCGCCGTGGCGGATGATGCCGCTGTACTCGTGCTTGACCCCGGGCAGGTAGCCGGGCACGTCCACCAGGTTGACCAAGGGTATGTTGAAGGCGTCGCAGGTGCGCACAAATCGGGCGGCCTTGTCCGAGGCGTCGCTGTCCAGGGCTCCGCCCAGGTGCCGCGACTGGTTGGCTACAATTCCTACCGATCGTCCGTCTATGCGGCCGAAGCCCACCACCACGTTGGGGGCATACAGGGCCTTGATCTCCATGAAATCGCCCTTGTCCACCAGACGCTCGATTACCTGGCGCACGTCGAAGAATTTTTTGCGGTCATCGGGGATGATTTTGTGGATCTCTTGGTCGTAATGCGGGGTCCACATGGTCAGGCGCGGGGCCTGGCTTTTGGAGTTGCTGGGCAAAAAGGACAAGAGCCGCTTGACCTGCTCCAGACATTCCGTGTCGTCCTTGGTGGCCAAATCGCAATTGCCGGAAATCTTGGTGTGTATGCGCGCCCCGCCCAGGGTTTCCATGGTCACTTCTTCGCCGGTAACCGACCTGATGACCTTGGGGCCGGTGATAAACATGTAGGACGTCTTCTTGACCATGAACACGAAGTCGGTCATGGCCGGAGAATAGACCGCCCCGCCGGCGCAGTTGCCCATTATCACTGAAATCTGGGGCACCACCCCGCTGGCGTTGACGTTGCGCCTGAATATGAGGCCGTATCCCGCCAACCCGCCCGCCCCTTCCTGAACCCTGGCTCCGGCCGAATCGTTGATGCCCACGATGGGAGCGCCGGCCTTCACCGCCAGGTCCATGACCGTGCATATCTTCTGGGAGTGCATGTCCCCCAGGCTGCCGCCCACGACCGTGGCGTCCTGGGCAAAGGCGAAGACCGTGCGGCCGTCCACCTGGCCGTACCCGGTCACCACCCCGTCTCCGGGCATGTGTTTGTTTTCCAGGCCGAAGTCGCGGCAGGTGTGGTCGGTTAACAAGCCCACCTCGATGAAGGTGTCCTTGTCGAACAGGTAATCCAGGCGCTCCCGGGCGGTGAGCTTGCCCTTGGCGTGCTCCCGCTCGATGCGCTTGGCCCCGCCTCCCAGGCGATGCTCTTGGTTCTTCTCCTCGAGCTCTTGGATGAGATGATCCATGACCCCGCCTTAGAATCCGCATTCTTTGGAAATGACGATGCGCTGCACCTCGGAGGTGCCTTCGGTTACGGTGTACAGGCGGCCGTCGCGCCAATGCCGCTGGATGGGGTACTCCATCATGTAGCCGTAGCCGCCGTGGATCTGCATGCCGGTGTTGGTGATGTTCTGCAGCAGCTCGGCGCAGAACAGTTTGACCATGGAGGATTCCTTCTTCACGTTGGCCCCGGCCTCGTAGAGACGTGCCACCCGCCACACGTAGGTGCGCATCACGTCGATGTAGGTGGCCATCTCGGCCAGCTTGAAGGAGGTGTTCTGGAACTTGATGATGGGCTTGCCGAACTGCACCCGCTGCTTGGCGTATTCCACGCTGAGATCGTAAGCCGCCTGCGCGGTTCCCAGGCAGCGCGCGCCGTAGGTGATGCGTCCGGAGATGAGGGTGGATTCCAACTGCTGGAAGCCGCCGCACTCCTTGCCGCCGATGAGGTTGTCCGCCGGGATGCGGCAGTCCTCGAACACCAGCTCGCCGGTCTCGGCCGAGTGGTTGCCCACCTTGTTGAGCTTCTTGCTAACCGTGAAGCCGGGAGTGCCCTTGTCCACCAGGAACAGGTTGATGCCCAGGCCCCGCTTGTCCGGCTGGGTGTATGCGGCCACGATCACGTAGTCGCAGATGGTCGCGTTGGTGATGAACATCTTGGTGCCGTTGATCACGTACTCGTCGCCGTCGCGGATGGCCCGGGTCTGGATGGAGGCGGCGTCGGAGCCGACGTTGGGCTCGGTGAGGCCGAAGGCCGCGATCTTCTCGCCCCTGATGGCCGGAACTAGGTATTTCTCTTTTTGCTCGTCAGAACCGTGCAGGTAGATGGGCATGGTGCCCAGGCCGCTGTGGGCCACTATGGACCCGCAGAAGCCCGCGTTTACCCGGCACACCTGTTCGATCATGATGCACTCGCTGAGCTTGTCGGCGCCGCCGCCGCCCAACTCCTCGGGATAGCGGGGGCACAGGAAGCCCATCTCGGCCATCTTGGTGTAAAGCGCTCTGGGGGTCTTGCCGGTCTCTTCCGCCTCGTCGACCATGGGGGCCAGGACCTCGTCGGCGAAGTCGGTCATCATATCCTGGAATATTCTCTGCTCTTCGGTAAGTTCTGAAAGGTTATAATCCATCTCAACCTCGCTTGGTTTTAATCCGTTAAAATGTCGGGCAGCCTGATTTACTTGCCCTGGAAGTTCGGCTCACGTTTTTCAAACAACGCCTTGATGCCCTCCTGGCGGTCCTCGCTGGTGAACAGCAGGCACTCCACCATGGCCTCGTAGTCCAGCCCGGCCCTGAGTCCGGTCTCCTGAGAGGCGTTGATGGCCTTTTTTGCCCACTTGAGGGCCAGGCTGCTCTTGGCCGCGATCTTCTTGGCCACGGCCATCACCTGCTCTTCAAGCTCATCGGCCGGGTAGACCTGGTTTACGATGCCCAGGCGCAGGGCCTCGTCGGCCTTGATGAACTCGCCGGTGAAAATCAGCTCCTTGGTCTTGGCCACCCCCACCAAGCGCGGGAGGCGCTGGGTGCCCCCCCCACCGGGCATGATGCCCAGGCGAATCTCGGGCAGGCCCATCAGGGAGCGGTCCGAGGCGAACCTGAGGTCGCAGGCCAGGGCGAACTCCAGGCCTCCGCCCAGGCACAGGCCGTCGATCATGGCGATCACCGGGCGATCCAGGCGCTCGAACTGGGAGTAGAAACCCTGGGCCAGGGTGTCCATGAAATTTTCCATGTCCAAGGGGCTGTACTTGGCCAGTTCCTTGACGTCCGAGCCAGCCACAAAGGCCTTGTCCCCCGCACCGGATACCACCAGCACCTTTATGGAAGGATCGCCCTGCACCTTGGCCAAAACGTCGGCCATTTCCAGGCGGGCCGCCCGGTTGAGGGCGTTGCGCACCTCGGGGCGATTGATGATGAGGTGGCCGATGCCTTCCTTGACCTCGAAAATGATGTTTTGGTACTCCATGTTTCCCGCTTCCCCGCTTCAACTCTGGTTTGGTATCGAGACTTGCCTGCGCTTGCGGCAATCACGCCTGGTCCCGGCCGCGCATCACCGTTTATCATAAATATGATTTTTTATTAAATTACATTAATCGGCCGCGATGACAAGAAAAAAGTTAAATACATCATTTTATTTTTAATTTTTAGCAGTTGAGGATATGGCCGCCGGGCGGCCCCTGGGCCAATCCCCTACTGGTAAAAGCCGGTTTCTTGACGATATTGCAACGCGCGGGTTATGCGCGCCTTGCTGGCCGCGATGTGCTTGATGGTGGTCTCGATGGCGGTTTGGGCATCCCCCCTACCCAGGGCGTCCAATATTTTGCGGTGCTCGGCCGATACTTCGCGCATTTGCGGAGCGGCCAGGTATTCGGGGCGGTACTTGAGGTAAAGCTTTTCGTATATGTCGCTCAACATGGCGTTGATGACGTCGTTGCCCGAATATTCGGCCAGTTTGAGATGGAAACGGGCGTCCACCAAAATGATCTTGCGGTTGGGCCCCCCCGCCGCCTCGCGGTTTTGTTTGCGAAAGACCGTCTTAATTTCCTCGATGGCAGACTTGGTGATGTTCTGGATGATCAAGGGGATTATGTAGGTCTCCAGGGCCTCGCGCGCCTCATAGAGTTCCATGGCCTCTTCTTGGGTTATCTCGCCCACGAAATAGCCTTTATTGGGTATGTAGTTCACAAACCCGTTGGCCTCCAGGCGGTTCAGGGCCTGGATCACCGGCGTGACGCTGGTGTTGATGCGTTTGCTCAGGTCGCTGTAGATGATTTTTTGACCGGGGGCTAGTTGGTTCAGGTAGATCATGTTCTTGATGCGGTTGTGAGCCTCTTCAATGGCCACACCTCTTTTACCGGTTGCCCCCCCCTGGCCCTTGCTTTTTACCGCCATTTTGTTTATCACCTTTTAGCAGCGTCATTTTTATCGTATATTTGATTATTATTTTAATTATTTATTACCCGCCCGGCAAGCGGTTATTAATATAGGCGGTCTAGCCGGTTTTTATGATGTTATATCATAGTGTTGCGATACAGACTCAACTCTCATCCCATTCAGGGGGGATAATTGTAGCGCCTAGCCGGGGCCAAAAAATGATTGACATGCAGCCAAAGTTAAATGAAATATTACGTAACGCAATGCATGTTGCGATACCGCATTGTGTGATTGTTTGCCCGGTTACGGCAAATCGTGCCTGGTCGGGGGTCCCCAACCGAAGCTGGGCGGGGGCACCCGGAGCCGGCCAACCGATATAAATTTGGTTTCTGCCAACATTTGAAAAGGAGCTGATTGTGGCGGTTTTAGAACAGTTGCAGGCTCAACTGAAGCACTTGGACACCATCGATTTCTATCGCCGCAAGTTCCAGCAGGCCTCCATGAAAATTGGGGACATCAACTCCCTGGAAGATTTCAGCAAAATCCCTTTTACCAACCCCAAGAAATTCCAGGCTGAGATACAAAAACCCCCGTCAGAGTGCTCCCTGTACACCCCGGAAGTAACCCGGGTGAACCTTTCCCCTTCCGGGCAGGAGCTTTATCCGGTCTATCAGACCAACCAGGACCTGGAGTTCATGCACCAGGTTTGCGCCCGCTCCCTGGAGGCGGCCGGGGTCACCCCCCAGGACATGGTGGCGGTCACCTTCGGCTACCATCTGTTCATAGCCGGTCTTTTCTACCAGGGGCAGTTCGAATACTACGGCTCCAAGGTCATCCCCCTGGGTCCCGGCGAGTCGGCCCGGGCGGTCCAACTGATCAACGACTACCAAATCGGGGTGCTGGTATCCAACCCCACCTTTGCCATGAAACTGGCCGAGGCGGGCATCCCCTCGGTGCACACCATCTTCGTGGGCGGCGAGCCCTTCACCTCGGTGCAGGGCTACCCCGAAAAGGTGCGCGCCGCCTTTGACCGGGATATCACCATCATCGACTCCTACAGCATGGCCCTGTGCATGCCCATCGCCCGCTCCTGCCGCCACAACAACGGCCTGCACATCATGGATGAGTTCGTCTACACCGAGGTCATCGACCCGGCCAGCGGCGAACTGGTGCCCTTGGGCGAAAAGGGCGAACTGGTGCTCACCCACCTGCGCAAGCAGGCCTCCCCCCTGTTGCGCTATCGCACCGGCGACCTCACCGTGCTGGAGAACAAGACCTGCGCCTGCGGCCGGGAGCTGACCATGCCTCAAAGCGTCATGGGCCGCACGGACGACATGCTCAAGATCAAGGGCGTCAAGTTCTGGCCCAGCCAGATCGCCACCATCCTGCGCAGCTACCCCCAGTTCTCGCCCAAGTACCGGGTGGTGGTGGACTCCCTCAAGGGAGTGGACACCCTGTCTTTGCTGGTGGAGGGCAAAACCGTGGACGCGGTGGTGCTGGAAAACTTGTCCAGTCACCTCAAATCCGAAACCTTGCTCAAGTTCAACGAGATCAGGATCACCGAAAAGATCGAGGATGGCCCCAGCGTGGTGGACAACCGCAAGGGGCGGACCTTCTAGGGAAGCGGCGCTGCCGGGGCTTATGCTATGCGACGCCATGAAGCCATGCACATATCGCCCGGCCACCGTGGCCAGGGGCAACGGAGCGCGGCTCCGGTTTCCCTGGCCCAGGAGGCAGGGCGCGCGTTCAATAATTTTTTTGCATTTTAATTTTTAATTATATATTTGGCTATATTTTAAATTCACTTTTGGGGGGAGCGGCGCCCGGCGCATTAAATATTTGCCTACCAAAGGCGCCCTCCTCCCCTTTAAAAAGCCCGCCTTAATGGGCGCAACCAGTTGGTTCGGCCGGCCGGCAAAATTTGGCTGTCCGCCGAGGGAAGCGAAAAATACATGTCTAGGACAACTGAAGACCGCGGCTACAGCAAGCTTCTGTTCGAGCAGGAAGACTCCGTGCTCAAGGTGATGCTCAATATTCCCGAAAAACGCAACGCCCTGGACATGGAGGTCAGGCCCCAGATACTGGAAGTGCTTCAAGACCTGCAAAGCGACTCCTCGGTGCGGGCGGTGATTTTGGCCGGAGCGGGCAAGCATTTTTGCGCCGGCGGTGATCTGCGCTCCATGCAAAACATTGGCGGCCCGGTGCCCGCCTACGAGCGCCTGAAAAACGGACACCGCCTGGTGCGAGCCATGGTGGATCTGCCCAAGCCCATCATTACCTCGGTGGACGGCGTGGCCGCCGGAGCCGGAGTGAGCCTGATTCTGGCCTCGGATCTTTGCATCGCCTCCGATAGGGCCAACTTCCTCTTCTCTTTCATCAAGGTGGGCCTGGCCCCGGACTGGGGGCAGTACTTCTTCCTGCCCCAAAGGATCGGCATGGCCCGCACCAAGCAACTGATGATGGAGGGCGGCTCCCTCACCGCCCAAGAGGCCTTCGACGTGGGCATGATCAACCGCATTGCCCCCCACGAGGAGCTTGAGGAGCAGACCTGGCAATGGGCCCACAGCTTGGCCCAAGGCGCCACCAAGGCCCAGGCCTTGATCAAGGCCGCCCTCAATTGCTGGCCCATGAACCTGTCCGCCTACCTGGAGTTGGAAGCCAACCTCCAGGCGGTGGCCTTGAACAGCGATGACCATCAGGAAGGCCGCGACGCCTTTTTGCAAAAGCGCAAGCCCAACTTCCAGGGCAAGTAAGCACGGGGCGAGTAGGCCGAGCCGCCCGGCAATTTAAAGTTACAGGCCCAATTCACGATGCATTTTCAACTTTTTTGCGGAGTTGGTAATGAAGCAGTTGCGGTTTATCAAATGCGATTATTCTTACGCCGATTTTTCCACCAGCATATCCCCTGCGGTTGAAAAGGGCCTGGACAGTGGCGTCGCGCCCAACACGGTGCTGCTCAACGTGTTCAGCACCGACAGCATCACCTCGGGCTATCTGGACGATCCGGAAAAGGCCATCGACCTCGACTACTGCGCCCAGGCCGGCATCGTGGTGCGCCGCCGCCAAAACACCGGCGGCGCGGTGTTCGGCCCCAAGGGCGGGGCCTTCCTGTGCCTGTACCTGAACCCCAGGGAAATGGGCGCCCCGCTCACCAACATCAAGGACGCTTTCCGCGTTTCGCTTACCGCCATCGCCGAGGCTCTCGAGGAACTGTGGGGGCTGGAGGCGCGCTACCGCCCGCTGAACGACGTGGAGGTGGAGGGACGCAAGGTGGTGCCCAGCTCGGCCCGTCTGGAAAACGGCATCCTCACCCTGCGCCTGTTGATCAACGTGGTCAACACCGATCGGGACGTGCTGCGCAAGGCCATCATCACCAACCCGGTCAAGGTGCAGGACAAGGCCATAAAGGACATCGGCCAACGCTTCACCAGCCTGGAAAACGAGTTGGGCCGTGAAATCACCGCCGACGACCTGGAGGAGCTTTCCCGCCTGACCATCCACAAGATGTTCGGCGGCGCAATATCCCTGACCCCGGGCAAGCTGACCCCCGAGGAACAGGGCTATCTCCGGGATTACCAAGACACCTACAACTCGGAAGAGTGGTTCTACGGCAACTCCGAACGCCTGCGTTTAGCACAGGCCCCGTCCGATGCCGTCAAGAGTGAAGGTTGTCAAAAAGCCGTGGCCGGTCTCCTTCGAGTCACCCTCTTGAGCAAGGACGACCTGATTGAAGACCTGATCGTGACCGGCGACTTTCACCCCTCCCCCTACCGGGTGACCCTGGATGTGGAGGACGCCCTGCGCGGCAAGCCCCGCGACCTGGAGGTGGTGCGCCAGGAATTGGAGCGGATTTACGCCCGTCAGGATGTGGAAATGACCGGCATTGAAATCGACGATTTCCTGGCCGCCTTTGGCAAGGCTTTCAGCCCGGAGGCCCTTGGCGCCTGATCGGGTGCGGGTGGCGATAAAATCCCGCCGCCGGGACCATGGGCGGCCAACCTGAAAATGAAGACTAATTGACCATTGGAGGTTGCATCAAATGAGCGAAAAATATTCCAAGTACATTGTCAGCGAACCCAAGATCATCGATGAGTTCGCGGCTCACGCCAAGGGCAAATATCAGATATTGATGGATGGCGAGTTGGTGCCCGGAGCCAACTTCTTCATCGCCGGCGGCATTCACCATAAGATCCACCAGGCCGAGCCCATCACCATAAAGCATCACCACGAGCAGAGCGAGGCCTACCTGTTCATCAGCAAGAAGGGTGACGCGGAGATCGAAATGGAGATCGAGGACGAGGTCTACACCGTGACCACGCCTTGCTCCGTGTTCATCCCGGCAGGCCTGAAGCACACCTATCGTTACAAAAGAATCGACGGACCTCTGACTGTTGTGGCTATCGTGCAGAGCGGGGAGTACGTTCCCATCGGCTAATCGCGCTATGACTGCCAAGGCCCCCGCCGCTCCCCGCTGGCGGGGGCCTTCTTTTATGCGGACCGGATCGCCCGGCCCCGCCCTATCCCGCCTGGCCACCCTGTCGGCGCTGCCAGTCGCGCACTGCCCGGTGCAGGGCCAGGGACACCAGGCGGGCGCAAGGCAATTTGTCTTCTGGCAGGCCCGTCTGTTCCCGGGCCAGGGCCTCCCCGTCTATTTCCAGGGCTTGCTCCGGAGCCAGCCCCATCACCATTTCGGTGACCCAGGAGGCCATGGCCACCGCGGCCCAGCAGCCGTGGGTGGTGAAGGAGGCCCGGTTGATGCACCCGTCCTTCATCTGGATGTAGAGCACCACCTGGTCGCCGCAGGCGGGTCCCACCACCTCGCCCACCCCGTCGGCGGCGGGGATCACCCCTTGATTGCGGGGCGAAACGATATGCTGATTTATCAAGTCGGAAAGCATGTCCCCGCCCTGACCCGATTGGCCTTCTAGAGCAGCTTCAGGCCCTTGTCCAGCAAGGTGGCGAAGTCGCTCAACTCGGCGCCGGGAATCTCCACTCCTGGCGCGTTGTAAACCTCGGCCACCCGCTCCATCATGGTGTCCAGGTCGAGCGGCTGGCCGCGCAAGGCGTCTTCAAAGGTCCCCATCACCGAATAGGGGCTGGGGTGAAAGTCCGCCAAGAGGATTATGTCGTGCACCTTGCCGTCAAAGGCCAACAGGGCCAGGCCCATCAGCCCGGCCGGGGCCTTGTGATAGGCCTCCGCCCTGCGGGCCGCCGGGTCGGCGCCCGCGAAACGGACCCGCTCGCTGTTGGCGTAGAACCACTCGTCTGAGCCGAAGCGCTCCAGGTAATCCTCAAGGTATTGCCGCTCCAGGCCGGTCAGCTCTCCTTCCACGATTTCCAGGTCATCGCCAAAGGCCCTCTTCATGGTGCCGGTGGCCAAAGCGTAGATCTCATCGCGCTCGATGAGGCGGCCAGCCTCGTCCTGGAAGCAGGTGAAGCGGGCGCCGCCGTCTTTTTGGACTTTGTCCTGGAATTTCTCCGGACGGGCGATGATGGCACCGGACATTAGGGAGCGGTCCACGGGGACCACGTTGATCACGCTGCGCAGGGTGAGGATTCCGTTTTCCAGGCGGGCGGAGGTGGCCACCAGCTTTCGGCCGCCCACCTCGATGTCGTTCACCGGGCGATAGCGGGCATCGATGCCGAACAACTCGCTGGCCACCTCGGCCATGCGGCCCAAAAAGAAGGGAAAGGCCTCGCGGATGGTCTTGAACGGCACCCAGGGCTGGCTCAAATCCAGATATAGGCAGTTCATTACTGAGCCCTGGTTGGCGAAGATAGCCCCTCCGGCATTCAGCCGTCGCCGCACCACGATGCCCTTTTCCTTGCAAAAATCCATATGAAGGGACTTTTCGGGGTCTTCCAGGACTCCGGTGGTAATGCTGTCGGCGGAGAAGAAGTTGACCACCAGCGTGCTGGAGGATTTTCTCTCTTCCATGCTCTTTTCCACGGCCGGGCTGAGGCTGGTGGAAAGCTCCGCGTAGGTGTAGTCGGTTTTAATCAGGCGTAGGTTCCCCATGGTTTTCTCCTGGTGTTCAGCTGGCGGATTCTTGAGCCTTGGCGAACTCTTGATAGTGCTCTCTCTGCACCACCAATTTCATGATCTCGTTGGTCCCCACCGCGACCATCCCTCCCCGGATGTCGCGAAAGTGGCGCTCCATGTCGTGCTTGGTAGTGTAGCCGATGCCTCCCATTACCTGAAGGGCCTCGTTGGCCACCCAATAGGCGTTTTCCGCGGCAAAGCCCTTGGCCATGGCCGCCACCTTGGTCACGTCCTGGCCCATGTCCAGCATGCGCGCCGCCTTGAAGCGAAGCAGGCTGGCCGCCTCCAAACGGGTGGCCATCTCGGCCACCTTGAAGCTCACGCCCTCGAAATTGCGGATGGGGCGGTGGAAGGCCTCGCGCTCCATGGTGTAGGCGGTGGCGATATCCAGGCAGGTGCGGGCGGTGCCCAACAGGCCGCTGGCCACCAGAATGCGCTCGCTGTTTAGCATGTCCATGAGGATGGGGAAGCCCTGGCCCCGCTCTCCTATGAGGTTCTCCTTGGGTATCTCGGTGCCGTCGAAAATCAACTCTGATACGATGCGCAGGCCTCGCCAGCCCATGGTGTCGAACTCTTCCATGGCCACGATGCCCGGCGCGTCCTTTTCCACCGCGAACACGCTCATGCCCTTACTGGGGTGCACGTCTTTCTCGGTCATGGCGAACACCACGAAAAGGTCGGCCACCGCGCCGGAAGCCTGAAAACGCTTCTCGCCGTTGATGACCCACTTGTCGCCCTTGAGCTCCGCGTTGGTCTTCATGCGGACCGCATCCGAGCCGCCGGTGGGCTCGGTGATGCACTCGGCGGTGAGGATGTCGGCGGTGAAAATGCCGGGCAGATATTTTTGCTTCTGCTCTTCGCTGCCGTAGTTGGCAATGATGAAGGCGCAGTGGTGCGGCACGCTGCGGGCGCAGGCCAGGGCGTAGGACTGGGCGGCGGTTTCCTCGTTGACCAGGGCCTCGTGCATCATGTCCAGGCCCCCGCCGCCGTAGCGGGAGGGGAAACGCACGCCGATGTAGCCCTGCTTCCCCATTTTCTTTAGCAATTCAAATGGATACTCATTTTCACGGTCCATGGCCAAAATGTGGGGGCGCGCTTCACGCTTGAAAAATTCTCTCGCCTCCAGGGCGTAGGCCTGTTCTTTTTCGCTTAAAAATATGGATTCCATTAAAGTCCCTCCTATGCATCTTTGCCTATTTGCAACCCCACGCCGACCCGTTGGACCGGCGATTCTGGACATCGGTGAAACAGAGTTTTTCCGAGGCCAAATTGAACTTGACTTTAAATTAGATTAAATTTTAGAATAACGCAAGACAATACGAGGTAACGCATTGCGCGACAGGAAGTTCATCAAATCCGTAGGCAAGGCCATTGCCGTCATGGAACTCCTGGGCAGTTCTCCTGAGCCTCTGTCCCTCACCCAGCTAGCAGAACGCCTGGAAACCAACAAAACCACCGTACAGCGGTTTCTCTTTACCTTGATGGACCTCGGCTATGTGCGAATCCTCAGCGGCAAGCGTTACATGCTGGGCAACAAGGTCCTGAGCCTGGCTTTCCAGTTTTTGCACAGCGAGGGTGTGTTCAGCATCGCCCGCCCCTATTTGGAAGATCTTTCCAACAGCCTGGAACGCAGCGTGAGCATGGGAGTGTTGGACGGCAGCGAGGTACTGGTGATCTTCCGCAAGGAGCGCACCCGCTACTATCCCTTCGCGGTGTACGTAGGCTCCCGGGTGCCCGCCCATTGCACCACCATGGGCAAGGTCCTTTTGTCCGCCCTGCCCACGGAGCAGGTCAAGTTGCTCCTGGACGAGATGAACTTGTTCAAGGTCACCCCCAACACGTTGGTCAAAAAGAGCGAAATTCTCAAGGACCTCAAGGCCACCCGGGACCGGGGCTACGCCATCTCTGACGGCGAGTTTTCCCTGGATTTGTATTCAATCGGGGTTCCCCTGCTCAACCATGAGGGTCAGGTGGTGGCTTCGGTGGCGCTTTCCTTGAACACCAGCGACAAACCAGTGCAAAAGACCGTTGACAAGGCTTTGGAAAAACTGTTTCAGACGGGAAAAGTCATATCCCAGGGTCTGGGGTACGAAGGCTCTTATCCGGTAATTCCATCTTAGAAAAACAACCTTGAGCGCCTGATTGGCCTTTACCCCCTTTTGCCGATGGTCACCAAGGGGTAAACATTTTGAAGGCTGCTTTTTCAAATTTTAGCCGCGCGCATTTAAACTTCTTGCCCAGTGCCGCCCAGACCGCCCATGCCGCAGGCGCGCGTCGCGGCCCATGCCGCTATTACTGTTCAAATTACTTTCAACTCACAAAGCAACCACTCAATTCAACCACCGCTTCGGGTTCCGCCTAAAAACTGAGCCGATCCCGGCGCGAAGGTAATGCATGGAATTGTTTTCATGAACCAGGAGGGAAAGATCATGAGGAACTTAGTCAAAAATAAAATTAATTTACTTTTGGGAGCGTTCCTGGTGCTGGCCCTGGCCGCCGCGCCGGGCGCCTGGGCGGCCGACAAGTTGGCTATGCCCAAAACCATGGTGTGGAGCTGCTACGACGTAGGCTCCTCGGGCTACATGCAGGCCTCGGCCATCGCCGACGCCTTTGGCAAGAAGTTCGGCATGCGCATCCGCCTGCTGCCCTCCGGCACCTCCATCGGCCGTTTGATGCCCCTGACCGCCAACCGGGTGGCCTGCGGCTTCCTGGCCAACGAGGTCTACTTCGCGGCGGAGGGCCTTTATGACTTCGCCACCGTGCAGTGGGGTCCCCAGGACCTCCGGGTGATCCTGGCCCATCCGGCCACCATCGCCTTGGCCACCACCAAGGACTCGGGCATCAAGGTCTTCAAGGACCTCAAGGGCAAGCGGGTTTCCTATATACCCGGCGCCCCCACCCTCAACGTCAAGATGGATGCCTTCCTGGCCTTCGCCGGCCTGACATGGAACGACGTGAAGAAGGTGGAGTTCCCCAGCTACGCCTCCTCCCTCAAGGCTCTCATCGAGGGCAAGACCGACGCTTCGGTGACCGTCACCTCGGCTTCGATCATGTACGAGTTGGAGACTTCCTCCCGCGGCCTGTACTGGATTCCCTTCGACCCCGAGGACAAGGCCGCCTGGAAGCGCATGACCAAGGTGGCCCCTTTCCTGGCCCCCGCCCAGGAGACCATCGGCGCGGGCATCTCCCCGGAAAAGCCGGTTTGGCTGGCTGAGTACCGCTACCCCATGATCACCGTTTACGCCGATAAGGACCCCAACTGGGTCTACAACATGGCCAAGGCCATGGACGAAAGCTTTGACCTGTACAAGGACGCCCACAAGGTCATGCCTTTGTGGACCCTCAAGAAATCCGGCAGTCCCCCGGCGGACGCCCCCTTCCACGAGGGCGCCATCCGCTACCTGAAGGAAAAGGGCGTGTGGACCGCCGAGGCCCAGGCCTGGAACGACGCGCGTGTGGCTCACATGAAGAAGCTTCAGGCCGCCTGGGAAAAGGCCTTGGAGGAAAAGACGGCCAAGAAGATCAAGGAAAAGGCCTTTGAGGAGTTCTGGCTCAAGATACGGGCTCAGGCCTTGGCCGACTAAACATAAAGCTGGTTTGGCCGGCGCCCGCCACGGCGTCGGCCAAACCCGTTTAACGCCACTCTCCAGGTGAATACGGGCGCACCAAATAAAGATTTACTAGGGTAAAAATCATGTCCGACATGCCGCAAGAAAGCATTAAACCGATGCGGGTCAGGTCCTCCAAGGTGGTTTACATTTTGGCCGCCTTCCTGTCCGTGCTGGGCACCCTGTTGTGCATCAACCAGATCTTCCACCTGAAGATCGGCGGATTCATGCCCATAGGCAACGCCTACTACTACTACATCTTGGCCACCTACCTATCCCTGGTGTTCTTGCTATTTCCAGGCAGCAAGGCGGGCAACGTCAAGGTCATGTGGTACGACTGGTGCCTGTTCTTCCTGTGCGTGGCCGTAAACTTGTATTTGGGGGCAAACGCCTACAACATCCTGACCAAGGGATGGGAATTCGCCGCCCCCAACCTGCCCACCGTGGCCGGCGGCCTGCTTTGCCTGCTGGCCCTGGAGGGGGTGCGGCGCGCCGGCGGCGGTTCCCTGTTCTGGATATGTCTGGGCTTTTCGGTCTATCCCCTGTTCGCCGGATACATGCCCGGCTTCCTCTGGGGTAACGAACTGAGCCTGGTGGAAACCGTGCGCTACCACTCCATGGGCGTGGAGAGCATCATCGGCATCCCCACCCGGGTAGTGGGCAACCTGCTGATCGGTTTCATCATCTTCGGAGTGGCCCTGGTCTCCACCGGCGGGGGCAAGTTCTTCATGGACTTCGCCATGTCCCTGATGGGGCATAGCCGGGGCGGCGCGGCCAAGGTGTCGGTCATCTCCAGCGCCTTCATGGCCAGCCTCAGCGGCAGCGTCATCTCCAACGTGGTCACCACCGGCGCCATGACCATACCGGCCATGAAGAAGACTGGCTACAGCCCGGTGTGGGCCGCCTCGGTGGAGGCCTGCTCGTCCACCGGCGGCTCCATCATGCCTCCGGTCATGGGCGCGGCGGGATTTTTGATCGCCTCTTTCTTGAACGTGCCCTACGCCGTGGTGATGCTGGCCGCTTTCTTCCCGGCCTTCTTGTATTACTTCACCCTGCTGTTGCAGGTGGACCTGCACGCCGTATCCCACAACATGGGCGGCATGCCCAAGGACCAGCTTCCGCACTTCGGCGAAACCATGCGCAAAGGCTGGTTCTTCCTGGGCACTATCGTCCTGCTGGTGGTCATCCTCTTCTACATGCGCACCGAGGCCTGGGCGCCCTTCTTCGTGATGATCTTCCTGTTCGCCTGCTCCATGCTGCGCCGGGAGACCCGCCTCAATCTGCGCAGCCTCATCGGCTTCCTGGTGGATTCCGGCCGTTTGCTGGCCCAGATCGCGGGCATCCTGGCGGGCGTCGGGCTCATCATCGGGGCCCTGTCCTGCACCGGCGTGGCCAACTCCTTCAGCCGGGAGCTGGTGCTCTACGCCGGGGGCAACGTGGTGCTGCTGTTGATCTTCGGCGCGCTCACCAGCTTCGTGTTGGGCATCGGCATGACCGTGACCGCCTGCTATGTCTTCCTGGCCATCGTGCTGGTTCCCGCCCTGGTGGGCGTGGGGCTCAACGAGATGGGAGCCCACCTTTTCGTGCTGTATTGGGGCTGCCTGTCCTACATAACCCCGCCGGTGGCCCTGGGCGCCATAACCGCCGCAGCCATCGCCGGCTCCGACCCCATGAAGACGGGCTTCTTGTCCATGCGCCTGGGCTCGGCCAAGTACATCGTGCCATTTTTGTTCGTGCTCAATCCCGCGATGATTTTGGACGGCACGCCGGGCGAGGTGATTCCCACGGTGATATCGGCCTTGATCGGATGCGTCCTATTGGCCGGCAGCCTGGAAGGGCATCTCTACGGGTTCGGCAAGCTGCCCTGGGTGTACAGGGGCCTGATTTTCTGCACGGCCTTTTTGTTCCTGTTCCCCCACCTGCCCACCGACTTGGCGGGATTGGCCCTGTTGATTGCGCTATACATTTTTGCCAAAATCGGGCCATTTAAGCTGGACCGCAGTCTGCAAACTCCGCAAAATGCGGGTTAATGTTTTAGCTCTGCCCCATCAATAATTTCGTTGGAAGAAATTTTTATGTTAGCGACTGAATTGAGCAAGCGCCTGGGGATACAACATCCCATTCAGTGCGGCACCATGCAGTGGCTCTCACGGGCCGAGTTGGTGGGGCCGGTGGCCGAGGCGCAGGAGGTGATCAAGGGCTTGGCTCAGGACTGAGGTCCCTTTGAGCCGAGGCGGGGGGCTAAAAGTCCACTCCCAGCATTGATTCGCTGTCAGACTGGGCGCGCAGGCTTTCGATAATTCTTTTGGCTCCGGACGCCAGATGGGCGCGGGTGGTCTCCACGGCCAGTTCCACGTCCTTCTGACGTAGCGCTTCCAGAAGCTCCTTGTGCTCCCGGTAAATCCCCTTGAAGGTGTCGCTGTGCAGGTATTCGGGGCGGTATTTCAGGAAGATTTTTTCGAAGATATCCTTGAGTAAACGGCAGATCACCTCGTTGCCCGAAATCCTGGCGATCCGCAGGTGGAACTCGGCGTCCACCAGGATGAACTGCCGCCGGGCCTGGGCGCTCTCCCCCACCCTTTGGCGGGCGAAGGTCTTGCGGACCTCGTCCAGCTTCTTGGCGGTTATCTTCTCCACCACCTTGGGTATGAGGTAAAGCTCCAGGGCTTCGCGGGCCTCGTAAAGCTCCTTGGCTTCCTGCTCGTTTATCTCGCCCAAGAAGTAGCCCTTGTTGGGCACGTATTCCACCAGGCCCGAGGCCTCCAGCCGATTGAGCGCCTGGATTACCGGGGTAACCGAGATATTCAGCCGCCGCGACATGTCCTCGTAGTGGATCTTCTGCCCCGGAGCCAACTGGTTGAGATAGAGCATCTCCTTGATGCGCTGGTAGGCCTCTTCAATGGCCACCCCCTTGCGGGATGCTCCTCTTTTGCTTTTGGTCTTACTTTCCGTGGGCATGGCCTGGCCGTTTTCCCCCGCCGATGAATTATTGGAAATATTTCCCGACCTTGCCGTTTTATAACCCACCGGCTGTTTCCTGTCCAGCCCGGCCCGCCGGCGCGTCTCCGCCAAAGGTGAACCCCAGCCCTCCGAAGAAGGCTGGGGTTCTATTTAATTGCGCCCCCGCAAAAAAAGCCCGATCAGTTCAACCCTCCAACCAGCTTGAGGATTCGTACCGGGGCGGGGAACGCGCCCCCCTTAATTTTCAAGCAGCCGACCCGATATTCATCCATCACTAGGGACTGAATGTTCCGAAGTAAAGTCATGGTCACATGTTCACCACACCACGCAGGTTCTTGCCGGCCACCAGGTCGGCGAACCCCTGGTTGATGTTTTCCAGGCTATAGCGGGCGCTGATAAGGGCGTCCAGGTCCAGGCGGCCGATCTTGTAGAGGTCCAGGAGCATCTTCAGGTCGGTGCACATGTCGCTGGAGCCGTAGTAGCAGGCCAACAAGGATTTTTCCATGACCAGCAGGGGGGTCAAGGGAAGGTCCAGCTTCTGATCCGCCGGGCCCATGCCCACCATGATCACCTTGCCGCCGCGCCGGATGACGTCGACGCCCAGGGCCACCAGCTGCGGGCTTCCCACCACGTCAAAGGCGTAATCCGCACCCCTGCCGTCGGTGAGCTCGATCACCTTCCCCGCCACGTTTTCCTTGTTGGGATTGATGGTGTGGGTGGCTCCGAATTTCTTGGCCTGCTCAAGCTTGTTGTCCAACAGGTCCACCGCGATGATCTTGGTGGCCGCGGCCAACACCGCGCCCTGGATCACGTTGATGCCCACGCCACCGCTGCCGATGACCACCACGCTGCTGCCGGGCTTTACCTTGGCGGTGTTGAACACCGAACCCACCCCGGTGATCACGCCGCAACCGGTGAGGGCGGCGATCTCAAAGGGTATATCCTTGTCGATGGGCAATACGCAGTTCTGGGTGATTACGTTGAAGCGGTTGAAGGTGCCCACTCCGGTCATGTTGAATATGTTGGTGTCGCCCTTGTGCAGGCGGTGGGTACCGTCGGGCATCATTCCGCCGCGGGTGAATTGGCGGAAGTCGCACATATACGGCTGCCCGTGCTGGCAGTAGAAGCAGTGCCCGCAGGAGGGCGCCCAGAGGATCATCACGTGATCGCCGGGTTTCACCTTTTCCACGCCGGGCCCCACTTCGCGCACGATGCCCGCGCCCTCGTGGCCGGGTATGCAGGGCAAGGGAGGCATGGAGAACACGCCGGTAATCACCGACAGGTCGCTGTGGCAGATCCCGGCCGCCTTCATCTCCACCAATACTTCGCCCTTTTGGGGCGGATCAAGCTCCAGTTCCTCAATCACCAGGGGGGTGTTGTATTCGTATAAAACCGCGCCGGTCGTTTTCATGATAGCTGAATCCCCTCTCCCTGGGCCTCTATTCGACCCCGTTGAAATCTGCCCCATTGCGATACGCCCGATGCCGGCTCTCATACTCCCAAGTAGCGGTCCAGAATCGTGGAGTCGTCCCGCAACTCCCGGGACGGGCCATGCCAGCACACGTGGCCCTTTTCCAAAATATAGGATCGGCTGGACACGTCGAGCACAAAAGAAGAATCCTGCTCGGAGATGAGTATGGTCACCCCCTCTTTTTGAATGAGCAGGATTTGCTCCTTTATGGCCCGCACCACCAAAGGAGCCAACCCCTCGGACAACTCGTCCAGCAGCAGCAGGCTGGGGTTTCCCATCAGGGTTCTGGCAATGGTGAGCATCTGCTGCTCACCGCCGGAAAGGGTCCCCCCCCACTGGTGGCGCCGCTCCTTGAGTATAGGGAACAGGGTATATATCTTGTCCAGGTCCCACCCGTCGCGGCCGCTGTTTTTTTGCATCCCCATCTCCAGGTTTTCCTTTACCGAGAGGTTGGAGAAGATATCGCGGTCCTCGGGCACGAAGCCCACCCCCTGGCGGGCTATCTGAAACGGCTGGCGGCCGTTTATCCTGCGGTCCTGGAAATAAATCTTTCCCTTGCGCGGCGGAGTCAGGCCGATGATGCTCCTGAGCAGGGTGGTCTTGCCCACGCCGTTGCGGCCCAGCACGCTGACCGTCTCGCCCTCGGCCACCTCCAGGCTCACCCCGAAAAGGATGTGGGTGGCGTCGTAGTAGGTGTCTATGTCTTCTACTTTGAGAAACACTACTTCTCACCCTTACCCAGATAGATCCGCTGCACCTCTTCGTTGGCCTTGACCTCATCGGGCTTGCCGCTGAAGATCAACATGCCCTGGTGCAACACGTTGATTCGGTCGGAAATGCCGAACACCACGCTCATGTCGTGCTCCACGAAGGCAAGGCTGATGTGCCGGGCCCGCACCAGACCTCGGATCAACTCCGTGGTTTCCACGGTTTCGCCGGGGCTCATGCCCTGGGTGGGCTCGTCCAATAGCAACAGCTCCGGGTCCAGGGCCAGGGCTATGCCGATCTCCAAGCGCTTCTGGTCGCCGTGGGCCAGCAAGCCGCCCAGGGTTGCCGACTGGCCGCCCAGGCCCACGCTTTGCAGTATCTCCTCGACCTCGTCGCCCAGCATGCGGCAGGAATCGGCGAAGATGTTGCAGTTGATCTTTTTGGCCGAGAACAGGGAGGCCTGAACGTTTTGGAAGGTGGTCAGGCGGGGGAAGATGTTTAGCTTCTGAAAGGAGCGCCCCACCCCCATGCGCGAGATGTCGTAGGGCTTGCGGCCGGTGATGTCCTCGCCTTTGTAAAGCACGGTTCCCCGGTCCGGCCGGATGTGCCCGGTGATCAGGTTGAACAGGGTGGACTTGCCCGCGCCGTTGGGGCCGATGATGGAGACCAGTTCCTCCTTGCCGATGGTGAGGTCCACTTCGGAAACCGCGCTGAGCCCTCCGAAGGCCTTGCTGATACCTTTCGCTTCGAGCAGCATCACTTTCCCACCTCCCTACGCGGCCGCGCTCTTGCGGTTGGCCCAGTAGTTGGCCAGGGTCCCCACCACACCCTTGCGCATGGCCAAGATTATCAACACGATGATGCCGCCCAAAACCAGGTGCCAGTGCATGGTGTATCCGGAGATGACCTTGGTGAGCACGGTGTAGACCACGGTGCCCACCAGGGGGCCGAAGAAATTGTAGATGCCGCCCAATAGGCAGATGACCAGCATGTCGGCCGACTTGACCCAATAGGCGTAGTCCGGGAACGCGCTGCCGCTGAACACGCAGAACATGCTTCCCGCGATGCCCAGAAACACGCTGGAAATAACGAAGGAGGCCAACTGGTAGCGCTTGACGTTTACCCCGATGAACTCAACCCGGTTGGGATTTTCCCTGATGGCCTGCAGGGTCATGCCGAAGGGGGAGTTTACGATCTTCCAAATGATGAACAGGCACACGCTCACCACGGCCAGCATGAAGTAGTAGCAGTTGGTTATCTCGAAAAAGAAGTCGGGGACGGGCACCGAGACCAGGCCGTCGTCGCCTCCGGTCACCGAATACCACTGGAAGACCACGGTCCATATGATCTGGGAAAAGGCCAGGGTCAGGAGGGCAAAGTACACCGCCGAGCGCCGCACGCAGAACCATCCGACCAACGCGCCGACCAGGCCGGCCATGACCGGGGCGGCCAGGGTGGCCGGCAGCATGCCCCAGCCCATCTTCTCCATCAATACGCCGGTGGTGTAGGCGCCCACCGCATACATGCCCGCCGGGCCGAAGGAAACCATGCCGGTATAGCCCAGCATTATGTTCAGGGCGCTGGCGGACAGGGCCAGGATAAGCATCTCAGTGGTTATGCTCAGCCAGCTCTGGCCCAACAAATATGGCAGCGCAACCATTACGATCATAACGCCAAGCAGCATCGTGCCGTTACGGGGGCTGGTGCCCAACAAGGAAATCCGATTCATTCCCGCCCCCGTCATTCTGGTTCTCCCATCAGGCCGTAGGGGCGAATTATCAGGATAATGATCATCAGGATGAAGCCGAAAGCCACGGCCAACTTGGGTATCAAGTAGAGCCCGAAGGCAGTGGTGAGACCCAGGATAAGGGCTCCCACGAAAGCCCCCGCCAGGCTGCCCAGGCCACCGATTACCACGATGATGAAACAGTCGATTACCACGGCCATGTCTGAGCCCAGCATCACCACCGAAACCGGCGGCCACAACGAACCGGCCAATCCCGCCAGCCAGGCCCCCAGCATGAACACCCCGGTGTATACCTGGGGCACGTTGGTGCCCAAGGCGTTGGCCATTTCCCGGTTCTCGGTTACCGCCCGTATGTTGCGCCCCAAGTTGGTTTTGTTGATCAGGGTTCTAAGGGCGATGAAAACCAGGGGCCCCATGGCGATGAGGAAAAGGTTGTAGATGGGGAAGGAGAGCCCGAACATGGCCACCGATCCCTGGAAGGGCCAGGGAACCTTGACGCTATGGTAGCCGGTTCCCCAGATCATCTTGCAGGCCTCGGCGATGATCAGCACCAGGGCGAAGGTGAGGATGTACTGATATATCATCTCGGCCTTGTAGATGGGTCGCAGTAAAAATACCTCGATGATCCCGCCCACCAGGGCCACCACCAAAGGCGCGACCAGCACCGCGAGCCAGAAGTTGCCCGGCACGCCGGCCAAGCTCACCGTCACCTGGTAGCAGCAGAAGCTGCCCAGCATGTACAGGCTGCCGTGGGCCAGGTTAAGGACCTTGAGGGTGCCGAAGATAATGGACAAACCCGCGGCGATAAGGAACCAGACCATGCCCAGGCTGACTCCCGCCAAGGCTTGACCGGCAAATGATTCGAAAGTCACGTTGGCACCTATTTTTATGGGGGGGCAGGCGGAGCCGAAGCTCCGCCTGCCCAGCTATTTTTAGGTCGCTATTTTCCGCGGACCTTCTTGATCTGCTCGACGGTGTGGTAGCTTTCCGCGCCGAGCACGCCCACGTCGGTTATGTGGGGGAAGGGCAGATCCGGGGTGAAGCGCATGATGCCGTACCAGGTGGGCATCATGGCCTGGTGGTCGTAGGCTCGCATCTCGACAGGCCCCACGAAGGTGTTCATCTTTAAGGTTTCCAGCGCCTTGATAACCTTCTGGGTGTCGGTGGTACCGGCCTTGGTCACCGCGTCCTTGATGGCGTAAACGATGACGTAGGCGTCCATGGAGCCGTAGGAAGGCCACAAGCCGGTCATCTCGCGAAGTTGCTTCACGAATTTGGCGTTTTGCTCGCCTTTTATGGCCCAGAAGGGGTAACGGCAGGTGGCCAGGGCGTTTTTGGGATAGGGGTCACCCTGCTTGACCTTGGACCAGGTCTCCACATCGCCGGCGCAGGGCTGCACCGCCTTCATCTTGTCGTAAAGACCGAAGGACCAGGCCTGCTTGGTGAAGGCCAACTCGCCACCGCCGTAGATGGCCGATAGGTAAAAGGCGTCGGCTCCGGAGTTGGCCATCTTGGCTATGTAGGCGGTGAAGTCGGTAGAGCCCAGGGGCACCCAAAGCTCGTCGATGATCTTGGCATCGGGCACCATTTTGAGATAGGTATCCTTGAACTCCTTCAGGGCATTCTTACCCGCCTCATAGTCGTAACCCAAGGATATGATCTTTTTGGACTTGTAGGTTTTGGCGAGGGCGATGGCTGGGCCCTTGCCAAAGTAAGGCGTGCCGTTGGTGGTAAAACGGAAGGTGTATTTATTGAATTTTTCCTCAGTGATCCTTGTGCTCTGGGCGATGTTTATCATATAGATCTTCTTGGCCCGATTGGCATACCCGGAGATGGCCAAAGCCACGCCCGAACTAATAGTGCCGGCCAGGAAATCCACTTTCTCCTTGAGCACCAAGTCTTTGGCTTCGCGCAGCCCCGCCTCGGGGTTGATTTTGTCGTCACGGACGATCAACTCCAACTTGCGGCCCAAGACGCCGCCCGCCGCGTTGATCTCGTCCACCGCGATCTTGGCGCCAGCGGCCGAGGTGATCCCATACATGGAGATCGGGCCGCTCATGGTGTGGATGAAGCCGATTTTGATGGGGGGTTTTTCCGCCAAAACGGTGGTGGGCGCCAACCCGATCACCGCAGCCAATGCAGCCGTGGCCAGCATGATTCCAAAGGCCTTCAACGTGTGAGCCATGAATACTCCTCCCTTAGGGTACGAAACGTTACGGCAATTGGTTGGGGCAGCTCAACAATGCTGATCACTCTGATTGGGTTGTGCCCAGTCTCCGAATTTTTTGGCGGACAATGGTCCGATTTCGCGTTTACCTGCCACCTTTCACCAGGGTTTTGGCCATCAGGACTCGCGCATATCTTGCTGAAGTTTCTCAGCTAACGCATTGCGTTATTACTTAATTTAATTTAAATATTTTATAATTAATTATATTTGAGCGGGTCAAGTATTATTTGGGAAAGTCACAAAAAAATGCGACTTGATCACGCAATGCGTTACAAAATGAGTGCATACCCCTTTTGGTCGCCATTAATTTATTTCTATTGTCGACAACCAGTCAAGGGCAATGCTCGCACGCCTTCTTCAGCCTGCCAAATACCGACCATCCGGATCGGGTAAATCCACATAAGCGGGCTTGCAGGCGGGCGTTATGGGCGTAACACGGTTTTGACCCAGGCGGAATTCATGGGCCGCTCCGGCAAAATGCTCACTAAGAGTTTGGCTTTATTGCAATACCGTGTTATCCCAGATATTGTTACCAAATATGTTCGGCCGCCAGGTCGCAAGGGCCCCTTGGTTTTTGGGTGGAGCTATTAACTCACAGGCTGCGCCAACCCACCATTGCAAGGCACATCCCGCCATTGCGCCACATGCTGGTTATGAGTCCGAACACAGGTGGGGGCTAGTTCAACGAAAAGTCAATTCCCTGACCCTATCGAGGTCATTTGCAATGAGGGAGATGCGTACGTGGCGAAAGCACCCAAGAAGGCCAGTCCCAAGAACGGCAACCGGAGAGGCCTGGCCATTGAGGAAGCCTATCAAAAAGTCAAAAAGATGATCTACCTCAACCAGTTCGCGCCTGGCCAAAAGATCGTCAGCAACGACTTGGCCAAGCGGCTGGACATCAGCATCACCCCGGTTATCCAGGCCCTGAACCGCCTGGAGGCATCCAACTTCGTCACCTACGTGCCCAACAAGGGCTACTTCGTCAGCGAGATCACCGAAGAGGACGCCAAGCAACTTTACATGGCCCGTGAGGCTTTGGAGCTGTACATCCTGCCCACGGTCATCGAAAACATGACCGCCAAGAACTTCGACGAGATCAAGGAGGCCTTCAGCCTCCAGCGCAGCGAGGCCAAGAACCTGGTGGGCCGCCGCCTTATCCTGCTGGACGCCCAGTTTCACCTGAAGATCGCCAGCTTTTCCGGCAACGATATCATCTGCCACATGCTGCAGGAAATTTTCGAGAAGTTGTACCTGCGCTACCGGCCGGAATACCTGGGCAGCAACCGCATCAAAGAGGTGGCCGAGGAGCACCGCAATCTCCTTGAGGCGCTCCGTCAAAGGGACGTGGACAAGGCCCTGGCCGCCATACGCCACCACATCGCCCAAGGCATGGACCGGGTGGTCAGCAGCCTGCAAGCGGAGCAGCACACCGACCTGAGACTCGGCTAGCCCCTCGGGCGCTCGCGGCCCGTACGCTGAGTTCTGTTTTGTATGGAGATTGCCGGCTTGGGCGGCTTCTTGGCCGCTGGGCCCGGCCTAGCGGTTGAAGGCGGCCATGATGCCTTCTAGCACCGAGCCGCCCAGCGCCCTGGCCTTTTCGCTGATGGTATGCAGATACTCGATCTGCCCCCTGGGGTCCACGTCGCCCACCTTGGTGCCGGGGGCCACCTCGGCGCCTGGGCGCAAGAGGCCCCGCAAAATGCCATCCAACTTTGCCTCCACGGCCTGACCGCTCACCCGCGCCACCACCTGCCCTGCCCGCACCCTATCGCCCAGATCCAAGTCCGTCTCGAACACCCCGGCGGCCGGCGAACGCAGCACCCGCTGGGAGGTGTAGCCCGCGATGTTGCCCGGCACCCCGGTATTGGGTTCGGGCGAGCCAAGGGTGATCAAGCGCCCCAGGTTGTGGCCCCGGTTGGTCTCGATGGCCAGGTCCACCTGGTCCGGGGCGTGGAAGCCCGGCCCCAGGCCGATGGTCAGGGGAGCCATGCCTTTGCTGAGCCCGGTGTTGCGCTTGGCCACCAGGGCGTCCACGATGACCATGGGCCTTATCGCCGCCCGGCAGGTCATGTGGGGATCGACGATCACCGGCAACTCCGCCCGGGCCCAAAGCCCCTCGGCCTCCTCCGGGCCCTGGATGAGCCGGGCGGTGCGGCCCTCCACGACCTTGCTGCCGTCGTAGACCGCCTCGCAGTAGCTCACCGCCCGGCGCACCGCCAGGGGGCGGCTTATCTCGGTCATCAATACGTGGAAGCCTGCGTGAGCCAGACGATAGGCCACGCCGCTGGCCATCTCGCCCGCGCCACGTATGAGCACCCTCAAGCCGCTTAGGCTCGATTTGGGGAAGATGTGGCTTATGGCAGGCTCGTGGTTCATGTCTCACCGTGGCTGGCGCGTTAATAACACTGCAAATGTCCAGGGTAATTTTACCACCACATCCCCGTCCTTGCGCCTCCGGCAATGGCCCCGGCAGCCCCGAAATGAAGCAGGGAACGGCCCCAGCCGTCCCCTGCCCCGCTCGATTGCTGATGATTTTTCTAGAAGGCTTCTTCCGGTATCTCCATGGCCGACAGGTCTTCGGTCTTCAGGGAGGCATAGCGGCCGAAAACGTTGGTCAGGATGTTGCGGCAAAAGAACTTGGCCGAGGCCATCTTGCCCTGATAGAACACGCCGTCCGAAGAGCCCGGCTCCACCTCGGCCAGCTTGGCGCGGGCGATGAGCCCCTGCTCCAGCATCAGCTTGGCCAGCACCGCCTCGGCGAAGCACTCCAGGAACCTGGTGGCGAACATGGGCACCAGGGAGATGCGGCCCTGTTGGAAGTACCCGGCAAAGCGTTGGGCGAAATCCGCCACCATGCCCACCGCCTGGCCCAACAGCTTGAAGTCGGCCTGGAAGTCCTGGTCCGTCTCGTTCTCCTTGGCAAAGGCCATTAGTTCGCCTACCCACTCCTGGAACACCTTGCCGCCATGGGCGCCGATCTTGCGTCCCACCAAGTCCAGGGACTGGATGTAGCTGGTGCCCTCCCAGATGGAAACGATCTTTACGTCGCGGGCGTACTGCTCCACCGGGAAGTCGCTGCAAAATCCCGCCCCGCCCAATACCTGGATGGCGTCGCGGATGAGCACCCAGGCCAGGTCCGAGGGATAGGCCTTTACCAAGGGGGTGAGAATGTCCACCCTGGCCTGGGCCTTTTGGCGCACCTGGTCATCCGGGTCGTACTCGGCCACATCGGAGTTGAACAGCAGGTAGGCCACGAACACCCGCATGGCCTCGGAGCCCGCCTTGAGGTTCATGAGCATGCGGCGCACGTCCTCGTGCTGGATGATGGGCACCGTCGGCCCGTGGCGGTCGGTGAGCGGCGCGCCCTGCACCCGCTCCTTGGCGTAGATGCGGGCGGTGTCATAGGCGCTGGCCGTGGCCCCCGCCGCCTGGATGCCGCAGCCGATGCGGGCGTGATTCATCATCTGGAACATCTTGGCCATGCCGCTGTGGGGCTCGCCCAACAGGATGCCCCGGCACTTGCCCTGCTCCCCGAAGTTAAGAGTGCAGGTGCTGGAGCCGTGGATGCCCATCTTGTGCTCGATGCCCGCGCAGAACACGTCGTTGGGCTCGCCCATGGAGCCGTCGGGGTTCACCCAAATCTTGGGCACGATGAACAGGCTCACCCCCTTGGTGCCCGCGGGGCCGCCCTCTATGCGGGCCAAGACCAGGTGGATGATGTTCTCGGTGAGGTCGTGCTCCCCGCAGGTGATGAAGCGTTTTACCCCCTCGATCTTGTAAATGCGCGGGTCGTCCGCGTCGGCGCCCGGCGTGGCCTTGGTGCGCAGCGCTCCCACGTCCGAACCGGCGTCCGGCTCGGTGAGGCACATGGTGCCGCCCCACACCCCGGTGTACATATTCTCCAAAAACATGGCCCGGTCCTGGTCGGTGCCAAAGTTTTCGATCAGGTGACCGTTGCCCACCATGAGGCCAGAGTAGGTCATCATGGCCAGGTTGGCCCCGCCAAATATCTCTCCCACCAGGCCGCCCACCACCTCGGGCAGGCCCTGGCCCCCGAACTCGGGGTTGTAGGTGGCCGCGGGCCAGCCGTTCTCGTTGAGCACCCGCCAGCATTCCTTGAAGGCGTCCGGAGTGGTCACCTTGCCGCCTTCATAGGTGCAGCCGATGCGGTCGCCGTCCTGCAAGGCCGGTCCCAAGACCTCCTTGCCCACCTTGAGGGCCTCGTCGATGATCATGGCGAAGTCGTCGGCCGAAAAATCCTGGTAAGGCTCATAGCTCAGGAGCCGATCCACGCCCAAGTGCTCCAGAAGCACGAACTTGCTGTCCCGGCCGTCGCGGCGAAAGTAGTTGATGCCCATCGTTGTCTCCCCGGCCCGCTGCCGGGCCGCCAATTTACATTTATCGTTTACCTACGCTATACGTTTTGCCATACTACAGGCGTAGAGCGCACAGCGCAATCGGTCTTTCCCTCTCTTGGTATAGGCCTATGGAGCCGCGCCCGCGCCGCCCCTACAGCCCCAGGTAGGTCTTGCGGATCACCTCGTCCTCCAGCAGATCCTCGCCCTTGCCCTGGGCGATAATTTTGCCCGAGGAAAGCACGTAGTTGCGGCTGGCCATCTTGAAAACCGTGGCCACCTCCTGCTCCACCAGAAGGATGGTTATCCCCATGTCCTTGATCTGCTGGATCTTGTTGAACACCTCCTGGCGCATCAGGGGGGCCAGGCCGGTGGAGGGCTCGTCGATGCACAACAGCTTGGGCCGCGACATCAGGGCCCGGCCCACGGCCAGCATCTGCTGCTCGCCGCCGGACAGGGTGCCCGATACCTGCCGGGTGCGCTTTTCCAGCACCGGGAAAAGCTTGTAGACCATCTCCAGGTCGGCCTGGGTCTGGGCCTTGTCCGGGTGCAGGTAGGCCCCGGCCATGAGGTTTTCGATGACGCTCAACTCCCGGAAGGGCCTCCGCCGCTCCGGGCAGTGCACCAGGCCCATGCGCACGATCTCGTGGGCCGGGGTTTTTTCTATGGCCTTGCCGTCGAAGCTGATGCGTCCCTTGAGGGTCACGTCGCCTCCGGCAGTGCCCCTGAGGGTCATCTTTTCCCAAGCCACCAGGCCGGTGACCGCCCTGAGCAGGGTGGTCTTGCCCGCGCCGTTGGGGCCCACCAGGCTCACCAGCTCGCCCTCGTCCACCGACATGCTCAGGTCGTTGATAAGCATGGCCTTGTCGTAAGAGACCGTCAGGTTGGCAACCTCAAGAAGCACTTAGACCCCTCCCTCTCCCAGATAGGCCTCGATCACCTCGGGATTGGCCACGATTTGCTCCGGCGTGCCGTCGGCGATGATGGTGCCGAAGTCCAAGACGATGATGCGGTCCACGATCTTCATGAGCTGGGCCAGCTTGTGCTCGATGATGATCATGGCCGGGCCCTCGCTGTGCAGCCGCCCGAAGCGGCCTCCCTTGTGCAGCCGGGCGATGGACTTGGCCATGAGGTCGGTCTCCGCCGGGCTCAGGCCGCCGAAAGGCTCGTCCAAGAGCAGCAGCTCCGGCTCGGTGGCCACCGCCCGGGCCACCTCCAGGCGCTTCAAATCGCCCTGGGACAGGGTGGAGGCCTTTTCCAGGGCCATGTCCGAGATGCCCGCGAACTCCAGGGCGTCCATGGCCTTGGCCTCCACCTTCTTGACCCACTCGCCGCGCTTCATGGCCCGAGGGCTGAGGCAGGAGACCATCACGTTGGCGATGATGGGTAGGCGGCGGAAGGGTCGCATGTTCTGGAAGGTGCAGGCAATGCCCATGTTCACGATGTCCCAGGTCTTCTTGCCGGTGATGTTCTTGCCCTTGAAGCTGATCTTGCCCCGGTCGGGGTGCAGGATTCCGCTGATCAGGCGCACCAGGGTGGTCTTGCCCGCCCCGTTGGGGCCGATGAGCCCGACTATTTCGTCGCGGCCCATGCTGAAGCTGACCTCGTTGGTGGCGGTGAGGCCCCCAAAGTCCTTGTGCAGGCCGCTTATCTCCAAGAAGGGCTGGGCCATGGTTAGCTTTCCTCCGCCTCTTCGCGCAGCTCCCGGCGGGAGACCTTGCCCACGTCGGTCTTGGGCAACTCACCCCTGAATTCGATGATCTGGGGCACCTTGTAGTGGGCCATCTTGGCCTTGCAGTGGGCGATGAGCTCCTCCTCGGAGACCTTGCCCCGGGCCTCGGCCTGCAACACCACGTAGGCCTTGATGAGCTGTCCCACCTTGGGATCGGGCACCCCCACCACGCCCGCAGCCTTGACCTGGGGATGGTTGTAGAGCACCTCCTCCACGTGCTTGGCGAACACCGAGTAGCCCTTGTGCTTGATCAGGTCCCGCTTGCGGTCGAAGAAATGGAAGTATCCCTCCTCGTCCATGCTCACCAGGTCGCCGGTGCGCATCCAGGTCTTGCCTTCCATCTGGATCATGGTGTCCTGGTTGTCCTCGGGCCGCTGCCAGTATCCCCGCATGATGTTGGGCCCGCTGAGCACCATCTCCCCCACCTCGCCCACGGGCACGAACTCGTCGGAGTCCACCTCCATGATGGCGGCGGTTATGTTGGGGATGGGGATGCCGAAGGAGCCCCGCTTGGGCCGGTGCAGGGGGTTGGTGTGGCTCACGGCCGCGGTCTCGGTCATGCCGTAGCCCTCGGTGATGTGGCTGCCGGTGCGCCGCTCCCAGCCCTCCACGGTGCTCTCATGCAGGGTGTCCGCGCCGCACACGATTACCTTGATGCGCTTCCAATCAACCCGGTCGGTCTTGTCGTACTCCTTCAGGTACTCGTACAGGGTGGGCACCCCGTAGAAGCCCGAGGCGTCGTAGCGCTCCACCGCGTTTAATATCTCGTCCATGTCCGGGGTGGTGAACAGCACCATGGTGTAGCCGTTGACCAGGCTGGTGAGCATTATCACCACCTGCCCGTAGATATGGAACATGGGCAGGAAGGCGATGACCGTCTCGTTGCCCTCCTCGAACTTGCTGCTCCAGAAGGACAGGGCCTGGGCCTGGCAGGCGATGATGTTGTAGTGGGTAAGCATGGCCGCCTTGGGCAGGCCGGTGGTGCCGCCGGTGTAGGGCAGCGCGGCCAGGTCGTTCTTGGGGTCCAGAGTTACCTGGGGCGCTTGGGCCGGGGACTTTTTAATGAGGTCCTGAAACTTCAGCAGCCCGTCGCGCTGGATCATGGCCTCGTCGGGCACGTGCATGCCGCCGTAGGCCTTGGCCATGATTTTCTTGGCGAAGATTTTTTTGAGCTTGGAAAGGTACTCGTCCACCCCGGTGATGACCACCTGGTCCAGGTCAATCCCGGCCTCGGCCACCTTGTCGTAGAGGATGTCCTGACACACCACCACCTTGGCTCCGCTGTCGCTGAGCTGGTGGCGCACCTCCTGGCTGGTGTAGACCGGGCTCACCGGGGTGACCACCGCCCCTGCCTTCAGGGCGCCCAGATAGGCTATGACGTACTGGGGGCAGTTGAGCAAAAACAGGGCCACCCGGTCGCCCTTTTTTATCCCCAGGCCGCTCAGAGCCGCGGCGAAACGGTCCGCCTGGTCCTTGAGCTCCCGATAGCTGATCTTTTTGCCATAGTAGATCAGCGAAGTTTTGTTGCCGTACTTTTCCACCACCTGGTCGAACATCTCCGGAATGGAAACCACGGGGATGTCCATTTCGGGGGGCACGTCCTGGGGGTAATGCTGCAACCAGGGTTTGGACAAGTAGGCTTCTTTGGCATCCATGCTATTTCACCTCACACGTTGCTGGGGAATAAGGACCTGCCATGGTCTAGTCCAAAGCGGCGTCGCATATGCGGCACCTCTGTCTGCTGAAAACGTTGCGCACCTTGCAGCGGGGGCATTCGGTCTCGATCTTGTCGCGCACCCAGGGGATGAGCCCCTCGGGCATGAACAGCAGGGTCAGCAGCACCAGGGCCGCGAAAATGAACATGCGTATCTCGGGCAGACTGGGGAATTGGTCCAGCACTATGCGCAGGATCTCCATGAGGGGGTAGAGAATGAAGACCCCGGCGATGGGCCCGTAGATGGTGACCATGCCGCCGAACACCGCCCAGATGATCACCTGAAAAGACAGACCCACTTCCAGGCCGGAAGGCCCTGCCAGGCGCATGAAGTGGGCGTAGAGCCCGCCGGCCACCCCCGCGAAAAAGCCGCTCATGCAAAAAGCCAGAAGCTTGTAGCGGGTGGTGTTGACCCCGGCGGTGCGCACCGCCAACTCGTCCTCGCGGATGGCGTGCAGAATGATGCCGGTCTTGGAGTCGGTGATCTTCCACATGGTGAAGCCCAGGATCAGCATCAGGCCGCTGGTCAGGTAGTAGTCCATGACCCGCGAGCCGGTGAGGCGCGACAACCCGGCCAGACCCAGCTCGCCGCCGGTGATGCTGGGAATGGCGAAGACGATGCCGGTCAGGATGATGGGGAAGGCCAGCGTGGTCAGGGCCAGGTAGGAGCCCTTGAGCCTGAGGCAGGGGATGCCCACGATCAGGCCGGTGAGCACTCCCCCCACCGCGCCCAGGGGGATGGAAAAATACGGCGGCAGGCCCAGCTTGAGGTTCAACAGGGCGGTGACATAGGCGGCCACCCCGAAGAACAGGGCGTGGCCGAAGTTCATCTGCCCGGTGAAGCCCGAGAGCAGGTCCCAACTCGCCGCGAAAATGGCAAAGATGGAGGTGAGTATCAGCACCCTGAGGAAGTAATAGTCCTGGGTGAAGATAGGCAGGGCCATGAGGGCCACGATGAATACGAGCACCGCCACGCGGCTGGGTAGAACCAGCACCTCGGTGCGCAGGATGCCCACGGTCCTACGGAAGTACACGCCCAGCAGGCCCATGCTAACGCTCCTCCTCGAAAGAAACCCCGAACAGGCCCTCGGGTCTGATCAAAAGCACCAAGATCATGATGGACAGGGCCACCGAGTCCTTGAGAAAGGAGCCCATGGGCACCAAAAACACCACCAGGGATTCGGCGAAGCCCAGGATGAAGGCCCCCACGAAGCTGCCCTCGATGCTGCCCAGGCCGCCCAGGACCACGATGGCCAGCATCATGATCAAGGGATGCATCCACATGGTGGGCTCCACCGTGACCAGGGGAACCACGATGGCCCCGGTGATCGCGGCCATGCCCACGGACACGGCCATGGTGCCCATGGCCACCCGGGTCACGTTCATGCCCATGAGGTTGGCCACCTCCCGGTCCTGGGCCGTGGAGCGGATGGCCAAGCCCAGGCGGGTCTTTTGCAGGAACATCCTGGTGGCCACCAGGACCACCAGGGCCAGGCCCAAGGCCAGCAGGTGCTGGTAGGTGACCTTGACCCCCAGGATGGTGGCGTAGCCGTCTATGAGAGGGTTCACTCCCAGGTAGTGGCCGCCGAAGATCATCAGGAAGACTTCCTGGATCATCATGGCCACGGCGATAGTGGCGATGAGTACCGCCGCCTCGTGCTCCTGGATGGGCTTGATGAAAAAGTTGTAGATCAGAAGGCCCAGGATCACGGTGAGCACGATGGAGGCCACCATGGCCAGGGGGGCGGGCAGGCCCATCAATTTGGTGCCCACGTAGATGAGGTAGGCGGCGGTCATGTACAAGGCGGTGTGGGCGATGTTGATGATGCGCGCCACGCCCAGCACCAGAGAGAAGCCAATGGCCAGCAGGGCGTATACGCTGCCCTTGATCAAGCCGTCGATGATGATGTCCAGTATCATGCGTCCACCCCGCGGGCTCCCGGCGGTGAGCCCAGATGGTAGGCGCGGCCCGGTGTTCCCGCGCCTGGGATTGGCTGGTCATGCCTCCTGGCCTCTCCGGGCCGGTGGCCCGGAGAGGCTAAAGGGACAGTCGCTTACTTCTTGTTCTTCCAGTAATCCACTACCCAGGGGGGCAGCTTGAAGGGCACGGTGCCCTTGTAGAACACCTTCTCCCAGTGGTAGGGCCACACGCACTTGATCTGTCCGTCCTGCCACTGGGTGCCGATGGCGGTCACGTAGCCGGGACCCCAAGTCACGTCGTGGGACTTGTCGAAGACCACCCGCCCGGCGGTGTCGATGTAGTCGGTCTTCTCCAGGAAAGGCAGAACCTTGTCGGAGTTGACGCTGCCGGCCTTCTCCACCGCTTCCTTGAGGATGTAAAGGGCGTCATAGGTGCCGGCGGTGTAGTTGGGCGCCTGCTTGAAGAGCTTCACGTACTTGTCGTAGAAGGGGATGGTCTTGGGGGTAATGGCCACGCGGGCGTAGGTGTTGATGGTCTCGACGTAGTTGCCCTTGCCTCCGGTAGCCTCCCAGAAGCCGGACTTCTGGGACTCCACGTTGATGCCTACCGCCACGGCGGGCACCTTGAGCTCACCCATCTGCTTGGCGAAGGTCAGGCCCACCGAAGAGGAGAAGGTGGTGAACACGATGTGCGCCCCAGCGCGCTGGATGGCCGCCAACTCGGCGGTGCAGTCCTTGGCCACCGGAGAGGGACGCCACACGCCCACCACTTCCATGCCCATCTTGGCCGGGAGCAGCTTCTGGGAAATGTTGACGATGGGATCGGCCCAGGCAGCCTTTTCGGCCACCACCGCCACCTTGATCTTCTTGATGCCCAGGGTCTTCTTCATGATGGCCGCGGCTGTGCCCAGCAGAATGAAGTCCACCTTGCCCAGGTACTTGGAGTTGATGGGGGTCAGACGGAACCAATACTTATAGCGGTCGTAGTCTTTGGTGACCCGAGTGCAAAGCTCCGGGTGGGCCGCGCCGCAACCGATGAATATCTTCTTGGCGTCCATGGCGATGTCCTGCATCACCTGCACCGCCTCGGTGCGGAAGCCGCCCACCAAAAAGTCGACCTTATAGCGGCTGACCGCCATTTCCACCGCGTTGGTGGCGTCGGGTATGCTCAAAAACTCGTTGGTGTCCACCTTGATGAGCTTGATAGGCCGCATGACGCCGGCCACCTTCACCCCACCGGCGCCGTTGATTTCGTCGGCCGCCATGGTGGCCCCGTTCCAGTGCCCCTCGCCCTGGGTGAAGGACATGGGACCCAGCACCCCGATCTTGATGGGCTCCACGGCGCCCACCGGCAGGCACATGGCCAGCACCAAAGACAGCCCCAAAAGCGCTGTCCCGACTCTCCCCAAAAATTGCATGATACTTCCCTCCCTTTTGACTGTTGGGCCAGACCGCTTGCCTGGGCAGGAAAACTGCCGGAAGCGAGCCGTGGCCGGGTCTCCTTGGCTGGGTGGCAGCCACGGGCCCGCCGCCCTTGCTCAACCGGAGCCTTACGCCGCTGCCGGCGCCGCGCTCCAGCGGGATCGTCTAATAGGAAGCTGATTGATCAAGCTGTCTGCGGTTCAAGGTGTCGTGCTGGATGAGGCGCAGATATTCACCGAAACCGATTGGATATCTGTCTGGCCGTTGGCGCCCGCCGTGCGGCGCGCCGGGCCTAAAACATTCGAAACATTAGCGGCCGGTTCTGCATCGGCCGTTCAATGCCTTGATGATGGTTGGCTGGGTTCGAGCCACGGCCCCACGAGGGGCGATGGGGATTTTGTGCTGCTGCAAAGGATGTAAGGACGAGGGCTGTTGAATGTGGTCCAAGCCATTTTGGCATAAAACCCGTCCTGTTTTCACCCCAGGAAAGCAACCCTGTTGATTTGGGGCGCGCCATGGCCCCGTTTCGGCTCCGCGCCGGGCTAGGGGCTCCCGGCCCTATGGATGAAGGCTCTTCTCGATTTGAAGCGTTCCACCGGCCGGGCCGACGCTAGGGAGCGCCGATTCGCCTTCTCGACGTATACTGTATATTCGCACTCAACGTTTAGTCAAGCTATTCGTACAGATTACTTAATTTAGTATTAACTTAAAGATATCTTGTCAACTTAACTGCGTTATGAGATCATGCGATAAGTTATTGCGCTGTTGCGAGTGAGGCGGTTGAGGTCCGTACAAGGCCAGCGCCTCCTAAGGAGCGGCCGGCGATGCTTCGGGGACGAGTTACGGAGCCGCAGGATCGGCGCACCAAATTTTTAGCCCGGCGACGATCAGATGATTTGGGTTTTCCCACCGGGTAGTGTAAAAAAGTATCCGACATGAATATGGTTCATCCGCACCCAGATTAAATCAGGCTTTGCAACAAACCGGGGGGAGGCAGGGTTGCGATGAAAATAAGCGAATTGGCCAGACGCACCGACGTGCCCAAACAGACCATCCATTATTATATAAGGTCCGGCCTGTTGCCCAAGCCCCGCAAGCTGGGCTCCAACTCCGCCGACTACGATGAAAGCTACGTGGAACGCATCCGGCTCATCAAGGAGCTGCAAAACGACTTTTTCCTGCCTCTGCCGACCATCAAAAAAATCATGTGGGAAAACCGCAGCGCCAGCAAAATGGCCATGCTCAAGCTGCGCACCGAATATTTCCGCCCCATGGAGCACTACCTGGGAACCGGGGCGGTGGGGGACGAAGCCTTCCTCAAGGCCACCAGCTTGGCCCCGCGCTGGCTGCCCATCCTGACGGAATGGCAACTCATCAGCCCCAAGGTCGAAAACGGCGAAAACATCTATTCCCAAGACGACATCATCGTGGCCAAGGTCATGGTCAACATGGCCAAGCTGGGCATCAACCGGGCCAACAAATTCAAGCCCGAGGTGACCTTGCCCATGCTGGCCGGCACTTTCAAGAGCGTGGCCAAGGACCTCATCGAAGACTTCCGCCGGGCCACGGTGGATATGAAGCCGGCCGAGCGGGAAGAACTGGCCCTTAGGGGCCATGAGATCATGGGGGTGCTTTGCTATCACCTCTATCGCAAGTACGCGCGGGAATACCTGCAAGAAAAGCCTAGAAGCTAGTCCCTAGCCCTAAACGCCCCATCGCCGGGGCCTTCGTCCCTGCATCCTGATTTTTCCGAACCATTGTTCATTTTTTGCTTGCATTAGTTCATTGCTTTGCTTGTATAATCTATGTGTTGCAAGTCTAGTGCAGAGCAACGCAATACGTTATTTGTCAACATAATAACGGTCTTAACCACTGGGACGTAGCTTAATTCAGGGGCGAAGCCCACGGTGCCACGACCCGCATGGGCCAAGGCGTGGGCGGGATATCCTGCCGCCGCCCGGCCAATCGGGCCAGTGACGGTGGCGGCAACCCCCTTTTGGGTCTTTGGAGAGGCAAATGAACACGCAGTACCAGACGGTCAAGGTGGAGCTGATCGACGGGGTGGCCATCCTGCAGATGGACAATCCCCCGGTCAACCAGATGTCCGAGCACTTCATCCTGGAGTTGAAGCAGGCCACCTTGGAGGCGGTGGAGGACCCGGAGATTAAGGTGATCATCCTCACCGGCACGGGCAAAAACTTCGTAGCCGGGGCCGACGTCACCCAGCTTCTCACCGTCAAGGAGAAGGCCCCTTTTGTGGCCAAGCTCATGGACGTGCACCGTTGGCTGAACGCCCTGGAAGCATCTCCCAAGCCCATCATCGCGGCCATCAACGGCAACTGCCTGGGCGGCGGCATGGAGATCGCCCTGGCCTGCCACTACCGCATAGCCGCCAAGGGGGTGAGCCTGGGCCTGCCCGAGGTGAAGCTGGGTCTGCTGCCCGGCAGCGCGGGCACCCAGCGCATGCCCCGGGTCATCGGCCTGCCCGACGCCCTGGACCTAATGCTCACCGGCAAGTTCATCAAGGCCCAAAAGGCCTGGTCCCTGGGCCTGGTGGATGAAGAAGTGCCTTTGGATCAGTTGCGCCAGGCCGCGCTAACCGCGGCGGGCAATTTCCAGAAGGGTCTGCTGAGCCATCAGAGTCGTCGGGCCAGCCGCCGCTTCGACCGCCTGCCCAGCGCCAGTGAAAAGACCCACCTCATCAATTTCATCAAGGCCCAGACCGCGCCCAAGGCCAAGGGCTACATCGCGCCCTTCAAGATCATCGAGGCGGTGGAAAAGGGGCTGTCCACCGACTTCGAGGCGGACATCACCCGCGAGGCCGATCTGTTCGGCGACTGCCTGGTGTCCGACGTGGCCAAAAACCTCATCGGCATCTTCCTGAACGAGCGCTCCGCCGGACGCCTGCCCCGCATCAAGGGCCTGACCCCGGCCAAGCCCCAAAAGGTGGGCATGCTGGGCGGCGGGGTCATGGGCTCGAGCATCGTGCACCTGCTGCTCTCCAGCGGCCTGGAAGCGGTGCTGTGGGAGGTCAACGACCAGGCCCTGGCCAAGGCGGTGGAGGCCATCAAGAAAACCTTCGCTTACAAGATCAAGATCAAGAAGCTCAAGCCCGAGCAGCTGGAAGCCCTGATGGCCGAAAAGCTCACCACCACCACCAAGCTGGAAGACCTGGCCGGGGTGGATCTGGTGATAGAGGCGGTCTTGGAAAACATGGAGGTGAAGCAGGACATCTGGAAAAAGCTGGAGGGCATCTGCCGCCCGGACGTGATCTTCGCCACCAACACCTCGGCCCTGCCCATCACCGAGATGGCCACGGTGCTGGCCGATCCCGGCCGCATGATAGGCCTGCACTTCTTCAACCCGGCCGAGCGCATGCCCTTGCTGGAGATCATCTGCGCACAGCAGACCTCGGACCAGACCCTGGCCACCAGCGTGGCCTTCGGCCGCACCATCAAGAAGGTTCCGGTGGTGGTCAACGACGGCCCCGGCTTCTACGTGTCGCGCCAGTTGGGTGGGCTGATGGGTGGCTCGGTGTTCCTCATGGCCGACGGCGTGAGCCCGGTGGAAATCGAGGCGGCCATGATTGACTACGGCATGCCCATGGGGCCGGCCACCCTGTCAGACCTCACCGGCATCGACATCAACTATCACGTGAACCAGACCTTCGCCCGCCGCCTGGGCGACCGCTACAAGGTCCACCCGCTGACCGAGGCCATCTACGCCTTGGGCGATTACGGCCGCAAGACCGGGCGGGGCTACTTCGATTACAGCGGCCCCAAGCCGGCCCCCAACCCTCGCGTGGCCCAGGTTCTGGCCGACTATCTCCAAGAGCATCAGGCGGCACCACGCGAGATGAGCAAGCAAGAGATCATCGACGTGATGCTGGCCAACGGCATCAACGAGGCGGCCCTGATGATGGAGGAAGGCATCTGCGACCGCCCGGCGGACATGGACCTGGCCATGATCTACGGCACCGGATTCCCGCCCTACCGGGGCGGCATCTTCCGATATGCCGACAAGTGGGGGCTGGACAAGGTGCTGGCCAAGCTCACCGAACTGGAAGCACGCTACGGGGCCCGCTTCGCCCCGGCCGAACTAATAAAGAAAATGGCCGCCCAGGGCCAAACCTTTTATCAGGACTAAGGAGAATGACCATGCAAGAGGTGGTGATCGCCGGATACCTGCGCACGGCCCAATCCCGCTGCCGTCCCAATGATCCCGGCCGGGACTGGTTCCACGCCCTGAGGGCAGACGAGTTGCTGGCCCAGGTGCTGCCCGAGCTCATCAAGCGCTCCGGAGTGGAGGCCAAGGAGGTGGACGACTTTATCGTAGGCTCGGCCACCGGGGTGGGAGAGCAGTGGACCTACGGCGGCCGCACCCCCATCTTCCTGGCCAACCTGCCCGAGACCATCGCGGCCAAGTTCGTGGACCAGCAGTGCGGCTCGGCCATGGCCGGGGTGCACATCGGTTTCATGGAGATCGCCCAGGGCTTCGCCGACGTGGTCATGGTGGGCGGCATGGAGCACATGACCAGGGTGCCCATGGGCGGCACCACCAAGGACCGGGGCCTGGCCGCACCCAACCTGAACCTCTTCCTTAACCCCGAGTACCGCCACTGGGACATGATGAGCGCCATGAATATGGGCCTCACCGCGGAAAAGCTCTTCGCTCAGTCCGGCTGCACCAGGGAGGAGATGGATCAGTGGGCGGTGCGCTCCCATCACCGGGCGGCCCAGGCCCAGGCCGACGGCTTCTTTGACGGCGAGATATTGCCCATCGAGGCGCCCCAGGCCGACGGTACGGTGATGAGCGTGACCACGGACCAGGCGGTGCGCGGCGACACCACCCTGGAGGGCCTGGCCTCCCTGAAGCCCGCCTTCAAAAAAGACGGGGTGATCACCGCCGGGGTCAGCTCTCCCCTGAACGCGGCGGGCACCGGCATCATCCTCATGTCCAAGGAAAAGGCTCAGGCCAAGGGCATCAAACCCCTGGCCACCATCCGCTCCATCGGCTTCGCCGGGGTGGACCCCACCATCATGGGCCAGGGTCCGGTGCCCGCCAGCCTCAAGGCCCTGGAGAAGCTGGGCATGTCGCCGGGCGACATCGACTATTGGGAGATAAACGAGGCCTTCGCCATTGTGGCCCTGAACTGCATCAAACAGTTGGGGCTCGACCCCGAGCGGGTCAACGTGATGGGCGGCGGGCTGGCCATCGGCCATCCCCTGGGAGCCACGGGCAACCGGCTCATCGGCACCCTGGCCCGCATCCTGGAGGCCAAGGGCGCCCGCTGGGGCTGCGCCAACGCCTGCGTGGGCGGCGGTCAGGGTGTGGCCACCATCATCGAACGCGAAGCCTAGACCCTCCAAAACGACGCCGGGCCCGCCCCGATTTTATTTATCGGGGCGGGCCATTTTTTTGCTTTAGGGATTTGCCTCCGGCCTTAAATAGTCATAATAATTAAAGACGGGGTGGGCAGGTTTACCTAGCACCCATGGGGGTAATCCGGGCATCATGTCTGAACGCAATTCATATAAAGGCGTGGTCTTCGCGGGCGGCGGGTCGCGCTGTTTTTGGCAGGCCGGTTTTTGGCAAACCGCCGGCCCGGCCCTGCACCTGACCCCCAGCGCGGTGGTGGCGGTGAGCGCGGGAGCCAGCACCGCCTGCCATATCTTCTCCGGCGAGATCGAGGCGGCCATGGAATACTACCAGGCCGCCCACGCCCGCCGGGCCAAGTACGACCCTCCCGGACGCAACCCCTTCCTGCCCGACCCCACCGGCCTCAAGGTGTACCGCGAAGCCCTGGAGTCGGTGCTGGAGGGCGAACCCTTCCAGCGCCTCAAGCAGGGCCCGGACCTGCGCATCTTCATGAGCCGCCCCCCGGCCTGGGCCAAGTCGGCCCTGGGGGTTGGTCTGGGCTATCTGGGTTACAGCCTGGACAAGAGCATGGGCGATCCGGTGCACCACCGCTACGCCCGCAAACTGGGCTTCCAGCCGGTGGTGGGTCACGCCTCCCAATGCGCCACGGTGCAGGAGTTGGTGGATTTGGTGGTGGCCTCGTCCTGCCTGCCGCCCATGGTGCCCTGGTGCAGTTGGAACGGCTGCAAGGTGGTGGACGGCGGCATCTTGGACAACGCCCCGGTGGAGGCTCTGGAGCCGGGCGAAACCCCGGTGCTGGTGCTGCTCACCCGGCGCTACCCGGCCCACGAGCTGCGCAACCACCCCGGCGTAACCTATGCCCAACCCTCCAAGGAACTGGCCATCTCCAAGTGGGAGAAGGCCAACCCTAATTTGGTGCGGGAAAGCTACGAGCAGGGCCTGCGCGACGGCGAGCTTTTCGCCCGGCGCGGCGCGGAGGCCCTGTACTGAAGCGGCCTGGCGCGGGCTAGCCCTCCCCTACTCTTGCTTGCGGGGCACCCGCTTGCCCTCGGGGGTGTAGTCGTAGAACCCCTTGCCCACCTTGCGGCCCAGGCGGCCCTCCTTCACCAGCCTTTCCACCAGGTCGCAGCGGGCCACCAACTCGCTCTCGCCCATGGACTGCAGGAAGCGGTCGATGAGCGCGAAGGTGTCCAGGCCCGCGTTGTCGGCCACCTCGAAGGGACCGGCCCCCCAGCCATAGCCCAGGCGCATGCCCGCGTCCAGGTCCTGGGGGGTGGTCACCCCGGAGTTCACCAAATCCAGGGCCTCGCGGAAGGCAGCGCAGAACACCCGGTTCATGACAAAGCCGGGGATGTCGCGGCCCACCGGCACCGGGTGCTTGCCCAGGGCGCGGATAAAGGCGATGCTGCGCTCGAACACCTCGTCCGAGGTCTTGTCGCCCTTGACCACCTCCACCAGGCCCATGAGAGGCACCGGCCCGAAGAAATGCAGCCCCAGCACCTTCTCGGGATGGGTGGTGGCCGAGGCCAGGCGGCTGATGGGGATGGAGGATGTGTTGCTGGCGATAGGCGTGTGGGGCGGAGCCAGGCTGTCCAGTTCGGCGAACAGCTCCAGCTTGAGGGACTCGATCTCCAGGGCCGCCTCGAGCACCCAATCGGCCTGGGCCGCGCTGGCCAGGCTGTCCACGGGGGTCACTCGGGCCAGCACCGCGCCGGGGTCGTCGCTGATCAGGCCTTTGGTGGCAAGCTTGCCCACCGAGGTCTTCATGCCCTCCATGGCCCTGTTCAGGGCTTCGGGTTTCACATCCATCAGGCTGACCTGATGACCCGCCTGGGCGCACACCTGGGCAATGCCCGCCCCCATGAACCCGGCTCCCACAACCAATACGCGCTGCATGTTCTCAACTCCCGCTTCGAAGGAAATCACTCGATGATGAAAAGGCCCTGGTCGAATTCCGGCTTGTCCTTGTAACGTTTCATGAACATGCCGGGCATGCGGTCCAGGTTGGCGAAGAACTGATCATCGGCCATTATGCCCGCCTGGTGCAAGGCCTTGATGATCTGCTCCGGTTTGGGCGGGCAGCCCTTCACCGCGATCATCTCCTTGATCTCCGGGTTGTCCTTATGGGCCTGATACATGCACTTGCCCAGGAGGATGGTCTTGTTGGCGCCGGGCCGGGGCTGCATTTTCTTGCCGGTCAAAACCTCCACATTGTCCCAGGGCTCGCCGTTCCAGGTCGTGGCGATGGCCGAGAGCACCGCTCCGTTGATGCCCGAGCAATAGGTGCACAGGCTGGTGTCGTACTTGTAGTAGGCCAGCCCGGCAACCCCGCGCTTGGCCATGGGCACCGGCAGGGTTCCGTCCTCGGTGTAGGGGAAGGCCCAGCCATGATATTGGGCATGGTCTTCCACCGCCTCGCCCTTCACCTCAACCGAGTCCAGTTCCAGGGAACGGCCCCGGTTCTTGGCGGCGTGGGCCAGATGTGGCACGCTCTGGGGCGGGTGGCCCAGCAGGTTGGAGCCCACGATGTCCGCGGCCAGCACGTCCCAGGAGGCGGCCAACAGGTCGCGGCGGTGGACCACCCCGTCAAAGGCCGGGCCGTACTCCGAGGTGAAGGTGCCGTCGATGATGGTGAGCATGGGGGGCATGGGGTCGGCCAGGCGGGCGATGTAGAAGTTGAGGTCCTTGTCCGGGTCCGCGTTGTGGCAGCGCTTGCGCGAGGTCACGTCGATCATGCCCTTGAGGTTCTTGATGCCCAAGCTGACCATGGTCTGGGCGTGTGTCTTCATCACCGGCAGGTCGATGACGAAATCGCTGGCCAGGATGTCCTGGTTGAAGTTGAGCTTCACCCCGTCGCCCAGGTCCACTTCCTGGAAGGGCCGTTGGAAGGTGTCCACCAGCTTTACCCCGTAGCGGTCCCTGAGCTTGGTGTAGCCCAGGGTCTCATAGGCGTGGGCCGAGGTCTCGGTGTCGTTGGCGCGGCCCAGGACCATGCCCTCGCCGATGGTGATGTCGCTCACCCCGTGCTCGCGCAAAAGGGTCACCACGTCGTTTATCAGGCGGCTGGTGGTGATCACCCCCCACTTGGGGAAGTTGACCGCCTTGGTCCAGAAGACGATGTTGGGCTTTATGAAAACCTTGGCGTCGGACCGGATGCGCTCCAGGCCGCCGCAAAGCTCCACCGCCCGGCGCACCGGCTCCAAAGGCTGATCGTAACGCACCAGGGAAACCACGGGCTTGTCCATGCTCTTCTCCTTGCCGGCATGCGCCCGCCTTCTGCGCGGGCCTTGCTTTTGGTGCCCCGGGACGGGCCTCGCTCGACACAAGACGCCTTCCTAGGCTTTGCCCCCCTCCGCCACCGCATTGGCCTTGGCCAAAAGCAGGGCCACCATGGGCCCCAGGTGGGCGAAGCGGCTGTCGGCGGTTTGGCCGTGGAAGTAACGATAGTAAATCTGCTGGGCGATGACCGCCAGGCGGAACAGGCCGAAACAGTAGTAAAAGTCCATGCGGTCCATCACCCGCCCGGTCAGTTGCCCATAATACTCCACCGCCTCCCGGCGGCTCAGGCAGCCCGGCAAATGAGTGATCATGGAGGCCCCTTGCACCATCTCCGGGGGGTCGTCCGCCTGCACCCAATAGGCCAGGGTGCAGGCCAGGTCCATGAGCGGGTCGCCCAGGGTGGCCATCTCCCAGTCCAGCACCCCGATTATCTTGAGCGGGTCGTCCGAGGCCAGCACCACGTTGTCCAGCTTCAAGTCGTTGTGGATCACCGTGGGGGTGGGGCTTTCCGGCGGCATCTCGGCGGCCAGCCACTCCATGACCGCCTCGCCGTCGGGCACGTCCGGGGTGCGGGCGGCGCGGTAGCGCTTGCTCCAGCCCTCCACCTGGCGGCGCACGTAGCCCTGGGGCTTGCCGAACTCGCCCAGCCCGGCGGCCTGATAATCCACCGCGTGCAGCTCGGCCATCACCTCCACCAGACGCTGGGTCAGCCGTTTCAGCTCAGCCGGGCCGAATCCCAGCTCCGGGGGCAGGCTGCGGCGCAGGATGATGCCCTGAATGCGCTCCATCACGTAGAAGTGGCAGCCCATAATGCCCGGGTCCTCGCTGTAGACCAGGGGCTTGGGGCAATAGGGGAACACCGGATGAAGGGCGCTGAGCACCTTGTACTCGCGGCTCATGTCGTGGGCGGTCTTGGCCTTGGTGCCGTGGGGAGGCCGGCGCAAGACCATTTCCCGCCCTCCCATGCGCAAAAAGTAGGTGAGGTTGGAGTAGCCCGAGGGGAACTGGCTGATTTCAAGCCGACCGCCAAGACCGGGGATGCTCAGGCGCAGGAACTCCTCCAGACGCCCGGCGTCCAGCTCCTCGCCCGGCCTTACCCGGGCGGCTTGGTCCAGAAGCTCACTCATCCCGCGCCTCCCCTGCCCCGGCAGCGCCAAGGCCGTCCCGGCAGTATCCCTGGGCCAGACCCACCACGAAATCGGCGTAGCGCTCCACGCTCACCCGGCGCTTGGCATACTTCCAGCGCTTGAGGTACCAGTCTTGCAGCATTCCCTTGATCACCGCCGCGGTGAGCAAATGATCCACCTCGGCGAAAACGCCTTGGCGTTTGCCTTCCTTGATGATCTCGGCGATGTGCCGCTCGGTGGCCAGTTCGCCCTCCTTGGCCCGCTGCTTCTCCACCTTGCCCAAATGGCGCGCCTCCATGTAGGAGAAAAAGAACCAGGGCTGCATGGCCTCGCTGAGGTAGAGATGGGCCCGAATGGCGGAGGCCAGCTTTTCCGGCGGGGCCTCGCCGCCGGAGACGGCTTGGCGCATCACCCGCCGGGTTATGCGGCGGCCCGCCTCCTGGATCATCTCCAGCAGGGCCTCCTTGCCGTTGAAGTAGTCGTAGAGCGCCCCGATGGACAGCCCGCTGGCCTTGCTGAGATCGCGCATGGTCATGGCCTGGAAGCCTTTTTGGTTGCTCACCTTTAGGGTGGCCTGAAATATCAGCTCCAGGTTTTTGAGCGCGGTCTGCTGCTTTTTGGCCTTTATGTCCTCGCGGTGGGCGGAGAGCATCTCCAGGCAAAAATCCTCCTGGGTCAGCTTGGCCTGGCGCTTGAACTGGCGATAGGTCATGAGAGGCCGTGCTCCGTAGCGTATTCCTTTAGGATGCGCCGGGCCACCGAGACCTTGTGCACCTCGTCCACCCCGTCGTAGATGCGCGCCGAGCGCTCGCCGCGATACAGGGTGGCCAGGATGGTGTCGTCGGTTACCCCCAGGCCGCCGTGCACCTGCACCGCCCGGTCCAGCACCCGTTGCATCACCCCGGCGGTGTAGAACTTGATCAGGGAGATGTCCTGGCGGGCCTCCTTCTGGCCGTAATGCTCGATGCGCCAGGCGCAGTTGAGCACCATGAGCCGGGCGGCCCGCATCTCGGCGGTGCTCTCGGCTATCCAGGCCTGGATGATCTGCTTGTCGGCCAGGCGGCTGCCCGGGGATATTTGACGGGTCAATGCCTGGTGGCACATCATCTCCAGGGCCCGGTTGCAGATGCCGATCCAGCGCATGCAGTGGTGGATGCGGCCAGGCCCCAGGCGTTCCTGGGCTATGACGAAGCCATGGCCTTCTGGTCCCAGCAGGTTGGCCCGGGGCACCCGGCAGGACTGGTAGAGGATCTCGCCGTGGCTGTGCCAACCCGAGCCCGCGTGGCCCATCACCGGGATGTTGCGCACCAGGTTGAAGCCGGGGGTGTCGGTGGGCACGATGATCATGGAGGCCCGCAGATGACGGGGGGCGTCGGGGTTGGTCACCGCCATGACAATGGCGAAGGATGCGCCGTCGGCCGAGGAGGTGAACCACTTGTGCCCGTTGATCACGTAGTCGTCGCCGCCCTTGACCGCAGTGGTGTCCATGAGCACCGGGTTGGAGCCCGGCTGCTCGGGCTCGGTCATGGAGAAGCAGGAGCGGATGTCGCCGGCGATGAGCGGCGCCAGGTATTTTTCCTTTTGCTCCGGGGTGCCGTACTTGATGAGTATCTCGATGTTGCCCGCGTCCGGGGCCTGACAGCCGAATACGTACACCCCCAGGGGGTTGCGGGCCAGAGCCTCGCATACCAGCCCGTAGTCCACCAGGCCCAGGCCCATGCCCCCGTACTCCTGGGGATGCAGGGGTGCCCAAAGCTCCATCTGCTTGACCATTTCCCGCTTGGCCTTGAGCACCGGTTCCAGCTCTTCCCAAGGACGGTGTAGAAAATCCTGCTCCAGGGGGATGAGTTCCTTGTCCACGAACTCGTTGATCATCTCCAGGATGGTCTGGGTTTCCTCGGAAATTTTAAAGTCCATGACGAGTCCTTCCGGCCTAGCGGTAGGTGATCAACTCCGGCTTCTGGTGCAGTTCCAGATGGGTGGTGGAGTTGAACAGGGAAAGAGAAAAATCGCGGTCATTGTAAAAAAAGCTGCTAAGAGAGGCGTTCTTGATGACCCAGGTGATGCGCAGGGCGGTTTCATCGCCCAAGCCCAGGGCCAGGCGCAGGGCGGCGGATATGGGGCCGCCGGAGGTGAATACCAATACCGTCTTGCCTCGGCCGTTGTCAGTCCGCACCCGCTCCAGGGCCGTCTGAACCCTGGCCTGGAACTGATCCCAGGCCTCCCCCTGGTCCAGGGGGTAGCGCCCGGAAATCCAGCGGCGCATGGCTCCCTCGTAAACGGTCTGAAAGGCCTTGCGGTCGCCGAACATGCGGGGCGCGGCCTGATCTATGGCCGGGTCTTCCCGCCGCATGGCCGGCAGCAGAGACTTGATGATGGGAATGGAGTCGTACTCGTTGAACTCGGGCAGCACCTGGAGCGGCGGCGGCGAAGGCAGCGCGTCCAGGGCGGCCCGGGCGGTGGCCTGTTGCCGGGACATGGTGCCGCAATAGGCCGCGTCAAAGGTAAGGCCCAGGCGGGCCAGATGCTCGCCGGTCAGGGCCGCCTGGCGCAGGCCCAGGTCCGAGAGCCGGTCGTAGTTGTCCTGGCCGAAGGACGCCTGACCGTGGCGCATCATGTACAAAACGCTCATGCCTGATGGGTTCTCCCCGGCCCTTGGGGGCCGTTTGTGCCGTAGCTAAATGTAGCCCCGTCCGGTGGTGAATTGCAACTATTTTCCGAGCGATCGTTCGTTTTTTTATTGGCAGGAGCCTGGGCATGGCCTACACTATGTTCAGCGATTCAACACGAGCTTGAACAGAGGGAAGCCGTGCGCGTGCTGGTGTGCCTCAAACAGGTGTGGGAGCCGGAGAGTCTGTTCGACCTCCAGGGGGCCGAGCTGCGCCCCCGCCTTCCCCTGCGCCGCAAGATAAGCTCCTATGACGAGTTGGCCCTGGAAGAGGCCCTGCGCCTCAAGGACAACCTGCCGGAGACTCGGGTGACCGCGCTCAGCGTGGGGCCGGCCACGGCGGTGGACGCCCTGCGCCGGGCTCTGGGCATGGGAGCCGACCAGGCGGTGCACATCCTGGCCCCGGAGCAGCCGCCGCCCCGCCCGGCCACCCTGGCCGCCTGGATCGCGGCCTGGGCCGGGGAGCAGGGCTTCGACCTGATCCTGGCCGGGGTCATGTCCGAGGACGCCATGCAGGGCGCGGTGGGGCCCATGCTGGCCGCCAAGCTGGGGCTGCCCGTGGTGACCTCGGTGGTGCGCCTGGAGGCCGGGGGCGGCAGCCTGGAGGTTATGCGGGAGATGGAGGGAGGCCGCAGGCAACGCCTGGCCGTCCAACTCCCAGCGCTGGTCACCATCCAGTCCGGCCCCAATCAGCCCCGCTACCCCACCCTATCCAACCTGCTGCGCGCCAAAAATACCACGCCGCTGACCATTGAAGCCGCCGACCTAGCCACGCCGCTAGAGCGCGAAAAGGTGTTGGCCATGGCCCCGCCGGAAAAGCGTCGGGCGGGCCTGATGCTGGAGGGCGACACCACCCAAAAGGCGGAGCGCCTGTTGGCCATCCTGCGCGAAAGGGCTCTGTTGTGAGCGGGGCGGTCAAGCGTTTGGTGGTGGTGGCCGAGCATGCCCAGGGTCGTCTGGCCCCGGTGACCTGGGAGTTGCTGACCTGCGCTGCTCAGGTGGCTCCGCCCCTTGGCCTGGAGATAGCCGCCGTGGTGCTGGGGCAAGATGTCCAGCCGCTGGCCCGGGAAATCGCCCAACACAGCGGGGGCAAGACCTGGGCGGTGGAGGTGGAGGGTATGGCCCATTTCCACGGCGAGACCCAGCGCCTGACCTTGGCCAGCCTGCTGCCGCGCCTGGAGTTCCAGGTGGTGCTGGGGGCGCACTCCACCTCGGGCCTGGATTGGGCCCCGGTCCTGGCCATGGACCTGGAGGCCGCCTATATCCCCGGCGTGGAAAGCGTGAGCCTGGAAGCGAATGGCCCGGCTTTTTGGCGTAGCGCCCACTTCGGCAAGGTGCGCCAAAAGCAGGCTCCTGAAACTTGGCCCCTGGTGCTCACCGTGCAGCCGGGAGCCTTCGAAGCCGCCCCGCCCGCCGAGGGCAGCCAGGGCGAAGTGGAGGTGGTGCGCCCTAGCACCCCACCACGGCGCACCAAGGTTATGGAAGTGGTGGAAGGCGCGGGAGCGGACGCCGGCCTCAGCCGGGCCCAGGTGGTGGTGGCCGCCGGGCGGGGCGTGGGCGATAAGGAAAATTTGGAACTGCTGCGCCGGGTGGCGGGCCTTTTCTCCTCGTCGGCCCTGGCCGGTTCGCGGCCGGTGTGCGACCTGGGCTGGCTGGGCTACGGCCAACAGGTGGGGCTCACCGGAGCCACGGTGGCCCCGCGCCTGTACCTGGCCTGCGGCATATCCGGGGCGCGCCAACACACCGTGGGCATGCAGGGCTCGGGGTTCATCGTGGCCATAAACAGCGACCCCCAGGCAGCCATTTTCAACCTGTCCGACGTGTGCGTGGTGGAGGACCTGTCGGCCTTTCTCCCGGCCCTGTTGGAGATGGCCGCTGGCGTCCCCGGAGATGACCGATAGCCGGGCCGCGCCGGATGAGCGTTGCCTTGCAAGGGAAAATGCCTTATACCAACCAAGGCGATTCGCTTTGATGGGATTAAACTTTACGCCGATTTTGCGTCTGGCGCGGCCCTCGTCACCACAGCGCGAACAATGCAAGGGCCAGGGAAAAGGATAAAAGAGCATGGAGCTTCTGTACGAAAAGAAAGAGCATATTGCCCTGTTCACCCTGAACCGTCCCGAGGTGTTCAACGCCCTCAGCCCCGAGTTGTTCAAGCAACTGCACGATGCCTTCGAGGACTTTGCCCAGGACCCCGAGCTGTGGGTGGGGGTGATCACCGGCGCGGGCGAGAAGGCCTTTTGCGCCGGGGCGGACGTAAAAACCTGGCTGCCTTTCGTTAAGGAGTGCCGCCAGAAGCCCTGGCTCTTGCCCACCACCCCCATGCGGGGCATGGAGTTGGACAAGCCACTGATAGCGGCCATCAACGGGGTAACCATGGGCGGCGGCCTGGAAACGGCCCTGGCCTGCGACCTGCGCATCGCCTCGGAAAAGGCCCGCTTCGGCTTCCCCGAGGCCCGTTTGGGCATCCTGCCCCGCCTGGGGGGCACGGTGCGCCTGCCCCGCCTGGTGGGCAGCGCCTGGGCCGCGCAGATGATGCTCACCGGCAAGCCCATTGATGCTCAAACGGCCCTGGCCATCGGCCTGGTGAACCAAGTGGTGCCGCCCGAGCAGGTGCTGGAAACCGCCATGGCCCTGGCCCGGGACATCTGCCAGTGCGCCCCCTTGGCGGTGCAGGCCATCAAGAAGAGCATGCGCCGCACCGAGGGCATGTCCTTTGACGAGGCCCTATGGTGCGAGAACGCCCTGGGCATGCCCCTGTACGACACCGAAGACTACCAAGAGGGCCGCATGGCGTTTGTTGAAAAACGGCCGCCCAAGTTCCAGGCCAAGTAGCGACAGGCGCAACCCTCAATCCACAAGTATCACAAAGGCCTGGCAATGGAATTTTTCTTCAATCCCTCCTCCGTGGCCGTGGTGGGCGCCAGCCCAGAGCGCACCGGCAAAAGCCTGCTGCTCAACACGGCGGCCACCCGAGACGTGGCGGTGTACCCGGTCAACCCCAAGTACCAGGTGCTGGAAGGGCTGACCTGCTACCCCAGCGTGGCGGCCATCCCCAACCCGGTGGAAATGGCCATCCTGCTGGTGCCCGCCCGCTTCATCCCGCAAATCCTGGAGGAGTGCGCGGCAAAGGGCGTGCGCGGGATCATGATCCAGAGCGCGGGGTTCGCCGAGACCGGCGAGGCGGGGCGCGAGTTGCAGGCCAAGTGCGTGGCCATCGCCCGCCAGGCGGGCATGCGCCTGTGGGGCCCCAACTGCATGGGCCTGGTGGATGTGCCGGGCCAAAAGTTCTTCACCTTCATGCACCCCAACATCACCAGGGTCCTGCCGCCCCACGGAACCCTTTCCCTGGTGGTGCAGAGCGGCATGCTCTCGGCCGGATTCCTGGCCGACCTGGCCACCCGCCGGGGCATAGCGGTCAACAAGGCCTGCTCCATTGGCAACAAGTGCGATGTGGACGAGTGCGACGTGCTGGAATATCTGCTGCAGGACGACAGCACCAAGGGCGTGGCCCTCTACCTGGAGTCCATGCCGCGGGGGCGGCGCTTCATGGAGCTGGCCGAAGGGGCCAGCAAACCCCTGGTGGTGCTCAAGTCCGGGCGCAGCGCCTCCGGGGCCAAGGCGGCCCTGAGCCACACCGCCAGCCTGGCCGGCAACGCCCGGCTCACCCAGGGACTGTTGCAGGCGGTGGGCGTGGGCACTGCCCGGGACTTTCACCAACTGGTGGACCTGGGACGTTCCTTGTCCCTGTTGCCGGAGATCCCGGCCGGGGCCAGGGTGGCGGTACTCACCTTCAGCGGCGGGGCGGGCATCCTCTCCTGCGACCTTTTGGAAGACAACGGCCTGCCCCTGGCCGACCTGGCTCCCACTACCCTGGAGGAGCTGGCCAAAGTGTTTCCAGCCTGGATGCCGCCGGGCAACCCCGTGGACCTGTGGCCCGCCATGGAGCTGCATGGCCCCGGCGCCACCCTGGATCACGCGGTAAAGGCGGTGTCCAAGGACCCCAACGTGGACCTGGTGCTGCTGCACACCTTCCTGGGAGGCACCCACGACCAGGTTGACCTAGCCCGCTACAAGGAGCTGCTCTCCGGCCAGGGCAAGGGCATGGTCTTCTGGGCCCTGGGCCTGGACCGGCCGGTGAAGGAGTTCGAAACCCAGGCCCAGGCCGAGAGCGTGCCGGTGTTCGGCGAGTTGGCCCGCACCGTGGACTGCCTGGCCGCGGCCAGCCGTCCCGGCCACCGCTCCGCGTTGCCTGCCCGCCCCCAGGCTTCGGGCCGCCCCCTGCCCACGGACCTTCCCCCCACCCAGGGGGTGTGGGACGAGTACCAAGCCAAGCGCCTGCTGCGGGCCTGGGAGGTTCCCACCGTGGCCGAGGAACTGGTGACGGACCAGAACCAGGCCCGCGCGGCGGCGGAAAGGCTGGGCTGGCCGGTGGTGCTCAAGGGCCTTCTGCCCGGCGAGGTGCACAAGAGCGAAAAGGGCCTGGTGTGCCTAAACCTGGACAGCCCGGCCAAGCTGGAACGGGAGTTCCAGCGGCTGCAAAAGGTCATGGAGGGACAGGGCAGCCTGGTGCTCCAGGCCCAGCGCAAACCCGACTATGAGCTGATCGTGGGCTACCTCAAGGACACCCAGTTCGGCCCCTGCGTCATGCTGGGGGTGGGCGGGGTCACCGCCGAGCTGGAGCCGGACGTGGCCTTTGAGATGGCTCCCCTGGACCCGCCCCGGGCCCTGGCCATGCTGGATCGTTTGCGCATGGCCAGGCGCTTCGACGGATTCCGGGGCGAGACCCCGCTCAACCGCGAGGCCCTGGCCCGGCTTATCTGCCGCCTGGGCGACCTGGGGGCCTCCCAAGGAAATATATCCCAGGTGGACCTGAACCCGGTGGCTGTGTGTGAGGGCGAGCCCCTGGCCCTGGACGCCAACATCATCTGGGAGGCCTAGACTTGGGCGCGCTGTTCACCCCCCTGAGCATCAAGGGCCTGACCCTGGCCAACCGCCTGATGCGCTCGGCCACCTTTGAGCAGGCCGCCACCAAAGACGGCGAGGTCTCTCCCAAGGAGCTGGCTCTGTACCGCGACCTCGCCGCGGGCGGGGTGGGCCTGGTGGTGACCGGCATAATCAACGTATGCGAACAGGGCCGCATCTCGCCCAAGCAAAACTCCCTTAGCCATGACAGCCACATTCCCGGCATGGCCCGCCTGGCCCGCGAGGTGCACGACCAGGGCGGCAAGGTGGCGGTGCAGCTCTTTCATGCCGGACGCGAGGCGGCGCGCATGCACGCCTGGCGGGGGGGCGGCCCGGCGGTGGGGCCTTCCGCTTCTCCGGGGGATGACATTTTCACCCATGAGAACCGCGCCATGACCCAGGAGGAGATTCTCCAGGTTGTGGAGGACTTCGGCCAAGCTGCGGCACGGGCCAAGGAGGCCGGTTTTGACGGGGTGCAGGTGCACGCCGCCCATGCCTATCTGCTGAGCCAGTTCCTCTCGCCCCGCACCAACCACAGAGAAGACGATTGGGGCGGCAGCCCGGACAACCGCCTGCGCCTGCACCTGGAGGTGCTGGCCGCCATCCGCGCCCAGGTGGGGCCGGACTACCCGGTGATGTTCAAGCTGGGGGTCGCCGACGGCCTAGAGGGAGGCCTGCCCCTGGAGGAGGGCCTCAAAGCGGCGGAGCTTTTGGCCCGGGCCGGGTGCGATTGCCTGGAGATAAGCCAGGGGCTCAGGGGCCACGACTACCAGCAGAGCGAGTTTCGCACCAAGGTGGACAAGCCGGGCGGCGAGGCCTACTTCCGCGCCTGGGCCGCCGAGGTGAGAAGGCGGGTGGACATCCCCGTGGCCGCCGTGGGCGGGGTGCGCACCCCGGAGACGGCCGAGGACATTTTGGCCAAGGGCGAGGCCGACCTGGTGGCCCTTAGCCGCCCCTTGATAAGCGAGCCCGGCCTGCCTGCCCGCTGGCGCGGCGGGGACACCGGACGGGCCCGCTGTGTCTCCTGCAACAAATGCTTTGAGCAGATCATGCTGGGCCGCTCCATCAGCTGCATCCTGGACCGCGAAAAGGCGGCGCGCTAGGGCGACATCCTTGCTGCCCCCCGGGGCCGCAGTTTGCTAGAATCTATTTCACCAAACCCACCAACACCTGGGCAAGGCGCATGGTCAAGCTGGCGAAAAATCCCATCCCCCGCGAACTACTCTGCTCGCTGTTGGAGTCGCCCCACGAGTCCATCATCCTGGTGGACAAGGACGGGATAGTCCGCTACATCAGCCGCTCCGCCGCCGAGTTCTATCAGGTGGACGACCAGGACATCGTGGGCAGCCACATCCATAAGCTCAACCCCCAAAGCCGCTTGCCCGAGGTGATCAAGACCGGCAAGGCCGAGGTGGGCTCGGTGCTGCGCATGAAGGGCAAGGAGCGCATCATCGCCCGCATCCCCCTGCGCGACAAGCAGGGCAACATCGTGGGGGCCTTTGCCAAGCTGGTGTTTTGGCACATGGACCGGGTAAAGGAGCTGGTGCGCCAGACCGAGGTGCTGGAAGAGCGGCTCACCTACTATGAAAAGGAGCTGCAAAACCTCTACTCCAGCCGCTACGACCTGCAACTGGTGGTGGGGGAGTCTCCGCCGGTGCAGGACGCCAAGCGGGTGGCCACCCAGGCGGCCCAGTCGGACCTGAGCCTGTTGATCACCGGCGAAACCGGCACGGGCAAGGACCTGTTCGCCCACTCGGTGCACCGCATGAGCGCCCGCCACGACAAGCCCTTTGTCAAGGTGAACTGCGGGGCCATCCCCCAGGAGCTGTTCGAGTCCGAGCTGTTCGGCTACCAGGCCGGGGCCTTCACCGGGGCCAGCCAAAAGGGGAAGCCGGGCAGGTTCGAGCTGGCCGACGGGGGCACCATATTCTTGGACGAGATCGGCGAGATGCCCCTGGTCATGCAGGTCAAGCTGCTCCGGGTGATCCAGGAGCAGGAGGTGGAGCGCCTGGGGTCCACCAAGTCCTTGAAGCTCAACTTCCGGGTGATCGCGGCCACCAACCGGGACCTGAAGGCCATGATGAACGCCGGCACCTTTCGTCAGGACCTCTACTACCGGCTAAACATCTTTCACCTGCACACCCCGCCGCTCCGGGAAATCCGCCAGGACATACCCCGGGTGGCCTACCACATCCTCTCCAGCCTGCGCACCGGCAAGCGGGTCCTGCCCGCCAAGATCTCCCCCGAGGCCATGCAGCGCCTGGTTTCCTACGATTGGCCGGGCAACGTGCGCGAACTCAAGAACGCCATCGAGCGGGCTGCGGCGGTGGCCGGCGGCGAAACCCTGCAACTGGAGCACCTGCCGCCTGACTTCCTGGAGCATTTCACCCATGCCCCTCAGGAAAACGGCGCCCCGCCCACCTTGAAGCTGGCCAAGGCCAACGCGGAAATAAACACGATAAAACAGGCCCTTAAATATGCAGACGGCAACCGGACCCTGGCCGCGGAGTTGCTGGGCATTCATCGCACCGGGATTCATCAAAAAATTAAAAAGTACGGTTTGGAATAGACTGTATCGATTTTTCTACTAGTAGTTTTTTTAATACACTACTGAATTACCCATAGCGGTATCGCGGCTAACGTATCTATTTAACACATTAATAATCGCAATAGCCGGTAGCGTTGGTGTATTATATTTTCTACACAAACCTACCCCAGCCCTTCCCCCTGTCCTGATTCACGCTAAACGCCGACGCCATTTTATCCCCTTATTACAATGTGTTGCACATAATCTTTCCCGCAACCATTTTATGGCACGGCGGTTGCTAATCCTATTGCGAACACATTCCGTAGTTGACCACTTATCAGCTAACCGAGGTTTGCTACATCAGCCTCCCCATCATAAGAGGAGTTCTACCGTGGACTTTGAAATCCCCGAAAACCTACGCCTAATGACCGACACCATCCGGCGTTTCGTTAAAAAAGATCTGGAACCCATCAGCCAGCAGGTGGAAGACGAGGACCGCATTCCCGAGGAAGTGGTGCAGATCATGCGGGAATTGGGCCTGTTCGGCCTGTCCATCCCCGAAGAGTACGGCGGACTGGGCCTCAACGTCCTGGGCGAGTGCCTGGTGTACGAGGAGATGTCGGCGGTAAACGCCTGCTTCCGCACCCGCATCGGCACCAACAACGGCATCGGCTCCCAGGGCATCGTCATAGACGGCACCGAAGAGCAGAAGCAAAAATACCTTCCCAAGATGGCTTCCGGCGAGTGGATCGGCGTGTTCGCCCTCACCGAGCCGGAGGCGGGCTCCGACGCGGCCAACGTGCAGACCACCGCCGAGCTCAAGGGCGACAAGTGGGTGCTCAACGGCCGCAAGCACTTCATCACCAACGGCGACATCGCCGACGTGTCCACCGTGTTTGCGGTGACCGACAAGGCCAAGCGGGCCAAGGGCGGCATCACCGGCTTCCTGGTGGAAAAGACCGACCCCGGCTTCTTCGTGGGCACCATCGAGCGCAAGATGGGCATGCGCGGCTCCCACACCAGCGAGCTCATCTTCGACAACTGCGAAATCCCCAAGGACCGCATCATCGGCGGCGAGGCTAACCTGGGCCTGGGCTTCCGCACGGCCATGAAGATCCTGGACAAGGGCCGCCTGACCATGGGCGCCTCGGCGGTGGGCTCGGCCCAGAAGCTGCTGGAGCTGTCGGTGGAATACGCCAAGCAGCGGGTGCAGTTCGGAAAGCCCATCGGCGAGTTCCAGGCGGTGCAGATCATGCTGGCCGACATGGCCACCCAGATCTACGCCGGACGCCAGATGCTGCACCACGCCGCCTGGCTGCGCGACAAGCGGGGCACCGCGGTGGTCAAGGAAGCCTCCATGGTCAAGCTGTTCTGCACCGAAATGGCCAACCGGGTGGCGGACATGGCCGTGCAGATTCACGGCGGCATGGGCTACATGAAGGACTTCCCGGTGGAGCGCTTCTACCGCGACCTGCGCCTCACCCGCATCTACGAGGGCACCAGCGAGATTCAGCGCAACGTCATCGCCCGCGAGCTTCTCAAGGGCTAGGGGGCGATCATGAGCATAGGCAAGGTATTCATCGTCGGCTCCGGCCTCATGGGCAGCGGCATAGCCCAGGTCTGCGCCCAGGCCGGCCTGGAGGCCACCCTGAGCGACGTGAGCCAGGAGCAGCTGGACAAGGCGGTGAAGAACATCGCCTGGTCCGCTGGCAAGCTCATCGAAAAAGGCAAGGTGGCGGGCACCCTGGACGAGGTCATGGGCCGCGTGACCACCTCGGTGGACCTGGCCCCGGCCGCCGAGGCCGACCTGGTCATGGAGGTGGTGTTCGAGAACCTGGAGGTGAAGAAAGAGGTCTTCGCCAAGCTGAACCAGGTGCTCTCGCCCCAGAGCCTGGTGGCCAGCAACACCAGCGCCATTCCCATCAGCGAGCTGGCCGCCCACGTGGAGAACCCCGAGCGCTTCCTGGGCATCCACTTCTTCAGCCCCGTTCCCATGATGCAGGCGGTGGAGGTGATCCGGGGCACCAGGACCAGCGACGAGGCCTTTGCCGCCGGGCGGGAATTCGTGCTGGCCATCCAAAAAGAGCCCATCATGGTCAACCGCGACGTGGCCGGGTTCGTGATCAACCGCATCAACTTCCCTTCCACCATGGAGGCCATGCGCCTGGTGGAGCAGGGGGTGGCCTCGGTGGAGGACATCGACAAGGGCCTGCGCCTGGCCTCGGGCCGCAAGATGGGCATCTTCGAGACCGGCGACATGGTGGGCCTGGACGTCACCTACGGCGCGCTCATGGCAATGTACCAGGAGACCCGCGAGGAAAAATGGTATCCCCCCTTCCTGCTGCGCCGCAAGGTGAAGGCCGGGCAACTGGGCCGCAAGACCGGGGTGGGCTGGTACCGCTACGACGACAAGGGCAACCGCCTGGGTATGGCCGACTAGGCAGTTGGAGAAAGCAACCATGCAAGAACCTGTGATCCTTTCCGCCGCCCGCACTCCGGTGGGGCGTTTCGGCGGCACCCTCAAGGCGCTCACCGACCAGGACCTTGGCGTGCTGGTCATAAAGGAAGCGGTGCAGCGGGCGGGCATCGACCCCGCGCAGGTGGAGGAAGTCTGCCTGGCCCAGCAGTACCGCACCGGGGCCCTGCCCCCCAACGTGGCCCGGCCCATCGCGGTGAACGCGGGCATACCCATCCCCACTCCCGAATACACCGTGTCCCACGCCTGCGGCGGGTCGCTCAAGACGGTGTTCCTGGCCGCTCAGGCGATCAAGGCCGGAGACGCGGGCCTCATGGTGGCCGGCGGGGTGGAGCATATGTCCAACGCGGCCTACCTGGTTCCCAGCAACCGCTGGGGCTCGCGCCTGGGCCACGCCAAGATGATCGACCAGCTGGTGCTCTTCGACCCGCTGAGCAACAACACCATGGGCGAGACCGCCGAGAACGTGGCCGAGCAGTTCCAGATCAACCGCGAGGACCAGGACGCCTTCGCCCTGAACAGCCAGCAGAAGACCAAGCGCGCCTTGGAGCTGGGACTGTTCACCGACGAGGTGGTGAAGGTGTCCATCCCCCGGCGCAAGGGCGATCCGATCATCTTCGACACCGACGAGCATCCCCGGCCCCAGACCACGGCCGAGGACCTGGCCAAGCTGAAACCCGTGTTCCGCAAGGGCGGCTCGGTGACCGCGGGCAACTCCAGCGGCATGAACGACGGCGCTTCCGCGGTGGTGGTGGCTTCCCGGCAGCGGGCCGACGAGCTGGGTATCAAACCCCTGGTGGCCATCCTGGGCTACGCCACGGTGGGCGTGGAGCCCTCCATCATGGGCATCGGCCCCATCGAGGCCACCCGCCGGGCGCTCCAGAAGTCGGGCCTCAGCCTGGGCGACATCGACCTCATCGAGCTGAACGAGGCCTTTGCCAGCCAGTCCCTGGCCTGCATCCGCGAGCTGGGCATGGACCAAGACAAGGTCAACGTCAACGGCGGGGCCATCGCCCTGGGCCATCCCATCAGCGCCACCGGCGGGGTCATCCTCACCAAGCTCATTTACGAGATGAAACGCTCGGGCAAAGAGATGGGCCTGGCCACCATGTGCGTGGGTGGCGGCATGGGAGTGGCCTTGGTGGTCAAGAACCTGGCCTAAAAATAACCACCCCGGGCTTCGGCCCGGGGTTTTTTTGCGGGGTATGCCTTGAATATCGCCAAACTGCTACACGACACCGCCGCACGGGTTCCCGAGCACGTCGCCGTGGACTTCAACGGCGAGGTGATGACCTACAGGGAATTCGACCAAAGATCAGACGCCCTGGCCTGGGGCCTGAAGGAGCGGGGGCTGGCTCCCGGCCAGGTCTGCGTGCTCATGATGCCCAACTCCCTGGACTGGGTGGTCTGCTACTACGCCCTGGCCAAGCTGGGGGCGGTGGTCTTGCCGGTGAACTTCCTTTACCGCACCCAGGAGCTTCAGCACATCTTCAGCGACTCCGGGGCCAGAGCCTTCATCGGCCACGGCGCTCACCTGGAGTACGCGGGGACGGTGCTGGAGGGCATGCCCCAGATCGACATCCGCTGCGTGGCCGGCCCGGCGGCCGAGGGCTATCTGCCCTTGGCGGGGCTGGAAAAGGACAAGGGCCCCTACCCCCTGCACCCGGCCCAGGACGACGACACCTGGGCCATCATTTACACCTCGGGCACCACCGGCCTGCCCAAGGGGGCCATGCTCACCCATCACAATCTGGCCAACAACGCCATGACCATCGCCAACATGCGCCACACCGACCCCAAGGTGACCAGCCTGGGCATGTTGCCGTTGTTCCATATCTACGGCCAGACCTCGAGCCTCAACGCCTCGGTGTTTTTGGGCATCACCCTGCGCCTGTGGGAGCACTTCGACCCGGATGAGACCTTCGCGGCCATCGAGGAGATGGAAGACACCATCCTCATCGCGGTGCCCACCATCTACAACCGACTGGCCGAGATGGCCGTGAAGCGCCCGCCCAAGCGTTCCTCGCTGCACTACTGCATCTGCGGGGGAGCCTCGCTGCCGGTGGAGGTGATCAAGCGCTTCGAGAGGGCGTACAACGCCACCATCTACGAGGGCTACGGACTCACCGAGTGCTCGCCGGTGTGCGTGGAAAACCCCTACGGCAAGGCCACCAAGCCCGGCTCCATCGGCCTGCCCATTCCCGGCTTCAAGGCCAGGGTGGTGGACGAGCAGGACCAGGACGTGCCCCAGGGACAGGTGGGCGAGCTGATCATCCAGGGGCCGGGGGTGATGAAGGGCTACCTCAACCAGCCCCAGGCCACGGAAGACACCCTGCGGGGCGGCTGGCTGCACACCGGCGACATGGCCCGCCAGGACGAGGACAGCTACTTCTACATCGTGGACCGCAAGAAGGAGATGATCATCCGGGGCGGCTACAACGTATACCCCCGGGAGATCGAGGAGGTGCTCTACCAGCACCCGGCGGTGCTGGAAGCGGCGGTGTTGGGCCAGCCCCACCCCGACCTGGGCGAGGAAGTGGCGGCCATGGTGGTGCTGCGCGAGGGCGCGGCGGCCACCCCGGACGAGATAAGGGATTTTGTGAAGCAGCGGGTGGCTCCTTACAAATATCCCCGCATCGTGCGTATCACCGACGAGCTTCCCAAGACCCACACCGGCAAGGTGCTCAAGCGGTCCATTAAGCTGGATTGATCGAATCGCGGGGGAGATGAGGGTCCCCTGCCAAGGATATACGGAGAGGGTGCTTAACAGGAGTTGCCGGAAGGGCGCTGGCCGTCCCCGGCAGAAAGGGAGATAGACATGGCCCGTAGATTTATGGCGTTGTTTGTTTGCGCGTTGCTGGCCCTGAGCTTTGCCGGGATCGCCCAGGCCAAGACGCTCAGGTTCCAGTGCGTTTACCCGGAAACCGCTTACGCCGGTCAGACCACCACCTATTTTGCCGACCAGGTCAATAAGATGACCAAAGGCAAGCTGAAGATAAAGGTTTTCTGGCCCGGCCAGTTGGTGAAATCCCGCGAGGCCCTGGAGTCGCTCAAGAGCGGCATGATCGACGGCTACTCGGGATCTTTCCTCTACTTCACCGGCGTTTTCCCCGAGGTCAACGTTCAGTGGCTGCCTTTCAACTGGTCCAGCCCGGCGGAGGCCAAGGACATCCTTTTGAACAAGGGTTATCACAAGGTGTTCGCCGAGGCCATGTCCAAGCATGGGGTGACCTTCCTGGGCTCCATCTCCGTGGCCACCATGGGCTTGATGACCAAGTTCCCGGTCAACAACCTGGCTGACCTCCAGGGCAAGAAGATCCGGGCCTTCGGCCTGGAGGCCCTTATCGTGCAGGCCCTGGGCGCGGCCGCGGCGGCCATTCCCGGCGCAGAGCAGTACATGGCTCTGCAGCGGGGCACCGTGGACGGCACCGACTACCCCTGGTACACCCTGAAGAAGTACAAGCTCTACGAGGTGCTCAACTACGTGAGCTCCCCCGCCTACCACACTCCCGGCGTCATCGAGCTGGCCATCAACACCAAGGTGTTCAACTCCCTGCCCAAGGACCAGCAGGAAGCCGTGAAGAAGGCCGCCCTGATGGCCATGAACCGCAGCTTCGACATGAGCCCCACCTGGGACAAGGAAGCCATCGAGTTCGCCGCCAAGAAGGACGTGAAGATCATCGAGCTGTCCAAGGATGAGTTGAACCTCTGGATCCAGAAGCTCATGCCCCTGTACGAGCAGACCGCCAGCAAGTCCCCCTACTGCCGCCAGCTGGTGGACATCCTCAAGGCCAGCATGAAGGCCAGAGGCGTCAAGTTCTAAAATAGGCTCGGCCGGCCGGGAGCGGGATTTGCCCCTCCCGGCCGACCCCGCCCCGGCAGTGGCGCCTGCCCCTCAAGGCCCGACAGGCATTTTACAAGTCTTTGACCAGCGGCCCTTCACGCGCGACGGAGAGGCAAGATGTTCACATTTTCCAGGGTCGTCCGATCCCTGAACCAAGCCATGGGGCTTATAGCGGCTCCCCTCATCGGCGTGGTCGCCATCATCGTGCTCTACGAGGTAATCGTCAGATACTTCTTTCACGCGCCCACGTCCTGGGCCCAGGAGGTGTGCGAGTATTTGCTGTGCGCCCTGGTCATGTTCGGCACCGGCTACACCCTTAGCCATTACGGCCACGCCAGGGTGGACATCCTTTACACCCACATGAGCGACAAGGCGCGGGCCAGGGTGGAAATCCTGGTGGGGGTGCTCTTGATTATCGCCACGCTGCCCATAATTTGGCTGGGCAGCAAGGTGGCCATCGAGGCCTTCATGGTAGGCGACACCTCCAGTTCGGCCGCCGCCCTGCCCCTGGGACCGGCCAAGGCCACCGTGCCCCTGGGGGCCTTATTCCTGCTGTTGCAGGGGTTGGCCAACGCCGTGGAGAACGTCAATTTTCTGATCACCGGCCGCAAACCGACCCAGAGCTAGCCTGGATATTTCATGAGGGTTGGGCGGCTATACACAACGGACCAGTATTCATGGGGCCAGTATGAAAAAAGCACCTGCGTTGTCTAATTACAGTTTGCGCCCTGGCCCGGCACAGCCAGCCGCTGGCAAACAAGGCGTCTGGCAAGCGAGGGCCGCAGGCGTAGCCGAGGCTACGTCGAGGCCCGAGCGCGGCCAGCAACACAGTGTGCCGGTGGCTGGCGAAGCCGGACGCACGACCCTCATGAAATATCCAGGCTAAGAGGTCATTCATGGAAACCTGGCTCCTCACGCTCATAGTATTCTCATCATTAGTGGCTCTGCTGGCCATCGGCATACCCATCGCCTTTGCCATGCTGGCCATAGCCGCGGTCGGTATCATCCTTACCTGGGGGCCCCAGGGCCTTTTGGTGCTTTTCAACACGGCCTATGCCGAAGGCACCAGCTACCTGCTGTTGGCGGTGCCGCTTTTCATCTTCATGGCCAACATCCTCAAGTTCTCGGGACTGGCCGACAAGCTTTACGAGGTGGTCTATCGCTGGATGGGCGGCCTGCGCGGCGGCCTGGCCATGGGCACGGTGGTGATCTGCGCCATCTTCGCGGCCATGGCCGGCATCTCCAGCGTGGCCACCATCTCCATGGGCCTCATCGCCCTGCCCTCCATGCTGCAGCGCAATTACGACAAGGTGATGGCCGTGGGCTGCATCAACGCGGGCGGCGCACTGGGCATCTTGATTCCGCCGTCCATCCTGATGATCCTCTACGGTAACATGGCCGAGGTGAGCATCGGCCGCCTGTTCGCGGGCGGTATGCTGCCGGGCATTCTGCTGGCCGCTATCTTCGTGCTCTACATCGGGATACGCTGCTTCTTCCAGAAGGACCTGGGCCCGGCGGTCACCGAAAAATACACCTGGCGCGACAAGTTCCGCTCCCTCAAGGGAGTGGTGCTGCCCATCAGCTTGGTGGTGCTGGTGCTGGGGGTCATCTACACCGGCGTGGCCACCCCCACCGAGGCGGCGGGCGTGGGCGCGGGCGGCGCGGTGCTCACCGCGCTGATCCACCGCCAGCTCACCTGGGGGCGCATGTGGCAGACCCTGAAGGACACCCTGAGCCTCACGGTCATGGTGTTCTGGATCATCATCGGCGCGGTTAGCTTCACCACTTTTTTGGCCTACGCGGGCATTCAGGACATGCTGCAAGAGGCCATCATAAGCATGGAGATCAACCGCTGGATCATCCTCATCGCCATCCAGCTCGTGTTTTTTGTCCTGGGCATGTTCCTGGACCCGGCGGGAATCATCCTGCTGACCACGCCCATCTTTGTGCCCATCATCAACCAGCTTGGCTTTGATCCCCTGTGGTTCGGCATCCTGTTCATCATCAACATGGAAATGGCCTACATCACGCCACCCTTCGGCTTCAACCTGTTCATCCTCAAGAGCGTGGTGCCGCCCCAGATAACCATGGCCGACATCTACCGTTCGGTGGGTCCCTTCGTGATCCTCCAGGCCCTGTGCCTGGCCATGGTCATGCTGTGGCCTGAGATCGCCACCTGGCTGCCGTCGATCATGGTAACCAAGTGACCCGCCCATGAAGGGGTTGGCCAAAGACCTGGCGCGCCTGGTGGGGCCGGAGGGATTCAGCACCGACCCGGAAGACCTCTTGGTCTACCGGCACGACGCCATCGCCTACTTCGCCCAGGGCGAACCGGCGGCGGTGGTGCTGCCCCAAGACACCACCCAGGCGGCCAGGGTCATGGCCTATGCCTCGCAAAACGGCATTCCCCTGACTCCGCGCGGGGCGGGCAGCGGCCTGAGCGGCGGATGCACTCCGGTGCGGGGCGGCATCGTGCTGGACACCAAGCGGATGAAAGGCATCCTGGAAATAAACCGGGGCAACCTCACCGCCCGGGTGGAAGCGGGAGTGGTGCTGGCCGACTTCCAAAAGGCGGTGGAGGGCCAGGGATTTTTCTATCCCCCGGACCCCCAGAGCAAGAGCGTGTGCACCCTGGGCGGCAACGTGGCCACTCGGGCGGGCGGCCCCCGGGCGGTGAAGTACGGCACCACCGTCAACTACGTGCTGGGCCTGGAGGCGGTGTTGCCGGACGGCGAGGTGATAAGAACCGGCAGTTCCTGCGTGAAGCATTCGGCCGGTTACGACCTCACCCATCTGCTCACCGGCTCCGAAGGCACCCTGGCCCTGATAACCCAGGCGACCGTGCGTCTGTTGCCCAAGCCGCCGGCTACCTGCACCGCCCTGGCGGTGTGCCCCACCATGGAGATGGCCGCGCGCATCGTCTCCGAGACCATCGCGGGCGGGGTGGTGCCTTCCATGCTGGAGCTTTTGACCACCGCCTCCCTGGCCGTGTTCAACCGCTTTGTCACTCCGCCCCTGCCTGAGGAGGGCGAGGCATGTTTGCTCATGGAGTTCGACGGCACCGCCGAGGAGGCTTTGCGCCAAGCCAAGGAGATGGCCGGTGCCTGCCGGGACATGGGAGCCATGGACGTGCGGGTGGTTCCTCAAGCCGATGAGGCGGCGGTGTACTGGATGGTGCGCTCGCGCCTCTATCCTCTAGTGGTCAGCCGCTTCAAGAGGGTGGTCACTGAGGACGTCACCGTGCCTCGCGACCGCATACCCGATTTCGCCGCCAAGGTGATGGGCATCGCCCAGGAGACCGGCCTGTCCATGGGCCTCACCGGCCACGCGGGCGACGGCAACATGCACCCCACCATCCGCATGGACGAGGTGAGCGACGAGTTGCAGGCGCGGGCCGACCAGGCCATGGCCCAGGTCGTCAAGGCCGGGCTGGCCCTGGGCGGAGTGATCAGCGGCGAGCACGGGGTGGGCCTGCATAAGGCACAGTTCCTGGAGTTGGAGCTGGGCCCAGAGCAGATCGCCCTGATGCGGCGCATCAAAAAGGCCTTCGACCCCAAGGGCATCATGAACCCAGGCAAAATATGGCCCCCGGAGCTTGAATCGTAATGCTGGGTTTGGAGCAATACCGGGAGGCCCTGGAGCGCTGCTCCCAATGCGGCTATTGCCAGGCCTCGTGTCCGGTGTTTTCCCAGGAGTTGCTGGAATCCTACACCGCCCGTGGCCGCACCCTGCTCATCAAGGCCGCGCTCATGGACGGCGTTCTGCCCGCGGGCAAGCGCGCCAAGGAGATCGTGGCCAACTGCCTGCTCTGTGGCACCTGCGCCCACACCTGTCCCGGTGGCCTGCCCTTGGACGAGATATTCATGGCCGCCCGCAACCAGCTGCGACCGGGCGGACCGGCGGCTTCGCTCAAGCGCGGCCTGCACCGCAAGCTCATGGAGCAACGGGGCCATCCCGGCGCCATGGGCAAGCTGGGGCCTTTGGCCAAGGCCCTGGGCCTGGCCCCTGCCGACCTGCCTCAACCGGCGGCCCGCCCTTTTTTGGCCGACCAGCCCGAAGTGCTGAGGCCCAGCGGCGAGGTGCGGGCTCGGGTGGCCTGGTTCGTGGGCTGCGCGGCCAACAGCCTACACCTGGACACCGCCGAGGCGGTGCGCAAGGTGCTGCTGGCCAATGGAGTGGAGGTGGTGCTGCCCCAGGGTCTGGCCTGTTGCGGCCTGCCCGCCCTGGCCCAAGGCGAGATTGAGCTGGCCCAGGAACTGGCCCGGCGCAACCTGGCCGCCCTGGCCGCCCAGGAAGTGGACGCGGTGGTCACCGAGTGCACCTCCTGCGTGCTCATGCTGCGGGACAAGATGGAGCGCCTGTTTATGCCCGAGAGCCCCGAGGCCCAGGCCGTGCAGGCGCTGGCCCCCAAGGTCATGGAGGCCGGAGCCTTTCTGCATCATCTGGGCCTGGGCCAAGCGCCCCAGGAATGCGGCGTGTCCTACACCCTGCACCAGCCCTGCCACGCCGCGGGCTTCGCCGCGCAGGTGCGCGAGGGCTTGTCCCTGCTGGAGCAGATGCCTGGAGCCGATTACCGGCCCCTGGCCGATCCGGCTGCCTGCTGCGGAGCGGGCGGCGACTTTTTCCTGAAGAACCCCACTCTGTCCCAAGGGGTGCGCCGGAGTAAACTGGAACAGATCGAGCAAAGCAGAGCCGAAGTGGTGGTGACCCCCTGCCCCGCCTGCCGTCATTACCTGAGTTTGGCCCTGGGACCGGACAAAGTGAAGCATCCCCTGGCGCTGTTGGCCGGGGCCTACGAATAGCATTTACAGTTCGAGGTCAATGCAGATGAATACCCGAGGACCGCGACAACTGCTGGCGGAAGTTCAACAACCCGGCCTGTGCATCGGCTGCGGCTCCTGCGTGGAGTTGTGCCCCTATTTCCGCAGCCACGGGGGCAAGACGGTGATGCTGCACGACTGCGACCTGCCCGAGGGCCGCTGTCATGCCTGGTGCCCCAAAACCGAGCTGGACCTGGAAAACCTGGCCCAAGAGCTGTGGGGCGCGCCCTACTCCTCCCGGGGCATGGGACCGCACCTGGCGGTGGTGGCGGCCAAGGCCGGGCCGCGCCTGGAGGCGGGAAGCTATCAGGCAGGCGGCACGGTGTCGGCCCTGGTCTGCGCTGCCCTGGAGCAGGGCCTGGTGCAAGGGGCCATCCTCACCGGTGGCCGGGGCCTCGACACCGCGCCCACCCTGGCCACCACGCTCGAGGAAGTCACGGCCTGCGCGGGCTCCAAGTTCACCGCCGCGCCCACCCTGGCCGCCCTGAACCGGGCCCAGGCCCAGGGATGCGGCCCCCTGGCGGTGGTGGCCACGCCTTGCCAGGCGACGGCCCTGGCCCAGCGCCGGGCCAAGCCCTGGCCACAGCGGGGCGCGGCCGGACCGGTCGAGCTGGTCATCGGCCTGTTCTGCAACTGGTCCCTGGACCCGCAAGGCCTGGCCTCCTTCCTGGCCCAGCGGGTGGAGCTAGATAGCATCCGCTCCATGGACATCCCCCCGCCGCCGGCCGGGGTGTTGCAGGTTCAGACCACGGACGGCTCCCTGGAAATACCTTTGGACGATATACGGGACCTAATCCCTACGGCCTGCGCCATCTGCCCGGATATGACCTCCGAATGGGCCGACCTGTCGGTGGGCATGTACGAGGGGCGGCCCGGCTGGAACACCCTGGTGGTGCGCAATGAAAAGGCGCGGGCCCTCACCGAGGCGGCGGTGGAAGCCGGTTGGCTGGTGGTGGAGGAGTTCCCGCAGGCCAACAAAGAGCACTTGGTGTTTGCGGCCCAGGGCAAGCGAAGCCGCAACCTGGGCGCGGCCTTGGCCCAGGGCCTGCTGGGGGTCAGCGGCGAGGAGCAGCCCAAGGCCCTTCGGGTGAGCCCGGAGCTTTACCAGGTCGTCGAGAGCGGGGAGGTGGCGTGATGCAGGGACAACGCCGAACCATGATGGGCAACCAGGCCATCACCCAGGGGGCCCTGGAGGCCGGGGTGCGGGTGGCCGCCGGTTATCCGGGCACGCCCTCATCGGAGATTATCCAGAACCTGGCGGGCGCGGCCGACGAGCACGGCCTTTACGTGGAGTGGTCCATCAACGAGAAGGTCTCCCTGGAGGTGGCGGCGGCGGCCTCCCTGGCCGGGCTGCGCTCCTTGTGCGCCATGAAGCAGAACGGGGTCAACGTGGCCTCGGACTTTCTTCTGCACCTGGCCGGTTCCGGTATCCGGGCGGGCATGGTCTTGGTGCACTGCGACGACCCCGGCGCGCTCTCCAGCGTGAACGAAGGCGAGTCGCGCCATTTCGCGCGCATGCTGGAGCTGCCTCAGCTGGAGCCCAGCGATTTCCAGGAAGCCAAGGACATGACCAAGTGGGCCTTCGAGCTTTCCGAGGAGATCGGCAACGTCGTGATGTTGCGTAGCGTGACCCGGCTCTCCCACGCCAGCGGCGGCGTGGTGCCCGGCCCCATACCCCAGGCCCAAGGTAAGGCCCGGTTCGACCACCACGGCACCCTGCTGGACAAGGGGCACGGCCCGGTTTCCTCCTCGCCGGTGACCTACAAGCACCGTTTGCAACAGGAGAAGCTGGCCCGGGCGGTGGAGCTTTTCGAGGACTCGCCTTTTAACTCCTACGTGGGGCCGGAAGCTCCGGAGCTGCTGGTCATCACCTCCAGCATCTGCAACCTGTACGTGAAGGAGGCCCTGGCTCTGCTGGGTGCCGCGGACCGCGTGGGGGTGCTCAAGCTGGGCACCACCTGGCCTCTGCCGCCCAAGCTGCTCCAGCGCAACCTTGAGCGCTGCGGCCAGGTGCTGGTGGTGGAAGAGGTGATCCCCTTTCTGGAAGAGAACGTCAAGATCGCGGCCGCCGAGATGGCCGGGGAGATCGGGGCCAAGCGCTTCTTCGGCAAGCGCGACGGCACCATTCCCGCCCAGGGCGAGTTGAACCCGGACATAGTGCTGGGGGCCCTGGCCAGCATCCTGGATATTGCCTACCAGGCCCGCCCAGAGGAGTACGACCGCCTGGCCCAAGAGCTTTCTCCCCAGGCCACCCAGGACCGGGAGTTGGCCTTCTGTCCCGGCTGCCCCCACCGCGCCTCGTTCTGGTCCCTCAAGGAGGCCTTGGCCCTGGACGCCCGCGACGGCTTCATCTGCGGGGACATCGGCTGCTACTCCCTGGCCATGCGCCCCACCGGTTTCGGCATGCTCAAGACCTTGCACGCCATGGGCTCGGGCGCGGGCATGGCCAGCGGCTTCGGTCAGTTGGGACGCTTCGGCATGGACCAGCCGGTGATGGCCGTATCCGGCGACTCCACCTTCTACCATGCGGTGATACCGGCGCTGATCAACGCGGTGCACCAGAAGTCGCCCATGAGCCTGGTGGTGCTGGACAACAGCGGCACGGCCATGACCGGCTTCCAGCCTCACCCCGGCACCGAGGCCAACGCCCTGGGCCAATCGGTGCCGCCGGTGGACATCGAGGCCATCTGCCGCTCCCTGGGGGCCGAGGTCACGGTGTGCGACCCCTTTGACCTGGAAGCCACCCAGGCGGCGGCGTTGGCGCTTTTGGCCGACCAGGCCACGGCCAAGGTGCTTATCCTGCGCCAACTCTGCGCCCTGAGCCCCCAGCGCAAGGGCGCCAAGCCCTACGAAATGCGGGTGGACCCGGAAAAATGCCTGGGTGACCAGTGCGGCTGCAACCGCCTGTGCACCAGGGTTTTCGGCTGCCCCGGCCTGGCCTGGGAAAAGCAGAGCGGCAAGGCGCGCATCGACGAGGTGATCTGCGCCGGCTGCGGGGTGTGCGCCTCGGTGTGCCCCCAGGGGGCCATCATCAAGAGCGAAAGGGCCTGAGTCATGGCTACGGCAAAACTGATTCACGATCCCTACAACCTGATCATCACCGGCGTGGGCGGCCAGGGCAACGTGCTGGCCTCGCGCATGCTGGGCAACGTGCTCACCAGCCAGGGCCTGTGGGTAACCATCGGCGAAACCTTCGGCGCTTCCCAGCGGGGCGGATCGGTTATGAGCCACCTGCGGGTGTCGGCTGAGGGCTCCTGGTCTCCTCAGATACCGGCGGGCAAGGCCCACATGGTGTTGGCCCTGGAGCCCCTGGAGGCGCTCCGGGTGTTGGTGAAATACGGCAACCCCCAGGCCAAGGCCATCGTCAACGACCGGCCTATCCTGCCCATGGCGGCCATAGCCGGAAAGACCAACTACCCCGGCACCGAGGAGTTGGAGGGCATGCTGGCCCAACTCACCGTCCAGCGCTGGAGCATCCCGGCCACTGACAGAGCCATGGAACTGGGAGCCAGCATCTTCGCCAACATCATCATGATCGGAGCCCTGTCCGCCACCGGCGACCTGCCCGTGTCCCGCCTGGGATTCGAGGCCGAGTTGCTCCGGGCCCTGGGACCCGCCAAGGTGGCCACCAACCTGAAGGCCTTCGACCTGGGCGCGGCCATGGTGCGGAGGTAGCCGGGCCATGAAGCTTTCGCTGCCTCGCCGCCTTTGGTACGAAAACGACTCCCTGGACCTGGACCTGCCGGACGATTGGCAGGTGGAGCTTTGCCCCATGGCCGGGGCCGATCATCCGGCCCTGAGCCGGACGGAGATAGAGGCGGCCCTGGCCCGTCCGGTGGGCTCGCCCCCCCTGCGGGAGCTGGCCCAGGGCAAGCGCTCGGCGGTGATCGTGTTCGACGACATGACCCGCCCCACCCGCTGCGCCCAGATCGCCCCTTACCTGTTGCGGGAAATGGCTGCCGCCGGAGTGCCCGAAGAGGCGATCACCTTTGTCTGCGCCCTGGGCACCCATGGGGCCCTGAGCTTTCACGAGCTGCGCAAAAAACTGGGCCAGGACATCGTGGAGCGCTTCCGGGTGTTCAACCACAACACCTATGAGAACTGCGACGAGGTGGGCGTCACCAGCCGGGGCACCAGGGTGCGCATAAACCGCGAGGTGCTGGCCGCCGAGCTGAAGCTGGCCATAAGCTGCGTCACCGCCCATCCCTATGCCGGATTTTCCGGCGGGGGCAAGATCCTCATGCCCGGCGTGGCCCACATCGACTCCATCGCCGACCACCACACCAGGGTCATGGCCCTAAAGCCCGACGGCGTGGGCCTGGGCAAGTTCGCGGGCAACCTGGTGCGCCAGGACATCGACGAGGCTGCCGACCTGGTGGGCCTGGATTTTTCGGTGAACGTACTGGTCAATGGGCGGGGTGAGGCCGCCGCGGTGGTGGCAGGCGAGCTGCGCCGCTCCCACGCCAAGGCGGTCGAGCTGGCCCAGAGTTGGTACGCCACCTCCCCCCGGCCCCGCGGCATGGACGTGGTTATCTCCAACGCCTTTGTCAAAGCCAACGAGATGCCCATCGCCGTGGCCCTGGCCCGGGGGGCCTTGAAGCCCACGGGCGGCACGGTGGTGGTGATCGCCGACTCGCCGGAGGGCCAGGTGGTGCACTACCTGTTGGGCCGTTTCGGCAGCGGCCATGGGGGCCGCATGTACCCGGTGCGCCAGTTGCCGGACAACTTACGGCTTATCATCATGGCCCCTTGCCTGGACCGCACCTTTGGCGACTGGTTCGCCAACCCCGAGGTCATCACCTTCTGCAAGACCTGGGGCCAGACCATGGAGCTGCTGGCCGGGGAGCATGGCCCCGGCACCCGGGCGGCCGTTTTGCCCAACGCCACCATGCAGTATTTCAAGAGTTAAACCGGGAGCGCGTCATGCCCGAGCAATTGGTTCAATACAAGATAGAAGACTTCATCGCCCAGGTTACCCTGAACAACCCGCCCATGAACCCCCTGACCGCCGAGGCCAAGGTGGCCCTGGGCGAGGTGTTTACTGAGCTGGGTGAAAAAAGCGACCAGGTGCGGGCGGTGGTGCTGTCCGGCGGTGGAGACCAGGCTTTCGCCGCCGGGGCGGACATCAAGGCCTTTTTGGAGCTGACCCCGGAGACCGCCCTGACCCGCCTGCAAAAGACCCACCAGATATTCTCTTTGGTGGAAAACTACCGCTGGCCGGTGATCGCGGCCATCCACGGCTTCTGCCTGGGGGGCGGATTGGAACTGGCCCTTTGCTGCGATATACGCTACGCTTCCGCTGATGCGGTGCTGGGATTCCCCGAGGTTAACCTCTCCATCTTTCCGGGCAACGGAGGCATGGCCAGGGGGCTGCACCTGATGGGCCTGGGCCGCTTCAAGGAGTTGGTCTACACCGGACGCCGCATCAGCGCGACCGAGGCCTACGAATACGGCCTGGTGGAAAAGGTGGTGCCGCGCGAGGAGCTTTTGGCCGAGGCCTTAGGCCTGGCTAAGAGCATCGTCAAGCGGGGGCCTCTGGGGGTTGCCGGCGCCAAGAAGGTTATCAACCAGACCCGCGACCTGGCCGTGGAACAGGCCCTGGACGTGGAAGCGCGCAACTGGTCCGAGCTTGCGGCCACCGAGGACATGAAGGAGGGAGCCAGGGCTTTCGTTGAAAAACGCAAGCCTCTTTACCACTGCCGATGAATAAGGATGCTGGCCTGCGAGAAAGCGCCGCCGCGCCTCCGGCGGGTATTTATTATGGTTGGTACGTGGTGGCCATTGCCTTTTTGGCCAACTTCGCCTCGGCCGGCAGCCAATTCTATGCCTTCAACGCCTTCATGCTCCCCCTGTGCGAACTGCGCGGCTGGACCAGGGCCGATATAAACCTGGCCCCCATCATCGGCTTTATCTGCGGCCTGCTGGGGCAATATTCCTACGGCACCATAATCTCCATAACTGGCCCACGCCGCCTCATGGCCCTGGGTGCGGTGGTGTCCGCCGCCGCCTTCATCACCCTGGGCCAGGCCCACGAGCTTTGGATTTTCTACATAGCCTACGTCATGTTGATCATGGGCAACGCGGCCATGTCCTCCCTGGTGGCCAACACCGCGGTTTCCAACTGGTTCGTGCGCCTCAGGGGCCGGGCCATGGGCATGGCCACCAGCGGCCTCACCTCGGCCGGAGTGATACTCCCCTTTGCGGCCTATCACTTGCTGCACACCGTGGGCCTGGGCTGGGCCTTTACCATCATCGGCCTGGGCATCGCTTGCCTGGCTCCTCTTGCCTGGCTTTTTGTGCGCGACTCCCCGGAATCCTGCGGCATGCTGCCCGACGGCCAAGCGGTGGCTCCCGAAGACAGGGCTTCCATCAAAATCATGCCTCAGGCTCAGGTGCCCCCCAGCCAGCTCATAAAAAGCCCCTCCTTTTGGAAGGTGGGCATGGCTTACGGCCTGGCCAGCGCCGGGGTGTTCGCGGTGGTGTTCCAGCTCGGCCCGCGCTTCCAGGATCTGGGCATGGACGGCGACACGGCCATGATCATGGTGGCCCTGACCTCGGTAGCGGGCACCTGCGGCAAGTTCACTTGGGGCACCCTGTGCGACCGATTCCCTCCCAACCGTTTGGCCGCGGTCATGTTCGCCATGGTGGGCCTGGGGCAGATTCTGGGGTGGGTGGCCAGCGGGCCGGTCACCGTGGGCTTTTTCATCGTGGTGTTCGGTTTCGGCATGGGAGGGATCATGTCCACCTTCCCCATCATCAGCGCCTGGTGCTTCGGCCGGGCCGCCTTCGCCTCGGTGTTTCGCCTGCTGGCCTTGTTCCTGGGACTGCAGGCGGTGGGCTACGCGTTGATGGGAGGCTCCTTCAAGCTCACCGGGTCCTATGACGCCGCCTATTTGGTTTTCATCTTCGTGGACATGGCCGCCGCCGCGGTGATCGTAACCGTAAAGCCCTCCATCTGGGCCCAACCCAGCGCCTCGAATTAGGCCCGGGCCAACGGGCACGCCAAGGGGAATCTTTCAGAATCAGGGAGCCACGCATGAAAAAACCGCTCAGCAAAGCCATCTTCGACCGTAGCGACCGGGCCATCAGCGCCATACGCCTGGGGGTATTGGCGGGCACCGGGGTGGATATCGAGGAGGCCGGGCAAAAGCCCCTGATCGCCATCGCCAACTCCCACACCGAGTTCAACCCCGGCCACATGCATCTGCAAGGTCTGGCCGCGCGGGTCAAGGAAGGCATCCTGGCCGCCGGTGGACTGGCCTTCGAGTTCAACGTGCCCGCCCCCTGCGACGGCCTGGCCGAGGGCCACGAGGGCATGCGCTACGTGCTGCCCCAGCGGGAGCTCATCGCTGACACGGTGGAGACCTACATCCGCAGCATGCGCTTCGACGGAGTGGTCATGGTGGCCTCTTGCGACAAGATCATCCCCGGCATGCTCATGGCCGCCGCCCGCCTGGACCTGCCCACCGTGCTTTTGCCCGGCGGGCCCAGCGAAAAGGCCATCCGCCAGCGGCGCAACCAGGTAGACAGCGTAAAGCTGGCCGACTACGAGGACCCCCAGGAGCGCATCGCCTGCGTGACCAGCGGATCCTGTGGGGCATGCGAGGTCATGGGCACGGCCAACACCTTCCAATGCATCAGCGAGGCTCTGGGCCTGGCCCTGCCCGGCTCCGCCACGGTGCCCGGCTACGCCGCCGACAAGCTGCGCCTGGCCCGCCTTTGCGGCCGCCGGGTGGTGGAGTTGGTGGAGCAGGAGCTGAGCGCCCGGCACTATCTGACCGCCGATTCCCTGGAAAACGCCTTGATGCTGTGCCAGGCCCTGGGCGGCTCCACCAACGCGGCTTTGCACCTTCCAGCCCTGGCCCGGGAGCTGGGCCTGGAGCTGCCCCTGGAGCGTTTCAACCATTTCAACCGCCAGGTGCCCACCCTGTGCGCCATCAGCCCCAACGGCCCCTACGGGGTGCTGGACCTGCACCGGGCGGGAGGGGTGCCCGCGGTGATGAGCCGCATCGCCCAAGACCTGCACCAGGAGGCCCCCACCGTGGCGGGCCTGAGCTGGGGGGAAGTGCTGGCCTCGGCCCAGGTGCGCGACGAGGCGGTTATCCCGCCCAGGGAGCGGCCCCACTTCGCCCAGGGCGGCACCGTGGCATTGTTCGGCAACCTGGCGCCCGAAGGGGCGGTGATCAAGCAGTCGGCGGTGAGCCCTCAGATGCACCGATTCAGCGGACCGGCCCGGGTATTCGAGTCCGAGGAGGCCTGCCTGGAGGGCCTGCGCGATGGAGCCATACTGGAAGGCGAAGTGGTGGTCATCCGCAACGAGGGCCCCAAGGGCGGGCCGGGCATGCCCGAGACCCTGGCGGTTACCGTGGGCCTGAACCAGTCGGGCCTGAAGCGGGTGGCCTTGGTCACCGACGGCCGCTTCAGCGGAGCCAGCCAGGGGCCTTGCGTGGGCCACGTTTCGCCCGAGGCGGCTGTGGGCGGCCCCATCGCGGCGGTGAGGACCGGCGACCTGATCCGCATCGACATCGCCCAGCGCAGCCTGGAAGTGGACCTCAGCCCCGAGGAGATGGCCAAGCGCTTGGCCGCCCACGAGCCCCGGCGCAGAGAAATTCCGCCAGGTTACATGCGGCGTTACGTGAGACTGGTCTCCTCCGCCGCCCACGGCGCGGTGCTGGACTGATCCCGCGGGAGCACCCCGTGGTAGCGTAAGCACCGTGTAGCGGATTATGCCTTGCAAATGGATAGGTTAAGCGCCCATCCCGTGGCGCAGAGCAACCTTGACACAAATACCAGCCAGTGATACTCATTAATTAAAGCGGCGCTAGAAAGCGCCAGATATTCGCACCAAAAAATCAGGATTGAAGAACTACCAGCCAGAAGGCACGGGGAGCGGCAGCTCCCAGGATGCCTTTTGGTTTTTTTATGCCAGGCGAACAAGGCTGACCATGAAGACAGCACGCTGGTTATTCGTGGAGGAGAGGGAATGGTTAGCCGTATCGCTAGGTTCTGCGCGGTGACCGCGCTGTGTGTGGGATTGAGCCTTCCGGCCGGAGCCGGATGGGCCCAGGAAAAGAGCGAGGACAAGGCTCAAAAGACCGATGACGTGGTGGTGGTGTCCTCGCCCATCATCGAGGGCGACCAGGTGAACCGCCTGGCCAGCGAAGTGACCGTGATAACCGAGCAGCAAATAGACGACATGAACGCCGGTGACCTGCCCTCGGCCCTGCGCCGCACTCCGGGCGTGGTGATCAGCCGCCACAACCCGGTGGGCTCCTTTGGCGGCGGCTCCGGTGGGGCGGTGTTCATCCGTGGCATGGGCACCGGCCGCCCCGGCCAGGACATCGTCACCATGATCGACGGCATTCCCATGGTGGTGGGGGTATGGAACCACTCGGTCATGGACATGCTCTCCATCGACAACGTGCACGCCATCGAGGTCTACAAGGGCGCCCAGCCGGTCCTGTTCGGCAACAACGCCTTCGCGGCCATCAACATCTTGCCCAAGTACAAGAAGAAAGACGGCTTCTACACTCACGGCAAGCTGGCGGGCGGCTCCTACAACACCCTGACCGAAATGGTTGAAACCGGCGGCAAGATCGAAGGCTTCGACTACTACCTGGTGCAGAGCTACCGCTACAGCGACGGCCAGCGCGACGACGCCGGGGGCTCGCTGCAAAACTACTACGGCAACATCGGCTACAGCTTCAACCCGCACCTGCGCCTGAGCCTGCTGGTGAACTACACCAACAACTGGTCCGAGGACCCCGGCCCCTTGGGGCATCCCGAAGAAAGCGACGGCACCTTCAAGACCAGGGACACCATCAGCATCCTCAAGCTGGAAGACAAATACGACTGGGGCTATGGCTACGTGAAGGCCTATTGGGACGACGGCCACCTGGACTGGCAGGACCAGAGCGACGGCAGCGACACCCGCACCGACTACAACAATTACGGCATCCGCATCAACCAGACCCTGACCATGTGGCAGGGCGGGGCCCTGACCCTGGGCTTCGACCAGGACTACATCTCCGGCAAGGTGCTCACGGTGAGCGCCACGGGCAAGCAGAACGGCGGGGAAAAGGAAACCTTCCACCTGTCCCAGCCTTATGCCGCCATCAGCCAGGAGTTCAAGCTGGGCGAGGTCAGCTTCATCCCCTCGGTGGGCGCGCGCTACTTCAGCCACAGCGAGTTCAGCTCGGAGACCGGCTACCAGGCCGGGGCTATCCTGCGCTACCAGGACAGCGAGTTGCACGCCAACTTCGCCCACACCTACAACTACCCCGGCGTGTACGTGGTGCAGCAGTCCAGGATGTTCTGGCACAACAGCCTGTGGGAAAACCTAAAGCCCGAGGAGCTCAACCACTTCGAACTGGGCTTTTCCCAGAAGTTCGCCTCCTGGGTCAAGGCCGACCTCACCTACTTCCGCGACAAGGGCAGCGACCGCCTGGTGCTGGTCTACAACCCGCCCCACTGGGAGAACATCGGCGACTTCGACAACCAGGGCATCGAGGGCAACATCACCTTCTACCCGATGCGCGACCTGGCCTTTTTCGTGGGCGGCACCTACCTGGACCGCAGCCCCGAGGATACCCCCTATGCCCCGGAGTGGAGCGGCTCGGCCGGAGCCAACTGGCGCTTTTTGCCCGGTTGGATGGCCAGCGTGGACGCCCAGTACGTGGATGAGTACTACGTGAGCGACACCCGCTACGCAGGCTCGCGCAAGATGGTGGACGGATTCCTCATCTTCAACGCCAAGGTCAGCTACGAGTTCAAGATCAAGGGCATCGACATGAAGGTGTTCGCCGCGGGCGAAAACCTGACCAATCAGGACTACGAGTACAAGCCCGGCTATCCCATGCCGGGCATCAACGGCATGCTGGGCGTAGAGTTCAGCTTTTAAACCAGAGAGGCGGGGCCGTCCAGCCACGGTCCCGCCTCTTATAAACGACGGCCGGAGACGATCTATCAGCCTATGAAACACCATCACGCCACACTGTCTGCCCCGGTGGCCGAAAACCTGGGTGGCGAACTGGTATCCCGCTACGGCGCGGGCCTACGGCGGCGCTATCTCATACTCATCGCCCTGGGGGTGGTCACCGTCCTGTTGGCCTTGCAGGCGGTGGCGGTGGGGGCCTTTGACCTGTCGCCCTTCAAGGTGCTCATGATCCTCTTGGGCCAGGGAGAGGGGGCCCAGTCGGTGGTGGTGTTCAACATCCGCCTGCCGCGCATCGTGGCCGCCATCGTCACCGGCTGGGGCCTGGGCCTGTCCGGCCTGGTGACCCAGAGCCTGCTGCGCAACCCCCTGGCCTCGCCGTTCACCCTGGGCATGAGCCACGGCGCGGCCTTCGGCGCGGCCTTCGCCATCGTGTTTTTGGGAGCCGGGGCGGTGAGCACCAGCGCCTTGTACAGCGCCGGTTCGGCCGACTTCATGTTCAGCAGCCTCTACGCGGTCACCCTCATGGCCTTTGCCGGGGCCATGGCCGCCACGGCGGTGATCATCCTGTTGGCCCGCATGCGCCAGATGAGCGCCTCGGCGGTTATCCTGGCCGGGGTGGCCATGTCCTCTCTGTTCATGTCCGGCACCATCCTGGTGCAGTATTTCGCCACCGAGGTGGAGATCGCCACTGTGGTGTTCTGGACCTTCGGCGACGTGGCCCGCTCCAACTGGCGCGAGATACTGGTCCTGGCCGTGGCCACCCTGCTGGTGAGCGCCTACTTCCTGCGCCGCCGCTGGGACCTCAACGCCCTGCTGGCCGGCGAGGAGACCGCCCAGGCCCTGGGGGTGCACGTCACCCGCCTTCGTCTGCTGGGCATGTTTCTGGCCTCGTTGCTGGTGGCCCTGGCCACCGCCTTCCACGGCATCATCGCCTTTCTGGGCCTCTTGGCCCCGCACATCAGCCGCCGCCTGGTGGGCGGCGACCATCGCCTGCTGGTGCCTTGCTCCGGCCTGGTGGGGGCTGCCCTGCTGTTGGCCGCCGACACCGTGGGCCGCATGGTGGTGGGCTCGGGCAGCCTGCCGGTGGGGGTGCTCACTTCCTTCATGGGCGCGCCGCTGTTCCTCTACCTGTTACTAAAGGGGAAGCGGCTATGACCCTGGAAGCCAAAGGCCTGCATTTCAACTACAACGGCCAGCCGGTGCTGCGCGGGCTAAACCTGTCCCTGGAGCACGGCGAGATCACCGGCATCCTGGGGGTCAACGGCGCGGGCAAGTCCACTCTGCTCAGGTGCCTCAACCGCATCCTGCGCCCCCAAAAGGGCGTAGTCATGGTGGAGGACCGCGACCTGAGCAAGCTGGGGGGCGAGCAGATCGCCCGGCTCATCGGCTACGTGGCCCAAAGCCAGGAGCGCGAACCTCTGAGCGTGTTCGACGCGGTGCTGTTGGGCCGCAAGCCGCACATCAAGTGGCAGGCCACCTCCCACGACCTGGAGGTGGTCACCCGGGTGCTCACCCAGATGGGCCTGGAGCCCCTGGCCCTGCGCCCGGTGTCCAGCCTGAGCGGCGGCGAGGCCCAGAAGGTGGTCATCGCCCGGGCCCTGGCCCAGGAGCCCCACCTGCTGCTCTTGGACGAGCCCACCAGCAACCTGGACCTGCGCAACCAGTTGGAGGTCATGGAGCTCTTGATGCAGGCGGTGCGCGACCAGGGCCTGGGCGCGGCGGTGTGCCTGCACGATATCAACCTGGCCCTGCGCTATCTGGACCGCATGGTCTTGATGAAGCAGGGGCAGGTGCACGCCCTGATCACTCCCGAGGAATTGACCGCCGACATCATTCGGCAAGTTTACGGTGTGGAGGCGGTGCTGGCCGAGGTGGAGGGCCACCGGGTGGTCATCCCCCGCAGCGCGTCCCCCCGCAAACCGGCCCACCCCGCAACCCCGCACCACCACACCTAGGAGGCACTTGGGATGCACCCGGTAGATTTGCTTAAACGACTTTGGATATGCGCCCTGGCGGGCCTGCTGCTTTTGGCTCTGGCTCCCCTGGCCCAGGCCGCGGGCACCATCCAGGTGACCGACCTCGCCGGGCGCAAGGTCACAGTGCCCCTGAACCCCTCGCGCATCGTGTGCCTGGGCCCCGGCTGCCTGCGCCTCATCGTCTATCTTGAGGCTCAAGACAAGGTGGTGGGCATCGAGCAATTCGAGAAGCGCTTCCCCCAGGGGCGGCCCTATTTCTACGCCAAGCCCGAATTGGGCAGGCTGCCGGCGATCACCCCCGGCGGGGTGGCGGCCATCAACAACCTGCCCGACATGGAAGGGGTGCTCAAGGTGCGGCCTCAGGTGGTGTTCGTTACCTACCTGCAAAGAGACAAGGCCGACAAGTTGCAATCGCTGCTGGGCATCCCGGTGGTGGTGCTCTCTTATGGCCCCTTCGCCTCCTTTGACCAGGTGGTGCTGGACTCCATCCTCTTGGCCGGGCGCGTCTTGGGCAAGGACAAGCGGGCCCAGGCGTTGGTGGCCCAGATGGAGGCATGGCAAAAGGACCTGGCCCTGCGCGGCAAAGCCGCCAAGCAGCGTCCCGGGGCCTACGTGGGTGGCATCGGCTTCAAGGGGGCCCACGGCCTGGAAAGCACCGACCCCCACTACCTGCCCTTCCGCTGGGTGGGCGCCAAGAATCTGGCCGCCTCCCAGAAAAAGGCCGGGCACGTCATGCTGGACAAGGAGCAGCTTCTGGGCTTGAACCCGGAATACATCTTCATGGACGGCGGCGGCCTGGCCCTGGTGGCGGCGGACTACGCCAAGAAGCCCGAGTTTTACAAGAACCTGAAGGCCTTCCAAACCGGGCGGGTGTATCTGCTGCATCCCTTCAACTGGTACACCACCAACCTGGGAACCGCCCTGAGCGACGCCTACGCCATCGGCAAGATTCTCCAGCCCGAAGAATTCAAGGACGTGAAGCCAGCCGCCCAAGCCGACGTGATCTACACCTTCCTCCTGGGCAAGCCGGTGTACGCGGCCATGGCCAAACGCTACGGCGCCCTGGGCAGCACGCCTCCATTTTTGAAGGAAGCCAAAAAATGAACCAGGCCAAGGCTGAGTTTTTCGACGCCCAGGCGGCGGCCGGTTGGGCGGCCGAGGAATACGGAGACGCCGAGCGCCCCAAGCTGGAGCGTTTGCTGCACCAGAGTGAGTTGCAGCCGGGACACTGGGTGCTGGAGCCGGGTTGCGGCACCGGACGCCTCAGCGAAGTGCTGGCCCAGGTGGTTGGTCCCACCGGCCACCTGGTGGCCACGGACATCAGCCAGGGCATGGTGGCCGCCTGCCGCAAACGGGTGGCCGGGCTCTCTTGGGTCAGGGTGGAGCGGATCGCGGTGGAGAATTTGCGCACCCCGGCGGCCAGCTTCCACCGGGTGGTGTGCCATCAGGTGTTCCCCCACTTCGACGACCAGCCCGCCGCCCTGGCCCACCTGGTGAAGCTGCTCAAACCGGGGGGCGTGCTCACGGTGGTGCACTTCATGCCCAGCGCGGTGATCAACGACACCCACCGCAAGGCTGGCACGGTGGTGGAAAAGGACATGCTGCCCCCGCCCGAGGAGATGCGCCGTATGATAAAGCAGGCCGGGCTTGAACTGGAAACTCTGGTGGACGACGAGTTGGGCTATCTGCTCAAGGCCCGCCTGCCCTCCGCCTAGGCAAACTTGGACAAACTTTCCCAACGGGAGCTTTTCAGGAGACTTCAATCATGGCTGGATGCGAACTTACCCCTGAACAGATCGAAAAGGCGGTGGACTTCCACGGCCACTGGTGCCCCGGCCTGGCTATAGGCCTCAGGGCCGGCGAATACGTGCTGAACCACATGGGCCGGGCCGATGACGAGGAGATCGTGGCCCTGGTGGAGACCGACATGTGCGCGGTGGACGGCATCCAGTCCCTCACCGGCTGCACTTTCGGCAAGGGCAACCTGCTGTATCAGGACCACGGCAAGCTGGCCTTCAGCTTCTTCCGCCGCTCCGACGGCAAGGGCGTGCGCCTGGTGTTCGACGCCAACCGTCTTGGCAGCCCGGACTCGGAGTTCACCGAGCTGAACCGCAAGTGGCTGAAGGGCGAGGCCACCCCGGAAGAGGTGGAGCGGCTGATGAAGATGCGCCAGGAGCGCACCGACGACATCATGAGCTCGGACCTGACCGACATCTTCGAGGTCAAGGAGCCGGACACGGCCATGCCCCACGCGGCCCGCATCCTCACCAGCCTGGTGTGCGAGGCCTGCGGCGAGTCGGTGATGGAGTCGCGCACCCGCCGCCTGGAAGGCCGCACCATGTGCATCCCCTGCTTCCAGAAACAAGGCTAGCCACGCGCCATAGCCGCTTCCTCTTTTCGCCTGCCCCCCGACCAGAAATAAGCTTCACGGCCCCGCCCACCCGGGCGGGGCGAGGAGAACCACCATGCCCTCTACCCCCGGGAGCAAGCAGCCAAACCACGGCCAGCAACCCGCGCTCAGCGGTTCGCCCAACTTCCACCACGGCTTTTTCTACCTGATCGGCTGCGGTCCAAACGGCCCCCAGACCGCAACCCTTCAGGCATTGGAAACCATCCAGCGCATGGACGCCATCCTGGCCCCGGCCCGCCAGGCGCGGTTGTTCGAGCAATACATCGGCAACATCCCCGTTCCCTTCGACCCCTGGGAAGGGTTCTGGGATTACCAGGGCAAGCACTTCGCCACTCTCGGCCCCGAGGAGAGCAAACTGTTCCGACAAAATCGGGCCAATTTGCTGGAGGAGCGGCTGGGGGAGATCCGGGCCATGCTGGACAAGGGCCTGGACGTGGGCCTGCTGGAATTCGGCAATCCCTGCCTTTTCGGGCCGGGGCAAAGCTACGCCGAGCAACTCAAGCCCCAGGAGGTGATCGTGATACCGGGCATGGGGGCCGACGCGGCGGCCATGGCCGCACTGAAGGCCAGCATTTTGCCCTCCCACGAGGCCCGTTTCCTGCTCCAGGCCGCGCCCTTCGTGCTCACCGGCCAGGGGCTAAAGCCCGACATGTCCCTGGACGAACCCAGCCCCGAGGCCCAGGAGTTGCTGTCCCTGCTGGCCAAGCAGGAGCACAGCGCCATCTTCTACATGGCCCTGGCCGACGCGCCCCGATTGTTCGACCTGCTGCGCCGGCACCTACCCGGCGATCTGCCCTGCGCGGCGGTGTATTGGGCGGGCGATCCGGAGCGCCAACGGGTGCTCAGGGGCACCCTGGAGTCCCTGCCCGCCAAACTGGCCGATGACCCGGAGCGCTTCATGGGCCTGTTACTCCTGGGCCGCTTCCTGGAGGGACAGCCCTTCACCGCCGCCCACAACCGGTCCCCGGCCATGGCCGAGGCCGCACACGAAAAAAGCTGACCGGACGGGCCGCATGGCCCGGTCGGGTGATTCGCGGCCCGACCCGGCGTGCTGTACTGGGGGTGTGGATCATCAATCAAACGGAGCGATGACATGATCTCCCCCCAGCAGAACGAAGCCTTTGAGAACTTCCTGGCCACGGTCAAGGACAATGGCGTCCTGGACGAGGAGACCACCATCCTGGCCTTCTTGACCGCGGCTCTGGCCATCCGTTGCCGCCACTGCGCCGAGCGTTTCATCGACTACGCCAAGAACCTGGGCATAAGCGAGGAGAAGATGGGCGCGGTGGCGGCGGTGGCCATGTGCGTGCGGGCGGGCAGCGCCCGGGCCCTGGCCTTTGACCTGGCCGAAAAGCAGGATTGAGGGCCGCAAGGCAAAGGAGAGACCCATGAGCAGTGAAGAGCCCCAACCTCGGGCTGTATTCAGCGAGATACGCGAAGACTACCTGGCCCAACTACGCGGGGCCTGGGAGGGCATCGACTTCGCCGCCCTGGGGGTGGAACTGGATGGCGATACCGCGATCATCCCCTTTTTCGGCCTGGCCAACCGGGTGAGCCTGGTTCAAGGTTTTCAGGATCATCGGGGAGAGCAGCCCTCCCACGCCACCTGCGTGGCCTTGGCCAAGTATCTTTTGCTAAACGCCGGGGGACCCCAATCGGGCAATGAATGGGTGGCCTTAAAGCAATTCCCCGACGCCGCGCCGTTCGTGGAGGGCTTCACCAACACCGTGGAGCGCCGAATCGCGCGGGAGTTCGCGGGCAAACTACAGGAGTTGTCCCAGGGATGCGCCCAGTGGGGCGGCAAGGAGCACGACGCCGGACTGTCCTACGACCTGGTGCTGCGCCTGGACTCTCTACCCCGCATACCCCTGCTGCTGCTGTTCAATGACGAGGAAGCCCCCTTTCCGGCCCAGTGCTCGGTCTTGTACCGGCAAGACGCGCCCCGCTATCTGGACATGGAGTGTCTGGCCATAATGGGCATCACCTTGGGCCAGCGGCTGGTGGCCGGCCTGAAAGGCGTCTCCGGGCATAAGCTGGTGGGATAGGCCCGCCAAGGGATGAAAAGCGGCCCGGAACCGGATTGGGGATGCCGTTTCCCTGCCCGGTTCCGGACCGCCGAGAGCCCCCTTGGCCGGGCCGCTCGCTAGGTTGCCGCTGTCACCCCTCCAGCCTAGAAGGCGATGGCCAACTGGCTGGTGATGGTGTCGCTGCTGTCGTCGTTGGTGTAGTCGCCGTGCAGGTATTCCAGGCTAAGCACGGTGTCGGGCAAAAACTCCCAGGAAGCCACCGCGCCCCAGCGGGTCTCGGGGAACTCCTCGAACACGTCGGCGGCCTTGCCGTACTTGACGGCAAAGGTCCACTGGTCCCAAGGCATCACCGCCAGCTCCAGGTTGAGGGCCCAGGGCTTGGCCTTGTGCTCGCCGGCGTACTCCAGTTCGCCTTCCTTGAACTCGTCCAGGACGGTGATGTATTCCGCCTGCAGGGCCAGCATCTTCCAACTGGCCGAGGCCATGAACGATAGGCCGCCCACCAGCTCGCTGAGCTGATCGCCCGGCACCTGCTCGCTCAGGAAGCCGGAGGAGGCGATGTTGTTGATGTAGGCCACACCAGCGGCGATGCTGCCGTCGGGGATTACGCCCTCGGGGGTGCTGAACTGGGCGCGGGCGTAGTAGGTGTTGATCATGTTGTCGGGATCGTCGCTGTACTCATGCACGTTGGAGTTGAAGACGCCCGCGCCGACGTTGATCCAGTCGGCGGAGTAGCCGATCTCCACCGCGGAGTCCTGGGTCTCGAACAGCTCCTTGGTGATGGGATCGGAGATGAAGTAGCTCTCGAACAAGCCCACCGCCGGGTAGATGCGGCCGGCCATGAGGTACCAGGGGACATCGTCAGTCTGGCCCAAGAGGATAAAGGCCTCGTCGATGTCCACCGGCTCGGTGCTGCCCTCTTCCCACAGGAAGTGCAGCACGCCGGTTACGTATTTGTTGATGGCCGCCTCCACGAACAGCTCGGCGGTGGCCAGGGTGATGTCGGAGTTGTTCCGGTCGCCCTTCTTGTTGCGGCTCATGCGCTCCCAGTTGGCCTCCACCTCCACCGCTCCGTAGAACTTCAGGCGCTTGCCCGCCTCGGAGAAGATGCCCTTGGGCAGCTCTTCCCTGGTGCGCGACAGCTCCTGGGAGGCCTTGAGGGAGCGCCCGCTGGTGGCGCGGGCTTCCATGGCCACATCGTTGGCCTTTTTGGCGTCTTCCTGGGCCTTGTCCAGCTTCTGCTCCAGCTCCGACACCTTGGCCTTGAGGGCCTGCAACTCCCGCAGCAGGGTTTCGCTGGTGGGATCGGCGCTGAAAGCCAAGCTCGGCGCCGCCAGCAACAAGCCCATGGCGAGTATGAGAATCTTACTTGGCAAAGCCTTCACTTGTCCTGATCTCCTTTCATCGTTGTCAAAAGGCCGGGCAGGCAGGGCCCGGCTAATCCCTTGCCTGGTGCTTGCAGCCGCAAGAGGCGCAGTCGCCCCCGCAGGTGCAGGACTTGCCTTGCTTGGGCTCCACAGGCAGCGCGATCGTTTCCTTGGGTTGTTTCTCAGGCACAGGCCTCTCCTGTCCGAAAATTGCTTTCGGTTAATTAAGTTAGGTTTAATCAGCTAGTTGTCTCGACTATTGGGATGGAGGCGGGCGCCCGTTATCCGGGCTCACCCCAACAGGGGTCGGGCTCTTTTGCCCCGGCCGCGCTACGGGCCGCAGCGTGGGTTCATGATTTGTTTTCCTTGTCCCGGGCCTCTCCGCCGGGGCGGCGGCAGGTGTGCGCCAGCGGGAACTCGCCGCTAGCGCCGCAACCTCCTTCCCCGCAGCCGCAGCCGCAGCCCGCTCCTTGGCCTCTGGCGGTGCGCCACCAGCGGCGGCCCAGCCAAAGGGCCACCGAGGCGACGACCAAAGCCACGATCAGCAGATCAAGCATGTCCCTATCCCAATCCCAGGAGCTTGCCGCCCTGGTAGACCAGCAGGGAGATCAAGTAGGCGGCCACGGTGGTGTAGGCCACCGCGAACAGGGCCCACTTCCAGCCGCCGGTTTCGTTGCGGATGACCGCCACGGTGACAAAGCAGGGGGCGTAGATCATGACAAAGAGCATCAGGGCGAAGGCCTTGAGCGGGTTCCATCCCGGCTCCTTGGCCAGCCGCTCGCTTAGGCCCACCGTGTCCTCGGGGTCCACCTCGCCCATGCTGTAGGCGGTGCCCAGGGTGGAGACCACCACCTCTTTGGCCGCGAAGCCGCCCACCAGGGCCACGTTGGTGCGCCAGTCAAAGCCCAGGGGCGCGGTGAGGTAGTGCAGGGCCCGGCCCATACGCCCGGCCACGGAATGGGCCAACTCGGCTTGGCCCTTGTGGTATTCGGCATCCTGGCGAAGCTTCTCGCTGGTTGCAGCCTGCACCTTGGCGTCCCAGGCCGCGGCCTGGTCCTCGGGCAGGGCCGGAAAGCTCATCAGGGCCCACATGAGGATGCTGATGCCCAGGATCACCGTGCCCGCCTTTTTGATGTACTGCCAGGTGCGCTCCCAGGTGTGGATCAAAAGGCCGCGAAGGGTGGGCAGGCGGTAGGGCGGCAGCTCCATGACAAAGGGCGAGGTCTCTCCCTTGAGCACCGTCCAGCGCAGGATGCGCGCGGCGACGAGGGCCAGGCCCCAGGAGACCAGGGTGAGGGCGAAGAGCATCTGGGCCTCGCGGGCGGCGAAGAAGGCCCCGATCAACAGGGCGTACACCGGCAGCTTGGCCCCGCAGTTCATCATGGGCACGGTGAGGATGGTGGCCAGGCGGGCCTTGGGGTCGCGCAGGGTGCGGGCGGCCATGACGCCGGGCACCGCGCAACCGCCGCTGATGCCGCCGCTGACGATCATGGCCATCACGCTGTTGCCGTGCAGGCCGAAGTTGCGGAGCACCCGGTCCAGCAGATAGGCCACCCGGGCCAAATAGCCGGTGTCTTCCAGGATGGCGATGGTGAAGAACATGAACATGATCAGGGGAACGAATCCCAGGACCCCGCCAACGCCGTCGATGATGCCGCTGATCACCAGGGACTTGACGAAGCCCTCGGGGATGGACGCCTCGGCGACTCCGCCCAGCCAGCCGAACAACCCTTCCAGCCAGCCCACGGGTATTTCGCTGGCCCAGAAGACGAACTGGTAGATGCCGTAGAGCACCGCCAACAGGATCAGGGGCCCCACCAGGCGGTTGGTGAGCACCTTGTCGATCTTGTCGCTAAGTTCCAGACGCTGGGCCCTGGTTTCCTGCACCGCCTGGCGGTAGATGCCTCCGATGAAGCCGTAGCGGTAGTCGGCGATCACCCCCTCGGGATCGTCCTCCATGGTCAGCCTCAGGTGGTCGGCCAGCTTTTGGCGCAGGGGCTCCATGTGCCCGGCCAGGCCGGGGTCCTGGGATAACTGCTTGTGCACCTCGGCGTCATTTTCCAAAAGCTTAAGGGATACCCAGCGGGCGCCCAGGGGCGACCAGGCCAGGCTGTTGCCGTTGAACTTGCCGGTCAACTCCAGCAGGGCCTGGTCCACGTCCGGGCCGTAGGAAAGCTCCAGGGGGCGCCACTGCTTCCGGCGGCGGGCAGTCTCCACCGCCTCGCCCAACAGCTGCTTTACGCCCTTGCCCTTGCGGGCCACGGTGGAAACCACCGGCACCCCCATGAGGCGGCTGAGCTTGTCCGGGTCGATCTTCAGGCCCCGGCCCTCGGCCACGTCCATCATGTTCAGGGCGATGACCAGGGGCACGCCCAGCTCCATAAACTGCACCGCCAAGTACAGGTTGCGCTCCAGGTTGGCCGCGTCCACCACGTCGATGACCACGTCGGGCTTCTGCTTGATGAGGTAGTCCCGGGCCACCAGCTCTTCCATGGAGTAGGCGGTGAGGCTGTAGGTGCCCGGCAGGTCCACGATCTCCAGGTCGTGGCCGTTCAGGGAAGCCTGGCCCCACTTTTTCTCCACGGTCACCCCAGGGTAGTTGCCCACGTGCTGGCGGGCCCCGGTGATGGCGTTGAACATGGAGGTCTTGCCGGAGTTGGGGTTGCCGGCCAGAGCGATGGTTATCTTTTCTCCGGGCATGCCTAGCCCTCCTCCGCCTGAACCAGGATGTGGTCCGCTTCGTTGTTGCGCAGGGTGAGGTTGTAGCCCTTGAGCTTAATCTCCACCGGGTCCTTGAGCGGCGCACGGCCCATGACCGTGAAGACGGTCCCCGGCACCATGCCCATGTCCCGGATGCGCCGCCCCATCTCCCCGCCCACGGTTATCTTTTTGATCACCGCCTGCTGGCCTACGTGCAGCATTCTCAATGTTTCAAAATTTTCCAATGGTTCTCTCCCGTGGCTTGCTTAGTTGAGTCCGAGGTTGATGAAGCGCTCTCCCCTGAATCCCTTGAGCGTCTCTTCCAAAGACCCGCATCCGGTCTGACGCAGGGCGCAGAAGGGCTTGGAGCAGCGTTTGCACTCTTGCTTGACGGCGTTGAGGGCCGCGTGGGAGTTGATGGAGGTTATGAACACCACCAGATCGGCGTTGGCCACACGCTGCTTTAGGCGGCGGTTGCCGCTACGCAGCTTTCCGGTGTGAAACTCGCACTCACCCCCCAGGCGGCTGACCGCTTCGCGGTAATTGGGCTCCAGGCGATCCAAACCGCCGATGATCATCACCTTGCGGCCCTGTAGGGGGCAGTGTTCGCAGACCTCGGCCCCACATGAATCAGGGGCGGCGCAGGCCTTGTTTGCCGAATTTTTGCCTCTGCGGGTTGAAGATGCCCGGCTCTCCACGTTAGCTATCTCCTATTTAATTAGGCTTGTCTAACTTTATGGCCAAAAAAATGCCCGCCGAGGACTGTTGGTGATGTCGCCTTCAGGTTTGGCGGGCTGACTTATTTAGTTAGATAGCACTTACTTTATAACGTGTCAATAATTTTTTACAGGGCTCTGCTCATCGCAAAGTTAGTGATTATTCCGCCTTAGCGGTCCGGAGTTGGTAACGGTATGTTTAGCGGCCAACGCAACGCCTGGAAGAAGGTGCCGGTTTTGCCGCCGCCTTGCATAATTTCAATATAAACATGCCTATCCATAGATAAACATCATTTGACACTCCGCCCGCGAAATAGTATGTCATCTGTGACATACTGTCATTTATGACATATGGCGGACCCTTGTTTTTGCCCGGATGCCCCACCGGTCGACAAACTCTGAATACGTAATGTTGTGGAGCCCAAAATGGCTGATCCTTCCCTGATTCTCAACGGCAAGCCCGTGGAGTTCCAACCAGGCCAAACCATCCTGGAAGCGGCCCAGGCCCAGGGGGTGCGCATCCCTACCCTGTGCTATCTCAAGGGCTGCTCGCCCACCGGCGCCTGCGGCATCTGCGTGGTGGAAGTGGCCGGTAGCGACCACTTGATGTTCTCCTGCTCCACCCCGGCCGAAGCGGGCATGGACATCAAGACCGACAGCGAGATGGTGTGCGCCTCCCGGCGCAAGACTCTGGCCGACCTGGTGGCCTCGGGCGACCACAACTGCTTCGTAATGGACCTGCCGCCTGACCAGTGGAGCGAGCGCCAGTTCGAGGTGATGCTCAAGCCCTGGCACGATCAGGTGTGTCCGGCCCACGGCGACTGCCGCCTGCAGGACCTGGTGGTGGAATACGGTGTGAGCCTTCAAAGCCAGGAGGCCGCCCCGGCAGAACGCCCCCTGGACGACAGCCACCCGGTGATCATCCGCGACTTCAGCCGCTGCATCCAGTGCGGCCGTTGCGTGCAGGCCTGCAACCAGGTTCAGGTGAACCGGGCCCTGCCAGAGATCGAGTTGGAAGCTCCGGGCAAGGCCAACGGCTGGCTGCCCGTGGCCGACTATGACAACTGCACCCACTGCGGCGAGTGTGTGCAGGCCTGCCCGGTGGGGGCCTTGTTCGAGCGCAAGGCCTATGGCCGCATCCACGGCCACGAGGCCAAGAAAGTTCGCACCACCTGTCCCTACTGCGGGGTGGGCTGCCAGCTATGGCTGCACGTGAAGGACGGCAAGGTCATCAAGGTAACCGGCGTGGAAGGAGCCCAGCCCAACCGGGGACGGCTGTGCGTGAAGGGCCGCTTCGGCTACGACTTCATTCACAGCCCCGAGCGCCTGACCACGCCTCTGATAAAACAGTCGGATGGCTCGCTTGCTGCAGCCTCCTGGGACGAGGCCCTGGACCTGGTGGCCAACCGTTTCCTGGAGATAAAGGAGAAGTACGGCCCCGACGCCATTGCCGGGGTGAGCTGCGCCCGCAGCATAAACGAAGACTCCTATAACATGCAGAAGCTTTTCCGCGCGGTGATCGGTACGAATAATATCGATCACTGCGCACGTACCTGACACGCTCCCACGGTCGCCGGTCTGGCGACTTCTTTCGGCTCCGGGGCCATGACCAACAGCTTTGCCGACTTCGACAAGGCCAAGATGTTCTTCGTCATCGGCTCCAACATGACCGAGGCCCACCCGGTGGCCGCCACCTTCGTGAAGAACGCGGTGAACAACGGGGCCAAGCTGGTTTTGGTGGATCCCCGGCGCACCGGTTTGGCCGACTTCGCCCAGGTCCATCTGCGCCTCAGGGTGGGCAGCGACATTGCCCTGTTGAACGGCCTGATGCACGTCTTGATCAAGGAAGACCTCTACGCCAAGGAGTACGTGCAGTCCTGCACCGTGGGCTTTGAGGAGCTCAAGGCCGCGGTGGAGAGCTATCCGCCCGAGCGGGCCGAGGAGATCAGCGGGGTGCCCGCCGAGCAGATCCGGGAGGTGGCCCGCCTCTTGGCCGCCAACCGCCCGGCCATGCTCATGTACACCCTGGGCATCACCGAGCACACCTGCGGGGTGAACAACGTGCTCTCCTGCGCCAACTTGCAAATGCTCTTGGGCAACGTGGGCTTCGAGTGCGGCGGGGTCAACCCCCTCAGGGGCCAGAACAACGTGCAGGGCGCCTGCGACATGGGGGCGCTGCCCAACGTCTACCCCGGCTACCAGAAGGTGAACGACCCGGCGGCCCAGGCCAAGTTTGAAAAGGCCTGGGGGACGGGGCTGGACGACAAGATCGGGATGATGATGCCGGCCATGTTCGACGGGCTCATCGACGGCAAGGTCCGGGGCATGTACATCTTCGGGGAGAACGTGGCCAACACCGAGCCGGACATCAGGCACGTGGAGCACTGCCTGGAGTCGGCCGAGTTCGTGGTGGCCAACGACATCTTCCCCACCGAGACCACCCGTTTCGCCGACGTGATCTTCCCGGCCGCCGCCTGGAGCGAGGACGACGGCACCTTCACCAACAGCGAGCGCCGGGTTAACCGGGTGCGCAAGGCGGTGAACCCGCCCGGCCAGGCCAAGCCCAACTGGTGGGTGTTCAAAGAGATCGCCAAGCGCATGGGGCACGACTGGGAGTCCAACTCCGGCCAGGAGATATGGGACAACGAGATCTCGGTTTTAGCCCCCTCCATGGCGGGCATCAAGTTCTCGCGCATTGAGCACGACGGCCTGCAGTGGCCGGTGCCGGACCTGGACCACCTGGGCACCCCGTTTTTGCACAAGGACGGCTGCTTCACCTGCGGCCCGGGCAACTTCAAGGCCGTGGAGTGGACCCCGCCCGCCGAGCAGGCCGACGAGGAGTATCCCTTCGTGCTCAGCACGGGACGCAGGCTCTACCACTATCACACCCGCACCCAGACCGGCCGCTCCGGCGGGCTAAACGACCTGCTAAGCGAGGAGACGGCGGACATTTCCCAGGACGACGCGGCGCGCCTGGGCATCAGCCAGGGCCAGAAGGTGGCGGTATCCTCCCGGCGCGGCCGGGTGGAGGTGACCGCCAAGGTCACCCCCCAGGTGCCGCCGGGCATGGTGTGGATGGCCTTCCACTTCCGCGAGGGCTGCGCCAACTGGCTCACCAACCCGGTGTACGATCCGGTGTCCCAGACGGCGGAATACAAGGCCTGCGCGGTGAAGATCGAACCCCTCTAGCCGCCCGACGAAAGCAAAACAAAAGGGACGCCCTAAATGGGCGTCCCTTTAAATTTGGCGGTAAGCGGCGAGACCGGGCGCTTCAGCCCTGCATTTCGATGATTAGGGGGATGGCGTGCACCTGGTTGCTGATGACCCTGGTGTGGCCCAATTTCCAGGTTGCCTTGGCAGGATCGGCCCCGGCCAGCTCGCACACCCGCTGCACCACGCCCTTGAGGTTCAGCACCGGATGGCGGCCCAGCACCTGGGGCAATCCGTAGGTGAGGTTACAGGCCAGGCACTTGCCTGGCCTTTGGTGCAAGAGCAGCTCCAGCTCCACCCGCCCCTCTTGCTCGCTACGGCACACCAGCTCGAAATCATAGGCCCCTTCGGCGGCATCGCCATAGAGCGCCTCGAAGAAATCGTCCGCCTTGCCGGCGGGAATCAATTGGGCCAGGGTTTGTTCGTCACAAATTTTGCCGTTGCCGGACATGTCTCGCACCTCTTGGAAATCTCTTGGGGTTTCAGGGGCGCTTCAATATGCTGTTGCTGGCCGCAGATTCTAATACAAAGCGCTGGACACATCCAGCTTTGCCCGCACCATGAAAATTTTTTTCTTGCCAATCGCAGCAAAGAGTGTATATACATCAATTATGGCTGATTCACGCAAATCAAAGGCACCGGAATCTCCTCCGGAGCTTCCCATGCCCATGGACCGGGAACATTGCCTGGCCATGGGCCGCACCTGCGTGGCCTACAACCTGCGCCGGGCCTCCCGCCTGGTGTCCCAGGCCTACGACCAGGCCCTTAAGCCCACCGGACTCAAGGTCACCCAGTTCAGCTTGCTGGTTTCCTTTGTACTGGCCCCAGCCAGCAAAATGGCCCAACTTGCCCAATGGCTGGGCATGGACCGCACCACCTTGAGCCGCAACCTGCGGGTGTTGGAAAAACGGGGCTTGGTTGAGCTGGAACAGGGTCAGCAAGACCGCAGGGAGCTTAAGGTGCGCATCACTCCAGAGGGTAAGAAAGTGTTTGAGCAGGCCACCCCCTTGTGGCTGAAGGCCCAGGAAGAGGTGGTCGGCGGTATCGGCCAAGAAAGATGGGGCGAGTTGGCCAAGGAACTCCGGTCCCTGGTGGCCGGTTTGAAATAATTTTTTTTCAGGAGAAAGGTGCATATACACATTATGTCGCCAATCGCATGCAGGAGAAACAAGGAGAGCCTCCCGGAGCAGACGACCCCGGCCCCGCGCCCCAGGGCGGTTGCTTCCCAGGGAGATCAGGTGCCGGACCAGGTGGTGGACCGCTACCTGGCAGGCAACTTCCACGAGCGCCTCGACCTTTGGCTGACCCACCGTGATCTGCGCCAAACCTTCACCCGCTTGGAAAAGGCCATGGATTAGCGGTGAGAGCGGCCACCCGGTGCCGCAAAAAATAATGTCCTGATTTTATTTGGGCATGGCTTGGAGTATAAAATAAAGAATTGCCCCGCAGTTCTTTAGGAGGTCAGATGCCCAAGGTAGTCAGGATTCTCATCGTGCTGGTGTTGTTGGCGGGCGCGGCGGCGGGCGCTTACTACTATTTTTACTACGAGCAGGAGCACAAACCCAGCGACCGTCTGACCCTCTACGGCAACGTGGACATCCGCCAGGTTCACCTGGCCTTCCACGCCAACGGGCGCATATCGCGCATCTTGGTGGAGGAAGGCGACACGGTTAAAAAGGACCAGCTCGTGGCCGAGTTGGACCCGGTGCGCTACGAGGCCAACCTGGCCAGAGCCAAGGCCGAAGTGGCCGCCCAGGCCCAGGTCCTGGCCCGCATGCTGGCCGGCACCAGGCACCAGGAGATAGCCGAGGCCAGAGCTCGCCTGGCCGCGGCCCAGGCCACCCTGCGCGACCAGACCAATCTGCACCGGCGCAACCAAGACCTCTACCAGCGCCGGGCCATCTCCTCCCAGACCATGGACTCCATCCAGGCCCAGTACGAGAACGCCCGCGAATCGGTGAACCAGGCCCGGCAGAGCCTGGACCTGGCCCTGGAAGGTCCCCGCAAGGAGGACATCGCCGCGGCCCGCGCCCAACTGGAGGCCCTCAAGGCGGCCCAGGCCCTGGCCCAGCGCGAGTTGATCGACACCAAGCTCTACGCCCCGGAAAATGGGGTGATCCAACAGCGCATCCTGCAACCCGGCGACATGGCCTCGCCTTCGGTGCCCGCCTTCACCGTGGCCCTGAACAACCCCATCTGGGTGCGGGCCTACCTGCCCGAGACCGAGCTGGGCAAGGTGGCTTCGGGTGTGAGCGCCTCGGTGAGCACCGACAGCTTCCCCGGCAAGGCCTACGAGGGATGGATCGGCTACATCTCCCCCACCGCTGAGTTCACCCCCAAGACGGTGGAGACCACGGACCTGAGGACCAAGCTGGTCTACCGGGTCCGGGTGTACGTGTGCAATCCCAACAACGAGTTGCGCCTGGGCATGCCGGTCACCGTGACCATACCCCTGAAGCAGAAGGCCGAGGCCCATCGCGGGCAAAGCAATCCCTGCCCCGGCTCCTGAGCTAGCATGACGCAGACGGCCAACAGCCAAGAACCGGCCCTGGTGTTCCAGGGAGTACGCAAGGGTTTCCACAGCGGCGGCCGGGACGTGGTGGCCCTGGACGACGTTTCCGCCTCGGTGAAGCGGGGCATCGTCACCGGGCTCATCGGTCCGGACGCGGCGGGCAAGACCACCCTCATGCGCCTGGTGGCCGGTCTGCTGTTGCCCGACCAGGGAGAGATCACCGCCTTGGGCCTGGACGTGCGGCGCAAACCCCTGGAGGTGCAGTCCTCCCTGGGCTACATGCCCCAGCGCTTCGGACTCTACGAAGACCTCACCGTGCAGGAGAACCTGGACCTCTACGCGGACCTGCAAAACCTGCCCCCAGCCGACCGGGCCGAGCGCTACGAGCAGCTCATGAAGCTCACCGGCCTGGCCCCCTTCACCAGCCGCCTGGCCGGCGCCCTGTCCGGCGGCATGAAGCAGAAGCTGGGCCTGGCCTGCTCCCTGGTGCGCCCCAAGGATCTGCTGCTGTTGGACGAGCCCACCGTGGGGGTGGACCCCTTGTCGCGGCGCGAGTTGTGGGAAATCGTCTACAACCTGGTGGAGCACCAGGGCATGACCGTGTTGTTGTCCACCGCCTACCTGGACGAGGCCGAGCGTTGCCAGGAGGTGATCCTCATGCACCTGGGCAAGCTCCTGGACCAGGGAAAGCCCCAAAAGTTCACCAAGACCATGGAGGGCCGCAGCTTCATGGTCACCGCCCCGCAGATGCACAAGCGCCAGCTCCAGCGCCAGCTCAACCAGGCCCCGCCGGTTTTGGACGCCCTGATCCTGGGCGAGGGGGTGCGGGTGGTCACCAAAGAGGCACAGGAACCAACCCCGGCGGAGCTAGGCGGCCGGGACGGCGAGTTGAGCATCGAGGCGGTGCCCCCGCGCTTCGAAGACAGCTTCGTGGCCATGCTGCGCGAGCAGGGGCAGGAGGTGGCCACGCCCTCCCAGCCCGGCGAGCAGCGATGCGCCGAAGCCTGCGACGGCCCGGTGATCGAGGTAAAGGACCTCAAGCGGCGCTTCGGCGATTTCATGGCCGTGGACGGCATCAGCTTCGTGGTGGAGCACGGCGAGGTGCTGGGCCTCCTGGGAGCCAACGGCGCGGGCAAGTCCACCACCTTCCGCATGCTCTGCGGCCTGCTGCCCCCCAGCGAGGGACGCTTGCAGGTGGCCGGGCACAACCTGCGCAAGGCCGCGGCCAAGGCCCGCCAACGCATCGGCTACATGGCCCAGCGCTTCAGTCTCTACGCCAACCTTTCGGTAGTGGAAAACCTGCGCTTTTTCGCTCGGGTCTACGGCCTGAACATCGCCCGGCGCAGACAGCGGGTGCAGTGGGCCCTGGAGGAGTTCGAGTTGGCTGAACTGGCCAACGCCACCAGTGGGCAGCTTCCCCTGGGCTACAAACAACGCCTGGCCCTGGCCGCGGCCCTGATGCACGAGCCGGAGATCCTCTTCCTGGACGAGCCCACCTCCGGGGTGGACCCCCTGGCCCGTCGCGAGTTTTGGCGGCGCATCAACTCCCTGGCCGAGCAAAAGGTCACCGTGCTGGTGACTACCCACTTCATGGAAGAGGCGGAATACTGCGACCGGGTGGTGATCATGGACCGGGGCAAGGTCTTGGCCGAAGGCACCCCCGAGGAGATCAAGAAGGCCCGCCGCACCAAGGACGACCCCTCCCCCACCCTGGAGGACGCCTTCATCGCCCTGATCGAGCACAACAAGGAATTGCTCCACAAGGAGCAGGCGGCATGAGGCAGGGCATGCCCGGCTGGCGGCGTCTCAAGGGGCTGATCCGCAAGGAGTCCTTTCAGATCATCCGCGACCCCTCCAGCATCGCCATCGCCTTTGTCCTGCCCGCGGTGCTGCTTTTTATCTTCGGTTACGGCGTGTCTCTGGACGCCAAGAACGTGCCCCTGGCCCTGGTGGTGGAGCAGCCCAGCCCGGCCACGGCCAGCCTCACCGGTGACTTCCAAGACTCCCAGTGGTTCGAGCCCAAACATTTCAACGACATCCACTCGGCCCAGGAGGCCCTGCGCCACCGGGAGGTGATGGGCATCCTGTGGCTACGCAGCAACTTCACCCGGGAGTTGTTCAGCGGGGGCCCAGCGCCCATCGGGCTTTTCCTCAACGGCGTGGACGGCAACACCGCCCGCATCGTGGCCGGTTACGTGCAAGGGGTCTGGGGAAAGTGGCTGGTGCGCTACGCCCAGAGCCAGGGCCGGGAGCTGACCATGCCGGTGGACGTTCAGCAGCGCATCTGGTTCAACCCCGAGGTGCGCTCCACCAACTTCCTGGTGCCCGGTCTCATCGCGGTTATCATGACCCTCATCGGCGCCCTGCTCACCTCCATGGTGGTGGCCAGGGAGTGGGAGCGCGGCACCATGGAGGCCCTGCTGGTCACCCCGGTGCGCCTCCGGGAAATCCTCCTGGGCAAGCTCATCCCCTATTTCGTGCTGGGCATGGGCGGCCAGATACTCTCGGTGGCCATGGCGGTGTGGCTCTTCGAGGTGCCGCTCCGGGGCAGCCTGTGGGTGCTCATGGGCGTCTCGGCCCTGTTTCTGCTGGCCGCCCTGGGCATGGGCCTGCTCATCTCCACTGTGGCCCACAACCAATTCGTGGCCGGGCAGTTGGCCATCTTCACCACCTTTTTGCCCGCCTTCATCCTCTCGGGCTTTATCTTCGACATAGGCAGCATGCCCGGCTGGGTGCAGGCCATCACCCACGTCATCGCGGCCCGCTATTTCGTGCAGGTGCTGCAAAGCGTGTTCTTGGCGGGCGACGTGTGGCCGGTGATCCTGGTCAATTCCGTAGCGTTGGTCATAATGACAGCCCTTTTCATGGGCCTGGTGCGGCTGCGCAGCCGCAAGCGGCTGGAGTAAGAGGACGGGTGTTTAGGCGAATCTGGGCATTGGTGGTCAAGGAGTTCATGGCCTTGTTGAAGGACAAGACCAGCCGGATGACCTTGATCATTCCTCCCCTGTTCCAGTTGCTCATCTTCAGCTACGCGGCCAGCTTTGACCTGAACCAGGTGAACTACGCGGTCTATAACCAGGACCCGGGCATCGCCTCCCGGGAGCTCCTGGGCTACTTCAAGGGATCGCCCGCCTTCAAGCTGACCGCCACCCTGGACCATCTGGGGCAGGTGGCCCCGGCGGTCAACGAACAAAAGGTGTTGATGGTGCTGCACATCCCCCAGGACTTCACCCGCAACATGCTCGAGGGCCGCTCCGGGCAGTTGCAGGTGATCATCGACGGGCGCAACTCCAACACCGCCATGGTGCTGCTGGGTTATATCAACACCATCGTGACCAGCTTCAGCACCCAATGGTCCCAGGATCACGGCTGGGGCAGCCCTCCCGCCGAGCTCAAGGTGCGCACCTGGTTCAACCCCAACCTGGAGAGCCGCTGGTTCATCGTGCCGGGCATCGTGGGTCTTCTCACCCTGGTGGTGGCCCTGGTGGTCACCGCCCTGTCCGTGGCCCGGGAGCGCGAGGCCGGCACCTTTGACCAGCTGTTGGTAACTCCCCTGCACCCGGCGGAGATCCTCATCGGCAAGGCCCTGCCGGGCATCATCATCGGCCTGGCCGAGGGCAGCCTGATCGTGTTCCTGACCGTGAACATGTTTGGGGTGCCCATGTTGGGCGGCTTGGGAGCCCTCTATCTGGGCATGGCGCTGTTCATCATCTCGGCGGTGGGCCTGGGCCTGATGATCTCCTCCATCGCCGTGACCCAGCAGCAGGCGCTTCTGGGCGCCTTCCTGTTCCTGGTCCCGGCGGTGATCCTCTCGGGCTTCGCCACGCCCATCGCCAACATGCCCGAGTTGGTGCAGAACCTGACCCTGCTCAACCCGCTGCGCTATTTCCTGGTGATCGTGCGGTCGGTGTTCCTGGAGGGGGCGGAGATGTCGTTGCTGCTGCCCCTGTACTGGCCCATGGCGGTGATAGGAGTAGTCACCATGATCATCGCCGGTTGGCTGTTCCGCAACCGGTTGTACTAAGCGAGACTATTTGAGCAGGTCGGCCAGTTCCGAGGGATGGGCCAACAGGCGCTTGGCCCCGGCCTGATTCAACTCTTGTTCGTCGCGGAAGCCCCAGAGCACCCCCACCGGGAACATTCCCGCCCCCACGGCGGTTTCCATGTCCACCTTGGTGTCTCCCAGAAAGATGCACTCTTCCGGCTTCAGGCCCAGATCCTGGGCCAGCTGCAAGGCCGACTGAGGGTTGGGCTTGTTGGGCACGTCCTTCTTGGCCCCCACCACCTGGGCAAAGGGGGTCTGGGGAAAGAAGTGGCTGACCATCTCCCTGGTGAAGCGGTCCACTTTGTTGGAGAGCACCGCCAGGGCCAACCCGGCCTGGTGGGCCTGGGCCAGCATATCCTCTATGCCGGGATAAGGCCGGGTGTGCACCCCCCAACGGCCGGAATAGACCTCGCGCATGCGCCGGGCCATCTCCCGCACCATCTCCGGTGTGCGTAGACGGGGCGGCAGGGAGCGCTCGGTGAGCATCTCCACCCCGTCGCCCACCAACAGGCGGTAGGCCGATATGGGGTGCCGGGGCAGGCCATCGGCGGCCATCACGATGTTCATGCTTTCGCCCAGGTCGGCGATGCTGTCCAAAAGGGTGCCGTCGAGGTCGCAAATCAATCCGCTGAAATTCACAAGGCACCTGTCTGCCAAAAAAGTTGCGGCCATGCCGCCGGAGGCGGCTTTAACTTTATAAAGTTAATCCCCAATCGCCTCACGCGCAAGCCCTCGCACATCCATGGTCTTTCAGGGCATGCTTAAATAAAGGGCAAACTGGAAGATCGCTTCCGAAGGGCACGAGAGATTCACGGCTTTTAGGCGAGCCGGCTTAGGCCAAAGCCAGGCCCAGGCGACCACCGTCGGTCCTGGTGGCGAGGTAGGGTTGCGCGCCAAAGGAGGCCGGGCCCAGGGCAAAGCAAAAGGCCGGCGGTCTGACACCGCCAGCCTTTGTAGGCTATCCAAGCGAAAAGGCCCCTAGCGCCAGGGGTCGTCCTGCCACTCGATCTGGTCCGCCGCCCGTTGCTCAGAGGCGGCGTCGTAGCCCGGAGGGGCTATGGTAGTGCATGCTGCGGCCATGTAGCCGATGGTGCAAAGCAACAAAATCAGTCCTATCAACCTTGTCGTGATCATTACCCTCTCCTGGCTTGCGACAGCCTAATATTGCCAAGGATAAGCCCATAACGCAACCGCTTTGCTCATTATGTACCATCGGGCCGCCTTAGGCTATAATGCCTGGCCATGCAATGCGTCGTCAGGGGAGACAAAATGCTCAAGCAGTGCTTGTGGGTGGCCTTCGCCCTGTTTTTGGCGTGGATTTCGGCGGCCGGCCTCGCCTTGGCGGGCCAGCCCGTACCGGCCAGCCAACCCTTCACGGTGCCCAACCAATCCCCCCTGGCCCTGTCCCTGGTGCCCTTCACCCCCAGCGCGGCGGCCCTGGACCCAAAGGGCAGCAGCAGCCTGAGCGTAACCGCCGCCTACTCCAGCATCTTCGTGCAACAAAGCTCGCGGGCGGCCAACCTGGACCTGGACATGGAATTGGGCTATGTGTCCCTGGGCTACGCCTACACCCTGCACCCCCGGGTGCGCCTGGGGCTTGAGCTTCCCGCCGCCTTTTACTGGGGCGGCTTCCTGGACGGCTTTATCGAAAGCTACCACCGCGCCCTGGGCGTGCCCAACGGCGGGCGGGAAAACGCGCCCCAGGATCAGGTGCGCTACGACGTGAGCAGCCGGGGCAAGCGCATCGTCAGCCAGGACGGCTCCACCCAGGCGGTGGGCGACCTGAGGCTCAAGGGGGCCTGGATGCTCTGGCAGGGCGACGGCCCGGCGCTCAGCCTTATGGGCCAGGTGAGCCTGCCCACAGGCGACCCGGACAAGGGCCTGGGCGCGGGCGGGGCCATCCCCGCCCTGGGCCTGAGCGGCGACTGGCCCTTGGGACGCTTTACCCTGAACGCCAACGCCATGTATTTCCACCTGGGCTCCACCAGCCTGCTGGACCCCCTGGAGCCGGACGACGTGTGGGCGGGCAGCCTCTCCTTGGGCTGGGCCTGGTCCGACGCCCTGACTCTCCGGGGTCAGCTAAACGGGGCCACCGCCCTGGTGCAGGACACCGGGGTGGAGGGCCTGGACAACGCCATGTTACAGGTTTTGTTGGGGGTGCAGTTCAAACCCGGCCAGGGTCAGCTCATCAGCCTGGCCTTTGCCGAAGACCTGATCTATTACACCAGCCCGGACTTCACTCTGAGCCTCAGCTGGGGCTGGGTGTTCTAAAGGTCCTTGATCGACCTGGCAAAGGGGTCGAACTCCAGACAACACAAGGGTTCATTGGCGATGGTGAGCAGGCACTGATTGCAGGAGGTGCAGCGGGAACGCCGCCGGTCCGGCCCATGCAGCAGGCGGTTGGGAAGGTCCGGCTCGCTGATCAGGGGGCGGCTGAGGCCTACCATGTCCGCCCCGGCGGCCAGCACCTGCTCCATCACCTCCCGGGAGCGCATGCCGCCGGTGATGGCCAGGGGAGTGTCGCCCACCGCCGCGCGGAAGGCCTCCAGGGCGGGCAGGAAGTAGGCCTCCCGCTCGCCAGCCTCGCGGCGCAGCTGGTTGCGCAGCTTGGCCTGTTCCTTGACCCCGCCGCTCAGCTCGATGAGAGCGGCCCCGGCCTGGGCCAGCTGCCCGGCCAGCCAGAGGTAGTCTTCCCGGCTCGCGCCCTCGGGCAGGAAGTCGTCGGTGTTCAGCTTCCAGAGCACCGGGAAGCCCTCCCCCACCTGGCGGCGGATGGCTTCCTGCACCAGCAGGAAAAAGCGGCCCCGGTTCTCCCGGGAGCCGCCCCAGCCGTCCTGGCGCTGGTTGAACACCGGGGAGAAGAACTGGCTCACCAGATAGCCGTGAGCCCCGTGCACCGCCACCGCGTCGAAACCGGCCTCTTTCACTCGGGCTGCCGCCTGGCCGAAGGCGCTGGCCAGTTCTGATATCTGCTCCTCCGGGGCCTGGTTCAGGTCAAACCCCTGGGTCAGGGAGCCGTAGGAATAGCCTCCCCCGGCCGAGCCCACGTGGTGCAGTTGCACCGCGCAGCGGGCCGCGGGATTGGAGCGATGGATCAACCGGGCCAGGCGAGAAAGGCCCTCCACCTGGGAATCGTCCCAGGCCCCCAATTGTTGGGCCCAGGCGCGGCCGTCGGCGGTGACCGCCGTAGCCCCGGTGATGATGAGCCCGCAACCGCCCACGGCCAGTTCGCGGTACAGCCTGAGCAGGTCGCGGCGCACCTGGCCATGCGCGCCGGCCATGTTCTCCATGGTGGCGGAGCGCAAAAAGCGGTTGCTAACCTCAATGCCCCCAACCATAAGGGGGCGGCCCAGTTGACCCATGCTGTGCGCTCCTACACCAGGCCCAGTTGTTCCGCGATGAAGCTGGTGTCCATGTCCCCGGCCTGGAATTGGGGATGCTCCAATATTCTGAGGTTCACGGGTATGGTGGTCTTGACCCCTTCCACCTGAAAGGCCCTGAGCGCCTCGATAAGCCGCGCAATGGCCTTGGCCCTGGTCTGGTCATAGGCGATGACCTTGGCCAGCATGGGGTCGTAATAAGGCGGCACCGTGCAGCCGTCGGCCAGGGCGTGGTCCACCCGCAGCTTGTCGCTGACTTCGGGCAGCACCACCTTGCTGATCACGCCGGGCGAAGGGTAGAAGGTCTCCGGGTCCTCGGCGTAGATCCTGGCCTCTATGGCATGCCCCTGGGTCAGGATGTCGCCTTGGGACCAGGGCAAGTCCCCGCCCATGGCCACTTCCAGTTGCTGGCGCACGATGTCCACGCCGGTGAGGAACTCGCTCACCGGGTGCTCCACCTGCAAACGGGCGTTGACCTCCATGAAGTAGTGGTCGCCGTTCTTGGTGCGCAGACCCTCCAGGGTGCCCGCGCCCACGTAGCCCATCTTCTTAACGATGGCCGCGGTGTCGGCGTAGAGCTTGGCCCGGGTGGCCTCGTCCACCACCGGGGACAGCGCCTCCTCGATGATCTTCTGGTGGCGCCGCTGGATGGAGCATTCGCGCTCGCCCAGGCAGACCACGTGGCCTGCCGCGTCGGCGATGAACTGCACCTCGATGTGCCGGGGCCGCACCACCTCGGTCTCGATGTAGCAGGCGGGCGAACCAAAGGCCATGGCCCCGATGGAGCAGGCCCGCTTGAACACCTCGGCCGCCTGGCCGGGCTCGGACACCCTTTCGATGCCCTTGCCGCCGCCGCCCTTGTCCAGCTTGAGGAACAGGGGGTAGCCGTGTTCCTCGCCGAAGGCCACCACCTCTTCGGGGCCGCTCAGCGGCTCCAGGGTGCCGGGGGTCACCTCGGCCCCCACCTCCACGGCCAGCCTGCGAGTGTAGACCTTGGAGCTGATGGCCTTGAGCACCGAGGGAGGCGGGCCCACCCAGGTGAGACCGGCGTCGGTCACAGCCTGGGCGAAGGCCCCCCGCTCGGACAAGAAGCCGTAGCCAGGATGCACCGCGTCCGCGCCGGTTTGGCGGGCCGCGCCGATGATGGCCTCCATGCTGAGGTAGCTCTGAGCCGGGTTGGCCGGACCTATGTTCACCGTCTGGTCGGCCTGGCTCAAAAACGGCGCGCCCTTGTCCGCCTCCGAGTGCACCGCCACCGTGGCTATGCCCATCTCTTGGCAGGTGCGTATGATGCGCGGGACGATCTCGCCCCGGTTGGCGATAAGCAGTTTTTTAATCATGGGGCCTGTTTACTCCTCGACCTCCAGCATGACCATGGGATCTCCCACTTGCATCTCGTCCCATTCCTTGGAGATCACCTTGCTGACCATGCCGTCGAACTCGCTCTTGACCGATATCTCGGTCTTCATGCAGTTGATGACCGCCACTTCCTGGCCCGCGCTGACTTTGTCGCCTTCGTTGACAACCACCCGGGCGCACAGGCCGGGCATGATGGCGTTTACGCTTTTTTCCATGTTCTTATTCCTTTTCCCTTCTAACTAGGCCAGCGAGTCCTCGCTGAGCCACTGCTTTTGCTCTTGGCGTGCTTGAATGGCCTCTTCCTGGCTGGAGAGCTTAAACTGCATGAAGTCCCGGCCCGGCGCGCCCTGGCCCACCTTCCACAGGTCGGCGTTGATCACGTTGAGGGCGCACATGTAGCCGCCCAGGGTGGGGCCGTCGGCCACCAGCAGGATGGGGGTGTTGCCGCAGATGTTCAGCGCCCCGCGAATGGCGTAGGCGTGGTCGATGATGTTGGAGGGATGGCTGCCGCCCACCCCGCCGTCGGTGCGCGCGAAGAAGCTGGCGGGCAGTTCCTCCAGGCGGTAGGCCGATCGGTTGGAGGTGTGCTGAATTTTGGAGACCCGGCTGAACAACAGGTCCATACCCTCCTGGGTGGCGTAGTCCGGGCAGGTGTTGGGTCCGGGGATGGCCCTGAGCACCCACTGGTTGGTGTACTGGGGAATGGCCTCGGGTTTCAGCTTGCGGCCTTCCAGGGAAGACAGCTCCACACTGGGCGCGCCGAACTTTACCTCGTCGCCCGCGGTCAGGGGGCGGCCGTCAAAGCCGCCGTAGGCCCCGAAGATGCAGGTGGACTTGCTGCCCAGATAGGCGGGCACGTCCACGCCGCCGGCCACGGCCAGATAGCAGCGGAAGCCGGTGGGCGCGATGTGCAGCAGCTTGATCTTGTCGCCCGCGCTCACCTTGAGCGAGGTCCACATCTCAATCGGCTGCCCATTTATGGTGGGCTGCATGTCCGTGCCGGTGAGGGCGATGACGTGGTCGCCCGTGAACTCGGCCTCCAAGAAGCCGCCGGTGATCTCCAGGCCCGCCTGGCCCGAGGGATTGCCCACCAACACGTTGGCCAGGCCCAGGCCCACGCAGTCAAAGGACCCGGAGGCGCTCATGCCCTTGCCCAGGTAGCCCAGCCGTCCCGGCCAGTCCTCGACCAGAGTCTCGATTCCGCCATTGATTATTTTCAGCATAAGCCTTGCTCCCTTTCCCTACAGCCTGGGGGCTTTCTTGGTGCCCTCGGCCTGCTTGGCCTTGAGCTCCGCCGCGCCCTTTTGCACCTCATCGGAGTTGAACCACTCGATGTATTCCTTGGCCTTGATCTCGCCCTGATCAATCTCGTAGGTGTAGTCGGTCTTGTCGTGGACGTGGCCGTAGATATCCACCACTTCCTTCTCGCTCACCTCATGGAAGCGGACCCGGTCGGCGTTGCGGTAGAGGAAGGGGCCGTCCTTGAACATGGGGTGCTTGCAGGAGAACTGGAACACCGGGATGGTGCGGCCGAAGAGCTGATAGCCGCCGCCGGTGGGGGTGGTGTAGGTGAACACGCAGGGCCCGCCGATGCCCACCGCGCCCTCGGGGGTCCAGGTGCGCGGGGGGTTGTACTTGGGCACCACGATGGCGCAGCGGGGGTCGGTGGGCCACAGGAAGGCGCCGCCCGGCCAGAAGCCGCCGCCGCTGTTGAACCAGTCGGTGCCCAGAATGAGCTTTTTGCACTCCTCGGCGGTGATGCCGTTGCACATGGCCATGTATTCGAGGTTGTAGCCGTCGATGATGTTGGGCGCGTCGGGGCGCACCTCTTTCTGGTACTTGGCCACCGCCTTCTTGGTCTCGCTGTCCTCGAAGGCTATGGGCAGATGGATGAGGCGGGACTTTAGAACCACATCGTCGATGGTGGGCATGGAGTCCTCGGCCTGCTTTACCATGTCGATGAGCTCGCGCACCCCGACCACCGAGGGGTCGAAGTGCAGCAGGTTGGTGCGGATGCCGGGCACCGTCTCGATGAGGCCCTTGATCCCCTTGCCCAGGATGATGTCGTTGACCGCCAGCATGCGGAAAGAGTCCTGCAGCATGGCCCGCTGCTCGCGGCCGTACTCCACCTGCATGAAGCCGTCGCCTGCCTGGCGGAACAGAATCTCCAGACGGGATTCGGTCTCCGGCATGGTGTCCAAAATTACGTCGTATTTGCCTTGGCTCATATGTTTGCCCCCTTTCGGGTCGCTTGCGGCCGCGTTAGCCTTTGCTGACGGCGGCCAATCCCTTTTCCATAATATCCAAACCCTCTTCCAGCAGGTCTTCGCTGATGACCAGGGGCATGAGGGTCCTGATTACGTTGCCGTATTTGCCGCATGACAAGAGCACCAAACCGTGCTGGTGGCACCATTCCACCAGCTTCTTGGCCTTGTCCCCGGCCGGGGTCTTGGCCTGGCGATCGCTCACCAGCTCCATGGCCATCATGGCCCCCAGGCCACGCACCTCGCCGATCAGCTCATAGCGCTGGGCCATGTCCTCGAAGCGCTCACGGACCCGGTTGCCGATGGCTTCGGCCTTGGCGGACAGGTCCACCTCGTCGATGAAGTCCAGCACGGCCAGGGCCGCGGCGCAGGCCACGGGGTTGCCCCCGTAGGTGCCGCCCAGGCCGCCGATGTGCGAGGCCTCCATGATCTCCGCCCGGCCCACCACGCCGGCCAGGGGCAGCCCCCCGGCGATGGACTTGGCCACGGTGGTGAGGTCGGCGGCCACGCCGAAGTGCTCCATGGCGAACATGCGCCCGGTGCGGCACACCCCGGTCTGCACCTCGTCGGCCACCAACAGTATGCCGTGCTTATGGCATATCTCGGAAATGATCTTGAAGTACTCCGGCGGGGGCACCACGAAGCCGCCCTCGCCCAGCACCGGCTCCAGAACCACCGCCGCGGTGTTCTCGGCGGCCACGTGCTCGATGAAGAAGTCTTCCAAACCGTGGGCGCAGGCCACGCCGCAGCTGGGGTAGCTCAGGTTGTAGGCGCAGCGGTAACAGTAGGCGTAGGGCATGCGGTAGATTTCGGGCGCGAAAGGCCCGTAGCCGAACTTGTAGGGCTTGACCTTGCTGGTCATGCTCATGGCCAGCAGGGTGCGGCCGTGGAAGGCTCCCTCGGCCACGATCACCCCTTGGCGCTTGGTGTAGTAGCGCGCCGCCTTTACCGCGTTCTCCACCGCCTCGGCCCCGCTGTTTACCAGGACGGTCTTCTTGGCGAAATCGCCGGGCGTGAGCTGGTTGAGCCTGCGGGCCAGCTCCACGTAGGGCTCGTACATCACGATATGGAAGCAGGTATGCAAAAAGCGCTCGGCCTGCTCCTTTACCGCCGCCACCACCTTGGGGTTGCAGTGGCCTACGTTGACCACGCCGATGCCTCCGGCGAAGTCCACGTAGCGGTTGCCCTCCACGTCCCATATCTCCGCGCCTAGGGCCCGGTCCGTGAAATAGGGCGTGGTGTTGAAAGGCCCCTGGGGCACTGCCTGCTCGCGCAGCGATCCCAGAGATTGGTTACTGTGTTTGGCGGTCAAACTGTCACCTCCTCACAATGAGCGCCACAACCGCGGCGCTCGGGCCTTGGTTACAACTCCGGCGAGGCCAATGCGCAACCAGCCCCCTCCAAGGCCTGGCGCACCGCCGTTACGATCAGGTCGGAGCCTGGGGTGTCGCCGTGAACGCACACCGAGGAGCCGGTTATGGCTATCTCGCTGCCGTCGGTGGCGGCCACCTTGCCCTGGGTGACCATCTTGACCACCCTCTGGGCCACGTGCTCGGGATCGTGGGCGTCGTGGGCCCTGGTGATGACCAGGTTGCCCTCGGGGTCGTAGCTCAGGTCCGAGTAAAGCTCGAACACGGTGCGCACCCCCAGCTTGGCCGCCTCGTCGGCGATGACGCCCTTTTTCATCACGTAGAGATACAGGTCCGGGTCCAGGTCCTTGGCCGCCTGGCACACGGCAGCGGCCATTTCCGAATCGCGGTGCACCATGCCGTAGAGGCTGCCGTGAGGCTTCACATGATGCAGCCTCAGGCCCGCCGCCTCGCAGAAACCCTTGAGGGCCCCGGCCTGGTACATGGTGTAGTCGTAGACCTCGGCCGGGGTGAGCTTCATCTCCCGGCGGCCGAAGCCCTGCAAATCCGGCAGGCCCGGATGGGCACCCACCGCCACCCCGAACTCCTTGGCCAGGGCCACGGTGGCTTTCATCACCGAGGGATCGCCGGCGTGGAACCCGCAGGCCACGTTGGCGCTGGTGATGTATTTCATGAACTCGGCATCGTTGCCGAGTTGGTACATGCCAAAGGATTCGCCCATATCGGCATTGAGATCAATGTTCATGCTAAATCCTCCACTCCTCGTTTAACGGCCCTTCATGGAGAGCCGGAACTGATCCATGACCACCGCGAAGATGAGCAGGCAGCCCATGACCACCATCTGCAGGTAGGAACTGATGTTCATCAGGTCCATGCCGTTGCGGATGGTCACGATGAGGATGGCCCCGAAAATGGCCCCGATTATGTTGCCCTCGCCGCCTCTGAGGCTCACACCTCCGATGACCGCCGCGGCGATGGACTCCAGGGGCAGGTTGGCCCCCAGGTTGGGCTCGCCCGAGGCCACCCGCGCGGTGAGCATCACCCCGGTGATGCCGGTGAGGGTGCCGCAGAGCACGTAAGCCAGGGCGGTGTACTTGCGCACCGCGATGCCCGACAAACGGGCCGCCTCGCGGTTGCCGCCCAGGGCGTAGAAATAGCGGCCCACCCTGGTGCGGCTTAAGAGCAGCCAGATCAGGGCCACTATGGACGCGGCCACCAACACCGGCACCGGGATGCCCCACACCATGCCCAGGCCGAAGATGGTGTTGAGCTGCTCGGGCATGTTGAAGATGGGCACGCCGCTGGAGATTAACAGCGCCAGGCCGTGAGCCACCGAAAGCATACCCAGGGTGACCACGAAGGGCGACACCCTGAACACGGCGATGGTGATGCCGTTGGCCAGACCCACCAGGGTGGCGGTGCCGATGCCGGCCAGGATGCCCAGCACCATGGCCGTGGTGGGGTCGGCCACCGAGACCATGACCATGGAGGTGACGATGCTGGTGAGGGCCACCGAAGAGCCCACCGAGAGGTCGAAACCGGCGCACAGGATGGTGAGCATCTGCCCGGCGGTGACGATGGCCAGATAGGTGGTCTGCCGGCCCACGTTGAGCAGGTTGGACAGGGACATGAAGCGATGCTCGGCCAAGCTGAACAAGATGACCAGGGCGACCAAAAGGAAGGGAAGCACCCCGACCTTCACGAATATGCGTTTTAGCAGGTCCACGATCTTACCCCTCGATGGAGTTGGCCACGGAGCCGCCCGTCCGGCTGCCGTTGCCGTTGTTACAGATGTTCTGGTAGTCGTAGCCGAAGCAGGCGCTGAGCACGTCTTCCTCGGTGGCCCCCAGTCCGGGCATGGTCTTGGCCACGGTGCCGGCATGCATCACCACGATGTTGTGGCTCAGATGCAGCACCTCGGTAAGCTCCGAGGAGATGAAAATCACCGCCGCGCCTTTTTCCGCCTGCTCCTTGAGGAACAGGTAGACCTCGCGCTTGGCCCCCACGTCGATGCCGCAGGAGGCCTCGTCAAAGATGAACAGCTTGACCTCGCGAGTCAGACCCCGGCTGAGCATCACCTTCTGCTGGTTGCCGCCGCTCAGGTTGTTGATGGCCCCATGGATGCGGCTCGGGCGCACGTTCATCTTCTTGACGATGCCGCGCACCGTGCTTTCCTCGCGCTTTAGGTCGATGAAGCCCTTCTTTTCGAACAGGGGCAAGGCGGCCATGGTCTGGTTTTCGCGCACCGAGCGGCACAGCACCAGACCCTCCTTGTGGCGGTCGGCCGGGAAGTACATGACCCCCAGCTTCAGCGAGGTGATGGGGGTGGGCTCCTCCACCGCGTAGCCCTCCATGATCACCGTGCCGCCGGTGACCTTCTCCAGGCCGTACAAGGCGCGGCCCACCCGGGACTTGCCCGCGCCCACCAGCCCGGCGATGCCTAGAATCTCCCCCTGGCGCACCTGGAAGCTGATGTCGTGCAGGCCGGTCACCGTGGACAGGTTCTGCACCTCCAACACCACCTTGCCCGGAGTGGTCTCGATGACCGGGAAGATTTCCTCGTAGTCGCGCCCGGTCATCAGGGAGATGAGCTTTTCCTCATCCGCCTCGGCCATGTCCATGGTGGCCACGTTGCGGCCGTCGCGCAAAACGCTGATGCGGTCGCCCACCTTTTTCAACTCATCGATGCGGTGGGAGATGTAGATGATCCCCACTCCCTCGCCTTTCAGGCGCACGATGAGCTCAAAAAGGCGAATCACCTCTTTGTCGCTCAGGGACGCGGTGGGCTCGTCCAGGATCAGGACCGACATCTTCTCCTGGAAGGCCTTGGTGATCTCCACCATCTGGCGCTCGGCCCGCTTGAGGCCGCCCACCTTGGCCATGGGGTCCAGGTCGAAGCCCAGGTCCTCCAGGGACGCGCGGGCCTGCTTGAGCATGGCCTCCTTGTCCAGGAACCCGCGCTTGGTCAGCTCGCGTCCCAGGAAAAGATTTTCCACCACCGTTAGCTTGGGCACCAGGCTGAACTCCTGGTACACCGCTGACACCCCACGGCTGCGCGCATCGTAGGGGTTTTTGAAGGCCATCTTTTGGCCGCGAAGATAGATGTCGCCTTCGTCGGGCAGATAGGAGCCGGCCAGCACCTTGGTCAAGGTGGATTTGCCCGCTCCGTTCTCGCCGAAAAGCACGTGCACCTCGCCGGCGCGCAAATCAAAGTTGACCTTGTCCAAGGCCTTGACGCCGGGGAAGGTCTTGGTGATGTTTTCGGCTTTCAGCAAAAGCTCGGACATGGTTCACCACTCTTTGGCAACCATGCCCGGCGGGCGCGCCATGCGCCCGCCAGGCACGGTAATGGTTATGATCCTGGTTTACTTGCCAGGCGCCACCTTGAACTGGGGCCGGAAGGAGCGCGGCCCGAAGAGCATGTCATAGGGGTACTTGTCGATGGTCTTCTTGGTAATGGTGGGGATGATGGGACCGGCCCGGAAGGGGAAGTCCTTGCCGGGCTTCTCCCCGTTCAGGATGCGCACCATCATATCCACGGCCATCTGGCCCTGGGTCACGGTCAGGTCGGAAGGAGCCGCGGCCACCTGGCCCTTTTTGATCTTGTCGTACAGCGGGGGAATAATGTAGGTGGACACGATCTTGACGTCCTTGCGGCCGCGCTCGGCCACCGGACCCACCGCAGCGTCGGCGGCCACGGCGTTACCGATCAGGTAGTCGATCTTGGGGAAGGTCTGCAGGGTGTTCTCGATGAGCTTGAGCTGCACGGCCTTGCCGGTGTCGCCCCACTTGACCGCCAGGATGTTGATCTTGCCGGGGAACTTCTTGATGGCCTCCTTGAAGCCGTCCAGGGTGTCCGGGGCCCAGCCGCTGCCGGCGGGACCGGGCAGGAAGACCACGTTGACGTCCTTCTTGCCCTTGGCGTCGTCCATCACGAACTCGCCGGCGTGGAAGCCCATGTCATAGAAGGAGACCATGGCCTTGCCGGTGATGGTGGGGGCCTGGATGTCGTTGATCACCTCGACCACCGGGATGCCCTTGCCGGTGATCTCTTTGACCACGGGGTCCAGGCCGGTGTAGGAGATGGAGCCCAGGATGATGCCGTCCACGCCCTGCTGGGCCAGGTTCTCCACCTGGTTAACCTGCTTGGCCAACTCGGTGTAGCCGCCGGCGGCCACCAGGTTGATGCCCACGCCCAGGCGCTTGGCCTCGCTCACGATGCCGTAGTTAACCGCCAACCAGTAGGGGTCTTTGAGGTGGGGGAAGGACACGCCGATGGTGTAGGGCTTGTTGGCCCGCTTGGGGGGAATCCAGGCCTCTACCTTGGGGCCTTCCAGGCTGGCGCAGGGCCGCCCGGCCTTTTTCATCTTGACGTCGTATTTGCCGTAATAGGCGTTGATTTTCACCGGCCACCACTGACCGGCTTCCTTGGCCATGGCCAGCGAACCGGCGACCAACAAGGCCGCTGCCGCCAGCATCACCACCAAAGCACGAGTTCCAGATTTATACTTGGTCATCTCAATGCACCTCCCTGTGGTTTAAGTAACCGCGCAGGGCTTCCCGCTAAGGCAAGCCCGAATATTTCCTTTGCCCGGCGGCCAATTCCAGGCCAGCCAACCAAGTAAAGTCTTGCCAGGGGCGAAGCCGCTTCCTGGGGGATCACAAGTCCCTCCTTTGGAAAGGCGGCTTCGCCTTGTCCCCCTCCCGTTGTGGCTGGGCGTCAATGCCGCGAATATCAGGAGGAAACCCGTTTTCGATAAGTTCCACCACCAAGGGGCGGGCGCTTTCGGTTTTCAAAGAAAAGATCGACCAGCGCACTCCGACCGCGTCGGAGATAATGCTCTCGTGGGTGATGTCCACATCCATGCGAGTGAGATGGTCCTTGATGCGCTTTTGCAGCCCAGGACGGTCGAGGCGAGAAATCAGATGGGACAAGCGCCTATCCAGGTACTTCTCGATCTCATCTGGTATTAGTGGCCCCATGCCCACGGTAGTAGCGATAAACGTGCCAACCGCGTCACATGGTGGAATATGAACACTAACGATGCGATATCATGGTGCTTTGTTTACTAGATAATTCGCGCGGCGCTGAAGATACGCAAAGATGAGGGAAATAGGCCTATCCAGAACGGCAATTAATTGCAGATATGAATCAAAATAAAAAAGAACGACCATTACATTAGTGTAAGCTCACAAAAGCCAATTTTGCAGATTAATACTCCTAACAGTTTGATTTACAACCTATTTGTGCGCCTACTTTCCGGTAGGGCAAAAGTATTAATAATTTATTACGTATTTTTATTATTTTTACTTAAAATATGCATTGATGACTCATGTATTCATTAATGAATCGCTGAGTCTTCCTCTTCTTGCAGGCGACGGGCAATGGTGGACTGACTCACCCTGAGATGTTGGGCCACCTTGCGCTGGGTTCCCAAGCGCCGCAAGGCCTCGCGAATCCAGTCCAGCTCAAGGTCCCGCAAGCGCTGGCGCAGGTCGAAGCCCTGCTCCCAGTCCAGGTCTTGGCTGTGGTCCTGGGCCTTGCGCACCTCGGCGGGCAGGTCCTCGGGGCGCACCTCCTCGCCGGGGCTTAGGATCAACACCCGCTCCACGATGTTCTCCAACTCGCGCACGTTGCCGGGATAGCTGTAGTTGAGCATCAAGGTGCGGGCCTCGGGGCTCAGCTGCTTGTGGATCTGGTTGTCCTCGCCGATGCGCTTGAGGAAAAATCCCAGCAAGTAGAGGATGTCGCTGGGGCGCTCACGCAGGGGGGGCACGAAAAGAGGCACCACGTTGAAGCGGTAGAACAGGTCGTGGCGGAATCGCTTGGCCTCCACCTCGGCGGCCAGGTCCTTGTTGGTGGCCGCGATCACCCTGGTGTCGATCTCCTTTTCCACTGAGCCGCCCACCCGGATCATGCGCCGCGCCTCCAAAAAACGCAGCAGCTTAACCTGGTGCTCGGGAGGCAGCTCGCCTATCTCGTCCAGGAACAGAGTTCCCTGGTTGGCCAACTCCACCAAACCAGGCTTGCCCCGGCTGCTGGCCCCGGTGAAGGCGCCCCGCTCGTAGCCGAAAAGCTCGGACTCGAACAGGGAGGTGGGGATGGCCGCGCAGTCCACCCGCACGAAGGGGCCCTGGGCCCGAGGCGACTTGGCGTGGATAAGCTTGGCCAGCATGCTCTTGCCCACCCCCGACTCGCCGGTGATAAGCACCGTGGAGTTGGTGGGGGCCACCCTCAGGGCCTTCTCGTACACCTCCTTCATGGCCCGGCTGCGGCACATGAAGTGGTCGTCGGACATCTCCTCCAGCTGCTTTTCCAAAAGCGTGCTGCGGAACTGCTCCAGCTGGGCCTCGCTCTCCTCCAGTTGGCGGCGCATGCGGTCCAGCAGGGTGATATCGCGGTCGTTGATCACCACGAAGGCCACCTCGCCCTCGGCGTCATAGATGGGGCTGCCGGTGGCCAGGATCTTCTTGCCCGACTTGAGGCTCTGCACCATGGTCACCGTGGTCTTGCGCCGAAGCACCTCCAGGGTCACCGAGTCGTTGAAGTTGCCCTCGTCCAGGAGGTCGCCCACGAAGCGGCCCTCCACCTTTTCCCGGGGCAGGCCGGTGAGGCGCAGGGCGGCCCGGTTGACCTTGACCACGATCCCCTGGTTGTTGGCAATCCACAGGCCATCGAAGGAAGACTCCATGATGGCCTCCAGCTGGGAGGCCACGGCCTTGTAGGGCTCGGGATACAGCGAGCCCTGCTCCGGGTCCCAGGGGTCGCCCATCATCACCACCACCCAGCGCACCCGGCCGTCGGCATACACCGGCAGGTAGTTGACCAGCACGTTGCACTGATCCAGGCGCAGGCGGTTGCCCAACTGGGGGGCTCCGCTCTTGATGGTGGCCCGGGCCGCCAGCCAGGCCTCTGGCTCCAAAATCTCCGAAGGGGTCCCCACAATTTCCAGGGGGTCCTGCTCGAAAATCCGCCCCGCCGCCGGGTTGGCGTAGGCCACGATGCCCTTGGCGTCGATGACCAGGACCCCGGCCGAGGAGGCGTCGAAATGCGAGGTGATGGGAGTCAGTTCCGATGTGGGCTGGGCGGCCATATCCTAATATCTCCTGAAAGCCATGCCTATAGACAACCGTATGCCCGGCCGCCTGTCAATGGCTCCGGCCTGCTTTGGGGCGTGTAACCCCCAAGGCGCTAGACTACCCCTTTTTGCCCTTGGCCGACACAGTGATGCGGGCCACGTACTTGACCCAGTCGTCGCCATAGTGCTCCCCGGCCACCACCCTGAGGGGAAAGCCATGCTTGCGGGGCAGATCCCGGCCGTTGACCTGGTAAGCCAGGAACACCTCGTCGGAGAGCGCCTCGCGCAGGGAAAAGCGCTCCACCTTGGGCCACTGCTTACCCACGCTCCGGATGCTCACCCGGTTGGCCTCGTCCTTGGGCCTCGCCTGCCGGAGCAGCGCGCCCAGGCTGAGGCCACTCCAGCGGGCATTGAAGGAGAACACCCCCGGGCAGATAAGAAGCACGGTGCGCTCCACCGCCGGCCGGGCCTTGAGCTCAGCCAGGCTCAGGCTAAGGGGATGCTCCACCGCCCCGTCGATGATCAGCCGCCACTTGGCAGAGTCCACCGCCAGGTCGGTCTGGCCCATGGTGCCGAAGTCCTCTAGGGGGGTAATCGCCAAGTTGCGGTTGTCGACGCTCTGGGGATTGAGGTGGGCCAGGTCGGTGGCCTTGAGATGAGCGGGCAGGATGCGGCGCTTGCCCTCGGCCCACAGGCGTCCGGGCCAGGACAGAGCCAGGGAGGCCCCGGCCATGATCTTCAGGCTCCGGGAAAGGAACACGCGGCGAGGATTCATGAAACAGCTGCTTTCTCACCCCCTGCCCAGCCCGTCGCTCCTCCCAGGCTCCGGGTAATTGCCTACCTATTTAGTCTACCGGCGTGACTCCAGGCGTTCCAGGGCCGCGGTGGCCGCGCCCCACAGGCCGCTGTTTTCGTCGGTGATCAGCCATACCGGGATGCCCGCCATAATGCGGTTGGTGGCATCGGCCAGGCGAAACTCGTGGGCGAAGGCCTCGTGCTCCACCAGGGCCGGCAGCTTCACGGCCAGGCCACCGGCGATGTACACCCCGCCCAGGGCCACCACCTGCAAAGCCCACTGGCGGCAAGCCCGGCCATAGAAGCGGGCCATCCACTCCAGGGTCGGCGGGTGGCTATCCAGCGCCTCGCCCACCTGGGCGGGCTCCAACTTGCGGCCGGTGAAAAACTGGTACAAATAGCTCAGCCCCTTGCCCGACACCACCGTGTCGGCGATGGGATAGGGGTCGCCCCGCTCCTGCCCCAAAAACTCCTGATAGGCGGCTTCCTCCGGGCCGAAAAAGGCGAAAGCCGCGTGGCCCCCTTCCGAGGCCATCGGCACCCACCCTCCCCGGCCGTCCGGGGCCAGGGCCGCGTGGCCCAGGTTGCTGCCCGCGCCGATCACCGCCTTGGCCGCCTGTGGGTCGGCTTGGCCCGGCAGCACCTCCTGGGCGGCACGGGCCACCGGCGAGAGGCAAGCCCAGGCCTGGGCTACGAAGTCGTTGATGAGCAGGCTGGGGGTGTCGCCGCCCAGGTCCCGCCCCAGGTCGATGTCCCAGGCGATGTGGGGCGGCTGGCAATAGCTCTCCCCCTGCACCGGCCCGGCGGCGGCCAGGCATATCAGGTCGGCCCGCTCGTGGTCCAGGCCCAGATCGCTGGAGGCCAACGCGCCCAGCAGCTCCTGAAAAGAAGCGGCCTGGGCGGTGGGAAACCACACGCTGCTGACCAGGGAAAGGCCGGCAGGGTCGTCTCCCCGGAAAAAGGCGAAGCGGCTGTTGGTGGCTCCGATGTCGGCGGCCAGGATGGAAGGCATCATTTCTCCTGCCAGGGCGGGTTGCAGGCGCGGCCCTTGGTGTTGAAGAACAGCTTGAGCCCCTTTTTCACCAGGTCCGAAAAAAGCTTGGGGGCCAGCACGTCGCCGGCCACCTTCTTGTTGATCTCCCCCAGGGTGGGATAGGGGTGCATGGCCCCGGCCAGGGTGGAGAGCTTCACCCCGCCGCCCAGCACGGCCACCCACTCGTTGATGATCTCCCCGGCGTGGGGGCCCAATATCTGCACCCCCAGGGGCTTTTCGCTCTTGTCCAGGATCAGCTTGATGCGCCCCAGACCGGCGCCCTCGGCCAGGGCCCGGTCGTTGGCCGCGAAATCCTCGCTCCACACGGTGTACTCCAGGCCCGCCGCCGTGGCCGCCTTTTCGTTCAGGCCCACCGAGGCCAGCTCCGGCTCGGTGAAGGTGCACCAGGGCAGCCAGGTGTAGTCGGCCTTGCGCGGCAGGCGCAGCACCGCGTTGGCCAGCACCACTCCGCCCTCGTAGCCCGCCGCGTGGGTGAACTGATGCGCCCCGGTCACGTCGCCCGCGCCGTAAATGTGCTTGTGGCTGGTGCGCAGGCGCTGGTCCAGCTTGAGGCCCTTGGCGTCGTACTCCACCCCGATGTCCTCTAGGCCCAAGCCGTCCAGGTTGGCCCGGCGGCCCAGGGCCACCAGCAAGGCCTCGGCGCTAAGCTCCACCTGCTGGTCCTGGCCATCGCGAAAGATCAGCAGGGGGCGGCCGTTGACCTCCCGCGCCGCGCTGATCTTGGCGTTCAGATAGAACTCCACTCCCTCGCCTTGCAGGGCGGCGGTGGCCAGGTCGGCCAGGTCCTTGTCTTCCTTGCTCAGCACCTGGCCGCTGCGCTGCACCAGGCTCACCTGGCAGCCCAAACGCTGGAAGGCCTGGGCCATCTCCAGGGCGATGGGCCCGCCGCCCAGGATGATCATGGTCTGGGGCAGGCACTCAAGATAGAAGATGTCTTTGTTGGTCAGGTAGGGGATTTCGGCCAAGCCGGGCACCGGCGGCAGGGCGGGCGAGGAGCCGGTGGCGATGAGCCAGGACTTGGCCGAGATGCGCTCCCCCTCCAGATCCACGCTGTGCTCATCCACGAAGCGGGCCTGGCCGAAGCGCACCTGGGCCCCCAACTCGCAGAAGCGCTCCGCGCTGTCGTGCTTTTGGATGGCCGCGATCACGCCCTTGATGCGCTCCACCACCTGGGCGTAGTCCACCGGAGGCGGGGTCATCTTGGGCAGGCCATAGCGGACCGAGGTCTTCATGAGGTGGTAAACCGAGGCGCTCTTGATGAGGGTCTTGCTGGGCACGCAGCCGTAGTGCAGGCAGTCGCCCCCCAGGTGGGGCTCCTTTTCGATGAGCAGCACCTTGGCCCCCAGCTGGGCCGCGCCCGAGGTCAGGGTGAGCCCCGCCGAGCCGCCGCCCAGCACCCCCACGTCGTAGTCGTACCCGGCCATGGCTCCTCCTATGGTTCGATGATGGCCTGGCGGCCGGTGCGGCGGCGGTACCAGGCCAGGGCCTTTTTCACCACCAGGGGGAAGACGCCCAGGATGACGAAGCTGATGATCAGGCCCGGTGAGAGAATGCCGCCCAGGGAGTCGATCCGGCCCAGCTCCCTGCCCGCGTTGGTGAACACCGCCGTGCCGGGCAGCATGCCGACTTGGCTGACCCAGTAGAAGGTGCGAAGCGGCATCTTGGTCAGCCCCATGACCAGGTTGATGACAAAGAAGGGGAACAGGGGCACCAGGCGCAGGGTGAACAGGTAGAAGGGGCCTTCCCGCTCCACCCCCCGGTTGATGGGCCCCAGCTTGTCGCCGAACTTCTGCTGCACCCAGTTGCCCAGCACGAAGCGGGCGAAGAAGCAGGCCAGGGTGGCCCCGATGCTGCTGGCGAAGGAGACCACCAACAGGGTCCACCAGAAGCCGAACAAGGCCCCGCCCAGGAGGGTCATCACCGCCGCGCCGGGCAGGGAAAAGGCGGTGACCAATATGTAGAGAACAAAATATCCACCCAGCATGAAGGCCGGGTGAGCGGCGTAATAGGCCTGGAAGCGGTGTTGGGACTCTTTCACGTAAGCCAGGGAAAAATACTGGCCCAGGTCCAGCAGCCAAAAGGCCAGGATGGCCGCCACCACCAAGGCCACCACGGCCAGGCGTTTGATCATGCGTCGGTTCATGCCCTCTCCCAGTCGGCCGCCTCGCACCGTCGCGCCGCGGGCCACGGCTCTCCCCGCCCCGGCGGCTGGGGCGGATGCATATGTGTCTACCCCAGTCTAGGGCGGCCGTCTGGAGAGGCCAATCCCAATTTCACCACCGCGCCTGTTACTTGGGCGGGTGGGCCGGCCAGAACAGCTTTTTGCCGTCAGCCTTGTAGTCGGCGATGATCTTCTGACCCTGTGCCGAAAGCAGGAACTTCTCGAACTTCTTGGCCTGGCCGTACTTGACCTTGGGGCACTTGGCCGGGTTCACCAGAATCACCGAATAGGGGTTCTTCAAGAGGTCCTGGTTGTCGGCCAGGATCACCAGGCTGATGCGGCCGGTGCTCAGGTACTTGCGATAGGTGGCGATGTCGCTGAGGGTGTAGGCCCCCAGCTCGTCGGCCATGGTCAGGGTGGGGCCCATGCCCCGGCCCGCCTCGCGATATCCCGGCCAGTCGGGCTTGATGCCCGCCGCCTTCCACAAAGACAGCTCCTTCACCTGGGTGCCGGAGTTGTCGCCCCGGGAAAGGAAGGGAGCCTTGGCCTGGGCGATGCGCTTCAGGGCGTCCTCCACGCTCCCCGCCTTCCGAACCTTGGCCGGGTTGCCCGGAGGCCCCACCAATACGAAGTAGTTGTGCATCAGCGGCTTGCGGTCCACCCCGTAGCCGTCGGCCACAAAGCGCTCTTCCAGGGCCGGGGCATGCACGATCACCACGTCGGCGTCGCAGCGTTTGGCAATGGCCAAAGCCTTGCCGGTGCCCACGGGGATGTAGTGCACGGTGATGCCGCTCTGCTTGGCGAAGGCGGGCAGCAGCACGTCCAGAAGCCCGGTGTTGGCGGTGCTGGTGGTGGTGGCCAGGACCAGGCGGTCCACGGCCATGGCCGGGGCGGCCAGTAAAAGGGTCAGTAGGACAATCAGCAGCACGCGTAGACGCATGGGTATTACCTCCCAGAGGGGCCGAAAAAGTTGTTGGCTATCATGTTAGCAAGGAGTGGGCGGGCGGGAAAGCGGCAATCAAGCGCCGGGCCTGTACCCGGCGTCGGGGGCCAGGCGGCCCTCGCGCAGATAGACCACCCGCTGGGCCAGGCGGTGGGCCTGCTCCAGGGCGTGGCTCACCAGCACCACGGCGCAGCCTTGGCCGGGCAGCTCGCCCAGCACCCGCTCGAAGACCTGGGAGCTGGCCGGGTCCAGGTTGGCGAAGGGCTCGTCCAACAGCAGGGCCCGGGGCCGGAGCACCAGGGCCCGGGCCAACGCCACCCGCTGCATCTCCCCCCCGGAGAGCCGCCGGGCCCGGCGCGGGCCAAAACCGGCCAGGCCCACCTGCTCCAGGGCCTGGGCCACCCGCTCTTCGCGCGCGGCGCGCTCCATGCCCCGCAAGCGCAGGCCATAGGCCACGTTTTTCTCCACGCTGGTCTCGAAAAGATAGGCCTGCTGGGCCACCAGGGTGATTTGGCGGCGCCAAACGGTGAGCTGGGAGCCGGAGCGGGGCAGCTCGTGGCCGTCGAAGAACAGGCGGCCCTGGTCCGGCGGGGTGATGAGGGCCAGAAGCGAAAGCAGCGTGGTCTTGCCCGCGCCGTTGGGCCCTTCCACCACGGTGATTACTCCCGCCTCCAAATCCAGGCGCTCCAGGTTCAGGGCCTCGCGCTGTTCAAAGCGCTTGACCACCCCCCGCAGGCTGAACAGGGCTTGGCTCATAAGCGCTCCCCTACTTCCAGCGGGCCTGGAGCTGGTGACTGGCCAGGTTCACGGCCAAGGCCACCACCAGCAAAAAGAAGCCCAAGGCCATGCCCTGGGCGAACTCGCCCTTGCTGGTCTCCAGGGCGATGGCCGTGGTGAAGGTGCGGGTGTAGTGGCGGATGTTGCCGCCCACCATGATAGCCGCGCCCACCTCGGTTATCACCCGCCCGAACCCGGCGGCCAGGGCGGCCAGCACCGCGAAGCGGGCTTCCTTGAGCACCGCCCAGGCGGCCTGCAGGGGAGTGGCCCCCAGGGTCAGGGCGGTGGGCCCTACCCGGTTGTCCAGGGTTATCACCGCCGCGATGACCAGGGCGGTGATCAGGGGGAAGGCCAGCACCGCCTGGGCCACCACCATGGCTCCCGGCGTGTACAGCAGGCCCAGGCCGCCCAGGGGGCCGTGGTAGGAGAGCAGTCCGTAGACCACCAGGCCCACCACCACCGTGGGCAGGGCCAACAGGGTGTTGAACAGCACCACCAGGAATCGCTTGCCCGCGAACTCCTTCTGGCCGATGACCAGGCCCAGGGGCACCGCCGCCAGGGCGGCCAGGATCACCGCGCTCAGCGACACCCGTAGCGAGAGCCAGGCGATGCCATAGACCTCGGGGTCCAGGTTTATCAGCAGGCCCAATCCCCTCGTCAGGCCACCCAGGAAAAAATCCAAGGCCCTACTCTTCTATTATGATTTCCAGCCTGCGGGCGCCTTCGGTCCCCTTTAGGGGGGCCAGCAGGCCGTGCAGGCTGTTGGCGATGATGTCCTTTACGAAGGCCTTGGCCTTGATGGGCTCGCCGTCGGCCAGGATGGTCAGGGCGCGCCGCTCGGTGCGCTCCCGCAGCCGCGCGGCAAAAAAATCGGCCAGGCCCGCCGCGTCGGTGAACACCGGCACGCCGGGGTCGGAGGGTATATCGCCCGGCCCGGCCAAGGCCAAAAGCCCGGCCCGGCCCAGCAGGCCCGGCGCGTTGCCCACGCCGCAAAACTCCACCATGGCCTTGCCCTCCACCGGGGGCAGCAGGCTGAGCAGCAGCTCCGCGCCGTTAAGCAGGCGCAGGCCGTCCTCCAGGGACGGCGCACCGCCGGGGCTCTGCAGGGTGAGGCTGTGCGCTCCCAGGCGCAACTCGGCCACGCCGCAGACGGGCGGCGGGGCCGTGGCCTCCTCCGGCCTGGCCACGGCCACCCGCACCCCCCGCGCGGCCAATTCGCGGCACAGGGCCATGAGGAAATCTTCCTGGGCCGTGTCTCCAGGCCCGGCCAGATGCACCAGCATGGCGGCCATGGGCTAGCTCTTCTCCCCGCGCAGGTCGCTGACCAATTTGCTCCAGTTCTTCTGAGCCTTGTCGGCGAAGTCCTGGGCCTGCTTTTCAAACACCTCGAACTGCTTGACCATCTTCAGCCCCTGGGGAGTGAGTTGCACTTCCCGGCGTCCGGCGTCGCTGCGCTCCACCAGGGGGAAACCCAAGCGCTTTTCCGAGGCCCGCAGCCGCCCCCATGCCGCGCGGTAGCTCATGTTCAACTCGCGGGCCGCCCCGGCCAATGAGCCCTGGTTGACCACCGCCTTCAGCAGCTTCAGGCGGCCACCCCCGAAGAGAACCTTGTCGTCTTCCTCTATCCACAGCTTGAACTGAACTTCTGCCATGGCCTTCCCTTCACTTTTCCGCCGTCGGCGGCCTGGTGCGTCCGGGGTTGCCCCTTGGGCGGTCTTAGGTCATTATTGACATGGCTTAGGCCCTTGCACATTATTTATACCTTTTTACCTATGAGGTCGCCCAGGATGAAAGCCTTTTTTCAGGTGCAAGACGTGGCCACGGTGCACGCCCTGGCCGACCAGCTTGCTCCCCTGCCACCTGAAGAGGTGCCTCTTGCCCTGGCCCTGGGCCGCGCCCTGGCCATCCCCCTGACCGCGCCTTCGGATCTGCCCGGCTTCACCAGAGCCACCATGGACGGCTACGCGGTCAGGGCCATGGACACCTTCGGCGCGGGGGAGGTTTCCCCCGGCTACCTGGAAATCGTGGGCGAGGTGCGCATGGGCCAAGCCCCGGCCTTTAGCGTGGGCCCCGGCCAGTGCGCCCGCATCGGCACCGGGGGCATGCTGCCCGCGGGCGCCGACGCGGTGGTGATGGTGGAGCACACCCGCCTGCTGGACGACACCAGCCTGGAGGTGGCCGCCTCGGTGGCCCCCGGCGGCAACACCCTGGGCCCCACCGACGATGCGGCCCAGGGCCAGGAGCTTCTGCCCCAGGGCCAGTGCCTGCGCCCCCAGGACCTGGGCCTGCTGGCCGCTCTGGGCCGGGACATGGTGAGCGTGGCCCGCCGCCCCAGGGTGGGCATCGTCTCCACCGGCGACGAGGTGGTGCCGGTGAGCGCCAGCCCGGCTCCGGGCCAGGTGCGCGACGTGAACACCCACACCCTGGCCGCCCAAGTGCTGCGGGCCGGTGGCGAGCCCTTCCCTCTCGGCCTGGTGCCGGACAACGCCCAGGCCCTTAAGGAGGCCACGGCCCGCTCCCTGGAAAGCTGCGACCTCACCCTGCTCTCGGGAGGCTCCTCGGTGGGGGTGCGCGACTTCACCAGCGAGGTGTTCCTCTCCTTCCCGGGGGCCGAGCTTCTGGTGCACGGCGTGGCGGTGAGCCCAGGCAAGCCCTTCCTCTGGGTGCGCACCCCGTCGGGACATCTGTTGGGCCTGCCGGGCCAGGTGGCCTCCTGCCTGGTGGCCTTCTATCTGCTGGTGGAGCCCATCCTGGAGCGCCTGCAAGGCCGCCCCGCCCTGCCCTTCGCCCGCTTCGCCCGGCTGCCCGCGGTGCTCACCCGCAACATACCCTCGGCCCCGGGCCGGGAGGAATACCTGCGGGTGGCGCTCAGCCAAGACAACGGCCAATGGCTGGCCCAGCCCCTGTTCGGCAAGTCGGGCCTACTCACCACCATGATTCAGGGCCAGGGCCTGGTGCGGGTTCCCAAGGACTGCGAGGGCCTGGACGCCGCCGAGGCGGTGGAAGTCCTGCTGTTCCCCAACTAGCGGAAGCGATATGAAGCGCAACGTCTATCTAAAAATGATGCCCCTGGATCAGGCGCGCGAAAAGTTTTTGTCCTCCATGGACTGGATCGCCTTGGCGGGGACCGAGACCGTGCCCACCAGCCAGGCCCTGGACCGGGTCACCGCCAAGGTGGTGCTGGCCCAGTACTCCTCCCCCTCCTACCACGCGGCGGCCATGGACGGCATCGCGGTGAAGGCGAACGACACCTACGGGGCCACCCAGGAGCACCCCCTTACCCTGGAGATCGGCCGCCAGGCCTTTTGGGTGAATACCGGCAACCCCCTGCCCCAGGGCTGCAACGCGGTGATCATGGTGGAGCAGGTGCACCAGCCCCGGGAGGGCCTGGCCGAGATCCGCGCCGCCGCCTTCCCCTGGCAGCACGTGCGCCGGGTGGGCGAGGACATCGTCAGCCAGGAGTTGATGTTCGGCCATCACCACCGCCTGGGCCCGGCCGACGTGGCCGCCCTGCTCACCAGCGGGGTGTTCGAGGTGGAGGTCCTGGCCCGTCCCAAGGTGGCCATCATCCCCACCGGCTTGGAGCTGGTGGACTGGTGCGAGGCCCGGGAAAAGCAGCCCGGACCCGGCGCCATCATGGAGACCAACAGCCTGTTCCTGGCGGGACTGGTGACCCAGGCCGGGGGCGAGCCCCTGGTCATGGAGCGGGTCACCGACGACTTCGAGGCCATCAAAAAGGCGGTGGCCGACGCCCTGGCCGGGGAGGCCCACATGGTCATGCTCAACGCCGGGGCCTCCGCGGGCAGCAAGGACTACAGCGCCCACGTCATTAACGACCTGGGCGAGGTGCTGGTGCACGGCGTCACGGTGATGCCCGGCAAGCCTTCCATCCTGGGACGGGCCCAGGGCAAGCCGGTGGTGGGCAGCCCCGGCTACCCGGTTTCCGCCTGGGTGTGCTTCGACCAGTTCATCGGCCCGGCCCTGGCGGCCATGCAGGGCCAGCCCGCGCCGCAACGGGAGACCGTGGAGGTGGTGCCCGCCCGCCGCCTGGCCAGCAAGCTGGGACGCGAGGAGTTTTTGCGGGTGCACCTGGGCCGGGTGGGACGCCAGGTGGTGGCCACTCCCCTCAAGCGCGGGGCCGGGGCCATCACCTCCCTGACCAGGGCCGACGGCTTGTTGCGCATTCCGGCCGACAGCGAGGGCCTGGAAGAGGGTCAGCCAGCCGTGGCCGAGCTGCTGGGGCCGCGCAACCGGGTGGAAAGCACCCTGGTGGTGGTGGGCAGCCACGACGTGACCCTGGACCTGTTGGGCGACCACCTCAAGCGCCTGGACCCCAAGCTGCACCTTAGTTCGTCGCACCTGGGCTCCCTGGCCGGGATCATGGCCATCAAGGGCGGCCGCTGCCATTTGGGCGGCACCCATTTGCTGGACCCCGCCACGGGCGACTACAACGTCAGCTATCTGAGGCGCTACCTAAAGGACGTCCCGGTGCGCCTGGTGACCCTGGCCATGCGCCAGCAGGGGCTGATGGTAAAACCCGGCAACCCCAAGGGCGTAAAGACCCTGGCCGACCTGGGCCGGGAGGATGTGGTGCTGGTGAACCGCCAGGCTGGCAGCGGCACCAGGGTGCTGTTGGACTACCACCTGAAAAAGCTGGGTCTGGACCCGGCGGGCATTCGCGGCTACGACCAAGAGGAGTACACCCACATGGCCGTGGCGGTGCAGGTGTTGGCCGGAGGGGCCGATGTGGGCCTGGGCATCCTGGCCGCGGCCAAGGCCCTGGGCCTGGAGTTCATTCCGGTGATGGAGGAGCGCTACGACCTGTGCATCCCCCAGGAGCATTGGGACGACCCCAGGGTGGCCGCCCTGCGCCAGGTGCTGGCCAGCCCCCGATTCCGCGAGCAGGTCAGCGCCCTGGGCGGCTACGACGTGAGCCCCATGGGCGCCATCGCCTGGGAGGGCTAGGGTAGTTTAAGAATAGTAGGCCGCGCCCGCGCAGGCCGGGCACAAGCCGCCCTGACGGCTGGGGTAGTACTCGCCGCAGGAGGGGCAGGCCATGGTGGGCACGTGAGCCGAGTCCTTGAGGGGGGCCTTCATGGTGACCGCCCTGGAGCGCACCAGGTCGTGGCCGCCGGCCATGATCTCCTCGACCACCAGTATCTTTTCCACCTTCTCGCCTTCGGCGCGGCGCAGATACCAGTCGGCCACCAGGGGAAAGGCCTCGATGCCTTCGGCGCTCATCCAGGCCCGCGCCCCTTGGAGGGTCATGCGGTCGTACATGGTCAGCGCGAACTTGCCCCAGTCCAGCACCTGCAAAAAACCGTTGCCCAGGGTGCAGGGAGTCAGCGCCTGCACCGAGTCGGGCAGGCAGACCACCGTCTCCACCACCACATTGATATAGGGGGTCTCGCCCAGGATCTTCCAGGCCGCGTCCACCAGGAAACCGCCCATCACCGTGCCGGGGGAGATGTGCCCGTGAAACTCCTCCAGCTTGATGAGGTAGTCTTCCCGGGATATGCCGCAAATCTGATCAGGCAAAACACTCATGAACAAGGTCCTCTCTAAAAGACGCACAGGGCCTAAAGCTTAGCATGATTCCGGCCACCAGCCAGCCCTAGGTGGATTGCAGTGGCTCGCCCCGGCGCAGCACCCGCCCGGAATGGCAATAGACCGTGGCCCGGCCCTGGCGCATGAAGCCCACCAGGGTCACCCCGGCCTGATCGCATATCTGGCGGCCCAGGGAGGTAGCGGCCGACACCGAGCAGACCACCGGCACCCCGGCCCTGGCCGCCTTGAGGGCCATCTCCAGGCTGATGCGCCCGGACACGGCGCAGACGCACTGGCCCAGGTCGCGGCCCTGGCCCAGGGCCATGCCCAGGGATTTGTCCATGGCGTTGTGGCGGCCCACGTCCTCGGCCAGGTGCAACAGCTCGCCCTGGGCGGTGCCCAGGGCCACGGCGTGGGCCGCGCCGGTGCGGTGGTATATCCCCTGCCCCGCCTCCATGGCCGTGAACAGCTTTTGGATGGCCTCCAGTTCCACCATCAGGGACGACTCCACCGGGCTTATGCCGCCGCCCAGGTCGCGGAAGGACTCCAGGCCGCACAGGCCGCAGGAGGTGGCCGCCGGGGCCGAGCGCCGGGCGCGGGCCCGCCGGGCCAGGTCGGGCGCCAGGGATACGTCGGCCCAAAACACCGGCCCCACGCCGGGCAGTTCTCCCTGGCCCAGGCTGATGCCCAGCACCTGATGGGGATCGCTTACGATGCCCTCGGTGACGCAAAAGCCCAGGGCAAGATGCTCCAAATTGCTGGGGGTGGCCATGAGCAGCACGTAGGAACGGCCTTCCAGGCGTATCTCGCAGGGCGCCTCCACGGCCAATTCCTCGCCGCTGGTGCGCACCTGGTCCGCTTCCACTCGCAGACCTTGCAGACGGCTCACCACCTTTGGTTGCTCAGGTTGTTTAGGCAAGCTGGTCCTCTTCTGGCGGCGCGGTGCGGGTCACCACCGGTGAACTTGATCAAAGCCTTGCCTGCGGGCCAACTCGTCCTGCACCGCGTGAAAACGCTGACCGATGATGCCGGCTAGGTTGCGCATGAAAATGTAGCCTATGTGGTGGTTCTGATCAAACAGCTCCCAAAGATCGTCGCGGCGCAGGCGGATGAAGCGGCAGACCGGCGAGGTGCAAAAGCCGCTCAGGGTGTAGTGGTGGGGCGGCACCATGGCCGACCAGCCCCAGGAGCCTCCGGGCTCCACCACCGACAGGGCCTGGTCGCTGCTGCTCTCGCCTCGGGGCAGCTCGTAGCGCAACTCCACCCTCCCCTCCACCAGCAGGAAAAATTCACGGGCCTCCCGACCCTCCACGCACAGGCGCTGATCCTGCTGCCCCTGGCCCGCCTGGCAGCAGCCCCGCAGCTTCACTAGTTCCGAGACGCTCAGGCCTTGCAGCACGTCCACCTTGCTGAGGAATTCCAGATCGTCCACGGCCTCCTCCCGCATGGGTTGATAGCTCCATGGTAAACAATAGCGATCCCCTGGGAGAACCCCTTTCCCCCGGCGGTGCCGGCCGGGCCCGGCCGGTGAGCATGCGATGGGACAGGCGGCTGTTTAGCCGACCAGCTCTTGCAGATTTTTGCGGGCCTGGGCCAGAGAGCGGCCATGGCGCCCCATGCCCTGCCAGGGGTCGGGTAGCTGGCCCAGGCGCTCCAGGATGTTGCCCAGGTGGTAGCTCCGGGGCCCCAGGCCCGAAGCGGTGAGCTCGCTCCACTCCAGGGGGGTGGCCACCGGCGCGCCGGGCAGGGCCCGCACCGCATAGGGAGCCACCGAGGTCTGGCCGTAGCCGTTGCGGGCCACGTCCAGATAGAGCCGCCCGCCGCGCTTGGCCAGGCGCTGTTCGGTGGTCAAGAGGGTGGGATGCTCCGCGGCCAGGCGCTGGGCCACTTCCTGGGCAAAGGAGCGCACCTGGTCGAAACCCTCCCTGCGCAGCAGGGGGGCCACCACGTGCAGGCCCCGCGATCCGGTGGTCATCACATAGGGCCTGAGCCCAATGCGCCCCAGAAGGTTGCGCAGCATGCCCGCCGTCTGAATCACCTGCGGAAAGTCCGACTCGCCCTCCGCCGGGTCCAAGTCGAAGATCACCCGGTCGGGCAGATTGGGCCGATCTGCCCGGCTCAGCCAGGGATGCAGGGTGATACAAGCCAAATCCACCAGGTAGAGCAAAGTGGAGCGGTTGTTGGCCATCACCTGCCTGATGAAGCCGCCTTCCTTTTTCTTGAGGCGAACCCTGGGCACCCAGGCGGGGAAAAAATCCGGCGCGTCTTTTTGGTAGAAGCCTTGCGCGCCGATCCCATCGGGAAAACGCTGGGCCATCAGGGGGCGGTCCCGCAGGTGGGGCAGGATGGTCGGGGAGGCCTGCTGGTAATACTCCGCCAAGTCGGCCTTGGTGAATCCCTGCTCCGGAAACATGACCTTGTCCGGGTGGGACAACTCCAAGTTCTGCGGGACGCTCTTACCGGTCATTCTGGTCCCCTCCCTCTGCCGCAACCTTGCCCGCCATCGCTCGCAACAGCCCTCCAGTAATCTGAAATACCGCGCTGGAGCAGGGCTTCAGCTTAACATTCTTTGCCTTCGCTTTTCACCCCCACTTAGTAGGGGATTACCTAGCAAACAACTCGGCCATGTCCCACTACATCCCGCGCGGGCGGACCATGGGCCCGCCCACGGGATGGTCGCGAGCCTGGGAGCTGGGAGGCTAAGTTGCATGGCAAATGCGCGGCGATGTGTGGCCAAAGGCCATAGCTGCTCGCCGGCGGGGCAGGCTATTCCATCTCGCCGGCGGCGTTGACCTGGTCCGAGCCTTCAGTCTCTTCCCACAGGAAGGCCAACTCATCCTCGGTCAAGGGCTCCGACCTGGGGCGGATGCGGTTGCGGCAAATGGCCGCGAACAAGGACATAACCCGATGGGAATCCATTTCCTGGATCTCGGGCCAATCGGAACGCACCTCGTCTTGATAAGGGCATCCCTGGCAATGAAAATCGCTTACCTTTTGGGCCACGGCCTCACTAAGGCAAGAATCGTACTTCGGGCAGGCAAAATTTCTCTTGGAAAGCATACGGTGTCTGGTCCTCAAGCAATCTCGGTTCCAGCCGTAAAATAAATGGCCACTTTCCGCGGTCCGGGCAGTGGCACGGCTGTTAAACCCCCAGATATCCTAACTATGGGGCAGTTCGGCTTCATCCTGGGTTGATGACCCGTTTTTATTATTGTGAGACCTGCGCGGCGGTTTTCAAATGAAAACTTTTTGACAAAACGCATTTTGTGAAAATTTTTTAGGTCCCCAGGGGTATGTGCTTGTGGGTGCAATCAACGACCAGTCAGATTTGCCTCGAGCCGGGAAAATCCTTATGCTGATACCTATGGACAAGATTTTGTCCGAGCCGGCCAGCCTGCCCAGACACCCTTATTTTTGAGAAGTCCACCCTATTGAGCACTCCAAAAAGGAGGAACCTCCATGCCCATTGGCGATCTGGTGAAAACCGACGATTTTAAAAACGAAAAGCACGTCCCGGTGATCGAGCTTCCCGCTTCCCCCACCGCGGGCGAGCCCATGGAGATCAAGGTCTCGGTGGGCAAGGAAATACCCCACCCCAACACCACCGCCCACTTCATCTGTTGGATATCCTTGTTTTATAAGCCCGATGGCGGCAAATTCGCCTACAACCTGGGCCGGGCCGAATTCTCGGCCCACGGGGCCAGCACCGAGGGTCCGGACAGCATCACCGTATACACCGAGCCTACGGCCCTGTTCAAGGTGGTGCTGGACCAGCCGGGCACCCTGTTCGCCACTTCCTATTGCAACATCCATGGGTTGTGGGAGAGCCAGCAGGCCGTGTCCTTCTAGGCCCGGACCAAACGGGGGCCGCCCACTGTTAAAGTGGGCGGCCCTTTTGCGTCAAGCGACCCTCCGGCGGGCCACGGCCCCCATCCGGGAGCCGTCAGCGGCGCAGGCCGGAGGCTTTATAAGGAGGCTAGCGGGAGAACAGGCCGAAAGGCAGGTTGCCCTCCTGGTCAAAGGGCATGTACGCCAGATCGCCTTGCACGGTGATGTTTTCCATGGCCTCGGCCTCCTCGACCAGGGCCTGGGACACAAACATGCGGTCCAACTCCAGGGTGTTTTTGATCCACACCACCCTGGCCTCGCTGGGTTCATCGATCCCCACGGTGTGCAGGGCGTCGATCACCGCGGCCTTATCGTCGTCATAAGTCAGGGGGATGCGTCCCTTTTCCGGCACCGAGGCGGTGATGCAGTTCACCCTGGTCTTGTGCAGGTCGATCTTCTCCACCAAGCGGCGCACCGTGAAGTCGGCGGTGCCCACTCCCAGGGCGTTGCCCTCGCTCTCCGCAGTAAGGTCGCGCACGATGATGCGCTTGAAATGGCGCTCGGTGGGCTCCGGGGTCACCTGGTTCATGACCCGGCCGGTCACGTTGGAGTCCATGCCGCTGCCGCTGACGTTCTTGCCCATCTCGTCCACGATGAGCAGGTCCACTTGCTTGAAGGGCACCCGGCCCATGAGGTGGCGGGCCTTTTCCAGCATCTCGGCGTCGGTCTTCATGAATTCCCGGGGGCCGCAGACTTGTAGATAGGCGGTCTGCTCGAAGTGGTTTTCCACCAGGGCCACCCCGCAGAGAACCGGCACCTCGCCCATGACCACCCCGGCGATCTCCCGGACCACCTGCTCGAAACCGTGCTGGTAGAACTGGCTGTGGGCCAGCTTGGCCCCCTCATGCTTGCCCATGCCGATGGTGAGCATCTTGCACAGGCCGCTTTCCACGATGCCCCGGAAGCTGGTGTGGGGCTTCACCCGGTTCACCACCACCACGTGGTCAGCCTGCACGAAGTCGCGGCCGATGACCACCGGATGGCCGAAGCTGGTCTCCCCGATGGTCTCGGTGGCCATGGAGGACCTCACCGGAGCGCCGATGGTTTCCGGGGTGATGCCCAGGTGCGCCAGCATGTCTTCCTGGCCCTGGTCGGTGGCCCCGCCGTGGCTGCCCATGGCCGGGGCCACGAAGGGTTCGGCCCCCAGCTCCTTGAAATAGGCCGCCACTGCGGCGATGGCCGCCGCCATGTCCGTGACCCCCCGGCTGCCGGCGGTGATGGCCACCGTCTGCCCGGGTTTCACCTTGGCCGCCAGGTTGAGGGCCTCCAGGCCCCGGCGAACCTCGAAAGGCACATCCACGGCCTGGGGGCCCGGGATGTGGTTCTTCACCATGACTACCTTGGGAAAATTCATTATTCAGACCTTGCCTCGCATGCCCCTCGGGCTGCGTTCCTGGGGCGGTTTCTACCGCCTGCTGTATTCAATCGAACTTGCGGCCGTTGAATCAACCTATCTTTCGGCAGGGCGGATTAAAGCATCACCGGGGTCGCGGTGCAAGGGCCCTCCGGCACGGCGTTCCCGCCATGCCGGAGGCCCGTATCGCCGTGTATCCGCTTAGGCGATGCCCAAATCGCTCAGGGTCTGCGGGGTGGGAATCCCCTCCTCGCTCCAGCCGCGGTGCTTGTAATAATCGCTGAGCAGGCGGCCCATGGGCGGCAACTGGTTGGTCAACTCCTCGCCCTCGCGGTTCAGGGTCATGAAGCGCGGCGGCAGGAAGTCGTCCTTGCGGCTGATGCCCAAACGGGTGTTGAACAGGCGCTTGATGGTGAACACTCGCTCTCCCACCTTCATCAGCGATTCCACGTCCCAATCCTTACCGGTGACCAGGGACATCCACTCCACCACGTTGTTGACCGTGACCGCCTTGCCGATCTGGGTGAAGCGGCACAGCACCGCGCTGTCCTGCATGCACATCAGGTTTTGCAAGGTGGCGGTAAAAGCCGCCTTGCCCTCCACCTGGTAGGCGTTCTGGGGCTCGGTGATGCCGATCTCGGGCATGGTCAAGGCCAACTCGTAGGGGTGGCTCCAACTGGCGTTGTGGCAGGCGCCCCTGGCGGCGGTGCCGTAGGACAGGGCCTGGCTGAAAAAACGCCGGGGGTCGTGGGCCGAGGGCTCCAGTCCCTTGACATGCACCGCGAACTCGCTGGCGTTGTGGCCCAGGGCCTCGGCCATGGCCTTGGAGCCCCGGCTCATCAGCTCGCCGATGCCCTCGCGCTTGCCCATCTTCTCCACCATCTCCACCAGGGCCTGGCCGTTGCCCCAGGTAAGCTCCACCCCGCCGGTGTCCTCGGTGGTGATCAGGCCCTTTTCAAAGGCCTCCATGGCAAAGGCGATGGTCGCGCCGGTGGAAATGGTGTCCAGGCCGTAGCGGTTGCACAAATCGTTGGCCTTGCAGATGGCCTCCAGGTCCTCCACCAGGCACTCGCCGCCCATGGTGCCCATGGTCTCGTATTCCGGACCGGCGCCCTCCAGCCCGGCGTAGGGGCCTTCGTTGATCTTGATGTGCCGGCCACAGGCGATGGGGCAGCGCCAGCAGCCCTTGCGCCCGGTGAGCACCGTGTCGTGCAGCACCACGCCGTTTATCTTGGACACCCCGTCCCAGCGCCCCTGTTTCCAGTTCTTCAGGGGGAAGTTGCCCGCCTTCTCGTAGTTCTCGGCCCCGCCGCCGGTGCCATACTGGCCGAAGGTCTCGGTGGCGGTGGTGATGTGCTTGAGCAATTCCTTGACGCTCTTGTCCAGGCCTTCTGGGTCGGCCACCGGCACCGGGCCGTTGCCCGCGGCCACCAGGGCCTTGAGGTTCTTGGAGCCCATCACCGCGCCCAGGCCGGTGCGGGCCGCCGCCCGGGTCAGGGTGCCGATGTGGGGCACCCCGGCGATGGGGGCCAGGCGCTCACCGGCCTGGCCGATCACCGCCGCCGCCGCCTTGGGCGAGGTCTTGGACTTGAGCCACTTGGCCGACTCCTCGGCGTCCTGGCCCCAAATCTCCCCGGCGTCGCGTATCTCCACCTTGTCGTCGCTGATGGCCAGGTACACCGGCTTGTTAGCTTTGCCGGTGACCACCACGCCGTCGTAACCGGACTTCTTGAGCATCACCCCCCAAGAGCCTCCCACGTTGGCCTCCCCGAAAATGCCGGTCTGGGGGGAGCGGCCCGCGATGTGATGGCGGCCCGAGGAAGGCACCTTGGTGCCGGTGAAGGGCCCGGTCATGGCGATGAACAGGTTTTCCGGGCTCAAGGGGTCGGTGTCCGGCGAGGTCTCGTCATAAAGCAGCTTGGCAGCCACCCCGGCGCCGCCCATGTAGGCGTCGGTCAGTTCAGGTGAAAGGTCCTGGGGCCGGACCTCGCGGCTGCTCAAGTCCACCCTTAGAAGTTTGCGATGGTATCCCGACATGGTAGCTGCCTCCCTCAACCGCCGGTGACCGGCAGGAATAGTTTCAAGGTGTCTCCGTCGTGGACGGGGTCGTCGAGCTTAAGGAATTTGCCCGCGGAAAAGACGCTGAGATGGGCCCCCAAGAGAGCGTCGTCCTGGTACAGCAAGTATTTGTCGAAGACCTCGCACTCTCGCGCCACGAGTTCAAGGACCTCACGCATGAGCGTGGGCCCTTGAAGCCATATTTCCAGGCAGGGCCGGCCTGCCATTTTTTCAAAGGCCTGGGATAGCTCCACTCGCATGACCCGCTCGCTCCTTGGGGGCAACGAAAAGCGAAAGGCCTCCGTCTAGGCTCCTATCAGACCACCAGGACTGGTTTCAGCAACTGCCCGCCCAGGGCCTCCTGGAAGGCCTCTTCGGCTTTTTCCAAGGGGAAGGGCTGGGCCAATACTGAAAAATCCAGGGCCTGGTCGGCCATGAGGCTTATGGCCTGGGCATAGTCCGGACGGGTGCTGGCGTAGCTCAGCAAGATGGTCAGCTCGTCGCGCACCGCCGGGCTGGGGAACCAGGTCAACTCGCCGTTGTACAGGGCCACGATGAGCATGGTCCCGCCCCGGTGCACCAGGTTGAAACCGATCTTCAGGGCCGCGGTGGAGCCGGAAGCCTCGATGAAAAGGTCGGCCATGCCCGGACCGAAGGTGGAGCGCACCAACTCCTCGGGCGACTCGCCTTCCACGATGGCCGTTTCCAGGCCCAGGCGCTGGGCCGCCGGCAGGCGCACCGCCGCGTCGCGGTTCATGCCCAGGAGCAGGACCTTGGCCCCGTGCAGCTTGGCCAGCCCGGCGCACAAGAGCCCTATGGGGCCCGGCCCGCTGACCACCACCTTGTCGCCGGGGCGGATCACCGTGCGCCGGAGGGCGTGCAGGGCCACCGACACCGGCTCCACCAGGGGCGCCAGGGACAGGTCCAGGTTGCTGGGCAGGGACAGGAGCTGATCCGCGGCGCAGGTCACGAACCCGGCCATGGCGCCGTCGAAGTGCAGGCCGATGACCTGGCGCTTGGGGCACAAGTGGCTGTTGCCCGACAGGCAGGCAGGGCACTTCAGGCAGCCCTGGATGGCCACCGCGGTGACATGATCGCCCACCTTTTCCGGATCCACTCCGGGGCCGGTCTCCACCACCACTCCGGAAAACTCGTGGCCCAGGATCACCGGCGGGGTCACGAACTCGTAGCCGGGGTCGTTGTTGAAGGCGTGCAGGTCGCTGCCGCAGATGCCGCAACCCGCCACCTTGATGAGGACCTCGCCGGGACCGGGGGTGGGACGGGCCACCTCTTGCACCGCCGCCTGGCCCGGCTCCCTGCCGTGTTTCACAAAGGCTTTCATGGCGTGCCTACTTGCCCAGGTAAACGGTCTTGACGTAATCGTCGTTGGCTATCTCGGAGCTGGGGCCGTGCAGGACCACGGTCCCCTTTTCCATGATGTAGGCCTCGTCAGCCACCCGCAATGCGTGGTTGACCTGCTGCTCCACCAGGAAGATGGTCACGCCGCTCTTGGCGATCTCGGAGACCATCTTAAACATCTCCTGCACCAAAACCGGCGACAGGCCCAAGGACATCTCGTCGATCATCAACAGGCGCGGTTCGGTCATCAGGCCCCTGGCGATGGCGCACATCTGCTGCTCGCCGCCGGAGAGCGATCCCGCCTGCTGGGAGGAGCGCGCCTTGAGGATGGGGAACAGGTCGAACATCTTTTCCAGGTTCTTCTGGAGGTCCTTGCGGGCGTGCTTGCTATAGGCGCCCATCTCCAGGTTTTCCAGCACGGTCAGGGTGCCGAAGAGCCTGCGGCCCTCGGGTACCAGGGCGATGCCCAGGGACACGATGTCCTCGGGGTTCATGGCGTTGATGTGCTGCCCTTGAAAGGTGATGTTGCCTTTGCGGTAGGGAACCATGCCGCTGATAGTGGAAAGCAAGGTGGTCTTGCCTGCCGCGTTGGGTCCCAGCAGAGCCACGATCTTGCCTTCGTTCACTTCCAGGTTGACATCCCTGAGCGCCTGGAAATCGCCGTAGTACGAATCGACATTTTCGATGCTTAACATCCTGGCACCTCCTCGCCCAGATACGCCGTGATGACACACTGGTCACTGGTCACTTCGTCGGGCGTCCCGCAGGCGATGAGCGCGCCTTGGTCCATGACCAAAACCCGCTCGGATATGGCCATCATGGCGTCCATCAAGTGCTCGATGAACAGGATGGTCACGCCGCTGTCGCGGACCTGACGGATCAGGGGCAGGTTTTCAGCCACCTCGGTGGGGTTAAGGCCAGCCAAAACCTCGTCCAGGAGCAAAAGCTTGGGCTTGGTGGCCAAGGCCCTGGCCACCTCGATGCGCTTGCGCTGGGCCAGGGTGAGGTTGGCGGGCATCTTGTCGGCCAGCTTGTCCATCCGCACCATTTTCAAGATCTCAAAGGCCTTTTCCTTGGCCTCCCTGGAGGTCTTGTAGTGGGCGAAGATGGGCACCATGACGTTTTCCAGCACAGTCATGTCAAAGGGCCGCACCACCTGAAAAGTCCGGCCCACGCCCATGGCGCTGCGCTTGTATGGCGGCTTTTTGGTCAGGTCCTCGCCCTCCAGCTTTATGGAGCCGCGGTCGCTGGCCAGCAGGCCGGATATCAGATTGAACAGGGTGGTCTTGCCGGCGCCGTTGGGGCCGATGAGGCCCAGAATCTCGCCGCGGCGCACCTCGAAGCTGACCTCGCTCACCGCGGCCAGGCCGCCGAAGTTCTTGGTCAGGTCTTTAACTACTAGCAGGTCATCCATAATTCCACCATTCCAGCCGGCTAGTTGTCCGCAGCAGAGGAGTCGCCGGATTTCTTCTTCTTGAACCAGGGCTCTATCAACGAAACGATGCCGCCGGGCACGAAGTTGACCACCGCGATGAGCATCAGGCCGTAAACCACGAAGTTCAGGCCCTGTTGGATGGTCCCCAGGTAGAAGCGCAGGAACTCACCCAGCGGCGTCATGATGATTGCTCCGACCACCGGACCCCAGACCGTGCCCATGCCGCCGATGATGCCGTTCATGGCCGGCTGCAGGGAGAACAGGTCCATGGAGAAGGCGGTGCCCGGCTCCAGCACGTAGTTGTAGAACACGTAGAACACGGCGATCATGCCGGTGAGCCCCGAGCTCCACATCAGGCCCAGGAAGTGCGCCTTGGCGGTGTTGATGCCCAAGGCTCGGGCCGCGTCCTCGTCCGCCGCCGCCGCCCTAAGGTGGTAACCCAGGGAGGATGAACGAATCCACCAGGCCAGGGCGATCACCAGCAGGGCCAGCCCCAGGGCGATGTAGTAGAAGGGAGCGCCGCTGGTGAAGGTCAGGTTGAGCCAGCTGGGCCTGAAGGGGATGTTGATACCCACCGAGCCGTTGGTCAGAGCGCGCCAGTCCACCGCCACCATGCGCAACACCTCGGCGAAAGCGATGGAGGCCAGGGTGAAAAATGGTCCCTTGAGGCGAATCAGGGGGAAGCTGAGGATTACACCGCCCACCATGGCCACGAAGGTGCCGGCCACCACGCCGATGAAGGGGGAGATGCCCAGCTTGACGTAGAGAATGGAAGCGGTGTAGCCACCCAGACCGAAAAAGGCCGCGTGTCCCAAGGAGAACTTGCCGCCAAAGGCCGGAATGTTCCAGGCCGCGGTCAAGGCGATGTAAAAGAACACCAGGGTGAACATGTGAAGGACAAAGGTGGAGGTGAAGTACAAAGGCACCGCCAGCAAGGCCAGCAGGAATATGGCCGCGGCTGTTTTAAGCTTGTTAGTTCTCACTTTAAACCAACCTCCTCGGAGCCTTTACCCTTCCCAAAGATTCCTTGGGGCCTGATGAGGATCGCGATGATGAAGATGCCGAAGTAGATCGCTTCCTTCAGTGCCGGGGAAACGTAAGTGCCGCCTACCGCTTCGACCACCCCGATGAAAAGTCCGGCCAGGAAAGTTCCTCCCATGCTGCCCAATCCGCCCAACACCACCACGATAAAGGCGATGAGGGTGAAAGGTATGCCCACGGTGGGGTAAACCGAGCTGAAAGGCATGAGCAGGACGCCGCCCAGGGCCGAGAATGCGCAACCGATACCAAAGGCCAGCAGGTAAAGCTTTTGCACCTTCACGCCCATGAGGCGGGCGATGGTGTGGTCCTCCACGATGGCCCTGAGGGCCTTGCCGGTATAGGTGTACTTGAGAAAGTAGTAAAGCAGGCTAATGGAGATGAGCGCGGCGAAAAAGGCCACCAACCTGGGAACGCTAATGAAGATGCCCCCCAACTCCATGGTGCTCATACCGTAGGAAACCTGAACCGTGCGGAAGTTGCCCTTGCAAACGATCAGGGCCACGTTCTGCAGGATCAACGACAGGGCCACGGTGGCGAAAATCTTCATGTTGGCCGAGGAGGACTGGATCGGCTGGACTATGATCCGCTGGATCAAGACGCCGAAGAGGAACATCACCGGCAGCACGATGATCGTCGCCACGTAGGGGTCCATGCCGAAGAAATAATTTAGCCAGAAGGTCAGGTACATGGCCACCATGACCATCTCGCCGTGGGCGAAGTTGATGATGCGGACCACGCCGAAGATCAGGTTTAACCCGATGCTGATAAGCGCGTAGATCCCACCGAGAAGGAGACCCGATACGCAGACTTGGACAATCAACTCCATAGGTACTCTACTTCCATCTCTGGTTTTAGATGGTCCTTGTGGGAGATATACAAACCCTGATCCAAGGCTTGCGGGAAAACGGCGTCAACCGGTTTGGACTTGCGCGCCGCCCTCGGCCTTGCCCAATGCGGCGCTCAGCCGCCTTGTCTCTTGCCCATGGCCGGGAGCAATCCCGTGCCCCTTGCCCGGAGGCCCGGCGGCGCGCCAACTCAGTCGCGCCTTGTGCCGGGCCGCCTCCGCGAGGGGCGCGGAGCCGGTTCGGAAGGCTTGGTTCCAAACCAGGAGCGAGTGTCGGTCCCCGCCCCGCCCGCGCCGGTTGGGGCCCCATATCGCCCCACCCCATCCACCGGCCCACCTGCCTGGGCTATCACATTGATCGAGTTTGTTTACCGGCGTTTCCCCCCAGAGAGGGGAAACGCCGGTAATGATCTTGGGATCTACTTCTTGTTGGGAAGTATGGGCTCGGTCACCGCGGCACCCTTGGGGAACACGGTGAGCAGCTTGCCGTCACGCCACTGGGTCACGAAGGCGCTGGCCCGGGTGTTCTGGCCCTTTTCGTTGAACTTGACGCCCCAGCCGTTGGCGGTCTTGCCAAGGGGGATGTCCACGGCCATGGCGGCCTTGCGGATCTTGTCCGGCTCAAAGCTGCCGGCGTTCTGGATGATGTCGAAGACCACGTTGGCGCCCATGAAGTTGGTCAGGCTGTGACCGGAGCGAGGATCTTCCTTGTAGGTCTTGCGGTAGAGCTCCAGGAACTTGGTCAGGCCCGGGGTGAACTTGGTGTTGACCTCGTATTGGGTGAAGTCGATGTTGAACACGCCGTTGGCCTTGTCGCCCAGAGCCTTGGCGAAGCTCTGCAGACTGTGGCCGCCGCCGGTGCCGATGAAGGGCTTGTTGAGCTTGTACTCAGCAGCCTGGCGGCCCAGCAGGATGGCGTCCTGAGCGTAGGACACGGCCACGATCACGTCGGGGTCGGCCTTCTTCAGGCGGAAAATAACCGAGGAAAGGTCGCTGGAGTTGGCGGCGTAAGGCTCGATGGAGACCACCTTCAGGCCGGAGCCCTCGGCCAACTTCTTGAAGCTGGCGGCCACGGAGGTTCCGTAGTCGGAGTCTTCGTGGGCCACGGAGACCTTGATGTCCTTGGGCTTTTTACCCAGGGCGGGAGCAAGGTAATCGATAATGAAGTCCACCTGGCCCTTGGAGAAGCCGGCGGCGGTGCTGTTGGTGCGGTACACCGTGGGGTAACCGCGCTCGGTGATGGCGTTGGCGATGGCGCCGAGCTCAATGTAGGGGATGTTTTTGCGGGCTGCCACCTCGGTGGCGGCCATGCTGCGCGAGCTGGAGTAGGAGCCGAGGATCAGGCCTACCTTCTGCTGCTCGATAAGCCTCTCCGCCTCGGAACGGGCGGCGGCCACGTCGGAACCGTCGGCATTGGCGAAAACGATCATTTTGCCGTTGATGCCGCCATTCTCGTTGCGGACAATGCGCGCGATCTCAGCGCCGCGCCAGCTTTCCTCGCCCAACAGGGCCAGGGAGCCGGAACGGGGATAAAGGGCGCCTATGACAATTTCCTTGTCAGCGGCGAAGGATGCGGGCGCTAGAGACATGACCAGCGCCAACGCCAAGGTAATCAGTAACAGCTTTTTCATGCTAAATTCCCTCCCTACCACAAATAAGACTGAGAAAAATTCGGGGATTGCCATCAACCCCCTTGGTAATACTCGACGGCCCGGACGATATCGCCGGTGACCATCGTTTCGTAAAGCACTTTCAACCTGTCGGCATCGATGGGCGCCGGGTTGGTGGGCCGGGGATAACGCTCCACGCACTCGGCGATCATGGCCGGTACGTCGGTTTCGCTGATATCCACCTCTTGCAGGGATCGCGGCAGCCCCAGAGCCACGATCAACCCATCAACCCAGGTAACCAGTTCTTCAGGTTTGGACCCGTGCTTGCCCAGCACCAGATCCGCCGCCTGGCTTATGCGCTCGGGTATGGCCTTCAAGTTGTAGGCAATGGTGTAAGGCAAAGCCATGGCGCAGGAAACGCCGTGAGGCAGGTGACAGCGGTTGGCGATGGTGTAGGCCACTGAATGGCCCAAAACCACGCCCGCGTTCAAGGTTAGCCCCCCGATGTAGGCCCCGTAGATCATGGCCCGCCTCGCCTCCATGTTGGAGCCGTCCTCATAGGCGGGCTTGAGCCAACGGGCCACGATGGACATGCAGGTGGTGGCCTGGGTGTCGGTGAAGGGGCTGGCGTTGATGGACATGAAGCCTTCCAAGGCGTGGCTCAGGGCGTCCATGCCCGTGGCCGCAGTGATCTTGGGAGGCAGGGTCTTGGTGAGTTCGGCGTCCAGCACCGTGGCCAGGGGCACCAACTGGGGGCCCAGCACCACGGCCTTGCGGCCCTGCACCGAGAGCATGGACACGGCGGTGGCCTCGGCTCCGGTGCCCGCGGTGGTGGGCACGTTGATCAACGGCAGCGGGGCCTTGGCAAAGCTGGTCGCCCCCAGGTGCTCGGTGACTCCCTCGGGGTTGGTGGCGAAGGCCGCGGCCAGCTTGGACATGTCCAGGGAGCTGCCGCCGCCCATGCCCACCACCGCCTTGAAAGGCTTTTGGCGGGCGAACCCGGCCAGGGCCTCGGCGACCTCCAGGGTGGGCTCGCCCACGATGCCGTCAAAGACGGCTACGGCGTACCCGGCGGCCTCTAGTGGCCCGGCCACCTTGCGGTCCAGGCCCAGCTTCACCACTTCCTTGTCGGCCACCAGCAGGACATCGCCGCCCTCGATCTTCCAGCCCTTGAGAAGCTGCTCCACCTGACCGGAGGCGCCGTCGCCCATCATCAGCTGACGGGGACCCTGGGAACTATATACGTTAGGCTTAGCGAAAGAAATCATCGCGTTAGGTTCCTTATTTAATAACGGGAATTAAGAATGTGACTTCGCCTTAGGCGGCCATCCACCCTCCATCGATGAAGATAACTTCGCCGGTGATGTAGTCGGAGGCCGGGCAGGCCAGGAACAGGGCCGCGTATCCGATATCCTCAGGCGCCCCGAACCGCTTCAGGGGAATGCGCGAGAGCATCCAGTCCTGGGTGTCGGAGTTGGAGAAAGCGGCCTCGGTCATGCTGGTGCGCACGTAACCCGGGGCCACCGCGTTGACGTTGATACCCTCGGGGGCCAACTCCACGGCCATGGACTTGGTCAGGGCGAAGATGCCCCCCTTGGCCGCGCCGTAGGCCGAGATGTTGGGCACCGCGATCTTGCTGGTCAGGGAGGCCAGGTTGATGATCTTGCCGCTGCCGGCCTTGGCCATTTGGCGGGCCGCCGCCTGGGCCATGAAATAGGCCCCGCGCAGTTGGATGGCCAGCACCGCGTCGAAGTCCTCGGGCTCGAACTCCAAAAACTTTTTGCGGATGTTGGAGCCCGCGTTGTTGACCAGCACGTCCAGGCGGCCGAAACGGTCCATGGTCTGCTCAACAATGGCCCCGTAGCCACCCACCTGGCTCAGGTCGGCGCTGATGGTTTCCACCTCGCGACCGTAGCGCTTCTTAAGTATCTCCGCGGCCGATTGCAGCTGTGACTCGCTACGGGCCACCAGCACCAGGTCCGAACCCGCGCCGGCCAGCACTTCGGCTATGCCCAGGCCGATGCCCCGGCCGCCGCCGGTAACCAAACTGACTTTATTTTCCAGGGAGAACGCGTTGCTCTCGTATGGCATGTTTTCAGCTCCCATATCCGGTCGCTTTTCGGGCCGTATCGAGATGAAGCCGTGCAGACGATCGCAGGCTCAAATAATCTTCTGGAGCATCCAGACGGCACCTTTTGGACAATTCAAGCACAAACTAGTTTAACGTTTTACCTTTGTCGCAAATTCATCCGGTATTTGTCAACCCCAAAAGGCGGCTTGAGCATTTTTTAGGTGGTTGCACCATGGAGCCGACCCACGCAAAACGCGGCGATGCGCGGCGGCGCAGCGGGGTCTTTGGGTTGTTGGGCTAGAGGCAAGGGGGGTGGCTTGGCAAAGACTCAGGCCTTGGTCCGCAAGGGGGATATGTCGTCGTAGCGGCTTCCCCTGGCCTTGAAACCGCAGGTGTCGCGGATGATAAGCTTGGGCTCCAAAACCACCCGCCGAACGCTTTCCACCGTCTCCATCTTGATCTTGCTGACCAGGATATCCACCACCACCCGGCCCATCACCGTCTTCTTCTGGGAGACGGTGGTAAGGCCCACCCCGGGCAGCCCGGCCATCTCGATATCGTCGAAGCCGATCACCGCCACGTCCTCCGGCACCCGGCGTCCAGCCTCTTGCAGGGCATCCAGCACGCCCAGGGCCATGTGATCGTTGGTGGCAAATACGGCCGTGAATTCAATGCCTTTGTTGATAAGGTCCCGGGCGACCTCGTACCCGGAGCGCCGCGTGAAGTCCCCCTCGGTCACCAGTTCGGGGGCCAAGTCCAGGCCGTAGTTGTCAAAGCAAACCTGGGCGCCCTGCAAGCGATCCTGGCCAGTGGAGGTGTTTTTGGGGCCCATCAAAAGGGCGATCTTGCGGTGCCCCATCTTGACCAGGTGTTCCACGGCCAAGTAGGCCCCCCGGGGATTGTCGATGCCCACAAAATCCGCCGCCGGAGAGCCCAACTCCTCGTTGACATAACGCAGGGCCAGGGCCACGGGCAAGCCGCCATCGATGAGCTCGAACACGAACTTGTCGTCCAAAAGGGCGGCGCAGATGATCAGGCCGTCAACCCCATGGGAAATCAATTCCCGCACGTCCGATTGGTGTTTGTCCACCCCATCTTCCACCGAGCAGGTTATCACCCGGTAGCCGCGCTCCTGGGCCCGGTCGATTATGTCCTGGGCCAACTCGGAGTAAAAGGGGTTGAGCAGCGTCTTGATGAGCAGGCCAATGATATTGCTTTGCTTGTTCACCAAGGCGCGCGCGGCCAAATTAGGGTGATAATTCAAAGCGTTGGCAATAGACAACACTTTCTCGCGGGTAGCGGCGCTTATGCGGTTGGTTTCCTTTTCCCGAAGGGCCAGGGAAACCGTGGTGACGGAAACTCCCGCCGCCCGGGCGATGTCCTTTACGGTGGCCTGCTTTTTCATTAATACTTTATGCAGTCATTATGACAGGTTAGCATTAAACACCCCCCTGGGCGCCTGGTCGCTTCATGCTTATATGCCTTCCCACAACTTTAGTTTAGCGTTAAATCGATACTAAATGGGAAAGAATTAAGAGTCAAGCTTGTCGTGCATCACCCGGCCCCCCTTGCCAGGGCCTTGCGGGGCAACCAGCAGTATTAACAATACTTATTAGGTTTTATCAAAAAAGACAATGGAGCGCCGAGGCCCCGTCCTCCCCCATCCGGCGACAGGCAAAACCATTCCCATCCCGCCTCCGGAAGGAGCCTGGGCTCCCACAAAAAGACGGGAGCCCCGAGGGACTCCCGTCGCGCGCGATTATTTAGGCGCTGCCACGTCCGCGCCCGCAGAGGGGCTAGACGTCTTCGGAGGTTGGCTCCTGCCCGGCCAGATGGCCGCTGGCCGCGTAATCCTTGGCCATTTTGGTCCCCGCGGCCAGGGCCTTCTTGTTAAGGGCCTCGGTGCCTTTGGGCACCCGGGCCAGCAGGGCCTTTTCCAGGGCCTTGCGGCTCACCACCCCGGTCAGCTCGGTGATGGCGCCCAGAGCCACCACGTTGGCTACCATGGGTTTATTGAGCTTGTCGCGGGCCGTGGCCGTGAACGGTAGAGCCACCGCCCGGCTGGAAGGGGGATGGCTCACCAAGTCGGAATCCACCACGATCCACCCGCCGGGCTTGAGGTCCCAGGAGTAGGTGTCCGCCGCCTCCTGGGTCAGGGCCAGGAACAGGTCCACCCTGGTGGCCAGGGGGTAGTCTATATCCTGGTCGGCGATGATAACCTCGGCCTTGGAGGCCCCGCCCCTGGCCTCGGGGCCGTAGCTCTGGCCCATGGCCACGGAACGGCCGTCGTGCAGGCCCGCCGCCTCGGCCAAGACCAGCCCGGCCAGGATAAGGCCCTGGCCGCCGCTGCCCGCCAGGCGCACTTCCATGCGCTCCATCTCCGGCGTCTTGGCCTTGGCCTTGGGGGTTTCCTTTTTCTTGCTGATCGCCATGATTAGCCCTCCTTCCGGATGGCCTGGGCCCGGTCCACCGCGCCCTGATACGTCTCCAAGAAGGTGGGGCGCTCATGGTCGGCCAAAACGCCGATGGCAAAGCGGCCCTCGCGGTCGGCCGGGTTCAGCTTTTCCCAGCGGTCCATGCGCACCGCCTGCTTCTTGAAGCCCTTCATCATCTCCACCTGGCTGCCCAGGCGGTTCTGCCGCCCATAGTTGGTGTGGCAGGGGCTCAAGACCTCCACCACCCCAAAGCCCTTCTTGGCGATGGCCTGGCCCAGCATCTGGTCCAGCTGGGTCACGTGATACACCGTGGAGCGAGCCACGAAGCTGGCGCCCGCGGTCACGGTGAGAGCGCTGATGTCGAAGCTGGGCTCGGAGTGGCCGTAAGGGGCCGTGGTGGCCTTGGCCCCCAGGGGAGTGGTGGGGCTGTACTGGCCGCCGGTCATGCCGTAGTTCAGGTTGTTGACGATGATGGCCGTGAGGTCCAGGTTGCGCCGGGCGGCGTGGATAAGGTGGTTGCCGCCGATGGCCGTGGCGTCGCCGTCACCCATGACCACGATTACCTTCAGCTCCGGCTTGGCCAGCTTGATGCCCGTGGCGAAGGTGAGCGCCCGGCCGTGGGTGGTGTGCACGCTGCCCACGTCCACGTAGACCGGCAGGCGGCCCGAGCAGCCGATGCCGCTGACCAGAACCACCTGGTTCTTGTCATAGCCGCCCTGGGCCAGGGAGCGCACCAAAGAACCCAGGAGGATGCCCAGCCCGCAGCCGGGGCACCAGACGTGGGGGAACTTCTTGTCGTGGCGCAGCCAGTCGTAGACCACGCTTCTGTGCACCGCCGTCATCAGGCCACCTCCCGCATGCGGCCCAGGATCTCCTCGGGGGTGATCATGGTGCCGTCCATCTTGCTGTGACGAATCACCTGGGTCCGTCCGTCGTTGACCCTTTTGACCTCGCGGCTGATCTGGCCCATGTTCAACTCGGGCACCAGGGCCGCCTTGCGCCCGGTCAACGCCGCCTCCACCGCCTGGCGGGGGAAGGGCCACAAGGTCAACAGCTGCAACAGGCCCAGCCTGATGCCCCGCTCCCGGCCCAGGCGCACCGCCGCCCGGCAGGACCGGGCGGTGCATCCGTAGGAGATGAGCACTATCTCCGCGTCGTCCAGGGAGTATTCCTTGGTGAGCATCAGGTCGTCGAAGTGGCGGCTGATCTTGCCGAAGAGCCGGGCGTAGAAGGGCTCCACCTCGTCAGCGCGGCGGGTGGGAAAGCCCCGCTCATCGTGCACCAGGCCGGTGACGTGGTAGCGGTAGCCCTCGCCCAGGTCTGCCAGGCGCGGTATCAGGCTGCCATCGGTCTTGTAGGGCACGTACCAGTCCGGGGGCACGGTGGGCCGCCGCCGGTCAATGACCTCCAGGTCGCCCTCGGCGGGCAGGATCACCTTTTCGCGCAAATGGGCCACAGTCTCGTCGGCCAGGAAGATCACCGGGGTGCGGAAACGCTCGGCGGTGTTGAAGGCCCGGACCATCAGCTCGAAGCACTCGCTGACCGAGCTGGGGCAGAACACGATGGCCGGGTGGTCGCCGTGGGTTCCCCAGCGGGCCTGCTGCACGTCTCCCTGGGCCACGTTGGTGGGCAGGCCGGTGCTGGGCCCGCCGCGCATCACGTTGACCACCACCAGGGGAGCCTCGGCGATCATGGCGTAGCCCAGGTTTTCCTGCATCAGGGAGAAGCCGGGGCCGCTGGTGGCGGTCATGGCCTTGCGGCCGGCCAGGGAGGCTCCCACACAGGCCCCGATGGAGGCGATCTCGTCCTCCATCTGGATGAAGGGGTTGCCTCTTACCGGCATCTCTCGGCTCATGTACTCGGTGATCTCGCTGGCCGGGGTGATGGGGTAGCCGGCGAAAAAGTTGCACCCGGCGGCCAGGGCCCCCAGGGAGGCGGCCTCGTTGCCTTGCAGCAGCCGCGCCTGGCCCTTGCGGTTGGCCTTGGCGGCTCTGCCCGCTGGCTTGCTGGTTCCTGCGGCCATAATTATTTCTCCTCCCGCGGCACCGGGGCCAAACGCTCCGGGCTTATGTTGCTGGCGGCCTTGGCTGCGTCGGATTTTTCCTGGGTCACTTCCGGGGAGTCCAGGGCGGAAGCCGGATGGGCCAGGTCCACCGCCCCGGGCTTTTCATAGCCCACGGTGATGGCGAAGTCGGGACAGAGCATCTCGCAGAGGCCGCATCCCGTGCAACGCTCCTTGTCCACCTGCCGGGGATATCCCCATTCATCGGAGACCAGTATGCCCACGGGGCAAAAGGCCACGCAGTTGCCGCAGCGCTTGCACCAGGCGGGATAAAAGCTGTGCTTGGTCTGAGGCTTGCTTCGTTTTGTGGTCGCCTCGTTGGCGATCATGTCACTACTCCAAAGACTAGATCCAGTAACCAATTTTCAGCGGCGCCTTATGCGCCGTCCCTTTGCCGTTTCATATCCTAGCTAAGCCTGGGAACGATTTCCCGCGCATCACCAACTATACCCAGATCATCCATTTCAAAGATAGGGGCCGCGGGGTTCTTGTCGATGGCGCGGGCCTGGGAGGTCATTTGGAATTCGTCGCAGAGACAGCGCGCCCACCGCTCTCTGCTGTCCTCCCGGCCCCGCACCAGGCGCACTTGTTGGTGCTGCGTATGGTCAAGCGGTTGGGAGTTTATCTCGTGCATTGGGTTGCCTTAGTTTTTTCCTTGCTCGCCGGCGGACGGTCACCCGGTTGCCTGACAGGTTGCCGCCCAGGCGACCGCCACCGCGCCGCCCCGCGCGGCGCTCCGCTTGTTGGGCCCTCAGATTTCCAGCCCCAGACGCCGGGCGGCCATCCGCAGATGGTCCAGGGTCTCTTTTCTGGCTTTTTGGGGGTTGCGGGCCTCTATGGCCCTGTAGATGCCTTCGTGTTCCTTTTGGACCTGCCGGGGCACGCCGGGATTTTGGCGGGAGTGTTCCCGGGCCTCTTGGATGAGCACCAAGAGCTTGTCGTTGAGGAACTGCATGAGCTCGCACAAGTGGGGGTTGCCGCTGGCCTCGGCGATGCCGCGATGAAAATCAAGATCCGGCACCGCGCCGATGGTGTCGTCCTCCACCGCCCTGGCCATGGCCACCACGCATTCGCCCAGCTTGGCCACGTCGCGGGTGCTGCCCCTGGCGGCGGCCATGGCCGCGGCCTCGCTTTCCAGGATGGCCCTGAGCTCGTAGAGGTGGGTCAAGGACTGGGGGTTGATTTTTTCCGGATCTTCCAGGCGGAAGAAGCGCCGCCCCGACCGGCCCACCACCATCACCCCCCGACCCTGCTGGGACTCCAGGAGCCCCTCGGCCTTGAGCTGTGAAAGCGCCTCGCGGATCACCGCCCGGCTCACCCCGAACTTGGTGGCCAACTCCATCTCGGGGGGCAGCATCTCGCCCGGCTTGAGCGTGCCGCTCTCCAACTCCTCCATGAGGATAGCCGCCACCTGGTCCGGTAGGCGCAAGGGCTGCTTCAACTCATATTTGTCTGACAACATGCTTTCCATGCAGCATGATTAACATGCCAGACAGGCGATTTCAAGCGAAATCCTCAATGATTTCGAAAGCGGCACAACGCGTAAAAATAATTTTTACAGTTTCAATTCACGTGGTTGTCCATAATAGGCCCAAGCCGGTCAAAAAAATGGGCCGCCCCGGCGGGTCGGCCCATAAGGAACGGTGGCAGTGGGGCGTTATTTATACTTTTTGTGGCAGTCGCTCCGGCAAGCCCACAGATCGCTCAAGGCCGCGTCCAAAGCCTGGTCGTCCCCGGCTACCGAGGCGGCCTCCAACTTATCCAAGGCGGCCAAAAAGTCTGCATAGCTCTCTGGGCCGTACTTGTCGCTTTCAAAAGTGCACATCTCGCGCCCCTGGTCGGCAAAGACAGCCACGTCCTCGGCGGTGGGCAGGTTGCCTTCCTTGCGCATTGCCCTAAGATTGCCGAAGCTTTTGCTCATGGCCTTCTTGAGCTTCTTGTAGGAGGGCTTGCCCTCGCTCTCGCCGGGGTCATCCTCCTGGGGGGTGATCTCCACGAAGCCCTCGGCCTCGCTTTGGGTCTCACCCTGCACCGGCGCCGCCTCGGCCGTGGCCTCGGGCGCGGCCACGGGCATGGGCGCCACGATCTTCAGGTTGATCTTGAGGGTGGCCTTGCCGGACTTGGTCTTGAGCTCCTGCTTGACCTTGACGTCACCCTCCAGTTCCAATTCCTCGGAACGCAGGGCTATGTGCCCCTGTTCCAGGGCGTCGGCCAGTTGGCGCAAATAATCCGCCGCCTCGGCCGGGGAGAACTGATGCTTGACTTTATCCTTTTTGGAATTATCCACGTAAACCTCCTAAAGTGAACAAACAGCCGTTACCGTGACCTCAGACCAGAGAGAGCAGGGCTTCGGCCAAAAGGCGCCCATCGGTCAAGGGAGCACTGTCCGAAGTCAAAAGGTCGGCCTCGATGATCCTGAGGCCCATATCCTCCAGGGCCCGGCGGTCCAGGCCGCCGGGGTATTCGCTCCACTCCCGATCCACCAGCACGTAGTCCAGCACCCGCCCTTCAGGGCGCTGGGTGCCGTCCGAGGCTCCCAGGGCGGCCATGAGCTCGGCGGCCCGCTGGGCCACCCCTCCGGCCAGCACCTCCTTGTCGGGCGCGGTGTTCGGCACGAAGACCTTGGGGCAGGGGTTGGCGGCCACCGCCTCCCCTATTCCGCCGGGCAGCAGGCTGGCCAGTAGGCTGGTGTAAAAGCTGCCCACCGGATAGCAGATCAGCTCCGCCTGGGCGATGAGACGGCGCACCTTGGGCCGTATTTCGGCCGTGGCGGGACGTTCCCGGTCCAGGCCTTGGTTCAGCCCCAACTGCACGACGGGCGCGCTCAGGGGCGAATCAGTGTGCCCGGTGATCCGGTGCTGGCCCAAGACCAGGCTGCCGTCGCTCAGGCGAGCGGCCAGGTGCAGGTTCCGGTTTACCACCGGTCGCACCACCCCGCGCACCTCGGCCAGCTTGGAGAACAGAAAAATCACCGGGTCCAGGTGGCGGCCGTTGTTGAGGTAGCCCCCCACCAGCACCAGGTTGCCTATGCTGGCCCCGGCCAGGTCGAAGTCGCCGGGCATGGCCGCCAGGAAATAGCTCAGGTGGTTGCGGATGATCTTGCGCAGGGGATCGGGGATGGCCGCCACCATGGGGTCGTCCCCGGCGGTCATGGCCTCCAGGCGCTCCACCAGCTCCCCGGCCTCGGCCTGCAGGGGCAGGCGATAGGCGAACAGCTTGCGCACCTCGGCGTTGCCCCGCACGCTCATGTCGCTGAGCGCCATCATCCGGTTGCGCAGATCGCCCACCGCGGGCATGTCAAAGGCCCGGCGCAGCACCGCCGAGGAGCCGCCCGAGTCAAAGGGCGTGATGAGGTGGATGGAGTTGTGGGTGTAATTGATCAGCTCCCGGCTCATGGGGCCGGGGCCGCTGCCGCCGCTGAAAAAAAGTATGCAGGGGCCCAGCTCGGGCGCCCGGGCATAGCGAGCCAGGCGCACCGGGTCCGGCACACGCAGAGGTCTGGTTATGGTCAGCCCGCCCTTGTCGCTCAAGACTTTTGCAACTCCTCGGCCAGCAGGTCGGCCGCCGTCTCGAAATCAACCCCGCCGCCGAGCACCAAAACCTTGGCCCCAGCCAGCATCTTGAGATAGTCCTCACGGCTGGGAGCGGCCTGCCCCTTGGGCGGCAAGTAAAACAGTCCCGGCTCTTTCATGAACGAGCCCAACAGGTCCGGGCGGTCGGCCAACTCAACTTGGGCCAGGCGGCAGGGGCCCGCGCCGCGCTCCCAGTCCAGCAGGACCAACAGATCCAGGCCAAAGCCCATCTTGATGCGCCCCGGCCCGAAGCACACGTCGATGTCCACATCGTACTTGTGCTCCAAGGCCCAGAGCTGCTCCTCGGGCAAGGCCGCGAAACGCTCCTGGTCCTGGGGGCTCATCACCTTCTTAAGATCAGGATTGTTCAGCGCGGTGCCGGGATTGATGCGGGGCAGCTTGGCCAGCCCGGTCATCAGCGGCCCGTGGGAGTCCCTGGTGACCATGAGGCGGTCGTTGGAAACAAAGGTCACCCCCCGGCTCATCAGGTGCAGGGCCAGGGTGGACTTGCCCTGCCCGGCCCGCCCGGCCATGGCCAGGCCCAGGCTGGGTCCGCACACCCCGGCGGCATGGGCCAACAGGGCGCCCGGCTCCAACTCTCGCTGAATCTGGCGGTTGTTGATGAAGTTGATCACCTGGTTGGGGTTTTCCAGGCAGGGCCCCAGGGCCAGGTTGGTCTCGCCGCCGAAAATAAACACCATGCCCGTGAGCCGCTTGCGTACCAGGCGGCCGTCCGGCAGGTCGGCGTATTCTTCCTTGATCTTGGCCTTGCCCGGCTCGGGCTCCTTTGGCCGCAGCACAAGGCCGCAGTCCCAGGCTGGGGTCTCCAGGGCGTACACCGTTATCTGAGGCACGGCCTCGGAGGCTTGGTTGAATGGCCGGAAGTAGCTCTCCAGCTCCCGGGCCAGCTCGGGGCGGTTGGTCTTAATCTCGAAGCCCAGGTTGTTGAGCCCCAGGCGCAGGCTGACCTCGGCGGGGGTTTGGCTCAAAAGCTCTCCGGCCATTTCCCGCACTGAGGGCGCGCTCATGAGGCCAACTCCCGGCAAACGTAGTCAGCATAATACTGGGCCGCGTCCATGCCGCAGCCCTCCTTGAGGCCTCGGAAGCCGCCAAAGGCGCTCACCTCGAACACCACCGGTCCCTCACTGGTCTCGGCCACGTCCACGCAGGTGAAGTCCAGGTTGAACAGGGCCTGGGCCTTGTGGGCCAGGTCCTTGATCTCCCGGCTGGGCTCGTACTGCTGGTAGCGCCCTCCGGCGCGGCGGGTAGTGTTCCAGGAGTCGCCGTTGGCCACCCGGGCGTAGGTGGCGAAGTACTCGCCGCCCAAGAACACCACGCCCAAATCCTGGCCCGGCAGGGCCAGCATCTGCTGCAAGTAGATCATGGGATGTCCCGCCTCGCGGTAGCCCGCGATCTTCCCGCGCAGCCCCGGGCCGGGTTCCACCACCAGCATGCCCCGGGCCTTGGTGGAGTACAGGGGCTTGAGCACCGAGTGGCCCATGCGCTCCACCGCCGTGGCCGCCTCTTCCACGCTCTCGGTGACCACGGTGGGCGGCATGGGTATGCCCCCGGCAACCAAAGTCACGGTGCAGCTGAGGCGGTCGAGCATGGCGATGATGGACGCGGGCGGCGAAAAGATGCGCGGCCCCTGGGAGGCCACATAGCGCAACAGCTCCAGGCGGTCCAAAAGTTCCGGGGAGTACTCCACCCCCACCTTCTTTATGACCAGGCCGTCCAGGGCGGTAAGCTCCACCTCGCCGAAATAGGCCCGCCCGGTGGCCAAGTCGCAACGCACCTGGGCCATGTCCACCAGACAGCGGAAGCCGGTGCGCTCTTCCAGGGCGTCCAGCAGGCGTTCGCTGGACCAGCCGCCAGCGATTCCCACCACGGCCACTTTGAGTTGTTTAGATGCAGTCATTATTTTGCCGGCTTAAATTAGGGGTAGATCAAGGTTTGTCGGGGCAGCTTGAACTGGCACCAATCCTTGCCCCGATGAGCCACCACCCGCTCCAGCAGGTACACCGCCCTCAAATGCATCTCCCGGGCGAAGGCGTTGTTCATCTCGAAGCGAGTGGAGGAAAACAGGGAGCGGCCCAATCCCAGGGCCAGGCGGGCCTGAAACGCGCTGTCGCCGATATTGCCGGCGAAATCCAGGGCAAAGCCGAGGAAGCGGCCCATCACCGTGTTGATGCGGCGGCGCACCGCCACCTCGAACACTGGCAAGCGGAAGTTGGAGATGAGAAACACCGAGATGTCCTGGGCGCAGTCGGCCAGGGCCGAACGGTGCAGATCGATGAAATGCAGGCTCTGGCGTACGGGATCGAAAATCACATTGTTCAGGTTCAGGTCGCCATGGGTGCGCACCGCATAGGGCGCGGCCAACTCGGGCTCCAACTCCTCCAGGGTGTCCAGCATACCCTCGAAGGAGGGCAATTGCAGGTTGCCGATGGCCACCGGCTTGGTCTGAAACTCCGGATGCATGCGGTACACCGCCTCCTGGCGGGAGCGGATCTGGCCCACGAAGTCAGGGCGCAAGGAGCGCGATTCCTTGGTGGCCCACCACACCTTGCCCAGGGTGGCTTCCAGCAGGTGCTCGGAAAGGGCCAGGCCTTCGTCGTCGCCGTTGATGATCAGGTCCTGCATGGTGCAGCCGGGCAAATACTCCAGGAGAATGGAGCCTTCGCCTTCCTCGCCCTCCTGAAAGGCCCATACCTTTGGGGGCAGGCCGGGGGCCAGCTTTTCCCACAGCTCCAGGTTCTCTTTTTCCTTGGCCAGCTTTTTAGCCACTCCCTGCTTGAACAAAACCGGGCTGGAGGATTCCGGGCGCGGGTCTTGGACCGCCGCGATACGGCAGCCGCCCCGGGTGCCCCAGATGGACTCGAACTCCACCTGGCCCACCGAGGATTCCAGGCCCGAGGCGGCCAGGGTGTCGCTCAAGGCCTGGTACTGGCGTATCTTCATCTTCTCGCCCACCAGCACGAAGATCAGGGCCTCTCCGATGTTGAGTAGGCAGTCGCCCATGCGCTCCAAATAGTGGCTGATGAACACGATGGTCACCAGGTCGCCCCGGTGTTCGTTGCGCTCCATCTCCTCGAGCACCTTGGCGAAGGTCTGGGCGTGCAGCTTGTCCAGGTTGAACTCGCACTGGCAGATGCGGAAGGCCTTGTTGGAGTTGCGCTGGTCCAAGGCGGCCACGATGTTGTCCAGCCCCACCAGCACCTCGTCGAAAAACGGCGCGAAGTCCATGAGGCGGCTGGACTCCAGATGCATCAGGTGGCCCATCTGGCCCACCAGGTTCACCGCGAAGTCGGCGATGCGCTCCAGGTTGGCGGTGATGGTGGTCAGGGCCCTGAGTTCCACCACCTTGGCCCGCTCGATGCCCCGGGGGTCCATGAGACGGTCGAAGCTCTGCTCCTCGATGACGCTCTTGAGGTTGTCCACGTAGTCGTCGCGGGAGCTGATCTTTTCCATCAGCTCCCGGCTGGGTTGATCGTAGAAGCGGCGGGTGAGCTCCACCTGGGCGGTTACTTCGCTGACGATGAAACGGAAATTCTCCCGTACTTCTTCGAGACGGTGCATGGCAGGCATGTTTAGCGCTTAGCCTGCCTTTATGGGTTCGATGAGAAGCGGCTGGTCCTCGGGGTCCACGCTGCCCCTTTTCTCGTTCCAGCGCATCTTGAGCGATAGCTTGATTTCCTCGCCCTTGCGCTTGGCTTCCACGTTCAGGTTGATCAACCCCTCGGGCTTGAGCACCAGGTTGCGGCCATCGGTGGAAAACAGCAACGCCCCGCTCTCGAAACCATCCTTGAGGGCTGCCAGGTAATTGATGATGCTCTGGCAGTCTTGCAATGATTCATGCCGAAAGCGATTGGTGGTGGAGCTCATTGGTCCTTTTCCTTGTTGTTAATTGAGGCGGGCTTGGTATTCATCGATGACCTGGGAGCGGCTGGCCCCGGCCAGGCTCAGGCTCTTGCGCACCGCCACTTCGTCCCAGGCCGGTTGCAGGCCCACTTCCCGCTCGTATTTGGACGGCTCCACCTGCCCCGGCTCCTTGAGCTTGACCGACATGTGGGTGTCGTCGCCCATGAAGATAAGCATCTGGCGGCGCCCCGCGGGGCGGCTCTTGTTTTGGTTGGTAAGGGCTCGGATCAAAAACTCGGTGTACTCGCGGGACTGGGGGTTCCACACCTCCACCCCGTCAACATCATAGTCGGCCAGCAGGATGGGCCAAAACTGCTCGGGATGGGGGATCACCACCCCGCCGCCCAGGGAGCGCGCCTCCTCGATGACCTCGCTGGCCCGGAAGAAGTAGCTCAGGGAAAAATGCTCCTTGACGATGGCCTTCACCGCCTTGAGCAAGAGCTGGGCCCGGTTGACCATGAGGTCGGTGTGGCGTCCCCGCTGGGCGTCAATGTACTCGGCCAGAAGCTTGTTCTTGATCATGGCCGGAGGGGTGTCGGCCAGGTTCATCTCCACCAGGCGGCGCAGGCGGGCGGTGTAAAAACGCACGAAATTCACCACCTCCTCGCTGGAGCCGGTGTCGTTGGCCGCCTGCTCCAAGCGCTCGGCCAGGGCGGGCTGGGTGATGGTGTCCATGAACTCGTACATCTGGCCGGTGCGGTACTTGAAGGTGTGCTCCAGCATGGAGCGCAGCACATTGGCCTCGCTCAGAGCCTCGGTCTTGAAGTGCAGAAGCAGCTGCACCTTGCGGTTGAAGCCCGAGGAATAGCAGTCCACCTCCACTCCGCTGTAGCCGTTCCAACTCAATAACTGGTTGTGCTGGGTGGGGATGACCAGGCTCTTGCCCGCGTTGGGATAAAGCGTAGCCACCCGCTGGGCGGTCAGCTCCTGGGGAATCCACTCAGGGTGCCAGTGGATGGCCAGAATCTCGTTCTGCTGGGCATGGCCGGCTCCGGGTTCGGCCACCCGCGCCCGTTGCTCGGGGGTCAGCTCGGTGGAAACGATGCGCTCATACTGAGCCTGATCCCAAGAGTCGATATCCGCCACCGCCCGGTCCAGGTCGTAGTCGGGAGGGATGGGCGGAGTGGCGCTCTGGTTTTCTTGGGTCTGGCTTTTGTTGCTCATAACCTTTTTCGCCTCTTTCAGTGCATCGCCCGGGCCGACTCCTGCCGAGGGCCGCCCGCCCGGGAGGGCCGCTTTTCCGCGCTTCACGGTCAAGCTGTTTGGCCTTTCATCTTAACAATCAGGCCGGTGCTTATTTGTTAAGCTTCGGTGACATCGCCTGAGCTGTCACATCCTCCAAACGGTAACCAACCCTTCGGGAAGCTGTAACATGCGTCTCTTAAGTTTCAGTATAGAAGCGCCATTAACTGAATTGAATTGAAACTCGGCAGGCAATCCTATCCACCATTGGATGAGTGCAAGAGAACACCATGCTTTGCAGCGCTGACAAGTTAAACGCCGCCGTTCCGGTGCAGCTTCCGGGGATTTCCTTCAGCGACCGCCTGGAGCACGACCTGGGGCGGGCCCTGTACGAGGCGGCGGAGCCGGGCAAACCCATGGCCCTGGTTTTGGTGTGCCTGAACTCCTTCACCCTGTTCAGCCGCCTTTACGGCAGCGAGGCCGCCGCCCGGGTGCTCGACCGCTTGCAGGAGATGCTGCGGCGGCTGGGGCCAAAGTCCATGGGCCGGGCCCGCCTGCTGGCCTTGGAAGCCGACGACCCCGGCTCCATGGTGATGATGCTCCAGGACGGCCCCGAGCTGCTGACCCACCTCATGGAGCGCGCCCTGGTGCTCAGGGCCGCCCTGCGCCAGCACCTCAACAAGGAAATGATCCAGATCACCGGGCAGCCCCTGGCGCTCAGCATCGGCTTTGCCCGTGTGGAGCCCGCCCCGCTCAAGCGTTTGCCAGAGTTGGTCTACCGGGCCCTGCGCGACGCCCGCCAGGTTGCCGAGGGCAGCCTGGATGTGAAGAGCATGAACCTGTTGGAGGAGTTCCGCCGCCTGGTGGAGCAGCCTCTGCTGCACTCGGTGTACGAGCCCATCGTGGATCTGCAAAGCGGCCAGGTGAAGGGCTGGGAGGCCCTGGCCCGTGGGCCTGAGGACGACTACTTTCAGTCCCCCGAGGTCATGTTCGACTTCGCCGACGAGGTGGGCGCCCTGCTCCACCTGGAGAAGGCCTGCCTGGGCCAGGCCATCCGCGGGGTGGGCGGCCTGGAGCCTCACCAAAAGCTGTTTCTCAACATCAACCCCGAAACCATGGCCGACCCCAAGTTCCGCGACGGGGACACCCTGGACCTGCTCGCCAAGTACGGCCTTACTCCCCAGGACGTGGTGTTCGAGATCACCGAGCGCCATTCCACCGGCGACTTCGGCCAGTTTCAACGCACCATGCAGCACTACCGTTCCCAGGGCTTCTCCCTGGCCATAGACGACATGGGCACCGGATACTCAGGGCTGATGCGCATCGCCCTGTTGCGCCCCGAATACCTCAAGGTGGACATGTCCCTGATCCGGGGCATCGACTCCAACCCCATGCAGCGGGCCCTGGTGGAAACCCTGGTCACCTTCGCCGACAAGGTGGGCGGCACCCTCATTGCCGAGGGCATCGAAACCGCCACCGAGTTTTCCAGTCTGCGTGGCATGGGGGTGCGCTACGGCCAGGGGTATTACTTGGCCCGGCCCGCCCGGAAAAAGCCCAGCCCCAGGGTGAGCCGGGTGGATTTTCGCACCGGGCAAGGCGAAGCGGCCCTGCGCTACAACCAGTGCTCCCTGCCGGTGCGCAATCTGGTGGAGCAGGCGCCACAGGTCGGCCCCAGGGCCACGGTGCGCGAGGTCAAGGAAACCTTGGACAAGGCTCCCATCAGCGGTTGCCTGGTGGTAGACGAGGACCATCCCCTGGGCCTGGTGATGAGCCACAACCTGGACCGCATCCTGGGCACCCCCTTCGGCTCCTCGCTTTACTACGACCGCGAGGTGGCCCTGGTCATGGACGATCAGGCCCTGATGGTGGAGAGCGCCACCCCGGTGCAGCAGGTGGCCGAAAAGGCCATGGCCCGGGACAAGCTCAAGCTTTACGACCATATCGTGGTCACCGAAGAAGGCCGCGCCATGGGGGTAGTCAGCGTACAGCGCATGCTGGACGCCCTGGCCAAGGTGCAGGTGGAAATGGCCAAGGGGGTCAATCCCCTCACCGGCCTACCGGGCGGGGTGGTGCTGGAGCAGGAGATAGAACAGCGCAGCGCCAGCGAGGAGGAGGCCAGCATCATCTACGTGGATCTGGACCACTTCAAGGCCTACAACGACACCTACGGATTCGAGGCCGGGGACCGCATGATTCGCATGCTGGCCGACCTGCTGCAATGGGCGGTGCGCCGCCATGGCAACCCCGGCGACCTGGTGGGACACGTGGGCGGCGACGACTTCGTGGTGGCCACCACCCCGAATAAGGCCGAGCGCATTTGCCAAGGCGTGGTGCGCTGCTGCGCCCGCCTGTTGCCCCGCTTCTACGACCCCGAGCACCGCCGGGCGGGCCAGGTGGAGGCCAGGGGCCGCGACGGGAAGCCCGGCACCTTCCCCCTGGTTTCCATCTCCCTGGGCATCGTGGACTGCCCCTACTCGTGCAGCCTGCTGCATGTTAGCCAACGGGCCGCGGAGGTCAAGTGCTATGCCAAGTCCCAGCCCGGCAACGTGTACGTGCGCGACCGGCGGCGCCCCTCCCAATAAAAATGGGGAGCCCCGAGACTCCCCATGGTAACGGCGACAATGGCCTTGGCGGCTACTCCACCCGCTTGGGCCGCAAGGCGTAGGCCAGGATGCCGGCAACCACGGTGGAGGCCAGGTAGAGCCAGAACAACGGGGTGAAGTCCGCGGCGCCCAGCCCGGCGGCCATGTTGCCCGAGCGGTCCAGGATGGCCCCGGCCAAGGGCTGGTACAGGGCGCTGCCGATCATGGGAAACATGTAGGTGAAGCCGGTGACCGTGCCCGCGATGCGCAGGGGAAAGCGCTCCTTGACCGCCGCGAAGCACACTCCGGCCGGGCCCGCGCCCAGGAAGCCGAAGATGAGGTTCCAGGCGTATATCTCGGGCAGGCTCATGGCTCCGTTGCGGGCCAGCATCCACACCAGGATGGCGGCCCACGCCACCATGCTGCCCCCCATCACCGCGCCCCGGGAGGGGACCTTGGCCGCGATCCAGGCGAAGATGAGCGGCCCGAACACCCAGCCGAAGGCGAAGACGTTGATCACCTGCCCGGCCTGGGTCTTGCTCATGGCGTAGGCCTGCATGAAATAAGGCCCGGCCCAGAGCCCGGCGAAGCTAAACAGGATGCCGCCGTTAAAGAAGAACCAGCCCGCCGGCAGCCAGAAATCCTTGCTGCCCAAAACCATGCCCAGCACTTTGAGCATGGGCACGGATTCTTGCAAGTGGTCGCCGCCGGGAACGGGCTCCACCGGGGGCAGGCCGAAGTCCTGGGGCTTGTCGCGCACCAAAAGCCACACCAGCAGGGCGTCGGCCATGGTGCACCCGGCGATCACCCAGAAGCTGCCCCGCCAGCCGATGGACTCGCTGAGCCAGGCCAGGGGCGAGCCCGCCAACAGGCCGCCCAGGCCAGCGATGGAGATGACCAGCGAGGTGCCCAGCACGTAGTCCTTGGCCGGAAACCAGGTGGTGAGCGCCTTGTAGGTTGGCACCAGCACCACCGACACTCCCAGGCCCACCAGGACCCGGGACCAAAAGGCGGTGCCCACCCCCACGGACATGGCAAAGAGCACCGAGCCAAGGCTGGCCGCCAGCATGGACAGAGTGACCAGGCGGCGGGGGCCCAGCTTGTCGGCGATAAGGCCGCCCGGCGCCTGCATCAGGGCGTAGGGATAGAAGTAGGCCGAGGCCAAAAGCCCGGTGGTGGCCCCCGACGCCCCGAAGGAGCTCATGATGTCCTCTGCCAACACTGCCGGGCACATGCGGTGCACGTACACCAGCAGGTAGGAGAAGGACAAGAGTCCCAGGATCACCCAGCGATAAGGCAATACGCGGTAAAGGACCTCGGTTTTAGGCACGGCTCGCCTGTACCTGGTTGCCCCGCTTTTTGGAGATGGCGTAGACCACCATCGCCACCATGGGGATGATGCCGGCCAGGCTCATCAGTACGTTGGGCACGATGAGGGCCACGGCGGCGGCCAAAAACACCAGACGCAGCCATAAGTTCAGGGGCATGGCGAACCAGCCCACCAACCCACCGGCCAGGGCGGTTACCCCCAACAAGGCGGTGCTGGAGTTGAGTATGATCTGCACCACGCTGCCCTCCAGCACTATGGAGGGGCTGTACAGGAACAAGAAGGGCACGATGAAGCCCGCCAGGCCCAGCTTGAATGACTGGAACCCGGTGTTCATGGCGTTGGTGCCCGCTATGCCGCTGGCCGCGTAGGCGCTGATGGCCACCGGCGGGGTGATGAAGGAGATGATGGCGAAGTAGAAGATGAACATGTGAGCCTGCAAGGGCGAGACCCCCATGTCGGTCAGGGCGGGCACGCCCAGGATGGCGGTGATGATGTAGGCCGCCGTGGTGGGCAGGCCCATGCCCAGGATGATGCAGGCCACCATGGTCAGCAAGCCGCCCAGCCAGAGCACGCCGCCGGAGAGATGGATGACCATCTGGGTGAAGCGCACGCCCAGGCCGGTGAGCGACACCACGCCGATGACCATGCCCGCCGCCGCGCAGGCCATGGCCACGGGCACGGCGGTGATGATGCCCTGCTCCAGGGCCTCGACGATCTCCCGCCAGGGGAAGCGCTTTTCGCGCACCACGATGTACAGCGAGGCGGTGACCACCAGGGTGCAGATGGCGTAGAAGCCCGAGAGCATGGGCGAGAGCTGCTCGATGACCAGCAGGTAGACCAGCACCAGCAAGGGGACGAGCAGGTGGTAGCCCTTGCGCAGGGTGTCCACCCCACTGGGGACCTCGTCCTTGCTCAGCACCTTGAGCTGCTTGCGCTGGGCCTCGAAGTAGACCATCAGACCTACCGAGGCAAAGTAGAGCAGCGCCGGTATGGCCGCGGCCAGGGCGATGTTGGCATAGGAGGTGCCCAAGAGCTCGGCCATGACGAAAGCGCCCGCGCCCATGACCGGAGGCATGATCTGCCCGCCGGTGGAGGCCACCGCTTCCACCGCCCCGGCGAACAGCGGCGAATAGCCGGTGCGCTTCATCAGGGGGATGGTGAAGGTGCCGGTGGTGACCACGTTGGACACCGAGGAGCCGCTGATGGAGCCCATGAGGCCCGAGGCCACCACCGAGGTCAGGGCCGGTCCGCCCCTGCGCCGCCCGGTGAGGGCCAGGGCCAGTTGGATGAAGAAGTTGCCCGCGCCCAGCTTATCCAGAAAAGCGCCGAAGATGATGAACACCACCACAAAGGTGGCCGACACCGCGATGGGTATGCCGAACACGCCCTCGGTGGTCCACACCAGGTAGCTGATCAGGCGCTGGGGGCTGTAGCCCTTGTGGGCCAGCATGTCGGGCATGTAGGGGCCCAGCATGCCGTAGGCCAAGAAGGCCACGGCCACCAGCACGATGGGCATGCCCACGGTTCGCCGGGTGCCTTCCAAAATAAGCACCACCAGCACCGCGCCCATCCAGATCTCCATGTCCGTGGGGCCCATGATGCCCCGCTCCAAGACCGCCCCGGGGACAAAGGACTGGATGAAGAACACGGCTACGCCGATCATGCCCAGGCTGATGATCCAGTCGATTATGCCGGGGTTTCCCGCGCCGCGGCCGCCGAGGGCCCGGTAGACCAGGAAGGTCAGGAGCATCAGGCCCATCAGATGGATGGAGCGCTGATACAGGGGTGACATCACGCCGAAGGCGGCGGTGTACAGATGAAAACAAGCCAGGCCAACCGCGACGGTGAACACCAGCCAGCGGGCTATGCCGCTGAGTTGGCGCTTGGGCCCTTTTTTTTGGTCGGACGCAGCCATTTCCGCCTCACTTTATGCTGAAGACCAAAGGTTGGCCCGGTCTGCCCCACTGGGTGAACAGGTAGACGCGGCTGCCTTTGGTAGTGTGCAAAATCAATTGTTGGGGTTTGGTGAAGGCCACTCGGGTGGCGATTTGGGCCAGAATATCCGAGGGGCGAGGCTTGATATCGGTCAGATGAACCTGGTGCGCGCCCACCCGGACGCGGCTTTGGTAGCGCTGATCGCGGTAGTCGTAGGTGTCGGCCCCGTAGGAGACCTCGCGGGGATAAAACTTGCCGCCCTCCAGGCGGAACGACTCCTCCACCCACTGGCAATCGTAGGAGTGGAAGAACCGGATGGTCACGTAGTCCACGTCTTGCACGGGAAGCCGGGCCAAAAGCCCGGTCTGGGGATTGTTGATAAACAGCGCCCTCCCGCCGCCTTCCCCCGCCGCGGGCAGGGGAAGGCATAGGAGCACCAGGAGCATTAGCAGGATGAATTTGCCCTGGCGGGAGAGCGCTGACATGCTTCAGGTTCCAGTCGCTACTTGATCAGTTTGGCCGGGACGTCCAGGCCCTTTTCCTTGTAGAACTTCACCGCGCCGGGATGCAGGGGCACTTGCAGGCCCTTAAGCGCGTCCTTCAGGGTGGTGTACTTCTTCACCGCGGGGTGGGTGTTGGTCCACTCGCCGGTGTTGGCCCACAGGCCCTTGAGCATGGCGTAGACGGCATCAACCGACAGGCCGGCCTTGGTGCTGGTGTACATGACCACCCGGCTGATGGGGGTGGGCACGGGCTTGTCCACGTTGCGGTAGGTACCGGCGGGCACGTCCATCTTGGTGAAGTAGGGGTACTTCTTGTAGAAGCCTTCGTCGGCCACGGGGACCATCTTCACCTTGTAGCTGGTGGTCAGATCCAACAGGGCGGCGGACTTCAAGGGGTGGGTGATGATGAAGGCGTCCAGGGTGCCGTCCTTGAGCGCGGCCACCATTTCGGCGTTGGACATGAACTCGGGCTTGATGTCCTTGTAGGTCAGGCCGTAGTAGCTCAGGATCTTCTGGGCGGCCCGCTCGCCGCCGCTGCCAGGGGCGCCCACGCCGATGCGCTTGCCCTTGAAATCCTTCACGCTGTTCAGGCCGCTGTCGGCGCTGGTGAAAATCTGGGCCACGGACAGGATGGTGCCGAACAGGGAGCGCAGCGTGGTCTGGGCGCGTCCCTTGTACTTGTCCAGGCCGTTGTAAGCCTGGAAAGCCACCTCGCCCTGGCTGATGGCCCAGTCCACGTTGCCCTGGCTCAGGTTGCGAATGTTCTCCAAAGAGGCGGAGCTGGCCTCGGCCGAGGCCTTGTAGCCGGGCACGTGGCGGTTGATGGTTTCGGCCATGGCCACACCCATGGGGTACAGGGCCCCGGCGGTGCCGGCGGTGCCGATGCTTATGCGCTTTTCCGCGGCCGCGGGCAGGGCCAAGGCCAGGGCCAGGCCCAGGGCCATGCAAATGCTCAGAGTTTTTTTCATAATACTCTCTCCCCGTTCTTGCTGCGGGCCGGAGCTGTTCCAACCCGACCTTGATTAATACAGCGCGCGGGGGCAGGCGCCCCCAGCAATGTTTAGACAATCTCCATGCGGTGAATGTCGGCCCCCAGCGAAGTCATGACTTCGTAGAAGTTGGGGAAGGACACCCCCACGTACTCGGCGTCATCGATCATGGTCTCGCCCTCGGCCATCATGGCGGCCACGGCGGTGGCCATCACGATGCGGTGGTCGTGGCGCCCGTCGATGCGGGTGCCCTTGAGCTCGGAGTGATAAACGGTCAGGCTGCCCTCGGTCTCATCGAACTTGCCGCCCATCTTCATCAGCTCTTCCATGATGGAGCGGGTGCGGTCAGTCTCCTTGAGGCGGCTGGCCTCGATGTTGTACAGCCGGGTCTTGCCTTGGGCCTTGCAGCCCAGCACGGCCAGGGCAGGCACCGCGTCTGGGGTGCCGGAGCAGTCGATCTCGATGCCCTGAAGCTCGGTGCCGCCCTCCACGGTCACGGTGCGGCCTTCATCCTCGAAGGTGACCTTGCCGCCCATGGCCTTGATGATGTGGGGGTAGGCCTTCTCACCGGCGTAGTCGTCGGGGTTCATGCCGGTGAAGGTTACCTTGCTGTCGGTGACCGCCGCCGCCACCATGGGATAGCCCGAGCTGCCCCAGTCGGCGGGGATGTCGGCGGTGAAGCCCTTGTACTTCTGGCCGCCGGGCACGGTGAACACGTCGTAGTTGTCGTGACTCACCTGGCCGCCCGCGGTGCGGATCCAGCCCATGGTCATGTCCACGTAGGGACGCTCCATGAGGTTGTCCTCCACCACGGTGATGCCCTCGGGAGTGAGGCCGCCGGCGATCAACAGGGGGCTGAGCCACTGGGAGTTCACGCCGGGCAGCTTGGTCTTGCCGCCGGTCATGGGGCCCTTGACCACCAAGGGCGCCAGGCCGTTGCCGCGAGTGGAAACCACCTCGGCGCCCAGGTCGCCCAGGGCGTCGATGAGCGGCTGGGCCGGGCGGCGGCAGATCTGGTAGTCGCCGGAGACCACCGAGCAGCCATTGATGAGCGAGGCGATGGCCGCGATGAGGTAGTAGCCGGTGCCGGAGTTGCCCGCGTCCAGGATGCAGGCGGGCACCTGGGGCTGGTTGGCCACGCCTTCAAAGGTCCAGTAGCCGGGCTTGGAGGTGTCGATCTTGGCGCCCAGGGCCCGCATCATCTCCACGATGGAGAAGCTGTCAATGCCGGGCAGGCAGTTGCCCACCTTGGAGGCGCCGTCGGCCAGGCCGCCCAACACGATGGCCCGTGCGGTGGCGGACTTGTTTCCCGGAATGCGGGTGGTCCCCTGCAGAGAGGACCTGGTTACTATGAACTTCATCGCTGGCTCCTTGATACTGATGGATTGCCGGGTGTATGACCCCGGAGCTGGGAAATGGTTTGAGCGGTTTCCAGCACCAGGGGCAGGTATTGCCCCAGCAGCTCTTGCTTGCTGCAAAACTGGCTGAACACCGGAACGTTGATGGATGCTTCGGCATAGCCGCTTTGGTTGAACACCGGCACGGCCACCGATCTCAGACCGGCCACGTACTCGTCCTCGCCCAGGGCGTAGCCGTCCTCGCGGATGCGCTCCAGCCGTTTCATCAGGTTGACCCCGTGGGGCCCCACCTGATGGGCCAGTTCCTTGTCGGCCGCGATCTGGTCCAGCACAACCTGCATGCGTTCGGGAGGGGCGAAGGCCAACAGGGCCCAGCCGATGGCGCTGTTGTGGGCGGGCAGGCGGCTGCCCACCACCAAGTCGATGCCCAGGATGCGGCGCACCTTGATGCGGATGATGTACACCACCTCGCCGCCGTCCAGGATGCCCAGGTTCACGTTCTGGTCGATGCGCCGGGAAAGCTCTTTCAAGTAGGGCTCGGCCAGCGGGGCCAGATCTTGGCTGGCCAAGGAGGACATGCCCAGGGACATTACCTTGGGGCCCAGCTGGTATTTGGCGGTGTCTTCAAAATAGTGGAGGTAATTGCTGGCCACCAGGGTTTGCAGCATGCGGTAGGCGGTGGCTTTGGGCAGGCCGGTTTCACGTATGATCTCGGGCAGGTTTTGGCCGTGGGGATGGCTGGCCACGGCTTCCATGACCTTCAAGCCCTTGAGCAGGGATTCGACTACCTTCACCGGCATCAGCGTTTCTCTCTGTGAGACGTTGTTTCGTTTTCAAGAAAACTTTTCCATGAATCGATCTTTTTGTCAAGGCATTTTGCCCCGAACGGCACAGCCCCGGCCCACACCGCCACTCGCGCTGGGAGGCGAATTACCTGCATTTGCTGGGGATTAATTTATGGGGTGGGCAAGGAAAAAATCTTGCGAGGCCATAAAAAAGGGGCGGTTCGCCCTGTTTGCCGGAAACCCGGCCGAGAGAGCAAACCGCCCCGGCTCTGGGGAAGGAAGTCTAGTAGTTGACCTTGTCCAGGCCCTTGAGGCCCAGGATCTCCCTGGCCTCGTCCGGGGTGGCGGGGTCGATGCCCAGTTCGCGGGCGATGCGAATGAGCTTGGCCACCTGCTCCCCGCTGTTCTTGGCCAACACGCCTTTTTCCAGATAGAGGTTGTCTTCCAGGCCCACCCGGGCGTTGCCGCCCATCAACAGGCCGTGGGTGGTCATGGGGAACTGGAAGCGCCCGGCCGCGCATACCGACCACTGGAATTCACCGATGAGCCGCTCGGCGGTCTGCACCAGATACACCAGGTTGTCCACCGTGGCCGGAATGCCGCCCAGAATGCCCATGACGAACTGGAGATACACCGGGGTCTTTACCTGGCCCGCCTGGATAAGATGGGCCAGGTTGTTGATCATGCCCACGTCGTAGATCTCGAACTCGGGCTTGGTCTCATAGGGGCCCATTATCTCAAGGAACCGGCGCATGGTGTAGAAGGTGTTGGGAAAGATGTAATCCTCGGTGCCCTCCAGGTAGCCCTTCTCCCACTCGTGCTTCCAGTCCTGGTATTGCCCGGCCACGTGGAACAACGCGAAGTTCAGGGACCCCGCGTTCAGCGAGGCCAACTCGGGCTGCAGGTTGGCGACCACCCGGGAGCGGTTCTCCACCGGCTCGCCCAGCTTGCCGCCGGTGGTGGTGCACAGCACGATGTCGCAGCGCCGTTTCACCTCCGAGGCCACTTCGCGGTAAAGGTCCTGGTCCGCGTTGGGTATGCCGGTCTGGGGGTCGCGCACGTGCAGGTGGGCCACCGCGCCCCCGGCCTCGTACACCGACATGATATCCGCGATAAGCTCTTCCGGGGTGACCGGCAGATAAGGCGACATGCTGGGGGTATGGATGGAGCCGGTGACCGCCGCGGTGATGATTGCCTTGCGTGCTTTGCCCTTGGCCATTGCCTTTTCGCCTTTCTCTGGGGACTAGGCCTGGCCCAGGCGGGCCAGCTCGGTCCTGAAATCGTCTATCATGCCGGGGAGGTCATACCCCGGCGTCCAGCCCCACTCCCGGCGGGCGTGGCCGTCGTCCAGCTCGCGGCTGCCGATGGCCTGGATAAGGGAGGTGATCTCCTGGTCGGGCTTGAACTTGAGCCGCGCCCCCGGGATCTTTTCCTCCACCGCCGCCGCCAATTCGGCCGCGGAGTAGGCCGGGCTGAAACCATTAATATTATAGACCTTGGTTTTTATCCGCGACACCGGGGCCAGGGCCAACTCCATCAGGGCCCGGGAGGCGTCCTTGTAATAGATGGTGGGGCAGCGGGTGGTGGGCTCCACCAAAATCTCGTAGGGCTGGCCCAGCAGGGGCCGCTCGATGGCCCAGCAATTGTAGATGGACATGTGGGGCACCTTGGAGCCGGGGCCCACCACCGAGGGGATGCGCAGGCCGCGAAAATCCAGGCCAAAGCGCCGGGCATAGAAGCGGCCCAGCAGTTCGCCAAAGACTTTGCTGGTGCCGTACATGGAGGCCGGGCGTTGCAGGCTGTGGTCGTGGATGGGCCCCTCGGGCAGATCCTCACCATACACCGCGATGCTGCTTGACAGCACCAGCCGCTCCACCCCGCTCAGGCGCGCCGCCTCCACCACATGGTAGGTGCCGGCCACGTTGACCTCGAAGGCGCTCCAGGGGTCGCGCTCGCAGGGCATGGAAAGCATTCCGCCCAGGTGAAACACCGTATCCACCTGGTGGGCGCGCAGGGTGTCTATCATCACCGGGAGGTTGGTCACCGAGGCCCGCACAAAGGCGTAGGCCGCGGGATCGCCCGCCAGGTCCGCCGGTGGCGACTGTAGGTCGAGGATGACCGAGCTATGGCCCGCCGCCGCCAATAGCCGCGCCAGTTGCGCGCCGATGAATCCCGAACCGCCAGTGATGAGCGCCTTCATGCAACTACCTTTTCGAGCCGCCGCCGGGCCCTGGTGAGGCCCGGCGGCGGATTTGCGTTAATCCGGGTGTTGGTTTACTTGAAGCCCTTGCAGCCGGTGTCCTTGCAAGGCACTTGCACCTTTTCCGCCGGCACCATGGTGGCGGGGCCCACGTAAGCATGCTTGAAGAACGGGTTCTTGGCCACGATGGTGGCGGTCCACATGGGCATCAACACCTGGTGGTCGCAAGCCCGCATGGTCCACTTGCCGGCCGGACCGTCATAGGTAAGGCCTTCCCAGGTCTTTATCACCTTGTCGACCTTGTCGGAGCCGGCCTTTTTCACGGCCTCGGCCCAGAACATGGTGGCCAGGTAAGCCTTGCCCCGGAGCCAAGTAGGGTAGTAGCCCTTGGCCTTCTTGAAGCCCGTGATGAACTCTTCGTTGGCCTTGCCGGGAATGGTGAGCATGTATTCCTCGACGGCCTGGCTGCCGATGACCGCGTCGTCATTGGCGATGGCGGTGATGGCGTTGTCGTCGTTCAGGTAGTAGCAGGCGAACTTGGCCTTGAGGCCCAGGGGCTTGGCCTGCTTGAGCAGCAGGGTGAGGTCGCTTCCCCAGTTGGAGGTGAACACCACCTCGGCCCCGGAGCTGATGATCTGGCTAACGTAGGGGGCGAAGTCCTTGGTGCCGATGGGATGCAGGGCGGTGCCCACAACCTTGGCTTGGGGATTCAGCTCGGCCAGCTTCTTGGTGAAGGCGGCCACCGCCTCCTTACCGAAGGAGTAGTCCTGGGCCAGGCAGAATACCTTCTTGAAGCCCTTCTGGGCCACCCACACCGCCAGGGCGTAGGACTGGTTGTCGGTGTTGGCGCAGGCGCGGAAGAAGTTGCTGTTGCACTTGGCGCCGGTCAGGCTGGCCGCGGCCATGCCGTAGGTGAAGAACAGGGCGTTCTGGGTCTTGGCCAGCTGCACCATGGCTCCGCCCACCGAGCTGCCGGTGCCGCCGCAGAAGTACTTCACGCCGTCCTTCATGATGAGCTTGGTGGCCTTGCGGGTGGCGATGGCGGGCTTGAGCTCGCTATCCACCGGAATGACCTCCACCTTCATGCCGTTGATGCCGCCCTTGGCGTTGAGCACCTCGGCGGCGTACTGCACGCCCTCCAGGTAACGGTCGCCGATGTCCTTGAAGGTACCGGACAAGGGCTCCATGACCGCCAGCTTAATGGTTCCACCGGCCCAAGCCGCCGACGCTACGCCGAGCGCCAACAGCAGGGCCAACCCTACCAAAAGACCTTTTCGCATATCGATCCTCCCTCTTAATTGATTAGGCCGGGTGCGCGCACCCTAGACCTCCAGGTACTTTTGGCGCACCGCCTCTGCGGCGACCAGTTCTTGGCCGTCTCCCCGAAAGACGATGCGTCCCTTGGACATGATAAAAAAGGTCTGGGCCAGCTTGAGAGCGGCCTTGTAGTTTTGCTCCACCATGAGGATGGTCACCCCCTGGCGGCTGATGGCGGCCAGCATCTCCAGCACCGACTCGGCCACCAGGGGAGCCAGGCCCTCGGTGGGTTCGTCCACCAGAATCAGCTCCGGGTTGCCCATGAGGGTGCGGGCGATGGTGAGCATCTGCTGCTCGCCGCCCGACAGGTGTCCGCCCTTGTTGTCGCGGCGCTCCCCCAGGCGGGTGAAGGAATCGAAGATGCGCTCCGTGGTCCAGGGGTCCACGCCGGGGCGGTTGGGAGGCTTCAGGCCGATCAACAGGTTCTCCAGCACGGTGAGGCTCTTGAAGATGCGCCGCTCCTCGGGCACGAAGCCCAGGCCCAGGCGGGCCACTTCGTGAGGCGCGCGGCCCAGGATCTCCTGGTCCTTGAACTTGATGCTGCCGCTCTTGGGCGGGACCAGGCCCATGATGGACATGAGGGTGGTGGACTTGCCCACTCCGTTGCGCCCCAGCAGGCAGGCCAGCTGGCCCGCCTCCAGGCCCAGGTCCACCCCCTGCAAGATGTGGCTCTTGCCGTAATAGGTGTTCAGGCCGCTGACCTGGAGCATCATGCCTCTTCCTCCCCCAGATAGGCGTCCTTCACCCGCTGGTCGGACCGGATTTCCTCGGGCGTGCCGCAGGCCAGCATCACCCCGTAGTGCAACACCGAGATGCGGTCGGCCAGGGAGAAGACCACGTTCATGTCGTGCTCGATGATCACGCAGGCGGTCTCCCTGGTGACCCGGCGGATCATGGAGATGGCCTCCTCGGTCTCCTGGCGGCTCATGCCCGCGGTGGGCTCGTCCAAGAGCACCAGCTTGGGCTCCAGGGACAGGGTCACCCCCATCTCCAGGGCGCGCTGCTGACCGTAAGCCAGCTCCTGGGCCGGAGTGTGGCGCTGATCGGCCAGGCCCACCCGCTCCAGAATTTCCTCGCTGCGCTCCATGAGGTCGCGGTCGTGGTGGGGCCTGCGCAAAAGGTGATGGCGCAGGCCCGCCCGGGAGCGGACTCCGGCCAGGATGTTGTCCAGGGCCGAAAGGCGCTGGAAGATGTTGGTGATCTGAAAGGAGCGGGCCATGCCCAGGCGGGCCCTGGTGTAGGGCGGCAGGGAGGAAATGTCCCGGCCTTCGAAGATCACCTGCCCGGCGCTGGGGCGGAACTTGCCGCTGATGATGTTGAACAGGGTGGTCTTGCCCGCGCCGTTGGGGCCGATCACCGAGAAGCGCTCCTTCTCGCCCACCTGGAAATCCACCCCGGTGAGCACATCGAGCCCGGAGAAGTCCTTGTGTACGCCGTTTACCTGCAAGATGGCCATGACCCTACTCCATCCCGGCCAGGGTGCCGTCGGGGTCCTCGTCTTTGCGCCCGCTGGAGAGCTTGGCGGCCAAGCCGGCCAGGCCGCCGGGCACCCACAGCACCATGGCGATGAACAGGGCGCCCATAATCAGCGGCCAGTTGTCGGTGAGGTCGCTCAGGAAGTTCTGCACGTAGGTGAAGAAGAAGGCGCCCACCACCGGCCCCAGGAACTGCCCGGTGCCGCCGATGAAGGTCATCAAGAGCACCTTGGTGGTCATATCGATGCTCACCGCGTCCAGGGAGACGAAGGAGTTCAGGATGGCGTAGAAGCTGCCCGCCAGCCCGGCCAGGGCCCCGCTGAGCACAAAGAGGATCAGGCGCGATACATGGGTGTTGTAGCCCAGAAAGCGCATGCGCTCTTCGTTTTCGCGGATCAAGAGCACCGACTGGCCCATGGCCGTGCGGGTGAAGTACCACGCAAAGGCGATGGCCGCGCCCACGATCAACAAGGTGAAGTAGTACAGGTTGGGACCGTGGGACACGACCAGATCGGTGAAGCCCAGGTGCAGGGTCGGAGTGGCGATGCTCAGGCCGTCGTCGCCGCCGGTGACCGAGTGCCACTTGATGCCGATGGCGAAGACCAGGGCGTTGAAGGCCAGGGTCAACAGGGCGAAGGGAGTGCCCTTCACCCGGAGCAGGAGCACGCCCACCACCAGGCCCATGACCGTGGTGGAGGCCACGGCCAGCATCACCGCGCCCATCAGGGGGATGCCGGGGAAATGGTTAAGGGTCACGGCGAAGGAGAAGGCCCCCCAGCCGAAGAACATGGCGTGGCCGAAGGACAACAGCCCCGCGTAGCCCAGGAGCATGTTGTAGCTCACCGCGTACAGGGAGAAGATCACCGCCTCGGTGAACAGGCGCAGCTGGTAGGAGCCCAACAGCCAGGGCATGATCAGCAGAAGCGCCAGGGCCAGGGCGATGCCCACCCTATGGAGCATGGCCTTTTGACTCGCCATCATTGCTTCTCCCCGAACAGGCCTTCCGGCTTGAGCACCAGCACCAGGGCCATGAGCATGTAGATGAGGGCCAGGGAAAAATCAGGGAACAGGAGCACCCCGAAGGATTGCAGTTCCCCGATGATGAACGAGGCCAGGACCGCGCCTCCCAGGCTGCCCATGCCGCCCATCACGATGACCACGAAGGCGTCCACCAGGATGGAGCCGGCCATGCCGGGAAACACGCTGAGCAGGGGACCCGCGGCGACCCCGGCAAAGCCCGAGAGGGCCGCCCCCACCGCGAACACCCCCATGAACACCAGGGGCACGTTGATGCCCAGGGCGTCCACCATGGGGCTGTCGTCCACCGCCGCCCGCACGATGATGCCTATGCGTGTCTTGAACAGCACCAGGGCCATGCTCAGGCCCAGCAGGGCCGATAGGCAGAATATGAACAACCGGTAAACCGGGTAGACCACGCCGAACAAGTTGACCGTTTCGGCCAGGAAACCGGCCACGGGCATGGCCATGGGGGTGGTTCCCCAGAGGAGTTTGACCGCCTCCTGGATGATGTAGGCCAGGCCGAAGGTGAGCAAAAGCTCGTGCACGTGGCCGTGCACGTGTACCTTGCGCAGCAGGAAGCGCTCCACGAAGGCGCCGATGGCCAGGAGGATGATGGGGCTGATGACCAGGGCCAGCCAGAAGTTGCCGGTAAAGCAGAGGATGGAGTAGGCGAAGTAGGCGCCTAACATATAGAAGGAGGCGTGGGCGAAGTTAAGCACGTTCATCATGCCGAAAACCAGGGTGAGTCCCGATGAGACCAGGAACAACAACCCGGCGTAGGCTAGGCCGTGCAAGAAAAAGACAGCCGCTTCACCCATGCACACAACCTCAATTCAGCCCTCCGGTGAGGGGCTTTTAGGGGGGAGCTCTTTTGAAGCTGCCCGCGGGTGCTAGGTCAGGACCTCCCGGACTATTCGCAGCAACACTTCGTCGCGCCGGGAGATCACTTGCCTGAGTTTTTCAGGCGTCCATGTATGAAAACCCTGGCCGCTCTTGGCCCCCAGCTCGCCCTGCTCGATCTTCTGGGTCAGCAGGGGCGAGGGCTCCACCGAGCGGTCCAGGTGGGGAAACAGGTCTTTGTGCACCTCGTAGGTGAGGTCCAGGCCCGCCAGGTCGGCAGTGGCCAGGGGGCCCAAAAAGGCCAGGCGCAGGCCGAAGCTGTAGCGCACCACCTCGTCCACGTCCTCGGCGCTGGCGATACCTTCTTCAACCAGGGCGATGGCCTCGCGCCACAGGGCGTGCTGCATGCGGTTGCCCACGAAGCCGGGCACGTCCTTTTGCACCCGCACCGGACGCTTGCCCACCCGGCGCAACAGGGCGAACACCGCCTCCATCACCGCGTCCTCGGTCTGGGGCCCGCGAATCACTTCCACGCAGGGCACCACGTGGGGCGGGTTCCAGAAATGGGCGCCCAGCACCCGGCCGGGGCGGGCCAGGTCTCGGGCGATCTTGCCGATGCTGATGGCCGAGGTGTTGCTGGCCAGAATGCACTGGGGAGTGGTGAGGCTCTCCAGGGTGGCGAAGACCTTGCGCTTTATTTCCAAATTTTCGCTCACCGCCTCGATGACCATGTCCTGGTCGCGGCAGAGGTCGGCCATGTCTTCGGCCAGGGTGATACGGGTCAGGGCCTGGTCGATCTGGTCTTGGGTGATCATGCCCAGGCCCAGGAACACTTTGAGGTTGTCGGCCATGCGCTGGAAGGCCGTGTCCAGCATCTGGGGGGCCTGGTCGAACAACTTGACCCGGCAGCCGCCCACCGCCAGCAGTTGGGCGATCCCGTGGCCCATGAGTCCGGCTCCCAATACGCCGATGTTTTTAATCTCGTTGTCGCCCATAGTCCACCAGCACTCCTATTCGGGCAGATAGATGACCATCAAGACCTTGACGTCCTGCCCGTTCATGGGCAGGCCATAGTGCTCGATGCCTGAGTCGAAGTAGATGCAGTCGCCCGGATGCATGATGAATTCTTCGCTGCCGTGCCTGAAGTGCATGATGCCCTCTAGCATGATCATCATTTCCTCCCCTTGGTGCTGAAAAACCGCGCTCTCCACGGAGTCGCCGGGGATGGTGAGGAGGTAGGGCTCCATGCGCTTGCCGGGATATTTGTGGGCCAGGGTCTCGTAGGAGTAGCCGAAGACCGTGCCGTCGCGGGCCACGGGTTTGCGCTCGGCCTTGGTCACCACGGCGGCGGTGACCTTTTCCTGCCCCTCGCCGAACACCTCGGAGATGGTGACGCCCAGGGACTTGACGATCATCAACAGGGTGGACACCGGTGGGGCCTTGTCCGAGGTTTCCACTTTGGAAAGGTATCCTTTGCTCAAGCCGGTCTTCTGAGCCAGGGCATCCAGGGACAGGCCCAGACTGGTGCGCATTCTCCTTAAGTTGGCTCCAATTTCGTTCTCTGGAATCATCTTGTTTTTCCCGAAAAAGCCATGGAGTTTCTAGCCGTTTAGCAGAAAGGCGAGGCGCGCACTTATATTTCCTAATTAGAAACTTCTTGCGCCTATAAAAACCTTTCGATCATTTTTTATAGTTAAAAAGCTTTGTTAGAAGATTTGCCAAGGTTTCTGATTAGGAAACATAAATGAAATGATTACCCTAGGTCAAGTCTTTTTTCATCTTATGAACCGGATAAAGACATTTTCTCCAGAAAACGCCTCGAGCAGGTGTGGGGCACGGCGCTGCGCTTATTGAGGCATTTCGCCTCTGCCTGACACCCAAAAAACGAGACGCCGCATTGTGCACGGCATGAGGCTTTTTGCCGCTTCATCGCATAACTAATGAATTTATATTTGTTTTTAGCGTGGCATCTCTTCTCGCCGCCGCCTATGGATGCAAAACGCGCCTCAGCCTCCCGTACCCGCCGCGAGAGTTAAATTTAATTTTCGCTGTTAAATAAGCATGTTATTCAGCTTACCTCCGCTTGGCACGGCTCCTGCTCTATGTAAACGGCAAAATCAAACCCAAGAGGCCTACCAAGGCCGGGAAGGTAAGCCATGACCACCAAGGCAGGAAATAAGACCAAGAATCGGGCGCCCATGGTATTCGACATGACCAGCGACGAGTGTATTTGGTCCAAGGCGGGTGTGGTGGCTCCCCGGCTTTGTCACAACGCTTTCGATTGCTTGAGCTGCTCCTTTGACAAGGCCATCCAGCGCAAGCGCGTGCACGGCTGGTATGCCGGGGGCCTGGAGCAGCCCATGGATGAGTATTGGACCAGCGCAAACTGGCAAAACACCGCGCCCCACAAGCGCTATTGCCGCCACATGCTCACCGGGCGGGTGCCCTTCAAGCTGTGCCCCAACCACTACGCCTGCGCCAAGTGCGCCTATGACCAGATGCTCGACGACGAGGGCCTGGCCATGCCCGCCACCGAGGTTCGCCTGGCCAGCGCGGCAGGCTTCGAGGTGCCCACCGACTACTACCTGCACCCCGGCCACACCTGGGCCCGGGTGGAGTACGGGGGCCGGGTGCGCATCGGCCTGGACGACCTGGCCGCCCGCCTCTTTGGGCCGGCCGACGAGTTCCGCCTACCCCAGCTGGGCATGGCGGTGACCGGCGGCGGCAAGGAGCTGGCCTTCTCGCGCTCCGGGCACCAGGCCCGGGCGGCCAGCCCCATCGAGGGGGTGGTGGTGGCCCGCAACCCCAAGGTGCTGGAGAACCCGGCCGAGGCCAACAAGCTGCCCTACGGCGAAGGCTGGCTGCTGTTGGTGGAGCCCATCCGCTTGCAACGGGACCTGAAGGGCATGCACTCCGGCGAGGAGGGCGTGGCCTGGATGGAGCAGGAGTCCCAGCGCCTGTCCGACCTGATCACCCACGACACCGGCCAGCGCCTGGCCGCTACCGGTGGCCGCATGGTGCCCGACATCTACGGCGCGGTGCCCGGCCTGGACTGGCAGCACCTGGTCCACGAGTTCCTGTAGGCTAAATCAAGACGAGGCCCCGGCCTTCAGCGGGCCGGGGCCCTTGCCGGCAAATCCATCCTCAGACGGGCCAGATCCCGTTGGCAGGCGGGGCAAAAGCCCATATGCAGGCGATCCAGAGTGGTCAGCCCCGCGGAAAAGCGCATCAGGCAACCGGCGGTGCGGCAATGCTCCAAGCCCAGCACGTGGGCTATTTCGTGCAAGCCCACCTTGGCCGCCCGCTCCAGCATCACATGGCGCGGCGCGCGGCTTCCCCCCTCCCCTACGCTCAGGCGGTGCAAAGACATAACCGCCGCCCGGCCCCCCAGCTGGGACTCGCCCAGGACGTAGGTGAGAAAGGGCACGCACAAATCCTTGGCCATCATCCCCAGGCGCAGAGGCCCCCCCTGGGGCGTAGCCAACTCCCGCAGAATGATCCCGGCGTCGTACTGACCCCGTGCGGCCACCAAGGCCTGGGCCGGCTCGGGCCAGGGATCCACCACCATGGCGTCAAGCTCCAGCAGGGCTTGCAGGTTGGCCGCCACCACCTGGGCGGCGGTGGAGTTCACCCGGCCCAGGGGCACCACCTCCACCTGGGGCGCGGGCGCTTGTCCGGTGGGCATGTCCGGTTCAGGACTCATGAGTTTTATTGATGGCACCGGCGAGAGGTTTTGGCAAGCGCCCTGTGCCGCCGGTCATGGCGAACGCAGGCCCGCCTTTTTTATCTTGCGGCCCAGGGTGGTGCGGTCTATGCCCAGGGTGGCCGCCGCCTGGGTGATGTTCCAGCCGTGGGCCTGCAAAACCCGGCGGATGTGCTCGGTCTCCATTTCGGCCAAGCTCATGGCGGTGGAGCCGGGCTTGGGCCCCTCGTCCAGGAAGGTAAGCTGCTCCAGGCCGATGAAGCCGCTCTTGGAAACGATCACCGCCCGCTCCATGATGTTGCGCAGCTCGCGCACGTTGCCGGGCCAGGAGTAGCTGATCAGCGCGCGGCGGGCCTTGTCCTCCAGCTCGGGCGGCGCCTTGCCGGTTTCCTGGGCGAACACGGCGACGAAGTGCTCTGCCAGGGGGATGACATCCTCGCGGCGCTGGCGCAGGGGAGGCACGGACACGGAGAAAACGTTGATGCGATAGTAGAAGTCCTGCCTGAACTCGCCCGCCGAGATAAGCTCGGGCAGGTTGCGGTGGGTGGCGCAGATAAGGCGGAAGTCGCTGGTAAGGGACTGGCCGCCCCCCACCCTGAGGAAGCTGCCGTCCTCCAGCACCCGAAGCAGGGACACCTGCATCTTCTGGGAGATCTCGCCAACCTCGTCCAGGAACAAGGTGCCGCCGTCGGCCATTTCCAAACGCCCCCGCCGGGCCTTTACCGCGCCGGTGAAGGCCCCCCGCTCGTGGCCGAACAACTCGCTCTCCAAAAGGCTCTCGCTCTGGGCCCCGCAGTTTATGGCCACGAAGGGCCCGAAGGAGCGGGAGCTGCGGTTGTGAATGGCCCGGGCCACCAGTTCCTTGCCGGTGCCGGTTTCGCCCACGATCAAGACCGGGGCCTCGGTGGCGGCCACCTCCTCGATCTGGTCGAACACCTTGAGCATGTCCGGGGAGCCGCCCACCATGTCCTCGAAGCCTGCCATCTGGCCCTCGGCCAGGCGCTGGCGCAGCATCTGGTTTTCGCGCATCAGACGCCGCTGGCGGCCCATCTTTTCCAAAAGGAGCATCAGGTGCTCGGGGTCGAAGGGCTTGAGCAAATAGTCGCTGGCCCCGGCCTTCATGGCTTCCACCGCCGACTCAATGGAGCCGTAGGCGGTGATGATGATCACCAGGGTTTCCGGGTGGCTCTCCTTGATGCGCTTCAAGAGCTCGATTCCGTCCATGCCCGGCATCTTTATGTCCACCAGGGCCAGGTCGAACTCCCGCTGCTCCATCATGGCCAGGGCCTCGCGCCCCCCTTCGGCCTTGGCCGCCTGTTGGCCGTCTTGAATCAGCCAGGCGGCGATGGACTCGCGCATGGCCAATTCGTCGTCAACCACCAACACCTGTAGCGGCGTGCTCATTAAGCCTCTTCCTCCTCCAGGCCATTGCCTTGGCCGGCCAGGGGCAGCACCAGGTGGAAGGTGGTGCCGTTGCCCGGCTTGCTGTCCACCGACACCTCGCCCCGATGTTCGCGCACGATGCCATACACCATGCTGAGCCCCAGCCCCACGCCATGGCCGTCGGTCTTGGTGGAGAAAAAGGGCTCAAAAATGCGCGGCAAATTTTCCGGGGAGATGCCCTCCCCGCTGTCGCAGAAATCCAGCCACACCTTGCCCTCCTGGGGCAGCTCCCCGCCGGTGATCTGCAAGGTGCCTCCCTGGGGCATGGCCTCCAAGGCGTTGAAAATCAGGTTGGTGAAAACCTGCTGCAACTGGGATGCGTCGCCGTAGACCTCCAGCCCCTCGGCGGGCACGTCCAGAATAAGCTCCACCCCGGATAGCTTCATGCGGTGGCCGGTGAGCATCACCGTGGTGTCGAGAAGCTCGCGCAAATTTATGGTGCGCGGGGCCGGGCTGTTCTGGCGGGCGAAGGAGAGCAGGTTGTCCACGATGGTGCTGCAGCGCTTGGCCTCCTTGGCGCACAGGTCCAGATAGCCCTGGTAGTCGCGCAGGTCCTTGGCCTTGGCGCGGCCCTCCTCCAAGCCCTTGAGCATCAGCTTCACGAAATTGAAGATGGCCGAGATGGGGTTGTTGATCTCGTGGGCCACCGAGGCCACCAGCTTGCCCAGGGCAACCAGCTTGTCTTCCTGCACCATGTGAGCCAGGTCCGCCTTGATCACCTCGGTGCGCCGCTCCATGCGCCGGCTCAGTTCGTCGGTGATGTCGCGGAACAGCTCCAGGACCTGAACCACCTCGCCCTTGCGGTTGAAAAGCGGATATGTGGAAACGTCGCAATAATGGGTGGAGCCGTCCTGCTGTACGTGCTCGTGAATGGCGTGAGCGCTCTTGCCGGTGGCCAGGGTCTGCTTCATGGGACAGGGGGTCTCGGGGCTGTCGCAGGGGGTGATGGCCTGGTGGCTCACCTGGAAACAGTAGCGCCCCAGCGCCTCTTCCCGGCTGATCCCCGCCGCGGCCAGGGCGGCCTGGTTGGCCCGCACGATGCGGTAGTCGCCGCCCAGCACCATGACCCCCTCGCTGGTGGCGTCCACCAGGGCCTGGTTGAAGGAGCTGGCCATGCTGGCCTCGTCCTCGCTCTGCTCCAGCTGTTGATACAGGAACACGACGTCGTGGAAAAGGCGCGAGGCGGTGTGGCCGATCACTCCCACCGACTCAGGCTTGCTGGCCGCCAGGTTGGACAACAGCTCCTGGTCGTCGGTTAGTTCGATGACCAGGTCCAGCTGCTCCAGGTTGAACAACTGAGCGCAGTCGGTGGTGGTGAAGATGCCTCTCTCCCGGGCCCGGCACACCCCCTCGGCCTCGGGGTTCAGGTCGGCCACGCCCACGATATCCGCCCGCAGACGCTTGAAGGTTTGGGTTTCGAGCATCTCCAGCATGGACAGGCAGCGCTTCCCGCCGCCGATCACCGCCACCCTCAATTTTTCCTCACCTTGTCTTAGGCTTGTTGGCATGGCTCTCCATCCTGAGCCGTCCGCGGCATTATGCCCTACATTTTATAGGTTATTGTATCATTACCTGACCGCGGGCGGGAAAATATGCGGCAAACTGCCACAGGTTTCCAACGGCGGGGCAATCAAGGATATGGGCAATTTTCTTGACAAGCCCGGGGAATGCTCCGTACATTGGCGGCGTAGAACTTGGCGAAAGAACGGGCGAAACGCCCGCGATTACCGGCTGGACAGCATCATCACACCCCTACAAGGTTGGCCGTCATGGATTTTGCCCTGATCAGAAGTGCCCTGTTCGTGCCCGGTACCCGGCCCGACCGGGTGGACAAAGCCCTGGGCACTCAGGCCGACGCGGTGATCATCGACCTGGAAGACGCGGTGCCCCCCGAGAAAAAGGCCGAGGCCCGCGAGGTGGTGCGCGCCAAGCTGGCCCAGCACCAGGGGCGGGAGATCATCGTGCGGGCCAACGCCCTGGACTCGGGCCAGTTCGAGCTGGACATGGCCGCTTTGGAGGGCCTGTCCCTGAGCTGTTTGTCCGTGCCCAAGGTGGAGCGGGGCCAAGACGTTGAAGACATCGACCTGGCCCTGTCGCGGCTGGAAAAAGCGGGCGGCCTGGCCCCCTACTCGGTGGGGGCGCTGTATCTCATCGAATCGGCCCTGGGGGTGGAAAACGCCTTTGCCATCACCGGGCACCCGGTGCACCGCGAGCGCCGGGCCATGGTGGCCTTCGGCGCGGCGGACTACACCACCGACATGGGCATGGAGCTGACCCAGGAGGGGCAGGAGCTCTACTACCCCCGCCACCGGGTGAGCAACGCCAGCCACGCGGCCGGTCTGCCCGGCCCCCTGGACAGCCCCTACATGATCGATTTGGGCAACCTGGCGGCCATGGAGGCGGACGCCGGGCGGGCCAAGGCGGTGGGGTTCACCGGCAAGCTGTGCATCCACCCCAACCAGGTGGAGGTGTGCAACCGGGTCTTCGCCCCCAGCGAGCAAGAGGTCGCCTTTGCCGAAAAGATCATCGCGGCCTTTGACCAGACCAGGGCCCAGGGCCAGGGCGTGCTCAAGGTGGACGGCAAGTTCGTGGACGAGCCTGTGGTGGAGCGCTGCCGCCGCATCTTGGCGCAGGTAAGGCGTGGTTGAGCGGCTAATTCCCTAAGACAGGGGAGTCACCGGCCTCCTGGCCGCAAAGGCTCTCGTACATGGAGCGCTTCAGCTCCAGGAACTCCAGCGAATCCAGGTTGCGCGGCCGGGGAAGGCGCACCGCGAAATCCCGGCGAATGCGGCCCGGCGACTTTTGCATCACCAGCACCCGGTCGGCCAGCTTGATGGCCTCCTCCAGATCGTGGGTCACGAAAACCACGGTCTGCTCCAGCCGCCGCTGCAAGGAGATCAGCAATTGGTGCATGTCCGCCCTGGTCTGGGCGTCCAGGGCGGCAAAGGGCTCGTCCATCAACAGGGCCGCCGGCCTGAGCACCAGCACCCGAGCCAGGGCCACCCGCTGTTTCATTCCCCCGGAGATGGCTCGGGGAAGGTAGTGGCCATAGCCCTCCAACCCCACCATCTCCAACATGCTCTCCACCTTGATCCGGCGCCCCGCCTTGCCGTCGCCGTTGCGCAGTCCAAAGCCCACGTTCTCGGCCACGGTTAGCCAGGGGAACAAGGCGTCTTCCTGGAACACCACCCCCCGCTCCGGGCCGGGCTTGGTCACCGGCCGCCGGTTCATCAGCACCCTGCCCCCGTCATGGGGCAGAAAACCCGCGATGATGTTCAGCAGGGTGGTCTTGCCGCAACCGCTGGGGCCCAGGATGCCCAGCACCTCGCCGGAGCGCACCTCGAAGGAGACCTCCTCCAGGGCGCTGATGTGGTGGCCGTTCACCCTAAAGCGCTTGCGCAGGCCCTCCACCTTTAGGCAGGGCGCACCGGCAATGTCGGCAAGGCCCCGGCCCATCACAGCCTCCGCACGCTCTTGAAGAGCTTGAGCCCGCCCATCATGGCCAAGTCACAGATGCGCCCGATTATGGCGATGAGCAGGATGCCCATGATGATAATGTCCACCCGGCCCAGCATGCGCGCGTCCATGATGGCCGCGCCCAGGCCGTCGGGCACCCCGGTGAGCTCGCCCAGCACCAGGTAGGCGAAGGCGATGCCCAGGCCCAGTCTGAGGCCGGTGACCACGTGGGGCATGGCCGCGGGGATGAGCACCGAGAAGATGAGCTGGCCACGGCCAAGTCCCATCATGGCCCCCGCCTGGAGGAACAGGGGGTTGATCTGCATGGCCCCGGCGGCGGCCCCCAGGTAGATGGGGAAAAAGGCGGCCAGGGAGACCAGGAACACGGTGGTCTTGAAGCCGATGCCGAACCACACCAGGGCTAGGGGCAGCCAGGCGATGCCCGGCACGGCCCGCACCCCGTTGATGAAGGTGTCCAGGAACAGGCGCATGAAGCGAAGGCGGCCGGAGATGAGCCCCAGGGGCAGGCCCAGGGCCACGGCCAGGGCGAAGCCGCCCCCCACCCGGCCCAGGCTGGCCAGGGCGTCGCCCGCGAAACGCCCGGCATAGGGCCCGCTGCCCGGCGGCGCGAAGATGTATTCCTTGGCCGTGTCCAGCACCTGGCCGGGCGGAGGCAGCAGGTAGGGCGGCACCAGGCCGCCCATGCTGAGCAGAGCCCACAGGCCCAGGGCGCAGGCGGGCAACAGCCAGGGCAGCAGGATGGCCGCCGCCGGTTTGCTGCGGGACTGGATCTTGACTGGTTCCTGGTTGGTCATCAGTCCTTAAGTTTAACGCGGTTCACGAAACTCAGGTCGATGAGTTTATCATAGTCCGGCTCCTGGCTGATGATGCCCAAGGCCTTCATGCGCGCGCCCAGGTTGGCCACCCGCTTGACGAATCCCTGGTCCATCCTCCAGGCCAACTCCATGTTGGGGGCCGCTTTGGTGAGCACCTTCAGGGGCGTGCCGAATTGGGCCGCCCGCTGCAACCACTGCCGGGGATGGGCCTTGAGGTACTCGGTGGACGCGGCGTGGGCGGCCACCAGGTCGGCCACCAGTTGGGGATTCTTTTCGATGGTCTCGCGCTTTACCAGCATGCCCGCGTTGATGGTGCCCACGCCCCCGCCGTAATAGGGATAGGCCAGGATGCGGCCGTAGCCCTGGAGCACGGCCAGGGTGGGGAACGGCTCGCCCGAGAGGAAGGCGTCGATGGAGCCCCGGGCCAGGGCCAGGCCCATGTCGAAGAAGTCCACCCGGATCAGCTTCACGTCCTTGTTGGGGTTGATGCCGTTTTTGGTCAGGGCCTCGCGCAGCAGGATCTCGTGCATGGTGCCGGGCACGTAGCCGATCTTCTTGTCCGCCAGCTCCTTGATGCTCTGGATGGGGCCGCCTTTTTTCACCACCAGGGCCGAGCACTTGTTGCACAGCGCGGCCACCACCACCACCGGCTCGCCCCGGGAGGCGGCGTGGATGGCGTGGGCCAGGGTGGTGCCGCACATGTCCAGGCTGCCGGCCAACAGAGCCATCTTCTGGTCCGCCGGGTTGGTGAAGGGGAAGACCTCCAGCTTCGAGCCGGGCAAAAATTGCTGATAGAAAAAGGGCTGGATGGTCTGGGCGGTCTTCCAGGTGCCCACCCGCCAGGGGTCCTGGGCCAGGGCGGGCTTCCCGGCGATGAGCGCCAGGGCGAACAGCAGGATTGTGGCGGCCCAAAGGCTGGATGGCTTGCGCATTAAAACTCCTTGCACCCGCGCCTTTGGCCCGCGGCGCGAATCGGCTCAGGGCAGGCCGTGGTACGAAGATGGGCAATGCTCGCTTTGGGCGGAGGCGGGCCGGGGAGCACCGAAACAATTGGAGGGCAGGCTGGGGTCCAGGCCCATTTCCCGCATGATAGCCGCGCAGGCCATGAGGTCCTTGCCGCGCCCCTTGCCGGTGTCCGACTGGGCGTCGCGGGGGCTGGAGCCCACCTCGGGGAAGAATAGGTTGGCCCCGGCCATGAGGGCGGCGGTGTTGGGCTCATGGGTGCAATGGGCCTTGGCCGCGTCGCCCATGACCAGGCGGCTCACCGCCACCATGCGAGCCATCTCCAACTCGTTGATCATGCCGTGGTGGCCCAGGGGCGAGCCGGGGAAGTTGATGCGGCGCATCACCCCGGAGTAGGTGGCCCCCATCTCTCTGGCCAGGAGCATGAGCCGGGCGATCTCCTCGGGCTGGTGTTCGGGACCCACCGGCTCGATGCAGTTCATCCAGGCCAGACCCACGTCGGTGATCACCTTGATGGTCTGGATGCGCTTTTCCACCGGGAACGGCGTGTCCACGCCCTCGCGCAGGCGCACTGCGTGGTAGAAGCCCTGGAAGCCGTGGGCCAGCAAGGCCTCGCCCTCCTGGTGGTTGATGTCCCTGGTGTTGGCCACCAATGGAACGCTGATTTCCTTGCTGAGCCAGGCCCCCACCTCCAACAGCCGCTCAAAGGGATAGCGGCCGGTGGTCATCAGGTTAAGGGCGTCGGCCCCCTGCTGTTCGCCCTCCTTGCCCCAGGCCAAAAGCTGTTCGCGGCTGAACTCCTCGCTATCCTGGAAGATGCCCGCCGCCTTGGTCAGAGAGCAGAACTTGCAGTTGAAGGAGCAGCCCTCCACGTTGAGGCCGATGTGGAAATGGCGCTCCCCCTTGCCCCCGAAGCTCTGGCGGCTCATGCGGTTGGCCACGGCCATCACCGCGTAGGCCTCGGGCGAACACAGCTCCAGGCGGAGCAGGCGCACCGCCTCCTCCTGGCTGATGCCGGCCATGTCCTGGGCCTTGTTCAGTATCTCCGTAACCTTGGGGTCGAGGGGGTTCCACAGGCTCAAAATGGATTCTCCGGATGGATTAGCGGCTTTTTAGTGACGGAACACGATGTCTAGCCGCACCATCGATCGAGATTATCAATAGGTCGCATTACCTCTAGGCAAAGATAACGCATCCCCAAAAAATGTAAACCCGCTCCTTACGGCCAAAACGTTTTTTTGGCTTTATGGCATGCCGTTGGGCAGGTTGCCCTATCCCCTGATTTATAGAGAGGATTGGGCGCGCGGGTATTGGGCGGCGCCACAGGCTACAGGGCCTCGGCGGCCTGACGCCACAGTTTGCCTGCCTGGTATGAGGAACGCACGTAAGGCCCGCTGGCCACGGCCACGAAACCACGGGCCAGGGCGTCGGCGCGCAGGGAGTCGAACTCCTCGGGCGGCACGTAGCGCACCACCGGGTGGTGCTCCCGGCTGGGGGCCAGGTATTGTCCCAGGGTGAGCATGCGGCATCCGGTGGCCAACAGATCGTCGAACACGGCCAAAAGCTCGTCGCGGGTCTCGCCCAGGCCCAGCATGAGCCCGCTCTTGGTGAGCGCTCCGGCCTGGGCCGCCCGTTTCAGCAGCTCCAGGGAGCGAGGGTAACGGGCCTGGGGGCGCAGCTCGCGGTAGAGCCGGGGCACGGTCTCCAGGTTGTGGTTCAATACCCGGGGACCGGCGGCCAGGACGGTTTGCAGGTCCTGGGCGCTGCCGCCCAGGTCGGAGATCAGCGCCTCCACCCCCACCCCGGGCAAGGCCCGATGCAGGGCCTCGATGGTGGCGGCCACCTGCCCCGCCCCGCCGTCGGGCAGGTCGTCGCGGGTGACCATGGTCAGCACCACGTAGTTGAGGCCCAACTCGGCGGCGGCCCGGGCCGCGTTGGCCGGCTCGTTGGGGTCGGGCGGCGAGGGCTTTACCTTGGTCACCGCGCAAAAGGTGCAGCGCCGGGTGCAGGCCGGGCCCAGGAGCAAGAGGGTGGCCTCGCCACGGCCGTAGCATTCGCCCTGGTTGGGGCACTGGGCCTCCTGGCACACGGTGAACAGGCCGCCCGCGGCCAGGCTGGCATGCACCATGTGGCTGCTGCCCGCGGTGGCCAGCCTGCGCCGTAGCCAGGGAGGTTTTGGTTGGTGGCGTTGCATGGAAAGGTATTATCCACCAGAGGCGGCGATGGCGCAAACCCGGCGGCGCACGCCTCCCCAAATCAATAGGTCGCCCGCGCCCAGCCCAGGCCCGCCTGAATTACAACCAACATCGGACACACATCTCCCTGGCTAATTTGCCCCCGGAAGCCTAGGCCGAGCAGGCGGGATCTGTCCCTGACGAAGCCTCCCCAAGACGCCGTCCGCATGGACACAAACCGGTAAATCTCTCGCCCCTCCTGGGTCTGGAACGGGCAGCATCTCAAACAAAGAGAGCCTTATTCAAGAAGAGGTGCGTTTAGAGCGTAGCTTAGCATCCCGCCCCAAAAGCTTGTCCCTAGCGCCTGGTGCTCCATTTGCCCACGGTGGTGTAAATGGTTTTGAGGTGGTCCTTATGCCTGTCAGCCATAATTGCGCGCATTCCTTCAAAGACGCTTCGGTCTTCCGGGCCTGGGGATTCATGGAAAACACATTGGGGGAGCACGTAACTGTGGCACCCGATACGGGCCAGGTCCAGGCAGTAGTTGGCCACAAACAGATACCACCCGTCAGTGGCTGATTCATCAAAGGGGTACTGCGTGAACAATTCCCTAGAAACCAGCAGCAAGCATCCATCCAGAGTCTGGACGCGTACGGGTTTTGACAACTTTTTTTTGCCAATGAAACGGCGGGGGTAATCCGAATACACGCTGGCATACCACTGCCACCGGTTAATGCCCGCGACACCTGCAACGCAGTCTTTCTGCAATGAAGCAAGCTCTGCCAGGGCATCGGCCAGCCAGTTTTCCGAGTCCAGGGAAACATCCTGATGCACGAACATCAGATGGCCATATCGGGCCTTTTGGGCTGTTTGATTCAAAATCGGGGCGGCGGAAGGATAAACGCCCTCGGTATTATCGACCAGGAGCAGCTCGTGGGGAACGCTTTGCTTCTCCAAACTGGGAAGCAGGTATTTTTCCAGCTTTGCCATGTTGTTGCAGGGACAGATCACTGAAACGCCCCCTGCCTGATTGACAGGGGCCGGCCCTTTGTGGTTTTGCCTTCTCACATACCCGGCATTGCCATCCCTCAGCATGCTCAGTTTGGATAACCAATGCCGGATCTCATCAAACATTCGTTGGGGGCCTCCGGAGTGCAATCATGCTCAGCGGCCGGCGGCGATGGCTTCGGCGTACACTTTGAAATCAATGCGATCAGCCGGCATGGCCACATCTTCGAGCCGGATCTTGCGATCTTTGGGCACCGCCCTGTTTAATACCAAGTCTTGAGCTAGGCATATGGGAATACCCGGTATTTGCTCATCGTCTGAAAGGCTTTCTATTTTTCCGTAACACGCGTAGCCCCCCAGGCCGTCGAGCCTGTCCCCGGCCTTGAGATCCTTCTTTGCCCAGGAGAACACATTGGTTTTCATCCCATAACGAGGGACGAGAAGGGCCTGATGGTTTTGTGCTGCATTGAAAATGGTGTCCATGGCCTCGATATGGCACAGGTGATAGGGCCTGTAAAAAACGTAATACGGTCCGTGGCCCATCTTGTAATAGGCCAGCATCTCTTTTTGATAAGCATCATCGCAATGGCATACCACGAACACGCCCCCGCCGGGTTCCGCTCCCAGGATGTAGTCCACGAAAGGCCGACCGTCGGAAAACAGGCGGTCAAAGTCGAACGCCTCCAAAACGTCTGATACGTGGGAGAGTCGTGGCCCTGTCATGCCGGGTGTCCGGACCGCCAGATCATAAGCGTTGGCGAGGATGGCCATTTCGATATTGAGTTTGGAGCCGTCGGTAAAGGAGGTGCACATGCGATAATCGAGTTGGCGTTTGTCGGCTTCCGGAACGATGGTGGTCGGGTTGGCATAGGGATCGAGATACCCTTTGATATTCCCCGCCATCACCAAGTCAAATCCCCAGCGCCCGGTTTGCTCCACAAGATGTTTTAAAACGCCGTATTGATCGCCGTCGCAACTGGTGGAGACAACCCCGTTGTTGCGGGCCACGGCATCCAGCAACGGACCGAACATGAGATCGACTTCCGAGTTCATCAGAATCAGATGCTTCCGGTGCTCCAGGGCGCTGATACAATGGGCTATCGCGGAACGAATCCCGCTGGAAGCTTCCACGAATACGTCCACGGCCTCGCATCCGGCGATCCATCCCGCATCCTCACACACCGCCACCTTGCCGGTATTGACGATATCCTGCAGGTCGTCCGGGTTCTGGGCCTCCTGGCAGGCGATGCCAAAATCAGACAAAGCCTTCATGCATCGTTGACCGTCAACATCGCACACGGCGACGCAGTCTATGCCCGGGGTAATTTTGCTCTGGAACAATAGCCCCTTGCCCATGGCGCCAATGCCGACAATTCCGATCTGAATAGGCCGTTCCATGTCTCGCGTCATTATGTAAGCCCTCGTTTCTGATGAACAGTCTTCCGTCTATCTTGTCGTGCCGCCATGGCGACCTGCCCCAGTCAGTATGTCACTTCTTGTATTCGACCCTCTTTGTTTGGGATGCCACCCGTCGCTGGCCCAGGTGGGATGGGAGCGTTTTAGGTTTGCACCTTTATGATGAAGGCATGCGGGAGAGTATCGCCGGAGTCGTTCCCATCCGCTTGGCATAGGCCTGCGGGGCAACATTTTTTAAGGAGTTTTGGGCGGTGTTGCTTGTAAACCAGCCGCCAGAGCGTTAGCCAGTCCTGAGTGGAATCAAGCCCCACCTTGTTCCAGCAAGCCCACTGGGCGAGCAGCTTATTGAACCGCCGCGGTTTTTCCGGAGGCTCATTTGTTTGGGTCAAGCCGCCATGGCCGACCCCGAATCTTGCATGAAGCTCTCGGGGCGTTGCCCGCTTAATCTTCCTGCAAAATTACCTTGATGGCCTCAGCGTAATCCCGGCTGCCTTCGTCCGCACCGACAATTTGAATCTCTTTGGCGCTGGACACCCCCAACCCGAGTTCCACCGCGCGCTTTATCTGCTCCTGGCTGAAAATCGCCGGCTTGCTTATGGCTTGGTTCGCTCCCAAGTGTTTCAGGCAGGCCAAGCCAGCGGCATCAATGGCTATCCGGTCACTGGAGGCCAGCATAACATTGCCCGATGCCCTGGTTCCGGTCATGGGTCCTCCATCGACATAGGCATCCACACCGTCCAAGACCACCAAGGCGGGCGAAAAGACCGTATTGATCTCAGCGATCATCTTCCTTTGATGGGGAGAGCTGTGCAGCGCATTCATATAAAGTGGGTTTTGTTCTCTCCCTGGCACAAAACCAACCGCAAGTTTCAAGGACATAGTGAAGACCCCGCCAAAGGCGTGGGTTTTCAGGCAACAGGTCTCCACCACGCATTCGGCTTCCATGAGCAGTCGCGGCACCAGGAATCCGTCGGGCCAGTGATGACCGGGAGTCTTAATCTGCACCCATTGACTTTCCGCCATCTCGTCAAAAATTATCAATTCTACCTGCTTGGCTTGCAGCAATTGAATCAGGCCCTTCTGTTCGACAACCTCCCTGGTCACCTTCCAACTGCGCTCGCCCAGGGTTATGGATTTGGCCCCCAAGCGCCAAAGTTCATCGATGAGCGCTTCCAGGGTGGAATTGTCCGTGGACCCGGGTGCGGGATCTGCAGTGTTTAAATTCGGCTTCAGAAGAACGCGCTTGCCCTGTATGGGATTGCTGGCTTCATCCCACCCCAAGGCTGCTACCACGGCCTTGACGCCGTATTGCCTATCATTGTTGTTGCACAAGGTCACTAAGCTCACGATCAACTCCCCTGCCTAATCCGTTCCAGGTAACACGCCAATGACATCATATTCTACTCGGGTCATGGTGGTATTTTAGCAGAGCCTAAGAGAGCGAAGGGGATGTCCGGTAGTCCACGAGGTTACCATTTTGGAAAACCGGCATGAGGCACTACTACGCCTCCAACCTGGCCGAGCAGGAGCTCCCGCTTACCGCCATTCAAAGCAATCTGGGCCACTCCCAGGCAACCACCAACAACAACTACCTGAGAGAGATTCGGGGGGGCCGAACGGTGTCCCTCCACGCATCTCCGCGCCCCGCCTTTTTCCTGGCGCAACTCAAACGGCGCAACTATTTGATTTAATTGGTGCCCCCGGCCCGATTCGAACGGGCGGCCTACGGCTTAGGAGGCCGTTGCTCTATCCTACTGAGCTACGAGGGCATTAGGAAGATTGGCGGAAACTTAGCACAGCCGGGCGGCTCTGCCAAGCCGGAGCCTCAGTGCAGACGGCTTTTATGCCCACTGCCCGGCGTCCTGTCCTGAGGGGAGGTTCCCTTGTTCTGGCCCCGGCGGCGCACCTGCATCTCCAAATAGGCCGAGCTGAGGGGATAAGGCCCGGACATGAAGTGACGGCAGGGGTAGACCTCGCAGGAGGCGGAGCAGTAGTCCATCTTCTTGTCCACCGCGCATTGCAATATGGGGCACACCGATCCCATCAGGCTCAACTGGGCGGCCAGCTTGGCCTGGGCCTGGGGCTCGGTGCCCGCCCCGCAAGGGCTGCACTTGCCCTGGCGCATGAGTCCGCAGACCATGCAGTTTATCCCGCAAGCGCCGGTGCCTTGGTTCATACCGGACCCTCTTTTAACAGGCGAAAGACCATGAGGTTGCTGAGCGCCCAGATGCCGTCCAGGGCCAGATGGTAGTGGGCGTTGGCATCCATGCCCACCACCGCGCGAGGGCTGAACTCCTCGTCACCCTCCCAGATGAGGGCGTAGAGAGGAATCATGGGCAGGCCCGGCAGGCGCACTCCCTGGTCGCCGGCCTCGAAGGGCTCGCCGCCCAGAGCCAGGGCCGCCTCCAAAAGGGCGGCGGGGTCGTCCCCGAAGCGCTCGGCCAGGGGCCGCTTGTTGATGGCGTGGGGGCCCTGGAAAAACTGGGCTCCGCCGGGCAACTCCTGGGGAGTCACCATGCGCCCGGCCGGAGGCACCCCCAGGCTGCGGATTAGGGTGCTGATGAGCACCAAGCCGGTCTGGTAGGACAGCCGGTGCTCCGGATCGGCGGTGAGATACACCCGCCGGGATTTGGGCTCCAAACGGTGCTCCCGTCCCAGCATGGTGATGGTGTAGCCTTGTCCGTCCCACACTGCCCCGGTGGCCTGGGCCGCTTCGGCGGTAGGGCGGGCCGCCAGATCGTCCCAAAGCTGGGGCGGCATGTCGTCCGCCCAGCGGAATAGCTGGTTCTCGTTGGGATCAGCGGGCATGCATTCCCCCCATAATGAGATTAATCGCTGCTATCCAGGCTATTTTGCGGCCTGCGGCGGTAGGGGCGCACGCCTTTTTTCTTGCTCTCGCCGGTGCGCACCCTGGCGTAGAACTCCAGGTAGCGGGCCACGGCGCGCCGCATCTCGTGGCGAGGGACCACTTCCTGGATGCCACGAATGTCGCCGTAGTAGTCCTCCTGACGATAGGTCTCGCCCGAGGTCTGCACAAGGCCTTCCGAGCGCACCGCCTCCTCCTGCACCTCGAAGCCGCGCGCCTTCATCACCCTGGGGCCGGTGAAGATGACCAGCGCTCCGGGCTCGGCCAGGCATACGTCGCCCAGGGCGGCGTAAGAGGCGATGGCCCCGCCGGTGGCCGGGTCGGCCAGGATGGAGATGAAGGGCACTCCCGAGCGCTTGAGGCGCTCCAGGGAGGCCACAGTCTTGTACATCTGCATCAAGGCCACGATGCCCTCGTAGAGCCGCGCGCCGCCGGAGCAGCACACGCTGATCAAGGGCCAGCCCTTGCGGCGGGAGTATTCCACGGCCAGGCGGAACTTTTCGCCGAACACCACGCCCATGGAGCCGCCGGCGAAGGCGAAGTCGCTCAGGGCCAGCACCGCGGGATAGCCGTGGATGGTGGCGTGGGCGGTGACCAGGGACTCGTTGAAGGAGCTGCGCTTCTTCTGCTTCTCCAGGAACTCGCGGTAATAGCCGTGCAGGTCCTCTTCGGGCAGCAGGTCGAACACGGTCATGTTGCGGAACAGCTCGTGGAAGCTGCCCGGATCGGCCAGAGCGCTGATCCAGCCGGCCGCGTCCAAGACATGGCGCTTGCCGCAGTTGGGGCAGATCTGGAAGTTCTTCATGTAGTCTTCCAGGGGGATCAGGGCTCCGCAGCCGTCGCCCTTGGCGCCTTCCACCTCCTGGCCGCAGCGCACCAGGGGCTGGCCCGGCTCCACCAGGGTGCCGTCGCCGTAGGAGTCGTCCAGGTGGATGGTAGCTCCGCTGGGGTCGCTGATGATCTTGAGCTGGGCCGGCGGCTTGTACAGGTGCTTCAGCGGCCGCTCGATGAAGCGCTTGATCTCGAAGAACTTGCCCCGGTCGATGACCCCCAGCTCCTCGGCGGTCTCCAGGCGCTTATCCATGAGCTTGTCCAGACGGCGGCGCATCAGGTCCTTGATGGTCTTTTCCAGGTAGAGCCCGATGTTCTCGGCCAAGCCGTCCGCGTCCATCACGCTTTTGGTCTGGGGGATGAGGGTGTCCACCACCTTGAAGTGCTTGAGGTGCTTTGCGGTGGATTTGCTCACCGCCAGGGCGTCGTCGATGCGGGCAGGGTCGCGGAAGATGATGGCCGCCACCGATTCCGGCGGGGCGGTGGCATACATGGCGTCTTCCACCGCGGCCCGGCGGTCGGCCGCCTGCAGGGCCATGGCCCCGCCCGAGCCTCCCTCGCCCAGCACGATGCTTATGGTGCGGATGGGCACGTTGATGTAGGCCCTGATGAGGTGGGCGATGAAGAAGGCCTGCAAGTGCCTGGCCGACTCCATGGAGATGTCCGCGCCGTAGGTGTCCACGATGGATAACAGCACCGCGTCCTCATGGGGCCCGCTCTCGGTCAGCTTGCGCAGCAGGTTCAGCACCTGGGAATGCTCGTCCGCGGTGAGCATGCCCCAGTTGAGCTTGCCCACATCCTTGGCCGAGCGGAACTGCTCCGGCTTGGGTTTTTGCTGGCCCACCACGTAGACCCGGCGATCGGCCAAGTGCCCCTCGCCCAATATCAGGTTTTCGCCCTCGGCCTGGTAATCGCGGAAATCCGCGAAGACCCGCTGCACAATATCCGAAGTGCGTGGGCGGAAAGGGTGACGGGTGCGGTTTTTAAATATGTCGATTAGTTGCAATCCTTATTCTCCCTATGGCCTGACCCGGTCAAGCAGCGTGGGCCGCCCGGGTGGACGGCCCCGGGACCCCCTAATCCTATTGCCGGGGTAGCAAGGTGTCAAGTTACCGGTCAGGCTGGCAAAAACATTGCCCACCCTGAATCGCCGGTCAGGTGAAAACACTTGCCAGCACACCAGGGCTCTGTTATAAATCGCACCTACTCACCGGGTTGTCACATCCGGAGTGTATGTGGTGGCTATAGCTCAGTTTGGTTAGAGCGCCAGGTTGTGGCCCTGGAGGCCGTGGGTTCAAGTCCCACTAGCCACCCCACAAGTCGAAATCCCCTCAGCGGCCCTTTGGGCCGCTTTTTTTTGGCCCGGCCGCCCCGCCTAGGCCAACGCCGCAGGCGCAATTATCTTCACTAATGATTTACAGGCGTTAAGGAGAAGGCCTTACCGGGTAATGCCGCTACGGTTGCGGGGCGCGATGCCTTTTTCGGTCCAGGCCAGGGCCGCCTCCAGGGTCAGAACCACCTGGCGGCGTTGGGGAAGCCGATAGTTGAGCTTGGCGAAATCCCGGAACAGCCCGGCGTCTCTGCTGTTGCCGAACAGCAGGGCGGAGCGCCCTCCCGCCCTTTGGGGGCAATTATTCTGGATCAGGGCCAGGAAATGATCCAGCATCGCCAATTCGTGTCTTCCAAAGTGGGCGAAGGAGGCTTGGCGTCCGTCCCAAATAGTATGCTTGGTAAGGCCGAATTTTTCCTTGACCTCACGATATGTCTGCAGGATTTCGGCCACGGAAGGTTCGCCCTTGGCCACGAATGTGGTCAAGTCACGTTCAGGCTGGTGGATGATGTCCAGGGGCAAGGCTGCTTCTCCCCATCCAAGGGCACTTAGTGAGAACTAAATTCCAACAAAAAGCTTAATCAAAAAAATCAGGAAGATCATCATACTTTTTCACGGCCAGGCAGGGCGGCTGCATTTAACCTTTAAGATTATAACCAAAAAGACATATAGTGAATCGTTCTGCCCCTCGAGCGTTCCGGCCTTAGGCCGGATCTTGCGCTGGCCGGTTTACACGCCACATCTTTGAAGCACAATCTTGGCAAAGCTGTCCCTGGAATAGTAATATGCCAAGTCAGTTGGAGTGGAGCAGGATGATGATAAGAAGATTAATTTGTGTTATCACGCTCTTGTTTGCCATCATCGTGCCGTGTGCGGCGCTGGCGGGGCCCATCCGCCTGGCCGTGGTCACCAAACCCGGTTCAGCCCAGAACGTATGCGCCGAAGCTTTCGCCCAGGTGCTGGAGCACTCGTCTCGAGGCCGCCTCAAGGTGGAGCTGTTCCACAGCGGCTCCATGGGCGACGAGTGCCAGATTCTCTACAAACTGCGCCAGGGCCAATTGGACATGTGCGTGGTCACCGCCGGAGCCTTTGACCGCATCGCCCCCCAGGTGCGGGCAGTGGAGTTCCCTTTCCTGTTTGAAAATTACGCCCAGGTGGACCGGGTGCTGCAAGGCAAGGCCGGACGGCGCCTGCTGGGCTCCCTGGAAGAATCGGGCTTCAAGGGGTTGGCCTTTGCCGAGAACGGATTCCGCAACCTGACCAACAGCCGCAGGCCGATCAAAAACGCCCTCGACGTAAAGGACCTGCTGATCCGGGTCATGGAATCCAAGCTGCAAACCTGCCTCTGGCGCGAGTTGGGCGCCGTGCCGGTGCCCCATCCCTGGCCCATCACCGAGTTGCTGGCCAAGGGACAGGTGGACGGTCAGGAAAACCCCCTGGGGGTGATCTGGCACTACCGCCTGGACAAGGTGCAAAAGTACCTAAGCCTCACCCGCCACGTTTACTCGGCCCATGTTTGCACGGCCAATCCCATTTGGTTCCACGCCCTATCCCGCTTCGACCAAAGGATCGTAGCCATGTCCATGGAAAAGGCGGCCGCCTACCAGCGCGAGCACAACCGGGGCCAAGTGGCCTTTTACCTGGCCCAGTTGAAAAAGGCGGGCATGAAGGTGGTGGAGAACCCGGATCGGGCTTCCTTCAAGGCCAAGACCGCCGACCTTTCGGCCACGCCCCTGTTTGACGACCCCCGGGTGATGCAGATGCTTAGGCTGTTCAAAAAGGAACTCGGCCTATAGATCTCTGCCGCGGGCCGCATCTTTACCGGCCAATGACTTTTCTGTTAGGATCGCTTTTCAGTCCGGATGTTTCATGAAGGCCATGCGTCCGGCTGCGCCAGCCATCGCCATACTGCGTTGCCAGCTGCGCTCGGGTCTCGACGTAGCTTTGGCTACGCCTGTGGCCCTTGCTTGCCGGACGCCTTGTCCGCCTGAGGCTGGCTGTGCCGGGCTTGGTGCCAACCGCACCTCACACAGGATGGAAACATCCTTATCAATACTCGCTGTTAGTTGACGCCCGGCCTTCACGAAACATCCGGACTGTGCGATCCTAACTTTTTTCCTGCCCGGCCGGTGCCGGCGAACTCTTGAAAGCCACACCCATGTCATTCGTCACACCGCGCATAGCTCTGATCCACAACCCCCAGGCGGGCCGAGGCAAGGCCCCCGCCGCCGCCCGGCGCTTGCAGGCCGCCTTGGCCGGGGCGGGGCTGAAGCCCAGAGAGCTGTTGACCAAGGGCCGTGGCCACGCCGAGGAGCTGGTGAGCCATGCCGTAGACCAGGGCGCGCAGGTGATCATGGTGGTGGGCGGCGACGGCACCATGCACGAGGCGGCCCAGGCCCTGGCCGGAAGCCAGGCCTGCCTGGCCCCCCTGCCCGCCGGACGCTGCAACGACTTTTGCCGCTCTCTGGGCCTGGGTTTTGACGCCGAGGCCCTGGTGGCCGCGGTGTTGGCCGGGACCAGCCGCCAGGTGGACTTGGCCCAGGTGAACGGGCGCAACTACTGCACCGTGGGCGCGGTGGGCTTCGACGCCGAGGTGAGCCGTTTCGTGGACCTGATGAAAGCCCCTCTTTGGGGACAGCCGGCCTATATCTACGCCGTGCTGCGCACCCTGGGCCGCTACCGGCCCCCGGAGGTGAAGCTGACCTGGGACGACGGCCACTACCACGGCCCCCTGTTTTTGGCCGCGGTGGCCAACACCCCCACCTACGGCAACCAGATTCGCATCGTGCCCCAGGCCCAGGCCGACGACGGCCATCTGGACATCTGCCTGGTTCGGCCGGTGACGGTCTTCCAGGTGATGCGTTTTCTGCCCCTGGCGCTCAGGGGCAGCCACGGCTCGGTGCCCGAGGTGAGCTTTGTGCGCACCCGCAAGGTGGAGATAGTCTGCGACCGGCCCATGGAGCTTTGGGCCGACGGCGAACCGGTGGCCGCCTCTCCCCTCAAGGTGGAAATTTTGCCCCAGGCCCTGAAGGTGGTGGCCCCGGCCTAGACTCTAGGCCGCCGCGCCGCCGCGCGCCCCAACCCGCTGTGCCTGCCAGGGATGGATGAACGTGACGCCCTCGCCTACTCCGGAAAGGGCCCTGTGGTCCAGCTGCGCGGCCATCTTCTGGCCCGGGTCAATGGCCTTCGGCTTCCCCGGCATCATGGCCCATCACTGGCAGGCCGCCTTTGCGGTGGAGCGGGCGGCGGTGGGCCAGATTCTCTTTTTCCTGCTGCTGGGGGTGGGATCGAGCATGTATCTGGCCGGGCGCTGGCAAGAGCGCCTGGGACCGGCGCGCATGGTCCAGTTGGGCACCATCATCGCCGCCGTGGTGGCCCTGGCCCTACCCCTGGCCCCCAGCATTACGGCGGTGCACCTCTGGGCCCTTGTCACCGGGGCGTCCCAGTCCTTTGTCTACCTGCCCGCGCTCAGCGTGGTGCAGCGCTGGTTCCCCCTGCGCCGCGGCCTGGTGACCGGCCTGGTGAGCATGGTCTTCGGGCTGTCCGCCGCGGCCACCGCGCCGCTTTACTCCTTCGTGCTGGCCGAGCTGGGCTCCACCGCCCTGTGCCTGGTGGCGGGCCTGGCCGCCCTGATCACCGGCCTGATCGCCGCGCCCTTCATGTCCTTCCCCGTGGCCCGGCCCTCGGTGGAAAGCGCGGGGCACGGCGCGCCGGGGCCTTCCCTGCGGGTGGCCCAAGCGGTGCGCACCCGCTCGTTTTGGGCCTTGTGGTGCGTTTGGGCCCTGGCCGGAGCGGCGGGCATCGCCATGGTCACCCTTTCCACCAGTTTCGGCTTGGCCCACGGCCTGGACCTGGCCCAGGCGGTGATGATCCTCACCGCCTTCAACCTGACCAACGGGTTGAGCCGCCTGGCCACGGGATGGCTATCGGACCTGGTGGGGCGCAACCTGACCATGGCCGGGGCTTTTGCCGTGGCCGGAGCGGCCTATCTGTTCCTGCCTCAGGTGCAGGGTTTGTATCTGTGGGCGGGCTTGGCCGCGGCGGTGGGCTTTTCCTTTGGCACCCTTTTCTCGGTGAGCGCCCCCCTGGCCACCGACTGCTTCGGCCTGGAGCATTTCGGGGCCATCTTCGGGCTGGTTTTCACGGCCTACGGGTTCCTGGCCGGGGCCCTGGGCCCCTGGCTGGGCGGGCACCTGCTGGACATCACGGGCGGGGACTTTGCCCTGGTGTTCGGTTATCTGGGGATTTTCCTGCTGATCGCGGCCGGGCTGATTCTTCTGGTTCGCCCGCCGCGGACTTAGGGGACGCGGGTAGCCAAGCCGTCTTTATATCGTGACCGGTGTTGCTCATAGAGGACGATTTTGGGGGAGGTTACAGAAAAGGGAAAACCGCAGGGGCTCCTGCTCAGAGTGGCGTCCGTCACGCTGTAGGCGAACCGGACCGGCTGGGAGGCATAGGCCCCACTGGTGCGCGTCCCCGCCCTCCTGATCCGCCCTCCCGGCAGACAAGCCAAAGCCAAGCGCGGGACAGCGGGACCAACGAGGCAAAGGCCCTCTCCACCATCCCCCACCCTTTCCAAACCTCTTTATCCCCGCAACGCCTCAGGCAGCGCTCTATAGCACCAGGTCATCCGGGTCGTTCACCGGGCTCTGGCAGGCGTAGCCGGTGCATACGTAGGCCGTGGCCGCCCCGCCCACCATCTCCATCTCCGCGCTGTAGGGGGCCAGGGACTCCACCAGGGGCGCGCCCTTGCCCACCGGCCTGAACAGCAGCACCCGGCGGGGGCCGAAGCTGGAGCGCACCTTGGCCAGCAGGTCCTGGGTGTCCGGCGCGCCCGCCCGGCCCACCACCACCACTTCCTGGCTGGGGCCTTGGGCAAAATCCAAGGCGTTCATGAGCTGGGTGTAGGCCATGGGCATGCGTCCCACCGCCTCCGCAAAGGCGCTCATCACCTCCTCGCCCCGCTGTTCCATCTCCGGCCGGGCGGTCAAGCGGCCCAGGCGCAGCAGGTTGTAGGCCATCACCGAGTTGCCCGAGGGCAAGGCCCCGTCGTAGATCTCTTTGTCCCGGAAGATCAGGGCCTCGCCGTCGGCCGTGGTGTAGAAGTAGCCCCCCGCCTCGTGGTCCCAGAACAAACGGCCCGCCAGTTCGGCCAACTCCAGGGCCCGCTCCAGATGGGCCGGGTCCTGCCCGGCCTGGTGCAGTTCGATGAGCCCCCAGAGGTAAAAGGCGTAGTCCTCCAGGTAGCCCGGCCCGGTGAGGTGCCCCTCCCGCCAGCGGCGCTCCAGGCGGCCGCCCTCGGTGGTGAGCCGCTTCTCCACGAATGCGGCGGCCCGGCCGGCGGCCACCAGGTACCGTGGCTCGCCCAGGACCGCCCCGGCCATGGACAGGGCGGCTATCATCAGCCCGTTCCAGGAGGTGATGATCTTGTCGTCCTTCAGGGGATGCACCCGCTTTTCCCGCGCCACGAAGAGCTTTTGCCGGGCCGAGGCCATCTCCTCCCGCAAGGCCTGGACGCTCACGCCCTCGGCCTGGGCCAGGGCCTCCCAGCCCTGGGTGAGGTGGGCAATGGACAGGCCGTGCTCGAAGTTGCCCTGCTCGGTGACGTTGTAGACCCGGCAGAAGCGCGCCCCCGACTCCGGCCCCAGCACCTCGGCCACCCGGGCCGGGGTCCACACATAGAACAGCCCCTCCTCGCCCTCGGAGTCCGCGTCCTCGGCGGAATAAAACCCGCCCTCGGGCGAGGTCATGTCCCTGAGCACGTAGGCCAGCACCTCGCGGGCCGCCTGGGCGTGCTCCGGGTTGCCGGTCAGCTGATAGGCCTCCACGTAGGCCATGGTGAGCATGGCCTGGTCGTAGAGCATCTTCTCGAAGTGGGGCACCAGCCACTGGGCATCCACCGAGTAGCGGTGAAAACCGCCCCCCACCTGGTCGAACATGCCGCCCCGCCACATCTCGCCCAGGGTCTTTTCCACCATGGCCAAGGCCCCGTCCTTGGGCGCGCGCAGGTGCCAGCGCAAAAGGAAGGTGAGATGGTGGGGGCTGGGGAACTTGGGGGCCTGGCCGAAGCCCCCGTGGCGGGAATCGTAGATTTGGGCCAAACCCTCGTAGGCCCCTTGCAGGGTCTTTTGGCCCAGCGACCCGGCCCGGCCCTGGGTGGCGTTCCTGAGGGCCTTGATGATCTCCTGGCTGGCGCTGAGCATCTTCACCCGCTCCGGGCTTTTCCAGCGCCTGGCCAGCTCATGCAGCACCGGAATGAAGCCGGGCATGCCCTGGCGGGTGTTCTTGGGAAAATAGGTGCCCGCGTAAAAGGGCTTGCCGTCCGGGGTTAGCCATACGCTCAGCGGCCAGCCACCCCGGCCGGTGAGGGTCTGGCACACGGCCATGTACACCCCGTCCAGGTCGGGCCGCTCCTCGCGGTCCACCTTGATGGGCACGTACTCCCGGTTCAAGAGCTCGGCCACCTCGGCGTCCTCGAAGGACTCATGGGCCATGACGTGGCACCAATGGCAGGTGGCGTAGCCTATGGAAAGGAAGATGGGCTTGTCCTGGGCCTTGGCCAGGTCCATGGCCTCCTGGTCCCAGGGCTGCCAGGCCACGGGGTTGTGGGCGTGCTGCAAAAGGTAGGGGCTCTTTTCCTGGGCCAGACGATTTTCCATGACGGCTCGCATGCTCTCCTGGGCGGCGGGGAAATCAAAAACAGGCCGGGCTCCGGCCCGTCTTGCCTACTCGTCTTCCACTTCCTCCACCTGGCTCTTGTGCTTGTGGCCGCACATGGGGCAGGTGATCTCGATCTCGGCCTCGTCGCCGATGAACTTCTCGCGCATTTTCTCAGGGCCCAGGAAGGTGAGGTCACCACAGGCGCAGGCGGGGCATTCGGCGCGCACTTTGTACTTACGTTTGGACATCTCGCACTCCTAATTTGTTTGATCTAGGCTCCGGCCGTCCCGGTCGGAGCGATTCCTGATTTTTATTGTACACACCTCCCGGCATTGACCAAAGCTTTCCGCTCGCCTTGACCCGGCCGGTGGCGGTGCTGCATGCTGAACACAGACTCATGGTGTGAACGCTCGGAGTCCGCATGGGGGAAAGCTGATGAAGCCGCTGTTTTTGGCCCTTCTGGCCACGCACCTGGCATTGGCCACGGCCCTGGCCTGGGCCGGTGACGGGCCCCTGCCGCCGCCCCAGGCCCCGGCCTTGTGGGACTACATCACCAAAACCTCCCCCTACACCAAATGGGGCCAGTGGCCCGACTACTCCGGGGTGCGCAGGTCCCGCTCGCCCCACGGGCCCTATAACCAGGTCTATGTAAACAAGGCCGGGCTTAGTTCCACCAAGGCCCCGCTCAACTACGGGGCCATCCAGGTAAAGGCCACCCAGACCAAGGACGGCAAGCCCAAGGACGTGGTGGTGATGTACAAGATAAAAGGATACAGCCCCAAGACGGGTGACTGGTTCTGGGCCATGTACACCCCCCAGGGCCGTCCCCTGGCCGCGGGAAAGCTGGCCGGGTGCATCCGGTGCCACTCGGCCATGGGCGACAACGACTATGTGCTGGTCCACCAGTTCCGGTGAGGTGATATGAATCCCCGCGACTTTATAATCTTCCACCCCGCCTGGCAGGTGGCCTTCACCCTGCTGGGGCTCTACGTGGCCTGGCTGGGCCTCAAGCGCCTGGCCTCCCTGCACCTGGGCCGCCGGACCAGCTTCCCCCGCTCCCGCCACGCGCTGCTGGGCAAAGTGGCCCTGGTGGGGTTGATCCTGGGCACCGCCGGAGGGGCCATAATGGTGCGTTGGCTGTGGCATAACTGGCTGGTCACCGGGGTGCACGGCTGGCTGGGGCTGGTGGTGGCCTGCCTGGCCTTGATCGGCCTGGCCACCGGCCTGGTCCTGGAGCACCGCCCCAAGGCCCGCAAGGGTCTGCCCCTGGTGCACGGCCTGGTCAACCTGACCCTGCTGGCCCTGTGCCTGGTGAATTTTTATTTCGGCGACCACATCCTGGACGCCCTGGGGGACTGATAAGAACAGGTCCCAGCATTGACATGCCGCCGCGCCCTGCCTACACTTTGCCCAAGTTATCCCTCTTGTTGCCAAGGTGCTCACCACATGTCCGTACGAATGTCCACGGCCAACTTCATCACCCTGTTGCGCCTGCCGCTCCTCATTCTGATAGTCCTGTTGCTGCACCTGCCCGGAGCCACTCCGGCCTTCATCTGCCTGGTGCTCATCACCGCCCTGTACCTCATGGACTGGCTGGACGGCTACGTGGCCCGCTTCAAGAACGAGGTCACCGACCTGGGCAGCGTGCTGGACATCGCCATGGACCGGGTGGTGGAGAACGTGCTGTGGTTTGCCTTCGTGAGCCTGGGCTCGGTGCCCCTGTGGGTGGGCCTGGTGTTCATCATCCGCAGCTTCCTGGTGGACGGCCTCAGGGAATACGCCCTGTCCAAGGGCTACAGCGCCTTCGGCATGATGCACTCGCCCCTGGGCAAGTTCCTGGTGGCCGGTCGTTTCATGCGCGGGCTCTACGGCTTGGCCAAGGGCCTGGCCTTCGGCGGGCTCACCCTGTGCCAGGCCCTCACCGCCCTGGGCCCCGGCGCGGTGGCGGAGATGAAAGTTTTCTTCTGGCTGACCCCGGCTCTGGTATATTTGTCAGTGATTCTGTGCATAGCCCGGGGCCTGCCGGTGCTGGCGGACATTCGCCGCCTGCTGGACCAAGATTCCCGGCCAAGCTAGGAGCAACCCACAAGTGAGCGGGCAACCCGCCGCCATTTTCGACGTAGACCGCACCCTGGTGGTGCCATCTTCCATGGAAAAGGTCTTCGTGCCGTTCTTGATACGGCGCGGCTATCTGCGCGCTCCGGACCTGGCCCGCTACGTGCTGCTCTACCTGGCCCGGGGCCTGGGGGGAGACTCCTCGGCGGCCCATAACAAGGCCCACCTCCAGGGCAAGGACCCCGACGAATTGGAGCGCCTGGCCGCCGAGTGCTTCCGAATAAAAATATTGCCCCGCATCAGCGCCGAGGGCCGCCGCCGTCTGGACGACCACCGCAAGAAGGGCCATCTGGTGGTGCTCTTAACCGGCAGCCTGGAGCCCCTGGCCGCCCAGATCCAGCAGGAGATGGGCGCGGACCTGGCCCTGGCCGCCCGCCTGGAGGTCAAGAACGGCGCCCTGTCCGGCCAACTGGAGGGGCGGCGCCCCTATGGAGCGGAAAAGGCCCGCCTGGTGCGGGAACTGGCCCGCACCCACGGCCTGAACCTAGCCGATTCCTATGCCTACGGCGACCACCATTCGGATTACGAGCTCTTGGACGCGGTGGGCCACCCCCACGCGGTCAACCCGGATCACCAGCTTCGCCGCCGGGCCACCGAACGCGGCTGGCCCATCCTGCAATTCTAATATCCCCCGCTTGTTGTAGCCGGTTTGCGCCCCAGGGCGGCCTGGGCTATATTGGCGGGTACTCTATTGGAGTTAGCCCATGCAGGCCCCCGACAACCTGAAACAATTCGTCAAGGAACTGGAGAGCCGGGGCTGGCTGCGCCGTATCTCCGAGGAGGTGGACCCCTATTTGGAGATCACCGCCCTCAGCGACGCGGTGATGAAGTCCGGCGGTCCGGCCCTGCTCTTTGAGAAGGTCAAGGGCGCCAACTGCTCCCTGGCCATCAACCTCTTCGGCTCGCCCCAGCGCATGGCCCTGGCCCTGGGGGTGGAGCGCCTGGACGACATCGCGGCGCGCCTGCGGGGGCTATTGGAGCTGGAGCTGCCGTCGGGCGGCCTGTTCGCCAAGCTCCTGAGCGTCCTGCCCAAGCTCAAGGAACTCAAGGCCTTCGCCCCCAATGTGGTGAAGAACGCGCCCTGCCAGGAGGTGGTGCTAACCGGTGAGCAGGCCAGCCTGGACCTGCTGCCCATCCTCACCTGCTGGCCCCAGGACGCCGGGCCCTTCATCACCCTGCCCCAGGTCATCACCGCCGACCCGGACACCGGCAAGCACAACGTGGGCATGTACCGCTTGCAGCGCTTCGACACCCATACCACGGGCATGCACTGGCACCGCCACAAGGGCGGGGCTTCACATTACCGCCGGGCCAGGGAACTGGGCCAAAAGCTGCCCGTGGCCGTGGCCCTGGGCGGAGCGCCCGCCTCGGTCTACGCGGCCTGCGCCCCCCTGCCCGAGAATCTGCCCGAATACATGTTCAGCGGCTTTTTGCTGCGCCGTCCCGTGGAGTTGGTCAAGGCCACCACCAGCGGCCTTCTGGTCCCGGCCGAGGCCGAGGTGATCATCGAGGGCTATGTGGACCCGGCCGAGCCCCTGCGGGTGGAGGGCCCCTTTGGCGACCACACCGGCTACTACTCCCTGGCCGACGAGTATCCGGTGTTGCACATAACCGCCATCACCCATCGCAAAAATTTCCTCTACCCCACCACCATCGTGGGCATCCCGCCCATGGAGGACTACTACCTGGGCATGGCCACCGAGCGCATCTTCCTGCCGCTCCTACAAACCGTGCTGCCTGAGGTGGTGGACTACCACATGCCCGCCGAGGGGGTGTTCCACAACCTGGTGTTCGTGTCCATCAAGAAAGAGCACCCCGGCCAGGCCTACAAGGTAATGAACGCCCTGTGGGGCCAGGGCCAGATGATGTTCGCCAAGATACTGGTGATCGTGGACGCGGACGTGGACGTGCAAAATCCGCAGCGGGCCTGGTGGGAGGCCCTGAACCACATCGATCCCCAGCGGGACATCCTGTTCAGCAAGGGCCCGGCCGACGCCCTGGACCACGCGGCCCAGCTTCCCTGTTTGCACAGCAAGATGGGCATCGACGGCACCAAGAAACTCCCCGGCGAGGGCTTCACCCGGCCCTGGCCGGACCGCATCGAGATGGACCCCGAGGTCGAAAAGGCGGCGCTGGCCCGGCTCAAGGCCTGGGGCCTGCCCACCCCGGAGAAGTAGGCGGCATGTTCAGCAACCTGGGGGGGCGGCTCAAGGACTTCGGCGATCTGGTCAAGTTCAGCCACACCATCTTTTTGTTCCCCTTCGCCCTCAGCGCCCTGCTGTTGGCCACCCAGGTGAGCCCGCTCACCGTGGGCAAGGTCTTCTGGGTGGTGGTGGCCCTGGTGGCGGCGCGCAGCGCGGCCATGATCATGAACCGCATCGCCGACCGCCGCTTCGACGCCCTTAACCCCCGCACCGCCATGCGACCCCTGGTCACCGGCCGGGTGAGCCCGGCCCTGGCCTGGGCCTGGCTGGTGCTGGCCTGCGGCGTGCTGATCCTGGCCGCATGGATGCTCAATCCGCTCTGTCTCAAGCTCTCGCCCGTGGCCCTGCTCTGGGTGCTGGGCTACAGCTTCACCAAGCGCTTCACCTGGCTGTGCCACCTCTGGCTGGGCCTGGCCACCGCCCTGGCTCCCCTGGGGGCCTGGATCGCGGTCACCGGGGCCTGGGACTGGCGGGCGGCGGTGCTGGCCGGGGCGGCGGCCCTGTGGGTGGCCGGTTTCGATGTGATCTACGCCTGCCAGGACATCGAGTTCGACCAGCAGCACGCCCTGCACTCCCTTCCCGCCCGCCTGGGCCTGGAGAAGGCCTTGTGGGTCAGCCGGGGTATGCACGCCCTGACCATCCTGGGCTTTTTCGCTTTGGCCCCCCTGTTCCATCTGGGCGGCGTCTACCTGGTCGGGGCCGCGGTGGTGGCCCTGGCCCTGGTGGTGGAGCAGGTGTTGGTGGCCATTAAGCGGGCCAACATACCCATGGCCTTTTTCACGGTCAACGGCTTCGTGTCCATCGCCTTCCTGGTGTTTCTGGCCCTGGACCTGTGGCTGGGAGGCGCGGCGTGAGCCAGCTCGAGGTTGACCTGCGCTATCTGGGGGTGCTGGAAAAGGCCCTGCAAATCGCCGGGGAGCTGGGCAGCGAGGCGGCGGTGCGCTACATTCGTTACTCCTACCGCCTGTTGTCCAAGGTCTATCACCCGGATCTGCACCAGGAAAACCGCCAAGCCGCCGAGGAGGGCCAGCGCCGCCTCAACGCGGTCAAGGAGCGTTTGGATATGACCAGCGACCAGGATTTGGGCCAGTTCCTAAAGGCCTCGGCCAAGCCCACCACCGGCCATCCCCGGGTCCTGGTGGTGGAGGACGAGGAAGGCCTGGCCAACAACCTGGCCGATCTGCTGGCCCTGGAGGGCTACCACGTGGCCACCGCCCCGGACGGCCTGGCCGGACTGCGCAGGCACCTCACTTTTCGCCCGGAACTGGTCATCACCGACATTCTCATGCCTATAATGGACGGTGTGGAGATGGTGCGCACCCTGCGCCAGCGGGACCCGGAGATAAAGGTGATCTTCATCTCCGGCTTTTTCGGCACCCGCTCCATCCAAAACGAACTCATGCAGGAGCTGGAGCGCTTCGGCTACCCCAGCCTGGCCAAACCCTTCCGGCCCAGCCAGCTTTTGGAGCTGCTCCGCCGGGCGCTGGGAGGGTAACAGACCTCAGCTAGGAGAGTGTTCATGCCGCTGAAGTTCAACATCACTCATCACCGCACCGGTTACCTAAATCCTGCCGACGACATGAAACCCACCTCGGTGGACGTGGAGATTCGCCGCGACCCCCTCACCGACGACCGCAGCCGCATCCTGAGCTTTCGCCTGCGCTCCCTGGGCAAGCTGGACCACTCCGAGTACCTGGAGCGCGACAAGAACCGCACCTGCCCCTTTTGCCCGGGCAACGTGGAAAAGATGGTCTCGCGCTTCTTGCCCGAAGAGGTCCCCGAGGGCCTGTTGCGCCGGGGCGAGGCGGTGGGCTTCCCCAACATGTTCCCCTACGAGGCCCACAACGCGGTGCTGCGCCTGACCAAGGAGCACCACGTTCTGCCCAGCCAGTTCACTCCCCGCCAGCTGGCCGACGGCCTTCTGATGGCCGTGGACTCCTTTCAGCGGGTGACCCCCAAGGCGCGCTACGCGGCGGTGAACTGGAACTACATGATGCCCGCCGGGGGCGGGGTGGTGCATCCCCACTTCCAGATAGTGGCGGGCATCAACCCCACTCGCTTCCAGAACCGCCTGATCCGCCGGGCCAAGGCCTTCGCCAAGCGCGAGGGCGCGGACATGATGAGCGCCTACCTGGAGCACGAGAAGGACGACCGCTCCCGCTGGGTGGGCCAGGTGGGGCCGGTGGTGTGGCTGGCGCCTTTCGCGCCCCGGGCCATTTATGATCTAATGGCCCTGTCGCCCAGCGGCAAGGGGCTCATGGAGTTCAGCCCCCAGCAGATACTGGGCCTGGCCAAGGGCATCTGCCGGGTGGTGAGCTTTTTGGAGGCCAAGGGGGTAAACGCCTACAACATGGCTCTGCACACCTCCCTGAAGCCCGAAGCGGGGCTGCCCTTCATGCTGCGCATCGTCAGCCGGGTGCACATCCCCCCCATGGGGGTGGACGAGATCAACTACTTCGAGAAGCTGCACGACGAGACGGTGTGCTTCCTGAGCCCCGAGGAGATAGCCAAGGACATAAAAACCATGTGGCGCGACTGAGACGCGCCGCCAAGACGTTCAGGGGGTGTGCATGGCCTATGACGGGTCTCTGACCCTAGGGGGGGTGCTCAAGGAAGTGGCCGGTCGCTGGGGCGAGCGCGAAGCCCTGGTGGACCTGCCCAGCGGTCTGCGCCTGACCTATGCCGGATTCGACCGGGCCAGCGACAAACTGGCCCGCGCCTTTTTGGGCCTGGGCCTGATGCCCGGTCAGCGCGTGGCCCTGTGGGCCCCCAACATGCCTCTGTGGCTGGTGGTGATGTATGGCGCGGCCAAGGCGGGCCTGGTGATCTCCAGCGTGGACACCAGCTTCGGACGCGAGGAGCTGGCCTACCAGCTGGCCCAGTCCCGCTGCGCCGCCCTGGTGCTGGCTCCGGGCATAAAGGGCGATGAATACCTCCAGGCCCTGGCCGGGCTGTGCCCCGAGCTGGACCAACCCGCCCCCCGGGGCCTGGACTGCGCCGCGCTGCCCGCCCTCCGGCGGGTCATCGTATTGGGAGCCGAGGCCCCGCCCGGGGCCCTGACCTGGGACCAGGCCATGGAGCTGGGGCGCACCGTTCCCGTGGAGGCCTTGGAAGAGCGCATGGCCTCGGTGAAGCCAGGCGACGTGGCCACCCTGCTTTACACCTCGGGCACCACCGGCAAGCCCAAGGGGGTGATGAGCCCCCACCAGGGCCTGATCCTCACCTCGGTGGCCGGGGGCGACAACCAGCGCCTGAGCGAGCAGGACCGCCTGGTGGTCTCGGTGCCCCTGTGCCACATGTTCGGCTGCATCTGCATCGCCCTGGCGGGCATCATCAAGGGCGCGGCCCTGGTGATTCCCTCCCGCCTGCCCGAGCCGGGGGCCACCCTGCAAGCGGTGGTCAAGGAAAGCTGCACCGCCCTTTACGGCCCGCCCACCTCCTTCATCGCCATGATGGACGACCCGTCCTACCAGCAATTGGACGGCGGCCTGCGCACCGGGGTCATGGCCGGGGCCCAGTGCCCCATGGAGGTGATGCGCAAGGTGGTGGAGGACATGGGGGTGGAGGACATCCTCATCGGCTACGGCCAGACCGAGGCCTCATCCTGGATCTCCACCAGCCGCCCGGTGGACCCCCTGGAGCTGCGGGTATCCACCGTGGGCCGCCCGGTGCCGGGCGCGGAAGTGAAGATAGCCGATCTGGCCGACGGCGCGGCCCTGCCCCCCGGGGAGGTGGGGGAGATATGCACTCGCGGCCACGCGATGGTGGGCTACTTCGACCTGCCGGCCGAGACCGCCCAGGCCATCGACCAGGAGGGCTGGCTGCGCACCGGCGACCTGGGCACCATGGACGAAGAGGGTTACATCCGCATCTCCGGGCGGCTCAAGGAGGTGATCCGCAAGGGCGGCGTGACGGTCTTCCCGGCGGACATTGAGGAGGTGCTCTTCGCCCATCCGGCGGTGAACACCGTGGCCGTGTTCGGGGTGCCCCATCCCACCCTGGGCGAGGAGGTGGCCTGCTGGGTCAAGCTGGAGCGCCACACCCAGGCCACCGAGCAGGAGATCATGGCCTTCTTGCGCGAGCAGGTTCCCGAAAGCCATCTGCCCGCCTGGTTGCGCTTTGTGGACGAGTTCCCCTCCACGCCCTTGGGCAAAATACAGAAGTTCCGCATGCGTGAAATAATGCTGGCCCTGCTGGAGTCCGAAGCGGACTAATGTGCTTAAAATACGATAAAACTTGACTTTTTCCCCTAATCCCGGTAATTAAGGGGGCAGTGAAGTTCCTGCTTTGACCCTAAGGGGACGGTAAGGTTATGGACGCCCAAGAAATCAGAGGCAAAGAGTTTGCCCGGCGCTTTCGCGGCTACGATTCCCATGAGGTGGAAAGCTTTCTGGGCAAGCTGGCCGACTATATAACGGACCTGCACCGAGAGTTGGACAACCTCAACAACCGGCTGAACCAAACCAGCCAGGAGTTGAAGGAATACCGCGTCCGCGAGGACACCCTGGAGGCAAACCTGGCCCAGACCAGGCGCATCTCCGAGGATATGAAGGCCAACAGCGAGAAAGAGGCCAAATTCATCGTGGCCGAGGCCGAGTTGCAGGCCGAAAAGATCCTCAGCCAGGCCCACAACCGCCTGGCCCAGATTCATGACGACATCACCGAACTCAAACGCCAGCGGGCCCAGTTCGAGGTCCGTCTGCGCTCCCTGGTGGAGGCTCACATCAAGCTGCTGGAGGTGGAGGCCGACCGCGACCGCGACCTTTCGGAGCTGGAGGATAAGATCAAGATCCTCAGGAGCCCTTCCCCCTAAATTCTATCTCCTGTGCCTAGCATTAAAAAAGAAGACCGCGGGGTGAGCCTGGCCGTCCGGGTGGCCCCCCGTGCCTCGCGCAACGAGCTGGCCGGGGTGGAGGCCGGAGCCCTAAAGGTGCGCCTCACCGCCCCGCCGGTGGAGGGCGCGGCCAACCAGGCCCTGGTCAAGCTGCTGGCCAAGGCCCTGGGCGTGGCCAAGGGCAAGGTGACGGTGATCAGCGGGGAGCGCTCGCGCAACAAGCGGGTGCTGGTGGAAGGGCTGGGCCTGGACGAGCTGCGCGGGCGGCTGGGCCTGTGATCCGCCGGTTAATCCTGGGGGGACTGCTGCTGCTCCTGGCCGGGACGGCCCTGGCCTCCGGGCCCTTGGAGCTATCGGTGCAGGCCCCCACCCCCGAGCTGGCCGCCCATGTGCGCCACATAGCCGCCGAGGCCGCGCCCAAGCTGGAGGCCTGGACCGGAGCCTCGCCGGGCAAGGTGCTGATCCAGGTGATGCCCACCCGCGAATGGTTCGAAAAGCGCATGGCCCAGCTCAAGGGCCCCCGCTGGGCCGCCGGGCTGGCCCTGCCCGGCCGGGGGCTCATCGTGCTGCGCTCGCCGCGCCAGTTGGGCGACCCGGAGCAGTTCCGCCACCTGCTCATCCATGAAATGCTCCACCTGTACCTGGCCGCCGGGCTCAAGGGCCGCCGCGCCCCCCTGTGGCTGGAAGAGGGCCTGGCCATGCGCATCTCCGGCGAGGGCGGCTGGGGGCGCGCCGCCTCCATGGCCGGGGGGGTGCTGGGCATGGGCCTCATTCCCCTGAGCGAGCTTGAGGAAAAATTCCCGGCCCAGGCCCAGCAGGCCGCCCTGGCCTATGCCCAGAGCTACTACCTTATCTCCTGGCTGCAAAACGAGTTCGGCCCCCAGACCGTGGCCAAGATCATCAAGGGCCTGTCCCAGGGACGCCCCCTGACCGCCGCCCTCCGGCAGACCACGGGCCTCAGCCTGGCCGCCCTGGAAGAGCGTTTCAGCGATGACATGCACTCGCGCTTTTCTTGGATTGCGGTGCTGGGCACCGGGGGGGCCTTGTGGGCCCTGGTGGCCCTGGGAGCCATGGTGGGGCTGGTGGCGCGGCGGCACAAGCAAAGGACGGCGGTGGCCCATATGGACGACCCTGGGGGCGTCAAAGCGGTGATGCGCCCCCGGCCACGGAGCGGACGGGAACATCACGAAATTCTCAGGGAAGCGGGGATGGACGGACCGGAGCCTCGGGACGGCTCCCGGTCCCCTAAAGACGCCTAGGCGCTATGGGGGCAGCCCAGGTGCTCCAGCGACTCGTCGTGCCGCTGCAACGCCTGATAGCGCTCCCGGGCGGCGGCGCATTCAAAGCTGAGACCGCAATGGGCCAGACAGACGTGATCGCCCCGGTCGAACTCGCCGAAACAATCTATGCGGTCTTCCAATTCCTCCAAAATTAGGAGTCGGGCCAAATCAGTCCTCGCCGAATCAGTTGATGAAAACCCGCCTAAACTCTTTCACATCGTGCAGGGCGATACCCGCACCCATAACCACGCAAGTCAGAGGATCCTCGGCCACGTTCACCTTGAGCTTCATCTCCTGCTGAATCAACCGATCCAGACCCCGGATGAGAGCCCCGCCACCCGCCAGGGTGATGCCCTGGTCGGCCACATCGGCGGCCAGTTCGGGAGGCGTTTTCTCAAAGGCGCGCTTGACGCTCTCCAAGATCACCTCGACCGGCTCGGCCATGGCCTCTCGCACCTCCGCATCGGTGATGTTGATGGTGCGCGGTATGCCTTCCACCAGATCCTTGCCGCTGACCTCCATGGACAGCGGGTGCTCCAGGGGATAAGCCGAGCCAATTGATATCTTTACCTGCTCGGCGGTGTTTTCGCCAACCAGAACCTGATATTTCTTCTGAATGTAACGCACGATGGATTCGTTGGCCTCGTCGCCGGCCACCCGCACCGACTCGGAGTAAGCGGTGGAAAACAGGCTGATAACCGCCACCTCGGTGGTGCCGCCGCCGATGTCCACCATCATGCAGCCCTGGGGTTTGTCGATGGGCAGGCCCGCCCCGATGGCTGCGGCCATGGGCTCCTCGATGAGGTATATGTCACGGGCTCCGGCCTGTTCGGCGCTCTCGATCACCGCCCGCTTTTCCACCTGGGTCACCCCGCTGGGCACCCCGATGAGCATGCGCGGCTTCATGAAGCCGGTGGAAGACTTCACCTTGAGGATAAACTCTCGGATCATGATCCGGGTCATATCGAAATCGGCGATCACCCCGTCCTTGAGGGGCCGGGCGGCCACCACGCCGGGGCTGGTGCGTCCCAAATACTGCTTGGCCTCGAAACCGACGGCCAGGGGCTTGCCGGTGTCGCGCTTTAGGGCCACCACCGAGGGCTCGTTGAGCACCACACCCTTGCCCTTTACAAAGATGAGGGTGTTGGCCGTGCCCAAGTCCATGGCCAGATCTTTGGAAAACAGACCCAAGAGTTTGCTCAGCACAATGTTACCTGCCTTTTTCCGCCCCCCTCTGGGGCATGGCTCAGCCTAAAACGAGGCCAGGCGATAGTGGGCCAGGGTGGCGGCCACGCGGTGACCGGCCAGTTCCAGGGCCCGCTCCTCTTCCTCGTCGATGGAGCGTTCGGTTTGACCGGCAAAGGCCCATACTCCCACCAGCCGCCGCCAAGCCAAGAGCGGCACCCCCACAAAGACATTGTAGCCTCTGAGGGGCTCGTCCGGAGAGATGAGGTAGGACTTGCCCTGCCCTGGACGCATGCGGTGGTGAGTCAAGGGACGAGCCTCCCGCAGCACCCAGCCCACCAGGCCCTGGGTTACCGGGAAGGAGCGGCCCCTGAGGGTGGCCACGCTGGGCCCCTGTACCGCCTCCACCCAAAATTGTTTGCGCCCCTGATGCAGGAGGCACAAAAATCCCATGGACAGGCCGGTGAATCGCCGGCCGGCGTCCAATATTTCGTCGTAAAGCTCGCGGCGGCCGCTGAAGCTCAGCGCCGCGTTCTCGATGTCATAGAGCAGGTCAAGTATACGGCCATAAAGGGCCTCGCGTGCGCAAGTTTCCTGCTGGGCCACCATCTGGCCCATGAACACCGCGAAATCGCGAATTATTTTCTTTTCGCGCTCGCCGAATATCTGCCGGGCCTTGGTGTCCACCACCAAAACCCCCAACTCACCCACCGGCATGCCCACAAAGGCCTGTATGCCCTCGTCGGCGTGGTACAGGCCCGTGGCCTCGGAACTCTGCTTGTAGCGGTCCACGTCCACCGGGCGGTTGTGCTTGGCCACCCAGCCCACCAGGCCCTCGCCCACCTGCACCGGCTCCTCGGAGCGGAAGGAGCGGCTCATGGAGTGCCAGGCCGTGGCATGCAGCTGATGCCCTCCGGGCTCGCGCAGGTACAGGGCCACGGTGAAGGCCTCGGTAAGGTTGGCCAGCAGGTCCACCGCGTCTTTTAAACCATGACGGGACTGCGTGGGGAGGCGACCGGACAAGGCCGTGGGCTCAGCTGCAATCGCCGCAGAAACTGCCATAGGACCGATCATAACCGCGCTCGCCTTCCTCGGTGAAGAAACACCCTGGAATTTGGCGCATTTTTCGGTGATAGGCCACGCACTGGCAGCACAGGCCCGTCTTGTCGCAGGCGCTGTAACTACACGTGCACTGGGCCAAATTGGCTTGCAGGTTGGGGCAAGCTTTCTTCATTTTTTCGTAATCGGCCACGAATCCGGCGCTCCAGCTGAGAAAAACGATTTATAACTGGCCGTTAGCCTCTGAAACCACTCTATATAGTTAGCAATTTTGTGTCAACCACAAAATAGTGGGGTTTGTGCCTAAAAAAACTGTAAAATTGGTCTTGCGGATAGCTCAGAAAGGAATTATTACTAACTCATGCCTGAACTACCTGAAGTAGAAAGCGTACGCCGCACCCTGGCCCCCGGTCTTCTGGGGCGCACCCCCACCTCGCTACGGGTGGGGCTGTCCAAGCTGGTCCGGCCCACCCCCCAGGCCCTGAGCGCCGGCATCAGAGGCCAGAGCATATCCGAGGTGGACCGCCACGGCAAACTGCTCATGCTGCGCATGTCCGGCCACGGCACTTGGGCCATCCACCTGGGCATGACCGGCCAGGTCATTCTGGCCGACCAGCGCCCCGACGCCAAACACATCCACGTCACCGTGGGCTTTGACGACGACGGGCCGCGCCTGTACTACCGCGACCCCCGCCAGTTCGGCTTCATGGCCTGGTGCCCGGATCAGGCCGCCCTGGACTCCGGCCCCCTGGCCAACATGGGCCCCGACGCCCTGGGCATCCCCCTGGAGGTGTTCTTGGAGCGCCTTTCCGGGCGGGGCGGCAAGATCAAGAGCCTTCTCCTGGACCAGCGGGTGCTGGCCGGGGTGGGCAACATCTACGCGGACGAGTCGCTGCACCGTGCGGGCCTGCACCCCCTGGCCCGGCCCATGGACCTGAGCCAGGAACAGCTCATCGGCCTGCACCACCATCTGCAAGAGACCCTGGCCGAGGCCCTGGCCCGGGGCGGCTCCTCCATCAGCAACTTCGTGGACGCCCACGGCAGGCCCGGCACCTTCCAGCACGCCCACCGGGTGTACAAGCGCGGCGGCCAGGCCTGCAACGAATGCGGATGCGAGATAGAGCGCATCGTGGTGGCCGGACGCTCCACCCACTTCTGCCCCCACTGCCAGAAATAGGGCTTTTGACCCGCCAGGCTCGCCCGTGACATAATCGCGGGCAACCTCAGCGGGGAGAGCCTTCATGCACCATTTACAGCGCCTGATCTGCGCCCTGGCCTTGCTCATGGCCCTGGCCCCGGCGGCCTGGAGCGGAGAGACCGTCCCGGCCGACCGCTTGGCGCCGGTGGTGTTCAGCGACCCAACCTACGACTTTGAACTGCGCCGTGCCCTGGGCTACGCCCTGTCCGGCGGGGCGGATCTAAACGAGGTTTTGCAGGCGGCGCACCGCGTCAGGGCGGGCGACGGCGATTCCTGGTACCAGGCCTGGTTTGATCTGGCCCAGCGGGTGCGGGCCATGGCGGACCAGGCACGGGGCCACCGGGTTTCGACCCGAGAGGCCCTGCTTCGGGCCAGCGCCTACTTTCGCCCGGCCGACTTCTTCCTGCATGCCGACCCCGGCGACCCGCGCATCCTCACGTCCTGGAAGCTGAGCCGCGACACCTTCCGCCAGGCGGCCCGGCTCATGGACCACCCGGTGGAGGTCATCGCCATCCCCTACGAGAACACCACCCTCCCCGGCTATTTCATGCGCCCGGACGACACCCGGCTCCCCCGCAAGACCCTGATCGTGCAGACCGGCTTTGACGGCACCGGCGAGGAGCTTTACTTCGAGGTGGCTTTTTTCGCCCTGGCCCGCGGCTACAACGTGCTCATCTTCGAGGGGCCCGGCCAGGGGGGCGTGGTGCGCGAGCAGCAGCTGTACTTCCGGCCCGACTGGGAAAAGGTGGTGACCCCGGTGGTGGACTACGCCCTGAGCCGCCCCGAGGTGGACCGCCAGCGCCTGGCCATCATGGGCATCTCCATGGGCGGCTATCTGGTGGCACGAGCCGCATCCTATGAGCACCGCATCACCGCCCTGGTGTGCAACCCCGGAGTCATGGACATGATGGCCGGCAAGCGGCCCAGCGAAAAGCAGTGGCAGGAAATGCGGGCCGATCCCGTGGCCACCAACCAGGCCATGCGCCAAAGGATGGCCCAGGACACCGGCTTCCGCTGGCTGGTGAACAACGGCATGTTCACCATGGGGGTGCGCACGCCACTGGAGTTCATGGAGCAGTTCGCCCGCTACCGGCTGACCGAAGAACAGGCCAAGCGCATCACCGCCAACAGCCTGGTCATCGCCAGCCACGGCGATCACTTCATGTCATATGAAAATCAGAAGAAGCTCTACGAGGCCATGACCTGTCCCAAGACCCTCATGGAGTTCACCGCCGCCGAGGCCGCCACCCCTCACTGCCAGATGGGGGCCATGGCCGTTTCCAGCCGGCGCATCTTCGACTGGCTGGACAAGGCCGTGGAGCAGAAGCCCTGCCCCTGCGGCCGCCGCTAGGTCTTGAATGGAAACGCTGGCTTGCCCCCGCGCATGATGCTCCCCACCCACAGGGCGCAGAAGATGCCCACGAAGGCCCCGGCGATGATGTCGCTGGGATAGTGGCAGGTGACCACCACCCGGCTCACCCCCACCAGCACGGCCAAGCCCAGCAGAAGAACCCGCGCCCGTGGCCACACCAGGGCCAGGGCGGTCATGGCGGAGAAGATGCGGAAGGTGTGCCCCGAGGGGAAGGAGTGCATCTTGCCCTTGTCGGCGAACCAGGAAAAGCCGTACTGGCCGTGGTCGAAGTACATCACCGGCCGATAGCGCCCGAAGAACCACTTCAGGGTCTCGCCCAGGAGCATGGCCAGGGCCACGCTCACGCACACCAACAGCAGGGCGCGCACTCCCGGCCTTAGCCCCCGTCCCAGGGCCAGCGCCCCGCCGCCCAGCAGGCCGAAGAAGAGCCACACGTTGAACCAGTTATGATCCGCGGCCAGGCTGATGGTCTGGGCCGCCGCGAACAGCGCCCCGCCTTGCAGGCCGTGGGCCAGGGTGTCGATGGGCCGGTCCAGCCAAAGAAAAAACACCGCCACCAACAGCACCGTGCCCAACGCGCTCCAGCCGGTGATCCTAAGCAGTCGCCTATCCATGTCGTCCTCCGCTCGGCTCGGTGGCTCCCATGTTAGGCAAACCGGGCGCGGGGGTCAAATCAGCCGCCCGGCGCTCCGGCGAATTCCCGGCAATTTCCTAAAAATAGTGGCACATGGGCCTAACAATTGTTAGGTTCTCGGTAATCTAAAAAGTTGCTCCGCCGCCATGGTCCTGGTGCCGGCCGGGTAGCCTTTTTTTATGACCGGGACAAAACAGGAGCAAACCATGGCAGAAATCATCGCCGGCGATAAGGTTCGCATGCATTACACCGTCAAGCTGGAAGACGGCACGATGGTAGACAGCAGCCAGGGCAAGGACCCGCTGGAGTTCGAGGCGGGCAGCAACCAGCTGATACCCGGCGTATCCAATGCGGTCATCGGCATGTCGGTGGGCGACAAAAAGACCGTCGCCGTGCCCCCGGACGAGGGCTACGGCCCCCACCAGCCCCAGGCGGTGCAGCAGGTGCCCAAGCAGCACTTCCCGCCCGAGGCCTCGGTGGGTGACGTGTTCAAGGCCGTGTCCGAGCAGGGAGAGATGATGGTGCGCATCGTCGATATCGACGACGACAACGTCACCGTGGACGCCAACCACCCCCTGGCCGGCCAGACCCTGATCTTCGACATGGAGATCGTGGAGTAGCGGCGGCTACAGCGCTTGATTTGAAAAGAGAAGCCCGGGCGGTGCGAGCCGCCCGGGCTTTTGTGTGTCGTTAAGCAGGCAATTTTCAGCAATAGCGTAGGTTGGGTAGAGCGAAGCGAAACCCAACAACACCTATTCCGACCCAACGTCCTCGCTAAATGTAACCACCTCGTTCGCACCCCAATCGGCCGGAAAAATACCCTTGCTCACATAATCGTGAAAGCTCGACCAAGGCCAATCCTTGGGAACTTTCGCCAATCCGTGTTTCACGGGGTTGTAATGAATGTAATCCACGTGCCTTTCAAAATCCGTCTCATCGCGGATAAGGTGCTCCCAGTACCTGCGCTGCCAAACTTCCCTCTCACCCTTGGCCGAGCGAGATGCAACCCTTGGAGACAAGCCAGACGGCAGGCTACGCGAGAAGTTGCCTTTTATCATGCGTATCCATTGGGGGTAATTGGCATCGCCATCGGGAAATGTCAGCACACAGTGTAGGTGATCCGGCAGGATGACAATGGCATCAATGGTAAAAGGATGCTTTTCCTTTACCTGCCGGAAGGCGTTGCGCAGCAAGTCGATATTTTGGGAGTTATGAAATAGAGGATGGCGATTATGAGTGACCAAGGTCAGGAAATATGAGCCGCCGCTTATGTTTGATCGTCTGTATTGCATTTTATGGATTTGTTGGGTTTCGGGCTACGCCCTCTACCCAACCTACGCTATATAGGAACTAACAACACTTACTTTTTAGCCAAAAGATCATCTACGGAATTATTTTTTTTACGATTACATCTTCTACACAGCAATCTAATATTTTCTGCAGTAGTTGGCCCGCCACGCGATAAGGGAATAACATGATCGAACTCAATGTCTTTGTCTTGAACGTAACGGAAACATTGCTGACATCTGTGGTCGTCTCTCCGGACAACTTTAAGCATCAGATCTCTAGGGAGATATCGCCCATCTCTTCTAGAGTCTTCAGTTTCTGTTGCACCACTCTGATATATAAAAACTGGGCATGCGTGCCCCCATTGTGTGCAATTAATTTCTTTCGGATCAAATTGAGATAAGTATTCATAATCACCGGGGGAAAGGAATAGTAACCTGTCAACGTCACTAATCAATTCGTCTTCTGATTGAATACTACCAGTTAAAAATTTTTCAACCAGCTTAGCATATTGATCTTTAACTTCTTCTAAATCATAGGCCCCTGCAAAAGGAGACCACTCGACCATAAAACCGTAAGGGCAGTATTTAAGTTCCCAACATGGTTTACACACCGATCCCTCAGGAAATTTCTTCTTCCTGCTCACGGGGCCTCTCCAAACATATTAGTTAGCTCTGGCGCTATCGCCCCTCAACCCAACCTGCGCATTTGTAAAATATCCCCCGCCCCCGAAACAAAACGCCCGGCCCATGATAACACAGGCCGGGCGTTTATTAGCTGATGGGCTGTCTCTTCTACATCCCCCGCCTATACTTCCCCCCCACGTCATACAGCGCCTTAGCGATCTGCCCCAGGGAGCAGACCCGCACCATACTTCCCCCTAGTCCATTTCCTCGAATACAACCCCCTGGTCCCCGGCAAAGGGCTTGCAATGCTCTATATCGCCGCTCTGTATGGCCAAGGGTATGCCCTCGGGAAAGGCCAGGCACTTGCCTTCGCCGTAGTAATGGCGGCATTCGTCGCAGGCGCACTTCTCGAAGATGACGTCCCGGTCTTGACCTTCGCCCATGGTTTTTCTCCCGTGTAGGGTGTTCGGCCAGGGGCATATCCCCCGGCCAAGGGCCGCGCCTCAAATCAACCTGTCTATGCTTTTATTATAGGCCTCCCCTCCCGGCAGCAGGCCCTAAAACCAAAGCCTCCCGCCGGCGGTGCTTGCCGGCGGGAGGCGTGAAGGTCTAGGTGGGCCTACATGCCTCGGCGGTACTTGCCTCCCACGTCATACAGCGCCTTGGTGATCTGCCCCAGGGAGCACACCCGCACCGTGTCCATAAGCTCGGCGAAGATATTGCCGCCGCTCAGGGCCACCTGCTGCAACTTCTTTAGCGCGGCCGGGGCCTGGTCGGCGTGGTCCTCCTGGAACTCGCGCAGCCGGGTTAGCTGGCTCTGCTTTTCTTCTTCCGTGGCGCGGGCCAACTCCACGGCGCACTGGCCCTCGGCCTCGTCGGCGTGGGGATTCCTGAAGGTGTTCACGCCTATGATGGGCAGCTCGCCGGAGTGCTTGAGCATCTCGTAGTAGATGCTCTCCTCCTGGATCTTGGAGCGCTGGTACCCGGTCTCCATGGCCCCCAGCACCCCGCCCCGGCTGGTGATGCGCATGAACTCCTCCAGCACCGCCTCCTCCACCATGTTGGTCAGCTCGTCCACGATGAACGCGCCCTGCAGGGGGTTCTGGTTCTTGGCCAGGCCCCACTCCTGGTTGATGATCATCTGAATGGCCAAGGCCCGGCGCACCGATTCCTCGGTGGGGGTGGTTATGGCCTCGTCATAGGCGTTGGTGTGCAGGGAGTTGCAGTTGTCGTAGATGGCGCACAGGGCCTGCAAGGTGGTGCGGATGTCGTTGAACTGGATCTCCTGGGAGTGCAGGGAGCGCCCCGAGGTCTGGATGTGGTACTTGAGCATCTGGCTGCGCGGGTCCGCGCCGTATAGCTCGCGCATGGCGATGGCCCAGATGCGCCGGGCCACCCGGCCGATCACGGTGTACTCGGGGTCCATGCCGTTAGAGAAGAAGAAGCTCAGGTTGGGCGCGAAGTCGTCTATGTGCATGCCCCGGGCCAGGTAGTACTCCACGTAGGTGAAGCCGTTGGCCAGGGTGAAGGCCAGCTGGCTGATGGGGTTGGCCCCGGCCTCGGCGATGTGATAGCCGCTGATGGACACGCTGTAGAAATTGCGCACGTCCTTGTCGATGAAATAGCGCTGGATGTCGCCCATCATGCGCAGGGCGAACTCCACCGAGAAGATGCAGGTATTCTGCCCCTGGTCTTCCTTGAGGATGTCCGCCTGCACGGTGCCCCGCACGTTCTTGAGCACCATGTCCTTGATGCGCTTGCGCTCCTCGGGGCTGGGGTCGCGGCGGTTGGCGGCGTAGAACTTGGCCACCTGCTGGTCTATGGCGGTGTTGAAGAAAAAGGCCAGCATGATCGGCGCGGGGCCGTTGATGGTCATGGACACGCTGGTGTTGGGGTCCACCAGGTCGAAGCCGTCGTAGAGGACCTTCATGTCCTCCAGGGTGCATATGCTCACCCCGGAGTTGCCCACCTTGCCGTAGATGTCCGGGCGCTCGTCCGGGTCCCATCCGTAGAGGGTCACCGAGTCGAAGGCGGTGGACAGCCGCGCCGCCTTGGCGTCGGCACTGAGCAGCTTGAAGCGCCGGTTGGTGCGGAAGGGGTCGCCCTCGCCCGCGAACATGCGGGTGGGGTCCTCGTCGGTGCGCTTGAAGGGGAACACGCCCGCGGTGTAGGGGAAGCGGCCGGGCACGTTCTCGGCGCGCATCCAGGAGTAGACCTCGGCCGGGTCCTGCCAGCTGGGCAGGCACACCTTGGGAATGGCGCTGCCCGCCAGGGAGCGGGTGGTCAGCGGCACGCGTATCTCGCGCTCGCGCACCGTGTACACGTACTCCTTGCCCGAGTAGTCTTTTTGCAGCTTGGGCCAGGAGGCCAAGAGGCGGTGGGTCTCCTCGTCGTAGCCCTCCTCCAGCTTGTACACCTCGGCCCGGAGCTTCTCCAGCGCCCCTTCCAGGCCCGGCTCGCCCCGCCAGGATTTGGCCACCGCGTCGTGGGTGGACTTCATCTGCCACACCCGGCGCACCAGATCGGCCTGCTGCCGGGTGCGTTGGTGATACTCGCGGATGGCCTCGGCGATCTCGGCCAGATAGCGGGTGCGCTCCGGGGGCACTATGATGGTGCGGCTGGTGGAGTGGGTCACGCCGGTGTCCTTGCGGGAGCTCGCGAACTCAACCCCGGTCTTTTGCTTTATCTCGGCCAACAGGGCCAGGTACAGGGCGGTGACCCCGTCGTCGTTGAACTTGCTGGCGATGGTGCCGTACACCGGCATCTTGGCCGGGTCCAGGTTCCAGGCGTTGAGGTTGCGCTGCATCTGCTTGCGCACGTCGCGTAGGGCGTCCTCGCTGCCCCGGCGCTCGAACTTGTTCACCGCCACCAGGTCGGCGAAGTCCAGCATGTCGATCTTCTCGAGCTGGGAGGCCGCGCCGAACTCGCTGGTCATCACGTAGAGGCTCAGATCCACCACGTCCACCACGGCGGCGTCGCCCTGACCGATGCCCGCGGTCTCCACCACCACCAGGTCGTACCCCGCCGCCTGGGCCACCTTGATCACGTCGCCCAAGGCCCGGCTGATCTCCATGGAGCTGCCCCGGGTGGCCAGCGAGCGCATGTAGACGCGGGGGTTGTCCAGGGTGTTCATACGGATGCGGTCGCCCAAAAGGGCCCCGCCGGACTTGCGCCGGGTGGGGTCCACGGTGATCACCGCCACGGTGCGCTCGGGGAAGTCGTTCAAGTAGCGCAGCAATATCTCGTCGGTGAGCGAGGACTTGCCCGCGCCGCCCGTGCCGGTGATGCCCACCACCGGCACCCGGCGCTTGCCCTGGATCTCGGCCAGGCGGTCGCGCCAGTCGTCGATGCCCTGGCGCTCCAGGGCGGCCCGTTCCACCAGGCTGATGGTGCGCGCCACCACCTCCGGATGCTCCGGGTTAAGCTCTCCCAGGTCGGGAGTGTCCAGCTCCTGCCCGGCCATCTCGTCCATCTGGCGAACCATGTCGTTGATGATGCCCTGCAGGCCCATGCGCTGGCCGTCGGCCGGGGAGTAGATGCGGGTCACCCCGTAGTCGGTGAGCTCCTTGATCTCCTCGGGCACGATTACCCCGCCGCCCCCACCGAAGACCATGATGTCCGGGCGGCCGTTTTCCTTGAGCAGGTCCACCATGTACTTGAAGAACTCCACGTGCCCGCCCTGGTAGCAGGAGGCGCACACCGCCTGCACGTCCTCGGCGATGGCCGCCTTGACGATTTCGTGGACCCCTCGGTTGTGGGCCAGGTGGATCACCTCCACCCCGGTGGCCTGGAGAATGCGTCTGATGATGTTGATGGCCGCATCGTGGCCGTCGAAAAGGCTGGCCGCGGTTATGGCCCGCACCGGGTTCTGGGGAGAATAGGGACGCGTCTCCATAGCCATAATGCTCCCTCTAGGTCTGTGCGCTAGGTGAGCTCACCCAGCAGGTAGTCGCTCTGAAGCTGGATGTATTGCTCCAGGCTGAAGGACGGGGCCAAGGCCCAGCGTCGGAAGCCCCACATGTGGCCCACCACCATGATGTTGTGGGCCACCAGGGTTATCTCCGGGGGATGCAGGGGGCGCAGGGAAAAGTCGGCCACCCCGCGGGCCAGCAGGTCCTTGAACACCCCGGTTATCCTGAGCTCATGCTCCAGCACGAAACGGCGGCTCTCCGCCGGGAGGCTCTTGGTCTCCTGGTAGATCAGCAGGATGTGGTCGCTCATCTGGTCGCACACCGTGAAGTAGACCGAAATGGCCGCCTCCAGGTCGCGAGCCCCGTTGATGCCGTGCCTCAGGCGCTGCTTGAGCCGCTGCTCCATCTCGCTGTGGATGGCCTGGCACACCAGGTAGAGCACGTCCTCCTTGGAGTTGACATACTCGTAGAGCGTGCCGATGGAAAAACCCGCCGCCTTGGCGATCTCGCGGGTGGTGGTCTTGTGAAAGCCCTTGGAAATGAAAAGGTGTACCGCCGCGTCCACGATCTGACGGCGGCGCCGGAAAACCAGATCCGAATCCTTGACCTCGGTATGTATCTTGGGGCCCTGGGATGGGGCCGATGTATCGCCCATGCTGCAACCTTTGGTTTATGAATTATGTCTTTGATCTATTGAAGTCCGCCGGGGCGCTGAACTTACCCCCACCCCGACTGAGCGCTCGCTCAGATGTAATATCACCCGATCCCAAACCTTGTGTCAAGAATTATTTAACGGTTTGTATTCCGACGAAGCTCAGACAGGCCTTGCTGGCCTCAAAATATTGGCATTCCTACATAACATATTTGTTTAACTAGTTTTTACTCAAAACGCCCGTTTTTGCATATCAAGCGCACAAGCCGTCTCCGGTCCGTCTTGAGCGATTTATCCCCGGTTTTGGTTAACATCCTTCCTTGCCAAGGCCACCCGCGCCATCTCTACCCTGGCCCTTACGCCGGCATCAGCCGCCGGCGAGCCGCGTCCGGGCCTTGTCCTTGCCCCTTGCGCGTCCGGCAGGGGGCATTTACACTTGGGCAACTGATTCTCATCAAGGAGCCTTCATGCCTCACCCCCATGCCAAGGGCCATCCCGGCGGCCATCCCGGCGGCCGCCCCCCGGCGGCGTCCCCTGACGGCACCCCGGCCCTCAGGCTGGTCGCCTGGGAAGCCACCCGCCGCTGCAACCTGTCCTGTGTCCACTGCCGGGCCGGAGCCGAGAACGAGAATTATCCCGACGAACTGAGCACCGCCGAGGGCGAGGCCTTTTTGCGCGACCTGGCCACCATGGGCAAGCCGGTGGTGATCATGACCGGCGGCGAGCCCCTGTTGCGCGAGGACATCCTGCACCTGGCCCGCTACGGCCACGAGTTGGGGCTGCGCATGGTCATGGGAACCAACGGCACCCTGCTCACCCCGGAGAAGGCCCGCGAGCTGAAAGAGGCGGGCATCCAGCGCCTGAGCATAAGCATCGACGGGCCGGACGCGGCCAGCCACGACCAGTTTCGCGGCCAGTCGGGGGCCTATGACGGCTCCCTGGAGGGCATGAAGGCGGCCACGGCGGCGGGCCTGGAGTTCCAGATAAACACCACCGTGACCCGGGGCAACCTGCCCATGGTGCCGCAGATTCAGGAGACGGCGGTGGAACTAGGCGCGGTGGCCCACCACATCTTCCTGCTGGTGCCCACCGGCCGGGGCCGGGCCCTCACCGAGGAGATCATCACCGCCCAGGAATACGAGGACGTGCTGCACTGGTTCTGCGACAAGCGGGGCCAGGTGCCCCTGGAGCTCAAGGCCACCTGCGCGCCCCATTACTTCCGCATCATCCGCCAGCGGGCCAAGGAGACTGGCGAGAAGCTCACCTTCGAGACTCACGGCCTGGACGCGGTGACCAAGGGCTGCCTGGGTGGGCAGGGCTTCGCCTTTGTCAGCCACGTGGGGCAGGTGCAGCCCTGCGGCTACCTGGAACTGAGCGCCGGCAATATCCGCGAGCAGCCCTTCAGCGTGATCTGGCGCGACTCCCAACTCTTCAAGGAGCTGCGCGACCCGGATCTGCTCAAAGGCAAATGCGGCCTGTGCGAATACCGGCGGGTGTGCGGCGGCTGCCGGGCCAGGGCCTACGAGGTTAGCGGCGACCATCTGGCCGAGGAGCCCCTGTGCCTGTACCAACCGGCCAAGGCGGGGCAAGGCTAAGATGAGGCCACGGCGGGGCAAAGCCTGGGCCACGGCCCTTCTGCTTGCCCTGCTGCTTTGCTCCCTGGCCGCCTGGGCCCAGACCAGCGTCCCGCCCAAAAGTCAGCCAGACGCGGCGATGCGGGTGGCCCAGACCGAAACGGTCTATCACGGCAACGTGAGCTCCAAGAAGTTTCACCGGCCGGGTTGCCGCTATTATTATTGCAAGAACTGCACGGCGCGCTTCACCAGCCGGGAACAGGCCATCCAGGCGGGCTACGTTCCCTGCAAGGTGTGCAAGCCTTAAACCATGGGGGCTAAGATGACCGTCAAGCGAAGCGTCCTGGGAGGGTTGGCCCTGTTGCTGCTGCTGGCTCTGGCCGCACCGGCACAGGCGGGCGCGGCCCACATCCATTTCTTGGTCACCCCGGCCACACCAGCCAGCGGGCTGAGCGACTTGCAGGCGGTGGAGGGCTTTCGCAACGCCCTGGCCCAGTTGGCCGGCGGCTACACCGAGTGGGGCCCCAGCCAGGGAGCCTCCCGCGAGGGCGGCCAGCTTAAGCGCCAGACCAACTTCTCTTATCTGGTGGCCGCGGACCGCGACCTCACCACCGACCTGGTCAAGCTGATCCAAAAGCACTTCACGGCCCCTAAGCCCTTTGTGCTGCACTGGACCGGCACGGCTTCAATCCCCCTGGGCAAGTGAGAGACATGAGCAACCTGGACGCCACGGACAAGGCCATCTTAAGGGCGGTGCAATCCAAGCTGCCCATCCACACCACCCCCTTTGCCAAGCTGGGCGAGGAGTTGGGCCTGAGCGAAGACGAGGTGCTGGAGCGCCTCAAGGCCATGAAGCAGAGCGGGGTGATAAGGCGCATCGGGGGCAACTTCACCTCCACCGCCCTGGGCTTTTCCTCCACCCTGTGCGCCGCCCAGGTGCCGGAGGAGAAGTTCGACGAGTTCGTGGCCGCGGTGAACGCCTATCACGGCGTCACCCACAACTACCGCCGCCAGCACCGCTACAACGTGTGGTTCACCTTTATCGCCGAGTCCATGGAGCAGATCGAGGAGAACCTGGCCCAGATAGCCCAGAGCACCGGGGTGCAGGACATCTGCTCCATGCCCGCCGTGGAGATGTACAAGATTAAGGTGGATTTCCCGGTCTAATTACCGACACAGCCAGTCACCGGCATACTGTGTTGCCGGTGATTGGCGCGGCGGCCTAGCCTAGAGCTTTCTTGCCAAAGCTTTCGAGAGCCTTAAGCGCCTGGCGCGCCTCGTTGCGGCGCTTGCTGGCCAACGTCTCGGCCTTGTGCTTGAGGAACACGAAGATGTCTTGTTTGGCCGCGTCGTCCAAAAGGTCCATGAGCGAGGCGAACTCCCGGGCCGCTTCCAGCCGAGTGCGGGCCTCGGCGGGCAGCTCGTCGCCCCACACCACCTGCTCGGGGCTCAGGCCGCAGGCCGCCGCCACCTGCTCCAGCACCTTGTCGTGGGCCAGGCGCTTGCCGGTCTCGTAGCGGTTGTACTGGGCCTGGCTAAGGCCCAGCAGGTCGGCGAACTCCTTTTGAGTCCGCCCTCCCCGCAGCTCCTTGAGCCTGCGGCCCACCCAGGCCGCTATCAGGGTGTGTGAATCGCGCAACTGCTCAGTCCTTTTGAGTTAGGCCAAGGCTATACCACCCCCCGGCCCCGCGTCCACCCCCTACTTGAGCTGGGCCACCCGCATCAGGTCCTTGAGCCGCGCGCCGCCCACCGCCTCCAATCGGGCCAGCATGCGCTGGAAGATCATGGCGGTAATGAGCGCGTCGCCCAGGGCGGTGTGGCGCTCCGGGGCGGCTATGCCGAAGCGCTGGGCCAGGGCCTCCAGGCGGCAGGCCTTCTGGTGGCGGCTGATGCCGTAGGGGTCCGAGGCCAACACCACCGCCTGGCACATGAGCACCGTGTCCAGCACCAGGTTTTGAAGGGGAAAGCCGTAGCGCTCCCGCATCACCCGGTTGATGAAGTGCAAGTCGAACTTGGCGTAGTGGGCCACCAGGATGTCGCGGCCCAGGAAGCCCAGGAAGTCCTCGAACACCTGGGCCCCGTGACGGGCCGAGGCGATCTTGCCCGGGGTGATGCCGTGCACCTTCACCGCCACCGCCGGGATGTCGCGGCCGGGGTTGACCAACTCGCTGAAGGCCTCGCCCAGGCGCACCCGGCCCGAGACCACGCGCACCGCCCCCACGCTGACCACCCGGTCCTTTTCCGGGTCCATGCCGGTGGTCTCGGTGTCCAGAACCACGAAACGGCATTCATTGATGGATGCGGCGGGGTCCAGGCCCTCCAGGGCCTCCAGGTTGGCCAGGGCGTGGGGGTGCAGGTCCCGCCGCTTGAGCCGCCGCCTGAGCAGCAGGTTGGCCAGCTTGTCCTTGACCAGGCTCACCGGCTGGCCTCCGGCAGGGGCATGCGCCGGGCTAGGCGGTTTTGGCCACTACCCAGATGGCGTGCACCAGGCCGGGAATGTAGCCCAGCAGGGTCAGGAGGATGTTGAGCCAGAACCTGCCGCCCAGACCGGCGGAAAGGGCCACGGCCAGGGGAGGCAAAAGAATGGCCAGCAGGATCATCAAAAAGTTGGCGCTGGTAGGGCGGGGCTCCCGTGGTTCCATATAATCGACGCTCATGGCGTTTCCTCCTTGGGGTTAGCTGGGGTCGCTGTTTAATAGGATAACTCATTTCGCGCCTTGAGTAAGGGCTGTGTGTTGGCTCGTGCCATGGACCGCCCGTGGCTTGGGTGCAGAGATTGCTTCGTTTCACTCGCCACGACAAGAACATATCTCTTGGTGTAGGGGCGGGGTTTATCCCCGCCCATCTCATTTTGCCCTCTGGTATTGGGAGGGGGTAAACCCCTCCCCTACATTTGCCTAATTGCCTTAACAGAGCCAATGCATAGCTACACCCGTCCGGTTAGTCAGCAGGCCCGATGGCAACCTGATTCCCTTAACCGCCCTTCCCTCTTTCCCTCAACAACCACGCCCCATCCCCTCCCCTACGTAATCAACCTGGTCTGGTACCGCTGCTCCAACAAGCTCTGCAATTCGCTAACCACCTTGAAGCTCTCTCTGAGCATCTTGCGCTGGAAGTTGTTCAGGCTCTCGGGGTCCACGAAGTTGTCCGGGGTGCGGCCCTCGGCCCGGGCCTCCAGATGGCGGCTGATCCTGAGCAGGGTGATGAAGCTGAAGGCTTCCACCAGGTCGGCGGCCAGCTCCTTCTTGAGCAGGCCCTGGGTCTCTATGGCCGCCAAGCGCTCCAGGGTGTTGGTGGTGTCGATGCCCAGCTCCAGGGCCATGACCCGCGCTCCGTCCACGATGGGGGTGAGGCCCGACAGCTTGAGGTTGAGCTTGTGGGCGTGCTCGCCGCCCTTTTCCACCACGAACTGCCGGAGGAACCCCAGGGGCGGGCGGTTGTACAGGGCGTTGGCGGCCATGTAGCGCAGGAACAGGCGATTCTCCTCCATGGCCTGCTTCAGGCGCAAACGCAGGGTGTCCAGATAATCGGCCTCGGCGTAGATCTCGCGGAAGTCGAAGAAGATGCTGGCCAGGCGCAGGGTAACCGGCTTGGGGTCCTGCACCCAGCGCACAAAGGTCTGGTGCCATCCTTCCTCGCTCAGGCACCAGTCCGGGTTGGAGGCCATCACCCCGCCGGTGCAGCGGGGGAAGCCGCAGCGTACCAGGCCCTCCACCACCCGCTCGCTGAAGCCCAGGAACCATCCCTTGACCCGCTCCAGGGAGGCCTCGGGCACGTTGGCGAAGATCAGGGCGTTGTCCTGGTCGGTGCGCAGGGTCTGCTCGCGGCGGCCCTCGCTGCCCAGGGCCATCCAGCCGTAGGGCACCGGCGGACGCCCCTCGCCGCCGTGCTCCATGTCCTCCTCGGTCAGGGAGATGAGCTTGGTGGTAACCCGGTCGTTGAACTCGGTGACCAGGGCCAGCATCTCCCGGGCCGAGCCGCCCATCCTGAGCAGCAGCTCCACCACCCGGTCTATGCTGGGGTGCAGCCGCACCAGTTCGTCCACCGAGGCCACCTTGTCTATGGCTCGGACCACCCCCACCGGCGAGCCGCCGGTGATGGCCTGGAGGTCTCGGTCGCTCAAGACCCCCACCACCCGGTCGTCCTGAACCACCACCAGGTGGTGCACCCCGTGGTGGCTCATGTTAAGCAGGGCCTCGAAGGCGTAGGCGTCGGGGCTGATGGTGTGGGGCGGAGAGGACATGAACTCGGCCACCGGCTCGTCCAGGCTGCGGGCCCTAAGCATCACCCGCACCCGAAAGTCGGTGTCGGTGAGTATGCCCAGGGGGTGGCCGCCCGCCTGGGCCACCACGATGGAGCCCACCTGACGCTGGGTCATGATGTGGGCGGCGGCCTTCACCGGCATGGCGGGCAGACAGGTCACCGGCTTGGGGCTCATCAGCTCGCGCACCCGGCTGCGCACCATGGCCGCGCTCAGGCTCAGGCCCTCCAGCCCGGCTATGGCGGGCAGCTCGCAGGAGACGTGCTCGCGCACCGCCTGGAGGTTGCGGGCCAGGGAGGCGCCGTAGTGGCGCTCCAGGGCGGGATGGGTTTCGCACAGATTCTTGAAGACCTCGCCGGGCAGGAGGTAGCAGATCAGGTCTTCCCGGGCGGTGACCCGAAACATGGCCTTGCCGCCTTGCAGCAGGGACAGGCCGCCGAAGGTGTCGCCCTCGCCGCGCTCGTCCACCAGCAGCTCGCCGCCGCCCTCCCCCGCGCCGGGCAGGCCCACCCTGGCCGAGCCGCTCTGGATGAAATACAGGAAGCGGGAAGAGGGGCCGCCCTGTTCGATGATCACCGTGTCCCGGGGGAAGTAGGCCACCTCCATGGCCGACACCGCCCGCTCCAGGTCTTCCTGGGGCAAGGCGTCAAAGGGAGCCACCGCCCGCACGAACTCCAGAATCCGTTGCCAGTGAAATTCTTCCATGGCCTGCCTTGTCAGGTGGTGAGCATTGGCACGCCCCTATGTTATGCGAAAACCACCGGGCGAGGGCAAACCTAAAAATGCCGGAGCCCATAGGGCCCCGGCACGGCAAGCAATCTATTTTTTCGGCCGCGGCTTTTAGCGAGCCATGAACACCTTGCGGAAGTGGAAGCCATAGATGGTGAAGGTTATGGCCATGGGGAACAGCCGGGGACGCCGGAACAGGGACCAGAAAAACAGCTGCCAATATTGAATACGAGCCCGGTCCTTGACGCCCAGCAGAACCAGGGTCTTGAAAAAGGCCCCGGCATAGCCGGAGTGCAAGCGCACGTATCCGGTGTGGAAGTGACGTTTGTTTTTGGCCTGGGGGTGGTATTCCCGCAGATAGTCACGCACCCGCCTGAAGTAGGGCTTGGGGGAGTAGATGCCGCTGATGACCTGGTGGTAGCCCTGGGACAAGGCTTCCAGGCCCATCTTGGGCTCCAGGTTGGTGGAGAAATCGGTGTTGTCGCCGGTTACTTCCTTGAGCAGGCGGCCTTCTTCAACTATGCGCTTGTAGAGCTGGCTGCCCTTGGGGGCGTTGAGCAGCCCTACCATGGCCGTGATGATTCGGCTGTTCTGGATCAACTCGATCTGCTTGTCAAAGACCGAGGGGGTGTCGTTGTCAAAACCGACGATGAAGCCTCCCCGCACCTCCATGCCGAAGCTATGGATCTTTTTGATGCAAGCCACCAAGTCGCGGTTGCGGTTCTGCAGCTTGCTGCACTCGGCCAAGCTATCCTCGTTGGGGGTCTCGATGCCCACGAACACGCCGTCAAACCCCGCTTCCACCATCATGGTCATCAGCTCGTCGTCGTCGCTCAGGTCGATGGAAGCCTCGGTGGAGAAAACAAAGGGGTTCCTGTGCCGGTGCATCCATTCAGTCATGGCCGGCAGCACCTCTTTTTTCAGCTTTACCTTGTTGCCGATGAAGTTGTCGTCAACTATGAACAAGCTGCCCCGCCAACCGGCGTCGTACAGGCTGTCCAGTTCGGCAATGATCCGGCTGGTGGCTTTGGTGCGCACTTTGCGGCCGAACAGTGTGGTGATGTCGCAGAACTCGCAATGATAGGGGCAGCCGCGGGAGTATTGCACGCTCATGGAAGCGTAGCGCTTGAGCTTCAGCAGGCTCCACATGGGTGTGGGGGTGTCGGCCAACGCGGGGAACTGGTCGGTAGCGTAGATGGCCCTGGCCTGCCCGGCCTCCAGGTCGCGCAAAAATCTGGGCAGGGTGATCTCGGCCTCGCCCAGCACAAAGTGGTCAACCCCGCTGAACTCCTGGTGGTCGGTGGTAAACAGCGGCCCGCCGGCCACCACCTTGACCCCCTTGGCCGCGCAGCGTTCCAGAAGGCGGTTCACGGATTTTCTTTGAATGGCCATGGCGCTGATAAAGACGTAATCGGCCCACTCCAAATGCTTGTCCAACAGAGGTTCCACGTTCTCGTCAACCAGCTTTTTCTCCCAGGATTCCGGGAGCATGGAGGCCACGGTCAGTAGACCCAGCGGTGGGTGCAAAGCCTTTTTGGATATAAATTTCAGGGCGTGCTTAAAGCTCCAGAAGGTTTCTGGGCTTTGGGGATACAGCAGAAGAGCTTTCATTTTTCTCCCTTTTCTTAAATTATACGGGAGTATTGGGGGATTGCTTCAACTGCTTTTTGCCGGAGGAATTTGTCACGTTTTTGCCGCCAATAAAAAGGCGCGGAGGCCGGAAGCGGCCCGCGCCTAAAGTCGCGGCTGAGAATAAAAAGCGGTTGGGTGCGGAGGCGAAAGCCTCTATTCGATCAAGCCGCCGCCATCCTCAAAAGTATAGATATTTTCTTGGCGGCCGCCCACCACCCCCAAGCGCGACATGCGCTTGACGTAGATCACCTTGTCGTCGCCGGGTGCGTAAAAATCAGGCAGCACCGCCTGGGGCGCGTAGCCCTGGCTTTGATAAAAGCGCCGGGTGGGGCGGTAACGGGGCTGGGAGGAAGTCTCCACGTAGAGCCGCTCCCCACCGGCGCTCCAAACCCGCTGCTCCACCAACTCCAGCAGCTCGCCGCCCAGACCCTGGCCGCGCAGGTGTTTTTGCACCACGATCCAGTACAGGTCCCAGGAATGCAGGGTGCCCGCGATGGGCCCATAGCAGGCATAGCCCAGGACCTGGGCGCCCTCTTGCAGGAACATGAACAGGTAGCCGGAGGCCAGGCCCTTGGCCAGGCGCTCGCTCACCAACTCGGCGGCCACGGCCACCTCTTCGGGGCGGAAAAATCCGCTGGCCTCGGTCATGTCCTGAACGACGGCCACGTCCGAAGGCAGGACATCTTCCCGCCAAATCATGGCGGGCTTGGTTTGCATAGACATGTTTGGGCTTAAGCCCGTCCTTGCTTGGGTTGATTCAAATCGGCCAGGATGGCGGCCACCACGGCGGCCTGGTCCAGACCGGCCTGGGCGGCGGCGGCCGAGAAACCGGCGTCCGCGGCCAGGCAGGGGTTGGCGTTGACTTCCAGAATCCAGGGCTTGCCTTGGTGGTCCACCCGGAAGTCCACCCGGGCCCAGCCCCGTAGGCCGAACAGGTCCCAGCATTGCCGGGCCAGGCCTTGCAGCCTGTCCAGCAGCGTCCGGTCCGAGGCCGGGAAATCAAAGCGGCGCGGGGTGTGGTGATACTCGAAGGAGGCCTCCTCCCACTTGGCGCGGTAACCCACCACCCGCAGTTGACCGGAGGCGTAGCCGTCGAAAACTATCTCCGCCGGAGGCAAGTGGCGCACGCCGTCCGGCCCGGCCACCAGGGCCAGGTTGAACTCGCGGCCCTCGATGTAGGCCTCGGCAAAGCAGGGGCCGCCCACCTGGGCCTGTTTGGCGGCCAGGGCCTGGGCCAAGCGCCGGGCCTGGCGGGCCGGGACCAGGGACTCGTCGTCGATGCCCAGGGAGCCATGCTCCCACACCGCCTTGATGAGCCAAGGCTCCTGGCTTACGCCCTGTCCCTTGCCGCCCGGCGTGCGCCAGGCCGGGGTGGGCAGACCGGCCGCGGCCAGGGCCCGCTTGGCCAATAGCTTGTGGGAGGTGACCAGCATGGCCTTCCCCCCGGCCCCGGCGAAGGCCAGGCCCTCATGGGCCAGCCAGACCGGCGCGGTGTGAATGCGCGCCGCCTGGCCCAGGGGCTCCTCCACCAGGTTGAACACCGCCTCGGGCCTCTGGGCGCGAAGGCGCGCCAGGCTGGCCCGAGGCGAACCCTCCCAAGGGCAGAGCGAGGCCCGGTGGCCTCCGGCCTCCAGGGCCAGGGCCACCTCGCGGGCCTGCACCAGGTTGTCGTCCTGGTCCGGGCGGGCCCCAGGGGGCACCGCGTCGTGTAGCACCGATACTCGCATAACCCGCTCAGCAGCTCCCCGCCGCCAGGCTGGGGGCGGGCCGGGCGTCGGCCTGGGCACGCTCCATGGCCGAGGCCACGATGCGCTCGATGAGCTTCTGGTAGGGGTAGTCCACCAGGGAGCAAAGGATGGGCAAGTCCGAGTGCTCCGGGTGCAGGCCGGCCAGGGGGTTAACCTCCAAAAAGTTGGGTTGGCCGTGGGCGTCGCAGCGCAGATCCACCCGACCGGCGTCGCGGCACTCCAGGCCGCGCCAGGCGGCCAGGGCCAACTCGCCGGCCTGCCCGGCCTCGAAGCCCTTGATCCGGCGATAGCGCACCAGATCGTCGCACTCTTCCTTGTTGCGCAGGGTGTAGGCGTCCGGATCCGCTCCGGCACCGGCCCTGAGCGTCACTTCCATCACCCCGATCACCCTGGCCTTGGACCCGGTGCCCACGATGCCCACGGTGAACTCGCGGCCGGGCAGGTAGGTCTCCACCAGCACCGGCTGGCGGTAGCGGCCGATGAGCTCGATGCAGGCCTGGGCCAACTCCTCGGGGCCCTTGACCTTGGAGGCCGAGCCGATGCCCCGGCCGGTGCCCTCGGCCACCGGCTTTACGAACAGGGGATAAGGCAGGCGCACCCCGGCGGCCTCCCTGGGTTCGCTGACCACCGCGAAGTCCGGGGTGGCCAGGCCCAGGTCCCGCACCACCCGCTTGGCCATGCCCTTGTGCAGGGTGAGGCACAGGGTCAGGGGGTCGGCAAAGGTGTAGGGCACCCCGTAGTATTCCAACAGGGCCGGTATCTGGGCCTCGCGGCCATAGCGCCCCAGGCCCTCGGCGATGTTGAACACCAGGTCCCAGCGGTCCCCCTGGGCCAGGCGGCCCACCAGGGAAGGCAGGGACCCGATGCGGTCGCACTGGTGCCCCGCGGCTTTCAGGGCCGTTTCAATGCCCTCCACGGTGCGAGGGCTGTCGAACTCGGCGACCTCTTCCTCGGAATACCCCTTGGCCAGGTATTCCGAGCGCAGGTCATAGGTCATCCCCACCAACATGGCCGCATCTCCTCGAGCCTCAGCAGGCCGCCGGGCCCCATTCCCCGCCCTGGTCGGGGTAAGTGTAGGTGTCGCCCTGGTAGTTTTTCAGCAACAAGTCGCAACCGCTACGGCCCGCCACCGCCTCGGGATACAGGGCCACCTTGCCGCCGCCGCCGGGGGCGTCGATGACAAAGGTGGGCACCCCGTAACCGGTGGTGTGGCCCCTGAGGCCCTGGATCATCTCCAGGCCCTTGCTCACCGGGGTGCGGAAGTGCCCGGACCCGGCGATGGGGTCGCACTGGTACAGGTAGTAGGGCCGCACCCGCATCTTCAAAAGGCCCTGCATGAGCTTGCGCATCACCGGCACCGAGTCGTTGACGCCCGCGAGCAGCACCGTCTGGCTGCCCAGGGGAATGCCCGCGTCGGCCAAACGGGCGCAAGCCCGGGCCGCCTCGGGGGTCAGCTCCGCCGGGTGGGTGAAGTGCAGGCTCATGAACAGCGGGTGATATTTTTTGAGCCGCTTGACCAAGTCCTTGGTTATGCGCTGGGGCAACACCGCCGGGGTCTTGGTCCCGATGCGCAGCATCTCCACGTGGGGTATGCGGCGCAGCCTGTTCAAGAGCCATTCCAGGCGGTCGTCGGCCATGGTCAAGGGATCGCCGCCGGAGATCAGCACGTCGCGCACCGAAGGCGTGGCCTCGATGTAGGCGATGGCCTGCTCCATGTCGCTCCTGCTGTGGGCCATGCCGTGACTGCCCCCGCCCACCATGCGCGAGCGGGTGCAATAGCGGCAATAGGCGCTGCAAAAGCCGGTGGCCAAAAACAGGACCCGGTCCGGATAGCGGTGCACCAGCCCAGGCGCGGCCATGTCGTGCTCCTCGCCCAGGGGGTCGTTGCTCTCGCCGGGGCTCACCACCGCCTCGAACCAGGTGGGTACCATGGTGCGGCGCAGGGGATCCTCGGGATTGTCCGGGTCCATCAAACTTAGGTAATAGGGAGTGATCCCCAGGGGCAGCTTGCCGGAGTTGCCGCTAAAGGCCCTCTCCTCGGCCGGGCTGAGCCGCAGGTAGCGGGCAAGCCCGTTCAGGGAGGTGACCCTGTTGCGCACCTGCCAGCGCCAGTCGTTCCACTGGGTGGCGGTGGTCCCTGGGAAGAAGCGGCGGCGGAAGGAAGCCGCCGGGCGGGTCGCGTTTGGGCGAGGCTCCAGGGCCAGGCCCAAGGCCGGCGCCAAAGGCGCGGGCTGGGTCAGAGATTGGGCGGAGTTACAACCCTGATGGGGAGGCTCCGCAGCGGCAACGCTATTTTCGCTTCGACTCATTGGTCGTTCCTTCCAATACCCACCGGACTCCCATCCGGCAGGTAAAGCTTTTCCGCCCGGGCCTGGGCCCGGGCGGAGAGCGCGCTTACTTCAGGCCCAAGGCTTTTTTGGTGGCCGCGTCAACCTTGCCGGTGACCTTCAGGCCGTTTTCCTTCTGGAAGGCCTTCAGGGCCATGCGGGTCTTTTTGCCCATCATGCCGTCCACCTTCAGCTTGGCGCCCTTGCTGTTCAGGGCGTCCTGCAGGACGCGCACCTTGGCATTGGGTTTGGCGGCAAGCGACTTGGGGGCTTTGGCTTTTTGGGCCGCGACAGCCTTGGCCGGAGTCGGAGCAGCCGGTGCCGGAGCGGCCGCGGCCGGTTGGGCCACTGCCGGTTTGGCGGCGGCGGGTTGGTCGGCGGCCATGGCCACCGGGGCGGCGGTCAAGGCGAAGCCGACTACGGCCGCCAGGGCCAGACCCGTGATTTTGCCTTTACTGCTTTTGCTCATCTCATACCTCTCGATCAAAATGGTTTTTCCCTCAGCCTGACTCTCCACCCGGCCCCAAACCGTCACTTCGCGCTTCAAACGGCTTACGAGCTCCGCCCCCAAGCCGCCGGAAGCCACCCGGTAGTTAGACTCGTCAAAGGCGGCGATGGCCACAGCCTTCACCTTGCCCCGCGAGTCCCACTCCACCGGGATAACCAGTCCCGTGATCTGTTGGGTTTCGGCCTTGGCGTCCACCTTTTGTCCTTTCCCGTTCAGGTGCCGGTTCTTCATGCTGGACAAGCAAACGTCATGCCATAATGCATATAGCTGGTTTTTTTGGATTTATTCCAGGCGTCGCGAGAAAGGGGAAGCTGGTTTTCCGGCTGGGGGCTACTTGAAATTGCGTGAGGCCAAGCCGTATTTGGCCAGGAGGTTGCGCAGTTGGCGGGTGGTCACCCCGGCCTGGGCGGCGGCGTGGTCCACCCGGCCCTTTTTGGCGGCCAGCAGGCGCTCCAAATAACGCCGCTCCACCTCTTCCACCGCCCGGCGGCGCACCTCGGCCAGACTCTGGCCCTCGCTGGGATCGTCGGACTCGCCGGGATGCTCCAGGGCCACCAGGTCGGCCGGGAAGCTGGCCGGGCTCAGGCGGCGGCCCCGCTCCAGGATATAGGCCCTTTCCAGGAGGTTTTCCAGCTCGCGGATGTTGCCCGGCCAGTCGTAGGCGCTCAGCACCTGCATGGCCCGCTCGTCCACCCCGATGATGTCCTTGCTGTAGTTGCGGTTCAGCCGCTCCAACAAGGTGGACACCAGAAGGGGAAGGTCTTCCCGGCGGGCGCGCAGGGGGGGAAGTTCGATGGCAAAGACGTTGAGGCGGTAGTAAAGGTCGTCGCGGAAGCTGTGCTCGCTGATTTTCTTGGCCAAATCCACGTTGCTGGCCGCCACCACCCGCACGTCCACCGAGATGTCCTGCTCCCCGCCCACCCGGCAGAAGCTTCCCTCCTGCAACACCTGCAGGAGCTTGATCTGGGCCGCCGGGGAGATGGTGCCAACCTCATCCAGGAAGATGGTGCCCTGGTCGGCGATCTGGAACTTGCCCAGCTTGCGGCGCTCGGCCCCGGTGAAAGCCCCCCTTTCGTGGCCGAAAAGCTCGCTCTCCACCAGGGTGTCGGGCATTGAACCGCAGTGCACCGCCACAAAGGGACCTCCCGAGCGGGAGGAATGCATGTGGATCAGGCGGGCCAACAGGCTCTTTCCGGTGCCGGTTTCGCCGGTCAGGAGCACCGTGGCCCGGGTGGGGGCCACCATCTCCAGCTTTTCGTAAACCTCGCGCATCAGCGGCGAACGGGTGCGCACCAGGCCCTGGGCCTCGCCCCGCCAGAAGCTCTCGCGCAGATATTCCAGCTCAGACTCGATCTGGCGCCGGGTGTTCAGCCCGGAGATAACCAACTCCACCTCGTGGGGGTCCACCGGGTAGGTGAGGTAGTTGTCCGCTCCCGCCTTTACCGCGGATACGGTCTGGCGGATGCGCTCGGCGGGGGTGAGCACGATGAGGGGCGGTCCGCTGCTGGAGGAGCGGAAGGGCTTCAGGGCGGCGGCGTAGTCGGGCTCCGCGCCGGGGGCGAGCTTTTCGCCGATAAAGGCGATATCCACGAAGGCCAAGTCGAAGCGGCGCCGGGCCATGAGGTCCAGGCAGGCCTGAGCCGATGCGGCTTCTTCCAACCGCTGCCCACGCTTAAGGGCGCTGCGCAGACTGGCTTTCACCGAAGAATCGGTGGTCGCCACCAGCATAGACTTCATGGCCCACCCCTTTGGTAGACAGGTTTTCTGGCCGAATATTAGCGCCGTGCCACGCTTTTTCCCACCACAAAAATGCCCCTTCACCCCCCGGGCAGCCCTTGGAATCGGCGATTCCGCCTCCCGGCGATCTGTCTAAAATTATCACGCAATCAAAGCCGGTTAGGCAATGGCATATGGATTGCTTATATGTGGGGCGTGGCTGTGCGGGCCCCTCTCCGCCTCCCCGGTAAAGCAACAACACACAGGATTTAGTATATGGCCACTTTTTCCGCGCGTTCGTTTAAGCCCATGAGGGCCCTGACTGGAGTTTTTTCCAAAACCGGCACCATGCTCATCCTGGCCGCCCTGATCGCCATGGGTCTGACAGCCTGGCATTTCGGCGACGACTTTTTGGACGAGTTGGAGCTTCTTAGCTATGAGCTGGAGGATTCCCCCTGGCTCAGCCTGGCTCGCTTGTCGCTGATGATCGCTATCTTCGCCATGGTTTGGCGCATTTATCTCGCCGTCACCTATCGTGACATGGAGCCCTGCCCCGACCAAGAACTGCCCGAGGTCACGGTGGTGGTGCCCGCCTACAACGAGGGGGCCCAGGTCCTGGCCACCCTGCGCAGCCTGGCGGCCAGCGATTATCCTCCCCATAAGCTGCGCCTGGTGGCGGTGGACGACGGCAGCCGCGATGACACCTGGGACTGGATGTGCAAGGCGGGACAGGAGTTGGGCGACCGCGTGGAACTGGTGCGCCTGGCCTTCAACCAGGGCAAGCGCCATGCCCTTTACCATGGTTTCGCCCTGGCCAAGGGCTCGGTGCTGGTCACCGTGGACAGCGACTCCGAGGTGCTGCCCGACACCCTGCGCCACCTGGTGACCCCCCTGGTGCGCGACCCCCAGTGCGGGGCGGTGGCCGGCAACGTGCGGGTGCTCAACCACGGCCAAGGCATCATCCCCCGCATGATGGAGGTCAGCTTCGTTTTCAGTTTCGACTTCATCCGGGCGGCCCAGAGCCGCATCAACACGGTTATGACCACCCCCGGGGCCCTGGCCGCCTACCGCGAAGATGTGGTGCGCCCCCACCTGGAGGGCTGGCTCAACCAGCACTTCTTCGGACGCCCTGCCAATATCGGCGAGGACCGCGCCCTGACCAACCTGGTGCTGCGGTGCGGCTATCATGCCCTTTTCGCTCGCAAGGCCGTGGTGTTGACCGAGGTGCCCCTGTGCTACAAGGGCCTGTGCCGCATGTTCCTGCGCTGGGCCCGCAGCAACCTGCGCGAGACCCTGGTTATGACCGGCTTCATCTTCAAGCACTTCCGCCACACCCCGGCTCTGGGCGCGCGGGTGAACCTGCTCATCCATCTGTTTCGCATGACCGCCGGGGAGTGGCTCAAGCTGGGCGCCGTTGGGGTGATCCTGCTCAGCCCCCAGGTAATGGCAGTCAACCTGCTCTTGGGCGCCTTGATCGGAGGCAGCCTGCCCGCCCTGGTCTATGTGCTGCGCCACCGCAACAGCAACTTCCTTTGGGCCTTCCCCTACACCCTGTTTTGGATGGTGGCCCTGTCCTGGATCAGCCTGTGGGCCCTGTTGACCCCTCATAAAAACGGCTGGCTCACCCGTGGCCTGGCCCAACCGCCGGAACCGGTGGCGATGCCGGTCCAGGCCTGCGCCGTGGCGGTGAAGGGGGAAGTGGAACTTCATCAAGACAACATACTGTAATAGCTTAGATTTTTGCTGCAAATCCGCTGTGGAGCCCTGGAGGGCGGCCCGAAATGGGAAACCGGATTTCCGCCGGGCCGCCTTCAGCAATAGCGCAGTAAGTGTTTTCGGCAGGTTAGCGATCTAGCACGGATATTGCTAGCCACCTGCCCAGGGTTGACGAGCCCCTCACAAATCAGGAGGTGACACATGTTTGGCAAGCTATTCAAACGCGACGAGCAGTCCAAGCAGGAAAAGCAGGTAGGTGCGCCCCAGGCTGCCGGTGCACCCGGCAAGGGCGACAAGCCCCGCGAGATACACGCCGCGGTGGGCCGCGAGCTGGTGGTCACTTACAAGGAAGATCCCGATTGGGTCTGGAAGCTCAAGCAGGTGCAAAAACCCTCGGCCCAGGGCAAGGACATCCGCGAATTCCGGGTGTACGACGCGGGCATGGCCGCGGGGCGGGGCGTGGCGGTGCGCGACTACGGCAGCCTGGATGACCATTCCGAGCTGATTGTTTACCACGGCTGGCTGAACACAAAAAACAACGACGTCCAAGTAGTCGCCGGCATGGGTGAGCAGCAGCGGGCCAGCTAGCACCGTAGGGAAACCAGGCCCGTCAAGCGGCCCAAGGCAGAATAATCTGGCAGGTGTCTTGACCGGTCCGGCACCACCGGCCGGCCAAGGCGCTACCAGCTCCCACCCGCGCCTTTTGCGCATGGCCGGGTTCTTTCAGGCGGCAACTCCCAGCTCAATAAGTATTCAACGGTCAGGGCCTAATTCCAAAAATGTTATATTGACCGAGGAGGGGACGAGGACGTCTCCGCCCTGCTGCCATATCAGGCACGTGGTCTCCAGCCCGGCCCCGGTCAATAGGGTGCTTTGGGCCACCGGCCCCCTGCGCCCGTGGGCAACCTGTGCTCGGAGGATTATTTCAAGGGCCTGGGCCCCAAGGTCCGCGAGAGGGCGGTCAAGATCATGGCCAGCGTGCTCACCGGCGTGAAATATCGTGGCCTGGACCAACCCAGCCTGAGCAGGGTGGCCGCGGACAAGGCCTACGCCATGTCCGGGCTGGAGCCGGCGGACATGGACCTGGCCGAGCTGGCCATTCAGGGGAACGGCGGCGGCATCATCGGCCTGGAAGAGGCTGCCTGCCCGGTGATCATCCTGGAGAGGGGCAACTAAGCAGGCGAAGCGCCGCATCTAAACCGCCAACCTGAACCATGACGGGGCGGCACCGCTTCTTAATGTGCGAAAAGAGCCCACCAGGCTTCACGTCTCGCCGCCGGGTTCAGCAGGAACCCTCCGCGTTTATTCTGGTTTATTTCCGTTGCGGCTTTGGGTCGCGCCCGGCTGGGCGTCCAGGGACTTTCGCACCAAAGAGAGCAGGTTGTTCAGCCTATACGGCTTGGCTATGTAGACGGCACCAGTGCCTTGAATAATCTCGTGAATGCTGCCCTCGGCGGAGTAACCGCTGGCGACGATCACCTTAGTCATGGGATCGAACTCCCAGAGCTTTTGCAGGCATTTTCGCCCGCCCATCCCCGGCATGCCCAAATCCAGTATCACCAAGTCCACCTCGTCGCGGTGTTGTTGGTAATAAGCCAAGGCTTCCTCGCCGGTGGACGCGGTGACGACCCGGTATCCCTTGTTGCGCAAAATAATGGTGCCCAACTCGCGGATTTGCTTTTCGTCGTCCACCAGCAGGATGGTCTCGCTTCCGCCCGCCACTGTTTGAAGGGGCTGCTCCCTTGTGTCCGCCGGGGCTTGCTCCCCCTGGTGGGCGGGCAGAAAGATGGTGAAGGCGGTGCCCACGCCCGGCTGGCTCGAGCAAGTGATGTGGCCTTGATGCTCCTTGATGATTCCATAAACCGTGGCGAGCCCCAGGCCGGTGCCCTTGCCGATTCCCTTGGTGGTGAAAAACGGGTCGAAAATCTGCTCCAGCGCCTCGGAGGCTATGCCCAGGCCGGTGTCGGAAACCTTGAGGGTCACATATTCGCCGGGAGTTTTTTCCGGATGTTTTGCCGAATTTTCCGCTCCAACCACCAAGGATCCGGTTTCAAAAACGAGCCTGCCTCCTTCGGGCATGGCGTCGCTGGCATTGCTGGCCAGGTTGATGATCACCTGCTCCATCTGGGTGGCATCGGCTTTAACCGGTTTCAGGTCTCCGGCCAGCTTCACTTCAATGTCGATCATTTTGGGAATGGTGTGTTTCAGCAGTTGGATGCTTTGGGTCAGTTGCTCGTTGAGATTTAGGGGTTTTAGTTCGACCTCTGACCTGCGGCTGAAAGTTAAAAGTTGGTTGACCAGGTTCCGGGCGCGCTCGGTGGCCAAATATATTTGGTCCAAATGGGTGGGGTCTATTTCTCCTTGCTCTGCCTCCATTTGGGCCAATTCGCCGTGCCCCATGATCACGCTGATGATGTTGTTAAAGTCGTGGGCGATGCCTCCCGCCAGGGTGCCGAGGGCCTCCATTTTTTGGGCCTGCCTCAGTTTGGCCTCCAGCTTGGCCTTTTCCTCTTCGGCCAGTTTGCGCTCGGTGAGGTCGTGGCCCACCGCCAGCACCCCGATTACCTGCCCCTGCCGGTCTAATTCCGGCACCATGGTGTACTCCAGAAAGAGTTCCTTTCCCTGGGCGTTGACCCAGGTGAACTCAACGGTTTGGACATCCGCGGTCTCCAGCGTATGCCGGAGGGCCGCCAAGTAGGGCTTTGGCGGCGGCTGGCGGTCATAGGGGGCGTCATAGACCGGCATGTTAAGCATGTCGGTTGCCTGTTCCTCCGTAACGCCGCGGTCCTTGCGCCAGGGCTTATTTATAAAAACCCTCCGCAGGTCCTTATCATAGCGGACAATATAAATAGGAATATTTTCGACCAGGGTGCGGTATTCCTCTTCCCGCTGGATCAAGGCTTCTTCGGCCTGTTTGCGGTGGGAGACGTCCCGCAAGGTCGAGACATAGCCCAACACCCGGTTGTCGGCGTCTTGCTGGGCAGACAGGACCATCTCAAAAGGTAATAGAGCGCCGTCGCTATTACGGAGAGTCCACTCACCCCGCCAAATGCCGGTCTTTTTTATCTCGCCATAGACAATTTCGCCGAAGTCCTCGAAGGATTTCCGGCTCGGATGCAGGAGTTCGGTCGACTTGTTGAGGATTTCGTTTTCCCGATAGCCAAAGGTATGAAGGAGCGCGGGGTTGCAATCCTTGATGATTCGGTCGGGGTCTAGGGAGAGAATACAGTCACTGGTGCTTTCAAACAGGGCCTTGAGATAAGACTCCCTGTCGCTGAGTCGTTCCGAGGTGGCCAGAAGTTGGGAATAATAGCTTTTGCGGAGGGACTTTTCCCCCAACCCGATAAGTTTGCGGCGTAGTTCCGCCAGGTCATGTTTTTTTTCAGAGGGCATTTTTTAAAATCGCGACCAGGTCCTCCGGTCCCGCTTCCCGAGGGTTGGTTACCAAACAGGCATCGTTACAGGCGGCCATGGCCAACGCTTCCAGATGTTGGGATTTAATCCCCATATCGGATAGCGTCTGGTTGATTCCCGCCGCCCGGCGCAAACCGGCCAGGTGTTCCAACAGAGCTTGGAGCAGCTCTTTACCCCGCAGGCCGCCGGCGTCGATTCCCAAGGCAAGGGCTATGTCCCGATAACGATCCTCCGCCACGGGAAAATTGTAACGAATAACCTGCTCCAGAAGAATGGCGTTGCACTCTCCGTGGGTCAGGTCCAACAGTCCGCCCAAGCTGTGGGCCAGGGCGTGCACCGCGCCCAGTATGGCGTTGGAAAAGGCCAGCCCCGCTTCCAGACTGGCCAGGGCGATTTTTGCTCTTGTCTGAAGGTCTTGGGGATGGTTCATGGCATGGATGAGGTGTCGGTTTACCAGCTCGATGGCCGCCAGGGCGTGGCGGTCGGTGATAGGCGAGCTGGTGTTGGAGACATAGGCCTCGATGGCATGAACCAGCGCGTCCAGCCCGGTGCAGGCCGTGAGGTAGCCGTCCATGGTGGTGGTCGTTTCTGGGTCGATCAGGGCCACATCGGGCACGGTGGCCTTGCTGACAATGCCTATCTTAATCTTGCGGGTTTGATCCGAGATGATGCAGAACTGGCTCACCTCGGCTCCAGAGCCCGAGGTGGTGGGCAGGCAAATCAACGGGGGAATGGGCAACGACACCTGGTCGACGCCTTCGTAATCCAGGATGTTGCCGCCCTGCGCCGCGACGATGCCGATGCCTTTGGCGCAATCCATGGGGCTGCCGCCGCCTATGGCTACAATGGAGTTGCATCCCTCCTTCTTGAAGACTTCAACCCCCTCCATTACCTCGTAGTGACGCGGGTTGGGCGTCACCTGGGAAAAGACGACCACCGGCAAGCCCTGGTCCTTGAGGCTGGCGACCACCTTGTCGGTCCAACCGGCCTCCTTCACTCCCGCGTCACTCACCACCATGACCTTGCGAGCGCCCAAATTATGGGCGTATTGCCCGACCAAGGCCAGGGCCCCCTGACCAAAGACGAACTCAGGAGCTACGAACTTTCTCATTTCCAGAAGGGAATTGGTTTCCAAAGCTCCGGCTCCAAATCATTTTTCGCTTAAAAATCAAAGCGTGCGTCTTCAGAGGCCAAAAGATGTAACCGATTTGAATGTATCGCAGAATCCAGGAGGATTATTGATTATATCATCCTTACCAAACTTATCGAACAAGTATGCTTTTCCGGCTTATCCGAAGGTGGCGCCGCGACTGGCTCGCCAGGTTGGCTAAACATCTTAAATTGCTTCAATTAATTGATTTTGTGTGGGGCTTTGGCTGCCTACACCGGATAAAATGATTGTTTTAATATTTTGAGGAGGGGCGCGAAAATTTCCCCTTGACTCTAGATCGATCGTTCGGTTAGCATTTTTATCACGCTAGATCAATCGATCGATCTAGAACCATCGCCCCTTCTCATCTGAGCTTCCACAACAATGTCGATGGCGGGCCTGGTTTCCGGGAGACAACCGGATTCTCTGAGCCGCCATCCGCCCAACACGGGGAGAGAGTATGGCTGAACCTAACAGCGGTAAAGACAAGCTTGCCCTTAATGCCCTGGGACTCTTTGCCGAGCGCGGCTTCGTGGGCACCTCCATCAGGGACATAGCCAAGGCCACCGGGCTAAGCATCTCCAACATCTATCATCACTTCGGCAACAAGGAGGGCCTCCTCCTGGCCATCCTGAAAACCGCCTCGGAGCGCTTGCTCCGCGAACTGCAGGAGGCCAGCAACCAGCCGGGCACGCCCATAGAGCGGTTTACCAAATTGGTCCAGACCCATCTGCAGCTTGCGCGCGGCCTCAGAAAAGAGGCCAAGATTTTTTTCCTGGACGAAGAACACCTTTCGCCCGAGGGCTACCGGGCCAATCTTACTTATCAACGTGAAATCCTGGACCTTTACCGCGAGCACCTCATGGCGCTGAAAGAGGCGGGCGAGGTCAATTTCAAAAGCCCCACCATCGCCGCCTTCAGTATTTTGGGCGTGATCAACTGGCACCTGCGCTGGTACCGGCCCGAGGGGCAAATGAGCTTCGAGGAGACGAGCCAGGAGGTAATCGATTTCATTCTGCACGGCATCACACCGGTGAGGAAACCTTGACCCGTTAAAAAAACAAAAGAGGTTGAGTCCACAGGGAGGGTAGGGCCATGAGCTTCAGCATAGATATCGACACGGGAGGCACATTCACCGACGGGTTTTTCCTGTCGGGCGACCAATCGGCATCGGTAAAGGTGCCCACCACGCCACATGATCTGACCGAGTGCTTTTTAAAGTGCATCGAGGCCGGAGCCGGTCGTTTCGATCTCCCGGTTGAGGATCTGCTCTATCAGACCGAGGTCATCCGCTTTTCCAACACCATCGGCACCAACACCATCATCCAGCGCGACGGCGCCAAGGTGGGCCTGCTGCTGAGCCGGGGCCAGGGCGAGTTGGCCCCGAGCCAAGAGTTGGAGGGCAAGGCGCCCTTGGTGGGGCCGGAAATGGTGCGCGAGATCGGCGGCGAGGTCGGCCCGGATGGGCAGGTGGTTTCTCCGCCCGAGGCCGAGGAGGTCCTGGCCCAGGCCCAGGAGCTGATCGACGCCGGGGCCCGCAGCCTGGTGCTGGCCCTGACCGGCTCGGACCGCAACCCCGCCAACGAGCGCATGGCCCGCGGCTTCATCAAGGAGCTCTACCCCAGAGACTATCTGGGTTCCGTGCCGGTGTTCCTCTCCTCGGACATCTCCCGACGAGGCGGCGAGGCCCAGCGCATCAACGCGGCGGTGCTCAACGCCTACATCCACGCCAAGCTGGTGCGCCTGCTTTACAAGGCCGGCGAGGAGCTGCGCCAGCGCCTGTACAACAATAACCTTTTCATCGTGCACAACAACGGGGCGGTGGCCCGGGTGGCCAAGACCAGGGCCATCAACACCTACAACAGCGGTCCGGCCGCTGGCCTGTTGGGCGCGCGCATGATCGGCAAGCTCTACGGCGCCGACGACCTGATCTCGGCCGACATGGGGGGGACCTCCTTCGACCTGGGCTATGTGCGCGGGGGCCAGCCCAGCTACACCCTGCAACCGGACGTGGAGGGCTTCGCGGTAAACGTGCCCATGCTCTCCATCCGGGCCATCGGCGCGGGAGGCGGCTCCATCGCCTCGGTGAACGGCAAGGGCCTTCAGGTGGGCCCCCAGTCGGCGGGCGCCCTGCCCGGCCCGGTGTGCTTCGACCTGGGCGGCGGCGAGCCCACGGTCACCGACGCGGACCTGGTGCTGGGCCTCTTGGACCCCGACTATTTCCTGGGCGGGACCATGAAGCTCAACGCGGCCAAGGCCAGGGAGGCGCTGGCCCAGAAGGTTGCCGAGCCCCTGGGGATAAGCCCGGAGGAGGCGGCCCTGGCCATCAAGCAAGACATCGACCGGGCCATGGCCCAGGAGCTGGCCAAAATCAAAAAGGACATGGCCGCGGAGTTGGAGCCTCTGCTGGTGGTCTACGGCGGGGCGGGACCGGCCCACATCTGCGATATCGCCTCGGCGGCCGGGCTCAAGAAGATCGTCATGACCCCCTTCTCGGCGGTGTTCTCCGCCTTCTCCTCCCTGGGCATGGACGTGGGCCATCTCTACTACCGCCGGGTGGGATTGTCCCTGGGCGACGGTGGGTTGGCCGAGGCCATGGCCTCGGCGGTGGCCTCCATGGAAGAAGAGGCCCGGCGTGACATGCGCGGCGAGGGCTTCACTCCCGAGGAGATCTCCTTCACCCTGGAGCTTCTGATGCAACCGGCCGAGGGCGGGCCCGAGGTCAAGGTTAGCGCGGCCGGTGATCTGATCGGCGACGCGGCGGCCCTGGAAGCGGCCCAGGCCGAGGTCCGCGCCCTCTTGGCCGCCCAGGGCTGGAGCGGCGATGGGGCCCTCAGCCTGAACACCATCAGCCTGTTGGCCCAGGCCGCGGTGCCCCACTACGACTTCCCCCAAACCCCGCCCGCCCCGGGCGACGCGAGCCAAGCCTTGCGGGGCCAGCGCAAGATCTTCACCCAAAAGGGCGGCGAGGGGGCCACGGTGCCGGTGTACGAGCGCGGCAAGCTGGGCAACGGGCACGCCATACAGGGCCCCGCCCTGGTGGAGTCCGAGCACACCACCGTCTACCTGCCGGGCGGCTGGGGCCTGAAGGTTGACCAGTACAACAACCTGCTGCTGGAGGAGGCCTGATCATGAAGGTGAGGATCACTGAGTACCTGGAGATCGACCTGAGCAGCGAGATGTGGTGCTGCCAGCGCTGCGGACGGGACTTGGTCGCCGCCCGGGAGAACTACAAGAAGGGCTGCCTGGTGGCGGAAAAGGACATGGCCCAGGTGCACCCGCCCCTGGTGACCGGCCAGGCCTACAGCTTCACGCCGGACCCCAACTACTGCCGCCTGCTGGAGTTCTACTGCCCAGGCTGCGGGGTGATGATCGAAAACGAGTACCTGCCGCCGGGGCACCCCATCACCCATGACATAGAGCTGGACATCGACGCCTTGAAGCAAAGGCACGGCGGCTAGCCCGCATATTTCGTGGAGGTTGGGCGGCATTCATAAACGAATCACCATTTATGGGGACAGTATGAAAAAAGTGCTCACATCGTCTATGTACAGTTTGTATCCATCGTCGGCACAGCCAGCCGCTGGCAGACAAGGCGTCTGGCAAACGAGGGCCGTAGGTGTAGCCATGGCTACGTCGAGGCCCGAGCGCAGCCAGCAACACCGTATGCCGGTGGCTGGCGAAGCCGGACGCACAACTTTCGCGAAATATTCGGGCTAATCATGGCCAGCGGCCGGGAGCTGTTTTCCTGCTTCCTCAAGGGCACGGCCATGGAGCGTCCGGCCTTTGTGCCGCTGGTGCGCGGCCTGGCCGCGCGGGTGGGAGGGGTAAAGGCCGAGGCCTACACCCAGGACCCCACCGCCTGGGCCAACCTGCTTATCAAGACCGCCGAGCTGTTCAACCTGGACGGGGTGGTGGCCGGGCTGGACTTCACCCTGCTGGCCGAGGCCTGCGGCTGCCCGGTGCGGTGGCAGGACGACCGCCCGGTGATAGCAGGCCCCGCGGCCGCGCTCTGCCCCGAGCCCGAGCAGGCCGGCCGGATGAAGGTGGCCCTGGAAAAGGCCCGCCATGTCTTCGAGGTTTCGCGCTCCCGCCGCGCCTGCGTGGCCGCCCTCACCGGCCCGGTCAGCCTGGCCAAGGAGGTTTTCGGCCCGGAGGAGGGCCTGGCGCGCCTGGGGGAGATCAAGCCCCTGGCGGTCAGGGTGACCGAGGCCTTCTGCGCCACCCGCCCCGACGTCTTGATCTTCCTGGAGGGCGGCGCCCTGGCCCAGGAAGAAATAGGCATGGCCCAGCGCAAGATCTACAACACCCTGCGCAACCTGGCGGCCCACTACGACATCCCGGTGGGCATGTTCCTGCGCAACTATGGCGACGACCTGCCGCCCGGCCTGGAGTTGCTCAAGATGGACTTCCACGTGCTGGGGCTTTCCCAAGACGGGGGCCTGCCGCCCCGCAAAAGCCTGGAGCGTCTGGCCGGGGAAGGCCTGGGCCTGGGCATAGGCCTGCCCATGAACGACCTGGCGGCGGCCAAAGAGACGATGTGCCTGGGGATCGATATGTACCGGGCGCGCTCAGGGCGGGGCTTCTTTTTCACCAGCCTGGGCCCGGCCACCCGTGAGGCCAACCTGGACACCGTGCATGAGTTGGTAAAGGAAATTTGCCGGGTTCGCCTCTGAGCCCGTGCTTAAGGAGATACGCCATGGGTATGACCGTCAATATCGACATCGGTGGGACCTTTACGGATTTCTACGCCACCGAGGGCGAGGGCAAGGGCCTGATCACCAAATCCCCCACCACCCACTATGATCTGTCGGTGGGCTTCATGAAGGGCATCAAGAGCCTGGCCCGGGAATACGGCCGCAGCATGGACGAGTTTCTGGGCGGCACCGACGCGGTGCGCTACAGCACCACCTTGGGCACCAACGCCCTGATCGAGCGCAACGGGCCCAAGCTGGGGCTCATCACCACCGCCGGCCACGAGGACGCCATCTTCCTGGGCCGGGGCCGCAGCTGGGCCGACGGAGGCGACAGCCAGGGCAACAAGGACCTGGCCCGCATCAACAAGGCCGCCCCGCTGATCTCACGCAACATGGTGGTGGGGCTGCGCGAGCGCATGGATTCCTTCGGCAACCCGGTCTGCCCCCTGAAACGCGAAGACGTGCTGGCGGCCTTGCAGGAGCTGGTCGACAAGGGGGCCATGGGGTTCGTGGTCTGCCTGTTGTGGTCCTTTGCCAACCCGGCCCACGAGCGCATGGTCAAGCAGGTGATCGAAGAGGAGTATCCCGAGGACTACCTGGGCTCCCTGCCGGTGTTCCTCTCCAGCGACGTCTCACCCAAGTCCGGTGAGTACACCCGCTTCATCACCACCATCGTCAACGCCTACATCCACGGGGTGATGGCCGACGAGTTGACCAAGCTGGGCAACGAGCTGCGCGATGGCGGCTACCAGCGGCCGCTCATGCTGGTGCACAACACCGGGGGCATGAAGAAGGTAAGCCGCACCAGGGCGGTGCTCACCCACAACGCCGGGCCGGTGGCCGGGCTGCACGGGGCCCTGACCCTGGGCAAGCAGTACGGCCACAAGAACATCATCTTCACCGACATGGGCGGCACCTCCTTTGACATCGGCGTGGTCAGCGGCGGCCGCCTGCAAACCTATGACTTCATCCCGGTCATCGACCGCTGGCGTACCAACATCCCGGCCATCGAGGTTAAATCCATCGGGGCGGGCGGCGGCTCCATCGCCTGGGTCAACGAGCTCTTGGGCAACTCCCTGGAGGTTGGCCCCCAATCGGCCGGGTCCATGCCCGGCCCGGCCTGCTACGACCTGGGCGGCACCGAGCCCACGGTCACCGACGCGGACCTGGTGCTGGGCTATCTCAACCCGGAGAACTACCTGGGCGGCGAGATGCTCCTGGACGAGGACCTGAGCAAGGAAGCCATCAAAAAGCACATCGCCGACCCTCTGGGCATCGACGTTGTGGAGGCGGCCCGGCGCATCCGCGCGGTGGTGGACGCGCGCATGGGCCAGGCGGTGTTCAACGAGGTGGCCCTCAAGGGCCACGACCCCCGGGAGTTCGTGCTGTTCGCCTGCGGCGGGGCGGGCGCCACCCACGCCTGCGGTTTCGCCCCTTATTTGCAGGTGGAAAAGGTGGTGGTCTCGGCCCACTCCCCGGTGTTCGGGGCCTACGGGGCCTCCACGGTGAACATTCAGCAGGTCTGGGACAAGTCCAAGACCATGAAGATCTTCTACTGGGCCGAGCAGTGCTACTCCCAGGATTTCGACGGTTTCAACGCGGTGGTGCAGGAGCTAAAAGAGCTGGCCACCGCCGACCTCAGGCTGGAGGGATACAGCCCCGAGCAGATCAGCTTCCGCCTGGAGCTGGATATGCGCTACGGCATGCAATACAACCTGACCAAGATCATCAGCCCCCACATGAGCGTTTCCGGTCCCGACGACTACAAGGACATCTGCGACCACTTCACCGAGGAGTACTCGGCCATCTACACCCCGGAAGCCACCTTCCCCATGGGCGGCATCAACGTGGAGTGCTTCTACCTCACCGCCTTTTTACAGACCGAGGACCTGCAAATGCACCCGGAGGACGAGCAGGGCGAGACCCCGCCCGAGGAGGCCGTGCGCGAACCCCGCCAGGCCTATTGGCCCTCCCTGGGCGGCTTCCAACAAACCCCGGTGTTCGACTTCGACCAGCTCAGGCCCGGCAACCACATCGAGGGCCCGGCCCTGATCGAGGCGCCTGAAACCACCTATGTGCTGGAGCCCGGCTGGAGCTTTACCAAGGACGGCTTCGGCAGCGGTGTCCTGCGCCTGATGGGGTCCTAGGGGCGAGGGTGAGTCTATTGCTGATACAACGCCGGGCAATACCGGCGAGAGGGAGATAAGCCATGTGCGCGATGGTCTACGCAAGGGACATGGAGGTGGTGCAGCAGCTCAAGCCCGAGCCCATGACGCCCCGGGAGACTGCGGCCCAGGACAAGATCGACGACGTTGATTACGACATCTTCGTACACAAGATGAACATGGTGGCCCAGGAAGGCAAGGAGACCACCATGAAGCTGGGCGCGTCTTCGGGCATGCGCTGGGGCGACGTGGCCTTCGGCATCTACACCGCCCAGGGCGACCTGGCCGTGGTGGCCACCGGCATCTGGTTCCACGCCGTGCTGGGGCAGCTGCCGGTAAAGTACATCGTTAAGCACTACGTGAACGACAGCTCGGTGGGGGTGAAGGAGGGCGATTCCTTCTTTTTCAACGACCCCTTCTACGGCGGGGTGCACCCGGCGGACATGGGCCTGTGTGTGCCGGTGTTCCACGAGGGCGAGCTCATCTGCTTCGTGGGCGCGGTGGTGCACTCGGGCGAAAACGGCGGCACCGATCCGGGCGGGGTTTGCCCCCGCGCCCGCTCCAAGTACGACGAGGGATTTATCGCCCCGCCCATCAAGGTGGGCGAGAACTACACCCTGCGCGAGGACATCCTGAACATGTTCGCGGCCATGAACCGCGACGCCCGCACCATGATCCTGGACGTCAAGGCCCGCCTGGCCGCCTGCCGCATCGCCCAGCGCCGCATTCTGGAGTTCGTGAATCAGAAGGGTTCGGACCTGGTGGTGGGCGGCCTCAGGCGCATCCTGGCGGTTACCGCCGATGCGGCACGCAACAAGGTGAGCCAGCTCAACGACGGCGTGTTCCGTCAGCCCCGCTTCATGGACACCGTGGGCATGGGCGAGGGTCTGCTCAAGATAAACCTGACCCTGGTGAAAAAGGGCGACACCATCAAGCTTGTCTTCCACGACACCACTCCCATGCTGCCCGACAAGCCCTTGAACAGCTTTTTCCAGGGCATCATCGGCATGGCCATGGTGTATTTCTGCGGCTGGTTCTTGCATGACCTCCCGGCCAACAACGCCTTGCTGGCCCCCATAGAATGGGACTTCCCCGAGGATTGCCTGCTCAACGCCAAGGGCGAGGCGCCCACTTCCATGGCCCCCTTCCCCCAGACCCTGTTCGCCAACGCCATGTTCATGGCCGGGGCGCGCATGACCTATCACATGGACCCCAGCCGGTCCCAGGCCTCCTGGTACCAGGGATTCGGGGTGCCCCTGTTCGGCGGCATGAACCAGTGGGGCGAGCCCATAGCCGACATCACCCCGGAGATAAACGCCACCGGCGCCGGGGCGCGCAGCGACCAGGACGGGGTCAGCGGGGCCGGGGCCTTCTTTGCCACCATGAGCGACTGCTCCGACGTGGAGACCACCGAGGCGGACCGGCCCTTCATGTATCTGTTCCGCAACTACTTCAAGAACTCCTACGGCCACGGCAAATACCGGGGCGGCGCCGGGGTGGGCTTCGGCATGAAGATGCACCACGTGCCGGGCGTGGCCCTGGGCTGCTTCGGCTTTGGCTCCCGCTTCCCCGCCACTCTGGGCATCTTCGGCGGCTACGCCGTGCCCCCGGTGTTTTTGAGCACCGTGCGCCAGAGCAATATGGGCAGCCTGCTCAGTTCCTCGGACGCCGGGCTGCCCAGCAACTTGGACCAGGTCTATGGCGAGGGCAACCCCGAGGAGGGTGAGAGGGAGTACCACCACATCACCCATCCTATCCAGCTTTTCATGTACGGGGACACCTTCTATGTGCCGGTGGGCGGCGGGGCGGGCTACGGCGACGTGCTGGAGCGCGATCCCCAGGCCGCCCTGGACGACCTGGCCGAGGGCCTGGTTTCGGACTGGGTGGTCACCAACGTCTACAAAGTGGTGTACGACCCGGGCACCCTGCGCCTGGACGAGGCGGCCACCAAGGAGTTGCGCGCCAAGGCCCTGGCCGAACGCCTGGGGCAGGCCAAGCCCTTTGAGGAGTTCGAGCAGGAGTGGTCCAAGCTCAAGCCCAGCGACGACGTGCTGCACAGCTACGTCACCTACCCCCATCCCTCGGTGGGCATCAAGCAGGGCCCCCTGATGCCGAGCCTGTAGGGAGGACGACATGGACAAAGGCGACATCACCCGCATGCGAGTGCTGCACCAGGTGCTCAAGGACAAGGTGGCCCAGTTCGGCAACCGCGAGTTCCTTCGCTTTGAACAGGAGTCCTTCGGCTACCAGGACTTCGACCAGGCCTCGGACCGGGTGGCGGCCGGGTTGCAGGCCCTGGGTGTGGGCAAGGGCGACAAGGTGGCCATCATCATGGGCAACCGGCCCGAATACCTGTTCCTCTGGTTCGGCCTGAGCAAGCTGGGCGCGGTGGAGGTGCCGGTGAACACCGCTCACCGCGGCGAGTTGCTCAGCTACATGCTGGGACAGTCGGGCAGCAAGGTGGTGGTGGCCGAGGAGACCTTCCTGGACCGCCTGGCTCCGGTGCTCCCGGAGCTGCCCCAAATGGAGACGGTGGTGGTGCTGGGCGGCGGGGAGTCGCCCTCCCTGGGCAAGCTGGTGGTGGATTACGCCGAAATGGTGGACAACCAGGGCGGCTACCGGCCAACGGAAGTGCTCTGGAGCGACCCCTTTGCCATCGTCTACACCTCCGGCACCACCGGTCCTTCCAAGGGCTCGGTGATGCCCCACAACTACGCCCTGTTCATGGGCGAGATATGCAAGGCCGCCGCCGACTACGGCCCGGACGACTGCCTGTACAACGCCCTGCCCCTATTCCACGGCAACGCCCAATTCCTCTCCACCATGCCCGCCCTGATGAGCGGGGCGCGCATGGTGCTGGGCACCCGCTTTTCGGCCAGCGGCTTCTGGGGCGAGGTCAAAAAGCACGGCTGCACCGAGTTCAACTACATCGGCGGCATCCTGCAGATCCTATACAAGGCCGAGCCACGGCCCGACGACGCGGACAACCCCCTGCGCATCCTTTTCGGGGCGGGCGCTCCGCCGGATCTGTACAAGCCCTTTGAGGAGCGTTTCGGGGTCAGACTGATCGAGGGCTACGGCATGAGCGAGATCGGCGTGCCCATGCTCAACACGGTGCGCGAGCGCAAGATCGGCTCCTGCGGCAAGCTGCTGCCGGGCTACGAGGTGAAGCTGGTGGACGACGACGGCCTGCCGGTTGCGCCGGGCCGGCCCGGCGAGTGCCTGCTGCGCACCCTGGAGCCCAACTGCATGCTGCGCGAGTATCACGACATGCCCGCCCAGACCGTGGAGGCCTGGCGGGATCTGTGGTTCCACACCGGCGACTACCTCACCCAGGACGAGGACGGCTACTTTTATTTCGTGGACCGCAAGAAGGACGCCATCCGCCGCCGGGGCGAGAACATCTCCTCCTTTGAGGTGGAAAAGGGGGTGCGCACCCATGAGGCGGTATTGGAGTGCGCGGCGGTGGCGGTGAAATCGGCCATGGGCGAGGACGAGGTGATGGTGTGCCTGACCCTAAAGCCGGGCAGGGATCTCACGCCCGAGGAACTCATCGCCCACTGCGCCGAACAGATGGCCTACTTCATGGTTCCGCGTTACCTGCGCTTCATGGAGGCCCTGCCCAAGACGCCCACCGAGCGAGTGCAAAAGGTGCTGCTGCGCAACCAGGGGGTCACCGAGGACACCTGGGACCGGGAGAAAACGGGCTTTGAGTTGAAAAGATGAATCGACTCGGACGCCCGTGCGCCCTTCGGCGCTGCGGGAAGGCGGGGGAAACAAAAGGGAGGGGTGATCCATGCAAGCGGTAATGCTCAAACCAGAACATCAGCTGGCTTTGGAAGACGTGCCCAAGCCGAGCATCGACGGCCCGGGGCAGATCCTGGTCAAAGTGACCACCACGGCCATCTGCGGTTCCGACCTGCATATCAAGCACGGTGAGATCCCCATCATGCCGGGCACGGTCATCGGGCACGAGTTCGTGGGGGTGGTGGAGGAAGCCGCGCCGGACGTGCGGCTGTTCAAGCCCGGCGACCGGGTGGACGTGCCGGCCTGCATGTGGTGCGGCAGCTGCCCCTCCTGCCAGAGGGGCGAGGTGCAGTACTGCGAAACCGGCGGGGTCTGGGGCGGCGGCTTCTTCAAGGGACGCCTGATGCCCGGCGCTCAGGCCGAGTACGTGCTGGTGCCCGGCGCGGACATGTGCGCCCTGCCCATCCCCGACAACGTCAGCGACGAGCAGGCCATTTTGGTGGGCGACGTCCTGGGCACCGGCTACCACGCGGTGGTGGAAGGCGGAGTGGGCCCCGGCGACACGGTGGCCGTGTTCGGCTGCGGCCCGGTGGGCCTATGCGCCATCGCCTCGGCCCAGCTTTTCAGCCCCGCCCGCCTGTTCGCCATAGACGTCCTGCCCAACCGCCTGGCTCTGGCCGAGAGCCTGGGCGCGGAGGTCATCGACGCCGGCAAGGTGGACCCGGCCAGCTACATCCTGGGCCAGACCGACATGAGCGGGGTGGACGTGGCCATCGAGGCGGTGGGCATGACCGCCAGCTTCAATCAGGGCTTGGGTTCCTTGCGGCGGGGGGGCACCCTGTCCATCGTGGGGCTTTTCGCCGAGCCGGTGCAGCTGGGCCTGCCCATTCTGGGCCTGGCCGGAGTGCGCATCAGCATGGGCCTGGGCAACCTGGGCCACATGCGCAAGCTCATGGACCTGGTGGCCGTAGGAAAGCTGGACCTGTCCTGCCTGACCACCCACACCTTCCCGCTCTCCCAGGCCATGGAGGCCTACGAGCTGTTCGAGCACCACAAGGACAAGTGCATCAAGGTGATGCTAAAGCCCTGAGCACGGGAGTGTCGCATATAACCGCCGGGCCGTGGGGGCCCGTTACCCAAAAGGGAGGACCAAGATGCCTTACAGCAAACCCATAGAGGCCTTTGAGGACATGATCAACGTATTCAACCCCAAGGGTGCCGAGGGCCTCACCGCGGTGTTCCAGTGGGACGTGTTGGGCGAAAACGGCGGAGTTTGGCACATCAAGGTCGCCGACGGCAAGGCGGAGTTGATCAACGAGCGCCACCCCTCTCCCACCGTATCCCAGACCTGCGGCACAGACCTGTTCCTGGCCATGGTCAACTACGAGATCAACGGCATGCAGGCCTTCATGAGCGGCAAGCTGAAAATGACCGGGGACATGAACGTGGCCCAGAAGATATACGACGTATTTCCCTTGCCGCAACCCGAGGGATAGCCAAAAACGCCAGGCGGGACGCGCCGACCGCGTCCCTTTATGCCGCCAAGCAGGGGAGCAGCATGCACATCGACAACCAGCAAGACGCCCTTCCACTGGTGCCGGCAGGCATCGCCGCCGAGGCCGGGGAAACCGGGCCGGTGCTGGCAGGGGGGCACTGCCCCCATTGCCGGCGCGACTTCTTTCCCCGGCCCCGCCACTGCCCCCAGTGTCTACGACCGCCCGAGGCGCGCCCGCTCAGCGGAGACGGCGTGATCTACAGTTACACCGTGGTGCGCACCAGGGCGCCCTTCGGCCTGCCCCAGCCCTACGCGGTGGGGTTCATCGACCTAAGCCAAAGCGGCTTGCGCATCTTCGGCCTGCTGGACCAGGGCGACATCGGCCGCCTGGCCATCGGCAAAGCGGTGCGCCTCAACTTGGGGCCCCTGGGAATGGACGGCAAGGGCGGGCCGTGCCGCCGCCCCTACTTCAGCCTGGCGGAAAGAGAGGGCGACGATGCCTAGACCGGTGGTGGCCGGGGTGGGGATGATCCCCTTTGCCAAGTATCCCCAGCGCACGCTGGTGGACCTGGGGGCGGAGGCCGCGTTTTTGGCCCTCAAGGACGCGGGCGTCGCGCCGGGGCGGGTGGAGGCCGGTTTCTTTGCCAATGCCGTGGGCAGCCGCCTGTTCGGCGACAGCACCATCGGCCAGAACGTGCTGTGGGAGGTGGGGATAAACCGGGTCCCGGTAGTCAACGTGGAGAACGCCTGCACCTCCGGCTCCACCGCCTTTTACCTGGCCTGCAACGCGGTGGCCGCCGGTCAGGCCGAAATGGCCCTGGTGGTGGGCGCGGAAAAGATGTGCGTGCCCGAGTTCGGGCTCATCAACTCCGGAGAGAGCGAGTGGGACACCCAGCTGGGGCTGGTGGCCCCGGCCAGCTTCGCCCTCCGGGCCCAGCGGCACATGCTGGAATTCGGCACCACGGTGGAGCAGATGGCCCAGGTGGCGGTTAAGAACCGCGCCCACGCGGCTGGTAATCCCGTGGCCATGTTCCGCGACCCCGTCACCGTGGAGGATGTGCTGGCCGCGCCCATGATCGTGGACCCCCTCACCCGCTTGCAGTGCTGCCCCATCGCCGACGGCGCGGCGGCGCTGGTGGTTTGCTCCGAGGCCGTGGCCCGCGGCCTGGGCACAGCGGCGGTTCGGGTGGAGGCGGTGGTGTTGGGCACGGGCGGCTATGAGTCGCCCCAGGACCTGGCCCGTTGGGAAACCGACTACCGGGTCTGCGCCCAGGCCTATGAAAAGGCGGGCCTGGGGCCCGAGGATCTGGACCTGGTGGAGTGCCACGACGCCTTCACCATCTCCGAAATATTGCACTACGAGGCCTTGGGGCTTTGCCCGCCCGGAGAGGGAGGCCGCTTCGTGGCCCAGGGCCACGCCTCCCTGGGGGGCCGGGTTCCGGTGAACCCCTCGGGCGGCCTGCTCAGCCGGGGGCATCCGGTGGGCGCCACCGGGGTGGCCCAGGTAATAGAAATCGTCGCACAGCTTCGCGGCCAGGCGGGATCCCGTCAGATCGCCGGAGCCAAGGTCGGCCTGGCCCACTGCATGGGCGGGGACAAGGCGGGGGACACCAAATCCTGCACCGCGGCCATACTCAGCATTTGAAACCCATCACGCCCTAGGAGACGATTGTGCCCGCCCTAATGCATCATGTGTCCGTCTTTGTCAAAGATATGGAGCGCTCCCTGGAGCTGTTCAGCGGCATCCTGGGTATGGAAACGGTCAAACGGCTGGACGGGGTGCAAGGCGAGCGCATCTCCACCCTACTGGGCATAACCGATTTCGTCGCGGATATGGCTTTTTTAAGGCATCCCCGCCAAAAAATATTGTTGGAACTGGTGCGCCAGACCGGGCCCTTGCCAATCCTCCAACCTCAGGGCGCCATGGGCGGTTTCGGCATCAGCTTGACGGTGCCCGATGTGGAGGCGGTTCACGCCGGCCTGAAACGGGCGGGCTGGATTCCCATCAGCGAGCCCCTGGACATGGTGGACCCGTCCGGCGCGGCCATACGGCTGTTTTGCTTTCAGACCGAGGAAGGCATGATGGTGGAGCTCATCCAACAGGCCGGCTGACGGCGCGGCCGGCCAAGGAATCAGGCGTCCTTCAGGTTCTCGAAATAATCGATCACGAAGTTGATGTGCGAACGCATGTAGTCGAAGGCGGCGTGGGTGTCGTGGGCCTTGATGGCCGCCAGGACCTTTTCGTGCTGTAGGTGAACCAAGTCCACGTTGACCACGTCTTGGTAGAGAATCTGCAGGTTCTCCCGGATGCCCGCGGCCATGTAGTCGTAAAAGTGCTTCATCAACTGCACCTGCAAGGGATTCTTGCTGGCGTAGGCGATGCGCATGTGAAAGTAGACGTCCTCTGAGCTGCCCAGCCCCCCCTTGTGAATCTGGTCCGACATCTGGGCCAGGCTTTTTTCCAACAGGGAAATATCCTCGTCATTGGCCCGGCGGGCGGCCAGCACCGCGGAGTTGCACTCCAGGCCCAGGCGCACCTCCAGAAGCTGGGTAAGGCTGACCGTCTGCCCTTCAACCATCAGGCCCAGGGGGTTGCGCTCGCCTCCATCGTGATGCTTGGCTACAAAGGTGCCCTGCCCCTGGCGCTGTTCCACCAGCCCCAGGCTCACCAGTCGGCTGACCGCGTTGCGCACCGTGGGGCGGCTGACCCCCATCTGCTGGGCCAGTTCACGTTCGGGGGGCAATTGATCCATGGGCTTGAGCTGGCCGCGAAAGATCATGTCGCGCAGCTGCTCGAAGACCTGGTCGGAGATTTTTTTGGGTTGCACCGGTTTGAAGCGGCTCATTAATGGCTCCCGGCGTTAGAGGGGTGACGCCAAAATTGGTAATACCTTACACCACTCCCGCTGCTCGCGTAAATATTATTCCGTAACTTGAGCCATGGTCAGGACAAACCAGAGACACTGTCGGCCACATCCTATTTTTTGACGCAGGACGGGCCCGGGACTGGGCTTTCTTTTGCATGGAGCCATCGCCGGCAAGGCCGATGGGGCCATTGGTATAATACGTTACCCTAAATACCAAATTACCTTATCACCCGATCATACTGATAATTTCCAGATATACAACATTTTATCAACTCAGCCCAAAAAAACAGGTTGACACCAAAGCCAGTCTTTGCGTAATTATGAAATGGTCTTACCAATTGACCTTAGGCAGCCGCGAGGCCGCCTGCCCATGCCGAACCCGATGCGCCCATAACAAGGCGTCTCGTTCATATAAACCCGCCCGCGCCGGGGTTGGCGGTCCCTTCGGGGCCCGGCTCGGGTGGAAAGTGACCTGAAAGGCAACGAATGAAGGGAGGTAGGCATGCGTAAAGCAGCCAAACTTTTGATTCTGGCGATGGCCCTCACCCTGGTGATGGCCGCACCCGGCCTGGTTTCGGCCAAAGAAAAACCCGTTCTGTTAAAGGTGCCGGTCACCTTTTCCACCGAGCTGCCCGGCCTGGGCTCCACCATCAAATGGGTTTCCGAGCGCATCGGCACCCTGAGCGGCGGTGCCATCAAGATGAAGGTCTACGAGCCCAAAAAGCTGGTAGCGCCTTTTGAGATTTTGGAGTCGGTGTCCAAGGGCAAGGTCAACGCAGGCTACTCCATGTCCGCCTACTGGGCCGGCAAGATCAACGCGGCCCCCATCTTCTCGGCCATCCCCTTCGGCCCCGACGCCAGCGAGTACCTGGCCTGGATGTACTACGGCAACGGGCTGAAGTTCTGGCAGGAGATGTACGACAAGAACGGCTACAACGTAAAGGTACTGCTCTGCGGGGTGATCGCCCCGGAGACCTCCGGCTGGTTCAACAAGGAGATCAACACCCCCGAGGACTTGAAGGGCCTCAGGATGCGCTTCTTCGGCTTCGGTGGCAAGGTCATGCAGAAGATGGGCGTCTCCACCAGCCTGCTGCCCGGCGGGGAGATATTCCCGGCCCTGGAAAAGAAGGCCCTGGACGCCACCGAGTTCTCCATGCCCGCCATCGACAAGCGCCTGGGCTTCTACAAGGTGGTCAAATACAACTACTACCCCGGCTGGCACCAGCAGGCATCCTTGTTCGAGCTTTTGATCAACAAGGACACCTGGAACGCCATGAGCAAGCACCAGCAGATGTGTCTGGAGATCATCACCCGGGCGGCCACCGCCGACTCCCTGGCCTTCGTGGAGTCCCTGCAGGCTCCGGTCATCAAGGAGAACGTGACCAAGCGCGGGGTTATCAACAAGTACTGGTCCCCGGAGATGCTGGCCGCCTACAAGAAGGCCTGGCTGGAGGTTGTGGAAGAGGAAAAGAAGAAGGACCCCTTCTTCGCCAAGGTCTGGGATGACCTGAGCAAGTTCCGCTCAGAGTACGAGTACTGGTCCTCGGTGGCCTTCCTGCCCCGTCCCGAGCCCAAGCTTAAATAGTCCCGCCCCAAGGGGCTACTTTTCTCCCGGCCGGGGCGGCGGCCAACACCGCCGCCCCGGCTCCCTGGTAGACAGCCCGGCCGCGAGCCGGGCCGTAGCGGAGGCGGCCAATGAGCGGCGAATCCATGGACACACCGGCCATCTGTAAAAAGCTGGACCGCTTCGTCATCAAGGTGGGCAAGGCGGCGGCTTGGAGCAACTGCCTGCTGGTGCTGGCCATCATTCTCAACGTGGTGTTGCGCTACGTCTTCGGCAAGGGCCAGGTCTGGCTGGAGGAGATGCAATGGCACCTCTACGGCCTGGCGGTGATGATCGGCCTGTCCTACTCTCAGGCCATGGATTCCCCCATCAGGGTGGACATCCTGCACCAGCGCTTTTCCCGGCGAGGCAAGGCCGCCTGGGAAATCGTGGGCTCCCTGCTCTTCCTGCTGCCCTGGGTGGTGGTGCTCATGTGGATGGGGGTGGATTTCTGGACCGAGTCCTGGCGGGTGAACGAGGGCTCCGACTCGCCCCTGGGCCTGCCCTTCCGCTGGATCATCAAGGCAGTGATCCCCCTATCCTTCGCCCTGCTGGGCGTGGCCGCTCTCAGCCGTTTCATCTCCAGCATCGCCGTCCTCATTGCACCTCGGGGGAGCCGCCATGCCAGTTGAAGACTATCTCGTCATCGCAATGTTTTTGACCTTCGTGGCCTTTTTGTTCACCGGCTACCCGGTGGCCTACGTGCTGGGCGGGGTGGGCGTGCTGTTCACGGTGGTCGGCTATTTTTCGGACATGTATTTGGGCACCCTCACCGGCCTGGACCTGATGACCCTGGGCATGGCCGTGAACCGGGTCTACAAGTTCATGGACAACTGGGTGTTGGTGGCGCTGCCCATGTTCATCTTCATGGGCCTGATGCTGGATCATTCCGGCATCGCCGAGAAGATGATGAAGGCCATGCAGAACCTCTTCGGCAAGGTGCGCGGCGGCCTGGCGGTCACCGTGACCATGATCGGCATCATCCTGGCCGCCTCCACCGGCATCATCGGGGCCTCGGTGGTGCTGCTGGGCCTGCTGTCCATGCCCGCCATGATGGCCCAGGGCTACTCGCGGCCCCTGGCCCTGGGCACCATCGCCGGCTCGGGCACCCTGGGCATCCTCATCCCGCCATCCATCATGCTGGTGATCATGGCCGACCAGTTGGGCCTGTCGGTGGGAGATCTGTTCATGGGCGCGGTGATGCCCGGCGTGATCCTGGGAGCGCTCTACATCGCCTTCATCCTGGTCTATTGCTTCTTCAAGCCCGAGGCCGCGCCGCTCAGCCCGGATCGCCAGCCCCTTGAGTGGAGCATGGTATGGGAGGTATTCAAGACCATCCTACCCACCGCCGCCCTCATCCTGGCGGTGTTGGGCTCCATCTTCGCGGGCATCACCACCCCCACCGAGGCCAGCGGAGTGGGCGCCCTGGGGGCGACCCTGCTGGCCGCCTACAACAAGAAGCTCAATTTCAAGGTCATCAAGGAAGTCACCTTCTCCTGCTTCAACACCACGGCCTATATCTTCGCCATCTTCTTGGGGGCTACCACCTTCGCTCTGGTGCTCAGGAGCCTGGGCGGCGACGAGTTCATCGAAGCGGCCCTGACCGGCATCCCCCTGGGGCCCCACGGCATCATGGCGGTGATCCTGGCGGTCATCTTCATCCTGGGATTTTTCCTGGACTGGATCGAGATCACTCTGATCGTGCTGCCCCTGCTTGCTCCGGTTATCAGTTCCCTGGGCATCCACGTGGAAGGCCACGGCGTGGTGGAGAACCCCGAGTTGGTGTGGTTCGTGATCCTGGTGGCGGTGAGTCTGCAAACCAGCTTCCTCACACCACCGGTGGGCTTCGCCTTGTTCTATTTAAAAGGCGTGTGCCCACCTGACGTGGAGTTGATCGAAATCTACAAGGGCGTGGTGCCCTTCATCATCCTGCAGCTTATCGGCCTGGTGATGGTGGCCATGTGGCCCCAGCTGGTGATCTGGCTGCCCACGGTGGCCTACCAATAGGCGGCAACAAGGAGGGCGGCCATGACAATCAAAATATTGGCGGCGGTGGATTTCTCCGACTATAGCGGCGACACCTTGGAGGTGGCCGGTGAGATGGCCAAGTGCCTGGGTGGCGAACTGGTGGCGCTCAACGTGCTGCACCAGCGCATCGTGGACGAGCTGAAGTTCATCCAAGGCACCACCGAATTGGTGAACTGCGAGGAAATGGTGGCTCAGCGCGCCGCCTCCCGCCGGGATCAGTTGGAGGCCCTGCTGGCCCAGCACGGCCTCACCGCCCGCATCCAGGTGGAGATAGGGGTGCCCTGGGAGGCCATCCTGGACGCGGCTCAGCGCGAGGGCGCGGCCTACATCGTCATGGGCACCAAGGGCCGGGGCGACTTTGCCCGCACCCTGCTGGGCTCCAACGCGGACAAGGTTTACCGCCACAGCCCGGTTACCGTGGTGTCGGTGCGCGGCGAGCAACACCGCAACCACCTAAGCCGGGCCCGGGGCGCCCAGGCCTGATGTACCGTCTCCTGCCCAAAAGCGGCCTGTTGCTGGCCGTCCTGCTCTTGGCCCTGGCCGCCCCGGTGGCGGCCGCGCCGGAGGTTGGCAACGCGGCCTGTCTCCAGTGCCACGCCGCCGAGGGCCTGACCGACGGCGGGGGAAAGGACCTGGGCCCTCACGGAGACCTGAGCTGTCTAGAGTGCCACCAGGGGGCCAAGCAGGTTCCCCACGAGGACCTCAAGCTGACCTCCTGCCTGGCCTGTCACTTGCCTCACACCGAAGCCGCCGCCGGCGATCTGCACGCCGGGGTCTCCTGCCAGGCCTGCCATATGGGCAGCGAGGCCGGACCCCATGCCCTGGTGCTGCAAAATACAGAAGCCTCGTGCAAGCGCTGCCACTTTGAGGGCAACCAGGCCGGAGCCCCGGCTGCGGTGCTGCCCGCCAAGAGCTTCCTGTGCCTGGCCTGCCATACCGCCACTCTCAGCCTGGCCGACTGGCCCTCGCGCATCGCCCTGGCGGTGTTGCTTCTGGGGTTGCTGGGCTCTCTGGGCTTCTGGCTCAGCGGCGGCGGGATGGGACCGGCCTCCCAGGCCTTGCACAAGGGCCACGGGGGCGGCGGCGTGGGGCGCGTACTGTCTGCCCTGGTCCTGGACGGGTTCTTACAGCGCCGTCTATGGAGGCTCTCGCCGGGCCGCTGGCTGGTGCACGCCTTGATCTTTTTGCCCTTTGTGGCTCGCACCTTGTGGGCCCTGCTGGCCCTGGCCCTTAGCCACGCCCAGCCGGGCGCGGACCTGACCCAGGCCATGTTGGGCAAGAACCATCCAGCCACCGCCCTGTTCTTCGACCTCACCGGCGTGCTGGTCCTGGCCGGAGGGCTTCTGGCCATGACCCGCCGCTTGCTGGGCGGCGGCCGGGCCCTCCCCGGTCTGCCCCGGCCCGACTGGCCCGCGCTGTCCCTGCTGGTGCTGGTGGTGCTCAGCGGCTTTGTGGCCGAGGCGGCCCGCATAGCTGTCACCGGCTACGTGGGCGCGCCCTGGGCCTTCGCGGGAGCGGCATTGAGCCACCTGTTCCGTCCCGGGCCAGTCCTGCAAAGCGCCTACGCCTACTTGTGGTACGGCCACGCCGTCCTTTACGCCGCTTTCGTGGCTTATCTGCCCTTCAGCCGCCTGCGCCATATCCTGCTGGCCCCTCTGTGGCTGGCCATCAGGGCGGGCGGCGAACCCGGACAAAGAAAGTGACGATCATGAAACCCGAAACCAAAGACCGCTTACGCGCCGTCGTGGGCGAGGCCAATTTCAGCGACAAGCTCATCGACCTGGTGACCTACAGCTCAGACGCCTCGCCCCATCTCCACCGCCCCGAGGCGGCCATATGGGCCACCAGCGCCGAGCAGGTGCAGGCCATAGTGCAGTTGGCCAACCAGGAAGACTTCCCGGTCACGGTGCGCGGGGCGGGCACCGGGCTCAGCGGCCTGTCGGTCCCGGCAAAGGGCGGCCTGGTGCTTGATCTCAGCCGCATGGACCAGATCCTGGATATCAACATCACCGACCGGGTGGCCGTGGTGCAGCCTGGGGTTATCTACGCGGACCTGGACAACGCCCTGGCCCCGCACGGCTACTTCTTCCCGCCCGACCCGGGCAGCAGCAAGGTCTGTACCCTGGGGGGCAACGTGGCCACCAACGCCGGCGGAGTCAAGGGGGCCAAGTACGGCACCACCCGCGACTATGTGCTGGGGCTCACCGTGGTGCTGGGCGACGGCAGCATCATGCGCACCGGCAACCGGGCCATGAAGAGCGTGTCGGGCTTTGACCTCACCCGCCTGTTCGTGGGCAGCGAAGGAGTCCTGGGCATCGTCACCGAGATCATCCTCAAGATCAACCCCAAGCCCCGCGCCAACGCCACCACCCTGGCCGTGTTCGACGACCTGGAGGACGCGGGGCGCGCGGTTAGCGGGGTCATGGCCAGCGGGGTCGTCCCCAGCGTGCTGGAGATCCTGGGCCGCGAGACCCTGAGGGCCATCAACCAGAACACCGAGCTCAACCTGCCCGAGGTGGATGCCATGCTCCTGGCCGAGACCGACGGCTACACCCAGGGCGAAGCGGACTATCAGATGGAGCGGGTGGTGGAGCAGTTCAGGGCCCATAACGCCCGCGAGGTGAAGCAGGCGGAAAGCGCGGCCCAGGCGGCCGAGCTTTGGAAGGCGCGCAAGAGCTGCGTTCCGGTGCTGGCCCGCATCCGGCCCAGCTTCATCTTGGAAGACATCACCGTGCCCATTAGCCAGGTGGCAGCCATGCTACGCGGGGTGCAGGAGATCGCGGCCCGCCAGCAAGTGCAGATCGCCACCTTCGGCCACGCCGGAGACGGCAACCTGCATCCCCAGATCATCTACGACGCGGCCGACCCTGAAGAGAGCAAGCGGGTGGAGGCCGCTGTCCACGACCTGTTCCAATTGGCCCTGGACCTGGGCGGCACCCTAACCGGCGAGCACGGCATCGGGTTGTCCAAGGCGGCCTACATGGAGATGGAGCACGACCCCGTGGCCATGAAACTCATGCGCTCCATCAAGAAGGTGTGCGACCCCAACAATGTCCTAAACCCCGGCAAGATGGCTCTGGACGTTTAATCATGGCTGAGCAATATCCCCACTTGGAAAAATTCCGCGACCAAATCCAGCGCTGTTCGCGCTGCGGCTTTTGCCAGGCCCATTGCCCGGTGTTCGGCGGCACCCGACGCCCCGCCCTGAACGCGCGCGGCAAGATGCTTCTACTGAAAGAGGTGCTGGAGGGCAGCCTGGAGTTGAACGACGAGTTGGTAGAGAGCCTGTTCCAGTGCACCACCTGCGCCTCCTGCACCAGCAACTGCCCCTCAGGGGTGGACGTGCCCGCCATCATCAAGGCGGCGCGCAAACAGATGGTGGGTCTGGGCACCTGCCACCCCGCCTTCAGCGGCATGGATCAGGTCTTGGACGAATACGACAACATCTACGCCGAGGACGAGCCCGAGGACTTCGACCGTGTGCGCGGCGGCAAGGCCGAGGTGGTCTATTTCATCGGTTGCGTGGGCCAGTACCGGGAGGAGGACGCCACCGAGGCGGCCTTGGACCTGCTGGACCACCTGGAGGTGGACTACACCCTGATCGACGAGGTGTGCTGCTCCGGAGTGCTGGAAGACGTGGGCTTCAGCATCAAGCCCGCCCTGGCCCGGAAGAACATCGAGCGCATCTTGGCTACCGGGGCCAAGACCCTAGTCACCGGCTGCCCCTATTGCTACCGCACCTTCAGCAAGCAGGAGGCCTATGCCCCCCTGCGCGAGGCGGGGCTCACTATCGTGCACCTGAGCCAGTTTCTGGCTGGGCGCGACCTGGGCCTGCGCAGCGACCTCAAGGTCACCTATCACGATCCCTGCGACCTGGGCCGTCACTGCGGCATCTACGAAGAGCCGCGCCAAACTATTAAGGCGGTGGCCCCTAACTTCGTGGAACTGGCCGACCACCACCAGGATGCCCTGTGCTGCGGGGCCGGGGGCGGGGTGCGCGGGGCCTATGCCAAAAACTCCCTGGCCATGGCCCGGCGGCGTCTGGCCCAGGTGGAGGACAGCGGCGCGGAGGTCTTGCTCACCGAGTGCAACTCCTGTGTGCACAACCTGTCCAATGCCAAGCTGCGCGCTCAGAAGTTCAGGGTGATGACCACTCCCCAGTTCCTCATGGAACTTATCGAAGAATCCTGAGCCAAGCGCGAGGAGCCTGTCATGGAGATAAAGGGATACAACTTCCCGGACGAGCTTTACTACGACCCCGAGCATTTTTGGGTGCGGGTGGAAGGCGATGAACTGGTCATGGGCATGGACGACTTTGCCCAGAAGCTGGCCGGCGAGATCGTTTACGTGCAGCTTCCCAGCGAAGGCAAGAAGCTTAAGAAGGGCAAGAAGCTGGCCAAGGTGGAGTCCGGCAAGTGGCTGGGCAAGGTGCTCTCCCCGGTCAACGGCGAGTTGATCGCGGTGAACGAGGACCTGGAGCTCAAGCCCGAGTTGATCAACCAGGACTGCTACGGCGCGGGCTGGATGTATCGTTTGAGGGCCAATGCCCTTAGCGAACTGGAAGACCTGTTGCGCGGGGCCGATGCGGTGCGGGCCTGGGTGGAGGCCGAGATCGCCAAGCACGCCTCGGAAGGTTAACACCTTGGACAACCTCTTCTACAGCAAGGGCCAGCTTTTATCCATGGAGGCCTGCACCGGTTGCGCGGCCTGCGCCGAAGCCTGCCCGGCGGTTAACGCCTCGGGCAATGGCCAGCTGTCGGGCCTGTACCGCCTGGACTGGCGTCGGCGGGCGGGCAAGGCCGGGACGGGATGGCTGCGCCGTCCGTTCGGCGGCAAGCCGCCCAGCGAGGAGCAGTGGAAGGCATTTTCCGACACCGTGTTCCGCTGCACTCTTTGCGGCAACTGCACCGAGGTGTGCCCGGCGGGCATCGGGCTCAAGGACCTGTGGCTGAGCCTTCGGCAAGAGCTGGTGGAGCGCGAAGCCTACCCGCCCAAGGTGGACCTGATCCGCGACAACCTGACCGAGAGCCACAACGTGTTTGGCGAGGAGCAGGACGAGCGGGCCGAGTGGGTGGAGGACATGGACGAGCCGCCTGAGGACCTCTACCTCAAGGACCAGGCCGAGGTGGTGTACTTCACCGGCTGCGTGGCCTCCTTCTTCCCCCTGGCCCAGCAGATCCCGGTGGCCCTGGCCGAGGTGCTGGAAGCGGCTGAAGTTGACTTCACTCTGCTGGGCGAGGAGGAGTGGTGCTGCGGCTTCCCACTGCTGGGAGCCGGCAACCTGCCCGCCGCGCGGAAGATGATCGAGCACAACCTGGAGGCCGTGGCCGATAAGGGAGCCAAGGAGGTGGTGTTCGCCTGCCCCTCCTGCTACATGATGTGGCGGGAGCACTACCCCACCGACTTGAAGCTCAGCCACGCCACCCAGTACCTGGACCGTCTGGTGGCCCAGGGCCGCTTGCCGCTACGCAAGCGCGAGATGACCGTGACCTACCACGATCCCTGCGATCTGGGCCGGGCGGCGCGGGTCTTCGAGGCCCCCCGGCGTTTGATCCAGTCCCTGCCTGGGGTGAAGCTGGTGGAGCTGGCCGACAACCGCGAGAACTGCCTGTGCTGCGGCGGCGGCGGCAACCTGGAGATGATCGACCAGGAGCTGAACGCCGAGATCGCCGGGCGCAAGGTGGAGCAGGTCCTGGCCACCGGAGCCGAGGCGGTGGTCAGCGGCTGCCAACAGTGCCTGCGCACCATGGCCACCCACGCCCGGCGCAACAAGCTGCCGCTCAAGGTGATGGACGTGGCCCAACTGGTGCGGGCCTCCCTGGACATCTAAGCCCCATGCGTCTGATCGCCGCCGCAAGCATGCCCAAACAAGCTGTCCCAGCGCCTCGCTAGCCCGGCATCTCCAAAGCCCAGGCTATTTCTTCAGCCACCAGCCCTTGGCTGGGCTCCCGGATCGACTCCAAGGCCCGCCGGGCCTCTGGTCCGCCGAGCCTGCCAAGGGACCAGGCGCACATGGCTCTTACCCGTTCGTCCGTTTCGCGGTCAAAGGCCTTGATCAACTCCGGCACATAAACCTGATCATGGGTATTGCCCATGACCCTGACCACGTTCATCTTCCAGCGCCAAAGGTCCTCAGCCCTCATGTAAAACATGTGCGGCCAGATGCGCTGCTGAAACTGCTGGGCGTCCATGTGCAGAAGCCTGATCAAATCAAAGTCGGGGGCTTTGGCCGCGACCCGCTGGTTCAGAGGCAGATCAGCGGCCAACCAGGCAGCGTTGCGCGGACAGACGTTCTGGCACCGATCGCAGCCGTACACCCACAACCCCATGGGCTCGCGCAGGCTGCGCGGGGTGAGCCCTTGCCCGTAATAGGTGAGAAAGGATATACAGCGGCGAGGGTCAATCTTGCGGGACCCCAGCAGGGCGCCGGTGGGGCAGGCCGTCAAGCAGACGTTCTTGCACCAATCCGGGCACCCCACCTCCAGCGTGGGTTGGCCGGGAGCAAAACTTGCGTCCACCACTATGGCTATGGGCAGCACCCAGGAGCTTTTTCGCGCCACCTTGCTGGAATAAAAGAGGCAGTTCTTGCCGAAATTGCCCATGCCCGCCCGCGCGGCCGCCAGACGATGAGGGATGTTGAAGGGGATTTTGGCCTTGATGCCGTGCTGGAGCAAATAATCCCGGAAGGCCTTGATGCGCACGGCCAGGCCGTCCTTGGTGACCCGGTCATCGTCAAGATAGCAGCGGCCAAAGAAGGGCTCCATGCCCGGGGGGTTGGCCTTGGTAAAGTAGGCCTCCATCAGCACGATGATGGACCTGGCCTCGGCCAGCACGTTTTGGGGGTCGGTGCCGGCCACCAAATCCAACCCTGACTCCAGAGCCCAAGCGTAACTCTCCCGGCGTTCGGCCAAGATTTGCTTCTGTGACTCGAAGGGTTCGGCCGTGGTGAAGCCGATGTCCGCGAAGCCTAACTCCAGGGCCTTGGCCTGTAACTCTTCTTGCCTCAACATTCCAACTCCTAACCGCCAACCTTGAAAGTCGCCCTCGCAGGTCACCCTGTAATGGCCACGTTGACCTGCCCGGTCAATGTACATAGGGTAATCGCGAAAAGCTACTCTCCCCTCTGGCAGCGAGGTCTGGGATAATCCAGCCTCAAAAATCATAGCCTCGTGAAGGGAGAGCAGCCATGACCCATTATGTAGGATTGGACGT